>Ga0209166_10000001_pt1 | contig 1266628 bp, 1109 predicted proteins | sample Coa_R1_3_FD_187151 | JGI IMG/M metagenome (GOLD analysis project Ga0209166, IMG submission 187151) | Surface soil microbial communities from Centralia Pennsylvania, which are recovering from an underground coalmine fire - Coalmine... | ecosystem: Environmental > Terrestrial > Soil >...
GCCTTCCCGGCGATCGAACTCGGCGATGAGCATCAGCCAGCGATACTGGGCGGCATTCAACTGTCCGGCCAGTGCGGTGATTTGCGCTTCGAGCTCGGCGAGAGACGCGCGCCTGCTGCCGACGCTCGGTGGGGATGATCCGTCCATGGGAGCCTCCTGGGATACTGTATGAATATACAGATTCTACCCCAATCGGCTGCGATAATCACCCTCTTATGCGCGGTTTTACTCCTGTATTGTCAATGAGTTATACCGGTTCGAAGGCAAACAACCGGCCGACCCATGTTGAGTCCGCCCCGGGGGTGAAACGATTGTTCGGTTCGCCCCAAAGAGCGGGTTTGGTCATCTAGCTTTGACGCTCAACGCGACTCAATCAACAGCGCCGCCTTGCGCCGGACGCCTTGCTGGCTTCGACCACGGTGACGGCGGTCATATTGACGATGCGCCTCACCGTGGCCGCGGGGGTCAGAATGTGCGCGGGAGCAGCGCAGCCCAGCAGAATCGGACCGATGGCCACATTGTGCCCAGCGGCCGACTTGAGCAAATTGTAGGCAATGCTGGCGCTGTCGAGGTTGGGACAGACCAGTAGATTGGCGCTGCCGTGCAGCGGGCTGCTCGGAAGTATCGACCGGCGGGCCGCCTCATCCAGAGCACAGTCACCGTGCATCTCGCCATCCACTTCGAGCTGGGGCATGCGCTCGTTCAGCAAAGCTAGTGTCGCTCGCATCTTCAGAGCCGAAGGCGCGTGGCTGCTGCCGAAATTCGAATGCGAGAGCAAGGCCGCCTTCGGGGTGAGGCCGAATGCGCACAGCTGATCCGCGCCAAGCTGCGTGATCTCCGCCAGCTCCTCGGCGCTCGGATCGAGATTGACGTGAGTATCGACGATGAACACCTGCCGCCCTGGAAGTATCAGCCCGCTCATGGCGCCATACACATTGACTCCCGGGGGTCGCCCGATGACCTGATCGATGTAGTGAAGGTGCCGCGCGGTGGTACTGACCATCCCGCAGATCAGGCCGTCCGCCTCGCCCTTCTTCAGCAGCATGGCCGCAATCAACGTGGTGCGGCGGCGCATTTCCAGCTTGGCGTATTGGGCCGTCACCCCGCGGCGCTCGGTGAGCTTGTGATAGTCCTGCCAATACTCCCGGTATCGCTCGTCTTGTTCGGGATTGACGATCGTGAAGTGCTCTCCGATCCGGATGCGCAACCCATGACGCTTGATGCTGCGCTCGATCACCGCCGGCCGCCCCACCAAGATGGGCGTCGCGAGCTTCTCGTCAACGATGATTTGCACCGCGCGCAGCACCCGTTCATCCTCCCCTTCGGCATACACGATCCGGTTGCGCTCGGGAGCCACCTTGCGCGCCGCCACGAAGATCGGCTGCATCAGCGTTCCGCTGTGATAGACGAATTGCAGCAACCGCTGTCCATAGGCTTCCAAGTCGTGGATCGGACGCGTCGCCACACCGGATTCCATGGCGGCCTTGGCGACCGCCGGTGCTATTTTGACGATCAGCCGAGGATCGAAAGGCTTTGGGATCAAGTACTCGGGCCCAAAGGCCAAATCCTCGATGCCGCCATAGGCCGCGGCCACCACATCGCTTTGCTCCTGGCGCGCCAGCTCAGCAATGGCGTGCACGGTGGCGATTTCCATCTGCCGCGTAATGGTGGTTGCCCCCACGTCCAGGGCGCCGCGAAATATGAAGGGGAAACACAGCACGTTGTTGACCTGATTCGGGTAGTCACTGCGTCCGGTGGCAATCACGGCGTCGCCGCGCGCCGCCCGCGCCTCCTCCGGCAGAATCTCCGGAGTCGGGTTGGCCAGCGCCAGAATCAGCGGTTTGGCCGCCATCATCCGCACCATGTCCGCGGTGAGCACTCCGCCGGCGCTCAAACCCAGGAAAATGTCCGCGCCGCCAATGACGTCCCGCAACGTGCGGGCATCGGTGGGCTGCGCAAAACGCGCCTTTTCCGGATCCATCAGCTCGAGTCTTCCTGTGTACACGACCCCCGCCAGATCCGTGAGCCAGACGTTTTCACGCTTCAACCCCAGATCCAGCAGCAAATCAACGCAGGCCAGTGCCGCCGCACCGGCGCCGCTGACCACCATCTTCACCTGCGAAATTTGCTTGCCCACAACCTGCAAACCGTTCAGGCACGCGGCACCCACGATGATCGCGGTACCGTGTTGATCATCGTGAAACACCGGTATTTTCAGTCGCCGGCGCAGTTCGCGCTCGACGATGAAACATTCCGGTGCCTTGATATCCTCCAGGTTGATGGCGCCGAAGGTAGGTTCTAGCGCGGCAATCACCTCGATCAATTTCTGCGGATCCCGCTGTTCAATCTCGATGTCGAACACATCGATACCCGCGAATTTCTTGAACAGGACTGCCTTGCCTTCCATCACGGGCTTCGCAGCCAGGGGACCGATCGCGCCCAAGCCCAGAACCGCGGTACCGTTGCTGATGACGCCCACCAGATTACCGCGGGCGGTGAAGCGAAAGACATTCAAGGGATCTTCGACAATGGCCTCACAGGCGGCGGCAACGCCGGGCGAATACGCCAGAGCGAGATCGCTCTGGTTGAGCAATTGCTTGGTGGCGGTAATCGATAATTTCCCCGGCGTGGGAAACTCGTGATAGTCGAGCGCCTGCTTCTTGAGCGCTTCCTTGATGTCGTCTCTCTTCATAAATCGCGTTGCACGACCGCATGGCGCGGCAGCGTCAGTATAGCCGCTCGACGCGCCGCTTGCCCGCGTGGCTGCATGCCCGCATTCCCACGAGGCTCGTGGGCAGGTCCGTGGCGCGTCGTGATTACAGATGGCCTAACCGACGTTGCGCCTACGCGGCTTCGGTTGCTGCGCGGGGTCGCAGCGCGACCCCCGGGTGTAGGTAAAGATGTGCGTGAATTCCGCACCGAGAAGAAAGATCTGCGTCGAATAGTAGATCCACAACAGCAGCACCATGACGGAGCCCGCCGCGCCATACGCTGAACTCAGCGAGGAGCGGCCCAGATAGAGACCGATCAACAGCTTGCCCACGGAAAAAAGACACGCGGTGACGAATCCACCGATCCATACATCGCCCCATGCGATGGTTTCGCGCGGTACATATTTGTAGATCATCGCAACAGCATTGTCGTCAGCCCGAGGCTCAACAACAGATCCACCGCCGGCAGCATCACGCTCCATTGAGCCAAGACGGTTCCGAACCACGTACCCAACGCCGCCAGTGCCGCGCTGATGATGAGCGATACCAGCAGTAAGAATCCGACGCCGAGGATCAATCCCACCGATAAAATGCGCGCCCGGACGATGCACCACCAGGACATGGAATTCTCCTCCGGCGATTTCCAGATGTAGTCGAGTGTCTTTTGCAGCTCGCCGAAGACACTGGTCGCGCCGATGAGCAACGTGACGACGCCACTGGCGGCGGCGAATCCCTTCTGTCCGCTTTGGTGCGCGCTGGTCAACAGCCCCTGCACGGCCTTGGCGCCGGCGTCGCCGAGCAACGCCCGCATTTCCTCCAACACATGCGTCTCGGCGACATTCGGGCCAAAGACCGACCCTGCGATCGCCATGGCGATGACCAGGATCGGCGCGATGGAGAACAGCGTGTAGAAGGCAAGGGCCGCGCCCAGGGACGACGCGTTGTGCGCAATCCATGCGGCGATGGTGTCGCGGGAAATTTCCCACACTGCTTGTAGAGGGAGGGAGTGTCGCTGGGCTCTGGGCTCGGCCGCCATGCCGGCATCCGACCTGCGCGTGGGTCGAGCCGCCGCTACGTGCGCCGGCGGCGCCTGGCGAGCAGCATTCCCGCCAAGATCCCGATGGCCGTTGCCGCGCCCACGGCGCCATATGGGGATCGGGTGGCTAGGTCACGGGTGCGCCCGGCCAAAGTTCCGGCATCGCGGCGAATTTCCGCGCCAAGGTCGCTGGCCAACCCATGGAGCAAGCAGCCCGCTGCGACCGCATTCGCCGAAAACTTGAGTACCGTGGACATGTCCAACATGGCGTTACCGCCGATGCCGGACCTGGACGCGCGCGATCGGGTGCATCTCCACCACCTTAGCGCCCTGCACAGAGCCCAGAGCGTTACCGCCGTCGGCCTGGTTGGCCGCGACCCGCGCATCGTGGAGATCGAAGTAGTATTCCCAGTATTGATGGCTGCGGACGAATAAGAACAGGCTGCCGCGGGCCGACAAGTGCTTACGCATGAGCGAAATATGGTCGTCGGTCGTCATGCGGGTCTGTCGTCCAGCGTTGTAATCCCGTGTAGGAAAGTGGCACGCCGCGTTCCGCCGCCGCGTCCCTCGTCACGCAAGAATGCCAGCACCAAGGTTTCTGCCTTGCGGGCCGAGGCGGTCGTCAGCTTTCCATCGATATGCCGGTGAATGCTGCCGGAACGCCAGCTGTCGAAGACGGCCGGATTGATATACGACTTGCGGCAGACGGCAGGGGTGTTGCGCAGCTGCGCCGCCACCTCTTTCACCACTTCCGCGATCTTCTTCCGCAGGGCACGCTCACTGCGCACCTCCGGCAAGGGTGTGCGGGCCAGCAGCGTAATGGCGTGCAGCGTGGCACCCCAGGTCCGAAAATCCTTGGCCGTGAAATCATCTCCCATGGCCTCGCCCAGATACTCGTTGACTTGGTCCGAATCGATCGGGCAACGCTGACCGTCATCATTGATGTACTGGAATAAGTGCTGGCCGGGTATTTCTTGGCAGCGGCGCACGATCTTCACGATGCGCCTGTCGTCGATGAGAATCTCGTGCGGCACACCGCCCTTTCCGCGGAAATTCAGGACCGCCCGGCCGTCGCGTATGAAGGTTACGTGGCGGTTGCGAAGCGTGGTGAGACCAAAGCTCTTGTTATCGCGTGCGTACTCGCTATTGCCGACGCGAATGCGCGTGGAATCGAGCAGCGAAATGACGACGGCGAGCACCTTCTCGCGGGGCAAGCCCGGCAGGCTCAAGTCGCGCTTGAGGGTTCGCCGCAGCTTGGACAGCTGCTCCCCGAAGGCAATCATTCTCTCGAATTTCGCGCTGTCGCGCAGTTCGCGCCATTCGGAGTGATATCGGTATTGCTTGCGTCCGCGCGCGTCGCGTCCGGTCGCCTGCAAATGCCCGCGGGGCTGTAGGCTGATCCACACGTCGCGGTATGCCGGGGGAATCGCCAGCCTGGCGATGCGCTTGAGGTCTTCTTCAGCCGCGAGGCGCCGATTCTCCGGCGTGACGTATCGAAAGCCCTTACCGGCGCGCAGGCGGCGGATGCCCGGTTCCGCATCGGATACGTAGATCAAGCCGGCCTCGTTGGCCATTTGCGCCGCCTCAGCCGCGCTGCCAATCGGCCTGTCACTCTCCTGCGCCGTTTTCAGGGTCATAGCGACTTGGCTTTTAGCAGGTCGATGGTGCCGAAACCATGGACGAACTCCGACGATGTGTAGGACAACACACTTCGCCGTGCGAATTGCGACGTAGGTCATGGTTGCCGCCGGCGGTCGCGGGCGGTCGCCGGCGCGGGGCATGATTTGCCGATTTACATAACGTTGCGCGGCCTAAGCCCGCCGGTGCACGAAGCTCATGACCTCTTCGGCCATCATGTCGAGAATTTCCCCTACCCTGGGCACCTGACAAGTACCTTGCGCATCGAATACGCATTCCGCCGAGTTGATGGCGGCTCCAAGCGGCGTGGGCCAGCCTCGCAGGGCATGCACGATATCGCGCAGCGCGCCCAAGGTATTCACGGCACCCGGCCAGCCCCCGGCAGTGGCGATGCAGCCGACCGCGCGCCCGCTGAAATACGGCCGCGCGTCGGTGCGCAAATCCTCGGCATAGTCCAGGGCGTTTTTAACCAATCCCGAGATGCTGCCGTGATATCCGGGCGAGCCGACGATGATGCCGTCGGCCCGCGATAACTCGGCCACCAAGAAGCGCGCACCCTCCCCTCGCTCCTGGTTTTCCGGCTGGTACAGCGGCAGCTGCAGCTGCGCCCCACTGATCAATTTGGTCCGCGCCCCAGCACGCTCGGCGGCGGCCAGCACATGGCGCATGGCCCACTCGGTGGAAGAATTCGGACGCAGCGTTCCGCCCACGGCAACGATGTATGGTGAAGTCACGGCAGTAATCCTACACGGTATCGGAATGGATCAGTGCGACGCGGGTGCCGCCCGCGCGCCGAAGGGAGGTTTCGCGAACCAGACGAAGGGTATCAAAACGATGTACAGCAGACCCAGCATGTTGAACACATCATTGACCCCGAGAGTCGACGCCTGACTGGATATCACTTGATTCACATACTCGGAAGCACCCACGCCGTGGATGCCATGGGTGCCGAGCTTCGCCAGATAGTGGGCCCATGGGCTCGATGCATTGTTGATATGTTCGGTGAGAACGGCATGGTGGTAGTCGCTGCGCCGGTTCCATATCCATACCGTAATCGCGGTGGCAAAGCTGCCCGCCATGGTGCGTACGAAATTGCTTACCCCGGAGGCTGAAGCCAATTCATTCGGGCCGACGCCGGACATGAGGATCTGATTCAACGGCAGGAAGAAGAAGGCCACGCCCAGACCCTGCAGGAAGCGTGGCGTTGCAAATTGAATGAAACTGGCGGTCTCATTCAATGTGGCGGTCCAAAAGACCGAGAAACCGAAGACGCAGAACGCGAAACTGGCGGCAAGACGCAGGTTCAACCGCATCATGTTGCGGCCCACGATGGGAGCCACGATGAGGCCCAGCAAGCCGACCGGCGCGACGGCAAATCCGGCCCAGGTGGCCGTGTAGCCCACCGTGGTTTGCAGCCATAGCGGGAAAATGATGTTGATGCCGGAGAATGCGAAGAAAGCCATTCCGACCGTCAAGGTGCCGACGCGAAAATTTCGCCGGGCGAACAACCGCAAGTCCACCACCGGATGCTTGTCGGTGAGTTCCCAGGGAACGAAGAACGTGATGGCGATGATGGAGGTAATCGCCGCCGCGAGTATCACCGGCGAATTGAACCAGTCCTTCTCGTTGCCGTTGTCCAGCATGAATTGCAGGCTGCCCACGCCGATGACCAATAGAATCAGACCCACCCCATCGATGGGCAATTTGACGGTCGTCGACTCCCGGTGCCGCAGAATCGAAAAACTCGCCACCGCCGAGAATGCGCCTACCGGCAGATTGATATAGAACAGCCACGGCCAGGAAAGATTGTCGGTAATCCATCCGCCGATGATGGGACCGAAAATCGGTGCGATCATGATGACCATCGACCACAGCCCAAGGGCGAGACCGCGCTTCTCCAAAGGGTAGTTGCGCAGCAAGATGGCCTGCGCAACGGACATCATGGGCCCCGAAACCAATCCTTGGATGAGGCGCGCACCAACCAGCATGGGTAGGCTGTTGGCTAGGCCACAGATGGCTGAGAAAACCATGAACAGCAGAATCGAGGTGACGAAGGTGCGCACTTCGCCGAAGCGCCGCGCAATCCATCCCGAAAGCGGCTGCATGACGGCGGCCGCCAACATGTAGGAACTGACCGCCCAGGTTCCCTCGGAGGTGGTCACGCCCAGGCTGCCGGAAATCGACGGCACGGAGACATTGACAATGGTCATGTCAAGAATCTCCATGAACGAAGCGGTTGCGATGGCGACGGTCAGGAAGAACAACTTGCTGCCGTGTAAAGGCGGGTATTCGCCGGGGATGGCCGGCAGCGCTGAATCAGCCATTTAGTGCTGGCTAGTGGCCCACGCCAAGATTACGTCGCACGACCGCATCGGCCTCGGCGTTGGCCTTGTCCATATCCTGCGTATACACCTGGGTATCGGCAACCGGAGCGTTGCCCGTCTCCAGCGCCAGCACCGGTCCCTCGCGTGATGTCGTGTCCACGGTCACCGTGGCCGACAAACCGACGCGCAGCGGCGATTTGATCAGGTCGCCATCCTCGATCTCGATGCGCACCGGGACGCGCTGCACGACCTTGATCCAGTTGCCCGATGCGTTTTGCGCCGGCAACAGTGAAAAGGCGGCGCCGGTTCCTGCGGACATACCCTGTACGTGACCGTGGAAAATAAATGATCCGCCGTACAAGTCGCTGCGCACCTCGGCTTTCTGGCCGATCCGCAGGTTGCGCAGTTGGACTTCCTTGAAGTTGGCGTCCACCCACAGCGAATGCAGCGGAATCACCGTCATCAGCGCCTCGCCCGCCTGGATATGCTGTCCGAGCTGCACGCTGCGCTCGGCGACGTAGCCGGACACGGGTGCGACGACGGCGTTGCGCTGGGCCGCAACCCATGCCTCGCGGAACGCATCCTTGGCCTGAAGCACGGCGGGGTTCTCTTCCACCGGGGCGCCGTCGATCAGCGCATGCGCCGACTGTGCCTGACTCTCTGCCTGCCGAAGCGCCGCCCGCGCCATTTGCACGTTCTCCAGCGCGTGGCGGACCTCTTCCCCGGCGATGGCGTGATCGGCGACCAATGGCTCGCGCTTGGCCAGGTCGGCTTGCGCGCGCGCCAGCTCCAGTTTGCGGGTTTCAATTTCCGAATCGTACTGGTTTGCCGTTGCCTTCTGCTGGCGCACTTGCCGCACGGTCTCCGCCAGTGCACTTGCCGCGCGGCTCAAGGCGGTCTGCGCGTCGATGGGTTCGAGTTTGACGAGGATTTGGCCTGCCTTGACCAGCTGCGTATCGTCCGCGAGCACGGCGATCACGGTTCCTTGAACCTGCGCGGAAATGACCACTCGGTTGCCGTTGACATAGGCATCATCGGTCTTTTCGCGCTTGGCGAGCACCAGCACCCAGTAAGCGGCCCACAATGCGCCTAGACTTAAGAAGATGACGGCGATGAGCAGCAGAATTCTGCGCCGCTTGCCGTTCGAAGGTTTTGCGAGCGGTTCGATGTTTGCGTTCATGGTGTTGCTGTCGTTGAAGATGAGTTGGCGAGCTTTTGCGGGCTTTCATAGCCACCGCCGAGCGCGCGCTGTAGCGCGATGTCGGCGGATAAGGCGGCCGCATCCAGCTGCATCAGGGCATCGCGCTGATCGATCCAGGACGCGATGGCCATCAATTCACTGCGCGAATCGCTGACTTCCTGCCGCACGCGCGCCGCGGCGGCATCCTTCAGGCGCAGCGCCGCCGCCACTTGCCTGGCGCGCTGCGTGCGCTGTGCTTCCACCTGTGCCAGCATCGTTGCCTGCGCCGCAACGTCGCGCGCCGCGCCGATCACCGTGTCCTGATAGCTCGCGACGGCGGAATCGATCGCCGCCTGGGCGGCGCCGTAGCGCGCCTTCAAACGTCCGCCATCGAATATCGGCAGGTGAATCGCTCCGGTGATCTGCGGCACGCGGCTGCCGTATTCGAGCAGCTTGGCCATGTCGATACTCGAAAAGCCGAGCAGCGCATTGACCGTGATGTCGGGAAAGAATTCGGCGCGGGCTGACGCCAGGCTCTTTTCCGCCGCCTCGACGCGCCAGCGGCTCGCGGCGATGTCGCCGCGGCGCGCGATCAAATCGATCTTGACGTCATCGGGCAGTGTGCCGCGCAAGGTAGGCAGAGCCTTCGCCGACAACAGCGGCAGATCGGCGATCGGACGGCCTACCAGCGCTGCCAAAGCAACCACTCGCAGCTTCGCGGACCCCTCCAAAGCGGCAATCTGTTCACGAACCGCGGCCAGCGCCAGGTCGGAATTGCTCAGCTCATCCGCCGAATCCAAGTCCGCACGCACCCGAGCAGCGGCCACTTTGCCCTGGGCACCGACGGCGGATTCCTTTTCCCGTGCCAGCGCGAGACGGTTCTGATCGGCTTGCCAGCCGAAGTAGGTATCGGCGATGGAACTGGCCAGCATCAGCGCCGCGGCGCTGCGGTCCGCTTGCGCGGCGTGGGCTTGATCGACCGCCGCTTCCACGGCATCGCGTTGCTTGCCCCACCAGTCGAAGGTATAGCTGGCCTGCAGCCCTAAGTCGAACTGGTCGTACCAGGTGAATCCGAGCAACCGCGGCGGGAACACACCGTTATCGCTCAAGCGCTGACGATCGGCGTCGGTGCTCGCCTCGAGGTGCGCACCGGATTCGGCTGCTGCCAGCCGCACGGATTGGCGGGCCGTATCATATCGGGCATGGGCCGTTGCCAAGGTCGGCGAATTCGCCTCGCCCAGCACAATCAATTCGTCCAGGGTGGAATCCTGATACCGCTTCCACCACTCCTGCACCGGCCAGCTGCCGCCGGCCTGAAGCTCGAGGCCTTCGAGCGGCGCCGACCGGGTCAATTGCACCGGGCTGTGCTTCGCCGGCAATCCGGCGCAGCCCACGGTCAAGGCAACGAGTACCGCCGTCGCGCCCCGAATCAGTCTCACAGTGCCGGCTCCGCCACCGGCGGCGCGATGACCTGGTCCAATTCCACACCCAAGCGCTTCAGCTGAGCGCTCAGGTGGCGCTGCTCTGCCTCGGGAAAATCCCGCAACATGGTCCGCAGGGGCACGAACAACTTCGGAAGCAACTGGCGCACGAAAACCTCGCCCTCCTCGGTGATGCGCAAGACCATCCGGCGCCGGTCGTGGAGGCTCGAGACGCGGGTAATCAACCCGCGGTTCACCAAGGCATCGCTGATGCGCGACATGTTGGCCGGACTCTGCGAGGCGCGGACGCACAGGTCGCCCGGATGGGCGGCACCGTCAGGCTGAGAAAACAGGGTGGTGAGCACGCGAAATTCCGCTTCGGCAAGGCCAAAGGGCCGGATTTGCTGCTCGAACATGGCTGCCATCTCACGGCCGACATGCATCAACAGTCGGCACAGCAAAATGCCCGATACGGGTAAATCGGGCACGCGCGCCCTCAGATTGTCCAGATTGGCCTCGACGAGGCCGAATTGCGATGCGGCGTTATTCATTTGCATACTAACTATTCACTAATATATATTTTACCAAGTGAATATCTATCGCGCAAATATCCGCGGGTTGGATCGCGCGGCGCAGCGCGGGCGTCTAGTATTTGCCAACCCCGTCATTATGCTCAGGCCGACCGTTCGGCCGAAAACGGACTCCATGCGAAAACTCATCCTTGCCAGCTTTGCCTTGACCGCGGCGTGCTCCCATCAGAGTGCTCCGCCGCCGCCACCGCCACCTGAGGTCGCGGTCCTCACCTTGAAAACGGAGCCGGTGGTCATCGTCACCGAACTTCCCGGCCGCACGGCGGCATTTCGTGTCGCGGAAGTACGTCCGCAGGTCAACGGTGTGATCTTGAAACGGCTGTTCACGGAAGGTAGCCAGGTCAAGGCCGGCCAACAGCTGTACCAGATCGATCCGGCGCCGTTTCAGGCCGGCTATGACAGTGCCCAGGCCGCGCTCGCGCGCGCCGAGGCTGCCGCCACGTCGAGCCGTCTGCTGGCCCAACGCTACAAGCCTTTGAGTGAAGCGCGCGCCGTCAGCCGGCAGGACTACGACAATGCCGTTGCGGCACAAGATCAGGCTGCCGCGGATGTGGCCTCCGCAAAAGCTGCGCTTGCGACCGCGCGCATCAACTTGGCGTACACCAAAGTATTTGCGCCGATCTCAGGCCGAACCGGGCGTTCATCGGTCACGGAGGGCGCCTTGGTCGGCGCGAACCAGACCACGGCCTTGGTGATCATCCAGCAGCTCGATCCGATCTACGTCGATGCGACGCAGGCCAGCACGGTGCTGTTGCATTTGCAGCATGCGTTCTCGGCAGGACAATTGAAAAAGGCCGGCGAGGGCCAGGCCGAGGCCAAACTGATTCTGGAAGACAACTCCGCTTACCCGACGGCCGGCAAGCTGCAATTTACCGAAGTGACGGTGGATTCAGGGACAGGGTCGGTGACGTTGCGCTCTGTCTTTCCCAATCCACAACACACCCTATTGCCCGGAATGTTCGTGCGCGAACGTTTGGAGGAGGGCCTGAACGAGAAGGGCCTGCTCATCCCGCAGCGCGCGGTCGGCCACAATGAACGCGGCGAGGCGACGGTCATCGCCGTGGACGGCGACAACAAAGCCGCGGTCCGCGTCGTCAAGACCGATCGTGCCATCGGAGATCAATGGCTGGTGAGCGACGGAGTGGCACCGGGCGACAAGGTCATCGTCGTCGGTATCCAAGCGGTACGCCAGGGCGGCCTGGTCAAGGCCCACGAAGCGGCTCCCGATGAACTCAAAGTCGCGGCTCCCGCGCCAGCCCCGTCGCAAACACAGAAGTAGCGCCCGTGTCCGATTTTTTCATCGAACGGCCGATATTTGCCTGGGTTCTGGCCATCGTCATCATGTTGGGCGGGAGTCTCGCGATCAAGACGCTGCCTATCTCGCAGTACCCGAGCATCGCGCCGCCCGCCATTGCCATCACCGTGATCTATCCCGGCGCCTCGGCCGCCACGGTACAAAGCACCGTCGTGCAAGTGATCGAGCAACAGTTATCGGGCATCGACCACCTGCTGTATTTCTCGTCGGAGAGCGACAAAGACGGCAGCATGACAATTACGCTCAGCTTCGAGCAGGGCACCAATCCGGACATCGCACAAGTCCAGGTGCAGAACAAGCTGCAGCTTGCCACGCCCTTGTTGCCCCCGGAGGTGCAGCTGCAAGGCATCCGCGTCGCGAAGTCGACGCGCAATTTCCTGCTGGTGATCGGATTTTTCTCCGAGGACGGCGCCATGTCCGGCGGCGACATAGGCGATTTCATCGCATCGAACGTGCAAGACTCTCTCAGCCGCACCGCCGGGGTCGGCGACTATCAAGTATTCGGCGCTCAATACTCCATGCGCATTTGGCTGGATCCGGCCAAACTCAACAATTTCAATCTGACGCCGGTCGACGTCAGTAGCGCGATCCAAGCGCAAAACGTACAGATTGCATCGGGCGAACTCGGCGGCCTGCCGCAGGTCAAGGGGCAGCAACTCAACGCCACCATCATCGGCCCGACGCGCCTGAACACGCCGGCGCAATTTGGCGCCATCCTGCTCAAGGTCAATCCCGACGCCTCGCAGGTGCGCCTGCGCGATGTGGCCAGAATCGAGCTGGGCAGCGAGAACTATCAGTTCAGCAACACCCAATGGAACGGACATCCTGCCGCCGGCATCGCCGTGCGACTCGCCACCGGCGCCAATGCGCTGGATGCCGCCGCGGCGATCCGCGCCACCATGGACAAACTCAAGCCGACCTTTCCGCCCGGCTTGCGGGTCATCTATCCCAACGACAGCACGCCCTTCATCCGGATTTCGATCGAGGATGTGGTCAAGACCTTGTTCGAGGCGATCGGCTTGGTGTTCCTGGTGATGCTGCTGTTCTTGCAAAACCTGCGCGCCACGTTCATCCCCACCATCGCGGTACCGGTGGTGCTGCTGGGCACTTTCGGCGTGCTCCGGGCGTTCGGCTACTCGATCAATGTACTGACCATGTTTGCCATGGTGCTGGCGATCGGACTTCTGGTCGATGACGCCATCGTCGTCGTGGAAAATGTCGAACGCGTGATGGAGGAGGAAAACCTCTCGCCGAAGGAAGCCACGCGCAAATCCATGCACCAGATCACGGGTGCATTGGTCGGCATTGCCATGGTCCTGTCGGCTGTGTTCTTGCCCATGGCATTTTTCGGCGGCTCCACCGGGGTCATCTACCGGCAGTTCTCCGTCACCATGGTGTCGGCCATGACACTGTCGGTGCTGGTGGCGCTGATTTTCACACCCGCTCTTTGCGCCACGCTTTTGCAGCCCAAACGCCAAGCGCGCACGCGCAAGGGCCTGTTCGGTTGGTTCAACCGCAATTTCGACCGCGCCAATCAAGGCTATGAGGGCGCGGTGGTGCATGTGGTGCATCGGACCGCGCGCTATCTGGCGATTTTCCTAGGCATCGTCGCCTTGATGGCGGTTTTGTTCATCCGTATTCCCAAATCGTTCCTGCCGGATGAGGACCAGGGGATCATCTTCGCCCAGGTAACTTCCCCGCCCGGCGCCACGCTGGAACGCACCCAAAGATCGCTCGAGCAAGTCCGTGATTATTTCTTGACGAAGGAAAAGGACGCCGTCATGGGCGTGTTCACGGTGCCGGGCTTCAGCTTCGCGGCTCGCGGCCAGGCATCCGGCTTGGTCTTCATCCGCATGAAGGACTGGCGCGACCGCCCGGGCAAGAAAAATCGCGTGCAGGCGGTGGCCGCACGCGCGAACGCGGAACTGCGCAAAATATCGGATGCGCAGGCTTTCGCCTTCGCACCACCCGCCGCGCTCGAACTCGGCAATGCGACGGGCTTCGACCTGGAACTCGTCGACCGTACCAATCAAGGCCACGACAAGCTCATGGCCGCCCGCAACCAGCTCCTGGATCTGGCGCGCAAGGACCCGCAGCTCACCCAGGTCCGGGCCAACGGCTTGGACGACGAACCGCAGTATCTGGTGAGCATCGATTGGGAGAAGGCCAGCGCGCTCGGATTGACGGTTGCGGATATCGACGCCACGCTGTCCGCGGCGTGGGGATCGCTGTACGTGAATGACTTCGTCGATCGCGGCCGGGTGAAGCGCGTGTTCATCCAGGGCGATGCACCCTCGCGCATGCTGCCGCAGGACTTGACGAACTGGTATGTGCGCAATTCGAGGCAGCAGATGGTGCCCTTGTCGTCTTTCTCCGATGCCAACTGGGGTTTCGGTTCACCGAAGCTCGAGCGCTTCAACGGTGTGCCGTCGGTGGAAATTCTCGGCGCACCGATCGCCGGTGTCAGCACCGGCACGGCACTCGACGCCATGCAGCGGCATGCGCAGGAATTGCCTCCGGGATTCGACATCGAGTGGACCGGATTGTCGTTCGAGGAACGCCTGTCCGGTTCGCAGGCCCCTTCGCTCTATGCCATTTCGCTCATCGTCGTGTTTCTCTGCCTGGCGGCGCTTTACGAAAGCTGGTCGATTCCGGTGGCGGTGATGCTGGTGGTGCCGCTGGGTGTGTTTGGCGCCATCCTCGCCACGCTGCTGCGCGGGCTGGAGAACGATGTGTTCTTTCAAGTCGGATTGCTGACCACGGTCGGCCTGTCCGCGAAGAATGCGATTCTGATCGTCGAATTCGCCAAGGAGAATCACGACCGGGGAATGGAATTGGTGGAAGCCACGGTGCATGCGGCACGGCAGAGGCTGCGGCCCATACTCATGACTTCCCTAGCCTTCATGCTCGGCGTGATGCCGCTGGCCATTTCCAGCGGCGCAGGTTCCGGCGGCCAAAACGCCATCGGCACGGGAGTCATCGGGGGCATGCTGTCGGCCACGGTGTTGGCGATCTTCTTCGTCCCGGTGTTTTTCGTCGCCACTTTGCAATGGCTGAAAGGCGAGTCGCCGCATCACAGCGCCGAACCCGAGCAGAGTGAGCTCACGGGAGGCCGGCCATGAAGCAGCCCACCTGGTTCGCGGCCTGCCTGATCCTGTGCCTCGCAGGCTGTACGCTCGAACCTCGCTACCAACGCCCGCAACCCGCCGTCGCGCCGCAGTGGCCGGCTGCGCCCGCAGCGAACTCAGCCGGCTCGGAAACGACGGGCGCCGCTTCGCCGCGCCCTGCCGCGCAGATCGGCTGGCGCGATTTCTTCACCGATCCGACACTGCAATCCCTGATCGAGCAGGCGCTCCAGCACAACCCGGACGCTCAGGTGGCCGCACTCAACATTGCCGCCGCGCGCGCACAGTATCGAATCCAGCGCGCGGATCTCTTTCCGAAGATATCCGCCAGCGCGTTCGAAGAAATCGAGAAGTTTCCGGCCGCGGTTGCGCCCATCGCCTCGGGCGGCACGGGCACCGGCGGCAGCGTCGGAGGGATTGGCGCCACATCTAGTTCAGCCGAGTTTCGCTTCTTCGATGCCGGTGTGGGCTTCACCTCCTATGAGCTGGACCTGTTCGGCCGTATCCGCAGCCTGAATCACTCTCGGCTGCAGCAGTATTTGGGCACCGTTGAAACGCGGCGCAGCTCCCAAATCAGCCTCATCGCGGAGGTGGCCAGCGCTTATCTCACCTGGCTGGCCGACCGCAAGCTGCTGCGCATGACCGTAGATACGCTGAACAGTCAACAGCAATCACTCCAGCTCATTCGAATGAGTTTCGAGGGCGGTGTGGGGTCGGCGCTCGATTTGCACCAGGCGGAGACGACGGTGGCAACCGCACAGGCAAACCTCGCCCAGTATCAGCGCGAGGTGGCACAGGACTTGAATGCCTTGGTGCTATTGCTCGGTGCTCCGATGCAAAGCAATGTGGACGCGGATCTCGACCTCGATGGCGAAACCCTGCTGACGGATCTGCCCGCCGGCGTACCCTCTGAGGTACTGGCGCAGCGGCCCGACATCCTCGCGGCCGAGCACAATTTGATCGCCGCGAACGCCAATATCGGCGCCGCGCGAGCCGCATTCTTCCCGAGCATTTTATTGACCGGCACCTATGGAAGTGCCAGCACCCAGCTGTCGGGCCTGTTCACACCGGGCTCCACTGCCTGGACCTTCTCACCCACGATCAGCCTGCCGATCTTCTCAGGCGGTGCAAATGTCGCCTCCCTCGACCTGGCCAAAGTGCAGAAGAACATCTGGGTGGTGCAGTACCAGCAAGCCATCCAAAACGGATTCCGCGAAGTGGCGGATGCGCTGGCCGGTCGCGCGACGCTCGACTCGCAGGTGGCTGCGGATACGGCGCTGGTGGAGGCGAGCAGCGAGACCTTTCGCCTCTCCAGCATGCGCTTTGAGGGCGGCGTCGATAACTATCTGGGGGTGCTGGACGCCCAGCGCACGCTTTATGCCGCCCAACAATCCTTGGTGAGCGTCAAGCTCGCGCGACTGCAAAACCTAGTCACCTTGTACAAGGTATTGGGCGGCGGCTGGTACGAGCGCAGTAATCTCAACTAATATCAAATAGATACGCTCTATATCGTTCGCGATTTCTCAGACGACGTTCCCGATGGCCGCGCGAGCACCGTGGGCCACTCATCCGAACGCAGTTCAAAAATTTTACAAAATCCCCGCTATATTTCCACGATTCTCTTGTATATTCCTGCCGCAGAGTCTTGATTTATCAAGATTCCCCGGGAGGTAGCAGCCTCGAAACCACTTTAGGTTTGCGTCATTGTTCACCGTGGGGCTTTATGATCAGTGCTTGGGAATGTTTCCACTTTGCCACTCTCGAATTGGTGCGCTCGACACCGATCAAGCAACGCCTGATCTGCGCCTATCGCAGACATCTCGCGTCCTTGACCGAAAGCGACATTCCCAGCGAGGTGCGTGAGTGCTATGGGCAGGTGATGCGTAGCCTGTGCGGCGTCACTCCGTTGCGCGGCGAGGACGCCGTGGTCGCATCGGTGCGCAAGATGTCGAATCAGGAAGCCGACGACTGTGCGGCGCATATCGTGGAAATCTTCGGCATGATGTGCAAGACGCATCACAGCGTCTCGCGCACCACCAGCGTGGTTCAACTGCATTCCGTAGAATGCTCGTCAGAAGAATTCGCCGTGCCGGCCTTGGCCGCCAGCAACTAATCCAGCTTGAATTCGATGGTGTCCCAGCGCGTCGTTTCCTGATGGCGCGCCTGGCGGCGCAGCGCATCGATCAAGCTGCGCTCATTCCACGCGCTCACTTCATCCGCGAGATCTTTGATGGGCTTGGGCAAGGGAGCGGTGGAGCCGAAATTCTCCATGGCGACTATCGGCCGATCGGCGGCCTTGGCGAAATTCATCTGAAACAGCACCAGCTCCGGCGCGAGTTTGTACACCGCCGGTAGCACCACCACCACTTCACAGGGCGCAATCTGGCGGCGCAGCTCTTCGCGCTGCAGTTCCCCATCCGCCGGTGCTCTACCCTGGGGCTGGCTGGTATTGAAATAGTAAAACTTGCCCGATGCCTCGAGGTACTCGAAGACCCGCGTGTAGTCATCGTTTTCCGCCCACGCATGGCTGACGAATAGACGGATGGGATCGGCCGACATGCGGTTAGTGTAGCGCGCCGAACTGCAAGCGCGAAGCACCGCCCGCCGATACAATGCCTGATGCGACTGCTGATTTACAATATACGGTATGCCACCGGAACGGGGCCCGCTTTCCATCTCCCGGTCCCGGGGGCCGGTTACCTTCGTTCCAGCCGGCAGGTTCTGTCACGCATCACCGACTTCATCAAGGAACAGGATCCTGACGTGGTAGGCCTGATTGAGGTGGATACCGGCTCGATCCGCACCGGCATGATCAATCAGGCCGACTTCATCGCACGGTCACTGGGGCATTATTCGACCTACGAGTGCAAGTACGGAGTCTCCTCGGTCAATCAACTGGTTCCCATCGTCCGTAAACAGGCCAACGCCTTTCTCGCCGCGCCGCGAGTCAGGGGAGAGCGATTCCACTATTTCGACACCGGGATCAAACGGCTGATCATCGAATTGGAGCTCGACGACGTCGCCATCTTCTTGGTGCACCTGTCGCTCAAATTCAGGCACCGGCAATACCAGCTTCGCTCGCTTTACGATCTGGTGCGCAAGACCGCGAAACCGGTAATCGTCGCCGGGGACTTCAATACCTACTGGGGCGATCACGAGATCTATCTGTTCCGGCAGGCCGCGGGCTTGACCAGCGCCAACACGCAGGGTCTTCTGTCCTATCCGAGCCGCAGTCCGCGTAAGGAGCTCGATTTCATCTTGCACAGTGCGCAGATCGAAGTGAATCGGTTCTCGGTACCGGACGTACAGTTTTCCGATCATCTTCCTCTGGTCTGCGATTTCACCATTCTCAAGTCCGCTCGGCAGGCGGCATGAGCGACCACTGGAAATTGGAAGTCGATGCGGACCGCGTGGCATGGCTGACCTGCGACATGGCGGGCGCCTCGACCAATGTGTTGTCCGGCGAGGTGGTGCGCCAGTTGTCCGTCAAACTGGGCGAGGCGGCCGCGCTGCTCCCGATCGCCATGGTGGTGAGGTCGGGCAAGCGCAATGGCTTCATCGCCGGCGCGGACATCAAGGAGTTCTTGAACGTGCGTACCCCGGCCCAGGGCTATGAACTGGTGCGCGCCGGACAATCGGTTCTCGATCAACTGGAGCAGCTGCCCTTCCCCACCGTTGCCGCCCTGCATGGTTTCGCTCTGGGCGGCGGACTCGAGTTGGCGCTGGCCTGCACCTATCGAGTCGGCGCGGATGAGACGGCGCTGTCGCTGGGCCTGCCCGAGGTACTGCTCGGGATTCATCCGGGATTTGGCGGCACGGTGCGCAGCGTCCGGCTCATCGGCGTGCGGCCCTCGCTCGAACTCATGCTCCGTGGCAAGCCCTTCAAAGGCGCACGCGCCAAAGCCTTAGGGTTACTGGATGAACTGGTGCCCGCGGCGGAACTCGCGGCGCGCGCCAAGGCCGTAGGCTTGAGCCGGCCGCCGAGAAAAACCGCGCCCTTCCTCGAAAAACTCATGAACTCGAGTGCGGCTCGCCCCTTCGTGGCGCGGCAGAGCATGGCGGTGCTGCGGCATAGCGTTCGACGCGAACACTACCCCGCTCCTTATGCCATCGTAGACCTCTGGCGGAAGTATGGCGCGGTCGGTGACGCCGCCTATGAGGCGGAAGCGCGCTCCATCAGCGAGCTGATGTGCACACCCTCGTCGCGCAATTTGGTGCGCGTGTTCATGCTGCAAGACAGGCTCAAGGGTTTGGGGGGCGGATCGAGCGCCGAGTTCAAGCACCTGCATGTGATCGGTGCCGGCGTCATGGGCGGCGACATTGCGGCGTGGGCTGCATTTCGCGGCATGAACGTCACCCTGCAGGATCGCAGCGAAGCACTGATCGAACCGGCATTGAGCCGGGCCAAAGCTTTTTTCGAAAGACGGCTCAAGACGCCGGCCGCCGCGGCCGAGACGATGGCGCGCCTCAAGATGGATGTGAAAGGCGATGGTGCCGCGCTGGCCGATGTAGTGATCGAGGCGATTTTCGAAGACATCGAGGCCAAGCAGGCGTTGTACGCCGAGCTCGAACCGAAGCTCAAACGGACCGCCGTACTTGCCACCAACACCTCGAGCATCCAGATCGAAATACTTTGCCGTAAGCTCTCCGATCCCAGCCGGCTGGTCGGCATTCATTTCTTCAATCCCGTCGCCCAGCTGCAGCTCGTCGAGATCGTCGCGGGAGCGGCGACCCGGACTGAGGTCGTGCAGGATGCGCTCAAATTCACCCGCAAGCTCGACAAGCTGCCGTTGCCTTGTAAGAGCGCGCCGGGATTCGCCGTCAATCGCATCCTGACGCCCTACGTCAATGAGGCGTTCTTTGCGCTCGAAGAGGGTATACCCGCCGCGGCGATCGATCGTGCGGCCGAGCAATTCGGCATGCCCCTTGGCCCCATTGAGCTGTCGGATGTGGTGGGATTGGATGTTTCTCTGCACGTCGGGCAGGTGTTGGGGAAGGCCCTGGGCCGCGAGGTACCGCAAATCCTGGTCAAGCTGGTCGAGCAGAGAAAACTCGGCCGCAAGAGCGGCGAGGGTTTCTATCGCTGGCAGGACGGCAAGGCTCAGAAGGAGCAGCCGCCGACGGCGGTACCGCCCGATTTGGAAGATCGGCTGATACTACCCATGATCAACGAGGCGGTTGCCTGCCTGCGCGAGGGAACGGTGCAAGATGCCGATTTACTGGATGCGGCTGCCGTATTTGCGACCGGCTTCGCGCCATTTCGGGGCGGACCGCTGCAATATGCGAAGGACCGCGGGATCACCGGCATCACCCACCGCCTGAATGAACTCGCGGATCGCTACGGGGAACGTTTCCGTCCGGATGCCGGGTGGGGACTCATTTCTCCTTGATTCCCATCTGATGTGAACCAGGCCGGGCCGCGCCGGCACCGCATATGATAGGATTCGCTGGCAAAATCATAGGGTTGAGCACAAAGGTAGAAGCACTTCTTGATGGACGAGCGACCAATCGATCTGGCTGTCTTGAAGATCTTCTCGCCTCTCGACGGCTTGAAGAAGGAAAACCTGCTTGCGCTCGCCCGGAAAACTGTGGTGCGAGAATTGGAAGCCGGCCGCGTCCTGTTCAAGGAAGGCGACACCGACAAGCGCACCTTTTATCTGGTAGCCGGGCAGGTGGAGCTGCGCGCCGATGACCGGATCATGGGTGTGATCAGGGCCGGCACGGCCGAAGCTCGGACCGCGCTGGCACCCGGTTTGCCGCGAAGATTCACCGCCCGTGCCGCGATGGATCTTGAATACATCATGATCGACAGCGACCTGCTCGACGTGTTGCTCACCTGGGATCAGACCGGACAGTATGAAGTCGCCGAACTGCGCGGCGACGGCTTGGATGTCACCGGCGATTGGATGACCACACTGCTGCAGACCAAAGCCTTCCATCGCATTCCGCCGGCCAATATTCAAGCCATCTTCATGCGCATGCAGCGCCTCAACTATCGGGCCGGCGACATCATCATCAAGCAGGGTACCGAGGGCGACTACTTCTACGTCGTGGTTGCCGGCAAATGCGTCGTCACCCGCGAGACACCGCTCAACAAGGAAGGCATCAAGCTGGCCGAACTAGGTCCGGGCGATAGCTTCGGCGAAGAAGCCTTGATCGCCGAGGCCAAACGCAATGCGACCGTCACCATGTCGGCGGACGGCACGTTGATGCGCCTGGGTAAGCATGATTTCCAGACCTTGCTGAATGAACCGCTGTTGCAATGGGTGGACCCGCAGAAGGCCAGGGAAATCGTCGCGAGCGGCGGAAAGTGGCTGGATGTGCGGCTGCCGAGCGAGTTTCAGAACTTCCGCATCGACGACGCGATGAATATCCCGCTGTACTTCATACGATTGAAGCTCAACGCCTTGGACAAGAATACCCAGTACGTCGTGTGCTGCGACACGGGCCGGCGCAGCTCCGCCGCGGCATATATCCTGAGCGAGCGGGGATTTGAAGCCTATGTGCTCAAAGGCGGCCTCGCGGCGAGCGAGGCGGCCCGCTCGCGCACTCCTTGAGACGGTCCCGGTTCCGGACCCAGCGGCAATGACGAGCCCGGCCTCAATGCCTGAACCGACCTCAGCACCCGACCCAGCAGAAATGCCCGATAAGACCTCAGCCGATTCCGCGGCAATGTCCGAAGGCCGGCCGGCCGGAGGCGCCGGACCCAACAGCTTCGTGCCAAAGCCCCGGTTCGAATACCAGGCTCCCTCGATGTTTGCGCAGTACAAATACCTCGCGATTGTCTTCGTACTGCTGATCGTTGCGGCCGGGGTGTATCTGGCGAGGGCGCCGCACAAGCCGCTGACCATCGCGCCGCCGCCGGTATATATCGAAGCACTTCCGGAGCGCCCGACCTCACCCCCCTCCGAGGGTCACTCGCCGTAGCGGGAGTTCGTTCAATGCGTACGAACCTACATCGTGTGGGTGGGCTTGTCTCCGCCTAAGGCGCCGGCGAGATAATTCTCGATCTTCTTCTGGGTGTTGCCGCGGTCCTGATCGCTGAACTGTACGCCGATGCCGGCAGTCCTCTTGCCCTGGGCCCCCTTCGGGGTCATCCAGATCACACGGCCGGCGACGGGCAGCTTCTCTTCCTCGCCCATCAGATTGAGCAGCATGAAGACTTCATCGCCCAAACGATAATTGCTGTTCGTGGGGATGAACAACCCACCGTTCTTCACGAAGGGCATGTAGGCGAGATACAGCGCGCTCTTATCCTTGATGGTAAGCGTGAGCAGACCGGGTTTATTGCTTGGACTTCTCAATTCCTACTTCCATAACATGCATCACTTTCCCAAAGCAGTTCGGCCGCCAATCAGCAAGGCTTCCAGCGCCAATTGTTGATTCATGCCGGTCGACGCGAAGCGCCGGACGTCCCGCGCGGCGTCCAACAACTCGAACAGGGCTCTTATCTTGGGCTTAAGTAAAGCAGCAGGCAAGCGGACCGGTTCCGCACTTTGATGCGAAGTTGCCGCTCCCAGTGATGAACGTACTCGCTGTGTGATCCAGTTCTCAAGCCAGGCGATACGTATGTCCGGATGGGAACGGTTCCAGCGCTCCGCCAACAGCGTGACATCCACGGCGCCTTCGGCCAGCTCAAGGAGGCATTGGCGCATGTCGGCATCGATCTCGGCCAGCCCGTCGGCATCCAGGTGCACCGCCAGCAGCGGTGCACCGCCGGCGAGGGCAAGAGCTGCGTCCCACGACTTGGCGGCCGACGAGTTCGCTTTGAGCCATGCAAGGGCATCCTTCGTCGGCGGCGGTTCGAGCTTGAGGCGCAGGCAGCGGCTGGCAATGGTGACCGGCAGGCGATGATTGGGCCTGGCGATCATGATGAGCACGGTATTTGCGGCGGGCTCTTCCAGTGTCTTCAAGAAGGCGTTGGCACCGTTGGCGTTCAGCGCCTCGGCACCCTCGATGACCCCGACTTTGTAACCGCCGCGGTAGCTCTTCGTAGCAAGGGCATCGATGAGCTCTCGGATCTGATCGATCTTGATCTGTTGCGCATCTTCTTCGAGACGCACGATATGGACATCGGGATGGCTGTCCGAGCGCAGCAATCGGCACGAGGCACAGGCGTCGCAGGGGCGCGCGTCCTGCGACTCGCACAGCGCCAAGGCGGTGATCCAACGGGCCAGCGGCTCGGCGCCCAGGCCGGGTGCGCTCAACACCAGCAGCGAATGCGGCAAGTGGCCTGACTGCTGCGCAGCCTGCAGCCGCTGCTGCGCTTCGCGAAGCCACGGCAGAGAATTGGCGCTCAGGAAATCCATGACCTCGCCTTCAGCTCACCGATGATCTGCGCACCGACCGCATCGACGGATTGGGCGGCATCGACGATGACGAAGCGCCCAGGCTCCGCCGCCGCCCTCGCGCGGTAAACCATTGCAACGCGCTCGAAGAATTCGACACGCTCGCGCTCGAAGCGGTCGTCTGGCGCGCCCGCATTGCGGCGGCGCGCACGTGCCAGTGCGTTCTGTACCGGCGCATCGAGAAGGATGGTGACGTCCGGACGCAGCGCCCCTTGGACCATGGATTCCAATTGCCCGATGGTGTCCATGCTCAACCCCCGCCCGCCTCCCTGGTAGGCGTAGGTCGCGTCCGTGAATCGATCGCAAATGACCCAACGGCCGGCGTGAAGATTGGGCAGCACGTGATTGGCCAGATGCACGGCGCGCGCGGCAAACATGAGCAACAATTCCGCGGTCGGCGCCAAGGCTTCCTCGCGCGCACTCAAAACCACGTCGCGAATGCTTTCCGCAAGCGGTGTACCGCCGGGTTCACGGGTCACGACATGCCCGATGCCAAGCCGGTCCAAAGCGGCGGACAGGCGTGATGCCTGTGTGCTCTTGCCCACCCCTTCGATGCCTTCCAGCGTGATGAAGCGTCCGGCGCTCATCGCGAGGACTCCTGTGCGGCCTTGCGCTGATGCGCTACGTAGGCTGCGACAGCCGCATTGTGTTGCTCGAGAGTGGCGGAAAAGACATGGCTGCCGTCTCCCTTGGTCGAGGCGACAAAGTAGATGGCGTCGGTCTTCTCGGGATGGGCCGTGGCGCGAATCACCGCGGCGCCGGGCAAGGCAATGGGCGTCGGTGGCAGGCCGGCGCGCGTGTAGGTGTTGTACGGACCGTCGGTGCGCAGATCGACGCTGTGAATGTCGCCGTCGTAGTGTTCGCCCAAGCCGTAAATGACGGTGGGGTCCGCCTGCAGACGCATTCCCACACCCAAGCGGTGGAGGTACAAGCCGGCGATCTTGGGAAGTTCCTGCGGCAATCCGCTCTCCTTCTGAACGATGGAGGCCATGATCAGCATTTCTTGGGCCGTGTGCAGCGGAAGATCTCGATCGCGATCCGTCCAGGCAGCATCCAACTCGCGGACCAGGGCGGCATGTGCCTGGCGCAGCAACTCGGTGTCCGGCGTGCCACTGATGAACCGGTAAGTCTCGGGCAGGAATTGCCCCTCGGCATCGATGCCCGGTGCCCCGAGTTTGGTCATGATCTCGGCCGCGCGCACCGGCCAGGGTGCTCCCGGCGATGTGGTCACGATATCGGGATTGCGCCCCATAGCCTCCAGCATATCCTGCATCCGCCAGCCGTCCACGATGGTAAAGGAATGCAGCAGAACCTGGCCGTTTACCATTTTATTGAGCAGCTCACGCGGCGTCGTGCCGGGTTGGATTTCGTACTCGCCGGCCTTGACGGCCGGCGCAAGTCCCGTCCATCGGGCGTAGAGGGTCCACGTCCGCGGCCGGGCGACGATGCCCTGCCCGGCCAGTTCGGTGGCGACATGCGCGAAACTCGCCCCGGATGCCACCTTGAATCGCGTCGGCGCCGTCACCCGCAGCGGGGTGTCGAGACTGCGCACGCCGGACCACAAGGCCGCCACGGCGGCGGCAACCGCCAACAATGCCGTGAGCGCAATGCCGAGGCGCAGGATTCGCTTCATGTTTCGTCCAGCAGCGAGCGCAGCGTCACCGCAGTGTCCGAGCTATCGAATCGCAGCTTGCCCAAGCGGGCTCCTTCGATGACGCTCACGGAGCGTATTCCCACCACGGCATTGCTCATAAATATTTCCTCTGCCGACTCAAGGTCGGTCCAGCGGATGCGCCGTTCCGCCACACGCAGACGAAGCTTGGGAGCGGCGTCCAAGATCCAGCGGCGCATGACCCCGGCGACACCGCATCGATCCAGCAGCGGCGTCATCAAGGAGCTGCCGCGCCTCAAGAACAGATTGGACATGGTACCGCAGACGTAGTTGCCATCCGCATCCCGCATCAGTCCTTCCCAGACGAGCGGGTCGGACCATTCGGCGCGCGCCAATACGGCGTCGAGTCGGTTCAAAGTTTTCAAACCCGCGAGGCTGGGATTGGTGCTCAAGCAGGTGGTGCACAGGCGCAGCCGCACGCTTTGCGCCGCCGGGGTTCGGGCGCCAAGGGGCAGCGGCTGCAGCGTTGCAATTCGCGTGGCGCGTTCGCGTCCCGTGGGCCGATAGCCCCGCGGCCCGCGGCCCCGGGTAATCATCAGCTTGAGCACGCCCCCCGGGCGCAGCGCCGCCATGCGTTGCAGCTCGCCTTCCATGTAGGCCCGCTCCGGGATGCCGATCTGCAAGCGACGGCAGCTGCCGTAGAGGCGATCGAGGTGTAGATCGAGCAATCTGACGCGCCGCCGCCGTACCCTCATGGTCTCGAAAACACCGTCGCCGTATTGCAGGCCGCGATCCAAGGCATGGACCGTTTCGCGGCTGCGGCCGTTGATCCAGACTTTCACAGCCGTCCGTCCAAGGCACGCAGCAGGCCTTCGGCCTTTGCTCGTGTTTCAGCCAATTCCTGCGCGGGCACGGAATCCGCGACGATGCCGGCGCCGGCGCGGAACTTGAACGCCGTGCCGCGAGCGGTAATGGTGCGAATCAGAATATTCAAATCGCAGCTGCCGTCGCGGTTAAGATAGCCGATGGATCCGGTATAGGCACCGCGCCCGCAGTCTTCGAGCTCGGCGATGATTTGCATGCAGCGGATCTTCGGACAGCCGGTGATGGTACCGCCCGGGAACAGCGCGCGGATCGCATCGGCCGGGGATGCGGTGTCGCGCAAGCGGCCGCGCACATTCGACACGATGTGGTGCACGTGGGCATAGGTCTCGATGCTCATGTATTCGTCCACCATGACGGTGCCGCCGATGCACACACGCCCGAGGTCGTTGCGCTCCAGGTCGATCAGCATCACATGTTCGGCGCGCTCTTTTTCATTGTCGAGGAGCGAGCGGATCAACACCTCGTCATCCGCAAGGGTGGCGCCGCGAGGCCGCGTCCCGGCGATCGGGCGGGTCGAAACGATGCCGTCTCGAATGGCCAACAGGCGCTCCGGCGACGAGCTCAGCAGCGCGAAATCCTCATGCCGCAGGATCGCCGCGAAGGGACCGGGATTGGTGCTGCGCAATCGCCTGTAGACCGCGACCGGGCTGACCGGTCGCGAGGCGATGGCCTGCCACTGCCGCGAAAGATTCGTCTGATACACATCTCCCGCCGCCGTGTACTCCAACGCGCGGCGCGTCGCCGCGATGAACCTGGCCGGATCTTCCTCGGTGATTTGAAACACGGCGCCGCGCGCGGCCTGCGCAACGTGTGGCGTTTTCACATGCCTCTCGAAATCATCCAGCAATGTCTCGAAGCCCGGCTCCGCGACCAGCCACGCTTGGCCGGTCGAATGGTCGCGCAACCACGCCGCAGGCGTGCGCAGGGCGAGCGCGACGACCGGATCTGCGCTCGGCGGCAATACCAGGGAGGGCTCGACTTCCGACGCCAGCTCGTAGCCAAGATACAACAGCCAGCCGCCGGTGAAGGGCAGGTGCTGCGTCTGGCACGGAGCGGTGTCCGCGTCGATCCGCAATGATTTCCACCAGGCGTCGAGGGCGCTCAAGAATCCGCCGGCATCCGCGTGGGGACCGGTCAATCGGCGGCCGGCGTCCATCACCAAGTGCTCGCCCGTCGCAAAGGGCAGAATGTCGTAGCGGGCGCTCAGGCGAGCCGGCATCGAACCACTTTCGAGAAGACCCGGATAACTCGCCGGGAACCTGTCGACGAGTTCTAGCGGCTCAAATTCGGCGGAAAATGAGCGAGCCGTTCGTGCCACCGAAGCCAAATGAATTGGAAAGGGTGTGGGTGAGCGGCATCTGACGCGCCGTGTTCGGCACGTAGTCCAGATCGCAGCCCTCGCCGGGCTGGTGCAAGTTGATGGTGGGAGGTGCGACTTGATCGCGCAGCGCCAACACGGAAAAAATGGCTTCGACCACTCCGGCCGCGCCCAGCAGATGTCCGGTCATGGATTTCGTGGAACTGACCGCCAGTTTGTCCGCAGCCGCGCCGAATGCGCGCCGAATGGCCAGTGTTTCGGCGCGATCGCCGAGTTCCGTCGAGGTGGCGTGGGCATTCACGTACTGCACCCGATCGGGACTCAATTGGGCGTCGGTGAGCGCCTTGGCCATGGCCTTGCGAGCCCCCTCGCCATCATCGGGCGGCGCGGTGACGTGAAAGGCATCGCCGCTCATTCCAAAGCCGACGATTTCCGCGTAAATCTTCGCGCCTCGCGCCTTGGCATGCTCGTACTCCTCGAGAAGCATCGCGCCGGCGCCGTCTCCCATGACGAAGCCGTCGCGATCCTTGTCCCAGGGGCGGCTTGCCGCCTGCGGATCCTCGTTACGCTGCGACAGCGCCTTCGCCTGGGCGAATCCGCTCACACCGGTTACGCAGGTCGCCATTTCGGAACCGCCGGCCAGCATCGCATCCACCTCGCCGTACTGGATCAGGCGCATCGCCAATCCCAGCGCGTGGGTGGAAGTGGTGCAAGCGGTCGCCACCGCCAGATTGGGTCCGGTAATCTTGAAGGCGATCGACAAATGCCCGCTCACCAAATTGATGATGCTGGCGGGGATGAAAAACGGCGAGACCTTCTTCGGAGAGTGCGTCTCCAGATACTTGTCGTAGGTCTCTTCGATCGACTCCAGGCCGCCCATGCCCGATCCCATCATGATGCCGATGCGTTCCGAATTCGCCGCCGTCACTTCGAATCCGGAATCGCGCATCGCCTGGATGCCGGCCACGACGCCGTACTGCATGAACGCGTCCATGCGCCGCGCATCCTTGGTGCTCATGTAGGGTTCCAGATCGAGCTTGCGGATTTCGCCGCCAAAGTGCGTCGGAAAACTGCTGCTGTCGAAGCGCTCGATGGCCGCTATGCCGCTGCGGCCCGCCAAGATGGAGGCCCATGCGCTCTCCACATCGTTGCCCACCGGCGATACGATGCCAAGACCCGTAATGACCACGCGTCGTTTGCTCAACATCATCTAGGAGCCTATCTTCGGCAAGGACGATGGCGCGGGATCGATAGCGCTCAGGTCTTGCCCTTGTGCGAGTTGATATAGTCGATTGCCTGCTGCACCGTGGTGATCTTCTCGGCGTCCTCGTCGGGAATCTCCGTCTCGAATTCTTCCTCGAGCGCCATGACCAGTTCCACCGTGTCCAGCGAGTCTGCCCCCAAGTCGTCGACGAACGAGGCATCGTTGGTGACTTCTTCTTCTTTCACGCCCAACTGTTCGGCCACGATCTTTTTAACCTGCTGCTCAACAGTACTCATCGTTATGGTGTCCTCTCGGAATTGCTATTCATGCGGTTTCAGAACCCTTGCGACCAGCGGCATCGACCGGGCGCGTATTTTATGTGAACGCGAAGGCGGCGGCTACCTTGACCGCATATTTGGCTCAAGCGCACCCCGGAATTGTTGACAAAAGGGCCCGACTGAGGGTGTCAAATACGTCTCAAAGCCCTAGGCCATGTACATCCCGCCATTGACGTGCAACGTCTCGCCGGTGATGTACGCCCCGTCCGCAGAGCACAAAAACGCCACCGCCGCGGCAATATCCGCCGGCTGGCCAAGCCTTCCTAAGGCAATTTGAGCGTTCAGCGCCGTACGCTGCGCCTCGTTCAACGCGCGCGTCATATCGGTGTCGATGAAGCCGGGGGCTATGGCATTGGCGGTGATGCCGCGCGAGCCGACCTCTCGGGCCAGCGATTTGGTGAATCCGATGATGCCGGCCTTGGCGGCGGCATAATTTGCCTGGCCGGGATTGCCCGTGAGGCCGACCACCGAGGTGATGCTGACAATACGTCCCTTGCGGGCCTTCATCATGCCGCGAAGTACCGCTTTCGAGAGGCGAAACACCGAGGTCAGATCGGTCTGGATGACGGCATCCCAGTCATCCGGCTTCATACGCAGCAATAGGGTATCGCGGGTGATGCCGGCGTTGTTACACAGAATGCCGACCGCCCCTTCTCGCGCCTCGATGTCATCGATCAGGGCCTCGATCGATTCCTGGCTGAGCACGTCGAGCACCGCGCCGCGCCCGCCGCGCGCCGCAAGGTGATCCGTGATGCGAGCCGCACCTTCGGGCGTGGTGGCCGTGCCGATGACCCGTGCCCCGTCGCGGCTCAATCGATCCGCAATGGCGGCGCCGATGCCGCGCGAGGCGCCGGTGACCAAGGCAATTTCTCCGTTCAACATGCTGTTGCCACCGCCGCCAGCGCATCATCGAAGGCCTGCGGATCTTCCAGCGCCAGCATCTTAAGATCCCGATTCTTGTCCACGCGCCGATTCAACGCCGTCAGTACCTTCCCCGGTCCGCACTCGATGATCTGCGTCGCGCCGGCGGATATCATGGTGCGCACCGTCGCCGCCCAGTGCACCGGCGTCGCCAATTGCCTGACAAGACCTGCCCGTATCTCGCTGGCACCGGTATGCGCCTTGCAATCGACGCCGAACACTTTGATTGAAGAGCGCTCCGCCAGCGGCGTAGCGTCCAGCCTGGTGCGCAGTTGTTCGGCCGCCGGCCGCATGAGAGAACTATGCGCGGGAACACTCATGGGCAGCGCCATGGCGCGCCGCGCACCCTTCGCCGTGGCAACGTCGATGGCGCGCGCCACGGCGGTCGCGAGCCCGGCAATCACGACCTGCCCGGGCGCGTTGAAATTCACGGCCTCGACGACTTCGCCCTGCGAGGCTTCCTGACATGCCGCTTCGACATCGGCATCTTCCAACCCCAAGATGGCGGCAATACCGCCCTGCCCGCTCGGCACCGCGGCCTGCATGAGTTCACCCCGGTATTTCACCAGCGCCACCGCGGTCTTGAAGTCCAAATAGTCTGCGGCCACCAGTGCGCTGAATTCGCCGAGACTATGGCCGGCCATCATCGCCGGCGCGGCGCCGCCCCGTTCGCGCCACAGCCGATAGGTCGCGACACCGGCCGTCAACATCGCCGGCTGGGTGCACTCGGTCGAATTCAGCAGCTCCGCCGGACCCTCCTGGCAGCGCTGCCACAAATCGTATCCCAGCACGCCGCTCGCCTCGGCAAAGGTCGTCGTGATGATGGGAGCCTGCTTCGCCAAGGCACTCATCATGCCGATGGATTGGGAGGCCTGGCCGGGGAATACGAAGGCAAGCGACATGTAATTTTCCATCTTTAAGCCCGTGAGCGTTGGCGAATTATAGCGGTCCGCAGCGACAGTGCAGCCCCCACCGCAAATCCGCACGCCGCCCCGTACAGATGGGCATCCAGGATCACCAGCGGCGCGGAATGTCCACCCCACTGCTCCCACGCCAATTTTGCGCACAATCCCGACAACAAAATCCAGCGGTCCCAGGCGCGGTTCGCCAGATGCTTGGCCGTGCCCGCGGCCATGAGTGTGTGCAGGACTCCGGAGGCGCCCACATACCACACCACCCGCGGGCTGAGCCACCAAAGTCCGCAACTGATCGCCAAGGCCCCGCTCAGAGCAATGGCACACCATTCGACCGCATCGTAGTCCTGCGCGAACAAGGACCACACCAGCACCAAACCCAGCTCGTTGAGGATCAAGTGGTGGGCGTCGAGGTGTACGATGTGGGCGGTCAGCAACCGCCACCAGCCCCCGGCCGCGATCCCGGTGCGATCATAACGCAACAATGCGCTCATATTGTCGCCTAGACCCAACACAGCGCCCAGCAGCAGCAAAATCAGCAGCAACCAAATCCATCGTCCGCGATCCCACTGTAATGCCGCAGCGATCCGCGTGAAGGCCATGGCGCCGTCAGCGGGCATCGGTCGGCGCCAATTTGGTATCATCCAAGGAATTTTCGAGGTCACTATGCGCTATCGCCACCGCGGTTTTACCCTTATTGAGATCATGGTCGTCGTGGTCATTCTGGCAGTGCTCGGGGCACTCGTGGTACCTAATATTCTGGGCAAGGTCGATAAGGCTCGCGTGACGGCCGCGCAGACCGACATCAAGTCCATCGGCACCGCTCTGGACCTGTATCGGCTGGACAATTTCAAATATCCCACCACCGAGCAGGGATTGCAGGCGCTGGTGAAGCAACCCGCGGACCCAACGATCACCAACTATCCCCCGCACGGCTACCTGCCGTCCGTTCCCAAAGATCCCTGGGGCAATCCTTATATTTATACGAGCCCGGGCGCGGACGGCCGAGAATACGACATCACCTCATACGGCCGAGACGGCAAGCCCGGCGGCGAGGGTCCGGACGCCGATATCAACAGTTTTACGATCGAGCAGAAATAGACCTCGCCAAGAGCGATGCGCAACATGCGCAGCAAGGGCTTCACTCTCGTCGAAATTCTGGTGGTGATCGTGATCATCCTCGTGGTCATATCGCTCACCGTTTTGTCGGTGAGCGCAACGGGACGCGACGCTGCGCTCGACGAGGAAAGCCGGCGCATCGAGGGGCTAGTGGGCCTGCTGCACGAGCGCGCGCTGTTGGAAGGCCGGGACTTCGGCCTGCGGATCGAACCCACAGCCTATGAGTTCGTATTCTATGACGTGCGCCGCGATCGCTGGCTGATGCTCGATCAAGAACGGGAATTTCGGCACCGCGAATTGCCCAAGGGCGTCACGTTCCAGCTGCAGCTCGACTCGCAGACCGTGGTGATCAAACCCATCGACAGAAATCTGACCAGCGGCGATCCGCCCAACCCGCAAATCGCGATTGCCGCGAGCGGCGAAGGCACGCCCTTTCGCCTCACTTTGCTGCGCGATGCGACGCAAGCCAAGGCATCGGTGGACGGCGACGCGCTCGGTAAAATTTCCCGCGAGAGTTCGAACAAAGTGGACAAGCGCAGTTGAGGCTTCCACCCCGTACGGGCGGCTTTACGCTGGTCGAAGTCCTCGTCGCGCTGGTAATCGTCGCACTGGGGCTCACGGCCCTCATGGTCGCGGTCAACGGCACGGCGCGCACCAGCGGCTTTTTGAGGGACAAGACACTGGCTCAGTGGATTGCGCTCAACCGCCTCACGGAAGTGCGCCTCAATGTGGTCAAGTTCGGTCAAAACACCGACACCGGCGAACTGGATTTCGGCAACCGCAAATGGCATTACGATACCCGCTACTTCGACACCAGCATTGCCAGCATGAAACGTGTCGTGGTCCGGGTCTATCTCGGCGACGCCAAGACCAAGGGCAATCCCGTGGCCCAAGCGGTGGGGTTTCTGGGTACCTCATTGGCGGCGCCGGGTTCCTTGATCATCGATTGGACCACGGGCATCGGTGCGGCCGCTGCGGCCACCGGGACCGGCACCGGCACACCGACCGGCACTCCCACAGGTAATCCACCGGCGCCCGGCCATCCAGTCACACCCGGCAATGGCCCCCCGCTTCAGCCGCCCCCTCCGCCGGGCGTTCCGCCGGCGACGCCATGAACCCGCGGCCCGCAGAATCGCATCATTGCCAGTCAGGCTTTACGCTGGTCGAAATCCTGGTCGCACTGCTGATTTTGGCGATCATGTCGGGGCTCGGCTACTCGACTTACCGAACCGGGCGCATTTCCGCCGAGCGCACCGAACTTTCCTTGCAACGTTCGCGCGAAATCGAGTTCGGCATGCGCGTCATGGCGTCCGACTTCGCGCAGCTTTCGCCGCACCCGGTGCGGGATATCTTGGGATCACAGCGCCTTCCCGCACTGCGCGGCACACCGGGCGCCGGCAAGGTCACCGTCACCTCGGCCAGCTTAGGCTCCGCCGGGTCGAGTTCCGGCTCCTCGGGTGGCTTGAGTTTCAATTCCGGATCCGGCAACAGCCCTGGCTTGAGCTTCAATTCCGGATCGAGCTTCGGGTCCACCACCGACCCCAGCGCCGTTCCCATGGTCGACTTGACGCGCGCCGGATGGTCAAACACGGCCGGTCAGCAGCGCAGCACCTTGCAGCGCGTCTCATATGCCTTGGTCGGTGAGGTGCTCAGGCGCAGCTACCAGGCCAACTTGGACACCGTGCAGGGAAATAAACCCGTCGTCCAAGACTTGCTAACCGGCGTGATGGGGGTCCAACTCCGCTACTTGGACGGCAATCAGGCCTGGCAGAATCAGTGGCCGGAAGCCAGCACCCTTCAAGGTGGCTCCAACCCCACGGCCGACATTCAATCGCGGCCGGTGGCCGTTGAAATCATCGTTCAGTTCAAGGATTGGGGCGCCATCCGGCGCGTGGTCGAGGTCGCCGGATGAAGCCCTTCAAGGCAGGCCCGGCCCGCCAGCGCGGCGTCGCGCTCATCATCGCGCTCATTCTCGTGGCGCTGGCGACCATACTGGCCACGAAGTTGAGCTTCGACGGGTTTCTCGAATTACGCCGCACCACGGGGGTGCTTGCCGCGGAGCAGGCACTGCACTTTGGCCTGGGCGCCGAGGCGCTGGCGGCCGACGTGCTCATGCAGGATCTGCAGACCAGCGCCAACAACACCACCTTGGCCGGCCCCTGGGCTCAGGTGACCCAGCCCCTGCCCATCACCCCGGACAGCAATCCGGAAGGCGAGCCCATCGGCACCATGCAGGGTGCCTTGGAAGACATGCAGGGGCGCTTCAACTTGAACACTCTCGCCCGCTTGGGGTCCGACGGCATGCAAGATCCGCTGCCGCTGCAACAGTTTCAGCGCCTGCTGGCGTCGGTGGGCGTCGAGCCGAAGTGGGCGGGACTGGCGCGCGACTGGCTGGATCAAGACGATGTCGTAGGAAATCCTGATGGCGCGGAAGATGCCGTCTACACCTCGCAGACACCGCCCTACCGCACCGCCAATTGGCCGATGGTGTCGCCCACGGAGCTGATGAATCTTCCAGGCTTCGGGGCAGACCGTTACCGCAAGATCGCTCCTTACGTCACGGCCCTGCCGAACGCGAACACCCAGATCAATCTATGTACCGCGCCCGCTCTGGTGCTGGAGAGCCTGGTGGAAGGCTTGAACGGCGAATGGTCGAACAATCCCGCGGTGCTCGCCAATGGCCGCAAGGCGGGGTGCTTCCCCGACAAACAGACCTTCACCAACGTCGCCACGAGTTTTGCCGGACCGACTGCCATGGCAAAAATCGGCAATCCCATTGGCACCACCAGTTCCTACTTCCAGCTCACCACGCGCGTCATGCTTGGCACTACGGAGTTCACCTTGTACAGTCTTTTGGTTCGCGGTCCGACGAAGGTCACGCCGCTGCTGCGCTCATTTGGGACACCATAAGCTTAATTATTCATGCACGCTTGGTATCATGCACGTAGGCCGAATTGGACGGGTATTTTCCGGACCGCCGTGAATCCATTGCGCTACGCAGTCCCTGCTTCGCGCAAGCCCTGGGTGGCCATCCATGGCCACCCGCGCGACGCATGCGTCGCGCCCATGGAGGCTGCGGGAAAAACTTGCGACGCGATGCCATCCTGCATCGCTGCAAGCCGGGGTTCGCCATCCCTGGCGAACCCGCTCGGCGCATGCGCCGAGCCCTGTTTTTCACGCTCCGGAAAATACCCGTCCAACCCGCCCTCCTTCGGGTCTATTCCGTTGCCCATAAATTGTTCAGGCTAAGCTTCATGCCGAAATCATTGCTGTTACGCCTCCCGCCCTTGGGTCAAGAAGAGACCGAATGGCTCACGCTCGACGAAGCCGGTGCCCCCACGCCCACCCGGCAGCGCGGATCTTTGAGTCTGGCTGCCGCCGTATGGCGCAACGGCCGGCTGGTAGTCCTTGCGCCGGCGACGCAGATTTTATTGGCCGAGCCGGAGCTGCCGCCCGGCAGCGGGGCGAAACTCGCGCGCGCCGTCCCCTTCGCACTCGAGGAGCAGTTGACCGAGGATGTCGATCTGTTGAGCTTTGCCATCGGCCGCCGCCGCGCCAGTGCCGGCACGCCGGTGGCGGTGGTATCGCGCTCAGTACTGCAGGGCTGGATCGCCGAGCTCACCGCCGCCGGATTGAATCCGGAAGTGATTTATCCGGACATCTCGCTCATGCCGGAGAATCCCGGCCAGACCGTGTTGTGGCTGGAGAACGAGCGGCTCGCGGTGCGCCGTCCCGGCGCCCTGCCCTTTGCCGTCGAGCTCTCGCCCGTGAGGGAAGCGCTGGTGGTAGCGGGGGTGATTGCGGATCCGCTCGAGCCCTCGGCGGAACCCAAGGCGAAGGAAAGCGCCATCCTCTACGTCACGCGTGAGGACTGGGTGCGAGTGCAAGGCGACTTCGAAGAGTTGCTGGAGGATTTCGAGTCGCTCAAGGTGCAATTGCTGGCGGATGGACCGCTGCCTTGGCTGGCGCGGGGCCTCAATAATCCGGATGCAGTCAATCTGTTGCAGGGAGAGTTTTCTCGGACCGTTGACTACGGTGCACGATGGCGTCAGTGGCGCCTTGCCGCCGGGCTCGCCGCGGCGCTATTGCTGATCCACGTTGCCGCGCAGGCACTGCAGATCCGCAACGCCAAGCATGAATCCGCCGCCCTGGACGGGGAAATCTCCCAGGTATTCTCGTCGGCCATGCCCGGCGATACCCCGAGCAACCCGCGCCGGCAAATGCAATCGAAGCTGGAGAAGATCCGCAAGTCCGGTGCCGGTCCGCAGTACTTTCTGCGCACGTTGCAAACCTTGAGTGGCGCGCTGGCGGTAACGCCGAAGACCACCATCAGCGCCATGAGTTATCGGGACGATTCGCTCGACATGACGGTGAGCGCGCCCAGCCTCGCTGCACTCTCGCAGCTCACGCAATTCGCGGGCAAGGAGGGGCTCACCGCCGAGATTCAATCCTCGAATCCCGTCGCTGCCGGTGTCGAAGCGCACCTTCACGTGCGCGGCCAGTCGGGCAAGGCGCACCGATGAACGCACTGCGAACCTGGTATGCCGGCTTGCAGGAGCGCGAACAACGCGTGGTCGCCTTCGGCTCCGTACTCCTGGCGCTGATCATCTTGATCGGCGGCATTCTCATGCCCTTGCAGTCCGTGCTGTCGAGTACGGTCAAGGGGATTGAAACGCGGCGCGAGGATTTGGCGTGGATGCGAGCGAATGCACCCGAGGTGCGCACCCTGGGCGGCCAGCTGCCGGCCGATACCGGCGAAGCACCGGTGGTATTGGTGGACCGCGTCGGCCGCGAGGCGGGACTTGCCGGCGCATTGCGCGGTACACAGCCGAGCACCGCAGGCGGGGTGCGCGTGCAATTGGAAGCGGCCCCCTTCGACACTTTGGTCACATGGCTCGATACCTTGGATCGGAGCTACGGTCTGGCGATCGAATCGATCACGGTGGATCGCACGCCGACGCCCGGAATGGTCAATGCCAGCATCTCGTTCAGCGCGCCCCGCCGTTAAGCAAAAGCCGGCGCGACGTTGGCCGCCGATACTTCTCGGCGTCATCGCCCTGACCGCAGCGTTGGCCGCGGCATCGGTGTTCGTGCTGCCGGCCTCGTTGATCGCACATTTCCTGCCCGCACAAGTGCGGGCGGAAGATTTCTCCGGCAGCCTGCTGCACGGTGCCGCAGGACGCCTGGCGATCAATGGGCGCGACGCCGGCGCCATCGAATGGCAGGTGCATCCGCTATCGCTGCTGCGAATGGCGCCTGCGGCGGACCTTCACTGGGTGAAGGTGGGCTTCGTCATCGACGGGACGGCGCAGTTCTCCGGCGGCGCGATGACCGGTCACGACATCCGGGGCGGCGGTGCCATCGAAGATTTGCGCGACCTCGGTATCGCCTTAGGATGGAGCGGCACCGCTCATCTGGCGATGGCGGCATTCAATGGCGATTTTCGGCGACTCGATTCGGCGGTAGGCACGTTCGAAGTCGCGCATCTTGCCGCTGCGCAAATCGCCGATGGTTCTGACCTCGGCAGCTACGTACTGACACTCGGCCCGGGCGCCATTGCCGCCGATGGCAGTATCACGGCCAGTCTCAACGACGCCGGTGGTCCGCTGCAGCTTCAGGCGCAGATCCGCTACATGCCCGCGACACGCACCGGCATGCTGTCCGGCACGCTGAAAGAGCGCGCCGAAGCCTCCCCGGCGCTTCGCAATCAGCTCAGCACCCTGTCCCAACTTCGGCCCCGAGACGCCGCAGGCCGGTTCCCGGTCGAGCTCGAATTCACGCTCTAAGCCTTGCGGGTAAAGTTCTACCCACCGACGAAGACGTTGAGCTTGTTGCCATCCAGGTCGCGGAAATACCCGGCATAGAAATTCTCAGAGCGCTTGCCGGGAGCGCCTTCATCCTTGCCGCCCAATTGCAGGGCCTTCCGATGCAGCGCGTTGACTTTCGCCTCGCTGTCGACGACCAGCGCCACCATCACACCATTGCCCACGGTGGCCTGTTTCTTGTCGAAAGGCCGGGTCACGCCAAGGCCCGGCAAATCCGGTTTCACCGACCAAGCCACGAAATCCTCGCCTTCCATCATGCGTTTGGCACCGATTTCGCCCAGCAATGCATCGTAAAAGGCGGCAGCACGCTTCAGGTCATTGGTGCCCAAAGTGACGTATCCGATCATGGGAGTCCCCTCTTTGTTTGGCTTATGAGGTACTGTTTATACATACAGGTATGGTGGCTAGTCAACTCCTTCTTCGGCCGCCCACTCGCGCCAGGCTCGCATCAACGGGAAGTACAGTCCGAGTCGAACCGGTTCAGGGCCTAGGCGGCGCGCCAGTTGCCCATAGCGATGCAGTTGGGGCCGATAACGCTCCACCTCGCGATCGAGAAACTCCTCGAGGCCGCCACCTAGGTGCTGGCTGGTCTTGTAGTCGATCACCCAGCGCACTCCGGCATCGTCGATGAAGCTGCGATCAAACACCACGCGCACCAGCTCACCACCCACCTGCCCGGAGAGCGCGTGCTCACGAAGGTCGCTGCGATATCCGGACTTCAAAATCCAGCGGCCGCGAGGATCGCGATGCACGGCAAGCAAAGCCTCGACGACCCTAGAGGTGGCGTGCTGCAGGCGATCCTCGGGCACGCCATGCAGCGCCAGCCAACGCCTGTAATGGCCGTGCCGGGCACGGATCGCGACCTCATCGAGGCCGGCCAATTCCATGGCCTGCAATTCCGCATGCACCAGACTGCCGACGCGCCGCGCGGTTTCGCCTGCCCAATCGAAAATCGGCGTCTCATCACGCCGCCGCGGCACGGTGATCGCCTCGCCTGAAAACGGCATGGGAATAATAAATTGCGGCCAGTCCCTCGGCAGGCGCCGCAGTGGTCCGCCGCGCAATGCGCCGTCGGGCGGGGTCTGCGGCAAGCCGGTTGCGGGCGCCGGGTCGGCCTGCAACACGAACTGATTGCCGACCACCGGCCACAAAACCCCGAGCAGGCTGCCGGCGCGAGGCGACCATTGCCGGCGTGCCGCCGAGTCATCATCCTCCAGCTCTTCCGGGACGCCCACCACGGCGGTCAGTCGCAATCGGTATTTCGCTCGAGTGCACGCCACGTAGAGCAGCCGCTGCGCCTCGAGCATGCCGGCGTCGCGCCGCTGACTGCGCAGAAAATCGAACAGCCGATCGGCCTGCGTGCCCACCGGCGGACGTGCCGCCATCACCATGCCGTCGCGGCCGGTGCGCGCAAACTGGTGCAGGAGCAGCAATTGATCGTGATTTCCCGGCACCGGGCGCTCGAGCGAGGGCAGCACCACCATGTCGAACTCCAAGCCCTTGGCCTTGTGAATCGTCATGATCTCGACGTTGCTCTCGGCGCCGTGATCGGCGAACAGGTCTGCGAAGCTCTGCGGCAGGTCGGCAGGATCCGGCAGGCCGCGCTCCTCCAGCATCTTGAGGCGAGAGAATGCGGCGCCGGCCAAGTCCAGTTCCTGCGCCGACGATGCGCAGCTTGGCCCGCCCAAGCCCAGCCAGGCTCGTTCCACCCATCGCGCAATCGAGCTGTCGTTGCGCACTGCAAAGGCAGCCTGCAATATCGTGCGCACCCGGCCACAGCGTGCGCGGCCATCTTCGCTGAGCGACAGCAGGAATTCATCGTCCCGCATCGCCTCCCACACCAACGGCCGTGCGCGCCCAATGAGCAGGAGATCGGCGAGGGATAGCCCGGCCCATGGCGCGCGCAGCACCGCCAGCCACGCGATGCGATCGCCAAGATGCAGCAGGGCGCGGGTAAGCATCATGATGTCGCGAACCATGCCCCGATCCTGCAGAGGCTCGATGTCCACCGCACGGAAGGGAATTCTTAGCATTCGCAAGCTCGCGGCAATCTCGCGCGCGTGATTCTTGGCGCGCACCAGCACGGCGATCCGCCATTCAGGATGCCGCTCCATCGCCGCGCCGATCATATCGGCGATGGCCGTCGACTCGGCACCACGGTTCTTGAACCCTGAACAGGTGACGCCTTGCTCCGACTCCCCCGACCGCGCGACGGCAGCCTCACTGGCATGGAAGCCGATGGCGCCTCGATGCCGGTCGTCGGACTGCGGCATGAGCGCGGCAAAACAGGCATTGATCCAGTCCACGACGACGGGGTCGGAGCGGAAATTGCTTCGCAGCCGCTGCACTTCAAATCGCACTTCGCCGATGCCCTCCTCCGCCAATTCGAGGAATGCCCTGACCTCTGCCTGGCGAAATCCGTATATGGATTGCATGGGGTCGCCCACGCAGAAGATGCTGCGGCCGTCATCCTTCTGCCAGCCGGCGGTCAGCTGCCGCATCAGGTCCAATTGGGCGCTGGAGGTGTCCTGGAATTCGTCCACCAAGATGTGCTGAAGCCGGTAGTCGATGCGCAGACTGAGGTCCGTCGGGGCCTCGGCGGTGCCTAGGGCGCGCAGCGCCGAGAGGGAAACGGCCGGGAAATCCACCGCCCCCTGCTCGCGAAACACCGTATCGAGCTCTGCCGCGGCCAGGACCAAGACCTGAGCGATCTCGCGCACGCGCGCCCAAGCGCCGTCGCTGTAATAGGGATCCGGCAAGGTGCGCAATTCCCGCAGTAGGTCCAGCATCCGCGGATCGCGCTCCAGTTCCGTCAACAAGTCCATCATCGCCGGTTTGTCCGTACAGCCCGGCGGGAAACCTTCGGTGATCGTGACGCGCTTGCGCAGCGTACCTTCCGCGGTCAGCAACAGCGTCGCCAGACAGCGCCAGCGCGCGATGTCGGTATCCTCGGCCTTGAGGGCGGCTGCGGATGCGCGCCACACCGCCATGGGCGATGTTTCGCTCAGGCGCTGCGCGGCGGCGTGCATGAGCGATGAGATGACGCCGACCCGTTCGGTCCCCAGCAGTTCCTCTGCCCGAAGCAGGACGCGCGTGACCAGCAACTGCAGATCCTCGTCGAAATGCCGCCGCACACCGGCGAGCTGGGTCGCATCGATGGCGCTGGTGGCCTGCAGGCGGCCCGCCAACAGCGGCAGCCAACGATCGCGGCTGGGCAGCATCGCGGCGATGAGCGCGACCAACTTTCGCCAGCGCTGATCATCCAGCTCGAGGACCCGATCGACTGCCACGCCGAACGCATCCGCGCCCTCATGGGCCAGCGCGCGGCGCGCCGCCTCCTCGTAAGCCGGCCGCACGTCAGTGAGTACGCGCAACGCCGAACCCGCGCCGGCGCTGATCGGCAGTTGGTTCGCCAGCCAGGAATTAAAGGCGTCGATGGTTTCTATGCGTAGCCGCGAAGGCTGCAATTCCAGATTGCAGTTCATCGATTCCATGCGCCGTTTGGCCGCCACACCTAGGCTCCAGGTGCGCTGGTTCATGCCGTCCGGGCACTGCGCAAGCGCGGCCGCGCCGAGCGCGCTCAACACGCGCTGACGCATTTCCGCGGCTGCACGGCGAGTGAAGGTGAGCGCCAGAATGCGCTCGGGTGCATCGACGAGCGCCAGCAGGCGCAGGTAGCGCTGCGCCAGCAGCGTGGTCTTGCCAGAACCCGCGGGCGCCTGCACCAGCACCGATCGGTTCGAAGTGACGGCCTGCTCGCGGGCTGCACCGTCGACGGCATCGCGTGTCCGTTCACTCACGGGAATCTTCCCACTCCTCGAGTGCGGCGGGTACACGGCACAGCCCCTGCAAATGACAGGTCCTGCAAGCATCCAGGGTGGGCGCGACCTCGGCTCGGCCGGCAACGAATTCACCGGCGATGCGCTCAACCCGCTGCGACCACAGGCCGATCAACGCGGCAAAGTCCGGCATTCCCTCCAACCTCGTGTTTCGAGATCGTGGGTAGAAAATATCCCGCCGCTCCGACTCCGGAACAAAGCCAGGCTCGGCGGCATTGACCTTGGCATAGGCGACGGCGACCAATCGTTCCGGGCGCAGCAGCGCGTAGATCGGCAGCTGCGGATTGTCCGGTCGCTCGCCGCGCCAGTCGGCCAACGCCCCGCCGGTTTTGTAGTCGATCAACACCCGTGCGCCATCCGGCAGCCGATCGACCCGATCGATGCGCACCCGGAACTCGACGCCGGCGAATCGTACCGTCTGCGCCTCGCCCTCCATGGCTTGCACGACGAAGGGCATGCGCACGCGCTCGACATCCAGCCAAAGCCCCAGCAGGTGCCGCAGCCGCAGCCGTTCACGCACGCGCCAACGGGCGCCGGGATCGCGCCGCTTGCACACGATCGCCAATGCGCGGCACGCGGCCTCATCGAGCAGCAGTTGCTGCGCCGGCAGCGTCAAGACCTGCAGCGCGCCGGAATCACGCAAGGTCGACCAAATATGCTCCAGCGCATGATGAACCAGCTCGCCGCGCTCCCGTTCGTTGAACCCCGGAACGGGTTGCTCGAGAGATTGAACGTCCAATCGAGTCTCCGCGAAGCCGCGGAAAGCGCAGATCGATTGCGCCCTGAGCGTCGCGACGCCGTGTGTGCGCTCGACAGGCGATACCGGCGGCGCCTGCTCATCCCACTGGGATTGCAGCTGCGGCGCCTCCCTGAGCATGGCATGCCAATGCGGGCGTGGCGATGCGGCATGGGACGGCGGTGCTGCATATGGCAGCGGCGGCGGCGATGGCGATGACGATGGCCCGGACGGCGCAGGCACCGACGCCTTCGGCAGCAAAGGACTGGGCGTACTGACGCTGCCGTCTCCCGGATCCGCATGACTGAAGATGCATTGACCGGCGCGTTCTTGCCAGCGCCTCTGTAAGTCCGCCGCCAATGCCAGCTGCGATTCTGCGCCGGCCGATATCACGCCATAGAGGCGCTGCACTCTGACCGGGATCAAGGCCACGGGCGCAATCGGCGGTGGCCACTGGTCATCGCCACAGCCACCGATCCACACGCCGGTGTAGTTGAGCCAGGGATCCATCAGCTGAGCGCTCACCCAGATGGGCGGGACCCCCGTCTGCACTTGGAACGCCGTGTCGTGAACTGCCCGGCGCAGAATGCGCTGCGCCGATTCGAACGTCTGCGTACCGAGCAGCCGATCGGCCGTCGCCAGCGTTGCCAACAATTCCCGGAATCGCTCGGCCGCCTGATATTCGATGCTCGACCAGCGATGGCGCAAGGCCCAGGGACCTGCCTCGAAGGCGTTTATCCACACCGACACCCACTCGCTCAAGAGGTGTGCGCCGCGCAGCGGCGCCAGCGCCCGCTGGGAGGCGCGCAGACGCTGCACGGCGCCGGCTTCCCCAATCCCCACGGTTCGCGCCAGCTGCTCGGCCAAGGCGAGCCAGGACATCAGATCCGCTTCGCTCGAGGCGCCGCGACGCAACGCGAGGTCCAAGCGCGCGGCGCCGGCGGCATCGTTCTCGGAAGCCTGCAGTTCAGGGGCCCGCAGCAGCGCGCTGAACTTCGGAAACGGCAGCGATCCTGAGCCCGCGGCCAAGGTATCCAAAGCCGCACGCACCGGCGCATATTCAGCCAGCGGCGAACCGCCTGCCACCGCGTAGGGCGCTGTTCCAACCTCGCCCAATCCAAATCGCCGGGGTGCCAATACGGCATCGAGCGCATCGATCACTTCCGCACGACGCCGGTTCAAGTCCGGAATGCAGATCCAAGCGCGAAAGCCCTCATCGGCGAGGCTCTCTCCAGCCCATCGCGCGATCGCCGACAGTTCGGCCGCCGGCGAGGCCGCATGAACGTGCGCCACGCCCGAAGATGCGACGATCTGCGGGTTCAATACCCGGCCGTGGCGCTCGAGCCAATGGCGCGCCGCCGGTCGCCACTGAGGACTGTCGACCCAAACCACCGGGTCCCGCGGCACGGATGCATCCCCGAGCAATGCATCGGAGCTGATGCATCCCAGTGCGCGGCATCGTGCTTCAAAGGCATGATGCCATGCGAGAAACGCCTGAACCTCCTCCGATGGATCCTCGCTGAGGGCTTGCAAGGGAATCCCGTAGTCACGCAGCGTGCGCCTTGCGCGGCGGGCGGCCCGAGCGGCACCGCCCGGATCGAGGAACTCCTGCCCCAGATCCGAGCCGTCGATGACCTGGCGCCACAGTTCGCTCTCCTCCACCTCGCTCAACACGCGCGCCGATCCTGAGTCCCGCAGCTGTCCGTGCACATGGTATTCGCGCAACCAGCCAGCAAAGTCGCGCACGCGAGGCGTCGGCCAGACCTGATCGCCGGCAGTTCCATGTCCACGCTCGATGGCGTCGAACAGCGCGGCGGCCAACTCCGTATTCGGCGTCAGTACCGTGCGGCCGGAAGCCGCGGCCACGAGCAGGCTGGGAGAAACCGCGACCGCGTTCAGTGTTGCCGGACCTGGGCGGCGGCGGAGACGATTTTCAGGTCGGGCCCCTCGGCTCCCTGCGCATCGAGCAACTCCTCGATGCGCGTGAACACCGTGGCGATGACCTCGGGTTCAGGCAGGTTAGTGATGCGGAAGGCATTGCGGTAGGCCACGTTGAAGCTCACTCCCGGCGCCACCAAGACATGTTTCCTGTCCAGCAGGTCCAAGGCAAACGCCTGATCATCGAAATCGGGCAGCACCTCGCTGCGCACTTGCACGAAGGCGTACAGGGCACCCATGGGCCGCGACAGCTCGAGGTACTTGCTGCGCGCGACACCCTCGATGATGGCGGCCCTAGATTCGTACAGCCGCCCGCCCGGTCGCGTCAGCTCCAAAATGCTCTGATAGCCGCCGAGCGCCGTTTGCACCGCCCACTGGCCTGGAACGTTGCTGCAAAGCCTAAGCGAGGAGAGCAGTTCCAATCCGCTCAAGTATTCGGCGGCACCTTCGACATCGCCCGAAAACGATGCCCACCCGACACGGTAGCCGCAGGCGCGGTAAACCTTGGACAATCCGCTCATGGTGCAACACAGGGTGTCGTGCACCAAGGTGGCCATGGGCACGAACTTTGCGTCATCGTAGAGGATGTGGTCGTAGATCTCATCGCACAACACCACCAACCGGTGCTTCTCCGCGAGCCGCGCGATGGCGGTCAATGTCTCCCGGGGATACACCGCGCCCGTGGGGTTGTTGGGATTGACGATGACGATGGCACGGGTGCGCTTGGTGATGAGCGATTCGATCTCATCCGGGTCGGGTATGAACGAACGCGCCGCATGGCACGGATAGTGCACCGCCCGGCCGCCATTCAAATTCACCGCAGCACTCCACAGTGGATAATCGGGACTCGGCACCAGGACCTCATCGCCTGCATTGAGCAGGGCACGCAGCGCAAGGTCGATGAGTTCGCTCACACCGTTGCCGATGAAAACCTCCTCCGCCGTGACACCGCGCACCCCGCGCTCCTGCTGCTGCATGACCACCGCTTCGCGCGCCGGAAAGATTCCCTTCTGGTGCACGTAGCCCTCGCTGTTGCGCAAATTCTCGATCATCGCCAGCCGCATTGTTTCCGGGGTGCGGAAGCCGAACGCATAAGGGTTGCCGATATTGAGGGATACGATGTCGTAGCCCTGGCGCTCCAAGGTCAGCGCACGCCGCGCCAATTTGCCGCGAATTTCGTAACGCACATTGGCAAGCCCGTCGCTGGCCCGCACCGGCTTTCTTCGTTTCATGAACCGAAGGATAGCGGAATAAGGGTCTCGTGCGAACGGTGGCACGCCGCCCAGTGTCCGGCACCGACCTCAATGAGCGGCGGCTCACGGTCCGCGCATAGCGGCAGCGCGAAAGCACAGCGGTCGCGATAAGCGCATCCTTGCACAAGCAAGCGCGCCGGCCGGCTTGGCTCCGGCGCCGTCACCGGACTTCGTTCCAGCACCATCACCGAGCTGGGCTTAAGCACCGCCACGGGGCTTGGTTCCCGCACTGTTACCGGACTTGGCTGAAGCGCTGCCGGCGGCGCCGGCGGCGTCGGGACGCGCGGAGCGCTCGAAATGCCTGCCACTGCCGCCAACAACACACGCGTATAAGGATGCTTGGGCGTCGCGAACAAGGCATCGCATGGCGCGATTTCCACCACCCTTCCCAGGTACATGACCATGACGCGCTGACTCAAGTGCCGCACGACGGCCAGGTTGTGGCTGATGAACAGCACGGCCATGGCGGCCTCGCGCTGCAAGTCGATCAATAAATTGACGATCTGCCCTTGGATGGATACATCCAGTGAACTGACGATCTCATCGCAGATCAACAGTTTCGGCCGCAGGATCATGGCGCGGGCAATGGCGACGCGCTGACATTGCCCGCCGCTGAATTCATGCGGATAGCGCTCCGCCATGGCTCCACTCAAGCCGACTCGCTCCAGCAAGGCGCCCACCCGCAGCCGCCGCGCCCGCGCGCCCAGGCGGGGTTCGAAGATCTGCAACGGCTCACCGATCCCCTCGCCGACCGTCATGCGCGGATTCAAGCTCGCGAGCGGATCCTGAAAGACGATTTGCAGCTCGCGGCGCCGCGTGCGAAGCGCCGCGGCAGAGCATGTGAGCAGATCCTGCCCCATGAATCGCACGCTGCCGCGTGCCGGAAGCAACTTCAAGATGGCGCGTGCCAGAGTCGTTTTTCCCGACCCCGATTCGCCCACCAGACCCAAGACCTCGCCGGCCGCCAGATCGAAGTTCACGCCCACAATCGTGGCACTCGCACCGAAGTCCACGCACAAATCCCGCACATCGAGCAAGGGGTCAGTCATGGGACAGCGGGAAATGACAGGCCACTTGAGCATCGGCAGGGCCTACAAGCTCCGGGCGCTCCATGCGGCAGCGGTCGGCGGCGCGCGAGCAGCGCGGTGCAAAAGCACAGGCCTGCAACACCTCACCGGGCCGCGGCGGCTGACCGGCAAGCGTCGGCAATCGCACCGCTCGTGGCCCGGCAATAGTCGGCATGCATTTCAACAGCTCGGCGGTATAAGGGTGCCGGGGACGGCGGAATAATTCAGCGGCCGCCGCGACCTCGACGATTCTGCCGGCGTACATCACCAAAATCCTGTCGGCGAGCCCCGCCACCACGGCAAGATCATGGCTGATGAGCGCCAACGCCATGCCGAATTCGCCGCGCAGTGCGCGCAGCAGCTCCATGACTTGTGCCTGGACGGTGACGTCGAGCGCCGTGGTGGGTTCATCGGCGATCACCAGGGAGGGTTCGCACAGCACGCTCATGGCGATCATGACTCGTTGACGCAGGCCGCCCGAGAGCTCATGCGGATACTGATTCAATCGGCGCCTCGGCTCCGCTACGTGCACGCGCTCCAGCATGCGAGCGGCGTATGATCGCGCGTCGCGCCATGTCGTTCCTCGATGGGTTACCATCACCTCCGCGAGCTGAACGCCGATTTTCAGGTGCGGTGTCAAGCAGGTCATCGGATCCTGCGGAATCATGGTGAGCTTCGAGCCGCGAATCCGGTTGAGAGCCGTAGGGTGGGCAGCCAACAACTCGGCACCCTCGAACCGAACGCTGCCGGTGGCTCTGGCATTGCCGGCCAGCAATCCCATGGCAGCCATGAAAATCTGCGTTTTTCCCGATCCGGACTCGCCGACGATGCCGACGCACTCGGCCGGTCCGATCTGAAACGATACGCCATCCACCGCCTCGATATTGCCGGCACGATGCGAGAAGGCGATGCGCAAGTCTTGGACGTTCAACGTCGGCGTCATGGCGCGCCATCCCGCACATCCAGCGCGTCGCGCAGGCCGTCGCCGAAAATATTCAAACACAGCAACAGCAGCGCCAGAGCGCCGCCCGGAACCAGCAGTATCCAGGGAGCCGCTTCCATTTCCGCCGCGCCCTCCGAGATCAGGGTACCCAAGCTCGCGCCCGGCTCCTGAACCCCGAGCCCAAGGAAGCTCAAGAAGCTTTCGAACAAGATGATTTGCGGCACGGTCAACGTGGCGTAAACGATCACGGGGCCTATGACATTGGGAACCACGTGCCGAAAGATGATTCGGCCGGTAGTGGCGCCGGATGCGATCGCAGCCTCGACGAACTCTCGCCGGCGCACGCTCAACGTCTGGCCGCGCACGATTCGCGCCATGGTCAGCCAGCCGACCGCGCCGATCGCGAAGAACAGCAAGTACTCACCGCGCCCGAAAACAACGGTGAGTACGATGACGAAGAAGATCAGGGGTAAACCGCTCAAGATTTCGATCAATCGCATCATCAAGTGATCGGTGCGCCCGCCGACATAGCCTGCGATCGCACCATAGGTCACGCCGACCAGGAGGCTCACCGCGCTGGCGGCCAGTCCAATGGCCAAGCTGACCCGGGTGCCCGCGAGCGTCCTCACGAACAAATCACGCCCCAGCCGGTCGGTCCCGAACCAATGTGCGCTTTGTCGCCCGGGCGGCGCCGCAAGGTGCAGCCAATCGAGCGTCTGCGCATCGTTAGGACTGATCCACGGGCCGAACCATGTCAATGCCAGGATGGCGCACATCACACACAGTGCCGCGATGGCTGCCGGATTCGACTGGAGACGCCGCCATGCCTCATCGGCGAATGCGCCCATGCTCAATGCCTCACGCGCGGATCCAACCACGCATACAACAGATCGACCAGCAATCCTAAGCCGATGAGCAAAGTGGAATAAACGACCACCATGCCGAGCACCAGGGTGTAGTCGCGATTGAGCGCACCTTGCACCAAATACCGTCCGATGCCGGGAATCCCCGCTATGGACTCCACCACCAATGAACCGGTCATGATGGACGCAACGGCAGGTACCAAGTAGCCGGCCACCGGCGTGAGCGCCGGGCGCAGGGCATGACGCCACATCAGCGTGCGAAGCGGCAAGCCCTTGGCGAAGGCCGTGCGAATGAAGTCGCTGCGCAATACCTCGAGCATGCCGGCGCGCGTGAGCCGGGCGATGTACGCCAGCGGCGGCAATGCCAGCGCGATGACCGGCAGCGCGCGATGCCGGATCGATCCTGATTCCCACCCGGCCACCGGCAGCCAGTGCAAGTACACCCCGAACAGGATCCCGAGAAAGGGCAGCACGACAAATACCGGGATCGCGATACCCACCATCGCGAGCGACATGGTTGCGTAGTCGGCCATGGAGTTGCGATGAAGCGCGGCAAATGTCCCCAACAGGATGCCCGCGATCAAGGCCAGGGCCATCGCCATGACGCCCAGCTGCAAACTGACCGGGAAGCCCTGACCGATCAATTCCGTGACGGTAAAATCCTTGTACTTGAAGGAGGGACCGAAGTCGCCGTGCAGAAGCGATTTGAGATAGCGTCCGTACTGGGTCCAAATCGGCTGGTCCAAGCCGTACGCTCTCTGGAGATTCGCCATGATTTCCGGAGGCAGTGTTTGCTCTTGATCGAAGGGACCACCCGGTGCGGCGCGCATCAGGAAGAATGTGGCCGTCACAATGATCAGCAGCGCAGGAATCGCGCTGGCCAGCCTCGTGAAAAAATATCGGATCACCGTGGAAGTCTATCGGCTGACCGCATGGTGGACAAGCAAAGCCTGTCTCCTTAAACTATTGGGCTGCCCAAAGGTTTTTACCCAAGTTGCGCCAATGCGCGGCTAAAATCATTGCCGTCGGAACAACAGGCCGCCGCGAGACAACCCTTGCGCAGGCAACCGCTTAAGGAGCTTACGTGCAGAAGATCATGGTCGGTATAAAACGCGTCGTTGATTTCAACGTGCGCATCCGAGTCAAAGCCGACGGCAGCGGGGTCATGCTCGATGGGCTGAAGATGAGCGTCAATCCCTTCGACGAAATTGCGCTCGAAGAGGCGCTGCGCATCAAGGAGCGCGGTTCGAACATCGAGGTCGTCGCGGTCAGCATAGGCGTTGCCGACACTCAGCAGCAGCTGCGCACGGCGCTCGCCATGGGCGCCGACCGCGCCATCCTGGTACAGACCGATGCGGCCATAGAACCCCTGACTGCCGCGAAAGTATTTCTGGCGTTGGCGAAGCAGGAGAATCCGGATTTGATCCTGCTCGGCAAGCAGGCGATCGACGACGACGCCAATCAGACGGGCCAAATGTTGGCTGCCCTCTGGGAGCGCCCCCAGGCAACATTTGCATCGAAGATCGAGTTTTCCACGGGCAAGGCCAGCGTCACCCGCGAAGTCGATGCGGGCCTCGAGACCATCGAAGTCGATTTGCCTGCCGTGATGACCGTGGACCTGCGATTGAACGAGCCGCGCTACGTGAAGCTCCCCGACATCATGAAAGCGAAGAAAAAGCCCTTGGACGTGACCTCGCTCGACGCGCTGAGCGTCGGCGCGACCGGGTGGCTCAAGACACTGAAGACCGAGCCGCCCCCACAGCGTCAAAAAGGCATCATGGTCAAGGATGCCGCCGAACTGGTCGAGGTTCTCAAGAAGAAGGGTTTGATCTGATGCACAAGATACTCATTATCGGCGAACACGACGGCAAGACGCTGAATCCCGCGACCGCCAAGTGCGTCACCTGCGCCGCGGGCATTCCTGAGGCCGAGATAACGGTCGCCGTATTCGGCGCGGACACCTCGACCGTGGCCACACAGGCGGCCGCACTGAGCGGCGTGAAGGCGGTATTGCGCGTCGACCGGGCGGAAAATCTGCACCCCCTGGCCGCCATATTCGCGCCGCAACTCGCGGCCCTGGCCGCCGATTACACCCATGTGTTCGGCCCCTCGACGAGTTTCGGCAAGGATTTGATGCCCCGAACCGCCGCGCTGCTCGGCGTCGCACAGGTCAGTGACCTCATGGCCGTCGAGGGTGCATACCGGTTTCGGCGCCCTATATATGCGGGCAATGCCATCGTCACTGTGGAAGCGGATCCTTCGCGCAAGCTCATCGCCACGGTGCGAGTGGCCTCATTTCAGGCGGCGCCCGCCGGCGGGAATGCGACCGTCGCGTCGAAGTCCTTGGACGTCTCACTGCCCTCGCACACGCGCTACATCGGGGCCAAATCCGGCTCGACCGACCGCCCGGACTTGCAAACCGCGGCTCGCGTCATCTCCGGCGGCCGCGCGCTCGGCAGCGCGGAGAACTTCAAATTGCTGTTCAGCCTGGCCGACAAACTGGGCGCGGCGGTGGGCGCATCGCGTGCCGCGGTGGACGCAGGCTATGCACCGAATGAGATGCAGGTGGGCCAGACCGGCAAGATCATCTCGCCGGAAATATACATCGCGATCGGCATTTCGGGCGCGATTCAACATCTGACCGGCATCAAGGATGCCCGCACCATCGTGGCGATCAACAAGGACGGCGAAGCACCGATATTCGAAGTCGCCGATGTGGGATTGGTCGGGGATTTATTCCAAATCGTGCCTGAGCTCGAACGGCTCATCGGCTGAGCATCGGTCGCTCGAGCGTCTTACCGCGGCAGCATGACAGGGCTCGGCCTGACTGCGGCTCAGGCTTACTTCGACGGATTGACTGCAGCTAAAGCTTGAGGCGTGTAGCCAAGCGGCGCGGCGGCAACGCCGCGCCGCTCGTTCTATAGCTGCTTCAGGACGTGATCGGCGGCCGAAACCTTGAACTCGCCCGGCGCCTCGATATCGACTCGCGACGCAACTCCGTTCTTGACGATCAAGGCAAAACGCTGGCCGCGCGTTCCCATGCCGAACTTGGAACCGTCCAACTCCAGCCCGAGCGCCTTGACATAGCTCCCATTGCCGTCAGCCAGCATCAGAATCTTCTCACCCACACCGCCGTGCTTGCCCCAGGCGTTCATCACGAACACATCGTTCACCGCCGTACAGGCAATCGTATCGACACCCTTGGCCAAGATCTGGTCGGCCAGCTCCACGAAACCGGGCAGATGCTTGGCATCGCAGGTCGGCGTAAAGGCGCCGGGGACCGAGAACAAGACCACCGTCTTTCCGGCGAACAACTGATCGGTGGTCATCTTTTGAGGACCATCCTTCGTCATCCGGGTAAAGGTGCCCTCAGGCATTTTGTCGCCAGCTTTGATCGTCATATTGGCTTCCTTGGATTCGTTACTAGCCGAGCTTGTCCGCGTACAGCTCCCAGAGCTTCAGAACGCGCGGGCTGATGTTCGGCACCGACTTGAGTCCTGCCAGGGCCTTCTTCGCCTCCGCAGGGTTCTTGAGCTGCACCTGAGCCCGGGCGAGATACACGAAGGCCTCGTCCTGCTGCTTGATCTGTCCCTTGCCTATGCCGCGTGTGATGGCTGTGACCGCACCCTGATAGTCGCCGGCCCCGTAATACACCTCGCCCAGCTTCATATCGAGCTGACCCGCCGGATTCTTGTTCGCTTCCGCATCCAGCGCCGGCAATCCCTTCTTGTCCGCGTCCGCGCGCGTCTTCATGGCGTTCAACAAGCGCGTGGTGCGCTCCTTGTGATCATCCTTCAAGATCCCGGAACTCTGCAGCTTCTCCAGCACCAACTGCGCCTCGCCGGGCAACGCCGCGTCGCCGAGCAGCTGCGCCATTTCGATATAGTCCGTGTCCGCCTGCATCGCATTGACGTCGTACATCACCCGATAAATCATCAGAGTATTGCGATCCTCGCGCTCATCCTGGCGCTCCAGGCGGATCAGCGTGTTCCAATAGGAAGTCTTGTTGGTGAGATGTATCAAATCGGTCAATACGGGAACCATGGCTCCGCTGTCGCCGGCATCGGACGCACACTGCAATTTGAACAGGTACAGGTTCTCCTTCGGAGCCTCTCCAGCCTTGCGGCTGGCAGCGACGGCCTTCTCCACCCAAACACCTGAATTCTTACAGTCCTTCAACTGATAGTAGCTCTGCGCAATGATGGCAAGATCATTCGGCGACGCGGTACCCGCATCCGCCATCTCCTTGCCGTACTCGACGGTCTTCTGGAACTGACTGGTGCTGGCAGAGATACCGAACAGCGCCCGAGTGATATTCACCTTATCTTCGGGAGTTGCCACACCGGTGGCCTGCGATTTCTCGAATGCTGCCTGCGCCGCTTTCAAGTTGTTGAGCTTGATGTTGGCGAAGCCCTTGAAATAGGAAATTTTCATCTCATCGAACGGTGTCAGTCCGGACTTGGTTTCCGCTGCGTCCAGATTCTTGAGCGCCTCCGTCCATTGATTGGCCTGCAGCGCCTTCTGCGCCGCGGTCATTTCCTTGGCAATGACGCGGCTTATCTCCTGACCCTTGGGCTTGTCGGCAGGCTTGTCGGCGGAAAACGCTGCCGGAGAGATCGCCGCGCAGCCTAGGAGGGCCATCAAACAGAGCATCGCCGGGCGGCGTCGACTATCGCGTATCGAATGACTCATTAGGAGACCTCGTTATGTATCGAATTTATTTTTCGCGCGGCCTTCACCCGCGCCCGGCATCTCTGGTCAAACAAACGGCGCGTACACCGGTTGAAGGGCATGACGCGCCGTAATACCACCTGAGGGTACCGTCGTTAGAAGAAATCGTTGTTGACGAAACCTATCTTCTTCAAACCTCGGTGCTGCAGGTCGGCCAACGTCTGCGCCACAATCTCGTACTTCGCAAATTTGTCGACCGTGATATGCACTTCCGGCTGCGGCTGCTTCTGCGCTTCCGACTCGATGTAGCCTTGAAGGGTTCTTCGGTCCACCGGCGTCTTGTTCCACAGCAAGGTGCCGTCGAAATCGATGGTCAGATCGATGACCTCCGGCGGCGGCGGCGGCACGAAGTTCGGCGGCGGCGGCAGAGGGTTATCGATCTTGACCGCATGTGTCTGGTTAGGAAGCGTGATGATAAAAATAATCAGCAGCACCAGCATCACGTCGATCAGCGGCGTCATGTTGATTTCGGAATAGGATTGGCCTTCGCCGCCCCCGCCTACGCTCATCGCCATCTTTAATCTCTCCTACCGTGAGGCGCCGGGACGATCGGGCTCGGTGATAAACGCCACCTTGCGAATGCCGATGCGTTGAGTTGCCACGAGCACCTGGCCCACAAACTGATACCGCACATTCGAATCGCCCCGAATATGCACTTCCGGCTGCGGGTCCTGGCGCACGATCCCACGCAGCATCGTCTGGAGCTCATCCTGCCCGGACAGCAGCTTGGTGTTCCAATAAATGGCACCTTGCTTGTCCACGGCGATGGTGATGTTCTCCGGGCGAGTCTGCGTGACCAGATTGGTCGCCTTGGGCAGCGTCAGCGGTACCTGCTGAAGAATGACTCGAATGGTGATGATGAAAATGATCAGCAGCACCAACATCACGTCCACGAGCGGCGTGACGTTGATGTCGGACATTGCCACGCCCTCTTCTTCACCGCCTGATACGTGTAACGCCATGAACGATGATTCCTAGCGGGCGAGCGCGGCAGCGGGCGGCTTGCCCATCGCAGCAGGCGGCTTGTCCATACCAAGACCCATCTTGACGCCCGAAATCAGGTAGGCATGCAGCTCATGGGTGAAGTGGCTGACGCGTTCCTGCACGGTCTTGTTGCGCCGCAGGAGAACGTTATAGCCCAACACGGCGGGAACGGCGACCACCAAGCCGATGGCCGTCATGATCAAGGCCTCGCCGACCGGGCCGGCCACCTTTTCAATGGAACCCTGTCCCGAAACGCCGATGGCGATGAGTGCGTTGTAAATACCGATCACGGTGCCGAGCAAGCCCACGAAGGGTGCCGTGGCGCCGACCGAAGCGAGCACCGGTAGACCGGTTTGCATGCGGCTGATGATGGCATCCGCGGTGCGCTGCAGCGATTCGCTCATCCATTCGCTGGTGCCGATCGCACCCGACAGACGCGTCTTATTGGACTCGTGGTACTCGTAGGCCTGCTTGCCGGTTTCCGCGAGTGCGCGAAACGGATTGGAGCCGCCCTTCAGCTTGCCGATGGCGTCGGTGAGGCTGGAGGAACTCCAGAACTCTTTCTCCGCCTCGATCGCCTGAAGGCGCAAGCGGCGCTGATCGAAAAACTTGGTGATCATGATGAACCAGGTCATCAGCGACATGATCAACAAAACGGCGAGGATCGATCTGCTAACGATATTGCCATTGGCAATCAGTGCACTTAGGCCATATGGATTTTCAACAACTGTCTCTTGCATTGACCGATTTCCTCTACTTTATAAAGCGTAAGTATTAATGGAGTGAAATAAACCCTAAGCGAAGCAACGGCTACTTGCCCGTCAGCTTCCACACGATTGCAAATGCGAATTGACCCTCGACCGGCTTGCCATCTTCCATGCCCGGAAGCGCCTTTTGCCCCTTTACGCCCTTCAGGCAAGCCTCATCCAAACGCGGAAAGCCGGAACTGGTTTGTATCTGGGCTTCCAGAATATTGCCGTTCGCGGCGACATGCGCCAACACAATGCAACGGCCTTCCTCACCGGCACGCTTCGAGGCGTCAGGATAGTACTCCTCGCCGATTTTGAACGGATGTTTCGGATCCATCTTGGCTCCGATGATCACATGCTGCACCGGTGCGGCCACCGGCGCCGGCGGCGGCGGTGTCTTCTCCTGAGTCACCACGGAGATGGCCGTGGTCTCGGGGGGAGCCGCCTGGATATCGACGAATTCCGGCGGCGGAACATAGGGCTTGATCTCTTCGAGCTTGGGCGGCGGCGGCGGTGGCTTATCCACCTCCTTCGGCTTGTCGATCTGCGCGATCTCGACGGGAGGGATGATCTTCTGAACGAGTTGGCTGGCCAGGCCGGAATAGAATCCCCACACGATCAGCACGTGCAGCAGGAGGACGGCAACGAGGGCCGCGCCCCTCTTGCCGGAGAATAGCGATGGCTGTTCGTATCTATACATAAGTCTGTGCGACCCTACCCCTAAATCTTGATCTTGCGCATCTCGCGCGCGCCTCGGCACCTGCCGCTTTAACCGGACAGCGTGCCAACAAGTCCCCTTCGGCGAGTAAAGAAGACTGACACATATCCCGCCCGAACTGCAAGCACGTTGTAAGACAAGAATGGCTGAAACGAACGTCAGACATCCTGCCGTCTTTGCAGTCAAGCTTGGCGGTGCTCAAGGGTTTGGGCGCGATCAAAGATTTGCGGCGCCGCTAAAGTTCCGCCGCGGACACATGCCGCATGATTTCGGTGATCGACGCCACCTCATTTCCCAAGCCTGTGCCCGCAGTTGCTTGGTGGGACTTAACATTTCGCGCATGCCCTGCTTTGAAACCCAGCCTTTTTGCCGGTAAATATTGCAACCGCACCCCTCATGCGAGGTTGTCGCACAAGACCACCAAGTGGCTGTCTCTTTATTGTGGGATCACTCCATGGCCGCACGATCGACTGACCGATCATCTTAAAGGATACGGCCCGGTCCCGAAGGTTTTCCCGCAGCGTGCTTCCGCTACAGTAAGGTAATCGCCATGCAGCAAATCGGCGCCGGCAAACTATGCAATCCCGTAGCGTTCGACCAAGTAGCGGTACGTGCCGCGTACTGCCTGTGCCTCGGCTCCCACGCCACGGCCCGGGCGATCCTTGGAATTCCAGGCGTACAGATCGATGTGCACCCAGGGTGATTCAGTGACGAAGCGTTTCAAGAAGAGCGCGCCGAAAATCGCGCCTGCAAACCCAGACGAAGCCACATTGTTCAAGTCGGCAATTTTGCTGGCGAGTTCATCCTCGTACCCTGCCCACAGCGGCATGGGCCAGAGCGGATCGTGCTCGGCCGCGGCAACCCGCGCCAATTCGTGGACCACCCGCTCATCATTGCCAAACAGCGCCGGAAGCTCGGGTCCGAGGGCGACCCGTGCCGCCCCGGTCAGGGTGGCAAAGTCGACGATCAACTCCGGCCGCTCGGTATCGGCATAGGCCAGCGCGTCGCACAATACCAGCCGACCCTCGGCGTCGGTGTTGCCCACCTCGACGGTCAACCCCTTGCGCGTATTGAGCACATCGCCGGGCCGGAAGGCGTTGCCGCTGATGGCATTCTCGACCGCCGGCACCAGCACCCGCAGCTGTGCGCGAATCTTGGCGTTCATCAGCATGTGCGTCAACGACAGTGCAACGGCCGAACCGCCCATGTCCTTTTTCATGAGGGCCATGCCGGTACTCGACTTGATGTCCAAGCCACCGCTGTCGAAACATACGCCCTTCCCTACCAACGTAACCGTCGGCAAGCTTGCGCCATCCGGTGGTGTCCACCGCAACTCAATCAGCCTGGGGGCTTCGCTGCTGGCGCGCCCCACGGCGTGAATCGCCGGGAAGTTTGCGGCCAGCAATTCCTCGCCCACCCACTCCGTACAGGCGGCACCGTGGCGTTCGGCGAGCTGCCGCGCCGCAGCAGCCAGCTGCGCCGGACCGAAATCGCCCGCCGGCGTGTTGATCCAATCGCGCGCCATGCGCAGCGCCTCGCCGGCATTCCCGACATAGGCCATGTCGGCATTCGACGGCGGATCCAGGCTCGCCGTTTCGTTCTTCGTCGAGCGGTAGCGATCGAAGCGATACGCGCCGTATGAAAATCCCAACATCAGCTGAGTGGCATCCGATGCGCGAAATTCTTGCGCCAAACGGAAGCGGCGTGCAGGCAACTTTTCCGCCAGGCCGGCCGCGTGCCACATCGACAACTCTCCCTGCCGCTTGCCGAGACCTGCGACGGCGGCCGTCAGACCGCCGCCGGCATCGGGTACCAGCACGACACGGTGTTTTTCCCCTCTGAAATTCTGCTCCATGATCCAGTGGCGCACCGACGGCGGCTCCGCTGCGCACCAGGCTTCGATCTCGTCTTCGTACAACAGCCACAGGGGGATCGACACAGGGTCACCGGAATTCATGAAAACACTTCCTCACGCAGCCCACTGGAGCGTTGGGCCTCCTTGCATCATAGGCGATTCTTTGGCATCTGGCCGCGCCAGGTAGAGCGATTACGACGCGTGCCGCTTCAGACGCAGCGATGGCTGCACTTTGGCGGCGCGCTCCAAGCCCGCACGCAAGTCCGCGATCAAATCGGTGTGATCTTCGATGCCCACCGAGACCCGCAGCAGTGCCGCGCCTATTCCTGCGCTCAATCGCGCCGATTCCTCCATACCGGCGTGCGTCATGCTCGCCGGGTGAGCGATGAGGCTTTCAACGCCGCCCAAGGATTCGGCCAGCGTAAAGCTCTGCAGTCCGGTGAGAAACGCGCCAACGGCCGGTTCGCCGCCGGACAGCTCGAAGCTTACCATCGCACCGAAGCCGCTTTGCTGCCGACAGGCGATGGCGTAACCCGGATTGCTCTCGAGTCCCGGATAGTACACGCGCTGCACTTCCGGATGGTGCGCCAGGAACTCCACGATGTGCGCCGTGTTCTCGCCGTGAACGCGCATCCTGGCATGCAGGCTGCGCACGCCGCGCAGCGTGAGGAAGCTGTCGAACGGAGCGCCCGTGACGCCGATGGCGTTGGCCCACCATGCCAGATTCTGGTGCAGCTCCGCGGTCGCCGCGATCACCGCCCCGCCCACCACATCGCTGTGGCCGTTGAGATACTTGGTCGTCGAGTGCATCACGAAATCGGCGCCGAGCGCCAGAGGCTGCTGCCACACCGGCGAGAGGAAGGTGTTGTCGACGGCCGCCAGCGCACCGGCCGCATGGGCCGCGTCGCAGAGCGCACGAATATCGACCACCCGCAGCAGCGGATTGCTGGGCGTCTCGATCCATACGAGTTGCGGCGCCTTCTGCAGCGCCGCGCGCAGCTCGGCCGGATTGCTTTGATCGACGAAATCTGCAGTCAGGTTTCCCTTGGCATGCAGCGCCGCGAGCAGGCGATAGGTCCCGCCATAGCAATCGTGCGGGGCGAGCACACGCGCGCCGGCCGGCAAGGTCGACAGGATCAGCGTGACGGCCGCCAGCCCGGTGCATGTCACGATCGCCCCGGCGCCTCCTTCGAGATCCGCCAAGGCAAGCCCAAGTTGATCGCGGGTGGGGTTGCCGGAACGCGTGTAGTCGTACTTACGCGGCTGACGATAACTTTCGAAGGCGAAATTCGACGACAAATAAATCGGGGGCACCACCGAACCATGATGCGCGTCGGACTCGAGCCCCGCTCGGACCGATCGTGTCGCAATGTGTTTGGGTGCTTGGGTCATGTCCGATGCTCCGCCAGCGCGTGCTTGATGATGGGGGTCAGGGCGGCGGCTTCCTTCAGGAAGGCGTCGTGACCGAAAATGGAATTGATCTCGATGAGCTGGCGCGGGCCGCCCAAACGCGCCGACAGCGCCTGCATGTCGATGAAAGGCACCAGTTGATCCTCGCGTACGGCGATCAACGTGGCGGGCGTATGCACCTGCGTCGCATCCATCGCGTGCAAGTCGATCGATTCACTCAAGACCAGAAATGATTCGGCGCGGTAGCGCTGCACGTAGTCGTCGCCGCGCGCGAACAGGTAGTCTTCGATCGGGAAACGGAAGCCATCCGCCGTTCGGGTGGGAGCTCCGCCGAACCTGAGCGCGAACTCGACGGGACTGCGGTACGTGGCCATCGCGAGCGCGCGCGCCAATTTCAGTCCCGCCGCACCGTCGCCTCGGGCAATCGCTTCGCGCACGATTTGACGCTGCACGCTACGCCACGCAGTCGAGAGCACCTGCCCTCTGTCGGCGGCGCTCAAGACCACAATGTGATTCACCAAAGCGGCGTAGCGCTGCGCAAAACACAGTGCCACCATGCCGCCATAAGAGGCGCCGACGATGGCGTGCAGAGACTTCAGCCCCAGGTGCCGAACGATGCGGCTCAAGGCCGCGGCCTGATCGAATGAACTGATGGGTGGAAAGCGCCCGCCGGCGCTGGGTGTGGAACTGCCGCCCCGTCCGCCGAGATAGTCGATACCTAGGACGCGATATTGACGCGTGTCGACGCCAAGCCCAGGCCCCACCATTTCCGGCCACCAGCCCTCGCCCTGCCCCGTCACCATGCGGTGGGCGGAAATTCCGCCGAGAACCGCTACGACCGGCCCCGACTCTTTGCCGACCAGGCGGAAGCTGATCCGCGGATCGGCAAACGAATCTCCGTAGTGCAGATCGAAGGGTTCGAGACCCAAGGTCTCGTCGACAGGATTGAGATCAACCGGATTTAGCGCATTTTCGACCACGGCCGCGTAAAACTCCTTGAAGGTGACATAACCCCTGGAGCGTCGGCTCGTAGCCCATTGAAGTCGCAGGACGCCTGCGCAATCGGCTGCCTATCTACCGGATTCGCGCCTATTGCGCATACCCGCAGGAGTTGGCACCGTTCCGAAAGGCGCGAGCGCGCAAATCGGTGGTTGCCCCGGCTTCTAAGGGCCTTTCCCTCAGCCGGTCTAGATAAGCCCGGGAATTTTAGGCACCCGCGCATAGCGCGTCAAGCATTTTGGCGGCATCCGCGGTCATCCGACTTGCATCTTCCTGTACTAATGCATTAATGTACTAACGCATTAACACAGTGGTGGATTGAACGATCGAGAACATGCGGGCGCCATGAAGACCAATCGGCCGGTAACCTTGCGGCAGGAGCAGCAGCATGAGCGCGCGCTCTGTACGGCGATCCTAGCCCTACGCTCGCTCGAGGAGTGCCGCAGCTTCTTCCGCGATCTGTGCACACCCGCGGAGCTGCAGGCCATGGCAGACCGATGGGCGGTGGTCGAGCTGCTGGAGCGCGGGCTGCCATATCGGGAAATCCACAGGCAAACCGGCGTCAGCGTCACCACCATCGGCCGCGTCGCGCGCTATCTTGTGTCCGGGAACGGCGGCTATCGGGCGGTGACAGAACGGCTGAAGCTCCATGCGTGAGTTTCAAGGCGCCGGCGATCCCATGCGCCTCAAGATCGCCGTGCAAAAGAGCGGCCGCCTTACCGACAGTTCGCTCGATCTGCTGTCACGCTGCGGCCTGAAGTACAGCCGCGGCAAGGATCAGCTCATGTGCTACGGCGAGAATATGCCGCTCGACGTACTGTTCGTTCGCGACGACGACATTCCCGACTTGGTGCAAGAAGATGTGTGCGACCTAGGATTGGTCGGCTTGAACGTGATCGAGGAGAAGCGGCTGGCCTTCCAGGCCCGTGATGTTGGACCGCTGTTCGAGACCGTGCAGCTCCTGGACTTTGGCCGCTGCAGACTGTGCATTGCCGTACCCGACGGCTTTGCCTACGAGGACGCCCGATCACTGCAGGGCCGACGCATCGCCACCACCTACCCGAATGTCCTGTCCCGCTTCCTGGAAGAGAACGGCATCGCCGCCGAGGTCGTCGTGCTCTCCGGTTCCGTTGAAATAGCACCGCGTCTCGGGCGCGCGGACTTGATCTGCGACTTAGTCTCGACCGGCTCCACGCTCGCCGCCAATCATCTGCGCCATGCGCATACGGTGCTCGAAAGCCAGGCGGCGCTGATCCGCACGCCGATGCCCATTCCGCTGCAGAAGCAGGAGTGGACGCGGCGCCTGCTGATGCGCATCGACGGCGTCGAACAGGTCAAGGGCAGCAAGTACATCATGCTGCACGCGCCCCGCTCCGCGCTGGCCGCGATCGCGAAACTGTTGCCCGGCTCAGAGGCCCCGACCGTCATTCCGCTGGAGGGCCGCGGGGATCGCGTGGCGGTGCACGCCGTGTGCCGTGAAAATGTCTTTTGGGAGACGCTCGAGGACTTGAAAGGTGCGGGGGCCACCTCAGTGCTGGTTCTGCCGGTCGAGAAGATGCTGGCATAGGCTGCAGCGCGTGCAATGAGAATCCTCGACTGGAATGCCCTCTCTGCGATGCAGCGCCGCGATGCGCTCAAGCGGCCTGCACAGCGCGATGCCACGCGCGTTGCCGCGACCGCGCAGGACATCATCGAGCGGGTGCGCACCGAAGGCGACGCGGCGTTATTCGCGCTCACCGAACAATTCGATGCCGTACGACTGGATGAGCTGCAGGTGATGCCGGAAGAGTTCGCGGATGCAGAGCACGAATTGAATGCCGAACAGCATGCCGCCATCGAGCGCGCGGTATCCACGGTACATCGATTCCATGCGGCGCAAATGCCGGCGCCGCTGCGCGTGGAAACCGCACCCGGCGTGCTCTGCGAGCGGCTCAGCGTGCCTATCGGCGCCGTGGGTCTGTACGTGCCGGCCGGCTCGGCACCGTTGCCGTCCACGGCCATCATGCTGGCGGTTCCGGCGCGCATTGCCGCATGCCCGGTGCGCATCCTGTGCACGGCGCCAACCCGCCGGGGAACCGCCGACCCGGCCGTTCTGGTCGCGGCACGCAAAGCAGGTGTCGACACGGTCTTCAAGATCGGCGGCCCTCAGGCCATTGCCGCCATGGCCTACGGCACCGCCACCATTCCCAAGTGCGACAAGATTTTCGGACCGGGCAATGCCTATGTGACCGCGGCCAAGATGCTGGTGGCGCAGGACGCGGACGGCGCCGCCATCGACCTTCCGGCCGGCGTCACTGAGGTGATGATCATCGCCGATGGCGGCGCGCGCGCCGATTTCATCGCGGCGGATCTGCTGGCGCAGGCGGAGCACAGTCCCGAAGCGCAGGCCATCCTGCTGACCTCGGACGCGGGGCTGGCGGCAGCGGTGATGCGCGAGGTGCAGCGCCAAAGCAGCAGGCTGTTTCGCGCGCGGATCTTGGCACAGTCGCTTCAGTCGATGCGAATCATCGTGGTCGACGCGCTGCAGACGGCATTCGACATCGCCAATTCATATGCCCCGGAACATCTTCTGCTGCAGGTGAGCGAGCCGCGTTCCTGGCTGCCGAAGGTCACGGCAGCGGGCGCCGTGTTCCTGGGGATATGGTCGCCGGAATCGATGGGAGATTATTGCAGCGGACCCAACCACACGCTGCCGACCTACGGTTACGCCCGGTCGCACGGCGGCTTGTCGCTGGAGGACTTCCAGAAGCGCATCACGATTCAGGAACTCACACCGGCTGGCCTTCAAGGTCTGGGGCCGACCGCACAGGTGTTGGCGGATCTCGAAGGCTTGGATGGCCATGCCGCGGCGGTAAGCATTCGCCTGGAGGCATTGTCGTGAGCGCGGTAATCTCTTTGGCGCGCCCGGAAATCGTGACACTGAAGCCCTATGCCCACGCCGCTTGGCTGCCCTCGCTCACCCGGCTGCACGCGAATGAGGCGCCGTGGCGCCCCAGCGGCGACAGTACCGTCGCAGGCCTAAATCGCTACCCCGAACCTCAGCCGCGAGCTCTCATCAGCCGCCTGGCGACACTCTACGGTGTACACACCGATCAAGTGCTCGGGACGCGCGGTGCCGATGAAGCGATCGACGTCCTGTCGAGAATTTATTTGCGCGCCGGCAGCGACGCAATCATCCAGTGCGTCCCGACCTTCGGCATGTATCAAGTCGCGGCCCGTGTCCAAGGGGCCGAGGTCATTGAACTGCCCCTGCGCTCGACCCAGGGTTGGCAAGTGGACGCAGCCGAACTTCTGGCGGCGTGGCGGCCCCATGTAAAGCTGGTGTACTTGTGCTCGCCGAACAACCCCACCGGCAATCTCGTAGGATTGGCCGCGCTCGAGCAGATTTGCACGGCGCTGGACGGGAGGGCCATCGTGGTCATCGACGAGGCCTATATCGAATGGTCCCGCGCGGCCAGCGTCGCGCGATGGCTCGGGCGGTTCGAAACACTGGCCATCTTGCGCTCGCTATCCAAGGCGCACGCTCTGGCCGGCGCGCGCATCGGTGCTCTCTTAGCCTCCGAGGAATTGATTCGATTGGCGAAGCGCGTCATTCCGCCCTACGCGCTCGCGCAGCCGACGGTCGAGGCCGCGCTGCGTGCCTTGGAGCCCGGCGAAATTGCCGCCTCTCAAAACCGCGTCGATGCACTGTTGGTGGAGAAGGAGTACCTGCGCCAGGGGCTGGCCGCATCGCCACTGGTGGATAAGGTTTGGGCCAGCGATACCAATTTCTTGATGATCGATTGCCGCGATGCGGACCGCTTCATGAGCGCCAGCATGGCCGGCGGCCTGATCGTTCGCGACTTGCGCGCCCATCCCGCCCTGCCCCGCTCCCTGCGAGTCTCGGTGGGCACGCGCGCCGAGAACGATGCGCTGTTGCGCTGCGTCGGTCCAGCATGAACGGCCGGCGCATTCTCTTCCTGGATCGCGACGGCACCTTGAACGAGGAGGTATCGGACGAGCAGGTCGACAGTCTGGCGAAAATCCGTCTCATGCCCGGGGTCGTACCGGCGCTGTTGGAATTGCAGCGTGCCGGCTTCGCCTTCGTGCTGGTCACCAATCAAGATGGCCTGGGGACGCCGCGCTTCCCGCGCGAATCGTTCGAGCTGGCGCATCGGTTCATTCTGGATTTGTTCGCCTCCCAGGGCATCGAGTTCGAGGCCATCTGTATCTGCCCGCACTTCAAGCATGAGGACTGTGCCTGCCGCAAACCGAAGCTGGGCATGATCGCCGACTTCCTGGCCGCGAACCACATCGACAGACAGCACAGCTTCATGATCGGCGATCGCGACACGGATCTGGAGTTTGCCGCGAACCTCGGCGTTCAGGGCTTGCGCATCCGCTTAAGCGGCGATCCCGCCGAATCCTGGCCGGCCATCGTCGCACGCATCATCGGCCATACGCGCCGCGCCAGCCTCCGCCGCAAGACGAAGGAAACCGACATTGCGGTCGAGGTCGATCTGTCGCGCGAGGCCCCAAGCAGCATTGCCACCGGTCTCGGTTTCTTCGACCATATGCTGGAGCAGATCGCCAGGCACGGCGGCTTCGCCTTGACACTCCAATGCACGGGCGACTTGCGCATCGACGAACATCACACGGTCGAGGATTGCGCGCTGGCCCTGGGCGCCGCGCTGCGCGAGGCGCTGGGCGACAAGCGCGGCATCGCACGCTACGGATTTTTATTGGCCATGGACGAAGCGGAGGCCCAGGTGGCGCTCGACCTGAGCGGCAGGCCCTTCTTCGTCTGGGAGGGGAAGTTCGGCCGCGAGCGCGTCGGTGAACTGCCCACGGAACTGGTGCCGCACTTTTTCAGATCCTTGAGCGAGTCTTTGGGTGCCGCCCTGCATATCAGTGTGCGCGGCGAGAACTCGCACCACATGATCGAGTCCTGCTTCAAGGCCGTGGGGCGCAGTCTGCGGCAGGCCATTCGCCTGGAAGGTGCTGAGCTGCCGAGCACCAAGGGGGCACTATGAGTGCCGGCGACGTGGTGATCATCGCCGGCGGCGGCGCGAACATCGCGTCGCTGCAGTTTGCCCTGGAGCGGCTCGGCGCAAATTCGCAGGTATCGGCGGACCCAGAACGGATTCGCAACGCCAGCCACGTCATTCTGCCCGGTGTGGGCGCGGCCGCGGATGCCATGTCGCGTTTATGCCAGAGGAACTTGGATACCCTGCTACCGGCACTGAAGCAGCCTGTGCTCGGCATTTGCCTCGGGATGCAACTGCTGTTCGAGGCCTCCGAGGAGGGTCCCGCAAATTGTCTGGGCATCATCCCGGGACTCGCCACCCGCTTCGCCGCGGCAGCCGGCCTCCCCGTGCCGCACATGGGATGGAATACCTTGAGCATCGACCGGCCCAGCGCGCTGCTCGAAGACATATCTCCGGGCGACTATGCCTACTTCGTGCACAGCTATGCGCTCTCCACCGGCGCGGCGACCATCGCGAGCAGCCGCTATGGCGAGCCCTTCAGTGCCTGCGTGCAGCAGGGCAACTTCTACGGTGTGCAATTTCACCCGGAACGCTCCGCCAAGGTGGGCGCCCGCCTGCTGCGAAATTTCCTTCAGCTGTAGCTTCAGGCAGTCATGAACGGTAGGTCTATATACGTAGGAACGGCGGACGCCGCATGCAACTCATTCCCGCCATCGATCTGAAAAACGGACACTGCGTGCGCCTGCTGCATGGGGACTTCGACGCCGAGACGCGCTATCCCATCGATGCGCAGGCGCTGCTGGCGAGGTATCGAGATTTGGGCGCGGACTGGCTGCATGTCGTGGATCTCGACGGCGCTCGCGGAGGCCTGCCGGACAATCGCTCCATGATCCTGCAATTGGCCGCGCAGAAAACGCTCAAGCTGCAGGTGGGCGGCGGCCTGCGCAATACCGCGGCGCTCGCTCAGATGCTGGATGCCGGCGTACAGCGAGTCGTGGTGGGCAGCGCGGCCCTCACTCAGGTCGAACAAGTTCAGGCATGGCTTACGCACTTCGGACCCGACCGCATCACCCTGGCTTTCGACGTATCGATCGACGATAGCGGCGTACCGCGAGTGATGACCCACGGATGGCAGCGTCAGTCCGCACTTTCTCTTTGGAGCGCCATCGAGAAGTACGCGGACTCTGACCTCAAGTACGTGCTCTGCACCGACGTCGGGCGCGACGGCGCCTTGACCGGACCGAATCTCTCCCTCTACGACGAAGCGGTGCGCCGCCATCCGCAAATACAGTGGCAGGCGTCGGGAGGCATTCGCCATGCTAAGGATCTGCATGCCCTGGCACAGCTCGGCGCCGCCGCGGCCATCAGCGGCAAGGCGCTGCTGGAAAACCTGATTCCATTCGAGGAATTGCAGCCATTCTTGCCAAACGCCTGATACCTTGCCTCGATGTGCGCGACGGACAGGTCGTGAAGGGCGTCCGATTTCGTGACCACCGCGTCGTAGGCGACATTTTGGATCTGGCCGCCCGCTATCGGGATGATGGCGCCGACGAACTGGTGTTTTACGACATTTCCGCGAGCCCCGAAGGGCGCAGCGTGGACCGCACCTGGGTGTCGCGCGTGGCACGCACCTTAGATATTCCCTTCTGCGTCGCGGGCGGCATTCGCTCCATCGCCGAGGCCGAAGAAGTGCTCGCGGCCGGCGCCGAGAAGATATCGGTGAATTCACCCGCGCTCGAGAACCCGAGCCTCATCGACGACTTGAGCCGCAGATTCGGCAGCCAATGCGTGGTGGTCGGCATCGACAGCCAAAACATCGGCGACACATACCTCGTGCAGCAATTCACCGGCGACGTCCGGCGCACCCGCAACACGGCGCGAAGTACCCTGGAGTGGGTCCGCGAAGTACAGGCGCGCGGCGCCGGGGAAATCGTGCTCAACTGCATGGCGAGCGATGGCGTCCGCGCCGGGTATGACATCGTGCAATTGCGGGCCGTGCGTGCGATCTGCCAGGTACCCCTGGTAGCCTCCGGAGGCGCGGGCGCATTCCAGCACTTTGCCGAGGTCTTTCAATCGGCGCAGGTCGATGCCGCCCTCGCCGCCGGCGTCTTTCACTCCGGCGAAATTACCATTCCGGACCTTAGGCGCGAGTTGCGCGTGTTGGGAATCGAGGTGCGACCTTGACACTGCCAGCCGTCGATTGGGAAAAAATGCAGGGACTGATCCCGGCCATCATTCAGGATGTGAACTCCGGTGCGGTGTTGATGATGGGTTATATGAACCGCGAGGCGCTGGCGGCAACGCAGAGCACCGGCCGCGTCACGTTTTGGAGCCGCAGCAAGGGCCGTCTGTGGACCAAGGGCGAGAGCTCCGGTCACTTTCTGGAAGTTCGCCGTATTGCCGTCGACTGCGATCAGGACACCCTGCTCGTCCTGGTTGAACCCACCGGACCCGCCTGCCACTTAGGTACCGCCACTTGCTGGGGCACTGATGCACCGCGCTCCCTCGCCGAGGATCTAGCCTTCCTAGGGAATCTCGAGCGCATCGTCGCACAGCGCATCGACGCCCGCCGCGAAGGCAGCTACACCGCAAAACTCCTCGACTCAGGAATGACGCGCATCGCACAGAAGGTCGGCGAGGAAGGCCTGGAACTGGCGCTGGCTGCCGTGGCCCAATCGGACCGCGAAGTCATCGGCGAAGCGGCTGATCTGCTGTTCCACACCGTACTGCTGCTGAAGGCCAAGGGCCTATCGCTGGCGCAAGTTGTCGCGGAACTGCAATCCCGCCACAGGGTTTTGCTCTAGTTTATCGTGTCGTTGGAGCCTAAAATGGCCGTATGCCGACGATCAGCGAGTTCTTCGGAATCCTCATTCGAATGTACTGGGATGATCATTCCCCGCCGCACTTTCATGCGCTTTATGCTGAGCATGAGGCACAATACAACATAACAACGCTTGACGTTTTAAACGGGTCTTTACCTCGTCGCGCTCACGCGCTTGTCGTAGAATGGGCCTCGCTTCATAAGGATGAGCTCATGAAGAATTGGGAACGATGCCAAGTACCGGCTCCGACAGTTCCCATCGAACCGTTGGAGTAGGTGTTATGGCAGTTTGGTCCATTATTCGCTTCAAAGCGCTGTCAAACTATCGGGTAGAGGTTGGCTTTGCCGACGGGACCTCTGGAATCGCGGACCTTGCTCCTCGTTTATCGCAAGGGCCACTCGGTGACGGATTCGACCCATTATGTGATGAGAAGATCTTTTCGAAGGTCTACCTGGAGCATGGCGCGTTAACATGGCCAGGCGGCATCGACTTGGCGCCCGACGCGATGTATCAGCGCATTCGAGCCTCAGGGATTTCGACGCTCGCCGCAAAGACGAAAAGAGTCGCATAAGGATCGCCGGTTAAGGCACGAAGGCCAGGGAAAATCTCGGTAATGCAAATCTCTCATCTCCGTTTCACTTCAAGAGTCGACATCAGACTGCTCGCCGGCGCCCTGCTCGCCGTTGCGCTGCTGTTCACGTTCAATCCCGAACTGCGCGTGCTGATGCTATTCGTCGATTCCCTCGGCATCGAGCTTCTCGCCGCGCTATGCGCGCTGCAATTCCGCTACGGCCTCGAGATCTTCGTCGCCGTGATGATGATTCCCATCCTGCGATGCATCTATCGCTGGGGACCCGTGCCGGGATTCTGGCCTACGAGGACTGTCCTCACATCCAGCGCCAGTTGGGCCGGTTATGCGATTCTGTATCCCGCGGCAGCGGTGTGCTTCGCTGCGCTTCTCCTGCTAAGCCTGATTTCGCCGTTGTACGTCATATTTTGAGACGTTACGTTTTATAGTTCCGCCGCAGCGCATAAAAGCCGATTCCCATCCATACCACATTGAGCGCCACAGAAGGCCACGCACCGTTGTAGGCGCAGTTGATGATGAATCCGGCCGCTCCGACGATGTTCATGGCCTGATACAGCGAAGAGCGCGGTTGGATCTTGCCGAACGACAACAAGCTATAGGCGCCGAGAATGAGCACGGCGGCCACCCACCCGGAAATTGCCACGAAGGTCTTCAGCGTCATGCGGGTAGCCCCTTAGCCCTTAGCCCTTAGCCCTTATTCCTTATTCCTGAACGACGGGTAGCTCATCAAGGAGGCCGCCGTCGGCGACTATGTGATTGTTCATGCGCAATGCAGGTTAGGCGGCTACGGATTCCGCCGTGGCGGGCAGGCGCTGCCTGAATTCTCTGCGCACCAGCCAGAGGCTGAAGACGGCCTGCAGCGCGACACTGGCGACGGACAGATACCACACGTGTATCAATGCGAAATTCGGCTGCGCTGACATCCACAACACCGGCAATACGAAGCTCAAGAGCCGGCTTGCGGAACTCAAGACCGCGGGCACCGTGTTGCCCAGCCCCTGGAAGACGGCCGAGCAAGTGAACACGAACCCCGAGGCCAGAAAGTTCCAGGAAATGATCCGCAGATACTGGGTACCGACGGCCAACGCCATGGCGTCCTTGGTGAATCCGCGGACCACCCACGCCGATCCCCATTGGCAAAACAGCGTCAGGAACACCATGATGCAACTGCCGATCAGAGTCGCCAACAAAAACGTTTCGCGCACGCGCAGGAATTTACCGGCGGCGAAGTTTTGCCCGACGATGGGCGCGGCCGCAAATGCCACCGCCATCGCGGGCAAGAACATGCTCTGCATGATGCGCATGCCGATGCCGAAACCGGCCTGAGCGTCCGGGCCAAAGCGGCGCAAAACCCAGTAGAGCACCGCCATCAACACGAACATGAGAAAAAACTCGCCGCCGGCGGGCAAGCCGATGCGCAGCAGCCGGCGCCAGACATCGAGCTGCGGACGCCACTGCGCGGGAACGAAGCCGACGTACTTCTCCAGGCGATGAAAATAAAGCGCCAGCAGGATGACGCCCGCCGCCAGGGAAATCGAGCTCGCGAACCCCGCCCCGGCAACTCCCATGGGATGCCCCGTTCCCCACCCGGCGATCAGCACGGGCGCGAGGATGGCATTTAAGACCACCGTCAAGACCTGTACCACCATGGTGGGTTGAACGATTCCCGTACCGCGCAGCGCGGAGCCCATCACCACCATGGCGAACTGCAGCGCGAGGCTTGGCAAGAACCAATGCAGGTACTGTATCCCAGCCGCCACGGTTGCAGGACTCGAGCCCAAGGTGCTCACATAACCGGGTCCAGCGAAGAACCCCAGCACCAAGGTGATGACCGTCAGGCTGCCGGCAAGCGCCAGGCTCTGATTGAACACCAGCGTGGCATCGGCCTGATCCTTGCGGCCCGCCGCGTGCGAAATCAGCGTCACGGTGCCGACGCCGAGGACCTGCGTTGCCGCGAAGACGATGAACATGACATTGCCGGCGGCGCTGACGCCCGCGAGCGCGTCATCGCCCAATCCCGCCACGAAGTACAGGTCGATCAGAAAGTACAGGGTCTGAAAGAACATGCCGGCGGCAATCGGCATGGCCATCTGCAGGATATTCTTGGCGATCGAACTGTCGGTCAGATCCTTCACCGGATGCCACCTCTGATTGATTCGCCATTGTGCCATAGCATGGAGACTTACCCGGAACCTGTCTGGGTATTCCGCGCGGCAAATGCTACGCTGCACCGATGACATTCCTTCCGCATTTCGACATGTTGCTGTTCGGCGGCACGGGAGATCTCGTGACGCGCAAATTGTTGCCGGCGCTGTATCGGCGCTACGCGGCGGGACAGGTATCCGCGGAATCGCGCATCTTCGGCATTGCCCGATCGGCATTGAGCCGCAGCACCTATACGGCGCAGGCGGAAGCGGCCTGCCGTGAATTCGTCGGCAAGGAGTTCGATGCGCGGCAATGGGAGGGTTTCAGCCGCTTGCTCGACTATGTGAGGCTCGATGCCGGCGCCGAAAAGGACTACGCGGCGCTTGCCGACACGCTGAAGGATCGGGAAGCGGTCATACGCGTGTTCTTTTTCTCCACCGCGTCCAATCTTTTTTCGGTGATCTGCCAAAATCTGGCCAGATCAAGGGTCGTCACGCCGCTGTCACGGGTGGTCTTGGAGAAACCCCTGGGCCATGACACGGCATCGGCCGATCTCATCAATGAGCAAGTCGGGGCGGTATTTACCGAGAGCCAGATTTACCGAATCGACCACTATCTTGGCAAGGAAGCGGTGCAGAATCTCATGGCCTTGCGCTTTGGGAACGCGCTGTTCGAGCCTCTGTGGCGCCGCGGCTTGATCAAGCACATTCAGATCACCGTGGCGGAAGAGCTCGGCGTGGAACGCCGCGGTAATTTCTACGACAAGACCGGCGCCCTGCGCGACATGGTGCAAAACCACCTGCTGCAGCTGCTATGCATCATGGCGATGGAGCCGCCCGCCAGCAGCGATCCGGATGCCGTGCGCGACGAGAAGCTGAAGGTCTTGAGGGCGCTGCGGCCGTTGCGCGACCGCGACGTTCTGACCAAGTCCGTACGCGGCCAATACAAGGCCGGCGCATCGCGTGGAGTTGCCGTGCCCGGATATCTGGATGAGGCCGATATTGCGCCGGACAGCACCACTGAAACCTTCGTTGCACTGAAAGTGGAGATCGATACCTGGCGTTGGGCGGGTGTGCCGTTCTACCTGCGCACCGGCAAGCGGTTGCAGGATCGGGTCACCGAACTGGTCGTGACCTTCGACGAGGTTCCGTATCCGATCTTCGAGATGCCGAATACCAATCACACCGCCAATGAATTGGTGATCCGCCTGCAGCCCGACGAAAGCATTACCATGACCATACTGGCTAAGAATCCCGGCGAGGGCATGCGCTTGAAGCCCGTGAGCCTCGCCCTGCACCTGGGAGAGTCGTTCAAGACCCGCAGCCTCGACGCCTATGAGCGATTGCTGATGGACACGGTGAAGGGAAATCTGACGCTGTTCATGCGCCGCGACGAACTCGACGCCGCCTGGGCCTGGATCGACCCGATTCGCGCCGCCTGGGAGCAGTTCGACGAAGGCCCGAAGACTTATATCGCCGGTACCTGGGGACCCGCGGCCTCCAGCGCCATGCTCAGCCGTGACGGATTCGCCTGGCATGATGAACTCTGAACCCCCTGCCACGACCTTCGATAGCCTCGAGTCGCTGTCGCGCGCACTCGCGGATCAAATCGCCGCCAGCCTCAAGAGCGCCATTGCAGCACGCAGAGTTGCAAGCCTGGTGGTGTCGGGTGGGAAATCGCCGCTCCGGCTGTTCGAATTGCTGCGAGCCGAAGAACTCGATTGGAGTTCGGTATGCGTCGCGCTCGCCGATGAGCGCTGGGTCGATCCTTCCGACCCTGCCAGCAACGAAAAGCTGGTGCGCGAGGTGCTGCTCAAGGGCCCGGCCGCCGCGGCGCGGTTTCAGGGCCTGAAAAATGGCGCTCCGACGCCGGACATGGGCGCCGTATCGGCATGGGAAACCTTTGCGCGCGTGCCGCGGCCCTTCGATGCCCTGGTGCTCGGCATGGGCGATGACGGCCATACCGCATCGCTTTTCCCCGGCTCGCCCAATCTTGCCAACGCCCTCAACCCCGCTGCCGCGGCGGGCTGCGTGGGCATGCGTGCCCCCGCTGCTCCGCGCCCACGCTTGAGTTTGAATTTGAGCGCCCTGCTCGATTCGCGCCGGATTACCCTGCTGATCAACGGCGATGCCAAGCGGCGCACGTATCTTGCCGCCTGCACGCCTGGCCCTCCTCAGGAAATGCCGGTGCGCGCGGTGCTGCGCCAGACGCGCACACCGGTCGAGGTGATGTGGTCGCCGTGAACGCGGCGAAAACGCGATACGAAGTCCCGATACGAGTACTCGATACGAGCTACATACGCTCGAGCAGAAACCTCATCGTACGCCGCAAGGGTTCCGCCGCACCCCACAGCAGCTGATCGCCCACCGTAAAAGCCGACAGGTAGTCGCCGCCCATCGCGAGTTTGCGCAGCCGCCCGATGGGCACCTCCAATTTGCCGCTCACGGCGGCGGGCGACAATGCACGAATGGTCGCGTCCTTGTTATTGGGCACGATGCGCACCCAAGGATTGCCGGCGCCGATCAGCTTTTCGATCTCAGGCATGGGTAGATCCTGCGATAGCTTGATGGTCAGGGCCTGCGAATGACAGCGCATCGCCCCCACCCGCACGCACAGCCCTTCGATGGGAATCGGATGCGCCTCGAGCCCGAGGATCTTATTGGCCTCGGCGCCGGCCTTCCATTCCTCGCGACTCTGGCCGTTGCCCAAATCCTTGTCGATCCAGGGGATGAGGCTGGCGGCCAGCGGCACCCCGAAGTGGGTGCGCGGAAACTCCTCACCCGATAGGGCGTCGCTCACGGCATGATCGATCTCCAGAATGCCGGACGCCGGATTCTGCAACAGCGCCGAGGCCGACTCGTGCAGCACGCCCATCTGTTCGAGCAGCTCGCGCATATTCTGCGCACCTGCACCGGAGGCCGACTGGTAGGTCATGGCTGTGATCCACTCGACCAGGCCGGCCTGCATCAGGCCCGCGACCGCCATCAGCATGAGCGACACGGTACAGTTGCCGCCGATATAGTCCTTCACGCCGCGCCGTTGCGCGTCCTGCATGACGGCCAGATTCACCGGATCGAGAACGATCACCGCATCGTGCTGCATGCGCAGCGCGGATGCTGCATCGATCCAATAGCCCTTCCAGCCCGCGGCGCGCAGGCGCGGATGGATGTCCTCCGTGTAGTCACCGCCCTGCGTGCTGATGAGCATGGACATCTTGGCCAGCGCGGCGATGTCGTTGGCGTCGCGCACCTTGGAGGTGGATGAGCCCACTCGAGGCGCGTCTGCGCCGGCCTGCGAGGTGCTGAAAAAAGTCGGGGCGATGAGATCGAAATCCTTCTCCTCCCGCATGCGATCGAGCAGCACCGAACCCACCATGCCGCGCCAACCGATGATGCCGACTTCTTGCAAGGTCATATCACGAACTCCCTCGCCGGAGCGCGCCGGTTATAGTTCGAGGACATCGCATAGCCATAGGCACCGCAGTGGGCGATGAGAATGACATCGCCTTCGTGCGTCTCCGGCAGCCAGCGATCCGAGCCCAGCTGATCGCCGCTTTCGCAGATCGGTCCCACCACATTGACCCGATGAGTCATGGACTGCTCGAGCCGGGTGAGATTGCGGATATCGTGATGCGCGCCATACAGCGCCGGGCGAATCAGCGAATTCATCCCCGTGGCGACTCCCACATAGCGAACGTCGCCCTTGGTCTTGAGCTGGGTCACCTGCGCCACCAGGACCCCCGCCTTCGCCACCAGATATCTGCCCGGCTCCATCCAAAACTCGAGATGCGGAAAATCCCTCGTCAATCCCGCGATCCCTCGATCGAGTGCGCCGAGATCGATTTCATCGTGGCCGAGTTGGTCCGGGACGCCGATGCCGCCCCCCAAATCCACCACGGTGACCTCCGGGAATCGCTTGGCGAGATTCCCGAGCAATGCCCCGGTTTCGAGCCAATTGGCCACATCGAAGATTCCACTACCGGTATGCGCGTGCAATCCGGTAACCCGCACACCCGAGCCACGGGTTAGGGCAACGAGTTCATCGATCTCGGACAGCGAAATGCCGAATTTGGTATGCACGCCGGCGGTGCGCACATGGCTGTGGTGGCCGCGGCCAAACCCGGGATCGATGCGCAGGAAGATCTGCTGTCCGCGAAATACCTCAGGCCAGCTCTTCAAGGGGTACAGATTGTCCAGCGTGACCCGCACGTTCCGCGCGAAGCCGAATTCATACTCGGCGCGCGGCGCGAAGTTCGGGGTAAACAGGATCCGCTGCGGGTCCAGCGCCGGCACCGAGGCAAAGGCATGCTCGAGCTCGCCGCGCGAAACGCACTCCAAGTTCAAGCCGGAGGCATACACCTTGCGCAGAATGTCGGCGTGCCAATTGGCCTTCATCGCATAGGCCCAGTGCTTGACCGACTTTACGTTCAGCACGGCGGCGATTGCGGCTTCCAATGTTTCGGTGTCGTAGACATAGGCTGCCGATTCGCGCGCCGCGATATCGAGCAACGCGCTGCGCTTCTGCGGCAGCTCCCACCAATGGACGGCCGGGGTGCTTGCCGAGTCCTTGTCGGAGAACAGTTGCGCCCAGGTGGGTCCGAGCACCCGATCCGAACCGATGCTCTGAATGAGCCGCTCGTGCAGCTGCCCTACCAGCCGATCTCCCTGGGATTCGTCGATGACGAAGGTGAAATTCAGATCATTGGCGGCCTGGGTCACCAGGTAGATCTTTTGGTCCTGGAACAATTCAAAGGCCGAACCCATCTCATGCAAGATGCCGCGAATATTCTGGCCCAACAGGCTCAAGGAGGCGCACGGTCCGAGAATTTCGACCCGGCACAGCTCACCCAAGGCCGTCGACAGCCGCGTGAGTGCCGCCCCATCCAAGGTATTGGCGGTGGGATCCAAGGACACCGTGACATTGGTTTCCGAGGTCGACACCAAATCCACGGACAAGCCGTGCTGCTTGAACACCTGGAAAGCATCGGCGAGAAAGCCCACCTGATGCCACATACCGGGGCTCTCCATCGAAACTAGGGTAATTCCCTTCTTGATGGCGATCGCCTTGACCTGCGCGGCGCTGTCGGCCACGTTTTCTGAGACAATGGTGCCCTCCAAGCCGGGCGCCTGAGTCGCATACACATGCAAAGGAATTTTGTACTGACGCACCGGCAGCACGCAGCGCGGATGCAGGACCTTCGCGCCGTTGCTGGCAATTTCCTGCGCTTCGTCGTAGTGCAGCTGGCGCAGTAGCCGCGCCGTGGGCACCGCGCGGGGATTGGCGCTGAACAGCCCCGGTACATCGGTCCAAATTTCCAGGCGAGCCGCCTGCAGCTTTGCCGCGATATACGCGCTCGAGGTGTCGGACCCGCCGCGCCCCAGGAGCACGGTGTCGCCGGCCGCGTTCGCCGCAATGAAACCTTGGGTGATCACCACCCGATCGAGTAAGGCCCAAGCGGCCTGCAGCTTCAAGTCAGGGGTAAAGTCACAGGTCGCCGACAGCACACTGGCCTGGTGCGTCGCGTGATTGCGATCGTCGCCGCGCAGCACCTGACGCACGTCCACCCATTCGGTGCAGATTCCCTGGGCGTTCAAGAATTCCGCACCCAGAGTGGTCGACAACAACTCGCCCATGGCCATGACGCGCGCACGCGTGGCGTCATCGATGCGGCGACGCTCCGCCAGCTGGGTGATCATGTCCCGAAGCTCGCGAATGAAGGCCTCGAATTGCGCGTTGGGCACTACCTGAAGCTGCGCCGCAAGATTGCGGTGCGCCGCTTCGATGTGGTCGAGGATCGGCGCGTGCGCGGCTCGAAGTGCCGCCGACAATAGCAACTCGAGCCGGTCGGTTATTCCCGAGAGTGCCGAATGCACCACGACCGGCTGGAACCCTTCGGCGATGCGAGCCCGGAGCACCCGCGCAATGTTGTGCCAATTGGCAACGCTGGACACGCTGGTGCCGCCGAATTTGAGCACGAGCCAGGGCCGTGCTGTGTTTGGCTCAAGGGGAGAAGACATAAATTGTAAGTCCCGCGGACCCGGCGCTTGCCGGGGTGCAACGAATCTAATCGTCTTCGAAAATATCGCGCAGTTCTTTTTCCAGCTGGCGCTCAGCCAGCACGTCTTCAACCCGGCTCCAGGCCGCTTTCCCGCGTTTGCCGGCGGCCACTGCTTTGGGGCGCCGCTCGGTGCGCTCAATGAGGGGATCGAAGTCGTGGGCTTCTTCGGCTTCCCCGAGAAACTCATCGTCTATATCGAAATGTTCGTCTTCGCGTTCGCTCATTTTTAGAGAAAAGCCCTTCAAATCAATGGGATCGATCAGCTTGGGATCGTGAAGCTGCGCACTATAGCCGATTCTGCCCGGCATTCAACTAGCGTGATCGGAATCGAGCGCCCGCGGGACCGGAACCGCCTCCCCCGGGGGACCAGAACCGTTTTCGCCTGCGGGATCCGAGCCGTTTAGGCCCGTGAGCAAAATCGCTGCGCCTGCCGGAAACGGACTGCAACGAGCACCGGCGCAACGTATGGCATCCCTCTCGATTCGGATTCGCGGTTCGGGTTCGCTGCGTCCGACCGAAGCATCGCAACAAGCGGATGCCTTCGATGAACACTTATAATCTTTTATTATCAATATATTAATAACTATTCTGCATGTACTTTAGCGTAATTGTCGCGTCCGCCTGAATCGACCCCGCGGGGTTGGAATAGCCGTGACGCCGCGACGGGTGCAAGATGAATCATGGAACACGGCTCAGGCACGCATGCAGTTTTCAATCAAACACCGCCGCTGACCGATTACAACCTGTTCGACAGCGACGACGCCCTCAAGGAGGCCGTGCAGCGTGAGGGCGCCGGCTGGGCCGCCGCAGATCTTCGCCGTGCCGGCGGGGAGTTGGGCACCTGCACCCTTTTCGAGCATGCCCGCCTGGCCAACCGCTTCGCGCCGGTGCTGCATAATTTCAACGCCCAGGGTGAGCGAGTCGACTCTATCGAGTTTCACCCCTCCTGGCATGCCCTGATGCAGGGTATTGCCGCCCGTGGATATCACAGCAGTCCCTGGGAGGAGTCTGCCAGACCGGCGGCACATGCGGCGCGCGCGGCAGGTTATCTGATGCAGGCGCAAATCGAGAGTGGCACGCTGTGTCCGACCACCATGACCTATGGGGCCATCGCCGCCATGCGCCGCGATACATCGCTGGCGCTCGAGTGGGTGCCGCGACTGCTCAGCCGCGAATACGATGCACGCGACATCGCGTTTCATTACAAGCGCGGCGGACTCATCGGCATGGGCATGACCGAAAAGCAGGGTGGCTCCGACGTCCGCGCCAACACCACGCGCGCGCTTAAGTCGGCCGACGGCAGCTACCGAATTACCGGGCATAAGTGGTTCTTCTCCGCGCCGCAATGCGACGCGCATCTGGTGCTCGCGCAATCCGGCGCCGGCCTGTCGTGTTTTTTCATGCCGCGGCGTCTGCCCGACGGATCCCTCAATGGAATCTATATTCAGCGCTTGAAGGACAAGCTCGGCAATCGCTCGAACGCCTCGTCGGAAGTCGAATTCATAGATGCCTGGGCCACTCTGCTCGGCGAGGAGGGCCGTGGCATTCCGACCATCCTCGAGATGGGAACCTTTACCCGCTTGGATTGCTGCACCGGCAGCGCCGGCATGATGCGCCAGGCGCTGGTCCAGGCCTTACACCACGCGCGTCACCGGAAAGCCTTCGGTGCGGCGCTAATCGATCAGCCCTTGATGCGCAGCGTGCTCGCCGATTTGGCGTTGGAATCGGAGGCCGCCACTGCGCTCAGCCTGCGCCTGGCCCGTGCCTTCGACTCGGAGCAGCCGGGTGAGATCGCGCTGCGCCGGGTGCTCACCTCCGCCGCCAAATTCTGGGTATGCAAGCGTGGCTGCGAATTCGCCGCGGAAGCCATGGAGGTGCTCGGGGGAAACGGCTATACGGAAGAGCTACCGCTGGCGCGGATGGCGCGCGAAATGCCGGTCAACTCCATTTGGGAAGGATCCGGCAACATCATGTGCCTTGATGTATTGCGTGCCTTCGGCAGATCCCATGCCACTCGCGAGGTCGTGCTCCAAGAATTGGCGAGTGCGCGGGGCAAGCACCCGAACTACGACGCGGCATTCGAGCGCTTCGTCGCCGGCCTCGATGCAGGCGACTTGAGTGAGGCGCATGCGCGCCGGTTCACCCAGTCCTTCGTGACCATGATGCAGGCTGCCATCCTGCTCAGCGGCGCGACCGGCGCACCCTCGCGCGCCGCGGCGGAAGGATTTTGCGCGACTCGATTGGATGTCGATTCGGGTTGGGGTGCGGTTTTCGGCGCAAGCGGCGCAGCGCTCGATGTCGATGCCATCATGGATCGCGCCTGGGCGAAATAGCGCCGTTGCCCGAACCTGCTTTGCTTGGTAGAATTCTTTACCTACCGTAAAGAATTCTATTCAAGGTAAGCCACGATGAGCGAGTCCACGATTTCCAGCAAAGGACAGGTCACGATCCCGAAGGCAATCCGAATGCGTATGCATTTGAAAGTCGGCGATCGGCTGCGCTTCGTGGTCGAACCCGACGGCTCGGTTCGGCTCGCTGCCGCCACGCGTGATGTCTCGACGCTGCGCGACATTCTGCCGCGGCCCAAACGCCGTGCCACCGTGGACGATATGCAATCAGTCATTCGTCGGCGCGCGGCCAAACGAGCGGATCCGTGATCGGCGTCGATACCAACGTCATCGTGCGCTTGCTGGTTGCCGACGACGAGAAGCAAGCGGACGCGGCATCGCGCTATCTGAAGGAACATTGCAGCGACGAGCCGGCCTTGCTGTCAGACATCGTGCTGGTCGAGTGCGCATGGGTCCTGGAAGATCTTTATGAATATTCGCGGACACAGATCGGGGAAGCTATCGACGGCCTCCTTGCCACGGCGCAACTACGGGCGGTCGATGCATCGGCAGTGGGTACGGCTTTGCAGCGGTTTCGGTCGAGTTCGGCCGACTTCGCCGACTGCCTGATCGGCGTCAACAACGTGGGCGCAGGATGCGAATACACCGCAACATTCGATCGCAAAGCATCCAAGCTTCCCGAGTTCCAACTCCTTTCCTAGTCCGCCGAAGGCTCAGACCCAACCCTGCAGCTGGTTGCTCACGATCGCCCCCAGAGCCTCGGCGTGGCTGTCGTCGTCGTTGAGAGCGGGTACCAGTGTCAAACGCTCGCCGCCCATCGCCAGGAACTTTTCCCGGTATTCGATCGCGACTTCCTCCAATGTTTCCAGGCAATCCACCGCGAACGACGGCGACACCACGGTGACCGTGCGCACGCCGCGCTTGGCCAGCAGTTCGAGGGTGTTTTCCGTATAGGGCTGCAGCCATTCCACTGAGCCGAATCGCGATTGATAGCAATGCGACCATTGGTCCGGCGCCATTCCCAAGCGCGACACCACTAGGCGAGTGGTCGCCTCCGATTGCACTTGATAGGGGTCGCCCTCGGCGACGTACGCGGCAGGGATTCCGTGATACGAGAACAACAAGTGCGATCGTTCGCCGACTTCGGCCCAGTGGCCCAGAATCCGTGCCGCCAGCGCCTCGATATACGCCGCGTGATGATAGTAGTCGTTGACGAAGCGGGTTTCGGGCAGCCAACGACGGCGTTGCAGAGCTCCGGCGGCGCGGTCGAACACCGAGCCCGTCGTCGACGAGCAGTATTGCGGGTACAGGGGGAGCACCAGCAGTTTCCTGACGCTGCGTCCGCTCAAGGACTCGAGGGCGCGGGCGATGCTCGGATTCCCATAGGTCATGGCAAGCTCGACGCAGACACGATCGGCGAAGCGGGCGTGCAACACCGCGCCCACCTTCGCGGTCAGGCGCTTCGAATACACCGCCAAGGGCGAACCTTCCGGCAGCCAAATCTTGCGGTACTTGTGCGCGGTTCGCATCGGGCGAAACGGCAAAATCAGACCGTACAGCAGAGGCAGCCAGATCCAGCGCGAGGTCTCGATGACGCGCCGGTCGCTCAAGAACTCGCGCAAGTAGCGCTGCACGGCGAAATAGGACGGCGACTCCGGCGTACCCAAATTGACCATGAGCACCCCAATCCGTCCGGATGACGGGGAGTCTGCCGACGCGGCGGACGAGGCCGCGGCGTGAAAATAGGGCATATCGATCCTTAACCTAGCGGCCTGTCTCTAGTCCGAATGACTCGCGCAACAAAATCGCGCACGCCTCAAATATTCCGCGTGCGCCGCGTATCTTAAGTTCCGCGCATATTCGCACAGTATACTGCCTCATGATCCGCATCCTGCGCACCGTTCAGGAGCTTGTATGGGTACAAATCTATTGTGATGTGGCTGAGTGCCAATGAGAGCGAAGCGCTTGCCTTGAGCTTGAGCGTTGCGTCCCGCAGCGTTCTTTTCAGTCTTCCCTTCGCGGTTTTGTCTGCATGGGTACTGACTCGCCGGCAATTCGTGGGGCGTACGGTTGTGGATGCATTCGTGCACCTGCCTCTGGTGCTGCCGCCGGTGGTCATCGGCTATCTGTTGCTGTTGCTGTTCGGCGCGCGCGGACCGATCGGCGGCTGGCTCGAACGTGCATTCGGCATCGAGCTCATTTTCACCCGCAACGGCGCCGCGCTCGCCACGGCCGTGATGTCCTTTCCGCTGATGGTGCGGGCCATGCGCATCTCGCTGGAGAATGTCGATCGCGGCCTCGAGGATGCCGCGCGCACCTTGGGCGCAGGCGTCCTGGACCGGTTCGCCACGATTACCCTGCCGCTGATGCTGCCCGGCGTTCTGGCGGGCGCCATCACCGCGTTTTGCGCGGCGCTCGGCGAATTCGGCGCCGTGATCACCTTCGTGTCCAACATTCCCGGCGAGACGCGCACGCTGCCGCTGGCGTTGTATTCGGCGCTGCAAACGCCGGGCGGCGATGGGGCCGCGGCGCGCCTGGCCGTGATCTCCTGCCTCCTCGGCTTGAGCGGATTGCTGCTGTCGGAATGGTTCGCGCGCCGCGTGCGGCGCATGCTGGGGCACTGATGCTTCAAGTCGTTGCCCAAAAGCGCCGCGGCGCCTTCGAACTGAACGCGCAATTCGAACTACCCACCCCGGGCGTCGTGGGATTGTTCGGCCGTTCCGGCTGCGGCAAGAGCACGCTGGTGAATGTCATTGCGGGTTTGCTCGAGGCCGATCGAGGACGCGTGGCCCTCGATGAGGCCGTACTGCTCGATACCGCGCGGCGCATCGACCTGCCGCCGGAACGGCGGCGCATCGGCTATGTATTCCAGGATGCTCGGTTATTTCCGCACTTGAGCGTGGCCGCCAATCTGCACTATGCGCAACGGCGTGCCAAGGTGCCGCCCTTCGTGGGCATCGATCTGGTGGCCGATCTGCTCGACTTGGGCGTTCTGATGCATCGGCGCACCCATCAGCTCTCGGGCGGCGAACGCCAGCGCGTGGCCATCGGCCGCGCCCTGCTCACGCAACCCAGCCTTCTGCTGCTCGATGAACCGTTGGCCTCCCTCGATGCCTCGCGCCGCGAAGAGGTTCTGCCCTATCTGGAAACCTTGCGCGATCAGCTGGCCATTCCCATGGTGTACGTCAGCCATGATTTCGATGAGGTCCTGAGGCTCGCCACCCACTTGGTGCTCATGGAAGCGGGAAAAACCATTGCCCAGGGAAACTTGAACGATATGAGCTTGAACCCACATCTGCGGGCCATCGTCGGCGCCGACGCCGTGGGCGCGGTCGTCGATGCCACGGTCTTGGGGCCGGATCCGGACAGCGGACTGCTGCGCGTACGGGTCGGCAGCGGCGAGCTCAAGGTTCACGCAGCCAACGCCATTGTCGGCGCCAAGCTGAGAGTGCAGCTGTTGGCACGGGACTTAATCGTCGCGACTCAGCCGCCCCAGCACTTGAGCGTGCGCAACAGTTTGAGCGGCGTGATAACGGCCATCATGGACGATGCCGGGGATTCCGATCTCGTGGGCGTGGACATCGGCGGAACCGTCATCATGGCGCGCGTCACCAAGGCGGCCACGCGCGAGCTTGGGCTGGCCCCGCAACTACCGGTGTGGGCGCTGGTAAAGACTGTGTCGCTGCGGCCGCACCCTATTTGACCGAGGTACCCAGGTGCAAAATGGCCACGATGTGGTCATCGGCATGCAGACCGACGGCTGCTTTGACTTTGGCGCTGTACGCCGCGGGTCCTGTCTTCCACATCACACCGTACCCCAGGGCGTTCGCGGCCAGCAGCAGGTTCTCGACCGCCGCGCCCACCGCGATTACTTGTTCGATCTCCGGCACCTTCGGGATGTCCTTCCTCACCGCGCAGGCGGCAATGAGTATGCTCGGTGAGCGCCGGACCTTCTCGCGCTCGAGTTCCATCTGCTCATCGGTAAATGCCGGGATTTGATCCCGCCGGGCCTCGGCCACCGCGTTGGCGAAGGACTCGCGGGCGGCGCCGTCAACCTGCAGGAAACGCCAGGGTTTGAGGCGCCCGTGATCCGGCGCTCGAGCGGCGGCCTCGAGCAGACGCTCCAGCTCCTGCGCGGTGGGCCCCGGTTGGGCCAACCGCTTGGCCGTTGAGCGCGAGGCAATGGCATCGAATAAATCCATCAGAAGACCCCTGAATAAGCACATAAGGCAATAAGCCTGAGCGGATCATCGCTTTCGGCTATGATTTGCGCCCGAGATGCCGACCGTGGCAGTCCGAAATTATACCTGTACGTCTCAAGGAGCCTTCAATGAACCGTATTGTTTTGGCGTCAATCGCCGCACTGGCGGGCGCGAGCGCCTTCGCAGCGCCGGTCACCTACGTCCTCGACCCGGCCCATACCTATCCGAGTTTTGCCGCCGACCATTTTGGCGGGCTGTCGGTATGGCGCGGTAAGTTCAACTCCACCTCAGGCAAAGTCGTGTATGACAAGGACGCAAAGTCCGGTTCCATCGACGTAACCGTCGATATCAGTTCGATCAATTTCGGCATGCCGAAGTTGGATGAGCACGCCAAGTCCGCCGAGATCTTCGACGCGGCGAAGTACCCCACGGCTACATTCTCCGGCAAGTTCACCAAGTTCAACGGCTCGGCCCCTACGGAAGCGCAGGGCACGTTGACCATGCACGGCGTGACCAAGCCGGTGACACTTAAAATCGATTCCTTCAAGTGCATCTTGAGCCCGTTGACCAAGAAGGAAGTCTGCGGAGTGGAAGCTTCCTCGACCATCAATCGCGCCGATTTCGGCGTGAACTACGGCGACAAGTACGGCTTCAACCAGGAAGTGAAGCTGCAGATCCAAGCGGAAGGCAGCCCCGCCTAAGATCGAACCGGTCGGCCCGCACCCGCCATTTGGGGCGGGCCGATTACTATCTCGTTAGTGCTGCACGGTTGTCATGCGCAATCACATGCATTGCGGCCTGCTAATTCGGCGTTACCCGCTTCAGTTTGGCGATCAGCAGGAATTCGCGCACCGGTGGATATCGGTGGTCACCTAATTGCGTGAAATTATTGAGCGGGCGCGGGCGTAGGCGCAGCCCCGCCGCTGATCGGTGCCGGCGCCATTCTGTGAATGATCACCGTAGGTTTCGTGGTGGCCGGAGGGGGAGCATATGTAACGGCCGCGGACGCGGGCTTGATCACCGTGGGTCCATACATTGGAACGCCGGTGCGAAATACGTTCGCCAGCGCCTGATCACAGACTCTATGCAGCATGGCGGTTTGCTCAATTGCTTCTTCGCCGCTCGAATTTGCCCGGCTTTCTAGAAAATTCTGTTTGGCCTCCATCTGCTGTTCTTTAAAATCCGGTGAATTCTCGAGCTGCGCAATGACCTTTGCTTGTGATGCCCGCCAACGCGAATAGTCGGCAGCCATGTTTTGGCTAAAATTCGGCAACCCCACATCGCAGATGGCCTTGAAATGCAATGTCTGCGCCACAATAACCGGGTCTTCCGGTTCCAGCACGCCATCGGACGGTAGCGGTTTAACTTGATTAATGAGCGACCAGAGCATCGGCGTCTGACGAGCCGCATCGCGTACCGAGACGCCCGCCGCATTCTTGACGTCCGGATCCGCGCCGTGACGAAGCAGTAGCTCGCTCAGTTCCATACCGTTTTGCGAGACGGATAGAGACTGGCGCAACGGCGAATCTCCATGCTTGGGTTGATAATTGACGTCCGCACCGTATTCAATCAGCAGTTGTGCGCCAATTAGATTGCCGCAAAGGATTGCCAGTCCCAAAGGGGTCGAAGAGTAATGGCCGTCGAGAGACCATTCGGCGTTCAAGTCGGCGCCGTGCGCCTTTAAGTACCCCAACATTTCGCGGTTGCCTTGCCTCGCCGCGACGAAGACCGGAATGCTGGCGGCCCCTGTCGGGGACGTCGCCCACGCGTTGGGATGAGCGCCATGCGCCAGCAGATATTTGACCGCGGTCAATTGATTGGCGTCCACCGCGGCCAACAGGGCATTCGCCTGATCGGGGTCCGCTCCGAGTTGCAGCTGGTGCTGAATTTCCGGCACATCGCCCGCTTGCGCGGCTCTGCGCAAAGCGAGGTCCTCGGTCCTGATGGCCTGAGCCCGTCCGGCAAATATCAGCGCCGCCAAGGCCCCCGCCGTTACAATTGAGCTGCTGAATAAACGCATCGTTGGCTACCTTCAGGGCACATCCAGATCACATAGTTCAATGGATACTTCCCGGCCAATTATTGGATATTTGACCCCTCTAGTCCGGAATCGGCTCACAAACGACCCGGTTGCAAGCAACGGTGTGACATATGAAAGGGTGTTTAATGATCTGCGCGTGCTATCCCTTTGGGGCGCCCAAGTGAAATAACCTACACAGCCATGCAAACACGCCGGAACGCGCACTTGATCACATTCTAACGGCAATTGAATCGCTAGTTTTGCTCCCGAAAGGCAACATGGGGGACCCCATCCACTTTGCACCGACAAGGATCGTTCGCCACCATGGGTCGCTGCGCGGGTTTTCTACTCTCGATCATTCTGCCGATATGCTTTGATGTGGCGCATGCCCGCGCGCTCGATGAGGCGGAACTCGCGACGCTGCGTGCAGGAAAACAGGGCCCCGCCCAGCAGGATGCAGCCCGAGTACTGGCGCGCAAGCTCGGGACCGAAAAGAACTTAGACGCTGTCCCGGTACTGCTGCAGTTGCGGGACGAAATCGCCATGAACTGGTACGTCAACGAGTACTTGCGCGGCGTTCCGCCAAAGGTCGCGCAATCGACGCTCGATGCCATGGCGCTCGCCGCAGTTAAAGACCCGAGCTTCGATGCCGACGATACCAGCTCGTCGACGCGCACCCAATTCTTGAGGTTGCTGGGCCATTATCAATCTCCGGAGCTATTCCAGCTGTTTTACGACGGGGCCAAGCGCGCGTTGATCGACTTACGCGCGGGAAGGAAGCCCAAGGGATATTTTTGGGTCGACACGAGTTTTTTGGTGCCTGATCTGCCGGACATCGAAGAAGCCGATGCGGCCTTGTTGCCGCTCATCGATCAGGCATGGTGGGCAGGTTCCTTGGCGGGGCTCATTCAACGGCGTCACTACCTCAAAGGATTCGACCGTCTGCGGGATTCGTATTTGCGCATGGCCGTGACGAGCGCCTATTACGACAATCGGATCATGGAAGCCGTGGCGAGCTTCCAGATCAAGGCCGGCAATGATGCGCTGCTAAAAAGGGCGCGATGGCTGGCGTCTCAGCCCCAGAGCCGCGAGATCGACGATGAGATCTCCGCCCTGGTCGCCGCCCTGAGTCCGGCGCGCGAGCCCCCAGAGCTGCGCGGCGATTATGAGCCGCTGGTCCGTGAACTTCTCGCAAAAGACCTGTCGCCCCAGCTCAGGGAATCGCTGCAGAAGGCATCGGTACAACAGATTGAACTGGCGCGCCGCTACCGCGAATTCTCGCCCGAAAACTTGAGTTACTGGATCGCAGCCGGGAATGCCGACATGGTGCGTCAAAACATCGCGCACCGAGTCGACTTGAACGCGCGCGTACCCAATGTTCGCTCGATTCTCGCTCAGGCCATCGCGACGTCCCGACTCGACCTCGTGCAGCCCCTCGTTCAAGCCGGCGCCGACTTCAACGAGCGCAACGGATCGCGGCCGAATATACAGTATGACCCAATGATTTTTCTCGCGGCTTGTCCGGGACCAAAGCCGCTACCGGGAAGGGTCGATGATTCGGGAGCTATCGTCTCCCTGCTGTTGGTCCATGGAGCTCTGGTCACCGAGCACTCGAGCACGGGGCTCACGCCGTTGCAGGCCGCGAGCCGATGTGGCAATCGCGCAACGGTTGAAGCCTTATTGTCCGGCGGCGCCGACGTCGATGCTACAAAAGCCCCGATGTTGCTGTCGGATGGACGACCCTCGACCGGAGACGTGTGGGCCGGCGCGACCGCGTTGCACTTTGCGATCGAAGCCCGCGACCTCGATACCGTCACGACCCTTCTTGATCATAAGGCAAACGTTAACGCACAAATGACCGATGGCCAGACCGGGCTCCTGATGGCGGTTAGCAAAGGCGATCGTCCGATCATGGACTTGTTGCTCGCGCGGCGCGCGGACGTCAATTTAGGCTCGGTCAACGGCATTGGTGCGCTTCAAATGGCGCGTCTGCGGCACGCCGAGGATCTTGAGAACATCCTCAAGGCGCGCGGCGCCCAGCCCAGCCCTCCTCCGCACGCCGTGGTCTTTGCACGGGAATCTGCGCCTGCACATACGGGCCCAGTGAGCCTCGCACGTATCGATCGGCTTTTTCTCCAAGTATTTTTTGCCGCACGGCGCGAAGCCCCCTTCGCCGGCAGTCGCTTCATTTTCGAGGAGGATCAGCAGGTCAAATCCGACGCGGCGCCGGAGTGCCGTGAGCGGCATGACTTTCGCCTGATGTTCACGCTCGATCCTATGCCGGCCATCAATGGCACCGTCGCGTGGGAGGAATATGCCCGCTATACGATCATGCTCTGCGAGCACGGACCGCTTTCCCCCAGCCAATTCCGCGCGACGTTAGATCAGGCATTGGCATCGACGCTTTCCGGGATGCCTGCAGCGTCGGATCTAGGAGATCTAGGAGGATTTCCAGTGCAAATAGGTAATCGTTCAGGGCGCGCGACGGTTCTTTTTGCAATCGGGCACGGCGTCATTCTGGAGCCGCTCGCGATCATCCCGAGTTCCGATGCACGCCAGACGCTGGTCGTTGCAGTAGACGACGCGCACATCGGCCAAGCGGGACATGAAGTGAAGCGCACGCTGGCCGACCTCGCCGCCTTACTGGATGCGGTCGACAAGGAGTCCGCAGTACGGCAAGGGCATTAGCGGAAACTGCGTCCCGACGCCGCGCCCCGCATCGAATCTCAGGCCAGCAGCCGGCGCAGCGGCTGCGCCCACGACTCCGCAGTTCCCGCGACCAACAGTTGAATCGAGCCCACGGTGGGGTGCGCGATACCGCGAATACCTAGGCTCATCAGCACCCGCTCATCGAGCGCCTTGGGGTCGGCGATGCGCATGCTCAAGCGGCCGGCGAGAACCTCGAAGCCGCTGACGTTCTGGCTCCCGCCGAGGGCAGCGAGCATGGCGCGCGCCTCTGGCTCTGCGCCGTGGTCCGGACTCGCTATGGCCTGAGGACCCACCACGGTCTGCACCTGCGCCCCGAGCCGCCGCGGCGCATCGGGCCGAGGCGCATCGGCTGGCGCGGCATGAGTACCCGCAGCGGAACGGATGGCATCGCGGATCTCGCCTGCCACTTGATCGGCGATGGGTCCTAGAACCACTTGCAAACCCGTTGTCCCGGAGCGCAGCAATCCGCGGGAGCCCAAAGCCCTGAGGGCTACCTCATCGACGGCATGATTGTCCGTGAGGCCGAGTCGCAGTCGCGTCGTGCACGCTGCGACCTCGGTGAGGTTACCGGCCCCGCCGAGCGCGGTAACGAAGGATGGGCCGCGTGCGCCCGCGGACAGCGGTGCGAGTGGCGACGCCTCATCAGGCTCCCGGCCGGGGGTGAGCAGATTCAAGCGCAGGATGCACAACCGAAACACGGTGTAGTACAGCGCGAAGTATGCCGCTCCGATCGGAATCAACAGCAGCGGACGCTGCGCATGGGTGAAATTGAGCACATAGTCGAAGAGCCCGGCGGAAAAGCTGAAGCCCAGGTGCACGCCGAAGGCATCCATGATGACCATGGCCAGCCCGGTGGCAATGGCGTGCAATGCATACAGCACGGGAGCCAGGAACATGAAGGTGAACTCCACCGGTTCGGTGACCCCGGTGAGAAACGAGGTTAGCGCCAACGACAAGAGCAAGCCGGCGACGCCGGCGCGCCGCTCCGCACGCGCCGTGTGATACATGGCGAGACAGGCACCCGGCAGCCCGAACATCATGACCGGGAAAAATCCCGACATGAATGCGCCCGCGCTCGGATCGCCGGCGAAGAAGCGGTTAAGATCGCCGGTGGCTCCGTGATAGTCGCCCAGGATGAACCAGGCGAAGTTATTGAGGATGTGATGCAGGCCGGTGACGATCAAGATGCGGTTCAAAACCCCGTAGGCGAAAAGGCCCGTCGGTCCGGCGTTCAAAATGGCATGGCTGGCCGCATCCATGCCGTGCTCGATGAAGGGCCACGCGAGCCCTATGATCGCGGCCAATACCAGTCCCACGAGACCGCTCACGATGGGCACGAAGCGCCGCCCGCCGAAGAAGCTTAGATAACTCGGCAGCGTGATATTGCTGTAGCGGTTGTACGCGATCCCGGCAACGATGCCGGACAACAATCCGACCGGAATGCTGAGCTTGGTCAGCGAGCCTGGCGGCACGTGCATCATGCTCTCCACCGCCCGCGTGGTCACCAAGTATCCAACCACTGCGGCAAGTCCGGCTGCACCGTGGTTCTCGCGCGCCAGTCCCACCGCGACGCCCACGGCAAACAGCAGACCCAAGTTGGAGAAAATCGCATTGCCCGCAGCGGCCATGGCCGTCCAGTTCAAAAGATCCGGCTGCCCCAAGCGCAGCAGCAGACCGGCAATGGGCAGTACCGCAATGGGCAGCATCAATGCGCGGCCCAACTGCTGCAATCCTGAGAAGCGGACTTTCACGATTTGCCTCCCTCCCCGTCCATCTGTTCCACCAGGCTGCGTACCTCATTCGCTGAACCCAAGCTGAGGCAGCGCGCCGCCAGCGCACGACAGTCCTCGATGCGCAGCCGCGCGATCCGGCCCTTGAGCTCAGGGATAGCGGCCGGCACGACCGACAGCTCCCGAATGCCGAGACCGAGCAGAATCGGTACGGCGGTATGATCGGCGGCCACGCCGCCGCAGACTGCCACCAGCTTGCCGGCTGCCTCGCCGGAACGTCCTGCCGAGGCGATCATCTGCAACACGGCCGGGTGCAAGGCGTCGGTACGCCGCGCGAGTTCGGCATGACCCCGATCCATGGCCAATGTGTACTGGGTCAGGTCATTGCTGCCGACGGACAGAAAATCGGCCGCGTGAATGAGCGCGGCGGCCGTCAGAGCGGCCGCCGGCGTTTCGATCATGGCGCCCAGCGCGACGCGCCCCGGTAAATTCAGTTCCTCCGCCAGTTCATCGATCACGGCGCGCACCGCCAGTACCTCCCACAGATCGGTCACCATGGGAATGAGCAAGCGCACCACGCCGAACGGCTGCACGCGCAGCGCCGCGCGCAGTTGCGTGCGCATCACGGCCGGATGCAGCAGCGCCGTGCGCACGCCGCGCAATCCCAGTGCCGGATTCGCCTCCTCCGGCAACGGCAAGTAGCGCAGAGGCTTGTCACCGCCCACGTCCATCATGCGCAATATCAGCGGGCGTCCGCCGAGCGCACCGGCAATGCTCTGGTACGCCTGCAGTTGTTCGTCCTCGGTCGGCGCTGTTTCTCGGTCGAGAAACAGGAACTCCGTGCGCAACAGCCCGCAGCCCTCGGCACCGCCTGCGACCGCGGCCACGGCGTCGGCAACATGACCTAAGTTGGCGAAGATCTCGACGCGCGTGCCGTCGAGCGAACGGCATTCCTGCGCCGCCGCCGCACGCAGCGCGGCGCGGCGCGCCAGGCGCTTATCGACCGTAGACTTGGCCTTGGCCAATTCTTCTGCCGTGGGTGCGCTCAAGACTCTGCCTTGATCGGCATCGACAACGATCGTTTGCCCCGCAGCCACCTCGCGAAGAGCCGGACCGACCCCGATCAGCATCGGGATTTCCATGGCGGCCGCAAGGATGGCGACATGCGAAGTAGCGCCACCGCCGCTCAAGGCGATGGCGACCAACCGGCGCGCGTCGAGCGCAGTCAGCTCGGAAGGCAGCAAGTCATGGGCCACCAGAACGGCCTGCTCGGGCAGCGGCAGGTGCATGGGCCGCGCCTCGCCGGCCAGTGCCAGCAATATATGGGCCTCGACATCCAAAAGATCGTCCGCACGCTCCCGCAAACGTGAATCACCCAGCGATTCGAGCGCCGCGATGAAACCTCGCACGGCGCTGCGCCAGGCGTAGGCCGCGCTCTTGCCGGCCGCGATGCTCTGGTGCGCAGCTTGGTTCAGCGCTGGGTCATCGAGGAACTCCAGATGTGCCGCGATGATCTCCTGGCGGGAGGCACCACCGGCGCTGCGGACCCGCTCTAATCGGAGCCGTACATTCGCCCGTGCTCGATCAAGCTCGGCCACTTCATGGGCGCTGCCCGCGCCCTGCTCGCTGACTTCGATTTCGCGGCGCTCGATTCGAACCGCACGGCCAAGCGCTATTCCCGGCACGGCGCATACGCCGGCCAGTTCCCCGGGGCGCAGCGCCCGATCCTGCGTGCGCCGTGCCCGATCGGCGGTGCCCGACTGCGGCGTGGCTGCATCGGCGGTATATGCGGGAGCCGATTCGTGTGCGGCCTTGGGAGAGAGTTCGTGCGCGGCCTCAATATGCAGCGCTTCTTCAAGCGCCTGCATGATCGCAGCCACGGCTTGTACCGCTTCATCCCCCATCGCGCGGACGATCAGCTCATCGCCGTGCCGCACGCCCAGGGCCATGATGGACACCACGCTGCGAGCATCGGCGGTGCGCCCATGGGCGGCCAGAGAAATCTGCGCACGACAGCCTTTGGCGCTGCGCGCGAGCAAGGCCGCCGGGCGCGCATGCAATCCCTGTCGCAAGGTGACTACGATGCTGCGTCGAGATTCGCCCGGCGCAGCCACGACGCTGGGTTTAGTCAGTGGCGGCGCCTGCGCGGCGTTGTCCACCTCCACGTCGAACAGCAGCTCGCCGGCGACGACCGGCCCGGCGGCGCGGCGGGCCTGCAGAGTAGCACCCTCGGAGGTGACCACGATGGCCGTCATCAGGCTCCTGGCGCCGCGTGCCACGGTGTCCATATCGAAGCGGATGAGTTCATCGCCTGCCTTGACGCGCTCGCCCGGTTTGACGCGCGCCTCGAATCCGCGGCCGGCCAATTGCACCGTATCGATGCCGATGTGGATCAGGACGTCGACGCCTTGCGGGCTGCGGATGGAAACGGCATGGCCGCTCGCGGGCAATGTCATGATGTCCCCGTCGCAGGGGGCGCAAACGACGCCGCCGGTCGGATCGATTGCAAGCCCATCGCCCAGCATGCGGCCCGCAAACACGGGATCCGGCACCTCCTCCAGAGGCGCGCACCAGCCGCCGAACGGGGCCATGATTTTCAGCGATGACAAAGGATAGGCTCCTAGTCTCCAATCTCTACCCAGTCGAGCGCCCACAACGGATCGAGACTGGGCCGAGCGAACCTGAGGCAAACATCGTGGCGGCCCGGAAGCGGCGGCAATGCCAGCGCAGGTAACACCGTGATGCCCTCATGCACGGATGCCGGCGCGAGCGGGAGCACACTCAAGGGCATGGTCTCACAGCCGTCAACATGCACCTCGAGCTCGCCCTGCGGCGTTCTATTATCGCCGACGCGAATCTTGGCGGTATCGGCGCCCAGTTCAAAGTTGAACGGCAGCGCGGCCACGGCGGCGAGCACTCGTGCGCCCTGCTCCAGCTCGACATCGCGGTAAATCCAGCAGGGGTTCATGATGTCGACAGCGAGCGGTACATCGAGGTTCAGTGGTGCCTCGCCCGCGAGTGGCGCATCGCCGCGATTCCCGCCTGGCTCGAGCAATAGACCGACGCCGTCGCTGCACAGGTCGAGTTCGTGGCTGCTGCGCCGCGTGCCCGCGTGCTCATCGACGCGCGCGCTCCAAGTACGCGACACCGGGTCTTGCCCTAGGAATGTGGCAGCGGAAATCAGCGTGCCGGGCGCAACGAGCACGGGTGCCACGTACGGCGCGGATGCCGCACTCGGCTGTCGACCGTCCAAGGTATAATGAATATCGGTCGTGAGCTCGGCGTCTTTGAGCTCGCGTCCGTTCGAGAGCGTCACGCGGATACCACCGGCGGTGCGTGCAAACCGTGCGTCGATGCCGAACACACTGTCCGCATAGTCGATCCCGAAGGCACGGTAGCGCACCGACATCGCCGCCAAGCGACGTAGGAAATCGGGCCAGCTGCGCGGCGTCCGAGACCAGCCGACCTCGGCGAGCGCCGCGGCCCGTGGCAAAGCCATCCATTCGAGCCGCTGTACGGTCTTGATGTGCTCGGACCACAGGTCGGCCTGAAGACCGAGAATGTGTCGCTGCTGGATCTCGGTGAGCTTAAGGTCATGCGGTTCGAAACGATACACGTCCTCGAGCGAAATAACCGGTAGCCGGCCCGGCGGCTCATACGCCAGCACGCTTTGCCGATGATCGAAATACAATGCCGGGTCCGGCGCCAGCACCGTGTCATTGCCGCGCAGGGCGGCCGCACGCGCCGCCGTGGCACCATGCCATGCCATGACCACGGCATCGCTCGGCAAGCCGGGTTGCATGATTTCGTCCCAGCCCACCGGGCGCCTGCCATGGCGGCTCAGGAACCGGCCGATCCGCTGCGTGAAATAGGTCTGCATGGCATCGGCGTCGTGAATGCCGAGCCGCCGAGCCCGCGCTTGCACGACCGGGGAGGTGTTCCATTCATCCTTCACCGCCTCATCTCCGCCGATATGAATGTAGGGCGACGGGAATAACTGCAGCACCTCGGTAAGAACGTTGTCGAGGAACTCGAAGGTGGCGGGTTCAAGATTGAACAGGTGCGAGTGCACGCCCCATCTATTGGAGACCGGCAGCGAGCGTGCATCCGGGGCGGCGCCAAGTTCAGGGTAGGCGGCAATGGCCGCCTGCGCATGTCCCGGCATGTCGATCTCCGGAACGATGAGCACATGCCGACTACGCGCATAGGCGACGATGGCACGCACGTCATCCTGAGTGTAGTAGCCACCGTAAGGGTTCGGTGCCGGCACTCCGGGAACTTGGGCCGGGATGCGCCAAGCCCCTACCGAGGTTAGCCGCGGATACTTGCGTATTTGCAGGCGCCAGCCCTGATCGTCGGTCAGATGCCAGTGCAGCACGTTCAACTTGTGCCAGGACATCCAGTCGATCATGGCACGCACGAAGCCCGGCGATTGAAAGTGCCGCGCGGAATCGAGCATGAGCCCGCGCCAGGGATATCGGGGTTCATCGATGATGGTTTGCGCCGGGATGGTTGCGGCATCGCGGCCGGGGGGCAAGAGCTGCCAAAGCGTGGCCGCGCCGTAGAATAGCCCCGCATCGGTGGTCGCCGACACGGTAATGCCTGTCGGCGCCACCTCGAGCCGATACGCCTCGGGTCCGAATCCCGGTTCCGAGCGAAACACAATGTGCGCGTCGGATGAGTTGCCGGGCGCTTTCGAGGATACGGCCAGCGTCAGTCCGTTGGAGCGCATCCACAATCCGGCGAGATACCGAGCCGCGCTCGAGGCCTTGCGGTCACCTTGCGGCACTTGCATGGCCGTCGCCGCATTCAGCTGGAACGTGCCGGTGCCGGGAATGATCGTCGCGGGCAACGGTATGATGTCGGCCTGCTGCGCGTTTGCCGGCCGTGTGCCAATGGCAAGGGCAACGGTGAAAACCGCCGCCCTCGCCCCTTGTACCATCCTGGAGTTCTGCCGCACGCTTGACACTCTAACTCATGCCGCACGCACAGGCCTGTTCCAAGCCGGCCTACATCTTGAAGCGCGCGGTCAGGTAGTACTGAGCCCCGTTTTTGTAGAATGCGCGCGGCTGATCGTCGTTAATGGCAGCGTACTTCAGGATGGGATTATTGAGATTCTGTCCATCCAACTGCAGCGAGAATTGCTGATTGATGTTGTAGACCAGCGAAGCCGACAGCGTGCCAATTGCCTCCTGGGAGAACGCCGTATTTCGATCCAGGCCGCTGAAGAAGGCAGACCGGTAGGTGTACGCCACTCGCGCACTGAACACCTTGTTCTCGAAGTAGCCCTGAACGTTGTAAGTATTCTTCGAGGTACCCACCAGGCGCGCATCTCCGTTGGTAATCAGCGAGGTCTGCCGGGCGTCGGCATAGGTGTAGTTGCCGATGAATCCGAAGTTCTCCGTGAACGCCTGCTGGTAGGCGAACTCGGCACCTTCCACACGGCCCTGAGCGTTGACCGGCGTGCTCAGCAAGTAGCGCACTGTCTGGCCGCCCGCCAGAAACCCATTACCGAAACTAAAGATATCCCGCTCGGACGAGCCGAAACTCACGTAGTTCTTCAAGTCCATGTAGAAGAGCGTCGCCGACAGCAATGATTGCCTGGCGAAATACCACTCGATTCCGGCATCGAAATTATTCGACAAGATGGGTTTGAGGTCCGGATTGCCGCCCGTACCGCTGCCTATGCCGGTCGGGGTTCCCGGCGGCGACAGGCTCACGGCACCGCCAAGCTGTGAATAGTCGGCGCGAGTCAAGGTCTCAGCCGCGGCGAATCGAGCCACCAGATCCGGTGCCACGTCGATCTTCAAATTGAAGCTCGGCAGGACGTCGGTGTAGGAGTGCGTGATGGGCACTCCGATGAACTGGCCGAACAGAGAAAAGATCGAGCCCGGCGTGGTGGGACTCACCGCGGTGTAGTTCACAATATCTTCTTGGGTGCGCACCACACGCACGCCGACGTTGCCTGCCCAGTTGCTGCCCTTGAAGTCGGCCTGCACGTAGCCCGCCGTGTCCTTTTCGAATACCTCGTACATCGAATTGAAGTCGAGGCGCACCGCGGGATCTCGAACCACGTTTGCCGGGCTGTTGTAGGCCTGGAGTTGCCCGGGCGACCAAAACCAGACGTTGGAAGGATGATTGCCGCCGAACGTATCGTAGTTCGACGGATAGTTCGAGAATCCCGTGGGATATGGCGCCGTGCCCCCGGCAGCCGTGGGGCCTTGGCCGACCACGCCGTTCGAGGTGCGATCATGCTTATCGTATCGCACGCCGAATTTCAGATCGCGAAAGAGATCTGACTGAAGCTTAAACGTAGCGTCGATCTTGGCCCACTCTTCGGAGTCTTTAACATCCACGAACTGATCGCCGAATATGAAGCCGAAGGGAACCGGAACACCGTTCGGGGTGGGAGTGGAATTGTTGGTGTTGCCGAAACTGAAGTTCGGCGCGGCTCCCAAGCCGTTCAACTGATAACTTGCACCAGCGCCGGTGCCGGGATTGGTCTCCGAAACGTCTTGTTCCGGCGTTTTACCATCGCCCCATGAATAGCCTATTTGACCCAAGAACGACAGGGAATCGGTGGTATTCCAGGTGGTGTCGAGATCGACGAAGTGCGCCGTGGCTTCCGAGCTAGGCCGCGAAATCTGGTCGTACACGCCGTAGGCGGTGCCGGCGACCGGGGCAAAGGTCGCAGAGGTGAGCGTATTCCCTGCAACGGTGTACCCGGGCAGAGGCGCCTGGCCGCTCCCTTGAGCTAGAACTCTCGACCCGAAAAACAGATAGTTGTCGTTCAAGTTGGGTGCGAGCAGGCGTGATGAAAACGCCGATAAATCGAAGGTGAGACCATCGAGCGGCCTGAATTCCACATCGAATAAACCGCCATTGCGCTCGCGCTTTTGTGTGAACTCCGTGGCGCCGATGAGCGCCGGGTATTGCACGCCCACGAGGTCCGGATTGCTCACGGCAATCGGAGTAGGATTGCCCTTGGCATCCTTGCCTGCAATGGTTTCATAGCCCAAGATTTCGCTGCCGTCGCGCCGCAGGTGCCGGGTTTCCGAAAACAGCTGCACCATGACACCGAAGTTGTTGGCATCATTTTTCCACGCGCCGAGTGCGCTGAACTGCCCGTCGGTTTTGCTCGGGAGCGTGGCGTAAACCGCGCCGGCCGAGGCTTGAACCGTGAAGGGGTTGGCGAAATCCAGCGGCTTGCGCGTGATGATGTCGATGGAGCCCGCGACGCCGCCTTCGACCAGCGAAGCGCTGGAACTCTTTTCGACTCTTACCTGGCTGACTATTTCCGACGGCAGTAAGGTGTAGCTCACGCTGCGGCCGACCGTACCGGTTTGATCGAGTACGAACCAGTCCCCGGAAGCCACATAGTGGCCGTTGATCAGCGTCTGCGTCAGGCTAGGATTCGTGCCGCGCATGCTTACTCGATCGTTCTCATCGAAGCCGCCTTCATTGGCTCCGGCAGAACTCGTGGTGATCCCCGGCACCCGGGCCAATGAATCCGCGATGTTCTTGTCCGGCAACTTGCCGATATCTTCCGCGGAGATGACTTCCTCGAGGCCAACGGCCGCTCGCTTCGCCTCCAGCGAGAGTTGAACCGATTGACGGATGCCGGTAACGACAATCTCTTGGAGCGCTGTGTCGTCAGGCGCGGCAGTTGCCGCCAGCGCCATGGATGACGGCACCAGAAACGCCAGCCCCAGAGCCGACTTGACCGCTAATGCGATCCGATTCATATAGATATCCCCTGTCCGATTCATGTCGTCCCCCTGTCCTGACTAATTTTGATGAGAGAGTTCACTTGTATCCGCTCGGTGGTTAGGCCGAAGCCGAACCAATTAGGACCCAATATAATACCAATTGTATAAATTCGCCAGTGTCATGTAATAAAAAAGCAGGTAAGAATTACTTTATTAATAAAATCATTGATTTAGATATTACACATCTCTCCTACTGTTCTCATAGTGGTATTTATTTGGTATTATTGAAATGACTAACCAAAATCTAGAGTTAACGTCCACTCCTATGTCATCACTCGCCAAAGCAATCGGTCCGCTCGACGGTCAGGGCAATTTGCCGCTGTATCAGGAGTTGCAGCGCGTGCTGCGCAAAGCCATCGACAGCCGAGTTCTAGCCCCGGACGACGCGCTGCCCTCGGAGCGGGATCTGGCGGCGGACTTCGCTGTCTCGCGCATCACGGTACGCAAGGCGCTCGATGGACTGGTTGCCGATGGACTGCTGGTCAGGCGCCAAGGTGCAGGCAATTTCGTATCGGCGCGCGTCGATAAGAACTTTGCGATGCTCACCTCGTTTTCCGAGGACATGCGCGCTCGCGGCCGTACACCCAGAAGCGTGTGGCTGAAAAGGGCTGCCGGGACCGTGACGCCCGAAGAGGCATTGGCGTTGCGATTGAGTCCCGGGACTCCGGTGTTTCGCTTCAATCGTATTCGCTATGCGGACGATGCACCGATGGCACTGGAATACGCCACCATTGTCGCCACGGCGCTGCCATCGCTCGAGGCGGTCGATGCGTCGCTGTATGAGGCCTTGGAGCTCGCGGGTCATCGACCGGTACACGCCTTGCAAAGGCTGCGCGCGGTGCTCATTACGTCGGATCAAGCCGAACTTTTGAAGGCCAAGCCCGGCGATGCCGGACTGCTGGTGGAACGATTGGGCTCGCTGCCCGACGGGCGCGCCATCGAATTCTCGCAGTCGTTCTATCGCGGCGACACCTACGACTTCGTCGCCGAACTCAGCACTTGAGCGCGGCGGTTTCACCATCGGCGGAACGGACTCACATGTTTGCGGAGGCCGCTGATGCTTCCAATGCCGTGCGAGCCCAATTGCAGCAGGATGCCTCGAGCGTCACCGCAATTGGCGAGACACTGCGCAAGTTGCAGCCGCGTGCCGTCATTACCTGCGCCCGCGGCAGCTCGGATCATGCGGCGACCTATGCCAAGTATCTGATCGAAACGCACGCACGCGTGGTGACCGCGTCGGCCGCTCCGTCCGTGAGTTCGGTGTACGGCATCAGCCAGGATGTGCGCGGATGTCTGTTCATTGCCATTTCCCAATCGGGACGCAGTCCCGACTTGCTGGCATCGGTCGCGGCCGCGAAATCGTCCGGCGCTACGGTTCTGGCAGCGTGCAACAGCGCCGATTCACCGCTCATGGCGGCGGCGGATCTGTCGGTGGAGCTGCGTGCCGGCCCGGAAACGAGCGTCGCGGCAACCAAGTCCTACCTGGCATCGCTTGCTGGGATCGCCCGCGTAGTCGCGGCGTGGACGCAGGACGCCGTGCTCGAGGCGGCCCTCGCGTCCCTGCCCGACCTCATGGACAGAAGCTGGCGGCTGGACTGGTCGGCGGCGCTGGCCGTGCTCGAATCGGCGGACAACCTGTATGTGGTGGGCCGCGGCTTAGGGTTAGGCGCCGCGCAGGAAGTGGCGCTCAAGTGCAAGGAAACCTGCGCACTGCATGCCGAGGCATTCAGCAGCGCGGAGCTGCGGCACGGTCCGTACACCCTGCTGCGCAAAGGATTTCCCGCACTGCTGCTTGCCCAGTCCGATGCCACACGACAGGGGATGGAAACACTCGCCCGTGACTTGGCCAGCCGCGGCGTGCCGACCTTGCTGGCGGGCGGCGGTACCGCCGACGCTGCCGGTGCCACGCTGCTGCCCACGATCGATGCGGCGGCGGAAATCGCGCCCATTTTGCTGGTGCAGGCCGCCTACCGCCTGATCGCCTCCCTCGCCGTGCGACGAGGTCAGGATCCCGATCGTCCGCCGCATTTATGCAAGATCACGGAGACCGTTTAGTGCGCACGGCACTGGTCAACGGCCGGGTTCTTACCGGCGAGCGGATCGCCGGCGGTCAAACCGTGCTGATTTCGTCGGGCCGCATCGAAGGCGTCGTTCCTCCAGGGGATCCGCGATGCCGCGATGCCGTCATCGTCGATCTGGAAGGACATATTTTGCTGCCCGGTTTCATCGACGTGCAGGTCAACGGCGGCGGCGGCGTGCTGTTCAATGATGATCCCAGTCTTGATTCGATCCGCGCCATAGGCGCGGCGCACCGGCGATTCGGCACCACGGGATTCCTGCCTACGTTGATCAGCGATGATCTGGATACCATCGGCCAGGCGATCGCCGCCGTGCAAGCCTCGCTGGATGCCCGTCTGCCGGGTCCGCTCGGCATTCACATCGAAGGCCCGTTCCTGAATTGGGCGCGCCGCGGCGTGCACGATCCCAAGCATCTGCGTCGGTTGGACGATGGCGTGATTTCATTGCTGTGCAGCTTGCGCGGCGGATGCACAGTGTTGACGCTGGCGCCGGAAATGACCACCACCGGGATGATTGCGCAGCTCGCCGCCAAGGGCATATTGATTTCCGCGGGTCACAGCGATGCAAATTTTGCGCAGATCTCGGCGGCGATCGCGCACGGGGTGCGCGGCTTCACACATTTGTTCAATGCCATGGCGCCGCTCGCGCCGCGGGAACCGGGAATCGCGGGCGCCGCGCTGTTCGATGCAAACACTTGGTGCGGCATCATCGTCGATGGACACCATGTGGACCCGGTCATGCTGAAACTCGCGCTGCGCTGCAAGCGTCATGACAAGTTCATGCTGGTCACCGACGCCATGCCGCCCGTGGGTTCGCCGGAGCCGAGCTTCATACTGCAGGGGCGCACAATCCATGTCAAAGACGGCGTGTGCCGCGACGAGAACGGAACCTTGGCCGGCACGGGGCTCGACATGGCCACCGCCGTGCGCAATGCCGTATCTCTGCTCGACCTCGAGATTGCCGAGGCCGCACGCATGGCCAGTGAGTATCCGGCCGCATTCCTCGGACTGGACGGCGAACTCGGCCGAATCGCCCCAGGTTACCGTGCCAATCTGGCGCTGTTGGACGAGGACCTGCGGGTGCAGCGCACCTGGATCGACGGGCTATAATGTCGCGTGCCTCATCTGCCCGCACCGCAAGCAATCCGCGAATTCGCAGGGCTTGACCGCGATGCCGTCCGGCGCGACCTGCTGCCGGACAAGCGGCCGGCCGTTCTGCGCGGCTTCGTCAACGATTGGCCTGCCGTCCGGCACGCATCCGATTCTCCGGTTGCCCTTATCAAGTACTTAAGCCGTTTCGACAATGGCAAGCCGGTCGATGCTCAGATGACTCCGCCGCACATCGACGGTCAGCACTACTACAACGCGGCGATGACCGGCATCAACTTCATTCGCAATCGTCTCCCGCTGGCCGCACTCATCGAGCAAATACTGCGATACGCTCACTTTCCCAACCCGCCGGCCGTCGCCGCTCAAAGCACTCTCATCCGCGATTGCCTGCCTGGGTTTGCCGAAGAGAATCGCCTCAGCCTGGTGGACGACAAAGTGCTGCCTCGCATCTGGCTTGGCAATCGCATCACGACTCCCACGCATCTCGATGAATGGAACAACGTGGGCTGCGTGGTCGCCGGACGCCGCCGTTTCACCCTATTCCCGCCCGAACAGATCGAAAATCTCTATATCGGTCCGCTGGATTTCGGACATACAGGCGCCCCGATGAGCATCGTTTCATTGCGCAATCCGGACTTCGAGCGCTTCCCTAAATTTCGCGCGGCCTTAGGAGCAGCCGTCACGGCCGAGTTGCAACCGGGAGACGCCATCATCATTCCGCCGCTTTGGTGGCATCACGTCGAGTCGCTCGAACCATTCAACGTGCTGGTGAACTATTGGTGGCATGACAATGACGAGGACCTCGCGCGCGCGGATTCTGGTTTCGATGCACTCCTGCATGGCATCCTCAGCATCCGTGCCCTGCCGCCGGCCACGCGGCGAGCTTGGAGCGAACTATTCGAGCAGTATGTGTTCGGCAACGAAGCCGAGGCCACCGCTCACATTCCACAGGAGCGGCGCGGCATTCTGGGGACACTTTCGACCCTGCAAATCGCGGCGCTGCGCGCCCAACTAGTCAAGCGGCTGTCGCGCTGAGTGTGATGCCGCCGAGGGATGCCGAGTGTAACGCCGAGTGATGCCAAGTGATGCTGGGTGATAATCTAGTTTCCACATTGGGCTGATCGACGCTTGGATGGTATGCTTAATTACCGTGAATGACCCGCTGACTCCGTTTCATATCGCCGTTCAAGTGCGCGACATCGATGAGGCTCGCCGCTTTTACAAGGACATTTTGGGGTGCACTGAAGGCCGCAGTGCCGCTCACTGGGTGGACTTCAATCTTTTCGGCCATCAATTCGTGTGTCATCTGAATCCCGATCTGGGACGCAACGGCAAGCTGTCGAGTCATTACAATCCCGTCGATGGGCAGGGCGTACCCGTACCTCATTTCGGCGTGGTCCTTCGGCCTCAGCAATGGAGCGCATTGGCGGAGCGCGTGCAGCGATCCGGCGTGGAGTTCGTCGTAAAACCCTATACCCGGTTCAAAGGCCAAACAGGCGAGCAATCGACCATGTTTTTCTTGGACCCGTCGGGCAATGCCCTGGAATTCAAGGCCTTCCAGGATATCGAGGCGCAGCTGTTCGCGGTGGGCCCAGCCGCTCACTAGTCGCCTGAAGGATCAGCCTAACTTCGTCTGCCCTCTCATCGTCGGCCACCTCTCCGCCCAAGGAGTGGTTGCAGACCGCGAACTTCGGTTCTACACTGTTCCTGAAATATAAGAACACCCGCCGTTGATCGGCGGGAGCCGCTGACCGGCACGGGATTGAAAAAAGAGTCGATGTGAGTCTCTAGGAATCGGGCGTGGGCGTATGCCGCGCCGAATACCGCGGAGGGCCTTCGATGATCGCTAATTCGAACTGCAAGGCAGGCAGCCTCGAGGGTGGCTCGCGCGGCGAGACCCGATCGGCCTGCGTCAATCCGCCGACGAATTTACTCAGGCCGAGCACGGCTCGTCCGCTCCGCCTCATATCCCAGCCTTCATCCTCGACCTGGAGATCCACATGAAAATTATGTTGCTTGTCGGGATCGCTTCCGTTCTAACCATGTCGTTGAGTACTGCCAATGCCCAGACTCAGATCGCGGATACAGGCAATGCGGCTTCCACGAGCGAGCTGAATGAAGTCATCGTCACCGGAACGCGCCGCACCGATCGTACGGTAGCCGAGTCCTCGGCGCCGATCGACGTGCTCACCGGCAGCGACTTACAGAATTACCCTGCGGCCAGCATGCTCGATACGCTGTCCAACTTGGTACCCTCCTTCATTGTGGGACAGAACGCGATTTCCGATGCATCGAGTTTCGTTCGTTCACCCTCCCTTCGGGGTCTACCTGCGGATGAAATGCTGGTCATGCTCAATGGCAAGCGCATGAACCGTTCGGCGCTGGTGCAGGTATTTCAAGGCGGCGAGACCGAGTTGGCCTTCGGTTCACAGGGGCCTGACTTGAACTCCATCCCCTCGATCGCGGTCAAGTCGCTCGAGATCCTGCGTGACGGTGCATCGGCGCAATATGGCTCGGACGCCATCGCCGGTGTCCTCAACTATCAATTCCGCACCAATTCCAGCGGTATTCAGATCGACGGACGCTACGGCGAATATTTTCCCACCGGATTCGGGCGGGATGGGGGCGACGGCCAATTTGCGGCCAATGTGGGTCTACCCCTGGGCAGCCAGGGCTTCGTCAACTTGAGCGCCGAGTGGGATAAAAACGAACAAACGGTTCGAAATCCCACACGGCCCTCGGCTCTGGCGTTCGCCGAAAACTTTCCTGCGCTGGCACCGCAGCTGCCGAACTACCCAGGCCCCGTTCAGCAGTGGGGAACGCCGCCGCAGGACAGCGTCAAGACATTCCTGAATTCCGGCATCAAACTCGACAACGGCGATCAAGTATATTTCTTCGCCAACTACGCCAATATTCAGACCAACGAGAGCTTCAATTATCGCTTGCCCAAGACCGTCACCGACACGAGCGGCAATACATACGCGAATCATCCGGCGTTCAATGATATTTTCCTGGATCCGTGCAAGTCTACATTTACCGGTTGCCCGGCCGGCGGCTATATCAACGACGGCAATACCTTCAACTTCAACTCCAAGTCCTTCTATCCCGCCGGATTCACGCCGCGCTTCTTCGGTGTCACGCAGCAGTTCTTCGGTGCCGTAGGCTACAAGGGCACGAATCGCTGGGGTATCAACTACGATGTGTCCGGCACCACGGCCCAGAACTCCCTGGCCGTTTCTTTGAAAGATTCGATCAACCCGTCCTTGGGCCCGCTGTCTCCCACCAGCTTCTACGACGGCAAGTTCGTTCAAAAGGAAAACAACTTCAACCTGGACTTGAGTTACCCCTGGCAAGTGAGCTGGCTCGCCAGCCCGATCTCCATCGCCGCCGGTGCCGAATGGCGTGACGAGAACTATCAGCAGCTCTTGGGCGATGCAGCCTCGTTCGCATCCGGCCCCTATGCCTCGCAGCCGCTCTACAACTGCACAGCCGGAGCCTGCACGGCGGCGCTGGACGCCCAGGGCAAGCAGATCACTGCCACGCAATCGACGGCCTCAAATGGCTATGGCGGAATTGCCGCACCGGTCGATGCGTCGCAAGTCAGTTATGCCGGGTACTTGGACGTCGAAGCGGACGTGGTGCGCAACCTGACGCTCGGGGTCGCCGGACGTTTCGAGCACTACGCCTCATTTGGCAACACCACCCTAGGAAAATTTCAGGTCCGCTACAAAGCGCTAGACTGGCTCGCCCTGCGCGGCACGGCGAGCACGGGTTTCCACGCACCCACGCCCGGGCAGTCGAATGTCGAGACCTTGAGCACCACGTTCCTTCCGGGCACCACCACACAGGTCCAAATCGGCACTTACCCGGTAACCAGCGTGGATGCCCAATATTTTCACGCCGTACCCTTGAAACCCGAGGAGTCGACGAACCTGAGTGCAGGTCTCGTACTGACCCCGGTCCGCAATTTGCTGGTCACCATCGACGGCTACCAAATTGCAGTCCGCAACCGTATCGGTATTTCCCAGCAGTTCATGGTGATGGATACGGACATCGCCAAGCAGCCGGCGCTCGCTTACGTGGGCGCGGGCGGCACGGTGCAGTACTTCACCAACGGATTCAACACCAAGACCAAGGGCGTGGATGTGGTGGCGAGCTATCCGTGGGATTTGAGCGTCGGAACCTTGGACACGGCTCTCGCCTACAACTACAACAAAACCGATGTGACGAAGCACAATCCCAATGTCATCGACGCGGCACGCATCGTCGACATCCAGCACTACGCCCCGAACAACCGGGTCAACTTCAATGCGAGCTATGGCTTGGGGCCGGTACATGTCGTGCTGCACGAGAATTACTACGGTACATTCCGTGACGAGAACGACTATCCGGGCCAGCTGTTCTCGGCCAAGTACACCACGGATCTGGAGGTCGGTTATCAAGTGCTCAAAAATCTCACCGCCGCGATCGGCGGGCGCAATATTTTCAATGCCTTTCCGGACAAGATTGCCAACAGCAAGCTCTCGCCGATTTCCCCGATAACCGGTGGAGAAGCGGACGGCGAGCTATACCCGCGAACCGGTGGTCCCTTCGGCTTCAACGGCGCATTTTGGTACGTGCGGCTGAGTGCGACATTCTAGGAGCGACGGGGTCAATTCATCGCATCGATACGCGCCGCGAGGTCCACACTTCGCGGCGCGGCTAGACCCCCGTAGTGCGCATCGATTTTATTGAGCAGTCTGTGTGCGCCGTCGACATTGCCGGCGGCCAGAAGGTCGTTTGCCTGGTCGATTTCCTGTGCCAGTTCCTGACTGAGGCGGGAACGGCAATTGTTCAACCTGGCCCAATCGAGCTTCGCATGTTTATCGAGCATAACGAGCGCTCGGTCCAGGGCGGCTGAGCCGGCCACTTCATGCTCCACCCAAGGCGACCGCTCCGCGTACCAATCGAATACGCACCACCCAAGCATGGAGCGGACGCTGGCCGCGTCCTTTTCGACGTTGACGGCATCATTTTGACCGCTGACATACACGATGCGCGTCAGTTCCTGAAAGCGTGAAAATAATTCCACCGGCGGCAGCGGCGTCTCTGCATCTCCAATCGGATCGCTTCCGGCATTGAGCAATGCCCCTCGAAAGACGTCCGGAAACCCAAGCGCGAGACGCAACGCAACACGCGATCCGCCGGAAAAACCGCCAATGTAGACACGCACCGGATTCACTCGAAAGTGCTGCATGATGTTGTGCGCGGCCAGCAACGCCAAGGGTTCGCGGCGATCGAGTACATTTGCCGCGTTTCCCGAATTCGCAGGGCTCACGAAAATCACGCCGTGGCGATCCAAGATCTCGGCCCATCCCCGCGGTAGCATCGCGTTCTCCCAAGGCGGTATGAACACCAATAGCCCAAAGCCCTGGGCCTGCGGGTGCGGCGGAACATAAACGGTAAACCTCTCCCGCGCCAGGTCGATCGGCTGGTCGCGCAGTGCCACGGCCGAGTGCGCCAAGCGCTTGCTCGCCTGATCTGCATTCAAGGGACTTAGGAGACGGTGCTGCAATTCCGCACTGCTGGAAAGCGCAGAGTAGTCTGAAAACACCGCATAGCCGTGCAAGCCGGTGAACTCCGCGTCGGTGTCCGCGATCGCAGGCGTCGCCACCGTGACGACCCAAGACAGCAGCAAAAAACGCCGAGTCACGTCGTTAGATCCTCAATTTAGACAATTCTCATCCAAGGCTCCAGACGCGCTGGATCGAATTTAGGGCCACCGCGTGTATGCACTCGCGAACCGCGTTTCGGCGCTTACCGTCTTGACCTTCGCATCGGCAATATGGCGCGCGGCAGCGTCGGATCCACTATTCGGTATTTTACGGACAATAATGGCTCAAATAGAGTAGAACACGGACATTTCGACCCACCCCAGCACTCGAATGGCCTCCATGGCGGACGAGATGACCGAACTCGTCCTGGTTTTAGGCCACCTTGGCCGTCAGCCGCAGTCCAAGCGCGCGCAGCACCTTGAGCACGGTATCAAAACTCGGGTTACCGTCCTTCGAGAGGGACTTATAGAGGCCCATGCGAGTCAGCCCCGCCCTCTTGGCCAACTGTGTCATTCCACGCGCACGGGCCACGTCCCCGAGTGCCGCTGCAATATAGGCAGCATCGTCGGGGGCCTCTTCGAAGGAGGCGACGAGATATGCGCGGATGTCGGTCTCAGACTTCAAATTCTGCGCCGGGTCCCACCGGGTGTAGGCCTCTTTACCGCGTCGTTTAGTTGCCATGGCTAGGTGTCAAGTGCCGAAAGATGTGACGCCTCTGACGAAACACGCTCGCACCCCAGGGCAGGCGTGACGGCCAGCATTTCAGCGGCCTACTTGAATGGCCTGAACGACTGCGGCCGCGCGGCGTGAGCAGCAGCCGACGCTCGCCAAAGAAAAATAAATCGAATCCAAATCGGCGCTATGAGTTAAGCCGTCGACGCGGGGGGGCGGCAGCAACTGGCGCAACGTTCGCCACGCCAGGGCCGACTACGAGGGTAAACTGTGTTTCACGGAGCGCTCGCCAAGTTGATCCATATTTGGCTTGAATATGAACCTTATAGACACCAGCCCCAGCAAAAGAAAACGCTGGAATCTGACTGATAACGCGAGCCGCGGGGGTCTTTCGTAGGTCAACTATATAGTCAATATGGCCAAGCATTTTGCCGTCGGGAGACTTCAAGGCGAGGCGGGCTTCCACCATTTCAGAAATCTGAACCTTCGTTCGCAGCCACTGCTGAACTACAAAAAATCGAAAAGGTACCCCGACACCCTTAACGTCGGCAGGAGGTGCGCCAGCCAAAGTGATGCTCTCTAGAATGCAAACGAGAGACACCGTGTTCGTCTGCGCTTCCGCAACCGCTCGCTCACATAGAATAACCCAATCAACCTTAGCCATTGCTTTGCCGCCTAATTGTGCCTTTAGGCTTAATGAGCGCGTTTCGTTGAGAAATATTGGAGACGCCGGTCCAGCCGCCCTCACTACTCGAATAATTTAATTCTAGGCTGCCTACATAGTAGACAGGTATGCTCAACGCCGACGGACGATATCCGGTGCCGGCACGCGCATCTTCCGATGACTCACCCCATTCCGCGAATCCCTGCAGCTTAGACCGCACCATCGCTCGAATTAATCGCTCCACAGACAAATGCGCGACGTTACCTCGAACAATTTGACTCACCACGCTCTGCTTAACACCGAACAACTGGCCTGCTCTTTCTTGGCTGATTCCAGTCAGCTCAATGTACCGAGTCAAAGCGAGCGCGATATCGGTTCTTAAAGTGTCAATAGTCGCCACATCAGGGTCTAAGCCCAATGCGGAAAATGCGTTCTTGTATCTCATGGTGTGCTACTCCTTTAGTGCAATCTTTTCTTCCGAGCCGCTTCCCGCTCAATGAGAGGTTTCATTTGCTCCTTGATCCGCTTCACTCTCGCCCTGATGCGAGTTCTGTCCGAAGTTCTCATTTTCTTCCCTTCGCGGGAATCCTTCATAAAGGCGTCCACCACATAAATGCAACGAGTCAGCGTTGCGTATTCGGTCGTGTACACGACCCGAGCGCCACAACTGTGCTTGATCTCAAACAGAGCGATACCGAAATCCTGCAACGGCTTCACTCCTGTCTCAGGTAGTCTGCCCTGCTGTGCAGTACGAAGACGACTCCCAAAGTATGCTCGCAAGTCGTGGTCCCAGTCCTGGATAAAGGCCCGCCACTCGTCGTCGTCCCAAAACTCGAGGTCCTTGTCGCTCAAAGATTATCCCAAATTTATTATAAAACCGTGTGACGTGCACCCCGGCTTTGGGCGTGAATGGGAATGCTGCGAAATTGTCACATCCATATGAACTCGGCCTACGTGCTCTCTTTCCGTACATTTTCCGTACGATCGCCGTAAATCATGTCTAACTCATTGATTTATGGTGGGACGGCTGGGACTCGAACCCAGGACCAAAGCCTTAAAAGGGCCTTGCTCTACCAACTGAGCTACCGTCCCATTTGCAGGCGCGCATCATAGCCGAACTTGAAGCCCAGATCATCGCCTAAGCGCTCCCGGGGGCCTTAGGGTGCGAAGGCCCCCCAGGTGACGGGGGTGCTCCGCTGGACGGCGTACTCCGCGAGCGCGCCGGGTGTCCGATCCCGGGAGCCTGGGCATCGAGCTAGCCACGTGGCGCGGATTACCCGAGACGGGCTACGGGCGGTAGACGGTGGGATCCGGAATCCGGGCGGCGGCGAAGCCGGCTGCGCGCAGCCGGCAGGAATCGCACTTACCACAGGCCTTCCCGTCCGCATCGGCCTGGTAGCAGGACACGGTCGCGGCGAAATCCACGCCAAGGTCCACCCCTGCGCGGATGATGTCGGCCTTGGACATTTCGATCAGCGGCGCATGGATGTGGAAGCGCCCACCTTCCACCCCCGCCTTGGTCGCCACCCGCGCCAGCGCTTCGAATGCTCGAATAAACGCCGGTCGGCAGTCGGGGTATCCGGAGTAGTCGACGGCGTTCACGCCCATGAATATGTCCGCGGCACCGATCACCTCTGCCCAGCCCAAGGCCAGTGAGAGAAACAGCGTGTTGCGAGCCGGGACATAGGTCACCGGGATGCCGGAGCCCGGCGCCTGCGGCACGGGCACCTTGATGTCGGTCAGGGCCGACCCGCCGATATCGGCCAGGTCGACCCGCATGGTGCGATGTTCATGCGCACCGAGAGCGACGGCAAGCCGCCGGGCGGCGTTGAGTTCCGCGCGATGGCGCTGGCCGTACTCAACGCTGAGCGCATAGCACTCGAAGTTCCGAGAACGCGCGATCGCCAGCACGGTCGCCGAATCCAAGCCGCCCGACAGCAACACGATGGCGCGCTTCGGACCCACGCTACTTGCCCGGGACGTCGCCCCACAACACCTTGTGAAGCTGCAATTGAAAACGTACCGGAAGCCGATCCGCCAAAATCCATTCCGCCAACGTGGTCGGCGACTGCTGGTGGTAGCTGGGAGAGAACAGGATGCGGCAGCGCTCGGTCAACCCATGTTCCCGCAAAAACGCCTTGCTCCAGTCGTAGTCGGCGCGCGAACAGATGACGAACTTCAGCTGATCACGCGGCGTCAGGAGCTCGAAATTTTCCAGCCGGTTGCGCGCGGCCTCGTTCGAGGCCGGCGTTTTCACATCGATCACGCGCGACACGCGCGGGTCCACCGCGGCGACGTCGAAGGCACCGCTGGTCTCCAGCGACACTTGCAGGCCGATATCGCATAGACGCGACAGCAGCTTCAGGCAATTCGGCTGCGCCAACGGTTCACCGCCGGTCACGCACACGTGCGAAGTATCGAAGCCCCGCACCTTCTCTACGATGGACTCGAGGTCAAACCAATCGCCGGCGTGAAAGGCATATTCCGTGTCGCAGTATTGGCAGCGCAGCGGGCATCCGGTCAGCCGAACGAATACCGTCGGAAAGCCGATGCAATCAGCCTCCCCTTGCAGCGAATGAAAAATTTCATTGACGCGCAATCGCACCGGTTTGACCGTTGTTTCACTCAATGTTTCTCGGCCGACATCCTGTCCAGACGCTGCTGCGCCAGATGCCCTGCCGGGCTCTCGCCATAGCGGGCGACCACCTGGCCGAGTATTTCCCGCGCCGACTCGAACTGCTTCAGTTCGTAGCGGCAGAAGCCGATCTTGAGCAGCGCGTCGGGGAGCTTGCGCGATTGGGGATACTTATCGATCACGCGTTGAAAAGCCCCCTGGGCTTCCGGGTAGGCTTTGTTCACGTAAAACGCCTCGCCCAGCCAGTACTGCGCATTGTCCGCCAAGCCACTGTCCGGGAAGCTCGCCAGAAATTTCTGGAATGCGCCGATGGCACGGTCGTATTGGCCGTCCTTGAGCACGTTGAACGCGGCCTGATAGCTCGCCTTGTCGTCGGCGCCATCCGGCCCGCTCGCCGGCGCGCCGCCTCCGCCCGAAGCCGCGCTCGGTGAGGCTGCCACCGTCCCGGAAGCGCTGGCCGCTGCTGCCGGCGCCGAGGGACCACGTGCTTCGAGGTTCTTCAACCGCTGATCCAGGTCGGCGTAGATGTCGCGCTGCTGCTTGCGGTTCGCCTCCAACGCATTGCTCACCTGATCCAAATCATTGTGCACGGCGCGCACATCGCTGCGCAGCGCTTCGAGCTGATTGGAAAATTCGAGCACGCTCTGATTAGCCATGACCCGCTCGATGCGAGCGAGGCGCGTGTCCAGATCCTTCAACTTGATCTGAACAGGATCTTCCTCGGGTGGCGTCGCCGCGCACCCGCTCAAGGTCCAGGAGAGCAGACACAGTACGCCTAAGGTGTATGGGACCCGCTGCTTCACGGCAGATAGACCACTTCCACGCGCCGATTCTTCGACCACGCGGCTTCGTCATCGCCCTCGACCGCCGGCCGTTCGGCACCGAAGCTGACGGTGGCGACCTGGGACTCCGCGACTCCCTGCAGCATCAGGGCGCGACGCACGGCCTGAGCACGCCGCTCGCCCAAGCCGATGTTGTATTCACGGGTGCCTCGCTCGTCGGTGTTGCCTTCGAGTTTCATCTTGAGTTTCGGATTCGCCGTCAAGTTATGCGCGGCGGTCGTCACGATGTCGGCAAATTCCGGCTTGATCTCCGACTTGTCGAAATCGAAATAGATCACTTTGCGGGCCAAGGGTCCGGTACCTTCCCCGAGTCCACGGGCCCTGGCATCGGCATCGCCTCCCAAGGGGCTGGTGGAGGTCGATGCGCCTTCTCCGGCCGAGGCCGAGTCGGGAACCTGGGTGCCGGCGACCGGCGGCTCATTGACATTGTGCTTTTTGGGACAGCCCGCCAGCAGTGCTGTGCCGGCGACTAGCAGGGCGATCGACAGGATTCGTTTCATTTGTTCTCTCCATTCCCAAGTAACCAGTTATTTGCAAGGGTACCGGCGCTGAGCCGCTTTGTATATTTGTTGCCTCAAAACGGCGCCCATGCGGGCGCCTGAAGCTCGCCTTCGCTCGACACCAGCCGCTGCTGGACCCGGCCGTCCGCGCTCACCAGCGCCAGCACGCCCCGGCCTCGATCGCGAGTTCCGTAGATCAACACCGCTCCATTGGGGGCATAGCTCGGCGAGATATCAAAATGCCCCTTGGTGAGTACTTGGACCTCGCCGCGCCCGCGAAGATCCAGGGTCGCAATACGATAGGCGCCGTCTTCCTGGGTCACGAATGACAGCTGCGATTCGTCGGGCGACACATGCGGCATGGCGTTGTAGCTGCCCTGAAAGGTTAGCCGCCGCGGCTTGTCCCCGGGATGGATACCCACCTTGTAGATCTGCGGCCCTCCCGCCCGGTCGGAGGTGAAATACAGGCTTTGCCCGTCCTTCGACCACTGCGGCTCGGTGTCGATTCCCGGATCGTCCGTGATGCGCGACAGCTGCTGGGTGCTCAAGTCCATGACATAGACATCGAGATTGCCATCCCGCGTGGACAGCACCAGCGCGAGCTTCTTGCCGTCCGGCGACCATGCCGGCGCCTGGTTTACGCCGGCATGGGCCGACACGCGGCGCCGGTCGCCGGTCCTCAAGGTTTGCACGTAGACCGTGGGCAGACGTTCCTCGAAGGAAACATAGGCCAGGCTCTGCCCGTCCGGCGACCAGGACGGCGACATCAGCGGTTCCGGCGACTGCATGACGACGTGGGGATTTTCACCGTCCGCATCCGCCACGATGAGTTGAAAAGTTCTGTTGGGCAAATGTCCCAGCACCGAGATATAGGCGATCCGGGTAGAGAACGCCCCGCGTATACCCAAGATCTTTTCGAAGACGGCGTCGGCAATCTGATGGGCGGCAGACCTTAGGCCCGGACGATTGGAGTTGATCTGAAAACCCAGCAGTCGCTGCTTGGTCAGGACGTTGTAGAGCTCGTACGCGATGCTGTAGTGATCCGTGCCGTCCGGCGTCATCGAGCCGACAACCATATAGTCGTTGTTGAGCCGGCGCCAATCGTCGAACGCGATGCCGGCGCCTTTGTGCGGCTGCTCGATCATGTCCTTGCGGTCCATGGTCTTGAAGCGCCCGCTGCGCGCCAGATCATCGCTCACGAGTTGCGCCACATCGAATGAAGCGGCTGTGATCTCGGGGGAAGCAAAGGGCACGATGGCGATGGGGATGGCCTCGGTCTGGCCCTTGGTGACCTCAACGACGAACTCGGCGCGAGCGGCGCAGGGACCGATGACACTCATCGCGAGGAAGGCCCAAACGGCGAGCTGTTTATTCATCGAACTATTCCTCGGGATGAAAGTGAATCACAAGATTCCGTTCGAACAGCGCCGGATCCGGCGGCGCCGGCAATGGCGATGCACGATACACCGCATTCTCGATCGACTGGCGCGCCGCCGCGTCGCCGTTGCACTGGCTCACATGCGCGCTCGTCACCTCGCCCCCCAGGACCTGTGTAATGTTTACAATGCAATCGAGCCCGGCGCGCGCCGAGGGCGGCTTGATCCAGGCATTCTGGATTCTGCTCGCCAGCCGCGCAATATACTGTGCACGCGCAGGACTCGCCTCCATGGCACTGGCGTGCTCTTCCTCCGCAAGCTGCCTGCGCAATTCTGCCTCGCGCTCGGCCTTGGTCTTGAGATCCGCGGCGCGCTTCGCCTCATCGGCCGCTTTGGCATCCGCCGCCCGCTTCTCTTCCGCGCGTCGCGCATCCTCGGCGCGTTTGACGTCGTCGGCTCGCTTCGCCTCTTCGGCGCGCTTCAGTTCCTCGGCGTGTTTGGCGGCCGCCTTCTGCGCTTCGGTCGCCCGCGCTACTTGGGCCTGTTTCATGCGCTCCGCTTCGGCAGCGGCGGCGGCGGTCTCCTGCGCAGCGCGCTCTTCTTCGGCCGCCAACTTTGCGTCGCTGGCAGCCTTCGCCTCGGCGGCCTGCGCAGCCGCCTTGGCCTCGGCCTCCGCACGCGCGCGTGCCGCCTCCTGTTCGGCGCGCTCCGCCAGCGCACGCTGTGCCGCATGCAGCACCTGCGAGTCGAGCACCACCGCATCCACTGCCACCGGTTGTATGGTGGGAAGCGAGTGATGAATGCCGATCAAGGCGGCGGCCGCGAAAGCCGCAAGCAGCAGTCCATGCAGCGCCACGGAGAATACGATCGACCAGGAATGTTCGCGGAGAAATCCCGGCATCAGCGCGCGCCGTTGGCGGCTCCATTGGGCGCCTGACCCGTGGCAGGCACGGTACGTACCGGGTCGGTGAGGAATCCCACCTTGGACGCACCGGCCTTTTGCAAGAGGACCATGGCGCGTACCACGGTTCCGTAGGGCACGGTCGTGTCCGCCTTGACCAGCACCGGCGTCTGCGGGTCGCGCCGCAGAAGGGCCGCGGTGCGTGAACTCACCGTCGAATCCGATACGGGTTGATCCTGATTCTGGCCGAAATTGATGAACAAGCGGCCGCGCGAATCGATGGTCAAGATGAGCGGCTCATGCTTGGCGAGGAAATCCGCATCGATGGGTTTGGCGCCGGCTTCCGGCAGATCCACCTTGATGCCCTCCTTGAGCAAGGGCGCCGTAATCATGAAAATGATCAACAGCACCAACATCACGTCGATGTAGGGCACAACATTGATTTCGCCCATCAACCTTCGACGACGATGCGACGCGGGCATCCGTCCTAGCCCTGCGCCCGGGTCGAGCCGTGACGCTGCAGAATCGTGGAAAACTCTTCCACGAAGGTATCGAAACGTAGCTCGAGGCGGCTCACTTGATCGGCCAGCCGGTTATAGGCCACCACGGCCGGGATCGCGGCGAACAGTCCGACGGCGGTCGTGACCAGCGCTTCGGCGATGCCGGGCGCGACTGCCGCCAAGGTGGCCTGCTGCACGTTACCAAGATTGTGAAAGGCACTCATGATGCCCCACACCGTTCCGAACAATCCCACATACGGACTGGTGGAACCGACCGTGGCCAGCATCGCCAGGTGCTGTTCCAGCCGATCGAGTTCGCGCAATTGCGCCACCCGCATGGCGCGCCTGGCGCCCTCGAGCAGCTGTTCCTGCGGGATGCCCTGCTGCCTAAGGCGGCTGAACTCGCCGAACCCCGATTCAAAGATGCTCTGCAAACCGGTACCGGCCCGGCCCTTGGTCTCGATGTTGCGATACAAAGTAGCCAGGTCGCCGCCCGACCAGAATGCGGTTTCAAACTTCTCGGCCTGGCGGCGTGAACGCCCGATCACCTGGCCCTTGCGAAAGATGACGGCCCATGAGGCCACCGAGGCGATCAGCAGCAGCGCCACCACCGCCTGCACGATGGGGCTTGCATCGAGTACCAGCGTCCAAACCGAGAGATCATTGGGCATTCCGCCACTCCGTGAATAGATCCTTAGGGATGGCACGCGGTTTCAGCGTACCGGAATCGAGACAGGCGACACGCACAGTGGCATCGATCAATTGCTCGTCGCCCCGCAGAATGGTTTGCTTGAAATGTATTGTGGCACCCGCGAGACGCGCAAGTTCCGCCGTGACGAGAACTTCATCATGCAGCACCGCGGGCCGCAGAAAATCCACGGCGATGTTGGCCACCACGAATTGCAGCTGCCGATCCTTGCGCAGGTGCTGCTGGTCCACGCCTAAGGCCCGCAGCCACTCCGTTCGGCAGCGCTCGAGGAATTTCAGGTAATTCGCGTAATAGACCACGCCGCCTGCATCCGTATCCTCCCAGTACACCGAAACGCGGTGGGTATACGTCGGCGCGGAGGACACTACTGGCCATCCCGGAACAACGGCAGGCTCGAGTCGCGCTCGATGACGGGGGCAGCCAACCCGAAATGCGCATAGGCCGCGCGCGTGGCGACGCGCCCTCGCGCGGTGCGCATCAGGAATCCCTGCTGGATGAGAAAGGGCTCGATCACATCCTCGATGGTGCCGCGTTCCTCGCTCATGGCGGCGGCGAGACTGTCGACGCCCACCGGACCGCCCTCGAATTTCTCGATCACCGTCAGCAGCAATTTTCGGTCGAGCATGTCGAATCCTTCCGGATCGACCTCCAGCATGGTGAGCGCCGCCAGCGCGACTTCACCGCTGATGACGCCGGCCGCCTTGACCTCTGCGAAGTCGCGCACCCGGCGCAACAGCCGGTTGGCGATACGCGGCGTGCCGCGGGATCTTTCAGCGATTCGATCCGCACCCTCGGGCTGCAAATTCAGCTTCAAGATGGAGGCGCTGCGAATGACGATCTTGGTCAACTCTTCGGTACTGTAGAATTCCAATCGCTGCACGATGCCGAAGCGATCGCGCAGCGGCGATGTGAGCAAGCCCGCCCGCGTCGTCGCGCCCACCAAAGTAAAAGGCGGCAGATCGAGTTTGATGGACCGCGCGCCGGGACCCTCGCCGATCATCAAGTCGAGCTGCGAGTCTTCCATGGCCGGATAGAGCACCTCCTCCACCACCGGACTCAAGCGATGTATCTCATCCACGAACAGCACATCGCGGGGCTCGAGATTGGTGAGCAGTGCCGCCAGATCGCCGGCTCGCTCGAGCACCGGACCCGAGGTTTGCCGCAGATTCACCTTCAGCTCATTGGCGATGATATTCGCCAGCGTGGTCTTGCCGAGGCCGGGCGGCCCGAATATCAAGACATGATCCAGGGCTTCGCCGCGCATGCGCGCCGCTTGGATGAAAATATCCATCTGCGTTTTGACGTTCGGCTGCCCGATGTAGTCGGCGAGCGTTTTCGGACGCACCGCCCGGTCGAGTATTTCGTCGTCACGGCCCAAGGTGCCGGCGATGATGCGATCCTGTTCGATGCCCATGCGCTTTCCTCAAGCCTTCACGGCCGATTTGAGGGCACGCCGGATGATCTCCGTCGTCGACAACCCCGGCTCATCGGCGGACTTTAGCAGGCGCGTGACCTCGGGCGGTTTGTACCCCAAGGCGATCAACGCGCTGAAGGCCTCGCTTTGCGGCGACAGTGCGATGCCCGGGCTCAGCGCACCGCCGCCCCCACCCGCCGGCGCTGCCAGTTTCTGCACGCTGTCGCGCATTTCGATGATGATGCGTTCGGCGGTTTTTCGGCCGATGCCGGGAATTCTGGTCAGCATCGCCACCTCCTCGGCCTCGACGATGCGCAGAAAGTCCTCCACGCTGGCACCGGACAAAACGCCCAGCGCGATTTTCGGGCCCACACCCGAGACTTTGAGCAACCCGCGGAACAGGCGGCGCTCGGCCTCGGTACCGAATCCGAACAAAATGTGGGCGTCCTCGCGGACCACCAAGTGCGTGAACAGCGCCACCGCCTCTCCGGCCGCCGGCAGGCCGTAGAAGGTCGACATCGGTGCTTCCAGCTCGTAGCCCACGCCATTCACGTCGAGCATGAGCATCGGCGGCTGCTTGGACGCCAGCCGACCCTTCAGAAAGCCGATCATCCGCGGAGACCCGCCCGCAGCAGCGGGACGCGCCCGCGCAGAGCGTGGCACACGGCCGCAGCCAGCGCATCGGCGGCATCCGCGGGCACCGGTCCATCCAGCTTCAAGATGCTTCGCATCATCATCTGGACCTGGCCCTTCTCGGCGTTTCCGGAACCCACCACCGCCTGCTTGATCTGGCGTGTGGCGTACTCAAAAACCCCCGCATTGGCATCGGCGGTACCGCAGATCGCCGCACCGCGCGCCTGACCCAACTTCAAAGCGCTGTCCGGATTGCGGTTGACGAAAACCTTCTCAATGGCGATTTCCTGCGGTCGATATTGCACGACGATGGTCTGCATACAGCGAAAAATCTCGCACAGCCGAGCGGCAAAATCGGCCTGGGCGGTACGAATCACACCGCTCGCCACGTAGCTCAACCGCAAGCCGGCGACGTCCACGACGCCAAAGCCGGTGCGCTGCGAACCCGGGTCGATGCCGAGCACCCGAATGGTCGGGACCTCAAGCAATTTGATGCATCGTGGGGACTGGCATGGCCTTATGATACCGGCAATAGGCACCTTATCCCACCCGGCCAGCGATCGCCTCTCATGGAAACTACCGCAACCACCCGGACGGCCAGCGACCGATTGCAAGCCGGCATGGAGGCGCTGCGCGACCTCATCCTACCCCCGGACGGCGAGGTGGTGCGTACCGCGGCGCTGGATGTCGCCGAAATCGTCCGCACTCTCGATGCGGACGACGATGTGGTGATGGCCGCCATGATCCAGCCACTGCTCGACGGGGGATACCTCGAGCGCGTGGCGGCCGGGAAGCGCTTCGGCGAGGAACCGGTTCGACTGGCACGCGCCTTGGCCCAGTTGGGACAGTTCGGCCTGCCGGCCGACTGGACCCCAGATCGCGGGCTCGAGACTGCGCAAGCCGAGGCACTGCGCAAAATGCTGCTGGCGGTGATCGGCGATGTGCGCCTGGTCGTCGTGCGGCTCGCCGAACAGTTGCAAAAAATGCGCTCCGCCAAAGGCGTCGGCGCGCTCGGGCAGCGCAAACTCGCGATCGAAACGCGCGAGGTGTATGCGCCCCTGGCCAACCGCTTAGGGGTATGGCAGATCAAATGGGAACTGGAAGACCTCGCGTTCCGCTATTTGGAACCGCCGCAGTACAAGCACATTGCCGCCGCGTTGAAATCGCGCCGCTCCGAGCGCGAACGCTACATGGAGGAAATGAAAGCGTTGCTGAAAAATGAAATGCGCAAAGCGGGTATCGAGGCGCACATCGACGGCCGGCCGAAGCACATCTTCAGCATCTGGCGCAAGATGCAGACCAAGCAGCTGGCATTCGAGCAGCTCATGGACATTCGCGCCGCACGCGTACTGGTGAATAGCATCGGCGAATGCTATGCGGCGCTGGGTGTCGTTCATTCCCTGTGGCCGTTCATCCCGGGCGAGTTCGACGACTACATCGCGACGCCGAAGAACAATCTGTACCGTTCGATTCACACGGCGGTCATCGGCCCGGGCGGCGAGCCGGTGGAGATTCAAATTCGCACGCACGAAATGCATGCGGATTCCGAGCGCGGGGTTGCCGCGCATTGGCGCTACAAGGAGGGCGGCCGCGGCAATCAGGCTTACGAGCGCAAGATCAATGAACTGCGCTCGCTGCTGGCACCCGCCGAGGAGAACGGCGGCAGCGCCGATTTCCTCGATCGAATCAGGGCCGATCTGTTCCAGGACCGCGTCTATGTGATCTCTCCGAAGGGAGAAATCGTCGATGTGCCGAAGGACGGAACACCGCTGGACTTCGCGTACCAGGTACACACGGATCTCGGCCATCGTACGCGCGGCGCCAAAGTCAACGGCCGCATGGTGCCGCTCGACTATCGATTGAAGAACAGTGAGACGGTTGAGATCATTACCGCCAAGACGCCGCAGCCGTCCCGCGATTGGCTGTCGCCGCAATCAGGATTCCTGGCCAGCCCCCGCCACCGCAACAAGGTGCGGGCCTGGTTTCGCAAGCAGAATGCATCGCAGGCCGAGGCGGAGGGACGCGCCCTGCCGGATCGCGAGGCGCTGCGTGCGCGCGAGGCAAAACGCGAACCGCAGCCCGAGACGCCGCCGCGGCCGCGGGCGGCCGCCGTGCGCGCGCCGGAGGCCGAAGTACGCGGGATCGGCGAACTGCTCTCGTCCTACGCGCGCTGCTGCAAGCCGGTGGCACCCGAACCCATCGTGGGCTACATCACGGTCGGCCGCGGCGTCAGCGTCCACAGCCGGTCATGCGCGAACTTCGCGCGCCTCAGCAGCAAAGCGCCGGCACGCATTCTGCCGGTGGACTGGGGGAAAATACGCCACGGCGAATTTCCCGTCGACATCGAGGTGCACGCCTTCGATCGGCGCGGCCTGGTTCGCGACGTCAGTGCCGCGCTGGCGGACGAGAAAATCAGCATCCAGAGCATGACCACCGTCACCGACCCACGCGACCAAATCGCGCGCATGCGCATCGGCATGTCGATCTCGGGACTGCCGCAGCTGTCCAGGGTGCTGTCGCGCATCGCGCAGCTGCCGAACATCATCAGCGCGCGACGCAAGAAATAGCCCTTGAAACGCTACCGATTCTAGGCGTTCAGCGGTTCACACCGTCGATGGCCTTCTTGTCGACGGCCAGCGCCGCCTCGTGAACGGCTTCCGACAACGTGGGGTGGGCATGGATGGTGCGTTGCAGGTCTTCGGTACTGGCGGAATACTCCATCGCCAGCACGGCTTCGCCGATCAATTCGCCGGCCATCGGTCCTATCACGTGTACGCCCAGCACTTCATCGTCATCCTTCGCGGAAACGATCTTTGCCATGCCTGCGGCGGCCTCCATCGCGCGCGCGCGGCCGCTGGCGGCAAAGGGAAATGTGCCGGTTTTATAGGGACGGCCGCCGGCCTTGACCTGTTCTTCGGTAAGGCCCACCCAGGCGATTTCCGGCGCGGTGTAAATCACGGAAGGTATGACCTTGTAATTGACTTCACCGTAATGGCCCGCGATCAGATCCGCAACCATCACACCTTCTTCCTTGCCCTTGTGCGCCAGCATGGGCCCGCGCACCACATCGCCCACCGCCCAGACATTGGGTGCCTGGGTGCGGCAGTGCTCGTCGACCTTGATGAAGCCGCGCTCGTCCAGTTCGACCCCCGTGCCCTGCGCCAGCAATTCCTGCGTGAAGGGCCGGCGGCCCACCGCGACGACCAGCTTGTCGACTTGAACCGAATGCTCGCCTTGCGCGTCGGTGTAAACAACGTCCACGGCATTGCCGGCGACCGCGGCGCTCGATACCTTGGCACCCAGCTTGATGTCCAGGCCTTGTTTCTTGAAATGCCGCTGCGCTTCCTTGGCGATGGTTTGATCCGCCATGGGCAGGAATTGCTCCAGGGCTTCGAGCACGATCACTTCGCTGCCGAGCCTGCGCCATACGCTGCCGAGCTCCAGACCGATGACGCCGGCACCGATCACGCCCAGGCGTTTGGGAACTGCGTCGAACTCCAACGCATTCCACGAATCCACGATGTACTTGCCGTCATGCGGCACGGACCTCAGGCGTATCGGCGTGGAACCGGAAGCCAGTACCACGTGCTTCGCCTGCAGCATCTTCTCGCTGCCGTCGGGCCCTTTCACCGCGACCTGGTTTCCCGGCAGCAACCGTGCATGACCTTGGATGCCAGTCACACCGTTGGCCTTGAACAGCGTGTTGATGCCGTTGGTCATGGTCTTGACCACACCCGCTCGGCGTTTCTGCATGGCTGCAAGGTCGAGACCGAGAGTGCCGACCTTGATGCCGTGGACCGCGAACTCGTCCTTCGCCCGCTGGAACAATTCGGAGGATTCAAGCAGCGCCTTGGATGGAATACAGCCTGCGTTCAGGCAGGTGCCGCCAAAGGCATACGTGCCGTCCGTGTTGCGCCACTCATCGACGCAGGCCACCGTCAGCTTGTTCTGGGCGGCGCGAATCGCCGCCGGATAGCCGGCCGGTCCCGCGCCGATCACGATCACATCGTAGACATCGCTCATACGTTCAGCACCATGCGCGCGGGATCCTCCAGACACTGTTTCACCGTCACCAGGAATTGCACCGCCTCGCGCCCGTCGATGATGCGGTGATCGTAAGTCAGCGCGACGTACATCATCGGGCGCACCGCCACCTGGCCGTCGATGACCATCGCACGATCCTGGATCTTATGCATTCCCAAGATGGCGCTTTGCGGAGCATTGACGATGGGCGTGGACATCAGGGAGCCGAACACGCCGCCGTTGGTGATCGTGAACGTGCCGCCCGTGAGCTCCTCCATGGTGATGGAGCCGGCACGGGCGCGCGATGCGAAGTTGGCGATGGACTTTTCGATGTCGGCATAGCCCAAGAGATCGGCGTCCCGCAGCACGGGCACGATCAGACCGCGATCGGTCGATACCGCGACCCCGACGTCGAAGTATTCGTGGTACACGATATCGCTGCCGTCCACGGAGGCGTTGACGGCGGGAAACTTCTTCAGCGCCTCGACGCAGGCCTTCACGAAGAAGGACATGAATCCCAACTTCGCGCCGTGCTGCTTCTCGAATGCATCCTTGTAGCGCGCGCGCAGCTCATTGACGGCCGTCAGATCGACTTCGTTGAAAGAGGTCAGCAGTGCCTGCGTGGCCTGCGCCTGCACCATGCGCTCCGCAATGCGTGCACGCAGACGCGTCATCGGCACGCGCTGCTCGGCGCGCGTCGCGCGCGCGCTCGGCGGAGGAACGAATTGTGCCGGCGCCTTCGGCGCGGCGCCCGAAGGCGGTACCTGGGAGTTCGGCGATGCCGTGTCCTTAGCGGACAGATGATTCGCCACATCCGACTTGGAAATGCGCCCGTCCCTGCCGGAGCCCAAGACCGTCTTGGGATCGATCTTGTTTTCCTCCGCCATGCGCTTGGCCGCGGGGCTGAGCTTACCGCCCGCCGCCTCCGGCCTGGCGGCATCCTTGGCGACAGTATCCTTCGCCGCCGCCTTGGCGCCGCTCGAGGCTGCGAGAATGGCTGGGGCGCTCGCGCCCGGCACGACAGCAGCCCCCTCCTCGATGATGGCCAGAATCTGCCCGCTGGTCACCGTGGTGCCGTCGGTCAGCTTGATTTCTCGCAGCACGCCCGCCGCGGGGGCAGGCACCTCGAGCACCACTTTATCGGTTTCGAGGTCGACGAGATTTTCATCGCGTGCGACGCTGTCGCCGGGCTTCTTGTGCCAGGATACCAGCGTGGCGTCAGCCACCGACTCCGGCAGCTGCGGCACGCGAACTTCGATTGTCATGACCCTGTCCTTGTTTGAGCGGCCGGGATGCGCATCGATTGCCGCGAGGTTTCTTCCGGGGGCAGGCCGTGCAGCGCCGCCGTGACCAAATTCTTCTGCTGTTGTTCATGCAGCGCCGCGATGCCGGTAGCCGGCGCCGCCGCGCCCGCGCGGCCGGCATACAGCAGTTCCTGATTCTCGGCGAGGGTTGCCTGCAGGCGATGCCGAATCTGATACCAGCTGCCCTGATTCTGCGGCTCCTCCTGGCACCAGATGATTTCGCGCGCATTGGAGTACTTGTGCAAGACCGCCTCGTATTCCTCCGCGGGAAATGGATAGAGCTGCTCGATGCGCACGATGGCCGCGGACTCGCTCTTCGACTCGCGCCGCGCTTTCAATAGGTCGAAATACACCTTGCCGCTGCAGAACACGATGCGCGTCACCGCGGAAGGCTTGAGATCGTCGACTTCGTCGATGACCGTTTGAAAGCCGCTGCCGGACAGCTCCTCCAGCCGCGACACCGACAAGGGGTGGCGCAGCAGACTCTTGGGTGTCATGACGATGAGCGGTTTGCGCAACGGCCGCAGCATCTGCCTGCGCAACATGTGGAACATTTGCGCCGGCGTCGAAGGGACGCAGACCTGCATGTTGAACTCCGCACACAGCTGCAGGAAGCGCTCCAGGCGCGCCGAGGAATGTTCGGGACCCTGGCCCTCGTAGCCATGCGGCAGGAACAGCGTGAGGCCCGAGACGCGGCCCCACTTGGCCTCGCCCGAACTGATGAACTGGTCGATGATGACTTGAGCGCCATTGCAGAAGTCACCGAACTGCCCTTCCCAAATGGTCAGGCAGCGGGGCTCGGTGGTGGAGAAACCGTATTCGAAACCCATCACGGCCTCTTCCGACAGCACCGAATCCGTCACCGTGAAGCTCGGCTGATTGCCGGCCAGATGCTGTAGCGGCGCATACCGGCGTCCGGTGTCCTGATCGTGCAAAACGGCATGGCGATGGAAGAAGGTGCCGCGTCCGCTATCTTGCCCGGTCAGGCGGATGGGATACCCCTCCTGGATGAGACTGGCATACGCCAGATTCTCCGCGCAGCCCCAATCCAGCGCCAGATCGCCGCTCACCATCTTCTCGCGGGCCTGCATGATGGCAAGCACCCGCGGATGCAGGTGCCAATCCGTCGGGTAGGTGGTGATCGCCTTCCCCAACACCCTAAGAAGTGCCATGTCGACCCCGGTCTTGACCGGCGACCAATCCGCGCTCAGGTACTCGGCCCAGTCGACGGTGTAGCGGTTGCCGATGAGCCCCAAGGCCGCGCGCGCCTGGGGTTTGCCCTCGTCCAAGCCGGTGCGATACTGCTCCATCATGGCCGCGGCTTCTGCGGCGCTCAAAACGCCTTCCTGCTCGAGCCGGTCCGCGTACAGTTGCCGCGCGGTGGGCTTCTTGCGGATGATTTGATACATCAGCGGTTGCGTGGCAGCCGGTTCGTCCGCCTCATTGTGCCCGTGCCGCCGGTAGCACACGAGGTCGATGACCACATCCTTGTGAAATTTCATCCGATAGTCGAGCGCAAAGCGTGTGACGAAGCACACCGCCTCGGGATCATCGGCATTCACATGCAGAATGGGCGCCTCGATCATCTTCGCCACGTCGGAGCAATACAGCGTGGAGCGTGCATCGTGCGGGTCGCTGGTGGTGAAGCCGACCTGATTGTTGATGATGATGTGTATGGTGCCGCCGGTGTAAAAACCGCGCGCCTGGGACAACTGCAAGGTCTCCATGATCACGCCCTGTCCGGCGAACGCGGCATCGCCGTGAATCTGTACCGGCAGCACCTTGTCGCCGAGTGCATCGCCGCGCCGTTCTTGGCGCGCGCGGGCAGAGCCCTCCACGACGGGGTTCACCACCTCTAGATGCGAGGGATTGAATGCCAATGCAACGTGTACGTTGCCCGAGGCGGTCTTCAGATCCGCGGAGAAGCCCTTGTGGTATTTGACGTCACCCGAGCCGCGCAGTTTGGCGAGGTCATACTGGCCTTCGAACTCGTTGAACAGATCTTTGGGCGACTTGCCGAGCAGATTCACCAGCACGTTGAGGCGGCCGCGATGTGCCATGCCGATGATGGTCTCTTCCACGCCGCTCTTGCCGCCCTGCTGCACCAAATCGTCGAGCGAGGGAATGAGACTGTCGCCGCCCTCCAGCGAAAATCTCTTCTGGCCCACGTACTTGGTATGCAGATAGCGTTCCAGGCCCTCCGCAGCGGTGAGCTGCCACAGAATGTTCTTCTTTTCTGCGGCGCTGAAGCGCCATTGCATGCGCTGCACTTGGAAGGTGTCCTGCAGCCACAAGCGCTCTTCGGTGTCCGAGACATGCGCAAATTCAGCGCCGATGGTGTCGGTGTAAATGAATTTCAGATCGACAAGAATCTTCCGTAAAGTAGCGCGTTCCGGGATCACGCGATTGCGGCTGCCGGTGAAGAATTCGGTATCGAGATCGGCCTCCGACAAGCCGAAGTATTCCAGATCGAGCACATAGGGCTTGGCTCGTTCCTGCAACCCCAAGGGATCGAGCTTGGCGATCAGATGGCCGCGATTCGCATACACCTGGATGAGCCGGGAAACCGCGCCCTGCTTGGCGCTGGCACCGTCGGATGGACCGCCCGGCGCAGCCGCGGAACTCGAGGACCTGCGAATGTGCGTCCGCAGGCGCTCGCGGATCGGCCCATGCGCAACGTCGGCGCTGCCGGCCAACGCTTGAAAGTACTGCCGCCAGGCCGGATCGACCGCGCCGGGGTCTCGCAAGAACTGTTCGTAGAGATCTTCGATGAAATCGGCGTTTCCGCCGGATAGCGCCGTGGTGGCTAGTTGATCGGCAAGTGATTGGCTCATGAGCGGAAGCGAGCGGTGACAAACCTCAAGTACATCAATGGGATGAGGAAGGAAATAAATTCACGCGGCCTTCGTAGTTTAGCCGAAGGCGGCGCAATATGGAATGTGACGGCCCTTCCGGAAATTACAAGAGCTGCATATCGCTCGAGCCCTTCAGCATCCAAAGCTCGTAGCCGATGAGCCAGATGTAGACCGCCAACGCGGCGTACAGCACAAGTTCCACGCGGACCAGACGCATGAAGCGGTAGCGCGACAGAAACACCATGGTCATGATGCTGGCGCCGGTGATGGACATTTTGACCACCGCGAACATCGCGATACTGCGGTACACCAGCACCGCCATCACGGGATTTACCTCGTCGGCTCCATGCAGCAGCAGGTAGGAAGTGAGAAAGGCATCCGTCGCGCTCAGCAGCAAGATACCGATCGATACAGCCAACAAATGGGCGGAATACCAATCAACCGGGTGAAAGCGCGAATCATCGAGCCGCCGCGCGGGACGTCTGCGGCGCGGGTTGAAACTACCGTAGACGACGGACCACCAGGGACGTCGCCGGCGGTCGGCTCGCTCGCGCCGTTCCGCACCCGGAGCCGGCCGCGCTGAATGATTCAATGACCGCAGCGCGCCGTCATTCATACCCATCGAGCTGCTCGCTTCCTTCATCGACGCCACTATCCAGAGTTACCGCTGCTTCAGGCAAGTCCAATGCGTCATAATGGGCCGCGGGAGCCGATATTTCTCAACCCGCCGTTACCAGCCTCGCCACGAATTCACTGACCGGCATCATCGACAGCGCCTTCTGATCCGCAAAAAGAGCCTTGATCGATTCGGTTTGCTTCGGCTGGAAGTGGGCCGCGACGCTTGCCTCGAATTTCCGCACCAGCACCGGCATCCCCTCAGCCCGGCGCTTGCGGTGCCCTATGGGGTAGTCGACCGACACACGGTCGCTCGCCGTGCCGTCCTTGAAGAACACCTGCACCGCATTGCCGATGTAGCGCTTATCGGCGGCGTAGTAATCTTGGGTGAATGCCGGATTCTCCTTGACCTGCATCTTCGCGCGCAGCGCATCGACCCGTGGATCACCGGCAATCTTGTCTTCGTAGTCGGCGGCCTCCAGCCGGCCGAACAGCAGCGGGATGGCGACCATGTACTGAATGCAATGATCGCGGTCGGCCGGATTTGCAAGCGGACCCGTCTTGTCGATGATCCGTACACCGGGTTCCTGCGTCTCGATCACCACCCGCTCGACCTGGTCGAGCTTGGCGCGTATCTGCGGGTGCAGCGTCATGGCCGCCTCGACGGCCGTCTGTGCATGAAATTCCGCAGGGAATGAAATCTTGAACAGCACATTCTCCATGACGTAGCTGCCCAAGGGCTGGGCCAATACCACCGGCTTACCCTTGAACAGGACATCCTGGAAACCCCAAGTCTTGGCGCTCAGCGCCGAGGGGTACCCCATTTCGTCCTTCAGTGCGATCAGCGCGTGGCGCACGGCGCGGCTGGTGGCATCGCCCGCGGCCCAGCTCTTGCGCGAGCCGGTGTTCGGGGCATGCCGATAGGTTCGCAGCGCCCCGCCGTCAATCCAGGCATTCGAGACGGCGTTGATGATCTGCTCCCGCGACCCGCCCAGCATGGCAGTGACCACGGCAGTGGAGGCGACGCGTACCAGAAGCACATGGTCCAGTCCGACCCGGTTGAAGCTGTTCTCCAAGGCAAGCACGCCCTGGATTTCATGCGCTTTGATCATGCCCGTGAGCACGTCCCGCACCAGCACGCGCCTGCCTGAACGCGACAAATAGTCGGCCACGGCCAGAATCCCGCCGAGATTGTCCGACGGGTGCCCCCACTCGGCCGCCAGCCAGGTATCGTTGAAATCCAGCCAGCGAATCATGGCGCCGATATTGAACGCGGCGGTGATCGGATCGAGTTCATAAGCGGTACCGGGAACGCGGGCCCCTCCGGTGAGCGTGGCGCCGGGCACCACCGGCCCCATCAACTTGGTGCAAGCCGGATACTTCAGCGCCTGAAAGCCGCAGGCCAGGGTATCCATCAAACAATACGCGGCGGTCTCATACGCCAGCGTACTTGTGATGTCGTAGCTCAGCGCATAGTCCGCGATGGCGGTGAGCACCTGATCGGGAGCCGGTCTCTCGGCAGACTTGATATCGTGGGACATGAGATTAGGAACGCTCCGCAAGTGGTACAAAGGTTAAGTTTTCCGGGCCGATGTAGTTCGCACTCGGCCGGATGATTTTTCCGTCTTCCCGCTGTTCGATAATGTGCGCCGCCCAGCCCGAGGTGCGGCTGATCACGAACAGCGGCGTGAACATCGCCGTCGGTATGCCCATCAAGTGATACGACACGGCGGAGAACCAATCCAGGTTTGGAAACATCTTCTTGATGTCCCACATGACCGACTCGATTCTCGCCGCCACCTCGAACCCGAGCATGTCGTTGGCTTCGCGCGCCAGTCCTCGGGAGACTTCCTTGATGATCTGATTGCGTGGATCGGACACGGTATAGACAGGATGCCCGAAACCGATGATGACCTCTTTGGCCGATACCCGCCGGCGGATATCCGCTTCGGCCGCATCCGCCGTCGGATAGCGATTCTGAATCTCGAACGCCACTTCGTTGGCACCGCCATGCTTGGGGCCGCGCAGCGCGCCGATGGCGCCGGTAATGCAGGAGTAGATATCCGAGCCGGTGCCGGCGATCACCCGCGCGGTAAAGGTGGAGGCGTTGAACTCGTGTTCGGCATAGAGATTCAGCGAGGTGTGCATGGCGCGCACCCAGCTGGCCGGCGGCTTGCGGCCGTGCAGCAGGTGCAGGAAATGCGCGCCGATGGAATCGTCGTCGGTCTGCACTTCAATGCGGCGGCCGCCGTTGGCATAGTGATGCCAGTAGCACAGCATCGAGCCCAAGGAAGCCAGCAGCCGATCGGCCAGATCGCGCGCTCCCTGAGGCGAATGATCGTTCGCTTCAGGTACCTGGCAGCCTAGGGCTGACACCCCGGTACGCAACACGTCCATGGGATGGCTGCTCTTCGGCAGTTGTTCGAGGACGGTCATGACCGCGGCCGGCAAGGTGCGCAGCGCCTTGAGCTTGGCCTTGTAGGCGGCGAGTTGCGCCCGATTCGGCAATTTCTCATGCACCAGCAAATGCGCGATTTCCTCGAACTCGCATTGAGTGGCGATATCGAGGATGTCGTAGCCGCGATAGTGCAAATCGTTACCGGTCCGGCCGACGGTACACAGTGCGGTATTGCCCGCGGTAACCCCGGACAGTGCAACGGATTTCTTCGGTTTGAAGGCGCCTGCGGGCGCTGGGATATCGGTGCTCACTTTTCCCTTCCTTCAGCAAAAAGCTGATCCAGCTTCGCCTCATATGCGTAGTAGTCGAGGTACTTGTACAGATCCGCGCGCGTTTGCATCGTGGCCAGCACATTCTTCTGCGTGCCATCCCGCCGAATCGCTTGATAGGTGTTGAGTGCGGCGGCGTTCATGGCCCTGTAGGCGGAACAGCAGTGCAGCACGATGTCCACCCCAACGGTCGCCAACTCATCGCGGGTGTACAGGGGCGTGTGGCCGAATTCGGTGATGTTGGCGATGATCGGCACCTTGACCGCATCCTTGAAACGCCGGTACATGGCCAGTTCCGTGATGGCTTCCGGAAACACCATGTCGGCGCCCGCCTCGACGCAGGCCACCGCCCGCTCGAGTGCCTTGTCCATACCCTCCACTGCCAGCGCGTCGGTGCGCGCCATGATCACGAATTCATCGTCGGTGCGCGCATCCACGGCCGCCTTGATGCGATCGACCATTTCCTGCCGGGAAACGATCTCCTTGCCGGGCCGATGGCCGCAGCGCTTGGACTGCACCTGATCCTCGATGTGCAAGCCGCCGGCGCCGGCCTTCGTGAAGGACCTCACCGTGCGTGCGATGTTGAACGCCCCACCCCAGCCGGTATCCGCGTCAACCAGCAAGGGCAGCGGGCAGGCGTCGGTGATTCTGCGGATATCCACCAACACATCATCCATGGTGCTGATACCGAGATCCGGAATGCCCAGCGAATTGGCCGCCACGCCGCCGCCGGAGAGATACAGCGCCCTGAATCCGCAGGCAGCCGCCATCCTCGCGGTAAATGCGGTAATCGCGCCGACCATCTGCAGGGGAGTTTCCTCGGAGACGGCGGCACGAAGACGCGCGCCTGCGGAAGCTTGAGTCGACATAGGCTTATCGTCCTAGATTGCAAGACATTCAAGGCACAAAATTTAAGGCATAAAACTATAGAGCGAAGGCGGCTCCCGTCCCGTGACCAAACCGCTCAAAACCATTGCGCGAAATTGCAACATGCAGCCGCGCCGGACGCAAGCTTGAGGCCCGCCGGCAGGCGAGAACTGAACAATTCATGAGCACGGAAAAACATTGCGGAAGGCCTCAACGCACGATCGTTCATGGATAGTTCAGGGCTGCAGGCGTCGCCGAAATTCGCCGGGCGATGCACCGGTCCACTTCTTGAACGCACGATGAAAGGCGCTGCGCTCGGAAAAGCCAAGCTCCAGACCGATATCCATGGCGCTGCGCCTCGAATGGCTCAGGTAACCGATGGCAAGATCGCGGCGTAGCTGATCCTTGATCGACTGATAGAACGTGCCCTCCTCGTGCAACCGTCGGCGCAAAGTGGCCGGCGTCATGCCCATCTCAGTGGCCACCTCTTCGAACTCCGGCAGCTCGCCGGGCAAAGACTGGCGCAGACGGCGGCGGATTCTCGCCCCCAGACTGCTGCCATTCTTGTACTTGAGCAAGATGTTCTCCGGCGCATTACGCAGGAAATCCTTGACGGTGCGCTCGTTCTGCACGACGGGCAGCGCAAGATGGGCGGAATCGAAAACAATGGCCGTATGGGGCGCTTGGAAGCTCAAGTTAGTGCAGTACATCAGGCGATATTCGGCGCTATGCGCAGGCTCCGCGTAGCTGAATTGTGCGCGCTTGATCGGGATGCGCCGGCCGACCAGCCAGCAAGCCAACCCGTGCAGCAGCATGAGCAGCGTCTCATGCGCAAACACCCGCTGCGGTATCATGTCCTGGAGCAGCAAGATGCTCGCCTCGGACCCCGCGCGATTCAGTTCGCCCCGAATGTCATCGAGAATCAGTGCGTAAAATCTCAAGGTACGATCCATCGCAGACCCTAAGGTCTTGCAGCCCAGTACCGAGTGGCAGATCATCGCAAAGCTTCCCGACTTCATGCGCCGCGAATCCTGGCCGAAGAACTCATCGTCGAGGGTCAGCGCGACCAAGCGCCACAGGGCACCGTAGTGTTTGGCCGAGACGCGCGCCTGCGGCGAGTGCAGCAGGCCCGGGGAAAGCCCCACGTCCTTGAGCAGCGCATCGGCATCGAGCCTGCGGGCGCGCACGCTCTCCAGGGCTGCTGCAACGAAGCAAATCGCAATGGTCCCGGGTTCGGATTGCGCCGTCTCGGCGGGCGCGCGGCTCAAACCCATGGGAGCCTATCTCCACGCTCGCGGTCGCGGGGAATATCCAGATGAGCCCCTAAGCAACTGTTGCATTTCTGCTCACGCATTTTGAACGGTTTGGGCACGCCGCCTCGACAACTCCATCTTATAGTTTACGCGATACGGCCTCCGGCGCGCGCTCAAGGGTTACCCATGGATTTGTACACCGACGAACAACGCATGATCCGCGACACCGCCCGTGAGTTCGCGCTGCAAGAACTCAAACCGCATGCCGCAAAGTGGGAGAAGGACGGTTGGATCGGTGATTCCGCGGTCGCCAAGCTGGGCGAACTCGGGCTTCTCGGCATGATGGTCCCCGACGAGTGGGGCGGCTCCTATACCGACTATGTCGCCTACGCGCTCGCCATCGAAGAGATCGCCGCAGGCGATGGCGCCACCGCGGCGCTGGTGAGCGTACACAGCTCCGTGGGCTGTGCGCCCATTCTCAAATACGGCAGCGAGGAGCAGAAGCAGCGCTATCTTGCCGACATGGCGCAAGGCCTGCGCATCGGTTGCTTCTGCTTGACCGAACCGCAGGCCGGCTCGGAAGCGCACAATTTGAAAACTCGCGCCATCCTGGACGGCGACAGCTGGGTGCTGAACGGTACCAAGCAGTTCATCACCAACGGCAAGCGCGCCAAGGTCGCCATCGTGTTTGCGGTCACCGACCCTGAGTTACGCAAGAAGGGGCTGTCCGCCTTCATCGTGCCCACCGATACGCCCGGATTCCTGGTGGGACCTCCCGAGCACAAACTCGGCATCCGCGCCTCCGATACCTGCCCCATCACCTTCGACAACTGCAGAATCGCTGCCGACAGCCTGCTGGGCGCGCGCGGCAAGGGGCTGTCCATCGCGTTGTCCAACCTGGAAGGCGGGCGTATCGGCATCGCCGCGCAAGCCATCGGCATTGCCCGGGCCGCGTTCGAGGCGGCGCTGGCCTATGCACAGACTCGCAGGCAATTCGACCAGCCCATCTCCAAGTTCGGTAGCATCAGCAACATGCTGGCCGACATGCACATGGCGATCAATTCCGCCCGGCTGCTCACGCATCACGCGGCACGCCTGCGCAGCCACGGTCAACCCTGCCTTTCGGAGGCCTGCCAGGCTAAACTGTACGCCTCGGAAATGGCCGAACGGGTATGTTCCCAGGCCATTCAGATTCATGGCGGCTATGGCTATTTGGCGGACTACGATGTCGAGCGGTATTACCGCGATGCACGCATCACGCAGATTTATGAGGGCACGAGCGAAATCCAGAGATTGGTCATCGCCAGGGAATTGCTCGAGCGCTCCGAACATTGAAGAGAGGTATTGATATGACCCCCAACCCCGCACTCAAGGGCCGGACCGCGGATACGGTCAAGCTGTTGATCAACGGCAGCTTCGTCGAATCCAGGACCGGCGAATGGCACGACGTCGTCAATCCCGCGACACAAGAAGTGCTGGCCCAGGTTCCCTTCGCCACCGACGCCGAGATCGATGCGGCCGTGGCCGCCGCGAAGGCAGCGTACAAGACCTGGAAGAACACCCCGCTGGCGGCGCGCGCCCGCATCATGCTGAAACTACAGGCCCTGGTGCGCGAGCATATGAGCCGCATCGCACGGACCTTGAGTGCCGAACAAGGCAAGACCATCGCCGATGCCGAGGGCGATGTTTTTCGCGGTCTCGAGGTCGTCGAGCACGCCTGTTCGATCGGTAGCCTGCAAATGGGCGAATTTGCCGAGAATGTGGCGGGCGGCGTCGACACCTACACCCTTCGGCAACCCATCGGCGTCTGCGCCGGCATCACGCCGTTCAATTTCCCGGCGATGATTCCGCTGTGGATGTTTCCCATGGCCATCGTCTGCGGCAATACCTTCGTGCTCAAGCCTTCGGAACAGGATCCCTTGACGCCGATGTTGCTGGCCCAACTGGCGCTGGAAGCGGGCGTGCCTCCCGGCGTGCTCAACATCATCCACGGCGGCAAACGCGCCGTCGATGCGATCTGCACCCACCCGGACATCGCCGCCATTTCCTTTGTCGGGTCCACCGCGGTCGGTACCCACGTGTACAACCTGGGTACACAGCACGGCAAGCGCGTGCAGGCCATGATGGGTGCCAAGAATCATGCAGTGGTCCTGCCGGACGCGAACAAGGAGCAGTCGCTCAATGCCCTGGTGGGCGCGACTTTCGGCGCTGCCGGGCAGCGCTGCATGGCGACCTCGGTGACGGTGCTGGTGGGCGAGGCGCAGCGCTGGATTCCCGACATCGTGGCCAAGGCGAAGACGCTCAAAGTGAATGCCGGCAGCGAACAAGGCACCGACGTGGGGCCGGTGATTTCGCGCGCCGCGAAACAACGCATCCTGGGATTGCTCGAGGATGGCGTCAGGGAAGGCGCAAAGCTCGAGTTGGATGGCCGCGGCATCAAGGTCAACGGCTTCGAGAACGGCAATTTCATCGGCCCAACGATATTCTCCGGCGTCACGCCGACGATGAAAATCTATACCACGGAAATATTCGGACCCGTGATGGTCATCGTCGGTGTGCAGACATTGAACGAGGCCATCGACCTCATCAACAAGAACCCCTTCGGCAACGGCACCGGATTGTTCACCCAAAGCGGCGCGGCGGCACGCAAATTCCAGAATGAAATCGACGTGGGACAGGTGGGCATCAATGTGCCGATTCCCGTGCCGGTACCGTTTTTCAGCTTCACAGGCTCGCGCGGTTCCAAGCTGGGGGACCTCGGCCCCTATGGCAAGCAGGTGATCCAGTTCTACACCCAGACCAAGACCGTCACGTCGCGCTGGTTCGATGACAGCACCACGGGCGGCGGGGTGAATACGACGATCAGCCTGAAATGAAGATCGGTTTCATCGGGCTTGGCCACATGGGCGCACCCATGGCACGCAACCTGCTCAAGGCGGGACATGCCTTGGTGGTGTTCGATGTCGTGCAGCGAAACGTCGATGCGCTGAAGGCCGCAGGTGCCGCCGCGGCCGGGTCGGCGGCCCAGGCCGCGGATCAGGCGGAGCTGGTCATCACCATGCTGCCCTCCTCGCCTCACGTCAAAACCGTTTACCTCGGCGACGAGGGCGTTCTGGCCGGGGTCGCTCGCGGCGTAACGCTCGTCGATTCAAGCACCATTGACCCGCATACCGCGCGCGAAGTCGCCGCGCGCGCTGAGCAGCATGGCAACCCCATGGCCGATGCGCCGGTGTCCGGCGGCACCGGCGGCGCCGAAGCAGGCACGCTGACTTTCATGGTGGGCGGGGATGCAGCGGTGTTTCGGCAAATCGAACCCATCCTGCGGCATATGGGCAGGAACATCGTGCATTGCGGTGCCGGCGGTACGGGGCAGGTGGCCAAGATCTGCAATAACTTACTGCTCGGCATCACCATGATCGGTGTGTCCGAGGCCATGAATTTAGGGACGGCGCTGGGTATCGATGCCAAGGTGCTGGCAGGAATCATCAACACTTCGAGCGGCCGCTGCTGGAGTTCCGACACCTACAATCCCTACCCCGGCGTCATGGAGAACGTGCCCGCGGCGCGCGGCTACAGCGGCGGTTTCGGCGCCGATCTGATGCTCAAGGATCTCGGGTTGGCGGTGGATGCCGCCAAGCAATCGAAGCAACCGGTCCTCTTGGGAGCCGCGGCACAGCAGCTGTACCAGATGTTCAGCGCGCAGGGCGCGGGCGGCCTGGACTTCTCCGCCATCATCAATTTGTACAAACCCAAATCCTAGCCGAGATTATTCATGAAGAACGGTACATGTCGCGAGGAGACCCGGCGCCGGAGGGCAAAAAAGTTGTCCTTCATGAATAATCCGGTCTAGCCCCTCAGGGAGCCGACGATGATTGAATGCTCGATCGACGGATCCGTCGCCTTGGTGACGTTGAACAATCCTTCCGCGAACACGTTTACTGCGGAGGGTCTGGAGCGGTTCCAAACGCTCATCGGCGAGCTGAATCGCAACCTTGAGGTGCGTGCGGCGGTGGTCACGGGACATGGCGAAAAATTCTTCAGCGCCGGCGCGGACCTGAAGGAATTCGCGGACGGCGACAAGGCACACGCGCGCCTGATGGCAAGGCGATTTGGCGCGGCTTTCGAGGCGCTTCAGGATTCGCGTCCGGTATTTATCGCGGCCATCAACGGCTACGCCATGGGCGGGGGTCTGGAATGCGCCCTGGCCTGCGACATGCGCATCTGCGAGGAGCAGGTACAGATGGCCTTGCCCGAAGCCTCCGTCGGCTTGCTCCCCTGCGGCTGCGGCACGCAAACCCTGCCGTGGCTGGTGGGCGAAGGCTGGGCGAAGCGCATGATATTGACCAACGAACGGGTCAATGCCGAGACCGCGCTGCGCATCGGCTTGGTGGAGCAAGTCGTGCCGCGCGGCCAATCCTTGGGCGCGGCACTGGAACTGGCCAAGCGGGTTTTGACCTTGAGTCCCAGCGCCGTGACCTTCAGCAAGACCTTGATACACCAGGCACGGCAAGGCACGCCGCGCGGTGCCGCGCTGGCGATGGAGCGCGAGCGCTTCGTCGATCTGTTCGACGGCGGCAATCAGCGCGAAGGCGTGAACGCCTTCTTGGAAAAGCGCAAACCCGTTTGGCGGAATGCGTGATTCTCTGCGAGGTTAGAAACCGCGTCGCGTTCATCACCCTGAACCGACCTGCCGCTTTGAACGCGCTCAACCTGGACATGATCGTGCAGCTGCGCACGGCCCTGCGCGAATTCGCCGAAGACCCCAAGGTCAATGCCGTGCTCATCAGAGGTGCCGGCGAGAAAGCTTTCTGCGCCGGCGGCGACATCCGCGCGATCTACGAACGCGCCAAGACTGCGCACAGCGTGCAGCTGGACTTCTTCGTGACCGAATATCCGCTGGACTATCTGCTGTATTCCTATCCGAAACCCTACGTGGCCCTGATCGACGGCATCGTCATGGGCGGCGGCATGGGCATCTCACAGGGCTCAACTTTACGCATCGTCGGAGATCGCACCCGCATGGCCATGCCCGAAGTGGCCATCGGATTCTTTCCCGATGTGGGCGCGAGCTACTTCCTGTCGCGCCTCGAAGGCGCCTTGGGACTTTATCTGGCCTTGACGGGCGTGCAGATTCGCGCGGCCGATGCCGTGTATACCGGCCTCGCGGATATGTACCTGCCGCCCGCGAGCATGGGCCGGCTCGAAACCGAATTGGCCGCCCTCGCTTGGGATGACGATCGCAGCAAGGATCCGCGCACCGCGATAGAGGGTGTCATTCAAGTATTGGCCGGCACCGCGCCGCCGGCGCCCCTGGCCGCGATTCGTCCCGCCATCGATGCACATTTCTCCGCGCCGAGCGTATCGGCGGTGTTCGAGTCACTCGAGGGGGAAAGCCGGCCTGAGTTCGCGGAATGGGCCCGGCAGACCGTTGATCTCATGCACACACGTTCACCCACCATGCTGGCCGTCACCTGGGAGCAATTGACGCGCGGCAAGTCGCTGAGCCTCGCTGAGTGCCTCCGCATGGAACTGGGGCTGGTGCGCCAGGCGTTTTATCAAGGTGATTTCATGGAAGGCGTTCGCGCCATGATCATCGACAAGGACAATGCGCCGGTGTGGCGCCCGCCGCACATCGAAGATGTCACCCCCGAGATGGTCGCGGCGATGTTTACCGATCCCTGGGCGGGTGCCGAACATCCGCTGGCTCACTTGGAAGGAGTTCACGCATGCAGTTGAAGCAGGTCAATGCCGTCGTCACCGGCGGCGCGTCGGGCCTTGGTCTCGCGGTGGCGAAGCGCATCGTCGAGGGTGGCGGCAAGGTCGCGATTTTCGACTTGAGCGCAGCCGCCGGCAGTGCCGCCGCCGCAAGCCTGGGCGAGCGCGCCGCGTTCATCGCCGTGGATGTGAGCGACGAGGCTGCGGTGGATGGCGCCGTCAAGCAGGCGCAGGCCGGCATGGGCAGCATCACTGCCGCCATCAATTGCGCAGGAATTGCCACCCCAGGCCGGCTGGTCGGGAGAAATGGCCCCCTGTCGGGAAGCTCCTTTCGCAAGATGATCGAGGTCAATCTGTTGGGCACGGTGCTGATCGCAAAGTCCGCGGCCGTGGCGATGCAATCCAATGAGCCCAATGCGCAAGGCGAGCGCGGCGTCATCGTGATGACGGCCTCGGTTGCCGCGTTCGACGGACAAATCGGGCAGATCGCCTATTCCGCGTCCAAGGGCGGCATCGTCGCCATGACCTTGCCGATGGCCCGGGAACTGGCGTCCAGCGGGATTCGCGTCATGACCGTGGCGCCGGGATTGTTTGCCACTCCCATGATGAAGGGCCTACCGCAAGAAGCCCAGGATTCGCTGGGTAAACAAACCCCCTTCCCGCCGCGCTTGGGCGAGCCCGATGAATTTGCAGCGCTGGTGGTGCAAATTCTGGAGAACGCCATGCTGAACGGCGAGACCATTCGTCTGGACGGCGCGGTGAGAATGCAGGCCCGTTAGGGCCTAGCCTGGCAGAGTTCCCCGTGAGGCGCCGTGGCCGCTTCGCTAAGGCCTGGCCTCCAGCACCAGATTGAACGGTGTCTGCGTCGCGCGCCGGAATTTTCCGAATCCGCCGCCCTTGACCACGACGTCTCTCAATCGCGCCTCGCCGGCCTGAGCGCCCAATGCGGGGCCCTTGCGTGCAAGGGATACCGGCACGCAGATTTGCGAGGAGGCGCCGTACATGACGCGTCCCACGGGATTGAGATTGTCCTGAACCGCATCGTTGGCAAAAGGCTCGACGATCATCGCCGTACCATCGGCCTTGAGCGCCTGCCGTGCGTGGCGCGCCACGCCGATCGGATCGCCCATGTCGTGCAGGCAATCGAAGAAAGCGATCATGTCGAAATCCTTCCCTGAGTAGCTGACCGCATCGCTCACTTCGAATTGCGCATTGGCAATTCCCGCGGCGGCCGCCCGTTCGCGAGCCACTCGAATGGAGTCGCCGTGATAGTCGTAGCCCACGAACGTCGACTTCGGGTACGTCTTGGCCATCAACACGGTGCTCGCACCATGGCCGCACCCGACGTCCGCCACGCGCGCCCCGGATTCAAGCTTGTCCACGACCCCTTCCAGCGCCGGCAGCCATGCGCCGATGAGATTCGCGTTGTAGCCGGCGCGAAAAAATCTTTCGGTGCCGTGGAACAGGCAGGGATGATGTTCGCCCCACTCCATGCCCTGCCCGCTCTTGAAATTCTCCATCGTTCTGCCAAGCGCGTGAAATGTGGCCTCGACGATGTTGTAGGCGCCCGGCATATCCACCGGTCCATGCGGATCGGCAAGACAAAGGACTTGCTCGGGTGTCATGGACCATTTGCCGCTCGCGACATCGTACTCTACGTAGCCGCTGGCGCCTTGATTGCCCAGCCATTCGCGGACGTAGCGTTCGTTCGTTCCCGTGCGCTTCGCGAGTTCGGCAGGCGTGGCTGCGCCATTCGCCAGCTCCTTGTACAAACCCAGTCGATCGCCGACCAGTACCAGCGTTGCACTCATGGCAGCGCCCAGATCGGTCACCGCCTTACCGAGGAATTCATTGAGCTTTGTTTCGTCGATGTGCATGTGAGTCTCCCTTGAATTGTGATATTCAATGTGCTCGTTGCGCCCACATTACGCCCTCCCTCGAACAGGTACCACGGGTTTTCAGGTACACCGGAACTGCAACGCAACGGGATTTCGGGTGCGCGGAACTGCAAAGCAGCAGGTCTTCGGGCAAGCGAACTGCAACGCATCAAATAGGCGCGTCGATTTGTTGGCAGCTTTCGCGGAACAGTTGGCGTCAACACCCCACCGCACGAGTGCCGCGCCACCCGACTACCTCGTTACGCGAGTACCGTGTTGTGCAATCGCCGCATAGCGAATGCGGCGCCCCGGCGGCGCTAGCGGCAGCGTTGCCTTAGCGGCAGCGTAGCACTAGCGTCAGCGCTGCTGATCGGCGCGGGTGACGGCCGGGAAATTGCCGGCCTTGCGGAGCATGCCCGGTAGATCGCGTCCCATCTCGCCGGCCAGCCATTCGGCGGTCTCGATCACGCGGTCAATGTCGAGCCCGGTGCGGTATCCGGATCGTTCGAGCATGTACACCACATCCTCGGTGGGCACGTTGCCGGTGGCCCGGGGAGCAAATGGACAACCGCCCAAGCCGCCCAAGGAGGCATCGACGGTCTTCGCGCCGGCATTGACCGCCGCCCAGACATTGGCGAGGCCGGTGTTACGCGTGTTGTGGAAATGGACGCGCACGGGCAAGGGTGAGATTGCGGCCCTCACCTTGGCCACCAGATCAGCCACGTCGCGCGGGCCGGCCACCCCAATGGTGTCGGCGATGGCGACCTCGACGGGCCCTGCCGCCGCGGCGACTCGGGTCATGTTCACCACCCGTTCCGGATCGACCTCGCCATCGAAGGGACAGCCGAACGCGGTGGAAATCGTGATCTGCGCTCGCCGCCCTGCTTCACGCGCGAGGCGCACCACTTCGCAGCACATCTCTAAAGACTGCTCCGAGGTTTGACCCTGGTTGCGCATGGCGAAGCCATCCGAGGCCGCGCATACCGCGCCCAGTTCGTCGAGACCCGCCTCGATGGCTCGCAGGGCACCGCGCTTGTTGAGCACCAGGCCGATGTAAATCACATCGTCGCGGCGCACCAGACCGGCGGAAACCGCCTCGGCATCCGCCATCTGCGGCACAAGCTTAGGATTGACGAAGCTGGCGGCTTCTATCCGGCGCACGCCGGCGTCGATCGCACGCCGGATGAACTCCAATTTCTGCGGCGTGCTGAACAGCACGGACTCATTTTGCAGCCCGTCCCGCGGACCCACCTCGACCATCTCAATCTTGGACATTAGGGACGCCTCTTACATCGCATGAACAGTGTAGACGAAACTAGAAATCACTTTAAGATTGGATCAATCAGGCGGATTATTCATGATAAATATTGATATAATACAATAAGATAAAAGTCTTATTTAAAGGTTATTATCTAATCAAATTCTACGGCCTTTACCGCGATCCATAGCCTCCGCCGCCGGGCGTGCAAATCACCATGACATCGTTGGCGCGCACCTCGACCTGGCCGATGTGCGCAAGCTTCTCCACACGGCCATCGGCTCGTTCAATAAAATTCTCGCCCACGGCTCCCGCCTCGCCCCCGGCCATGCCGAAGGCGCCGACGGTGCGGCCGTTGCTCAAGATCGACGCGGTCATGGGCTCCAGAAAACGAATTCGGCGGATGCCGCCGTCACCGCCCTGCCAGCGGCCGGTGCCCCCTGAACCTGCGCGAATTTCGTACGAGTCGAGGCGCACGGGAAATCTGAATTCCAGCACCTCAGGATCGGTCAGCCGGGAATTGGTCATATGCGTCTGGACCACGCTGGTGCCGTGAAATTCCGGTCCGGCGCCCGAGCCGCCGGCCACAGTCTCGTAGTACTGGTACTGCCCGTTGCCGAAGGTGACATTGTTCATGGTGCACTGGCTGGCAGCCATGGCCTGCAATGCGCCATAAAGGGCATTGGTCACGCACATCGAGGTTTCGACGTTGCCGGCCACCACGGCCGCAGGGAATCGGGGGTTGAGCATGCAGACCTCGGGCAGCAGGATTTGCAGCGGCCTCAAGCATCCCGCGTTGAGCGGAATGTCGTCGTTGACGAGGGTGCGAAACACATACAGCACGGCGGCGGTGGTCACGGCACTCGGTGCGTTGAAATTATCGCCTAGCTGAGCGCTGGTGCCGGTGAAGTCGATGCACGCCGTACGCCGCAGCGTATCGACGCGCACGGCGACTTCGATGCGCGCGCCATTGTCGAGCGGCAGCACGAAATGGCCGTCTCGCAGCGAGGTAATGACGCGGCGTACCGATTCCTCGGCGTTGTCCTGTACATGCCGCATGTAGGCGCTCACGGTGTCCCTGCCGTATTGCGCCACCAGCGCCTTGAGTTCGGCCGCCCCCTTTGCATTGGCGGCAATTTGCGCGCGCATGTCGGCGAGGTTTTGCGCGGAGTTGCGCGAGGGGTGTGCGCCGCTTTCGAGCAATTCGCGCAGGGCCGCGTCCCGCAGCGTACCGCCTTCCACCAGTTTGAAGTTGTCGATGAGCACGCCTTCTTCACCGATGGACCTGGAGAACGGCGACATCGATCCGGGCGTGATGCCGCCGATATCGGCGTGATGGCCGCGCGAGGCAACGAAGAAACTCGGTGCCGCATCGGCCGCCTCCAAGTAAACCGGAGTCACGACCGTGACATCCGGCAGGTGCGTCCCGCCATGATACGGATCGTTGAGCACATAGACATCGCCGGCGCGCAAGTTAGGATTGCGATCGATGACCGTGCGGATCGACTCGCTCATCGAACCCAAGTGCACCGGCATGTGTGGTGCATTCGCGATCAACGCCCCCGTGCCGTCGAACAGCGCGCAGCTGAAGTCCAGGCGTTCCTTGATGTTCACCGAATAGGCCGTGTTCTGCAGGCGCAAGCCCATCTGTTCGGCGATGTTCATGAAGATGTTGTTGAACAGTTCCAACATGACAGGATCGGCATGCGCACCGGCGGCGCGCTCGCCCACGCGCTGTTGAATGCGCGTCAAATCGATGCAGCCGCCGCCGGCCACTCTCGCCTCCCAACCGGGCTCGACCACCGTCGTTGCATGGCGATCCGCGAGGATGGCCGGTCCCTGAACCCGCGCGCCCGGCCTCAAGCCTTCCGCGCGATAGAGCCGCGCCTCGCGCCAACCCGCAGGCCGCGCATCCGCCGCGCAATACATGGACACGACGGCGTCCGCCGCCGGCTCATGGCGCGCCTCGGCGCCCACGGGCTCGGACGGCGGCGACTCTGCACCGGCCGCGATGCATTCCACCGCCACCGCCTCGATCACCAGTGCCTGGTTCGGCACCAGAAACTCGAACCGGCGCCGGTAGCTACGCTCAAATTCCTCGCGAATCATGCGTACGCCCTGCGCGCTGGTGGCTTGCCTGGGAAGCGCACAGGGCAGTGCCGTATCGGTGCCCTGATAGCGCATATGGACTCGGGCCACCCGCCGTAGCACCTCCCCTGCCAGACCCTGGTCCTGCAACTCCGCCGCAGCCTCATCCAGGAGACGCGATGCCAGTGCCACGGCCTCACCGAATGACTCCTCGCTGAGCTCGCGCTCTACCGCCGCTTCCCGCAAGGCAAGCTGGTCGGCAATCCCCATGCCATAGGCCGACAGCACGCCGGCCAGAGGATGAATAAAAACACGGGTCATGCCAAGCGCATCGGCCACGAGACCGGCATGTTGGCCACCGGCCCCGCCAAAACATTGCAACGTGTAACCGCTCACATCGTGGCCGCGCATCACCGAGATCCGCTTGACGGCATTGGCCATACTGCCCACCGCGATTCTCAAGGCTCCGGCGGCAATTTCCTCCGGCGCGATCATTCGCCCGGTGGCGGCGCTCATCGTCTCGGCCAGCTCGCCGAAACGGTGGGCAACGATCTCGCCGTCCAAGGTTTGATTCGCGTCAGGACCGAATACCGGCGGGAAGAAGGCCGGTTGGATGCGTCCCAACAGAACATTGGCATCCGTGATGGTGAGCGGACCGTTGCGTCGATAGCAGGCCGGACCGGGACTGGCACCGGCGGATTCCGGGCCCACCCGCAATCGGGCACCATCGAAGCGGATGATGGAACCGCCTCCCGCGGCAATGGTGTGAATACTCATCATCGGTGCACGAACCCGCACTCCGCCCACTTCGGTGTCGAATGCCCGTTCGTATTCACCGGCAAAGTGGCTGACGTCGGTCGAGGTGCCGCCCATGTCGAAGCCGATCAATTTGGTATGGCCCTGGGACTGCGCCGTGCGCACCATGCCGACGATCCCGCCGGCGGGGCCTGACAGGATCGCGTCCTTGCCGTTGAACCGGTGCGCTCGGGTCAACCCGCCGGAACTCTGCATGAAATAAAGCGGCACCCCCGGCATCGACTCCATGAGCCTGTCGCAGTAGCGCCGCAAAATGGGCGAGAGGTAGGCATCCAACACCGTGGTGTCCCCGCGCGGCACCAATTTCATCAACGGACTCACCCGATGTGAAACGGAAACCTGCGTAAATCCCACCTCGCTCGCCAGACTCGCCGCAGCCAGCTCGTGATGCACATAGCGGTATCCGTGGAGGAACACGATGGCGCAGGACCGCAAGCCGTCGGCATAGGCTTGCTGCAATTGAGCCTCGAGCGCCGCACCATCCAAGTTCTGCAGAGTTTCGCCATGCGCGCCGACGCGCTCCTGCGCTTCGATGACCCGCTCATACAGCAATTCCGGCAAGACGATTCGCCGGTCGAATAGGCGCGGCCGCGCCTGCGTGGCGATTCTCAAGGCATCGCGGAATCCCCGCGTGATGATGAGCACCGTGCGCTCGCCCTTGCGTTCCAACAAGGCATTGGTGGCCACGGTCGTGCCCATCTTCACGCAGGCGACTTGAGCAGGCGAGATCGGATCGCCCGGCGCAACCTTAAGCAAACGGCGGATCCCCTCGACCGCGGCGTCCTCGTACTGGGCGGCATTCTCCGACAGCAGCTTCAAGGTCCGCAGCGATCCCGAGGGCTCCCGCCCAATGACGTCGGTGAAGGTACCGCCGCGATCGATCCAAAATTCCCAGCGCATCATGCGTCGAGGGCGCCGTCCGCGATGAGCACTCGAGCGCGAGTTTCAGGAATCGCCCATGCCGTGACGATGACCAGGGCATAGGCCGCCACGGTAAAACCCGCGATGGCATCCCCCAGCGGAAAATGCCGACTCAGCAGTCCGATCAGGGAAGGACAGAATCCGCCGATGCCGCGTCCGACGCTGTAGGTAAACCCCTGGCCCGAGCCGCGCACGGCGCCCGGGAACAGCTCCGCGAGGCAAGCGCCCATGCCCGAGAAGATGCCCAGAATGAAGAACCCCAAGGGGAAGCCGACCAGGAACATCCCACCCGCCACGGGCAGCCGCACGTAGAAGAGGATCAACACCATCGCGCACCCGGCGAACAGCATGAAGCCGCGGCGGCGCCCGATCGTGTCGGTGAGCCAGGCACTCACCAAGTATCCGGCCAGTGATCCGGTGATCACCATCAGCAAATACCCCGTGCTGCCTCCCACCGAAAGATGGCGTTCATTGGTCAGGAAAGTGGGCAGCCACGTCGTTATCGAGTAGTAGGCGCCGAGCATCCCCGTCGACAGCAGCGTGGCCAACACCGTGGTCTTTAGCAGGGGCGGTCGGAAGATATCCAGGAATTGCCCGGCGCGCGGCACCGCCTTGTCATGCGGAGTTGCACGCTGCGCGCGCATCTGCACATAGATCGCCGGCTCCGGCACTCGGCGGCGGATGTAAATCACCAGAAACGCCGGCAGGATGCCCAGCCAAAAAACCACCCGCCACGCGATTGACGGCGGCAACAGAGAACTCGCCGCCCAGAACGCCAGTGCGGCCGCCGCCCAGCCCAATGACCAGCTGCTTTGCACGAGGCCGGTGGCCTTGCCGCGATGACGCGCATCGATGATTTCGGCCACCAGCACCGAGCCCACCGCCCATTCGCCGCCGAAGCCGAATCCCTGCATCGCCCGGGTGAAAAGCAGCTGGCCGAATGAGTGCGTGAAACCGCTTAGGAAGGTGAACACCGCGAACCACAGCACCGTAAGCTGCAAAATGCGCGCGCGTCCATATCGATCCGCGAGCGCACCCGCCGCCCAGCCGCCCAGCGCCGAGGTGATCAGCGCGCCGCTGGCAATGTGGCCCGCCTCGGCGGCGCTCATGCCCCACAGGGTGAGCAGCGAGGGGATCATGAAGCTATAGATCATGAGATCGAAGCCATCGAGCCCGTAGCCCAAGTACGTCGCCAGCAGCGCGCGCCGCTCATCCGCAGTCGTCGTGTGCAGCCACATGCTATTGGAGGGTTCGGGGCAGCATCATCCCGGCGCCGTCTTGGACTGCATGTCCAGGCAGATCTGCACGGCGTGGCCCAACGAGCCGGCCGATTGATCGGCGCTGCGCAAGCTCGTCACCTCTTCCTCATCCTCGGGCTGCAGCAGCAGGCCCGGAAGAAATACCGCGACGACGCATGCCTGCGGGAATCGCGCGCGCACCTTGCCGGCCGTGGCTTCGCCGCGGCTGCGCTCCTCGCTCGGAAAGGCGCTGACCACATACGCGATGGATACGGCATCGGCCGTATTCAGCGGCGGAGCATTGTCCAAATCTTCCAGCGACATATGGCGTGCATCCACTTTCTGATCGCGCAGGACGCGCACCAGCAGTTCGGTGGCCAAATCATCGGCAATGGTGCCCAAACCGATGCACACCACCACGGATCCCGCCGGTACGACCAGCGGTCCCTGCCAACGGCCGCTCGCCTGTTCCCGCTGCTGCCGAAGCAGGCGGCCGACCGTGGACTGCCCGAGCAGCGAGGAACGTATCCGGCGGCGTGACGGCCGCCGATTCTTTCCATCGATGGAGGCAATCACGGCCAGCATGGAGGCGCGCATTCTCGTCTGCTGTTCCGTGCTGATGGTGCCGGACTCCAGGTCGAGTCGCGCCAGATGCAACGCGGGGAGCAGGACCATGTCGCAATAATCGGCGAATGAATTGCGCTTGAGGAATTTCCGTGCATTCGCAATGATCTCGTCCGAATCGGCCGACAATGCGCGCTGATAGAAGCGCTGCGGCATGGTGAGGGCTTGAGTATCGCCCAGCAGAGTGTCCAGCAGGCTCCACGCCTTGATGTGCCGCCCGACCACCAGCAGACACAGCGTCAAGGGCGTCGACACGATCAAGCCGATGGGTCCCCACAGCCAACTCCAGAATATCGCGGCAATCACCACCGAAAGCGGCGAAAGACCCGTCGTGTGCCCGTAAAGCTGCGGCTCGACCAATTGCCCGGCGAACAGCTCGACGATGGCGAACAATCCCAAGGTCTCCAAGGCCATGCCCCATCCGGCATCGACGGCCGCGGCGAGCACGGCGGAGCAGAGCGCGGCAATCCACACGCCGACGTAAGGAACGAAGCGCAGCACCGTGGTCAGGGCCGCCCATACCATCGGATGCGGCAACCCGATGACGCTGAGCCCGATCCAGATCAAAATGCCGACGCCGAAATTCACCGCAAATTGGGAGACGAAAAATCGCGATAAGCGGTCTCCCGCGTCGTTGATCACGAGCGTGGACAGCCGTATGTCCGTGCCGCCGGCAACGCGGATGAAGCGATCGCGCAGCGCCTCCTGCTCCAGCAGGACGAACACCAGCACGACCAAGACGATACCCGTGGTTTCTATCGGCACCCAGATCGATCCTAAGACCTTTTCGATGACCTGCAAGGGATTGGCCGGCGCCTCGTGCAACTCCACCGGAATGGGAGTTTTCGGTGCGGCGGCATTCGGCTGCAACGTGGAAGGCGGCACCGCTTGCGCGTTTCGATCGAATACCTTGCTCGCCTGCGCCGTGATCGAGTTGAGGCGCTTCATGGCGAAGGTGTTCAAAGTCTCCAGCTTATGCGCCAGAGTTCTTTCATACTTCGGCAGATTGTCCGCCATGTGAATCAATTGCGAGCCGATCGCCGTCGCGATCGCACCGAATGACAACACCAGTACCAGTACTGCGGCCAGAACGGAAAGCGTCTGCCCCAACTTCAGGCGGCGTAGCGCGCGCACCAGCGGCGCGATCAACAGACTGAGGATGATGGCCAGGGTGATCGGCACGAGAACATCGCGCGCGAAGTACAGGAGCGCCAGCACGGTGGCCGTCGCGATGATTCCTAGGGATCTATCGCGGATCAGTGGCGGCGGCGGGTCGCGAGCCGGCAAGTCTTTGGGCACCATGGCTTATTCTGACACAGACGCTCGGCTGCCGATGGGCTGACGGCACAAAGACGCCGCTGCTCCGCCCGACGCTGTTCCGTTCGATCTTGTTTGGCCCAACGCTGTTCCTCTCAACCCTGTTCCAGCTGGAACTGAAAGCTTACCGTGCCGCTCTGCGCTCCCGCCGAATCCCAGGTCCACTCATCGAAGTGTGCGCAGCCGCCCTGATCGATGCGCAACAGCGTCGAACAGCGCGTACCGTAGTCCGGCGCGCGCACGAAGGCGCTGGACAGCAGACGCTCCCACGCCAAGCCCACTCCGGTGCGCGGCAACTCATCGTCCGGTGCCGGCTCATCGTCGCGCAGCAGCGCGAGGGCTGCGTCGGTGTTGCCCAGTCCCGAGAGCGCCGTCGACAGCCGAGACTTTGCGGTCTGGACCTTGGGCCAGGGCGTATCCAGCAAATGATTGGACAGGCCATAGATGCCCGGGCCGAGTTCGCGCCCCAAGCCCACCACGCTTTCGTAGACGGCGAGCCGCTCGCCGTCGGAGAAAATCAAATTGAACCCGTTGTACTCATGGCCCACGTCTCGAAGGTAGTCCAGACTCTGCGCCGTCGTGTCATTCGACATCAGGATCGACGTGACCAGCGTGCCGCGGCTTGGGCCTCCCTCACGCCGCTGTTCGGGATCGCGGTAGTTCGTGAGCGCCGCGAAGCGGCCGGTGCGGGTGACCCCCAGCCAAGTGCCGCCGCCCTTGAGATCCTGTCCCGCCAGTACCGGCGGCTGCGATCGCCACCACTGTGCCGGGGCCGCCGGACGCGAATGCAATTCATCGCGGTTCGCCGCGACCACGCAGGGGTATTGCGAATTTCCGCGCCACGCGATCAATATCAGGCACATTGAACCTCCTTAACGGTCGCGCGCATCGACGCTCAATAGCTCCTCGAAGAAGCCGCCGATTTCGCGCGCGCGGTCGATGAAGTGGATCTCCAGGATCCAGTGGCGCGGAGCACCTTTCTCGTCGGTCGCGCGCAGCGGAAGCGGATTTCCGTGCCGTATCGAAAGATACTTAGGGTCCTGCGGCCGGCGCTCATGCGGGAAATGACCGACTATGTGCCCGGCACTCACATTGCCGAACTCCCAACCGTATTCGGCCGCGAGACCGGCCGCAAAGTCGTATAGCTGCCCGGCGGTTAAATTCGGCGTGCAGCGGTAGAGTTCCTGGCCACGATTGAACGCATCGGCAAGATCGCCGACCAGGCGGTGTTTTACCGGATCCGGTCCCACGACAAAGGAGCGGCCAAAATCCGCCTCCCATTCCTCGAACACAGGCCCGAAGTCCAGGTACACGATGTCATCCCCGGTGATGCGTCGATCCGCGCACTCATCGTGATAAGTCATCAGCGTGTTGGGCCCGGAGCGTGCGATCCGCTTGTGCCAGTGGCGGCGCAATCCGAAGCGCGTCTGCGCCAGCGCATGAATCTCATCGGTGAGGTCGCTTTCGAGCTTCCCGGCACACACCAATCCTTCGGCCACGACCTCGGCGAATAAAGCTTGGGCTTTGTATTGCGCCGCCAGCAGCGCCTGCGAAACCGTATCCATTAAGCCAACGCCTCTTCCAAGAATTCAATCCAGTGCATGACCGGTGTCGAGGTCCCTGATTGCAGATGTTGGATGCAGCCGACATTGGCGGACAAAATGTACTGTGGTTCGAGTTTCGCAAGGTTGCCCAACTTTCGGTCGCGCAATTGCATGGCGAGCTTCGGCTGTACGATCGAATACGCGCCGGCTGAACCGCAGCACAAGTGGCTCTCCTCGCCCGCCACCGTCACGTCAAAACCCAACTCCCTCAAATGAGTCTGCACACCGCCGCGCAGGCGCTGGCCATGCTGCAAGGTACAGGGCGCATGGAACACCGCGCGCTTTTCGGTGCCGCCCCGGAGCCGATCCTTGAGGGCGGGAACCAGCTGCGGCAGCAACTCGCTCAAGTCGCGCGCCAACGCACTGACCCGCGCGGCCTTGCCGGCATACGCGGAATCGCCTGCCAATGCGTGGCCGTACTCCTTGATCGACAGCGAGCAAGCGCTGGCCGATGAAATGATGGCCTCGACACCGCCGGTGTCCAGCATAGGCATCCAGGCATCGATATTGCGGCGCATGTCCCTAAGGCCGCCTTGGCTGTCGTTCAAGTGAGTGCGCAAGGCCCCACAGCAACCCGTCCCCGCCGCATGCAGCGTTCGAATGCCCGCCATGTCGAGCACTCTTTCGGTTGCCCGATCGATGTTGGGCAGCATCGCGGGCTGCACGCAGCCCTGCAGCATGAGCACGGTTCGAGTGTGTGACGGCCGCTCCGACGGCGATTGCCGCTGCGATTGCACCAGCTGCGACTGTGTCGGCTGTGACGGCATCCGCGCTGTCGCGCGATGGGGCGCTCGGGCCGGTACCTTGTTCCGCAGCACCTTGGGCAATATCGGGCGCAGCGCCTTCCCCAACCACATGGCCGTCGCGAATAGCGGCGAGGTCAGACCTTCCTTCAGTGCCCAGCGAACTGCTCTTTCGGCGGCCGGACGCGCGACCCTGGCATCGACAACCCTTCTACCGATATCAATCAAGTGCCCGTACTCCACGCCGCTCGGGCAGGTGGTCTGGCAATTGAGGCAGGTGAGGCAGCGGTCGAGATGCTGCTGGGTACTGCGGGTCACCTCGGCACCCTCGAGCGCCTGCTTGATCAAGTAAATACGCCCCCGCGGACCGTCCAATTCATCGCCGAGCAATTGATACGTGGGGCACGTGGCATTGCAGAAACCGCAATGCACGCACTTGCGCACAATGGCCGCCGCCTCTTTGCCTTCGGCGGTTTCACTGAATTCCGGGCTGAGATGCGTTTGCATCGGTCAAAGACCTGCGTACAGACGGCCGGGGTTGAAAATTCGCTCAGGATCGAAGGCCTCCTTCAAGCCCTGATGAACGCGCATGAGCACCTCGCTCAGCGGCGCGAAAGCACCCGCGGACCTATCGGCGCCACGCATGAGGGTGGCGTGGCCGCCCACGCGGTTCGCCGCGTCGCGAACCTGCGCCGCTTCGGCGCCGGTTTTCCACCAACGAAGCGCGCCATGCCATTCGATGAATTGCTCGCCGGGAAGCGCGATCACACCGCTGGTGGCGGGCACCGACAGCCGCCAGATCGACTCACTAATCGACTCTCCGGGAGCCTCGCTCGCAGCTCGAAGCGAGAAGAAATCCTCGCTCTGATCGCGGACACCGGTCCACCACGTGTTTGCCTGCGAAGGTTCCACCCGCTCACCGCCCAGCGCCTTGCAGGCCGCCTCGACGGCCGCTTGCGCGCCGGCCAGACGCAGATGCAACCGGCCCCCGTGCCACGCGCTCGCGTTGATCGGTAGGGGCTGTGCGCGCCAACCGCACAGCTGCCGTAGCGCATGAGTTTCATCCCAATCGAAGCGCAGCGTGGCGGTCGCAACGCTGACCGGCAATACCTTGATCGAAACTTCGCAAATGATGCCAAGAATGCCCAAGGAGCCGACGATGAGCCGGGACACGTCGTAGCCCGCCACATTCTTGGCCACCTGGCCGCCGAATGTGAGCACCTCGGCGCGTCCATTGAGCAAGGTCATGCCCAGCACGTGGTCGCGTACCGACCCCACGCTGGCGCGCGCGGGGCCCGAGAGTCCGGCGGCGACCATGCCGCCCACGGTCCCGCCCGCGGCAAAGCGCGGCGGCTCGAACGGCAGACACTGCCCCTGCTCTGCAAGCGCGGCTTCCAAATCGCGGAGAAGCGTCCCGGCCCGCGCCGTCACGACCAGCTCGGTGGGCTCGTAGCTGGTGATGCCGGAAAGGTCGGTGATATCGACGGGCTCGCCCGCCGGCACTCCGCCGTAGAAACGTTTCGTGCCGCCGCCGCGGATATCCAGCGGCGTCCGATGCGCCTGCGCGCTACCCACCTGCTCGACGAGGCGCGCCAACACGGGGTCCTTTGCATCCATCAGAATCTCGGCAGCTCCGGGAACTGCAGCATGCCGCGGCGGACATGCATTTTTCCGTACTCCGCGCAGCGCTGCAGCGTGGGAATGACTTTTCCCGGATTGAGCAGCTCGCCCGCGTCGAAGGCGCGCTTCACACCGAGGAACTGCGCGCGTTCGGCGGCAGAGAACTGAACGCACATGGAATTGAGTTTTTCGACACCCACCCCATGCTCGCCCGTGACGGTTCCGCCGAGGCGTACGCTGGTCTCCAGAATGTCCGCACCGAACAATTCGCAGCGGCGCATCTGATCCGCATCTTCCGCATCGAATAAGATCAACGGATGCAGATTACCGTCCCCTGCGTGGAAGACATTCACGCAGCGCAGGTTGTATTTCACTTCCATTTCCTGAATCGACCGCAACATCTCCGCCAGGCACCTGCGCGGTATGGTGGAGTCCATGCACATGTAATCCGGACTGATGCTGCCGGAGGCGGGAAAGGCGTTCTTGCGGCCGCTCCAGAACTTCAGGCGCTGCGCTTCGTCGCGACTGACCTCGAATCGGGATGCCCCCGCGGCCTTGAGCACCTGCTCCATGCGTCCGATCTCTTCCTCGACTTCTTCCGGCGTGCCGTCGCTTTCGCACAATAAAATCGCGGCAGCCTCCAAGTCGTAATCGGCGTGAACGAATCCCTCCACGGCAGCTGTCATTGCCCTATCCATCATTTCCAGCCCCGCCGGAATGATGCCGTGTGCAATCACGCTCGCCACGGCCGCGCCCGCCGATTCGATGTCGCTGAAGCTGGCCATGATGCAGCGGGCCAGCGGCGGCTTCGGAATCAACCTCACGGTCACTTCGGTGGTGACGGCCAGCATGCCCTCGCTGCCGACGACGACCGACAACAGGTCCAGCCCTGCCGCATCCAGAGCGTGGGAGCCGAATTCCACCGGCTGGCCATCGGCCATGAAACCCCGAACCTTGAGAACATTGTGTAGAGTCAGTCCATACTTCAGGCAGTGCACGCCGCCGGAATTTTCGGCCACGTTCCCGCCGATGGTGCAGGCAATTTGACTGCTGGGATCGGGGGCGTAGTACAGACCATAAGCCGCCGCCGCTTCGCTGATTGCCAGATTGCGCACACCGCACTGCACCGTCGCGGTGCAGGATTCAGCATCGATGTTCACAATCCGATTGAACTTGGCCAGCGACAAAATGACGCCCGACCGATGCGGAGTCGCCCCGCCCGACAAGCCGGTGCCGGCGCCGCGCGCCACGACAGGCACCCCCATCTTATGACATATGCCTAAAGTCGCCGCGACTTGGGTTTCGGTGTCTGGCAGCACCACCACCAAGGGCGACGCCCTGTACGCCGTGAGTGCATCGCACTCGAAGGCCACGGTGTCCTCGTGGCGCATCAAGACCATCTCGCGCGGCAGCACCTGGCAGAGCGCCGCAACCAGCTCACGCCGCCGCTGATCCAGCGAGCTATCCACTTCGGCGTCGGACCGCACTTCCGGCAGCGACCGCAATGAACTATTCATCGCAATATTATGCACCTAGGGGGACCTCGCGCAGAGTTTCCCTGCCCTATTACAGAATTACCTCAATTAGGGTACGATCGACCGCAAATGAAATGCGGTGCCATAACAAGCCGCAAGCCGTAACATCGCAAATAGGGGAATTTGATGTTCCATCAGTTGTTGACACCGGTCGCCGGCAGCCTGGCGTTGTCGTTCTGCGTGGCGATTTTGCCGATCGCAACCGTCCTGGTGCTTCTCGGCATATTCAGGCGTCCGGCGTGGCAGGCGGCACTGGCCGGCCTCATCGTGGGTTTGATCCTCGCCACCACCGTATGGGGCCTGCCCGCGCAGGTCGCCTTGGCGTCGGCGACTAACGGTGCGGTGTTCGCTCTGTGGCCGGTGATGTGGATCGTGATCAACGCGCTGTTCGTCTACAACATCTCCGTGTCCTCCGGCCGCTTCGATGCTTTCCGCGCATGGGTCGTCAAACACTTGCCGAATGACCGGCGCGTCGTGCTGATCGTGATCGCATTCTGTTTCGGTGCCTTGCTGGAAGGCGTTGCGGGCTTCGGCACACCCGTCGCGATTACCTCCTCGCTGCTCATCATGTGCGGCTTTCCGGCGCTCGAGGCGATTGTGTTCGTCTTGATATTCAACACCACACCGGTCGCTTTCGGCGCGCTGGGCACGCCCGTGACGGTTTTGGCCCAGGTAACCGGGCTTCCGGCGCCGGCACTGGCGGCGATGATCGGCCGCCAGCTACCCATCATGGCGGCCATCCTGCCGTTCTATGTCATGGGGCTGTACGGCGGGTGGCGCTCTATCCGCTCGCTGTGGCCGGTGCTTGCGGTCGCCGGCTTGAGTTTTGGTTTGGCCCAGTTTGGCGCGTCGAACTATCTCGACTATACGCTCACCGATGTTTTTGCCGCGCTGACCTCGCTGGCGGTGACGCTGTTGTTCCTGCAGGTGTGGCGTCCCGCGCCTTCGCCGGAATTCGTCATTGCGAACTCATCCGCAGAGAAGCAGAGTCCCATTGAAAAAGACGTTCCTGCTTGGCAGGGCTGGATGCCCTGGCTGATCGTGACGGCCACGGTGATCGTCTGGACCTTCTTCAAAGTGGCCGCCATGGGGCAGCATGCCATTCCTTGGCCGAACTTGGACAAGGTGGTCGCAATCACACTGTACAACGACAAGCCTTATGCGGCCGTGTGGACGTTTCAGCCGCTGGCCACCGGCACAGCGATTCTGATCGCCGCATTGATTACCGCGTTGCTGGTGAGATTGCCTTTCGGCGAACTCGTGCAATGCGCGGTCCGCACCATTCGCCAGATCTGGCAAGCCGTAGTCACGGTGATGTTCATCGTCGCCCTGGCCTACGTGATGAATTATTCAGGCCTGGCCTATACGCTCGGCCTGGCGGTCTCATCCACCGGGCACTGGTTCGTGCTGTTCTCGCCCTTCCTCGGTTGGATTGCCGTGTTCCTCTCCGGCAGCGACACCTCGGGCAACGCCCTGTTCGGAAACCTCCAGGTGGTCGCCGCGCGGCAGCTGAATTTGAACCCGCTGCTGTTCGCCGCGACCAATTCATCCGGCGGAGTACTCGGCAAGATGATCTCACCGCAAAACATTGCCACCGGCGTGTCTGTGACCAATTTGAAGGGACAGGAAGGCGCGGTTTTGGCGCGCACCTTCATCCACAGCATCATTCTGACGCTGCTGCTCGTGGCCATCGTGATCGTGCAGCAATACTTGGTCCCGGAGATCATCCCGCACTTCATCGCGAAATAAATGGTGCCCCGGGCAGGAATCGAACCTGCGACCTAGCGCTTAGGAGGCACTCGCTCTATCCACTGAGCTACCGAGGCAGGAAGATAGAGGCCGGAGACGGACAACCGGCCTCTATGGGATGGTGGAGGAGAAGGGGATCGAACCCTCGACCTTCGCATTGCGAACGCGACGCTCTCCCAACTGAGCTACTCCCCCTAAAACGGCCCAGAATACTAGCAGCAAAGCGCCGTTCTGCCAAAGGATCGCGCATAATAAACCGCAGGAGGAATGGACCATGTTGAAAACGGGCGAACGAGCACCGGAATTCACACTTCCGGACGAGACGGCAACGGAGCGATCCCTGACCGAATTCTTGAGTTCGGGCGCCATCGTGCTGTATTTCTATCCCGCGGATTTCACGCCCGGATGCACGCGGCAAGCCTGTGTTTTAAGGGATTTGCACACAGAGATCGAGCGCGCCGGCCTGCAGGTCGTGGGAATCAGCCCACAAAGTCCGGAATCGCACGCCAAGTTCCGCAGCAAGTACAACCTGCCCTTCGTGCTACTGTCGGATCAGCAAAAGGCCGTCATTAAGATGTATGGGGTCAATGGCCCCTTGGGCGTAGGTGTCCGCCGGGCCTCGTACTTAGTCGACGGCAGTCGGCACATTCGCGATGTGGTGTTGGCCGACTTTAGGATAGGACGGCATGCAGACTTCGTGCGCAAGGCGATTCTGCTGCGGGCCGCGAATCCTCAGTAGCGCAAGCGCAGCAGGTTGGCGCGGCCGATGCGCGGCACCGTCACGACATAAATCGTAGCGAAGTCCTGATCGTCGATGGGCGGTATGTTGCTGCGGCCTGACAATGCCGCAACGATACCCGGCACCGTATCGACGTGCCCAATGACCATCACCCGCTTGCCGCGGTTTTCCCGCAGCACTCGGCGGGCAAGCCCCTTCGGATCCTCTGCGCCGGCCACGGTGGGGGAGATGCCAAGGCGCTCAGCCAGTGGAGCCGCGGTGGAGCGGCTGCGCAGTGTGGCCGAGACATAGATGGCATCCAGGCGACCGAATGCCTTAGGTTCGCCGAACATGCGCGCCAGTTGCGCGGCTCTTGCCTGCCCCGCAGCCGACAGAGCCGGGTCGGCCGGGTTGACCGTGTCCTTTTCCGCATGACGGATGACGATCACCGTGGTCGAATTCGCCGTCAGCAACGCCCAACCGGTGAACACCGAGAGGCAGAAAACCGCGAACAGCGCGAACACCGCAATCCCGGTCAGCCAGATCGGTATCATAAATGGCCTGTGCTGAAGACTCGCACGCGCGCTTCTCATGGCGCGATAATATCAAATGAATACCAATATCAAATGATTGCGCAGCCACGACCGGCGCTGCGGATCATCGTGCTCGCCGCCGGTTATTCATCGCGTCTGGGCCGTCCCAAGGCCCTCGCCCGGCTGCACGGTGCCAGTCTACTGCGGCGCGCGTTCGAGTTGGCCGTGGCCTTAAGATGCGCCGAAATCATTGCGGTCGTGCCGCGCGCTTGCGCCCGCTACCGCGCGCAAGCCAACGGCATTCCGGCCACGTTCGTGGCGAATTCGCAGCGCAACCAAGGCCTGTCGAGCTCAGTGCGCCGCGGCATCGCCAAGGCACGCTACTCGCCGGCGGTTCTGCTCATGCCGGTGGACCTTGCCAATCTGAAAGCCCGCGAACTGGCACGCCTGGTGCGACGCTGGCAGGCGTCTCCGCGACGCGTCACCGCAAGGCGCATCGGCCGCTCCGCCGCCGCGCCGCTGATTCTGCCGCGACGATTTTATCCTCGTGCGCTCGGTATTGTCGGCGATGTGGGCCTGCGCGAGCTCACCGCAAGGCTGCCGGTCGACAGCCGCGTACTCGTCGATCTACCGTCGGCATCCTTGGACATCGACACGATCCAGGATCTCCAAGGCGCCCGGCGTTCCTTTCGCAGGAGTGGATGATCTTTCAACGGGCAACCCTCTTTCAATGTGCCCAGTGCGGGTATTCGCGAAACGCCTGGATGACGACGTCGATTTTCGCTCGCGACAGATCCATATGTGTCATGAGCCGGGTTCGCGGCGCAACGGTGGCGATGATACCGCGGCCTTGCAGATGCGCCTTGAGGCCGGCGACCTGCGCAGGCGAGACCTCGATGTACACCACGTTGGTCTGCGGCACCGAAACCTTCAGGCCGGCCGCACGGAGCCCTGCGGCCAGATATTCGGCATTCTCGTGATCTTCCGCCAGGCGCTGCACGTGGTTTTCCAGCGCATATAACCCCGCGGCCGCCAGCACACCCGACTGACGCATACCGCCCCCGAGCGCCTTGCGCCAGCGTCGCGCGTCGGCAATCAAGGCGCGGGGCCCCAACAAAAGGGATCCGGCGGGGGCACCCAGCCCCTTGGACAGACAGACCGACACCGAGTCGAAGCCCGCGGTCGCCGTGGGCTCGGCCACCTTCAGTTTCACGATGACATTGAAAATGCGCGCGCCGTCCAGATGTGTGGCAAGTCCACGCGAATGGGCAAAATCCGTCGCCTCGCGCTGATATTGCGGGGGCAGCACCCGGCCGCCAATGGTATTTTCCAACGCCAACAGCCGAGTGCGGGCGAAATGGTAGTCATCCGATTTGATGGCGGCGGCGATGCGCCCGAGCGCAATGCCGCCGTGCGCTTCATGCTCCAAGGGTTGGGGCTGGATGCTGCCGAGAACCGCCGCCCCACCCTGCTCGTACTTGTAGGTATGAGCCTCCTGCCCCACGAGGAATTCGTCGCCGCGGCCGCAATGCGCCATCAACGCGGCCAAGTTGCTTTGAGTACCGGTGGGAAAGAACAGCGCACTCTCGCGTCCAAACCGCTCGGCGGCCACTGCCTGCAATCGATTCACCGTCGGATCGTCGCCAAACACATCGTCGCCGACTTCCGCGGCCGCCATGGCAGCGCGCATGCCCGGAGTCGGCCGTGTGACCGTATCGCTGCGTACGTCGATCGCCCCTGAAGTCGCGTTTGAACCGTCCAAATCGTCTCCCCAACCTGGCCAATGTCCCGCTCATTTTGACTGCCGCTCCGCGGCGAGTCGAGGACCCATAAGTCTAGCCACAGCGCATTGCTATCGCGCAGTCGAATTACACTTGCACATTGAAGCCACCGGAGCAATCCCGGGGTAGCAACCGGGCATGACGTCCGAGCTCCGGAATTACGGTTTGGGCGCGTTGGCGTCTGAACTGAATTTCTTCAACGCATCGGTGCCGTGACAACCCACCCCTTCGCCGCACACTTGATTGACCGGACAGACCACGGGTGAACCCTTGACGCAGCCGCGGGCGTCGGCCCCCGGTGAGTGCGGTGCGCAGCGCTCCTTGCCGTTGCAGGCCCGGTGATCATCGCAGTCGGCGTCGGTACTGCAAGCCATCGAGGCGAGGTCGCGTTCCACGGTCGCGAGCTCTCCCTGCCGGGAGATCACGCCGGACAGCGTGGCATCGAGCAGCCGCTGCGGCGCTTCCTGACCCGAAGGTAACTCGACATCGGCGGACACGACTTCCCATGCCGGCGCCAACGGACTGCCCGCTCGGTAATACAGTGCAAAGCGCTGCACATTTCGGGGGTCGAGCGCCTCAGACAGTTTGACCGGAATGAGATGAGTCGATCCCGCGAGCCACGCCTCGCCGTGCACCAGCGGCAAGCGTCTGACGCTTCTGCCGGCCTCGTAGATACGCAGTTCCAGATCACTACCGGCACTCAATGCCTGCGCGCCGGTAACGACCCGAACCTCGAGGCGCGATACCGGTACGGCTTCGGCGCTGGTTGCACCCAGTGCACACGCCAACAGCAGCGGCCAAACTGACGGTGGCAGGTGGAATTTCATGGCACCCTCCGGTGATCGATAGGCTGGCCGACATCATAGCCGATCCTAAGCGGCGCCCCGCGTTTCGGAAGATCAGCCTCGAGCCGGCGATGTAACATATTCATATACGTTTCGCGCCACGCATCAGCTATTCTTTCCCATGATGAAGTCGATACCGTTTTGGCGAATGCGCGACACGCCGGCCTCGGATCTCAGTGTCGAGGTCGCGACCACGGTGGGCGCCTTGCAGGCGCTCGAGGCCGACTACGAGCACTTATTGCGCAGCATCGGCAATACGCTCCCCTTCACGCTGCACGAATGGCACCTGGCCTGGTGCCATCAGTTCCTCGAATCGAACTTACAGATTGAAACCCAGCCTATGATTCATGTGGCGCGCAACACCGAAGGCCGGTGCGTCGCCATCGTGCCGTTGATCCTGACACGCCGCACCGTGGGGCCTGTAAAAGTCGGTACCCTGGATCTGCTGGGCGCGGATCCCTCAATCACGGAAATCCGTACCTCGATCATCGAACCGAGCTACGAGGCGCGCGCCATCTGGGCGATCCGGCGGAAACTGGCGGATGTCGGGACAGTCGACTGGTTGAATTGGTGTGTGGTCAGCGATGCACAAGCGGAGGCGCTCCTGCGCTGTGCAGAGCTGAGGTTCGAGAAGCCCCTATTGGACTATGTTCTCGACCTGCCTTCTTCATGGGAGGATTTCCGCGGCAACCTGAAGCGCAACATCCGGGAGTCGATCCGGCATTGCTACAACTCGCTCAAGAAGCACGGCCTTACCCACGAAATGCGAATCGCCCAAGAGGTCGGCGAAGTCAAGGACGCGCTCGAACGCTTCTTCACGCTGCACACCATGCGCGCCGAACTCCAAGGCACGATCGCGCACCCCAATCATTTTGCAAAACCGCCCGCGCGCCGTTTTCTGCACGAGGTTTGCGCGAAGTTGGCGGCCCGCGGGATGGTGCGGGTATTTCAATTGGTCATCGGCGGGGATGTGATTGCCATACGCATCGGGTTCGTGATCGGCGACAGCCTTTATCTGTACTACTCCGGCTACGATCCCCGCTGGGCCAAGTACGGCGTGATGACGACCACGGTCGTCGAAGCCATCAAGTATGCGATCGGACAGCGTCTGCGCACCGTCAACCTCTCCCCCAACCGGGATGTCTCGAAGACTCGATGGGGACCCCGCGAGATCGTGCTGAAACAGGCGGTTCAACTTGCCCCTGCGCCACTGTCTCGACTGGCCTGGGCCGGTTTCAAACGCGTCAAGTCCGCCACTCCCCCACCGCAGTGGGTGAAGGCGTTGCGGATGAGCTGGCGCCGCTGGGACTGACGGGGTTTTACTGACGGGGTTTTGAAGGAGCGCCGCTACCGGCCCAGCCGGCGTGCGATCGCTTCGCGCAACTCTTTCAGCTCTTCGATGTGCAGCAGCACGCCGCTGGCCACGAACGCCAGACCCGCCAACACCATGGTGCCGAAGAGCGCGGCGAGTTTGGCGAGAAAAGCTTGCGTCTGCCAGTCGGCCAGCAACCAGCGGGATGAGGCTGCGCAGACCGCCACCAGCGCCGCGCTTGCCACCGCCAGCTTGCCGAGCAGCTGCAACAGCCGCCGGGACTCGAGTCCCTCGAGATGAATTTGCATCAGCGCATAGAGCAGCAGGAAATTAAACGTCGCGATGCAGCCCGTGGAGAAAGCCAGGCCGCGATGCCCCCATCCCAACCGGATCGTGAAAATCCAGTTGAACAGCAGATTCAGCCCCACCGCTAGAAGACTGACCATCATCGGTGTCTTGCGCCTCTCCAAGGCATAGAACGCATTGACCAACACCTTGAGTGCCGCATAACCCGCGAGGCCTATGGCGTAGAAGCGCAAGGCACCGGCGGCTTGCGCCGCCTCCCGGGCGTCGAATTTTCCATGCTGGTAGAGCACCGAAATGATGGGTTCGGCGAGCATCATGAGTCCGGCCGTGGAAGGAATGGTGAGCAAGAAAGCCAGCCGCATGGCGCGCGCCAGCTCGGTGCGAAATGCCTCCATGCGGCCCGCCGCCACCAACCGCGACAGCAGCGGCAAGGTCACCGTTCCCAAGGCGACGCCGAACAAGCCTAGCGGCAACTGCATCAATCGAAAGGCAATCGCCAGCCAGAAAATCGCGCCGTCCGCCAATCGGGAGGCGAATATGGAGTTGATCAGGACATTGATCTGGGTGGTACTGGCCGCGATGACCGCCGGTCCCATCAATAATAAAATCGCCCTGACGCCCGGATCGCGCCACAAAAAGTCCGGCCTGAACCGATAACCCTGTCGCCCCAGCGACGGCAATTGCACCAGCAGCTGGAGGGCCCCGCCGAACACCGTGGCAAAGGCAAGACCGATCAAGGCGCGCGGCCCGAAATGCGGGTCCATCCAATATCCCAGGACCACGCCGCCGACAATGGACCCGATATTGAAGAAACTGGACGCCATCGCCGGCACGCCGAATACATTCTTGGCATTCAGCATTCCCATGACCAGGGCGGCGAGCGATACCAGCAGGATGAAGGGGAACATGATGCGCGTGAGGTGCGCCGTCAGTACCGTCTTCTCGGCGTCGAAGCCGGGGGCCAGCAGTCTCACCAACTCGTTGGAAAACACCATGCCCAGAACGCACAGCAGCCCCAATACCAAGGCCGTCATGGTCGCCACTTTATTCGCCAGCCGCCAGGCATCCGCATCGCTGCCGCGGGCGATGGTCTTGCTGAAGGTGGTCACGAATGCCGTCGACAGCGCTCCCTCGGCGAACAGATCGCGCAGCAGATTCGGGATGCGAAACGCCGCGGTGAAGGCATCCATCGCCGCACCGCCGCCGAACAGAGCGGCAAAGATCTGCTCGCGCAGCAACCCCAGCAGCCGGCTGCACATCACCGCCAATCCAATGACGCCCGCCGCCTTGGTATTCAGGCGGTCGCTGCGCGCATCGGGGGGTATCACGGCAGCCGCCGTGGAGGTGTCGCTTGTTGGGTTTGGACCGGTCACGGACCTCCTAGTCTACAGGTGTTGTGGGTACTACAGGACTGCGCACCGACCGCCTAGCACGGAGCATTCATGAGCCATGGACAAGCTCGAAGCGGCGCATAAGTACAACGTTCATTCATGACCGGCATGACTGCCATCACCAGCAGGCTGCCATGACCGGCGGGCTAGGTGCTCACCATGGCGACCACGGTAACCGCCATCACCACGGTCGCCGCCCATCCCAGACGGCGCAGCCGGGGGCGGATGACGAAGTCGCCCATCACGTCGGCGCGCGACGCCAGCAGCATCATGATGGCCATGATGGGCACGGCGATGATGCCGTTGATCTCCGCGCTCCAGACCAGCGCCCGTACGGGATCCAAGTGCGTGAAGGTCAAAGCCATTCCACCAAGGGTCGCGATGCCGATGATGCCGTAAAAGCCCCAGGCCTCCGGCAGCTTGCGGTTCATACCCGACTGCCAGTCGAAACTTTCGGACACCGCATAGGCAGCGGAACCCGCCAGCACCGGAACCGCCAGCATCCCCGTACCGATGATGCCGAGGCTGAACAATAAAAAAACCGCCGGACCGCCTAGGGGTCGCAGCGCCTCGGCCGCCTGAGCCGAGGTTTGGATGTCGGTGATACCCGCAACGTGCAGGGTGGCCGCGGTGCTCAAGATGATGAAAAAGGCGATCAGATTGGAAAATCCCATGCCCACATACGTATCCCATCGGATGCGCCGCATCTGCCGGCGCGCCACGTCGGTGGTGTGGGGAAGGCAGGAGCCGCCGCCGTTTCGGGCATTGATGATGCGCAGATCCTCCATTTCCTGAGCGGCCTGCCAGAAGAACAGGTAGGGACTGATGGTCGTTCCGAAAACCGCCACGATCATCGTCATGGTGCCGTGATCCAGCGCCAGCCGCGGCAGCACCAATTCTCGGAGAACCATGCCCCAGTGAATGTGAATCGTGAGAATCACCGCGACGTAGGACAGCAGCGCCAGGGTAAGCCACTTCAAGTAACGCACATAGGTTTCGTAGGGAAGATAGACCTGGAGGATGAGGCACAAGAGGCCGAAGCATACCGAGTAGACGTGGGCGTAGCCGCCCACCAAAAGACGCAGTGCCTCACCCATCGCCGCAATGTCGGCGGCGATGTTGATGGTATTGGCGATCAGCAGCAGCCCCACGATGCCGTAGAGCACCGGGCGCGGGAAAACCGCCTTCACGTTCGCCGCCAAACCCTTGCCCGTGATGAAGCCGAGGCGAGCGCTGACCATTTGAATGCCGACCATTAGCGGGTAGGTGAACAGCACCGTCCAAAGCATGCTGTATCCAAACTGCGCGCCGGCCTGGGAATACGTGGCGATGCCGCTGGGATCATCATCCGCCGCGCCGGTGATGAGGCCTGGCCCCAGCGACTTGACCCGAGGGTCTTCGGTGAAGGTCTTGAGCAGTTTAACCATCGTATCCTCTTAAGGAGACGACTCGCGGTTGGTGCGCGCACGGCATCGATGGGGTTCGGCAACCGAACTCCCCATCGCACCGATCGAATATTGGCGGAAATCGTCCCGCGCCTTGAAGCGGGACGACGCTGCAGGGTACCTGCGCGTTATCGAGCCTTTAGGCGAGCGCCTGGCGGCGCCGATCACCACTCGAACAACAACTCACAAGTACGCCTTTTATGACCCTAAACGTCGCGGACGATAAACTGCCGCTCAACTGCTGTAAAGCGGCAATTCACTCGCCCGCGCCCATCACGCCGTCAATGCGGCCTTGGCCTTCGCCACTTCCGCGATCACTTCATCGGCCACGTTGCGCGGCACCGGTTCGTAATGCGAGAACTCCATGGTGTAGGAAGCACGGCCGCTGGTCATTCCGCGCAGCTGTCCAATGTAGCCGAACATCTCGGACAGCGGCACGATCGCAACCACGGCGATATTGGTGCCGCGCTCCAGCTGGTCCTGAACCGAGCCGCGGCGGCGATTGATGTCGCCGATCACATCGCCCAGGTAGTCCCCGGGAGTCACGGTCTCGACCTTCATCACCGGCTCGAGCAGAATGGGCGCGGCCTTGCGGATGCCCTCACGGAATGCCGCCTTGGCGGCGATTTCGAAGGTCATGGCATTGGAATCGACGTCATGGAAGCTGCCGTCGATCAAAGTCGCCCGGAAGTCCACCGTCGGATAGTGTGCGAGCACGCCATCCTCCTTCTGCACCTTCAGTCCCTTCTCGACCGACGGTACGAACTCGCGCGGCACGGAACCGCCGACGGTCTCGTCCACGAACTCGAAACCCTTGCTGCGTTCCAGCGGCTCGAACACGATCCATACTTCGGCGAACTGGCCGGATCCGCCGGTCTGCTTCTTGTGAATGTACTGTTCGGTGATCTTCTTGGTGATGGTTTCGCGATAGGCGACCTGGGGCTCACCCATGATCCCCTCGACGCCGAACTCCGTGCGCATGCGATCGAGCGTCACCTCCAGATGCAGCTCTCCCATGCCTCGCAAAATCGTCTGGCCGGTTTCGCGATCCGTTTCCAGGTGCAGCGACGGATCGGCGCGAACCATCTTGCCGAGCGCCGTCCCGAATTTCTCCTGCTCCGCCTTGACCTTCGACTTCACCGATACGCTGATCACCGGGTCGGGGAAGCGCATGCGCTCCAGCACCACCGGATTTGCCGAGTCGCACAACGTATCGCCGGTCTCGGTGTCCGCCAGGGACACCAGCGCGATAATATCGCCGGCGCGGGCCTCTTCGACCGGATTGGCTTCCTTGGCAAACATCTCGACCATGCGGCCGATCTTTTCGCGCTTACCGCGGGTCGAATTGAGCACCGAAGCGCCCTTGGTCAACACGCCGGAGTAAACCCGGATGAAGGTCAACGCACCGTAGGCATCATTGATGACCTTGAAGGCCAGAGCCGAGAAGGGCTCATCGTCCGAGCACTTGCGCTCGCCGATCGGTTCGCCGTCGGCATCCACCGTCTTGATCGACGGTACGTCGGTCGGGGCCGGCATGTAATCGACGACGGCGTCCAGCACCTGCTGCACGCCCTTGTTCTTGTATGACGAACCGCACAGGACCACCGTAAAGGCGGAGTGGATGGTTCCCTTGCGCAGCGCGCGGCGCAGCACATCGCTCGACGGCACGGTCCCGTCGGTGAGATATGCCTCCATGGCTGCATCATCCTGTTCGAGGCAGGTGTCGACCAATTCGGTGCGGTACTGGAACACATCCGCCAAGAGCTTGCGATCGCTCGGCACCGTGATGTGCAGCTTATCGGCGAGATCGGCAGTCACCTCGAGGCTCTGCCATTGGGCGTCCTTGTCGTCCGAGTCCCAGACCAGGGCTTTCATTTCGACCAGATCGACCATGCCCTTGAAGTTGTCCTCCGAGCCGATCGGAATCTGCACCGGCAAGGGCCTGGCACCCAGGCGCTTCTTGATCATGTCGACACAGCGCAGGAAATTCGCGCCGCTGCGATCCATCTTGTTCACATAGCAAACTCGCGGCACGCCGTAGTTGTCGGCCAACCGCCAATTGGTCTCCGACTGCGGCTCGACGCCCGCCACACCGTCGAATACCACCACCGCACCGTCGAGCACGCGCAGCGAGCGGTTCACCTCGATGGTGAAATCCACGTGTCCCGGCGTATCGATCAGGTTGATCTTCTTGTCGCGCCAGAAGGCCGAGACCGCGGCGCTCTGAATCGTGATGCCGCGCTTCTGTTCTTGTTCCAGATAGTCGGTGGTCGTGGAAGTCTTGAGGTCCTTCGTATCGTGAATATCGATGATGGTGTGCTTACGCCCCGTGTAATACAGGATGCGCTCGGTCGTCGTCGTCTTGCCGGCGTCGACGTGAGCAATGATGCCGATATTGCGGATATCGGAGAGCGGGGTAGTGCGGGCCATAGCGAAATTCCGTAGGTTTCAGGTAAAGATTCGGGAAGCCTTAAAGGCCGGATCAAAAGCCGGGTATTTTGCCATGACAGAGGGGATCATGTCGAAAGAAATGCGACAGCGGGCCGCACCGACTTAAGAAGGGCGCCGGGGGCGGTCGCCCGCGAATCCCCGCGGCTATCCCGCCTACCCCGTTCCCGCATGGCCTCGAGGAAGGGCGCGATTACTGGACGCTAGCCTACTCGACGCTAGCCTACTCGACGTTAGCCTACTTGACGCTGTAGCCGCGGCCTTCGAGGCAGGCAGCCTGAGCGCGAGTGTAGTCCGACCGGTTGCCGGGCGCGGACCCGCCACCGGCCTGAGTGGGATCAAACCCGGTCTGCGATGCCGCCCAGCGGTGGCATTCGAATTTGTCCTTGCCCAGCTGCTCAGGGCTCTGACCGTTTTTCGGATAGGCGATGAGGTCCGAGGCGCCCGCCCTCGCGTTACCGGCTTGATTCTGACTCAGGACCTCTGCCGGCGGCGCCACCGTTTGATACTGACCCACCCCGCTGTTCCAGACATAATAGGTGTCATCGGCGTAGTAATAAGGTATGCCGCCCCACCAATACGTCGAGTAATAGTAAGGAAGCGTGGCGAAATACAGGCCCAGACCCAGGCCACCCCATCCCCAGCCCCAGGGGCCGAAGTAACCGCCGCGCCAACCATAGCCGCCCCGCCAGCCGTAACCGCCGCGCCACCCTCCCCCGCCGTGCCAGCCACCGCCACCGCCACCGTGCCACCCGCCGCCGCTGTGCCCGCCGCCTGAATGCTGGGCGAACGCGGGAGCACCCGCGATCAGCGCGGCGCAGGCGCAGAACGCCAGAGAGAATGAGCGCAACCGGTTGATGTTTTGCATAAAGCCCACCCGAATCAGCTTGGGATGCTCGTGGTTCAACAATATAGGCATTGTATAAGACCTGCACCATGAGCGGCAGTTCCTCGAATGGCCGTGAGACAGCAATCACGGTTGATGCGCTGAATCCGAGGTCATGTAGTATTGACCGCAGGGAAAACACCGCCTGATAACGGGAACGCCATGGGAAACGGGGATGATTCGTATTCGCTGAGCCGGCGCCGGCTGTTGCAGATGATTGGATCCACGGCCGGTGGCGCGGCCATGTACCAGGCGATGAGCAGCCTCGGATTCGCCGCCGAGTCCCCGTATCGGGGGCCGATCGATCTGCAAGGCGCGCCGAAAGGCGCCTCCGTGCTCGTGCTCGGCGCCGGGATGGCCGGCATGACCGCCGCGTACGAGTTGCGCAACGCCGGCTACGATGTTCAGGTATTGGAGTACAACGCAAGACCGGGCGGCCGCACTTGGACTCTTCGCGGCGGAGACCGCTATACCGAATTGGGCGGCCTCACGCAGCAATGCGAATTTGACCAGGACTTGTACATCAATCCAGGTCCGTGGCGCATTCCTTATCACCATCATGGAATGATGCATTACGTGAAGCGCCTCGGTATCAAGCTCGAACCCTTTTTCCAGGTCAACTACAACGCCTATCTACATAGCAGCAAGGCATTTGGCGGGAAGCCGCAGCGCTTTCGCGAAGTCAAAGCCGACTATCAGGGACACGTCGCCGAGCTTCTGGCCAAAGCCACTCGACAACATGCCCTCGACGCCTCGGTGACCAAGGAGGACCAGGAAATTCTCCTCGAGTCGCTGCGCGACTGGGGAGCGCTGGACAAGAATTTCGCCTATGTGGCGAGCGATGCGGTCAGCGATCGGCGCGGATACGAGAAAAATCCAGGCGGCGGATTGAGCGCACGGCCGGTACTGTCGAAACCCATGACGCTCCACGATGTGTTGGGATCCGGACTTTGGCAGGGAATCCCCAGCGGAGATGCCTTCGACATGCAAATGGCCTTGTTCCAACCCGCCGGCGGCATGGGAACAATCGGCGAGGCCTTCGGCCGCGAACTGGGTCCGCTCATTCGTTACAACAGCAAAGTCATCGACATTCACCAGGACTCGAGCGGCGTGACGGTCACTTTCACGGACAGTCTCGGCCACGAATCCAAGCAATCGCTGCGCGCCGACTGGTGCCTGTGCACCATCCCGCTTTCGGTGTTGGCACAGATTCCGATGAATGTGGGCCAGAAGATGGCTGCGGCGATTTCGGCCGTACCCTATGCGTCCGCCGTCAAGGCTGGGCTGCAGTTCAAGCGACGATTCTGGGAAGAGGACGAGCAGATTTTTGGCGGCATTACTTACACCGACTTGCCGATCATGAACATCGGATATCCGAACACCGGATTTCAAAGCGCGGGCAAGGGGGTACTGCTGGGCGCATATATCTGGGGCTTCAGCGCCATGGAATTCACCTCGATGACGCCGCAGCAGCGGGTACAGAAGGTGGTCGAGTACGGCAGCCAGATCCATCCGCAATACCACAAGGAGTTCGACAACGGCGTGGCCGTTGCCTGGCATCGATCACCCTTTTCCCTGGGGTGTTTTGGCACGTGGACCTCCGATACTCGCGCACGCCACTACGAGGACCTGTGCCAGATCGACGGTCGGGTGGCACTGGCGGGCGAGCATGCTTCGTATCTCGGCGGCTGGCAGGAGGGGGCAGTCACCTCCGCGCTCGACGCCATTGGCCGGCTGCACCAGCGCGCCGTGGCGCAGGGAGCGAAGGTATGAGGGGCCTCCTTCTACTGGTCGTCGCCGCCGTGAGTGCGTACGCGGACAGCCCCATGCTCACCTCCCGAGCGGCGCTCGGTTCCCTGACCGGTGAGCAGATTTACGACCATATATGCCAGGGCTGCCACATGCAGGGCGGACAAGGCGCCACCGGCGCAGGTGCCTACCCTAAGCTGGCGGGAAACGGGAAATTTGTCTCTTGGGAATTCGTCGCACAGACCGTCCTCAACGGCCGGGGCGGCATGCCGCCCTTCGGGGCGCCGGCCAACCAGGAGGGCTCTTCGCGGCCGCATTTGACCGATGCGCAGATCTCGGACGTAGTCAATTATGTGCGCACCCATTTTAAAAACAGCTATAAGAGCACCGTGACGGCCGACCAAGTGGCGGCGCTGCCGCATCCGGCCGCGGAACTGTTCGGGCCACAATAGGTGCGCCGCCCAAGAGCGACCGCTGCAAGAGTTACAATCCATTAAACCTACTGACATCATCGCGGTACTCACAACAGTCATGATTTTTCGAACGGTCCGGAGGGAAGTTCCTATGCGAAGCTATTTAGGTGTTTTGATCGTCGCTGCCAACTTGGCAGCGCTCCCGGGAATCGCCCTGGCCCATGGCGGCGGCTCCTCGCCCAGCGGAGGCAGCTCCGCAGCAACCCCGTCCCAGCGCGGCGCGGACGATGCGGCCAAGTCGGCTTACAACTCCGGCGTACGCTATATCAAGAAAGCGCAGGACTACGATACGGACGCGGCCAAGGCTTCGACGCCGGAGAAAGTCGCCAAAGCCCACGAAAAGGCGCAAAAGGCGTACCGTGAATCGCTGGAGTACTTCATCGACGCCGTCGGCGCCGACCCTAAGATGTACCAGGCATGGAATTATCTCGGGTTCGCCAATCGCCACTTGGGCAACTATGCCGATTCTCTGTCGTCCTACGCCAAGGCGCTCGAAATCAATCCGAACTACCCCGACGCCATCGAATATCGCGGGGAAGCGTATCTGGGTTTGAATCGGATCGAAGATGCCAAGGGGGCATACATGGCGCTGTTTCGCGATTCCAGGCCGCTCGCCGATGAACTGATGGCGGCCATGCATCGCTGGGCGGACGCCCACCGGCAAGACCCCCAGGGCCTGTCGTCTGCCGATGTGGAAGCGTTCTCGAAGTGGATCGACGAGCGCACCGGGATCGCCGGCAAGACCGCTTCCTTAGGTTTGGGCGCCGGGCATCCCTGGAGCCAGGGATCGCGGTAAATTCGCGGCTATTTAATCGTTCTGGCGGCGTGTGCGGCAATTGCTGGCGCACACGCCGCCGATGAATCTCTCCCTCAGCCCTTCGCATGGCACCTTCCGCCGGGATTTCCACGGCCGGCGGTGCCGGCGGACAACCCGATGTCCACCGAAAAGGTGGCCTTGGGCAAAAGACTGTTCTTCGAGACTCGGCTGTCCTCGACAGGCCATTATGCCTGTGCGAGTTGCCATCAACCGGCGCTGGCCTTTACCGACGGCAGGGACCGCGCCGTCGGAGCCACCGGCGCATTCACCCGACGCGGTGCGATGAGCCTCGCCAATGTTGCCTACAACCCGGCATTCACTTGGGCCAACACAAAAGTGTCCTCGCTGGAATCGCAAATGCGCGAACCCTTGTTCAACGATCATCCGGTGGAAATGGGACTGACGGCGGGGGGCGCAGCGGCGGTCGACGAGCTGTCCCGCGACCAGACTTATCGCGCCCAATTCTCCGCCGCCTTCCCCAACGATGCCGCCCCGCTGTCGATGGATCACATCATCAAAGCCATTGCCGCATTTGAGCGCACCTTGATTTCCGGTCGATCACCCTTCGATCGCTATGTATTCGACGATGATCGCGAGGCGATGTCCGCGCAGGCAAAGCGCGGGATGGCGCTCTTCTATTCCGCGCGAGTCGGCTGCGTACAGTGCCACTCGGGGCTCACTTTCTCAGGCCCGATCCTCTACGAGGGGCATACGACGGACACCGCGTTGTTCGCCAACACCGGCCTGTACGATGTGGATGGGCATGGCGCCTACCCGCCGTCCGACCGCGGGCTGTTCGAGATCACCCATCACGCCGCCGACATGGGAAAGTTTCGCGTGCCGACACTGCGCAATGTGGCGCTGACCGGCCCATACATGCACGACGGCACTTTGGCGAGTCTCGACGCGGTTCTGGATCACTACACACGCGGCGGCCACAAAAGTCCCCGGCAGGATTCCCGTGTTCGGGCGTTCGAGCTTTCGGCAGAGGAGCGAGCGGAGTTGTTGGCCTTTTTGGACAGTTTGACCGATCGCGAATTCGTCTCGAATCCCGAATTCAGGCCGTGATCGCGATGGGTACGGCGAACAATGTCCATGACGGGAACGAATCGATGCAGCGCATCCTGGGGACGGAATTTCCGGGTTACGAGGTCGTGCCGAAGGCGGCGCACGCAGGACTCATCGTCGTGCACGGCATCGCCGAGCATGGAGGGCGTTACCGCCACGTTACCGAGGCGCTCGCATCCCGAGGCATCGCCTGCTTCGTTTTCGACCAGCGCGGGCACGGCGTATTTCCGGGCACGCGAACCCATGTGGAGGACTTCACCCGGTTCGCAACCGACTTAGAGTCGGTGGGCCGCGCGGCACGTGCAAGGTATCCCGCGCTGCCGCTGTTCGTCTGGGGCCATAGCATGGGCTCGGTGGTGGTGACGCAGGCCGCCATTGGAGGATTGCACTGGGCCGGCGGTGTCATTACCAGCGGCTGTGCACTCGATGCCATGCCGAAGCTCGATGGGCTGGCCGCCGCAGGGCTGCGGATGGCCGCGGCGCTGGTGCCGCGCCTCCGGATCAGCTTGCGAATAGACGCCTCCGCGCTCACTCAAGTCGAGGCCATCCAGCGACAACATGAGAATGATCCGCTCGTGCCGCGCACCGCCAGCTTGAGGTTGCTGTACGGTTTCGCGGTGGCGTGCCGCATCTGCCATGAGCATGCGAGACAGATCACCCTGCCCTGGCTGGCCGTCCATGGCGAGGCCGATAAAGTCTGCCCGATCAGCGGCTCGCAACGCCTGCTCGCGGCCCTCGGCTCCTCCGACAAGCGACTCGTCACCTACCCCGGCCTGCTGCACGAAGTTCACAATGAAGACGATCGCTCGCGCACGGCGCTCTTCGATCTCATGGCGCGCTGGATACTGGAGCGTGCTCAAGGCTACACTGCGCATCCGGTTTTATAATTAACATCTACTAATAGGGAGTTCACGCATGTACTTTCCGCGCTTACTGGCCATGGTCTCCTTGGCCGCCCTCTCAGTTCAGCCCGCGTCGGCAGCGGTACACGATCTGCCCTCGGCGAGTGCGGAAAGCGAAGGCATGTCCACCGAGCGGCTCGGCCGGCTGAACATGGGAATGAAAGAACTGGTGGACCAGGGTCGACTGGCGGGCAGCGTCACGATGGTCTCGCGCCACGGCAAGGTGGTGGAATTCGACGCCGTCGGCAAGCGGGACATCGCGGCCAACGCACCGATGCAGAAGGACAGCATCTTTCGCATCTATTCCATGAGCAAGCCCATCACCGGCGTGGCCATGATGATGCTGTTCGAGGAAGGCAAATGGCAGCTCAACGATCCGATCGCCAAGTACATCCCCGAATTTGCCAAGCTGAAGGTCTACGGCACCGACGCCAACAACAATGTGGTCATGAAGGATCCCGTACACCCGATCACCATGCGCGAATTGATGTCGCATTCCGGCGGCTTCACTTACGGCTTCTTCAGCAACACGGCTGTCGATAAATTGCAGCTCGAGGCGGACCTCTTCAATCCCAACAATACGCTGGACGAATTCATCAAGCGTGTGGCCAAACTGCCGCTCAATGCACAGCCCGGCAGCGAATGGCACTACAGCATTTCAGTCGACATCCAGGGCTACATCGTCCAGAAGCTCTCGGGCATGCCCTTCGAGGAATTCTTGGAAAAGCGCATTTTCAAACCGCTCGGCATGGTCGACACCGGCTTCTACGTGCCGAAGGATAAACTCAATCGCTTCGCGGAGTTCTATAGCTACGACAAGGATGGGAAATTGCAGGTAGTCGGTGTGCACGACGGCCTGAATCACGATTTTGCAGCGAAGCCGGCGCTCTCCTCCGGCGGCGGCGGCTTGGTGTCCACCGCGGCCGATTACATGCGCTTCTGCCAGATGCTGCAGAACGGCGGACAGTTGGATGGCGTGCGGCTCTTGTCGCCGCTGACCGTCGAACTGATGCATACCAATGTGCTGCCCGCCAATGCATCGACTCTCGCACCGGGCGCGGGCTTCGGTCTGGATTTCGGCATTTACACCGATCCGGTCGCGGCCGGCGGCTACTTCGGCAAGGGAAGTTACTTTTGGGGCGGTGCCGCCGGTACCTGGTTCTGGATCGATCCGGTGAACGACCTGATCGTGCTCGGCATGATTCAACAGGCGGCGGGTACCGGCGCGGTCGCGACCGGTGCCGTTCCCGATGTCCGCGGGTTATCCCGTGCCTGGGTCTACCAAGCGGTTCTCAAATAACCACCGTCATCCGCTGACGGATATGCCTCAAGGGTGGCCGGCAAGGAGCCGGCCACCGTCCTGCGCGCCGCTTCAGGCTCAAGACCGCGGATTCCTCGCCGATACGCAACGTAGATAGTTGCAAATCTGCGGTCCTGGAGCGCGTTCACCATTCCTAGTCAAGCGGATATCTTCGCGCCCTTGAGCCGTGCTCGGGGAAGATTTCGCACCTGGATCCGCGGTATCCGTGCGGCCGTTCTGAATGTTCCTCCGCTACCGGTACCGCCGGGTCTTACCGTGGACGGGAGCACGCAGGAAGCTGCGACCCTGCTCGCCGAGCAGACTGAACGGCAAGCTCAACTGCTGATGAGGCTGAAACTGGCCACGGAAACGGCGGGGATCAGCATCTGGGAAATGGACTTGGTGGGCGGTGACTTTGTCACCGACGAGAGTTTCTGGACGCTCACCGGCCTACTGCCTTCCAAGACATTCAATCCGAGAGAGGTCATTCACGAAAGCGAGCGCGAAGCCACGGCCGTCGCCATTCGCGCCCTCTTGGCCGACCCTAACAGCGCTGCCATCTTGCCGCTTCGCTACCGAACCGCCAATCCGAGGCCCGAACCTCAGTTCGTGCAGACCCACATGCGGGTGTATCGCGATGCCGCCGGGATGGCGACGCGCCTCATGGGGGTGACCTGGGATGTCACCAAAGAAGTTCTGCATGCCGCGGAACTCAAGAGCCGCGCCGAGGAAAATCGGCGACTGGTCGATCAAGTCAACATCGCCACAGAAAGCGCCGGTATCTGCTCCTGGGAGCTTGACCTGCTCACGGGCCGCTATCTTTGGATCGAAAACCTCATCGAAGCTCTGGCGCGTGCGGTCAGCGCAGAAAATCTGGATGTTCAGGTGCTCGAATCCCTGGTATTGCCCGAAGACCGCGCAGTGTTTCGCGAAACCGTCACGGCGGCGCTGGCGAACAAAACGGATCGAATCAGTCTGCGCTACCGCGCCCGCGGCGTCGATGGGGCCATCGTGCACGTGCAGAACTTTGGACGGATCATCCTGGATGGCAAGGGCACACCCTATCGAATGCTGGGCGTATCCTGGGACGTCACCGAAGAAGTGGTGGCCTCGGAATTGCTGCGCCAACAAACCGAAGCAGCACAAGCAGCGAGCCGCACCAAGAGCCACTTCTTGGCCAATGTCAGCCATGAAATCCGCACTCCCATGAACGGCATCATCGGCATGACCGGACTGCTGCTCGACACACAGCTCGATCGGACACAGCGCGACTACGCGGAGACCATTCGCTCCAGTGCCGATTCGCTGTTGACCGTGATCAACGACATCTTGGATTTCTCCAAAATCGAAGCCGGCAAGCTGGAATTGGAATCCATCGAGCTGGATCTGAGGGCCAATGTCGAGGACGTGGGTTCGGCGATGGCTTTCCACGCAGCCGCCAAGGGACTGGAGCTCATCGTTAATGTCGATCCGCAGATAACCCGCGTGCTCGGCGACCCGCAACGCCTGCGGCAGTGCCTGGTGAATCTGGTCGGCAACGCCATCAAATTCACGCAAGCGGGTGAGATCGTCATCGAGGTGCGCACCCGGGAGAACGGCATCGGCGATCCGTTGACCTACTTCGAGGTGCGCGACACGGGCATCGGAATCGAACAGCAGACCTTGCGAACGCTGTTCCAGCCATTCGTGCAGGCTGACTCCTCGACTACTCGTCATTTCGGCGGCACCGGCCTCGGACTTTCCATCGTGCGCCGCCTGGTCGAATTGATGGGCGGCGAAATCGGCGTGTCGAGCAAGCTGGGAGTCGGTTCCCGGTTCTTCTTCACGTTGCCCTTGAAGCCGGCGCCGATCATGCCGGAACGGCGACCGCTGAGCACCACGGGCGGGCGCATTCTCGTCGTCGATGACAATGCGACCAATCAGCGAGTACTGAGTTCGCAGCTGGCACACGCGGGCTATACGGTGACGACCGTCGGGAGCGGCGCGTCCGCCCTCGATGAGCTGCGAGACGCGCGAGCGTCCGACAATCCGTTCGACATGGTCATTACGGATTTTCAAATGCCGGACATGGATGGTGCCATGCTGGGCCGGCGCATCATCGACATACGGGATCTTGCGAACACACGCTTGGTGATGCTGACCTCGCTGGATCACCATGGGGATACACCCAGGCTGGCGGCGCTGGGATTCGCGGCCTATTTGACCAAGCCCGTGCGTGCAGGCGAGTTGATCGACGCGGTAGCACGCGTCATGAGCGGCGGTCCACGGCAGTGGCAGATGGACACGCAACCCATGATCACGCGGAACGTGCTGGCGCAATCCGCGACACAGCAGCGCTTCAGCGGACATGTCCTACTGGTCGAGGACAATTTCGTCAATCAGAAGGTAGCGGTTCGCTTTCTGGAGCGATTGGGATGCACCGTCGAAGTCGCCACCAACGGTGCCGAGGGCATCGCGGCCTGCCAACGGCAGCATTTCGACATCGTCTTGATGGACTTGCAGATGCCTGTGATGGATGGCATGACTGCAACGCGCAAAATTCGCGCATGGGAAACCAGCGGGCATCTGCCGATCATTGCGCTCACCGCCAATGCCATGACCGGCGATCGCGAGCTTTGCGAGGCCGCCGGCATGGACGGTTACTTGACCAAGCCCATCGAGGTTGAGCGGCTGCGCAGTATCCTGGCCAAATTCGGCTTGGCGAAGCATGAGACAGAGAACTCGACAGCGGCGTCCATGTCACCTGCCATCCCATCGGCCTCTACGCCGGCCTCTGCATCTCCCTCTACATCACGCGCCGCGCCATCGGATCACTCTCCTCCGGTCGACCTGTCCGGATTCAATACCATGACCGGCGGCGATGACGCTTTTGCGCGCGAGCTGGCGGCTGCATTCATCGTCTGCGGCGATCAACAGCTGAGCGAATTGACCGCCGCGCTTGCGGCCCTCGACTGGCCGGCATTGATGAGGGCCGCGCACCAATTGAAGGGCTCCAGCGCCAATATCCACGCGCACGCACTGAAGTCTCTTGCGGAACGCATGGAGGCTGCAAGCGACAGCGGCGATGCGCGCGTGCTGGAACGCTGCAATGCGCAGCTTCGCCAGGAATTCGAGCGCGTCAAACAGTTCTTGCTCGACCCGTCCGTCATTCCGCGGACGGCCAAAGCCGCCTCTTAGTTAGAACCTGTCTGAGTGTTCCGCGCGTCGTGCTGGCTCTGCAAGGGACCGGACGCGTCGTGCGGCGCCGGCCGTAAAGGCTCCTGGTCAGTTCACCCCGCAGTCACGGCCCTCGGCAGTGAAGCGACGTGCACCCTATTTGGATATCATTTTCGCATGAAATATTCATTGATCGGAAAATTATCTTCGGTGCTCGCGAGCGCGGCGTGCTTCTTCTCGACCGCGGTATTCGCCGCGAATGAGGCGGCGCTGACCGAACTGCTCAGACACCAGACGGACTTGGGTTCTGACGCGGGCCAGCGCGGCGATCAGGCGACCATGGAAAGCTTTCTGGACGATGAAGTGCTCTTCTCAGGGGGAGACGGCAGTGTTGCGCGTGACCCCCAGTTCGACAAATCCGACACAGTATCCGCACTGATCAAGCGGCAAACGCAAGCCTTCCTGGATGCGGGGCAGCGCGGCGACTTAGCCGCCATGCGCCGCTACCTTGACCGTCAGGTGTTGTTCATCAACGAAGACGGTTCGGCGTCCGGATGGCGCGACTTCGCCGGCGGCGCGCCCGCCGCCCCGCCCAAGGGCGTTCCCTCATCGATCGGCATTTCTGACTGGGTCTTGCATCACCGGGGCGATGTCGCGGTCTCGAGCTTCATCGATCACCAGCTGGTCCGCTACGACGGCCAGAGCCTGGAATACAAATACTTGACGGTAGACACGTGGATACAGAGGGGCGCGGCCTGGAAACTGCTCGGGAGTGAAACCATTCCGCTACATCAGGATCCCCAAGGCATTGCGCAGCCGCTGGAGGTCCTTCAGGAGTACCTGGGCGTCTACAGCGCCGGACCGGGCTCGTGGGTCACAGTCTCCCTCGATCAAGGCGCGCTGGTGTTCACCACCAACGGCGTCCGCGGCGCGCCGCTCAAACCGGAAGCACGCGATATCTTTTTCAAGGCCGGAGTACCTTCGGGCCATGTTCCGCCGCGCACGATTTTCCAGCGCGACACCAACGGACTTGTGATCGGATATTTGAGCGGCGGTCTCATCTACCGTAAAAGCGACCCTGGTACTCCACAAGGCAATGCATCAGCGCCTGCGCCAGGACCGTTGGTATTGAGAGATTTTGTCGTGACCCATTCAGGTGATGTCGCGGTCGCGGCCTTCTTCCATGACCGGGACACCCCGTCCTATGGACAGATACAACATCAGACCTATCGCTCGATGGAAACCTGGGTCAGGCGTGGAACGGAGTGGAAGATGATGGCGAGCCAGGGGCGCGCCATTCAGCAGGATCCGCCGGCCCTCACGTTGCCTGCCGATCGATTGGGTGAATACTCAGGCAGGTATTCGCTTGGTAAAGATCTTGCGGTCACCATTACCCCAACCCCGGGCGCTCTGGCCATGTCCACCAACGGCGGCAAACCGAAGTTCATCAAAGCCATGGCTCCCGATTGCTTCTTCGCGCCGGGCTCGCCCCGCATAAGCATGATCTTTGAGCGTGATTCCAACGGTCTCATCACGGGCTATGTGAATCGACGTGAAGGGCGGGATCTGAAGTTCACCAGGGAAACACAGCCAAGGGGAGCGCTTTAATCCTGGTCCAGCGCCGGCACCTGGGAATTCACCTCCGCGGCGATTTTCGTCGCATCGGCGCCTGACACCGGATAAGCCTTCGACCACATCATCGCACCATCGCTCACCCGGGCCAGCTTGATGCTGAGAACCGGTACGGAGGAGGCATCGGAACCGATGGCGCCGCACAAAACGTACCGCGAATGGTGCGATCGACCGCTCTCCACCGCCGACTTCACGTCCGCGCAGGGCACCGTTTCCTGGCTCAAGGCCACGCGGCCAGGATGCGCAATGGACATTTTTCCGAACACCAGCGCGAATGTGGAGTCCGCGAGCTTCGCGGTTTCGTTATCGCCAGGGGGCGCGGTGAACGGCATGGCCAACAAGGGGCTGCGTTCGGCCGGGGTTTCCGGTGCGTCGTCGGAAGCGAGCCGCGCGATCTGCGAGGCCAGCTTCGAGATGTCATTCTTGTTGAAGTTACCGTGATATGTGTCTGAAATGGCACGCAGCTTCTCGGCTTCCTCCTGCGAGGTCTTGGCGGAGCGCCGATCATCATCACTGCAGCCTCGGTTCATAAGGACTACGCAAAGCCAGACATAGACGAATATTCTGACCCATCGAGGCCATTGCTGGAAAAAGATCCAAGCCGACCGGCATGCCCAGCCGAACACGTGAAGCCAGTACTGGGTTTTCGCGCCGGGCTGCTCGATCGGAAACTCGGGATACTGTGCCGGTCGTTTCGCTGAACCCGCCTTGGCGGCACGTGCAGGGTACGCACCCGTGGCCTTCACGTCAGCAGCGGGGGCCATTGCCTCGCCCGATACGAGTCGACGACTCAAGGTCTCCAAGGCAGGCGTCGGCTTTCCCGCCGGCACTTTCAGCCATTGAATCGAGAAAAACTTTTCCGGAACGCGGGCCCCAGACTGGCCGGTATCATCGATCAGAATCGGTAGTAGAAAAGGGTGGTCGTCGGCCATGTCGAGAGTTCTCTCGACCGCGAAGCGCCATTCCCGGCGAAAGTATCCCTCGAGCCGAGCCTCGGTTTGCGCCGAAATGAGCGGCATGAAAAAGTCGCATTCGCGGATCTGCCGGCGAATCTTCTGATCCCAGAGTTCCCCGCCGCCCAGTTCGCTTTCGTCATACCAGACCTCCAATCCGAATCCGACAAGCGCATCCTTGAGCGTTCGCGCCGCCTCGCGATCCTCGGAGGCATAGCTCAAAAAGACGGTCGGGGAGTGGTTGGAATTGGACGCATCGACGTCTGTCATGTTCTACAAATACCGCAGAGGCCCCGGGTCGCGAATGTCACGCGCAGCCAAGTGTACCTTACGGTATAGCAGTTAAACGAGCGGCACCCCGGGTAGTCCTGACGGCGGCGGCGGGGTAAACTGACCGCCCTGTGCCTCAAGCCGTTTTGCGGCACACGGCCTCGATATTGCGACCGATAAAACGCATCCACAGCCGCGCGGCTCTCGGCGCTGATGGCAACATGCGGCTTGCCGCGGGTCGCATCCTGCTCCGCGATCCAAAACCATGGTCGCCGATCACCGTAACCGGTAACACTCACCCCTCCAGAGTGTTCAGGTGGAACATCGAACAGACGTTCACGCCCCGCGGCGCGAGGGCCCGATCTACATGCTCGCGCAGCCAATTAGCTTTGTGCGGTAACGAACAGAGGTAAAACAACAATAACGATAATCTTCAGCAGATAGTGCGCAAGGAAGGTGCGATGCAGCAAACTATATTGCTGTTGCAAGAGAATGAGCCGAAGGCGGCAGTCATTCAGGAACTGCTTCACCGATCGAAGCGCAAGCGCTTCGCCATTGAATGGCTGAGAAGCTGCGATACCGCACTCGAGCGCCTAACCAACGGCACGCAAGAAGACGTCGCGGCCATCCTCGTGGACTTGGGTTCCGCGGAGGGCTTACCGCTCGAAGTCTTCGATCGGATACATGCGGCAGCGCCTCACGCTCCCATCTTGGTGCTCAGCGATCCTGAGCACGAAGCGGTTGCAGAACAAGCCGTACGCCGGGGAGCGCAGGATTACATCCTCGATACCCAGCTCGATGGCTATTCGCTGTTGAAGGCCGTGCACAACATGATCGAGCGCGCGGCAATTGCCGAAGCCTCCTTCGTCGAAAGGGAGCGCGCACAAGTAACCCTCAATTCCATCGGTGACGCCGTGATCAGCACCGATGTTGCCGGCTATGTGACCTATCTGAATCGCGTAGCCGAAACGATGACCGGCTGGTCGGCCGCTGAGGCACTTGGGCGCTCGTTTAGCGACGTGTTCCAAGTCACTAACGGCGCCGGAGCCGAGCACACCACGAATCCGATTGCCCTGGCCATGCAGGAAAACAAAACCGTAGGCTTGGCCGTGGGTGCAATGCTCATCAGGCGCGACGGCCATCAAACTGCCATCGAGGACTCGACGGCACCCATTCACGATCGCAGAGGTCAGGTAACCGGCGCGGTGATCGTATTTCACGACGTCACTCAAGCGCACGAGATGTCGCAGCGCATGTCCCATCTGGCACATCATGATTATTTGACCGACCTGCCCAACCGCTTGCTGTTCAATGATCGATTGGCCCAAGCAATGGCAGCGGCGCGGCGCCACGGCGAACGGCTGGCAGTGCTGTTCGTTGATGTTGATCGATTCAAGCACGTCAACGATTCCCTGGGCCATGCAATCGGTGACCGGCTGCTGCTGTGTGTTGCCGAGCGTCTCGCCGCCAGTGTGCGCAGCGCCGATACCGTCAGCCGACAAGGTGGTGATGAATTCGTGATTCTGCTGTCCACTATTGCGCACGCCGAAGACGCCGCCGTCAGTGCCATCAAAGTGCTCACGGCGCTCAGACTGCCGCATCGGATCGGGGAACATGTGCTGCAAATCACCTTGAGTATCGGCATCGCCGTCTATCCTGAAGACGGCAGCGATGCAGAATCGCTCGTCAAGCACGCCGATATTGCGATGTTGAATGCCAAGAACACCGGGAGGAACAACTATCAGTTCTTTCGATCGGGGATGAGCGAACATGCACTGGAGCGCCAATCGTTGGAAAGCGGCTTACGCCACGCTTTGGACCAACGCGAGTTTGTCCTGTACTACCAACCAAAGATCGATCTGGAGACCGAAGCGGTCACGGGTGCCGAGGCCCTCATCCGCTGGCGCCAGCCGGGGCGCGGCATGGTGCTCCCGGAGATGTTTATTCCCATCGCGGAGCAATGCGGTTACATCGTACAGATCGGGCGATGGGTTTTGCGAGAAGCGTGCCGCCAAGCCAAACGCTGGCAGGACACTGACCTGATACCCATGCCTGTGGCCATCAATGTTTCCGCGGTGGAACTGCGATCTCCCGGTTTCGTACACGGTGTTCGAACCATCTTGAGCGAGACCGGATTGAATCCGCGGTACGTCGAGTTTGAATTGACGGAAACCGCACTGATGCAGGACCCCGCATCCACGATCGCGGTGCTACAAGCATTGAAGGACATGGGCGCAAGGCTGACGTTGGATGATTTTGGAACTGGTTATTCCAGCTTAAGCTATTTGAAGCGCTTTCCGATCGATGCTCTGAAAATCGACAAGTCGTTCGTACAGGGTTTGTGCACCAATGCCGGAGATGCGAACATCGTCAGCGCCGTCATCAACATGGGCAAGAGCTTCGGATTAAAGGTCATCGCCGAGGGTGTCGAGACGCGCGCGCAGTTCCTGAGGTTGCAGGCCCAACAATGCACCGAAGGACAAGGATTCTATTTCCACGAACCTGTCGCTGCCAATGAGTTCGCCAAATTGCTCGGGCCTGATCTGTCGACTACGGTTGGTGCCTAGCCAGTATTGCCTGCTAGTATTCATCGACGCCAGATCGACCAATCACGCGAGGTGGATATCTTGGGTAAGCGCATGTTGCTGGGATTGACGGCCGTCGGACTCTCGGTGCTGGTCACCGCACGGGCTGAGGTGATTGGAATTGAAGTTCTCGAGCGCTCACCCTTCGCCTCCGGCATGATCTTCGGCGCTGCCGGCGCGTATGAGAAGGTCCGCGGGGTCGCCAAATTCAGTCTCGACCCGGATGCGACCGCGAACCTGCGCATCGTCGATCTTAAGTTGGCGCCGCGGGATTCCGTCGGACGTGTCACCTTCGAAAGCCCCTTCATCTTGCTCCGGCCGGTCAGCACCGCGAACTCGACTCTCGTCTATGACGTGAACAATCGTGGCGGCATTGCCATGCTCGGCCAGATGGATGGGGCAAGCCCTGCCAATAATGATCCGACCACCGTCGCCGACGCCGGCGACGGATTTCTCATGCGCCATGGATTTACTTTGCTGTTCTCGGCCTGGACGTGGGATGTCGCCCCTCCGCAGCCCGGCGTGAAACCCTTGGTGCTGGGGCCGCTCATCGCGCATCAACCCGACGGGACCTCCATCACCGGCAAGGTGGAGAATGAGTTCATCGTCAATGCACAGCAGGCCGTCGCCGTCTATGCGGGCATGCGCGGTCTCACGTACGAGCCCGCAACGCCGAACGACCCGGCCGCGATCCTGGCCACCCGAGCGCGCCCGGGTGAAGCGCTGGTTCCGATTGATCGTGCGGCCTGGCACTTCGTGGCGCCGGAACAGCCCGGTGGACCGGGCCGTGTGCAACTGGAGGGAGGTTTCCAACCCGGCACACTCTATACGCTCACTTACACCGCTAAGGACCCTCATGTCACCGGTGCTGGGCTTGCTGGAATTCGCGATCTACTCGCCTACTTCCGCGATCGCCCATTCGAAGGTGCGCCGGCGCCGCGCAAGGTATTGATCTTTGGCATCAGCCAATCCGGACGTGTCATCGGGCGAATGTTGCACGACGGGCTCAATGTCGACGAGACCGGGCGTCTGGCCTTTGACGGCGCCTATATGCAGGTCCCTGGCGCGGGTGGATCGGCCGGCTTCAATAGTCGCTTCGCACAACCCACCCGTCATCCCTCGCTTCTCGAAGAGCATGACTACCCGTCCGATGCTTTTCCTTTCACCAGCGCAGCCTCTGAGGATTCGGTGACCGGTGAAACGGGGTCCATCCTGGATCGGGCTCGTGACGCGCAGGGACATCTGCCGAAGCTGATCATCGCCAATACGTCGACCGAATTTTGGAACCGTGACGCATCGTTGATTGCCACGACGCCCGATGGCCGGGCGGACGTGGCGCCCGCGGCCAATGTCCGCCTCTACGCGCTCATGGGTGCCCAGCACTACGTCGGCCGCTCGCACGTGCGCGACCCTTTTGTGAATTGCGTGTCGACAACCGATCACTATCTCGCCATGCGTGCCCTGCTCATCGCGCTCGATCGCTGGACCAGCGCGTCCGCGGCGCCTCCGGCCAGCGCCTACCCCAGCCTCCGTGGAGGCACTTTGATGTCGGCCGACGCCTATCGTGCGGCGTTTCCGCGCGGGTTAGGCCTGTCGCCTCCGGATCGAAATTTGCGCGAGCCGCGACTCGACTTCGGCCCGCGCTTTGCAACCGAAGGCATTGCCGATCAGGTACCGCCCCTGTCGGGACCTGAATTCGGCACCCGAGTCCCTGCGCCCGATGCGGACGGCAACGATCGTGGCGGCGTGCGGCTGATCGAGATGCAGGTCCCTCTGGGCACTCACACCGGCTGGAATCAACGCGCGCCGAAAACCGGCTTTGCCTGGGCCACGGCGCGCTTCGACGGCAGCTTCGTTCCGTTCGCCCGCACCGAAGCGGAGCGCAGCGCCCGCAACGACCCGCGCCCCAGCATCGCATCGCGCTACCCCACTCGCGGCGCCTTCACGGCCAAGGTCCGGCTTGCGGCGAAACGCCAAGTCGCCGCGGGTTTCCTCCTGCCGGAAGATATGGAACGTGCCGTATCCGAGAATCTGGCGCTCTATGATCGGATCATGGCACACGCGCCTGAGGACCCGAGTTGCCAGTACCTGTTCGCCAATTGAGCATAGCGCCACTCTGCGCTGCGCCGTCGCTACCTGAACCGCGTCGCCCCAGTGATCCGACCGATCTTCCGCTCTCTGTCCGCTCATTGTCCGCGGACAGTGTCCGCGGACAAATGAGGCATCGGCGGCTTGAAAATAGACCCCGTAAACAATGATTTGGGGCATCTGGGAACTGGCACGTCGCTTGCTTGTACCAAGCATCGAGAAGTTCTTGCCAGGAAAATCGGATGTTGCGATACCACGCTGAACTCGCCTTGCGCGCTCTGCGGCGAAACGTGCTGCTCACCGTATTGATGATTGCCGCAATCGCAGTCGGCGTCGGCTCAGCGATGAGCGTGCTCGCGGTGTTGCGTGGCTTATCGAGCGATCCGATTCCCTCGAAATCGCAGCGCCTGTTTGGCGTATGGATCGATAATTGGGGGCCTGGGAGTCCGCCCGATAGTGAAAATCAGTTGAGTTACCTGGATGCGATAGCGCTCATGCGTGCGCATCCTGGGTTGCGCCAAACCGCCATGTACGGAGTGGCGCTGTATGTGACGCCCGCCGCGGTCGACGTGACGCCCTTCAGCGTGGCGGGCCGTGCCGTATACGCGGATTTTTTCAAAATGTTCGAGGCACCGTTTCAAACGGGCGCCGTATGGAATATTCATGAAGAGGAAGACAAGGCCAATGTGGTCGTCGTTGGCGCGACGCTCGCCGCGAAACTTTTTCCGAGCGGCGACGCCGTCGGACAAACCATCGTTCTCAATCAGCATAACTACCGAATCGTCGGCGTACTGTCGCGATGGAACTTCCAGCCGCGAATCTACGATTTGACGCCGGGCTATTTTCAGGACACGGAAGACGTTTTCTTGCCCTTCCCCACTGCCATCGACCGAAAAATGAACACCTATGGCTCCATGCTGTGCCCCGGACCGGACCCATCGGGGTGGACCGCAATCTTGAATTCGGAGTGCCGCTGGCTGCAATTTTGGACCGAACTGCCGACTCCGATGTCGGCCGGTTACGAAGGATTCCTCCGCGGATATGCCGCCGAGCAGGAACGCCTCGGACGTTTTCACTGGTCGACGCGGCTGCGACTGCTGAACAGTCGCGATTGGGTCGCCGCGCAGAAAATGGTACCGGATGAGATTCGCTTGAGCACACTGGTCGGGTTCAGCTTTCTGCTGGTCTGCCTGGTCAATGCCAGCGGCCTCATGCTGGCAAAATTTGGCGGACGCATCGGTGAGTTGAGCGTACGGCGCGCGCTGGGTGCATCAAAAATGAACATTTTCGCTCAATGCTTGGCGGAAGCTGCGGTCATCGGCATTGCCGGGGGATTGCTGGGCCTAGTGCTCGCAAGTCTGGGAATCGTCATCGAGCGCGGCATCCTGCGCGAGGACTATGCGCCGCTGGTGCGAGTGGATACCGGTGTCGTCCTGATCACCATGGGCCTGGCACTGTTATCCGCGATCTGCGTGGGAGTGTATCCGGCCTGGGGTGCGAGTCGAGCGCCGCCGGCCTGGCAGCTGAAGGCTCAGTAACAGAACAGATACGCCGCAGGAAATACGCCTCATGGAGTTAGTACCCATCATTTTACAGCTGCGTCGACGGAAACTCGGCGCCTTTCTGGTCGGTCTGCAAGTCGCGTTGACCATTGCGATCGTGTGCAACTCGTTGTCGATCATTCAGCAGCGTGTGCAGCAGATTCGTCGGCCGAGCGGTCTGGACGAAGCGAACATCTTCACGATTCAGAACGAATTTGTCGGCCAATCCGCAAGTCTCGCTGCGCAGATGCAGGGAGATCTTGCAGCGCTGCGCGCGCTGCCCGGAGTCGCGGAAGTGTCGGTCACCAATTCCTTTCCCTTGCGAGGCTACGGACCAAGAGCGGCCATCAAGCTCGCACCCGAGCAGCGCCAGGCGAGCGCGAATGCCGCGCGATATCACGTCGATGAGCATGCATTCAAAGCCTGGGGTCTGCGGCTGCTCGCCGGCAGATGGTTCGCGCCCGATGAGGTCCTCGATGAAGGCAGCGGTGAACAGCCGCAGCCGGCCTCTGCCATCCTGACTTATTCATTGGCACAGGCTTTGTTTCCAAAGGGCGATGCGCTGGGCAAGGATGTGTTTTTCAATGAAACCACCCGAACTCGAATCGTTGGAGTCGTCGAGAGGTCCGAGGCGCCATGGGCAGCGAACGGGTTGGACGAAAGCGAGTGGCCGAGCGAGCATTCGGTCTTTCTGCCGCAGCATGACAATGGAAGATCGAATGTCTACCTGGTACGGACGCTTCCCGGCCAGCGGGACGCCGTGATGCCCGCGGCCACGAAGGCACTATTCAATCTCAGCCGGTCGCGGATCGTCGATGATGTCAGCAGCTTTGCCCAGACAAGACAAACCATTTACCGCGCCACCCGAGGCCTGGGCGTCACGCTTGCGATCCTGTCGGTTCTGCTGTTGAGCGTCGCGGCATGCGGTATCTTCGGCTTGACGACCTTTTGGGTCACCCAGAGACGCCGTCAGATCGGGATGCGGCGCGCCTTGGGAGCCAGGCGCCATCACATCTTGGAATACTTCCACACGGAGAACCTTTTGATAGCGGGCGCCGGCGGCGTACTCGGCATTGCACTCGGCATCGCGGGCAATTTATGGCTCGCGACCCAGCTGCAGTTGAGACCCATGGCTGTCGGGTATTTTCTATTCGGGGCTCTTCTGGTTTTGGCCCTGAGTCAGGCCGCCGTCATCTGGCCGGCGCTGCGCGCCGCGTCCATTTCACCGGCATCTGCCATGCGCGACATATGATGCCTCTAGCCAAATCCTACGGCCCATGATAGGTTACATGTAACCTGATCGGAGACTCTTCATGGCCTCGGCATCAAAGCCCAAGCCCTCCCGCACGAAGGTGCGCCAACATCGCGAGCGGTTGCGCGCGCAGGGTTTGCGCCCAATCCAGATTTGGGTGCCGGATGTACGCGCACCGTCCTTCCGGTCAGAGGCGCACCGCCAGTCATTGGCCGTAGCCACGACCACGCACGCCCATGAGGATCAGGCATTCATCGATGCCGTTTCAGATTGGGGCCATGAATGAAGCGAGGCGATATCTGGACCGTCGCCGGCGGCAAGGACTACGCTGGGAAACCACGCCCCGTCGTCATCATCCAGGACGACAGCTTCGATGCAACCGATTCGATCACCGTCTGCGCGTTCACCACTGAGGAGACGAGCGCACCACTGTTCCGGCTACTGGTCGAGCCGAACGAGCGCAATGGCCTGCGAGCGACGTGTCGCTTAATGGTGGACAAGGTTACTACCGTACCAAAAACCAAGGTTGGCACACGCATCGGTAAATTGGATGACGAAGATATCCTGCGGCTCAATCAAGCCGTACTGGTATTCCTCGGGCTGGCGTTATCACCGAGGACCAAGCGGGGCGCGGCTCGCTGAGACGACTACGCCGATGTCTCCCTATGAATTTTTTGCTTGTGCGCAGGAGCGACAGGAAGACGCATGACGTGGCGACGCTGCCCGGCGCGTCCAACCTCTTGAAAGCCGGCTTCGCTGAAGGTTTCGACAAAACCCATGAAGCGATAGCTCGGGGAGTCGGGATCGACGGGATAGGCCTCCACGATCGTAGCGCCATTGCAAGCGGCATGTTTGATGGCGGCCTGCAGCAGCTTTTTCGAAATCCCATGGCCGCGATGCTGCCGCTTGATAAAGAAGCACGCCAGCGCCCAGACCTGTTCAGGCTTGTCGCCATCATCAAGGCCCCCGAGATGGCGATAGGTGTCCCGAGGTGCGATCGAACACCAGGCGATGGGGACGTCATCACAATAGCCGAGAATACCGATCGGCACGCCGGCCTCCACCCTGGATTTCATCGCCGCGCGGCGGTCTGCACCGTCGGACGGCTTTGCCTCAGCGGCAGTTGATCGCCAAACCATACACCAACAGCTTTTTGGGCAGCCCCTGCTCTCGAAGAGGCTCACAAAGTCCGGCCAGGTTTCGCGGTCTACTTCTCGAAAGACGATTTCATCCATACCCGATATTCCCCGATGGCGACTGCGCACCGAATCGGTCGCCGGAAGCTGTGGGATAGCATAGCGCTGGCGTAGATTTGGCGGAGAGGGTGGGATTGCTCGGCTGCGCCTCCGACCTGCCATTCCGCATTAGCGCGTCTCATGCACTAATTTGGCGATCAGGGTGGCGATATCCGATGCCCGGCTGATTATCCCCAGGTGCCCTGAATCCGAAAAATAAACGTGTTCGGCCAGTGAGTAGGTCGCCTTCAGCTTGGCTGCGTCCTCAGCGTCGATGAGCGTGTCACGGCCGAACGTTATTATGAGTATTCGACTGAGCATGATTTCGGCTGCATTTCTGCGGCCCCCTTTCCGGGTTCGCGCAGAGAACACGTTGCCCCGGCTTTCGCTGGAATTGAAACATCTCTTTAGCGTCGAGTAAGCGCCGCCGCTGACTGGACGAGGTTTACATCGATAACTCTGTCGGCATGGGCTTTCAGGTCGCGCTTTACTCCGTGGTCGAAGTGACAGAGGAACACGCGAAGTCCTTCACGTCTGGCGAACTTGAACGCGGGAATCAAATCGCTGTCGCCCGTCACGGCCACAATTGCTTGCACCGATTGAGTTAGCGCCAGTCTTGCTATGTCCAGCCCAATTCGCAAATCAACGCCTTTCTGCGTGATGTTCGGCACAAGATCACCCGCTTCGATTTGCCTTGGCTTTTTTAACAGGGACTTGAGTGCGTTACTTCCAAGCTTCCAGTCTTGGGTGCTGGTCTCGCCGAGGCGCAATGCGAAGTCCGGTCGCAACTCAAGCGTGTCTAATAAGCTTTCGTGCGCCTTAAAAATAGCGGTGTTCGATAAATCCGTTTGAGCTTTGCTCAATGGATTTGTAAGTATTCCTGTCGCGGGTCTGGCATGGTAAAAATAAACGCGAAGGCGATCGAGCCCATGCACGCACAAATGCCCGCCGATTGCCGAAGCGACCGCCTCGACTTGATCCGCTGTTGGAAATTTTCTGAGCCTGTGTTCGAGTTTGCGGAGTAAAAACCCGCCATCGATCAGGATTGCGTATCGGAGTGGGAATGACATTCGCCGGCCCTGGCAGTTGGAGCGACCCGACTCGTTCGTGACGTCTTGCGACGTGCTTGATCAGTGACGAACGAGGGGGTCATCTTCTATCGGGTAACAATTTACCATGCGGTACCGGAATCCGCTGTGGATAAGTCGGCATATTTGAGCATCTGAATAATAGGATAAAGCGCTGTAACTCCTTGTTATATTGACGATTGTCGCAAATTCAAGAGACCATATCCGCAGAGGCTTGCGCCATAGCCAGGGAAGCAGCCCCGATGTGTCGAACTCACGTCTGGCGGAGAGGGTGGGATTGACTCGGGCCATCCTAGCCCTCGCGCTTCGCGCGCCGTCGCCAAGGCGCTCCGGCGTCCAAAATCGCTCCGGGCGATTTTGTCGAACTCGGCGGGTTCGTCCACGCACCCTGCTCCTTCAAAAATCAAAATGGGCCCAAAGCAGGCCCATTTTGATTTTTGTTGGCGGAGAGGGCGAGATTCGAACTCGCGAAGGCCGTGAGGCCTTGCCGGTTTTCAAGCCCTGGCACATGCACGGCGCTGGTACGGCGGTGCCATGCCAATGCACTTTGTTTCAAGTCGTTTGCTTCTACTTTTGCGCTGACTGCCGCACTGTAAAAACCGGCAAAGCTGACCGCTCACGGTGCAGTTTGGTACAGGGTTTGGTACGGCCCCTTAATGGCCGCCGCACCCTACCCGGCCCGCCTGCCGTAAAACAGCCCAGGCAGGCCCCCACCAGGGTCAGTTTAGCCGCCGTAAACCGACCAGGGCGGTCGCAGGGCCTTTTTCCGTACCAGGCAGCCCCTTGGCGGCATCGGCGCTGCCAGCAACATTTGGCACCGGCCTGTCGGCGGGCCCATAGCCTATCCTAGGCTCGGCGCCGCTGTAACTCGCGTTCGAAAGCCCGAATGAATTTCGTGAGATCCGTCTTGAGAACCCGACACAAATCGCGTAGCTGAACCAGGTCCAGCCGGACTATTCCTCGTTCGATATCGCTGATGAATGACTGATGGCGACCCATTGCGGCTGCGCATTCGAGTTGTGTGAATCCGGCCTTTACTCTAGCTGCCTTCAATAGGCGGAGAAGGACTCGATATTCGTTGCGATGAATGGTTTTTGGCATAGCCGCTTGCGTCCGAGCGGCTAATAAAGCTATATGCAAACTTCAGATATCTAAAAACCAGATAATCGTCGGAGATAGCGCGAATCATGGCACTCGTAAAATGCTCGGAATGCACAACTGAAATTAGCGACCAGGCAAAGGCATGCCCAAAGTGTGGCGCTCCCCTGGAGGTTTCCAGACGACACATTTCGACCAAAACTGGCTCCCCCTGGCTCTTAGTGTTCGGAATCCTGGGCGGCCTCTTCCTTTTCGCGTTCTTACTCACCGCAATATTCGACACAAAGGAAAACATCCCGGTAATAAAAGCCGCAATCAATTACCTCGACTCGCAGGTGATAATCGCAAATAAGGAGCCGGTAGACTTACGGGACTGCTTTATATCTATCCAGCAAGAGCGCAGCGACACCGGCATCTACAGAATACACCACGTCGATATTAAGCTGCGCGAGTCAAAAATCCTCGATGCCGAGCTGTTCGTAAACGGTGATTCGGAACGTTTTAATCCGTATAAGTACGCGCCTAAACTCATAATGCTTGAATGCGACACTGCGAACGGAAAGCGCAGCGGAGGGCGAAGCTTCCAATAGGCCATGCGAGTAGTTGACCGCTTTGCGAAACGGACTCCTACCTACGGGAACATTGGCCGCGGGTGCAACGTGTTACAGCAGCCCTGGTGCAGTGCGGCGGCAAGCTTACGGCGGAGGAATTCGCGGTCCTATACCACTGCTAGGCTCGCGAAACTGCGAACCCGCCCGCCTTAACGGCTTGGCGGGTTTTTTGTTGCCTTGTATAATATGGGTGCGGCGGCAGGAGTCGAACCTGCATCTCCCCGAACGGCACCCCCTGGGGGCAACCAGCGGTATAGCCTAAGTGATTCGGGAGCTCTATCCGTTGTAGCTACGCCGCTTTATCTACTCCACGTGGCTTACACGCCAACGTTTCCAATTTCTGAATTAATTTATCGAAGTTAAATTTCCGAATGCTTGGGCCGTTTTTGCGATGTTGCGACGGTAGCCAATCCAGTATTTCTAGCTTCTCGAGACGAGCAATGTGGCGTTCCACAGTCCGGGTAGACGTGCCCATGCGATTGGCAATTGTGGCGGGTCGTGGGTGCGGGAGCTTTTTGGGTTCGCTTTCCCACCAGTGCATGCAGATATTCAGTATCAGCACTATGTCCGTCGCGTCGAGGCCAAGCTCCTGCTGATGGCGCACTAGCCCGTCAGGAATGATCTGGTAGCCGTACGAACCTCCCTTGATTGCCGGTCCCCATTTGGTTTCTGCAGCGCTTTTAGAAAACCCTTCCTCACGCGCATCTTGGCCGCGGACCGCATCCCCGACTACGTCTTCAAAGAAATCTTCTTCCGTGGTTTCCATGAAAGCGACAATAGCTTAAAGGCTTATACATTATCAATATACATTCTTCCGCTAACGACACTAGTGTCGGTATTTCGCGTCTATGGCGTCGCACACAGCCGAAATTGCGTAGTTCTCTGGATGTTTATACAGTCCCATGATGGCGCGGGACTTCAAAGTCGAGAGGCTATCCGACGAGTTCGGGCAGTACGTTTTATTCTTGAAATGCGAGAGCTGCCTGCACGAACGCAAGACCACGCCTAACCTGCTGGCGAAAATCTGTGGATGGGACGCCAAGCTCCATGATGTGGCGCGACGATTGCGTTGTTCTGTGTGCCACAAAAAGAAGTGCACCGCGCGGGCCGTTCCGGTCACGGTACCGCGCGGATATCACAGTCACTAGAGAGCCATGCGCTTCGGCTTCGACATGTCCTGCTTCAAGGCATCGAGAACGGCTTGAATGTTCGGTGAGCGCGATACATCCGTTACCACCTGACCGCCAATCACATTCGGCTTCGGCGGCGTCCACCTCTGGTCATGAAAATCATTGCTCGCGCCGGTATCCGCAATCGCACCGCCCGAAATACCGTTGCTCGAGTTGGGCGGAAAGCCAACCTTGCGCATGTTACGCATACGCTTGCCGATTCTAACCTCATCAGCGCTGCGGCCATAACCATCAACGCCGCATTTTTGCAATCGGCGCGAATCGAATGCCTTACTTAGTCCTAGCGCATCGAAACTAATATCCGCACGCACTGGGCTCCGGTGAGCCTTGCGAATCTCACGCACGCCAGCATTTCTGCCGATGGCCGGATCAGCGTCAAACTTTTGCAGAAAGTCCGGATCGAATGGCTGTGGACGCGCCAATATCGATTTAAATACGTCCAGCTCCGCCCCTTTTATCAGCCCGATTTTGCCGCCGCGAAACTCGATATTGGTTTTGCGCAGCGCGCCGGCATTTTGAAATAGCTTTTTCATAATGCTTCCATCTCGCTTGTGAATTCGAAAGAATTTGGCCGTGCTGCACGATGGGCGATCAACAATGCTGATCTCGTTCGGCATCGCCGTATAGCGCTGCACGACTTTCTCATTGACGATATCCGCCCATTTCTTCGTGTAGCGGCCGCCAATCGAAAAGCCAAGGTATGCGCCTTCGCAGACCTTTTCCCATTCGTTGTCATCGATGATTTTGGCAGTCACGTCGACGGCGCGTTCGGCGTCGTCGAAGGTAATATCCGTTAGCTTGCCCGCGCAAACGTTCCCATGCATCGCGCGAACGTTCCCGTGCGAAAGGCCACCGGAATCTTTGTAGATCTCAGCAGACCAGGCCATAAAGTTCGGCTTGCTGGAAAAATAATCCATTACTTCCCCGTCCCGGTCTACAATTTCCTGTGTTGCCCTTCCTGTGACCTCGCGCCGTTGCTCATCGATTTTGTATATTTGTGCGAATATCGGCTGCATTGCAATTACCTCTTGTTAAACCAAAAAGATGCGCGCCGCGACTGCATGGGTGTAGAGATCCCATACATTCCGCGCGCACTCGGCATACCTCGACCGAGCTTTTCTAATCCGCAAATTGCGATCGCCAAAAGCCTTCTGCGGATAGAAACTGAAATGGGGTGCCCATCGCGACCTGTTAGCCGGGAAATCAGAACCGACTGGAGAAACAGGTCCATGGGCTTTCGGCGTTTGCTGTTTGCGGTACTCTCCGAATAATCCGCAGTTGGGGGCTAAGGCGATACCGCGGGACCCCAACTTCCCCGTGACGACCGAGGACGGCCGTAAATCATTCACGATGCCATGCTCCGGTCAATTCTCGAACTACGACTCCCGGCTTCGTAGCTAACTGTGGCGCTAGCGGATGCCTGTTTTCCGTGTCGGCTTTGGCTTGCGTTGCCATGTACGCCAGAAACGATTCCGCGCCACCTGACTTGATCAACGGATGTAGCGCATATCGCAGCGCGTCGATGATGTGATTGAATTTGTCTACAGGCTCGGCCAGTACGTCGCCGCTCAGCCTGTCCACTTTGAAACTGTAAAGTTTGAATTCCTCGGCCGCGTGTTCGCAGCGCGGGTGTATTACGATCTTCTCGTAAGACCGCAGATGCGCTATACCGTCCTCGACCGAGCCACTCCATTTCGGAACTGAGACCATTTGCGAATATCCATTTCGCTGCATGTAGCTGATGGTCTCGGGCCTGGCGCTGTCGGCTCTGACTGCATGCAGCCTTGCACCCGGTACCGCGTCGAACATCTGTGGCGTGCGATCAATATCCACGCCAAGACCATACGCCTCGTATTCGACGTACAAGACGCGGCCATTGATCCAACATTTGACCAGTGTGGTGGGGTCCTGGCTGAATCCCCAGTCAGCACCGAAATAAGGGCCGTTCCAACCCTTGCCGGGCTCGAACGACTCAACAGAATATTTCCCACGGAATATCTGCGCATTGCTGTGCGTAATAAGGCCACCAAGCCAAACATGATCGAAAGCGTCAGTGTCCGTTCTCCGCATGTGTTCCATTTCGTCTGACAGCGGCGGCCCGAACCACGGATTGTCGAGATACGACGATTTGATAATTATCGAGTTGGGTGGCGGACTGACCACGAACCTTATGTGGGTAGGATCAGTTGCCAAATCACTATTCCACCCAAGCCAGATTTCCGAGCCGACCGCTCTGATGGTGGGAATCAGCACTTGCCAACTGTTGTCGGAGACGTTGACTGCTTCCTCGACGAAAACTATTTGGCAGCCTTCGAAGGATTTGATCTTCGACACATTGGTACGCAACCCCGCGAATAGGAACTCCGACCCATTACGACTCGTGATGCTGGCATTCTGCACCTCAAAATAGTTACTAAGCCCTAGTAGTTCGATTTGGTCGGACAGCAGCGTGTGGATCGAATCGGCAATCGAATTCTGGAATTCGCGGGCGCATAGGATTCGGGTCTTCCTCTCCAGCGCCCTAGCTATCATTGCGCGTGTAAAAGTCCAGCTCGCCCCTCTGCCTCTGCCGCCATAACAACCCCGATACCGTTTCGGGCTGTCGAACAGTTCCAGCATCTTGGGCGGCAGCTCGATTACACAGACGCCATAGCTCCGCGACATTACGCCATAGGCACAGACACAAACTAGCAACTGATCTCTATGCAGATTTATTCGGGCGGCCATCACGCGAGACGCGAATGCGTCCCCATCTTCTGTAGACCTCTGCCACAGCACCTTCACTTCCGCTGCGGTAGCGGCCTGCGCCTGTTCGATATGGCGCTGCGCAGCTCTCATGAGCGCCTGTTTGCCGATTTCGCCAAAGGGCATGTTTCTAGCGCTCGGCCAGCAACGCATTGACCAAGGTCTCGGCTTCGCGGCCGACCTGCGCCAAGTCCTCGTTTCGCGCACGCTGTGCGGCTTCCGGTCCCAATGGATTGGGGTTAAATGCGGGCGGCAATGGGATATTCAGATCTTGGTATAGGCCAGAACCCTGAAACACGCCGACCCTCTGTTCCTTCGTGATCGTGTCCGCCGCCAGTAGCGCTCCGAATGCCTTGTGAGCGACGGCGATCATTGCTTCTCTGGCCGCAAGGTATTGGCCCATATAACTCTCGGCCTCCTCGATGGCCGCTTCGCGCAGCAATGTGTCCCTAGTGACCCGCAGTTCCGCACGCTTCCTCGATAGTGCCTCTGTGTCGGCTTGCAATTTGTCCAGCACGAGATGGCCCACACGTGCGGCCTCGCTGGCGCGCTTCAGATGATTTTCTATATCCGCCAAGGCCTTGCGTTCCGCTGATAGATCGCGAGTTGGCCTTTGATGGTAGCGGTCGTCTGCTTCTGCTGCCGCTATCGCACGATTGGCGGCTTGCACCTGTATTTGCAAATCGTCAGCGCGTTTGAGGTCGGTTTTGATTTGCCTGATACGCGCTGAAATCACTTCTGACTGTTTTACGATCCCTCGATCCAGGTCCAAATGGTCCTGCAACCGCTTGAGCGCCGGCGGATTGGTGGTGTCCCGCTTCTTGCCGAATACATTGGTTATCGCATTCATAGTTTTTCTCCGTTGTGAGATTCACTTGCTGGCAGATAGTCCTGCCCATTTAAAAAAGGTGCGCCGCCGTTCTGCAGCTGCGTGAGTTGTTGGCGCAGCGCTTCTAGTTCGTTGAGTTCCTCACGCATCTTGGCGAGGCGTGCGCCGATTTCGGCGACGTACACCAGGCGCGTTCCGATTTCGGTACGAATGGTCTGGAAACGCATTTCGCGGTAGACCTTGCCAATCTCGCGGCGCCATTGGTCTACGGTTTCTAATTGGCCGACTCGAATGCGTTTCAGTTCTGCGCCATCTGCGGGCAGAACCATTTGAGCGCTCGCGATCTTGCGTCGCTGCGAGCCGCTGAGCTTCGGCTTCCGTTTATGTTTCGGTAGCTTTTTCATGGCTAGAGCGCCACGGATGGCGATACAATTGCCCGCCCCGCCAACAAATTGCGGCAATTAAGGGGCCAGGGGGCGCGCATGTTCGCTGCAATCGTAGCCAAAAACGTGGACGCCGCCTTTTTAAACCGGTGTCGCCAACTACTTTGCTGCGCAGAGTTAACGGGCAAATGCTCAACGCCAGATGCGCTGCAATGCCGCGCAGCGCGCTTTGTACCAATGTAGGTACCAAAACCAGCACCAAAACGGCTATTAACTAGGTTGCTCACTCGTCATCCTCGATGTAGGTAAATGTGTTGTCCTCTGGCTTGCTGGTCCATCCGCCCTTCCTCGCGAGCCTAGTCAACCAGCGCTCCTCCTCTTTCGTTAGTCCAATGCCAGTGCGCGACCACGCAGCTTTGACCGCGGATAGCTTGCAAGCATCGGCGCACGATAGGTCTGGAGCGCAGTACGCAGCGGCCAGCTTCGCCTTGAACGGGTCTAATTCTTTTTTAATCACGCGTGTCCCTCAACTTGGATATCAAGTAGTAAAGTAGATTGGGTGATCTCGCGGCCTGCACTGTGCGGCTGCATCAATATCAACCAGCGGCAATGCTGACCGATTAGGTCTTGGCAGCAATTCTCTAAGCCTTGCCGCAAGCCGCTATCTGTCAGCGGCATTAATGTGAGCGGTGCGCCTTGGCGGAAACGTTCTGTGGTGTGACACAGAAATATTACGTACGGAGCCTTCGAGTCCCTCCACATCTCGAACATCGACGGCCACGAACCGCCCAGGGTAGATAGCATCCGGCGCAACGACTTGGGCTTCCGCCTGGCAAACGCTTTATCTATTACGATGGCTATCGGGCTCTGGCTCACAACATCACCCCAACAGCCGATTGGTGTGTGTGTACGGTCGTATATCCAATGTCTTTTAAGCATTGGTATACGCCTACACACCGAGAGCAGCGCAGCACCGCAGGTACTATAGGTGCGCCGCTCTCTACCCCTGCTTTTTCCAGGGAATTAGTCAGCATGGATTTCCCCGCGCTTTTTTGAGTGGCGCAACCGCGCAGGAGTGGCGCGCGGCACTGCGCCGCTCTCGCTACCTGGCGGTGGTTTTTGCGCTAGATCTAACTTGTAAAGCGGTCTGCCGTTTCTATCGCCGGAGTGTTTAAAGATACCGGCGGTAACGGCTTCGTCGAAGAGTGCCAGCGCACCGCGCTCTGATAGATTGCCGCGTGCGATCTCCCCACGAGCATCGCCGAATTGGGTCTTTGAGAACTGCTTACCTTCTGCCCATTTGTGAAAGAGAAGGCTGTTGACCAACAGAGTATCGACCTGCCTGCCAGCGTCTTTCCGCCTGATATTGATTGGTCGTAACAGACCGTTGTGCGGCAGTCGCACGAAATACATTGTGTCCGTTAATTCGCCATCGCTGCACCGCGTATGTTCGACGCGGATGATATCGGCGTTCTCTTCCCCTTCCCGCAAAACCGACAGATCGCCAAGCTTTTCGCGCTCTGCACCCTTGTACTCTGAGAAAGAGATGGTCTCGCTGGTGTTGTCCGTTAGCTGGCTTGCGCCACGGCCCGCATACTTACCCCCGTTGGCCGTCGCGTCCTTGCCAGCGTGGTGAACGAATATGATCGTGCAGTTGGCTTTCTGGACGATGTACTCGAACGCTTTGGTCAGAGCATTGAACGTCTCGCCGTTTTCCTCGCCACCATATAGGCGCGAGATGGGATCGAGAATCATGATCTCGATGCCCACCGAGAGTAATTCGGCAATCAACTCATCGACCAGCGGAGTCATAACCCACTGCTGATTCTTGTATTCGATGAAATTCATGTTCTCGCCAGCAAGAGGCTTCGCGAAAAAGTTAGAAAGCAGTTGGCGGCGTAAATTAATCTCCTCCCCCTCTTCCATAGGTTGCGAGACGTCCTGCACGATCCTGCGCCACCGCCGGCGGAAGCTGTTCTTATGTCGCTCGAGCATGCAATACATGGTTCTGTAGAACCGGTCGAACGACTGGTGAAAGAACTTGGTGCCGCTTGCCATGCCCACGGCGGCATACATGGTCCAGGTGGATTTACTGGTACCGGCCTGACCGGCGATCAAGCAGACTTCGCTTTTCTGCAGGTAGTTTTGCAGAATGTATTCCGGCGCTGGCGGCTCTTCGTCATACCATTCGGCGCCCACGGGCTCCAGATTCCGCATCGACGTGGGCAGATGGTAGGCCGCATCCCCCTTCTTGCAGGCCTCCCGCCATTTCTGGAGCAGTGGACTATCAAAGTCGTGCAGCGGGGCATTGATATAAGCTTGCGCTCCCATGTGCTGTATCACATCGTCAGCGCCGGTCTTCTCCGCATTCGGTACATTGGGAATTTCTCGGTGCTTGGGTATCGCCCCACACTTTGCCAGTTCGTCGCCACAGTCGAAGAACGCCCGGCGAACCTGCGGCTTCTCCGCTTGGTCGGTATCGTAGGCGAACTCCGCTGTATAACCGTCCCAGTCTAGATTCGCCAAGGCTGGATGCAGCTTGCCGTCCTTACCTTTAAAGCAATCAACCCCCGGAACGCTAATCGCGACGACGCCTATGTGTTCGGCGATTTGGTCAGCCTTGATTTCGCCTTCGGTGATAACACGGTGCTTGCGAAACTGCTTTGCGATTGCCCTGGGCTTCCGCATGTGAATCAGGATGCCGGTATCCTTTTTCTGCGTGTATCGTTTGCCGCCACGAGCTGCGATCTTCTCGGGATCGAGCAAGCGAAACCGGCGATCTTTTCGCGGCTTGCCGTTTGCCTTGTAGCAGGTAAGAGCAATCGTCGGCCCGACGTACTGGTTGATTTCCTTGTACGTCTCGTTCGCAGTCAGCGGTTCGTAACCACGTTCGACCGCTTGCTCTACCGTGATATCCCGCCGCGCCAGGTCCTTACGATGCAGCCTGCAGTCTGAACGCCGCCATTTTTCTTCTAGAGTCATTATGGGTTACGCCTTTTTCTTACGCTTCGCGATCTGCGCGGGCGCGTTGCAAGGCATCTCGATTTCCTTGACGCCTTTGCGCAGCGTCTTGAGCCACGCCAGGTACGCAAGCCCGAATACAACCAGTTCGCGGTTCACACGCGCGAGTGCGCCCGCCTCTGACAAATCGTCACGATGCTCACGGCACAGATGTCGCGCCGAATCGGGATCGTGCGGAAATACATGCTCGGGCCAATTCGCGAAATTCCAGCACGTCAACGAATCCGCGATGGGCTGCGATTTTTTGACATGCTTAGCCATGGGCCACCGCCTTACGACCATCAACGTCGTAGACTGGGCGAGGGCACACATTCCCGGGTCTATATTTGCGTTTGTATGATTGAAGATCGGCCAGCCGAAATAATCGTTTTCCGCTGGTGTCTCGCGTGAACGGCAGGCGGCCAGAATGTGCCGCTTTGCTTACAGTGCGATAATCGCAACCGAGAAAACTTGCTGCGCCCGATAGTCCGAAGAAAAGCTCATCGTTTTTACTCTTGACCTTTGCCACCGCCGCTCCTTCGAGCCAGGCGACGCAAAGCTAAAAGCGCCGCTAGGCCCAAGATCTGAATCTTGGAACTGCGGCCCGATTGCACGTACACGCTAGGTGGTGCTGGGAAAGGCCGTGCGCCTCTTATAGTCCGCAAACCACATAGGTTTGACTGATGACAGCGCTACATCTCATTTTATTCAGCGGCCTGATGCTGGCTCTGCCCCCTTCCTGGTAGGCGTAGGAAAACCCCTTTAATTACAGGGTATACGACTATTATAGCATAGTAAGCATGCCTACTGCTGCAGCGCAGCACGCGCTGCTTGCTGATCAATGCACTAAAGTACGAGCGAAGTCTCGTATCCCTGCTCTTGCAGCAATTTTAATAGCCCCTTCTCGCCAACCAAATGCAGCGCGCCCACAGCGATCAGCGTTCGATGCGGCACCTTCAACGCAGCCGATATTGTTGGCATCCACTCGGCATTGCGCCGATCCAGCAACGCGGCTTTGACACGCGGTAGTAACGCATAGAACGTGCTTGGCAGTACCGCTTCAATCCCCTTGATATTGTAGTTGCTCCAAGCGTCGTGAAGCGCGCGGACGGTAACTTCGCCCTGCCCCGCCTTCGACATTATCATCTCGAATATTTCGAAGAACTGTTTGTCGTCAATAGTCCTTGCGACTTCGATGAATTCGCGAGGCGTCTCAAGATACTTGATGGGCTTGCCATCAACCTTTGCGCGCGACGTCAGTACAGTCTCCACTCCTGCCACCAATTGCATGGTTCCCAGGCTTAGCCCAGTCGCAACCATGAACAGACTTTGGTTTCTCAGCATTCCAAGGCGATGAGTGTCGGGCCATACAGCTTTTATCTTGGCGAACAGTTGCGCGGGAATTTTGCTTACGAGCGTCTCCCCTTCCGGCAAAGTCATAATCCAGCGCATGTCTAGCGATGCATTGTCATGTTCGAATGCGATCTGCTCGCACCACTCGTAGGCATTCGTCACAAACCACGGCATTGCAGGCTGATCCGCGGGCACCATATGCAGCGAACCCATCAATCGAACGTTTGTTCCTTTTATTCCATAGTACATTTAGGCATTCCACCCTTTGAATCGTCGCCGGGTTACTGCAGCTTCAGAACGACGTTCTCGACCAAATCGCGTATTACTTCCTCAGCTGTACCTTGTAGTGTCGATACATCACTAGGATGAGCGGCCATATTTCTGCGCGTTAACTTTTCCTCCAGAACCCGTGCAACATTTTTAGTGATGAGGTCTGCAGACGATGCAATCGCGACCACATGCGATTCCTTCATATCCGCAAAGTCATCGCGATTCACCACCGGCGGATAGTTCATGCGCGGGAACCGTACAAGCGACTTGGCGTTAAATGCCGCCAAGCGCGCAGCGTCAGCAAGTATCCAGTAGCAGAAATGGTCGTAAGCAAGATTCCACGCCATAACGACTGTTGCCCGAAAGGCTTTATTGCGTATGCAAATTAGTGTTTCTTCGAGATAGGTTCTCTCGTCAGGTTTCGCGAGCTTTGACGGCAGGTCGGTCAGAATTTTTTCCACGTGCACCGTGGCGTCTCGCTTCCCGTACTTTTCTGTAAGCCCATCGCTAGTCCTATGCTCAAGCTTGTAACCGTCGCGCGATTTAATGAGCTGCTTCGGCTTACGTTCCTCAAGGGATCTGAAAAACGATGAGAAGCCTCCATCCGGTACCGCGCGCCCGAGCGTGGCGTAACAGGATCTCAAGTACTCACTCGACACGTGCTCGCGCTGACCATAGATGTGCGCCCACCAGATGATTAGCCTTATAACCTCGATCTCTTTGAGTGTCGCGTAGTCCGGAACGCTGCGAGGCAAGTCCACCAACGTCATTGCGCGAGCTTCGCCTTGTTAATCATATCCTCTACCTTGCCATCACCGATGTGATTGAGAATGTAGCCTTGTTTGCCTGACCCTTTCTCAAACGACCCATCCTTCTTTAAGCTCCGGAGCGGACCGCCGACATCCTTGGGAATGGTGGTCCAGTTCATTGCCTTATAGCCAGTGTAAATATGATCCGGCGTAACCTCGGGCGTCGCACGATGGTATTTGAACCAATATGCGATGGCCATGTACCGCTTGGCGTCTGAGTCCGGCGAAAGGCCTTCGAGGAACGGTCTCAGTGGGTTATCGCCTTTGAGCTCGACATTAAGGATTGTCGGAGACTTAAACCGACGCGGCTTGCCTTTTGACGTCGCGTCCTCATCGTCACCACTGTCATCAGCGCTTGTCGAGTCAGTATCCTGCTCGTCTTCGTCAACGACATCATCAGCGACTTCGAAGTTCTGTGTACCACTCGCCGCCGCCAGGGCAGGCGAGATTTTAACCACTGCTGGTTTACCAATCGCGCGCGTAATCTCGCGGATGGCATCTTGAAGTGTTGCGTCACCGCCGTCCATCTCAAAATCAATAAAGCGGAATTTGATTTTGCCCTTTCCGCTGGGCTTCTCATTGCGAGCCATCCGACGTTCCCTCTTGTGGATTCCTTACATAGTGGGGTATAGCCGGGCGAACTATATGGCCGTATTTCACAATTTCATCCCCCTGGCGCGAAAAGTCTCGACTAAGCCATAGAGTGGATAATTCCCAGGTATAAAAAAGCCCGACCGTCTGGCCGGGCTATTTTAATTTCGATTTCCCTACTTACCGCGTAGCTTTGCGCTAATGGCATCGTGCCCCGTTACCGCCGCACCAGGCCGCATGTGCGCGTACCTTGCAACCATGGCGGTAGTTTTGTGGCCTAGCACGGCGCGTAGCTGCATGTCCGTAGCGTTGTTCTGAGCCAGATACGATGCGCACGTATGCCGCAGATCGTGAAATCGGAACCGTGAATCCAGCTTTGCCGCCTCGCGTACCTTGCGCCACCTATTCTCTAGCGCGCTTTTGGGTTTGGCCTTGCGCGCCGTAATAATGTGAAACGGGTGAGTCAGGCTGACCACTGGCAGCTTTTTAAGCGACTCCAGAGCTTCCACGGCTTCCGGTACAAGGTGCGAAACCTTGATCTCGCCGTTCTTGGTGTCGCGAATCGTGGCTGTGCCGCCCTTTAAATCGATATCCTTCCAGCGCAAGTCAAGAAGCTCGCCCTTGCGCAGTCCAGTAGAGATGTCAACGATTACCGCCGCGCTGATAACTGGATCGGCCATTGCGGCATCGAGCATCCGCACCCGTTCCTCGTCGGACAGAAACCGCACGATGCCGCGTGGCTCCTTAAGCATCAGACGGCGCGGCCATGCCCTCTCGTTCATGATGTAGCCCGAATCGCGTCCCCAGTTCCACGCACTTCTAAGTGCGGACATGTACCGGTTCGTGGTGGCGTTGCCACGGCCCTTGAGAAGCATAGGCCGGGCTTCCTCTCGCAGCTTAAGGACGCCGAAATCGATCAGTAAACAGTTGCCGAATTTGTTGGTCCACCAATCCAGCAGCCGTTGTGTATCGCCAAACGATTTTTGCGACTTGACGTCTGGGTCATCGAGGTACGCGCGGTTCAGATCGCCAATGGTCAGCCTTGCCAGGTCCTTATTACCGCCGTGTTGTTTTTTCTGAGCGCGCAATTCCTTGATGAGGGTTGCCGCCCAAGCTTCCGCTTCGTCGAACGTGTCGAATGTTTTCGCCGCCGATTTAAATCCAGCGATGCGAATTTGCGCAGTGTGTTTGCCGTTGCGTTCTAGAGTGCGATATCCGCGTGTTGTGTTGCGCTTTTTTCTTCGTGCCATTGCATTGCTCTCCGGTTATACGGTGCTACCACGCTGGTAACACGCCCGGAACTCCATTGTACGCGCTTGGTACAAAGCATGGTACGCGGTGCTCGACAAGTGCTAATTTAGGGGTACCTGTACGCGCGTAACCACTTGTTTTTATTGGCGGAGAGGGTGGGATTCGAACCCACGGTCGGATTGCTCCAACGCCGGTTTTCAAGACCGGTGCATTCAACCGCTCTGCCACCTCTCCGGCGGGTTGCGGCGCGATTTTACCCGACAAAAAAGGGTTGTGCCCGGCCGCTAAGCCATTGAACCTGCGGTGCTTAGCCCCGATATTGTCCTGCAGCTGCCCAATTGGCACCTGAGGGGGTGCTAAAATGGCGGCCAGGCTTATCTGGAGGATACGATGGCGACTTTCCCGAACAGTAATTCTGCTTTCCCGAGCGCCGGCGTCGATCGCCGTGCGGCGTTCATCACGCGCACCTACACCCATGTGGTGGGTGGCATCTTAGGCTTCATCCTGATCGAGCTGGGGTTGTTCGAGTCGGGTCTCGCCGGCCAGATCGCGAGCTTCATGCTCGGCTTCAACTGGTTCCTGATCCTGGGGGCCTTCATGCTCGTGGGCTGGCTGGCGACACGCACGGCGCAGACCAGTTCATCGCTCGGCATGCAGTACTTCTCCTACGGGGCCTACGTGGTGGCGGAGGCGTTGATCTTCGTGCCTCTGCTCTACATTGCCGACCGAAAGGCTCCGGGGGCGATCGACAGTGCCACCTTGATCACCGCGCTGGGCGCGGGCGGTCTGATGGTCGTCGCGCATCGCACCCGCAAGGACTTCTCCTTCCTGCGCGCCATTCTGATGTGGGGCGGCGTCGTCGCCATCCTGGCGATGATCGGTGGTGCCGTTTTCGGCTTCCAGCTGGGGACTTGGTTCTCGGTGGCCATGATCGGCTTTGCGGGCGCTGCGGTGCTGTACGACACGTCGAACATCATCCAGCACTACCCCGAAGATCGTTACGTGTCGGCCGCCATGCAGCTGTTCGCGTCGATCGCACTGATGTTCTGGTATGTACTGCGCTTCGTCATGGGCAACCGCAACTAGATCGTTTGGCTTGATCGATTGCCGGGCGAGTCTGCTGCCTCACCGCAGCAGATTCGCCCCGCCCATATAGGGCACCAGCGCGGTCGGGATGACCACGCTGCCATCGGCCTGCTGATAATTCTCCAGAATCGCCACCAGTGCGCGTCCGACGGCGACGCCGGAACCATTCAAGGTATGCAGCAGTTCCGGCTTGCCGGTTTCCGGATTGCGCCAGCGCGCCTGCATACGCCGCGCCTGAAATGCTTCGCAATTGCTGCAAGATGAAATTTCGCGGTACCGGCCCTGCGAAGGCAACCATACCTCGAGGTCGTAGGTCTTGGCGCTGCCGAAACCGGTGTCTCCGGCGCACAGCGACAGCACTCGATAGGGAAGCTCCAATGCCTTGAGCACCGCTTCGGCGTGGCCCGTGAGTTCTTCCAATGCGGCGTAGGAGGTGTCCGGCCTGACGATGTGCACCAACTCCACTTTCTCGAATTGATGCTGGCGAATCATGCCGCGCGTATCCTTGCCGGCGGCGCCCGCTTCCGAGCGGAAGCACAGCGAGTGTGTGGCGAACTTCAACGGCAAGCGTTCCGGCGAAATGATTTGATCGGCTACCAGATTGGTCACCGACACTTCCGCCGTGGGTATCAGATAAAACCCGGGATCGCCGCGCACCGCAAATAAATCCTGCTCGAACTTCGGCAGTTGCCCGGTACCCACCATGGCTGCGGCATGCACCAACACCGGCACATTGGCCTCCACATAACCATGCTCGCGCGTGTGCAGATCGATCATGAACTGCGCCAAGGCCCGATGCAGCTTGGCCAGCATTCCCGTCATCACCACGAAACGCGCCCCGGAGATCCTTCCTGCGGACTCGAAGTCCATCCCCAAAGGTTCGCCGAGCGCCACATGATCCTTCACATCGAAATCGAATTGGCGCGGCGTGCCCCAGCGGCGCACTTCGACATTGGCGCTTTCATCGCGCCCTTCCGGCACACTGGTGTGCAACACATTCGGCAGGCCCAGCTGCAACTCACTGAGCTGCGACTGAATCGCGGCGAGCTGTGCCTCTGCCGCCTGCACCTGCGCACCCAGCGCCTCACCGGCGGCCAATAGCGGCGCCACATCCTGGCCCTTGGCTTTGGCCATGCCGACGGCCTTGGCGCCCGCATTGCGTTCGGCGCGCAGCCGATCGGCTTCAATTTGAACGGCCTTGCGTTTGTCTTCGAGCGCGCCGAAAGCCGCCACATCGAGGACGAAGCCGCGCCGCGCCAGTGCGGTGGCGACGCCAGGTAAATCGCTGCGCAGCAGCTTTGGATCGAGCACGGTGAATCCCTCAAAAAGTAACGGCTATCTTAGCGAAGTCCAGGCGTCAGGACTTGCCGGTGTCTCGTGCCTTCGAATCCCGCGGGGTCGTATCCCGCGCATTCGTGTCCGGCGCCTTCGCGTCCCGTGCGCGGCGCGCGGCCAGCGCTTCGCCGATTTTCATCTCCAGCCCGCGCGGGACGGGCACATAGTAGCGGCGGTCCGGCATCTCGTCCGGAAAATAACGTTCCCCGGCGGCGTAACCACCCGGCTCATCGTGCGCGTAACGATAGCCCTTGCCGTAGCCGATCTCCTTCATCAGCTTGGTCGGCGCATTGCGCAGATGCAGCGGCACCTCCAGCGATCCGAGCCGGGTCGCATCCTCGGTTGCCGCATTGAATGCGGCGTAGACGGCGTTGCTCTTGGCCGCGCAGGCCATGAATACGATGGCCTGGGCAATCGCCAGCTCGCCCTCGGGGCTGCCCAGCCGCTCGTAAACCGTACAGGCCTCGAGTGCCAGGGTCAGGGCTCTGGGATCGGCATTGCCGATGTCCTCGCTGGCCATGCGCAGCGCGCGGCGCGCGACGTACAAGGGATCGCAGCCGCCGGCGAGCATGCGGCACAGCCAATACAGCGCAGCGTCCGGGTCGCTGCCGCGCACCGATTTGTGAAGCGCCGATATTTGATCGTAGAAATTCTCGCCCCCCTTGTCGAAGCGCACATAGGTGCTGCCGATCACGGCCCGCATGGTGTCGAGGTCCAGCCGGCGAACCGCACCCTGCGCCGTGCTCAAGTCCGCCGCGGTTTCCAATAAATTGAGCATGCGGCGCGCATCGCCGTCGGCGGCTGCCAGCAGCAGGCCGCGCGCAGCCTCGTCCACCTGCAGATTGAGCGCACCCAAGCCGTGCTCGCCATCCAACAACGCCCGCTCGAGCAATCTGCCGAGATCCTCGGTGGTCAGGGATTTCAGCACATAGACCCGTGCCCGCGACAGCAAGGCATTGTTGACCTCGAATGACGGATTCTCCGTGGTCGCACCGATGAAGATCAGCGTGCCATCCTCGACATAGGGTAGAAAGGCGTCTTGCTGCGATTTATTGAAGCGATGAACTTCATCGAGGAACAAAACCGTGTCCCGGGTACCGCGCAAGCTGCGCGCCTGTTCCACCACCACTCGAATGTCCTTGATGCCGGCCTGCACCGCCGACAGACCCACGAAAACGGCATTCGCACCGTTGGCGACCAAGCGGGCCAACGTGGTTTTTCCGGTTCCCGGCGGTCCCCAGAGAATCATGGAATGCGGATGACCGGACTCCAGCGCCCGGCGCAGAGGTGCACCCTGTCCCAGCAGGTGCGACTGTCCCACGTACTCATCGAGGACGCGCGGACGCAGCCGATCGGCCAGCGGCCGATACGCGCCGCTTACCGTCACTTGTCGGTGCGCCCGATCACATCGACCCCCGCGGGAGGGACGAAGGCAAATAAATCCGGCGCGAGTTTGGCGTTGCGCTTCGGATTGGTGAAGGTCAGCTGCGTGACCTGGTTCAGCTTGTCCGCGAGGAACATCGATGCCAACTCGCCCTTGCGAAAGCCGATGCGCACCAGCTGAAAATCCGTGTCGGCGTGCTTGGGTATGAGCTGGTACCACTCCAAGCCGTCGCTGGGCGGCAGTCCCGTCACGTCGAACTGGCTGCTCAAGGAGCCTCCGCCGGACAGCAGCACGGCCGGCGTGTTGGCGAGGCTGGCATCCATGTCGCGCACGTTGGCCTGCTGCAGATCCTTGTCATAGAACCAGATTTTCTTGCCGTCGGCCAAGATCAACTGTTCGGAAGGCAGGGTGTAGTCCCAACGAAATTTTCCCGGCTTCTGTAGGTAAAGCTTGCCGGCGGCGCTGCGCGCCACCTGGCCATGTCCGTCATCGATGGTTTGCGTGAAATCGGCGGACCAGGTGGCCACACCGCTCAAATTTTTCTCGACCTCGCTCTGCGCCGAGGCCTGCGCGCCGCCGGCGCCGATCAATGCCAGGAGGCAGCCCAGCCACACCAAGGGGCCTGTTTTATTGAACATCGATCATTCCTCGGGAGGCGCGGCGCCGTATATTTCTCGATTGCCATTGGACTGCAGGGGCCCCACGAGTCCGGCCGCCTCCATCGCCTCGACCAGCCTGGCCGCGCGGTTGTAGCCGATCTTGAGGCGCCGCTGCACGCCGGATATCGATGCCCTGCGTGTCTCGGTGACGATGCGCACGGCTTCGTCATAGAGCGGATCTGCTTCGGCATCCACGGCACCGCCTTCGGCGCCCTCTTCCTCGTCGGACGGAAATCCGGGAATCGGGTTGCGCGGACCTTCCAGGATCTCGTCGATGTACACCGGCGGTGAGGCGGATTTCAATCCCGCCACCACCCGGTGCACTTCTTGGTCCGAGACGAATGCGCCGTGCACGCGCGTCGGAATCGACGTGCCGGGAGGCAGGTACAACATGTCGCCGTGGCCGAGCAGCGACTCGGCGCCGCTCTGGTCGAGAATGGTGCGCGAATCTACTTTGGCGGAGACCTGGAAGGCGATGCGTGTCGGAATATTCGCCTTGATCAATCCGGTAATGACGTCGACCGAGGGCCGCTGCGTGGCCAAGATCAAATGGATGCCGGAAGCGCGCGCCTTTTGCGCCAGCCGCGCGATCAGTTCCTCGACTTTCTTGCCCACGATCATCATGAGGTCGGCGAGCTCATCGATGATTACCACGATGAAGGGCAGCGAGGTCAGTTCCGGTACATCTTCTTCGACCACACCCGGCACGCCCTGCGCGATTTTCTGCATGCGGATGGGGTCTTTGATGGGTTTTCCGCTGTCGGCGGCTTCTTTGACTTTGCGGTTGAAACCGCCGATGTTGCGCACGCCGAGCGCCGACATCAGTTGGTAGCGCCGCTCCATCTCCGCCACGCACCAGCGCAGCGCATTGGCAGCCTGCTTCATGTCGGTGACCACCGGCGCCAAGAGGTGCGGAATGCCCTCGTACACCGACAACTCCAACATCTTCGGATCGATCATGATCATCCGCACATGTTCCGGAGTCGCCTTGTAGACGAGGCTCAAGACCATGGCATTGATGCCCACCGACTTGCCCGAGCCGGTGGTTCCCGCGATGAGCAGATGCGGCATGCGCGCGAGATCCGCCACGATGGGCACACCGCCAATGTCCTTGCCGAGCGCGAGCGCCAGGGGCGAGCCTACCTCGTCGTAGGGCTTGGATTTGATGATCTCGCCCAACGTGACGATTTCGCGCTTCTCGTTGGGAATCTCCAGCCCCACCACCGACTTGCCGGGAATGATTTCCACCACGCGCACGCTGATCGCCGACAGCGCACGCGCCAGATCCTTGGCCAGATTACTGATCTGGCTGACCTTCACGCCGGGCGCAGGACGCAGTTCGAATCGCGTGATTACCGGCCCCGGTTGGACGGCCACGACCTCCACTTCGATCCCGAAGTCCCGCAGCTTGATTTCCACCAGCCGCGACATCGCCTCGAGCGCCTCGTCCGAATAGGACTGCTCGCGTGCGCCCGGCTCATCGAGCAGCGACAGCGCCGGCAGTTCGCTGGATTTTGGCGCGTCGAACAGGGGCACCTGGCGTTCGCGTTCGACCCGGTCGCTCTTTTGCGGCAGCGGGGCCGGTGCTTCGATGCGCGGCGGCGGACGGCCGGCGACCTTCTTCTGCTCCTCGCGCACCACTTCCTGGCGGGCCTGTTTGCGAAGTTGTCCGGACGCCAATTCGCGCCGCTGCTCCAGGCGGCTTCGGGCCCACTCGATGGCCTTGAGCACCCCTGCGCCGAGCTTGTCCATCACCGCGAACCACGACATACCCAGGAACAGCGCCACCCCCGCCAGCCACAGCCCCAAGAGCAGCAGGGTCGCGCCCAGAAAACTCAAGCCCCGGGCAAGCGCCGTTCCGGCAAGATTCCCCAGGACACCGCCGGCGGTGCTCGGCAATCCGACATCGCTCCAGTGCAGCGTCGCCAGGCCGCAACTGGTCGCGAGGGTGAGCACAAAGCCCACGGCGCGCAGCAGCGTATTGATCCGTGAGCGGGCATCCGGCAGCGCCGCTTCCTGGTGAACCAGCCAGCCGGCATAGGCCAGCATCACCGGAAACAGGTAGGCCGGGCGGCCGAATAGGAACAGGAAAAATCCTGCCAACCACGCGCCCACCGGACCAATCCAGTTGCCGACCGGCCCGGGCTCGCCCGTATCCAAGAAGCTCGGGTCGCGGGTGTGGTAGGACAGAAGCGCCAGCAGCAACAGCAGCGCCAGCGCGCTCAAGACCCACAGAGTCCCCTCGCGAAGCGAACGCGCAACGGCCGCCGACAGTTTCATTTTCTGTGCGGCCTTCTTCGGCGAGGGATCTTCGGCCAAATCTAGACCTTTAATGACAATAACTTCTTAACTGGTTGAATAATATGTAATAGTAACCCGTAGAAACTGAAGCAACAACATCGAGACATGCGGTTGCCAGGTGGATTCTCGGAACTGGCTGGAGCCCACAGATTTACATACCATGGGCAGCTAACCTTTAAGCTTCGGCCGGCGACGTTTCGCAGGCGATCATTCAAGACGAGAGGCAAATTATACATGAGCGTTGTCAGGCACAGTCGTCTCCTCATCCTGGGGTCCGGACCTGCAGGCTACACCGCCGCGGTGTATGCGGCGCGGGCGAATCGCAACCCCGTGCTCATCACGGGACTGGAACAGGGCGGGCAGTTGATGACCACCACGGATGTCGATAACTGGCCGGGCGATGTCGCCCATCTGCAGGGACCCGCACTGATGGAACGCATGCGCCTGCACGCGGAGCGCTTCCACACCGACATCGTGTTCGACCATATCAACCGCGTCGACTTGCGCCAACGCCCGTTTCATTTGTTCGGCGACAATGGCGCCTACACCTGCGATGCGCTCATCGTCGCCACCGGCGCCTCGGCCCAATACTTAGGGCTGCCCTCCGAGGAGACCTACCGCGGCAAGGGCGTTTCCGCCTGCGCCACTTGTGATGGATTCTTCTATCGCGGCAAGGCGGTAGCCGTCGTCGGAGGCGGCAACACCGCCGTCGAGGAGGCACTGTACCTGAGCAACATTGCCTCGCACGTCACCCTGGTGCACCGGCGCGACAAGCTGCGCGCCGAGAGGATATTGCAGGACCGATTGTTCGCGCTGGAGTCGGCCGGCAAGGCCAGCATCGCCTGGAATCACACCGTCGATGAAATCCTGGGCGACGATGCCGGTGTCACGGGTGTGCGCCTGCGGGCAACCACCGGAAACGCCACACGCACCCTCAACGTCGATGGCGTATTCATTGCGGTCGGCCACGTACCGAATACTCAATTGTTCGATCAGCAGCTGGAGATGCGCGGCGGTTATATCGTGGTGAAAGGCGGTCTCGACGGCGGCGCGACCAGCACCAGCATTGCGGGAGTTTTCGCGGCCGGCGATGTGGCCGATCATGTGTATCGCCAGGCGGTGACCTCGGCCGGCACCGGATGCATGGCGGCGCTGGACGCCGACAAATACTTGGAGCGTATCGAGGCCGAGACCCACGTCAAAAAGCACGCCGCCCACGCGTGACCTACGGCAAAGCGCGATTCCTTGACAGCATCGCGCAGATCGACGCGCCAAGCTGGAATGCGCTGGCGGGAACCGAGCAGCCTTTTCTGCGCCATGAGTTTCTCCTGGCCCTCGAACAATCCGGATGCACGGCGCCACGCACGGGGTGGGCCCCGCGGCATCTCATCATGGAGGACGCCGCGGGCGCGGCCCTGGCAGCGCTGCCGCTGTTCCTCAAGGCGCACTCACGGGGCGAGTTCGTGTTCGATTTCTCCTGGGCCGGCGCGTACGCTCAACAAGGGCTCAAGTACTATCCAAAATTGCTGACGGCCGTGCCCTTCACGCCGGTCACCGGCCCCCGCCTACTCATCGGCTCGAACCTCGATGCGAAAGCCGTCACGGCAAACATGATCCACGCCGTGTTGGAGCATGCACGGCACGGGCACCTCTCCTCCTGGCATGTGCTGTTTCCGACCGCAGACACCGCCGCCGGATTCGATCAGGCCGGGCTGATACTGCGCCGCGACTGTCAATTTCATTGGTATAACAAGGGCTACGACTGCTTCGAGGACTTTCTCTCGACCTTCACGGCGGAAAAGCGCAAGAAGGCCAAGCGTGAGCGGCGGCGCGTGGCCGAAGCGGGCATTGAATTCGATACCCTGCACGGGGGCGATATGACGGCATCGCTGTGGAACGTGGTGTATGAGTTCTACGCCGATACGTTTTATCGACACGGCCATGAGCCGTACCTGAACCTGGATTTCTTCAAGCGCATCGGCGCTGCCATGCCGGGTGAACTGATGCTGAAAGTGGCGCGCATGCGCGGCGAACCCATTGCGGTGGCGATATTCTTCGTGGGTAGCGAGGCGCTGTACGGGCGTTATTGGGGCGCAGGCGGCAACTTTCACAGCTTGCACTTCGAGGCCTGCTACTACCAGGGGATCGAGTATTGCATCGAGAAGCGGCTGCAGCGCTTCGAGCCCGGGACTCAGGGCGAGCACAAGGTACCGCGCGGATTCGTGCCGACCTTGACGCACTCCGCGCACTACATCGCCGATCCGCGATTTGCGGCGGCCATTCGGGACTATGCGCAGCGCGAAGCGCGAGGCGTGGACGCGTATGCGGCGGCCGTCCAGACCCATGTGCCCTATAGCAAAATGGCCGATGAGGAGTTGCGGTTCTGAGCAGACTGTTCTGGCTGGGCGAGCAGACGGATCCGAATTGGTTTCCGCCCTTGGATCAGGCGCTGCGCGAGCCGCCGGGACTGCTGGCTGCGGGCGGCGATTTGAGCCCGGCGAGACTGCTGGCGGCCTATGAGCGCGGCGTCTTCCCGTGGTATTCGGCGCAGCAGCCCATTCTATGGTGGTCGCCGGACCCACGCATGGTGCTGTTTCCGGGCGAGTTCAAATGTTCCAGGAGCCTACGCAAAACCCTGCGCAACGGCCCTTTCTCCACCCGTGTAGATCAGGCATTCGCTGCGACCATCCGCAGCTGCGCTGCACCTCGCCGTTCAGGTCCGGAAACCTGGCTCAATCCGGACATGATCGAATCCTATGATCGGCTGCATGAACTGGGATTCGGCCACTCCGTCGAAACCTACCGGGACGGCAGCCAGGTGGGCGGTTTGTACGGCATTCAGTTGGGACAGGTCTTCTTCGGTGAGTCCATGTTCAGCCTCGAACGCGATGCCTCGAAGGTCGCATTGGCGCGCTTGGTGGATGAGTGTCGCGCGCGTGATATCAAAGTCATCGACTGCCAGGTGGCCAGTCCGCACTTGGCAGGCCTCGGGGCCCGCGAGGTGTCACGTACCCAGTTCGTGGCCCTCCTACGCGACTACGCGAGCCGAGCGCCGGCTGGGAAATGGGTGGAGGAGTCGCGCAGGTAAATTGCATTACCAGAGTGCTTTATGCACAATGCGCGCGGTTTCACGCATACCACAAGGACGCATGTCAAAAGAAGAGGCCATTCAATTCGAAGGTGAAGTCGTCGAGACTTTGCCCAATACGACATTTCGCGTCAAACTCAAGACGGGCCATGTAGTTACAGCGCATATCTCAGGCAAAATGCGCAAAAACTACATCCGAATCCTGACCGGCGACCAAGTCACCGTCGAGATGACACCCTACGACCTGACCAAGGGCCGCATCGTCTACCGCGGCCGGTAAACCAGCACTCCCAGCCTTTCTTCAACACCAATTTCTTACGGGGTCGCCCCGACCCCGTTGAAAGTTGGCGCGTAGCGCCTAAATAGCGGCGCGAAGCGCCTAAAGACTGGCGCGCAAGCGCCTAAGTAGTGTTCTGGTGCGATAACAGCGCCGGTTTCGGGTCGGCGGCACGTGTCTCGAGCTTCAGCTTGTCCCCGTCCTCGCTCAAGGTCACTTCGACATGGCCGCCGTTGACCAGCTTGCCGAACAGCAGTTCTTCGGCCAGCGGCCGCTTGATGAACTCCTGAATGATGCGCGCCATCGGCCGCGCGCCCATCTTGGGGTCGTACCCGCGCTTCGCGATCCAGCGCCGCGCCGGTTCGTCGACGGAAATCGAGACGCCCTTCTGCTCCAGCTGGGCCTCAGCCTCGACCAGGATCTTGTCCACCACCCGCTCGATGGTGTCAGGATCCAGGCTGCCGAACTGAATGACGGCATCCAAGCGGTTGCGGAATTCCGGCGAGAACAGGCGACGGATCGCTTCCATGCCATCGGCGCCCGAGTCCGACTGGGTAAATCCAATGCTCGGCCGGCTCATCTCGAAGGCCCCCGCGTTCGTGGTCATGACGATGATGACATGGCGGAAATCCGCTTTGCGGCCGTTATTGTCGGTGAGCGTGCCATGATCCATCACTTGCAGCAGCAGATTGAACACGTCCGGATGCGCCTTTTCGATCTCATCCAGCAACAGCACGCAGTGCGGATGTTTGGCGATGGCTTCGGTCAACAATCCGCCCTGATCGAACCCGACGTAGCCCGGCGGTGCGCCGATCAAACGCGACACCGTATGGCGCTCCATGTATTCCGACATGTCGAACCGCACGAATTCCACACCCATCGCAATCGCGAGTTGTCGGGTGACCTCGGTCTTGCCGACACCGGTGGGACCGGAAAACAGGAAGGAACCGACCGGCCGGCGTTGATCGCCCAACCCTGAGCGCGACATCTTGATGGCCGCCGACAGCGCTTCGATCGCCTTGTCCTGGCCGAATATCGTCAGCTTCAAATTGCGCTCCAGGTTCTTCAGCACGTCGCGATCGGACATGGAGACGTTTTTCGGCGGAATGCGCGCAATGCGCGCGACGACATTTTCGATCTGCGTCACGGTGACGGACTGTGCGCGCTTTTCCGCCGGCTGCAGGCGCAAATTCGCGCCGGCCTCGTCCACGACGTCGATGGCCTTGTCGGGCATGTGCCGGTCGTTGATATGCCGGGCCGCGAGCTCCGCGGCCGCGCGCAGCGCATCGTCTTCGTACTTGATGCCGTGATGTTCTTCGTAGCGGGATTTGAGTCCACGCAGAATATCCACCGTATCCTGCACGGAGGGCTCCGTGATGTCGATCTTCTGGAAGCGCCGTGCCAAGGCGTGATCCTTCTCGAAGATCCCTCGATACTCGTTGTAGGTGGTCGATCCTATGCAGCGCAGCTCGCCGTTGGCGAGGGCCGGCTTGATGAGGTTCGAGGCGTCCATCACGCCGCCGGAAGCCGCGCCGGCACCGATGACGGTGTGAATCTCGTCGATGAATAAAATCGCGCCGGGCTGCTTCTTCACCTCGGCCAGCACCGCCTTCAGGCGCTTCTCGAAATCGCCCCGGTACTTCGTTCCCGCGACCAGCGAGCCCATGTCCAGCGAATAAATGGTGGCATCGAGCAGCACATCCGGCACCTGATTCTCGACGATCATGCGCGCCAATCCTTCCGCGATCGCCGTCTTGCCGACGCCCGCCTCGCCCACGTACAGCGGGTTGTTCTTGCGCCGGCGGCACAGGATCTCGATGGTGCGCTCGACCTCGAGCTTGCGGCCGATCAAAGGATCGATCTTGCCCTTGCGCGCCGACTCATTGAGATTCGTCGCATATTTTTCCAGCGCATTGCCGCTGCCGTCTCCCTCACGCTCCGAATCGGGGGAGGCCGTTCCGTCGTCGCGCTCGCTGCGCTCCTCGCCGCCGGCCTTGGACAAGCCGTGGGCGATGAAATTGACCACGTCCAAGCGCGAGACGTCCTGCATGCTCAACAGGTACGCGGCGTGCGATTGCTTTTCACTGAAGATGGCCACCAGCACATTGGCCACGGTGACCTCTTTTTTCCCGCTCGACTGGACGTGGAACACAGCCCGTTGCAGGACCCGCTGGAACCCTAACGTGGGTTGCACGTCGCGGTCCTCGCCGGCGGGCAGCCGCGGCGTGGTCTGATCGATGAATTGCTTCAATTCGGTTTTGAGTTTGGCGGTATCCGCACCGCAAGACTTCAGGATCTCTCTGACCTTCGGTGTATCCACGATCGCCAGCAGCAGGTGCTCGACGGTCATGAATTCATGCCGCGCCTCGCGCGCACCGGCAAACGCATCGTTCAAGCAAAATTCGAGTTCTTGACTTAGCACTTTACGCCTCTTCTAGCGTTGCCATCAGCGGATGCTGATGTTGTCGCGCGTACGCGATCACCTGAGCCACCTTCGTCTCTGCAATTTCATAAGTGAAGACGCCGCATACTCCCTTGCCCTTGGTATGGACCTCCAGCATAACCCGAGTGGCTTTGGTACGGTCCATGGCAAAGAACCGCTGCAGAATGTCGACCACGAACTCCATGGGAGTGTAGTCGTCATTGATCAGGACTACTTGATAAAGGGGCGGCTTCTTGAGCTTGGGCGCCGCCTCTTCGACGATCAAGCTCGTTCCATCCTGCCCGCGTTCAATGTCACTCATGAGTTAACAGTTTATAGGGCGCGTTTGAGCGCTTTACAAGCCATGGACATCAACCTTACGTCACAGATCCGTCTATCGGGGCCGCTCCCTCGCTGCTCCGCATCGCGCAAGGAATGTCGCCAATCGCTGTCACTTTACTTTAACAAGCAAAAACAAAAGCTTGAGCGCCCAAGCACCGAGACCGTATGATTGCCGGCACGGTTACCACCGCGGGTGACGGCTCGGCCCCTAGCACGCGATTAACGTCACGACATCCAATATTTAATGCTCGAAACACGCAACGTTGAATGGCTGTCCCGGCTGCAAGCCCATGGCCCGAAGCTGGTATCGGCGGTGTTGGCTGCCCTGATACTGCTGCAGCTGATGCAGCTCGGCTATTCACTGCTTGCCAAACCCTTGAAGTCGCCGCAGCCGGTGGTCGCGACGTCCCCGTCGCGGGCTCAGCGTACCGCCGTGGACATACAAACGGTCGTTTCGGCCCACTTGTTCGGCGTCGTCGCGGCGGATCCAGCCGCCCAGGACCCTGAAAACGCCCCCCAAAGTTCGGCCAATCTGCAGCTTGCCGGCACAATCGCGACCCAGAACCCCAAACGCGGGGTGGCCATCATCAGCGACGCCGGCAATCCCGCGAAGGTCTACTCGGTCGGCGAACGCATCGGCGGCGCATCATTGCATTCGGTTTACCTCGACCACGTCATCCTGGATCGTGCCGGGGCGCTGGAAACCCTGCCGTTGCCGCGCCAACTCCTACCCACTGCCCGCACCGCGGCCGCCGTACGCCGCCCTGGGAGCGATCCCCGGACGGTGGCCGCCGTGGACAACATCCGGCGCATGGTGCAGCAGGACCCCGGCATTCTCGATCAAGTGATGCGCACCGTGCCTTCCTATGACAATGCGGCGGGGAAACTGCGCGGCTTTCGCGCCTATCCGGGGCGAAATCGCGCGATATTCGGCAAGTTGGGTCTGAAATCGGGGGATCTGGTGACCGCGATCAACGGCACACCGCTCGATGACCCGCAGCGAAGTCAGGAAGTCTTCAATACCATTCAGACTTCCGATCACGTGACCGTGACCATCGAGCGCGGTGGCCAGAAACAGGATATCAGCTTGAATATTGCACAAGTGGCGGCACAGGCGACCAAGGATCTGGAAAACGACTCGAACACCGGCGCCACCCCGCCGGCCAGCAGCGCCACGCCGCCGAATCCACAGCCAAACAATCCCAATGAAAATTCAAACGAATAGCCGAAGCGGCGGTCGAAGCCGTTCAGCATGCGAGTACCCATGACCGTGAAGCCGACTGAATATTCGTCCAAGCGTCGATATGCCGCCGTATTGGCATTGTCGAGCGTGCTCATGTCGGTGGGGATGCCGGCGGTGCCGCAGCCCAAGGTCCAGCCCCAAGAAGGGGCAACCATCACGCCGAATTACAAAGATGCGGATCTTGGCCAGATCATCCAGGCCGTGGGCGAGGTGACCGGCAAGAACTTCATCATCGATCCGCGCGTGAATGCCAAAGTGACCATGGTGTCCTCGACGCCGATGTCGCCGGCGGCGTTTTACGAAGCATTCCTGGCGGTGCTGCAGGTGTACGGCTACGTGGCGGTGCCGGCCGGCAAGGTCATCAAGATCGTGCCCAACACCGACCTGCGGCAGCTACCGGCCAACGATCTGCCGAACAACGTAAGCTCGACCTCGGACGAGATCGTGACGCAGATCGTGACCTTGAAGAATGTGAGCGCCGCACAACTGGTGCCGATGCTGCGGCCGCTGGTCCCACCCTATGGACATCTGGCCGCCTACCCCGGCGGCAACATGCTGATTATTTCCGATCGTGCCAGCAACGTGAGCCGTGTGGTGCGCATCATCGAGCGGATGGACGAGAGCGGCGATGAACCCATCGAGGTCATCCCGCTGCACAATGCCGGTGCGGCCGATGTGGTGCGCATCGTCAATTCTCTCAATCAGGGAGCGGCCGCCGAAGCCGGCGGCGCCATCATCAAAGTGGTCGCCGACGAGCGTACCAACAGCATTCTCTTGACCGGAGAGCGATCGGCGCGTCTGCGGCTCAAGGCACTGATATTCAACATGGATACTCCAGTGGCCTCCGGCGGCGACATCCAAGTGCGCTATTTACGCTATGCCGATGCGGAAAAAATTGCCGACAAGCTCAAAGGTCAGGCCACAGCCTCCGCCAAGGCGCAAGGCGGTCCGCCTGTCGCCGCTCCGGCCCCCGGCGGCGGCACCTCCAATGTCGACGCCAGCGTCACCATATGGGCCGATGTCGCGACCAATGCACTCATCATTACGGCGCCGCCGAAAATCATGAAGTCGCTCATGGGAGTCATCGACAAGCTCGATATCCGCCGCGCGCAGGTCCAGGTGGAAGCCATCATCGTCGAAGTCGACGTCAACAAGAGTTCGAATCTGGGTGTGCAGTGGCTGCTGTTTGGACAGGGCAACAGCACCGTGCCAGCCGGCATCATCAACTTGCCCGGCACCGGCACGAGCATCGTCGATCTGGCGACGGCCGTGCTGGGTGTCACTCAGGGCACCACCTCCACGACCACCACGGGCGTACCCGGCGTGGTGGGCACACCCACCATCAGCGGGAACACGGTGGGCACCGGCGCGACGGTCGCAGTGGGCCGGGTCGTGAACAACGGCGTCAGTTTTGCCGCTCTCATCCAGGCGCTGCGTAGCGACGGCAGCAGCAACATCATCTCCACCCCCTCGCTGATCACGATGAACAACGAGGAAGCCGAGGTGAAAGTCACCCAGGAGATCCCGCTGATCACCGGATCGTTCTCCAATACGACCCAGGCCGTGGGGGGCACGACCAGCCCCTTCCAGACCATTCAGCGCGAAGAGGTGGGCACGATATTGAAGGTCACGCCGCACATCAACGAGGGCAACTCCGTCCAGCTCAAGATCGAACAGGAAGACTCCGCGCCCGGCGCGAAATTGACGGATTCAGCGGATATTTCGACCAACAAGCGCTCCATCAAGACCACCGTGTTGGTCGAGGACGGCGGCATCATCGTGCTCGGCGGACTCATATCGGACACGGTGACCGAAAGCGAGGACCGGGTACCAGGGCTCGGGGCCATTCCCATCATCGGCAATCTGTTCAAGTCGCGCAGCGGTTCCCGCCAGAAGAAGAATCTGGTGGTTTTCATCCGCCCGCGAATCATGCGCGATGCCGATGCCACCGAGAGCGCCAGCGAGGCGGCGTACAATGACGTGCGACGCAGTCAGCAGAACCTCAATGGCGGACATGTCACGCTGCTGCCCGGGCAGAAACAGCCGGTGGTGCCGGCCATTCCTCCAGGGATTGCCTTGCCGCCCCCGCCGGCGCCCTCGGAGACGAACGCGCAAGGCGCGCGGCCCAATCCGCAGTTTACCGCGCCGCTGCCTCCCGTCCCGCAGCCTGACGCCGCGCCCAAGCCATGAACGCTGAGCTTCAAGACCCCGAACAGCCGCGGAAACTGTCGTTTCCGTTTGCGAAGCGGCACGGGATCTTGGTTCGCGGCGTCTCGGAGGGTTCGGCCGACACGGTTTGCCGGCCCGGGGTGAGTCCGCAGAGCCTGGCCGAGGTGCGCCGCTTCGTCGGGGTTCCCTTGAAGCTGCAGCGGGTCTCGGTGGATGCATTCGACTCGATGCTGCGCATTGCCTACGAAGCGGGCTCCGGCGCGGCGATGCAAATGCTGGAAGGCCTGGACGACAACACGGATCTGGCGCATCTGGCCGAAGACATTCCCGAGTCCTCCGACTTGCTCGAAAGCGACGATGAAGCGCCCATCATCCGCTTGATCAACGCCCTGCTCACCCAGGCGGTGAAGGAAAACGCCTCGGACATCCACATCGAGCCCTACGAGAACAGGCTGGTCATTCGCTTTCGCGTCGATGGCGTGCTGCGCGAGGTGCTGCAAACCAAACGTGCCGTCGCACCGCTGGTGGTTTCCCGCATCAAGGTGATGTCGAAGCTCGATATCGCGGAGCGCCGCCTGCCGCAGGACGGCAGAATTTCCCTGCGCATTGCCGGCCGCGCGGTGGACGTCCGCGTATCCACCCTGCCCTCCGGACACGGCGAACGGGTGGTGCTGCGCCTGCTCGACAAGCAGGCAGGCAGGATCGAGTTGACTTCGCTCGGGATGGATCCGCGAACTCAAGATACGATGGATGAGATCATCCACAAGCCCCACGGCATCATTCTGGTGACCGGGCCCACCGGCTCGGGCAAAACCACCACACTGTATGCCAGCCTCGAGCGCATCAACGACAACACGCGCAACATCATGACGGTCGAGGACCCGATCGAATACTACATAGACGGCATCGGTCAAACTCAGGTGAACACCAAGGTCGAGATGACCTTTGCGCGCGGCTTGCGCGCCATCCTGCGCCAAGACCCCGACGTGGTCATGGTCGGCGAAATTCGCGATCTTGAAACCGCGCAAATCGCGGTGCAGGCGAGTTTGACCGGCCACTTGGTGCTCTCGACCCTGCATACCAACACGGCGGTGGGCGCGGTGACCCGCTTGCGGGACATGGGGATAGAACCCTTCCTGCTCTCCTCGAGCTTGATCGGCGTGATGGCACAGCGCCTGGTTCGGGTGCTGAATCCCGCGAACCGGGAGAAATTCACGGCCGGCGAATACGAGCGCCGGCTGCTGAATCTCGACCCCGACGGCAGCCCGGTGGAGTTGTATCGGCCGAGCAACGATCCGGGCAGCGGCTACCGCGGGCGTACCGGAATCTACGAACTCATCGCGGTCGACGATCACATGCGCACCATGATCCATGACGGCTCCTCCGAGCAGGATCTCGAGCGCTACGCACGCACCGCAAGCCCCGGCATTCGCGATGACGGCCGCCGCAAGGTGATGGCGGGCGAGACAACGCTGGAAGAAGTGCTGCGCGTTACCCGCGAGGATTGAGAGAGGTTTAAGGGAAAATGGGTGCGTTTGAATACACGGCACTTGATGCCCAAGGCCGCGAACGCAAAGGCCTCATCGAGGGCGACACCGCCAAGCACGTCAGACAGCTGCTGCGCGACAAACAGCTGCTGCCCATGGACATCCAGGAGACCGCGCAGCAGGAACTGAAGCAAAGCCGCCGGCGCCGCTTCATGCGCCGTGGTCTATCCAGTTTGGATTTGGCGCTGCTCACGCGCCAGCTGGCCACGCTGCTGCGATCCGGCCTGCCGCTCGAGGAAACGCTGCAAGCGGTTGCCGAGCAAACCGAAAAGCCGCGCGTGCAGCGGATCGTGCTGGGTGTGCGCAGCAAGGTGGTCGAAGGGCATCCCCTGGCCGATGGTTTGAGGGATTTCCCGCAGGCGTTCCCGGAAATCTATCGCGCCACGGTCTCCGCCGGAGAGCAATCGGGCAAACTGGATCAAGTACTGGAGCGGCTGTCGGACTACACCGAGTCGCGTCAAGTCATGGGCCAGCAGGTGAGCAATGCCCTGGTCTACCCCATCGTACTACTGGTTCTGTCCTTCGGCATCGTGTCGTTCCTGCTCGCCTACGTGGTACCGCAAGTGGTGGCGGTGTTCGAATCGAGCAACCAGGAATTGCCGGTGGCCACGCGCGTTCTCATCGGCATGAGCGACCTGATTCGCCACTATTGGTTCTACGCGCTGGCGGTCCTCGGCGCGGCGACGTGGGGGTTCCTGCGTTGGCTCAAAGGCCCGGCAGCACGCTTGAAATTCGATCGATTTCTGCTGCGCGTGCCGGTGGTCGGCAAACTCATTCGCGGACTCAATACCGGTCGATTCTCCCGCACTTTCAGCATCTTGACTGCCAGCGCCGTGCCGGTGCTCGAGGCGCTGAGAATTTCGGCCGAGGTGGTCACCAACCTGCCGATGAAACGCGCGGTCGAAGAAGCGGCGCTGCGGGTTCGTGAAGGCGCGCCCATCGGCAGATCGCTCGCCGCGCGCAAGCTCTTCCCCCCGATGATGATCCATCTGATCAGCAGCGGAGAAAGCAGCGGCGAGTTGGAAAAGATGCTCGAGCGCGCCGCGACCAATCAGGAGCGCGAGATGGATGGCCTGTTGTCGAACATGACCAACCTGCTGGGGCCTTTGATGGTGGTATTCATGGGCGGCATCGTGATGTTCATCGTGATTGCGCTGTTGCTGCCGATATTCCAACTCAACGATTTGGTCAAATAGTCGGTCCAATTGTCAACTGAGAGGTGGGGTATTGCACGGCAGCCGCGTTTCCGTTTATAACGCGCGCGTGTGAGTCGACTAATCGCTTCAAGGCATGAACGAGAAACCCGAATCGGAAGAGTTCGAGGAAGAGGACGCCGAGGACGCCACACCCGGCGGCGAGGATGTCGACGTGGATCACATCATGCGCGACGTCGATTCTCAGAGGCGCCGTGCCCCGAAGGGAGCGGAGCCCGCGTGGCGGCGTCTTGAACGGGTCATGGAAGAACGGCGCACCGCTGAGCTGATGAGCGATTTCGACGACTACGAGATTGCGGGCGCCGAGGACGGCACGGACGGCGATTCGGACGAACCCGACGAGAATGAGCCAGGCGCCAAGACTCCCAAGAAGAAGAAGAAAACCCGCTGAGGATATGCGAGCGGGGGCGCAATTCACGCCCGCCGCGAAGTTCATTTGCTTCGATTGATGAGCGCATTGGTGCCGCGGCGCCGGGTGGTAGTACGGCGAGCGGCAGCTTAGGACGGTAATGTGCCAAACTGCTGTTGATGTCGCCGACCGAACAATATTCGCAGCGCCTGGCCGAACACGACACGCATCTCGCACGCTACGATGTACTGGATGCGCGCATTGAGAGCATCCGGCTCGGGTTAGGTGCCGCATTTCTGGTCATCGCGTGGCTGTGCTTCGGCCCGTTTTCAATATCGCGCGGGTGGCTGGCCGTGCCGGTTCTCGGGTTCATCGCCATACTGGTCTGTCACCAACGTGTCCGCAGCCTCCGCACCCGAGAGCAGCGAGCCGTGCAGTTCTATCGCGCCGGCCTCGCGCGTATCAAGGATCAGTGGAGCGGCAAGGGTACGACGGGCACGCGCTTCGAGGCTCGACACCACATTTATGGCGATGATTTGGACCTATTCGGCGCGGACAGCTTGTACGAATTGCTGTGCGCCGCTCGGACGCAGATGGGAGAGAACATTCTGGCGCAATGGTTGCTCGCCCCCGCGGACATCGAAACGATTCGCGCAAGACACGCCAGCATTGCGGATCTGCGCGGTCGCTTTGCGTTTCGCGAAGCCATGGCGATCGACGGTGAATCCCTGAAGATCGTGTTGCATCCCGACACGCTCGACGCATGGTCCCGGGCGCCGAACCGGCTCGATAATATGTGGATTCGCAGCAGCGCCCGGCTGATCGCCGGTCTCGCCATCGCGGCCGTTGCCGCGTGGGCCGTCTGGGGAGCACTGTTCCCCCTGCTCGCCGTCGTCATGATGGAGATTGCCATCATGTTTTTCCTGCGGAAACCGATCCATGCGGCCATCACCACCGTCGAAAACGCCTTCGAGGACCTCAAAGGCCTGTCGGTCCTGTTGAATCGCATCGAAGCGGAGCGCTTCGATGCCAGGCCCTTGCAGCTCCTGCAACTCCAGTTGTCGTCGCATGGCCTCGGGGCGTCCGCCGCGCTTTCCAAGCTCGCGACCATCGTCAATTTCGTCGAGTCGCGCCGCAATCCCATCCTCGCGCCACTCATGCTGCTGCTCATGTACCCGCTGCAAACAGCACTCGCCGCCGAGCGGTGGCGCAGAGCCCACGGCGCCGGTGTTCGCTCCTGGCTCGCCGCACTCGGCGAGGTCGAAGCGCTGATCTCACTCGCGCAGTACGCCTACGAGCACTGTGATGATCCTTTTCCACGGTTCCTCGACGGTCCGCCGGCATTTGAGGCGCGGGGTTTGGGTCACCCGCTGATCCCCGCCGCCGCGCGCGTATGCAACGATGTGGGCATCTGCGCGGAGACGCCGGTTTTGTTGGTGAGCGGCTCGAATATGTCGGGCAAGAGCACCCTGTTGCGCACCATTGGAATCAATGCCGTGCTTGCGATGGCCGGGGCGCCGGTGCGTGCCAAGTCCCTGCAACTCACGCCGCTGCAAATCGGCGCCAGCATCCGTATCAACGATTCGCTGCACGAGGGCAGCTCGCGTTTCTATGCCGAGATCACGCGTCTGCGCCAATTATTCGAGCCTTCCCGGCTGCCGCTGCTGTTTTTGCTGGACGAATTGCTGCAGGGTACGAATTCGGCCGATCGGCGGGCCGGGGCGCAAGGGCTCATTCGGGCATTGATCAAGAAGGGAGCGATCGGCCTAATCAGCACTCACGATCTGGCATTGACGGATATCGCCGGGCTCGAGCCGGGCGCAATCAGGAACGTGCATTTTCAAGACGAACTGGTAGATGGAAAACTCGAGTTCGATTTCAAATTGCGCGATGGCGTGGTCGCCAAGAGCAACGGCATCGAACTGATGCGGTCGATAGGGTTGGATGTATAGAGATTAGTGAAAATTCCGCGATGCCACCACAAGATCGCCCAGCAGCGATGAGAGATTCGTCAGCCGCTGCGCGATGACATGCTGCACATGGCCCTCGCGCTGCAGCTCGCCGCGCACCTCGAGCAGACGCGATTCCAACAGCGCGGCACGCTGCTCGACCGCCACGCGATTCCACACGATCAAATTCACATAGCCGGTTTCGTCTTCCATGGTGACGAAAATGACGCCGCCCGCACTGCCCGGCCGCTGGCGCGTGATGACCAGACCCGCCGTGGTCACCAGTTTGCCGTTAGGCTGTTCCCACAATTCCTGCGTGGGCATCACACCCCGCCGTTGCAGCTTCTCGCGCAGCAGCGCCAACGGGTGACGGCGCAGGGTGAATCCCTGGCTGCGATAGTCGGCGACGATGTCCTGGCCCTCGCGCGGCGCGCGCAGCAGCGGAACGCCTTCATCGACCGCGGTTGCCGCAGGCAGCAAAGGCAGCGCTCGCTCCACGCCCGTAACCTGCCATACCGCGCGATGCCGATGACCGCTTAATTTCGCCAAGGCATCCGCCGCGGCAAGCGCCTCGAGATCGCGCCGATCGAGCGCGGCGCGTTCGGCCATGTCCGCAATACTGTCGAAATGGCGCGCTGTCCGCGCGGCCAGCAGCCGCGCGGCACCTTGCTGCGACAGATGCTTCACGAGACGCAGTCCCAGACGCAAGGCCGGCCGCCCATCCTCGCGCCGCTCGAGGGTGCAATCCCAGCCGCTGATCGTCACATCCACGGCGCGCACTTCCACCCCGTGAACGCGTGCATCGCGCACCAATTGCGCCGGCGCGTAGAAACCCATCGGCTGACTGTTGATGAGCGCCGCGCAAAACGCCGCCGGCTCGTAGTGTTTGAGCCATGCGGAGATGTAGACCAGCAGGGCGAAGCTGGCGGCGTGCGCTTCCGGAAATCCATACTCGCCGAAACCCAGGATCTGTTTGAAAATCCGTTGCGCAAAACTGTCCGCGTAACCCCTGGCACGCATGCCGTCGATCAACTGCTTTTGGAAGGGCTCCAGGCCGCCTTTGCGCTTCCACGCGGCCATGGCGCGGCGCAGCCGATCGGCTTCGCCCGGGGAAAACCCGGCCGCCACAATCGCCAGCTGCATGACTTGCTCTTGAAAGATCGGCACGCCCAGCGTGCGCCTCAGTACTGCCTCGACCTCCTTGCTGGGATAGCTCACCGGCTCTTCGCCGTTGCGTCGGCGCAGGTACGGATGCACCATTTCGCCTTGAATGGGACCCGGACGTACGATGGCCACTTCGATCACGAGGTCATAGAAATTCCGCGGTTTGAGGCGCGGCAGCATGGACATTTGCGCGCGCGATTCGATCTGGAACACCCCGATGGTGTCGGCGCGGCAAATCATGTCATACACGGCCTGATCTTCACTCGGTATGCTCGCCAGTTCGAGGTGGCCGGCGGCCGTGGATGCGCCGCCGAAATCATTGATGAGGTGAAACGTCCGGCGTATCGCGCTCAGCATCCCCAAGGCCAGCACATCGACCTTCAGCAACCCCAGCGCATCGAGATCGTCCTTATCCCATTCGATGACGGTGCGGTCCGGCATTGCCGCATTCTCGATGGGCACGAGTTCATCCAAGCGGCCGCGGGCGATGACGAATCCGCCCACGTGCTGCGACAAATGACGGGGAAAGCCTAGGATCTCCGCCGCCAGCGCGATGAGGCGCACGATCACAGGATCGTCAGGATCTACACCTGAGGCGCGAATGCGTTCCGGATCGATGCGCTGGCCATCCCACCATTGCATGCTCTGCGCGAGCCTGTCGACTTGCGCAAGATCCAATCCTAGGGCCTTGCCCACGTCCCGCAGGGCGCTGCGCGGACGGTAGCAGATCACGGTGGCGGCGAGCGCGGCGCGGTCGCGGCCGTATTTTCGGTAGATATATTGGATGACTTCTTCGCGCCGCTCATGCTCGAAGTCCACGTCGATATCCGGCGGCTCGTTGCGCTCTTTGGATATGAAACGCTCGAACAACATGGACATGCGCGAAGGATCCACCTCCGTGATGCGCAGGCAGTAGCAGACGGTCGAGTTGGCCGCGGAGCCCCGGCCCTGGCAGAGGATCTTTTGCGAGCGCGCATAATCGACGATATCGTGCACGGTGAGGAAAAAGGGCTCGAATTTCAGCTCCGCGATCAAGCGCAATTCGTGCTCGATGTTCTCGCGCACGCCGGCCGGCACCCCCGCCGGCCAGCGGTAGGCGCAGCCTTGCATCGTCAGTGCGCGCAAATGGCTTGTGGGAGTTTCTCCCGCAGGCACGATCTCTTCCGGATACTCATAGCGCAGCTCATCGAGTTTGAAAGTGCAGCGCTCGGCGATCACCAATGATTGCGCCAACAACGGCGCGGGGTACAGCTCGCTCAAGCGCCGCAGGGAACGCAAAGATCGCTCGCCATTCGGATACAGGGCGTAGCCGGCGGCTTGCAGCGGCTTTCTCAAGCGAATGGCCGTCAGCACGTCCTGCAAAGCGCGGCGGCTGCGCCGATGCATATGCACATCGCCCGCCGCCACGCATGGCAGCCGCAACTTGCGCCCCAGCGCTTCGAGCAGTTCCAAGCGCTGCATGTCATGGCCGCCGGTCAGAAGCTCCACGCCCACCCATAAGCGTCCCGCGAATCGATCCTGCAACCAGCGGCCATCCTCCTCCTGGCGCGCCCATACCCCCTTCTCGGTGCGCGGCAGCCAGATGATCAAGCATCCGGCGAGCGAATCCTCCAGATCGGTGCGTGCGAGCGCATAGCATCCCTTGTGGGAGGCGCGGCGCGCTTTGCTGATCAAGCGGCTCATGGCGCCATAGCTCGCCCGGTCGGTGGCGAGCGCGATGATTTTAAGTTGACTCGGGCCATCCTGGCCCTCGCCCTGCGGGCGCCCTGCGCGCGCCGGCTCCGGCATCCTGCCTACGCATTGACTCGGGCCATCCTGGCAGTTGAGCTCGGTGCCGATGATCAAGGGCAGGCCATGCTCTTTGGCGGCGACGTGGGCTCGCACCACGCCCGCCAGCGTGCACTCATCGGTGAGTGCCAGAGCGCTGTAGTTCAAAGCTTTCGCCTGCGCGACCAATTCTTCAGGCTGCGAAGCGCCGCGCAGGAATGAGAAATTGCTCAATGCATGCAGTTCGGCGTACACGTAGCCCTCAAGCGAATACGCCGTGTACAAACCAGCGTTTGGAATGACGGTCCTGGAAAACCCAGAGCCGGATGCCATGGGGGTGACTCGGGGCATGGCCCTCGCCCTGCAGGTGCCCTATAAGCGCCGGCGCCGGCTTCCTGCCTACGCGTAGACTCGCGACGTAATAATCGCGCGCCACACCTTTACCGTCCCACCACCCGCTCTCGATACGTTCGGGGCCTTGCAGGATTTCCGGTTTGGACAATGGCAAAGGCTCGTTCAGCAGCCACACCGGGCGCGGCATGCTCTGATCGATCATCCCCGCCTTGGGCCTAAGCGCGGCGGCAAAACGCAGTTCATGCACCCGCCGCCACGCCGCTTCAGGCCTATGTTCCGGATTTAAACAAACGCCATACACCGCTGCCTCGCCCAAACGTGCGCGCAGGCGTTCCACCAGTTGTGGCGCGCTATCGCGACTGCCTGCGCCCGCGAATCCAGCGAAGACATCGATGGAGCTTGCCGGCAGTCCCCTCAAGGGACCGGAAATGAGTTCCATGCCGCGCACCGGCGCCTCGAGTTCCAGCCGCCTCAGCTTTTGACAGAGCACATCGCTCAAACGCCGGCGTTCACTCGTAACGCTCGCGAGGCCGAGCGGTACTCGCGTCGGCGGCGCTGTGCGATGCCGAAGTCTTAGCTGCAAGACCTGCACACCCGCCTGGCGCTCGAGCAAGAACTGCGCGCAGCGCGAGATCAGCGGTTCGAGCGCCTTTTCCAGATAAGCAACATGCTCGATTTCCGTGTCGAAATCGCAGCGCTCCCGAAAACGCTCACGCGGCACGAAAGCTCTGCGCGGTGCAGGCTGCCGCGCCAAGGCAATGTCCAGATCCTGCACCCTGGCCGGATGCAACCGGCGCGCAAGACCGGCGCGCGGCAGGCGCATCAATTCGCCCAGACGCGTGACCCCCATGGCGCGCAAGGTTTGCAGCACCTCATCGTCCCAGGCCGTACAAACCAGGGGCACCTTGGCGAGTCGGCCCGCCAGCGCCTCAATATCCTCGATCGGCTCAAGGTCACCGGCGCGTGCCAGCCACAGCGCCGCCAGAGTCGAGGGCGCGGTGGCGCTCCGGGCCGGCAGCGCCAGTTGCCGCCAACAGGCATCCAGGTCGGCATGCAGACGCGGCAGCGAACCGAACAATCTCACGCTGCCCCTAATCTCCAGCAACAACGCGTTGGGCGCCTCGATGCTGACGAAAGAAGTAAACGCCTGCGCGTGCAGACAGAGTTGCTGTAATACGGCGGCTGAGGACTCCCGAACCATTTCCGGGAACACCACGGCATACCAAAGTTGACGGCGTTGCGGCCGGCTAGGATGCGTCGCTGGAGTCTGCGACGCCTGGGTGTGCGGCGTGCGCGATGGGGGTGCAGACGACACTGCGGGGATGGAGGCCGGTAGAGCGCCGACACGGCCCACCGTAGGGAGTGCAGACTCGGCGAGGCGGTATTCGGCGGCGGCAAACAGGTCTGCCGTCCGAGATTTTGCAGAGCGCATTCTCAAGGGGCACCAAGATCTACCGGTCCCGACCGACCGCCTTGCACTTTGAGCAGATCGAGGCGCACCTCGTGTTCACCCCGGCTCATGACCATACGCAAGCTGGCCGGCGAAGATTCGAAACGATGTCTCTCGGGGCGAAACAACACACCGAGCGAACCGCCTGCTTCGGCGGCGAGTTTCAGGCGCCGCAGCCAGCGGTCATCGGTACCTTTCAACCAGAGCAACACGGCAGCACAGACTCCCGAACTCAAAGCCTGCTCAGCTGCCCACAGAGCCTCCGTGGCCGTACTTGGCCGAACCACCAGCAAATGCCCCAGCTCGATCCCCTGCTGCGCCAAGGCGGGCGCATAGGGCTCGTAAGGAGGCGCAATCCAGACGAGCCACGGCACCTCACGGCCGTCCTGGACGTTGCGCTGGCATGCCGCCAACGCCGGCAAGAACAGCTGCACTTCGCCAACACCGGTCTCATCCGTCAGTACTTCGATGAGCGACGCCGTCGGCCACCCACCCCCCGGCAAGCGGGCATCCAGCGAGCTCTTACCGGTGGACCAAACCGGGCGAGCGGGGGCGGCCGAAGCGTCTTTTAACTTCCAGACACGCGCATCGGCCAAAATATCGACGAGCGATACTTGACGCTCGCCCATCCTGGGCTCGCGCCGTTGATGCGGGCCATCCTCATGCGGCATCCACATCTTTGCCACGACGCAGGACACCGACCACCACCCCTTCGATGATCATGGGCTGCTCTTTGAGGTCGACACGAATGGGTTCGAAATCGGCGTTTTCAGGCAGCAGCCACACGATCGGCCCTTCTTGGCGATAGCGCTTGACGGTGACCTCGTTTTCCAAGCGCGCGACCACGATTTGACGATTACGCACTTCCGGCGTGCGATGCACGGCCACTAAATCCCCATCCAGAATGCCGGCATTCTTCATACTCATGCCCTGCACTTTCAGCAGGTAATGCGGCTGCGGCTGAAATAGTTTCGGATCGATTTGATAGCGCTTTTCAATATGCTCTTCCGCCAAGATCGGCCGGCCGGCGGCCACGCGGCCGATGAGCGGCAGACCCAATTGTTCACGCAGAATGTCTTTGAGCTGAATGCCACGAGAAGCGCCGGGAATCAGATCGATCACGCCTTTACGCTGCAAGGCGCGCAAGTGCTCCTCGGCCGCATTCGGGGATTTAAACCCGAGCGTGCGCGCTATTTCCGCCCGGGTGGGAGGCATGCCGCTTTCGGAAATGGCATTTTGAATCAGCCTCAAGATCTGAGTTTGGCGGGGTGTGAGATCCGACATGGTTCACCTGTATATGCAGACATATGCTGTTATTATATACAGTCCGTGGGCGCTGGCAAGTCATGATGGAAAATCTCGAAGCCCGGGATGCCCATAGCAGGCAATCTTCTCGTCCCCAACCGCGCCTAACTCAAGCGGCGGCGACCACTTCAGCAATCTGTCCATACCACTCTCGGAACAACAACGGCTGCCGAGCGCGGCACTGCCATGCCGCAATCGAACTCAACCTTCAATCTCAGGTCCCCAAAAATCCCGCGGCTGCCATCGAATGCGCAGCTCTAAATTCTTAGACCAATATTCCGTATCAAGTATATGTCGGACGTCAGTAACGCTCGTTCATGTACCGCCTGCAAATTCCTCGCACGGTCAGGCGTAAATTTTGCATTTAAATGGCGCATTCTTAATGTTGGCCCTACCTGTCAGAAATGAACTACGCTGGAAAGCGTCTTGATATACCGACAAAACGCTATTTTCAGTTGCAATCGAAGCGCGAATTTGGCTTTATGTAGGACTGTGCTGCGACGCGGGCGGCCCCGATGGCGGGATCGTTCCGGCTGTGGCAACACATCGGATTTTCCGACGAATGAATTAACCCTAGGGGAATATTTTTATGAATCTGACAAACACACTAAAGGTCTCTCTCGCCGCGGCTTGCGTCGTTGCATTCGCGGGGTGCCAAGACCTCAAGCCGATCCAGGCGCAGATCGATGACCTGAAGTCACAGGTCAGCAAACTGCAGGGCGACACGTCGAAAGCGGCCAGCGAAGCGGCGGCTGCGCACGCTGCAGCAAATAGCGCCCAATCGGCGGCCTCCGGCGCGCAGAGCACGGCAAATCAGGCATTGTCGACCGCGCAGGCGAATTCGACTGCCATTGAAGCGATCAACGAGAAGATCGATCGCATGTTCAAGAAGTCCGTCTCGAAGTAATCGATTGCTCTAAACCTTTGAACGCCGCGGTAACCCCGCGGCGTTTTTTTATTGGGGGTGTTACTACGCAGATGATCCAAGCCATTTCACAGTACGGCTTTTAGCCGCTCCCACCATTCATGGTCGTAGCCTATGGCCTCAATGGGCCGCCGCTTCAGCGACTGAGCAGTCCAGTGCGTCGACGCACATCGGCGCATACTTTCTGCAAGCTTCCCGGATGGCGAACCTTGAGCCTTCGGGCCGTCGTCGCGAAGGCATTGGTGGCTTTGACGACATCCTCCACGATGCCCGCCGCGCGTGCCACGCCCCATTCATCCGCTACTGCGATTATTTCCGCGCCGGTCGGGCAGACAAAGCCTTGCCGAAAGGACAGGGTGTGCTCACCTCGGCCGCTGATGTCCGGCACTAAATCGAACGCCGGCGACAGGCGAAAACCATCTGGACGCGCCAGTATCCAGAAATTTTTGAGGTGATCATCAACATTGCCGATGGCGGCATTGAAGACCATGTGCCGGCAGCGCGGCCAAGTCATCTGCAGGGGAAGCAGAATGTTTGCGCAGAACCTGAGCAAGCTCAGAATACCCATGCACATAAATGCCGGGACGTTCTTTGCACAGCGTGCGCAGACTCACCATATGGTACCGACCGCCCCTGGCACTGACATCGAAGCGCTTGACCATGAGCACGCGCCGAGCACCGATTGTCTGCAATCGCGACTCCGGGACTTCAAGTCCCGCACGCCGAGCCAGCTCTAGACAGGTTGCTTCGAGGCCAACGACGTCATAGGCATCATCGCGGGTGCGACTGGGGAATTTGGCGAGCCACTCTCCGGACTCATCGTGTACGAGCGCCTTGGGCCTCGCGCCGCCGGCGCGGCTGCTGCCCTCCAAGAGACGGCGAAATTCATCACCCGGTGGCAGTGTCCCAGCCTCGAATTGCGCGGCCGCCGCCAGGAGCTTTCGCAGCGCAGTGCTAGGAACACTTTGATCGGGACGAGGGGCGGTATCAGTCGCCGTAAATAGAAGTGCCCCGGTGCCGCCACCTCGCATGCGCAGCAGCATCTCAGGTGATGTCGGCGTGCCGCCATCGGCGGTGATCGCTACCGCGAGCAAACGCCGACCCCAGTCGTCCGGGAGCGCATCGTCGAACACCGCTAGAGGTGGATACAGCATCTCTGCCCGAAACCGTCGCGCAGCATCCAAAGGGAGAGACACCGGATCAAGCGCGAAGGCGCCAGCCTCACTCGCCCAGGCACGAGTGTATTCGAACTCGGATTCGAAACGTCCGCTGTTGCGGTCCGGAGCCGTGGTGGCCAGCTCCCCGACCAGGCGGATCGCCCCCTCCGGGTGTCGCACCCAGACAAATATATGCTTGATCAAGCTCGTCTCGAGGCTCGCTGTCGGATACGAGCACGAGGCGCACGCGCCTGCTCGAGGAGGCTCGCCTTCTGGGCCAACACGCCATTCAGATCATCGAGATGGTCGAGAACCCACAAGGCCTTGACCCACGCGCCGATCTGCACCGTGGCCGCGCCATGTTCCATCGCCCGGAGCGTTCCCGCACCGACTCCAAGGCGCTGCGCGAACACCGCCATGGTGTCGTTACGCGCGAGACGAAATGTCTTCAGGCGGATTCCGAGTTCCGATAGCCGTTCCTGCTGTTCCTTAACATCCATCATAATGGAGATTAATCGACAAAATGGCGATAAAAGACAGTATAGCAGAGATTAATAATCAGTCAGACGGGCACGTCGCGGGCAGATTCATCCGGCAGAACGAATACCCTAAGACCTAGGTATCCGGCACAACCTTGTTTGCCAGCAGATCATGGAACTCTTCGCGGAACCGATGCAGGGCCGCCTCCCGCGTCCTCAGAGCAGCCTCTCGCGCAGCCCCTCAATATCGAATGAGCGCCGATCCCCAGGTGAATCCGCCGCCGAATGCCTCGAGCAGCAACAGCTGCCCGCGCTTCACTCTACCGTCGCGGATGCCGGTGTCGAGAGCCAGCGGCACGGAAGCCGCGGAAGTATTGCCTTGGGTGTCGATGGTCACGATCACCCGTTCCATGGGAAGCTCGAGACGCTTGGCAATGGCTTCGATGATGCGGATATTCGCCTGGTGCGGAATCAGCCAGTCGAGCTCCGACTTCGAAATATTGTTGGCATTCAAGGTCTCCGTCACCAATTGCCCCAAGGTGTTCACTGCCACCTTGTAGACCTCGTTGCCCTTCATCTGCACGCCGGCCTTGCCCTCGCGCACCAGCTTGAAACCCTTGGAAACGCCGTCCGGGTACGTCAGCAGGTCTTTGTACTTGCCGTCCGAATGCAGCCGCGTGCTGATGATGCCGGGCTCCTCCGAGGGTTTGAGAATCACGGCGCCCGCGCCGTCCGCGAACAGCACACAGGTGCCGCGGTCGTTCCAGTCGACGATGCGGGTCAGGGTCTCGGCGCCGACCACCAGCGCACACTTTGCCTCACCGAGCCGAACGAATTTGTCCGCAACGCTCAACGCATAGACGAAACCGGTACACGCAGCCTCCATGCTGAATGCCGGACAACCGTGGATTCCCAGCCGGTCCTGCAGCAAGGTACCTACATTGGGAAATACCAGGTCCGGGGTCGTGGTGCCGACGCAAATGAGATCGATGTCCTCCGGCGTGACGCCGGCGGCGTCCATGGCGCGTCGCGCCGCATGCTCCGCAAGATCGGTGGTGGTTTCCCCCTCCGCTGCGACATGACGCTGTGAAATCCCGGTGCGGGTGCGAATCCACTCATCGCTGGTATCGACCAGCTTTTCGAGATCGGCGTTGGTCAGGATTTTTTCGGGCAGATAACTGCCGGTACCGGCGATTCTTGAGTACATTGAAATCCTTCAAGCGCCGCGCAAAACGCTCAACCGTTGCGCGATACGGGCAGGCACCCCGCCGCGCGCCTCCGCGATCGCCACTTCGACGGCGCGTTGAAAGCCAAATAGATCGGTGCCCCCATGACTCTTGATGACGATGCCGTTCAAACCGACCATCGCCGCCCCATTATAGAGGCGTGGATCTATCCGCGTGCGCAGTGCGTTGAGCGCCGGCCGCGCCGCCAGATATCCCAGCTTACGCAGCGGCGAGCGCGCGAACTCCTCGCGCATGGCATTGGTGATCAAGCGCGACGCGCCCTCCATCACCTTCAACGCGATATTGCCCGTGAAGCCGTCGGTCACCACGACATCGACCTTGTCCGAGAAAATATCATGGCCTTCGACGAAGCCCACATAGTTGATGTCCGCGGCGGCCAACAAGTTATTGGCCGCCTGCACGATATCGTTGCCCTTGACCTCTTCCTCGCCGATATTGAGCAGCCCCACGCGAGGCCGCGGGTGTGCGCCCTCCAAATCCGCTGCCAGTACCGAGCCCATCACGGCGAACTGGCACAATTGCGCCGGCGTGCAGGAGGCATTGGCGCCCAGATCCAACATATAGGTGTGGCCGCCGCGCGAGGGGATGATCGAAACGATCGCGGGACGTTCGACGCCCGGCAGCATTTTCAAGACGAAGTGCGCCGTCGCCATCAATGCACCGGTATTGCCGGCGCTGACGCAGGCATGCGCGTCGTTGGCCTTGACCAAATCGATGGCACGACGCATCGATGAGTCCTTTTTACGCCGCAAGGCCTCGCGCGGATGGTCGGTCATCTCGACCACCTCGGTGGCGAAAAGGCAGGCCACGTTGGGCAACGCGGCTCCGTCCAGCTCGCGCTCCAGGTCGGACTGCCGGCCCGTCAGGGTAAACCGCACGTCGGGAAATTCACGGGCCGCCGCGAGCACCGCGGGAACGGAGACCGATGGACCCCGATCGCCGCTCATGGCGTCGATGGCAATATGAAGCGGCGCAGACACGGTGCGCAATTCGCCCGGTGCTTAAATGGACGGCTTATTCTTCGGCAGCTGCCGCATCCGCCTTGGTCTGCAACACTTTCTTCCCGCGATAAAAGCCATCGCGCGAAATGCGGTGGCGCGAGTGAGTCTCACCGCTCTTGGCGTCGATGGACACGGCAGGTGCCGCGAGCGCCGAATGGGAGCGATGCATGCCGCGCTTTGACGGGGTCTTTCTGCTTTTTTGAACTGCCATGGGATATCTGTCCTATCAAGTTTTCTTCAATAAATCCTGCAAAACGGAAAACGGCCGTTGCCGCTCTTCCGACGAAGGTGCCCGGCCGCAGGCTTCCGGCGTGCTGCACGAGGCAATCGCGGGCAGAGCCAAGAGCAACTCTTCCTCTGCCAAATCACGCAAGCTGACCGAGCCTTCATCCATCAAATAAATCTCTCGCGGCGAATCCACCGAAGTGTCCGCCTCGCTCATCGCAAATTCGATCTCGCTGTCGCTGGTCACCGGCAATTCGAAGCCTTGCAGGCAACGCTGGCAAACCAACCGCGGAGCCGCTTGTACGGCCACCATCGCACCCGCCCTTCCGGCCTCGAGCTTCGAGAATGCGAATCGCGCCCTCACCGAGCCGCGCGCATCCGCCAGCAAGTCTTGCAATCGCGGCAGTTCGCTCAGGGCGTATACGCGCTCCAACACGGCCGCGTCTTCCGCCAGGCGCGCGCAGTCTACTCGGTCAGTCGAGCCCGATGCCATGGGCCGCGTATAATAGGGCTCGTTCCCACCCCTGTCAAAACGAATCCGGTGCAAGTCTTTGTTTTTGAAGTCTCCGCCTCCACTGATTTTAGCCTCCACCTCACGCTACCGTCGGGAGCTCCTGTCAAGGCTCGGGCTGGCGTTTTCCAGCCTCGCCCCGGGGGTAGACGAGGCGCCGCAGCCGGGTGAGCAGCCCCAGGCGCTGGTCGCGAGACTGGCCAGGGCAAAGGCTGCAACGGTCGCGTCCCGGCAGCCCGACGCCTGGGTTATCGGCTCAGATCAAATGGCAGTCAGCCGCGACGCGTCGGGTACCGAATCGACGTTGGGCAAGCCCGGAACCGAGATGCGCTGCATGGAACAGCTGCAAGGATGCTCCGGGCGCACCATCGTGTTCCTCACCGCAGTGGCGGTGATGCGCCGACACGATAATGCACTGTTCGAGTTCATCGACAGCACCCGGGTGACATTCCGCACCCTGGATGCGGCCACCATCCAGCGTTATGTGGCCAAGGAGCGGCCGCTCGATTGTGCCGGCGGGTTCAAGAGCGAGGGTCTCGGCATCGCGCTGTGCGAATCCATCGACAGCGAAGACCCTACCGCGCTCATTGGTCTGCCCTTGATCCGATTGAGCGCGACGCTGCGTGCGGCGGGCTTCGAACTACCCTAGTTAATTGGACAAATTCGCTCCTGCGAATTTGTCGGACATCAGCTCCGCTGTCGCCGGCAAATCGCGACTTTTGCCGGCTACGCCATGCCATTGTCGATACCGCGCTTCCGACATGCTGCCGGGTCGAGCATTATGCGCGACGCCTCGGACTCTTCGTCCCGCGTCCTTCCTTCGGCGTTGTCCTGCCTCCTTCCCTCGGTGTCGTCCCGGGTCCTTCCTTCGCGGCCGGCCGCTTCGATGGCTTCGGCGAACCCCGGGCCGGTGACTTGCGCTTCATCGGCGTAATGGCATCGAGCACGGCGGCCAATTCAGCGGGCAGCGGCGCACTGACGTGGAATGGCACACCGGAGCCCGGCCATTCGAACGCCAGGGATTGAGCGTGCAGGAAGGTGCGCTTCAGACCGTGGGCCTTAAGATCAGTGTTTCGCTCGCGGTCGCCGTATTTATCATCGCCCAGCAGCGGATGGCCTGCGAATGCAGCGTGTACCCGGATCTGATGCGTGCGGCCGGTGGGGATGTCGACTTCCATCAATGTGGCCAGGGAGCCGAAGAACTGCACGGGCTTGAAGACGCTGACCGAATCCTTTCCCGCCTGCGCGACGCGCACATGCCGCTCCCCGTGCTGCCGGTTGTCGGTCGCCAGCGGCGCATCGATTCGCTTGGTGCCCAATTGCCAACTCCCCGCGACCAGCGCCAGATAGGTCTTATGCATGCCGCCGTTGCGGATCAGCGCATGCAGGGCGGTGAGCGTGCTGCGGTCACGCGCGACAGCTAGACAGCCGCTGGTATCGCGGTCGAGACGGTGTACCAACTCGAGCGTTTCACGCGGTCGCGATGCGCGCAGCGCCTCGATGATGCCGAAACTCATGCCGCTGCCGCCGTGCACCGCAACGCCGGCCGGCTTGTCGATGACCAGCAAATGCCGGTCTTGGAAAATTACCGAGCGCTCCATCAACTCCAACAGGCTGCTGGAGGGCCTCCCGGGCTCTGCATCGGCGTCTATCCGCACCGGCGGCAGGCGCAGTTCATCGCCCTCTTGGATGCGATATTCGGCATCGACGCGTTTGCGGTTGACCCGTACCTCACCCTTGCGCAAAAGCCGGTATACGCGGCTGCGCGGCACGGTTTTGAAGTGGCGCATCAGGAAATTGTCGATGCGCTGACCGGCCTCATCGGCGGTGACCGTGCGCATGGTCAGCGGGCTCTTGGGCGGCGGCGCAGGCAATGAATCGACAGGCGGGCTGTTCTTGGGTTCGCTCATGGCTCGGGGCGTTGTTCTAACGTGTTGATTACATTGACCGAAGGGAAGCTGTCGTGATAATGTCTCAAAACCGTGTCAGGCGCGACAAACTAGAAGGGCCTTGGCCCTTCCTGATAACGCAAAGACACCGGTTTCCAGTGGTTCCCCATCCGATGGGGAGCTGCATATTAGTTGGTTCTGGAACTCCAGACCATCGCTCGGCCGATGAGACATACGCGCGAGGGCTTAGCTTAAGCTTCGGCGGATGACAAGCGGTTTACCGAGAACAAGGCCCCGGGCTTGCTGTATACGTTTTGGCTTAAAGTGGTGGAATTGATGCCGGTCGCGTTTCTCGCGTTCGGCGCATCCCTGTGCTTTGCCCCATTCAAGACGGCCATCCCGGCTTCTATTCTCAAGCTCTCCTCGGTCCCTACCATATTAGTTGGGGCACATGAAAAGAATGCTCGTCAACGCAGTTCAAGAAGAAGAACTGCGAGTAGCGCTAGTCGACGGTCAAAAACTATACGACTTATCGATTGAGATCCCGTCCCGGGAACAGAAAAAGTCCAATATCTACAAAGGCCGGATTACCCGCGTCGAGCCCAGTCTCGAAGCGGCATTCGTCGAATACGGCGCACAGCGCCATGGTTTCCTGCCGCTCAAAGAAGTCTCCAAGGAGTACTTCCGTGAGCAGCCCGCAAACGGCCGGCTCAACATCAAGGATCTTCTGAAAGAAGGCCAAGAGTTGATCGTTCAGGTGGAGAAGGAGGAGCGTGGTAATAAAGGCGCCGCTCTCACCACGTTCATCAGTCTCGCCGGCCGATTCTTGGTGCTGATGCCCAACAATCCCCGCGCGGGCGGCGTGTCGCGTCGCATCGAGGGCGAGGATCGCGAACAGATGCGCGATGCCATGAATGGGCTGGTCATTCCCGACGGCATGGGCGCCATCGTGCGTACCGCCGGCGTAGGCCGGACCACAGAAGAGCTGCAATGGGATTTGAACAATCTCAAGACGGCTTGGGACGCCATCGTCGCGGCCAACGACGGTAGACCCGCCCCGTTCCTCATCTTTCAGGAAAGCGACGCCGTGACGCGGGGCCTCCGCGATTACTTCTCCGATGACGTCGGCGAGTGCCTGATCGACCAGCCCGAGGCCTTCCAGAAGGCTCAAGAATACATGCAGCGCTTCATGCCGCCGGATGCGCAACGCAAGCTGAAGCTGTACACCGATCCGGTGCCGCTGTTTACGCGCTATCAGATCGAGAGCCAGATCGAGTCCGCGTATGCGCACAAGGTCACGCTGCCCTCGGGCGGAAGCCTGGTGATCGACCACACCGAGGCCTTGGTGTCGATCGATATCAATTCGGCCCGTAGCACTCGAGGCGGGGACATCGAAGCCACGGCGCGCAATACCAACCTGGAAGCCGCCGAGGAAATTGCCCGGCAACTGCGGCTGCGCGACATCGGCGGCCTCATCGTCATCGATTTCATCGACATGGAATCCACCGCGAATCAGCGCGCCGTGGAAGACATGCTGCGCGACTCCGTCAAGATGGATCGCGCACGCATCCAGCTTGGACGGCTGTCGCGTTTCGGCCTGCTCGAGCTCTCGCGCCAGCGCCTGCGGCCCGCCTTGAGCGAGACCACCCATATCAACTGCCCGCGCTGCGGCGGCATGGGAACGATACGCAGCGTGGAATCGATGTCCTTGGCCTTGCTGCGGCTGATCGGCGAAGAAGCGCGCAAAGAGCGCACCGGACGAGTCATTACCCAGGTGCCGGTCGACGTGGCGACCTACCTCATGAACGAGAAGCGCGAACAGCTGAATCAAATCGAGATGCGCGACAAGGTCTCGCTGGTGATCGTGCCGAATCAGCATATGCAGACCCCCGCCTATTCTCTGCGGCGGATTCGCGACGACGAAAAAGAGCTGCCGGAGAATACCGCCGTCAGCTACCAGTTATCCGATCAGCCGACCTTGGACGATTCGAACATCGGCAATCGGGACAAGAAACCGCCCGGCGACGTGCCGTTGGTTCCGAGCATTCTGCCGGCGTCCACGGCGCCCATCGTTCCCATGCCCACTCCTGCTGCCCCAAAGGCTCCCGAGGAGCCCGCCCGAGCAGGCGCGTTGGTAAGACTCTGGCGCTGGCTGTTCGGCGACCCCGCTGCCCGCAAGGCTGCTGCCCTCTCGGCGGTGCCGGCGCAAAACACGCGCGAGCGGCCACAACAGCGCGAGCTGCGCCATGATCGTCATCGCAGCGGCGGCGGCGACCGTGATCGAAATCGTGACCGCGGAGACCGTGACCGCGGGGATCGCGACCGCAATCGCGACGTGCGGCGCGACGGTCCGCGAGATCCGCGCCGAGACGGTCGCCCGCGCGGCGATCATCCGCGAGCGGACAATCGCACCGGTCAACCCGAGCGCAGCACGAACGCGCCTCGAAACGAGGCTGTTCGCCAGGATCAAGCACCTCGCCAGGCTCAAGAAGGCGCACCACGGCCCGACCAACCCATGCGCCCGGACCAACCGCGCGCCGAGGGGGAGCGACCCGCCAACGAGCGCGGCGAGCGCAATGAGCGAGGAGGACGCAACCGCCGGCGACGCGGCCGCGGCCGACGCGATGGCGGCGAGAACCAGGCAAGTGGATCTGCCAATGGGGCAGCCAATGCCGTGAGTCCGAGCGACGCTGGTATGGGGGGCGAACGCGCTCCTGCGCCGCCTGCCGTTGAACGAGCGGCGTTCGAGCCGGCGCCCGCCGAAGCCGCACGCGAACGGCCGGCCGCCAATGCAGCGCCCGAGCAGCCGGCGCCACAGCACCGCGACGCTCCTCATCGCGATGCGCCTGCAGCGCCCGCGGCACCTGCGCGCAGCGATCAGCCGGCTTCGAGCGCGGGAACGGACAACAAGTACGTCGTCTGGTCCTCTGCGCCTACCGATGTTCAGCGTTCCGGGCCCGACGAACGGTAACGCAGCGCACGCAGACGTAGTTGCAACGCGAGACTGACGCATACCAACGCGGCCGCAAGGCCGCGTAAACTCGCGATCGCCACATCGGAAACGCGTCCGACGATCGAGTGTGACAGCGGCCGGCCGAGTCGCGGCCCAAGATAAAAAGCGGCGCCGAACGCCATGGCTGTGGCGACGTAGAGCAGCATCCACCGGATGCGTTCCGCGTGCGGCACCCGCCGTTCCGGCACGGGGGATGTCGCGCCGGAACGCAGCGCATAGCACACCACCGCCAGGACGGCGGCCATCCCGACCAGGGAACTCAAGTCTTGCATGACGTACATGCCCGGCACGTGGCGCTGGCCGATATCGATAAGAGACTCATCGAGCACCGGAAACATGCGCACACCGCGCCCGCCTTCATGCGTGAAACCGTCCCAGACGAGGTGGCTTATGGCACCGCCCAAGATGCCGAGGGCGGCCAGCAGCCACTGACGAAGGCTACGCAAGTCCCCCTCCGCGGCATAAGGCCGCCAGCGCGCATAGGCGCCCTCCGGAAGCACCTCGACGATCGGAGTCTTGATCCATCGCTCGAACAACCAGTAAGTCAACAAGCCCACCGGCAGGCAGAAGGTGAACAAGGCGATGGCGCTGTGGGTCTCTACCCGGGATATCCCGGGGAAGAACAAGCGGAAGTCCGGAACCATCGCACCGATGAGCGTGGCCGACAGCAGCCGCCGACGCACCAGCAGGCGTGAGAACGGCAGGAAAATGGCGGTGTGGGAGATGGTGAAGGGCATGGGGCTTGGGCATCCATTGTTCTGGCTGGCGGCCTTGGCTGCTACGCACCTTTCTCTAGGCTTACCTGCAGGCTTGCCAATAGGCCGCGCGACGCGGCGGCGGTCAGATCGAGGACTGTCTCGAATGCGTCGGCGTCAAGATAGTAAGGATCGGGCACGTCGCGCAAGTTCATCTCCGGGGCATACTCCAGGAAGAGCTTGAGGGAAGCGCGCGAGTTCTCCGGCTTCATGGCGGACAGTTCGCGCAGGTTCTCCCGATCCATCGCCAGGATGAGATCGAAGCGCGCAAAATCATCCAGGGTGATTTGGCGCGCCCGCAGGCCGCTCAAGTCGATGCCGCGACGCTGCGCGGCGCGCTGACTGCGAAGATCCGGCGGCGCCCCGATGTGATAGTCCGCCGTACCCGCGGAATCGATGTCGATATGGACGGGCGGCTCGGCCTGCGCGGCCAAGTGCCTCAGCATGCCCTCCGCCGTCGGGCTGCGGCAGATATTGCCGAGGCAGACAAAGAGCACGCGCCGGGACGGCGGTTTCAAGCCGACCAATGCCGGATTACGTTCATTGACTCATTCTATCCGAGCACAGCGGCGCCGACGATTGCAAGCCGCCATGGACTTCGTCATGATTTGCACATCAATAAAACGGCATGGAGGCGGGATGTCATTGCGAGGCACTCTGGCGTGGGGTTTGTTGCTCACGCCGATTCCAATTCTTTCGACAGCCGCGCCGGCATTCGATGCGGCAAAGGCTTTCGGCGCCCGGCCAGGAATCGAGCACATGAGCCTGTCCCCCGACGGGATGAGCATCGCCTATGTCGCTCCCACCACCGGTCAGGGAGCGGTGGTGTATGTGCAAAGCCTTGCCAAAGGAGCCCCGCTGGCGTCTAAACCCATCCTTGGCGCCTCCGGAAAACCCGACCGGCTCGCCGGTTGTGACTGGGTATCCAACCAGCGCCTGGTTTGCCTCGTTTACGGGGCTGTTTTCAACGGCGCGCTGCTCGAGCCGCTGGAGGCCACTCGCCTGATAGCGATCAATACCGACGGCAGTAAGATGCAATTGCTCAGTACCAAGGAGAACGCGTTCACGCGGGGAATACAACTCGGCGGCGGCAACGTCGTCGATTGGCTGCCGGATGAGGACAACGCCGTACTGATGACCCGGGTGTACCTGCCCGATGACCACACCGGCAGCCACATCGGTTCGACGAAAAAGGGAATCGCGGTCGACCGGGTCGATACCCAAACCCTGGCTGTGCGAACGATCGAGCAGCCGCGCGAAGACGTGGTCTCCTACATCAGTGACGGTCGCGGCATTATCCGCATCGTGTGCGCCAGATCGAGACGCGGTGCGATCGGGAACCAAGATTCGGGCAACCTCGCTTACTACTATCGCAAGACCGATTCGCGCGATTGGCTGCCCCTGGGTGAAGTAGTCGGCGAGGACTCTAACGGCTTCACGCCGGTTGCCGTGGATCATGACGCAAACCTGGCCTACGGCTACAAGAAATTGGACGGCCGTCTGGCACTCTATACGATCGCCCTCGACGGATCACTGAAAGAAGAACTCGTGTACGCACGACCCGACGTGGATGTCGGCGGATTGAGCCAAATCGGACGCCGTCATCGCGTGGTCGGTGTGACCTACTCCGACGACTACTCCTACTACCACTTCTTGGATCCCAATTTTGAAAGATTGATAGCGTCGCTGGCAAAAGCATTGCCGGGACAGCCCTCGCTTCGTGTCACTGATTCCAACATGGACGAAAGCAAGCTGCTGCTGCGCGCCAGCGGCGATAGCGACCCCGGCGTTTTCTATCTATTCGATAAGAAGCTGCGGCAGCTACAGCCGCTTTTACCGGTCAGAAGCGAGTTGCAGGGCATCAAGCTGGCCAGCGTCAAGCCGGTCCACTATCAAGCGACCGACGGCACCTTGATTCCCGGCTACCTGACCCTCCCGCCGGGCACCGATACGCCCAAGGGCTTGCCGGCCATCGTCATGCCTCATGGCGGGCCCGGCGCCCGCTACTACTGGGGTTTCGACTGGTTGGCGCAGTTCTATGCCTCGCGTGGGTTTGCGGTACTACAGCCAAACTTTCGAGGTTCGACGGGCTATGGGGATGACTTCTTCAAGCAAAACGGCTTTCGTTCTTGGCCAACGGCCATTGGCGATGTGTTGGATGCCGGCAGGTGGCTGGTGGCGCAGGGCATAACCAGCCCCGATAAGCTTGCGATCGTAGGCTGGTCTTATGGCGGCTATGCGGCGCTGCAGGCGGCGGTGGTCGACCCCAGTGTGTTCAAGGCGGTCATCGCCATTGCCCCCGTGACAGACCTTGCGGAACTCAAGGAGGGATACCGCAACTGGTCAAATTTCCTGGTAATAAGCCGGGAAATCGGCGAAGGACCGCATGTGCGCGAGGGATCGCCGGCGTTGAACGCGGCGAAGATCAAGGTTCCAGTCCTGCTGTTCCACGGTGAATTGGACAGCAATGTGCCCATCCGGCAATCGAAGGAAATGAACGACCATCTGGCGGCGGCGGGCGTGCCGCACGAATTGGTCACCTGGCCGGACCTCGATCACCAACTCGACGATTCCGCCGCGCGCGCGGAGATGCTGAGCAAGAGCGATGGCTTTCTGCGCCGCGCGCTAGGCCTGTAGCAGCGCCCGCACCCGCGTAAGATCGGCCGGCGTGTCGACCCCTGCGGCGGGTGCGTGCGCCAGCGTCACCAGATGGATGTGCATCCCGTGCTCCAGCGCGCGCAACTGCTCGAGCCGCTCGGTGGTCTCGAGCTGCGTCGGCGGCCACGCCGCAAATTGCAGCAGGCTGCGCACACGGTAGGCATAAATGCCGATGTGGCGCCAGGCACCGGCGATCGAAGTCGGCACATCGGCGGCCACGCTGTCGCGCGGCCAGGGCACGGGAGCGCGGCTGAAGTACAGCGCGCGTCCGTCGCCGGCGCGCAGCGCTTTGACGCAATTGGGATCGAGGAATTCCCCCAGCGATACGATCGGCGCCACGGCAGTGGCGATATCCGCGCCCGCCGACTGCCGCAGCGAGTGCGCCACCTGGGAAATGACCTGCGCGGGCATTGCCGGTTCATCCCCCTGCAGATTCACCACGATGTCCTCGGCGGCAAACGCTCTCGCCCGCACGACTTCCGCGAGCCGATCGGTGCCCGAAGCATGATGTTCCGAGGTCATCTGGCAGTCAGCGCCAAATCTTGAAGCCGCTGCACGGATCCGTTCATCGTCCGTGGCGACGATCACCGAGGCCGCCCCGCTGGCCAGCGCGGCGCGCCACACCCATTGAATCAGCGGCCATTCACCTATCGGCAGCAACGGCTTGCCGGGCAATCGCGTCGATCCGAAGCGCGCCGGAATGATGACGTGAAACACCGTGATGACTAGCCTGAATAGCTCATAACAACCGAAAAGCACTGAAGAAGTGCATGCAGATACCAATGGTTCATGAAAATTGAGGCTAGTTAGGATTCCAGCATCGGATCGTCGGCGGCCAGCGCGCGCGCTTCTTCCGGCAGCATCAGCGGAATGCCATCGCGCACCGCGTATGCCAGCCGATCCGGTCGACAAACGAGTTCAAGGGTGCCGCCCGCGCCGACACTGCGCAAGGGACCCTTGCAGATCGGGCAAACCAACAAATCAAGCAGTCGCTTATCCATACTTCCTCACGGGTGCTCGGCGCGCTTCCCGATAGACTGAACCACCATGCCTTGCAGCGCTTCCAGGTCCCCCTCCTCGAACACTGCACTCACCGGAACGTACCAGTGGTGTGGACCGGCTATCTGGGTACATTTTACGGCATCCTTCTCCGTCATGAGCACCGCAAGGTCGTCCGCGAATGAAATATCTTCGATGCGCAATGGTGCGTGGTCGGGCAAGGGATGGGCAATGACATGGATGCCCAGCGACTGCAGCAGATCGAAAAAGCGCTGGGGATTGCCGATGGCGGCCACCGCATGCACGGATCGGCCCGAGAATTCGCTCAAAGGTACGGCAGTGCCGTAGCGCAGAGCAATCGCCTGAGTAGCTTCAAGGTGCATGCGCAAGGCGCCGGCGAGCGACGCATGACCCGCGATGACGGTGGGGCCGCCGTTGACCACCACGGCATCCGCGTCCTTCACACGCGCCTGCCCTTCGCGAAGCGGCCCCGCCGGGAGCAGGCGTCCATTGCCGAAGCGGCGTTCCCCGTCCACCACGATGATTTCAAAATCGCGGGCCAAGGCATAGTGCTGCAAACCGTCGTCGCTGACGATGACATCGCAGCCGGCATTGATGAGCAGCTGAGCCGCGGCAGGGCGATCGCGGCCGACGGCGATGGGTACGCGGGTCCGGCGCGCCAGCACCAACGCCTCGTCGCCGACGCTGCCGGAATCGTCTGCCGCTTGCACCAGGCGCGACCCTCGTGACGAACCACCGTAGCCCCGGCTCACCACCCCGGGCCTGAATCCCAGATCAGCCAGTAGAACGGCCAGCCGGCAGACCAGCGGCGTTTTGCCGGTTCCTCCCACACTGACGTTGCCGACGACGATCACCGGGCACGACAGTCGCGTCGAACGGCGCAGCCGTTTGGCGTAGGCGAAGCGGCGCAGCCACGATGCCGCACCGTACACCGCAGAGAGCGGCAGCAGCCACCACGGCGGCGACGCCTCCTCATACCAAATTTCATTGAGCCTGGATTGAATCGACATGGCCTACGCCGTTCAGACGTTGAACTGCATCCCATGCAGTTTCGCATAGAGGCCGCCGCGAGCCAGGAGATCGCGGTGATTGCCGATCTCCACGATCCGGCCCTGATCGAGTACGACGATGCGGTCGGCGTTTTCAACCGTCGACAGCCGGTGCGCGATGACCAAGGTGGTCCGCCCCCGCATGAGGAGCGCGAGTTCCTGCTGCACGCGCCGCTCCGATTCATTGTCGAGCGCGGCGGTCGCCTCGTCCAGAATCAACACCGGCGAATCCTTGAGCAGCGCGCGCGCAATGGATATTCGCTGTCGCTGACCCCCGGAAAAATTCTGGCCGCGATCGGTGAGCAACGTGTCGAAGCGCTGCGGCTGTTCGTTCACGAACTCGATGACGTTGGCGGCACGCGATGCCGCCTCCACTTCGGCATCCGTCTTTTCCACGGCGTTGAAGGCAATGTTGTTGCGGATGGTATCGTTGAACAGCACCACCTCTTGGCTGACCAGGCTCACCTGCGATCGCAGGTCGGTCAAGCGGTATTCGCGCACATCGACACCGTCCAGCAAAACCGCCCCCTGCTGCACGTCATAGAAGCGCGGCACCAGCCCCACCAGCGTGGTCTTGCCGCTTCCCGATGGCCCGACGATGGCGACGGTCTCGCCGGACTTCACCTGAAAGCTGACGTCCCGCAGCACATCGCCCTTCTCCGTCCCGTAGGCGAAGGACACATTGCGGAACTCGATTTCACCGCGCGCCCGCGTGATGGTCCGTGCACCGCCGCCATCCTCCGTGGGGTGATCCAGGAGTTCGAATACGCTTTGGCCCGCGGCGATGCCCTGCTGCAGCGGGCCGCTCATGCTGATCAGGCTGCGCAGCGGCGAGGGAATGAACATCAATGCGGTCAGGAAACCGAAAAACTCATCCACCTCCATGTGCCGGGAAAATACCTGGCGAATGGAGACGTAAAGCACGCTCGCCAGCGCGACCGAGGCGATGCATTGCACCACCGGATTGCTGATCGCCCTGGCGCGCACCAGTTTCATGTTGGACTTGCGATTGTGCTCATTGACCTGCTCGAACCGTCCGACCTGGTGATCTTCGGCGTTGAAAATCTTGATCAAGCGGTGCGCGTCGATGGCCTCCTTGCCGACACGGGTAATATCCCCCATGGAGTTCTGGATTCTCTCGCTGTAGCGCCTGAAACTACGGTTCGCAATTCTCATCAGCCAAGCGATTAGCGGCGCCACGGCGATGCAGAAAATCGCCAGGCGCCAATTCATGACGAAAAGCGTTACCAACAGCACGACGATGGTAAGGCTGTCGCTGATCAGCGAGATCGCCGCGGTCGTTGCCGCGGCGGCCACCAGCTCGATATTGTTGGTAAGCTTGGAAAGCAGATGCCCGGACTGCTGCTGATCGAGAAACGCCGTGGGCAGGCGCAGATAGTGTGAAAACACGTCACGCCGCAGGCCTTTGATGACCTGCCGGCCCACCCAGCTCGGATAATACGACTGCACATAGTCGCCGATGCCCCGCAGCGTGAACAAGACCACGACACCGAAGGGCACCGCCCACACGATGCGCGGATCCGGGTTGATGAACGCACCGTGCAAGAACCCTTTGACCAGCCAGGCCAGGGCGCCATTCGAAGCGGCAAACAACAAGGACCCGAGAACGCCGATCAAAAACACACCGGCATGAGGCTTCGCGTACTTCAGCAGGCGACGATAGATCGACCAGGAATCGGATCTGAGGTCGGCGCCGGCTTCCGGCGGTGTATTCAAGGAGCCGCATCCTCGTGCACGGTGGCGATGTTGAGCTGCGCGAACCCCAAGCGCCCGGCCACATCCATGGCCGTGACCACGGCTTGATGCGTGGTCCTGGCATCGGCCCTTATCGTGATGGGACCGCGATCCGTGCCCGCCTCCTTCAACAGGGCAGCGCGCAAGGTGTCCGGACTCGAATTGATCAGCGTACGTTCATTGACCCGATAATTGCCTTCCACGGTGACGGTAATGACCAGAGGCTCGTGCGCGCCCCGCGGAATCGGCGAATCGCTCGACTGCGGCAGCTGGACCTTGACACGCCCTTCCTGGTTGAAAGTGGTCGACACCATGAAAAAGATCAGCAGCACGAGCAACACGTCGATCAACGAGATGAGATTTATCTCGGGATCTTCCCGGTGGCGAGGCCGCAAGTTCATCGCTGAACGACACCGCGCTCGCCCATACCGCGCCGATCCGCGCCCAGCTCATCCAACGCATCGACGAGTTTCATGGCTTCCTTCTCCATCCTGATCACCAGGCGCTCGACCTTGCCACGCAAGTAGCGGTAGGCAATCAGCGAGGGAATGGCCACCGTCAAACCGGCCGCGGTCGTGATCAGCGCCTCGCCGATTCCGCCGGACAGCGTGCGCGGATCGCCCAGTCCGCTGGCCGTGATGGCATTGAAGGCGTGAATGATGCCGGCCACGGTGCCCAACAACCCCAACAACGGAGCAATCGCCGCAATCGTGCCGAGGGTGTTGAGGAAGCGCTCCAACTCGTGGATGACATGGCGGCCGCCATCCTCCAGACGCTCCACCATCAATGCGCGCGGCCTGTTGCGATTGGCAATGCCGATCGCCAACAACTTGCCCAGGGGGGAGTTTTGTTCGAGCGCCGATACCAGCTTGTCGCTCAACTGGTCCGCCTCGATCCAATTCCAAACTTTTTGAGCCAGATCACGCGGGATGACGCGGTTGCTCTGTAGAGTCCAGAGACGCTCCAAAATGATGGCCACCGCAGCGATGGAACATAAGATGATCGGCCACATGAAACCGCCACCCGCGCGGATGATCTCCCACATTGCGCCCTCGTTTAAGTCAAATAAAAAGCTGCCGGCATGATACTTGACCGCAGTCTGTTCAGACAGTGCTCTTGGCACCCGCTCCAAGCCGTTGATTTGCCAAATAGTCGACTAATCCAGTATGGCCGTCACGAAAACGGCATAATGGCGGCGGGAGGCGTAATAAATAAAACATGAGACGCTGGCTCAAACGCATCACACCGGACCGCAGCCTGCTGGAGAAGCACTGGTGCCTCAAGCATTTCACGGCCGTATTGCTCGACCGCCAATGCTGGACATTCAATCGCTCCAGCGTGACCCGCTCATTCTCCTTGGGCTTATTTATCGCGTTCATTCCGCCGACCCCCCTGCCGGTGCACTTGGTGACCTGCACGCTGCTCGGCATCTGCTTCCGCCTCAACCTGCCGGTCTTGTTCGCCACCGTTTTCGTCAGCAATCCCTTCACCTGGCTGCCTCAGGTGGCCGGCTCGCTCTGGGTGGGCGCGAAGCTGCTGGGCCTGGATCTGATGCCGTTTCTGCACGCCGTCAGCCACCGTACCTTCTGGGCGGAGCTGAGTGTGCTGTGGGCACCGCTGCTGCTCGGCGCGCTGGTTCTGGGATTGATCGCCGCCGCGTGCGGCTATGTGCTGGCGCAAGCCGTATGGCGCGCCCGAGTGGTCTACCAGCTGCGCCGCCGCCGGGCACGCTCAGGCAACCGCGGCGCGGCGCTCGGTTAGTACTCCATCGGCCAGGGTCAGTACCCGGTCGAGACGCGCCGCCAATCGTTCGTCGTGGGTGACGATGACCAAACTGGTCCCCAGTTCACGATTGAGCTCCAGCATCAGCTCGAATACCTGCGCGGCATTCTTGCCGTCCAGATTCCCGGTGGGTTCATCGGCCAGCACCAGTTTCGGCCGCGTGACCAACGCCCGGGCCACGGCCGCGCGCTGACGTTCCCCGCCGGATAGCTGTGCCGGACGATGATTCAGGCGTTCCGCCAGGCCGACGCGGGCGAGCAGCGCGCCCGCCTCACGCTTCGCATCGCGAGGCGGCATCCGCCGCACCAGCAAGGGCATGGCGACATTTTCCAATGCGGTGAACTCCGGCAGCAGATGATGAAATTGGTAGACGAACCCGACGGCATGGTTGCGCAAACGGCCGCGCTCGGTATCGTTCAGCTGATTCATGGCGGCCCCCGCAATGCCCACCGTACCGCGCGTCGGCAAATCCAAGCCGCCGAGCAGCTGTAGAAGGGTGGTCTTGCCGGAGCCCGAGGCGCCGACGATGGCGATGCGCTCGCCGCTTTGCACGCGGATATTCGCGCCGCGCAGCACCTGCAGCGTCACGCCGCCCTGGATGAATTCCTTCACCAGATCCACGCCCTCGAGCACGGTATCGTTCGCAGTCGGCATCGTCTTACCCTCAATCGTTTCGCAAGGATTCGGCAGGCAGCAGGCGCGCGGCACGCACCGCCGGATACACGGTGGAGACGCACGCAAGAACGAATGCGAATCCGCAGATGCGCAGCACGTCGGTCGCGCGTACATGCGCCGGCAGGTCGCTCATGAAGTACACGCGTGCGTCGAGGAATTTGAATCCGACCACCGCTTCCAACGCATGCACCAGCTCCTGAAGATTGACCGCCACGATCACACCCAGCACCACGCCGGCGAGAATGCCGAGCGTCCCGATCAAACTACCCTGGACGATGAACACCGAGAGAACACTGCCCGGCGAGGAGCCGAAGGTGCGCAGGATGGCGATGTCGCGGCGCTTGTCCTTGACCACCATGACCATGGTCGAGACGATGTTGAAGGCGGCAACCGCGACCAACAAGGAAAGAATCACGAACAGAATGCGCTTGGTGATCGCAATCGAGCGGAAAAAATTCACATGCTCGTTGGTCCAGTCTTGAATCTCCACGCCCCCGCCGATGGCAACGGCCGCAGCGCGCGATACACGCGGCGCGGCATACATGTTGGCGAGGTTCAGCCGGATTCCCGTGACATCCTCGCCCATGCGCAGCACCTTTGCCGCGTCTTGCATGGCGACCATCGCGATTCGGCGATCGTATTCATACATGCCCACCGACAGAATTCCCGCGACCTCGAAGCTGCGCATCCGCGGGATCACGCCGAGCGGCGTGACGTCGCCTAAGGCGACGATGAGCACCACCCGATCCCCGACCTTGGCGCCGAGTTCCTCGGCCAAGTCCTTGCCGAGAATGACCCGATAGCTGCCGGCGGTGAGATCGGTGAGCCGGCCGCTCTGAAGGTGCGAACCCAGATCAACCACTCGTGCCTCGGACTCGGGCACGATGCCCCGCAGCAGCACACCGGAGGACTTGCCATCATGGGTCATCAGGCCCTGCGCTTCGATGTATGGGGATGCGCTCACGATGCCCGGGAAGCCCTCGAGTTTGGCGAGGCGCACGCGCCAATCCGGGATGCGTCCTTCGATGCCTGAGATGGTGGCGTGCGCCGTCAGGCTCAAAATCCTCGTACGCAGCACCTCCTCGAAGCCGTTCATGACGGAGAGCACCACGATCAGTACCGCAACGCCCAGCGCAAGTCCGAGGATGGCGATGCCCGCGATCAGGGATACGAACCCCCGGTGCGGCGATGCGCGCAGGTAGCGAAGCCCGAGAAATCCTTCGTACCAGTAGCGCTTCATTCGTATCGCAACGCTTCGGCGGGCTGCGTACGCGACGCCTGGATTGCCGGATATACGGTCGCCACGAAAGTCAGCGCCAGCGCGGCAAGGGCAATTCTCACGACATCCGGCGGATGCAATTCACTGGGGATGCCGGAGATGTAGTACACGTCCGGATCCATGATGTGGAACCCCAAATTCGTCTCCAGAAAGGGCACGATGACATCGACGTTCAGCGCCAGCAGGAGGCCCAGCCCTACCCCGAGCGCCGTGCCGATCCATCCGATGAGCACTCCTTGAGTCATGAAGACGGCCACCACGCCCTTGGGACTCAACCCCAGGGTGCGCAGAATCGCAATGTCGGTGCGTTTGTCGTTCACCACCATGACCAACGTTGCCACGATGTTGAACACCGCCACGGCCACTATCAGCATGAGGATCAAGCCCGTCGTGGTCTTTTCGATGCGGATTGCGCGAAAGTACGCCTCATTCTCTTCGGTCCAATCGCGCACCTGGAGCGGCGGATTCAAGCGTGTCGCCGCAAGGCGCGACAGGCGCGGAGCCTCGAGCACATCATCGAACTTAAGCCGGATACCGGTAGGTCCTCGTAACCCGCGCAGCGCCTCGGCGTCGCTCAAATTGATCAGCGCCAGCACGCTGTCGTGCTCCTGCAAGCCCACCTCGAAAGTCCCGACCACTTGGAATTCCTGTAGGCGCGGAGCGAAACTCCCGCCGGCGGTGTTGCCCGGAATCATGACCGTCACCGTGTCGCCGGCCCCTACTTGCAGCTGGTAGGCCAGCATTCTTCCCAAGATGATGCGATTCGAACCCGGTTTAAGATCGCTCAGTTTCCCATCTCGCATGGCGTCGTCGATGGACGACACCTTCGGCTCCGATTCAGGGTCGATGCCGCGCACAATGGCACCGCTCATCGAGGATTGCCGGCTGAGCATGGCGTCGGTGTCGATGTAGGGGGCCGCGCCGCTGAGGCCCGGGGCATCCCGCAACCGCGCTATCTGAGCCTGCCAGTCCAACAAGGCAGCCCCGCCGGAACTCAAGGTGGCGTGTGCCGACAGGCTCAGCAAGCGGCCGCGCAGTTCCGCCTCGAAGCCGTTCATGACGGACAGGACGGTAATCAGGGCGGCAACCCCCACGGCGACGCCAAGCAGCGACACCCAGGTGATGAAGGAAACGAAAAAGCTGTGCTCCCGGGCCAGCGAATAACGCAAACCCACGAAGATCGACAGAGGTTGGAACATGGGCGGTGACTGCCCCCTAAACGGACCGGTTAAATGGCAATGCAATCAGAGTGTTAAATCAGTCAAGTATTGGTCCAGCAAGGCAGTGGTATAGTTTCGGAGGGCAGTTTCTTAGGTTCCATAGGTCGTCATAGGATATCGGTAACATATGAGGTACGCCATGAGGTATCGAATTCTGCTGCTGGCCGCGATGCTCGCCGGCGGACTTGCCCGTGCCGAAACCATCGCCGTCGACAATGGCATCGCCGTCAAGCCATCGGACGTGGCCACCCCGACTCGCGGCATGACCATGGACCAAGTTGCGGACAAATTCGGCGCACCCGCGAGCAAGGTCCCCGCCGTCGGCACGCCGCCGATTTCACGCTGGGAATATCCGGGGTTCATCGTGTATTTCGAGCACGAACACGTCATTCACAGCGTCGTTGTCAATTCATAGGACTTGAAGCAACGGGGGCGTCTGCGCGTTGCATACCGCCTTGCATGCCAATGCGGAACATTCAGCTAGACCCTTAAGTTCGAGTAACATCATCGGCTCTTGACGGACCCACCGCGACCTCGTTCGCGGCGGGCGTTTTTTATTTTTTCATTTGCCCTTGCGATTCGCCGATGCCCTTACTCAACCCAATCCTTCCCGGTAGCGATGCCCGCCCCGTCAAATGGGGCCGGCTATATGGGTCAGCTCCTGCGCTGGCGCTCGCCGAGGCGGCATCCAGTGCCTCAAGGCCCCTGATTGTCATCACGCGCAATTCCCGCGAGGCGGAAGCCTTGAGCGATGAGATTCGATTCTTCGCCGGGCCCAACTCGAGCGTCCAAGTGTTCCCGGACCTGGAAACGCTGCCCTACGACAGCTTCTCGGCGCACCCCGACATCACCTCGGCACGCCTGGCCACGCTCGCCGCATTGCCGCGCGCCCGGCACGGCATCTGGCTCATCGCCGTCGATACGCTGCTACAGCGATTGGCGCCGCGCAGCTACATCGAGAGCTACTCGCTCAAAGTCGATGTGAACGAGACACTGGATGTGGAGGCGCTGCGCGTGCAGCTGACGCTCGCCGGCTATGCCGCCGTGACCCAGGTCGTCGCGCATGGCGAATTCGCGGTGCGCGGCTCGCTCATCGACGTGTTTCCCATGGGTTCCGATACGCCCTACCGCATCGACTTGTTGGATCGCGACGTCGACAGCATTCGCCGCTTCGATCCGGACACCCAACGTTCGCTCGACAAGCTGGATCGCATTCACTTACTGCCCGCGCGCGAGACGCCGTTGAATCCCGAGGCTGTCCGCGAGTTCCGGCGCCGCTACCGCCTTCGGTTCACGGGAGACCTGTCCGAGCAGGCGGTGTATCGCGATGTCAGCAATGGGATGGCGCCGGGAGGCCTCGAGTTCTTCCTGCCGTTGTTCTTCGAGCGCACCTCTCATCTGTTCGAATATTTGCCGCCGAACAGCATCGTGGTGGACATCAACGATGCCATTTCCTCGAGCGGGGACCTGTGGCAGGGAATCGTGGATCGGCACGAACAACTGCGCCACGATCGCTACCGGCCGATCCTGGATCCCGCGGAGGTCTATCTGACACCCGCCGAATTCACCGCGCTGCACACGCCTTGGGCAAGAATCGAGCTTCATACCTTCGAACGGCCGCCGGAGACCCCCGAGCCGTTCCAGAACTTCCCGAGTGCGGCACCCGCGGCGGTGCGCATCGACGCCCGTGCCGAGCAACCCGCCGCTGAATTGGCGGCGCATATCGATGCCAGCGGCGCGAGAATCCTGTTGGCGGCCGAATCGGCGGGCCGCCGCGAGCTGATCCTGGACCTGCTGCGCGGCCGCGGCGTCCAGCCCAAGATTTTCGAGGGCTTTGCGGCATTTCAGTCGAGTGGACTGAAACTCGGCATCACGGTGTCCCCGGGGGCTTCGGGTCTCACGCTGCTATCGCCGCCGTTGGAAATTCTGACCGAAGCGCAGCTGTTCGGCGACCGCGCCCGGCAGGAGCGCCGGAGGCGCCGCACCGAGCGCGATCCGGCCAAGATTCTGAAGGAACTGTCGGATCTGCGGATCGGCGCCCCGGTGGTGCACGAATCCTACGGCGTCGGACGCTACGTCGGCTTACAGACCATGGATGTTGCCGGCTACACCGGTGAATTTCTCGTGCTGGAATACGCCGACGGCGACAAACTCTACGTGCCGGTCCAATCTCTGCACCTGGTTTCGCGTTATACGGGAGCACCGGCTGAAACGGCGCCGCTTCACAAACTCGGCGGCGAGCAATGGCAGAAGGCGCGCCGCAAAGCGGCTCAGCGCATCCGCGACGTCGCCGCGGAGCTGCTGGATTTGTATTCCAGGCGAGCCGCCAGACTCGGCACGCGCATGCTGGCCGGCGAGGCCGAATACCGTGCGTTTCAAGCCGGGTTCCCCTTCGAGGAAACCGCGGACCAGGCGGCCGCCATCGAACAAGTGACGGCGGATTTGAATTCCGACAAACCCATGGACCGCGTCATCTGCGGCGATGTGGGTTTCGGCAAGACCGAGGTGGCGCTGCGCGCCGCGTTCATCGCGGTTCAGGCCGGCAAGCAGGTCGCGGTACTGGTCCCCACGACGCTGTTGGCGCAGCAACACTACACGACATTCGTGGACCGGTTTGCCGACTGGCCGGTGCGCATCGAGAGCCTGTCGCGCTTTCGCACGAACAAGGAAGCCCAGGGCGTCATCGATGGGGTCGCCGGTGGTAGCGTCGATATCGTCATTGCCACGCAACGGCTGCTGCAGGGAAAAATCCGCTTCAAGGATTTGGGCCTGGTGGTGATCGATGAGGAACATCGATTCGGGGTGCGGGACAAGGAGAAATTGAAGGCGCTGCGTACCGAAGTCGATGTGCTCACCCTGACGGCGACGCCAATTCCCCGGACGCTCAACATGGCCATGGGCGGCCTGCGCGACCTATCCCTGATCACCACGCCGCCGGCCGAGCGTCTTGCCGTGAAGACCTTCGTGCTCGAGTGGAACGAAACGGTGGTGCGTGAGGCGGCTCTGCGCGAGATCCGCCGCGGCGGGCAGATCTACTACGTCCACAACACCATCGAAACCATCGAAAAGACCGCGCAGGCCATTCGCGAGCTGGTACCGGAGTCCAGCGTCGCCGTGGGCCACGGCCAGATGCGCGAACGGGAACTCGAACAGCTGATGCTGGATTTCTACCATCGGCGGTTCAATGTCCTGGTTTGCACGACGATCATCGAGAGCGGCATCGATGTGCCTACCGCCAACACCATCATCATCGACCGTGCCGATCGATTCGGCCTGGCTCAGATTCACCAATTGCGGGGCCGCGTCGGCCGCTCGCATCATCGCGCCTACGCCTACCTCATCACCCCGCCCCGCAAAGCGATGACCGCCGATGCGGTCAAACGGCTCGAAGCGCTGGAATCTCTAGAGGAGCTTGGTGCCGGCTTTACCCTGGCCACGCATGACCTGGAAATCCGCGGGGCCGGAGAACTGCTGGGCGATGAGCAAAGCGGGCAGATCCAGGAGATCGGCTACAACCTGTATATGGAGTTGCTGGAGCGTGCCGTCTCGGCTCTGAAATCCGGCAAACAACCTGATCTCGAGCGGCCCTTGGATGCCGGACCCGAGGTCGAATTGCACGTGCCCATGCTGATTCCGGAAGACTACGTGCCCGATGTGCACCTGCGGCTGATGCTGTACAAGCGCATTGCCGGCACGCCCACGCGCGACGAACTCGATGAGCTGAAGGTGGAAATTATCGACCGCTTCGGACCCATCCCCCCCTATACGCATTCATTGTTCCGGGCGGCGTATCTTAAGCTGCGCGTCGCCGCACTCGGAGTCCGCAAGATCGATGCCGGTGCCAGTAACGGCTACATCCTGTTTGATGAGCAACACAAGATCGATCCGAAACGCGTGCTCAAGCTCATTCAGAGCAAGCCGAAGGAATATCGCCTCGACGGTCCGCTGAAGCTACGCTTCGCCCACATCGCGCGCACCGAAGATGCGCTCTTCGACCGGGTGGAGCAACTGGTCGATCAGCTGGGGTGAGCGGTCGCCCACCCCGCGTATCTCTTGGGAGCAGCCTAAACGTCGAACTACTGGATGGCGCCCAGAAAATCTCCCTTGCCGACCTCCACGCCGCCCTTGCGCAGCAGGGCATAGACCATGCCGGCATGGAAGTAGAAATTTGGCAGCACGAAATCGTTGACATAGCTCAGCGCCGTGAACTTCCACGCGCCGTTGGGAAACTTCAGCTCGATGGTGCGGCTTTCATCGCCGGCCATTTTCGCGGCGGTCACGGTTTTCAGGAAATCCAAGGTCTTGCCGATTCGCGCCTTGAGTTCCGGCAGCGTCGTTTCGGTGTCTTCGTGCTTGGGCGCCTCGATCCCGGCCAGACGTCCCGCGGCACCCTTGGCCGTGTCGCAGGCGATTTGCACCTGGCGGCTCAAGGGGTACATGTCCGGGAACAGGCGCGCCTGTGCCAGCACGGTGCCGTCGACCTTTTTCGCGGCTGCGTATGCCGCGGCTTTGTCCAGAATCGCGGACATATTGGTGAGTCCGCGCGTCAGCGCGGGGATCGTGAAATCGTACAGGGAAATGGCCATCGAAATGTCTCCTTAGTCTCAAGGCGCAAAGCGGACACTCTATGCCAAAGACGCCCCGCTTGAATAGCAAGGCAAAGCTTCGGCTAAGATCGAGCGTATGCTGCCCATCTCCGAAGCCTGCGAGCGAAACAAGGCGCCGATACTCGAGGTGTTGCGCCTCGCCTTTGCGGATCGAACACAGGTGCTGGAAATCGGCAGCGGTACAGGCCAGCACGCGGTGCATTTTGCGGCGCATTTGCCGCATCTGACCTGGCACCCCACGGAACGATCGGCCTACCTGCACGACCTCGGTGCCCGCGTGAAACTCGAGGGTTCGCCCAATCTGCGCGCCCCCACCGCTCTCGACGTCACTCAAACCCCATGGCCGTTGCGCACGGCGGATGCGATCTTCACCGCCAATACCCTGCACATCATGGCTTGGACGGAAGTCGTGGCGCTATTCCGGGGACTCGAGGGCGTCCTGCCGCGGGGCGGAGTGCTGTGCGTGTATGGTCCCTTTCGGTACGAGGGTCGCTACACCTCCGACAGCAACCGCGATTTCGATCGCATGCTCAAAGCGCGCGATCCTCTCTCGGGATTGCGGGATATCAAAGACCTCACGGCATTGGCCGCGCAGCAAGGCCTGCGGCTATGCGCCGATCACGATCTGCCGGCCAACAATCGATTGCTCGAGTTCGTCAAGGACCAGCCACTTTGAGCAACGCCGCCAGCAGTGCGCGCTGCTGCAATACTCCAGCGTAACGTTTGCCGTTGATGAAAAACGTAGGCGTTCCCGCCACACCACTGCGCATGCCTCCCATGAAGTCGCGCTTGACGCGCGGCCGGTAGCGGCGGGCATCCATTTCAGCCTCGAGTCGTGGGATATCCAGTTTCAGCCGGCGTGCCAAGGTGTGCACCAGATTAGAGCCCAGATCGGTCTGATGATCGTACAGAGCGTTGTGCATCTCCCAGAACTTGCCCTGCGCGCCGGCAGCCTCCGCCGCTTCCGCCGCATACTGGGCGTAGGGGTGCATCTCGAGCGGCATGTGGCGAAAGACGAAGCGCAAGTTCGCACCCATCTTTTCGACAATGCCGGCGATCATGGAATGCACGTCGGCGCAATACGGACATTGATAGTCTCCGTATTCGACCAAGGTCACTACCGCATCCACAGAGCCCTGCGCATGGTCGCTTTTTCCGACGGCTACCGAGAGATTCATCGCGTCGCAAACCCCCAACGGGCACCCTTTCCATGGCCGTGGACATAACCTGCCCCGCCGGCGGCGAGCGGCATTTTCACGGCCACGGGCACTAAAGGGGCCAGCGCAGGCAGTCGAACCCGCGACGCAAGAGGAAAATCCAGGTCATACCGCATTAACGCACAAGACAGCCTCCACATTTGGTGGCATAATGATACCGAAACGTAGATTCCGCGTCTCAGGTGCGCGGGGCAATACCATGGCGAACCACAGGGGAAGGTTAACGACTATGAAGAAGACTGGTACATCTGTCGCGGCAGCCGCGTTGATTGCGGTCGCAGCGTTGAGCTACATAAGCTCGAGCGGCGCCACCGCAAGTCCGACCGCCCGAGCTCCGGCCGAGGTGGTGTTGCCCATCACGGTCGATGACTTCCGGTTGCCCGACCAAAACTTGCACTCCCATGAATTGCGCCAGCTTGGCGATGCCAGCGCCGTCGTACTGATCACGCAGGCGAACAGCTGTCCCGTCAGCCGCAATTCCAGCGCCTCGGTGAAGGCGCTGCAGGACGAATACTCGTCCAAGGGCGTCGAGATTTTCATGCTGAATTCCACGACCATCGACAAGCGTGATGCCATCATCGCCGAGGCGCAGGCCTACGGCTACAACCTGCCCATCCTGCTGGACGTCAATCAGCTGGTGGGTGAGCAGTTGGGCGTGACCCGTTCCGCCGAAGTCATCGTCATCGACCCGAAGACTTGGAAAATCGTCTATCGCGGCCCGATCGACGACAGGGTGACCTACGAGCGCCAGAAAGCGAAGGCCGATCACACCTGGGCGAAGGATGCGCTCGATGCGCAATTGGCCGGCAAGCCGGTGCCCGTCGCCAAGGTCGAGGCGGTCGGTTGCCTCGTCGACTTCCCCGAGCGCGCGAAGATCGCCACCAGCAAAGTGACCTATGTGAAGAACATCGCGCCGATGTTCGAGGACAAGTGCGTGTCGTGCCACGAGCCCGGCGGCATCGGTCCCATGCCCTTCACCAAGTTCGAAGAGATTTCACCCTTTGCGCCGATGATTCGCGAAATGATCCGCACCCAGCGCATGCCGCCGTGGCGCGCCGACCCCAGCATCGGACACTTTCTCGGTGACCGCAGTCTCTCGGCGGCCCAGATCAAGACTTTGGTGCACTGGATCGAAGCGGGTGCCCCGCGCGGCGCCGGCGCCGACCCGTTGGCCGCAAAGACCTTCGTGGCACCGGAATGGCCCCTGGGCAAGCCGGACCTGGTGCTCGACGTTCCCGCATTCACCATCCCGGCAAACGGCATCGTGGATTATCAGCGCCCCTACATCGTCAATCCGTTGAAGGAAGGCAAGTGGCTGCGTGCCTCGACCATCAAGGTCGTGAATCGCCAGACCGTGCATCACATCCTCACCGGCTACCTGGCACAGGTACCGGGACCCGGCGAAGTGGCGAATGAGAGCAAGTGGGGAGTGTCCTTGGGCGGATACGCGGTGGGCGCCGAGTCCTTCGTCGAACCCCCCGACACCGGCGCGTACATACCGCCGGGCGGTGCCGTCGGCTTCCAGGTGCACTACACACCCTTCGGCCAGCAAGTGACCGAGCACTCGCAGATCGCGCTGTATTTCTACAAGGACAAACCGAAGTTCGTGATGCGAAACTCGGTGGTGCTGAACGCGAACATCGTCATTCCGGCCAATACGGAAAGCTCGGAGCAGCAGGCCTACATCGATGTTCCGAAGGATATGATGCTGTACGGCGTATTCCCGCACGCCCACTATCGCGGTGCATCCTCGCAGTTCTTCATGGTTGAGCCGAGCGGCAAGAGGACCTTGCTCGTGTCCCTGCCCCATTACGACTTCAACTGGCAGCGCGAATACAATTTCGTCCAACCGGTCAAGGTTCCCGCAGGATCGAAACTGCTGGCCGTGTATACCTACGACAACTCCGTGCGTAATCCGGCCAACCCGGATCACAATCGCGTGGTTCCGTGGGGCGATCAGTCCTTCGACGAAATGCTCTACACCGCCTTCCATTACGAATGGGTTGGGGAGACCTCCGACAAGATGGAGCAGTATGCGAGCTTCGATAAGGATCTGAACCAAGGCCGGCTCTTCGGCATGCTCGACACCAAGATGAACGGCAAACTGGACATGTCCGAGCTGACCGGCCCCATCGGCAAGCAATTTGCGGCGAACTTCGCCAAGATCGACACCGATCACGACGGCTTCATCGAGCCGAACGAATTGGCGGCGGCCGAGGCTGGCATGCAGAAGCGCCGCCAGCAGGCATCGCAACCGGCGACCGCGGCTCCGGCCGCTGCACCGGCGCAACCGGCGGCGGAAAAGACCGGAGGCGGCCAGTAACTCGACGTGGCGGCCCGTGGATTCCTTTGATCGATTGAAGGGATTCGCACGGGTCGCCGTCGTTTCACTCCTGGCGGCCGGCGGTGGTGGCTATGTGCACGCCGCCGGCTTCAACCGCGTGAACATCGGGGCACCGGCGCCAACCTTCAGCGCCAAGGGCGCCGACGGCAAAGCGCATCGCTTGCGCGAGTACGCCGGCAGGCTGGTGGTACTGGAGTGGACCAGCCCGGTATGCCCCTTCACTGCGGTGAAGTACAACAGCGGCGCCATACAAGCATTGCAGCGCTACGCGGCTGCGCACCAAGTGGTCTGGCTTTCCATCGACACGGCGGCATCCGACAAAGCCGGCTATTTGACCGCTGCCGACGCGCGCGAGCGCATTGCTCGAACCCACGCAACCGTCACCGAATTCCTGTTCGACATGGATGGCAGAATCGCGCGCAGTTATGGCGCCAAGACGACGCCGAGCTTTTTCATCGTCGACCGCGACGGCACGCTCGCCTACGAAGGTGCCATGGATGATCAGGTTTTCGCCGATGACGCCACAGGGCATGAATATATGAAATCCGCACTGGACGACCTCTTGGCCGGACATCGCGTGAGGGCTTCGGAAACCCGGCCTCAGGGCTGTGCGATAGAATATTGACATGAGCATGGGAAGCAAAAACGCGGCCTCGGCGCGCCGCATCGAGACGGCCGCACAGTCCCGGCGCGTGCAGTTGCTCGACCAGGCCGCACGAGAGCTGAATTCCAAGGGTATTTCGATGACCTCCTTGACCGCGGTGGCGGACAAGCTGGGCTTCTCTCGTGCCTCCCTGTACTACTATGTCGAGGATCGGGAAGACCTGATGTTCCAGGTTTACCTGCGATCCTCCGAAATCATGGCCCGCCAGCTCGGTGAGGCCGCTCAATCCGGCGACAGCGCCCTTAAAGTCGTCGGAAATTTTATTTCCAGAACCCTGGATCCTGACGAGCCGGAATTGGCCGCCTTGAGCGAAATCGGACTCCTCGACCAGGCGGCGCGGGAAACCGTTCTCGGTATCTTCGAAGCCGTCGTCGCGCGCCTGGCGAGCTTGCTCGAGGCCGGCGCCAGGGCGGGCAATATACGCTCCTGCGACTTTCCGATCGTCGCACGCACCATCATCAGCATCATCCATTCGATACCGCTGAACTCTCCTCTGGCTACGGCACTGCACGTGAGCCGAAACGACATCATCGCGGCGGCCAAGGACATCCTCACCGCCGGCTGGGCGGCCGACCGGTCACGGCCCGTCGACCCCCCGCCGATTGATTTCTCGCCGCTGCTCGCCCAGCCCGGCGGGTTGTTCGATCGCGGTGCACAGTTCGACGCCAAACGCGAAAAGATTCTCGCGGCAGCTTCGCAGCTGTTCAATCGCCGCGGTGTCGACACCACGTCGCTGGATGACATTGCGGCCGCGGTGGGCGCGACCAAGCGAACGCTCTACCATTACATCGGCGACAAGCAGACCATCGTGTCGGCATGCTATGCACGCACCGACCGGATATTTTCCTTCATTCGCGAACAGGCGACCGCCCAAGGCGGCAGTGCCATCGATACCCTGGTTGCCGTGCTGCGCGCCAATGCCATCTCACATCAACGCGACGATATCGAGCCGCTGCGTTCATCCACCGGCTACGATTCGTTGAGCGACGAGGAGAAGGTGCTTGCCAGCGAGCGCGGCAGAAACCTGGTGCAGGCTTACCGCGCCCTATGCCACGAGGCCCACAATGAGCGCTCCATGCGCGACGTGAACCGCGACTGCCTCTTGCTGTTCATGCGCGGCGCCGGCAGTTGGCTGGCAAAAGGCCTGGTTCGCGGCGATGATCAGCGCAAAGCACAGATTGCCGCGGAAATCGCCGACCTCCTGCGCTTGGGCTTGAAGCCCATTTGAGCACGAGGCCTGAATAATTCACCCGCAGCGGGAACCACCAGCGGGAACACCTGAGAAGGACTCCGGACTTCGTTCACGAATAAATGGTTCACGCTAGGCCGGCACCAGTGCCAGCACCCGCAGCGGGCTGCCCGATCCGTTCACGATCTTCAATGGCGGCGCGATCACCACCGCGCCGGTAGGCGGCAATTGATCCAAGTTGGTGAGACTCGCGAGTCCAAAGCGGTTGGCGCCGTGCATGATGGTGTGGCAGGGGAACATGGGATTGAATGTATGGGCCTGCCCGGCATCGGTGCCGACGGTTTCCACGCCCACGCCCAGGATGTCGCGCTCGCGCGCCAGAAATGGAACACACTCGGGATGAAATCCCGGCGTGTGCGAGCCGTCGCTCGAGAAGTTGAGGAAGGAATCGCCGGAGCGCTTGGACCAATCGGTACGAATGAGCACCCATGCACGGCTTGGAATGCGGCCGTGCCGGGTTTCCCACTGCTCCACGATGCTCTGGGTGAGTAGAAAATCGGCGCTGCCGCGCACTTGCGGCGAGACATCGATGACGCAAGCCGGGCCGATGAAGCGTTCCACCGGAATGTTATGCGTGGCGTTGTCCGGATAGTCCTTACCGGTCACCCAGTGTATCGGCGCGTCGAAATGCGTGCCGGTGTGTTCGCCGCAGCTGATGTTGTTCCAGTACCAAGCCGGCCCGCGTGAGTCGTAATGCGATATCTCCTCCAGCACAAAGGGCTTCGAGGGAGCGAACTGCTCTGGCAAGCGTATGGTCGGCGTGGCGGCCTCCAGCGGGACCGTCAGATCGACGACGCGGATGCCGCCGCGAAGAATACCGTCGACGAGTGTGGAAAGAGCCTGTGCGTGGGTAGCCATATTTCTCTCGGGGTACGCGCTGAATGTTGAAGAGCCGGTCGTTCGGTTGCGACTAGTAATGACTAGTAATTGATGGAGGGATTGTCTCCCGGATAAATCACCCCCACGATATCAAATCCACCGGGGGTTGTGCATTGGACGGAATGCAGTTGCTTGCGCGGCAGGAACAAGACATCCCCGGCGGCGACAGGCGTTTTGGTCCCCTCCGTCCAGACCACGCCTTGGCCGTTGAGAAAGATCAGCGCCTCCTCGTACAGATGCCGATGGGGTTCGGCCTTGGACAGAGGAATATTGCCGATGAACTGCGTCACGACGGTGGAACCCTGGTCGCGATTGACCAACATCTGGTAGTAGCGCTCGGCCATTTTGTGGCGCTGTGAAGGATCGATCGACGCGCTGCGCCGTGGATGCTGCGAGTCGAAATTACCCGGCATCTCGGTGAGCCACACAAGATCCTCGGCCCCCGGACCTTGTGAGATGAACAGCTGGATCGGAGCCGCCGCGCGGTTGTGAATGCGAAAGGCTTCTTGCGGCCGTATGTAGAACCCCATGAGCGGTTCCACGGCGAAGCGTCGCCCGCTGATCTCGATCTCCCCTTCGCCCGCCATGAAGAACAGTACGGTATGGCGCCCATCCGCGGCAATGACCGGCGACCCGCCACGCCCGACGTTGGCATAGAACTGCGATTGAAACAGCGCTCCTAGCGCAGGAGTCACCACCGGGCAGTAGCGCAGCGCGCCGCAGGTACGAAGGGGGGCTCGAGCGGTGGAGAAGACATAGCACTGGCCATCGAGCGGAACGACCGGCCCTGTCCCCGCGTGAACTGTTGCAACGAGCCGATTCGCCGCGCTGTTCGGGTCATCGGTGAGATAGCCGCCGGGGAGGTTGCTGTGCGCCCCATCGCAGAAGGGACCCGTGGCGGTTTGCTTGCAACCGCAGAAGATGACGTCCTCGTCGCGCTCGGCCTTGAACGCGATGGGCAGGAAATCGGTTCCCGCATGCGAGCCGTCGCAGAAAGGCTGAGACTTGGAACGGCCGCAGCTACACCACAGATAGCGCTTGCCGGCTTTGAGTTCCCAGTAGAACCCTTTGCGGTACGCGACAACTGCGGGAGTCTTGGCGCCGCTCGTCGGGGCGGGCACCGCATCGCCGATATCCAAGGGTTCCTGTCCAGGCATGAGAATTACACTTTTGACCAGAGAGTACGATATGAGTTATCGCTTGAAAGATCAAAGCGATTCAGGTCATGTTGCGGATCAATTGCCGGATCAGTGCGAAGGCCTCATCGATCTGCGCCGGGGAGAGCCCCTGCAGCAGGCGCTGTTCGCGCCGCCGCACCACGACATTCAATGCCTTGAACAAGGCACGGCCCCTTTCCGTCAGGTACACCTCGACGCAGCGCGCGTCGCCGGCACGCATCACGCGGCGGACGAAGTTCTCCTTTTCCATGCGCATCAGCGCACGGCTGAGCGCCGATTGCTGCACCATCGCACGATCGATGATTTCCTTGATGGTGATGCCGTCACCCATGGACAGCACCGCAAGAATCCGCCAGCGCGTGATGTTGATGCCTTCGCGGCGCAATTTTTCGATCAGATCGCCATTGAGCTGGTAGGCAAGCCGTGCAATGAGGTGCGGCAGAAAATCATCGAATAGAGGCCGGTCGGCCGATGTGGGCCGTGCCTTCGATTCGCGTGCCGAGACCTTGGTGCCCTTCGTCGCCATAACGGTCAGAAGAAACTCTGGCCGTCGAGGATGGCGCCGAATTTCGACGTATCGATATTGCCGCCCGAGACGATACAGACGATATTGCCCTTGCCCGCGAGCCCCGCAAGAGCCGCCGCGAGCGGGGCCGCGCCGGCCGCCTCGGCGATGATACGATGACGGACCGCCAGCAAGCGTACCGCCGCGGCAATTTGCGCGAATGACGCACATGCGGCGTGATCGACTACCTGGCGCAGCAACGGCCACATCTCCTCCAGAACCCTCGAGCTGCCCATTCCGTCGACGAAGCTTTGCAGATATGGCACCGGCACCGGGCCGCCGTTCTCCAGTGCCGCGGCGGCCGGCTGGGCCGCTTCGGACTCCACCAATATCATGCGAGCGGTGGGCCGGAGACGACGCATCACCGATCCGATGCCGCAGATCAGGCCGCCGCCGCCGAAAGGCGCGACCACCGCATCCAAGTCAGGCAGATCCTCGAGAATCTCCGCGCCGATGGTTGCATTGCCCGCAAGTACGGCTGCCTCCGCCACCGGATGAATGAACAGCCCCTCCTCGCCGGCGCAGCGGCGCGTGGTCAATACGGTCCACCATTCGTCAAACGGCAGCCGGATGACTTTTGCACCGAGCTCCGTCAATGCATCGAGCTTGGTCTGCGCCGCGGCTGCCGGAACCGCCAAAGTTGCCGGCACGCCGAACAGCCGCGCTGCGTAGGCGAGCCCCTGCCCGAAGTTTCCCGAACTCGCGCTCAAGACCCCTCGGCCGAGCAATTGAGTGTCCAAGCCCTTCAGCGCATTGAGCGCCGGCCGTATTTTGAACGATCCCCACGGTTGCAGATTCTCGAGCTTGAGAAAGATCGTCGTACCCGGCAGATCGACGTTCAGCCGCACCAGCGGCGTGCGCAGCGTGAAGGCACGAATATGCTCGCGCGCGGCAGCGACCTGCTCGCCGGTGGGCAGGCTTAACGGGCTAGAAGTCAATGATTTGACCCACCCCGGCTGCTCGCGCCTTCTCCAATATGTGAGACGCCGAGGCCAGATCCTGCGGTGCGATCCCGAGCGACTTATAGATCGTCACATCGAGCGGCGAGATGCGGCCCTTCTGGGTGCCGTTGGCGACCTCGCCGATCTCGCCCAGAATGTGCTCGGGCGTGATGGCACCGGCTTGCAGCGCGCGCAGATATTCGCCCCCTTCGTGGTGAGTGGACTCCCGACGGTCGACGAAGAAGCGGCTCTTCAGCACGGCAGCCGTGTCGATTTCCGCGGCAGCGGCGATGCTCGAACCGACCACGTTCATGTGCACGCCCGGTGTCAGCCACTCTCCCTGAAGAATCGGCTCGCGTGCCTTCGTGGTCGTGCAAATGATGTCCGCGCCGGCGATCGCTTCGCGCACCGTGGGCGATGTCTCCACCGCTATTCCGTGCTTCTCGCCCTGGGTGTCGGCAAAGCTTCGCGCCTTGTCCCGGTCGCGAGCCCAGACCCGGATCCGACGCAGCGTTCGCACGCTCAACATCGCCTCCAAATGGCTGCCGGCTTGCTCGCCGGCGCCGAGGATGGCCAAATCCCCAGCCTCCGCCCGTGCCAGCAGCCGCGTTGCCAGTCCACTGGCCGCCGCCGTCCGGATCGCCGTAATTTCCGCGGCATCGAGCAGCGCCACCGGACGGCCATGTTCGGCCTCGAACAAAAGGACTACCCCTAAGTGCGACGAATAGGCCGGCGGCTTGTTGCGCGGATTCAGGCTGACCAGCTTGACGCCAAAACATTCCGGCTCCGAGAGATATCCCGGCATCATGCCCATCATGCCGCGATCGTCGGGCATCTTTACGATCGAACGCAGCGGCAACACGACTCGTCCCTCCGAGACCGCGATCATGGTTCGGCGCATCAACTCGATGCATTCGGCCATCGGCAGTAATTGGCGCACTTCGGCGCCGCGCAACACCCGGATTTCCATCAGAGGGGCCCGAACGTCGCGCGCAGCTCCTGCATCGCTGCGATGAAGGATTCGACGTCGTCCTCGTTGTTGTAGAAATGAAAGCTCGCGCGGATATTGTCATCGCGATGGGAGGTGACGATGTCATGCTGCATCAGCGCCGCCGAAAGCCGTGCACTGGCACGCGACGGCACCGCCACGGTGGCGCCGCGACGTGAATCCTCGGCCGGCGTGATGCTCGGCCAGCCGATCTCCTCGAGCCTTTGCATACAGCGCCTCGTGAGCGCGTAGTTACGCCTCTCGATGGCCGGCGTGCCCACCTTCAGCAGCATGTTGAGGCCTGCCTCAGCGGCATAGCAGTTGACCACGGGTGGCGTGCCTGCCTCGAAACGACGCGCGCTGGGTGCCGGGCGATTGGCGGTGATATCCATGGCGGTGATGTCCGCTTGGGCAAACCACCCGCTGTTGCTCGGCACCAGGGATTGGACGCAAGAAGCCTTCGCATACAGAAAACCGATGCCGGCGGTGCCCAACAGATACTTGAGCATGCCGCCGACCGCGAAGTCGACATCCAATGCCTTGACATCGAGGTCCATCGATCCCACCGATTGATAGCAGTCCAACAGCACCTTTGCGCCCTTCGCCCGGGCCAACCGCACGATGCCGGGTATATCCAGTTTCGCGCCGTTGCGGAAGCATACATGCGTGATGGCGACCAGCTGCGTGTGCTCGTCGATCGCCTTTTCGAACATCTGCGCCGGAATGTAGCCATCCCTGTCGCGCGGCACATGAACGACCCGGGCGCCGCGCGGCTCCTGTGCGTGCCAGATCTGTGCATTGGTGGGGAATTCGAAGTCGCTGACCACGACCTTGTTGCGCGCACCGGTAAATTGCAAGGCACTCGCCAATGCGTTCAGGCCCGCGGACACCGATGCCGTGACCGCGATCTCGTCGGGCGATGCGCGCAGCAGCTTTGCGGTCAGGCTGCGTACCGACTCGTTCTTCGTCACCCAGACATCCCAGTTCGCGCCCACCAGCAGCCGATCTTCCATGTAGGCGTCGAACGCCGCTCTTACCTCATTGGCGAGCGCGCAGTAGGAACCGCTGTTGAGGTAGGTCTTTCGCTGCAGAACAGGAAATTCCCTGCGCAGCGCCTCGAAGTTATGTTCCATGCCGGACGTCCCCACCACAGGAATCTGCGAAGAGGAAATTATATGCAGTGTCATATAAACATGCAATTATGAGCACGGCGCGCGCAGCGCCGAGCTTCGGCGAGGATCGCAAATGTTCGAGGTAGTGAAGGCAGTCGGCATGGCGCAGATCGAGGCCGCCAAGCATCGCATCGAAGGTTTGAGCCTGGTGGCTCCGCTGGTCGATTGCAATCTTGCAACACCCGGCAAAACCGTTCGACTGAAGCTGGAAAATCTACAGCCGATCGGTTCATTCAAGATTCGACCAATCGCGAACGCCGTTCTGTCCAGAAACCGCGCCGATTTGCAGGCCGGCATTTACACCACCAGCGCCGGCAACAGTGCGCTCGGTGTGGCGTGGATGGCGCGCAGGCTTGGAATAGGCGCCACGGCGGTGGTTCCCGCGAATGCGCCGCCGGCGAAGCTGGAAAAGCTCAAACGTCTCGGCGCACGCATCGACACGCTCACCAATGAAGCATGGTGGCAGGCCATCGAGCAAGGCACGCTCGAGACCCAATCGGGTGTCTATATCGATGCCGTGCGGGATCCGGCTTCTCTGGCGGGAGACGCGACCATCGGCGCGGAAATCCTCGCACAATGGCCCGAGGTCGAGGCCATTCTGGTGCCCTTCGGCGGCGGCGGCCTGGCCTGCGGCATCGCCTGCGCGGTACGCGCCGTCAAGCCGCAGGTCAAGATCATCGCCTGCGAACTGTCGAGCGCACATCCCTTGAAGTCCGCCTTCGATGCCGGGGCCCCGACCCAGACCGCGCATGAGCCGGGCTTTGTGAGCGGCATAGGCTTCGGAACGGTACTGCCCGAGATGTGGCCGCTCGCCAAGTCCATGATCGATGAAGTCGTCACCGTTTCGTTGGCGCAGGTCGCTGAGGCGATCAAGCTATTGGCGGAAGGCAACCATATCGTGGCGGAGGGTGCGGGCGCGGTGTCGGCGGCCGCGGCGTTGTTCGGGCATTACTCAGAAACCAAAGTATGCGCCGTGATCTCCGGCGGCAATATCGACAGCAAGGTGCTCGCCGCCATACTGCAGGGACGTATGCCGGACCCTGCGCCGCTAGCCTGAACAATTTATGAATGAGCTTTTCGTAGTTCATAAATAGTTCAGGCGTCGATTTTCATCGCACTCACCGGCGCCGCCAGGCCGCGTGCGCGCCGCGCCCGCATGAAGAAATAAACCACGGAGAGCAGCAGCAGCCACGGCACTCCGACGATCCAGGAGATCCGCCAAGTGTCTTTGTCCAGGCCCATGGTGACCAATACCGCGAACAGCAGCGCCAATCCAACCAGCTGTACCGCCGGGAACCCCGGTGTGCGCACCGGCAAGTCGGCCGCCTTGTGCCGGCGGCGAAAACTCAAATGGCTCAGCAAAATGATGATCCACACGATCATGGCATCGAACAATGCCACGCCGAAAAGGTAGTTGTACGCAAGCGGCGTGAGTTTCGAGAATCCTGCGGCGATGAGAATGCAGGCGCCAGACAGCAGAATGGCCGCGATCGGCGTGCCGTTCTTACCCAGCTGGCCCAGGAATCGCGGCGCAAAACCGCCGCGCGACAGCGAAAACAGCATGCGCGCGCATAGATACACATTGGTATTCATGCTCGAAAGCGCGGCGCTCAGGACCACGAAGTTCATGATCCCGGCGGCATGACGGATTCCGGAATGCGCGAAGATGCGCACGAACGGGCTCTGGGTCACCACCGTGGCACCCGTCTCCGTCCAGGGCACGAACGCCACCACGATGGTGAGTGCGAGGATGTAGAACAGAAACAACCGCAATGCCATCGTACGCAGGGCCGCGGGTATGGTGCGCACCGGATCCTTGGCCTCGCCCGAGGTAACGGCAATGACCTCGATGCCGTTGAATGACAACACACCCAGGATCACCGCCATCCAAACGCCGCCGAAGCCGTGCGGCATGAAGCCGCCGGGAAGACCCGTAAGATTGTGAAAGCCCACCGGCTGCGTCCACAGTCCAAGAATCGCTGCCGCTCCCAGGACAATGAAGATGACGATGGCCGCCACCTTGATCAGCGCGAACCAATACTCGATGGAGCCGAAATTGTGCACCGAGCGCGAATTGAAATAGAGCAACACCGAGGCAAATCCCACCGACCACAGCCATACCGGCGTGCCGGGGAAATAGAAAGTCATGTAAACGCCGGCCGCCACCGCTTCGGCACCCACGGCGATCACCTGCGCCATCCAGTAGGAGTAGCGCGCCACGATGCCCGCCCAGGGATTCAAGTAGATCTCGGCGTAGGTGCCAAATGAACCCGCGGTGGGATGCACGACCGCCATTTCCGACAGACTGAACACGATGGCCGCCGCGGCAATGGCGGCGATGGCATAACTGACGATCACCGCCGGTCCCGCGTAGCCGATGGCCACGCCGCTGCCCATGAATAAGCCGGTGCCGATCGCACCTCCCAAACCGATCATGATGAGCTGCGGGCGGCTCAGGTCCTTATGCAGGCCGGCCTCGCGGCTGGCGATTGCGGATGCATCCAATCGCTTTCTCGCATGCGGTGATATATTCGAAACACATACAGTCTAGCACGCGAGATCCAGCGCCATGAATCGACGAACTTTCTACGCGGAAATGGCCGGCGGCAAGAAGTTGGACTACGAACTCTACCTCCATACGGAGGCCCTGCTGGCATGCCAAAAACCCTTCGACCAATTTTGCAACAAAGACGAACTGCTATTCCAAATCGTGCATCAGGTCGAAGAGCTATGGATGAAATCGATCGCCTATACCCTCCTCGATATCGATGAGTACTTGGAGCAACAGCAGGCATTTAGGGTCCTGACGCTGTTCGAACGCTGCAACCGCACCTTGCGGCTCATGATCGATCAGCTGGAACTGCTGGAGACCATGTCGCCGAAGGAATACCAGGAAATTCGCCTGCAGCTCGGCAATGGCAGCGGGCAGGAGTCTCCGGGCTTTCGAGTCTTGCTCAAAATCATTCCCAATGTTTGGCCCACGTTCGAGCGGGTTTATCTCACCGGGCGGAATTGCACGGTGGAGAAGATTTATGACTCCGGCTACGCGCACGACGATGCGTATACCGTCGCCGAAGCCATGCTGAGCTTCGATGAGCTGTTTCAAAAATTTCGTCTGCACCACATCTACCTGATTCAGCGATCGATCGGCATGGGCGCGGCGTCGCTCAAAGGCCGGTCGGTGGATCTGTTGCAAGCGGGCGCGAAACAGCGCTTCTTTCCGGCGTTGTGGGATATCCGTGCGGCGATGACCGACCGCTGGGGCGGAAGCTACGGCCGCGTGCGCGACAGCATCGGCTCGCAGGCCGAAACCGAGGGTGCTGGCGGCGCCGGGGAACCGGGCGGCCCGCCGGGCTCCTAGCCCGAGCTATTCAAAAACGACGGATATCTCATCATGGAGGCCGCCGTCCGCAAAGCAGACTAGGCCGCCTGATTGCGGCCGGACTTCTTGGCAAGCTGCAGCTGCTGCTGCGCCTTGGCCAAGAGGTTCGCAGGACTATCCGAGGCACCGGGTGTCGCCGCGCACACTCCCACACTGACACTGATATAGCGCAGCACCGCAGAGCGCGGATGATGGATGCGCATCTCTCGCACTCTCTCGGCCATGAGGTGCCCGACACGCAAGGCCTGCTCATGGTTCAGGCCGGGCGCAAACGCAATCAAGCTGCCGCCGTCGATGCGCGCGGTCACATCGCTGGATCGGCGCAGGCATCCGGACACCACATGTGCCACACGCCGAATGGTCGAGTCGCCGGCGGCTCGCCCGAACGTCGTGTTGTAAAGATCCAATGCATCGATGTCCACGGCGAACACTGCGATGCTGCGCTGTTCGCGATGCGCCACCGCCCAATCGCGCTTCAGCAGCTCCTCAAGGTAGGGCAGCGTGAACAAGCCGGTCAGCCGGTCGTCGCGAATGGCCATGGTGGTCGGTTGGTGCGCGCCGCTCAAGGAGTCCTTGGCCACTTTGGGATCGATGCGCAGACGCTCACCGGCATCGCGATGATGACCCGCAAAATGCGTAATGCAGCCGTCCGGGTGGCGCAACGGCAATACGGTCATTTCATTCCAGAACAAGGTACCGTCTTTGCGGTAGTTGCGCAGCAGCACGCGGCAGGTTTCCCCCCGGCTCAAGGCATCGCGCAGGCGGTGCCGTCCGTCCTGTTCGCGATCGTCGGCCTGAAGCAGGCGTAAGTTTCGCCCGGTGAGCTCCGCGGCCGTATAGCCCGTCAAGGCCTCGAAGGCCGGATTGGCATAGACCACCGGGTGATCGGTACCCTGGGCATCGATCAGCACGACCCCCTCGGGCGAGGTATCCACCAGGCGCCGATACATGTCGGGATCAAACCCCGTCATGACCGCCCTCCGTCAGCACCAACGGGGGAGGTGCAGAAAGATTTGCGATCAACGTCACCGTTTGCTGCCACTGCCGATCCGCTCCAAGATTCACCGGGACCTCTCCGCGTGCCCTCATTCGCACGACCCGAGCCTGCGAGGCCGGAGAGCCCGGATACGACCCAAAGTGCTTGAGCATGGACTTTACCGCTTGTCTATCGTTGCAAATGGGCAGGACGTCGCAACCTGCAGCAAATGCCAGCTCCGCCCGCTCTATAACGCTCCCAAAAGCCGCGGCACCTGCCATGGTGAGGTCATCGGCGAAGATGCAGCCATGGAAATTGAGTTCGCCCCGCAGGACGCCCGTCATCCAATGCGCCGAAAGGCTGGCCGGCAGCGCATCGACACTGGGAAATACCACATGAGCGCCCATGACCCCGGCCAGGTTGTTGGCGATCAGCAGCCGATAAGGGCGGATATCCGCCTCCAAATCGGCGAAATTGCGCCGGTCCACCGGCAGCGCAACATGGGAGTCCGCAATGACGGCCCCGTGGCCGGGAAAATGCTTTGCAACCGCCGCCATGCCCGCCTCACGCATGCCTGCCATATAGGCGACGGCCAGGGCCGCCGCCGAGTCGGGGTCGCCATGGAAGGCGCGATCACCGATGATTTCGCTTACGCCATAGTCCAGATCCACGCAGGGTGCGAAGCTGAAATCCACCCCCACGGCGCGCAATTCGCTGGCCATGAGCCAACCGACGGCTTGGGCCAGGGCCAATCCCTCCCGGCGATCCGCGTCGTAGCGCCTTCCTAAGACGCGCACCGGGGGCAGCCTGGTGAAACCCTCACGAAAGCGCTGCACTCGGCCGCCTTCGTGGTCGACGGCGATCAGCAAGGGCGGGTTTCGCACGGCACGGATGGCATCCGTCAGGGCCGTCACCTGCGCGACGCTGCGATAGTTGCGGCTGAACAGAATGACGCTGCCCACGATGGGGTGGGACAGCACCTCCAGATCGTCGGGCGTCAATTCGGTGCCGGCGATGTCGACCATGAGCGGACCCAAGCTCATGGGCGCCTCTCGAAGACTGCTATCGACTCAACGTGCGTCGTATGCGGAAACATGTCCATCACCCCCGCTTCGGTCAGCGTGAAACCGAGGTCGGCGACCAAGATCCCCGCGTCCCGCGCCAAACTGCCCGGATGGCAGGAAATATACACGACCCGCCGCGGACACCATCGTGCCATGCGAGGGAGCAGTTCCGCCGCGCCGGCACGCGGTGGATCCAGCAAGACCAGATCATAGCGCTCGTCGGCCCATGCGCCGAAAGTCCCCGGCTCGAAAAGATTCTCCACCACAAACTGCGCATTGCCGAGGCCGTTGTGCGCGGCATTGCCGACCGCCTTGGCGACCAGCGATGCGTCGCCCTCCACGCCCAGCACTTGCCGTGCCCTGCGCGCCGCCGGCAAGGTGAAATTGCCGAGACCACAGAACAAATCCAAGACGGCATCGCCGGCCTCGGGCCGCAGCAGCGTCATGGCCGCATCCACCATCGACACATTGATGTCGCGGTTGACCTGGATGAAATCCACGGCGCCGAATTCGATGACCACCTTGCCGCCGTCCACGGAGTAGGCGAGCGGCACGGGATTTGCGGACAACGGCCGCACCGTATCCAGGCCGCCGGTCTGCAGGTAAATCTGCAGGCCGCGCTCGAGGCCGAATGCCGAGAGTTTCTCGAGGTCCGCGGCACCCGGCGTTTCCAGCACGCGAAATACCAATGCCGTCGCCCCCTCACCGGCGGCGACTTCCACTTGCGGAAGCTTTTCACGGATGGCGAGCGTCTCGGTCAATGCCGCGAGATCCTCCGGCAGCGTGGCGAGCGGCGCCAGCAGCACCTCGCAGCGCTTGATATCCGCAATATAGGGCTTTTCGCGCTCGCGGAACCCGGCCAGCACGCGCCCTTTCTTATGCACATACTTGATCCCTAAGCGAGCGCGGCGGCGATAGGCCCATTCGGGGCCGCGCAGCGGCGGCAGTACGCGTGCCGGCTGAACGTTGCCGATGCGCTGCAGGTTCTCGAGCAGCTGACGCTCCTTGGCAGCCAGCTGAGCGGCCGCGGATAAATGCTGGAGCGAGCAGCCGCCGCACACTCCGAAGTGCGCGCAACGCGGCTCGACACGGTGCGGCGAAGCGGCGATGACATCGACCAAGCCCGCCTCATCCATGTGCTTGCGCCGCTTGATGACCCGAAAGCGCACCCGCTCGCCCGGCAACGCCCCCTCGATGAACACAGCCTTGCCCTCGAGCCGCGCGACACCGCGTCCATCGTGCGCAAGATCGACGATGTCGGCTTCTTGCACCTGGGTCGAATTCAGGTCGCGTGCCACGCTGTCGAGAATTCTTTGAGATGCGCCGCGCTCGACTCGAGCAAGAGCTGGCGCAGCCGGGCCAATTCGCGGGCATGTTCGGCGGCGTCCAAGTTCCCGCGCACCAGCTCGAATCGCAGGTAGATCAGGTAGGTATTCAGCACGTCGGTCTCGCAATAGTCGCGGATGCGCGCAAGGCCGCCCTGCAAGTATGCAGCCCAAACTTCAGCCCCGTGCATGCCCAGTTTGCCGGGAAATCCGAGCAACAAAGCAATGTCCTGCAGGCTCGCCCGGCCGCGGCCCTGGAATCCGGACAGGATGTCCATCAAGTCCATGTGGCGCCAATGAAAGCGGCTCAAGTAGTTGCTGAATCGGAAACTCGGGTCCGAATTGCCCATCTCCCAGTAGCGGGCGGCCGGCACGGCATGCAAGAGGCTGCGATAGTGCAGCACCGGCAGGTCGAAGCCGGCGCCGTTCCAGGAAACCAAGTCCGGGGTGTATTTCTCCAGGCCGTCGAAGAAGCGCTCGATCAGGTCTTTTTCCGAGGAGTTCTCGTCCCCCAAGCTCCACACCCGAAGCGTTTCGCGGGAGCGCATGACCACCGATATGGCGACGATGCGGTGCTGCTCATGCGACAGGAATTCACTGCCGGTCTCCTGGCGCCGCTTGGTGAACATGATCTGCGCCACATGCTCATCGGAGAGATCTTTTAGATCGTAAAGCCGTCTGCCGAGATCCGTGTCCGGCACCGTCTCGATATCGAACACCAGCGTGTTCAAGGAACCGCGCGCCGCATGAGAATCGCGACCGCGACCACCAGTCCTGCCTCATCCGTCAGGGTCACGTGGCCCTCGCCGATGCCCAGTCCGTCGCGCACCTTGGCCCCGCGCTCGGAGTACACTACTTCCGGTTTGCCCCAGGCATTTTGCACCACGCCGACGTCGCGAATCCAGACGCCGTGCGAGAAGCCCGTGCCCATGCCCTTGACGATGGCCTCCTTCGCGGCGAAGCGCATGGCGAGAAAACGCACGGGCCGCGCCGTCAGCCCAAACTGCGTGCGTTCCTCCGGCAGCAGCAAGTGCTTGATGAAGCGTTCGCCATGCTTCTGATACACCCGCTCCACCCGATCCACTTGCAGCACGTCGACGCCGATGCCGAAAATCATGCGATCAGCCACCCGTACGCGCGCGACGCATCAAGCTCTTCATATCGCCGACCGCCTTAGAAAGGCCATCGATGAGGGCTCGCGCGACGATCGAATGGCCGATATTGAGCTCCACGATTTCGGAGATGGCGGCGATCGGTTCGACGTTGTGATAATTGAGGCCATGGCCGGCGTTCACGGTCAGCCCGAGGGTGGCAGCGAACCTGGCTGCCGTGCGCAGGCGCTCGAACTCGCGCGCGCGTGAACCGCCTGCCGCGTCGGCATAGGCGCCGGTATGCAGCTCGATCACCGGCGCACCGACGCGTCGAGCTGCTTCGATCTGCGCCTGCTCCGGATCGATGAACAGCGACACGCGGATACCCGCGCCGGCCAAGGCGCGCACCGCATCTTGCACGCGTGCACTTAGCGTAACCACATCCAGTCCACCCTCGGTGGTCACCTCCTGGCGGGATTCAGGCACCAGGCATGTGTCCTGCGGGCGCACTTCGAGGGCGATGCGCGTCATTTCCTCGGTCACCGCCATTTCCAGATTCATGCGGGTCTGCAAGGCAGCGCGCATCGCAACCACATCGCGATCCTGAATGTGGCGCCGGTCTTCCCTCAGGTGCAGGGTGATGCTATCGGCACCGGCCTCCTCGGCCACGAGCGCCGCGTACAGCGGATCAGGATAGCGGGCGCGGCGCGCTTGGCGGAGCGTCGCCACGTGATCGATATTCACGCCGAGCGCAATGCCGCCATGAAGAACAGGCTCGCTCACGAATGCTCCTGGCGCTGCGGCTCGCGATGACGCAATGCCAGCATGACTTCACGTGACTTCAATGCGCGTCCATCCAGACAAGCATCGATCGCCGCACGCAACACCCGCTTGGCATCGCGCAGCGAACGCGCGTCGCCGAAACTCTCCGCCTGCAGGTCGGTCAGCGAGCGGCCGTACACCGCACCGGGCGCCTCCGCCACACAGAGCTGCGGCCCGCTCTGCAGAGCAAATCGATAGTACTTGTCCTCCTCCACCGGCAGCCCATCGCCGGTCTGCGACAATTCCAATCCGTAGCCCAGCTCGTTCAACAGCCGTTTTTCAAAACGACGCAAGGTGGGCTCTTCCACCTCGCCCTCGCACAGCGCCTGCACGCAGGCGGCATAGGATGAGAATATCTCCGGGTGGGGGTCGCGGCGTTCGGTCAGCTTCAAGAGCAGCTCATTCAAATAGAATCCGCTCATCAGGCGCTCAGGCTTAAGATCGGTCATCATCCCGTCGGTTTCCGCAGTCACGAGCTGACAGGCTTCGGACGTACCGGACCATGAGACGAGCAATCGCTGAAAGGGCCGCAGCACGCCCTTGAGCGCCGATTTCGGTCCGTTGGCACCGCGTGCGAACAGCGTGAGCCGTCCGTGCTCGCCGGTGAACACCTCCACGATGCGGCTGGTATCCCGATAGGCGTATTGATGCAATACGTAGGCTGGAGCCAGCCATACGCGCCGCCCGGATGGCCGGCCCGCGCTCTTCACAAGGTGTCGAACCCGAATTGGCGCAAGGCCATCTCGCTGTCCGCCCAATTTTCCTTCACCTTCACCCAAAGCTCCAAATGCACCGATCGCTGCCACAGGTCGTTGAGTTCTATGCGCGCCAGGCGGCCGATTTCCTTCAACCGCTCCCCGCCCTGGCCGATCACGATGGCCTTCTGGCTGGCGCGCTCCACCCAAATGACCGCGTTGATCATGATTCGACCGTCTTCGTCGGCGAAGCGCTCGATTTGCACGTTGATGCCGTAGGGCAGTTCCTCGCGCAGCTTCAAGGTGAGCTTTTCACGCACGATCTCGGCGGCATGAAACGGCTCATCGCGGTCGGTGAGCACGTCCGGCGCGAACAGCGGCGGCGATATCGGCAGCCTCGCGCCCACCAGACCTACCAACCGTTCCAGATTATCCGACTCGAGCGCAGAAATTGGAATGATTTCCGAAGCCGGCACCCGCTGCGTCATCTCCTCGAGGAACGGCAGCATCTGGTCCTTAGGCGTAACCCGGTCCACCTTGTTGACGACCAGGAACAGCGGCTGCTTCAAACCCCTCACCCGCTCCCAGACCCACAGGTCCTCATCGGTAAAACGCATGGCTTCGATCACGAATAGAACGACATCCGCGTCTTGGGAAGATGAGATGGCAACGCGATTCATATACTGATTCATGACCCGGCGCGTGGCTTCGTGCAGGCCCGGAGTATCCACCAGCACCAGCTGCGCTTCGGGACGATTCACCAGCCCCAAAATCCGGTGTCGGGTGGTCTGCGGTTTCGCGGTCACGATGGTGACCTTGCGGCCCACCAGTGCGTTCACCAGGGTGGACTTGCCGACATTGGGGCGCCCGACAATGGCGACGTGGCCGGCGCGGAAAGTAGACTGGTTCATACGTGCTCGCGTAGTTCGGGGGGCAGCAGGTCAATGGCTTTTGCCGCGGCCAGCTGTTCCGCGCGACGGCGGCTCGCGCCTTCGCCCACGGCAGCGACGCGAAATACCGGAACCTCGCAGGTGACGGTAAAGGATTGCGCGTGTGGGTTGCCCCCCACCGCGGTCAGGGTATACGTCGGCAGCGCCAGCCCGCGTGCCTGAAGTACCTCCTGCAGCCGGGTCTTGGGGTCCTTCAGTGCGTCGGCCGCGGGTAAATCCGACATCTTCGGACCGATGATTCTCGCCACGGCCGCGGCGGCGGTATCGAATCCCGCGTCTAGGAAAATGGCACCCAACATGGCCTCGAGTGCATCGGCCAGGATGGAAGCTCTGCGAAAACCACCCGATTTCAGCTCCCCGCTTCCCAGGCGCAGGTGTTCTCCCAGGCCCAATTCGCCGGCGATCTGCGCCAGGGTGTCGCCGCTCACCAGCGAAGCCCGTAATCGAGACAGAGCACCTTCGTCGGCGAGCGGATGTGCATCGAAGAGCAGGCGCGCCACGGCGCAGTTCAGAATCGAATCGCCCAAGAATTCCAGCCGCTCGTTGTGCTCGGCGCCGGCGCTGCGGTGCGTTAAGGCAGCCTCGCACAGCGCAGGGGTCCTGAAGACATGGCCGAACGAACGTTCGACCCAGCTTGCGAGGTCGTCGGACTTGCGCAGTGGAATCACCGCACCTTCACTGTCTTTTCAAAATGTACGGACAAAGACACATTGGCGACATAGGGCACGGAATCGTCATAGGCCACATGCATCTCCACGCCGTCCTCGCCCTTGGTGATCTCGACATCCTGCACCGTGACCCCGGTCGGATCATCGATGGTGAAGTGCCGGTCGATCAGAGCGCGTATGGACGCCGGGTCCGGATTGTCGCCCTTGACCTCGCTCGCCACCGCATCCATGGCCTTCGCGACCTTCATATAGTTGAGGTACAGCGGCGCCAGCCGGATACCGGCATAAACCACCACTCCCGCCAGAGCGAGAACGCAGAGCAAGCCGATGAAAGTCATGCCGCGCTGGTGTCTATGCATAAATCCCCCTAAAAGAGCCCCTATTCAATCTTATTCCCGACCCTCCTCCAGAGAGGTCCGTCACGAGTATCGAGATTAAGCCAAATCCGGACCGCTTTACCTACTAGATTTTGCTCCGGAACGAAGCCCGGCGCATCCGGTTCGTCGAGCCAGCGGCTATCCTTGCTGTTGTTGCGGTTGTCGCCCATGAAGAAATAGTGCCCCGCGGGCACGACCCATTCGCCCGTTTTGACGCCGCCGTTGGCGAACATGATCTGGTGGCGCTTGGTATCCAGCTGCTCGAAAGCGGTCGGTACACCGGTGTAATTCCACAGATCCTGCTTGGGTCCCGCGTAGACCGGACCGTGGGTCTGGGGCATGGGCTTGTCGTTCACGTACAGCTGATTGTTCTCGTCGACTCGAATTCGGTCCCCCGGCAGTCCAACCAGTCGTTTGATGTAGTTGATCTTCGGGTTCGGCGGCAAGCGGAATACGATCACATCGCCCCGCTGCGGCGTACCGGTGGCAACCACCAGGGTATTGGACACCGGCAGACGCAAGCCATAGGAGTACTTGCTGACGAAGATGAAATCGCCGTCGAACAGGGTTGGCATCATGGAATCGGAGGGAATACGGAAGGGCTCGAAGAGAAAGGAGCGTATGACCAGCACCAAGATGATGACCGGAAAGAACGAGCGCGCGTATTCGACCGCAAGCGGCTCGCGAACGCGCTCGGCCGGCGTGCCCGCGGATGCGGCGGCGATGCGGCGGCGGCGCGCGAAGAAAAGCTGATCCGCCGCCCAGATGATGCCGGATACCGCGCCCACGACCACCAGCATGAGGCTGAAATCCACGGCCTCGTACTTGAACAGGCGCCACAGCATGGCCAGCGCAACGCCCACCAGCGTATAGCCCGCCAATTTAGGCAGCAGCGGCTCGTCCGCACTCGATGCTCCGGGATCGCGTTTCGGTCGCAAGAACCAACCGTCGATCAAGATCACCAGGACGCACACAGCGCCCGCACACAACAGGGCTATGAAAATACGATCGCCATCATTCACGAGGTACCCCCGAACCGATTCAAAATGGTAGGCCGATCAATTGGCCTTCTTACCGACCTGTAATACCGCGAGAAAAGCTTCCTGCGGGATTTCGACCTGGCCGACCTGTTTCATGCGCTTTTTGCCCGCTTTCTGCTTCTCCAGCAGCTTGCGCTTGCGCGTGATGTCCCCGCCGTAGCACTTGGCCAGGACGTTCTTGCGCATCGCCTTGACGCTGGCGCGCGCAATGATGTGGCTGCCGATCGCCGCCTGCACCGCAATGTCGAACATCTGCCTGGGTATCAGCTCCTGCATCTTATCGACCAGTTCGCGGCCGCGGCTGTACGAGTTGTCGCGATGCACGATGAGGGACAGCGCGTCGACCGGATCACCGTTGATCAGGACATCGAGCTTGACCAGGGGTGCGGCTTGGAAATGGCTGAACTCATAGTCGAAGGAGGCGTATCCGCGGCTCGAGGATTTCAAGCGGTCGAAGAAATCGAGCACGATTTCGGCCAACGGCAGTTCGTACTGCAGCGACACCTGGCTGCCCAGGAAGAGCATTTTCTTCTGCACGCCGCGCTTTTCACTGCACAGGGTCAGCACCGCACCCACGTGGTCGGGCGGAACCAGAATATTGGCGACGATGATCGGCTCGCGCAGCTCCGAGATGCGATCCTGCGGCGGCAGCTTGGTCGGATTGTCGACGTTGATGACCGATCCGTCGGTGAGCAACAGTTCGTAAATGACGGTGGGCGCGCTGGTGATCAAATTGAGCCCGTACTCGCGCTCCAGACGCTCCTGGACGATGTCCATGTGCAGCAATCCCAAGAACCCGCAGCGGAACCCGAAGCCCAAGGCCGTGGATACTTCCGGCTCGAAGTGCAGCGCCGAATCGTTCAGCTTCAGCTTCTTGAGCGCGTCGCGAAATTGCTCGTAGTCGTCGGAACTCACGGGAAACAGGCCGGCGAAGACGCGCGGCTGCACTTGCTTGAAGCCCGCCAGCGCCTCCGCGGCGGGATTGCCTTCGAGCGTGATGGTGTCGCCCACCGGAGCGCCGTCGATCTCCTTGATCCCGGCAATGACAAAGCCCACTTCCCCGGTTTCCAGCGCCGGCCGGGTAACCGGTTTGGGCGAGAATCGGCCGAGTTTGTCGACCTGGTGGCTTCGCCCGGTCGACATCACCCTGATCTTTTCACCCGTGCGCAGGGAGCCGTTCATGACCCTTACCAAGGAAACCACGCCGACGTAGTTGTCGAACCAGGAGTCGATGATCAAGGCCTGCAGCGGCCCATCTGGATCGCCCTTGGGGGCCGGTATGCGCTTGACCAGTTGCTCCAGCAATTCAGGGACGCCAAGCCCGGTCTTGGCGCTGACCAGCGCCGCATCCTCGGCGGGGATGCCGATGATTTCTTCGATTTCGTGGATGACCTTGGCCGGATCGGCCGAGGGCAGATCGATCTTGTTGATGACCGGCAGCACCTCGAGCCCCTGCTCCAATGCGGTATAGCAGTTGGCCACGCTCTGCGCCTCCACGCCCTGAGCGGCATCTACCACCAACAGCGCACCCTCGCAGGCCGCCAGCGAGCGCGAGACCTCATAGGAGAAGTCCACGTGCCCCGGGGTGTCGATGAAATTGAGCTGGTAGAGCTCACCGGTGACGGATTTGAAGCCCAGCGTCACACTCTGAGCCTTGATGGTAATGCCGCGCTCGCGCTCCAGATCCATGCTGTCGAGAACCTGCGCCTGCATTTCGCGCGCATCGAGCCCGCCACATTCCTGAATGAACCGGTCAGCCAATGTCGACTTGCCGTGGTCGACGTGAGCAATGATGGAAAAATTGCGGATATTCTTCATCTACGCTTGAGGGCCTGTCTGATTGTTCCGCGTAAGCCACGTCGGGCAAACCCAGTATTATACCGGTCGGCGGTGAAAGCTGAGGGTCTTATCGACCTCTTGAGGGTCCAGCCGGCCATGGCACACCAATTCACCCTCGAAAAGCAGCACGGGGATCTTGTGGCCATAGCGCGCCCGGGTGGTCGGGTTCAGGTCCACATCGATCACTTCGATCGGTATTCCCCGCGCCGCCGGCAGGGCCGCGAGCTCGCTCAACATCTCCTCGCAAAGGCCGCAGCCAGGACGGGAGTACAGCGAAAACCGCATTCAGGGTCGCGGAAGTTCGGTGCCGCTGTAGATCCTGACCGAGTGGGCGATGAACTCCACGGTTTGGGCCGGAACCTCGCCCACCGCCGTCACTTGGTGACCCTGTACCACGGTGGAGAAGGCATACCCCGAACCCACTCGAGCCAAGCCCTGCATGGGCGGCTCTGGAGTATCGGGCGCCGCGGCCGCTCCGGAAGCCGGACGTTGCTCTTCGATGAACACCGACACGGTGGCCAGTCCGTCCGAATACACCAGATGACTGGCGGGCGCCGAGGTGCCTCCCAATGTTTGCGCCCTCTGCACGGTCAGTCGAAATCCGGGGGGTAATTGGCTGGCGCGGTAAGCCCCCAAGGCGGCAGCAGTATTGTCGGGCGATGGTCCCTGGCGCACCCAGCGCATTCCCTCGGTACGAACCGTGGGTGCCAGGTCGCTGTCCGGAATGCTTTCCGGCATGTCCAGGCGCGAAAAGAATATCTGCTCGATGACCTGGCCGTGCGAATCGCACAGCTGGGTTTTCAACGGCATCGCCGTCTTTTCATCGAGCCACAGCCGGTAGCCGAAGCGAAATTGATCCTTCGGGTTGACGGCGATCACCCGTGCCGGGCGGCCCAGAATATGGGTGGCCGGCAGCGCCTCGATGCGATAGAAGTCACCTACCGAGGCATCGAACTGCGGCAGCGAACCTAGGAAGGGCCCCTGATCCTGCCGGGGCTCGACCAATACCGTATGCTGATCGGGCAGATAGCAGGTCAACTCATCGTTCGCCCGCAGGAACTCGCGTCCCGAACCATCCAAGGACTGTAGCCGCTCGGTCACTCGACCGGCCCGCACCCGATGAACGATGCGCATGGTCTCCACCCGGCCTCCGCTCAAATGAAAGAACGTGCCGTCGTAGTTGCGGGTGGCCAGCGCCCGGTGCATCTTCTCGAGCCATTCGCGCGGATCGTCGGCGCTCCGCGCGCGCTGCGGTAGACCGCTGAGCAGCGCGCACATCAGAGCGCAGGGGACCATCCAATACGCGGGGCTCTGTGGGGCTCGCGTCATGGAGCGACGCGTGCGTCCGGCGTGAGGACGGGCTGCGGCACCCGTTGAAGGGCAGAGGACTGAGAGTCATCCTCTTCGATGAGCAGATCCGCCAGCACGCTGCGCTGACTCAACCCCACGGAATACTTGCTGTGCGCGAAGACATAATTGGTCAAGCGGGCCGGTGCCAGCGGCGCTTCAGCCGGGCTGACCGGCACCGTATACGAGAGCGCCTCACGCGCATTACCGCCCTGCTGCGGGATGTTTTGCGCAGCCCCTGCCTGGGGAACCGGGTTCTGCGCCGTGACCGCCGTTGCATGCAGACCGGGAGTTATCGAGCGCTGCTGGAGGGCGATGATTGCGACCGCTGCCACGCCCGCGGCAACGCCTACCCCCGCCAGGGGCCGCCACCAGCGCCAGGCGCGGGTTTGAAGCGCGTGCGCCGGCATTTGCACCGGTTCGCCGTCGATCGCCAGATTCACCCGCGAGGCGAAGCCCGCCCCCACGATGTGGGAACCCGTCCCGCGCAGCGCCTCGCCGATCAAGGCATACCGGCCGAAGCTCTCACGCAGCTCGGTATCGCGAGTCAAACGCTTCAACAGCAGTTCGGTTTCGGCGTTCGGCAGCTCTCCGTCGAGAAAGGCCGAGACTTGTTCAAGTATCTGATCGCTCATGTGTCCTCGGGGCGGCCCAGGCCGCCATCAAAAATCGGTCGTAGCTTTTTGTCAATCGCCTCGCGAGCCCTGAAGATCCGCGAGCGCACGGTGCCCACCGGACAGTCCATGGTCTCTGCGATATCCTCGTAACTCAGTCCTTCCAACTCCCGGAGCACGATGGCCGTGCGCAGATCCTCCGGCAGGTTTTCGATCGCCCGATTCACCGTATCGCGAATCTCATCGGTGAGCAGCAGGCCCTCCGGCGTCTCGGACTCGGCCAGGCGGGCGTGCAAATCGTATTGTTCCGGATCCTGCAAATCCAGATCGTAGTCCATGGGACGCCGCTTGGTCGCCACCAGAGCGTTCTTGGCGGTGTTGATGGCGATTCTGTAAAGCCAGGTGTAGAAGGCGCTATCGCCGCGAAACGACTGCAACGCACGGAACGCTTTGACGAAAGCCTCCTGTGCGATGTCTTCAGCCTCGGTTGCATCGTGCACGTAACGCATGATCAGCTTCAGCACCTTGTGCTGGTATCGCAGGACCAATAAATCGAACGCCGCGCGCTCGCCACGCTGGACTCTTTCGACCAGTTTGAGGTCACTCTCTTCGACGCTCATGGGTGATCACAAACCGGCGAGCTTAGTCTCACGCCTGTCGCGATAGACCCTCCCGTCGGGGAAAAGTTCGACATTTCCCTCACCGGGACGACCAAACGTGAGTTCGCGCACACAAGATGGATTCTATCAGCGGCACCGGGACGTAAGAGCCCGAGTTATTCATGAACAACGGACAGCTCGTCAGGAGGCCGGATTCGGCCGCCGTCGGCGATTATGCGATGGCTCATGAATAACGCAGCGAGCGCCTGCCTCAAGCATTCCGGGTGAGCCGCGCAACCAGGGCCGCAAGGCGCTCGGGGGGAGGTTCCAAACTCAAGCAATAGGCGTAAAGCAGCGGGTCCGGCAGCTCCAGCAGGTGCCGGAAGGCTTCCTGCTCCTCGTCTGCGGCCGTGCAATAGCATTCATCCAGGTAGCGCGTCAGCAAGATATCGAGTTCCTTCATCCCCCGGCGGCAACGCCAGCGCAATCTGCCGGTCTCCACCGCCATCAGTGGCGCCGAAGGACCATCATCTGCTTGATCTCCGCGATGGCCTTGGCCGGATTTAGATCCTTCGGGCATGCCTCAGTGCAATTCATGATGGTGTGGCAGCGATAGAGTCGGAAGGGATCCTCGAGATTGTCCAACCGCTCCCCCGCCGCCTCGTCGCGGCTGTCGACGATCCAGCGGTAGGCCGCCAACAGGGCCGCGGGTCCCAGGTAGCGGTCACTGTTCCACCAGTAGCTGGGGCAACTGGTGGAGCAGCAGGCGCAAAGAATGCAAGCCGACGGGCGGTCCACCTTCTCCTGATCCTCTTTGGACTGCAGCCGCTCGGTATCCGGCGGCGGCGGCGTGCGCGTCTGCAGCCAGGGTTTGATCGAAGCGTACTGTGCGTAGAAGTTGGTCAGATCGGGCACCAAATCCTTGATGACCGGCAGGTGCGGCAGCGGATAGATCGTGATGTCGTGCTTGACGTCGGCGCAGGCGCTGATACAAGCCAGAGCGTTCTTGCCGTCGATGTTCATGGCGCAGGAGCCGCAGATTCCCTCGCGGCACGAGCGCCGAAAGGTGAGCGTCGAGTCGATCTCGTTCTTGATCTTGATCAGGGCGTCCAACACCATCGGGCCGCAGTGATCCATGTCGAGTTCGTAGGTATCGAACCGTGGATTCTCCTTCGCATCGGGATCGAAGCGATAGATCTTGAACACACGGACATTCGTAGAGCCCGACGGCGCTTTGTAGAGACGCCCGTCTCGGCGTACTTTGGAATTGGCCGGAAGGAAAAATTCAGCCATCGTATCCTCAATAGGTGCGCGCTTTGGGCGGGATTGATTCGACCTCATCGGTCAAGGTATTCAAATGCACGGGCCGATAGTCGAAGCGGCTGGCACCCGAGGAGTCCACCCAGCAAAGCGTGTGCTTCAGCCATTTTTGATCGTCCCTGTTCGGATAGTCTTCGCGTGCCTGAGCGCCGCGGCTCTCCTGGCGATTCGCGGCCGAATGCAGTGTGGCCACCGCCTGTCCCAGCAAGTTGTCCAGTTCCAGGGTCTCGATGAGATCGCTGTTCCACACCAAGGAACGATCGGCGACCTGGACGTCGGCGAATGATGCGAACACCTCGGCCAGTTTGCGCCTGCCTTCATCCAGGCTCTCTGCGGTGCGAAACACCGCCGCGTCGCTCTGCATCACCCGTTGCATGTTCAAGCGGATATCGGCGGTGCGCAGCGAACCCTTCGCATGTCGAAGCCTGTCCAGGCGCTCGATCGCCGGTGCCGCCGCATCCGCCTTCAGTGCGCGGTGGGGCATGCCGGGCTTCAATACCCGCCCGCAATGCTGAGCCGCTTCGCGGCCGAAAACCACCAGATCCAGCAGGGAGTTCGAGCCTAAGCGGTTCGCACCGTGCACCGAGACGCAGGCCGCCTCGCCGACCGCCATCAGGCCGTGCACCAAACTCTCGCCGGCCGCCGTCCGCGTCACAACCTCGCCCTGCACATTGCAAGGGATGCCGCCCATGTTGTAGTGGACCGTCGGCAGTACGGGTATCGGCTCCTTGGTCACGTCCACGCCGGCGAATATGCGGGCGGTCTCCGCAATGCCCGGCAATCGCTCTTTGATCACCGCGGGACCTAGGTGTTCCAGATGCAGATCGATGTGGTCCTTGAGCTTGCCGACGCCCCTACCCTCGCGTATCTCAATGGTCATCGAACGGCTGACGACATCGCGGGATGCCAGGTCTTTGGCGTTCGGCGCGTAGCGCTCCATGAAGCGCTCGCCCAGCGAATTGGTCAGATAGCCGCCCTCGCCTCGCGACCCCTCGGTAATCAGGCAGCCGGCCCCATAAATGCCCGTGGGATGGAACTGGACGAACTCCATGTCCTGCAGGGGCAGCCCGGCTCGCAACGCCATACCTCCGCCATCCCCGGTGCAGGTGTGAGCGGATGTGCAGGAAAACCAGGCACGCCCATAACCGCCCGTGGCCAAAATCACCCGGTGCGCTCTGAAGCGATGCAGCGAACCGTCGGCCATGTCGAGCGCCACCACGCCGCGGCACTCGCCATTTTCCATAATCAGGTCGAGTGCGAAATATTCGATGAAGAAACTCGCCTCGTGTTTCAGGGATTGTTGATACAGCGTGTGGAGCATGGCATGGCCGGTACGATCCGCCGCGGCACAGGTCCGCTGCGCAATTCCCTTGCCGTAGTGAGTGGTCATGCCGCCAAACGGCCGCTGATAAATGCGTCCATCCTCGGTGCGCGAAAAAGGCACGCCGTAATGTTCGAGTTCTATGACCGCCGCGGGCGCCTCCTTGCACATGAATTCGATGGCGTCCTGGTCGCCCAGCCAGTCCGAACCCTTGACGGTGTCGTACATATGCCAGCGCCAGTCATCGGCACCCATATTGCCGAGTGCGGCGGAGATTCCTCCCTGCGCGGCCACCGTATGGCTGCGCGTGGGAAAAACCTTGGTAAGGCACGCCGTCGACAGTCCGGCCTCGGCCAAACCGAAAGTGGCGCGCAATCCCGCGCCGCCGGCGCCGACGACGACCACGTCGTACGTATGATCGATGAATTTATAGTCGCTCATAGCCTGGAGAATCCGAACACAACGCGCAAAATCGCAAAAATACCGGCGCCACCGGCCAGCACGTGCAGAAACTTGAGCACCATGAGACTCAAGACTTTCATGCCGTGCGAGGTGACGTAGTCCTCGACGATCACCGTGGTGCCAAGATAGGAATGATAGGTGAGCACGGCCACCAACAGCGCTCCTAAAAATCCACTGACGGGCACCGACAGCCAAGTGCGCACAGTTTCATAGTCAAGGCTAGGAAGCGTGAGTAATGAAAATAAAAACCACAGTGTCAAAGGGATCAATGCCACTGCCGTGACCCGTTGCGCCCACCAATGCGTGGTGCCGTCTTTGGCAGAGCCCAAGCCCAGCACTCGACTCAAAGGACTTCGCAGACTCATAGGCGGGGCCACACCCAAGCCGCTATACCCACGGTCAATGCGGCCGCGCCGAGCACCGCAGCCCAGCCGCTGACACGACGTTGCGTGCGCTCGAAACCCCGTCCTGCATCCCAGAACAGGTGGCGCACGCCGTTCAACAGGTGGTACATGAACGCGAATGTCCAACCGAGCATGAGGGCCAAACCTGCAGGACCTTTGAAAAATCGCAGAGCGGAGGCATAGGCATCCGCGCCGTCCGCCAAGCACACCAGCCAGTAATTCAGTGCAACCAGACCCACCGCCAGCCCCGCACCGGTGATCCGATGCAAGATCGACAGTGTGTTGCCGATTTGCCAGCGGTAAATCGTCGCGTGGGGAGAGGTCGGACGGACGCGTGCGGGCATCATCGCTCCATATGATCAGAGAACACGCGCGTCACCGTTAGAAATCGATGCAGCGGCCACGGAGTTCCCAGTCGCCGAAGCGCGTGGGCTCGGGGCCTTGTCGCCCGCCGATCTCGGCCGGCACATTCTCGCAAACCGGCGTCTTCGCATCCGCGGGCGGCATTGAAGGCACTGAATCTTCGGAATTCGGCGTCACGAACGAAAGTTTGCCAGAAAATACGCATGAACGGTGCATTCGCGTGGACTTGACATCGCGCGTGGCGCACCCATCTTATAGCTGATGACCATTGATTCAGCCTCGGCCGGCCGTTTGACGCATCTGGGAGTTTTGCGATTTAGCGGCCCGGATTCTCTGAGCTTCCTGCAGGGACAATTGTCCAACGACACGCAGCGGCTGGCCGGCAACACATCCCTGTTGGCGGCCTATTCCAGTGCACAGGGGCGAGTGCTCGCGCTCATATATCTGCTGCCGCACTCCAGCGGAGTGCTTGGCATTCTGCCGCGCGAAATCTTGCCGGCGACCATGGAGCGCATGCGCAAGTTTGTCATGCGTGCCAAGGTCAAGATCGAGGACGCCGGCGATTCTCTCGCCGTGGGCGGCCGCTTCACCGTATCTTCGTCGAGCGGTGCCATGCCCTCGAGCGGTACCGTACCGTCCAGCCGCGCCATACTTCCGAGCGGCGGCTACACCGAAACCGATGGCATGGGCGTAGCGCCGGTCGCTCGCGACGCGAACCGCCACTGGCTCATCGCAGCTCCACAAGCCTTTGCCTCCGTCGATGCCAGCGAGGCGCAGCGTGTGGAGAATGAATGGCGGCTCGCGGACATCCGCGCCGGATTGCCGCAAATCTACGCGGCCACCAGCGAGGCCTTCGTCGCGCAAATGTTGAATCTCGACCTGCTGGACGCGATCAGCTTCACCAAGGGCTGCTACACCGGACAGGAAATCATCGCGCGCACCCAGCATCTGGGACGCATCAAGCGCCGCTTATATCGCTTGTCGCTGCCTCCCGGGGCCTGGAGCATCGGGCAGGCGCTGCGCTTGAGCGACGGCCGTCAAGGCCGATTGACGGAAGTCATCGACAGCGGCGGAGGCATCGAGGCGCTGGCGGTTCTCACGGTAGAGCCCGGGCCGACCGCGGATCTCGATCCGGGCACCGCCGAGATCGCCGTGCCCGCCACGGAGCTGCCGCTGCCCTACGCGCCGGCTTGACGATCGAAGATTGGTTCAAAGATCGATGAGCTGAACATCATCGGCGGACAGCGCTTGACCGAGGAAAGCGCTGCCGACGCGGGCGAAACGTGCCGCACCGTCGGTGGCGAGCCAGCTCACCGTGCCGGCAGGACCGCCGTGAACATCGGCCGCAGCGCCGCCGTGCAGATGCGCGGCGACCGCGGCAGCCGTGGTCAGCGCAGAATCCACCACCCGGATCGAGCGCGGCAGCACCGCGGTAATGGCTTCGACCAGTACCGGAAAATGCGTGCATCCCAACACCAGGGTATCGGGAGCGCCTTCTCTTAAGAAAATAGGCTCGAGGTAGCGGCGCGCGACCGCCTGCGCAATCGGGCCCGAGGTCCAGCCTTCCTCCGCCATGGCAACGAACAAGGAGCAAGCCCTCGAGGTGATTCGCGCACCGGGATTCGCCCGTTGGATGGCAGACTCGTAAGCACCGCCGTTGATGGTCCCCTCAGTGGCAATTACCGCGATGTGCTGTGAAGCGGAAGCGGCAACCGCTGCCGCAGCTCCGGGTTCGATCACACCGATCACCGGCAACGCAGGATACTGGGCGCGCAATGCCTCGAGCGAGGTAGCCGAAGCCGTGTTGCAAGCCACCACCAAGCAGCGAATATCGCGGCCGACCAATGCCGCTGCGCATTGTAGAGAATATCGAACCACGCTCTGCGCGCTCTTCGTGCCATAGGGCAGCCGTGCGGTGTCGCCGAGATAGATGAAGTCTTCCCATGGCATCGCGAGTCGCAGAGCCTTGAGCACGGTCAAGCCGCCGACGCCGGAATCGAATACGCCAATGGGGCGGGATCGAGCGCTCAACGCCGCGTTCAAAACTCTGGGCGCATGTGCGGAAACAGCAGCACGTCGCGGATCGAGGGCGAGTTGGTATAGAGCATGACCAGTCGATCGACTCCCAACCCAAGCCCCGCGGTGGGCGGCATGCCGTATTCCAACGCGCGCACGTAGTCCGCATCGTAGTACATGGCTTCTTCGTCGCCCGCATCCTTGCGCGCCACCTGGTCCTTGAAGCGCTGCGCCTGATCTTCAGCATCGTTCAGCTCGGAAAATCCGTTGGCCAGCTCGCGTCCGCCGATGAAGAACTCCCAGCGATCCGTGATGAATGGATCCTTATCATTGCGCCGCGACAGCGGCGACACCTCCGCAGGATATCCGTAGGCGAAGGTAGGCTGGATCAGCGTATGCTCGCCCGTGCGCTCGAAGATCTCGATTTGCAGCTTGCCCGGACCGTCACCCGCCTTGTAGGGAATCTTCATCTGATCGCAGACACGGCGCAAATAGGCCGTATCGCGCAATGACATCGGATCCAGATCCGGATTGTTCGCCAGAATGATGTCTTCGATGCTCATGCGGTTGAAGCTCTTCGAAAGATCGAACTCCGTACCCTGATAGATCAGTTTGCGCGTGCCCAACAGCGCATCGGCCAGGCCCTGAAACAGCGTCTCGATCAATTCCATCAGATCGCCGTAGTCGGCATAGGCCTGGTACAGCTCGAGCATGGTGAATTCCGGATTGTGCTGCGTCGATACACCCTCGTTGCGGAAATTCCGGTTGATCTCGTAGACCCGCTCGAAGCCGCCCACGGTCAGGCGCTTCAGGTAAAGCTCCGGCGCGATGCGCAAGTACATTCCCACGTCCAATGCATTGTGGTGGGTCTTGAAGGGGCGCGCGGCAGCGCCGCCGGGTATGGGATGCAGCATCGGAGTTTCCACTTCGAGGAAACCGCGCGCATCGAGGAAGGCACGCAAGTAGCGCACGATGCCGACACGCATCTCGAACACGCGCCGGCTGTCCTCGTTCATGATCAGATCGACATAGCGGCGCCGGTAGCGTGTCTCGGTATCGGTAATCCCGTGCCACTTGTCCGGCAACGGCCGCAGCGACTTGGTCAGCAGCACGGCCCGATCGGCCTTGACCGTCAACTCGCCGGTCTTGGTCAAGAACAGGACGCCTTCGACTCCGATCACATCGCCGATGTCCCAGGTTTTGAAGTCCTCGTAAGTGTCGTGCAGCGTATCGCGCTCCAGTCGAAGCTGAATGCCTCCGCTACCGTCTTCGATCTTCGCGAAACTCCCCTTGCCCATGACATTCTTGCGGCGCAGGCGCCCGGCGACACTCACCCGGACCGCGTCGGCCGCGAGCGCCTCGGGCGATTTGCCGCCGTAGGCGGTCAATAGATCGCCGGCCAGCGCATTGCGGCGAAAGTCGTTCGGAAAGGCAATGCCCCGCTCACGGATCTTCGCCAGTTTTGCCCTGCGTTCGCCGATCAAATGATTTTCGTCGTTGTCGCTCATAGTCGCCGATCTATAGGCCTTGTTTTAGGCTGGCTTGCATGAAGTCGTCCAGTGCGCCGTCGAGCACGGCAGTGGTATTGCCGATCTCCACCCCGGTGCGCAAGTCCTTGATGCGCGACTGATCGAGCACATAGCTGCGAATTTGGTTCCCCCAGCTGACGTCGGACTTCGAGTCCTCCAGTACCTTGGCGGCGGCGTTGCGCTTGTTGAACTCCAGTTCGTACAGCTTGGCCTTGAGCATTTTCATCGCCGTGGAGCGATTCTTGTGCTGGCTGCGCTCACCCTGGCAGGCCACCACGATGCCGCTCGGCATATGCGTGATGCGCACGGCGGATTCGGTTTTGTTCACGTGCTGCCCGCCCGCACCGCTCGACCGGTACACATCCGTACGCAGGTCCGCCGGATTGATCTCGATGTCGATGTCATCGTCGACTTCGGGCGACACGAACACCGACGCAAACGAGGTATGTCGGCGATTGCCGGAATCGAACGGAGATTTGCGCACCAGGCGATGCACGCCGGTTTCGGTGCGCAGCCAACCGTATGCGTAGTCGCCGATCATGTTGACGGTCGCACCCTTGATGCCGGCCACTTCGCCGTCGCTCTGATCGATGATTTCGGTCTTGATGCCATGCGAGTCGGCCCACTTCAAGTACATGCGCAGCAGCATCTGCGCCCAGTCCTGCGCTTCGGTGCCGCCGGCGCCGGCTTGAATATCCAGAAAGGCGTTGTGCGAGTCCATCTGGCCCGGAAACATGCGCTGGAATTCGAGTTTTTCCACCTCGGCGGCGGATCGATTCACATCCGCCTCGATGCCGGCGGCGGCCGAAGCATCCGACTCCAGCGCGGCAAGTTCGATCAGTTCCGAGGCATCGTTCAAGCTCTGCTTCAAGCGATCCAGGCTGCCCACCACTTGCTCGAGCTTCGCCCGCTCTTTGCCCAGATCTTGCGCGCGCTCCGGGTTGTCCCAAATGCCGGGCTGCTCCAATTCGCGCGCTACTTCCTGCAGGCGTTCGTGCTTGTTCTCGTAATCAAAGATACCTCCTCAAGGAATCGGTGCGTTCCTCGAGATCTTTGATGGATCGTTTGATCTGGTTGATTTCCATGGGCGCGAATCCTAGCACATCGGCTAGCCGGGCTTGAGGTGCTGGCAATTGAGTTGAACCCGCTCGGCGCCGCGGAATTCATTGACCTCCAGACGGTATGCCAGTTCGACCGTGGCACCTCTTTGCAAATCGAGGCCGGCGCTGGGACCGGACAGATGCCCGAAGGCAATCGCGTCGATCGGCTCCCTCAAAGCCTGCTCGGGATCGAGCATCAGCTTCATATGCTTGCCGCCGACGACTCTGGAGTCCACCACCTTGAACCGCCCGTCAAATACGGGCTCGGGGAATCCTTGACCCCAGGGGCCCGCCCCGCGCAACGCCAGCGCCGTTTCGATGCACAGCTCGTCGGCGCTCAGCGCGCCATCCGAGTAAATCACGCCCCTCAAGGTCTCGCGTCCGGCGCGCGCCGCGACCTCCGCCGCAAATGCCGTTTTGAACGCGGGTAGGCTTGCCTCGCGCAGCGTAAGCCCGGCAGCCATGGCATGACCGCCGAACTTGTCGATGAGGCCGGGCGTTGCGGCGGCGATGCTGTCGAGGGCATCGCGAATGTTCACCCCCGACACCGAGCGCGCGGAGCCGCGCAGCGAGCCATCCTCGGCGCGGGCAAAGGCAATCACCGGCCGGTGCAGCCTATCCTTGATCCGACCCGCGACCAGTCCTACCACGCCCTGATGCCAGCTCTCGTCGAACAAACACACGCCGAGCGATTCAGCCGCCTCACCGAGCAAGGCGTCGGCCAGTTCCAGAGCCTCGAGCTGCATGCGCTGTTCGATCTCGCGCCGCTCATCGTTCAATGCACTGAGCTGCCCGGCCAAACGCGCGGCTTCATCGGGCCGATCGGTCAGCAGGCAGGCAATGCCGACGCTCATGTCGGTCAAGCGTCCGGCCGCATTCAATCGCGGTGCCACCGCGAAACCCAAGTCAGCGGCCGTCAGCTGTTTGGGGAGGCGTCCGGCCGCCTCGAGCAATGCGCCTATCCCCGCGACGCAGCGACCGGCGCGAATTCGCTTGATGCCCTGCGAAACCAGGATCCGATTGTTGTGATCCAGAGGTACCACGTCGGCAACCGTACCCAGGGCCACCAAATCCAGCAGCTGTGCGACTTTGAAGCTTTGCTCACCCAGCACCTTCGCCAGTGCCGCGGCCAGGTAGAAGGCCACCCCGACGCCGGCCAGTGCACGGCTGCCGAACCGGCTGTCCGGCAAGTTGGGATTCACGATCACGGCCGCTCGCGGCAGTACGGCGCCGGGCAGGTGATGATCGGTGATCAGCACCGGCACGCCCAGGGCGAGGGCAGCCTCCACGCCCGCCACGCTCGAAACGCCGTTATCCACGGTCACGATCAACGACGGTGTGCGCGTCGCGGCCAGCGACACGATTTCCGGCGTGAGACCGTAGCCGAAACGAAATCGATTGGGCACCAGAAAATCGACATGTGCGAACTGCATGGCGCGCAAGGCCCTGACCATCAGGGCCGTGCTGGTGGCACCGTCGGCATCGAAATCGCCGACGATGAGCACCCTCCCGGCGGCGCGATGCTCGGCCAGCAGTTGCGCGGCCGCATCCAGACCCTCCAACGACCCCACCGGCAGCAGACGCTCCAAGGATAAGTCGAGGTCCGATTCCTGTTCGATGCCGCGCGCGGCATAGACGCGCCTCAAGACCGGATGCAAATGTGCCGCGAATTGGCAGGCATGAGGCGACCGGCGCCTGATCTCCATGAACGTCACGCGAAAAACTCCCACCACGGCCTGCTTCTGCGCCAAAAACGGCGGGCTGCCTGGCGCGTCACACTGAAGCATCGCTCGCCGGCGGATATGTCCAGCCGCGATAGACGGCCTGCGCGCAACTGGGCTGCCGCCGGCTTCAGCCAGCGCGACTCGATGTCATCCCATTCGGCGCTGCCGGGAGCCGCGGCGGCCACAATCACACCGCCGACCGAAGTATCGCCGGGGGAATTGCTGGAGAGATCGCTGGGGGGATGGCTGAGCGCCTCGAAATACATCTCATCGCCCGCCGCCCAACCCCGCACCCGGGGCAGGGAATGGAGCGCTGCTCCGCCGCCCCAAAGCCACAGCCCGCTGATGCGCGGCAACCCAACGCCTGCGCGGCCGCTTTTTTCATTCCGCTCGAACAACCACATCTCCAATTCGCTCATCAGCCGCCGCAGGCGCGGCGCATCGGGCCCCACCGGCAGATATGCTTCGATATGACGGTCCAGAATCTGCTCGGGGTCGCGCGTCGCGACATCGAGTGTCCGGTCAAAGATGCAGAAGAGGTGGCCCGATCTGCCTGCCGCCAATCGGATGCCCGAATCATTCCATACCCGGTTGAAGTCCGCGGCGAGCTGCGCTGCGTCCGCCGCACTCAGCGACAGGATACCGTCTCCGGACAATCGAACGTCAGCCATTTCGGCGACATAGTGAACCGGCGTTGCCAGGCACACCCAGGTGCCGTCCACGGGTCCCGTTTGGGCGAACAGACATGCGGGCGCGACTGCCGGCGGGGTCGTGTCCGCCGGCGCGATGACGCGGAATGCATCGGCGCGCCAGTCGCTGACCGGGCTGCAAGCGCCGGCTCGCGCCAACAACTGCTCGAGAAGGGCTGAGCGGCTCGGCTCGAGCGGCAAGCGCGCATTGATGCGAAAATACCGGCTGGACACGAACGCTCCGGGAATTTTTTCAGTATCTTAAGCGCATGCGGTTCACCCAGGAGTCAAGTTCGGGCATCAATGTCATTCGCGCCCATGGCGGCGGGGAACTGCGGGTGAACGACAACACCTATCGTGGCGCGCTCATCTTGAGCGCATCAACGGTGATTGCCGAGCCGAACATCCTGAAACTCGAGGATCTCATCGCCATCGATGTGTCGCGCCTGCTTGCACTCGAACCGGAACTGGTTCTGCTCGGAACGGGCATGCGCCAGATCTTCCCGGCGCCGTCGTTCGGTGCGCAATTTTTGCGCGCCGGCATCGGATTTGAAGCCATGGACACCGGCGCCGCCTGCCGAACCTTCAACGTGCTGGTGGGGGAGCAACGACGCGTGGCGGCGCTATTGCTGGTGTGAATACGAAAAAAAATAGCAGGGCGATAAGCGAAATCCACAACCAAACTAATATCGAGGAATATTCTTCTTCTTATTGATCTTATTGTTGTTTTCGATTAGCTATGCCAGCCTAGCGCCCCGCAATGGATCTTCCCGACGGCTCGCAGTAGAACATACCGACTTATCTGTCGCAAGTCCCCGACAATCAAGTGCAATTCCCATGCAAAAATGATTTTTCGCAGGTGTTTTTAATTATTTTTCAATATTTTATAAATATAATCTAGAAATTACTTAATCAAAGGAAGGTAGCTCAAAGGATCCACGGGTTTGCCGTTGCGGCGGATTTCGAAGTACAACGCCGGCTTCTGCGGAGCGCCTTCCCCCATGTGTCCGATCACTTGCCCTAGGGTCACGTCTTGCCCTTCGTGCACCAGCGACTCACGGCAGTGCGCATAGGCGGAAAGCCAACTCTCGCCATGCTTGATGATGATCAGATTCCCGTACGCGCGGATGCCGTTGCCGCTGTACACCACGCGGCCTGTTGCCGCAGCACGGATATCCTGACCCAACCTTCCCGACAGAAGAATTCCGCCACCGGACACCGGCTGCGGTGCGGCCGATGTTCGATCGGTGGGCCACGCCCAGGAGAACCCCGCCGAAGCCCTCAGGGGCGGAACCGGTGCAGAAGGCATCGGCGCAGGGGAAGCCGGTGCAGGGGAAGCCGGCAGATGCGAGCTCGATTCCGATGGAACTCGATCATTCGGGAAGGGTTTGCGTTTTTCGGACCGAGCCGGAACACCGGGAGCGAGCACGAGCGCTTGACCTACGGCAATACGAAAATCAGGCCCAATGTGATTCCACTTAGCCAGGTCGCGATAGTCGAGACCATAGCGCCATGCGATGCCGTACAAAGTGTCCTGCGGCTGCACGACATAGACGCTTGGGCTTTCGCCTCTCGGCCTCCCGGCGCTTAGGCTATCGCTCCCTGGCCGCTCACCCCCCGAGTCCGCGCAGCCGCCTAGCAGCAGGCAGAGGCTGAGCACAGGGATCGAACGCCGGCAGTGCAAAGCCTGTGAGCCTAACGTTGCAAGCCGGAAACCAATGGTACGAAGCTGACCGCGCCGAGCGACTGGCGATCGATCCGCGACTCGCCCTTGGTGTAGCGGAACAGTTCCTGACGCCCCTCGGGTCCGACAGGGGCGATCAGACGCCCCCCCAGCTTCAGCTGATCGAACAGCGCTTGAGGCACGCTATGCGGTGCGGCCGTCAATAAAATTCCATCGAACGGCGCGCGCGCCGCCCAGCCGATATTGCCGTCGTCATGGCGAAAATTCACGTTGCGAATCCGCAGCTCACGCAAGGTGCGCCGCGCCCGGCCGAGCAACGGCGCAATGCGTTCGATGGTGTAGATCTCCTTCACCAGGGGGGACAATACCGCGGTCTGATAGCCGCAGCCCGTTCCGATCTCCAGCACCCGCAGCACCTCTCCGGCCGCGAGCAGCGCCTCGGTCATCCTTGCCACCACGAAAGGCTGCGATATGGTCTGACCGAATCCGATTGGCAATGCCGTGTCCTCATAGGCTCGGCTGGCCAACGCCTCGTCCATGAACAGATGCCGCGGCACGTTGCGTATGCGGTCAAGCACCCGTTGATCGGCGATCCCCTGCTCCTGCAACCGCTGCACCAGGCGCTCGCGGGTCCGCGCCGAGGTCATACCGATGCCGTTGAGGCGCGGACCTTCCATGAAACTAGTCAACCTCTAGCCACTTCTTCAGATCCGGCATTGCCGTATGCCGCGTCAGGTCGATTTGCAGCGGAGTGATGGACACGTAACCCTCGGCCACCGCATGAAAGTCTGTGCCGGGCCCCGCGTCCTGGCCCGCACCGGCATTTCCCACCCAATAGACGTCGCGGCCGCGGGGATCCTTCGCCTTGACGATAGGCTTGGCGCGATGCCGGCTTCCCAGCCGCGTGACCTTGATGCCGCGCAGTTCTCCGGCGGGCAGGTCCGGAACATTGACATTGAGGATCACCGGCCCCCCGTCGAAGCCCTGCGGCGGCCGGCGTGCCATGCGGCGCACGAGCTGGGCGGCCACCTGCGCGGCGCTTGCGAAATTTCGCGGACTGTCCGGCGTCAGGCACAGCGACACCGCGACAGCCGGCAGCCCCAGGAAGCGGCCTTCGACCGCGGCGGCCACCGTGCCGGAGTACAGTGTGTCATCGCCAAGATTCGCGCCATCGTTCACACCCGACACCACGATGTCATGCTCGAAATCGAACAGGCCGGAGATCGCCAAATGCACGCAGTCGGTCGGCGTGCCGTTGACATAGTAGGCATCCGCTTCATAGCGCACGGCTCGCACCGGCATATCGAGAGTCAATGAGTTGCTGGCTCCGCTGCGATTGCGATCCGGTGCCACGACGGTCACGGCACCGAGCGGTTTGATCGCTTCGGCAAGCGCCGCCAAACCCTCGGCGCGGTAACCATCGTCATTCGAAAGAAGAATCTTCACTATTTAACAGCCTGCGCCGCGCTGGCGGGTGTCGCCGTGCGGACTATACTGTAACGCTGGAAACCACGATAGCCGACGACTACCCATGGCGAAGAAACCCTCGAGTGAGCGGCGCAACCCGCAGGATATGTCCGCCGATGCCGGCGTGTTTCGCGCCGCGATGCGCGACGTCAAACCGCTGGCTCAGGTGGCCGCGGCCGCAGGCCTTACCAAACTCAAGCCCCGGGTGCGGGCACGCAGGCCGCAAGGCGTCGCGGAGAATCTCGATGCCATCATGCCCCTGATCGCGACATCCGACGGCGGCGAGGCCGCGAACCTGGAAGAGGCGGCGGCCGGCGGTGCGGCACTGTCGTTTCATCGTGCAGGCGTACGTATCCAAGTGATGCGCCGGCTGCGGCGGGGCCTGTATCCCACCGAGGATGAACTGGATCTTCACGGCATGACCCAGACCGAGGCCCGCAATCGCCTGGCCGATTTCATCGCGCGCAGCCGCGATTCGGGTCGTCGCTGCGTGCGCATCATCCACGGCAAGGGCTCACGCTCCGCACGCGGCCCGGTGCTCAAGACCGCCGTGAATCTGTGGCTGCGCCGGCATATGGACGTCATGGCATTCACCTCCGCCCGGGCAATCGACGGAGGGACCGGCGCGGTTTACGTGCTGCTGCGCGCGTAGGAGCCTATCTTAAGTATTCCGCGTCGCGTTGGCCCGGCAGAGGAGCATGCATCGCGCGGCGTCGGCCCGCCGCACCAGCCCGAGCACTCAGCGCGCCAGCAGCACCGAGGCCATGGCGGCCAAACCCTCTTTGCGCCCGATAAATCCCAAGCGCTCCGTGGTGGTCGCCTTGATGTTGATGAGGTGCGCCGGCACGTCCAAGTCCTGCCCCAGGTTCGCGGCCATGGTGCCGCGATGCGCGGCGACGCGCGGCGCCTCGGCGAGCACGGTGATGTCGGCATTGACCAGGTGCAGTCCCGCCGCCCTCATGCGCTCCGCGACCACGCGCAGGAATACCCGGCTGTCCGCGCCGCGATAGCGCGGGTCGGTATCGGGAAAATGCTGGCCGATATCGCCGTCCCCCATGGCGCCGAGCAGCGCGTCGCACAGGGCATGAATGACGACGTCGCCGTCCGAATGAGCGACGACGCCTTGGCTGTGCGCGATACGCACGCCCCCGAGCACGACGTGATCCCCCTGCCCAAAGGCGTGCACATCCATCCCCTGCCCGACTCTCATGTCACTGCTCTCCCCCATCTTGAGAATACCCGCCGCGGCCTGAAGATCCTCTGCGCGCGTGAGTTTGATATTGAAGGGCGAACCGCTCACCAGCCGCGCGCGAATGCCGATTCGCTCCATGGCCTGCGCCTCATCGGTTACCGCCACGCCCGCGCGAGCCGCCTCGTCGAGCGCCCGGCGCAAAGCCGCAAATGCAAAAACCTGCGGTGTCAGGGCGCGCCACAATCCGGCGCGATCCACGGTCTCGACGCCGTTCGGCAGCACACGCCTGACCGTATCGACGATCGGTGCGGCGAGGACTGCACCGGAAACATCCCCAGCTGATTCACCTTCATTCGAGCGATCATCGAGCGCATCGGCAAGCGCCTGGATATCCTGGCGGCTCAAACACGGACGCGCGGCATCGTGCACCAGAACCCAGTCGTCGTCAGCGGCTCGCGAGACCAGAAATTCCAAACCGCCCATGACCGAATCGTGCCGCTGCGCGCCGCCGACGGCGGTGAATAGTTTGGGCGAGTTCAATCGCGCCGCCACCTGGGGCCAATGCGCGTCGCCGGCCGCCAGGACGACCACGATGGCGTGGATGCGGGGCTCCGCCAGCAGCGCCCGGAGCGACCATTCGAGCACGGTTTTGCCCAATAGGGGAGTGTATTGCTTGGGGAGTGTGCTCGGCTGACTCGAGGCAAAGCGTTCACCACGGCCCGCGGCAGGAACTATCGCCCACAGGCGGCGCTCCGCCCACACCTTCATTCCGCGCGGGCGGTGACGGGACTGGCCGGGGCGGCCGGGGCCGGCGTATTGACGCGCACGACTTGGTAGAAGGTTTCGCTGGCGGCCACCATGCCCAGTTCGCTACGCGCGCGCTCCTCGAGCGCCGTCAAACCGCTTTTGAGATTGGCCACTTCGGCGCCCAGCTGCCGATTGCGCTCGCTTAGCTCTAGGTTGGCCGCTCTTTGCGTAGTAACCGCAGCCTCGAGTCCCGACACTTCGCGTAGTCCTCGATCGGAAAGCCATAGACGACCCTGAAGCAGGATCAGTGTGGCGGCCAGTAGAGCGGCGAAAATCCTCATGGGGACATAAGCTTAGCACGAAGTCTTAAGAAATTGGAACCGACAGCGCACGCGCTCCCAGGTAGTTGGCCTTCGCGCCCAGCTCGCCCTCGATGCGCAACAGCTGGTTGTATTTGGCGATGCGATCGGAGCGCGACATCGAACCGGTTTTGATCTGCGTCGCCGTGGTCGCCGCCGCGATATCCGCGATGGTGGCATCTTCGGTCTCCCCGGAGCGATGCGAGACGACCGCGGCGTACTTGGCCTTGAATGCCATGTCGATGGCGGCGAGAGTCTCGGTCAGGGTGCCGATTTGATTCGGTTTGACGAGAATCGCGTTGGCGATTTTCTTCGCGATTCCTTCGGCGAATATCCTGGTGTTGGTGACGAACAAATCATCGCCCACCAATTGCACCTTGGTGCCCAATTTGCGCGTGAGAATCGCCCAGCCGTCCCAATCGCCTTCGCTCATGCCATCCTCGATGGTGACGATCGGATATTTCGCGACCAAACCGGCCAGATAGTCGGTGAATTCCGCTGCGTTGAACTTACGGCCTTCGGATGCAAGTTCGTAAACGCCGTCCTTGAAGAATTCGGTGCTCGCGACGTCCAGCCCCAGGTAAATGTCCTTGCCCGCGCGATAGCCGGCCTTGTCGATGGCCTCCAAGATCACCGTGATCGCCGCCTCGTTCGACGGCAGGTCGGGGGCGAAGCCGCCCTCGTCGCCCACCGCGGTATTGAGCCCCTTGGCATGCAGCACTTTCTTCAGCGTATGGAACACTTCGGCGCCGTAGCGCACGGCCTCGGAGAACGAGGGCGCTCCGATCGGCAGAATCATGAATTCCTGGATGTCGACACTGTTGTCGGCATGCGCCCCGCCATTGATGATGTTCATCATCGGCACCGGCAGGGTCAGATCGCCGCTGCGGGCCAAGTGCCGATAGAGAGGTAGGCCTTGATCGGCCGCGGCAGCCTTCGCCGCCGCCAAAGATACCGCCAAGATCGCGTTCGCGCCCAGCCTGGATTTACTGTCCGTGCCGTCGAGCTTGATCATCTTGGCATCGAGTTCTGCCTGATCTCGGGCGCTCGCGCCGAGAAGGCAATCGCGCAGTTCACCGTTGACGGCGCCGACCGCTTTGAGCACGCCTTTGCCGCCGTACCGTTTCATATCGCCGTCGCGCAGCTCGACCGCTTCGCGCGATCCGGTCGAAGCGCCCGAAGGCACCGCAGCGCGTCCGAGGATGCCGGAATCGAGAACGACGTCGGCTTCCACCGTGGGATTTCCGCGCGAATCGATGATCTGGCGGCCGCGTACATCGACGATTCGACTCATAGCAAGGATTCCTCGAAGGGTTGTCTTTTTACCGCCCGGTCCAATTCCTGAAGCGTGGTGAGCAGCGAGCGCATGCGGTCCAGCGGCCAGGCATTGGGACCGTCGGAGAGCGCTTTGGCCGGGTCAGGATGCGTCTCCATGAAAATGCCGGCCACGCCGGCCGCCACCGCGGCACGCGCCAGCACCGGGACGAATTCCCGCTGCCCGCCCGAGGAGTCTCCCCGGCCGCCTGGCAGCTGCACCGAGTGCGTCGCATCGAACACCACCGGGCAGCCGGTGGCGCGCATGATGGCCAGCGAGCGCATGTCCGATACGAGATTGTTGTAGCCGAAGGAAAATCCGCGCTCGCAGATCAGAACCTGCGCATTGCCGGTGGAGCGCGCCTTGTCGACCACATTCTGCATTTCCCAGGGCGAGAGGAACTGCCCCTTCTTGATGTTCACCGGCTTGCCCAAAGAGCACGCGGCGACGATGAAATTGGTCTGCCGGCACAGGAATGCCGGAGTCTGCAGAACGTCGACCACCGCCGCCACGTCGGCCAGCGGAGTATCCTCATGCACGTCGGTCAAGACCGGCACGCCAATTTGCTCGCGCACTTTGCCCAACGCCTTCAGGCCCTGCGCCAGACCCGGACCGCGAAAACTCGATCGCGAGGAGCGATTGGCTTTGTCGAAAGACGCCTTGAAGATGAAGGGAATATTCAGCGCCGCGGTCATTTCCTTCAGGCGGCCGGCCACCTCGATCACCAGGCTCTCGCTTTCGATGACGCAGGGTCCGGCAATCAAGAAGAACGGGCGATCCGCTCCGACCTCGAAGGAAGCCAGTTTCATGTGGTTAAGCGTTCAAGCGGTCGCGCGGCCCGGCTGCAGAGAAGCCCGGTACTCGCGCGCCGCCCTGACGAATCCCGTGAACAGCGGGTGGCCGTCACGCGGCGTCGAGGTGAATTCCGGATGAAACTGGCTGGCCACGAACCAGGGATGGCTGGGCAGTTCGATGAACTCAACCAGTCCATCGGCCGAGAAGCCTGAAAAACTCAAGCCCGCGCCGGACAACTCGTCGAGATAGTGATTGTTGAATTCATAGCGATGTCGATGGCGCTCGAAAATCGATTCCTTGCCGTACAGGGTGCGCGCGAGAGAACCGGGCCGCAGCTTGGCCTCCTGTGCGCCCAGCCGCATGCTGCCGCCCAACTCCGATTTTTCGTCGCGCACCTGTTGGCCGCGCCCAAGATCCTGCCATTCGGTAATCAGGGCGATGACCGGGTGGTTCGTGGCACGGTCGAACTCGGTGCTGTTGGCGCCCTTCAGGGCCAGTACGTTGCGCGCATATTCGATGATGGCGAGCTGCATTCCCAGACAGATGCCGAGATATGGGATGCCGTTTTCGCGCGCAAAGCGTATAGCCTGAATCTTGCCCTCGATGCCGCGGTCGCCGAATCCGCCCGGCACCAGGATCGCATCCATCTTCTGCAGGGCGGCGGCCCCGGAGCGTTCGATGTCCTGGGATTCGAAATAATGAATGTTCACCCGCGTGCGGGTCTTGATGCCGCCGTGCATCAGGGCTTCATTCAAGGAGATGTACGAGTCGCGAATCTGCACGTACTTGCCGACCATGCCGATGTCGACGACGGCTTCCGGATTCTGCTTGGCCGCCACCACCGCACGCCATTCGGACAGATCTGTTGAGGGTGCGTTCAAGCGCAGCTTGTCGACGACGATGTCGTCCAGATCCTGCTCGTGCAACAGCATCGGGATCTTGTAGATGTCGTCGGAATCCACCGCCGAAATCACCGCCCGCTCCTCGACGTTGGTAAACAGGGCGATCTTGCGGCGCTGCTCATCGGGCAGGGTTTGCGTGCAGCGGCACAACAAGATATCGGGTTGAATGCCGATGCCGCGCAGCTCCTTCACCGAGTGCTGCGTGGGCTTGGTCTTGATCTCACCCGCCCCGCCTAGGATCGGAACCAGCGTCAGGTGCATGTACAGTACCTTGTCGCGCCCGAGTTCCACGCCCATCTGGCGAATGGCCTCGAGAAACGGCAGCGATTCGATATCGCCGACGGTGCCGCCGATCTCCACCATGCAGACATCGGAATCGCCGGCGCCCATCCGAATCCGATGCTTGATCTCATCGGTGATATGCGGAATGACCTGCACCGTGGCGCCGAGGTAATCGCCGCGCCGCTCCTTCGCGATGACGCGCTCGTAGATCCTTCCGGTGGTGAAATTGCTGTTGCGGCCGGTGGTGGTGCGTACGAAGCGCTCGTAGTGACCTAGGTCCAAGTCGGTCTCGGTGCCGTCGGCGGTGACGAAAACCTCTCCATGCTGGAAGGGGCTCATGGTGCCGGGGTCCACATTGATGTAGGGATCCAGCTTGACCATGCTGATTTTGAGGCCGCGAGCCTCCAAGATCGCGCCGAGAGACGCTGAGGCAATGCCTTTACCCAGCGAGGAAACGACGCCGCCGGTGACGAAAACGAATCTATTCATGTAGCCACCGCCGATTTAAACGTTCGTGACCGCCGATACTTCAAGCGGATATCCAAACGAAGCCAGAAGGAAACAATGGGAATTCGACGGGAATTCAGGTTACCAGAACACGTCCATCTCGACAATCCTAGACCGAGTTATTAGCGAACGACGAGTAGCTCTTCAAGGAGGCCCGGAAAATACCCCTCCAATTCGGCCGCCGTCGGCATATGTGATTGTTCATGAATAATGCAGGCTAGAGGCACGAGCAATGCGCGATATCCGCGTGAAACATCCGCGTGGAACGCAGCGAACGCGCCGCTCCTAAATCAGGATGGGCGCATTGTTCCATTCGACTTTGAGCCCCGGCGCATCCGGCGCGGCGCGCCAGCGCGCGTCCATCCACAAATCAGCGACGGCGATCAATTCCTCGCCCGCGAATACCAAGGGCAGCGCATCCCGCATCCACGGCAACACGCCCTGCGACTGACACAGGTGCTGCACCGTCTGGGTTCTGGCCGTCCGGGCCGGTTTGAGCGTTTCGCCCCCGTTGCGCCCTCGCACCATCACGGCCGGCGGCAAGGCGTGGGCCGCCAATCCGCCGATCTGCGTGTTCCACGTGAGGGTGCCGAGATTCGCGCCCAGCACGATCGTCGATCCCGGTGAAGTATCCCAAGACCTTGCCTCCTCGAGGCGCGGGCACGCCGCTGCGGTGAGGAACAGTCTTTGCCGATAGCGGCGCAAGGCCTTGTCGCTCCACACGATGGCAGGCTGGTGATCGGCGTCTGCGTCGAACACCTGCCGCAGGGCCTCGGCGAGCCGAGCCGTCGACGGCGCTTCCACGCCGGCCTCGCTGAGCCAAAAGCGAACGACATTCACCCGCTGCAGTTGCGGCAGCACCCTCAAGCCGGGAACGGACAATGCGTCGCCGTCGCGCAGGCGCACCACGTCTCGGGCGGCGGCGACGTCCAGCAATTCTTGCGCCTCCGCCATGTGGCGAGCGGCGCGCGACAGTGCCGTTTCGGCACCCGGCCAGCGCGTCTCGATCGGTGGCCAGATCTCCCTTCGCAGGTAAGCGCGGTCGAAACGCAGGTCCTGATTCATGGGATCGATCGAGTGACGATTCTCGAGGTGCCCGCCCCATTGCAGCAGCTCGCGATGCGGCACATCGAGCACCGGACGCACATGCCATCCTAACCCAAAGGCGCGGCAGGCCGGCATGGCCGACATGCCCTTGACGCCGGCTCCCCGCAACGCCTGCAGCAACAGGGTCTCAGCCTGATCCCGGCGATGGTGCGCCGTCAGCAGGCATTCCCGCGGCTGAAGCTGCGCGGCGAGCGCCGCATAGCGCGCCTCGCGTGCGGCGGCCTCAATCGACAGCCCGGCCCCGCTTGGGACCTCGACGCGGATTATTTCCAATGGAACACCCAGGCGTCGGCAAAGATCCGTGCATGCGTCGCGAAATTCCGCGGCCGCGGCCTGTAGGCCATGATCGATATGCACGGCCCGCAGCGGCAAGCCGTGAAATCGCCCACCCATACCCGCCACCAAGCGGAGCAATGCGGCCGAATCCGCGCCGCCGCTCAATGCCACCACCAGGCCGGCCGCATCGGCGGGAATGCAGGACTCGATGACCGCGTACAGGGATGCCGCGGACGAAGCCATGCGCTTTAAGGGTCGCGGAACGCACCGAAGCCGCGCACGCGGGCCTGCCGGGCGTCGAGCAACTGGGTGATGGGTTGATTACGCAGCTCGGCCAGGTTCTTGACGATGCTCTGCTTCATCGCTTCCGCCATCGACTGCGGGTCGCGATGCGCCCCGCCGTGAGGTTCCTTCAAGACTTCATCGACCAGCCCGAGCTTGTACAGTCGTTCTGCGGTTCCACCCATCGCTTCGGCAGCGATTTCCTTCTTCTCGGTGCCCTTCCACAGAATTGACGCGCAGGCTTCCGGCGAAATGACCGAATACACGCTGAACTGCAACATGATCAGCCGGTCGCAAACGCCGATCGCCAGTGCGCCGCCGGAACCACCCTCGCCGATGACGATGCTCAATATGGGAGCGGCCAAGTTGGACATCTCGAACAGATTGCGCGCAATGGCCTCGCTCTGGCCGCGTTCCTCGGAGCCGATGCCCGGATAGGCTCCCGGCGTATCGATCAACGTCACCACGGGGATGCGAAAGCGTTCCGCCATTTTCATCAGCCGCAGCGCCTTGCGATAGCCTTCGGGCTTGGGCATGCCGTAGTTGCGCCGCACCCGCTCCTTGGTATCCCGCCCCTTCTGGTGACCGATCAGCATCACCGGCATGCCATTGACCCGGGCCAGGCCGCCGACGATGGCCAAGTCATCGCTGTACATCCGATCGCCGTGCAGCTCCTGCCAATCGCTGAAAATCATGGATACGTAGTCCAGCGTATAGGGCCGCTGCGGATGGCGCGCGAGCTCAGTGATCTGCCAGGGGGTGAGATTGGCGAAGATGCTGGTGGTGAGCGCCCTGCTCTTCGACTGCAGGCGCTTGATCTCCTCGGAAATGTTGACGCTGGCATCGGTGCCGATGAATTTCAGCTCCTCGATCTTTGCCTCGAGCTCCGCAATGGGTTGCTCAAATTCCAGAAAATTCATCGCCATGAGCTCGTTTCCTCGCCGCGGACATCATTTCGCGGACCATACACTAAATACCACCCCTCGCGCCCAACCGTGGCAGAAAGTCGATCCAAAAGCTCCCGCGTCGGACGCACCGACCAGGCGTCCGACAGGTTGAGCTTGCCGCTGTAACCCTCTCGCGCAACCGCCACACTGACGCCGCAGGGGCCGCGCAAATAGGGCTTGAGCATCTGCTCGAAACGATTCATGCCCTGCGGACCGTCGAACTCGGCAGGCCAGCGCAGCCACAGGCGGCGCGCGAAGCGCTCGCGCGCCCGGTCGATATCCATCAACGACTTCGCCTGCAACCGCCAAGCCTCGATGAAGTCATCGAAGCGCAACGTACCATCGATGATCAGGATGGCATCCTTGACGATGATATCGCGATGCTGCTGGAACACCTCCTCGTACAGGCTTACCTCGAGGCGCGCACTGCGGTCATCCAGGATCAAGGTCACACGGTTCGGGCGGCGCCGGATTTCGAGCACCAGGCCGGCTACGGTGGCCGGCTTGCCGGCCGACCAGCTGCGCGCACCTTCCGCGGGCGCAGCCGGTTTCGGGCCGCCCACATCGGCGAGGCGCGCGCTCACCAAAAACTTCAAATCCGGCTCGTACGGCGTGATGGGATGGCCGCTCAAGAACAGCCCCAGCGTTTCGCGCTCGCCCGCCAGTCGCTCCGCTTCCGACCAATCCGCCACCGCCGTGTTCTCCGCGGCGCTCAAACCGAACAGGTCGTCTTGACCCACGCTGATGGCACGGGAGTTCTGCTCTCCCAAGTGCATCGCGCGCTCGAGTTCCGCGGTCAGTGAGGCACGGTTCGGTCCGATGAGATCCAAACTGCCGGAGCGGATCAATGCCTCGAACACCCGCCGGTTCACCCGCTGCAAGTCGATGCGGCGGCAAAGGTCCGCCAGGGACGTGAACGCTCCGTTCTTCTCGCGCTCTTCGATGATGGCCTCGACCGCCGAGGCGCCCACGCCCTTGATGGCGCCCATCCCGTAGCGAATGCTCGAGGCACCCGCCACGCGAAACGCATAGACCGAGGCGTTCACATCGGGCGGAAGTACCTTGAGACCCATGTCGGTGCACTCGTCGATGAGCGTCACCACCTTGTCCGTCTTGTCCATGTCCGAGGACAGCACGGCCGCCATGTACGCCGCCGGATAGTGCGCCTTGAGCCACGCCGTCTGATACGACAAGAGCGCATAGGCCGCCGAATGCGACTTATTGAAGCCATACCCGGCGAACTTTTCCATCAAGTCGAAAATATGCGTGGCCTGTGTCTCGCGCACCCCTCGCGCCACCGCGCCGCTGACGAACACCGAGCGCTGTTTGGCCATCTCCTCGGGCTTCTTCTTGCCCATGGCGCGGCGCAGGAGATCGGCGCCGCCCAAAGTGTAGCCGGCCAATATCTGCGCGATCTGCATGACCTGTTCCTGGTACAGAATCACCCCGTAAGTGGCCTCGAGCACGGGTTTCAGATCCGGATGCAGGTAATCGATGGTTGCGCCGCTGGTGTCGTGCTTGCGGGCGATGAAGTCCTCGACCATGCCGGATTGCAGCGGGCCGGGCCGGAACAGCGCCACGAGCGCGACGATATCGCCGAAGCGGTCGGGTTGCAGGCGCCGGATCAGATCCTTCATGCCGCGCGATTCGAGCTGGAAGACCGCCGTGGTCTTGGTGCTCTTGAGCAATGCATAGGTCGGCGCATCGTTCATCGGCAATGTGCTCATGACGAGCGGCGCTTCACCGCCCGCGGTGCGCTGCTCATTGATGTCGCGCACTACCCAGTCGATGATGGTGAGGGTTCGCAGCCCCAGAAAGTCGAATTTCACCAGGCCCGCGGCTTCGACATCGTCCTTGTCGAACTGCGTCACCGGCGCGGCGCTGCCCTCTTCGCAATACAGCGGTGTGAAGTCGGTGAGCACCGAGGGCGCGATGACCACGCCGCCGGCATGCGTGCCGGCATTGCGGGCCAGTCCCTCGAGCGACCGAGCCAGGTCGATGAGATCGTGAACCTCGGACTCGTTGTCGTAGAGACGCTTCAGCTCCTCTTCCTGTTCGAGCGCCTTGTCGAGCGTCATGCCGATTTCCAGCGGAATCAGCTTGGCGATTTTGTCCACATAGCCATAGGGGTGCCCGAGCACTCGCCCGACATCGCGCACGACGGCTTTGGCGGCCAAGGTACCGTAGGTGATGATCTGCGAGACGCGGTCCCGTCCGTACTTGTTGGCCACGTACTCGATGACTCGATCGCGCCCGTCCATGCAGAAATCGACGTCGAAGTCCGGCATCGACACGCGCTCGGGATTCAAGAACCGCTCGAACAGCAGATCATGCTCGATGGGATCCAAGTCGGTGATGCCCAAGGCATAGGCCACCAACGAGCCGGCGCCGGAACCGCGGCCGGGACCCACCGGCACGCCGTTCTCGCGCGCCCACCGGATGAAGTCCGCCACGATCAAGAAATATCCTGCGAAACCCATGGCACAAATGACACCGAGTTCCAGATCCAGCCGTGCCTGGTAGGCAGCGCGCGTTGCATCATCGCCCGACGGAGCGGCGCCGGCCGCGCCGGCGGACAGCACGGGCGATGCGTCGATGCGTGCTTGCAAGCCGCGCTGGGACTCCGCGCGCAGGAATTCCTCGGTGTTCGATCCTGCCGGCACAGGATAGGCGGGTAGCATGGAGGCACCCAAGCGAATCTCCAGGGAACATCGCTTGGCGATCTCGAGCGAATTGGCCAACAGCTCGGGCGCGTCGTTGAACAGTTCCGCCATTTCCGCCGGCGACTTAAGATACTGTTCCTCGGAATAGCGGCGCACCCGGCTCGCATCGCCGAGCTGCGCGCCGTCATGAATGCAAACACGCGCCTCGTGCGCCTCGAACTCGGCGCGCGTCAGGAAACGCACGTCATTGGTGGCGACGGCCGCAACACCCCGGGACTGCGCCAGTTCCATGGTGCCTTCGGCGCAAACCTGTTCACCCGCGCGGCCGGTGCGTTGAACCTCCAGATAGAACCGGTCGCCGCAGAACGCCTGCCAACGCTCGAGGCAGCGCTGCGCCTCGTCGTCGCGGCCGCGTGCAAGGCAACGGCCGATGTCGCCCTCTGCCCCGCCCGACAGCACGATGAGGCCTTGCAGCACCTCGCGGGTAATCCAGCCACGCTCCAGCATGGGCGCGCCCCGCTGCTGGCCCTCCAGATACGACCGCGTGACCAACTGTGTCAGATGCCGATAGCCCATGAGGTTCTGGCACAGAAACACGATGCGCGAGGGTGCCGCTCGCTCCCCGGGCTCGCGAATCCATGCATCGACGCCGATCAGCGGCTTGACCCCCGCGGCCTGCGCTTCCTTGTAGAACTTCACCATGGCAAATAAATTGCACTGATCGGTGAGGGCAACGGCGGGCATGCCGGCCGCCGCGACAGCCGCCATCAAATCCGGGACGCGAACGATACCGTCGACCAAGGAGTATTCGGTATGCAGCCGCAGGTGAACGAAGCTCGTCAAGGTTCGCACCGCAAGGCAAGGCGCACCGGCTCGAAGGAACGGCGGTGCAAGGCACAGGGGCCGTGCAAGCTGAGCAGGCGCTGATGATCCTTGGTCGCGTAGCCTTTGTGAGTTGCGAAAGAATATGCAGGATATACCGTATCCATTTGATCCATAAAGCTATCTCTCGCGGTCTTCGCCAGAATCGAGGCGGCGCTGATCGCCGGTTCCGAAACATCGCCGTCAATGATGGCACGAGCCGTCAACACCTTGCCCAATCCGTGCAAATGGGGCAACCGGTTACCGTCCACCAGCACATGATCGGGCGTGAGGGTCATGGCCAGCAAGGCGCGGCGCATCGCGAGGAAAGTGGCTTGCAGAATGTTCAGCGCATCGATTTCAAAATGATCTGCCCAGCCGATACCGAAGCACAGTGCGTCGCGCTTGATGGCAATGCTCAGGCGCGAGCGCTCCTCGGGACTCAGCGATTTGGAGTCGGCAACGCCTTCGATGGGCCGGCGTGGCCGCAAGATCACGGCGGCTGCCACGACAGGACCTGCCAGCGGACCGCGCCCCGCCTCGTCGATGCCGGCGACCCGCCTCACCGCGACGATCCCGCCGGCGTATCGCCCTGCAAGAGTTCCAGGACGGCCTGCACCGCGCGCGCGCCGGCCCCGCGTCGCAGCTCGGCGTGGATCTTCGAGAACTCACGCTCCAAAGCGACGCGCTTGTCGGTATCGTCAAGCCACATCAAGAGCTCCGCTCCGATCGACTCGGGGACAATTTCGCCCTGAAAATATTCGCCGACGACGCGCCGATCCGCAAGTAGATTCGGTTGTGCAAAAAACTTGGATTTCACCAGATTCAGTCTCGCGATCAGCCAGCCCGTCAGGCACCCTAAGCGGTACACGACGACCATGGGGCGCTTGCACAGGGCAGCCTCCAGGCTGGCGGTGCCCGAAGCCACCAGCACCACGTCGGCGGCGCTCAAGGCAGTGGTCGCCTGGCCGTCGATCAGCCGCACGCCGATCGAGGGGGCGTCGCGCTCCAGCACGCGAGAGAAAATCTGCCGCGTCGCGGCGCTCGCCATCGGGGCGATGAATGTCAGGTTGGGCCGCCGTGCGGCCAACCAGCGCGCCGTGGCGGCGAAATCGCCGGCCAACCGGCCGACCTCGCCGCGCCGGCTTCCCGGCAGCAAGGCGACCACACTGGCGTCCGCACTTAACCCGAGGGCGCGACGGGCGGCGGCGCGGTCGATAGTCTCCGGAATGGCATCCGCCAACGGATGGCCGACGAATTCGGCGCGGATGCCATGCTCGTCATAAAAGCGCTTTTCGAAGGGCAGCAGGCACAGCACCAAATCCACCGATTCTCGAATACTGCGCGCGCGCCCCTGTCGCCATGCCCACACCTGGGGGCTGACGTATTGCACGGTCGGTATACCCGCGGCATGCAGGCTGCGGGCCAATCGCAAATTGGTATCGGGCGCGTCGATGCCGATGAAAACATCCGGCCGTGCCGTCAGGAACATACGCTTGATGCGCGCCAGAAGCCTTACCAGGCGCGGTAAATCGCGCAGTACGTCGAACAAACCCATCACCGCCAGCGACTCGGCCGGTTCCCAGCTCTCGCAGCCGGCCGCCTGCATTTTTGGCCCGGCGACACCGAAGAACTGCGTGTCCGGAGCGTGGCGGCGAAATGCGCGGATGAAGTCGGCGCCCAGGGTGTCGCCCGACGCTTCGCCTGCCACCAGACCCACCCGCAGTGGTGCGGACTTGCTAGCCGGCGACGCCGCCATCTTCCGACCCAGCTTCGTCGGTTCCGCTTCGAGGATCACCAAATCCGTCTCGATCGCGGCTACGGGGAATACTCAGACAAGCTCCTAGCGAACGATACTGCGTGAGCTGCGCTTGATGAAATCGACGAAGGGCACGATCTCCGGCTGCGACGCCGCCGCCTTGTCCAGCTGCTCCAAGGCCGCCTTCAATTTCAGGCCGGAGCGGTACAGCAGCCGGTAGGCACGGCGGATGTTCAGAATTTGTTCCGCGGTGAAGCCACGGCGCTGCAGGCCCACGGCGTTGACACTGTGGGGAACCGCGGGACGCCCCACCGCCATCACGTAGGGCGGCACGTCGCGAGTCACCGCCGCGTTGTGCGCGAGGAAGCAATGTGCGCCCACCTTGGTGTGCTGATGCACGGCCGACAGCCCGCCCATGGTGACCCAATCGCCGACCTCCACATGGCCGCCCAGCGTGGCGCAGTTTGCCATCACGATCTGATCGCCCAGCAGGCAATCATGGGCGACATGCGAATACGCCATCAGGAGATTGTCGTTGCCGATGCGCGTCACGCCTTTGTCGTGCGTCGTGCCACGATTCACGGTGACGGATTCGCGAAACACATTCCGATCGCCGATCTCCAAGCGCGTGGGCTCGCCGTTGTATTTCTTATCCTGCGGCGCGTCGCCGAGGGAGGCGAACTGGAAAATCTTGTTGTTCGAACCGATGCGCGTGGGGCCGTTGATGACGGCGTGCGGACCGATCCAGGTCCCGGAGCCGATGACGACGTCGGCTCCGATCACCGTGAAGGGTCCGATTTCAACGTCCGCGGCAATCTCGGCCCGCGGCGAAATCACCGCCCGCGAATCGATCATCCCGCCTCTCCCGCAGGCTTGGGCGCCTTGGTCTCGGGAGCGACCATGATTTCCGCGGACGCGACTTCCTGGCCTGCGACTTCCGCCACGCAATCGAATTTCCATATGCCTTTGAACGCGCGCTTCAAGGCGACCCGCAACATCAATTGATCGCCGGGTTCGACGGGCTTGCGGAAACGCGCGTTGTCGATGGCGACGAAATAAAAACGCGTATCGATGTCGGGCACCACTTTCGCGGTCTTGAACGCGAGAATACCGGCGGCCTGAGCCAGGGCCTCGATGATGAGTACGCCCGGCATCAGCGGACGGTGCGGAAAATGTCCCGGAAAGAACGGCTCATTGAATGTGACGTTCTTCAGCGCCACGCAATGCTGCCCCGCCACGCACTCCAGCACCCGATCGACCAACAAGAAGGGATACCGATGCGGCAATTGCCGCATGATCGCTTCGATATCCAACCTATCGGACTCCGACATTATCTCTCCTAGTGTCCAGTCGTCTCAAATGCGCGACCATTCGCCGCCACAATCTCGTTTCCACGGCCGGCATGCCGCTCGAATAGCTGCCGGCGTTCTTGATCGAGGCACTCACCAAGCTGCACCCCGTGATCACCACATCATCCGCAATGGTCAAGTGGCCGGCAAATCCCACCATGCCGCCCACCATGCAACGTCGACCGATCACCGTGCTGCCGGAAATGCCCGTGCAGGCGGCAATCGCGGTGTGGGCACCTATGGTCACGTTGTGGCCTACTTGGATCTGATTATCCAGTTTGACCCCGTTCTCGACTACCGTATCGTCGATGGAACCCCGGTCGATGCTGGTGTTGGCGCCGATTTCCACATCATCTCCGATTCGCACGCTGCCCACCTGCGGCACTTTCACCCACGTGCCGCTGTTCGGCGCGAAACCGAAGCCGTCGGCGCCGACCACGGCGCCCGCGTGCAGGATGCAGCGCTGTCCGACGGTGACGCCAGGGTACAAGTTGACCCGCGACACCAGCGCCGAGTCCGCCCCGACGCTGGCGCCACGTTGCACGATGCATCCGGGGCCGATCCGGACCCGCTCCGCAATCTGCACGCCCTCCTCGATGACGGCGAGCGGTCCGATGCTGGCGGAAGCGGCTATCCGCGCTCCGTTCGCCACCACGGCGCTGGGGTGAATCCCAGGCGCTTCACTCACGGGGGGATGCAGGAGCGCCGCGATGCGCGCATAGGCCAGATACGGGTTGGGATCGATCAGCGCAGCGACCGGACAGTGGGATGCATCTTCCGCGCTCAAGAGCACGGCGGTCGCTCGGGTGGATTCCAGCTGCCGGCGGTAGCGCGAATTCGCCAGAAAACTCAAGGTACCGGCATTCGCGTGCGATAGCGTCGCGACGCTGCGGACCGTCAGATTCGGCTCACCGCGCAGGGTGAGTCCGAAGCGGACCGCCAGCTCGCCTAGACTGAATTCTCCCTGCACTTAGGCTCCCAAGCTCCCGGGCACTCCCCAGGAGCCTGTCTGAGTATTCGTGAGCTCCGAGCGCCTATTTGGACCCTGGGGGCTTGGCCGGCGCGGCCGCGGCAGGCTTGGCAGGCGCGGTCGGCAGGGTTGCCGGCTTGGCCTTCAGCACCTCCAGGACCTGCGTCGTGATATCCAGCTGCGGCTTGTTGTAGAACACGCCCTCGCCTAGAACCAGATCGAAACCTTGGGCGCTCGAATAGGTCCGAATCTCTTCCAGCAAGTAGCGCTGCACCTTGCCGATCTCCTCATTCTTGCGGGTCGACAGGTCGTCCTGGAATTCCCCGCCCTTGCGTGAAAACTCGCGCTGCTGATCGCGCAGCGACTTCTCCGCCTTGGCGCGGTCGGCCTCGGCCATGATCGCTCCCTCCTTGGCCAATTTCTCATCGCGCGCCTTCAGGTCGTTCTGCAGGGCGAGCAATTCGCGCTGACGCGGCCCAAACTCGTTCTGCAGGGCCTGCATGGCGCTCTTGACCTGAGGCGCCTCCGTCATGAGCTTCTGGAAATCCACGTAGCCGATCTTGATTTCGGCACTGGCTTGCTGCGACACCATGATTCCGCACAGGCTCAATGCCAAGAACGGGATGCTGCGAAGATAAGTCGACATGTTGATCTTAAGACCTCAAATAACGGTCAAAACGCTTGACCGATGGAAAATTGAAAACGCTCCGTCTCGTCGCCGAATCGCACTGTATCGCCTTGAAACGCATTCAATGGGATGCCGTAGGAGAAACGGAACAAGCCCAGCGGCGCGAGCCATTGCACCGCAATGCCGGTTGACTGTTTTAGATTAGCATAATTGAAGTGATAGTCGACCGGCGTTATGTCATCGACCCCCAGGAATTTCACCTTGTTGCCCGTCTGGAACACATTGCCGATGTCGTAGAACATGCTGAGGCGGGCCGCGCTCTTCCACTTTTCGGGCACCGGCAAAATCAGCTCGTACCGGTTGACGACGCGGAAATTGCCGCCATACGGGTTGCCGACGCCGATGTTGTCCCGCGGCCCCAGGCGGCTTTCTCGATAACCCCTGATGCTGTCGGGACCGCCGGCAAAGTAATTGAGGTAGGGTGGCAACGAGGTGGTTTTGCCCAGGGCCGAGGCGTAGTCGACCGAGGCCTGCACCGAGAGCAGAAACTTGCCCCACAGCGGAATGTATTTGATGAAATCGAAATTCGTCTGGTAGTACCGTACTTCGCTCAAGGGCAAGGCGTAGCGGGCGGAGAGCGTGACCTTCATGCCGCGGTCCGGGAACAGGGCACGGTTGCGGCCCTCGTAGGACCAGCCGCCGGTCAGCTCGTAGGTATAGAAATCCGTACCGTAGACCGTGTAGGGATTGTCCAGGGAATTGAGCACGCCGTCGCCGTTGGTGTCGGTCAGATCGCGCTGGAAGGTGCTGCCGTTCTGCTTGACCCAGTCGACCGATTGCTGCGCGCTGTAACCCTGGGAGACCACCAGACTGTTCTTGTTCGCGGAAGTACCGAGGCTCAGGAACTGGTACTCGCTGATCGGATAGGACCATTGCACCGCACCGGTGATCTGCTTGGTCGAGAAGGCGGAGGATGCCGCCACGAACTGCGTGATGTCGCGCAGCGTGAACGACGTGGTGCGCGCCACGCCGTCGACGGTGGTATAGGGATCGGTGTGCGCGAGGGTGTAGGTCTTGCTGAACTTGCCCGCGTTGATCTCCAGGGCGACGCGCTCACCCGAGCCTAAGAAGTTGCTGTGGACGAAATTGCCGTTCAGGCTGAATTTCTGGGATTCGGAATAGCCGATGCCGCCGCCGAATTGCCCCGGCAGCCCCTCTTTGAGGTTGAAGTCGACGTCCACCAGGTCCGCGCTTCCGGCCACCGGCTTGTTCTCGAACTCCACCTTTTCAACGTACGGCAGCCGCTGCAGGCGCTCCTTGGAACGCTCGACCGCCGAATTCGACAACCATCCACCCTCCAGCTGGCGCATTTCGCGGCGCAGCGTTTCATCGTTGATGGCCGTGGTGTTGTTGAAATTGATATGCCGAACGTAGACACGGTTGCCGGGCTCGATGAAGAAGGTCAGCGACACGGTCTTCTTGTCGTTGTCGGGGGTCGGCACCGGGTCGATCTTGGCGAATGCATAGCCGTCGGCGCCCAGGCGGTAACTCATCAATTGCTGGGTCGAGGTGACCAGCTTGCGCGAATAAGTGTCGCCCGGCTTGATCACCAGCAGCCGGCGCAGCTGCTCCTCGGGCACGACCATGGTGCCCGCGAGCTTGATCTCGCTCACCTTGAACACCTCACCCTCGGTGATGTTCACGGTGATGTACATGTCGTCCTTTTCCGGCGCAATGGCGACCTGCGTCGACTCGATCTGGAAATTCGCGTACCCCCGATCCATGTAGAACGAACGCAATTTCTCCAAGTCGCCGGTCAATGACTCGCGCGAGTAGCGGTCATCCTGCTTGTACCAGGACAGCCAGTTCGGCGTCTTCAGCTCGAAGCTGTCGAGAATTTCCTGCTCCTTGAATTTCGTGTTGCCGACGACGTTGATCTGTTCGATCTTGGCGCGCTTGCCCTCCTTGATGTCGACGATGATGTCCACCTTGTTGCCGGGCAGATCGGTAATCTTGGTGTCGACGCGCACGGCATACTTGCCGCGGCTGAAATACTGGTCCGTGAGATATTGCTTCACCTCATCGAGCACGGAGCGATCGAAGGTCTTACCGGTCGCGAGACCTACATTGCGCAGGCTTTTTTGCAAGTCCTCGGTCTTGATGTCCTTGTTGCCCTTGATCTCGAACTTGGCGATCGACGGCCGTTCGACCACGACGACCAACAGAATGTTGCCGTCACGGCGCAATTCCACGTCGCGAAAGAACCCCGTCGCATACAGCGCGCGCATCGCTTCGCCGATGCGCGTTCCATCCAGATGATCGCCGATGTTGACGGGCAGATAGTTGAATACGGTACCCTCGGAGATTCGCTGCAATCCTTCGATGCGAATGTCGCCGACGGTAAAGGTCTCTTGAACCGCTTGCGCCTGCACAGCCGTGCAGACCGGTTGGCTGGCAAAGGCCGCCAACAGGGCTAGGCGAAATTCAAGCCGCACGCGGCAACGACCGAGTGCAAAGTCGATGGGCGAGGCTGCGCGCGCAGCGCCGCTCGTACGGCTGGAATTTGGGTTTGATCATGATTTCCCGTTTAATTCAGATGTCTTGATATATCGTTATAGAAAGCCAGACTCATCAGAACCACCAACAATGCGATGCCGACCTGCTGCCCGAACAGCTGCATTCGCTCGGAAATCGGGCTGCCCTTGATGGCCTCCACCGCTTGGTAGACCACTTGACCGCCATCGAGCAACGGCACCGGCATCAAATTCAGCACGCCCAGGCTCACGCTGATGATGGCCAAGAAGGCCATGTACGCCGTGATGCCGAGATAGGCGCTGATACCGGCGAACTCCGCGATGCTGACCACGCCGCTGATGTTCTTCGGCGACACCTGCCCCGTGAGCATGCGCCACAGCATCTGCACGGTCAGCGCAGACATCTCCCAAGTCTTCTTCACGCCGTTCGCAAGCGCATCGATCGGTCCTGAGCGATGCACTTCGAGCAGACCCGGCGGCCAGACCGCAGGCCCCTCTTTGAGCGAAATACCCAGCCTTCCGACCGCCCTACCCTGGTCCAGCACGCGCGGAACCGCCGCCACGATACGCAATCGCTCGCCGCGGCGCTCGACTTCGATCGAAATCTCGCGATTCGCCGCGGCACTCACCCGGGAGATGAATTCGCTGGCATTTGACACTGTTTGAGCGTCCACGGCCAGCACTCGATCGCCGGCCATCAAGCCGGCACGCTCGCCGGCGCTGTCCGCGGGGACCGAATTGATGATGGTGGCGGCGTTCCACGTGGCCAGATCGAAGCCCAGTCCCGGCAGCAACTTACCCGGCTCGGTCATCGCGCGCCGGTCTTCGGTAACCCGCAAGGCCAAGGACTGTTCGGTGCCGTCGCGCCGGACCCGCAGCGCAATCAGCCCTTCGGGCGAGAATTCGCGGAGCAAGGCAATCTGCAGCTCCTCGGTGTCGGCGACATTGCGCGCACCGACGCGCACGATCTGATCTCCCCGCTTCAGTCCCGCCGCCGCCGCCGGACTGTCGAGCCGTACCTGGCCCACCACCGGCTTGACGATTTCGGTTCCGATCATGGCCAGGATCGCATACAGCAGCGAGGCAAACAGCAGATTCATCGCCGGTCCCGCCAATAGCACGGCAATGCGGTGTGAGATGGGGCGGCGCGTGAACGAGCGGTGCAATTCCGCGGCAGGTATTTCGCCCTCGCGTTCGTCGAGCAGCTTGACGTAACCGCCCAAGGGGATGGCCGCCAGGCAATATTCGGTTCGATCGGGATCCTTGCCGACGCGCGTGAGCAACGGTTTGCCGAAACCGATGCTGAAGCGCAGTACCTTGAAGCCGAGTTTCTTCGCGACCCAGTAGTGTCCGAATTCATGCACCGCCACCAAGATGCCGATGGCAATCAGGAAGGCGGCCGAGAAAACCACGATCTTCATGTAGAGGCTCCAGCGCTCTGCTCGATAAGGGTATTCGCCAGGCGTCTTGCCGCAGCGTCGGCCTCCAAAACATCGCCCAGGGCCTTCACGGGAGATGAATCGAGCCGCTGCAGTACCTTGTCAATGACCGTTGAAATGCCGACAAAGTTCAAGCGCAGATCGAGAAACGCCTGAACGGCGACCTCGTTGGCGGCATTGAGCACGGTCGGTGCGGTGCCGCCGGCGCGCGCAGCGGCTCTGGCCAGGGTCAAACTCGGAAAGCGATTGTGGTCCGGCGGCTCGAATGCCAGCTGTCCAACGGCAATTAGATCCAGAGATTGCACCCCGGAGGCAAATCTCGCGGGCCACGCCAAGGCCTGCGCGATGGGCGTGCGCATGTCAGGGGCGCCAAGCTGGGCCAATAGCGAGCCGTCCGCGTATTCGACCAGTGAGTGCACCACGCTCTGGGGGTGCACCACGACGTCGACCTTCGATTCGGGCAAGCCGAACAGCAGGGTGGCCTCGATCACCTCGAGCCCCTTGTTCATCAGTGTCGCCGAGTCGACCGAAATTTTACGGCCCATCTTCCACTTCGGATGCGCGCACGCTTCATCGGGCGTGGCGTTGGCCATCTTTTCGGCGCTGGTGCAGCGAAATGGGCCGCCCGAGGCGGTCAGTATGACGCGCGTGACGCCGTCCGCCGGATCGCCGGGCAGATAGCCGCCGGGCATGCATTGGAAGATCGCATTGTGTTCGCTGTCGATCGGAATGAGCTCGGCGCCGGCGCGGCGCACCTCATCCATCAACAGCGGGCCGGTCATGACCAGCGCCTCCTTGTTGGCGAGAAGTACCCGCTTGCCGGCACGCACCGCCGCCAGAGTCGGTTGCAGCCCTGCGGCACCGACGATGGCGGCCATCACCATGTGCACATTGGCGGCACTCACGGCATCCTTGAGCGCCTGCTCCCCGCTCTCCACTCGGGTGGCAGATCCCGCGTCGCGCAGCGCGGCGCGCGCCTCTGCGGCGGCCGCGGCGTCGACCAGCACCACGGTCTCGGGATGAAAAGCCTTTGCCTGTTCGACGATTGCCTGCCAGCTGTTGAAGGCGCCCAGAACCGCGACCTTGAACGCCTCCGGATGCAGCGCGATGACCGCGAGCGTACTGCGGCCGATGCTCCCCGTGGAGCCCAAGATGGCGATGCCGCGTGGGCTGCTCATACGGTCACCGGGTTCATGTGGACACCGGGCCGGCCAGTACCCCGGAGCCGAAAAGCCCAAGCGCGTACCAGGGCGCGGCTGCCGTCACGCTGTCGATGCGGTCCAAGAGGCCACCGTGTCCCGGCAGCAGCGTGCCGCTGTCCTTGAGGGCGGCGGCGCGTTTGAACATGCTTTCGGTCAGATCGCCGACGATGGAAAAGATTCCGACTGCCAGCCCGAAGGCTATGACGATGAGCGGTGCCAGGCCGAAATAGGCCGCACCGAGGCCTGCCACCAACGCGACCATGGCCAGCCCCCCGAGGGCCCCTTCCACCGTCTTGCCCGGACTCACGAGTGGGGCCAATTTGCGGCGGCCGAATGCGCGGCCGGCAAAGTACGCACCGATGTCGGCGGCGCAGACCATCAAGATCAACCACAGCACGATCACCGGTCCGCGCGCAAATCCCTGGGTGGAAGTTTGCAGCCTGGCCAGAGCCACGAAGGCCGGTGCCAGTACGGCAAAACCGCACACCAAGGTCACGACGCGCCGGTGCCGCGAAGGGCCGAGCAGCAGCCACCAAAAAGCGATGACCCACCACAGGCAGGCGATCGCCAAGAGAATGATCAAATGACTCCCCTCGCCGCTCCACCACCAACCGAGGAGCAGCACCAACGCGACACCCACGGTGTAGCCTGAGCGCGCCGCCGGACCCCGCAGCATGCCGAAACCCGCCCACTCCCAGGCGCCGATGACGAAGACCAGGCCGAAGGCCAGCACCGACCAGAAGGCCGGCAGGAGGAACAATCCCAGCAGCAGCACGGCGGCCAACACGCACCCGGTCAGTACTCGGGTCTTAAGCATCGGCCTTCGCCCCGACCTGCGCCGAGGTCTTGCCGAAACGCCGCTCGCGCAGCGCATAGTGCTCGAGCGCCGTCTTAAGATGGGCGGGTGAAAATTCGGGCCAGAGCGCTTCGGAAAAATACAGTTCGGTGTAGGCGAGGTTCCACAGCAAGAAGTTGCTGATGCGTTGTTCACCGCCGGTACGGATCAGCAAGTCCGGATCCGGGATCCCGGCCAACGCGAGGCGCGCCCCGATATGTGTCTCCGTGATGTCGGCGGCAGCAAGGTTGCCCGCCGCCGCCTCCGCGGCGAGAGACCGGCACGCCTGAGCGATGTCCCAACGTCCGCCATAGGCCACCGCCACCAACAACTCCAATCCGCCGTTCGCGCCTGTCAGCGCCTCGGCGTCGCGCATGCGTTGCCTGAGTTCCTGCCCCAGGGACTCCCGATCGCCGATGAAGCGCAAGCGGACTTGATTGCGGTGCAAGTCGGCCACTTCGCGCACCAGGGCATCCAGGAACAGCCCCATGAGCATGCCCACCTCATCGGGGGGCCGGCGCCAGTTCTCGCTGCTGAACGCGAACAGGGTCAAGTAGCGCAGCCGGTGCTCGGCGCAAGCTTCGACGATCTTGCGCACCACCTTGACGCTGGCGCGATGCCCGGCGACCCGCGGCATGCCGCGCGATCGAGCCCACCGGCCATTGCCATCCATGATGATTGCTACATGCTGCGGCAACTCGGCCATAGGCGTGGGTGAATGCGGGTCCTGGCGGTCAGACCTGCATCAGCTCCTTCTCCTTATCCGCCATCGCGTGATCGATCTCGGCAACATGCTTGTCCGTCAATTTCTGGACGTCTTCTTGCGCGCGCCGGTCATCGTCCTGGGCGATGAGCTTCTCCTTGAGCATTTCCTTCAATTCGGCGTTGATTTCCCGGCGCACTCCGCGCACCGCGACGCGTGCGTTCTCGGCCTCGGCCTTGACGACCTTGATGATGTCGCGGCGGCGCTCTTCGGTCAGCGCCGGCATGTGGATGCGAATGATCTGCCCGGCGGTGTTCGGCGTCAGCCCCAAGTCAGACTTGTAAATCGCTTTTTCGATGATCGGCACCATCGCTTTCTCCCAAGGACTCACGGTGAGGGTGCGGGCATCCTCGGTGGCGATGTTGGCCACCTGATTGAGGGGCATCTCCGAGCCGTAGTAATCCACTTTGATGTGCTCGATCAGGCTGGTATGCGCGCGGCCGGTCCGCAGCTTCTTGAGCTGCTCCTTGAATGCCGCCACGCATTTCTGCATGCGCACGGTGGCGTCCTTCTTTACATCCTCCAGCATGTCTCCCCCTCACCTGAACAATTCATGGACAACAGAAACGCACAAAGAAGGAAGGATCCGACCTTCATGCCTTCATGCCTTCATGTATGAGCATACCGATCGATCATGAATAGTTCAGGCAGGATAATCAAGGATCGGCCGATACGACCGTACCGACGTCTTCACCCTGCACGATACGCATCAAATCGCCGGCGTGGAACAGATTGAAGACTTGCAGCGGCAGATTGTTCTCTCTGCACATGACGATGGCGGTCGCATCCATGACATTGAGGCGGTCGTTGAGAACCTTGTCGAAGGTCAAGCGCGCATAGCGCTTGGCATCGGGGTTGCTCACGGGATCCGAGTCATAGATGCCGTTGACCTTGGTCGCCTTCAATAAAATCTCGGCGTTGATCTCGATGGCTCGCAGGCTCGCGGCCGTATCGGTGGTGAAAAATGGATTGCCGGTACCGGCGCCGAAGATCACCACGCGGCCCTTCTCGAGGTGGCGCACGGCGCGGCGCCTGATGTAGTCCTCGCAAACCTCATTGATGCGCAGGGCCGACATGACTCGCGCATAGGTCCCCAGGCTCTCCAACGCATCCTGCAGCGCGAGCGCATTGATCACGGTGGCGAGCATGCCCATGTGATCGCCCGTCACCCGGTCCATGCCGGCCCGCGCCAAGCCGGCGCCGCGAAAGATATTCCCGCCCCCCAATACGATCGCGACCTGAACCCCCATCTGGGTCAGGTCGCGAATTTCGCCGGCGATTCGCTTGAGGATGACGGGATCTATGCCGTAATCCTCATTCCCCAGCAGGGCCTCGCCGGATAATTTGACCAAAATTCTTCGATAACGCGCCGTGCCGGGTTTTGTGGTCATATGCGATGCAGCCGGCTAATGCTTCTCTTGCGCCTTCACCTGGGCCATCACCTCGCCGACGAAATCATCCTGCTTCTTCTCGATACCCGCGCCGACCTCATAGCGTGCGAAATTCAGCACCTTGGCGCCGGCCTTCTTCACCAGCTTCTCCACGGTCGTGTCCTCGTCCTTGACGAAGGGCTGGCCCATCAGAGTGATTTCCCCCAGGTACTTGCGCAGCCGGCCTTCGACCATCTTGGCGATGATATCGGGCGGCTTCTTCTCGCCCTTGGTCTGCTCGGTGAGGATCTCACGCTCCTTGTCGAGCATTTCGGCAGGCACATCGTTTGCATCGATGTAGGCGGGATTCGCGGCGGCGACATGCATCGCAATGTCGCGGGCCAGCGAATCGTCGCCGCCCTGCAGCGCCACTACGCTGCCGATCCGCGCACCGTGAATGTAGGTACCCAAGGCGCCGGGCGCACTGACGCGCACGAAGCGCCGCACCGCGATGTTTTCGCCGATCTTCGCAATCAGCGCGCGGCGCCGCTCATCGAGGCTTTGGCCCCCGTGCGACAGTTCCAGCAGAGCCTCCAAACTCGAGGGCGCGCCTTTCAGAGCTGCCGCCGCGACATCGCGCGCGAAGGCCTGAAATTCATCGCTGCGCGCCACGAAGTCGGTTTCGCAATTGACCTCGACCAGCGCGGCAACGTTGCCGGAGCGCTCGATCTGCACCGTGCCTTCCGCGGCGACTCGCGCCGCCTTCTTGTCCGCCTTCGCAAGGCCGCTCTTGCGCATGAGCTCAGCCGCGGCGTCCAAATCGCCCTTGGTTTCGACGAGCGCCCGCTTGCACTCCATCATGCCGGCGCCGGTGCGCTCGCGAAGCTGTTTAACTGCATCTGCCGTAATGTTCATCGGATCCTACGACCGCCCGGTAGGGCGGTTCCTCAATTGAGCAGGTTCAAAGGATGGGCGCGGGGTCACCACGCCTAACCTCACGTGATGTTATGCACCGCGCGCCGGCGTGCGCCGTCCCACGGGCCGGCGCCGCGGAGCGCTGGCCGGCCGTGTTTCCGCCGGCGGGGTATCCGGGGCGTCGACATCGTCGGTTTCGACTTCCACATCCTCGAGTGAGGCCGCGGCGGCGACACCGGGCGCCGTCGCCGGGGCTTTGCGTCGCGGCGGCGGTTTGCGTTGGCCGCCGCGCGATGCGGGTGCGGGGCGCCGGCCGGCCGAGCTGCGCTTTTTCGGATTGCCTTCCTCGTCCAGTTCGACGAATTCATCCTCGCCGACGGGAACCTCGGGAAGCGACGCCTTGCCTTCCAGTACGGAATCGGCAATGCCGCCGGCGTACAGCAGGATGGCGCGCATCGCGTCGTCATTGCCCGGAATGATGTAGTCGATGCCGTCGGGCGAGCAGTTCGTATCGACCACGGCCACCACCGGAATGCCGAGCTTCCGTGCCTCATGGATCGCGATCTGCTCATGGCCTACGTCGATGACAAAAAGCGCATCCGGCAGCGCCGTCATGTCGCGGATGCCGCCCAGGCTGCGCAGCAATTTGTCCATTTCACGGCGCAGCATCTGCGCCTCCTTCTTGCCGCGGCGATCCAGGGCGCCGTTCTGGGCCATGTCGTCCAGCTCATTCAATCGCTTGATGGACTGGCGTATGGTCTTGAAGTTGGTGAGCATGCCGCCCAGCCAGCGCTGGTTGACATAGGGCATGGCGCAGCGTGCCGCTTCCTTCTGGACTGCGTCGCGCGCCGAGCGCTTGGTGCCGACGAACAGCACTTTGCCGCCCTCGGAGGCCACACCCTTGATGAAGGCGGCCGCAGACGCATATAGAGGCTGCGTCTTCTCGAGATTGATGATATGGATCTTGTTGCGCTCGCCAAAGATGAAGGGAGCCATCTTCGGGTTCCAGAAGCGGGTTTGGTGTCCAAAATGGACGCCCGCTTCCAGCATTTGTCGCATGGACACGCTGGTCATAAAACACTCCTGTCGGGTTGAGCCTCCGCGTGCCCCAATCGGCAACCCGGTTCAGCCTTGAAATCGAAGGCATGGCCTTCAGTTTCGCCGTAACGCCGGGCACCCAGTCGATTGTGACGACACGCGTGCGGGGTTGTTAAAAATAGCCGCGCTTTATACCATGAACCCCTAGTGGAAACAAAGCCCGCCGTCGTTCCCAAGGGGTACTGGCCTTATCTATGAATGTGACCATCAAAACCCCCGCCGAACAGGCCAAAATGCGCGACGCAGGCCGCCTCGCCGCGAGCGTCCTGGATATGATCGGACCCTACGTGCAGCCGGGCGTGACCACCGATGAGCTGGATAAGCGCTGCCACGACTTCATCGTCGAGGAGTTGAAGTCCATTCCGGCCAATCTGAACTATCGGGGCTTCCCGAAGACCATTTGCACCTCGGTCAACCATGTGGTCTGTCACGGCATCCCGGGTGACAAGCGCCTGAAGAGCGGCGACATCATCAATATCGATGTCACGGTGATTCGGGATGGATTCCATGGGGACACCAGCCGCATGTACTTCGTCGGCGCTCCGGCCATTATCGCGCGGCGCCTGACCAGCGTCTGCCACGAGGCGATGTGGCGCGGCATTCGGCAGGTGAAGCCCGGTGCCCACTTGGGCGATATCGGGCACGCCATACAGACCTACGCGGAGACCAACAACTTCTCCGTGGTGCGCGAGTACTGCGGCCACGGCATCGGCAGGGTCTATCATGAGGACCCGCAGGTGCTGCACTACGGCAAACCTGGCACGGGCCTGGAACTGACCGCGGGCATGACCTTTACCATCGAACCCATGATCAACGCCGGGAGACGCGACGTGCGTTTGCTGCCGGACGGCTGGACGGTCGTCACCAAGGATCAGTCGCTGTCGGCGCAATGGGAGCATACGGTTTTGGTCACCGATGAGGGCTTCGAGGTGCTCACGTTGGGCGCCGGCGCCAGTTTGCCCGCGGCCGTAGGGGAGCCTGTCTAACAGGCGCCTGCTTGAACGCCCACGGCAAGTTTCTCGATCCGATCGCCGACTGGCCTTACTTGACGGCCGTCCCCGCGGCCCTGGAAGCGGGCGAATTCTCCCCCGTGGTATTTCGGCAGGTGCTGGATGAGGGCACCGACCTCCTGAAAGATCGCTTCGTCGCCGACGAGCCCATCGAGGATCTGGTGCGCGATCGGGCGCGGCTGGTGGACATGACGCTGCGCGCGGCGTGGGCCAATCATGCCGGCAAGTTTGCCGGGGACTTGAGCTTGGTTGCCGTCGGCGGCTACGGCCGCGGCGAGCTGCATCCGAGCTCCGACATCGACATCATGGTGCTCTTGCCGAAGAGCGATTCCGCCGACTGGCAACCCGACATCGAGCGCTTCTTGACCTTCCTCTGGGACATCGGCCTCGAGGTCGGGCACAGCGTCCGCTCGATCGATGACTGCCAGCGCGAGAGCTTGGCCGATATCAGCGTGGCGACCACGCTGTTCGAGGCGCGCCTGCTGTCCGGGCCGGAGCCGCTGTTCGCCGGCATGCGGCGCGCCCTGGCGCCCGACCGCCTGTGGTCGTCGCAGGATTTCTTCGAGGCGAAGTGCAAGGAACAGACCGAGCGGCATCATCGCTATTTCGATACTGCCTACAACCTGGAACCCAACGTCAAATCGAGCCCCGGCGGCCTGCGCGACATCCAGACCATCGGCTGGGTCGCCAAACGCCATTTCGGCACCGACACGCTCGACGAACTGGTTGCGCACGGCTTCCTGACGCGCGAGGAGCTGCGCAAGCTCAAGGCCGGGCAATCCTTCCTATGGAAGGTCCGCTTCGGGCTGCACCTGCTCACCGGCCGGCGCGAGGACCGGCTGCTGTTCGACTATCAGATCAAGCTCGCGAAGCTGTTCGGCTATGAAGACGCCAGCTTCACGCTCGCCGTCGAGCAGCTGATGCAGAAGTACTACCGCACCGTGATGGACGTCAGCCTGCTGAACGAAATGCTGCTGCAGCTGTTTCGCGAGGCCATCTTGACGCAGAGCGCGGCACCCGTGGCCATAAACGCGCGCTTTCAGATCCGCAACGACTATCTGGAAGTAACGCACTCGGAAGTCTTCGCCCGCTACCCTTCGGCGCTGCTCGAGCTATTCGTGCTGCTGCAACAGCAGCCCGAAGTGCGCGGGGTGCGCGCCGAGACCATCCGGCTGATCGGAGCGCACGTCGGGCTGATCGACGAAGAATTTCGCCAGAATCCGCGCCACCACCGGCTGTTCATCGACATCCTTCGCGCGCCGGTCGGTGTCACGCACGAATTGCGCCGCATGAACTTGTACGGCGTGCTGGGCCGCTACATCCCCTCATTCGGCCGCGTCGTCGGACGCATGCAGTACGATTTGTTTCACGCCTATACGGTGGACGCGCACACCCTGTTCGTCGTGAGCAATCTGCGCCGCTTCGCCATGCCTAAGTACAACGAAGAATTTCCGGCGTTGAGCCAGATCATGCAGTCCCTGCCGCGCCAGGAAATCGCCTATCTGGCGGCGCTGTTCCACGACATCGCCAAAGGACGCGGCGGCGATCACTCGGAGCTCGGCGCGGTCGATGCCGAGGCCTTTTGCCTCGAGCAGGGACTAGGACGCTACGAGGCGCGCCTGGTCGCTTGGCTGGTGCGCAATCATTTGATCCTATCCATCACCTCGCAGAAGAAGGACATCAGCGACCCCGCCATCATCCAGGAGTTCGCGCGCCACATCGGCGATCAAGTCCACCTGGATTATCTGTACGTGCTGACCGTGGCCGATGTACGTGGCACCAATCCAAAGCTTTGGAATTCGTGGAAGGCCCGGCTGTTCGAGGAGTTCTACGAGCGCACCAAGCGGGCGCTGCGCCGCGGCCTGGAGACGCCCATCGATCAGGATGAGCTGATCCGTGAAACCCAGGAACAGGCGCTGTCGATCATGTCCGAGAGCGTTACGCCGGATCAGGCCGCGGAGGTCTGGACACAGTGGACCGAGGCTTACTTCCTGCGCTACACGGCCGAGGAGATCGCCTGGCATACCGCCCTGCTCACCTTGAGAAAGGCGGGCGACGACTCGCCGCTGGTCGCCATCCGCCAGTTGACCGATCGGGGCGGCACCGCGGTGCTCACTTACACGCCGCGGCGGCTGCGCAGCTTCGCGCGCACCACCGGCGTACTCGATCAAATGGGTCTCAACGTAGTCGATGCCCGCCTGATCACCAGTGCCAACGGCTTCTCATTGGAGACCTACGAGGTGCTCGAGGACAACGGCGCCGTCATCGCGGACGCGGAGCGAGTGCAGGAAATCGAACGCGGCCTGCGGCGCGCGCTGAAGCAGGTTGAGGATGCGTCACCCGCCGTCACCCGGCGCGCGGCCCGCCAGGTGCGCATGTTCTGGACGCCCACACAGGTCAACTTCAGCGTCGATAACCGCAACGAGAGGACTATTTTGGAACTGATTGCAGCCGACCGCCCGGGCCTCCTGTCCGAGGTGGGTAAAGTGTTTCGAGCCGAGCGCGTCGCCATCAACGGCGCCAAGATCATGACGGTGGGCGAACGCGCGGAGGACGTGTTCTACATCACCGGCGCGGACGGGGGCCTGCTCACGGAGGAGGTCTGCCGGCGCGTGCAGGATGCCCTCACGCAGGCGTTGGATTGCCGCGACGTGTCCCGATCTTGAGTTCTCACGACGTGCTCAAATCAGTCATCGAGGACGCCTACGAGGCGCGTGCGCAGCTCACGCCGCGCACGGTATCGAGCGAGGTACGCACCGCCGTCGACCGCGTGATCGACTTGTTGAACGCCGGGGAACTGCGCGTCGCGCAGCCCGAGGACGGGGCGTGGCGGGTCAATGAGTGGCTGAAGAAGGCCGTGCTGCTGTCGTTTCGCATCAACGACAACCAGGTGATGACGGCCGGCGGGATGAACTTCTATGACAAGGTTGCGCTCAAGTACGGCGGCTGGAGCGCGGAGCGCTTTGCCGGCGCCGGGGTGCGCGTGGTGCCGCCGGCGACGGTGCGCCGCGGCGCCTTCGTCGCCCCGAACGTCGTGCTGATGCCGAGCTATGTCAACGTGGGTGCCTACGTGGACACCGGCACCATGGTGGACACCTGGGCCACGGTCGGTTCCTGCGCGCAGATCGGCAAGAACGTCCACCTGTCCGGCGGCGTCGGCATCGGCGGCGTGCTGGAACCCCTGCAGGCAAGCCCCACCATCATCGAGGACAACTGCTTCATCGGCGCGCGCTCCGAAATCGTCGAAGGGGTAGTGGTCGAATCCGGCGCCGTGATCTCCATGGGCGTTTTCATCGGTCAAAGCACACGCATCTATGACCGCGAACGGGACGAGATTCTGTTCGGCCGCGTGCCCGCGGGCGCCGTGGTCGTACCGGGCACGCTGCCGGCGGCGAATGGCAAGTACGCACTGGCCTGCGCCGTGATCGTCAAACGCGTCGATGCTCAGACTCGCGCCAAGACCTCGCTGAACGATTTGCTGCGCAATACCGATGATTGACGCAGCGGACAAAGGGCGCTGCCGTCCTGCGAATCTCCGGTTGCAACTATTTTCGGCATGGCGGGTAGTAATGATCTGTAGCGATGATCCAAACAGCAGCGGCCGAGGACCGGCCGCAAACACGGGGAAGGTATGAAACGATCGAGATTCGCGATTTTCCTGAGCGCCCTATCACTTGCAGCAATGAGCCAACAGGCGGGCAGCCAACAGGCCACGGGTCAACAGGCCTCCGGCGGCGAGCATGCCGAGAAGGCCTGGGTCAAACAGAGCAACGATTTCACCAATATGCTGCTCAAGATCCAGCTCGAGCACTCTCCCGAAGGGGGCTCGGCGCAAGGGGTGGCGGCATTCGATGAGCGCATCTCCGATCCTTCGCGCGCGGACGAGGTGGCTGCGCGGCGCGAACTGGAAGCCGCGCTGGCCAAGCTCAAGGCCGCACGCCCGACAGTGGCGGACAAGAACGTCCAACAGGACATCGCCATCCTGCAGAAGAATTTCAATCTGCAGTTCCGTACGGAGGACTTCGAACTCGCCCATGAAGTGCCCTTCGCCAATGCCAGCGCGCAGATATTTCAAGGTTTGCGCGTGTTGCTGGATGACCAGGTAGCGGCATCGCGCCGCTCCGCCGCGCTGGTTCGCTTGAAGAAGTACGCCGGCCTCGAAGCCGGCTACAAACCCTTCACCGAGCGCTTGAAACAACGCGAGCTCGAGCAGATCGCCAAGCCCGGAGTGATTTTCCCCTCCAAGCAGGAGGTCGAGACCGAGCTTGGCCGCAACTCGACCTACGTCGAAGGCATCGCGAGTCTCTTCAAGAAGTACAGCCTGACCGGTTGGGAGCCCGCATACGATGGATTGAAGGTCCAGTTGGCCGAGTACGACGCCTGGGTTCGGGCGAATATCCTGCCCAAGGCGCGCACCGACTTCCGTCTGCCGCCGGAAAAGTACGCGCTGGCGTTCGAAGGCTACGGCATCGATATCCCACCGGCGCAGATCGCCAAGATGGCGCATGCGGCCTTCAAGCAATACCAGGGGGAGATGGCCCCGCTGGCGGCACAAGTGGCGAAAGCCAATAGTTACGCCTCGAGCGACTATCGATCCGTCATTGCCGAGCTGAAGAAGAAGCAGATCACCGGCGAGGCAATCCTGCCGTTCTATGAGAATCGGCTGCACGAGATCGAGAAGATCATCGCCGCCCAGAATCTCGTGACGCTGCCGAACCGCCCGGCCATCATCCGCCTGGCAACCCCGGCGGAAACTGCGCAGCAGCCGGCGCCGCACATGACGCCGCCGCCGTTTCTGCACAACACCGGGCAGCGCGGCGAGTTCGTGCTGCCGCTGAACATTCCCTCCGCGACCGGAGGTGCGGAAGACAAGTACGATGACTTTACGTTCGATGCGGTGGCCTGGACGCTGACCGCGCACGAAGCCCGTCCCGGGCATGAATTGCAATTCGATTCCATGGTCGAGCACGGCGTCAGCCTGGCGCGCGCACTCTACGCCTTCAACTCGACCAACGCCGAAGGCTGGGGCCTGTATTCCGAATACATCATGCAGCCCTACGAGCCGGCGGAAGGCCAGCTCCTGACGCTGCAGTTGCGCCTGCTGCGCGCCGCCCGGGCCTTCTTGGATCCCGAGCTGCAAGGCGGGGCGGCAACCGAAGCCCAGGCCTACGCGGTGCTCGAGAAGGACGTCTTGCTGAGCCACGCCTTTGCGAAGGAAGAGGTCGAGCGATTCACCTTCCGCAGCCCCGGGCAGGCAAACAGCTACTTCTACGGCTACACCCGGTTGTTGTCCTTACGCAAGGAGACCGAGGCTGCCCTGGGCAAGAAATTCGACCAGAAGAAATTTCACGACTTCATCCTGGGCCAGGGCCTGCTGCCGCCGGACCTGATGCGCACCGCGGTGCTCGAGGAATTCATCCCCTCGCAACGATAGGATCACCCGTAGGATCACCCGGGCGATGGCGGTCCATGGGGCGTCATCGCTCGGGCATGAGGGCACGGCCGCCCGGACGATTGTCTGGGCCCGACTCCATACCGATAAAAACTCCTTCGACCTGCAAACCATATGCCCTGCGCACGCCTCTAACCTCGAATGCCTTTTCAACAGGAACGATGATGCGCCCCCGACCGAATCGACTGATCGTGTGTCTCTGCCTCGTTTTCAGCGCATGCCAAACCATGACCCCTGAACCCAACGTGACAGTCGATCCAGCGCAGTGGCGCGCTGATTTGGAGTTTTTGAAGGTCAATTTGCCCAAGCGGCACATCGATGCCTTCCATGCCGTTTCTCGAGAAGTATTTGATGCCGCCATTGACCGCCTCGAAACTCAATCGGCCAACCAGAACGCTGATGAGCGTTTGGTGGGCCTATTCCGCATCCTTAATTTGATAGGCGACGGTCACACCGGTCTGCGTTTTCCGCTCGATCGAGCGTACTTTCCGATCGAGATTCAAGAATTCGCCGGCGAATTTCGCGTGACCCGCGCAGCTCCGGGATTCGAGCAAACCCTAGGCACTCAGATACTCAAGATAAACCAGATGGCGGTTAGCGAGGTCATGGACCGCGCATTGGAGCTTACGCCGGCGGATGAAAACGCTTCCCTCCGTCGCGCGTTGGCCGTGAACTATCTCGGGGTCGGGCTCATCCTGCACGGCCTCGATGTCATCCCTGATCGCGCGGCAGCGCCATTCACGTTCCGCGGTGACGATGGACATGTATTCACGATGGATCTGCCGTCGAGCCCCACGCGCAACAAGGCCGGATGGGCCCGACCTCACGCACACGCTTTCCTGTCCGATCAACACCAGGACGAACCTTTCTGGTGTATGAGTATCGCCATTGCGCGCGCTGTTTATTGCGATTTCCGATCCTATAAGGGCCTGCGTGAGCGCAGCGCCGCCATGCTCGAGTTGATATCGCAGGATGCTCCCGACAAGCTCGTGATTGACATGCGCGACAATGGCGGCGGCGATTATACGGTCGGCGAGCGAAATCTCATCGAGCCAATCCAGCGGCTCGCGTCCATCAATAGCAATGGTCACCTGTTCGTACTGATCGGATCACAGACATTTTCCGCGGCCATGAACAATGCAGCGCAGTTCCGCTCAAAAACGGCGGCTACCCTGGTTGGTGAAACGATTGGCGAAAAGCCCAACAGCTATCAAGAGCCCCGTGAGATGCGACTGCCGAAATCCAACCTCGTGATACGGTATTCCACGCGCTGGTACGCGTTTGTCAAAAACGGCCCCAATGCGATCGAGCCTGATGTACCTGTGGCGCAGTCATGGACCGACTATGCCAACGGACAGGATTCCGCGCTCAACTATGTCCTGGCGTCCTCACCCCACCCCTAGCCCGACGTATTCATGAACGACGGGTAAGCAGGTTCGCGCTCCAAGCGCTCAACCGAATCGGCCCGTAATATAGTCTTCGGTGAGTCTCTGCTGCGGATTGGTGAAGACACGGTCCGTGGGACCGACTTCGACCAAGTCGCCCATGTGAAAATAGGCGGTGCGCTGCGATACGCGCGCCGCCTGCTGCATGTTGTGCGTGACGATGGCGATTGCATAGTTCTCGCGCAGCTCATCGATCAGATCTTCGATCTTCGCGCTGGCGATCGGATCCAGCGCCGAGGTGGGTTCGTCCATGAGGATGACCTCCGGATTCACGGCGATGGTGCGGGCAATGCACAGGCGCTGTTGCTGGCCGCCGGACAAGCTGGTGCCCGGCGTGGACAGGCGGTCCTTGACCTCGTCCCATAGGCCGGCGCGCGCCAGACTGACCTGCACCAGTTCATCCATGTCGGCGCGGTGCCGCGCCAAGCCGTGAATTCTCGGCCCATAGGCGACATTGGCATAGATCGAGTGCGGAAACGGTGTGGGCTTCTGGAAAACGATGCCGACCCGTGCCCGCAGTTGCGCCACGTCCTGTTTCTTGCCGTAGATATTCTGCCCGTCCAGCGTGATCGTGCCTTCGACGCGCGCACTGGGAATGGTGTCGTTCATGCGGTTGAGGCAGCGCAGGAACGTGGATTTCCCGCAGCCCGACGGTCCGATCAAGGCGAGCACCTGATTGCGCCCGATATCGAGGCTGACATTGCGCACCGCGCACTTGTCGCCGTAAGTCACGCTGACCTTATGTGCGGTCATTACCGGGTTCGACAGGCTGTCGTCGTTCATGGGCTTAGCCGAAGCGTCCGGTGATGTAGTCGTCGGTTTTGCGGTCCTTCGGCGAGGTGAAAATCTCGCTCGATGGACCGATCTCGACCAGCTGTCCCATGAACATGAAGCCGGTGACGTTCGACACACGCGCAGCCTGCTGCAGATTGTGCGTGACCACGACGATGCAATATTTTTCGCGCAGCACCTGCAGCGTCTCCTCGACGCGCAGCGTCGAGATCGGGTCGAGAGCCGCCGTGGGTTCATCGAGAAGCAGCACCTCAGGCTGCACGGCTACCGCGCGGGCGATGCAGAGCCGCTGCTGCTGGCCGCCTGACAGACTGCGTCCATCTGCATTGAGCTTGTCCTTGACCTCGTCCCAGATGGCGGCATCGCGCAAGGCGGATTCGACGCGCACCTTGAGATCCGCGGCGCCGATGCCCCCGGCCAGACGCAGGCCAAAGGCCACGTTCTCGAACACCGACATGGGAAATGGAGTGGGCTTTTGAAATACCATGCCGACCCGGTAGCGCAGTTCGGCCACATCCACCGTGGGCTTGAGTACATCGCGCCCGCCGATCAGCACCTCACCCTCGGCCCGCTGCCCGGGATACAGCGCGTACATCCGGTTCATCACCCGCAGCAGCGTCGACTTGCCGCAGCCCGATGGGCCGATGAAGGCCGATATCGAGCGGTCGGCCAGTTTCATGTTGATGTTGTGCAGCGACTGCGCGGCACCGTAGTAGAAATTCAGCGAACGGACTTCGATTTTCGGCGGCCCCGAATCCTGCGACGGCTCCGCGGCCAAGGGCTGGGGCACGCGCATCTTCAAATGTTTCGGCGGCTTGGTCGAGGGAATCACGCTCAAGAACCTCGTTGCGCTTGCAGCAATGCCAACAGTACGCGCGCTGAAATGCTCAGCACCAGGATGGTCACGGTGATGATGAGCGCCCCGGCCCAGGCAAGATCCTGCCAGTCCTTGTAGGGACTCAAGGCGAATTGAAAAATCACCACCGGCAGATTCGCCATCGGAGCAGCCAACCGGGTGCTCCAGAACTGATTGTTGAGAGCGGTGAACAGCAGCGGCGCGGTTTCCCCGCTGATGCGCGCGATCGCCAGCAGCAGGCCGGTGACGATGCCGCTGCGCGCCGCCGGATACAGGACGCTCAGTATGGTACGCCAGGGATACGCGCCCAGCGCCGCCGAAGAATCCTTCATGCCGATCGGCACCAGATTCAGCATGTCCTCCGTGGTCCTCAAGGTGACGGGGATGGCCAATACCGCCAATGCCAGTGCGCCGGCAATGGCTGAGAAATGGCCCATGCGCACCACCACGATCTCGTAAATAAACAAACCGATGATGATCGAAGGCGCGCTCAACAGGACGTCGTTGATGAAGCGGATGGTCAAGCTCAAGCGCGAATTCCTGCCGTATTCGGCCAGGTACGTGCCCGCCAGCACGCCGATCGGAGACCCGATCAAAATTCCCAGCAAGGTCATCACGCCGCTGCCATAGATGGCATTGAGCAATCCCCCTTGGCTGCCCGGGGGTGGTGTCATTTGCGTAAAGAGGCGTCCCGACATACCCGATACGCCATGCGATATCAGCGTCCAGAGAATGGCCGCCAGACAGGCGAGCCCCGTGAGGGTGGCGACCAAGGACAGCGACAGGAACGCGCCATTTTTGATCTTGCGCAGGACCCGCCGATTCATACGACTGCTCCCGAGCGCCGCTCTAGCCTGCGCAGCATCGCCTGCGCCGCGGCGATCACGGTGAATGTGATCAGAAACAACAGCAACCCGAGCGCGATGAGCGCCGAGGTGTACATGTCCCCCACCGCCTCCGTGAACTCGTTGGCGATCGCCGAGGAAATGGTGGTGCCGGGCGCCAATAAAGACGAACTGATGCGATGGGCGTTGCCGATCACGAAGGTCACGGCCATGGTTTCGCCGAGCGCACGCCCCAACCCCAGCATGATGCCACCGACGATACCCACCCGAGAATGCGGTACCACCACGTTCCAAATGACTTCCCAGGTCGTGGCCCCGAGTCCATAACCGGATTCCTTGAGCATCGGCGGCACGGTGTCGAAGACATCGCGCATGGTGGCCGCGATGAAGGGCAGCACCATGATGGCCAACACCACACCGGCCGTGAGAATGCCGATGCCGTAAGGCGGCCCCTTGAATAGGTGGCCGATGGCAGGCAAATCGCCGAAAACGCGGATCATCCAGGGCTGTATATGCCGCTGCAGCACCGGTGCCAGCACGAACAAGCCCCAGATGCCGAAGATGATGCTCGGCACCGCCGCCAACAACTCGACCGCAACACCGATCGGCCTTTTTAGGAGCGGCGGGCACAGTTCGGTCAGAAACAACGCGATGCCGAATCCGGTCGGAACGGCGATCGCCATGGCGATCGCCGAGGTCATCACCGTGCCGTAGATCGGCGCCAGTGCCCCGAACTGATCGGTCACGGGATTCCAAATCTCGCGAGCGACGAAAGAGAATCCGAAGTGGGCCAACGCCGGCCAGGCACCCCGCAACAGCGAGACCGCAACCCCGCCCAGGATCAACAGCACCAAGACCGCCGCGATCAACGTGGCGGAACGGAATATTCTCTCGTAAATCAGCTGCTTTGCGGCGTGTCTCGGATCTATGATCGCCACGATGTCAGTTCCGCTCCCGCCACAAGGTAAAGGCCCGCCGGCAATTGCCGGCGGGCCCACCGTATCTTAACGACCTCAATCTTGGCTAGCTAATCCGTATAGCGTCTATTGTCCGCTCCACACCGGGTGGCCGCCCGACGTGACCTGCGAGGTCCAAGTTTTCTTCACCTGGGCAATCAACGCCGTGGGCAGAGGCACATAGTCCAGCTCGGACGCCATAGTAGCGCCATCCTTGTAGGCCCAGGCAAAGAACTTCAGCGCTTCGTTGACGGCCGCCGCGTCATCCGGCTGTTTGTACACCAGGATGAAACTCGCTCCCGTGATCGGCCAGCTCTTCGCGCCGGCTTGATCGGTCAAAATGAGGTAGTAACTGTCGGCACCCGCCCAATCGGCCGTCGCCGCCGCGGCCTGGAAGGATTCCGCATTTGGCTCCACGGCATTGCCGGCCTTGTTGGTGAGCATGGTGAATGCCATCTTGTTCTGCTTGGCGTAGGCATATTCGACGTAACCCAGCGCGCCATCGGTCTGGGTGGTCATGTTCGCCACGCCTTCATTGCCCTTGGCGCCGATGCCAACCGGCCACTGCACGGAAGTGTTGGCGCCGATGTTGGATTGAAATTTGGCGCTGGACTTGGACAAGTAATCGGAGAACAGGAAATTCGTCCCCGACCCGTCCGAGCGGTACACGGGCGCGATGGCGGTGCCGGGCAGAGTCAGTTTGGGATTGAGCTTCTTGATCGCCGGATCATTCCACTGGGTGATATCGCCCAAGTAGATGCTGGCCACGGTCGCACCGTCAAGATGCAACTGACCCGGCCCGATACCCTTGATATTCACCACCGGCACCACGCCGCCGATGATCATGGGAAACTGAATCAGCCCCGAGCTTTTCAGATCGTCGGGCTTCAGCGGCATGTCGGAGGCACCGAAGGTCACGGTCTTGGCCTTGATCTGCTTGATGCCGCCGCCCGAACCGATGGACTGATAATTGAGGCCTACGCCGGTTGATTTCTTGTAGGCATCCGCCCATTTGGCATAAATCGGATAAGGGAATGTCGCGCCTGCGCCGGAGATATCCGCGGCAGAAGCCGCCACACCCAAAGAGGCTGCGACGCCGAGTAACAAAAGGCGTTTATATATTTTCATTGATGACCGCTCCCAGTTGAATCGCCCGCCTTGGGCTCAAGGCTTTAAGTCGATCGATTATCGGGATGGAATGTGACATTTTTGTTACAGTGCAATTAAAACAAAGGCTTATCCCGTTCGGCCGCGTTTCAGTAGCGGCCTGTGCCGCGGGCCCCAACTACCGCACGCCACCGCCAGGCAAACCGGCGAGTTTCGCAGCAACGGCCGGTGCCGGTTCAACGAGCCCCGGTACTCAACCGGCGCCCTTCCCGTCCGATTGGCGGACTTGGTGGCGGAATAAATCAAGTTCGAATCGAGTCTATGTGTACAGACCAGTGTTCAAAGTCCCGATTCCGAGGAGATTGCGTCATGGAAACCGCATTGGTAGTGCCGTCTCGAGTCCGTTGGGCCGCCTCGCTGGTTGAACGATCCGTTGCGAATGACGATGCATATCTTAAGGCCGATGATTCGGCCTTCTGTGCACTGACCGACTTTCGAAGCGAGTATCCCATTACCGTCGACACACGCACTTCGATCGATGATGCACTTGCCGATATGAATCGGCTGTGTGTACACGCACTACTGGCCACCCAGGACAGCACAGAGGAGGCAGACCCGCAGGTGGTCGGCCTTATCACCGCCTACGACATCGAGCGCGAACGTCCGCACAGTTCCTCGCGTGAAATAAGTTTCAAGCCGCGCAAACCCGCGACAGTGGGTGAAATCATGACACCCACGAATGAACTTTCGTTGGTCAACTATGAGTCGCTCGAGACACTCACTGCGCTCGATCTTTATGAGATGTTTCAGGGCACCGGTTTGACCCACCTGCTGGTCGTTGAAATGCACGGCGATGATTCGGCAATTGCGCGGGGGTTACTGTCGCGAGCAGCTCTCACGAAGCGTCTTCGGCGCCCACACCGCACCGGTTAGCCGATGCCGAAAGTCCGTATGAGGATTATTCAGCGAGCGACATTTGGAATTGCCCGCTACTGAAGTCGTCCTGCCGTTGAAATTTCCTGCTGCTTTCCAATGTCGCAGAAAAACAGCGCGAGATTGTCGGGCGCGGGTCAAGCTTGCCGATCAGGCTTGATAGTCGGCCGCCACCGTCTGATCGACGCGCTGCTTGTTCGCCGCCATCGCATTGAACACCGGCGTCAGTACCACCGTCACCAGCAGATTTAAGATCACACTGTACACGGCGCTGTAGCCGGGGAAGGTATGATCGCCGATGTGCAGCGGATAGGTGTTCGTCAGTTTCACCGCGATGGCCATCCAAGTTCCGGCGAACGTCCCCACCGCCCAGCCTGCAAGCAGTGCCCAGGGATTGAACCAACGCGTGTAGGCGCCGAGCATGACCGGCGGCAAAGTTTGAATGATCCAGATGCCGCCCAGCAGCTGCAGCTGCACGGCGTACTGAGTGGGCACGAACAGGATGAATATCAGTGCGCCGACCTTCACGATCAGCGAGGTCAATTTCGCGACCTGGGATTCCTGCTTGTCAGTGGGATTTTTATTGACGAATTCACGGTGGATATTGCGCGTGTACAAATTGGCCGCGGCAATCGACATGATGGCGGCCGGCACCAAGGCGCCGATGCCGATGGCGGCGAACGCCACGCCGGCAAACCAAGCCGGGAAACTGTGCAGCAACAGCGCCGGCACCGCAAAATTGTTGCCGAATTGCTTGAAGCCTGCGGCGTATTCCGGCAGCTTGTCCACGCCGCCGGCGATCACGAAGAAACCGAACAGCGCCAGCAATCCCAGCATGAAGGTGTAGCCCGGCAGCATGGCGGCGTTGCGGCGGATCACCTTGCCGCTGCTGGCGCTCAAGATACCGGTCAGAGAATGCGGATACAGGAAAAGCGCGAATGCCGATCCTAAGGCCAGAGTGGCATAGCCGCTGTACGAACCGGTGGTATTGGGACCCGGCACCGCCAGCAACAGCTTCTGCGCGGGCACGGAGGCAAATATCTTGCCGAATCCGCCCAGTTCATAGGGGATGACGATGACCGCGGCGATGGCCGTGATGTAGATCAATAGATCCTTGACGATGGCGATCGATGCCGGTGCGCGCAGACCGCTCGAGTAGGTGAATGCGGCCAGGATCACGAAGGCGACGAACAGCGGCATATCGGCCATCAGGCCCGTCCCGGAAATACCGAGTGCGCCGATGACCACCTGCAATCCCACCAGCTGCAGGGCGATATACGGCATGGTCGCGACGATGCCGGTGATCGTGACCGCGAGCGCCAGCCAGCGATTGCCGAAGCGGCCCTTCACGAAGTCGCCCGCCGTGATGTAGCCATGCTTGCTGCACACATTCCACAGCCGCCGGAAAATGAGGAACATCAAGGGATAGATGATGATGGTGTAGGGGACGGCGAAGAATGCGACCGCTCCTGCACCGAAGGCGAGCGCCGGAATTGCAATGAAAGTGTAAGCGGTATAGACATCGCCGCCCACCAGGAACCAGGTGACGACGGTACCGAAGCGCCTGCCGCCCAAGCCCCATTCGTGCAGCAGATCAAGGTCACCCCTGCGCCAGCGCGCTGCCGCGAATCCCAGCCAGGTGATGAAGCCGAACAACAAGGCAAAAATGCTCAGCGCAATCCAGTTCACTTCCTGCACGGGTGTCCCCTCACTGCTTTTTATTCTGCTTCGACAGCTATGCTTCGACCGACAGCTATTCTTCGACGGCGAAATAGACGATCGCCGTGAACACGGCACTGACGATCACCCAAAGCAGCTGAAACCAATAGAAGAACGGAATGCCGAATAGATAGGGTTCCGCCTTGTTGTAGAACGGCGGCCAGAGCGCCACGGCAAACTGGACGACGAAGAGCAGGTACCACCAACTCCAGCCAGCGCGTTTTGTACTCGAGGGTTTCATCGCGAGGCCGCCTCCTTTTATATTTATAAGGCTGATCCTACCCGCGTCGACAAGGCGTGTCGAGAACGCTAGAGGCGACGCACGAAGCCCGAGTGGGGCTCGAAATCCGCGCGTCGCGAAAGGCGGTTCATGGCCGTTGAGCCATGAACCGCACACCATCGATTTAGAAGTTGTAACGCACGCCCACCATCGGCGCGTATGAAGAGGTGAACAGGAAGCCGTTGGACAAGCCGTTCGTCACGCGCGACCAGTTGACGCCCGCATAACTGTCGAAGCGCTTGGTGAAGTGGTAGTCCGCCACCAAGGACAGGTCCAGCTGTTCGCCTGCGCAGGAGCCGGCGCTGGCATTGGTGCAACCATTGGCCGCAAAGCTCTTCTGATTGTTGATGTAGCCCGCTCCCGTCAATTCGAAATTAGGCGTGACGGACCAGCGCGCACCCGCCCAGGAGATCTGCAAGATCTTTTGGATGTTGAACGCCTTGTTGTTCACGACGCCCAGAAGGTACCCGCCGATATCCAGCGTGCCCACAGGGTCCGGATGCGCGGGATTGTTCATCTTGATCCGCTCCCAGCCGGCGTAGAACTTGACCGGGAAGTAATCCTTCGCGTTGTAGCTGGCCTGCACCGTGTAGCCCGTGTCATCCGAAATGGTCGCCGCCAAGGTGTTGCCCAACGACCAGCCCGGCAACGGCTGCGGAGCCGTATTGAGCGCGGTGACGTTTGCGGCGCTCAAGGACGCCGCGGCCACGGCGCCATGCACCAGGCCGTACAGAGCATCGATCGAGAAGCCGCCCAAGTCCGCGCCGACGCCGAACTCGTTGGTGCTTTGCGGGACGTTACCGTCGCTGCCGAAGCCGTGCAGGTAGCCCACATGCGCTGGGCCGATTTGTAAGTTGTACTTGAGCGACCCGTCCAGGCGATTGGTCTGCGTGGTGCCGAACCCGCCCGCCGTGCCCGACAGCGCGATGGGAGAAAACGCCTGCGACTGCTGCTGCGGATCGTACTTGGTCAGCAAATCCAGATTGAGTCCGTTATGACGGCCGAAGGTCAGCGTGCCGAAAGTCAGGTTGCTCACGCCCGCAAAGGCGACACCGTTGATGAGTTGACCTGCACGGCTGGAGTCGCCGGCGGAGGTCTTCACCGCATTCGCTTTGCCGTTGTCGTTGGCCAGGGATCCCGGTCCGTCGACCAGCTTTCCGTCCCAGGGGTTGAAGCCGGTTTCGAGCCTGAAAACGCCGTTCCAACCGTCAATGCCGGGAATGGGCTCTACGCCGGAGATGCCGAGCTTCGATTGACTCAGGCCGTTGCCGTTGATGGAGACAATCGACTTGTTGCTGAAGTTCTGAATGACCGAGGGCAGGCCAGGGCTCCAGAGCTGACTCAACGGCGCGCCGTGAGAGATGTACTCTAGCCCGATATCCACGGTGCCGTAGATGGTGATGCCATTCCAGGTCAGCGAGCCCGAATCGTTCTTCGCCGCGGCCGGCTTAGAGGCAGGGGTCGCGGCAGTCGAGGCTTTCGGACCGCTCAGCTGATCGATCTTTTGCTGCATCGTGCGCACTTGATCTTTAAGCTGCTGAATATCTTGGGCATTGTCTGCAAGGACTATCGCCGGCGAGATGCCAATGGTGGCGCAGGCCCCCATCGCAGCCAGGATGGACTTGCGCAGTTGAAACGTATGCATTGCATTGACTCCCGCGGGTTTTCGATTGTTGGATTTAATCGACGTATTGTTACGGCAAGATGACAATAGGTTTTTCTGTAATTCTATCGTCTTTCGGTGAGAAAGCCACATATATCACATACGTGACAAGTATAAGAACAATGTTGTGTCTTTTTAGCTACAGAAATACACGCGCCGAACGAGCCGCGCCCTGCGCTGAGCCCATGGAGTATCTCCAGTAGGCCTGCAGCGCGTGGCCGCCGGCCGACAGGCATTGGCTGGTTAGAAACTCTCGCTAGCGGCTGTTGCTGCGGGGGTAGAGATTATTGTTCACGTCCTTGACGTTGGCGACTTGGCGGGCGAGCGCTTCGGCGTGTTGCACTTCGAATTCGGAATTAACAGGACCGTTCATATACACCACGCCATTGATGGTCTGAATGTGCAGCTCCGCGGGCGCACCCAGTTCCGTATGCTGACCGAAAAGCTTGCGCACCTCGGCATTGATCTCTTTGTCGGAAGCGCAATTCTCCGGTGTGCATTTTGGAAATACGGCGCAACCATTGAGACCCGCGCCAAGAATCAACAGGCCGACTGCTGAAATGATTTTGATTTTTTGCATTTGAAGGATCCGCTGCTATGACTTAAGTTGTGTTCGATTCCATTGCTCGGGCAGGCTTCTAGACATTATGAACCCAGCGGGAGTTCCAGCGCACGCCGATATCGAGTATGGGCGATCGATGTCCGCGCGATCGATGCCCGCCATGCGCGCGCATGCGTTCACCTCGCGGATGGAATCATGATGTAGCTACTACCCGGTATTCATCGGCGCCTTATTCAATGCCATATTCAGTGGCCCATGTTGTCTTTTTGTAACAATGGGTTCGGTACCGCCTCCGCCTCCCTCTGCCGACTTGAGCCAACTGACGACTTGCCCGCCCTCTTCGACTCGGGCCTCCTCCAATTTCTAGCCCGCGCCGAAAAAGTGTCGAAAGTCATGCGCAGGAACTGACCAAGGTCACTTCCCATCGTCGGGCCGCGAGGCTCACTATCGTGCCATGACGTCTACCGAACATTCGCCAATCCGTGTGGTCATCGCCGAAGATCAAGCGCTGGTGCGCCGTGGAACGGCGCTGTTGCTGTCGATGGCCTCGGACATGGAATGTGTGGGTCAGGCCGGCGACGGCGAAGAGGCGGTCAAATTGACCTTGCTGCTGCGCCCGGACGTGGTGTTGATGGATTTGCACATGCCGATCAAGGGCGGCGTTGCGGCCACGCGGGAAATCACGCTGGCGCTGCCGCAGATTCACGTGCTGGTGCTTACCACGCTGGACGACGATGAGACGGTCTTCGAGGCCGTCCGAGCCGGCGCTCATGCTTACTTGCTGAAAGATGCCAGTGAGGATGAACTTCTGGAGGCCATCCGGGCGCTGCGCCGCGGGGAGTCACGCCTGACGCCGCAGATAGCGCGCAAGGTCATGGATCAGTTCGCCCGCCTCGCACGAAGCACGGACCCCGCGAACTCATCGGCGGCCGCGCCGAACAAGTCGATGCCGGAGGGCTTGAGCGAGAAGGAAGAACGCGTCCTCAGCCTCATCACCGAAGGATCCAGCAATCGGCAAATTGCCCAGGCGATGTGCCTTGCCGAAGGAACCATCAAGAACTACGTCAGCCGCATCATGGAAAAGCTCCATGCCAATACGCGCACCGAGCTTGCGGTCATGGCCAGCCGCCAGCGGCGCCGCCTGTGAGGGACGGCACTTAGCCCATGTCCATCGTCGAAAATGCATTGAAGCGGCCCTATACGGTAATGGCCATGTTGATCCTCATCACGCTGATGGGGATCGGCGCGGCGCTGCGCATGCCCGTCGACATATTTCCGGAAATCGACATTCCGGTGGTCGCGGTGGTATGGACCTACAACGGCATGAGCGCGCAGGACATGCAGAACCGCATCCTGACGCTGCATCAGCGGCAACTGGCCTCCCTGGTGGACGACATTTCGCGCATCGAGGCGGTGAGCTACCAAGGCGTGGGCGTCGAGAAAGTTTATCTGCACGAAGGTGCCGATGTGACCCGCGCGGTTTCGCAGCTCGCGAGCAGCGCGCTCGTCGTGCTGAAATACATGCCGCCGAATATCACGCCGCCGCTGGTCCTGCGCTACGGTGCCACCGACGTGCCCATCATTCAGCTTAGCTTGTCGAGCAAATCCCTGCCCGATTCGAAGCTCAACGACCTGGGTCAAAATATCATCCGGCCGGCGCTTGCCGTGGTGCATGGTGCCGAGGTCCCCTACCCCTACGGCGGCAAGCCGCGCGTCATCATGGCCGATTTGGATCTGAACGCATTGTCGGCACGCGGTCTGTCCGCGGCGGATGTAAGCGCGGCCTTGCAGCATCAGAACGTCATCCTTCCCGCGGGCGATGTGAAAATCGGCGACAAGGACTATGCGCTGGCGATGAACAACTCGCCCGATGTCATCGAATCCATCAATGCATTCCCGATCAAGGAAATAGCCGGGCGCATGGTGTTCATGCGCGATGTGGCGCATGTCCACGATGGTTTTCAGGTGCAGACCAATGCGGTCTCGGTCAATGGAACGCCGGGGGCGCTGATGACCATTCGCAAGACCGGCGGCGTGTCGACGCTGGCCGTGATCGACGGCGTGCAGGCGGCGCTCAAGGACATTCAGGCCTTGCTGCCGAAGGACGTATCGATCAAGGCTCTGTTCGATCAATCGGTATTCGTCCGTGCCGCGCTCAACAGTGTGCTGCTGAGCGCGGGAATGGCCGCCGGCCTCACCGCGCTGGTCATCATCCTCTTCCTCGGCAATGTGCGGCTGTCGCTGATCATTCTGGCGGCAATTCCGCTATCGATCGTCACCGCGGTGCTGTTCATGAAATTCGCCGGGCAGACGCTGAACACCATGACATTGGGCGGATTCGCACTGGCGATCGGCATCCTGGTGGACAACGGTACCGTGGTCATCGAGAACATCGAGCGCCACGTGGCGCTGCGCGAGCCCTTGCATCAGGCCATCGTGAGCGGCGCGAGCGAGGTGGCCGTACCCACCTTCCTGTCGACCCTATGCATTTGCATCGTGTTCGTGCCGGTATTCCTGCTCGAGGGCACCGCGAAATACCTGTTTTCACCCCTGTCGCTGTCGGTCATCGGAGCCTTGCTCGCCAGCCTCGCCCTGTCGTTCACCATGGTGCCGGTCTTGTTTGATCATCTGATGCGCCGAGCGGTGCATGAGTTCGACGCGGGATCCGCACAAGCTGCATCGGTGCACCCGCCGGCCGTGCAGGCGGCGCACGGGGGTACTCGAGGCAAGAACATCCTGGTGCGATTTCAAGCCGGATTCGAGCACCGGTTCGAGAGATTCCGTGAAAGCTACCGCAATACGCTGTCATGGGCTCTATCGCAGGCACGCATGACGGTGGCTGCCTTTCTCGGGTTGATCGCGGTATCCGCCCTCCTGTTCCCCTTCCTCGGCCGTGATTTTTTCCCGCAGGTCGACGCGGGCCAGATGCGCCTGCACGTCAGGGCGCCGGCCGGCACGCGGCTGGAAAAGACGCAGCAGTACTTTGCGGATGTCGAGGCGCAGATCCGCAGACTGGTCGGCAGCGAGCAGATCGACGTGATGCTCGACAATATCGGGCTGCCCTACAGCGGCATCAACGTGGCCTTGAGCGACTCTGCGACCGTGGGGCCCATGGATGGCGAGATACTCATTTCACTTACCCGGGAACACACGCCGACGGCGATCCTGATCGCCAAATTACGCCGCGAGCTGCCTGCCAGGTTCGCGCAGCTGGAATTCTTCTTTCAGCCTGCCGACATCGTCGATCAGGTGTTGAACTTCGGACAGCCGGCGCCCATCGACGTACGCATTTCCGGACCCGACCAGCAGGCGGCATTCGCGCTGGCCTCGAAGATCGCGCATGACATGGGCCGCATCGCGGGTGTGGTGGATTCGCATGTTTTTCAGGTGCCGAATGCGCCGGCGCTGACGGTCGACATGGACCGGGCTCTGGCGACCGAGAGCGGCGTCACCCAGCAAGAGGCGGCGAACAGTGTGCTCGTGGCCACCAATTCGAGCGCGCAGACCGCGCCTAACTTCTGGGTGGATCCGCGCAACAGCGTGAGCTACCCGCTGGTGGTACAGGTTCCGACGTATCGGATCGGCTCGTCGCAGGACCTCAAGACGATGCCGGTGACATCCGGAAGCGGAACGAATGCCTCGCAGCTGCTGTTGAACTTGGCTTCGTTCGGCCGCGTATCGGTGCCGATGGTCACCTCGCAGCTGAACATTCGCCCGGTGTTCGACGTGCACGCCGATGTTCAGGGCCGGGATTTGTACGGAGCGGCAGGCGACATCGACCGGCTGCTTAAGGACGAGCGCGCCAATGTACCGAATACCCTGAAGATCATCTTGAGCGGCCAAGTGGAAACGATGCGCGACAGCTACAGCGGCCTGTTCACCGGCATCGCGTTGGCCATCGTTCTCGTGTATCTGTTCCTGGTCATGAACTTCCAGAGCTGGATCGATCCGCTGATCGTCTTGATGGCCGTGCCGTTCGCGCTGGCGGGCGTCCAATGGATGCTGTTCCTGTCGCAGACCCCCATGAGCGTTCCGGCGCTCATGGGCACCTTGATGTGCATCGGCTTGACCACGGCCAACAGCATCTTGGTGGTGAGCTTTGCCAACCAACGCATGCAGGAGGGCGACGACCCCCTGCGCGCGGCCATCAGCGCCGGCCACACCCGGTTGCGGCCGGTGTTGATGACGGCGAGCGCGATGATCTTGGGTATGGTGCCGATGGCTTTGGGTATAGGTGAAGGCGGCGAACAGAACGCACCTTTGGGAAGGGCTGTGATCGGCGGATTGCTGTTCGCAACCCTGGCCACGCTGATCTTCGTGCCCATCATGTATCGTCTGTTGCGCCGCCAAGCGATTCCCGTCACGCATTCCGTCATCGAAGGCAGCCCCCATGCAACCGCATGATCCGAACCGACCCGCCAACCGGGAATTGCTCAGCGAACAACCCCATCGTGGGAGCTTTCCCGACGAGTCATCGCGCGCGGAGACCGATCCGGTATCCTTGGGCTATACACCGCAGACGGCTCAGCGTATCCGCAGAGGCGTGCTGATAGCCGGGGCCGCCCTAGGCTCAGCCTTTTTGCTGGTGAGCGTGCTGCGCCTGCTTCATGCCCATGCGGTGGCGCACGCCGGTGAGGCGGCCTTCTCGAAACCGCCTCCCGTCGATATCGTCATCGCCCAATCGGCCACCGCCGGGCAGGATCTGGTGCTTCCCGGCGAGACGGCCGCTTGGTATGAATCCACCATCTACGCGCGGGTCAGCGGCTACGTGGCCAAGTGGCGCGTCGACATCGGCGATCGCGTCAAGAAGGGCGACATACTGGCGACGATCGAGACGCCGGAACTCGACGCAGAACTCGCGGCGGCGCGGGCGCAGCTTCAGTCATCGGAAGCTCAGGTCGAAGCGCGCAAGGCCGAGGCGGCCTTCAGCAAGTCCACCAACGAACGCTGGCGCGATTCGCCCAAGGGCGTGGTCTCCGAGCAGGAACGAGAATCCAAGAAGGCGGACTACGAGAGTTCCGAGGCCCGGCTGTATGCGGCCAACGCCCAGGTCGCCCTGGACAGATCGAAAGTCGATCAATACGCCGCGCTGGCCGAATTCAAACAGGTGAGAGCACCCTTCGACGGGACCATCACGGAGCGCAAGATCGATGTCGGCAACTTGGTCACGGCCGGCAGCGGTTCCAACACCACGTCCCTGTATCGCATGGCGCTGACCGATCCGCTGCGCATCTTCGTCGAGGTACCGCAGAGTGCGGCCGGAGAACTGATGAACGCCGGCGTGCCGGCGGAGATCCGCGCCGCCGGCGCGGTGGGCGGGGTGTTCTCGGGCAAGATTGCGCGCTCTGCCGAATCGCTCAATTCGCAGGCGCGCACCATGCGAGTGGAAGTCGACATGCCCAACCCCAGCCACGCACTGGTCCCCGGCATGTACGTCAACGTCGGATTCAGGCTGCCGCCGAGAGGAGCGGTCCAGGTCCCCGCAGCGGCCCTGATTTTCCGCGCCGGCGGGGCGCAGGTCGCGACAGTGGACGCAAACGATAAAATCCAATTCAAGAATGTCGTCATCGCCCGCGATGACGGCAACTGGGTTGAATTGTCCTCCGGCGTGCAGCAAGGCGACCGGCTGGTGCTGAACATCAGCAGTCAAATCGCGCCCGGTCAGGTCGTGGCCGCCAACCAGCCTGAGGCGCCGGTGCCATCCAACGCAAAATCGGTACCGTCCAACGTCACGCCGATGCCATCCGACGCGAAACCGGTACCGTCCAACGCTAAATCGGTACCGCCCGGCGCGACGCGCTGAGTAGATGGCCGTGAAGGCGCCGCAGTTCATTTTATTATCCGTGGCCGCCGCCCTGGCCGCGACTCTGCCCGGGTGCGCCGTGGGACCCAGCTATCACGTGCCGAAGCCGGACGTACCTGCGAGCTTCGCCGCGGCCGGTCCGACCCCAAAGGCCGCCGGATCGAACCCCGCGGTCGCCACCGGTGCATCCGCGCCGGCAGCGGATCTGGCGACCTGGTGGCGGGCCTTGAACGACGAGGAGTTGAATTCCTTGGTCGATCGCGCGGTGAGCGCGAACTTGGATTTGAGAATCGCACTGGACCGGCTGCAGCAAGCCCGTACCTACGAGGCCGTGATCGTCGGCAAGGCGCTGCCCGACGTGGATGCCAGCGCTGCGGCGGCGCGCGGGACCGGCAGCGACCTGTCCAAGGGACGCGCCGATCAGATCCTGCGATCCGCCGACACCGGCGCGGGTATCGAGCACATCAATACGCTCGCCGGCTTCTCCGCGCTCTGGGAACTGGATATCTTCGGAAAATTCCGCCGCGAGTTCGAGGCAGCTCGCGCCGACACCCAGGCCGCGCGCGCCGCGCGCAATGACGTTTTGACGGCCGTCATTGCCGATGTGGTGCGCGCGTACGTGGACCTACGCGGATTCCAGGTACGTGCCGCCGTGCTGCACAAGGCGGCCGACGTGCTGCGCGAGTCCTTGCGCATCGTCGACATCCGCTACCAGCGCGGCATCACCAACGAGCTGGATGTGGAACTGGCCACCCGGGAACTGGCTACCCTGGAGGCGCAGATTCCGCCCATGGAAGCCCAGGCCGGCGCCGCGCAATACACCTTGGCAGTGCTGCTCGGCGAGTACCCGGAACAGATGATTCGAGAGCTTTCGCGCCCGGATCTCATTCCCTCGATGCCTCCGCCCACCGCGGCGGGGGTACCCCTGGATCTCTTGAAACGGCGGCCCGACATTCAGCAGGCCGAGCGCGAACTCGCCGCCACCACCGCCCGCATCGGCGTCGCTACCGCCAATCTGTTCCCGCAGGTTTCCCTCAGCGCATCGATCGGATCCCAAGGACAGGGCTTGGGCGCCTTGCCCCATGTCGGCAAACATGTCTGGTCGTTCGGACCCGGCGCCGTCTGGCCGCTGCTGGATTTCGGCGCCCTCGATGCCGAGGTCGACATTGCCGATGTCGCGGCACACGCAAGCCTGCTAAATTATCGTAAGGTCATTCTGAATGCCGTACGCCAAGTCGACACCTCGCTTGATGCCTATGAAGCCGAGCAGGCCCGCATGGACAAATTGGGCACCGCCATGACGGCCGGGCAGCGCGCGGTCGATCTGGCCAATGCGAGGTACGATCGCGGCCTGACCGACTTTCTCAATGTCGTCGATGCCGAACGCCAATTCTACGATTTGCAGATTCAGTATGCCGACGCCCAGGTGGCCCAAGGAGAGCAGTTCGTACAGCTCTACCGGAGCCTGGGCGGCGGCTGGGAAAACTACCAGTCGGTTCCTGCCATCCGCCTGCCGCAACCTGCCATCATCGCCGCGTTTCGCCGTGCCATCGGCGGCGGCCCGCATTGAGTATCCATAGACAGCTACTGCATGACTTGAATCCGCGGCACAGTCTGGTCGCCGGCATCATCTGGTTGGTGGTGGCGCTGGCCGCCAGCTTTGCCATCGCGGCTTCGCTCTGGGCCGGACGTGTCGCGCGGGAAATCGTCGTGCAGCAGCACGCGCGGCGGCTGGTTCTGGAAACCGGTCAACTCGGCTCAGATTTAGGACAAGCGGTGAGCATGCGGCTCGATGCCATACGCGCGGTGGAGAGCCTGACACCCTCCTCCGAGGTGTTCAAACGCCTGCAAGCCGTTTATCCCAGCCTAGGATGGGTGGCCATCGCGGACCGCGACGGGACCGTGATCGGCACAGCAACCCCTGAGGGCACCTCTGACAAGCCGCAATCCGCGGCCAACGTCGCGGACCAGCCCTGGTTTTTGCGTGGGCTGGCAGGACCATGGATCGGCGTCATCGACGAATTGCACGGCGCGGACCAAACGCCCCTGCTCGGCGATCTGGCTGCGCCCTTGCACGACGGATCAGGCCGCATCATCGGAGTGATTGCGGCGCATTTGACCTGGCATTGGGCCCGCACCGATGTTCAGCGCCTGAGCGGCGCCTCGGGCGGCAGAGAAGCGGCGCAGACCCTGGTGCTGAATGCCGCCGGAGAGGTGGTGGTCGGGCCGCCGCCCCTGCGCAACCGGCCGTGGAGCGCTGACATACTCGATGCGGCGCCACCCCTCGACCCGCCACTTGACCCGCGGCCCGAGCGCGTAAGCACACCGCGCTTCGAACGGCTGGCCAACGGCGCGACGGTTCTCGTGGCCCGGGCACCGGTTCTCATCGAAGGCGATGCGCTGCACGATGCATGGCAGGTGCAGCTCAGCGAGCCGAAGGAACTGGTCTATCAACGCGCCGATGACCTAGGCCTGCGCATCGTGTGGATTTCAATCTGCCTCGGGCTGGCGACGGCCGTCCTCGGCGCGCTGGGTGCACGCCATCTCACCAACCGCCTCAAGGGCTTGACCCGTTCGGCCGCGGCCGTGGGTCGCAATGAAATCGCGCGCATCGAAGTGCCGAGCGGACGGGACGAGGTGGCGCAGCTGGCGGCCGCCTTTGCGAAAATACTGGATGACTTGACCCAGGAGCGCAGCGAGCTGCTCAAGCTCAGCGGTGAGCTGGAGCGGCGCGTCGCGGTGAGAACGCGCGAGGTGTTACGTCTTGCGGAGGAGTCCCGCTACGCGGCCATCGTGCGCGAACGCCTGCAGATCGCCCGTGACCTGCACGATACCCTGGCACATTCCATGATGGCCATGCTCAGCGAGGTACGCTTGCTGCGCAGACTGCAGGCGCATGACCCGAATTCCGTGGCGGATGAACTGGTACGGGCCGAGCAAGTGGCCCAAGCAGGCCTGAATGAAGCGCGCTCGGCCATTGCGCAAATACGGGTCAGTTCGGTGCGCGACATCGGTTTAGGCCCCGCACTGTCAAAGGCGGTCGAGCGCTTCAAGGACCATACGGGGGTCCCGGTGGAGTTCGTGCTCGATGCGGAAGCGGCGCGCTTCGGCGATGAGCGCGCGGAAGTGCTGTTTCGCATGACCGAGGAGGCGCTGCGCAATATCCAGCGTCATGCGGCGGCCACGCATGTCCGCGTCGCGCTGCACAGCGTCGCCGACGCGCAGCTCGAGGTTGAAATAGAGGATGACGGTGTGGGCTTCGATACGGCCGCTTCACGGCCGGGTCATTTCGGATTGATCGGCCTGCGCGAGCAGGCACAGCTCATCGGCGCGGCATTCGAGATCACGAGCGCGCCCAACCGCGGCACGCGATTGCGCTTTACTCTGCGTATCGCGCCTGAAGTACTTGTCTAGGCGACGCGCCAACTTTCAACGGGTCGATGCGATCCGCCTGATAGGCGCGCTGCGCGCGTAGAAGGCAGGGACAATTGAAGAGACGCGGGGAACCTATCGGCCGGCGTTGCGCATCCTGCGGCACGCAGGACTCGTCACGCCAGCAACAGCTCCAAAGTGCGCCGGTAGATCGAATGCAAGCGATCGATATCCGCGATGCGCACGCATTCGTTAACCTTGTGGATGGATTCATTGATCACGCCCAGCTCGATGACCTGCGCACCCATGGGGGCAATAAACCGTCCGTCCGAGGTGCCGCCGCCGGTGGTGAGCTTGGGGCTGATTTGCAGCTGCTCTTGCACGGCGCGGCTGACGGCCTGCGACAGGATCCCGGGAGCGGTGAGAAAGGGATGCCCGGAAATGAACCATTCCAAGCTGTACTTGACCTTGTGCCGGGCCAGTATCGCCTCGACGGTCTCTTTCAGGCCCTCGATCGTTTGCTGAGTCGAGAAGCGCAGGTTGAAGCGCGCCCGCAGCTCGCCGGGGATGACATTGGGAGCCCCGGTGCCCGCGGAGATGTTCGACACTTGGAAGCTCGTGGGCTGGAAGTGCTCATTACCCTGATCCCACACGCGGGAGGTCAGTTCCGCCAGTGCCGGCGCCAAGGCATGCACGGGGTTGTCCGCGAACTGCGGATAGGCGATGTGCCCTTGAATGCCGTGCACGGTGAGCCGGCCGCTCAAGCTGCCGCGGCGGCCGATCTTGATGGTATCCCCCAGCGTGCTCTCGCTGGACGGCTCCCCCACCAGGCACCAATCGATGCTCTGATGGCGTTCGCGCAGCACCTCGACCACTCGGCGGGTGCCGTCCACCGAAGGGCCTTCCTCATCGCTGGTGATCAGGAATGCAAGGGTGCCGCGGTGCTGCGGGTGCCGGCCGATGAACTCCTCGCTCGCGGTCAACATCGCGGCCAAGCCGCTTTTCATGTCCGCCGCGCCTCGGCCGTACAGGAGCCCGTCGCGGATGACCGGTTCGAAGGGATCGGAACGCCATTCGTCCAGGGGACCCGAGGGCACGACATCGGTGTGACCGGCAAAGCAGAACACCGGCCCCCCGCTGCCGTGCATGGCCCAGAAATTGTCGACGGCACCGAAGCGCAGGCTTTCGACACTGAAGCCCAGCGCGTTGAGTCGCTCGATCATCAGCGCCTGGCAACCACCGTCCACCGGGCTGACCGACGGACGCGCGATCAACTCCTGGGTGAGGCGCAGGGTGCTGGACAGCGGCGAGGCGGCGGACAATTGCGTTGTGCTGGATAATTGCGCGGTGCCGGGCAATCGCGGGGTCTCGGGCAATCTCGGGCCGCCGGACATCAGAAGCGCAGGATGGGCGGCTGGCGTCGCAGGTTGACCCACAAGCCGAAAACGCCCAAGGCGATCGCACTGATCAAAACCCATGCCGGCATCGCCAGCCCGAGGAACTGCCAGGTCACTTTGGCGCACTCCCCGGAGCCGGTCAGCACCTTCACCAAAACCTCGCTCAAGGAAAACACCTTGAGCATGAAGTCCAAGGAGGCACCGCAGGCCGGGACGCTGTCGGGCGGCAGACTCATGATGTAAAGGTGGCGCAAGGCGACGCCGATGGTGGCCAGAGCCGCGAGCGCCAGCAGCACCGCATAGATCCTTCGACCCAGGGGCGCCGGGTCATGCAGGGCGGCGATCAAGAACACCACCCCCAGCGCGAACACGCCGATGCGCTGGAAAATACACAGTGGGCAGGGCTCCAGGTGCATGACGAACTGGGCGTAATAGGCGTACGCCAGCAAGCCTGCACAGGCCAAGAACCCGAGAAGATTCCCGCGTCGCGCCGTCATCAGCGACGCATGAGCGCGTGCGCCGCGTCGATCTGCTTGGCCACGTCCTCGAGCGAGGAGTGGCGGATATCCTTGCCATGCACCATGTAAATCACATACTCGCAAATGTTCTTGGCATGATCGCCGATCCGCTCCAGTGCGCGCACGATCCACATGATCTCGAGCGCGCGACGGATGGTGCGCGGGTCCTCCATCATGAAGGTGATGCACTGACGCTGGATCGACTCGTACTCTTCATCCACCATTTTATCCTCTTGGGCGGTCTTTAGGGCCGCCTGCGAGTCCATGCGCGCGAAGGCATCCAGCGCGTCGTGCACCATCTGCGCCACCTGCCGCCCTAAGTGCTTGACCTCCCGGTACTTGTCCGCGGGACGCTCCATGGTGGCCAGACGCGAGGCAATATAGCCGATCTTCTCGCCTTCATCGCCGATACGCTCGAGATCGGTGATGGTTTTGATGATGGCGACGATGACCCGCAGATCGCCGGCCGCAGGCGCGCGGATCGCCAGGATGCGGCTGCATTCCTCGTCGATCGACAGCTCCATGCCGTTGACCTTGTAGTCGTCGGTGGCAACCGATTCGCCCAGGCGGCTGTCGCCCTCGACCAGGGCGGTGATCGCCTTGTGCAGCTGCTGTTCGACGAACCCGCCCATCTGCAGCACCTGGTTGCGCACCTTCTCCAAGTCCTCGTTGAAGCGGCGGGAAATATGATGGGTCAGATCGGCGGTTTCCATAAATTCAACCTTGCTGCAATCATTGCGTGGGGACAAATACTCGCGTTCGTTTACATCCGATTGCCGCCTACGTCAACCTCGTGCGTGATTATATGTGAGGTTCATGCGCTCGCCGCGTTCCGCAGCTGCAGTTTCCAAATTCGTTGCTGGGGGAAATGACAGGTAAAGGTACTGCCCTTGCCCTCGGTGCTTTGCACGTCCAGCCAGCCGCCGTGGCGCTGCAGGGCATGCTTGACGATGGCCAATCCCAAGCCGGAGCCGCCCTGTCCTCGCGAGCGTCCAGCGTCCACCCGGTAGAAGCGCTCGGTGAGCCGCGGAATGTGCTCGGCGGGTATGCCGATGCCGCTGTCGATGACGGAAAAATAGGCGCCCTCCTCGTCGGTCCACCAGCGCATACGCACCGTTCCCTCCGGTTGGGTGTACTTCAGCGCATTGACCAGCAGGTTCGTGAACGCGGACTCGATCTCGTGCGCGGTGCCGTACAGTCCGTCGCTCGATTCCAGGTCCAGCAGCACGTGCCGGGGCCGATCGGCGCTGATGAGCGCGTCGCGATGCAGCCGCTCCAGCATGTGGGGTACATCGATGGGCTCGCGTGCCGCCTCGCCGTCCGCGGATTCCAGGCGCGACAATTCCAAGAGATCGGCGATGATGGCGTTCATGCGCTGCGCCTGCGCGCGCATGTCCTTGATCGGACCTCCCCAGGCCGGATCGATCGAGGGGTCGTCGGCCAGCGTATCGAGGTAGCCGGAAATCACCGTCAGCGGGGTACGCAGCTCGTGCGAGGCGTTGGCGACGAAGTCCTTGCGCATCGCTTCGAGCCGCATCTGCCGCGTGACATCGCGCACCAGCAGCAGGGACTGGCCGCCGCCATAGGGCACCATCTGCAAGGCGAGGAACATGTCGATCTGCACCGGCGGGCGGATCACCAGCGGCATCGAGTAGTCATCGCCGTGCAGATAGCGCGCAAACTCGGGCGCGCGGATCAGATTGTCGATGCGCAAACCCACGTCCACCGGCCTCCTCAGGCCGAGCAGGCGCGCGGCCTGCCGGTTGAACCAGACGATTTCGCGCTGGGTGCTCAAGATGATGACGCCGTCGGGCAGCGCGGCCGTGGAGCGGCGCAGTTCGCGGTACAGCTGCACCAGCCGCTGCTTGTGATATTGCTTGCGCCGATGCAGGCGGATGACCTGGGCGATGATGTCGCCCCAAATTCCGCCGATGCCCGGCGGGTCGATTTGCGAGCGCAGCCGCAGCCAACGGTCCACGCGGTAAAGATTCAGCAACTGCCAGGCCAGGTACAGGCAGGCTGCTCCCAAGATCCACAGCCAAATGGGCTCGATCAGCAGGCCCGCGCACAGGCCCAACAGCAAAATGCCCGCGAGCCGCGCGAGCGCGAAGGTCCACATCGCTGCCAAATTCGCTCGCTTAGGCGTCGCGCGTGGAAAATCTGTACCCGGCGCCACGCACTGTTTGCACCAACTTCTCCAATGAAAACGGCTCGAGCGCCTTACGCAGCCTGCGAATGTGCACATCCACGGTGCGCTCTTCGACGTAAGTATTACCCCCCCAGACACGGTCGAGCAACTGACCGCGGGTAAATACCCGCTCCGGGTGGGTCATGAAGAAATGCAGCAGGCGATATTCGGTGGGCCCCAGGGCGATTTCCCGTTCGCCGGCACTCACCCGATGGCTCGAGTCATCGAGCTTCAACCCGTCGACTTCGACGATGTCATCGGCACCTGCCGGCGCCGCCCTTCGCAGCACCGCTTGGATACGCGCCAGCAATTCACGGGGCGAGAACGGTTTGGTGATGTAGTCGTCGGCCCCACCCTCCAAGCCATTGACCTTGTCCTGCTCCTCCGCCCGCGCGGTGAGCATGATCACCGGAATTTCCTCGGTGTCCTTGGCGCGCTTTAGGGAACGGGTGAGTTCCAGGCCGCTCATGTCCGGCAGCATCCAGTCGACCAGCATGAGGTCCGGCCGCAGGTCGACGATGCGCGCACGGGCTTCCCGGCAGTCCTCGGCCTCACGCACATCATAGCCGGCGCGCCGCAAACCGAAGGCAATCATGTCGCGAATGGCTTTTTCGTCTTCGACTACGAGAATGCGCCTGGCTGACATTACGTTAGTCCCTTGATTCTAAAGACGACTATTACAGGCCTCGATTGTGACGGTTCCATGACAGTGTAATTGTCTTCAGGTTTGGCGGGCACGTTCCGCTTCGGTCAATGCCACTTTGTCCCGCACATAGAGCGGCTTAAGATCGGCAGGGTCAATACCGCCCCCGCTCGCCAGACGCGCAGCGCCGAGGCGCGCGAACTCACGGGCGCAGGGCAGCCCTAAGGCGTTGCGCCGGGTGAGAATGAGTCCGGGAAGCCTGGCGAGTTCAGGATAAGCCGAAAAACCGCGCCCGACGCCTCGATACCGGACGCCGCTGCGCAAGGTCACTGAGGCCGCAGGGCCAACCTTGGGCGCGCTGCTTTCGATCAGTCGCCCGGCAGCATCCCTCAAGAAGCAGCCCCAATACACCTCACCCATGCGCGCATCCAGGCAAGCGATGGCTTGAGTGTTGGCCCCGAGGGCGGCCGGCTCATCCGGGATATGTTGTAGGTCATGAAGCAGGGCATCTTGAGGGGCCTGTTGCGAGGCATGTTGAGGGTCATCGAGGGGGTCAAGAACTTGCAGCGCCAATGCCTCCAGCGTCGTGACCGGCACCACCGGAACACCGAGGCCAAATGCCAGACCTTGGGCCACTGCCACGCTGATTCTGACTCCCGTGAAGGCACCGGGCCCGATGCTCGCGGCGATGCCGTCCAGGGTGGACAAGGCCACCTGTCCGGCGGCCGCCAACTCCTCGACGAGGCTCAAGAGGTGCTGTGAGCCGCTCTTGCCCGACTCGATCGAGCGCACCGCCAATTCGCCGTCCAGCCACAGGGCGACCGAGCATGCCTCCGTGGCCGCGTCCAATGCGAGGATACGCACTATCTCAAGGACTCCGCATCGGCCGGCGCGGCGCGCTGCCGCGGATGCAAGCGGTCGCTCAAGAATTGCGCTGCCACGGCACTCTCGGAAACGACCGGGCTGGGCGGCATCGACTCCAAGAACACCCGCCCATAGGCTTTGGATCTGATGCGCGGATCGCCGATGACGATCACGCCGAAGTCGTCGAAATCGCGGATCAAGCGGCCCACCCCCTGCTTCAATGCAAGGACTGCCTGCGGCAGTTGATACTCGAAGAAGGGATTGCCTCCGCGCCGGCGAATTCCCTCGAGTCGCGCCTTGAGCAAGGGATCGTCCGGCGCGGCAAAGGGCAATTTGTCGATGGCCACGATGGAAAGGGCATCACCCTTCACATCCACGCCTTCCCAAAAACTACCCGTCGCCAGGAGCACGGCGTTGCCGAGTTCGCGAAACCGATTGAGCAGCGCTTCGCGCGGTGCCTCACCCTGCACCAGAACCGGGAAGGGAGGTTCCGGGAAGCGTGCCTTCAGCGCCCGCACACCCTCAGCAAGTCCGCGATAGCTGGTGTACAGCAGGAATGCGCGGCCGCCGCTTGCCTGCAGCAGCGGCGCACAGGCGTCGATGAATTTGTCGGCGAACGCCGCATCCTGCGGTTCCGGCATGCGCGGCGGCAGGAACAGCCGCGCCTGGTTGGCGTAGTCGAACGGGCTGTCGATGCGCAGCGTGCGCGCTTCGGCCAGGCCGATCCTGGCCGCAAAATGCGAAAAATCTTCGCCGATGGCCAGGGTCGCCGAGGTAAACACCCAGGCGCAGGGCCGCGACTCGACATACTCGCGCAGCCGCTCGGCGATCTCGAAGGGTGTGAATTGCAGCGTCATGCCGGTGGTGCCGGTTTCGACCCAGCGCAGTCCTGAGTCATCGGAAAGCTCGCGCAACGCGGCGAGCGTGTTGGCCACATGCGCGGCGCGGCGCGAGCAGTTCGCGGTGCCCGCACCGCCGCCCAAGTTCTCCAGCTGCACCGCCAGATCGCTCAATGCATTCTCGATGTCCGGTAGCAGGTCCAGAAACGCGTCGGGCAAATCCGACCATTCTTGGCGGCCTGCACCGCGCGCAAGGGCAAATCTCAACCTGTCCAGGTACCCATCGACGGCGATCACTGCCTCGACGATGGCCGGCGCGCGGATGGCCGCCGCCTGAAGCTCGGCGGTAATATCGCGCATCAGCACTTGCACCTGGCGTACCGACCAGACTTGCCCGAAGAACTGCGCCGCGATGTCCGGGACTTGATGTGCTTCGTCCAAGATCACGGCCTCGGCACCGGGAAGCAAATCGCCGAAACCCTCCTCCTTCAACGCCAGATCGGCCAGCAACAGGTGATGGTTCACCACGACGATGTCGGCGGCCTGCGCATTGCGGCGTGCGTCGAACACATGGCAGCGGGAAAATTGCGCGCATTCCTGACCCAGGCAATTCTCCCGGGTCGAGGTGATGCTGGGCCACAGCGACGACTGTTCGGGTAGATCGGTCAATTCGGCCAGGTCACCCGTCTTGGTCGTTGCCGCCCAGCGTGATACCCGCGCCAGCATCCGAGTGACACCGCGCTCCGGCCCCAGCAGAGAACCTTGTTGAGTCGCCAGGTCCAGCCGATGCCGGCATAGGTAGTTGGTGCGGCCCTTGAGCAACGCAATCTTCACCGGCAATCCCAGCGCCTTCGCGAGCATCGGCACGTCGCGGCGGAACAGCTGGTCTTGGAGCGTGCGCGTGCCGGTCGAGATGATGACGCTGCGCCCGGAGAGCAGCGCGGGTATCAGGTAGGCAAAGGTCTTGCCCGTGCCGGTGCCCGCCTCGACGATCAAGGGCGTAAGCCGCGCCAGCGCCGCGCCCACCGCCTTGGCCATCAACGCCTGCTCCGGCCGATAGGCATAGTGAGGCAGCGCGAGTGCCAGCGGCCCTTCGGTGCGAAAAATGTCCTGGTAGTCGCTGTTCATGGATTCAACGGATCGTAGCCTACGACGAATCGGCCTAGGTTATTTGACCCGCGCGCGAAAACGCAGAAATGCCACTGAATTGGCCTTCAAACCATGCTTCAGCTGCCAGCGAATGTGGGTGTATTCGGTCGCGACGGCAAGCCGGCGCTGGCCGTCCGTATCTTGAAGTTTCAAATTCTCCGGCCCATCGAAACTGCGGCCCCCGTCGATGGAGTAGCTCACCTCGGCGGCGGGCCCCACCGCCGAATCCGCCACGTACGACACGTGTTCCGGAACGGGGTAAGTCACGGTCGGCGCCGGTATCGCTGCCGGCGTGATGTTGCGCACCTCCAAGGTGTAGATGATCCAGTCGCCGGATACCACGCGATCGGCCGGCAATAATTTTCGAACTTCGCGCCCCTGCTCCACCTGCCGTGCTTCAACCTCGGCAATCGCTCGGATGTCCACCTCAGGGGGTGCCATGGGCGCATCGGCCGCTGCCGCGATCATGCCGGAAACGAGCCACATGACCGAGGCCAGGAATGAGTATGGATGCATCGCTCGCGCCTTAAGTACCAGAGTGCATTGTAAGGCATTTATAATCATGTACTTAAGGTTCGAACCGAGTCCTCCGCCCCTTAGCAGGAAACAGGTTGGAGCGCGGCTCGAGACCTTGGGTTGTCAGCGCATTCTCACCGGCGAAGGGGAGTTGGCGAGCCCACACCCATCTGTCATCCTTATGAGTCTATCAAGCTTTCTTCTAGGAACGACCCATGGCCACTGCCCCACAGCACGTAAGCACCCTTGCCTCCATGAATCATGATGTTGCCGCCTGGGTCGACGAGGTCGCCAAGCTCACGCTGCCGCAGAGCATCTACTGGTGCGATGGCAGCGATGCAGAATTTGCCGCGCTGAAGCGCGAGCTGGTGGCGCAGAAGCAGTTGCTGCCCCTCAATCCCGACAGTTTTCCCGGTTGCGTGCTGTCGCGCTCCCACCCCTCGGACGTGGCACGCGTCGAACATCTCACTTTCGTTTGTACCAAGAATCAGGAAGACGCCGGCCCCAACAACCATTGGATGGCGCCGGAGCAGGCCCACGCACAAATGGACGCCTTGTTTGCGGGCTGCATGAAGGGCCGTACGCTCTACGTGGTGCCTTATTGCATGGGCCCCATCGACTCGCCCTTTTCACGCTGCGGCGTCGAGATCACCGACAGCGCCTACGTGGTGCTCAATATGCAGCTCATGACCCGCATGGGCCGCGCCGCGCTCGAGCGCATCACGCGCGACGGAACCTTCGTCAAGGGTCTGCATTCCACAGGGGATCTGAATCCGGAGCGTCGTTTCATCATGCACTTCCCCGAAGAGCTGTCCATCAAGAGCTTCGGCTCCGGCTACGGCGGGAACGCCCTGCTCGGCAAGAAGTGTCATGCGTTGCGCATCGCCAGTTGGCAGGCGCGCACCGAAGGTTGGCTGGCCGAACACATGCTCATCGTCGGCATTGAAAATCCCCAGGGCGAGATCCACTACTTGGCGTGCGCTTTTCCTTCCGCCTGCGGCAAGACCAACCTGGCAATGCTGATTCCGCCGGCGAGCTACCAGGGCTGGAAGGTGTGGACGGTGGGCGATGACATTGCCTGGCTGCACCCCGGCAAGGACGGCCGTCTGTATGCCATCAATCCGGAATCCGGCTACTTCGGCGTGGTGCCGGGGACCAACGCCAAGACCAATCGCAACGCGTACGACATGATACGCAAGGACACGATTTTCACGAATGTCGGATTGACCGCGGACAATCAGCCCTGGTGGGAGGGATTGAGCGAAGGCAAACCCGTGACCGATTGGCAGGGACGGCCGTACGATCCGTTCAAGAGTCCCGCAGCGCAGCCGAATTCCCGTTTCACCGTCTCCGCCAAGCAAAACCCGAGCTATTCGAAACTCGCGGACGCCCCCGGCGGTGTGCCGATCTCCGCCATCGTCTTTGGCGGCCGGCGCCGTGCCCTGGCGCCCCTGGTGTACCAGGCGCGAAATTGGCTGCACGGCGTGCTCGTGGGTGCCGGCGTGGCCTCCGAGACCACGGCGGCGGCGACGGACGCCATCGGCGTGGTGCGCCGGGATCCGATGGCGATGAAGCCGTTTGCCGGCTACAACTTCGCCGATTACTGGTCGCATTGGATCAATGTCGGCGCGAAACTCAAATCGCCGCCGCAAATCTTTCATGTCAACTGGTTCCGTCAGGACGCCGCCGGCAAGTATCTGTGGCCGGGCTATGGCGAGAACTTGCGCGTGCTGCGCTGGATCATCGATCGCTGCAAGGGCAAGGCCGCCGCGCGCGACACCGCGATCGGGCACCTGCCGGCTCCCGCGGATCTGGATTTACAGGGTTTGAATGTCGATCCGGCCGCGATCGAAGAACTGCTGGCCGTCAATCCCCGGCTGTGGCAGGAAGAATTTGCCGGCATCGACAATTACTTCGCCGAATTCGGCGAGCGTATGCCGCCATCGTTGAAGACGGAGCTCAAGAACGCCGTGCAGCGAGTACACGCGCCGCAGGGGTAGATCGCTCCTGTCGCGAGTCACCCTGCGGGGATGGAGGAATTCACTCCCCGCAGGTATGGCGACTCGCCTGCGAGGGTCGAGGAATTCACTCCTCGCAGGTGTAGCGAATCACCTGCGAAGAGTTGCTGTCGGGGGCTTTGCCGAGCCCGATGAGCCCTTCGCCGCGAATCTGCATGGAATCGCGGCGCACGAAGGCTTCTTCACCATCCTTGCCGAGGACAAATGTGCCGTTCGTGCTCTGATCGATCAGCATGAATTTATTCCGATTGATCTCCACGCGCGCGTGCAACCGTGAGATCAGATTGCCTTTGACCACCAGATCGTTTTCCTCGGCGCGTCCGATGGTGATGTTCGCGCGGGTCTCGTTCACCAGGACTTCCTGTCCCTGATAACGCAGGCGCAGGCGATGCGACTTGTTCGCCTTCTCGCGTTCGCGCGAGGTGATGGCGATTTCCGGCACCATGCTGGTGACATCCTCGGTCTGCCAGATCACCTCGAACAGCGCCACTTCGCTCGAGCGCCCTTTGAGCGTGGCGATGTCGATCTGGCGCACCGACGTGCGCCAGTCGGCCGACAGGCGCTCGACCATCGCAGCCGTGGTCATGATCTGGCCGGCCTTGGCTTGGCTGGTCATGCGGTTCGCCGTATGTACGGCAGATCCGAAGATATCGCGGTTCTCCAGCACCACGGGTCCGAAGTTGCAGCCGATGCGGATGGCCACCGTCTGCTCGTCCACCTTGAGCTGCGGATGCGCGACGATTTGCCTCTGCATCTGCGCGGCGGCGTTCAAGGCATCGTCGGCACTGGGAAAGGTCGCCATCACTTCATCGCCCATGGTCTTGATGACGGTGCCGTGATTTTGGTCGGTCGCCGCGCGCATGACGTCGATGCAAATGCCGACCATGTCGCGGGCACGCAAATCCCCGAGTAATTCGTAGAGCTTGGTGCTGCCGACGACATCGGCAAATAGGATGGCGACTTCGATTTCTTTGCCCATTGCCAACATCATTATACTTAACGTAACTATCGGGCGCTCAGGCCGTTTATGCAGCGAGGCCCTGTTTTACCATGGGTAGAGCCGAAAACAGCGTTTCCGGTGCCGCATCGGGGCGTGCGGCCACCTCGGAGAGAAAGCGCCGCCACGCTCTGGCACCCTCGCGCCCGGCCATCACGCCATGCATATGCCGCGTGATCGAATGCAAGCGCATGCCGCGCTGAGCGCAGGCTTTGGCGTAGGGGATCATGCGCTCGACGATCTGCCAGGGCTCGGGAATCTGCCAATCGGGATCTATCACGCGGCGCTCCAACTCGGCCAGCAACGCGGGCTGATGATAGGCCGCGCGCCCCAGCATGACCCCGTCGAGCCCGTCGCTCAAGTGCGCAGCAGCGGCCGCGCCGTCGCAGAGTCCCCCATTCAATACCACGGTCAGTTCGGGGCGTTCTTGTTTGAGCCGATGCACATAGGCGTATTTCAGGGGCGGAATCTCGCGGTTCTGCTTAGGGGATAGGCCTGCAAGAATTGCGGCGCGCGCATGCACGATGAGCGCATCGATTCCTGCCGGCACAACGATATCGGCGAACCCCTGGAAAAACTCGTAGTCGTCGCGTGCATCGATGCCGATGCGGCACTTCACCGTAACGGGCAGATGCGTGACATCGCGCATGGCACGTACGCAGTCGGCCACCAGCTTAGGCTTGAGCATGAGGCAGGCGCCGAAGGAGCCATTCTTGACGCGATCGCTGGGGCAACCCACGTTCAGGTTGATCTCCGCATAACCCGCGGAGGTACCGATACGCGCCGCCTTGGCCAGCTCCGCGGGGTCGCAGCCGCCCAGCTGCAGGGCCACCGGATGTTCGCCGGCATCGTGATCGAGCAGTTGGCGCACATCGCCGCGCACGATGGCCGCCGCCACGATCATTTCAGTGTAGAGCAAGGCGTGGGGCGCATACAGCCGATGCAGGAAACGGCAGTGCCGGTCCGTCCAGTCCATCATCGGGGCCACGCTGAGTCTTCGATCTAACACATTGATTCCGCTTAAGGTATCTGACGCGATTCCGCTCTTAGACGCCGCCGATCGTGTTCAGATTTGCCTATTTATACATTCAAAGCCCTTAGCAAGCTTTTGATTCTACTGGTTTCAGCGTGCACCGTCATAATTCTTAGCCCCCTGATCGACCTGGCGGATGAATCTCAGGGCATCGTGGAATCTAGAAGCAGCACTTCGATATTGCCTATCGAAAACCATATAAATAATTGAAATTTATAGTGATTAATCAATAACCCATAGTGGCGGTGCCGGGCATTGACAGTTGCCAAAGTTGTAGCATAATAACTGCCAAAGCAGTAATTGTTGAGGCAGTAAATGTCCAGGCAGCATTATCGAGCGGCGACCTATAGAGCCCAGGACAGCGTGGGCTACCTCACCAAGCGTGCGCACTCTCTGATGATGGATGCCATGGAGCCGGTGTTCGAGGCGCGCGGCTTTACCTTCATTCAATACATCATCCTGTCATGGCTCCGCGACGGCATTGCCGTGAGCCCCAAGGACATTTGCACGCAGTTCCGCCACGACAGCGGTGCACTCACGCGCGTCATCGACCAGTTGGCGGAGCGCGGGCTGTTGGAACGCGTTCGCCGCGATCGAGACCGGCGCAAAGTGGAGCTGCAACTGACAACTGCAGGCCGTGAAACCATCGAGGGACTCATTCCGCTGGTGGTGGACAAACTCAATCTTGCGCTCGCCGAGTTCAGTACCGCCGAGGTGCATGAACTGCGGCGCCTGTTGGTCAAGCTCAACACCCAGTTGCAATCCACGGTGTCGCCGGCCAAGGAGCCGGCAACGGCTTAAGGTCTTAAGAACCATGCGCATCGCAATCCCTCTGTTGCTAAGTGCCGCCATCTTGACGGGCTGCGTATTGCCGCCGAAGGAAACGGCGCATCCACGCGAACTCACGGACGAGGCGGTCGGCTTGAGCGGCACCGCCGTCGAACCTGCGGCCGACTCCTGGTGGAATTCCTTTCAAGATGCTCAGCTCGATCGGCTGATTCGCCTTGGGGTCAAAGACAGCCCAACCCTGGCCGAAGCCCAAGCGCGAGTAGGCCAGGCGCTCGCCCTAACCCAAGCGGCGCAGGCGGGACTCCACCCAAGTGCCAACCTCGATGCCAGCGCGTTGTACCAGCGCGCCCCCGCGAACTACATCATCCCGCCGCCGCTGGCGGGACACAGCTTTTGGATGGGACAGGCCGGCGTCAGCTTGAGTTGGGACCTCGATTTCTGGGGACGCCAGGCGAACGCCGTGCGCCGCGCGCAGGATCTCACGGCAGCCGCCCAGATGGACGCGGACAATGCGCGCCTCATGCTCGCCGGCGCCATCACCCAGGCATACATCGACCTGTACCGTGAATATGCCCTGGCGGACATTGCAGCTCGCTCCGAGGCGCAACGTCAGAACATCGTCGACATCACCCGCCGCCGCGTCGCCGCGGGCCTCGATACCCGGCTCGAGCTGCGCCAAGCCGAGGGCCAATTGCCGCAGGCACGCGTGGCCCGCACCCAGGCCCAGGCGGCTGCGGATCTCGCGGTTCATCAGCTCGCCGCGTTGACCGGACAGGGCGCCGATGCCTACGCATCGATCGGACGGCCGGTATTTCAGGTCGATGCGGCACTGCCGGTGCCTGCCGTACTGCCCATCAACTTGCTCGCACGCCGGCCCGATGTACTGTCCGCCCGGCTGTCCGTCGAAGCGGCCGATGCCGGACGACTGGCCGCCAAGGCCGCGTTCTATCCGGATGTCAGTCTGCGCGCACTCGCTGGATTCGGCGCCTTCGGCTTGAACAATCTGGTGCAGGGAAACGCAAGCGGCTACGGCGGCGGCCCGCTGATCTCGCTGCCGCTGTTCGATGGCGGCCGCTTGCGCGCGCAGTATCGCGGCGCCGAATCGCAGCTCGATGCATCCATCGACAATTACAACGGCATCGTCCTCCGCGCCGTGCAGCAGACCGCCGATCAAATCACCCGCATCGACGCACTGGCGCGCGAGCAGATCGACCAGCAACAAACTCTCGAGGCCACGGAAGCGGCATATCAACTGGCCGAGGAACGCTACAAAGCCGGACTGGCGAGCTATCTATCCGTGCTCAATGCAGAAACCCAGGTCCTTACCGCCCGCCAGAGCATGGTGGACATTCGGACCAGCCAGGCGGTTGCCCGCGTGACCCTGCTGCTCGCGGTCGGCGGCAGCTTCGATCCCCGCGCCACGGGCAACCTCGCCGCTGCGCACAGCTCAGAATCTTCTTCTCCAACGCTTACGCGGATGACGAGCCCATGAACGACACACCCATGAATGCGAATAAAGCGGCGAACACTGAGGCAGCCCCTGCACCGGCAGCCGCCTCCACGCCTCAAGCCCCATCTCCCAGCCGCGCCCGCCGCAAGGGGCTCGCCGGCTTGGGTGCTCTGGTGGTGCTGTGCGCCGTGGGCTACTTGGGATATTGGCTGCTCGACGGCCGCTACTACGAGTCCACCGACGACGCCTATGTCAACGGGGACGTGGTACAGATCACCAGCGAGATACCGGGCACGGTGATCGGGCTGCACGTGGACGACACGCAACGCGTGACCCTTGGACAACCCGTACTGGAACTGGACCCCGCGGATGCGAAAATCGCCGCGGCCAATGCAGAAGCCGACCTGGCGCGCGCGGTGCGTCAAGTCCGCGGCCTGTTCGCCCAAGATCAGGAATTGCGCGCACAGATTGCGCAGCGAGAACAAGCGGCACGCACCGCCGACGAAGACTTGAGCCGGCGCGGCGGTCTGATCGCCGATGGCGCCATTTCCGCCGAAGAACTGTCGCACGCCCGCGATGCCGTCACTACCACGCGTGCCAATGTCGCTGCCGCCCGCCAGCAACTGGGACAGACCGTGGCGCAGATCGACGGCACCACCATTGCCAGTCATCCCCAAGTGCTGGCCGCCGCGGCGGCGGTGCGCACCGCGGCACTCGCCCTGCATCGCACGGAGCTGACCTCGCCGGTGAGCGGCGTGATCGCCAAGCGCTCCGTGCAAATCGGACAGCGCGTTGCCGCCGGAACGCCGCTGCTGGCGGTGGTGCCGCTCGACGACGTGTGGATCGACGCCAACTTCAAGGAAAGACAGCTCGAGCGCATGCGGATCGGCCAACCGGTGACGCTGCACGCCGATCTGTACGGGCGCAGCGTGACCTATCACGGGCACGTGGTCGGCATCGCTGCCGGCAGCGGTAATGCCTTCGCACTGCTGCCGCCGCAAAATGCGTCGGGCAACTGGATCAAGATCGTACAGCGCCTGCCGGTGCGCATCCTCCTCGATCCGAAGGAGCTCCAAGCCCATCCTTTACGCATCGGGCTGTCCGCCAATGTGCGCATCGACTTGCACGATGCCTCCGGTCCCCTGCTGACCGCAGCGGTGCGCAACGTGCCGCAGCCGGCTCAGGCGAGCGCCGGCAACGACCCCTCGGTCGATGCACGCATCGCGGCCATCATCGCGGACAATGCCGGCGGCAAGGCGCAGGAGCCCGTGCGGCTCAGTAAGAAACAGGCAGCGGCGCTGCCCGTCGCATCGCTGAGCTCCACCAGCCCGTGAGCAGCGATTCATGAACACCAGAGCGGTTTCTGCGGCGGCAGCGGGCGCGGCACCTCGCCCGGCGCCTGCCCCGACACCTGCCGCAGCCGCCCCGCTCGCCGGCGGCCGCAGGGCCCTCACCGCCTTTGCCCTGGCGCTGGGCACCTTCATGCAGGTCCTGGACACCACCATCGCCAACGTCTCCATACCGACGATTGCGGGCAACCTGGGCGTGAGCGCCGATCAAGGCACCTGGGTCATCACCTCCTTCGCCGTGGCCAATGGCGTTTCGGTACCGCTCACCGGCTGGCTGATGCAGCGCTTCGGCGTGGTGCGCACCTTCGTGGTGTCGGTGGCCCTGTTCACGGTGGCATCGCTGCTGTGTGGACTCGCCTGGAGTTTGCCGTCCCTGATCGTTTTTCGCGTCCTGCAGGGCGCCGTATCGGGCCCCATGATTCCCGGCAGCCAGGCGCTGCTCATCAATGTATTCGGGGCCGCCAAGCGCAACTTGGCCCTGACGATCTGGTCGATCACCACGTTGGTGGCGCCTATCGCCGGGCCTTTGCTCGGCGGCTACATTTCAGACAACTACGTGTGGCCGTGGATTTTCCTCATCAATGTGCCCGTGGGCGCGTTTTGTGTGTTCGTGTGCTGGGGCAATCTTAAGTCGCAGGAGACGCCGACCCGGAAACTACCCATCGACCGCGTCGGGTTGGTGCTGCTGTTCGTATGGGTGGGGGCGCTGCAGGTGATGCTCGACAAGGGCAAGGATTTGGATTGGTTCAGTTCGCCCTCCATCGTCACGCTGCTGATCGTCACCGTCATTGCCTTTGCCGCCTGGCTCATCTGGGAACTCACCGAGGAACATCCCATCGTCGACTTAAGCCTGTTCAAGTCGCGCAGCTTTTTGCTCGGCACCGTGGCGCTGTGCCTGGGCTACGCCGTGTTCTTCGGCAACGTCGTCTTGATGCCGCTGTGGCTGCAGAGCTTCGAGGGCTACACCGCGACCTGGGCAGGACTGGTCTCCGCGCCCAGCGGGGTGACCGCCGTACTCACCTCGCTGGTTCTCGGCAAGCTGATGCGCCGCTTCGAGCCGCGGGTTCTGGCAGCCACCGCTTTTGCTCTTTTCGCCACCTCGTATTTCATGCGCTCCGGGCTCACCGGCGATGCCAGCTTCTTATGGTTCGTGGCACCGCAGCTGGTGCAGGGCTTGGCAATGGGGTTGTTCTTCGTCACCTTGCTCGCGGTGGTCTTCGATGGACTGCCCGCCCAGAAGATTCCGGCCGCCTCGGGCCTGTCGAACTTCCTGCGCATCACCGCCGGCAGCTTCGCCATCTCGGTCACGACCACGCTCTGGGATCGACGCGAAGCGCTGCACCAGGCGCGGCTCGCGGACACCATCACCGCGTTCTCGCCGGCCTATCGGCAATCCCTGGCGCAGTTGCAGCAGCTGGGCCTCAACGATCAGAGTGCCGCCGGAGCGATGGCCCAGGGCCTCGTGAGCCAAAGCTATCTGCTCTCTTCTCTCGATCTTTTCTATCTATCCGCATGGCTGTGCGTGGCGCTCATTCCACTGTGCTTTCTCGTGAGGCGGCCCACCGTCGGCGGCACTATGCCGGTGGCGGCGGATTGAACTCGCCTAGGACTAGGATTCGCCGTCGCGGTGATTGGCCGAATGCGGTCGTAGCCCAATGTGCATTGCTTGAAGATCGGCGAAAATGTCTTAAGAAGACATATTTGCCATATTTTATCTATTTTGGCACAATTGGCCAATCGCTCACTGTACGCGGGTGCCCTCATGATTACCGAATTGCCAGGTCTCGACGAACTGCCCCGTCAGAACGCTTCCCAAGTCAAAAACAAGTGGGGAGAGGTGGTGCGCCTGGTGCAAGAATTGGGCAGCGTAGCGGTTACGAATCACTCCACGGTGGAAATGGTATTGGTTCGCGCGGCCACCTATCGGCAGCTCGTACAGGAAATTTCGGCGCTCAATGCGCGGGAACAAGTGGTGCTGGATGAATTGGCTAGCCGCTTCAATTCGCACTTGGCCGCCTTGCAGCAGCCCGACGCGGCCCGGAAAGTGAAGGCCTTGCTAGGGGTCAAAGGCAAGCTCACGAAGCGGCCGAGGGCCGGCGCGTCATTCTAATGCCTTGGACTGGGACCGCCGCGCGCGCCCGCCCCTTCATCTTCGTACTAGCCGGCGTCAATGGTGCTGGTAAAAGCTCCGTCGGGGGTGCCCTTTTGGCCAATCATGGGTTGACCTGGTTCAACCCGGACACCTATGCGCGCGAGTTAATGGCGCAACTGGGACTGGATCTTGCCGAGGCCAACGCGCGAGCGTGGGAATACGGTCGCCTCCACCTGGAAGCGGCCATCGCCCAGGGTACGAATTATGCGTTCGAAACCACGCTTGGTGGCCGAACGATTTCCGATCTACTTCTCGAGGCAACTCAAACGCACGATGTCGTGATGCTCTTTTGCGGTGTGTCTTCCCCGGAGCAACACATTGAGCGCGTGCGATCGCGAGTCGCCAGCGGCGGTCATGACATCCCCGAAACCAAGATTCGCGAGCGCTGGGTCGGATCCCGCGCGAACCTGATCAAGTTGATGCCGCGGCTGGCTCATTTGCAGGTATTCGACAACAGCGCCGAGGCGTTGCCAGGCGAGGTTATTCCGGATCCCGTGCTGGTCCTCGAAATGGTCGGTGGCCGCATGGCGTTCCCGGAGCCGCAGAACGCATCAGCGCTAATGGCGACGCCGGAATGGGCGCGGCCTATCGTCCAGGCCGCCATCGAATCCCAGTGATTACCGCCGAAACCGGGTGCTTGGTCACGGCGACCAGGACGTGGCGCCCCAATCCGGGCCTTCAGAATCCCAGGCTCAACTGCGGCGTGTCCGATAGGGGTGGGCGAAACAAAGTGGTATCGAGCTCATAGCGCTCCTCCGCACCCGCGAACTTAAGCTTGCGCTTCGCCAAGTCGAATCGCGTGCGCAGCAGCTGTGCATACGGGCCGGTGCCGCGCATGCGCGTGCCGAATTGCGAATCATAGTCCTTGCCGCCGCGCGCCTGATTGATCAGCGACATCACGTGGTTGGCGCGGTCCGGAAAGTGCTCTGCCAGCCATTCACGAAACAAAATCTTCAATTCATGCGGCAAGCGCAGCAACACATATCCCGCGCGCGTGGCGCCCGCCGCTTGCGCGGCGCTCAAGATATCCTCGATCTCGTGATCCGTGATGGCCGGAATCACGGGGGCGACGAGCACGCCCACCGGAATGCCTGCTCCGGATAGCTGCTGAATGACTCGCAGACGCGCCTGCGGCGATGCCGTTCTCGGCTCCAGGGTGCGTTTGATCTCCGGGCTCAATGAGGTGATGCTCAGCATCACGGATACCAATCTGTCTTTCGCAAGCTCGGCGAGCAAATCCAGGTCGCGCACGATCAACGCGCTCTTGGTGACGATGGTGACCGGATGGCGGCAGCGCGCCAGCACACCGAGAATGCCGCGCGTGACTTCCAGCCGCTTCTCCAAGGGCTGATAGGCATCCGTGTTGATCCCGAGAGCGATGGTTTTACAAACGTATTTCGGTTTCGCGAGTTCAGCTTCCAGGAGGCTGACGGCGTCTGCCTTGTAGAACAGCTTGGTTTCAAAATCCAGTCCCGGCGAGAGCCCCAGATAGGCATGGGTGGGGCGAGCGAAGCAGTACACGCAGCCGTGAGCGCAGCCGCGATACGGATTTATCGACGAGTCGAAGCCTACATCGGGCGAATCGTTGGAGGTGATGATGCTGCGCGCTCGGTCCGGGAGCACGGTTTCGCCCAGGGTCTCGACGATTTCCTCTTGATACCAGCCGTCGTCGGTTTGCTCCAGCGTCAATGAATCGAATCGTCCCGGAACATTGGACGAAGCGCCTCGACCTTTGAAGGACTGATGACCGAAGAAAGTGCGCGGCATGGCGAAAACTTTACGCGCGATGCCGGCGTAAAGTAAATCCAGTAGTCGACGCCCGCGACTACTGTATGAGTAGTCGGATTCAGCGCGCTACGAAGGCGCGCTCGATGACATAGTCGCCGGGTTCGCCCACATGGGGCGAGATCTTGAATCCTCGCGCATCCAGCATGGCGGACAGGTCCGCCAGCATGGCCGGGCTGCCGCAAATCATGACCCGATCCTCGGCCGGATTCAGTGCGGGCATGTCGATGTCCTCGAAGAGCTTGCCGGTCTCTATCAACGCCGTCACGCGACCCTGATAGCGAAACCGCTCGCGTGTCACCGTCGGAAAATACACCAATTTCTCGCGCACCAGGTCGCCGAGATACTCGTGGTGCGTCAACTCCCACTCGATATAGTCCCGATATGCCAGTTCGCTGCGGTAGCGCACGCCGTGCACCAAAATGACTTTCTCGAAACGCTCATAGACTTCCGGATCCTTGATGAGGCTCATGAAGGGTGCGAGACCGGTTCCGGAACTCAGCAGGTAGAGACGCTTGCCGGGCTTCAAATCGTGCAGCAGCAGCGTGCCTGTCGGCTTGCGGCTGATGAGGACCTCATCCCCTGGCTTGATATGCTGCAGGCGCGAGGTCAAGGGGCCGTCGGGGACCTTGATGCTCAGGAACTCCAGATGCTCCTCGTGATTCGCACTGGCAATGCTGTACGCGCGCATGACGGGCTTTTCGTCAATCCGCAGGCCCAGCATGACGAAGTGACCGTTTTCGAACCGCAAAGCCTGGTCCCGGGTCGTGGTAAAGCTGAAGACGGTCTCGTTCCAGTGATGCACCGTCAATACGCGTTCTGTGCCGATGGTAGCCATGGCTACATTATCCCGGCATCCCTCAAAACCGCATAGTCGCCGCCGGATATAACCCCATGCCGAAACGATATGAACTAGAATCGGCACCAACGCCAACACCCGAACGGACGCGCACTCCTTCCGCGGGAAGCAGGCATACTCGCGGCTCCAGCACCCGGTTCAGAACCTTGATCAGCCCTGCCCTCAAAACGATCCCGACGCACCGATCCTCGGTTTTGGGTCAGATCCTCGCCATGCGCAAGGATCTGGTCGGCCACCTTAAGGCGCAGGAGCAGATCCACGGGCCTATCTGGCGAGTCGCCATCGGGCGCGGCGGCATGATCCAGCTGCTGGGGCCGGATGCGCTGGAATTCGTCTGGAAGAATCGCGACGGCGCCTTTTCCAGTGCACGCGGCTGGGAGCCCTACATCGGCAAGGTGTTCCCAGGCGCCATCATGGCCATGGATGGCGACGAGCATCGCTATCAGCGGCGCATCATGCAGGTGGCCTTTCAGAAATCCGCGCTGCGCACCTATCTTGCTCAGATGGGTCCTGCCATTGACGCCGGCGTCGACACATGGATGCCGCCGACCGGTGGTCCGGCGGCGCGCCGGATGTTCCCGCTGTTGAAGCAGCTGACGCTGGACCTGGCCGCCTCCGTCTTCATGGGGGTCGAACTCGGCCGCCGCGCCAAGGATCTGAATCAAGCCTTCGTCGCCACGGTGGCAGCCTCGCTGGCCATCGTTCGCGCACCCATCCCGGGGCTTTCGATGTGGCGCGGCATCCGCGGACGTGAATTGCTGGTAAGGCGTTTCCGCGACTTGCTGCCGCAGAAACGCGCGACCCACAGCAGTGACTTCTTCAGCGAGTTCTGCCACGCGCAGAGCGAACAGGGAGAGCGCTTCACCGATCAGGAAATCATCGATCACATGATATTCCTGATGATGGCGGCGCACGACACGACGACCAGCACGCTGACGACGATGATGTACCTGCTGGCGCGCCATCCAGAATGGCAGGAGCGGCTGCGCGCCAAGGCGGCGGCATTGGGCAAGGCGCAGCTCGAATACGACGATCTGGATCAGCTCGACGAACTTTCCTGGACGATGCGCGAGGCGCTGCGTCTCACGCCGCCGCTCACCTCCATGCCGCGGATGTGCACGAAGGACACGGTGTTCCAGGGATATGAAATCCCGGCGGGCACGATGGTCGGCATTTATCCGATCCACGTGCACTACATGTCTTCATTGTGGACCGACCCTTATCGATTCGATCCTGAACGCTTCAGTCCCGCGCGCCAGGAGGATAAGCGGCATGCATTCGCCTGGGTGCCGTTTGGCGGCGGTCCCCACATGTGCATCGGCCAGCACTTCGCCACACTGCAAGTGAAAGCCATCATGCATCAGCTTCTGCTGCGCTACCGCTGGAGCGTTGCGCCGGGCTACTCCATGCCCTATCAGTTGGTGCCCATCGCCAAGCCGAAGGATGGCTTGAAGGTTACCTTGGAGCGTATCTAGCCCCGAGTCATTCATGAGCGACGGGTAGCTGATCGAGGCCGGATAGGAGGGCTGCTTCAGGGGCGACGTCTTTCGCGCCGCCTAGCTGGACGTCCGCGCGCGACCGGCCCAGTCGGCGGCGTCAATCTTGAAGATCACGTTGGGGTGGCTCGGCTCGCCGGAATAACTCACCGATTCCTCGCCGATGTATACACCGCCGAGCTTCTCCATGGCCTTGCGCGAGCGCCAATTGTGGATGCCGACCTTGAAGGTCACCCGATCGACGTACCTGAAGGCATGGTCGAGCATCAGGGTTTTCAAGGCTCGATTGTAATGTCGAGCCCATCGGCTGCGCGCGATGAAGGTATAGCCGATACTGATTTGGTGCTGCGCTTCGATATAGTCGCTGTACCGGGAACTGCCGATCAGTTCACCGTTGGTGTTGTCGATGACCCGAAACGCGCCTCCCGATTCCATCGCGCCCTTGAAGAAGTTTTCGAAGACCGGCCGCTGGTAGCGATCTTTGCTCGGATGCTGTTCCCAGATGAGCGGATCGGCGGCCACCGCATACAAGACATCGAAATCGCCGGACTCGAGAGGCTCGATCTTGACGAGCTCGTTTTGCAGGTGCGGTTGCAGGTCAAACGGCATGCTCGCGATTGTAATGCGGCGAAGCGGCATTTCAATAGCCAAATCGATAATGCACTTGGGCATAAATCTGCCGCGGATCGTTGAAGTGCACGCCGCCGAAGGTAAGGCTGTTGTCGACCAGCAAGTGGCGGTCGGTCAAGTTGAGCACCGTCAGGGAGACCGACAGACTCCGGCCGAAGGACCTTCCGGCGCTTAGGTTGATTTCCGCATGGCCGGGCAAGTGGCTCGGCGGCGCGTCACCGTTGGAAAACCCGGACCCGTAGGAGAGTTCCACGGAGGCGAACGTCTGGTGCGGAAGAGTCGCATCGAAACCTGCGTTGGCCGTGTTTCGCTGGTCGTGATCCAGCGCGAAACTGCCCGACCCGGGGTTGAAATCGGTCAGCCCCCCATTGATGCCGCCGATGCCGTCGGCGGTCTGGTTCGAGTAGGCGAGATGAAATTGGCCGACATCGCCGATCTTGGGGGAGTGAATGGTCAACTCATTGCCCTGGATCAGCGCGCCGTCGATGGTGAGCGGCAGGAAGACATTCGAGTTGCCGATGTTGTTGTGATCGAAAAAGTTCTTCGCTGCCGTGTGAAAATGATCGACATCCACCGTCCAGCCCTGAATCGGGATGGTGAGGCCCACCTGGTACTCTTCGTCGCGCTCGCCGCGCAGCGGAATGAAACCCAGATTGCTGTTCTGCGCGAACTGAAGCAGAGGTCCTGAGAGCGTGGTGAGCGGCGGTGCCTGATAGTACTTTCCCCAGAATCCGCGCAAAATCCAGTCTAGCCCCGGAAGCAGCAGGGTCGCGCCCAGGCGCGGGCTGGTGGCATTCTCAACGATGGCGCCGGCGAAATGCGTTTGCCGCACCCCTCCGGCGAAAGTCAGCCGGTCCGTCGCCCGGTAAGTGTCCTCGAGGTAGGCAGCTACCAACGAGCCTGCGGGATTCAGTGCCTGGCGAATGTCCGGATTGCCGATGTTGGGATTGCCGGGATCGTTGAAGAGCACGCTGAAGGATTCATCATCGTGCTGGGTGAAACCCATCACACCCGCTTGTATATCGTTGCGCGCCACGTGCCAGCGCAATGACTCCTGGCCCCCGACATAGGTCGATGAATGCCGATCGGTGGTGCTGATCGGCGAGTCGTTCGGTGCGCCATCGAGGTCGGCCGCGTTCCGGTGATAGAACAACGCACTGGTCAATGCCGCATCGGGGCTTAAGTTTCGCACCCAGGAGAGAATGGCGAAGGTGTCGGTTTCGCGCTGCGCATCGTCCGCCGCTTGGCCGGGTGTGTTCGGAATATCATAGTCATCGTGGCGCGCGGAAACCACCAAGCGGAACTGATCTTCCGGCGTGGCATTGAATATCAAGGTACTGAAGCCGCCGTAGCCGTCCTGCGCGTCATGAATGATCTGTGCCACCGGCGTTGCAATACCTAAATCGCTGCGATTGCCGTTGACGCTGGCGTAGTAGGCAAAGCGCTCCGTGTGGCTGCCCACACTCAAGTAGTCGTTCGTCTGGCCGAAGCTGCCGCCGCTGGCGATGAGTTCGGCTTGATTGTCCCGCTCGAATCCTGTGCGCGGCACGACATTGAACACACCATAGGTGCGATCGCCCTGATCCGCCTGGTAGCTGCCGCGCTGCACTTCCAGGTAATCGATGTCCTTCGGATCGATTTGCGGGCCTAGGTTGCTGGCAATGTTGGTGTTGGGAATTTCGACACCGTCGACCGCCCAGGTCGTCTGGTGGCCGCCGCGCACATGCAGTTGGTCATGCACGACATAGGCGCCGGGCACGAAGGCGGTGATCATGGCCAGGCTGTTGCTGCGGTCCGCGCCCGGCGTGCGCTCGATATCGAGGCGATTCACCACGGTCGTCGGGGTCGCCGTATTGAGCACGGCGGTTTCCGCAGCCGCGCTCACCGTGAGGGTTTCCAACGGCGGCCCCTTGGCGAGCTGTACATGCGCGACCGGCGATGAGCCCGATGCCACGCTGACCGCCTGGGCCCTCGGGACGAAGTCGCTGCCGCTGACGTCCAGAATGTAGTCGCCCAGCGGTACGGTCATGAACGAAAACTCACCGCGCGCATCCGTCACGGCAGACTGCGTCCACTGCGATGTGGCCGATTTCAATGCCACTTGGGCACCCGCGATGGGATGGTGTTCCTGATCGTGCACGACGCCACGAACACTACCGACATCCGCGGCATACAGCGATGCCGCCCATAGAAACGCGGCCAGCGCCGCCGTCAAACGTTCGATCGAGAAAGACATGGGAAATCCCCTTCGCTAAGAATTGATGCACACGATCTTGAGAAAGATCGTGCAACCGGCCGGGTTCAATTCAGGCGAGCGAGGGAGGTCCGCGAGGCGGGTGGGAGCGCTGCGGGCGCAGCGTAAGGAGCGGCGATTGCGGTGCGGCAACCGTGCGGGATAGCGCAAGAACCGGGGGTTCGAAGGCAATGTCATGCGCGACCGGACCGGCGGCCGGCGCGCTGCCGAAGGGGCAGGTCGCGAAATCGGCATGCGTGCCGGAATGCTGATGGACATGCGTTGCGGCATGCTGATGGACATGCGCGGCCGGCATCCCCGCCAACCCGACGGGACACAATTCCAAGGCGAAGGGTGTGCCGCTGGCCGGCATGAAGCCGACCGGAATATAGGCGCGGAAAATGAGCAGCGCCAGCAGCCAGAGGCCGGCCGTGCGCCTACGCCGACGATTGAGGATGGGCTTGGCCATTAGGGGCGGCAAGAATACACGATCGACTTCAGCGCAGGTAAGGAAATTCCTGTGTCGAACGAGGCTTGGCTATGTAAAACCCTTGGGCGAAGCCTACGCCCAAACGCCCCAGTTCGGCGAAGACCTCCGGCGACTCCACCCGTTCGGCGATGGTTTGAATGCCCATGGAGTTGCCGACCTGGCTGATGGCCGCGATCATGCTGCGGTCGATCGGATCGCGGGTCACGTTCTCGACGAACTGGCCGTCGATCTTCAGATAGTCGACGGGCAAGGTCTTCAGGTACATGAACGATGAGAGGCCGCTGCCGAAATCGTCGAGCGCGAAATGGCAACCGCGATTCTTCAGCTCCCGCATGAAGTACGCCACGTTGTTCAAGTTCTCGATCGCGGCCGTTTCCGTGATCTCGAAGCACATCGCGCCTGCCGCCAATTCGCTGGCGCTGAGTTCAGCGATCAGAAATTCGAGAAATCGCTCGTCGTTGAGCGAGGTGCCCGACAGATTCACGGCGACGGTGAAGGGCTTGACGCCGGATGCGACGCGGTGAACTACCCGGTCGAGGGCATGATGGATCACCCAGCGGTCGATGGAGGGCATGACGTTGTAGCGTTCGGCCGCGGGAATGAACTCCGCGGGAGTCACGATGGTCCCGGTCTCGTCGCGCAACCTAAGCATCAGCTCGAAGTGTTCACGCTCATGCGGCCGGTTGCCGATCGGCACGATGGGCTGGTAGAACAACTCGAAGCGGCTCTCGTCGCGCGCGCGCGCCAACTTCGAGACCCAATGCATTTCCCGGTGCCGCTCCGGCATGTCGTCCGCCCGATAGAGCTGGACCCGATTCCGGCCCGAATCCTTGGCCGCATAGCAGGCCACGTCGGCCGCGCTCATGACATTGGCCACGGTGGGGATCTCCGGGGTGATTTCCACGATTCCGATGCTGACGCCCACCGCCAGCGCCCCGCCCTGCCAGGTGAACCGATAGTCGCGAATGGCCTGGCGCATATTTTCCGCAATGCGCAGCGCCTGATCCTGCGTACAGTCGTGCAGCAAGACGCCGAACTCATCGCCACCCAAGCGCGCCAGCGCATCCGCGCCGCGTACCCGTGACTGAATCACGCCGGTGATCTGTTTCAGCAGCAGATCCCCCGCCGGGTGTCCGCAGGTGTCGTTGACCAGTTTGAACTGGTCCAGGTCCAGGTACAGGAGCACATGGCGGGCCTCGGGGTTCTGGCGCGCTTCCTCGACGGCGACGGTGAGGCGATTCTCGAATTCGCGCCGATTGATCAGTCCGGTGAGCGCATCGTGGCTGGCCTGGTAGTGCAACGCTCGATGCAGCCGGCGTTCCTTGCTAACGTCGTGAAAGACCATGACCGCGCCGATGAGGTTGCCGGCCCGATCGCGGATGGGCGCCGCGGAATCCTGAATTGCGATTTCCTGGCCGCGCCGATTGACCAGCACGGCGTGTTCGGCCAGTCCCAGCACCTGTCCATCGCGCAGGCAACGCTTCACGGGGCTCTCGCAGACTTCGCGGCTGACCTCGTCGACGGTGGTCAATACCTCTGAGATCAGCTTCCCCTGTGCCTCGCGGCTTTCCCATCCCGTCAGGCTTTCCGCGACCGGATTCATGTAGTCGATCCGGCCTTCCGAGTCGGTGGTGATCACCGCATCCCCGATCGATTGCAAAGTGACCTGGGCGCGCTCCTTGGCCTGAAAGACGGCGGTTTCGGCTTTCTTGCGCTCGGTGATGTCGGTCATCGTCCCCTCGTAGCCGCAGACCCGCCCGTGCTCATCGCGCACCACGCGGCAATTGTCGACCACCACCAGCATGGAGCCGTCCTTGCGGCGCAAGACATATTCTTCGTTGCGCAGTTCACCCTCGATCTCGGCGCGGCGCGCGAAGTTCTCGCGGTCGCTCGGGTACCAGAACAATGCGCCCGCAGGCACTTGATACAGTTCCTCGGCAGAGCGGTAGCCCAGCAGATTCACGAAGGCCGGATTGGCCACCAGAATGCGGCCGTCGCGCGAGGTGCGATAAACGCCCTCCATGACGCTCTCGAACAGGCCGCGGAACTTCGACTCGCTGTCGCGCAGCGCATCCTCGGCGGCGCGCCGCTCGATGGCGATGCCCGCGATCTGCGCCATACGCATCATGAGTTCGTGATCGCGCGATGACGGAATACCCGTCTGGCCGCGGTAGACCGCGAAGGTACCGACCACCTTGCCGTCCGAGGCCACGATGGGCACGGACCATGAGGCTCTGAAGCCGGCTTGCCGGGCCGCCTCGCGGCGATACTCCCACAGGGCGTCGGTCTCGATGTCGGCGACGGTTACGAGCCGGTTCAGGTACACGGCGGCCGAACAGGAGCCATAGCGGATTTCGACCGGCGCATAGTCCATGGCCTGGACGAATTCGCGCGGCAAGTTCGGCGCTACGCCGAAACTCAAGGACTGCTTGTCGCGGTCCAACAAGTTGATCGCGCAGCAACTCTCCTTCACGGCACGCTCGATGAGTTCGCAGATCGCGTCCAGCACGGATGCCAGGGGCGCATTGGCGGCGATCTTCTCGAATACCCGCCGCTCCCCGGCGGCAATGGCGTCGGCACGCTTGCGCTCGGAGATGTCGATGATGCTGGCCCTGAGCAGGCTGCGGTTGGCGCTCGGCAGCCGGACCAATCGGACCTCGCAAGGCAGGCTCCGACCGCTCGAATCGCGATGCAACCATTCGAATACCGGTACGGCGCCGCTCATGGCGCTCTCGATGTAGCCGCGCGCCACGCCGAAGGACGCCGAGCCGTCGGCCTGGACCGGGGGACTGACTTCATCCGGCCCGCACTCGAGCAGGGCCGCGCGGTCCATCTTGAAGAAGCGGCAGGCGTTGTCGTTGACGTCCACGAACTTGCCTAGATCCACATCGAACACGACGATGGCCTCGGGCGCGTGCTCCACCAGCGTGCGGTAGCGGCCCTCGCTCTCGCGCATCGAGAGTTCGGCCAGATGCCGCTCGGTAATGTCGCGAACGCACAGGATGTAACCGTCGCGCGAATCGAGTTTGGCTTTGCTGACGGCGACTTCGATGGCGACCCGGCTTCCGCCTTTGACCAGCCCCCAGGTCTGGGTGGCCGCCAGATCCACGTGCGTATCGTCGATCTTGGCCGCCAAGCGCTCCAAGTAGCCGCAAGGATCCTTCGGATCGATGTCGGCGAGCAGCGATTTCAACGAGCGGCCCAAAGCCTCCGCGGCGCCGTAGCCGAATATCCGCTCTGCCGTGTGATTGAACGACTCGATGAGGCCCGCGTCATCGACGGTGATGATGGCGTCCTTGACGTTGTCGAGAATGGCTTGAAGGTGCGATGCGGTCTGCTCGCGAATTTCGCGGGTCAGCGCATGGGCCTCATCGGACATGAGCTGCATGGAGCGCACCACCCCGCGCCGCTCGGCGTCGAGCAGATCGTAGTGCGCACTGATGGCCTGCAGCAGACGCTCTATGTCGGGCTGATCGCCGCGCCCCAGCGTTTCGGCGATCTGTCGCTCCAACAGAGGGTTGAAGCTCGTCGCCTGCGCTGGCCCGCTGTGGATCGCAGCCGCGGTTTCGCGTGACAAGACCTGGTATCTCCCGCAAGGAATCGGTGCCGCCCGCACCTGAACGCATCAGATGGTAGGGGTATCCGAGATGCGGGGCGTGACGCGCGTCGCGTTTTTGCCAATATTCGGTTAAATGCCCTGATCGGCGGTTTCACGCTCGGAGCGCTTGCGGTCGGTTTCCTTCAAATTGCGCTTGCGCAGTCGAATGGACGTGGGCGTCACTTCGATGAGTTCGTCATCGTCGATGAACTCCATGGCTTGTTCCAGCGTGAACTTGATCGGCGGCGACAACACCACCGCCTCGTCCTTGCCGGAGGCCCGCATATTGGTGAGCTTCTTACCCTTGAGAGGATTGACGACCAGATCGTCGAGGCGGTTGTTCATGCCGATGATCATGCCCTCGTAGACCTCTTCGTTCGCCCCGATGCACAGGCGTCCACGCTCCTGCAGGCTGAACAATGAATAGGCGAGAGCGACGCCCTGGCCGTTCGAAATCAGCACTCCGTTCGGGCGCTGGCCCAGCTGGCGCGGAACGACCGGTCCATAGTGGTCGAAGACATGGTGCAACAATCCGGTACCGCGGGTCATGGTGCGAAACTCGGTCTGAAATCCGATCAAGCCGCGCGACGGAATCATGTAGTCCAGCCGCACACGCCCACGGCCGTCGGCCTGCATGTCCTTCAACTCGGCACCGCGGCTGCCGAGCGCCTGCATGATGGCGCCCTGCGCCTCGCTGTCGGCATCGATGGTGACCTGTTCGATGGGTTCGTGCGCCACACCGTCGACCTGCTTGATGACCACGCGCGGCCGCGACACGGCCATTTCGTAGCCTTCGCGCCGCATGTTCTCCAGCAGCACGCCCAGATGCAATTCCCCACGTCCAAAGACCACGAATTTGTCGGGGTCCGCCGTCGGCTCGACCCTGAGCGCCACGTTGTGGATGGCCTCCCGGTCCAGACGCTCGCGGATTTGCCGGCTGGTGACGAACTTGCCCTCGCGTCCCAGGAAGGGCGAAGTATTGACCTCGAACGTCATGCTGATCGTCGGCTCGTCCACGGTGAGATTGGGCAGCGGCTCGACCGTCGCAGGATCGCACAAGGTGTCCGAAACCTTCGGCTCGGAAATGCCCGCGAAGGCGACGATGTCGCCGGCACCGGCCGACTCCACTTCGACACGCGTCAGGCCGTGGAAGCCCAATATCTGGGTGATTTTCTCGGACCGCTGCTTGCCCTCGCGGGACACGACTGTGACGGTCATACCACGCTTGATGGTGCCGCGCTTGATGCGCCCGATGCCGATGGCGCCGACATAGCTCGAATAGTCCAGCAAGGTGATCTGCAGCTGCAGGGGGCCGTCCACATCCACATCGGGGGGCGGACAATGCTCCACGATGGTCTTGAACAAGGGCTGCATGTCGCCGTCGCGCACGGTAGATTCGAGGCCTGCGAATCCACGCAATGCGGAGGCGTAGATGACCGGAAAATCCAGCTGCTCGTCGGTCGCTCCGAGCCGATCGAACAGGTCGAAGGTCTGATCCAGCACCCAGCCCGGCCGCGCTTCGTCGCGATCGATCTTGTTGATGACCACGATGGGCCGCAGCCCATGCTTGAATGCCTTTTGCGTCACGAAGCGCGTCTGCGGCATGGGGCCGTCGACCGCATCGACCAAGAGCAGTACGCAGTCGACCATCGCCAGTACGCGCTCGACCTCGCCGCCGAAATCGGCGTGGCCCGGCGTGTCCACGATGTTGATGCGGTAGTCGCCCCAGGTAATCGCCGTATTCTTGGCAAGAATGGTGATCCCGCGCTCGCGCTCCAGATCGTTGGAGTCCATGACGCGCTCCTGCAAATCCTTGCGCGCATCGAGCGTACCGGACTGGCGCAACAGCTGATCGACGAGGGTGGTCTTGCCATGATCGACGTGCGCGATGATGGCGATGTTGCGAAGTTTCTGAGTCACGGTGGGCCCTAGGGGAGGAAACCCACCATTATAGATCCTTTCGTCGGAACCTGCCCTGGTTTCAGCGTTCGGCGACGATGGGGATGGAGAATACCCGCTGATCGGTGCCCACGTCGTTCTTCATCGATACCGTCACCCCGACCAGTGACACCCCATCGGCATTGGGTGTGACCTTCAGTGTCTGGCGATAGACCTCGCCCGCCTCCACCGCCGGGATGTCGAATTGACCGGCGCCGGGCGCCACGCTGAGATCATCGGCGCCGCTGACTTGCAAGGTGACGGGGCTGGCGGCGACCTGAGGGATCAGGGCCACGCGGATCTCGAGCGGCTGCCCCACCTTCGGCTTCTCGGCCAACTCGAACTTCAATTCCACGGGTATCTGGGACTTGCCCAACGTCGGAGCCTGCACCATGCCGGCGGTCTGTTCCGCGGCCGTGGGGCCGGCCTTGACGGACGCCGGCGCCTTGGGCGCGGCACGCGGCGCGCCGGTTGGGGCGGGCGTCGAGCCCGAATCCTTGTTGCACGCGCTCAAGCTAGCCACCGCGCTGAGCAGCAAAATGTGAATGAGACCTGTCCGCGGATTGCCAGCCATGCTCCTATCATCACCAAATCCGCCGCCGATCACAACGTGCGGCGGTCACAACGTGCATCGGTGACAACGCGTGACTCACAACTCCAAAGGCGGTTCGAGCACCGCCGCCAACTGCTCATCGAGCGAGCGGTAATGCTGTTCCCAGTAACGCGGCTCGGCAAACCAGGGAAACGCCTGGGGAAATGCCGGATCGTGCCAGCGGCGCGCCAACCAGGCCGAGTAGTGAATCATGCGCAATGCACGCAGAGGCTCGATAAGAGCGATTTCGCGCCGATCGAACGGCAGGAACTGCTCGTAGCCCTGCAGAATGTCGTTGAGCTCGGTGCGCATGTTCTCCCGCCCTCCGGACAGGAGCATCCACAGATCCTGGATCGCAGGTCCCGTCAAGCAATCGTCGAGGTCGACGAAGTGCGGCCCCAGATCGGTCCAGAGGATATTGCCGCGGTGGCAGTCCCCTAATATGCGCCCGACCCGGGCGCCGCCCCAATGCCCTGCCCTGTCCGCCACCGCATCGAGCAGCTCATCCGTGAGGTCGGCATACTTGGTCGCCAGATAATCCGGCATCCACTCGCCCTGCAGCACGAAATCTCGCGCCTTGACCCCAAGTTCATCCATGCTGAGCGCCTGGCGTTCCCGGAAGGAGGCGGTGCGTCCCACGCCGTGGATTCGCCCCAGAAAGCGGCCGACCCATTCCCGCTCATCGCGGGATCCGAGCTCCGGCCAGCGCCCCCCACGGCGCGGAAATACCGCGTACCGAAAGCCCTGGTGCATGTGCAAGGACTCACCCGATCGCAGGAGCGGCGCGACCACGGGAATTTCCTGGGCCGCCAGTTCGCCGGAAAAAGCATGCTCCTCGCGAATGGCAGCATCGCTCCAGCGGCCCGGGCGATAGAATTTGGCCACCACCGGCGGGCCGTCCTCGACCCCGATTTGATACACGCGGTTCTCATAGCTGTTGAGCGCCAGCACCCTGCCGTCACAGCGAAACTCGAGCGCTTCGATCGCGTCCAACACGGTCTCGGGAGAGAGCCTGGAATACGGGGCTTCGCTGTTCATGCCGGCCAATTCTACAGATACGATCCCGTCACTCCTTTTTGGCCGGCGCACGCTAGAATGCGGCCTATGCGGTTGCCCCGACCCAAGTCACTGAGCGGACTGATGCTGATCGGATTCACGATCGTGGCCGCACCGCTGCTGTTTGCAATCGTCAATGCCGCCGTGCAGATGAACCGACTGTCGGTGCGCAGCCAGCAGCTGGTGGTTCACGGCATGCAGGGTACTCGCAACAACCAGCGCATGTACGAGGAAATCGGGGCGCTCGAGCGGCAGGCGCGGCTGTATCAAATCATCGGCAGCGCGGATCTGCTGGACGTGTACGCACGCCACCACGCACGGCTGACCACCGCCACCCAGGAGCTACTGACGCTGCCCTTGGATGAAGCCTCGATGCGCGGGGTGCGGGACTTGCAGTCGAAGGCCGACCTGTTGCTGCAGGACTTGAAACACGCGGCGCCTAACTCCCCGCACATGGCGGAGCTGATCGCGAGCTTTCCGCAGCTCTCGGATGCCGCCTCCAACATCTCGGATCGGATCAACCTGCAGGTCGACCGCGAGACCACGAGCCTGGAATTGGCGACGCAGCGGGCGCAGAAGAACCTCGTCTGGCAAACCTTGCTGCTGGTGCCCATGACCCTCGCGGTGGTCGGCGTGTTCACGTATCTGTTCGGCCGGCCGATCCGCGCGATCGATCGGGCCATCAGCGAGCTGGGGCGCGGCACCTTCTCCAGGCCGATCGCCATTCGGGGACCTGCGGATCTGGAACGGCTGGCGGCACAGCTGGAATGGCTCAGGGGCCGGCTGCTGGATCTGGCGCAGGAGAAAAACCGGTTCCTGCGGCACATGTCGCATGAATTGAAAACACCCTTGGCAAATATCCGCGAAGGAACCGAACTCTTGATGGACGGTGCGGTCGGTGAACTGCAGAGCGGCCAGCGCGAAGTCACCGCCATCCTGCGCGAGAATGGCATGAAGCTGCAGCGGCTCATTGAAAACCTACTGTCATTCAGCGCTTGGCAGGCCAAGAGCGTGGGCCTGGAGATCTCCGAGTTCAAATTGCGTCCCTTGATCAAGAGCGTATTGGAGAATCAGCAGCTGACGCTCGTGGCGCAGCGCGTGCGCCTCGACGTGCAGGTGGAGGACCTCACGCCGTTGGCGGATCGCGGCAAAGTTCGGCTCATTCTCGATAATCTGCTCTCCAACGCGGTGAAGTTCACGCCGCGGGGCGGTACGATTTCACTGCATGCGCGAGGCGAGCGTGACCAACTGCTGCTCGATGTGATGGACAGCGGACCGGGTATCCCGGCGGAAGAGCGCAACCGGATATTCGAGGCCTTCTATCAGGGGAAAACCCCGCAAGGCGGTCATGTGAAGGGAACCGGCATCGGATTGTCGGTGGTGACTGAATTCGTCAATGCCCATGGCGGCAGCATCGAGATCCTGGAGTCCAAGGGGGGCGCGCACTTTCGGGTGCGCCTGCCGCTGCGGCACGCGGTATCTGCCACGCGCGAAAAAGCCCATGCCGCATAGGGGCCAACGCATTGCGATCGGCGCCTTGGCAAGCGTCTGGTTGAGCGGCTGCGGGGCGTTGGGCAGCCCCAAGACGGCGCCTCCCACGGTGCAGGAGCGACCCCAGCCGGAACTTGGGGCCGTCGCCCCCCTGCTCGAGATGATGAGCAACCTGCCGCAGGGTGATCCGGCGCGCCAGGCGGAGATATTCCAACAGGCCAAGGATGCCGCCGAATTGCAGCCCACCACCAGCAACAAGCTGCGCTATGCCCTAGCCCTGGCAACCCCGGGTTACAGCGGCGCGGATCCCGTCGCAGCGCAGCGACAGCTGGCGGAACTGCTGGCAAGGCCTGAAACTCTGCTACCCGTGGAGCGTTTATTGGCTGCAGTTGAACTGAAGGAAGTCGAACAAAGGCTGATCCTGCAGGCCGAAAACGCCCGGATGCGCGATGCGGTGCCCAATGATTCACACGAAAAGCTGCTGTCCATCAACCGCCGCCTGGCTGCCGAGTCGGACGAAAATGCGAAGTTGCGCAAGGCCTTGGACGAGGCAAGAGCTAAACTCGACGCGGTTACACATATCGAGCAACGATCTGTTACCGACCGCGGAACCGGCGCCACCCATACGCCATAATCCGACAGGGGAGATACTGCACTGAACGCCTACTCGATCGCCGCCACCACACCGCTGTCGTTCGGCCTGCAGTCGAACAGCCGCGAAACCACGAACCCGCAAAAGCGCAAGGCTCGCATCTTGGTGGTCGATGACGACCCGGGCTTGCTGCGGCTGTTGACGATCCGCCTGCGGGCCGAAAACTATGAAGTCGAAGCCGTTGAGAGCGCCGCCGCCGCGCTGGCCGCCTGTGTGCGCTTCAGGCCGGATCTGGTGATCACGGACCTGCGCATGGACAATATGGACGGGATCGGCCTGCTGAAGGAGCTGCAGAGCCGCTGGCCGGGTTTGCGGGTCATCATCTTGACGGCGCACGGAACCATTCCCGACGCAGTGCACGCGACGCAGAGCGGCGCCTTCGGCTTTCTCACCAAACCCGTCGACAAACAGGAATTGCTCGATCACGTACAAAAGGCGCTCAAGGTATCGGGATTTGCGCATGTGGACGAGGACTGGCGCGCCAATATCGTCACCCGCAATCAGCTCATGGAAGACAAGCTGGCCCAAGCCAACATGGTGGCGGGCACCGATGCGCGGGTCTTGCTGACCGGCGAGAGCGGCACCGGGAAGGAACTCCTCGCGCGGGCGATCCACGAGGCCAGCCCACGCCGCAACAAGCCCTTCGTCGCCGTCAATTGCAGTGCGATGGCTGAAAATCTCCTCGAGTCCGAACTGTTCGGCCACGAGCAAGGCGCTTTCGCCGGCGCGACGCGCGCGCAGCAAGGCCTGTTCGAAACCGCCGACGGCGGCACGCTGCTGCTCGATGAGGTCGGCGACATGCCGATGCGGCTGCAAGTCAAGCTGCTGCGCGTGCTCCAGGACAACACCATCCGTCCCGTGGGCAGCATGGACGCCGTACAGACCAACGTGCGCATCATTTCCGCGACGCATCGCGACCTGCACGAACTGATGGTCGCCGGGCAATTTCGCGAGGACCTTTACTACCGGCTGAACGTGGTGCACATCGACGTTCCCTCCTTGGGCCGCCGCCGTGAGGACATCCCCCTGCTGGTGGCGCATTTTCTCGAGCGGATCGCGAAGGAAACCGGCCAACGCAAGATCTACGCCCCCGAGGCGGTGGAGTTGTTGGCCACGGCCGAATGGCCCGGTAACGTACGCCAGCTATACAACGTCGTGCGCCAGAACGTGGCGCTGTCTCACGGTCCCATCATCACGGCGGAACTCGTACAGCAGTCGCTCGGGGGGAATCCCACCCGGCTACCCTCCTTCGACGAGGCCCGCGATGAGTTCACGCGCAATTATCTGTCGCAGATTTTGCAGATCACCACCGGCAACGTGAGCCAGGCCGCGCGGCTTGCCAAGCGCAACCGTACTGACTTCTACAAATTGCTGTCGCGCCACCAATTGCTGCCGGACGATTTCAAGAAGAGCTGATCACGGCTGCCACCACATCCGGCGGCACGCGGATCGGGGCAGGTCAACTGGAAAGGACGCGCCGCTGTCCCGCTGCATGGAACTCGAGTATGGCGGCCACCACCGCTTCCAGTTGTTCCCGCGTCAATTCCGGGTAGATGGGCAGGGCCAACGTTTCCCGCGCGGCACGCTCGGATTCCGGAAAATCGCCGGGTGCGTGCTTCAAATAGGCGAAACACTGCTGCAAGTGCAGCGGAACCGGATAGTAGATCTCGGTGCCGATGCCGCGCGCCGTCAGGAAATCCCTCAGCGCGTCCCGATTGGCGACACGCACGACGTATTGATTGAAGATGTGCCGGCCGTGGCCGGCCGCCTGCGGCGTCACGATCCGGTTGCCCATGCCGGCGGCGGCGAACGCCGCGTCGTAAAAAGCGGCATTGCGCTGACGCCCTTCAGTCCAGCCGTCCAGGTACTTCAATTTGACGCGCAGCACGGCGGCTTGCAGCTCATCGATTCTGAAGTTGCCGCCGATCACCGAATGGAAGTACTTGGGCTTGCCGCCGTGCACGCGCATCACGCGCATGCTTTCGGCAAGCTGCGCATCGTTGGTCGTGCACAATCCGGCGTCGCCGAAAGCGCCGAGATTCTTGCTGGGGAAAAATGAAAAGCAGCCGATATCGCCGATGGACCCTACGCGGGTGCCTTGGTATTCGGTGCCGATGGCCTGTGCCGCATCCTCGATGACCTTCAAGCGATGCGCCTTGGCAATCGCCATCAAGGGCTGCATGTCGGCCGACTGGCCGTAGAGATGCACCGGCATCAGCGCCTTGATCCGGCCGCCGGTCGCCCGATTGCGCAGCTCCCCTCCTTGAACGTGGCACTGCCGATCCACGAAATCCTGAACCGCGGCGGGCGACAGGTTGAATGAGACAGGGTCAATGTCGCAGAACACGGGACGAGCGCCCAGCCGGGCGATGGTCCCCGCGGTGGCGAAGAAGGTGAAGGGCGATGTAATAATTTCATCGCCCGCGCCCACCTCGAGCGCCATCAGTGCCAGCAGCAGGGCATCGGTGCCCGAGGAGACTCCGATGCCGGCCGACGAGGCACAGTACCGCGCCACCTCCGCCTCCAGCGCCAGGACATGCTCTCCCAAGATGAACCGCTGGCTTGCGCACACCTGCTCGATGATGGGCATGACCTCGGAACGAATCTGCGCGTATTGGGCCTTAAGATCGAGTAATGGAACGTTTGTCATCTGCCAAGAATATCATTGCCGCAAAGATCACCGGGCCCCCGGAGGGGCCGTATTTTTACTTTTGTAGATCGAGATCACGCATAATCCCTGAAATTCGCCGATAATACCGCGTGATCATGTCGCCTTGAATCGAGACCGAAAATAGAGGCACAGACGTACGCCCCAACGGATTGAAGATGACCCAACCGGTCCTGCTCAAGCAAAGTTTTCTCATCGCGATAATGACCGGCATCCAGGCGTTGGTGCCCGCCGTGATGGCAGTGGCCTCGCTATACGCGACCATCATCTTTTTCGGCGGCCAATTCGATCCTTCTTCCGCCGCCATCGTCATCGTGGGTGTGCTGTGCCTGTTCCTGGTTCAGCCGCCGCGCGAGGTCAGCACCCAGCTGACCTCGGCGCGACTTTCGGCAGTCGTCGATGTGATCCTGCGCTGGTTGCTCCTGCTCGCGGTGCTGCTCGCCGTCGGCTATGTCACCAAGTCGCTCAACGGCTATCCCCGGCATATTTTTCTCACCTGGGCGGCGGTAACCCCGGTGGTACTGGTGGCCACCACGCTGCTGATGCAGGAAGTCATGCGCCGCTTCCTGATGAATGCCTTCGATACCCGCAGCGCCATCGTCGCCGGATACAACACCAGCAGCTTGGAATTGGCGCGGCGCCTGAGGAGCAATCCCGGCATGCGCGTAGAAGTGACCGGTTTCTTCGACGACCGCAGCATGGATAGGCTCGGCATGGAAGACGACGTCAAACTCGTCGGCTCCTTGAGCGACATGGCGCAGTACGTAAAGACCAACCGCACCGATGTCATTTTCGTCGCCCTACCGATCCGCCATATCAAGCGCGTCATGAACTTGCTGGATGACCTGCGCGATACCACCGCATCCATCTACTACGTGCCGGATATTTTCGTCTTCGACCTGATCCAGGCGCGTTCGGGCGAGATCCACGGCATTCCCGTGGTGGCCATGTGCGAAACCCCCTTCTACGGCTATCGCGGCGTCGCCAAGCGGGTCACCGACGTCGGTTTCTCGCTGGCCATCCTGCTGATGTTGCTGCCCTTGCTGGTGGTCATCGCTATGGCGGTCAAACTCTCATCGCCGGGACCCATCATCTTCAAGCAGCGCCGCTACGGCTTGGATGGCAAGGAGATCGCGGTGTACAAATTCCGCACCATGCGCGTCACCGAGGACGGCGAGCGGATTCGTCAAGCCTCCAAGTACGACAGCCGCATCACGCGCGTCGGCGGCGTTCTGCGCCGAACATCGATGGATGAATTGCCGCAATTGATCAACGTGCTGCAGGGAAGAATGAGCCTGGTCGGCCCCCGGCCGCATGCCATCGCCCACAATGAGGAATACCGCAAGCTCATCAAGGGCTACATGGTTCGCCACAAGGTGTTGCCGGGTATCACCGGGCTTGCCCAGGTCAATGGCTGCCGCGGCGAGACCTCGAAACTGGAAGAGATGGAAGCGCGCGTGAACTACGATCTTGACTATCTGCGACATTGGTCGCCCATGCTCGACATCAAGATCATTCTACTGACCATCGCCAAAGTGTTCCGCGACGAAAAAGCCTACTGAGCGCTGCCGCGCATCGCGATGCCGGTGGTCACGAACTCCTCGTGGAAGAGGTAACAGCCCTCGATCGGCAAGGAGCTGTGGCGCGCCAGGGCCAGGTCGCGGTTGGCGTGGATGAAGAATTTCCCCCGAACCGCGCCCCACATCGGTTCCACGGTGGCATCGTGAAAGTCCAAGCGTTCGCCGACCAGCGGGTACTGGCATTTGTAGAACGCCTCCTTGGCGGAAAATATCAGCGTTGCCGCGGCGGCTTGCTCCTCTTGCGGCAATGAGCGCAGCCAGGCCCTCTCCGGCGGGGTACAAATGCCGCGCCAAAGTTCCGGCTTGACGCTGCGCGCGAGCTCGGAGTCGATGCCGACGGCACTCAGGGACGCCTTCCTGGCCACCACCGCGGCGCAGAAGCCCGTGGTGTGCGTGATGCTGCCCACCACGGCCTCGGGCCAGACAGGCTGGCGATCGGCCGCAGCCTGGACCGGAAAATCCACGATGCCGAATTGCGCCAGCAGCCGACGCGCGCACAGCCGTCCGGCCGCGAATTCCTGCCGCCGGCTCTGCACCGCAGCCGGATAGAATTGCCGTTCATCCGGCAGCAGCTCTCGAGGATCGCCGGGTTCACGCAATTCAGCGGCGAGCGCACCCGGCGGGAACAGTTCGCTCAAGCTCGTCGACAAGGTCGCGGGATTTATGGGGCGGCCCCTCGTATGGTCAACGCGTATATTGACAGAATGTCTTGGGAATCGGGCGTGGTCGGTCGCCGACCGCTGCTAGAATGCGGCGCATGAGTTCACTGTGGGAATGCGTCTCGTCCGGCCAAAGCGGCGGTATTTTTCACGGCCGCGAGGGATCCGTGGCGCTTGCGGACCTCGCCGGCAGTTCGATCCTCGGCGGCAAACTCGAATCGCTGCGCGGCCGAACGGTGGTGCTGGCACTGCGCGAGCAGCTCGGCACCGCCGTCGCACTGGTGGAGCTGGACGGGGTCGCCCGGCGGGTCGTGCTGTGCACGCCGGACCTGGGGCCCGACCAACTCGACGGCGTGTACGCGGCCGCGGAGGCCGACGTGCTGCTGACCGAAGTCTGTGCTCAGCCCGTACCCGAAAATCTTCGGCGCCGGCGTTCGCAGGACACGGAGTGGATATTGCTCACCTCCGGTACGACAGGGCAGCCGAAACTGGTGCTGCACTCCTTCGACAGTCTCGCCGGCGCATTGCCCCGGCATCCGACCTCCGTAAGACCCATGGTGTGGAGCACCTTCTACGACATACGCCGCTACGGAGGACTGCAGATTTATTTGCGCGCCGTTCTGTCTGCCTCACCGCTCGTCCTGTCCAGTGCCGGCGAACCGACCCGAGAATTTCTGGCGCGCGCCGGCGCCGCGGGCGTCACTCACATCTCGGGGACCCCCTCGCATTGGCGGCGCGCACTGATGAGCGGCGATACCTCATTGATTGCACCGGAATACGTCAGGCTATCGGGTGAGGTCGCGGATCAGACGGTTCTGGACAACTTGCGGTCCGCTTACCCGAACGCGCGCATTGCCCATGCGTTCGCCTCGACCGAAGCGGGCGTGGCCTTCGACGTGAATGATGGGCTCGCGGGCTTTCCGGCGACCCTGGTCGGGAACGAGGGCGCTGCCATCGAAATGAAAGTGCAGGATGGCACGCTGTGGATTCGCTCCGGGCGTACCGCCGCCCGGTATCTGGGTGCCGATCCGGCGCCGCTGGCGGCGGGTGATCGTTACGTCGACACCGGCGACTTGGTCGAACTCATCGACGGCCGCTACTATTTTCGCGGCCGCCGGGGCGGGATCATCAATGTGGGGGGGTTGAAGGTGTACCCGGAAGAAGTCGAGTCGGTGCTCAATGCCGATCCTCGCGTGCGCATGTCGTTGGTCAAGGCGCGGCGCAATCCGCTGACCGGATCGGTCGTCGTCGCGGAAGTCGTACTCTGCGATGCCGGAAGTTCCGTCGATGCCGAGCGCGCAGAAGCCGTCAAGAACGACCTGCTGAGCGCCTGCCGCCGTACCCTGCCCGCCCACAAGGTCCCGGCCGTGCTGCGCTTCGTGCCTGCCTTGGAGCTGAGCGCCGCCGGCAAGCTGGTGCGCCCCATTGCGTAACGTCGTCGTCACCGGCGGCAGCCGGGGCCTGGGACTTGCCATGTGCACTGCACTGGCAAGCGCGGGCTATCGCGTCATTGCCATCGCCCGCGGTCCAAGCCCCGAACTCAACGCTGCGACAGCCCAGACGGCGCAGAACGCCCAAGGCGCCATTGAATTCAAGGCATGCGACCTCTCGGACTTGACCTTGATCGCGCCGCTGGTGCGCGCCATACGGGCCGACTTCGGGCCCGTCTATGGCCTGGTCAACAACGCGGGACTGGGCACCAGCGGCATTCTCGCGAATATGCGTGACCGAGACATCGAGCGCCTGGTCCGCCTGAACACCGTATCGCCCATGGTGCTGACCAAGTATGTGCTCAAGTCCATGATGTCCGCGCGCGAGGGTCGGATCATCAATATGGCCTCCATCGTCGCCGCCACCGGCTACAGCGGCCTATCCGTATACAGCGCCACCAAGGCCTCCTTGATCGGCTTTACGCGCTCTCTGGCGCGCGAGGTGGGAGAGCTGGGTATCACGGTGAATGCGCTGGCGCCCGGCTTCATCGACACCGAGATGACGCAGGAGCTGAACGAGGCACAGCGGGACAAAATTGCGCGGCGTAGCGCCCTGAAGCGCATGCCGCAGCCGGCCGATGTGGCGCGCAGCGTGGAGTTTCTCTTGGGGGAAGGCGGCCGCAATATCACCGGTACCGTCATCACCATCGATGCGGGGAATACCGCTTAACAATTCAAGCCATCTTTATCAAGCGCGTTACCCGACTCGACGCCCGCGTAAAACCGCCAAACTACCCAGCAACAATGTCAGGGCACTCAACGCCGAGACTGGGTCGATCTCCGGCGCGTACGTGACTGAGCTTACCGTGAGTTGGTCGACGAACGTCGCGGCAGCGCCGGTTCCGGATACCACCATGTGGCCAAGGGTGTCCAGGAACCCGAAGGTATCGGTAGTTGAAAATGCAACCTTGTCGACACCGTCGATATTCAGCCCGCTGAAATGATCCCCGCCGAAACCTGGATAGTTCTCCGTGACACTCTTCACCAAGGTCGTGCCCCGGTATCCGGACACGACCGTCGTATAGTTATCGAACGAGCCCAGGCCCGTTTCACCTGAAACCAGGACCTGATAGTCAACGCCGCTGAGGTCAAAGAGACCTGCATGGCCAAATTCAACGATGGAGGCGGCTGGGCTCGTCAAATAATAGATGGCCGCATCCGGTCCGCTGTTGACAGCCTGGTTGGCACCTGTCCCCCAATCAAATCCGCTGTAGCCGGCAGGCACGGGGCCGGCCGGAAGATTGGCACCGAAATCGATCGTCTGCGAGCCGGCGAAGGCGGCAGAGGGGGCGAAAAAAAAGAGCAGCGTTGCCACGGAAACGGCGGCGGCTGCGATGCGACGAGTTTCCATTTGATTCCCTCCCTTAAGAGGCTATTAAGGTGAGTTCTCGATACCTGGCCTACGGCAAATCCATAAGCCGTGTCATACGCGATATATATTCTTACTCACCGCTTGTGTCGAGAAATTTTGTGTATCGAGAGATTTTGGCGGCGAATTTCCGCGTCACAGCAAAATCAACCCTCGAGAGTTTGAAATCCGTTGAGCTGCCAAGCGGCAAGCGGCGCACACCGCCGCTTGCCGCCATCCGCGCTTGCGTCAGCGCCGGATCCAGCTACAGGGACTCGAGGAAAGTCAATAAGTCCTTCTTCTGCGCTTCCGTCAGATCGTGGAATCGCCGCACCACATGCTCGGCCTCGCCCTCGTGCCGCTCGATGGCGTTCTGCAGGCTCAGAGATCTTAAGTCATGCATGAAACGCGGGCGCATCCGTAAACCCCACAGCGGGGCGGTACGCAATTTATTCGCCGTGTCCGCGGGACCTGCCTGCACGATGCCATCGCCGGTGCCGATATCATGCAGGAGAAAATCGCTGTACGGATGAATGATCTTGTTTCCCAGGGCCGCGGGCACGGTAAATGTCCCACCGTCGATGATGGTGCCGGGCTGGGCGGTGGTGATATTGGCGACATGGCAGGCGGCGCAGCCAATACGATCGAATAGGCGGTCACCCGACTGGGCGGACTGGGTTGCCGCCAATGTGGCGTCGCGCGGCGGCACTTGGGTGCCGCGGACGAACTGTGCGAAGTGATCGATGTCGGCCATACCGATATCGTCCGGGACATCCTCCGGATCCGCCGTGACCTTGCCGATGGTGGTCTCGTCCTTGGGCCGCAGCCGGTTCGTGACGCCCATTTCGTTCAAATACGCATCGCCGATGAAGGACAGCAGACTGCTGTGCTGGTCCTTCCAGCCGAAGCGGCCGATACGCGTTTGACCCGGCGCCTCGAGTACGGGGACCTCGATGGCCTCGCCATGAATCCGGCCGCCGCTGGCCTGGGGTTGCGCTGCGGCTATCGCCTGCAATGTGCTGTCATCGATCGCCTCGACAAAGCCGTCGCCGAGGGTGTTGAGGGCAGCCCGCAACGCGCGGATGTTTTCCGTCACGGGGATGTGTTCCTGCGCCTCGGGTACCACGGCCCTGTCGTTGACGAGAGATCGGCCGGTGATGGTGGCGGCGCCGTCGTTGATCGGCACCGTCGGATTGACGAAGTTGCCGTTGGCATCGAGGTGTCCCACCCGCAGTTCGGTGAACTGGCTCGATCCGCCGGTCACCGGATTCTGATGGCATTCGGCGCATGCCCGGCCGTTGAATACCGGGCCTAAGCCGGTGGTGATATCGTGCTGCGTTTCATAGATCTGTTGGTCGAGGGCGAAACTATCGCCGCTTGGCTCGGCAATCCCGTTGCTCACACTCTTCGAGCCGGGAGCCTTCACCAGCGTCGGGGTAGCAAAACCGGCCGGTGCTTCGGTGGCCGGTTGCGGTGCCGCCGCCCACAGCGGCAACTGCAGGCCGATGGCCGAAATCAAAACAGCAGTGAGTCTCAGCTTCATCACATTTCCCTCCCAGAATCCCATTCGTTACGGTTTCATTGCATACGGCGAGCAACTAGACGCCGATGACGTTTATTAAAGACTGGGAGGGAATGCGCTTTATTCCGGTGGCGCGATTTGATTTGATGACAGTTGAACGACGTCGTTCACTCCATGGTCGGCAGTGAAATTATTACAGACGCGATGACAGTTGGGATGACAGTGCGATGACAGCGGTGTGCCCTATCGAACCCTCAGGAAAGAGATCAAAGGCAAAGTCGTGCCGCAGCGAGATCCGACCTTCCTGGCACGGAAGGCCGGATCAAGCATTTGCCTTTATCTTGCGAACCGAATGTCCTCTCGACTACTGGTGGTCTTCTGCATTCAGCTGGGCAGGTACGGGCGCGAACGTTCCGAACAGACCGTGCGCGTAGCCATCAATGCCCGCCGTGAAGAACAATTCGGGCCCCGCAGAGGGTGTGGCCGTCGAGCCGCCCATGTTGGGAGCCCGATTGTCGAACTCGATGCCCCACAAGCCATCGATCGCGATGGGCTCGTTATTGGCGTCGAGCATATTGCCCAGGAACTTCCCGCTCACCACGTCGAACGCTGCGATGGTACCGCCGAATCGATTTCCTACAAGCAGGTCGTGGCTGAAGAATCCGAAGTCCTGAGGTGCCAGTGCAACTCCCCAAGGCGCCCGGAACCAGGGACCGCGCTCCAGGCGCTGCAGCAGCTTGCCATGCTTGGAAAATACATCGACAAAGCCGCAGTCCTCGCCGCAGGTATCCACGGCCGCATTCTTGGCGGCATTTTGCTTGGCAAAGGTGACGACGACATTGGCGCCGACCGCTTGCACATTGTACGGAGCAAAATCTCGTGGCAGCCGGTCGTCCTCAAAGGCCTCCTCGGAAAGATGCACGCGCCGAAAGTTTTTGTCGAACATTTCAATCGCGTTGTGGCCGAAATTGGCCGCGAGGAGGAAATGATTGCCATCGGACTCGATCCAGGTAAGGCCGGTGAACACGGCGCCCTGCTTCGATTCGTCCACCTTCGTGATGGCAGTTGAGGCACCTTCGCCGCCCGGACCCGGAACGATCGGAGTCGCGGGTCCCAGTTGCCAACCGGCAATCGTGCCGTTCTTCGTGGCGAAGATGAACAATGCCGGCGCATTCGGCGCAATCTCAAAATCGGCCGTACCATTGAAGATCATTCCCGTCGGCGTCGAGGGCGCCGTTACGCCGTCCGCGTTCAAAATGGTAACGACCAGGGGCACAGTGGCACCTGCGCCCGTATACAACGTCGCCGTGCCGGTTGCGCCGTTATTCGACCACCAAGGAGTCGATGCGCCACGCGCAATGCCCCATGGGTTCTTCAGGTGCGGATCGATACCTACGGTCGTGCCGTCGGCATTCGGAGGTTGCGGAATGTCCGAGACCAGATTGGTTTGTACGTAGTTCTGTGCAAACGCCGTCAGTGAAACGATCGACAGCGCGCAGCCCGCTGCGATGCATTTTGCCGCGCTCGAGGTCCAGCTCATACATGTGCTCCTTCAGTTAACGTTTTTAAGTTTGTCGCGACGACAGTCCCCTGTTGCCGACCAGAAATATATTCGTTGTGACGGCCGGCGTCTGCGCTATATGTTTTCCGGAGGATCAAACTTTTTCCGGCCGGCAAGGCACGCAATCCCCATTGCGCTCTTCGATTCTCGATTTTCCCGGGTTGATTTCCAGCAACGTGGCGCCGAAAGCTAAGCGGCGATCCATCACTCGGTCGTGCGCGACGATTCGGTAATTTTTACAATTGGGTCCGTGCGATCGAGACGGGCGATGTTTCGCAGCGACAGCGACTAAATCGCGCCCGATCGTTTCAACGCCGTATAGCGATTCACCAACTCGATGCCCAACTGCGTCGGTTCGCAATCGATCATCATCACCCCGCCCATGGCCAATCGTCGCAGCATGTCCCGGCGGCGTTGTTCGTACGCAAGCGCGGCCGCCACCTCGAGGCCACTCTGCTCCGTCACCAGCGGCTGCTCAGCGATCTGGCCGACGATGTTCTCGCGCAGATTGGCCAGCACCACCAGGTGTCGCGAGCGCAGCAAGCCAAGCGCCACCGACAACTCGGTCGCATCCTCGTCGCGGCAATTCGTGATGAGCACCAGCAATCCCCGCTTGCGGTGGCGCCGGATCGAATCCGCGGCAGCGCGCGTGTAGTCGGAAAAGGTCGGCGTCGGTTCCACGTCGCCGAGTTCGGCCATCAAGGCATTCAGCGACCGCCGCCCCTTGCGCGGCGCGAAGCGCCGTTCCATGTGATCCGGCGTGCCGAAGGTCATGGCTCCGACGGCATCGCCCTTGGCAAGGGCAACGAATGCCAGCAGCATCAGGGCATTCAGCGCTTGGTCGAAGTGCGTGCTGCCGACGCCCAGCTGCGTGTCATCGGCACGCATGCGCCGGCCGCAATCCAGCAGGAACATGACAGACTGATCCCGCTCGTCCTGAAATTTACGCACGATGGGCCGCTGATGCTTCAGCGTGGCTTTCCAATCGATGTGGCGGATGGCATCGCCCGCTTGATAATCCACCAATTGATCGAAGTCCGTTGCGGATCCGCGTCGGCGAATCGACTTGATGCCGATCTCGGCCAGGCGATGCTTGCCGGTCAGCCAATCGAAGGTCGCATGGAGTTCAAAGTTGGGAAACACTCGCCGTGAATCGCTGCCGCCCACTTGCAAGTTCAAGTCCAGAAGCCCGAAATTCGAGCGCAGGCGAATTTGCGCCGGCTCGAAGCACTTCAGGCCGCGCAGCGTCGGAGTTATCTTGAATTGCAGCGTTTGCCGTTGCCCCGCCTCGAGCGCAAAGTTGAGCGGCATGCCCGGCATGTCCATGCTTGCATCGGCCATATCGAACAATCGGCCGGTATGGCGCCGCGTCCCGCGGTTCTCGAGGCTCAATCCCACCGTGACGGCGGCACCGACGGCGAACGCGCGCGGCAGGTGGCGCTGCAACATCAACGGCGCACGCTTCCACCCGGACAGGCTGAGGTGGCCATCGATCACCAACAATGCTGCCAGAACCGCCCCGCTGCCCGCGGCGGCCTGCAGCAGGGTCTGCGGCGGCGTATCGAGACAGCTCAACACCGTCAACACGGCACCGATCCCGATCAAGATCAGGGTCAGTGCGCGGGAGGGCATGAAAATCAACGGAGATCCTTCAGACTCGCGGCGCCGCGATCGAGTCGAGAATCGCGCGAATGAGATCATCGGCGCTATGACCATCCAGTTGGGCATCCGCCGACAGCGCGACGCGATGGCGCAGCGCCGCCATGGCCACCCCCTTGACGTCGTCCGGTACGACAAACGCCCGCGCCGCCATCAGCGCCGCCGCCTTGGCCGCCCGAACCAGCGCGATCGGTCCGCGCGAGCCGCTGCCCACCGCGATGCCCGGCCAGTCGCGCGTGGCACGCACGATGCGCACGGCATAGTCGAGCACCGCCTTGTCGACACGTTGACGCGCCACCAACTGCTGCAGCGCCAGAACCATCCGCTCATTCAGCACGGGGGTGACGCCAGCCAGCGGCAGCTGGTCTCCGGTCTGATCCGTCGTGGTCCGCGCGACGATGTCGATTTCCTGCTCCAGCGACGGATAGGACATGTCGATCTTGAGCAAAAAACGATCCAACTGGGCTTCCGGAAGCGGATAGGTACCTTCGGTCTCCAGAGGATTTTGCGTCGCCAGTACGATGAAGGGCTTCGGCAGCGCCAGAGTTTCCCCCTCCAGCGTCACTTGATATTCCTGCATCACCTCCAGCAGCGCGCTTTGGGTCTTGGCCGGCGCGCGATTGATCTCGTCGGCAAGCAGCACGTTGGTGAAAACCGGACCGCGCACGATGCGCAATTCGCGCGTCGTGCTGTCGAGCACGGCATGCCCGGTGATGTCCGATGGCATGAGGTCGGGAGTGAACTGCACCCGCGACACCCGCAGCGACATGGCCTGCGCCAATGCCCGCACCAGCAGCGTCTTGCCCAGCCCGGGGACTCCCTCGATCAGCACGTGTCCCGACACGATCAAGGCGATGATGATTTGATCGACCACCTCGGCCTGGCCGACCAGCGCGTTGCCGATCTGCGTTCTCAGCTTGGTCAACAGTTCGCCGGCGCGAACGATGGAATTGGATTCGGCGGTCATGCGCGTCCTTGGTTTGTTTTTTGAATTCGAGCGTTCAAGATTCGTCGAGCCTGTTCCAGCAGCGTGATCGCCGCCCTCTGCACCTGAGGCGCGGCCACCGCATCCTCGGTCATCGCGGAGTTGAGTGTCCTAGAGTCGATGCCCGCCCAGGCGGCGATGGCGCTCACACGTTTGCGCACATCGAGGCTGCTGTAGGCAGCAATCCGCTTCTTCGCGGTTTCATCCAATGCGCGACGCACCGCCGCGCGCAATGCCGTCAATTTTCGCGTACGCCACGCGAATGCGGCATTGGCGCGGATTTGCTCCGCCAGCGAACGCCGCACCATGGCGGGCGGCGGCAGCGGCGGACCGAAGCGCGGCAACTGTCGCAGGATGATGCATAGAATGGCGACACCGAAAAATATCACCGCCGGCGCCGCAAGGCGCCAGACCAGCGCGATCAAGGTCTCGGCCCGCGCCACATTGACGATGTACAAGGCGTCACCCCGGGTCAGTTGCGATGCCGTCAGGAAAATCTCGGCATGATCGTGTTTGATGAGGTTCTTGTTGCCGATGAGCGCGTACCGAGGAATCACCGTCACGCTGCCGCGTCCGATGTTTACCCGCAATACCTGTAGGCCGAATCGGTTGGCCAAGGACCAGGCGGGTTTGCGCTTGCTGACCAAGCCGAACTCCCTCGGCGGCAAGCACACGGTCAGCGGTTTGCCGCTGATCTTTCCATCGATTGCGACGTCCTGCGACGCGCAATCCTCCTCGGGGTCACGCCGGGCGGGCGCCGGCTTGGTCTTCTCCGGGGAGTCGAAGCGCGCACCGAGGTGAATGCCGCTCCACTCCTGAAACTTAGGATCCGCGCGCACTACGTCATCGGTGATGATGAGGCGGCCGCCGGTTTCAACCCAGGGCGCCATTTCATCCACGTGGGTGTGTGTCATGTCGCCCTGGAAGCCGTCGATCAACAGCGCTCCTTTGTTCGGCGGCGCCGCACTCAGTGAAACGACGAAGCTCGAGCGGATCCCCAGCGCCGTGGCGAGGTGCTGCACACTGTAGTATTCGTTGGTCGCCGCTTCGCCTTGCGGCGGCACGGGCACCAAGGTGTCGTCCCAGTAGGTATTGCGGGCTATCCAGATGCCAAGGATGGTCAGCAATACGACGATGCCGAGATACGTGATGCGATCGCGCGTCATAGGCCCTGCGCGGCGTCAAAGATCGGCTCGAAATCACGGCACAGTAGCGCCACCGATTCCGCGGCCGGCGTTTCCGCCGCGTACACGACGCGCTGCCACAGCGCCACCAGCGCGGCGAAATATTGTACCCGCGGCTGATCCAATCTCTGCCCCACCGCACGCAATGCTTCGCCCTCCGTGAAGGATTCACCCACCGCGACGGCGAAACGATGCACCACCCGCGACAGTGAACCGCGATACAGAAGCGACAAGGCCTCTCGAGTGCGGCCGGCTTCCAGCAGGCGGAGCGCCGCCGCGCCCACGTCGGCAGGCAGGGAGTTGGGATCGATATCCAAATCCTGCACGCGTGAACCACTCTGCACCGTCGTCACGCGCGGCGCGGACCTGCGGGTCTTGAGGAGGCGATATGCCCATATGGCGGCGACCGCAAAGCCGATCGCCCCCGCAACCCAGATCACCAGACTCGCCGACTGGGAGAGGAATTGAAACAGACTGACTATCCAAGGAGGCGCATCTTTGGGCGGCTGCGGCGGCTTTTCGCCGGCCACCCAATGCAAGGACCGTATGCTTTTGTCGTGGCCCAAATTAGGATCGTGGCGCAGAGTATCCACCGCCGCCTGCACGGCCGCGGGCGTGAGTACATCGGCATTCGGATCGACTCCCTGAGCGCCGGCCGCCGTAACGCATAATGTCGCGAACAAACATGCCTTAGCCAGCGAACGCACGACGAAACTCCTGCTCGATGTCCCAGGCCTCCAGTTCGACACGTCGATTCAGATACATGCCGAATCCGGCGGCCACGTAAAATGGCTCGACGAAAGTGGCGGCCGCGGCGTAGCCCAGCGTCAGCGCCAGGGTTTGCGGTTTCGCCGCACCGCTGAGGAGCGACATCCACGTCACGTCGGCATGCTTCGGCGCGAGCCACAGCTGGAGGGAAACCAGGCTCAGCATCAATGCGAATTCCGCTGCGGCAAAGGATTGAGTCATGGCGCGGGCAACACCGCGATGGCGGGCGGCCAACTGGCGTACGCGCATTGCGCGCGCAGCGCCTGTCAGGCCCTCGAGCTGTCTGACGGGCTGCGTGAAGGACCGCGATGCGCTCAACCGGCGCAGCGTTATCGTTTCCAGCCATTGCGCCCACCACACCTCGCGCTGTGCTTCCCAAACGTCCTGTGGCGTGGTCAGCACGCCGAACAGTGCCCGCGATAGCACGAACAAAACCGTGCGATCCAGCCAGGGTTTCGACCACCAAATAAGCGTCACCGGCAGCCATGGCGCAATGTCATAAGTAGCGAAACACAGTGCGAATAGCGGAAGCGCGACCAGCAGGTAGCAGGAATAGGCGGAACGAAAGTTGGATTGCAGCAATCGAATGCCGAGGTCGCAACCTTCCCAGATTGCCCGCGGCCGCAAAGTCAGGGTCATCGAATCAACTTGCACGGGGCCGCCGGACGAAGAACAGCACCACGAGGATCCAACACGCCGCGGCACAGGCATACTTCGCCGCCGGCATCACCCAGACGGCCGACGACCAAAACGCCTCGAAGGCCGCGGCAATGACCAGCATCACCGCGGATCCGAACACCATGGAACTGGTGTCGCGCGCGGCGACCTGCATCGACGCCAGCCGAGCCATGCGACCGGGAAGGAGAATGCTGCGGCCCACGCGCAGTCCGGCGGCACCGCACAACGCAATGGCCGTCAATTCGAACGCCGAGTGCGTGGCGACGAAGGAGAAAAATGTTGCGCCGAAGCCGCGTGCCGTCACGTAGCCCGCGATGGCGCCCATGTACACGCCGTTCCAGAACAGGAAGAACACACTGCCCAATCCGAACAGCACGCCGGTGACGTAGCACTGGAATGCGATACCGATGTTGTTCATGATGTAAAAGCCGAACATCGACAAGTCATCGCCCGAATCGCGGGCGTGGCCGATGGACTTCGCGGCCGGTCCGTACATCTGCTCGAATTCCGCCGCGATGCGGCTGTCGACCACGGATAAGACCATATCGGGGCGAAAATAGGTCGCCACACCGATCGCAATGGCCGGCAGCATCAAAAGAGCCGCCGCGGCCAGAACGTACTTCCAGTTGCTGCGTACTGTCTGGGGAAAAGTCACCGCGAGAACACGCAGGACGCGTGCCAGGCCGAATTCACTTCTGCGATAGACGATTTGGTGGGCGCGTGCGGTCACGATCGAGAGTCGTTCGATCACATTTGCCGGGAAGCCCCGCGCCTGCGCCAGCACCAGGTGTTCGCAGCACATGCGATAGAGGTCCAAAAAACGTCCAGGATCGAGTTGTTTCTCCTCGCAGGCGAGGAGCTTCTCCAATTCGCTCCATTTAGGTGCCTGTGCGGTCTCGAATTCCAGCGCGGTCATCCGGAGACCGTCCGCGGCCGCTGCCCATGCAGCCAGCGTGCGATGCCGACCAGGCGCGCGGTCATCGACGAGTTGGGGGAGCGCAGCGGTGCAGCGCTGCCGGCCAATGCCGCGATCTCCTCGGCCCGCTCGCGCGTCAAACGGTCGACGCGCCAGGCAAATGCCGTAATGGCGGCCTGCTGCCTAAGGTTCAAGGCCACCGACGGCGGCATGGGATCTCCCTTGCCGAATGCCCCTGCGACCGCCGCCTCGTGCCGATAGGCCACCACGGTGCCGCCTGCCAGATCGCCTAGGCGCCGTGCGTCGTGTCTCAGCAGCATGGTGATTGCTGCAAAGGCGTACATCAACGGCAGCATATCGACGGCGCGCATCAGGTTTCGGGTCAGACAGCCGGCCGGCGTGATGGGCAGTCCGTTGGCCATCATGACCTGCAGCCCCAGCACGTACTTGCCGGGAGTGGCTGCAAGCGGCGTCAATTCGAAGATCACCGGATACAGCCAATTGACGACGAAGAGAATGATGAACATCGCGCCCGTGGCGAAGTGCCCGGCCACGCCGAGCGCGGACCCAAGGCTCGACAGGATGAAAAATCGGATGAATACATCGACCAGGAAAGCCGTGCAACGCACCGCGAATCCGGCCGGCCGAATCACGATGGCGATCCCTTCCGGCGTTTCCGCCGTCAGGATCGTGTCGATCGATGCGCTCAAGCCCGGACGACGATGGTGTCAGCTATGTAGTCGTGAACGCAGCGTTTGGCGGGCCCGAAGATGAACAGCGCGTCGATCAGGCCGTAGAACGAGCCGATGAGCGGTATGAGGGAAATACAGCCATTGAGCACATTGCGTAGCCAGAATATGCGCGCGAAGCTCACGCGTGAACCGTCCGTTCGCACGTCCTTGATGCCCAGCCATTTCTTCGCGATGCTCTGCCCGTTTCGGTAGGCGAGTATGCCGTTGACGACCAGCATGATCACCATCCAGAGCAGCCCGAAGTAGAACCAACCACCGGTGCTGGCAATCAGCGCCCAGATGGCAAGTACATTGCGTTGTGCGTCCGGCGCGGCACGCGCAATCAGCGGTATCGCATGCATGTAGGCCGGCACCATCGGGAGAAAAATGATCAGGCTGTCGATGATGGAGGCACCCAGGCGCGATCCTCGACTGGCCTTGATGTCATCGCCCGGGACGACGTCCGCAACTTCGCTCTTGGGAGGGGCGTAATTATTGGCAGGCGCAACCATGAATGCTCCTTGCAATGGGTGAACCTCATTGTGCCTCACCGAGGCCCCGAACCGCAAACGGACTCGAGATTGACGAGTATCCAACTCACGCGCGTTGCCGAATCGCTCCCTTAGGGCAAGCGTTCCGACAACGCGCGCGTCGCCTACTTCACTTAGAATCTAGGTGCAGTCGTGCACCCCCGCGGCAGGGCCGGCGATGCAAGGAATCGCCTTTAGATACTCGTATATTGCCCTGAGATCTTGCTCTTGAAAGCCTTGAAAAATGGGCCAAGGCATGATCTGCAGCAAGTCTCCATTGAATGGCAGATCACTTGCAAAGCAAACGGTGGTCGTCGTCTCGCCCGCTGCGCAATTTGGGTGCAGGTGATCGAGATCGACACCGGTGCGCATGATCTGCACGAACTCCTCAAATGTACGGCCGCCGATGGGTCGGCCCGTTTTGTCAGGTGTTAAATTGCGCGAGATGATCTCCGGTGATATCGCCGGTGTTCCCTGAGTGAGCGAGCCGAAGTTGCGCCCGCCACCAAGGTACACGTTTTGATTGACCACCTTCGGTGGGTTCCCCTTGAAATAGGGGTTGCCACCGCTCTGGTACTCGACCATAGGATTGGCGGAATGGCAATCGTTGCAGCTGGCGACGGCGTTCACCAGGTAACTTCCTAGGCCGACCAATCTTACATCCTTACCCTTCAAGTTCAGCGGCACGGGAGCGATCTCGAGCCCGCGCCGGACACGGCCCCCATCATCGTCGGATCCTCGATCATCGGCGTGGACCCGGCCAGCTCCTGGGGCACTCAGCAGCACCACCGCGGCGGCCGCGAATAGTGAGTTGAGGCGTTTTCTCCAAATTTCGTTGGTCATCAAAATTCCCCTTCTGCGGTTGGTGAATACAGTGGAATCGCTCGAAGCCACGTTTCGCTGGCTTTTGGCTATTATTTCTCCAACGCCGCAGGCTGCTTCGACTTTGCGACGAGGGCCGCGTTTTGGGGTTTGAAGGCGGAGAAAACCGGACAAGCCGGGTGGGCATGCCCGCCTTCCCTGCGCTGACCCCTAAGCCTTGTGCAGGCGAGATGCGCGGCGCGGCGGCCGACCCCTCCTAGGCGGGGATTGGGTCCTCGAAAAGGCGGGTTCGTCGCACGGCAACCTCGCAATGAAGATTGCGGGGATAATCGGGAGAGAATTATGGAGATCGCACCCCCGCTCGAGGCCCAGACGAGGCCCGCCGTCATGGTATTCCCCGGCCGAAGGCCCTCGGGCCATGTCGCGCGTGCGATTCTGGTGTTCGGATTCTCCACCACCATCGCATTCGGCATGTCGCTGCAGTTCCTGGCGCAATTGTTCGTCTGGCGCAACTGGCCGATCCGCGAGGTGCTCCAAGGTTGGCTGTATATCTTTCGCGATCGCCTGATCGTCGCGATCCTGATCACACTCCCGATCGTGCTGCTCGGCATCCTGCGGATCCGGTCGCCCCTGCTGCGCAGTGCGCTGCTCGCGGCCAGCGTGCTCGCGGGGGCAATCGTCGGCGAGTGGCTGGTCCGGCTGCTGTATGACGAGCAAAACGCACTCGCGTCGCTGCTCACCTATGCGTTGCGTTGGGGTGCGGTCGCCTTCGCGGTCGCAACCACCTACTACCTGTGGCGCGCCTCCGCCGACTCGGGCGAGCAATTCCGGCAGGAGAGCCTGCGCCGCCAATTGGTCGAACAACAGCTCGCCAACACGCGCCTTACCGCCCTGCGCAAGCAGATTGAACCGCATTTTTTGTTCAACACGCTGGCGACCGTGCGGCGCCTGCACCAGACCGACCCCGCCGCCGGTGCGGGAATGCTGGCCGGTTTCATCGACTATCTGCGACGCGTCCTGCCGATGCTCGAGTGCAGCGAAGTCCCCCTCGGGGACGAGGTCAATCTCATTCGCGCCTACCTAACCGTGATTCAACTACGCATGTCGGGGCGACTCGTCGTGACCTTTCAGGTACCGGGCAATCTGGGGACGGTCCTCGTCCCGCCGCTGGCGTTGGCCACCCTGGTCGAGAATGCCATCAAACATGGACTGACACCGCGGCCGTCCGGCGGAACCATCAGCATCACGGCATCGTCTTACGAGGGCCTATTGGAACTCGTCGTCGCCGACAACGGCGTTGGCCTGAAGGCAGATTCCGGCGGCGGCACGGGCATCGGCCTCTACAACGTGCGCGCGCGCCTGGCGACGCTGTACGGCGCAAAGGCGGCGTTACAGGTGCAGGCCAATCGACCCACCGGAGTATGCGCGACGATTCGGCTGCCGCTGCGCGAGGAGGCTGGATGAGCGCCGCGCCGTCTTTCAGATCCGGTCCCCGGGGTGCGGCCTACTGGGGCATCACTTGGGGTATCGGCGTGGGTATCGTCGAGTATCTCGCCGTCGCACCCATCGACGACTGGGGCTCCCTGCAACAACTATTGTTTTGGCTGCTCTACTGGTTGATGCCGTACTGGTGCGTGGTCGGCCGCATGTTCGTCTGGCTGGCCGACCACCATGAGCGCATCGGCTCCAGAGGCCGATCCATTGCCGCATTCATTGCGCTGTGCGCGCTCGCTGCCGGCCTGCAACCCCTGCTGTCTATCGCACTGATTCGCCTGACGACCGAGGTATTTCCCGGATTCGAAGGCTACGCGGCGGCGGGAGCAACCCAGCCTAAGTGGGCCAACTGGAGCACCCTCAGCCTATATCAGCTGTGGACGGCCCTGTTCTACGGCAGCTTACTGGTGGCGGCGCGTATATTCACGGTGCGAATGGAGCGCACCCGACATCTATTGCATCAGAGCGCGTTGGCGCGCAGCCGTACCGGCGCGTTCCTCGATGCGGCGCGCCTGCAGGCACTGCAATCGCAGATCGATCCCAATCTGTTGCTGGACTCCATGCGGGAATTAGAGCAGCGCTACCGCTCGAGCCCCGAGCGCGCCGAGCGGTTGCTCGAGGCGTTGGTCGAGTTCCTACGCTACGCCATGCAGGGATTGCGGGTACCGGTCTCGACCCTGGAAGCAGAGTTGCAACTCGCGCGCGCCTTCTCGCATTTGCAGCACGAACGCGGCGTGCAGAGTGCATGGCGCATCGTCGAGGAACCGGCGCCGCTGACCACCACCCCATTCAAGTTCCCCAGTCTGATGATGCTGCCGTTGTTGGCGCTGGGAGGCGACGGTGGCCGGCCTATGTTGCGGGTACAGGCGCGCAGCGGGGAGACCGTTCTCGCTTTGTATAACCTGTCCCGAAGCGTGTCGGCCGAATTGCGTCAGCAGATATCGGGCCGCCTGCACGCGCTGTACGGCGAACGCTTCCGTTTCGAGTGCCATCTGCCCGCCCCGCATCAACTTAAGATCACACTGCAGCCCACCCCGACACGACCAGGAGAGTCCCATGCCTGAGGCACCCATGGATGAATTGCGGCGCAACCTGCTGCGTCTGTTACCGATGTTGGCCCTGGCCGAGTGCGCCGAGGCGCAGGACGCCGCCAAGGTCCAACCGCAGAGCTACCGCGTCGCCCTCGAAAACGACAAACTGCGTGTGCTCGACTACAACAGCCGCCCCGGCATGGGCGTCTGCGGCAACGGAATGCACTCGCATCCGGCGCATCTGACGGTGGTCGTGTCCGGCGGATCGGTGCACATCAAAACCCCCGACGGAAAAACCGTGGAACAGCGCGACATCCCGGTGGGCACGGTGTTCTGGAGCGAAGCCGAGACACACACCGTCGAGAATGTCAGCGGCAGCAACATGCGAACTCTCATCATCGAGCTCAAGACTGCTAAGGCATGATCCGATGCCATCGCCGTCCGCCATATTGGCCGAAGACGAGACCGTCCTGCGCGACGAATTGCGTCAGCACCTGCGCGAGCTGTGGCCGGCGCTGCGCATCGTGGGCGAGGCCGCCACGGGTGTCGAAGCGCTAGACCTGATCGAGCGGCACACACCCGACATCCTGTTCCTCGATATCGAGATGCCGCTGCTGTCCGGCCTCGACGTTGCCCAGCAGGCGCAGGGACGCTGCCACATCGCCTTCGTCACCGCGTACGACATGCATGCGGTGGCCGCGTTCGACGCCGGCGCGGTGGATTACATCCTCAAGCCCCTCGAACGTTCGCGATTGCGACTGGCCATCGACCGGCTGCAACAGCGCCTGGGATCCATGCCGCCGAATCTCGACGTGCTACTGCGGGAATTGACGCAATCCGCCGCGCCGCGCCGCCACTTGCGCTGGATAAACGCCTCTGTGGGCCAGAACACGCTGGTGATCACCGTCGATGAGGTGATCTATTTCCAGTCCGATACCAAGTACACCAAGGTCGTGACGGCCACTCAGGAGGCGCTCATCCGCAAGTCTTTGCAGGAACTTCAGGCGGAACTGGATCCGGCCATCTTCTGGCCCATTCATCGATCCACGGTCGTCAACGCGAATGCGATAGCCGGCGTCTCTCGCGATTTTCGCGGCCGCTTGTCGGTGACGCTGAAGCACCGGGAGGAGCGCTTGAGTGTCAGCGAATCCCACCAACACCTCTTCAAGCTGATGTGAGGTAGCGGCAGTATGGCGTCCCCACGGGGATTCCGCCTTAACCCACGTAAATACCGAACATCGCAACCCTCGCCAGAACGTCCTGACTACGCCTTGCGGAGAATAGCCGGCCCATTCTCCGCGCCATGTGCGGAGATCGTACTTGCCCGTGCGGAGAATAGAGCGCATAATCTCCGCATTAAATGCGGAGATTGAAATATACATCTGGGAGCACCCTGACTGGCCTGACTTGACCTGGGATGGTGCCCGCCTTGCCGCTCTGCTAGGGCAGGCCTCGCGCGAGCAGGGCCGCCTGCTCGGCAGGATGCAGGATCTCAGCTTCGACCTGCGTCGTGAGGCCCAGCTGAATACGCTGACCGAAGACGTGGTCCGCTCGAGTGAGATCGAGGGCGAAAAACTCGACAGCGATCAGGTCAGATCCTCGATCGCACGGCGGCTCGGCATGGATGTTGGCGGGCTGGTGCCGGCCGACCGCGATGTCGAAGGCGTCGTCGAGATGATGCTCGACGCAACTACCAACTACGCACAGCCCCTGACGGCCGACCGGTTATTCGGCTGGCACGCAGCACTCTTCCCCACGGGTCGAATCGGCCTTCAGAAGATCACCGTCGGCAACTGGCGGGATGACAGCGACGGCCCGATGCAGGTTGTCTCAGGGGCGATCGGCCGACTGAAGGTTCACTATGAAGCGCCGCCCGCCGCGCGCGTCCTGGAAGATATGGATCGTTTCCTAAGCTGGTTCCAGGCACCCGGCAAGATCGATCCGCTGCTCACCGCGGGACTCGCGCACGTGTGGTTCATCGCCATCCACCCTTTCGATGACGGCAACGGACGCATTGCACGCGCGATCGCCGACATGGCGCTCGCTCGCTCCGAACAAAGCACACAACGCTTCTATAGCATGTCAGCGCAAATCCACCGCGAGCGGAGCAACTATTACACGATGCTCGAACGCACGCAGAAGGCTACCCTCGATATAACGCCGTGGCAGGAATGGTTCCTTTCCTGTCTGCTCCGCGCGATCGAGGGCTCGCAAGACACTCTGGGTGCGGTGCTGGGGAAGGCTCGCTTTTGGGAACACTTTGCGCAACAGTCGCTGAATGCGCGTCAGGTTAAGGTGCTGAACAGGCTACTCGACGGCTTGGAGGACAAGCTCACAACATCCAAATATGCCGAGCTCACCAAGGGCTCGCAGGACACGGCCTACCGTGACATCCTGGATCTCGTCGAGCGCGGCGCGCTGCGGAAGAACGCCGGTGGCGGGCGGAGCACGAACTACTCGCTTATCATGGGAGTCGAGCGGAAATGACAAGCGCCGCACGAATAAAATTGGCGTCCCCACGGGGATTCCGTCTTAACCCACGTAAATACTCGTCGGCGCGGAAATCGTAAGGCGGCTCAGCCAGACTGATCTCCCGGCAATTCCAATTGGATGAACCCGAATTCAGACCTGTGACGTGGGTCCCACTTGGCACTTATTATATCAAATTCCGAAACCGCTCACGGAGCGCCGCGGGGCTCTTGCGAGATGATCGTACGATCGAAATAACTTAAGGGTGTCGCGATGAGAAACGGATTTCAATTGATAGGTGCAACGGTTGTAGCGTTGATGACAGGATGCGTCACGGTACCGTCAAACGTCGTGCCTATCGGTAAAGACACGTACCAACTGTCCATGACCGGCGTCGGGTTCGCGACCCAAGCCAACACCAATGTGAAAGCGCTACAGGAGGCCAACGCCTATTGCAGCAAGCTCGGCAAGCACATGGTGTTCCAGCACAACGGGGAATCCGGCGTGTATGGGTGGAGTCCACGCCAATCAAATCTAACCTTTTTGTGCCTCAACGCAGATGACCCCGAGTACGTCCACGGCAAAGTGGCCGACGCGACTGCCCCATAGGGCCGACATGGCCGACTTCGACGAATCCAAGCAAGCAAGGTTCGTTCACGCCATATCAATGATGCTGAGCGCGCAGAAGGCTTGCGCCGGGAGTCAGGCGACGCTAGAGGATGCTGACGGCAATATCAACCAGCGGGCAATAGGCTACATATACGGGTATATCGATGCCGCCCTACAAACGATCGGGCAAGATATGGGTGACGAGGCAGTCGGCGTCCCAATCACTCACCTAATTCTAGCGGAACTCTTCCCCGACAAAGCCGACAGCTACATGATTTTTTTGCTTAACCATGTCGGCTGGGATGCTGCTGTCCGCGAAGGCATAATGAGCGGTGGAAGACAGTACATCGAATTCAATAAGGCGGGTAGCCGCGGGCACGCCATGGGCCTTGCCCGATATTTGATTCAATACGGAGCGGCTTCGGAAGGAGCCACACCTTCAACCCCTGTACAGCCCGCCGAGGATGAACACCGAGAGGCTGTTCCAGCAAAGTGCGACCTCGCGATGGTGCGCGATGAGATCATCGGCGCGCACGAGATGATGAACGCCGAGGCAGCCAAGAATGGGGAAAAGGCTGTCTTCAAAAGCGATTACGTAGCCGCGTGGTATGCCTTCCGCGACGGGCCAACCTTTGCCACGGCTCAAGCGCTCTTGACCGTCGCGCCCCAGCTAGCGGAATACTTCGCGATGTGTTCGCCGGGTCACGAATTCTACGAACGCGCCCAATGTCTCAAGGCTAGCGAGATGTCCAACACACGTTAGCGATCGCGACCGGTTCGACGTCGAGGCTTATTCTCGCGTTTCGCATTCCTGAATTGCAGGATAGTAGCGGCAAGCCCAAGGATCGCCGTGAGCAGCCCGATGTTGCGGATGGCGGGGTGCATGGTTAGCGTTGGATGAATTGAGGGCAAGCGTTTTTCTGAACTATCGTTGTTTCGTAGGAGGCATATCTGTACGTACAGAAAAAGCTTCCATCGTGAAATTCAGAGTGGGCCAGTTGCCACATTGTAGAGGCGTTGGCGGTAAGCGAAGCCAGCAGAATACCTGCAAAAAGTATGATCGATTTCATAGCCCGTCCGTCCTTGAAGGTTAGGAGCCGAAACTTTACCGCTCCGGTCTACGTCGAAACCCGACGGTGCTCACAACTCCGTTTTGCGCCTAGTGAAGTGTGTCTCGCTTTGTGTTGCAGGCCGTGTATCGCGAAGTCTAATCACGAATACCTTGTGTGAAGTGATGCCATCGTGGCCGCGGCGGCAGCGCCCGCGGATGCGTGTGAGCGCCGCAGCGCGCAGCAAGCTGGGCACCGACGCCGATCTAGCGGCGTATCATGTCGGCTTGCCGCCGCCAGCCCTCCCCCGCACCCCCTCCCCAAGGCCCCCTCCTAATGAGGCAACTCTTGTCCAGCTAAGGCTCTGGGGCCTCCCCCCAGATCGGGAAGATTTCAGAGGTATGTCGGCTTCGCCTCCCTCTTACTATCCAACCTTGGCGCTAGGGAGAGGGCTTTTTCGGGGCGGACGCATCTCCATATTTTAAACGGAGATGCGGCCGAGAATTTCGGCACCATGGATTTAACTGTGTTACCACGGCACTTCGCCAGACTGTCGCAGCAACATCAGTATGCTGTCGAGTATCGCCGCTCTAGCAATGAGCACCCACGGCGCCGACGTTTTTCGATTCCCGCATGTCGGTATCATCACTTCAGTCCGCGGTGGCTTTAGGCTCAAACTAGAACCCTATCCCGTCTCTCCGGCATGCATCCCTTCACACCACTGAAGTTACCACTGTAGGTCGCGGAATTTATCCAGCGCGCTGCCCAGATGCAGCCGACGCGCGCTCGGTGCGGTACTGCGCGAGCATGATCTGAAGACGGAGCGCGAGCGCTTCGTTGAGTTCGTCGGCCGAAAGTGCGGTACTGGCCAAGCGCAGCATCTTCTCAAGCGCGCGAAGTAAATCGGCGCTCGAGGCGTCTACGGGGACGAGCAGCGGTTTGTACGGATAGAGCATGAGCGGTCTCCTGTGAGGTGGGTTTCGCAAGACCCAACTCACCTCACAGGGGGCCGGAGAAGCACGGCGGACAAACACGCTTCCCCGCCTCCGAAGGCGCAGCGTCGCAGCCGTAATACGACGGAGCGCCGATTTGGAGAGCGGAGGGCACCCGCCCCAGCGGGTCACGTAGCGCGGTCTTGGGGAGCCGGGCCATGCTCCCGGCGCCAACGCCGGAAGGAGCTATGGCCTGGGGGCTGCTACGCAGCCCCGCCCCGCTTCCGGCGCTAGCCGGGAGCCAACCTTGAGATGTGACGAGCGTTCAGCGGAGAGCTGCGTACGGCAACGTGCGCGGCGGGCACTCTCGGGGTTGGCTGCCGGCGCCGGCCACCGATGACAATCGGCGGACAAGCGAGGAGGCGGGGCGCTCCGGGATTGAAAGGTCAAGCTCGGCCGTCCAGGCCAAGAGCCCGCCAGGTGTGCGTCATCAGACGCCGAGCGCACCCCGCGCGCAGCCCTGCGGTTGACCGATCCGTATCCGACGATGCGTCAGTTTTGAGCGTCGCTCGAAGCGACGCATCGGCTTACGCAATAGCCGTCGCTAGACACCGTAACCAACACGAGCAAGGTGTCTATGCCACGACTGTTTTCTTCTGCTGATTTGAGCGGGCTTTTGGAGAAGCCCGCGACGAGGCCTTCTGCTAGAGCCATGGCTCTAGCAGCGGATCTAAAATGCTTGAGCTACCTCGCACGCTTCGGCCACCTAACGACTGCCGCTCTGGCCGCCGCAATCTGGCCGAACATGAAGTGCGGCCAGGACATGGCGGCTCGGACATTGCGCCGCTTATCCGCAAGCGGCGCAGAGTTGGCGGCCAGCCGACAGAACGCATCGGGCGGCCGGTCGTGGATTTTGACGCGGCGTGGCGTTGCCTTTCTGGAAGTGCGCGGCATCGCCGCGCACCACGGCATGGATTTAGCTTCGATATCAGGCTCTACCTTTTTCCATCACTCGCTTTGCTCTCGCTTTCTCATCGAAAAGGAGCGAGCTGGATTCCGCGTTTGGCATGAGTACGCGATAGCGCAAGGACATGCACCTCTATCACAACGCCAGTTGATCGAAGGCTATGGAAAACTACCAGACGCTATTTTGACTTCGGGGAACAAACTTTTTTTACTAGAGCTGGAAAACGCACCGAAACAAACAGAGATATTGCAACTCGCCTGCGGGGCAGCATTGAGGGTTGGCCGCAGGCTGCACCCAGACTGCCAGCTTGAGCTGGCGGGCCTTATTTTCGCGTACAACGCAGAGCAGACGGGCCACGCCGTGCGCATTGCCCGCGCCGCACGGGCGCGGTGGGCGCAGTACAGTGCCGCGGAGCAAGCGAAGCTCGCGCGTCACGTTGAGTTGGTGAGGATCCAGCTCGCGCTGCCGCTCGTATGGCTTGGCTACGAAGCGGCGACATTGACACTTTGAAGTTTTTTACTCGATGACTATACGAGTTGGACACATTTGGATTTTGTGGCCATCTCGTGCGAGATCATTCGGAGGCCGCACCCTCCCTGGCTACCCCCCTCACGGGGGGTTAGCTGGCCTCTACTTTGCGCCAGCTCGCCCGTCTGCCATCGTCACCAGAACGATATTGGGTTCCCTGGGCGACAACTCTCATTAAAAACAGCATCTTAGAGATGTATAAACACGCTGCCTGTACTGGCTTTATCCATTGGATGAGGCCATGCAGAGCAACCCGAGTTCAAGCGGTTATGTCAGCAGCAATGAGCGACCGCCGTCTGCACAACACAAAAAATCACGGCAGGGTCGGCCGCAGCGCTCGCTGCGAGTTACGATTCAAGGGTCACTGCCGAGGTCTCCAGCCGTCGTGACGCTACTAGCAAAGGAAATTCAAAAGTGGAACGTCTAGCCCTGTACCTGCGGTCTACAAAAGACCGCCATGATGTCTCCGTGGAGGCCCAGCGCCGCGAACTGACGGCCCACGCGGAATCGAAGTCGTATGCAACGACAGTCGTTTTCGAAGACAAGGTGCAATCCGCGAAGACCGACGACCGGCCGGCGTTTCAGGAAATGATCGCGGAAGCCGGCCGCGCCGATAGGCGTTTCGACGTGATCTTGTGCCTTGACACGTCCAGATTTGCGCGCAATGCCACCGATGCGAAAATCTACAAGGATTACTTGCGTCTAAAGCGCGGCGTACGTGTTGAGTTCGTGAAGTTGCCCACCACGGACTCCTACATGGACCCTCTCTTGGAAACCTTGATGGAGGGTATCGACCAACTCCACTCGCAAAAATCCAAGTCTGATGGTCTTCGGGGCATGCGGGAAAATGTGTTGAAAGGCTTCCGCGCGGGCGGGAGCGCACCAATCGGCTACAAGCTTGGGAAAATAGTTACAGGGACAAGGGAAGGTGTACCGGTTACGAAATCAAAGTTGATTCGCGATCGTGAGAAATTCACTGTCATCCAGGCGTATCTGGAACGCCGGGCAAGTGGTCACTCTCGACCCGACGCCGCGGCGCTTACAGGCCTGGACCTGTCGCCCGGAACGTTCATAGGGATCGAGGACAACGCCCTCGTCTATGCGGGGCATACCGTTTGGAACAGACACAACGAGAAGTTGAAGGGCAGCTATCGCGGCGGCATCAAGGTTCGTCCGAGGGACCAATGGGTCGTCCATCAGAATACCCATGAAGCCATGATCTCCGATGCTCAAGCCGAAATGATCTTGGCGCAGCGTTCCCTCAACAGCGCGAGACAACGGCGCGGACGTCGGAGCCCATACTTGCTTGCCGGGCTTCTGCGTTGCGCCTGTGGGGCGAACTACGACGGCGACGCCGGCTATTACAAGTGCCACCGCCGAAAAGACGGGTGCGACAGTAGAAGCATCAAACAGGAAACGGTAGAGCAAGCAGTCCTCGGAGTGTTATTCGAGCAATATCTCACTGTCGAGACGCTGGCCAGCATCCGTGAGCAACTCGTCAAGCTCGAATCGACGACTGGCGCCCGTCACAAGCGCGACATCGAGGGACTCCGCGCACAGCTTAAGGACATCACCCGCCAGACCGACACACTGATTGCGCTGTTAACGGAAGTTGAGCACCGGCGGCCGCTCCTGACCAAAATCGACGAACTGGAAGCGCAACGCGTCGTCCTGGCGGCGCGGCTAAAGGTGACAGCCCCCTGCGGGGCCAACGACCTCAAGCGGTGGGACGACCATTCTCTGCGCTCCTGTGTGGAACGTTATCGCAGCGAAATGGAGTTTGGCGATCCGGAATCGAAGAAATCGATTGTCCGAACACTGGTCGCGTCGGCATCCCTGGACGGGGACGACCTGACGCTCGTCCCAAACTACCCCGGAGTTACAGGGGTTAAGATGGCGTCCCCACGGGGATTCGAACCCCGGTTCTCACCGTGAAAGGGTGGTGTCCTAGGCCTCTAGACGATGGGGACAAACGAGTCAATCAAACCATCGATCGCGTAAATCTGGTGGAGCCAGGCGGGATCGAACCGCCGACCTCTTGCATGCCATGCAAGCGCTCTCCCAGCTGAGCTATGGCCCCACATGGAGGCGCGGCACGTTACCTGAGAGGCGCCACTTCGTCAAGAAATTGAACGGTCTACGCGCTCCATAGGGCTTGCGCACGCCCCAACCGCGACAGCGTCTCGGCTTTACCCAGAATGGCCAGGGTGGCATCTATGGGCGGGGATACCGTGCCACCGCATACGGCCAGGCGCAGGGGTTGCGCCAGCTTGCCCAGCGCCACGCCCCGGGCCACGGCAACCCCGCTGATAACCTCGTGGATCGCGGCGGCAGTCCAAGCTTCCAGCCGCTCCAGCGCCACCACCGCCTCGGCCAATAGCGCCGGCACCTCGGCGCCGATGTGCTTGCGCACGGCTTTCTCGTCATAGGCGTCCGGTGCGCGGAAGAAGAACGCGCTATTCACGGCCATTTCACGCAGCGTTTTGGCACGTTCGCGCTGCGCGACCACAATCTGCTCGAGCTGGGTTCCGTCGGCGGCTTCGATGCCCATCTGCTCCAAATGCCAGCGCAGCACCGGGACGAGGCGCGCCGGGGGCGCGCGCATCATATGCTGCTGATTGAGCCAGGCGAGTTTCTCAAAATTGAATGCGGCGGCTGACTTATTGACATCCACGATGTCAAACAGCGACTGCATCTCCTCGATGGTGAAAAACTCCTGGTCTCCATGCGACCAGCCCAGCCGCACCAGATAGTTGAGCACCGCCTCAGGCAAAAACCCCTGATCGCGATATTCCAGGACGCTGACGGCCCCGTGGCGTTTCGAAAGCTTGGCCCCGTCCGCCCCCAAAATCATGGGTAAGTGCGCGTAGACCGGCGGCGTCGCACCCAGAGCCAGCAGCATGTTCAACTGGCGTGGCGTGTTGTTCAGGTGATCATCGCCACGGATCACGTGCGTGATCTGCATGTCCATATCATCGACGACCACGCAGAAATTATAGGTTGGGCTACCGTCCGAACGCGCGATGATCAAATCGTCGAGTTCGGAGTTCTGAAAAATGACCCGGCCGTGCACCACGTCGTCGACGACCGCTTCGCCGGTCAGCGGATTCTTGAAGCGCACCACCGGTGCCACGCCCGGCAACGAGTCCGTGCGCTCGCGCCATCGTCCATCGTATCGGGGCTTTTCTCCGCGAGCGATCTGCTGCGCACGCATTTGTTCGAGCTCTTCCTTAGTACAGTAGCAGCGATAGGCCTTGCCTTCGGCCAGCAGTTGCTCGATGACTTCCCGGTAGCGCTCGAAACGCTTGGTCTGGAAGAAGGGCCCCTCATCGCAATCGAGGCCCGCCCATTCCAGGCCGTCGAGAATTTGTTGAATGGCTTCGGGGGTCGAGCGCTCCAGATCCGTATCCTCGATCCGCAGGATGAACCGTCCTGCATGGCGCCGGGCGTATAGCCAACAAAACAGGGCAGTCCGCAATCCGCCGATGTGCAAAAAGCCGGTTGGACTGGGAGCAAAACGGGTTCGGACCGTCATCGGCGTAACCATGGGAAAAGGGGGCGCAGAGTTTAGCAGGCCTTGCAGAGGCCACGCCGTTTGTCTTGGCGCTTGGCCGATGTCATACTCCGCAACCGTTCGGCGGGCGGTTAGCTCAGCGGTAGAGCACTGCTTTCACACGGCAGGGGTCACAGGTTCAATCCCTGTACCGCCCACCATTAATCGCGATGTTGCCCGATGGGCTCAACCGGTATCGGCGCCCGGCGAAGACGGGACGGCACTGGATGAGGCGGCGATGGATTCGCCTAGCTGTTGCCAAACATGGCCGGGGACGCCTCGGTGCTGCCACCCCCGCCCACTAGTCGTTTTACAGCCCGGAATCCGCGCTTGGCGAGTACGAGCATGCGGGGCAGCGGTGTCCGGCAGAAAGCAATTTTACGGACGTAGTTTTCGACATGCCACTCGGCGCGTGCGCCGGCGGGGAAAAAGATCGTATCACCGACACTCAGGGTTCGCGTTCCCGAATCGTCTTTGACGACGACGCCGCCTTCAACTACGTAGACAGTCTCGTCTACGTCGTAGTACCAATTGAATCGTCCAGCTGTGCAATCCCACAGAAAAGTGGTTGCGGTACCGTCCGCACTCCGTGAGAGAACCTGATTGCGCGCGACAGGCTTGCCCTCGAGAACCCAGTCAGGATAAATCGGCGAGGGGTTCAGGATGACCTCTGCGGCCCTCATTTTAATAACACTTTCGACTGCCATTTTGCACCCCAGAGGTCCCGATTCTCGTCCTAAGCTAGCGCTATGGCTGTATGTTGGTCTGTCATCCATAAGTGTAATCCTCTGTAGGAGATCCCGAGACCGGACCCCTCACGATAATCCCCTGACGCGATAGGCGACTGAATGCGATCCTCTACTGACCCACTCAACAACAATTCACGCAACAGTTTGAAACAGGCAAGATTCGAACGTCTGTGCGGTACGGCACATATAGATTCGACTGCCGAATTTACGGCTTACCCTGATCCGGGCGATACTGAATCTGGGCGATGGGGTTACGCATTGCACGCGGTCGGCGCAATGATGAATTTGACACCCGCCAATCAGGCGCTATTTATGATTGTCGTATAGCCTGACAAAGTCACCAAACGTCACCGGGAATTTGACGTCCTCGGCAACATCAAAGGGGTCGAAGCCGAGAGCATCTTCCAATCGCGCAACGATCAGCGCGAAACTCAGTGAATCCAATCCCGAGTCCAATAACCTAAGCTCGTCGGACAGGCGAGCCAACATTCGATGTTGCTCGACCGCCACCCGCTCGAACTGCGTAACCACCATGCTCCGTACCGACAATCTGACTCGCTCCTCAACTTCTTGTGAACAACTCGTCACTGATGATTTTTTTCATGATTGCCCTGGGACCGCTCTGGCTGAATATGTGATCACCGCCCTCGACTATATGAATGCGGAAGCAATCACCGAGCTGCTTGACCGAAGCGCCGCCCTCCAATTTCAGGAGATCGATTCCCGGTTCACCACTGGCAAACACGAAAACAATCCTCACTCCTCGCTTGTAGATTTCCTCGAGTTCCCAACCAAGATCGTTGGGCAAGCGTATGTGCAGACGCCTCGCCATATCGCGGAAGAAGGATTCCAACGCCAGCAAGGGACGATAGAAGTATATCTTTGCGATACGCAAAACATTGACCTTACCGCCGAGCAATCGTTTCCAGGCAACGCCTGAAAGCATCCGACGAGGGTAAAGTCGGGGATTGTGGACGACCTCTGCCAATTGCAAGTCGTCGAGCGTCGTTCCTTCCTTCCAGAAGTAGTGCTGCGGATTGACCATCAAAATGCGGTTCACCGGCACCCTGGCGGCGGCCGCGCGCAGGGCATGGTACGCACCGGAACATAGCCCGAACAGCGTAACGTCGACCGCACCGTAGCTGCTGCGAAGCAACTCCACCGCCGCTCGAATATCGTCGAGCGCCGCAACGGGAAATACCTCATTGTCCTGTTGTCCTGGACGCGTCCCACTGTCGCCCAATCCAGCCAGATCCATGCGGAGCGTAACGTAACCCCGGTTGGCCCATTCTCGGGCAAGGGTGACATGCATCCGGTTGACCCCGATATGGAAATCGGCCCCGGCATTGAGCAGAACGACGGCGCGCCGCCGGATCTCACCCTGGCGCGGCTCCGTGAGGATGCCGAACAATATTCTTTCGGGACCGAAAAATACCGGACGTTCGGTCAGCAGAACCGGCTGGTCTCCACCGGTGCGCAATAGCATCGAAGGCGATGATGTCGGCGACACGGCCTCGATACGGCGAGCAGCCCGTGTCATCGAGCCGCTCAGGAGCTGGTGCAGCCAGTCCCGGCTCGCCGCAACCATCTCGTGCGGAACTTGCGCAAATTGTGGCGCAGTCATGATCATTTCGATCAAACCCGGCAAAGCCAAGTACTTCGCCCGAGTACCGGCTGTGACGAGTTGCTGCGTCCATTCGCTTGCGCCCGGCAGTGCATTGCCATCGATCACAAGCACGTCTGGCACAGTTGGCGGAGCGCGCGTTTTCAGGTCGGTCTGGCTGAGTGCGGCGAGCGTAGCCGCCGAAATGAGAAATCCGCTCGATTCCATCGAATCAGTACGATCGGTATCGTCCACGGTGCCGCCGCTCATACTCGCGGCCGCCAGCTGCGCCGTTCGCAGGGAGCGCACATAGCGCCGCCCGCTGATGATCGGCGCGATGAGGATGAGCGAGGTTACCGTCGTGCATTCGCCGGCGGCTAACACTGCGAGCAGCGCGCCAAGTCGCACCCCCAGCAGACATACCTGCTGGACACCGGTGCGTCTGCGCAACTCGTTGACAGCCGCTATGACGTCTTGCGTCCACGCGTTCAACTGGTCCGCTTGGGCATCAATTTCCCCCGAGTCGCCAGTTCCCAAATAATCGAACTGCAATGTGGGCATGCCGAGCGCGCTTGCGGTTTCCTCGAACACTCGGAGACTGCGATGCGAGCAAAGCGCCTCGTAGCCGTAAGGCTTGCATATCACCAAGCCAATGTTGCTTGCCTGGCTCGCTGGGGGAGACTGAAGCCAACCAAAAAGCTTATGCTCACCCGAGCCGAAGTAGACCGCATCTCTCGAACCGCTTGCCGGCACACAATCCGCCCCTTGCGGGCTGCGCGCCTGTGCGATCGACAGTCGGCTTGATGACGCGGAACTCATTGGATTATCGCTGGCCTACGTATTCGCGAATTGTATCCGCATTTGGCCTATCTAGAGTAGGACTGCGAAGCCCCCTCGTGACCTGATCAGCGGTTCGAACATCCGGGGGATACCCGAGGGCTTGGGCCAAGAGCGCAACAGGACTAATGAAAAACCGCTCCGAGAGTCATGTAGTTCGGGCTCTGCGGACCGCCCTCCTGGGGACTGAAAGTTGCCGTATGGGCGCCGGACGATGAAACCGATGAATATTCGGCCCGTGCGGCAGGTTTGCCGCCTTTCGTGAAATCCCAGAGCGCGCCGAGGTCAGTGAAGGTGCTGTCGGGCAACGGAGCCGTGGGTGCCGTGGCATCTATGTCGTCGAAGGTCACGGCAATGAGGATTCCACTCGAATTGGTATTCGTTACCGTGGCCGCTACGGTATTCGTCCCCGGCGGAATGCTGGATTGAAACACCAGTGCGTGGCCGTCGAGCGGATTGGCCGAAACACCAGTTATTTCAAAGACTACCACGCCCACCCAATCCTCGAACGTCGGGGTCGCCGGCGCCATATTGATCGTGTAGGTCCCGGCCTGAACGTTCGCCGCATACCAGTGCCCCACTGACTGGGTACCCTGAACGCCGAGATTGAACGTGGTTCTATCGTCGTAACGGTCGAGCTGAGTATAGGTGTTGGTCCCATCCGTGACAGCCATTGTGGGGTAGCTGCTCGCAAAATTCGGCCAGGTACTCACCACATAGATCGTACTTCCGGCTTGAACGTTATTGAGCGTTACATTCCATAAATTGCTGTCCGTGCCTGGATAGGCCGTGTATTGAGCGAACTGTCTCACGGATGCTCCCGCACTTGCGGCCTTGATCGTGAAAGAAAGCGCACCGGAAGTTCCCCCTCCCGGCGCAGGACTGACCACCGTCACATTGGCCGTCCCGGCTGTCGTAAGGTCAGAGGCCGGCACCAAGGCAGTCAGCTGCGAGGCGCTGACATAGTTGGTCGCCAGCGCCGCTCCGTTCCAATTCACGACAGATGCAGGAACAAAGCTGCTGCCATTGACTGTCAGTGTCAACGCGGTACTACCCGCGGCTGCGTTAGTCGGCGACAGTGTCGCGATTACAGGTATCGGATTCGACGCCACAATGGTGAAAGCGAGCGCATTGGAGGCGCCACCCCCCGGCGCAGGATTGACCACCGTCACGTTGGCCGTCCCGGCTGCCGTAAGGTCGGACGCCGGCGCCAAGGCGGTCAGCTGTGAGGCGCTGACATAAGTGGTCGCCAGCGCCGCCCCGTTCCAATTCACGGCAGATGCAGCGACAAAGCTGCTGCCATTGACTGTAAGAGTAAACGCGGTGCTACCCGCGGCTGCATTCGTTGGCGACAGTGTCGCGACTGCAGGTACCGGATTGGTCGCAATAATTGTAAAGGTGAGCGCGCTGGAGACACCACCTCCCGGCGCAGGATTGACCACCGTCACGCTGGCCGAGCCAGGCGTCGTAACGTCAGAGGCGGGCACCAATGCAGTCAGCTGCGAGGCGCTGACGTAGTTCGTAGTCAGCGCCGCCCCGTTCCAATTCACGGCGGATGCTGGAACAAAGCCGCTGCCATTCACGGTAAGCGTAAACGCGGGGCTGCCCGCGGCCACACTCGCGGGTGAGAGTGTCGCGATTGCAGGTACCGGATTAGTCGCAATAATTGTGAACGTGAATGCACTCGAGGCGCCGCCTCCGGGCGCAGGATTGACCACCGTCACATTGGCGGTGCCAGCCGTCGTAATGTCAGAGGCCGGTACCAGCGCGGTCAGCTGCGAGGCGCTGACGTAGTTCGTAGTCAGCGCCGCTCCGTCCCAACTCACAGTGGATGCCGGAACAAAGTCGCTGCCATTCACGGTAAGCGTAAACGCAGGGCTGCCGGAAGCAATGTTTGACGGCGACAATGCGGCAATTGCCGGTACCGGATTCGTCGCAACAATGGTGAAGGCGAGCGCACTGGAGGCGCCGCCCCCCGGCGCTGGATTGACCACCGTCACATTGGCCGTCCCAGCCGCCGTGAGGTCAGAGGCCGGCACCAGCGCGGTCAGCTGCGAGGCACTGACATAGCTGGTCGCCAATGCTTCGCCGTTCCATTGGATCGTCGAAGCCGTTACAAAGTCGCTCCCCGTGGCCGTGAGCGTAAAAGCCGGACTACCCGAGGCCACATTCGTCGGCGACAGCGCGGTAATGGCGGGTGCCGGGTTTGGCGGCACGGGGTTTGGAGGCGCCGATGGGGAGGCGCCTCCTCCACAAGCGCACAAGAACATCAGTGCCAGCAAGCTCGAGGCGGAAAAGCGCAACGAAGTGGATATTAAAGACACCGGTCGTAGCCCACTTGAAGTGGTTGCTCCCTACTCGCAGACTTATTTGAATTTCTTGTCGTCGCGCCGAATTCGAGTTCTTTCCATGATTTGCGATTTATACCGACGGCTTATTATCGCACATTGGAAGTCGCACTTTTGAAGCCAATAACACCCGGCGGACAATTTCTCGCCTGCCCTTCTGAGCCCGCCATTCACTGTGCAAGTCTTTGTTTCGCTGCACTATTCTTCGAATAAGTGAGCCGCATGCAATCGGCATAGGCAAGCGGCGGCTGCCAGCCCAATTGCTCGCAGACTCGGCGGTTGGAAAAGATGAGCGGCTTCAGTCTTGCCTCGAAACGCCGGGGTACCAACAAGTTAGGAAGCCTCTCGCGACGGTTCAAACCCGCGGCATACAAGACCTTGATGACTGCCGATGTCAGTGTGTAGGAGATGGGCACACGGAATCCACCCTCCCCAGAGAGTCTCAAGTGATCCCCGACGTAGGTCCAGATCTTTTCACCCGGACCGTCCACGACATTGAACGTCTTGCCTATCGCCCGGGGATCGGTCGCAGCCTTGGCGAATAAATCGGCGCAGTTCTCAACGTGCGTCAAAGGCAAACGTGTCGCTGGACCGATGACAACATGAAGGGGGCCAACCGGCACCGAGCATACAGCGATGTCCGCCCGACCCCGTCCCCAGATATAACCAGGGCGCAGCACGGTAAGGTCCCAGCCGAATTCAGCCGCCACGCGCCGCGTCACGCGCTCCTGGTGATACTTCGTCATCGCATACGCACCGCGCAAGTCGAGTCCTGAATCCGTCTCCAGCGGCGAGTCCTCATCCAGTACGGATTTGATGCCGCTCCAGTCGTATACCGCGAACGTGCCGGCCAGCACGATCCTGCGGCAGTTGGATCTCGCCATCGAAGCCAGTAAGTGCTCTGTTGCCTCAACGGTCGCGGCGTACATGAGCCGCTCGTCCCCCGTCACCGCAGCAGCCAGATGCACGAGCACGTCCATGCCTTCGAATGCGGGCGAGAGATCCTGCGCCGCAGTCAGATCCGCTCGAAATGTTTCCAATGCGCCAGTCCGGGCCATTGGGTCCAAGGGCGCGTTCTGCCGAACCAGAGCCCGTACTGCGTGGCCATCACGCAGCAAGGCTGCGACCAATCTTTGACCGAGGAACCCGCCCGCTCCCGTAACAAGCACCCTCATTCAATCGCCCGCACCGGCTCTCGCATCTTCGAGTCATCTCGATGTCCCACTGCCTGTTGAAAAAAGGCAGCGAGGGACTTGGCGGTCCCTTCCCACGAATAAGCTTCCGACACCAACGCACGGCCCGCCGCACCAAGACTTGTTGCAAGTTGCGGTTCGTTGAGTATTCGAACGACGGCGGCGGAAAATTCCGCCGGATCATCGGCAATCAGCAGGTGCTTCCCGGCGATCGACACCAATCCTTCCGCCCCCAGAGTCGTCGACACGACCGGACGGGCCATCGCCCAGGACTCCAGAATTTTGAGCCGTGTACCGCTCCCCAATCGCAACGGCACAACCACCACAGCGGCTCTCGACAGGTACGGTCGCAGGTCATCGACCGGCCCGACGATGGTGACGCCGGAAGCTTCGAGAGCTCTCAATTCGGGCGCCGGATTTGCGCCAACGACGATGAATCGCGCGGCGGGCCGGGCCGCAAGTACCCGTGGCCAGATATCTCGGATGAAAAAAAGCAGTCCGTCGACATTCGGCACGCTTGCCAGCAAACCGAAAAACAGCACCGTATCCGCCTCCGGAGCGGGGTCGGAGGAGCGCGGCTGCATGCGGTCGACATCGGCGGCATTTGGAATGATGACCGTTCTTGCCGCGGGAGCATCTTTCGAAAGACGTTGCTGATCCGCAAGGCTGCAGACGCAGACTCCCTCGGCATTCTCATATGCCGCAACCTCCTCGCTGCGAAGCTTCTTCCAGTTGAGCCGCGCATGCAGCCGCCGGCCAAAGGACGCCGCGCTCGTCGAAATCTGGCGCGCCAAGTCGTAATGCACATCGTGGGAATCGATGATGACCACGGGCGGAGGCGTGCCGCGCGGAGATTGCCGCAACCGGTAATGTGCCAGGTGCGGGAAATTCACCAACACGACATCGAAGCGCTGTGCCGTCAATACTTCATCAAGGCGATTCTGCAGTTCGGGAACCATCGAAACCATACGCTGATAGCTCTTTCGCGAGAACCAAGAGCGCAACTGGAGCAAGCGGCGGCGCCAGCCGGCGACCCCGTGCGGATTGCGGATGAAATGAACTTGCTTGCAATAACTCAGCATGGCCGCCTCGCTGGATTGCGGCGTACTTGCATCGTCGTGCAGGATGACGGCGGTGATCTCGTGGTGCTGGGCAAGCTGGGTAAGTAGACCATGCGTGCGCGCCTGGGCGCCGAACCTGGGAGGACTCGGCGCCATCGGCGAGAGGAGCAGCACCCGCAGCGGCTTAGTTGCCATCGAATCGCGCCTCCGAGCGCTCAAGTGGCCAACAGGACGTCATGGCTTCGGCACCAGGCTAGAAGTACATAGATCGACCATACACGCGACCAGTGCAGGCCACGCTTCCCGGACGCGTATGAACTCCAGAGCGTCTGCACGGTAGCCGCGTCGAGTCCGACTCGCCCGATAAGCTCGTTGTCGGCAAAAAGCCGATCCAATTCGGCCTTGAGGCCCCGCTTGGTCCAATCGCCAATCGGTAATACGAAACCGGACTTTGGCCGATCGAACAGGGCCGGATCGAGCTTACCCAGTGCGGCACGCCGCAGCGCCATCTTTTTGAGAACAGGGCTGAATCGAAGCGCGGGATCGAGGCCGGCGACTGTTTCGCACAGCACGTGATCGAGCAGCGGCACTCGAACCTCCAGAGCGACCGCCATGCTGGCAGCGTCGGTATCCCTGAGCAGGCGTTCACCGATAAAGCTCGAGAGCTCCAGAAGCGAAATTGCATGCAATAGTTCTTGGTCACGTACCCTACTGCGCCACAGGTCGGCAACTGCAACCGGGAGGCCGAACACCTCTTGAGACTGCGCCTTCTTCGCAGCGGCGGACACCAGTCGTTCCTGGGTCTCGGCAGTGAAAATGGAGTAAGACACCTGATAAAGTGCCAGGAGATCATTAGCCGCCCGCGCAACGTCTGCCAGCTTGCCCCACCGCGTCTGCGGCGGAGATCTCTTCAGCCCGTCCCAGAATATCCCGCCGGCCATCCGGGCGGTGCCGCGGATGACGCCATCCAATGCTCGGCCAGGGAACCAAGAGGTCCCGCTCATCATCTTCGGCAGCTCAACGAAGCTCGGGTAGCCGCCAAAAAGCTCATCGCCCCCGGTTCCGGCAAGCGCAACCGTCATGCCCGCGTTTCGTGCGGCCCGGCTGACGAAATAAGTGTTGATCGCATCGAAGGTGGGTTGATCTATCGCCGTCATCGCGCCCGGCAGCTGCGCCAGAAAATCCCCTTCGCTTAAGACCGCCGTCGTATGGCGACTGCCGATTGCAGCTGCCACGGCGGCCGCATAGCGCGATTCGTCGAGACTCTTGTCCTCGAATCCAATCGTGAATGTATGCACGGCACCCGGGGCTGTCTCGCTCGCCAGCGCAGCTACGGCGCTCGAGTCGATTCCACCGGAGAGAAAGATCCCGAGCGGCGCATCCGAAACCAGTTGCATCCGCACGGTGTTCGCGAGCACCTCATGAAGCTCATCCTCGGTCGTCCGGCCAGCGGCACCCGCAGGCAGATCCCAATACCGCTTGAGGGAGATGGTATTCGGCCCTCCCGAACCGGCACCGGACGCCACGGTTAGGATGCTCGCGCTGGGAAGCAGCTTTACCCCCTCGACCATGGTGCCTGGGCCGACCACGAACCCCTGTGCCAGGAATGATGCTACGCCCGCCGGATCCAATCGCCGCGGCACGACTCCGCTGGCCAAAAGCGACCGCAATTCCGATGCGAACAGCAGCGTGTCCTCGCCCAACGCACCGCCACGCACGATGGTCCAGTAAAGCGGCTTGATCCCCATCTGATCCCGGACCAGATGGACGCACCTGGAACGCGGATCCCAAATGGCCATCGCAAAGATGCCGCGCAAACGCGGGATGGCATCGAGACCCCAACGCGCATAGGCCCTGAGAACAACTTCAGTATCCGAACTGGAGGAAAAACTCTCGCCGCCGGACTCCAGTTCGCGACGCAGCTCCTGAAAATTATAGATCTCGCCGTTGTAGGTGATTACGCACCCCGAGGCCGCATGGACCATGGGCTGCGCCCCGCCCTCACTGAGATCGATGATGGCAAGCCGGCGATGCGCGAAAACCACTTCGCGACGTTCCGTGCTCCAGACGCCCGACCCGTCCGGACCGCGGTGACTTAGCGCATCGCTCACCCGGCCCACGCATGCGGCGACTCTTTCACCGACTGATGCGTCGCCGGCTCTGAGCGAAAGACCTCCAACGGCTCCGGCTATTCCACACATCTGCTTCGTCCCTTAATTCGGCTGCACTCTGGAGAAGCGCACCCAGATACTGGATATTCCCGCGTATACATAGCGACGCTGTCTCATAATTTTGACCCCTATGTCATTGCCTGCACACCGGTGCAGCGTTGGCGAAGGGCAGTAAATGCGAAATCCAAGGTTTTTCTCTAACGACGCTGATTGTATTGGATTTATGTCCAATTAGTCTCGTCATAGTCCAGTGCGCGGATCGCTGCGAGCCGGCGACTGTCGCGACGGATATCTGCGGCCTGTCTCTCACTTCACAAATCATCGCGACCCACATCGACGAATTATTCGTCTGTGCTCGGCGACAGGTTATCTCAGCGTTTGTCTCTGCGTCGCGACGTATTGCGTCAACTGCAAGCACGACGTTTCATGCTCGCCAGATTTTGATCAGTCGAGCTTGCGAATCCATCGAACTCAGGATTTGCGCGGTGTGAGGAAACGTTATGTTGAAGCGAGACCACATGAACAATTTGATTCGTCGGCACGCAGCACTCGTCGTTATGGCCAAGGTGTTTGCAGTTAGCATCCTCATGACCGGCGCCCTTGCAGGCTGCGGCGGTAGCTCCGCCGCGGTCACGCAGAACACAGGAGCATTCACGGCACAAACCACTACGCCGCCCACTGCGCCGCCCACCACGCCGCCCACCACGCCGCCTACTGCGCCGCCCACGGCGCCGCCCACTGCGCCGCCCACGGCGCCGCCCACTGCGCCGCCCACGGCACCTCCTGCGACGAGGCCTGTTGCGCCAACAATCTCCGGGACACCCCCCACCACCGTCGTGGTTGGCAATTTGTACAACTTCACTCCGACCGTCTCGAACCCCAGCGGCAAACCGCTCGCTTTTAACATTCAGAGCGCCCCGCGCTGGGCCACCTTCAATACCAGCACCGGACAGCTCAGTGGAACGCCAAGCAGCGCCAATGTGGGTACGTACCCGAACATTGTGATCTCGGCGACGTTGACGAGCGGCAACACTGCCGCCGCGCAGCTTCCTGCCTTTACCGTGTCAGCTGTGGCGGCGCCTACCGCAGCCTTTACCGTTACCTATAATGCCAACGGCTCCACGAGCGGTACGGCGCCGACAGACACCAAGAGTTACGCCACGGGCGCGACGGTCACCGTCCTCGGCAACACCGGAAACTTGGTACGCACCGGCTACACGTTCTCCAGTTGGAACACCACCGCCAATGGCAGCGGCACGGCTTATGGAGCCGGCAGCACGTTGGCCTTGGGTTCCGCAAACGTGACCTTCTACGCACAGTGGACGGCGAATGCGCCGCCACCGAGCGCTCCGCCGGCGAACGATCCAACCACCGGGGTCCTGCCTTCCTATAACGACGCCTTTGCCAACTGGAAAAATGCGGGACTTGCGAGCGTGGGCGGCATTCCGAGCCGGACGACGGTTTGTGCGACGGTCAATCCGCTCGGCGGCGGCCAGGACGATTTCACTAACATCCAGAACGCGATCAACAGTTGTGCAGCCGGCAAGGTCGTACAACTGGGCGCGGGCGCATTCACTGTTCATCTGGCCGATCTACCCATACATATTGCGACGGGAATTACGTTGCGCGGGTCGGGCGACTGCGGCGGCTCGAGCTCGCCCTACTGCCAGACTTCCATCAGTGTGTCTGATGGCGCTCTTGCGTACACGGGCGGGATGTGCGGCACCAGCACGTCCAACAAAGTTGCCTGCCCGAACGGCGGCCCGGCCGTGATTTTAATGGCTCCCGTCGCCCCCGATTACAATTACAGTTGGGCCAAGTGCGGAAATATCGGTGCCAGAGTTGGCACGGGATGCGGAGCCATTTCGCTGGCCGCCGATGCTGCGCAGGGTCAGACGACCATCCAGCTCACGAGCACGAGCGGTTTGTCGGTCGGTCAGTGGGTGCTGATCGATGAGGCGTCGGGCGCCGGCTGGGTCGTTGATCCCTTGAATGCCACCACAGGATACGGCAGCGTGTGGGCCGCTGCGGACTGGCTCAATCCCTCCGGTAGCCCTGCGACCGGCCGGGTCATGTGGTCGAAATCCCTGAATCGCGGCGGCTGGGATTTTGGCACTGCCCTCCCCTCTCAAGCTAACTCGGTAGGCTGCTGGCATTCCTATTGCGACCGACCGACCGCTGAATTGCACATGATAGCTGCGATTGGCGCGGGTGCGTGCCCGGGAACCGGATGCACCGTGACGTTTGACGATCCGCTAACCATCGCGTTCCGGCAAAGCGGCAATCACAACGCCCAGATTTACGGCGCCCTCTATGGGAATCAGTCAGGCGGGGGCTCGCCTATTTCGCTGCTGCAAAATGCCGGCGTAGAGAACATTTCGGTTCTACGCGGCGTCAATGGGGGCATGGAAATGCAACTCTGCGCCTACTGCTGGATCAAGAACACCGAGGTCGGCAACTGGTATGGCGGCGGAATAAGCATCGGGTATTCGGTTCGCAGCGAGCTCAACAACGTGTATGTCCATCATTCCTGGAACTCCGTCAACAATGGCGGCGAATATCCGATCTCGCTGGACAATGCCTCCACCGAGGTTTTGATCACGAACAGCATCACCAACTTCGGCGGGAAGGGAATGGTCGCTAGAGCGGGAGGTGCAGGTTCAGTTGTCTCCTATAGTTATGTCGATGACAGTATGTACGACGCAGAATCAGGGATAGGCGACTACTGGGTCGATATGGGCTTGAATGCGAGCCACTATTCGGGACCGCATCATGTCCTTTTCGAGGGAAACTGGGCCGACAATTTGGACAACGACAATACCCACGGCAACTCAACGTACATCACCTTTTTCCGGAACCAAGGCACAGGATTGCGCACGGCATTTACCGATCCTTCAATTGGCAAGACGGTGAACGATGCTGCAGGCGCCGCTTTTGCATGCGGGACGTCGGGACCCGGTGGATGCGCGGCAAACTCACCGGGGCCTTTGCGAGCGGCCGGGCCAATGGCCTATAACTACTGGTTCGCGTTCGTCGGCAACACACTGGGGTTGGCAGGCCAGACGACCGCGGCGAATGGCTGGACGTATCAGGGAGACTTTTCTTCCCATCGCATATTCATGTCGGGTTGGAACGCCGGTCCCGGCGGGGTAGACCCGTTTCTAAACGGAGTCATTGGATCCTATATCTTCCGCAATGGGAACTATGACTATCTCAACGCATCGATCGTGGACTGGACTTCCACATCACCGCACACGCTGCCGAACTCGTTCTATCTGTCTTCCACGCCCTCCTTCTTCAGCTCGGGTGCCGCTTGTACCTATTCGTGGCCGTGGGTAACGCCGACCGGTTCAGCGCCGATCCAGGCGAACAGTTGCGGCGGCTCGGGTCTGCCTGCCAAGGCACGCTATGAAGCAGGTACGCCCTTGAAGCAGCCTTGACCTCAGGGCTCACCGGGCGGTGCGCGACTTCGGTCGCCAGCGCACCTCGAAAGTACTAATCTACCGCCGGCTGCGAGGGTATAAAGGCCCGAGCGGCCGGCAGCACCGGTAGGCAGCCGGTCACCACCCTTCCCCCTCAATTTGCTTCTCTATGTCAAGGGTCTGAGTTCATCAACTCGGATCTGCAGACATCTATTTTTGATAGCATATGACGGCAAGGGCATTGTATATTCTTGCGACGTTATGGGCAGGGCTGCCACGTCCATTTAATGATCATCTACTAGGTTATCGCCTAAATGTCATCGACCTCCGTTCCAAGCCTTCCTCGCATGGAACAAGGCGCGTCGATTCCTCGAGTTCTGCATCAGACATTTCCCTCGCGAACCCTTCCGGTGGCCCTTCGGGAAAACGTGCAACGGCTGCGAGAGCTCCATCCGAACTGGGACTATCGTCTTTACGATCACGACGATATGGCGCAATACATTCGCTCCCTCTACGGTGACGAGATTTTTGCATATTTCACACGCATCGACCCTCGCTACGGGGCGGCCCGCGCCGATCTATTCCGTTATCTCCTGATGTATCGCGAGGGGGGCGTCTACCTTGACATCAAGAGCGCCGCCCGGCGATCGTTGGATGAAACCCTGCGTTCTGACGACCAGTATGTACTTTCGTACTGGAGCGGTTCGCAATTCAGCGGCTGGGGCGATTACTCCGAACTCCGCGAATACGGGGGTCGAGAGTTCCAGCAATGGCACATAATCGCCGCGCCTGGCCACCCGTACCTGAAATCGGTCGTTGAAACTGTTTTGCTAAACATCGATAGCTACAATCCCCTGACATGGGGTGTCGGCCGAATAGGGGTGATGCGGGTGACAGGACCCATCGCCTACACGCGAGCCATCGGTCTTTTGAGGTCCAAATATCCTCATCGCTTGGTAAATGGACAGGACGAGTTACACCTCGAATACACCTCACTTCCGAACGTAGAACACAGAAGCCTATTCAAGTTTCACTACACCGCGCTACAAGAACCGGTGACCCTGCTCGTCGGGCGCAGGAAAATGGCATGGACTCTATTTGGACCAGCGTACAAATATGTGGTTATCCTGGGAAGTCGCATATTCGCTGCAATTTGGCGTCGGATTAACAAACACATTCTGGGAGGAAAGCCAATCGGTGCTCCTGAGTGACATCAGGCGCGTCGGTTCCCAACCAATTCGGGTTAACATGAAACACCAGCACCGTATCGGGTCGACGAGCCTCCATTTAGGACGCCGCGCCTGTTTCCTGTCCAACGCATTTCTTGCCGGTGCTCTGGCTGGCTGTTCAGGTCAGGCGGCACCCTCGAACGCCGCGGTCGCGGCATCACGTCCGGACGCACCGACATCGACAGCTGGAGAAACCGCATCGCGCTCGCAATCGAGCGCGTCCGGCAGTACCGGTAGCGCAAAGTATGTCCTGCCAAGTGAGCGCAACTTCGCTTGGAATCCGGGCCTAATGTCCAAGGGAGGCATCCCCTCTTTAAAGAGTCCTCTCTGCAATTCGACTCCGTTGGTCCCGACCGGGACCGCAGATGACAGCGCTCAGATAAATGCGCAGATCAGCCGGTGTTCAGCCGGCAGCGTCGTCCAGTTGGGCGCCGGCACTTTTCTCATCGGCAAGGGACAATACATCGCGATCAACAAGAGCGTGGTGTTGCGAGGCGCCGCTGCCGGCTCGACCATTCTGAAGAACCCCCTGAACGTGTTCGCGACCCCGAAGATCCAGCAGGCCGCGGATCCAACACCGTTGGTGATTATTGGGCCGGGGCGCTGGGTAAATCCAGACGGAGATGGCAGGTGCCAGGGCCCCACTGCCTACCAGCCAGGACACATGCAAGTGCTGTCGACTGACGCCGCTCAGGGAGCAACGTCGGTCACCGTAGCCAATGGCTCAGTGTTCTCCAAAGGCCAGATGGTGCTGCTTGATGAGACCTCGGGAGCAAGTTGGCAACCGGACGTGGCCCAAAATGCCACCTCTATCTGGGCCTCACCCGACTACGCGGTGACCTGGCAACTTCACAACCCAACCATTCCTTTCATTGACGATCCGCTAGCGACAGGAGTGACTCCCTCGGCCGCAAATAACTTTGCGGGAACCGGCAACGGCAAAGATGGAGCTTGCTGGTTCTCACGCCAAGATCGACCACAGAATGAGATCAAGGAAATCGCGACGGTGATCGGCAATACGATCACTTTCACATCTCCCCTGACAAAGGGTTATCGGTCCAGCCACTATGCCGAACTCACGACCTATTCTGGTTCCAATGCCCCAGTTCAGAATGCCGGGATCGAACAGGTGACACTGGTCGGAGGAGGAAATGGAGCGGTGCGATTCGAGAACACTCGATATTCGTGGGCGCGCAACATCGAGGTGACGGAATGGTACGGCGAAGGTATCGCAATCAACAACAGCTTCCGGGATGAACTCAGAGATTCCTACGTCCATGACGCAGCCTGGGCCGAGCCAGGCGGTGCCGGATATGCCATCAGTCTTGCCAGCGGGTCATCCGAGGTGCTGATAGAAAACAATATTGTCATCGACGCCAATAAGGTAATAGTCGCGCGCTCATCCGGCGCCGGCTCGGTCGTCGGCTACAACTATATGGATGCCGGATACATCGCCACGAACGAAGGATGGATCGAAGTCGGTCTCAACGCATCGCACATGGTCGGATCGCATATGGTCCTTTTCGAGGGCAACCAGAGCTTCAACATCGATAGTGACGCCACTCATGGCGCCTCTACTTACATGATCTATTTTCGCAACTACACTACGAGCGTGCGCGGCACCTTCAAGAGCGACTTCACCGGCCATTCCGTCGACGATGCGAATGACCTCCCGGGCCCGGCAAACGGCCCCAAGCGGGCTGCAGGTGCGATGCGTTACAGCTATTGGATGACCTATGTGGGCAACATCCTGGGGCAGCCACAGCGGGCTACGGCGGCCCGCGGCTATCTGGATGACCAGGCAAAGGCACCCTGGCGTCCGACTACGTGGCTGATGGGCTGGAACGACAAGGCGCCCTATACGGTCGATACCCAGGTAGCAGCTACAGCGATTCGGGACGGCAATTGGGATACCTTGCTTGGTAAGCAAACCTGGCTCAATGGATCAGCCGCTTCTTTGCCGGACTCGCTTTACCTCGCCGGCAAACCGGCATTTTTCGGGTCGAACAGTTGGCCCTGGGTCGATCCCACCACGGGGGCCATCTATACCCTTCCTGCGCAGGCCCGGTATTCAGCGGGCACACCCAACGTGGTTCACTGATTCGCAAATCAGCCACGCACCGCGACCGCCATCGCGTGTAGAGTACCCTGACGTATCGTATTGCCTCGTTCTAGATCAGGTAGGAAGCAGCGGAACCAGTTGCCAGTGAATTCGACCTCGGACGCTTCGGGCCCGCAATCTTCCACCTTGGAAAGGCTGTCAGTTAGCGCAAAAAAACCACGTGAATCTGCAGCAGGCGGGCACATGCCGGTGCTCGACGGCATTCGAGGAATTTCAATACTCGCTGTCTTGCTGTTTCACTTCGTTGCCCCGGAGAACAGGGAAGGGCTTGTCAATTCGACAGTATCCTGGGTGTTTTCTTATGGCGCGCTGGGCGTCGATCTCTTTTTTGTCCTGTCGGGATTCCTAATCACGGGCATCCTCTACGACGCACGCACCGATGAACACTACTTCCGCAACTTTTACTTGCGCCGTCTGTTGCGCATCTTCCCGCTGTATTATGGCGTTCTGGTCGTCATCTTCCTCGTGTTGCCGCTTATTCCAGCACTGCGCGGATCCGAATTCTCAGATTTAAAAGCCTATCAGGCATGGGCGTGGCTTTACGCAGTCAACATCTACCTAGCTATTCACGACGGGTGGGTGCTTACATATATAGAGCATTTCTGGTCGCTTGCGGTCGAAGAGCAGTTCTATCTCATATGGCCCCTGGCGGTCTGGGTGCTCGCAGCCAAACCCCGGGTCTTTTTGACATTCTCGTTTCTCGTTGCTGCAGCGTCCTTCATTGGCCGTATCATCGCATCGCTGGCTGGCGCCGGCCCTGTGGTTATCGAAGTTCTCACGCCTTTCCAGCTCGACGCCCTTGCCATCGGCGGATTTTTCGCTGTCTACCTGCGGCAACCCGGCGGAGAAGAAGGCGCTCGCCGATTGGTGGTGCCCCTGGCCCTCGCGGGTTTGGGGCTACTTGCAATTCAGTTCGGTGGTCGCCATTTGAGCTTAGGAGCGAACGTATTGGAATCGGTACGCGGCGGCGCGTTCCACCTACTGCTGGCGGCTTTGCTGCTCAAGGGCCTTCTTGGACAGGTATCTTCCGGCTGGACCCGATGTCTGCTTAGCCCGTCCCTGGCCTTTTTTGGCAAATACAGCTACGGACTTTATGTCTATCACCACTTCTTCTCATACTACTTCAGCTCTCATCGCACGCATCTGGTGCTGGCAGCCAGGCTCGGTTGTTCCAACATGACGGCGCTCATATTGCAGGCCGGCGCAGGAATAGCCGCTTCCATCGTGATTGCAGTGCTCAGCTATGAGTTCTACGAGAAACACTTCCTGCAATTGAAGCGGTACTGGCCAAGTTCGCACGCCCGAATTCTGCGCTCCTGACACCGCATTCGAAAAAATCAATCCCCGCCGGCCGGACGACGACGCAGCAATGAAGCAGCGACGGCGAGCGGCTTAGTCATGCGAAAGCCCAGCACTATCACAGCCAGATAGAATGCACTGCACAGAAAAGTAAGAGCGATGAGCCTGAAAAGCATTGAAGCGCCCCCGAATAGCATCGCTCGGAGCACGAAGCCAAATCCAGCGGTGACGAGAGCGCAAAATATCTGAGGCCCGATCGTCGCGAGCACATCCTTGGTTCGAATTCCCAGAGGATATCCGGCATAGAGGAGCGCGGGAACCAAAACAATGTAAGCCAATACAGCATACGAGGTGGCCACGCCCAGCGCGCCATATCTCAGTCCGCACAGCAACGCGATGATCGTGAAACCGCAGTTGAGCACACCCCAGTGCCGCCAACGGTCAGGGCGTCCGGCAGCTATATGGAGCCAACTGTGAGTGCTCGCGACCACTTGGCCGGGCCCTCGCAAGGCAAGAATGCTCAGGATGGTGCCCGCAGTCTTCCACTTGGGCCCCAATACGAGCACCACTAGATCCTGGCCCACGACTGCAAGGACTGCAAAGGCCGGGGCGGCGAAGAAAGCAAGAGAAGACAGCGCGGTTGACCAGGCGCCCCTGAGCATGTCCAAGTCGTCGCGGAGTTTGCTCAAGGTCGCCGTTGCCACGTTGTGCAAAGCCGACACGCTGACATTCGCGGCATTGTCGTACACGTTCAAGGCGTTCTGATAAAAACCGAGCTCTCTCGGCCCATAGTTGTGTCCCAGAGCGACACGATCCATGGACTTCGAGATGTTGTCGGCGATGATGTAGCCGGTCACGTTGAGCCCGAAGCGAATCATTACCCTGACGCCCTGCGTAAATGCAGGACGCCCCGGCCACCAACCGCAAGTAACCCAAACCCCGCATGCGGTGGCGATTGCGGTAATTGCAGGCTTCCATACTAGAGCCCAATAACCGTAACCGAAATGCGCAAGCAGAATCGCGAGTGCTGTGCCGATCGAGTTTCCGCTGATATCGATGATGGCTAGCTTGCGGAACATCATCGCGCGGCGCATCAGGGCATATTGTTGATAGTAGAGCCCGGACAGCAGGATTGGGACCGCCAGAGCCATTGTTATGGCTTGGAGTTTGGGTGCGCTGTAGAACGAGGCGATCAGTGGCGCGCAAGAAACAGTTATCAGGGCAAATACCAAGCCCGTGGCAGCGGTGATCCAATACAGCGCGCTCGCCTCCCCAGAGCTGAGGCGCGGATGCTGAGAAACTGCGTCGCGTGTGCCCAGATCGATGAAGATCGTGATATACCCGGTTATCGCAGACACCATTGCCACGAGCCCGAAATCCTCCGGAAGCAGGATCCGGGCCAGCACGATGGTAGAAATGACTTGGGTTGCAACGTTGCCACCCTGTGAGATCATGGCCATGGCACCACCGCGCAGGGAGCGCCGGTGCAGATCGTGGCCGCGAACAGAGTCGTCGAAGTAGGCGTGGCTCATAGGGGCCCCGCCCCGCGGGGAAAAAACAAGCTAATTGTCCGGTCTCCTATCAGCACGGTCAATCAATACCGTGCGGTTGCGCGACCCATGGCACCAGGAAAAGTGTGCGCTAGATCTCAATTTGCCGATTGTGGCATGTATGCACTTGCCGGTGTCGTTCGATGCAGCCAGACTCAAAAGCTCAACAGGAGTTACGCGTGCGAAGAGAGTATGCAAACATCAAGGCCAGTGCGATTCCGGACCTAAAATCGTACGAATCGGCCACTTCCTCGATTGCCGCGGCTCCCCATTTCACTCCCGGCGGGCTGATGTCTAGTCCAAAGCGCCCGGTTCTGCTCTGCGACGGCGGATACTATGGAACGCTCGCAGCGGCACGAACGCTGGGCGCGGATGGCGTACCTGTACTGATCGCCGATCCCAACATGTTGGCGCCTGCTCTCTGGTCGCGCCAAGTGGCTGGCCGCTTTCGTTGCCCCCCTGCCACTGATATGAAGCGGTTCGTAAATTGGGCACGTACGCTGGGCCGGCGATATAGCCAACCGGTCATCTACCCGACCAGCGACGATATTTCGCTGGTGCTCGCCCTGCATCGTCGCGAGTTGGAGCGCGATTTCCAGTTCTATCAACCGGATCTTGACACCCTGCTTAACCTGCTCGACAAGAGCAAGCTGGCGCAGGTGGTGCGGGCAGCAGGCCTGGATATGCCCGACACCTGGGTTCCCAGCAACCCGAATCAGGCCGAGGAGATGATACGCGACCTGTCCGGGTATCTCCTGATCAAGCCTCGGACTCAAAGCCTCCTGAACACCCATTCGAAGGGCACAATTGTCTTTGGCGGACGCGAAAACTCCGTGCGCACCTATACCGACTTCTGTCGGCGCAATGTGCTCGACCCAGAGCTTGCCACCCGATTCCCGGACTGGACGCTGCCCATCATTCAGCGTTACCACCCCGAAGCTGTCGAGAAGGTCTACTCCATAGCCGGATTCATCGACCGCGGCGGACGGAATATGGCTGTGCGCGCGGCTGAAAAGGTGCTCCAGTTGCCAAGCAGATTGGGTACTGGCCTGTGTTTCCAGTCGGCCCCGGTGGACTCAGGACTTGCCTCAGGTTTGCAACAGCTTCTGCAAAGGATCGGTTACTTCGGTGTGTTCGAGGCCGAATTCATTCGGTTGCCGGGCCGCTCACTGTTGATCGACATCAACGGGCGCCTCTACAACCAGTTGGCGTTCGACGTGGCCCGAGGACTGCCGCTACCCACGCTGTTCTACGAAGGTGCGCTGGGCAACGACGAAGCGGTGGCGGAGGCGACTGCGGCTGCCGCTGCCGCGGGTGCGGACAGCACCGGCCCCCAGGCCTTCTGCAACCGCTCCCGCCTGGCGGTGTTGCTAGGACTGCGGCGCGTCCTGGGAACGATGCCAAGACAAGAAGCCGGGCGCTGGAAGGAGTGGTGCGCGGCTCATCCAGACTCGGTGATCGATGCCGTCGCGGATCGCGAAGACCCTTGGCCCCGCCGTTTCGACCGGCTCCGTCAGCTACACTCGTATCTACGCCATCCACGTGCATTTCTAAGGAGCACGGGCTATGAGCAGCCGCAAGGTGCCGCGTCATGAAGGACATTCACGTGGCCATCATTGGCTCAGGCCCCTATGCGCTATCGCTCGCAGCGCATCTGCGAGCCCGCGGGACTTCCCATCGGGTCTTTGGTCCAGCCATGCATTTCTGGCGGTCCATGCCGAAAGGACTGAACCTAAAATCGCTCGGCTTCGCCACCAACATTTGCATACCGCAACCGGGGCAGTCATTTCCGGAATGGTGCCGCCGACAAGGACTGGAGGAACTCGAACCCTGCTCGATGGAGTCCTATGCTGCCTACGGATTGGAAATTCAGCAGCGCTTCGTACCGGATCTGGAGCCTGAACAGGTCGTAATGGTTCGGTCGGCAGGTAAGCACCGCTTCGAGGTCACTCTGTCCAACGGCGATGTCGTGCATGCACGGAATGTCGTGTCGGCGACAGGCCTGTCGGAACTGGATCACACGCCGGAGGTCTTGGAAGGGCTCGGCGAATACGTGACGCATACGGCGGCTCTACATTCCTACGACCAATTTGCGGGCAAGAAGGTTGCGGTTATCGGTGCGGGCGCGTCTGCCATCGAGGCCGCTGCCCTCGTGCATGAGGCGGGCGGGCAGCCGCACCTCCTGGTGCGTGGCTCTAGGGTTACATTCAACACCCGAGCGCCGCCCGACCGATCACTGATCAAACGCATCCTCATGCCTGACACCGTGCTTGGAGCCGGGATGAAAAACTGGCTACTCCAATCGCTTCCCTGGGCGTTCTATTTCATTCCAAGGCAGCGCCGCGTTCGGCTCGCCAAGGGCTGGCTACCGCCCAGAGCACCCTGGTGGATCCAAGACCGATTCGAGGGCAAGATCAACGTCAAACTGCGTACCACCGTGGTCTCCGCGAAAACCGTCGACCACCAGGTGACATTGGGTCTGCGGACCGAAGGAGTCTCGGACTACTCCATGTGTTTCGACCACGTAGTCGCCGGCACCGGCTACACCCTCGATGTTGATCGCCTGAGCTACCTTGACGCCGGCTTGCGCTTGCGCGTTTTGCGGATCGGCCGCTCACCCGATCTTTCCCTGCGGTTTGAATCATCGCTGTCGGGCTTGTACTTCCTGGGTCCGCTCACCGCCTTGAACTTCGGACCCGTCTTCCGCTTCGTGGCCGGCGCCCGGTTCGCGGCGCCCACCCTCGCCGCCCGGCTTGCCGTCTAAATCGTCCTGAGCACCGACCCGCAACCCGATCACGACACTAGACGCGAACGCAGGTGCTGCGCCAGCCTGATTGCCAACGCGACAATGGTCAAAGTCGGATTGGCATGGCTGCAAGTGGGAAACACCGCCGAACTGGCGACGTATAGATTGGGCAGGCCAAACACGGCGCAGTCGCCGTCGACGACCCCGCTCCTGGGACTTGAGGCCATGCGGGCGGTGCCCATGTGGTGACCCAGCGGTATCGAACGAGCGATCTGTCCGGCCAGCAACTCATCGTCGAGCAACAGCTGTGCCGCGCCACTGCGCCCCAACGACTCGCGCAGGAGCAAGAATGCCCGCAGCACCGCCTGTGCATCTTGATCGCCGACACGCCAGGCAATGTGCACCTGTGGCAAGCCATGCCGGTCCAGATCTTCTCGAAGCGTAATGCGGTTGGACGGGTCAGGGGTCTGTTCGGAATTGAATTCCAGCGGAAAGCTACCGTCGGCATTCGCCACCAGCGTATAGGGCAGCTTCCTGCTGGCCAGCCGGATACGAAACAGCCACTCGGCGGTAAATCGCGCAAGCCCGGGTAGGTCACGTAAGACGTTGCCTACGTGCGGCAATCGGGGCGAAGCAGGAACCTGAGTTTGCTGCTGAAGGATGGCCCGATATTCCGGTAAGAGGGCTGACTTTGCCAGAAAGATGGCGGACATCACCGAGCTGCCATGAGCCGCGTCGGAATAGCTCGGGAAATGCAGGCGGAAAACCATGTTCGGGAGATGATGGGCATGCTGCGCTTCGGGCGTGAATCTCATCTGGCGGCGGCAATAGACGCCGTCGTCCGTCCTTTCGAAGCGAAACGCGACGGGACTATTGTGGGGGACGATTCGGCCCAACGTGTTCTCAAAGTGGCACATATAGAACCGGCCCAGACAGTCGCCCACGTTGCCGAAACCACTCCCTGCACGGTCGGAAGCCAACAAAAGTCTCGGGACTTCGATGCCACCCGTCGCCAGCACGAACGTATCGGCCCGAACCGTGTGAAGATGCCCACCTTGGTCGATGAACTCTGCGGATTCGATCATGTCCGCACCGGATGCCCGGTTCAGCTTCAGGCAGCGCAATCCCAGCATCACGGTCACGTTTGCCGACTTCTGAAGCTGCCGCCGATAGCGCCTGCCGAAGTCCGTGGGCAGGCTGTAACGCTCGATATGATCGGCGTCCACCACCTCATCCCCTTTGAATCCGCGAATGATCGCTTCTGCCCCCGGAAGCGATGTCCTTGTCAGGAAGTCGAAGCGGCCGGCATCACAATATTCCATGGCAGCGGGATAGAAGCGCGCGACTTCGTCGTAGGTTATCGGCCAGCCCGTATTGGCGAGATACTCCCGACGCTCGAAATCGATGGGATCGAAGGGAACGCAGCGGCCGCCCCACACTGCGGTGGTTCCACCGAATCCTACACGCCTGAACTGCCGCGGCTCCGGATGAGGGGGGGTCGCGGAACCTTCATAGAAATCGCCGACGTGGTTCGCACGTGCACCTGCTTCAAAGAGACGCACCTCGAATCCGCAGCCATCGAGCTCACAGGCCAGGGAAATCCCCGCCGCACCTGCGCCGATGATGCAAACGCGAACCTTGCGGGACAGGAGGGCCGCAAAATCATTGCCGCTTTCCAGGATCATTTCACAGTGCAGGCTGTTGATGCCGCGCCGAAGTGGCGCGACGGGCTATGCGTGAACTCGGGTTACTGTGCCGTACATATGAAGCCCTACCTACTCAGATGGCTGCCTACCGCAATTGGGCTCGGTTATATTAAACGATTAGGTGTGCCTGGGAGGCCAGAGTGAAACAGATCAGGAAACCCCCGCTGGCTAGACCTGCGCGTGCAATCGGGACCGGGCGGAAAGAATCGGCTTCACTCCTGCCGTCCGCCCTTATCTTGATTATGTTCATGGTCATGACCGTGCCCTCAGGGTTCGACTACCGGAGGCAGGCCAGCAATCCCCTGGATGGCGATGCGTTTAGCCTCACAATCTGGATGGTGCTGCTGCTCGGGGGCACCTACCTTGTGATCAAAAACCAGCGGCAGGTACAAGGATTGCTTGCCGCAGCAAACCGCCCCTTTCTCTACTTCGTCGTGCTCGCCAGCTTGAGCCTGCTGTGGTCCATCGAGCCCGCAATCACCCTGAGGCGGATACTCCGCCTGTATATCATCATTGCGGTGTGCGTCGCATTTGCCAGCGCCGGCTGGCAGCCTCGGCGGTTCGAGAACGTCCTTCGGTGGGTGCTCTCCTCACTGCTCGCCGCATCCGCCCTCTTCTGCTACTGGAACCCGGAACTGGCCATCCACCATGAACAATTCGTGGAGCTCGTAAATGCCTGGCATGGAATCACCACGGGCAAGAATGTGCTCGGCTCATTGGCCGGCTGCGCCTTCATACTTTGGCTGCATGGCTTGCTAACAGGGGAAACCGGGCGAATTGCAGCCATCGCAAACATGGCACTGGCCGGCCTGTGCTTGATAATGTGCCGCAGCTCCACGTCCCTCATGTCGACGGCCTTTGCCGCTTTCTTCGTGATCCTGCTGCTTCGGCCTCCGGGTTCTATGCGCCGTTTGATGCCCTACATGGTCGGGTTCTTTGCCGTTGCAGTGCTGATCTATGCGCTGGCCGTGCTGAACATCGTGCCGGGATTGAGTGTCATCTTGACTCCGATTTCAACCATCACCGGCAAGGACCTCACTTTCAGCGGACGCACCAATATTTGGTATCTCCTCAAGCTCCATATTCGCCAACACCCCTTGCTTGGCACCGGATATGAGGCATATTGGATCGGGCCACTGCCGTCATCTCCCTCCTACGACATGATGACGCAGCTCTACTTCTATCCCACGGAAGGTCACAACGGCTACTTGGATGTCGTCAACGACCTAGGTTACGTCGGGGGCGCATGCCTGTTAGCCTACTTCGTCGTTTACCTCAGGCAGGGACTGGCCCTCATGCGACTGGAGAAGGCCAGAGGAGCGCTGTATCTGGCCCTTATTTTCAGGGCGTTCCTGGCGGATATGTCCGAGTCGCATTGGTTCTACGTGACCAGCATCGATTTCGTCATATTTACCCTGGCGACATTCTCCTTGGCTCGGGAACTGTTATTCCAGCGCCAGGGTTCGCCACGGGCCGCCCCGTCCCAGTCAGCACGGGGCTGGCGCTCAAACCTGGCAGGCAACAGGCCCCGTTTCCGCCGCACTACCGCCATGAGATTACCGGGCGCTTGATGCCCCGGTTCAATACTTCCGCAACCCCCAGGCTAGCGGCGTTATTCGTAGTTTACGAAATCGCCTTTTCGTAGAGTTTGACGAAATCGCCGAAGGTCGTGGGAAATTTCAGGTCATCAGTCGTATCGAAGGGATCGACGCCTAGTGCATCTTCCAAACGTGCAACGATCAGCGCAAAGCTGAGCGAGTCGAGGCCGGAATCCAGCAACTTGGTCTCGTCCGAGAGCCGCGCCAATCTTCGGCGCTGCTCTACCGCGACCTGCTCGAATTGCGCAACGATCGTATCTCTCACTGTCATCCCAACAACTCCTTTTCCGACTGGTTTCGCAACGGTGCAAAGCTGATCGCCGTTGACGTCGCAAACAACGCTTCGCTCAGGATATCCTGCGAAGTGGCTCGGGGGCCACTTTGGCCGAGAACATTAGCCATCGTCGCGGAAATCTTTGGGGACTCCAAGTGAAAATCGCTCATTCAGGCGCCGTGCGGGACCAGATTCCTGTGACACAATGACACAAAAGGGGAAAACCAGGTGGAATTGACGATGCGGTGTAAGCGCACCTGGCGCCAGGTCAACCATCCGAATTACCGGCCCACCGTAGGGCGGCCACCGCGGCCGTCGTTCAGGCCTCTGTCGCCAAGGTAATCATGTCCGCTACTTGGGTACTCGGAGCATGCTTGCTAGGAGCGGTGTACGTCCTGCTCAAGGGATGGCGTTTGCGCACCGTAATCTACCGGTACGACGTAACCCGCGATCAGCAATACGATTTTTCGCGACCCGGCATGTCTCGCACGACCGAGCGGTTGCAGAACGGAAGCCTCGAAATTCCGCCAATGACTCAAACCGGCATGACTGTGTTGCTCGAATTGCGGATTCGCTCCCGTCCGCTCGGACATTGGTTCCAACCCTACCTCGAGATGGAATCGCCGCGCGGAAGGTGGCGGCAGCCGTTCGAGCGAGGCGGTTCCGGGCTGCGCTACGTCGAGCTGAGCGCGATGCTCGGCGAGGGCAAATCCACTTTGCGACTGAACGGTCACTACCTCGAGATCCCTGATCAGGCAGTCGTGCTGTACACCCTAAAACACGGGGTAGATCTCGGCCACCAAAGGATGCTGGTGATCGGCACGCATCCGGACGACGCAGAAATCGCGGCTTTCGGTGCCTATGCCGACCGCGATGCGTACGTCATCACGCTGACGGCGGGTGAAGACGGAGAACCCGGCCCGTTCGAGAAGTTCAGCGGAGCCGATATCTACCGCGAGAAGGGGCGGAATCGAGCATGGAACAGCGTTGCGGTGCCTATGTTGGGCGGAATATCGATCAATCGAACGGCTAATCTTGGCTATTTCGACGGCACACTGCAGACGATGATGGAGCGCCCGGAGACTAAGGTACGCTCGACGCAAGCCGACGTCGAATTTCTCGACGCCTTCGGCCGCTCACAAGATCCAGCCCTTATCGCATCCCGGGACAACCGGCACGCGACCTGGGCGCAGCTGGTTGCTGATCTCGAGCACCTCGTGAAAATGACCCTGCCCGATATCCTCGTGGCGCCTTATCCGCGGCTCGACGCACATCCCGATCATAAGTTGTCGACGGTAGCGCTGGTGCAGGCTCTCAAGAATTTGAACCAGCGGCACGGCTCGCTCCTGCTTTACGCCAATCATTTGACCTCGAGCGATCACTATCCCTTTGGAGATGCCGGAGATCTGGTTTCTTTGCCGCCGGGCGTCGACAACATCTATTTCGACGCTATTGTTTCCATTCCCCTGGATGCCAGGAAACAGGCTCGAAAACACATGGCGCTGGATGCGATGATTGATTTGCGCCCCGACATCCGAGTCGACTCACTCCGCAGCGTGGCAAGCGCCTTCAAGAGAGTATTGAAGCTGACCGTTACCGACGATCAAATCAACTATTTCCGCCAGGCCGTGCGTGCCAACGAACTGTTTTTCGAAGTGCGAGTGTCCAGCCTGTATGAGCCGGGCGTGACCGAAAGAATTCTTGGCTGATCTGCGCTGATCGGCTTCATATGAATCGCAGCACGGCACGTGCGAGAAATTTCAGGGAATAGAAATCCCACCCCCCGAAAGTTTCGCGGTAACCGGCCTGCATTCGGACGTAGCTCCGTTTCAACGCACCCTGAAGATCTTTCTGGCTGCGCATCATCGACGGCCCGACGCGATAGAACAAGGATGGCCGATTCAGGTACCTGACACCGAATAGACGCGTGGCCCGCGCCAGAAAGTCCACATCTTCCATGATTTCCAACTCTGCCCGCAGGCCGCCCACCGCTTCCAGGCAGTGCCGCCGCACCAGCGAGGAACCTCCGATGAACAGCAAGTTCAGGAACAGGAGATTGGCCGCGAACGCCCGCGCCGAACCAAGCCTTTGCAGGCGGGATGAGCGGCGTGCGGCTCGCGCGAACATCGCCTGCTCGTCAGTCAGCGTCTTCGACGGCTCTCCGAACACCTCAATACTGCCGAACACAATGCCGATTTTCGGGAATCGGCGAAATTCTGCGAGCGCATCCGCGTACAAGCCCTCCGGCACCAGATCATCATCATCGGCAAAATGAATGATCTCACCGCGGGTCAGAGGCCAGCCCGCATTGCGCGGAATCGCTGGACGGCCGTTCGAGGGATTGGGGTTTCGCATGTACCGGACTCGAGGATCACCGATACCGGCAACCACGGTTTCGGCCGAACCGTCCGGACAGTCGTCCACCACAAGTACCTCTATTCGAACATCGCGTTGATCGAGAATGCTCTTGATGGCGCTGACGATCGTGTGCGGGCGACGATAGGTCGCCATGATGATGGAAATGTCGATCAACTCGAGAGCACTCCTGCGGCGCAAATATAGCAAAAGCAGCGGGATCCCATGGCCGCTATCCGTGTCTGTTCGCTGTGCGATCCCTCGACGTATGGGTATAATTGCGGCACGGGTGGTTAGCTCGGCGGTACAACACTGCTTTCGTACGGCAGGCGTGGCAGGTTAAGTCCCTGTACCGCCCGCGATTAGAATACACAAAAATAGCAAATTCCGGCCCCTCGGCAAGCCCTGCAGGGAGAACTTTAGACGCGCGCCACAGTTACGGCCAAGACTTGGCCGGTATGCTGTCAAATGGCCCTTCTGTTTACCATAGGTCGCATGCTGTGAAGATTCTGCATTTTCTTGGAATCGGCCGGTTGCCGAAGCGGCCGATGATCGATGCGACCGGCGGCACGGAGCGGTCGGCTCTGGAAATCGCCAGGATTCAAACGCGCCGCGGTCATAACGTGACCGTCGCATGCAATGCCGATGAGCACTGGGAAGGAAGCTGGGAAGGCGTGCGCATTCTGCACCTGAAACCCTACACCTGGCTGAAGAAAATCAGCTTCGGCAAGATCGCCGGATGGCATTTGCCGTTGGCAATGCTCGTTCGAACCGGTCGTTTCGACCTGGTCCATTTTCACGAATATCTGCGCACCAGGTATTTCACCGCACAGCCCAAGGTCATGCATTTTCACAATGATCCTCTCGGGCACTTGGACGCCGCGGGATTTGCCGAGGCTGCAGCGGAATATTGGGCGAATGTCGGCAACAGTGCAGCGCAGATCGCCGTCAGCGAATTTGTCATGGGCCGTCTGAGCCTGGCACACAGCCAAGCAGGACCGAACGCCTTGCCTGCGAACATCGTCAGAGTTCCGGGAGGAGTACAGTCGAAAGTGCTCCTGCGGGACAAGCGCAAAGGAGAAAGGCAGCGCATACGGCAGAAGCTTGGCCTGCAGGATTCGGATGTCCTGTTCCTGTTTGCCGGAGCGATCAGACCGGAAAAGGGGGTCGATTATCTGGCCCGGGCTTTTGCCAAGCTGTCCGAAGAGGATCCCAACGCGCGCCTCGCCATTGCCGGCGGCAGCAGCCTGTGGGTTGAAGAAGGATGGCTGCAGGGGAAGGCGTTGGAGTCCACGGAACAACAGGTACGCGACACTCTTGCGCAGGCCATGGCACGCAAGCGCGCCTTCGTTCTCGGCCTGATCCCTCCCGGTGAAATCGATGCGTACTACGCGGCGGCCGACATCTTCGTCTTGCCCTCCATGTTTCAAGAGACCTTCGGCTTGGTTCTTCTCGAGGCCTTCTCCGCGGGCACTCCCGTGATCGCATTCAAGTCCGGCGGCATCCCTGAACTCGTTCAAGATCGAATCAATGGACTCATCGTTGCTCAGGGCGACGAAGAAGGTCTCTACCGCAGCATGCGGGAATTGATGCTCGACCGACCGCTGCGAGAGCGTCTTGCCGCGGCCGCAGAGAGCGTTCCACCCAGGTATTCCTGGGAGAGTACGGTCGACCGGCTCGATGCCGTCTACCAGGGTGTTTTGAACCGATGAACGCATGAGCGCCTCGCCAGGGAGACATCCAGTGCTCGATCAAGTGCGAGAGCCGGCCGTGGCGCCAAGTTCCGCGGCCGATGCGAAAGGCGATGAGCGGCGCATCCCCTACTTGGATACTTTGCGGGGACTGGCGTCCGTTCAAGTGCTGTTATCGCACGCGATGCTGGCGTTCTTTATCGGCACGTTCTTTGCGGCGCCCTCCTCCGGGACGCTGGCGGGCTATCTCGCCGCTACCCCATTGTTTTTCTTGCTCGACGGCGCCTCGGCAGTCTGCATTTTCTTCGTTCTCAGCGGCTATGTCCTGACGCCCGTGTTCACCCATTCACGAGCCACCAACGGCGCGCTCATCTGCAGCCGGTTTCTGCGGCTGGCCATTCCGGCCATTGCAGGCTGTGCGCTCTCGGCATTCCTGTTTCAAATCTTCGGGGGCGACAACCAGGCTGCCGGCACGCTCGCGAATTCGTGGTGGCTCTCGGAAAATTGGCGGCCGCCGACGAGTCTCTGGATCTTCCAGGATGCCATCGTCAACGGTGTCCTCCTAGGCTTCCGGGATTCATCCATCGTTCAGTGGCTCGGATTTCCCGCCGCCTCGTTGGCGCCGATGCCGGAATCCTATGTCGCGCCCTTATGGACCCTATCGATCGAGTTTTACGGATCGCTGCTCGTGCTGCTCCTGGCGAGGGTCAGATCGCGGACGCTGCTCATTTTAGCGACTCTCGTCCTCTGCCGTTCATACCTGTTCTGCTTCGTCGCCGGCCACATCGCGGCGCGCTTTGAGCTTGGCGGGAAGCGCTTGTTGGTATCCTGGCCGCTGGCAGCACTGGCCGCGACGCTGGGTCTCGGTGTGTGCCTCATCAGCCATTTCAGAAGTCCGCATGCGCTGGTATACGTCTGCTCGGTGTCGCTGCAGTTTCTCGCCCCCTGCCCACTGGCCAAACCGGATTACCTGATGCGCGTATATGGGGCGACGCTGCTCACACTCGGGATCATGCAATGCGCGCCGCTCCGGACATTTCTGCAGCATAGGTGGCTCAGCGCTCTGGGCCGATTGTCGTTTCCGATATATCTGACCCATTGGCCCATCATTTTCGGACTTGGCAGCTTCTCACTGGTCATGCTGGCGCCCTGGGCGGGCGCGCCGCAGGCCCGGCTGCTCGCGATGATCATCAGTATTGTGGCGACGATTGTCGCCGCCCGCTGCTTCGAGCCCATCGACCAGGCGGCGCTGCGCGTCGCTCGATCGGCGCGAAAGCCAGCCATCACCCCGCGCGCGGATCCCGATCAATAGGCCTTATTGCAGCCCGAAATAACGTTCAATCCGCGCCACGATTCGCTCCGCTGCGTGTCCATCCCCATAGGGATTGACCGCATTGGCCATCGCCTCATAGGCCGACGAATCGTCGAGCAGCCCGATCGCATTCTGTACGATGCTCGCTTCTCCCGCGCCCACCAACCGCGCCGTGCCCGCTTCAACGCCCTCCGGGCGTTCCGTCGTTTCACGCATCACCAACACCGGTTTGCCGAGCGAAGGAGCTTCCTCCTGCACACCTCCGGAGTCCGTGAGAACCAGGGTGCAGCGCTGCATCAATGCGACGAAATTGCGATAGCCCTGCGGCGGAATCAGGACGATATTCGGGACGTCACTGATCAAACGCCTCACGGGTTGCTGCACATTGGGGTTCAGATGCACCGGATAGATGAATCGATACTTCGGATACCGCAGCGCAAGCGTGCGGATGGCACGGCAGATCTGTTCGAATCCATCGCCAAAATTCTCCCGGCGATGGCCGGTGATGAGGACGTAAGGCCGCGCGGACCAGTCCGGTCCGATCACTGCGGACAGCGAGGTCTCGATCGAAGCGCCGATGTCGGGTTCCTTCTGGCGGGAAAGCTCCATGAACAATGCATCGACCACGGTGTTGCCCGTCACCTCGATCGTCTCTTCGGAGACGCCTTCCCGCAATAACGCAGACTGAGCGGATCGCGTGGGCGCGAAATGCAGCGATACCATCTGTGAAGCCAAGCGGCGATTGAGCTCTTCCGGAAAGGGCGCAAGGATGCTGCCGGTGCGCAGCCCCGCCTCGACGTGTCCGATCGGGATGCGCCGATAGAAGCAAGCCAGGGCGGAGACGAGAACCGTAGTGGTATCGCCCTGCACCAGCGCCAGATCGGGATGCCCCCTTTCGAGCCATCCATCGATCCCCTGCATCAGCCTGGCGGTAAGTCCGGCAAGCGTCTGATTGGGCACCATCGTGTCGAGGTCGACGTCGACCGAAAACCCGAATTCATTCGCGACCTGATGAAACATCTCCCGGTGCTGCCCGGTGCAAACCACTCGACATCGCAATCGATCACGACGCTTCAGCGCCGCGACAACCGGAGCCATCTTGATGGCTTCCGGACGCGTTCCCATGATCACATCGACGGTTTTGGGTTCTCCCATGTAAGCCCGCGTCTTGGTCAACGCTATGTCACGAGACCCGCGGGCCCATGCGGCGCCGGACGATATAGCGCGCCGCCTGCCATAAGAAGTCGGTGTTCGTACGCAGGTAGCGTCGCCACATCTTCCTAGGTTCCATCGCCAGCCGCCACCACCATTCCATGCCGATGGACTGGAGCCAGCGAGGCGCACGGCGCACATATCCTGTCAGTACGTCAAACGTGCCGCCGACGCCGACAATCACGGGAACCCCAAGCCTCTCGCGGTGGCGTTCGCACCAGGCCTCCTTGAAGGGACTGGGCATGCCCACGAACAGCATATCCGGCGCAAGACGCGCGATCTCGGCCACGATATCCTCATGGTCGGATGGCTTGAAGTATCCGTCACGAAATCCGACCACCCTCAGACCTGGATGAGCGCGGCCGCAGTACTCCACGAGCTTCTGAATGACTTTCGGCTTGGCACCTAGAAAATAAACGCTCAGTCCTCGTGATGCGCCTTCGGCCAGAAGTCTCACCGTGAGATCCACGCCGGCCACGCGTTCAGGCAGAGGAACGCCGGCAAGTTTCGAGACCCAGACCACCGGCACTCCGTCCGCGACGATCAGGTCTCCGCCGCGGCATGCCGCGCGCAATTCTGCATCGCTCCTCATCATGCACAGCAGCGCCGCATTCAACGTGATGACGGTGTGAGGGACTCTGGGGCCGGAGCACCAGGCCATACACTGATCGACCGTCCCCTGCATTCCGATACGATCGAAGGGACTGTCAAGAAGCTCTATTCGACTCAGTCTCATGACTTGTGTCCTTCGACCTGCGGTGATGTCCTGGAACGCCAGACCACTTCCTGGGCGGCATCGAATTTTCGGGTGGCCGCGCGCTTTCCGAGCCGCAGGCACGCGTACTGATAGCTGCGCAGAAACTTACGGAATTTGAGATCGTCGTAGCGCACCGCTCCGCGCAATGCGCTCAAAAGGTATCCCCACAGCATGGCAATGCTGCCGATCAAGATCGGATGCTTGGCGAATCGAAATATGGCGCTGGCCAGGAAGTAAGCGGGTGCGGTCCCCATGAAGTACTGCCCGTAGCCGGAACGAACTCGCCCCGTCCAGATGCCCTTTTGGCTTGATCCCATGGGGCGCAGATGAATGAATCTCAGGGCCTCGTCATCCACGCTCTCGGCGATCCAGCCAAGCATGCGGCACCGATGGCAATCGATGCCATCCCACATCACCTGGCGTACGAATCCTCCTATCTCATGGAAGCATTGAACCCGGTAGAACTTGGTCATTCCCACCGACATCTCGTCACCGCAAACCTCGGGAACCAGTTCACCGGTGCGGGCGGCCACGAAGTAGGGTTTCCCGGATGTTGTGCCAAGCCGAGGATTCGCTTCCATGCGCTCCATCAGCAGTTCGAAATAGCGCGGCGGCAGATCGAGGTCGAGGTCGAGCTTGCAGACGTAGCCGAATTCATCGACTGAGACCGTTTCCAAGCCTGCATAAAAGGCCTCGATCACCCCGGGCCCCACGCTCCGGCGACCGCGGTTCGCTCGGCGCACGACCTGCAGATACGGCATGCGGGAACGGTAGCTTTCCAGGATCGCGGTGGTATCGTCGGTAGACCCATCATCGACGACGACCCATAGCGCCGGCGGGATGCTCTGCGCCATGACACTATCGAGCGTGCGACGCATGTACTCTGCCTCGTCGCGACAGGGCGAAATCACTACGTACCTGCGGTTTGACACTCAGACTCTACCTTAGTAGCTCGCCGCATCGAGCGGCCCTTTTTGATTCGAGATAGCTGACAGAACACCGGGCGCGTCAAATGCAGTCAGAGACATATTTTCCGGCAGACGATAGCAGAATTCGATGTGGGACAGGTGGCGTCACGTCATTTCCGTGCACTGTTTATCACTACATTTTTGCTACAGCTGTCAGGTTCCGGTCCCCAGATGCAGAGCGCGGCGCGTGCTGACTATGCCGCTGGGAGGGGGACCCACCCGCTTGCCGAAGGTCGTTTGGACTTAATGATCCCGGCCTAGTGACGCCTATCGCGGTAGTTTCAACGATTGCAGTAATTTCAACGCTTGACCGGAAGAATCGATACTCTCCCACGCGATTGAAATAGTACTATAGGATTGGTGTTTTGCCCGGTTGGGCAGCGGTTAAGATTCCCAGGTTTTTCGGAGGTTTAGGCGTGTCAAGTCGCTCGGTCACCGTCAAATCCGGGCTATGGGTGCTGTTCTGGTCGTTTTGCTGTTTGGCCGTACATGCGGCGCAATCCTCCCGTGGGAACTCCTCGCCACCGCCGCCGGCCAATTCACCGCCGCGTATCATCCAAATCGGGCCCGGCGATAGCGTCAGCATTCAAGTCTACGGCCAGGCCGATATGAGCACGGTCGTCTACGTGTCAGACGATGGAACGATTCCCGTGCCGCTGGCCGGCCCAGTTCAAGTCGCGGGGCTGTCCCCGGCAGAGGCCAGCAAGCGGATTGAAAAAGCCCTCAAGGACGGAAATTTTTTAGTCGATCCCCACGTTACACTCACGGTCACGGTGTCGCGTAGCCAAAGGGTTAGCGTTCTGGGGCAGGTCGGAAAGCCCGGCTTGTACCCGATCGAGGCGAACACGACGATATTCGATCTGCTGGCGCTCGCGGGCGGCTCCTTGGATACCGCATCGGAGGAAATCTTCCTGCTGCGCGCCGATGCCAGCGGGACCGTGCAACGCTACCCCATCAATCTCAAGGGACTGGACCAGGCCAAGGGCGTGGTTCCGGGGCAGACCCTTCGGGGAGGCGACTCGCTGTTCGTACCGAAGGCCGATCAGTTCTATATCTATGGTGAAGTCACCACTCCGAACAAATACCGGGTTGAGCCGGACATGACGGTGGTTCAAGCGATTGCACGCGCCGGAGGTGTGACGCCTCGCGGCAGTGAACGGCGCGTCGATATCAAGCGCTTGGTCGATGGTAAGTACGTCACGGTGAAGGCCAAGTTGAACGATCCGGTCAAGCCGGATGACGTCATTCATGTGAAGGAGAGCATCTTTTGAGAGAGCTGCGAAATCTACCGGTGCTCACGGCAGCGCGCGCAGAACCTGTGCCTCAGGACCTGATGCCTACGATCGACCATGATTCGGCACCTCCGGGCCTATCGCTCACGCAGGTATGGGCGATCGTACGCGCTCACCGTTGGCAGACAGTCATGATCGCGGCAGCGATCGTAATCTTGACGGCCGGCGTCGCGAAAATCATGCCGAAGACCTATGCTGCGACGGCCACTCTGATGGTGAACTACGAAACCACCGATCCGCTGGCGGCGCGCGGAATTCAAACGGGACCGGTGCCGGCGTATATCTCGACGGAAATGGAACTGATGCAGAGCAGCGCGGTGCTGCTGCCGGTTGTCGACAAACTCAATCTCACGGCCGACAAGGACTACGCGGCCGGCTACAGGAGCGGCGCCGGCGATCTTCGGGATTGGGCCAAGGATGCCTTGAGCAAAGGCCTCGAGGTCGAACAAGGCCGTTTCGGCAGTCAGTTGATCTATGTCACGGCCTCGGCGCGTGATCCGGTTCGTGCGGCCGCCATCGCAAACACCGTCGCCGACACCTATTTGGAGCAGCAACATCAGCGTATCCATGGACCTGCGTCGGAGAGGGCGAAGAACTATGCCGAAGAACTCGCCGAGCTCAAACACAAAGTCAGCGTCGCGCAAGATGCAGTAACCTCGTTCAGACAAAGATCTCGTGTCACCGATGCAGCGGCGCAGACCACCAATGTCGAGGGAGACTTGCTCACGAGTCTCGAACAGCGTTACCAGGAAGCGCAAAACCAACGCCGTGCCGCGGAAGTGGCAGCCGACGCCGATCGAACGAGCAGCCGGGCAGTTGCGGCTTCAACGCTCATCCAGGGCCTGAAAACCCAGCTCAACGACCAAAAGACCAAGCTGGCTCAGTTGCGCGCGACCATGGGATCAGCGCATCCGAAGGTCATAGAACTCGAGAGTCAGATCGCCGCAACACGTAAGGCTTTGAACGATGAAATTGCGGCGAGCGGCAACAACGCTTCGTCCGATCTGGCCGGGGCGCGACAACTGGAGCAAAAATTGGCTGCCGCGGTGGAAGAACAGCGGGCCAAGGTGCTCGCCGTTCGAAAACTGCAGGATGAAGGCACCAAGTACGTGCTCGAATTGGAGTCCGCGCAATCGGTTTATAAGCGCGCCTTGGACGGATACGATCAGATCATGTTCGCCTCCGGCGCGCACGATACCAATGTGCAATTCATCAGTCGCGCAGTTCCAGCCCCGAAGGCGATCAAACCCAACAAGATAAAGCTGGTATTCCTCGGCATGCTTGCCGGCCTATTGGCCGGCTTGGGGGCGCCCTTCGCCTATGAACTAATCCTCGATCGTCGGGTGCGTTGCCGCGATGACTTCGAGCGCGGCTTCGGCATACCCGTCTTGAGCGAGTTCGATGCCATCGAATTCGCCCGGAGCAGGGCGTGAGCACCCCCTACTCCAAGGAAGTACCGGATACGGAGTCGAGTGGCGCGGACCTCGATTTGAGGACCGCCTTGATCTCGCGATTCAAATTGTCGCCGGAGAAGATCAAGGCCGTCCAGGATCTCATGCCTCTGGAATCCTTGGGCTTCGTCGATGCCGCGCTGCGCCTCGGATTCATCACGCAAGATCAGGTCGACGATGCTCTGGTGTGGGCGAAACGCCGTCAATCTGAAGCGGCCGGCGGCTTGGTCGAGACGGCGATCCGCAAGATATCGGACAACCGTCAGATAATACTGGCGCAGGGCGAGATGGTAAGGCCCGGCGCGCAGCTCATCTTGGCGCATGACCCGGACAACCCACGAAGCGAGAAAATCCGCGCGCTGCGCACGGAATTGCTGTTGCTCAGCGAAGTCAGCAGCCACGCCAACACCATCGCCCTGTTGAGCGCAAGCGGGGGTGAGGGCCGCTCTCAGTTGGCGGCGGAGCTTGCGATCTCATTCTCTCAGCTTGGAAGGCGCACCTTGCTGGTCGATGCCGACCTGCGCCTGCCCAAACAGCACATCCTCTTCGGCTCGACCAACGAAAACGGCCTCGGCGAGGCGATCTCACGCAATCAGAAAGCGTGGTTTCATCCCGTCAATGGGCTACCGCAACTATCGTTGTTGACCGCGGGCACCACCCCGCCCAATCCATTGGAGTTGCTGTCGGACGGCCGATTTTCGAGAATTCTGCAGGATTGGCGCAAGACATTCGAATTCGTGATTTTGGACACCCCGCCGATCAAGGATTACGCCGACGGATTGGCGATTGCGACGCTGGCTGGGAAAGTCATTGTACTATCCCGCGCGCAGCGCACCTCCTATTACGAGACGCGAGAGCTGTTGCGTCGGCTCGGAAGCACCCAATCACAAATTCTCGGTGCCGTCATCAATCACTTCTAGTTTCGGCAGCTCGCGTTGCCGCGCGTCTTTTAGCGCGCCGGCGGAGCAGGTTTTTTCGCCAGCACTTCGACGCCGATGATCGTTCCCGAATAATTGTATAGCTCGAAGTTCGAACTGCGGCGCGCATAGTTCGCATAGGGCTGGATCAGCATCCAACGCGTCACCTGATAATTCAATTTAAACGTGGCTGCGGGGCTTCTGTCGCGACGTCCCAATATATCTGACCCGGGTATCGTTTGGCCGGTGAATTTCGACCAAGTCTCCGAAAATCCAAACGCCAGTCCGGTCTTGAACGTGGCCTGATAATTGAACGTGGCATTGAGCGTTGAATCCAATTCCGATCCGCCGGCGCCGATATAGCTGTTGACCGCCCTCGTGTAGCCGACACGAACCGATGTCTTTCCGCTGAATCGCCTGGAGTAGCCCAGTGCACCGGTAATGGCGGAAACGTTTCCCTGGTTCAAATCCTGATTACGCTGAGTATGGCCGACCGACCCGTCGAAGGAGGACAGCCCCGTGGCCGCATAGGCCGCCGTCAGATCGACGTCGGTTTGATTGTAAGTACCGATCAACGGGGCGTTTCGGTATTTACCGTCGATGTAATCCGTGGAAATTCCATAAGTGAGATTCGAAAAGCCGAGGTACTTTAATGCCACGAGACCTGTCGTCTCGGTAAGTCCGTAGTTCGGATAACCTTGTATCGGTGCGTCGAGATCGTGATAGTCGACGCTCGTTTCGAGCCGCCACTCGGGCGAGATGCCGACGTTGAATTTGCCGATCGCATGCCGTTCCAAGTTGATCGCCAGCGCCGTTTGCGTATCGCGATTCGCAAACGACGCCATGTAGCGCTCAAAACTTCCGAGAAAGGTGCCGTCGAAAGCACTCAACAGTTTCCAATCGAGCCCGGCCTTCGCCAAGTATTCGTAGTGGCTCAACTCATCGAAATGATCGTATCGGAAATAGCGGCCTTCGACAGTGCTGTACAGCCGTTGCCGGTCCCACAGATAGTCTTCTTCGAAGCCCACGACTGTCTTGAGGTCCGAATCGCTCAGCCTAAGATCGCCGTTGGCGACGAATGCCGCAGTGGAGTTCGGCAGTGCGAATACGTTGCTGTTGTGTTCGTATTGCTCACTTGCATACGGCAGAAAGACCGATCCGCCGTAAGAAGTCTGCGCTGCCAATATTCCGAAAAACAGCGCAAGTGATAACGCCCACCGGCGCTTGTCGAGCGCAATCATTTTTGAGTGACCCCGCATACCTCCCCCAAGTACGCACATTGCTTCAGCATTGTACCAGTATCATATACTAATAGAATCAAATATTTACAATGCCTTTGCAAGGCCGCTTATAGGGGTGGCCGCCGGAGGCGCGGCGTGACAGCGATTTGACGATTCTATCTCGCGACACGCCAGACAATGGTACCGTGAGCGCTGCTACCTGGAGAGTCGTGTGAATCAATACAAACCAAGCCCTTCCCTCGGGCGACCTTCTGCGTCCTCGCCCGAGGATTCGATGATGGACTTCCGGGCGCGGCTGGCACATCAACAAGCCGAATCCGCCGAACGGCGCCGGATGGACCTGGCCGAACAGTCCTCGCGCCTCAAGACGGCCGAGGAGCGTATCCGGATCTGGGAACGCGTTCACGAGGTCATTTTGCCCAAGGACCCCTCGCACCGGCTCATCGACATCATTGCCGCCAACACCGGGCTCACAAGTTCCGATGTTCACGAAGAACAGCACCGCCGGGCGGCGCAGCGAGCCGCCGTCTAAAGCGACCGAACAACGCCGGCGGTCAATCCAAGTATTTCGCCGGCGTCTTGCTGCGAATTTGTTCCCGTGTCACACCCGGTGCAAGTTCCGTCAGCCTAAACAGATCCTTGCGCGTGGGTCGCTGGAAGACTCCCAACTCGGTGATCAGCATATCGACGCAGTTGGCCCCGGTCAGAGGCAATTCGCAGCGCGGTTTGAATTTGGGAGTACCGTCCTTCGAGGTGTGCTCCATGACCACCGCCACACGCCTGACCCCTGCCACCAAGTCCATGGCACCGCCCATGCCTTTGACCACTTTGCCGGGCACCATCCAATTGGCCAAATCGCCGTTTTCAGCGACTTCCATGGCGCCGAGTACCGCGAAGTCGATGTGGCCGCCGCGGATCATGGCAAAGCTGTCGGCCGAGGAGAAGAATGACGTGGTGGGCAGGGCGGTTACCGTCTGCTTACCGGCATTGATCAAGTCCGGATCTTCCTCGCCCTCGAGGGGGAAGGGGCCGGTACCCAGCATGCCATTCTCCGATTGCAGCACCACATTCATGCCGGCTGGAATATAGTTGGCAACTAGCGTCGGAATACCGATCCCTAGGTTCACATAGAATCCATCCTGCAATTCTCGGGCAGCGCGCGCAGCCAGATCTTCACGCGACCACGGCACGGGTACCCTCCTCGCGCTTGCGCACGGTGCGCTTCTCGATCATTTTGCTGTAATTCACCCCTTGAATGATGCGGTGTACAAAGATGCCCGGGGTATGGATGGAGTCCCCGTCGAGCGTTCCCGGCGCAACCAGTTCTTCGACCTCGGCCACGGTAATTTGAGCGGCGGTGGCCATGTTGGGATTGAAGTTGCGGGCAGTCTTTCGATAGATCAAGTTACCCTCGGTGTCGCCCTTCCAGGCTTTGACCAGGGAAACATCGGCGACCAAGCCCTTCTCGAGGACATAGGTCTCGCCTTCGACGGTGCGTGTCTCCTTGCCCTCGGCCACCTGCGTGCCCGCACCCACCTTGGTGAAGAATCCATAGATGCCGGCGCCGCCGGCCCGAATGCGCTCCGCCATGGTGCCCTGGGGGTTGAACTCGATCTCCACCTCACCGGCCAAGTACTGCCGCTCGAATTCCTTGTTCTCACCGACATACGAGGAAATCATTTTGCGGATTTGACGGGCTTGCAGCAGCAATCCCAAGCCCACGCCATCCAGCCCCGCGTTATTGGACACCACCGTCAGATCACGCACACCGGAGGCATGTAGCGCCGCAATCAAATTCTCGGGTATTCCGCACACCCCGAAACCACCGCACATCACGGTCATGCCGTCCCTGACCACCCCGCGCAACGCCGACTCAGCGTCGGCATATACTTTTCGCGAATTCACAGAAAGTACCCGTCCAATCCGGCCTTGATGCTTGAATGTCTATCGGTCACGAATAACGCTCGCTAGTAGCGGTACTGCTCGGCCTTGTACGGTCCCGTCCGCTCGACACCGATGTACTTCGCCTGCACGTCGGTCAACTCGGTCAATTGCGCGCCTAACTTGGAAAGCTGCAATCGAGCGACCTTCTCGTCCAGATGCTTCGGCAGTACATAGACGCCGATCGGATATTGCTTCGTGTTGGCAAATAATTCGATTTGCGCCAGCACCTGATTCGCAAACGAGGAGCTCATCACGTAGGAGGGATGGCCCGTGCCGCAACCTAAGTTCACCAAGCGGCCCTCCGCCAGCAGAATGATGCGTTTGCCGTCGGGGAAGATAATGTGATCGACCTGGGGCTTGATGTTTTCCCAGGTGTACCGGCGTAGCGCAGCGACCTCGATTTCATTGTCGAAGTGGCCGATGTTGCACACGATGGCCTGATCCTTCATGCGCTTCATGTGATCGTGGGTGATGACGTGGAAATTGCCGGTGGCCGAGACGAAGATATCGGCCTTGTCCGCGGCGTAATCCATGGTGACGACCCGGTAGCCCTCCATCGAGGCCTGCAGCGCGCAGATAGGATCGATTTCCGTGACCCACACTTGAGCGGACAGGGCGCGCAGGGCCTGCGCCGAGCCCTTGCCCACATCCCCGTAACCGCACACCACGGCCACCTTACCCGCGATCATGACATCGGTGGCACGCTTGATGGCATCCACCAAGGACTCGCGGCAACCGTACAAATTGTCGAACTTCGACTTGGTGACCGAATCATTCACGTTGAAGGCCGGGAACGCGAGCTGCCCATCCTTGGCCATTTGATACAGCCGCTTCACGCCGGTGGTGGTCTCTTCGGTAACGCCCTTGATCTTGGCCAGACGCGTCGAATACCACTTCGGATCGACCTTGAGCTTGGACTTGATGGCCGCGAACAGCAGCTCTTCCTCTTCGTTGCCGGGCTTCGCCAGGAGCGAGGCGTCCTTTTCCGCGCGGGCACCCAAGTGCAGCAGCAGCGTGGCATCGCCGCCGTCGTCCAAAATCATGTTCGAATGTCCGCCATCCGGCCACTCGAAAATACGATGGGTGTAATCCCAGTAATCCGCCAGGGACTCGCCCTTCACCGCAAACACCGGCGTGCCGCCCGCCGCAATCGCCGCGGCGGCGTGATCTTGCGTCGAATAAATGTTGCAGGAGGCCCAGCGCACCTGCGCTCCCAGCGCATTCAAGGTCTCGATGAGCACGGCCGTTTGAATGGTCATGTGCAAGGAACCGGTGATGCGCGCGCCGCGCAGCGGCTGCCGCGCAGCGAATTCGTGGCGAATAGCCATGAGACCCGGCATTTCGGTCTCCGCAATCTTGATTTCCTTGCGTCCCCAACTTTCCAGCGCAAGGTCTTTGACCACGAAGTCGTTCTTAAGATTGATGGCTGCGTTCATTGATATCTCCTTGAGCGGCCTTAAGCGGCGCGCGTCGCTTTGAATTCAGCGGCGAGAGTGCCCGCCTTGTGGGTCCGCTCCCAGCTGAACTCCTCCTCCTTGCGGCCGAAGTGTCCGTAAGAAGCGGTTTTCTGATAGATCGGCCGCGCCAAATCCAACATTTCGCGCAGTCCAAACGGCGTGAGATCGAAATGCGCGCGCACCAGTTGCGTCAGGCGCGCATCCGAGAGTTTTCCGGTACCGAAGGTTTCCACCATGATGGACGTGGGCTCGGCGACGCCGATGGCATAGGAGACTTGCACCTCGCAGCGCTCGGCCAAGCCTGCGGCCACGATATTTTTGGCGACGTAGCGCGCGGCATAGGCCGCCGAGCGATCGACCTTCGAGGGGTCCTTGCCGGAAAAGGCACCGCCGCCGTGGCGTGCAAATCCACCATAGGTATCCACGATGATCTTGCGGCCGGTGAGGCCGCAATCGCCCACAGGTCCGCCAATGACGAAACGGCCGGTGGGATTGATGTGGTACTTGGTGCGCTTGTCGATCCATTTCGCCGGCAGCACGGGCTTTAGGATCTCTTCCATGACCGCTTCACGCAACTGCTTGGTGCTGATGTCATCCGAATGCTGCGTGGACAGCACCACGGCCTCCAGGCCCACCGGCTTGTCGTTCTCGTACCGCAGGGTGACCTGGCTCTTGGCATCCGGCCGCAGCCAGGGCAGCTTGCCGTTCTTGCGCACCTGCGCCTGCCGCTTGACGAGGCGATGCGCCAGGGTGATGGGCGCCGGCATGAGCACATCGGTCTCGTTCGTGGCATAGCCGAACATCAGACCCTGGTCGCCCGCGCCCTGCTTGCGCTCGTCCTTGCGATCGACGCCTTGCGCGATGTCCGGCGACTGCTTGCCGATGATGTTGAGCACCCCGCAGCTTGCGCCGTCGAATCCCATGTCGGAGGTGTCGTAGCCGATGTCCAGCACGGTCTTGCGCACCAGGGCTTCGACGTCCACCCAGGCACTGGTCGTCACCTCGCCGGCCACGATGACCACGCCGGTTTTGACCATGGTTTCGCAAGCCACGCGGCCCTTGGGGTCCGCCGCCAGAATGGCATCCAGCACGGCGTCGGAGATTTGGTCGGCAACTTTGTCCGGATGGCCTTCAGAGACCGATTCCGAGGTGAAAGAGAAGTTTCTGCTCATGAGTCGAAATCCTTGCGAATTAGCCGAAATTGTCCCGGTACCGTCGATCGAACTCGGCCCGGGTAAAGCGGTGGTTCTGCGGTCCGCGCGATTCAATCTTGATCGCGCCCATCAAAGAGGCCATCCGGCCGATGACTTCCCAATCGAGGCCCCGCAGCAACCCGTGAATTAGACCAGCCCGATAGGCATCCCCGCAACCCGTGGGGTCGACCACCCCGTTGGGCGTGGCGGCCGGGATGGTCAAGGTCCGCCCTGCGGTATAAATCACCGATCCCTTGGCCCCCAGGGTCACGATCAGGGCATCCACCTGCGATGCCACCTCGGCAGCCGTCATGCCGGTTTTCTGCTGCAGCATCCCCCACTCGTAGTCGTTGACGGCCACCCAGCGGGCCTGCCGAATGAAGGTCTTGAGTTCATCGGCCCCGAACATCGGCATCCCCTGGCCGGGATCGAAGATAAACGGGATCGACGCTGCCGCGAATTGCGCGGCATGTTCGATCATGGCCTGGCGGCCATCCGGCGCGACAATGCCAAGCGCGATGGCTGAACCCGCATCCGCCACCTTGTTCCGATGAGCAAATTGCATGGCACCGGGATGAAAGGCGGTGATCTGATTGTCGTCCAAATCCGTGGTAATGAAGGCCTGCGCCGTAAAGGTATCCTCCACGACCTGGATGTGCTCGACCTCGAGCCCCTGCGCGACCATGCGCTCCCGGTAAGGCGCGAAATCATGCCCCGCGGTGGCCATGGGGATGCCCCGGTCACCCAGCAAATTCAAAGAGTAGGCGATATTCGCTGCGCAGCCGCCGAATTCCCGGCGCATGTCCGGCACCAGGAACGACACATTCAAGGTATGCAGCTTGTCCGGCAGGATGTGGGCTTTGAAGCGGTCGGGAAACACCAAAATGGTGTCATAGGCCACGGAGCCGCAAATCAACGCAGCCCCCTCTTTCGATAAAATCTGCGCCATCTATCACCGGGGTCAGTGCAAACGGCTATTGTACAGGCTGGGTAAAAGGGTGATTTATGAAAAGGTCAAGATTCTGACCCTCGGACGGCAGATCTGCGGCCACTGGAACGGGGCCGCCGGATACGAGTGGTTGGTCACCAACGGCTTGGGCGGTTACGCATGCGGCACCGTTGCGCTCGCCAACACCCGCCGTTACCACGGATTTCTCATGGCCAGCCTCAAGCCCCCGGTGCAGCGCACGCTGCTCGTGGCCAAAATCGACTTGAGCGTCGAGTACCTCGGGCAAGTGACCGCTCTGTCGGCAAATGAATTCGTCGACGGCACGATCAGCCCGCAGGGCTTCATCCATTTGGAGTCGTTCACCGTACTTGACGGCATACCGACCTGGCGCTTTTGCGTGGCCGACGCGCTCCTGCAGCAACAGATTTTCATGGCGCCGGGCGCCAACACCAGCTATCTCCGTCTGGCCGTGTTGAGGAGTTCGGCGCCGCTGCGCGTCACACTCAAACCCTTCGTCACCTATCGTGACTATCACAGCCTCGGAATAGGACCCCGGCCCTTCCAACTGGAGCCAGGTGCCGATCGCTGCCTGATTCAGGCCTTTGACGGTGCCCGGCCCTACCGCCTCCTGGTGAGCCACGGCGCTTTCACCCCAACGCCCGAATGGTATTGGCACTTCTGGCATCGGGAAGAAGCACTGCGCGGGCTGGACGCCGCAGAGGATCTATTCTTCCCGGGCACCTTCGGCGCCGATCTGACGCCTGAGGTGGCGCTCTGTTTCATCGCCACCGCAGAGACTTCCGCGCCGGCCGCCGGCGATGAGGTACTGAAGGGCGTCGAAGCCAAAGCCAAGGCACTGAGCGCATCTCTCCCGAGCACCGCGCCCGGCTGGATACGCAGCTTGGCGAGCGCGTCGGATCAGTTCATCGTGCGGCGCGATGCCCCCGCAGGCGCCACCAGCATCATCGCCGGATATCCCTGGTTCGCCGACTGGGGCCGCGACACCATGATTGCCCTGCCAGGCCTTGCGACTGCCTTGAGACGCTACGACATCGCGGCCGGCATTTTTAGAACCTACGCATCGTTCGTCGATCGAGGCATGCTGCCGAATCGCTTCCCCGACGGCGGCGAGGCGCCTGAGTACAACACCGCGGATGCGACCTTGTGGATGTTTCACGCGCTGGATGACTACTTCCAGGCAACGCACGACGCGACATTGCTGAGCGATCTGTTCCCGGTGCTCACGACCATCATTCGCGCGCATGCCGAGGGCACGCGTTATGGCATCCACGTGGACCCGCGGGACGGCCTGTTGTGCGCCGGCGAGCCCGGCACCCAGCTGACCTGGATGGATGCCAAGCATGGCGATGAAGTATTCACACCGCGCACGGGTAAGGCGGTGGAGATCAACGCGCTGTGGCTCAATGCACTCCGCGTAATGGTCGGCTTCGCCGAACATATGGGTAGCCAAGGCGACCAGCGATTCTGCGCACAGCTGCTGGATCGCGCCACTTCGAACTTCGGCCGCTTCTGGAATGCCGAGCGCTCGTGCCTATACGACGTCATCGACGTAGATGGCGGCAGCGCACGCGACGATCGGGTCAGACCTAATCAGATTCTGGCGATCTCCCTGCCCCACTGCGTCCTTTCAGCCGCGCAAATGCGTGCCGTGGTGATTCGCTGCGGCCAAGAACTCCTCACCAGCTTTGGACTGCGCAGCTTGAGCCCCTCCGCACCAGGATACATCGGACAGTATGCCGGCAACCCCCGCCGGCGCGACGCCGCGTATCACATGGGCACGGCGTGGGGCTGGCTGCTCGGACCCTACGCTCGCGCGCATTTTCAGGTGTACGGCGACGCTCGCACGGCGCAGTCGTTGCTCGAGTCCATGGCCACGCATGTGCACGGCGCTTGCATCGGCACCATAGGCGAAATATTTGATGGTGACGCACCTCACACTGCACGCGGCTGCTTCGCGCAGGCCTGGAGCGTCGCTGAGATACTGCGCTCATGGATCTATCTCGAGCGCCGGATCTCGAAGGCCCAAGGGAGTATTGATTGAATATCGAACGAGAGCGTCAACTCGCCCATGTGGTCGGCCCCGACGGCTGGAAGCACTGGGGACCCTACTTGAGCGAGCGTCAATGGGGCACCGTGCGGGAGGACTACAGTCCCGGCGGTACCGCCTGGGAATATTTTCCGCACGATCATGCGCGCAGCCGTGCCTACCGCTGGGGAGAGGACGGCATCGCCGGCATTTCCGACGCCGAGCAGCTGGTCTGTCTCTCCTTGGGGATGTGGAACGGGGCCGACCCGATTTTGAAAGAGCGCCTGTTCGGCCTCACCAATGCCGAAGGCAATCACGGCGAGGACGTCAAGGAGCATTACTACTACCTGGATGCCACGCCGACGCATTCCTACTTGAAGATGCTCTACAAATATCCGCATCGCGAATTTCCCTACGCGGATCTGGTGGCGGAGAATCGGCGGCGCGGCGCCGATGTTCCGGAGTACGAGCTTTTGGACACGGGCGTGTTCGCGGAGAATCGGTATTTCGACGTGTTCGTCGAATACGCCCAGATCGAACCGGGCGATATTCTCATGAAGGTCACCGCGTGGAACCGCGGGCCGAGCGCCATCTTGCATCTCATTCCGCAACTGCTGTTTCGCAACACCTGGAGCTGGGATCCAGGCTGCGAAAAGCCGCAGCTGCGTGCGGCCGAGGACGGCGCCATTGCCATCGAGCCCGGTGGCTTTGGCGTGAGCCGCCTGTATTTCGACGGCGACGCCGAAGTTCTCTACACGGAGAACGAGACCAATGCGCGGCGGCTTTGGAACTACGGCGAGACCGGGTATTTCAAGGATGCGTTTCACGAGCGCATCATCGGCGGTCATCGCGATCGGGTGAACCCGGCATGCGTCGGCACCAAGGCCGGGGTCTGGTATCGATCCACCCTCCCCGCGGGCGGCAAACAGGAACTGCGGCTGCGCTTGACGCGCCGCGAGGTCGGCGATCCGTTCGAAGACTTCGACAGCCACATCCGTCAGCGGCATCGCGAGGCCGATGCCTACTATGCGGATCTGCAAAGAGACATCGCCTCCGTCGATGAGCGCACCATCCAGCGTCAGGCCTTCGCCGGACTGATCTGGAGCAAGCAGTTTTATTATCTCGACGTGCCTCGCTGGCTCAAGGGTGATCCCGGCCAGATGAAGCCGCCGGATTCGCGCCTACATGGACGCGATTCGGATTGGAGCAACCTCAACAACGCCGACATCCTCTCGATGCCGGATAAGTGGGAATATCCCTGGTACGCCTCCTGGGACCTGGCATTTCATTGCATTCCCTTTGCGCTGATCGACGCGCCGTTCGCCAAACATCAACTCGTCCTGCTGACCCGCGAATGGTACATGCACCCCAATGGGCAGATTCCTGCGTATGAATGGGCATTCAGCGATGTGAACCCGCCGGTGCATGCCTGGGCGACCTGGCGCGTGTACCAAATCGACCGCAAGCAGAACGCCGGCCGGGGCGACCTGGAATTCCTCGAGCGGGTATTTCACAAGCTCATGCTGAACTTCACCTGGTGGGTGAACCGCAAGGACACCCTGGGACGCAATATTTTCCAGGGCGGGTTTCTAGGATTGGACAACATCGGCGTGTTCGATCGCAGCGCTCAATTGCCCACCGGCGGCTACATCAATCAATCCGACGGCACCAGCTGGATGGCGATGTATGCCCTGAACCTCATGCGTATCGCCCTGGAGCTCGCGGAGCACAACCATGTGTACGAAGACATCGCGAGCAAATTCTTCGAGCACTTCCTGAACATTGCCGCGGCGATGAATTCCATCATCAGCGAGGATGTCGGCCTGTGGGACGATGAGGATCAATTCTTCTACGACGTCCTGTGCCTGCCCGACAACCGGCGCGTGCGCCTGCGGATTCGCTCCATGGTGGGACTGATACCGCTGTTCGCGGTGGAAACCTTGGAACCCGAGCTGCTGGAGAGGCTGCCGGGATTTCGCCGCCGCCTGGAATGGTTTCTGATGCATCGCCCCGATCTCGCCGGCCTGGTGTCGCACTGGCAATCGCCGGGGCGCGGCGAGCGCCGCCTGCTGTCGCTGCTGCGCGGCCACCGCATGAAGATGCTGCTGAAACGCATGCTGGATGAGTCCGAATTCCTGTCCGACTTCGGCGTTCGCGCCCTATCCAAGGCGCATCTTGAACACCCGTTCGAGCTGAACGTGGACGGTATCAGAGAATCCGTGCGCTATACCCCGGCGGAATCCGAGACCCGGCAGTTCGGTGGTAACTCCAATTGGCGTGGACCGATCTGGTTTCCGATGAATTTCCTCATCATCGAGTCGCTGCAAAAATTCCACCACTACTACGGCGATGACTTCAAAGTGGAATGCCCCACCGGCTCGGGAAACTTTCACACCATCAACGAGGTAGCGATCGAATTGTCGCATCGCCTGTCGCGCATTTTCTTGAAGGACGACAAGGGCGAGCGGCCCGTGCTACGCCACCAGCCGCAATTGCAAACCGATCCTTACTACCAAGACTGCATTCCGTTCTACGAATACTTCCACGGCGACAGCGGCCGCGGTGTGGGCGCATCGCATCAGTCCGGATGGACGTCGCTGATCGCCAAGCTGCTCATGCCGCGGGCGTAGGCGTAGTCAATGGGGCAAGCCCCGCCTATCAAGGCTTGCGCGCGGGATCGGCAACTCGCCAGCTCAGCTTCAGGTTGAGCCAGAAGTTCCACCCGGTCACGACGATGATGGCGACGGCATTGGCGACGTAGCGGTTCATGCCGAGTAGATTGAATTGCAGATTCAAAAGCACCGTATTCAGCACCAGGCCGGCGAGGCAAATGAGCTGAAACTTGGCAAATCGTCGCAACCGATCCTTGGCACCTAACTGCCGAGCCGAGATGTCGCCGAACGTCCACGCATCGTTCCAGACGAAATTATTGATGAGCGCAACCTCGGAGGCGATCAATTTGCTGCGCGTCAGGCCCCAGCCGAGCATGGTCGGATCGCTGAGCAGAAATAGCAGCCCCATGTCGACCACGACGCCGCTGCACCCCACCGCCGCGAAGCGGACGAATCGGCTGATCGGCAGCGCCGAGAATCTTAAGCGCAGCAAATGGCGCAGATAGTCCACATAGACCGTGCGCGTCACCTTGCTCTCGCCATGGTCCCTCTCGCGAAAAACGTAAGGCACCTCACCGATCCAACGGCACTGCCCACGCCCCAGTACTTCGATCAGTATCTTGTAGCCCAGAGGATGAAGATCGACGCCTTGGATGGCGCTGCGCCGAACCATGAAATAACCGCTCATGGGGTCCGTCACCCGGCCCACCACCCCCGGCAGGACAACCAAACCGATGAGCTGCGCGCCGCGCGAAATGAAGCGTCGGAAAATGCTCCAATCGCTGACGCCCCCGCCTTCGATGTAGCGCGTGGCGACCGCGATGTCTGCGCCACGGTCCATGACCTTGCACAGATCCAGCGTAACTTCCGGCGGATGTTGAAGATCCGCATCGATGACTGCCAGAATGTCCCCTCGAGCGGCTTGCCAACCCCTGATCACGGCCGTGGACAGACCCCGCTCATGCTCTCTGCGCATGACGCGCAAGCTGGGGTAATCCGCGGTCAACCGATGAGCCAGCTCCCAGGTCCTGTCGGGACTATTGTCATCGACGACGATGATCTCGTAGCGGTGCGGGAAAGCGCGGTCCAGCAACTCCGTCAGGCGACGCACCATCTCCGCAATGTTCTTCGATTCACGGTAGGTGGGAACGATGACCGACAAATGCAGAGAGTCGGTAGAGCCCGCAGACTTCGGGTCAATCCGATAGGGGCCGATGGGAACGCCGATAAGCGGGGCTAGACTGCTTTTTTCGGAGGCCATTTAAGCGTTCTTGGGCATCAATGCTTCGCTCTCCGCCATGGCGCGCCGATGGGCGGGCCGTTCGGTCACCTTGGCCATATAGGCAGCAAACGCCGGGCGCGGCTCGACGGCTTTCATCATCAGCCCCCAGCCGATGGCCGAGCCCAGGTAAACATCCACGGCGCTGAATCGTTCGCCGAGAACAAAGGGCCCGGGACTGATCGCCTTTTCCAGGGTATTCAGCGTGTCGGCGTAGTTGCCGTAACTTAGCGCCGCCGGCCGGCTCGGTGGCGGCCGCGAGAACATCTGATCGATGATGGCCGGTTCCACGCAGCCGGCCCCGAAAAACAGCCAGCGCAGATAGGTCCCGCGCTTCGGATCGTCGGTCGCCGGTGCCAGTCCTGCTGCCGGAAAGGCATCGGCCAAGTAGGCGCAGATGGCCGCGCACTCGGTAACCACCGTGCCGCGATGAACGATGGCGGGAATTTTTCCCATGGGGTTGATGGCGAGGAAATCGGGTGACTTGTGCTCCCTCTTGTTGAAATCCACCACCTTGATTTCATACGGCGCATTCACTTCCTCCAGCATCCAATGCACAATCCGGCCCCGCGACTGCGGGTTGTGGTAGAAGGCGATGGTGTCGGTCATGGCAACTCCGGACGTGGGCGAGAGATTTTCAGTGGATTCTACTACCGATCGGCGCAGCGCCGACGTCCGATCCCCCATCCTGGTTCTCTTGCCCGGCTTGGATGGCACCGGCAAATTATTTGCTGAGTTCTTGAAGGTGATTCAGGGCCGCATCGACACCCGCGTCGTGAAGGATCATGCGCGGCATTGCGCACGCTCAGCGGGTCGACATCGAGGGTCCGCATCTGTTGCTGCAGACCTGCGCCGCGCCATGCGCGGCTGCGGTGCTGTCGTCTATGCGCAAGCACTCTGGAAAACGCGCGCCTGCCCAGGCGATCGGGCAGCACGGTATGGCTCCGAATCCTTAAACAACGCGCGGCGGCTATTAATGTTATCCAGAAACCTTTGGAAGGTCAGCCGTAGCAAATGCGGGTGCCCGAGCGACGGGCACCCTTTCTCGACAATCAGCTTACGACTTGTGCTCGGCCTTCCACTTCTCGACGGCCGCCATGGTGTTCTCGACATGCTTGTCGGGATTCAAGGCGGTGTACTCATAAATGATCTTGCCGTTCGGCGCGATCACATAGGAAGTGCGGTTGGCATATTCAGGCTTGATCGCCAGGATGGCATCGTATGCCTTGGTGATCTTCTGATCCGCATCGGCGGCCACCGCAAACTTGTTGCGGCATTCGCTCACGGAGAATTTGTTGAGCGTATCGATGGGATCATGCGAGACGCCGATCACGGTCGCACCCAGTGCCTTGAACTTGTCGGTGGCCTCGGCAAAGTTGTGCGCTTCGATGGTGCAGCCGGTGGTGAACGCCGCCGGATAGAAGTACAGAACCACCGGACCGGTCTTCAGTGCGTCGGCCAAGGAGAAGGTGAACGGCTTGCCGGCAAGGGTCGCCTGGGTGGTGAAATCGGGTGCCTGAACGCCTGGCGCAAGTGCCGCGTACAAGGGCGCGGCAAGTGCCGCACTGCTCAGGGCAAAAATCATAAGACGCTTCATGGTAAGAGTTCCTTTGGAGCTGACATTAGCTCGGTGGGAAGTCTGCGCCATCCCCGGCAAATTGCATCTCGCCGCGTCTACAGAATGGACGCCGCGCGAAAGGCTAGCGGTTCGGACTTGCGCGCGCGAACACAAGGAATCAAAGCGATCTTCTTCATTGGCATGACTCGATGCCCATTGGATGTTGTTGCCATGCAACAGAGCGACGGCCCGGGCCTGCCTTTGAAAGGTTGGGGATTTGGTTAGATAATGGGTATATAACCATAATCCACCCATTATCCATCCAATGTGGTTAGATAATGGGTATATAACCATCCTGCCCATCGCGGAGCATTTGAAAATGACCATTCCGCTTCTTGCCGAAACAATCCTCCAATACCTGGCAACCCAAAGAGCACGGGGAAGACTGAGCATCGGAGCACGAGAGCTGGCAGAACGCCTTCACATACCGCGGACATCTCTCAATCGGCATCTGATCAAAATGACCGAGGAAGGAGTACTGACCCGTACAGGGGTTGGGCCTTCAACTGCTTACCAAATCACGGCGACCGCTGAGTCGGCACGCACTATTGCAAACGAAACCGTGGCGGACCCCAAAATGCCGGCAGATCTTACTTGGGGGGCCTCGGCCCGGACCCTGCTGGCGAACCTGCGCGCACCCCTTGGACTTCGAACTCCGGTGTCCTATCAGCGGCAGTTTGTCGACGGATACCGCCCTAACGAATCCTCGCTCCTCCCGGCAAGTCTCGCCGTTGCGTTATACGAGCAAGGCCGACTACAGGGACAACAGCCCGCAGGAACCTATGCACGTCGGGTGCTCGAGCAGCTCCTCATCGACCTAGCATGGTATTCGTCCCGCTTGGAAGGCAATGGCAAGAGTCTACTCGACACGCGCGAGCTATTTTTAAGGGGACGTTCGCCCGGTGACGACATCGATGCCACCATGCTCTTGAACCATAAAGATGCCATCGAATTCATTGTCGATGCCGTACCCACCTACGGCATTACCCTGCCAGTGGTTTGCAACGTGCAGAGCACTTTGATGAGTGGATTGCTGGCAAACCCAGCCGCACTTGGCGCGATTCGTAGCACGATCGTGAATATTTCCGATACGGTTTATGTTCCTTCACAGGTGCCCGCTCTGCTCGACGAGATGCTCCGTGCAATTGTCGAGAAGGCCCGTGCCATTAGAAATCCCGTTGAATGCGCGTTCTTTCTGTGGGTGAACATCGCCTATTTACAACCGTTTGAAGATGGGAATAAGCGTACTAGCCGGCTGGCCTCGAATCTTCCGCTCCTGTTATCGAACTGTGCGCCTCTGTCCTTTCTGGACGTCGAACCTTCGGACTACGCGATGGCGATGCTCGGTGTGTACGAACAACAAGACGTATCGTTGGCAGCTGATTTATTTGATTGGACCTACCGGCGCTCGATTGCAAAATATCGGGCTATTCTGGCATCCATGGGGGCGCAGGATCCTTTGCGCGCCAAGTATCGTGAGTACCTCAGTGATGCCATCCGGCAGATCGTTGTCACAGGATCTACCCTCCCCGTAGCGGTCGAGGCGCTGGCAATTCCAAATGTCGATCGGCCGGCGTTCATCGAGCTTTTACGTATCGAACTCGCAAACCTCGAGCCTTACAATTGCGCACGTTACCGACTGACCATCAATAAGACCGAAGAGTGGATTGCCCATGGCAGGTTGGCATAGCAAGGCATGCCCGAGCCCCGGCGTCGCGCAGGGACTCGATGGCTACTTCAATACCGCCTTGATCTCGCTGACGACACGCTCCACGTCCTCATCGCGCATGGCCGGGAACAAGGGCAAGGTCACAGTCTCGCGTCCGACGCGCGCCGCCACCGGTGTATCTTCCTCGCGATAGCCCGCCTCCCGATAAAACTTGAGACTGGGAATACTCGGATAGTGCACGCCGATGCCGATGCCGCGCTCCGCCATGGCCTTCTGAAATCCCACCCGCGTCATGCCGCGCGCGGCAAAGTCGATCAATATCTGAAACATGTGCCAGCTATGTCCGGAATCGCCGCGTGCCGGCATTACCGCGCCGGTGAAGCCCTGGAATGCGTCGAAGTAGCGGCCCGCCAGATCCAAGCGGCGGGCATTGAAGCCGTCCAAGCGCCGCAGTTGGTCAATGCCGATTTGCGCCGCCACATCGGTCAGATTGCTCTTGGCGCCGGGGAACATCACATCCACTTCGCCGGCGGCGTTGCGCTTGATGCCGTGAAAGCGGTATTGCTCCAGGAGCTCCGCCGCCAGCGCATCTCCGGTGCTGATGGCACCGCCCTCGATGGTGGTCATGTTCTTGTTCGGATGGAAACTGAACACCACCAGGTCCCCGAAGCTGCCGATCGGTTTGCCGTGATAAGTCGAGCCGATGGCATGCGCCGCATCTTCCACCACACGCAATCCATGCTCCGCCGCCAGACCGTAGAGTCCATCCATATCCACCGGCAGCCCTGCGAAATGCACCGGCATGATGGCGCGGGTCTTCGCTGTGATCGCCGCGGGTACGCGATCCAAATCGATGTTGCGGGTATGCAGATCGATGTCCACGAAGACAGGCTTGGCGCGCAGCCGTGCGATGACATTGGCGCTCGCGGCGAAACTCATGGCCGGCACGATGACTTCATCGCCCGCGCCGACGCCGGCAACCTCGAGAGCCATCTCCAGGCCGGCCGTGGCCGAAGTCATGACCCGCAGGTGCCGGTTGCCGCCGAGATAGGCGGCCAACGCCGCCTCGAAGGCCGCGACTTTGGGACCGCTGGCCAGTTGCCCGGAGCGAAATACGTCCGCGACCGCGGCGATGCTCTCCTCATCGATCGAGGGCCGGGTAAAGGGCAGAAAGGGCTTCATGCGGAACTCCGCGACACCAGCGCAACGCCGGCACAGATGAGCGCAATCCCCAGCATCTTAGGGATAGTGAGTGTCTCTCCCAGCCAGGCCACCGAAACGGCCGCGACCACCACATAACCCAAGGACAGCATGGGATATGCGGTGCTGACCGGTGCCTTGGTCAGGGCGGCGACCCATACGCAGACGCTGGCCGAGTAGCACAGCATGCCGGCCCAAAACGGCAGGCTCTTGAACAGAATGACCACGCTGCTGCTCAAGGTATCAGCATTGAACACCGTGAAACGAGCCAAGGGTTTGGTGGCCGCCTTGAGCAACAGTTGCGCCCCGGCATTTAACCCCACGCCGGTCAAAATCAACAACCACGTCATGAAAGTCATTGCCGCGCTACCATCACATGGGCCACATTTTCACCGACCTTTCGCATGGGCACGCCGCGCTCCTCGAAATCATTGAAAGTTCTCTTATCCATCACCGCGTAAGCGCGAGAAAGCGCCCCCCACACCTTGAGAAACTCCTCGACGTCCGCGATCGCGCCCCCGGGGGAGCGGTGCAACCCATAGTCAAGCTCGCCACGATACCCGACCAATGTGACTGTGCGGCGCAAATAAAAGGGCAGCGTTTGGTCATAGGTACGCACGGTGAACAGCGGCGCATCGCGGCTCTCGACGGGCAGCGCCCGCGCCAGATCCAGCCCTGAGTAGATCGGCGCCAGCAGGGCGGCGCTGCGGATCAGGACCAAGACCGCCAGGCACCAGCCCACCCCAAGAAAGATCCCGGCCCTCGTGACATCTCGTGCCCCCTGCGCCCACACGAACGCACCGGACACGATCAGCAGCGCGGCGACTTCGCGCAACGGCTTCGCGAGTAACAGAAAGTAGGGCTGCGCCGGCGATGCCGGCACCAGGTTCGGCGCATAGAAGCTCGCCGCGCCCAGCACCGCACCCACCAGGACCGTGAGGATGGCCGTGACCAGGAAATCCCGCTTCAAAGTGCCAATCGGCCGCACCGCGATCAAGACCGCCAGCGCCGGCATGGCCGGCAGGATGTAGGGCATGAGCTTCGAATCGGAGAAGGAGAAGAACAGGCAGACGAAGACCACCCAAATCCACAAGAAAAACTCAGGCTGGAACACCTGGCCCGGGGTGCGTCGCCGCCAGCCGCCGGCCAGCACCCTAAGGGCCGGCACCGTCCATGGGACGGAGCCGATCAAGAACACCATCCCGAAGAACCACCAAGATTCCTGGCGATCCGCGACCGGCGTCAAATAGCGCTTGAAGTGCTCGTGGACGAAGAAGAACTGCAGAAAATCATCTCGCCTTAAAGAAGCCAGCCAGTGCCAGGGCACCGTCAAGCATAAGAACAGCGGCAAACCCCAAGCGAGCTTCAGCCGGCGCCAAGGTGTGAAATCACGGGCACACAGACTGTAGATGAGCAGCACTGCCACGGGTATCGCGGTCGCCACGAGGCCCTTGGTGAGCACCCCTAAGGCCGCGCCGATCCACGCCATCAGCATCCATCGCGACCCGCGTTCAGCGTCGGTCTGCGCCAGCACAAATCCCGTCATGCTCGCCGTCATGTAGAACGTCAGGCTCATGTCCAGCGTCACCACCTGACTTAAAGCCACCATCATGACCATGCCCGACGCCACCGCGGCGGCACGCCAGCCCGACTCTCGCCCGCCCAGTCGAGTCCCGAGCAATCCCACCAAGGCCACGGTCCCGAGCGCCGTCAGCGCGCTATAAAGCCGTGCCGCGAGCTCGCTCAAGCCGAACAAACGGTACATCGTGGCGGTCGCCCAGTACTGCAGGGGCGGCTTTTCGATGTAGTCCAAGCCGTTCAGATGCGGGATCACCCAATCACCGCCGCCCAGCATTTCGCGCGGAATCTCGGCGTACCGACCCTCGTCGGGATTGAACAGCGGACGGCTCGCCAGGGTGGCGAACCACACCGCCGCCAGCAGTGCCGCAAGACCCAGATACAGCGTGCCTGGACGCAGCTTCGATTCCAGAGCCTGACTCACGCCGCCTCAGGCTGGGCGGGCTGCATGGCCAACAGCCCCGAGCGTCCCGGCACCTCGCCCATGACCACGGTCTGATCGGGAAGCGGCCGCGCAAGGCTCAGTTCGTGAATCTTCGCCATGCGCGTGATGTGGGCACCGGCCGCCTGCCATTTTTGGAGCAGCGACTCGAAGGCGGGAAGCAGCAGCATGCCTTCCAATTCGGCATGCAGGGTGAACACGTGCAACGGCGCGTCGCTGTGAGCGGTCGCGTCGCCGACGGAGAGTCGGAATACCGCATCGGCAATATTCGATTCGTCGATCCCGTCGCGGCCCAGCAATTCATCGAAGGTGGGCAGCGTGGTCGGCAATTGCGGACAGGTGCTGCGACCCGCTGCCAGGCGCGGCCAGAAAGGTGTCCTTCCGCGGGTGTCGCTGGCGTACATGAGGCCGAACTCACGCTCCAGCTCCAACGCATGCGCGTTGATTTGCCAGCCGGCTGCGGCATGCGACTGCGGAAAAAAGCCGAACACCTGCCTGAAAGCGTTCATGCCGCGCTCGAACTCCATCCGGGTCCACGCTTCCGAGGCGCCGGCAACCTGGTCCTGCCAGCGCACATGATCATAGGTGTGCAGCCCCACTTCGAAGCCGCCATCGTCCACATCGCGCATGAACGCGCCTGCCTCGCGGCCGATATCCGGGCCCGGCAGCAGCACCCCGTAGAGCAAGGTTTTCAAGCCATAGTGCTTGAGCACCGAGGTGCGCGCGACCTTCTGTGCGAAGCCTTTGCGAAACACCCGCCGCATCGCGCGTCCCGTATGATCGGGGCCCACGGAAAAATAAAACGAGGCATCGACCTTGAGCTTCTTGAACAGCGCCGCGAGCCGCGGCACGCCCTCGCGGGTTCCCCGCAAGGTATCCACATCGACCTTGAGGCCGATGTGCGTGCGCTCAAGCATCGCGCGACAACAACGCCGAGGCAGAGGGCAAGGCGTGAGCGTAGGAATCGAAGATGGCCTTGAGCGCGGCGCGCATGTCGGTCTTCGGAGTCCAGTGTAGTTCCGCGGTGGTGTTCTTGATCGAGGGCAGGCGCGCCGGAATGTCCGCATATCCCTTGCCGTAGTAATCCAGCGCCGACACGTCGATCAACCGGGTATTGCGTGCGGTGGGCGCGTATTCGGGGCGCGACAAGGCGATTTCCAGCATCATCTGCGCCAGCTGGCGGATGGAGTACGAATTATGCGGGTTGCCGATGTTGTAGATCTTGCCGTCCGCCACACCATTCGGATTGTCGATGATGGTGGTCAGGCATTCGACCGCATCGTCGATGTAGGTGAAGGCACGAGTTTGCGTGCCGCCGTCGACCAGTTTGATCGGCTCGCCGCGCACGATGTGGCCTAAGAATTGCGTCAACACCCGCGAGCTGCCTTCCTTCGGGTCATCCATGCTGTCCAAGCCCGACCCGATCCAGTTGAAGGGCCGAAACAGGGTGAATTGCAGCCCCTGTTGGCCATAGGCCCAGATGATGCGATCCAAGAGCTGCTTCACGCAGGAGTAGATCCAGCGCTGCTTGTGGATGGGACCCAGCACCAACTCAGAGGTCTCCGGATCGAATTCACTGTCGCGGCAGGCACCGTACACTTCCGAAGTCGAGGGGAACACCACCCGCTTCTTGTACTTCACGCAGTGCCTGATGATGGGCAGGTTGGCCTCGAAGTCCAATTCGAACACCCGTAAGGGCTCGCGCACATAGGTCGCCGGCGTCGCGATGGCCACCAGCGGCAGTATCACGTCGCATTTGCGCACGTGATACTCGATCCACTCCAAGTTGATGGTGATATCGCCTTCCACGAAATGAAAGCGCGGATTGGCCAGCATGGCGCCGACCCGTTCCGACTGCAGGTCCATGCCGTAAATATGCCAATCCGTATGTGCCAGGATGTACTTGCTCAGATGATGGCCGATGAACCCATTGACCCCGAGAATCAGAACGTTTTTCAAAATAAACCCCTCGTCAATGAGCCCGCGACAATGAGCACTTAGTCAAGCGCCAGCGGTTGGTGTGCCAGCGCCGGCGGCACGGTATTGTGGGCCAAAGACTCGCCATTGGCGGTCAATTGCAAAATCTTAAGGCGCCGCCCGTCGATGCAGTCGGCGTACCAGGATCCTTCCGATGCGTACAGACACGGCGCCTGTGCGGGATATTTTGCCGGCTGCCCATCGAGGCGAGTCGCGAGAATCGCCATCCGGCAGCCGTTGACGTCGGTGAAGGCACCGGGGAACGGCGGCGCCACCGCACGCACCAGGTCATGAATGGCGCGGGCGCCGCGGCGCCAGTCGATGCGCCCGTCTTCCGGCCGCCGACGGCCGAAATATGAGCCTGCCGCCAGATCCAGGGGCCGCGAACGCGCCGTGCCCGCAATCAGCGCCGGCAGGCTGCGGCGCAGCACCGTTTCTGCGGCCGCGGCAACCTTGATGGATACCTCGAGCGCCGTATCGTTTTCCAATATCGGCACCGCTTCTTGATCGACCAGCGCCCCGGCATCCGGCTTTTCCACCATGTAATGCAAGCTGGCGCCGGTCATCGACTCACCGTGGATGATGGCCCAATGCACCGGCGCACGCCCACGATACTTGGGCAACAATGATCCATGCATGTTCAACGCCCCTTGGCGCGGCAGAGCGAGCCAGGCCTTGTCCAGCATGTAACGATAGTAGAACGAGAACACGAAATCGGGCCGGGCCGCAGCAACGCGCGTGAGCCAATTAGGCGCGTTGGGCGACTCCGGGGTAACGGCGTTCAACCCGTGCGCCGCCGCCAATTGCGCCACGCTGCCGAACCACTGGTTTTCAGTCGGATCGTCCGCATGCGTGAACAACAGCGGAATGTCGATGCCCTGCGCCAGCAACGCGCGCACACAGCGAACGCCGACCTCGCTGTATGCGAATACCACGGCAGTGGTCACGGAACCGACGAGTCCGTGATCCGCCGCGACAAGAATCCCGGCCTGGCGTGGTTCGGATCGGTGTCCTGCTCCAGTACCGCCTCGACGATGTAGCGTGGCCGCTCGCGGACCTGCGCGTAGATACGCCCCACATATTCACCCAGCAATCCGATGCCGAACAGGGCTACTCCGATCAGCAGGAACACCACGCTGAACAGCGTGAACAACCCTTCGGCTTCGGATCCCACCCAGAGGCGCCGCACCACCAGGGCGACGAAGGCAAACGCCGAGAACAACGCGACCACCATGCCGATCATCGAAAACAACTGCAGCGGTACCACCGAGAAACCCGTGATCAGGTCGAAATTCAAACGGATCAAGCTGTACATCGAATATTTCGACCGCCCCGCATGGCGTTCTTCGTGAGCAATCGGAACTTCTATCGGGTTCATCGCATAGATCGAGGCCAGCGCGGGGATGAAGGTGTTCACCTCGCGCGTCTGATTGAGCGCGGTCACCACGGAGCGTGCGTAGCCGCGCATCATGCAGCCCTGATCGGTGATGCGTACCGGCGTGATCCATTCGCGGATCTTGTTGATGGCCTTGGAAAACGTACGCCGCCACAGCGAATCCTGACGCTGCTGGCGGATGGTGCCCACGTAGTCGAAACCTTCGTCCAGCTTGCCGACCAACTTGCCGATTTCCTCCGGTGGGTTCTGCAGGTCCGCATCCAGTGTCACCACATACTCGCCTCGCGCGTAGGCGAGCCCCGCCATCACCGCCGAGTGCTGGCCGAAATTGGCATGGAACAGCACCACCCGCGTTTCGTTCGGACGTTCCTGGAACTGCTGGCGCAGCAGCGCCACCGAACGGTCCCTGCTGCCGTCGTTCACGAACACGATCTCGTAGCGAATCTTCAGCGCATCGAGCGAAGGATAGAGTCGCGAGAACAACGTCGGCAGTACCGCCTCTTCGTTGTACACGGGGATGACGACACTGAGTTTAGGTAGCGACTTGAGAATGGACATGCAACATCAATGGTCGGCAGCGACCGCGCCCTGCGATTTCAACAGCCCCAGCAGTTCGGCGGTTTTCGCCTGCATCAGCTCGACCGAACCGCGCGCCTCGACATTGAGGCGAATCAAGGGTTCGGTATTCGAGGTGCGCAAATTGAAGCGCCAGTCCGGAAATTCGAATGAAACCCCATCGGTGCGATCGAGCGTCATGGCCCCCGGCGCGTAGCGCTGTTCGAACGCCGCAATGGCCGCCTTGGCATCCGGCACCCGGTAATTGAGCTCCCCGCTCACCGGAAACAAGCCGATGCGCTTGCCCACCAAAGCGGAGAGCTTCTGTCCCGATTCGGACAGGATTTGCGCCACCACCAACCACGGAATCATGCCGCTGTCGCAGTAGGAAAAGCGGCGGAAGTAATGATGCGCGCTCATTTCTCCGCCGTACACCCCGTCCACCTCGCGCATGCGCTGCTTGATGAATGCATGCCCGGATTTGGACAGGACTGCTTCACCGCCGCCGGCCTCGACGATTTCGATGGTATTCCAGGTCAGGCGCGGATCATGCACCACCCTCCCGCCGGGCTGGCCGCGCAGCAAAATCGAGGCTAGCAAGCCGACGATGTAATACCCCTCGATGAAGCCGCCCTGCTCGTCGAACAGAAAACAGCGGTCGAAGTCCCCGTCCCAGGCAATGCCGAAATCCGCACCGGTCCGGCGGATCGCTTCCACCGTGGGCCGGCGGTTCTCTTCCAGCATGGGATTCGGGATCCCGTTCGGGAAATGGCCGTCCGGCTGATGATGCACTTTGACGAAGGTAAACGGCAGATGCGGTTCCAGCTGATCGACGATGAGCCCGGCACCGCCGTTGCCGGCATTCACCACGATTTTAAGCGGCTTCAATGAGGCCAAGTCCACATAGGACAACAGATGTGCCACGTAGGCTTGGGTGACGTCGATGCGGTGACGGAGTCCCGGATGCGTCGGGCTGGCGAACTCGGCGCGTTCCGCGAATCGGCGAATCTCGGCCAGGCCATTGTCGCCGCTGATCGGTTTGGACCCTTCCCGCACGAACTTCATGCCGTTGTAGTCCGGCGGATTGTGGCTTGCGGTGATCATGATGCCGCCATCGTAGCCACCGTCGAAGGTGGCGAAGTACACGCCTTCCGTGCCGCACACGCCGATGTCGTACACATCCACGCCGCTGTCGGTCAATCCGCGGCACACCGCATCGGTGAGACCCGCACTGCTTAAGCGGATGTCGCGGCCGACGACGACGCGCTTCGGACTCAAGAATTGGGCGTAGCCGCGCGCAACACGATAGGCGACATCATCGTTGAGTTCGCTGGGGATTCGGCCGCGCAAGTCATAGGCCTTGAAACACGTGATCGAACTCACGTGTTGGTACCCTTGCGGCCGTAGCTATCCTCGAAGCGCACGATGTCGTCTTCGCCCAGATAGGAACCGGACTGCACCTCGATGATGTGCAACGGCACCTTGCCGGGATTCTCGATGCGATGCGTGGCGCCGATCGGAATGTAAGTCGACTCATTCTCCGACAACAGGAAGGTCTTGTCGTTGCAGGTGATGCGCGCCGTGCCCTGCACCACGACCCAGTGTTCGGCACGATGGTGATGCATCTGCAGCGACAACACCCCGCCCGCCTTCACCGACAGGCGCTTCACCTGGAAGCGATCGCCGCTATCGATGCTGTCGTAGCTGCCCCAGGGGCGGAAAACCTCACGATGCAATGCCGATTCGCTGCGGCCGGACTTCTTGATCCTGGCGACCAGATCCTTCACGTCCTGCACCCGATCCTTGGGCGCCACCAGGATGGCATCCTTGGTCTCGACGATGATGTGATCCTCCATACCCACGGCCGCCACCAACCGGCTGGTCGAATGCACATAGCAATCGTGGCTGTCGTGGACGAGGACATCGCCCTGCAGCACATTGCCCTCCTCGTCCGCCGGCAATGCATCGAACAGCGAGGACCAGGAGCCCACATCGCTCCAGCCCACATCCAGCGGCAACACCAGGGCATCCTGGGTTTTCTCCATCACCGCGTAGTCGATCGACTCGCTACGGCATTTGATGAACTCCGACTTGTCGATGCGCATGAAGTCCAAATCGATCTTGGCCGCCTGAAAGGCCGCCGTGCAGGCCGCGAGGATGTCGGGTGCAAAGCGGCTCAGCTCCGTAAGATACCGGCTGGCCTTGAACACGAACATGCCGCTGTTCCAGTAATAATCGCCGCTGGCGACAAATTGCTGCGCCACATCCAGCGGCGGCTTTTCGATGAACTGCGCCACCGGATACGCCGGCCCCGCGCCCTCGCCGCGGCGAATGTAGCCATAGCCGGTTTCCGGCGCATGCGCGACGATGCCGAAGGTCACGAGCTTCTCGTCCTGCGCAAGGGTCACAGCGAGGTCTGCCGCCTGCTGAAATTGACGCACATCTCGAATCACATGATCCGCCGGCGCGACCACCAGGGTGGCCTCGGGATCAAGACTCATGGCCTTGAGTGCAGCCAGCGCGACCGCCGGCGCGGTATTGCGGCCCGAGGGCTCCAGCAGAATGGCCGAGGGGGTCAGATCGAGCGCACGAAGCTGTTCGGCCACCGTGAAACGGTGCGCCTCATTGCAGACCACGATGGGCGCCATGGCGCCCGCAATGCCGCGCAGCCGCGTAGCCGTATCCTGCAGCATGGTCTGCTTGCTGGTGAGGGCCAACAGCTGCTTCGGATACATCTCGCGCGACAGCGGCCAGAGGCGCGTGCCCGCGCCTCCCGACAGAATGACCGGGACCACTGTGCTCATGGGATCACTCTGCTCATAGAGTCATTGCCCCGAGAGTTCCCACGGTCAGGGCAACAAAAGTCACCGGGTCGCTGTGGGTCCGCCGAATCACTGCAAGGACTTCCCTCTGCCGATCGCATAATAGCTAAAACCCGCCCGCGCCATCTGCGCCGGATCGTACAGATTGCGTCCGTCGAAAATGACCGGTGCTACAAGGGCCTTTTTCATGGCCTCGAAATCCGGACTACGGAATTCATGCCATTCCGTGACGATGGCCAATGCGTCGGCACCCGCAAGGGCCTCGGGACCGGTCTTGCAAAGCAACAGGTCCGGACGCTGGCCGTAGATTCGAAGGCACTCCGGCATCGCCACCGGATCGTAGGCTCGCACCTTGGCGCCTGCGGACCAGAGCGATTCCATGAGCACTCGGCTCGATGCCTCGCGCATGTCGTCGGTATTGGGCTTGAAGGCCAAACCCCACAGCGCCACGGTCCGGCCGCGCAGCTCGCCGAAATGCGCCTTGATCTTGTTGAACAACACCTGCTTCTGGCGATTGTTGACGCTCTCCACCGCCGTGAGAATGCTGGCGTCGTAGCCCACTTCTTGGGCGGAGCGCTGCAGCGCTTGCACATCCTTGGGGAAGCAGGAACCGCCGTAGCCCACGCCAGGGTAAATGAAGGCATAGCCGATGCGCGGATCGGATCCCAATCCGATGCGCACCGATTCGATGTCGGCGCCGAATCTCTCAGCTAAGTTTGCCAGCTCGTTCATGAAACTGATCTTGGTCGCCAACATGGCATTGGCCGCGTACTTGGTCAGTTCCGCCGATCGGACATCCATCACGATCATACGGTCGTGACTGCGGGTAAAAGGATCATACAATGAGCGCATCAACTCCGTCGCGCGAGCGCTGTCGGTACCCACGACCACCCGATCCGGCTTCAGGAAATCGGCGATCGCCGCGCCCTCCTTCAGGAATTCGGGGTTCGACACCATGTCGAATTCCACGTGCATACGCCGCTTCTCGAGCGCGCCAAGTACCGCGCCGCGCACCTTATCCGCCGTGCCCACCGGCACCGTCGACTTGGTCACCACGACCTTGTAGTCGGTCATGTGATCGCCAATGGTGCGCGCCACGGCCAGGACGTAGCGCAGGTCCGCCGAACCATCTTCATCCGGCGGCGTACCCACCGCAATCAGCTGAAACAGCCCGTGATCCACGCCTTCTTGGGCGTTGGTGGTAAAGCGCAGGCGCCCCGCTTCGGCGCTGCGCTTGATCAGTGCATCCAGTCCCGGTTCGTGGATTGGCACCTCGCCGCGCTGGAGCATGGCGGTCTTGCGCTCATCGACGTCCACGCACAGCACATGATTGCCCGCATCCGCCAGGCACGCGCCCGTCACCAGGCCCACGTAACCGGAGCCGAAAATTGTAATTCGCATGTGTAATATTCTGATTTAGCAGGGAAAAGTAGCGCGAAAGCCTAGCGGTTTTGCGGGTTCAAGTAAAGGTGAGGAAATGAGGTTACGGGGAATTAAACTCAGGTCCAAGGCTCCTTGAGCAGCTTATGCTCCCAGGCCACGGAGCTGGAGACGATGGCCTGTAAATCGTCATAGCGCGGCCGCCACCCAAGCTCCTGGCGTACCCGGTCGGCCCGCGCCACCAGATAGGCCGGATCGCCCGCGCGGCGCGGCTCTTCGCGAATATTCAAGGACTTGCCGGCGACCGATTCGACCATCGCCAACACCTCGCGCACGGAGTAACCGTGGCCATAGCCCACATTCAGCGCGGCCGATCGGCCGCCGCCTCGCAAATACACCAAGGCATCCAAATGCGCCGCGGCGAGATCCTCGATGTGCAGATAGTCCCGCACCCCCGTGCCGTCCGGGGTTGGGTAATCGCTGCCGAACACCGACACGTGCGGGCGCTTGCCGACCAGCGCCTCGCAGGCGACTTTGGTGAGCAGGTGCGACCCGATGGTCGAATGGCCGATCTGTCCGCCCGGGTGTGCCCCCGCCACGTTGAAGTAGCGCAGCGCGACGTAGCGTAGGGGGTTGACCGCCGCGACATCGCGCAACATCCACTCGCTCATGAGCTTGGAGGTGCCATAGGCATTGATGGGATTGGTGGGCGATGTCTCGTCCGCATACCCATCCACCGGAACGCCGTAGACCGCTGCGCTGGAAGAAAAGACGAAGTGTTTGACGTTGGCCTCGGCACAGGCCTGCAGCAACGCCCGGGTTCCGCAGGTGTTGTTGCCGTAGTATTTCAACGGGTTGGCCACCGACTCGGCCACGCTGATATGGGCCGCAAAATGCATGACGGTGTCGACTTGGTACTCTGCCAACAGGCGGGACACCAACGGGTAGTCACCAACATCGCCCACAACGAGGTCGCCCGTGGTTACTGCTTGCCGGAATCCTTTCACCAGATTGTCGAGAACGACGACACGCTCGCCGGACACCCCCAGTTGCCGCACCACATGACTGCCGATGTAGCCGGCGCCGCCGGTAACCAAAATCGCACTCTTTGACACTATGGACTCGTGGCCAACCAAACCCGCCAAGAGCCTAGGGGATAATCAGCGCGTTTGTCTATCGGCGGCCACCGCGGATGAGCAATGCGGCTGCCTCGCCTGGGGTGATTAAGGGCGCACGCCGTCCGTCGTAACGGGATTTCGCAGGCTGCGCCGCGGTTTGATGCTGGTAACCTTGCGGTCATCGCTGGCCACGGTGCATTGGCGCGCCCACACCAGGTCGTGCGGTTCGGGCGCCGGCGTGTATTCGGCCACCACATCGCTCAACAACTGTAGCGCGCGTTGACAGTCGAATCGGCTCATCGCCGCCATGACCTCGTTCAATAATTCCTGCACCCGGTCCCAGGGCAGAGAATGCTCGATGGCACGTAAAATCATAGGATGCTCGGTGCCCGTGACGTTATTGCCGATGAGCAGCTCTTCGTAGAGCTTCTCTGCCGGACGCAGCCCGGTATAGGCGATTTCGATGTCACCGTCCGGATGCTGCTCATCACGCACCGTGAGCCCAGCCAGGTGGATCATGCGCCGCGCCAGATCGCCGATCCTCACCGGCTTGCCCATGTCCAGCACGAAGACATCCCCGCCTGCGGCCATGGAGCCTGCCTGGATGACGAGTTGCGCGGCCTCGGGAATGGTCATGAAGTAGCGGATCACCTCAGGATGAGTCACGGTCACCGGACCGCCGGCGCTGATCTGCTCATTGAACAGCGGCACCACCGAACCGGATGAAGCCAGCACATTGCCGAAGCGCACCATGCAAAATCGCGTCTTGGAGCCACGCCGCTGCAAGCCTTGCAGAACGATCTCGGCAAAGCGCTTGGTGGCGCCCATGACGTTGGTGGGATTGACCGCCTTGTCGGTGGAGACCAGCACGAAAGTTTCGACCTCGGCCTCGTGAGCCGCTTCCGCGGCATACCAAGTCGCAATGACATTGTTGTTAATGCCCTCGACCACATTCTGCTCGACGATCGGGACATGCTTGTAGGCCGCCGCGTGATACACCGTCTGTACCCGGTACGCGGTAAAGATATCGCGCAGCCGAGAACGGTCATGGGCCTTGCCCAGCAACCCGACCAACTCCACGGAAAGGGAATTCTTCTCGGCCAGCGCGCGAAGTTCACGCTCGATGTTGTAAAGCGCGAGCTCCGACATTTCGAACAGCACTAAGCGCTTGGGGTGCAGACCCACGATCTGGCGGCATAGCTCCGAGCCTATCGATCCGCCCGCACCGGTCACCATCACCACCCTGTCGCGAATACAGGCGTCGAACAACCCAGGCTTAGGTGGCACAGGTTCCCTGCCCAACAGGTCGGCCACATCCACTTCACGCAGATCCGCCAGATTTGCCCTGCCCGTAACCAGTTGCTCGACGTTAGGGACGGTTTGCACATGCACACCCAGCGGCTCGAGCTGCGTCAGGATCTCGTGCCGGCGATGCCGGGTCATCGAGGGGATGGCAAGCAAAATCCGGTCGATACCGTTTGCCTTGATGAGGACCGGCAACTGATCCGGGGTGTGGACTTTGATCCCGTTGACGAAGCGGCCGCGCAGGTTCTTGTTGTCATCGATGAATACAACCGGGTCGAATGCGCGGGTGGTGAGCAGGAGGTTCGACAGATGAGCTCCGGCATCACCCGCACCGTAAATGGCGACCCGCGCCAAGGTGGGCATGAGGTAGCGCCGCAGCAAGTAGTAGCGAACCACAAAGCGCGATCCGGCGACATACAGGAGGGCGACAAAGGCGTAGATCGCGACCACGCTCCAAGTCAGCACCGGGATCTGCAGCAGCTTCCCCGACAGTCCCAGCAGCGCGGCGCTCACGATGACCGACAGTGCCACGGCAAAGATGGCCTTGTGTCCCAAGAAGCGGATGACGGCGCGGTAGAGACCCGCCCGGATAAATATGGGGAGACTGAGTGCGAGAACGGTGACGAAGGCGGGCCAGTCGGAAAGAGCAACTTCGGGGCGGCCCAATTTCAAGCTGATGGCGGTCCAAAGCGCCAGGGGAATCATCAGAGCATCGGTGCAGAGAGATATCAAGCGTTTCAGGCGCCGCGGCAATTCTACCGTCTTGCGTGCGAAATCACCGCCTTTGAGCATCAACTTGGGATCCAAATGAACCTCCCTGACTCAACCCCAACAGCCGTTGTCGCGAGAGCCTTGTTTTTAGCTTCTTACGACACTTCTCCCTCCGGGCATGCAGTGTACCGAATCCGCAGAGGAATAAAACACCGAGTTCGCATTTTACTCACGCAACATTGGGAACGCTCGGCGTCCCATATGGTTGACTGAGCGAATCGCCTTAGAGCCTTGCGTCCGCTGCGTGCTCTTTGAACCACGCATAGGTCGCCGCAATACCCTCGTCGAGGGAAATGCGGGGACGCCAGCCCAGTCCGTGCAACCGCGACACATCGAGCAATTTGCGCGGTGTGCCGTCCGGCTTAGTTCCATCGAAGGTCAACATACCCCTGTAGCCAATCGCCGACATCACCCTCTCCGCGAGCTCGCGTATGGTCACGTCCTCGCCCCAGCCGATGTTGACGATGGGTTCGGCATCATAGGTTTGTAATAAATGCAGCACCGCGTCGGCCAGATCATCGACGTGCAGGAATTCACGGCGCGGGGTCCCGGTACCCCATATCTCAACGCTTGGGTCATCACGGCTCTTGGCCTCGTGGAACTTTCGAATCAGCGCGGGCAAAACGTGCGAACTTTGCAGGTCAAAGTTGTCGCCGGGCCCATATAGGTTGGTGGGCATCAGTGCAATGGCATTGAACCCATACTCGCGCCGATAGGCTTGGCACATCTTGATGCCCGCGATCTTGGCGACGGCATACCACTCGTTGGTGGGTTCCAGCGGCCCGGTGAGGAGGTAGTCCTCCTTGATGGGCTGCGGCGCCATTTTGGGGTAGATGCAGCTCGACCCCAAGAAGACGAATTTCTCGGCGCCGGACCGGTAGGCAGCATCGATGACATTGTCCTGGATTAAGAGATTGTCACGAAGGAATCCCGCGGGATGAGAATTATTCGCATGTATGCCCCCGACGCGGGCGGCCGCCATGATGACGGCCTGGGGGCGAGCGGCATCGAAAAACTCCCGAACGGCGCCTTGCTCCGTGAGATCAAGCTCATGACGCGCGCGGACGATCAGATTGTCAAAACCTTGCCTTCGCAGAGACCTGACAATTGCCGAACCGACCAAGCCCCGGTGGCCGGCGACATAAATCTTCGCATCCTTGGTCAGCGTCACCGTGGCCTACTCATGGTGGCTGTAAACTTTAAAGCCTTCCTTCGCCACCATGGCGTCGCGCTTGGCCTCTTCCAAATCCGACGCCACCATTTCGGAAACCAATTCGCTGAAGCTCACCTCTGCGGACCAGCCGAGCTTTTGTCGCGCCTTCGTCGCGTCACCGAGAAGGGTTTCCACTTCCGTTGGGCGAAAATACCGGGGGTCCACACGCACCACCGTACGCCCGGTACGGGTGTCGATTCCAACCTCGTCAACCCCTTCGCCCTTCCACTCGATTTTCATATTGAGCAAGGACCCGGCAGCGACCACGAAATCGCGCACCGAATGCTGCTTGCCCGTGGCAATGACGAAATCCTCCGCAACATCCTGTTGCAGCATCAACCACTGTGCCTTGACGTAGTCGCGCGCATGCCCCCAGTCTCGGCGTGAGTCTAGATTTCCCAGATGCAGCGTGTCTTGCAATCCGACATGAATTCGCGTCAATGCCCGAGTGATCTTGCGCGACACGAAGGTTTCGCCGCGCAGCGGCGATTCGTGGTTGAACAAGATCCCGTTGCAGGCAAACAATCCGTACGCTTCCCGATAGTTCACCGTGATCCAATAGGCGTAGACCTTCGCGGCGCCGTACGGTGATCGCGGGTAGAAAGGCGTCGTTTCCCGCTGAGGGATCTCCTGGACTTTGCCAAACATTTCGGAAGTCGATGCTTGGTAGAAGCGCGTCTTTCTCTCCAAACCAAGAATTCGAATCGCCTCCAACATACGGAGAGTCCCTACCGCGTCTGAGTTCGCGGTGTATTCGGGTGTTTCAAACGAGACGCCAACGTGGCTTTGGGCGGCAAGATTGTAGATCTCGTCCGGCTGAACTTCTTGGACGATGCGGATGAGGTTCGTGGCATCCGTAAGGTCGCCATAGTGAAGCGTGAGCCGCACATTCTGCTCATGCGGATCCTGGTATAAATGATCGATGCGATCGGTGTTGAAGGATGAGGCCCGGCGCTTGATGCCGTGGACGGAATAGCCCTTCCTCAGCAAAAACTCAGCCAGATAGGCCCCATCTTGGCCCGTGACACCGGTAATCAACGCGCACTTAGCCAACTCAACCTCCATCAATGAAAAATTTACATATCATTCCGGAAATCGCGGGTTTGAGTGTACGACGCGAGCGCACGGCGGTCACCTTCATGCTTCATCTTCCCATGCAGGCTATCGTCGCTCGAAACGCGACATTTCGTCGCCATGTCGAACTTTGGAGTTTGCTAGCTTTCGCGGCGGCCTGCGCCGAGGAAAAACGCCAACGCAACGAGCGGCGTCAACGCCGTCGAAAGGGCGACACGTGCAAAGTGCGGTTTAGAGGTCGCAAGCCAAGCCCATGGGAACAGCCAAAAGATATTGACGCCGGCAATCATAAGTGTCACCGATAGATGTGACCGCCATCGACGGGCCAAATGCTGATAGCCGTGCAGCCGGTGGGGCTCCAGCCAGCGGTCCCCCCTTGCCATTCGTCGAAAAAGCGTCACTGTTGCATCGACGAGAAATACGCCGCCCAAGATTGGCCACACCTCCGCGGGTATTCCTGATCTGCTGGTAGCAGCCAAGCCCAACAGCACGAGAGTGATTCCCAAGAATCCGCTGCCAACATCGCCCATGAAGATAGAAGCTGGAGGCCAGTTCAAGACTAGAAAGCCAACACTGGCTGCTGCCAAACACAGCATTGCTGCCGTCAATCCCAGGTCACCATCGACGCTCCAATTCAAAATCGCTCCCGCGATCCCTACATAGACGGCCTCGCTCCCGGCAATCCCGTCGATACCATCCATGAAATTAAAGAAATTTATGCCTGCAAGTATGGTCAGAATTGCTAGAGCGAGTCCAAACGAAGGAGCCTGTAGCCACCAAGACGCAACTAACGCTTGCGAGACTCCTCCAATCACGTAAACGGCAAAAATCGCGGCACCCATATGAGCACCGAAACGAATATAAATAGGAAGCGATTTCAGATCGTCAACCAAGCCAACCAAAGCCACGGTGCCACCGGCAACCGTCAAGCCCGCAAACATTGGAGTCTCCAATAGTCCGCAATACCAGAGAATGGAAATGCTCGAATAAAATCCTAGGACGATTCCCACGCCGCCACCCCGAGCCGTCGGCAACGTGTGCGAGCTGCGCGCGCTCGGCAAATCCATCAGTACTTGGCGTCCGGAGGCCCAGCGCCGGATGAAAGTCGTGCTAGAGACGGCAAGAACGAAGGCCACGGCCAATGCGAATAGCAGGACTCTAAGAATCATTTTTCAATGTGTGGCAGACATGGAAAGCCGGTGCTGGATGCCAGCTAAAATGCACTTGATCCCTCATCCTCGAATAAAACCCTGCCCATTGGCCCTTGTCGGGTCACAAATTTGCCCGATCGAGGTGTTCGTCCTGCAGAACCGAGGCAAATGATCGAAATCGATAACGCAATCCGGCTTTGGAGCACCTAAATCGTCTTCGATGGGTACTAATGCTAACATGATTAAATCAACTTCGGTTTGCAGGGCGGCATGGACGTAGAACATCGGTTTCTGCTGAACTTTGCTGCGTCGTACTCAGGGGGAGGCTACAAACGACTATATGAGTACAGTCGTTGGTTCAATCAGCACGGCGGGACTTACTTCGCGATCCACCCACGTTGCGCGCACTTGGCTGAGGAATTCCCCTTAAATCGGTTTTTTGTCGTTTCGCAATCGCGCTTACGGCGACTATTTGACGACCGAAGATATCTCGATAAGATCCTCGAACGCATTGGCCAACCCCACCTGTATTTCGCATACGGCATCCCCATGTATCGACCTGTGGGCCGCGTCAATTGGGCGCACCTGAACAATATCTTTACCGTGGGTAGGCATGTTGCCCCGATTCCCAGGCTTGAACGCCTGAAGTATTGGTACCTTGGCCGAAGGATCCGCCGAGGGTTCGCCAACACGAACGTAATCTCGGCGGAATCGCGCTTTTCACTACGGGTGATTGCGGCAGCAGGGTTCGGAAATCTATTTTTGTCCATAAATGGCGCGGATGACGAGATCGCGTCCCTTCGTCAAAGCAACAACATTCCGGCAGAAAATATTGCAACGGCCGTCGGAACTCACAATCACAAGGCTTTGCGGGAGACGCTGTTGGTGTTCAACATGCTGAAGCGAGAGAACGAGCAGTTAAAGCTCGTTGTGATTGGAGACGCTCGACAAGTGCCGGATGTCATGCACCACCGTTCAGACGTTGAAATAAGGGGCATGCTGCCAAGACCCGCTACGATTGAGTGCCTGCGCCGCTCGCGGTACTACATATCCACGACTTATGTCGAGAATTCCTGCAATGGAGCTTCCGAGGGTGCCTTCTTGGCGCAGACGTCGTTCATAAGCGACATTCCACCGCACGCTGAACTCCTTGAGGGAGAACGCTTCGATCGAGTGGGAATACCCGGCTTGAGTCGACCTTTCTTGCGACTCGATCGTTCGCAACTCCGTGGCGCAAACCTCGAAAGCTGGGACACCATCGTCAAGGCAATGATTGCAAGGGCTCACTCCTTACCCTAACTCCAGTTCAGAGGTTGACCAGCTCACCGCCGAGAAGGTTGCTGCCCTCACTTGAGACGCGACACGGCGCAGAGCAGAGTACCACTGCAACGCAGGATGCATGCTGGGCAGATCCTTCCTTCGGATTCTGCGGCACGAGGAACTCGTGAATGCCCTGGATGACGTTGTACTCAACGATGAGCTTCACCGGCTCCATATGGTATTTACCTTGATAAAAATGCGATTTGATTTAATATTGTCTCTGCGCTGTTTCAGGACTACTAAGGACGTTGACGGGACTCAATACGAGCGCCACACAAAGATTGTGGACGTCTCCACGGCGCCCTCTTTTTAACGAGCTCATGGCACCAATACAGAACCCAGCATGTTGAATTTTGCCCTCGTCGGCTGCGGCCGTATCGCCAAGCGCCACGCAGAACTCCTTGGCTTGAACCAGATCCAAGGTGCTCGCCTCGCTGCCGTCTGCGACCTTACGCTCTCTAAGGCTGAGCAAGTTGGGAAGCGATTCAACGTACCCACTTTTGTCGACATGCACGCCATGATGCGTGAGGTGAACATTGATGCGGTAGTGGTGTTGACCGAAAGCGGCAACCACGCCAAGCATGTCGTCGAGCTAGCTTCTTACGGGAAACACGTTGTTGTCGAAAAGCCGATGGCTCTTACGCTCGACGACGCGGATGCGATGATCGAAGCGTGCGATCGAGCCGCTATCCGCCTATTCGTGGTCAAACAAAACCGCTTCAATGTGCCGGTTGTCAAGGCTCGTGAAGCGCTGGAAGGCGGACGGTTCGGCAAGTTGATCATGGGCACGGTGAGGGTGCGATGGTGCCGATATCAGTCGTATTACGACCAGGACCCATGGCGCGGTACGTGGGCCCTTGACGGCGGCGTACTGACTAACCAGGCAAGTCACCACGTGGACTTATTGGAATGGATGATGGGCGACGTGGAAAGTGTCTACGCCAAATCCGCCACCGCGCTGGCGCACATAGAGGCGGAAGACACTGCGGTGGTCGTTCTCAAGTTCTTGAATGGAGCCCTCGGAATTATCGAGGCGACCACCGCCGCCCGCCCCACCGACTTGGAGGGTTCCCTGTCGGTGCTCGGCGAGGGCGGGACAGTGGAGATCGGTGGCTTCGCAGTAAACGAAATGAAAGTCTGGCGCTTTACTGAGCAGCGAGAATCCGATGCCGACGTATTGAAGAATTATTCGGTCAATCCTCCCAACGTGTACGGATTCGGCCACCAAGCTTACTACGAGCACGTCGTCGAATGCATCAGGGAAGGCAAGCGACAGATGGTGGACGGCCTAGAAGGCCGTAAGAGCCTGCAACTCATAAATGCCATCTACGAGTCGATTGAGACCGGGCAGGAAGTGAAACTTCGCTTCCGGCCACGATACTGCCGACTTGGGAGCCAATAATGACGGCACCGCGGCTTCTTCAGGCCCGGTTGGTGGACGTGCAATGCGGAGTTGGGGTCACAATTGTCGAGCCCGCCAACCTCTACAACTGCTTCCTCGGGGACGGGGTGTTCGTTGGGCCGTTCGTTGAAATTCAACGTGGTGTACGCATTGGTGCACGCACCAGAGTGCAATCTCACGCTTTTATCTGCGAACTAGTCACCATCGGTGAGGACTGTTTCATTTCACATGGTGCGATGTTCGTCAACGATCCGTTCAGCAAAGGCGGTCCAGCGCGGGGCGATACGGCCCTATGGCGCACCACCACCATCGGCAATCGTGTTTCCATCGGTACACATGCAACCCTACTTCCCGTCACCATCTGCGACGGCGCGGTAATTGGCGCGGGCGCAGTGGTGACACGCAACATCATAGAGCCCGGGATATATGCCGGAAATCCGGCGCGCAAACTTCGAGACCTGCCATGATCAAATTTCTCGATCTCTACCAACAGTACCAGGGCATTCGCCAGGAGATGGATGCTGCCATCGCGCGCGTCATCCAACAGTCGAGCTTCATTGGCGGCGAAGACGCAGCTGCGTTCGAGAAAGAATTTGGAACCTTCCAGCAAGCAACCCACTGCGTCGGTGTTGCGAACGGTACCGACGCCATCGAGATCGTGCTGGAAGCACTTGAGCTTGCACATGGCTCGGAGGTAATAGTACCAGCCAACTCGTTCATCGCCAGCAGCGAGGCTGTCACACGGAGTGGACATCGTGTGATCTTCGCTGATGTCCTGCAAGACACCTATACGCTAGATCCCGCGGATGTGGTCCGGCGAATCACCCCAAAGACCCGGGCAATCGTCGCAGTGCACTTGTACGGCCAGCCCTGTCGCATGGATGAATTGACCGCGATCTGCCGTACCCACAACCTCAAGCTCATCGAGGACGCAGCTCAGGCACACGGTGCCGAGTACAAGGGTCATCGAGTTGGAACCCTAGGCGTAGCCGGTACATTCAGCTTTTATCCGGGAAAGAATCTGGGCGCCTACGGCGACGCCGGTGCCATAACCACCAACGATATCGACCTTGCGCTCAAATGCCGCATGATTGCCAATCACGGGCGCACCGGTAAGTACGATCATCGCTTCGAGGGACGGAATAGCCGCCTCGACGGTCTTCAGGCTGCCGTGCTGCGGGTAAAACTACGCCACCTGGATAACTGGATAGAGCGCCGCAACCGGATCGCAGCGATCTATGGTGACGGCTTGGCTGGTCTCAGGGGATTAGCGCTGCCGATGATTGAAGCTGGTACCCGGCATGCGTTTCACCTGTACGTGGTACGAACCGAGAAGCGCGAGCAACTGGCAAAGTTCCTGGCGGAGTGCGAGATCCAAACTGGGGTTCACTATCCTATCGCACTGCCAAAGTTGCAGGCCTATACATATCTAGGGCAGGACAAGGAACCCATGTTCGCGAATCGCGCCGACAGCACGCTCCTCAGTTTGCCCATGGGTGACCATTTATCCGACGCTGACGCGCGCGCTGTCATCCAGGCGGTACGCAGATTCTTCGAGTGAATAAATGTTGAGGCAGCTTGCCCGTGGGGCGGGTGGCGTAGCGCTCGGCACGGCGCTAGGTCAGGGGACGGTCGTAGCGGTGACCCCATGGCTAGCGCGCTCGCATACGCCAGCTGATTTCGGTGCCCTGGCCCTGGTTACGACCGTGAGCAATGTTGCCGTTGCCGGCGCCTGCCTTCGTTATGACTTGGCGCTACCCTCCGCCGCGGCGAACCAAAGTCGGCCGCTCATGGTTGTTGGTATCGCGTGCGCGCTTGGCTCCGCCGCCCTGGTTACTGGTATCGATGCAGTTGCCTCGTTGCTCTCGCACCATACGCTGCTTGATCCGTTCACCAACCCATGGATCGTCGGGCTATGTGTGTTACTCACAGGCCTGTACCAGCTCGCGCTGGCATGGGCGACACGGCAGGGCGCATTCTCACGCGTTGGAGCAATGCGATGCGCCCAAGGTTCGGGCTTTAGCGTCCTGGCAGCATCCCATTTCCTGGACCTGGTGCCTGCCTACGTCGTATCGTTCTTGACAGCAATTCCTGAGTTGCTAGGAGCGGTACGTTCGGCAGCTCCCAAGGAAGTGACACCGTACGAAGCAGCACGGGTACACTGGCAGTTTCCGCTGGTCAGCTTGCCAGGAGCACTCCTCGACGTGATCGGGTACAGCCTGTGCATCTGGATCATCTCCGCCAACTACGGTGCATCCGAGGCCGGCCAGTACTCGCAAGTACAGCGTCTCGTCGGCGCACCCCTGATGCTGCTTGGCATGAGCCTCGGGCAGGTACTACTGCGCCACAGCGCGAACTTCGCGAATGACCCCGCCCGTATGGCACAATTGTTCTCGCAGGCGCTCAAAGGCATGGGAGCCTTGGGGCTGATTGTGGTGTTGCTCACAGCTGGAATCGGCGAGCCGTTGCTGCACTCGCTGCTCGGCGGGCAATGGCGGGTCAATACGATGTTCATAACACCCATCGCACTAGCAGTAGCGGTACGGGCCTGCACCTCACCCCTGAGCATGATCCTGGTGACCTTGCGCCGGTTCGAGTTGTCGCTGCGATGGCAGGCGGCGTATTTCGCTTCCGCCACTACTGTGTTCTGGCTCGCTACCCGCCATCTCGATGTCGGGACTTTCGTAATCATTTACGCCGCGCACGAGTGCCTCTTCTACGGGGCATACCTTCTACTCATCCAATTTGCGATTAACACATCACCATGTGCGGCATCTTCGGCCTGATTCAGGCACGACCGTTCGAGGCTCGCGAGGTCAGCGAGCTCAGCCGACTCATGCGACATCGCGGCCCAGACGATGAGGGCTTTGCGATTTTCGATGGCTCCAGCGTCCGTCTGTTCGCGGGAGCGGACACTCCGTCGGCCTCCTTCGACCCGAATGTAAGCTACTGTCCAAGGCAATCCCTACCGCCGGCCGGACAGTTGGCCACGCGGGGCGTCCTGCTCGGCCATCGCCGGCTTGCGATCCTCGACTTGTCAGCGCACGGGCATCAGCCGATGTCTTATCGGGACCGCTATTGGATCTCGTACAACGGGGAAGTTTACAACTACCTCGAACTGCGCTCCGAGCTACAGAACGCCGGCTACTCCTTCGGCAGCGGCTCCGATACTGAGGTCATTCTCGCCGCCTATGATCGCTGGGGAGCAGATTGCCTATCGCGCTTCAATGGTATGTGGAGCCTGGCAATTCTCGATACCGTAAAGCGCCGCCTATTCCTCGCGCGAGACCGTTTCGGCATCAAGCCATTGTATCTCTGGCGCAGCGGTGGCCGATTGGCCTTCGCATCCGAAATAAAAGCCTTCGGAGCATTGTTTGACTGGAGGCCGCAAGCCTGTCGTGAGCGTCTGCTCGACATGCTGGTGTGGAATGTCATGGACCATAGCGAGCAGACCATGTTCCAGGGTGTCGTCCAATTGCCCGCCGGACATTGTTTGTCGCTCGATCTAGCCCCAGCGTTGTCCGCGGTTGCCGAGGGCGATCCCATACGGGACGTCACGCCCCGACGCTGGTACAGCTTGCCGGATTCATCCAAAACCATCAGCGGTGCGGCAGCAGTCAGTGGCTTGCGCGACCTGCTGGAGGACGCCGTCCGACTCCGCCTGCGTGCCGATGTGACAGTAGGATCGTGCCTTTCCGGTGGACTTGACAGCTCGAGCATCGTCTGCGTGATGGGCCGGCAATTGCGTGAGCAGGGAGTCAGTGAGAGTCTGCACACTTTCACAGCGGGTTCGCACGACGCGGACTTCGACGAGACACGCTACGCGACCGCCGTCGCGCAAAGTGCCCGTTCCACTGCCCACCGCGTAGTGCCGGAGCCTGGCCGACTGTTCGAGGATTTGGGTCGCCTGGTCTGGCACCAGGATGAGCCGTTCATCTCGACATCGATCTTCGCACAGTGGTGCGTCTTCCAGCTTGCGCGCCAGGAGGGCGTGATCGTTATGCTCGACGGTCAGGGAGCCGACGAGATACTGTGCGGTTACCGCGGATTCTTCGGAGCATACCTCGCCGGACTGATCCGCCAGGCCAGTCTCGGACGCTGGACCGCCGAGCTAGCCTCGCTTCGACGCGAGATCGGCTTTTCGCGCTTGCGCTCGACCGGCTACACAGTCGCTTATCTCATGCCCCAGTTACTAGGCTTATTCGGCAAGCTTGACCATCGCGCTTATGCCGACCGCACGTGGCTGTTGGGGGATGCACGCCAAGCGTTCTATACCGATCCGTTGCGAGCGCGTGGTGCCCGTGCGGCTTCAGTGCGCGAGATGTCGGTGGCGCAGATAACCGCTACCAACCTACCGATGCTGCTGCACTGGGAGGACCGCAACTCCATGGCATTCTCGGTCGAGGCACGGGTGCCCTTCCTCGATTATCGCGTCGTCGAGTTTTGTTTGAGCGTCATCGACGCTGACAAGCTAGGCGGGGGCATTTCCAAGTCAGTGCTGCGACAGAGCATGCGCGGCACTGTTCCTGATGTCGTCCTCGACCGGCGCGACAAGCTTGGCTTCGTCACGGCGGAGCGCCTTTGGGCGACACGGGACATGAAGGCCCGTTTCCGCGAGGAGCTGCGTAAGTCGGTCGAGACCCTATCCTCCTTGGTGTCGTCCACCGTCCTCACCCAGTTCGAGGAAGTGCTGGCGGGCCGCCGCCCGTTCGATCACCGCTACTGGCGGGTGCTGTGCGCGGGCCTCTGGATCAGGACCTTTAACGTCGCCCTATGAAGGAGGTCTGGTTCCTCACATCCGAGTTGGAAGGCGAGCGCGCCAGCAGCTTCAGACAAGAGCGTTGGTGTCGGGTTTTTCTGGATGCCGGCGCGACGAGCCTGCACATCTTCAATCTGCGCGGGGCATTCGGGCACAGCGATATACGCTGCATGACCCACGAGCAGTTGAGCGAATTCCGCCGCGAAGGCATTGCCCGCCATGCTGGCATACAGGCTTCGGTGCGCGAAGGCGTTGCGGCCCGGATTCTACGGCGCATCAAGCATCTGCTGTTGGTCGACCTCTACCTGCCGAATGTGCTCAAGGTACTGACCCATCTGCATCGATTACTCGGCCAACGCACAGAGCCGGTGGTGTTGATGGCGTCCTCGCCTCCTTTCTCGGTCGCCGTCGTAGGCGCGCTTCTCAAGCTGCTGCATCGCCGAAAAGTGGTGCTCGCCATCGATATGCGCGACGCTTGGGCGCTGCATAACGCCTTGGGCGGCATCAAACCATTGAAGCGCGCGATAGAGCGCTCCGTACTGCGCAGAGCCGACTATGTAACCACGGTATCGTACGGACTGGCTGACGAATTCAAGGCGGCGTATGGCACAGACGTGAGCGTCATGTACAACGTCGCAACTCACTACCTCGATATACCCAAACCACAGCCAGCGGATTGGGCGCGCATCAGCCCCGAGATACAACCGGACCGCCGCCAACTCGTCTACACAGGAAGCATACCCGAGGGCCACTACGACTTGGAATCGATCGTAGGGTCGGTGGTACGGCTGCGAAAACTCCAACCGCAGCTGGCCGATCGCCTGCAACTCGTTTTCGTGGGCGCCTGCGACGAGGTTCGGCGCGTCGCAGCGACCCAACAGGTCACGCCCGGCGACATCGTCTTCATCAATCACCTACCGCACGCCACCTGTCGCTCCGTACAGGCTTCGGCGTACGCTCTGCTTTTTCTCGCGCATTTCGGCAAGAACAACGCAGGCGTGGTATCGACGAAGTTGTTCGAGTATCTTTGTCTCGGTCAACCGGTGCTGCCCTTAAGTCTGCACGAAGGTTCGGATGTTGATGGGCTATTGAGACGCTATTGTGGACATAGTGTGAATGCACACAGTCTGGACGAGATGACGACGACGTTGGCGCGTGTTGCGCACGACAACAGTTGGTTACCACGCTTGGATGACCCGGGGCGCGTCAGAGAGCTACTTGATGACTATCGCACATATGCGCGTAACCTCATTGGACCAAACTAATTTATCGTCGCTCGGCAGCCTGACCAAGGCTTCTAGGGCGCCGATCTACACCGCCTGCGCTTTGTTAGCTGCTTACACATGTGTGCCATTAGGGGTCGCTGCGGTTCTGGACACTGACGGCTACTACGTAGAGCTAGCGGAAATCTCAGCTCTAGCTGCCATCGGTGTCTGGCTCGGCTCACATATCAGAATGTTCGACCCACTATTCCGCGGCGATATGCCACGCATCAAGGTACCGGCGGCGACACTCAACGGAGTCCTCTGGATTGTGTTCGTGTTGTTCGTTCTCGTCGCTTGGACGACGGCCGAACGCATCCCGCTGTTGGCCGCAATCGGTGGAGCGGATCCCGACGTCATTGCGGTTCTGCGCGAACAGTTCTTAAAGGGTCGAGAAGGATGGCAAGCATCATTTGTCTATATCAACGCCATTCTCTCAGGCGCGCTCATCCCTTACTCCATCGCGATGATGTTCCTGCATCGGATGCGCTTACGCTGGCTAGCATTTGCCTTTTTCCTTGTGTTTTGCGTCAGTTTCGTGGAAAAGGCCTTCTTTCTAAAAGCCACACTGCCACTGTTTTATCTGGTGGCACAGCGGCGTATCCGGGTTCCTCTGAGCCCATCCGTGCTGGTGCTGGGGATGCTCAGCTTACTGATGGTAGTGACGGTCTTCTCGGGAGCAGGTGCCGGCGAGTCGGCGGCGGATGAGGCTTTCTTCTCGACGGGATACGCACCTCAAGGGCCGGTGGCCCATATCGTCTGGCGCTCCGTTGCGATTCCAGTGATTACGGCTGCGGATGCAGTGCGAGTGCTACACGAGAATTTTAACGGACAGCTCCTGTGGGGGAGAACCAGCAGCTTGATTGCGGGGTTGACCGGTATGGACCACGTCGAATTCGAGCGCCAAGTATTCGCAGCTGAGTGGGGGCAGAGCGAGACCGGAACGGGTTCCTCGAACTCCGTCTACATTACCGAGGCCTACGTAAACTTCGGTCTGCCGGGGATTGTGATCTTCTCATTGATCGTCGGATTGTTGATGCGCTTTTTCGCCACCTCCCGCGATGAGGCATTCCGGTCTTTGTGGCCTCTCTTCGCAATGGGTATCTTTACCTCCGGTTTGATCGGACTGCTATTTAGCAACGGCTTCCTAATGCTGTTTGCGCTGGGTTTATTTGTACGCTTCACGAATTTGTCGCATCCCCGCGAGGCGACCTTTGCAGACACTGCCACACCCGCAACTGCGCCCTTACCTCCAAAACCATGAGTCCTCTCGATCTCTAAGGCTACCTCCTATGGAAACAATTCTCATTACTGGCGGGGCCGGTTTCATCGGCTCAAATCTCGTACGCCACCTTAACCAGAAAGCCTTCCGTTTGCGCATCTTGGACACTCTAACTCCACAGATTCACGGAGCTATACCGCAAGGTTTAGATTGGTTGGGAGAGCGCAACACCGAGTTCATTAGGGGCTCGGTGACAGATCGACGCATTGTCGAAACCGCCTTAGACGGTGCTACCGCAGTGGTACACCTCGCTGCGGAGACCGGCACGGGCCAATCCATGTACGAGGTGGCGCGTTACAATGAGGTAAATTCACAGGGCACGGCGGTCCTGCTGGACATTCTGGCAAACTCTAACACGCGCACGGTCAAGCGTATTGTGTTGACCTCGAGCCGCTCGGTATATGGTGAAGGGGCTTACGTCTGCGACGCAGGGCACGGCCGCGTCTTCCCAGCCTCGCGGCCGGCGGAACAGCTGGCTCGCCACGAATGGGATCCCATTTGTCACTTATGCAAACAGCCTTTGCGCGCTGTGGCAACCGTAGAAACGGATCCCGCGCGACCAGCATCCATCTATGCGGCTACTAAATACGCTCAGGAGGATTTGGTCCGCGTAGCTAGCGAGTCGTTGGGTATCAACTACGCGATCCTAAGGCTGCAAAACGTGTATGGAGAGGGGCAGTCACTCAAGAATCCGTACACCGGAATTCTCTCGATATTCTCTACGAAGGTGCGCCGTGGAGTACAACTCGGAGCGTTCGAAGACGGCCTCGAGACACGCGACTTTGTGCACGTGGACGATGTGGCGCGTTCTATACACCAGTGCCTGATTACATCACGTCAGATCAACCAGGTCATCAACGTAGGGAGCGGAATCGCAACCAACGTACTCGAAATCGCAACACGACTTACCGCCACACTAGGAAGTAGACCAAACATCAGGGTCACAGCGGAATACAGGCTCGGAGACATCCGCCACAATGTCGCCGACATCGATCGTCTGCGTACAATTTTGGAATATGAACCTCGCGTTGGACTGACCGAGGGTCTTGAGAGGTTTGCACAATGGGTGTTGACACAGCCACTGCCCGAGGATCTGCTCGATAGGGCCAATGCTGAGCTGCGCGCCCGCAAACTGATGGGCTGAGTACCACCTCGCGCCATGTCCGAAACCTCTGAATTCAAGCTGCGGGAGTTCCTGCGAGCCGATCTGCGCCGCCAATGGCATTTTTTGCATCGCGAGTCTCCCCAGCCCTCTGCGGCACGCCTGTGGATAGGGATCGCATCGCCGCGCTTCGCGCCGGTTCTGCTGTGCCGGCTGGCGCACGGTCTCTACCTTGCGCACCTGGGGCCCCTGGCGAAGGCCACCTCGCTGCTGAACTTCTTCTTCTTCGGCATCGAGATCGCCGTGCGCTGCCCAATAGGACCCGGCTTGTTTCTGCCCCATACGCAGGGCACGGTAATCGGAGCATGGCGTGTCGGAGCCAACGCGACCATCTTTCAAGGAGTCACCTTGGGCGCCCGTGAAGTCGACTTCTCTTACACCGAGCAGTCCCGTCCCACTCTTGGCGACGGCGTGACTGTCGGTTCCGGCGCCAAAGTACTGGGCGCATTACACATCGGCGACGGCGCACGAATCGGCGCCAATTCGGTGGTGTTGCAGTCGATCGCCGCAAACATGCTTGCGGTGGGCGCGCCCGCGCGGGTGGTCCAATCGCAATGAGACGTCTCGACGGCAAGCGCTGCTTGTTGATTGCACCGCGGTTCTTCGGCTACGAACGCGATATCCGTGCCGAGATCGAGCGTCGCGGCGCCATTGTCGACTGGTTGCCGGACCGACCCTTCGATACACCGGCAATGACTGCGTTGACGAAACTCAAGCCGCAATGGGTGTCACCGGCGGCTGATCGGCTCTACGAGCGATTGCTGAACCAGATGGGCGCCACCCACTACGACATCATTCTTGTCGTCAACGGACAAACGCTCTCATCGCAGTGGCTGCAGCGCCTGCGCACTCAATTTCCCACTGCCAGGACCGTGCTTTACATGTGGGACTCTATAGAAAACCGCCGCGGCGCGGTCAAGAATCTACCTCAATTCGATGCGCTGTTCACCTTTGATCCGCTCAACTCACGCCAGTTCGGCATGCGTTTGCGTCCGCTGTTCTTTGTGAAAGGCTTTGAGCGCGTTCCAACTCTTGATTTCGACTACCACCTGAGCTTCATCGGCACGGCGCATACGGATCGTTATGCGGTGATCGATCGGCTGCGGCGGCATCTGGCGTCGGAAGTACGGGCCTACTGGTACCTGTACTTGCAGGCTCCTTGGGTCTATCACGCCTATCGCTTCGCCAAGCCTGCCATGCGCCGAGCACGCCCCAATGAGTTTCAATTCGTGCCCCTCGATAAGTCTAAGCTGCAAGACGTATTCGCACGCTCCCGCGCCATTGTAGATATCGAACACCCACGACAACGCGGCCTCACTATGCGCACCTTCGAAACCATGGGGTCGTTCAAGAAGCTTATTACCACCAATACCCAAGTGCGTGAGTACGATTTCTACAGGAAAGAGAACATCTGCGTGATCGACCGATCGGCACCACGCCTGCCCGCACATTTTCTCGAATCTCCCTTCGTACCACTAGCTGGCGAGATCTATCGCCGCTACAGCATTGAAGGGTGGCTCGACGAAGTGCTGCAACTCCAGGCGCCCGAGGATGTTCTGGTATCGTCGTCATGAGGGGTCTCAGGGTGGCCGTTACCGGAGCGTCAGGATTCATCGGGCGCCACCTCGTGGATCGGCTGGTTTCAGCCGGCGCATCGGTTGTTGCATTGTCGCGGCATGGAACCGGTAGGGCGGACGTCGATGATAGACCCACAGACTACACGGATGACGCTGCGCTGCGAAGATCCCTCGAAGGAATCGACGTTGTAGTCCATCTCGCTGCTCGTGCACATGAGCTGGGCGAGGTAGACAACAGCCCTGAAGCGGAGGGCGTATATCGGATGGCGAACGTCGAATCTACAATCGCCCTCGCCAAAGCTGCGCGACTCAGCAACGTGTGCCGCTTTATTTTCATGAGCTCCATCGGGGTAAACGGCAATGCAACTTGCGGCAAGCCCTTTAGTGTTTCAGACGAACCCCATCCGATAGAGCCTTACGCGAAGAGCAAATGGCTCGCGGAACAGGCGGTCGCGCGAACACTAGCGACCGGGCCCACTGATTTCGTTATCTTGCGGCCACCGCTGGTTTATGGACACGATTGTCGCGGAAATTTCGCGAGGCTGCTGCATCTGGCGGCACGGGCCCCGGTCCTGCCGCTAGGAGCCGTGACAGCCCCACGAACCTTGATCGGTATCGACAATCTAGTCAGCGCCATTGTGACCGCGGCATCCAGCTCGGCGGTTTCTCGTAGGACGTTTCTTGTGACCGATTCCCGCGACACCAACTTGAGTGAGATCATGCGAGCGCTCGCGCGCGGCTGTGGGCGCCCCACATACTTGGTAGTCGCGATCCCCAGCAACCTACTGGCATTTACGGCCAAGTTGGCCGGTAAAACCGCAACTTGGGACAAGTTGGCAGCTTCCCTACAAGTCGATGGCAGCGAGTTCTGTCGCGTCACCGGATGGCGCGCCGCTATCGATCCCGACAACGGCCTCTTCGATGCGGCCAGACAGTTTGCAATTGGGCGAAAACTGCCCAATCCTCAATGATCATTTTGAATTGCTAGGAACGGACAATCGCGGGCGAAGGCTCCCAGCTATGAAGTTCCATAGAGCCGCCAAGACAAAGCCGGCGATGGCGCCGCCAACTATCAGCTGAACCCGTTGAGGACCAACGCGGTCGTCTGAATCGGGCGGCATGGCTCGATCGACGACCCGAAATGCGTATTCCTGAGTGACATTGGCGAGCATACGCTGCTTAAGCTCTGACTCGATCAGTCGCCCAATCGCGTCGCGGGCCACCACTTCAGTCGTTGACTGCAGCTCATGGTTGAGGAACCCGACTGCAAGATCTTCTCTTCGCAACGCCCTCGCCCTCATTTCCTCATTCAGCCGGCGGGTAAGGTCGTTTGCCCAATCTGCGGCCTCGTTTCGATCCTTCCAGATCACGCGAAGTGATATCAAGCCAGTCTTCTTATCCTGCGTGACTTCGCGAATTTTTTTGTCAAAATACTTGTTCGCCTTTGCCAAAGTCGGTTGTCCCTCAATCGACGCTTTCCATTGTTTCCGTTCCGCATCCCATTTCCCGGCAAACAGCTCTGGCATCAGTTGCCGGTCGGAAATGAACGCTTCAGTGAATTGTCGGGAGCGCAAAATCGCCAGCGCCTCCTCCGTGGCGGAACCACGAGAATTGAGATTGAGACCGACTACCGACGCCAGCCCCCCCAACTGACCGACGGCACTGGCGCCTAACGACTCGCCGACTCGCTCGGTATTGGCCGGCACCAGGACCACAGTCGCCTCATAGGTAGGCGCAATCAGGAACGCAGCTGTAGTGGCCGCGGCCGTGAACAATAGAACCGTACCGATGACCCACCAACGGCGCGCCATGACGACATCGATAAATTCCCGCACGCTCAAATCGGGTGTTGCGGGTTGTTCAAGTTGCGAGGCAGTGTTATTCATAACGCAAGTTGATGTTTGTCTTGCTCCAAGTATCCGGGCGCTGAAGTGTCACCCCTTCTAATAGCGCGACTAGCTGGATTTCGACTCAATTTAAGGCGACACGCTATGAATTGCCAAAATCGCGATCGCCAAGTTATAGACGATGGTCGTGATCGAGGTCCATAGCGGCAACGGTGCAACTCTCTCGGTATCGAGCGGTACCACGATAGTATCGCCGGGACGTAGTTCCGCCGACCGCGAGCGTCTAAACCATCCGGTGCGCCCCCCTGCCACCACATCGCCGTTGGCGCGGACAATATAGATTCTCTTTCGGTCTGCCCTCTGAGTGATTCCACCACTCTTGGCTAGGTAGTCGTCTCTTGACAAACCCGTGCGATAAATATGTGACGTGGGATTTTGGACTTCGCCCAAAACGGTGATGTCTTGCGTCCACTTCGGTATGAAGAGTTGATCGCCGTTTTGCAAAAGTACATCGCCTATCCCGCCGGGAGGGCCTTTGATGACGTGGTGCAAGTCAACCACCAATCTGCCGACCGGCTTCGTGTTGCGTAGCTGCTGAATCAACTGCTGGCCAATTGCCAGCGCCTGTGCCGAATTCCCTCCGCCGCTCCCATTTGTAGCAGCACTGGTACTGACAGCTTCGAGCGAGAGAGCCGCCAGATCGCTTTGCAGACGATTGCTCAAGGCATCCAATTGCTCCGCTTCGCGCTGCTTGAGCTCCTGGCGCACAAATATCGCGCCTTCATCGAAGGCGGTGTCGGTGAGCCCGCCCGCGCGCCGCAGTGCTGCCGAAAGCGTCTCTCCTTGGTGAATAGGATACGTACCAGGATGCCGGATCTCGCCGACTAGCTCGATCGTTCCAAGCGAGTCCCACCTGGGTGTCTTCTTGATCAATAAGGCATCGTAGGGCTTGAGTTGTAGATCAGCACCGGGTTCGTTATGGCTGATCGCCGAGAGATTGATGTTAATCAGCACAGTCTGCCGCTCTTTGCCATCAATCACTTCGGATCGCGTCAACTCGGCTTCGCCCGTGTAAGCCCCGCGCTCCAACATACCTCCCGCCCGAATCAAGTCACTGACATGCATCGAAGGCTCCAGCGGGTAAGACCCCGGTACCTTGACTTCGCCGGAGATGTTGACGAACTGAGGGGGGTTGGTCGCCGACGCCTGCCGAAAAAGGTCATCCAGGATCGGCCATACCACTCTAGTACGGTTGGCAGTCAGGTCGAGCACGATGATCCTATCGCGCGCGCGCAGTAGCGGATCGGCCTCTGATCCGCGCGCGCTGAGCGCACGTTCGAGATCCGCCGAAATCACCTCGACCCTGTTCTCGGGAGGTACTTCCCGGCGAATCACTATATAGTGCCTGTCCGCTTCCGGTCGCAATTCATCGAAACTGCCCAAAATATCGGTGAGCCTTAAGCCTGATTTGTATTGAAACGCGCCGGGCCGAAATACATCACCGGAAAGCTCTACGGAGTTTTCAAGCGTTGGACGGATCGCGGGGATCCGTAGCTTGTCGCCGTTCATGATCTCCGTGTTGCGCCCGGCCGCATCCAAATCGATGTTCCGCATTTCTCGCAAACGCGAAGGCTCTATACGCTCGAGTTGGGCGAGCTTCCCATCCGCATCGGGCGAAAGCCCCCCTGAGAGGTCTATCAACTGGTCTGCTGTTTTCTCCTTTTTCAGCTCGTAGACCGCCGGGCGTCGAACCGCTCCGTATACAGTGGCCGTGACACCGATGGGCGGGATGAAAATGACATCGCCGGGCATGAGTTGCCGATCGGCACTCGTATCCCCGTGCAACAACAGATCGTAGAGATCGAGCACCGAAACCAAACGGCCGTTTCGCTTCAGCTCAATATTGCGCAGCGAGCCTATGGGTTTTACGCCACCGCTCACGAACAAGGCATTCGTCATGGTGGATAGTCCACTGACGGTGTATGAGCCCGGCTTTTCAGCTTCGCCCAAGACGAAGACCCGTATGGATCGTAGATCACCCATGGTCACGCTGATTTGCGTACCGATCAACTGCTTGGCGACTCTATGCTCCAGCGCCGCCCGCGCCGCATCGAATCCCATGCCACTTACGGAAATGGGGCCGAGCTTTGGAAACTTGATCACACCATCGCGACCCACAGTCAATGAGTAGGACCCCGTCTCATTGCCATACAGCTGAACATTGAAGGTGTCGCCGGGGCCGATGACGTAGTCGATCGGTACTTGTATGTCCTTGACGGGCGCGAAGGTACTCGGAGCACCTTGGAATAGGTCATAACCGAAAGGCTTGGCGCCCTCATCGTTGATGGGCTCCAACCTCAACAGCGTCAATTTGACGGTGTAGTCGCGCAAATCAGGGTCGGCACTCAGGCGTCTGGTGGCTTCGTCCGCCGTGAGTCCAGCCAGAGGAATAGCGGGGAATCCTGGAATTTCCAAGACCCCGAAGCGATTCAGCTTGTAAGGATTGCTTCTTAGGATTCGATCTCTAACGATCTTCGATCGATTCATCGCCTCCGGGTCTTTAGGCTTGCCTTTGAACTCGATGCGGCCAAAATCGGTACCCGTGCTTTTGCCGGCGTTCGCCCGGCCTTGTAAATCGACTTCGCCGACTTGATTGCCGTCCGCGGCGGCGCCTACAGCGCCAGCGGCACCGCCGGCACCGCCGGCACCAGCGGCACCCGGAGGCGGGAAGACACTTTTGGTGCCCCCGGCCGGGACAATCACATTGTTATTGGTCCCGACAAGCTCTACCGGCGTCAGGTCGATCAAAACCATGTCGCCTGCCCGCAACTCCGGATCTTCATCCGATTTGCGCAGCGTACGCCCGTCAGCTGTCTTCCCCTTCTTGTCTTGTTCGCCCAAACGGTCGTCTTTCTTCTCGATCGTCTCCGGTGCGTTGAACTTGGAATCGCCTTTTTTGTTCGCTCCATCGCCACCCAAAACGCCCTGCAGTAGCGACTGCTGCTGCTCTGGCGTCAGGTTTTTCAAGGCATTCAATTGGTCCTGGTTGGGGGCCTGTGCAGCCGCAACAGTCCCGATCACCAGAAAGATTGTCGCAATGCGCAAGCAACTGGCCAGCCTTCTGTAGGCGGCGAAAATAGCGCTCATCGTTGTTTAGGAACCTTATCTTGAGTAATAAGCACTGCGTGCCGTTGGGGCGAAATTGTATACTAAAGCGCCATGCTGGCCCGGTCTATTCAGGTCTCTATGGTGCCTGACGGGGCTGCCCAAATTGGCCATCGTAATTTTTCTCCAGCCATGTTGCATAGTCTCTTCCCAAGAGGCCCTGCCACCAATCCACCTGCTGCAAATACCACTCGACAGTGGACGCCAGTCCACTCCGAATATCTCGGGCGGGCGAGTATCCTAGGCTGCGCGCCGCTTTGGAGTAGTTGATGGCATACCTGCGATCGTGGCCGGGGCGATCGCGAACGTGAGTAATCAGTTGGATTGCCTGCTTCCCATTGAAAATCGGTGACGCCGGGAAGAAATCGCGATGCTCCGGATGAGCGCCCAGCTGTCGATCCACCAGATCGCACAGCGTGCGCACGATATGGATGTTGGTCGTCTCGCTGTTGCCGCCGATATTGTAAACCTCTCCCGGCTCGCCCTTCTGGAGCGCCAATGCGATAGCCGCGCAATGATCCTCCACATGCAGCCAGTCGCGTATCTGCAACCCATCGCCGTAGACCGGCAGCGTCTTGCCCAGCAAGATATTGACGATGGTCAGTGGAATCAGCTTTTCCGGAAAGTGAAAAGGACCGTAGTTGTTGGAGCAGTTGGTGACCGTGGTGTGGAGGCCGTAGGTCTCATGGTAAGCACGCACCAAGTGGTCCGAGGCTGCCTTGCTCGCGGAGTACGGCGAGTTGGGTGCGTACGGCGTGGTTTCGGTGAATGGCGCATCATCGGGGCCAAGAGAGCCATACACCTCATCGGTGGACACATGATGGAAACGATGCGCGGGTACGCCTTTCTGATCGATCCACAACGCCTTGGCAGCTTTCAGGAGTGAATGCGTTCCAACGACATTCGTGCGTATGAAATCATCGGGACCTAGGATGGATCGATCGACATGCGATTCCGCTGCAAAGTGGACGATGGTATCGATCTGGTGTTGACGAAGCAGCGCACCCACCGCCGGCTCATCGCAAATATCCCCACGAACAAATAGATATCGCGGATCGTTCTCGACGTCCGCCAAATTACCTATGTTGCCCGCATAAGTCAGCGCATCGAGCACCACGACCTTTCCCTGGTGTGAATTCGCAAGCCAATGGTGCACGAAATTCGAACCGATGAATCCCGCGCCGCCGGTAATGAGCAAGTTATGCGGTTCGAACTTCATCCAACAGAGTCCTCAAGTTGTGCCGCCAATGCCGGCCAGACGAATTGAGCAGCGAGCGCGTCGAGGCAGTATCCAGCACGCTGAACGCAGGACGCCTTGCGCGAGTGGGGTAGGACGCGCTGGATATGGCTCGGATGGGGATCGACTTAGGTAACAGCCCTCGCGCCAATGCCTCATCCTGGATCGCCACGGCGAAATCGTACCAACTGGCGACGCCCAGATCGGTCCAATGGTAAATGCCCGCCGCCGCATTGGCATCCATCAGCCCCCAAATCGCCTCGGCGGCACTCGCAGCCGAAGTGGGTGTGCCAATCTGATCGCAGACCACACTGATCTGATCTTTTTCTCGCATCAGAAGCAGCATGGTCAACACGAAGTTCTTGCCCTCGGCGGCGTACACCCACGAGGTGCGCAGCACGATTCCCGAACCTCCGGGAGTAAGCACATGCCGCTCACCGCCCAGCTTGCTCGCCCCGTAGACGCTTAAGGGGTTGGTTCTGTCGGTGGTCAGGTATGCCCGGCTGGAATTCCCGTCGAATACAAAATCGGTGGAGAGATGCAGCAATCTGCACCTTTCACGCTCCGACGCCCTCGCGAGAGACGCCACCGCGGTGTCGTTGACCGCGATCGCCTGTGCCGGCTGATCTTCCGCGAGATCCACCGCTGTGTAAGCCGCCGCATTCACCACCCAGTCCGGCCTGACTTCCGCGAATGTCCGCGACACGGCGTGGGCATCGACGATATCCAGCTCTGCGCGAGTACGCGAGACAATTTCATGTTCGCTCGGAGCTGCCTTAGCGACCGCCCGCGCGATCTGCCCGCCGCCGAGTACCAGCACTTTCACGGGAACTTCTCGATCGCCGCGAAGGACACACCTTGCCGGTCCTTGCCCGACTGAATCGGCGTGGTTCCCTTAGGGAGGGGCCACGCAATCGCCAGCGCCGGATCATCCCACGCCAAGGTGCGTTCATGTGCAGGACTGTACAGATCGGTGCACTTGTACAGGAAATCCGCGCTTTCCGACGTCACCAGTATCCCGTGCGCAAGGCCCGGCGGCACCCACAGCATGCGATGGTTATCCGCCGACAGCTCCACTCCCCACCAGCGACCGTAGCTCGGCGAACTGCGTCGCAGGTCGACGACGACGTCGAACACGCTGCCCGACGCCACTCGCACCAGCTTGCCTTGGGTGTGTTCGGTTTGAAAATGCAAACCACGCAAGGTCCAACGCGAGGACCGACTGTGATTGTCCTGCACGAAGGCCGCGTCGATGCCGGCAGCCGCGAACTTCTCCTTCTGCCATGTCTCCAGAAAGAACCCGCGCGCATCGCCGAATACCTGCGGCTCGATCAATACAACTTCGTGAAGCGGCGTATCTTGAAATTTCATCGGACCTTTCGCATGCTAGTTGATTGAATCACGCTGCCGTACCTTCTTTCACGATGCGCAGCAAGTACTCACCGTAACCGCTCTTGGCCAGTGGCTCGGCCAGTTTCACCAGCTGCGCCGTATCGATGAAGTCTGACCGCCAGGCGATCTCTTCCACACAGGCAATTTTAAGCCCCTGCCGCTCCTCGATGATGCGCACGAACACCCCGGCATCGAGCAGGGAATTGTGCGTCCCGGTATCGAGCCATGCCGTCCCGCGGCCCAAGCGCTCGATATGCAGGTCACCAAGTTTCAAATAGGCACGATTCAAATCGGTGATCTCGAGTTCACCGCGCGGCGAAGGGGTCAGCGCTTTAGCCAGTGCCGAAGCGCGACCGTCATAGAAATAAATGCCGGTCACGGCATAATTCGACGGCGGCGATTTCGGCTTTTCGAGAAGATCCGCCACCCGTCCCTGAGCATCGAATTGCACCACACCGTAACGTTCCGGATCCTGCACATAGTAACCGAATACCGTGGCTCCTGATCCACGCTGCGCCGCTGATTGCAGCAGCGCGGTCAGATGGGCACCATAAAATATGTTATCGCCCAGAATCAGCGCTGAGGGTGCGCCGTCTAGAAATTCCTCGCCCAGGATCAACGCCTGCGCGATGCCGTTGGGGTTGGCTTGCACCACGTACTCGAACGACAATCCCCACTGCGCACCGCTTCCCAGAAGATCGCGAAATGACGCCTGGTCGCGTGGTGTGGTGATGATCAGGTACTCACGAATGCCGGCGGACATCAGAGTCGCCAGCGGGTAGTAGATCATCGGCTTGTCGTACACCGGCAAGAGCTGCTTGGACTGCGACAGTGTAATCGGATGCAGGCGCGTGCCGGCGCCGCCCGCCAAAATGATTCCTTTCCTGGGTTTGGTCAAAATCTCAACCTATTGGTTTGTGGTTATGATGGGTTTGATGCTTGCGATGGCGATTCTAGCGATGCGTCGCCACATAGTTGATCAACGCCCCTAAACTCAACGCGCCGGCACCCTGCGGCGCCTTCGCCCCGGTCATGTCGATCCCTGAGGCCAGTTTCTTCCCCAGCTCCACGCCGAACTGATCGAAGGAATTCACGCCCCACACCGTTCCCTGCACGAAGACACTGTGTTCGTACAGCGCGAGAATACCGCCTAAGGCTCGCGCCGTGGTTTGGGGATACAGCAGCAGAGTGCTGGGGCGATTCCCCTCGTGCACCCGGTGAATGGCGATGCGGTCGACTTCCGCCGCACTCACCCCGGCCTTGCGCATGTCGGCCTCAACCTCGGGCAACGGGTATCCATAGGCGAATGCCTGCGACTGCGCGAAACAGTTCTTCAAGGCCAGATCCTGACCCTCGGTACCGCCCCACGACCCGCGCAACGGCGCGATGAAATCCAGCGCCTGGGTCGGCGTCCCCTGATGCAGCATTTGGAAGAATGAATGCTGGGCATTCGAACCGGGCTCGCCCCAAACGATGGGCGCCGTGGCGAATCCCACGTGGATGCCGTCCAAGGAGACCGACTTGCCGTTGCTTTCCATCTCCAGCTGTTGCAGGTACGCGGGAAGGCGTGCGAGCCGCTGATCGTATGGCAGCACCGCCAGTGTCGGCAGGTTCAAGAAGGTGCGGTTCCACACGCCGATCAGTCCCATGATCACGGGCAGATTTTTCTCGAATGGCGCGGTGGTAAAATGCCTGTCGATGTCACTGGCGCCCTTGAGGAAATCCTCGAATCGCTCCGTGCCGATGACCAGTTCGGCGATGAGGCCGATGGCCGACCACACCGAGTAGCGCCCGCCCACCCAATCCCACATGGTAAACCGATGGTCGGCGGCGATGCCGAACTTGTCCATGGCCTCGGCGTTGGTCGACACGGCGACGAAGTGATGGCCGGGCGCCTTCTCGCCGAGCGCACCCACGATCCAGGCGCGGGCCGCGTTTGCATTGGCCTGCGTCTCCTGGGTGACGAAGGTCTTGGAGCACACGATGACCAGCGTCTCCGCCGGATCCAGGGTACGGGTCAAGTCCTCGAGCTGGGTTCGATCCACATTTGACACGAAATGCGGTGTGATATCCCCGCTCCACTGCGCACGCAGCGCGTCGCACACCAGCAAGGGACCCAAGTCCGAGCCGCCGATGCCGATGTTCACCACATGCTTGAATTTTTTACCCGTGGTGCCGGTCTTCTGGCCGTTGCGCACCAAGCCGGCAAAGGTCGAGAGCTTCTGGCGCGAGGTTGTGACTTCGGCCTGGACGGCCGGCGATCCGGCGAAATCGGAGCGCAGCGCCGTATGCAGCACCGCACGCCGCTCCGTACTGTTGATAGGATCGCCGCGAAACATGGCGGCCGTGCGGCCGGAGAGATCGACCGCCCGCGCTAGGTCGAACAACAGCGCCAAGGTCTGCGGCGTGATGCGCTGGCGAGACACATCGAGCAACCACGTGTCGTGTTCGACGTGGAAGTGCTGCCAACGCCTGGCATCCGCGCTGCACAGATCGCGCAGATGCAGCTTGGCCATGTCTTTGGCGTGGTTCGCCACGGCGCTCCACGCCGGGAGAGCGGAATTCAACTGGCTCATGACGGGTCTACTCGTGAAAACTGCGGGCGATAATAGTCAAGATACCACTCGACGAAGTGCTTCACACCCGTCTCCAGATCCGTGCAGGGGCGGTAGCCGACATCCCGCGCCAGGGCTTCCACATCGGCCCAGGTGTCCGGAAGATCACCCAGCTGCATGGGCAGCATATTTTTCTCAGCTTTCACACCTAGGGATTGCTCCAGGACTTCGATGTAGCGCAGCAGCGGCACGGGGGTCTGATTGCCGATGTTGTAGATTCGAAAAGGCGCGTTGCCGGTGCTGGGAGTCGGATGATCGGAATCCCAAGCCGGGTCCGGCCTCGCCACATGATCGACCGCAGCGACGACCCCTCGGACGATATCGTCCACATAGGTGAAATCACGCTGATGATAGCCATCGTTGAACACATCGATAGGCAGGCCCGCGAGAATGTTCTTGGTGAACAGGAACAGTGCCATGTCAGGCCGCCCCCACGGACCATAGACGGTGAAGAATCGCAGCCCCGTCGTCGGCAGTTGGTAGAGCGAGGAATAGCTATGCGCCATCAGCTCATTCGATCGCTTGGTGGCGGCATACAAGGTGAGCGGATGATCGACGCCTTGGGTTTCCAAGAACGGCATCTTGGTATTGGCGCCGTACACGGAACTGGTCGAGGCATAGACCAAGTGCTCGACTTGGGTCCGGCGGCATCCCTCGATGACCTGTAGAAATCCGACGATATTGCTGTGCACGTAGGCATGCGGATCTTCGATGGAGTACCGCACCCCGGCCTGGGCGGCCAGGTGCACCACACGCTGAAATTTCTCCTGCAAGAACAGCGTCGCCATCCCATCGCGATCGGCGATATCCATCTTCACGAACCGAAAGCCTTGATGTTGTTTCAATCTCTCGAGGCGCGCCTGCTTCAAGGCCGGGTCGTAGTAGGCATTGAGATTGTCGATGCCCACGACCTCATCGCCGCGCTCCAGCAAGCATCGCGCCGTGTGAAAACCGATAAAACCGGCAGCACCGGTCACGAGCAGCTTCACAGTCGCCGCCACACCGTCTTGCCGGACGATGCCTTGTCGAGCAACGCCAGGATGCGTTCGTGGGCGAGAGTTTCTTCTTCGCTGGCGTTGACCACCTGGATGCGGATGCCGGCAAACGACCGCAGCGGCTGGTCGGGGCGGGCACCGTGACGCATGTTGTCGGATTCGGCGCTCAAGATCAGGCTACCCTGGCCGCCGGTCATCGCCAAGTACACTTCGGCCAGGATGCGCGCATCCAGGAGCGCCCCGTGATACTCACGATGCGAGTTGTCGACCGAATAGCGCTTGCACAGGGCATCCAGGCTGTTGCGCTGCCCCGGGTGCATTTGCCGCGCCAGCACCAGCGAGTCGAGCACGCGGCACAGGTCTGCCACGCGATGCGCGGCGTCCAAGCGCGCGAACTCGGCATTGAGGAAAGCCACGTCAAAGGGTGCGTTGTGGATGATCAACTCCGCATCGCGGATGAATTCCAGGAACTCGCCATGCACCTGCGAAAAGGTGGGCTCCTTGGCCAGCCGCTCCCGCGTCAGACCATGGACTTGAACCGCGCCTTCATCGATGTCGCGCTCGGGATTCAAGTATTGGTGGAAACGACGGCCGGTCAGACGCCGATTGAACAGCTCCACGCAGCCGATTTCGATGACACGGTGCTGCTGTTCGACTTCAAGACCCGTGGTTTCCGTATCGAGGACGACTTGGCGCATTCCAAATCTTACCGCACCGCCAGCATGCGATCGATGGCATGGTTGGCGAGTTGATCGACATATTCATTGCCCTCATGGCCGGAATGCCCCTTGACCCAGATCCACTGGATGTCTTGGGTTCCCGCGGCCGCATCCAACAATTGCCACAGGTCTTGATTCTTGACCGGTTGACGGCCGGCGGTACGCCACCCACGCGCCTTCCAATTCGGCAGCCATTCGGTGATGCCTTGAAGCACGTACTTCGAATCCGTATAGAGTTTGACCGCGCAGCGCCGCTTCAGGGCGCCAAGGCCGCCGATGGCAGCCGCCAATTCCATGCGATTGTTGGTGGTCGCCGGTTCGCTGCCCGAGACTTCCTTACGCTCCTTGCCGCAGATCAGCAGTGCGGCCCAGCCGCCCGGCCCCGGATTGCCGCGGCATGCGCCGTCGGTGAAGATATCGACTTCGGTCATGGTCTCACCTTATGCGTGGGCTCCGCCGCACCCACCAGCACACGCTGCCGCGCGCGCCGTCGCGGCTTGACCAACGTCAAGGTCGGCACGCGCTTGCGCGCCTTCAGCAAGTAGGCTCCCGCCGTCAGGGCGCGGCGCGGCTGCGGATCCGCTCCGCGGCCGGTCAAGGGCAGAAAGCCCAAATAGCCGCGAACAGCGTCCACGTCAAAGCCCAGCAACGCGACCCAATCGCGCAGCCGCCGCTCCGACAGCATCCGCTGCGTCCCCGGCGGAAATGCCGGGCGTCCGAAGTATTGGCTGAATACATGGCGTGCGCCCCAGCCGCTGAACGGATTGAAACCGCAAATCAGCAGGCAGCCCTGCCCGGTGAGCACCCGCTCGGCTTCCCGCAGCACGGTATACGGGTCCTCGACCAACTCCAGTGTATGCGGCAACAAGATGGCATCGATGGAATCGGACCGAAACGGCAAGGAATCGAGTGGTGCGCACAGCGTGACACCGGGGCGCAGGTCAGGCGCCAACAGCGTCGTATGCTGGGTGCGAGCACCCGCTAACAGCGGGCGGTCAGGCCCCCAGGCGCCGACCTGCAGGAGTTCGAAGCCGAACACATTGTCCAGCGCCTGCATCGCCAATACCGCTTCTTCTCGCAGCACCCGCGCGCCCAAGGGGCTCATGAACCAATCGTTCGGGGGTATGTCTGCCGTCGATTCCAACCGACCTCCTCTTGAGAAAAACACTAGCGCAGTTCGCATGTTACAGGTTAAATACGCCGCAAAATGTCAAAACCTGCCCCGCATCTTAACGTGCACCCCGTGCGCGCATTCTCCGATAACTACGTCTGGCTGATCGAGTCGCCGACGCGACCGTCCGAGGTGGTCGCGGTGGACCCCGGTGAGGCTGCACCTGTGGTTGCCGAGCTTACGCGCCGCAACCTGCGGCTGGCAGCCATTTTGCTGACTCACCATCATCCGGACCATATCGGCGGGGTGCCTGATTTGCTGCGCTTAGGCGAAATCCCGGTGATCGGTCCGGACGATGGGCGGATTGCGAGCCGGACCCGCACGGTACGCAACCAAGAGCGCTGCGACTTGTCGGACTTGGGACTTAGCTTCGAGATTTTGCATGTGCCGGGGCATACGGTAAGCCATATTGCATTTTGGGGGCACGGCGCTCTTTTTTGCGGAGACACGCTGTTCAGCGCCGGCTGCGGTCGCATGTTCGAAGGTACGCCTGAGCAGATGAATGCTTCTCTGAACCGCCTGCGGGACCTGCCGCCCGAGACACGCATGTTTTGCGGCCACGAATACACCGCTGCCAATCTACGCTTCGCCCTGACGGTGGAACCGGCCAATGACGCGGCGCTCGAATACCAGGAAAGCGTGCGACGCGTTCGCGCCGCCGGCGAACCCAGCCTACCCTCCACCATAAGTTCAGAGATCCGCGTCAATCCCTTTTTGCGTTGCGACAACCCTGCCGTCCGACGCGCTGCCGAAGCCCATGCGGGGAGAAGTCTTCAGGATCCCGCCGAGGTCTTCGGCGTGTTGCGCGCGTGGAAGGATCAGTTCCGCTAGCGGAACACCCATGACAACGCTCGCTCGACACTGGATGGTAGGCTGCGCGGCGTTGCTGCTGGGCGCCTGCGCGCAACGGCCGCCGGCGCCGGCGGCGCCGCCCGCGCGCGAGCCGGTCGTGATACCGCCCCAGCGGGCGTCCGAACCCATCGCCCCATCCGACACCGGCGTGGCGCTGGGCACGACGCCCACCTTGACCATGCCGCGCGAATGGCAGCACCACAACGGCGAGGACTACGACGATTTATTCGACCGTATGCGCGCCGGCTTCGCCTTCGACGAGGTACAGGAGCCTGCGATCGACGTGCAGCTGGCCTGGTTCGAGCACAATCCGGATTATCTGGAACGCGTATTTCAGCGTGCGCAGCGCTACATGTACCACATCATCACCGAAGTGGAGGCGCGCGGCATGCCGCTGGAGTTCGCGCTGCTGCCCGTGGTGGAGAGTGCATACGAGCCGTTTGCCTACTCCAGAAGCCGCGCCGCGGGACTGTGGCAATTCATCCCCGATACGGGCGCGCGGTTCGGCCTGAAGCGCAACTGGTGGTTCGACGGGCGGCGCGACGTGGTGGAATCGACGCGCGCGGCGCTCGACTACCTGCAGGCACTGCATGACCAATTCAACGGCGATTGGCTGCTGGCGATCGCGGCGTACAACGTCGGTGAGAACGGCGTGCAGCGCGAGATGGATTTCAACCGCGCGAACGGCCGGCCGGCGGATTTTTGGCACCTGCGCTTGCCAGCCGAAACCCGCGCCTATGTGCCGAAGCTTCTGGCCCTGAAGCGCCTGATGGCCGAGCCCGAGCGCTACGGCCTGGAGTTTGCGGCCATCCCCAACGAGCCCTACTTCGCGCTCATCGACACCGATTCGCAAATCGACTTGAAAATCGCCGCGCAGTTGGCCGGCACCAGCTACGATGAGTTGGTTGCCCTCAATCCAGGCTATAACCGCTGGGCCACGGATCCCGATGGCCCGCACCGCATGCTGGTCCCCATCGACAATGCGGATGCCTTTGAAGCGGCACTCAAAACCTTGAGTGCCGACGACCGCGTGCGTTTCGTCAGCCATGAAGTCGGCCGCAAGGAGACCTTGGCCGGGATCGCCAAGGAGTATGGCACCACGCCGGCCGTCATCGCCAAGATCAACGACCTGAAGGATGGCAAGGTTGCCGCCGGACATATCTTGAAGATCCCACAAATCAGCGGACAGCTGCCCGACAAGGTATTGCTGGCCGCTTTGCGCGTCGACCGGCCGGAAACCGATCGGGGCGTACGTAAGCAGCGCCAGATCGTCTATCGCGTGCGCGCGGGCGAAACTTTGAGTTCTATTGCGCGCCGCCACGGCATGCCCGTGAGCACCCTCGCCCGGCTGAACAACTTAGGCACCCAGGACACGCTGGTGAAGGGCCAGCGGCTGGTGATCAAGGCGAGTGCACGCCGCTTGCGCGACGAAGGCGTCGTGTCCGGGCGTCGCTTGCTCTATACGGTTCGAAGCGGCGACACTGTGTACAGCATCTCGCGCCAGTTCCAGGTCTCGGTGTCGCAGCTGAAGAATTGGAACGGACTGAATGAGCATCACCAGATCAAAGTCGGAAAGCGGCTGGTGATGTACGTGGATTCGAACAGACAACAGGGGTAGGAATAATGGGGTTTCTGAGCGGCAAGCGCGCACTGATCGTGGGCCTCGCCACGGATCGCTCGATCGCCTGGGGTATCGCGCAGGCGATGCACGCCCAAGGCGCCGAGCTAGCCTTCTCGCACATCGAACGCATGACCGACCGGGTGGTACCGCTCGCCAAGCAACTGGGATCGGACATTACCTTTGTCATGGATGTCGCCTCCGATGACGAGATTGCGCAAGGGTTCGCCCGGCTCAAGTCGCGCTGGGATGGTTTCGACATTCTGGTGCATGCCGTCGCATTCGCGCCGCGCGAGGCGATGACCGGCAACTTCGTCGATGTCACCACGCGGGAGGGCTTTCGCGTGGCCCACGACATCTCGAGCTACAGCCTCACCGCGTTGAGCCGTGCCTCGCTGCCATTCATGCAGGGCCGATCGGGCGCGATCGTTTCCTTAAGCTACCTTGGCGCAGTCCGCTCCATTCCGAGCTACAACGTGATGGGTCTCGCCAAGGCCAGTCTCGAAGCCAATGTCAGGTTCCTCGCGGCCGATCTCGGGCCGCAGCACATTCGCGTCAATGCCATCTCGGCCGGCCCGATCAAGACCCTGGCAGCGGCAGGCATCCCGGGCTTTCGCAAAATGCTCGCCCACGTGGCGGCCACTGCTCCCATTCAGCGCAACGTGACCCTCGAGGATGTGGGCAATGCAGCAGCGTTCCTGTGCTCGGATCTGGCCGCCGGCATCAGCGGCGAGGTGTTATACGTAGACGGCGGTTTCCACACCGTGGGCATGAGCTTTCCACCAGATGGTGATGGGGGATGACTTGTTCGCCGTGTCAACGGTTTCGGGGAATTAACGTTCTAGAATAGTTGCATTGGGTATCCAAGGGGTAGCACATGTTAAAAAGGACATCGATGAAAGTGGCAGCCTGCGCCTTAGGCCTAGGGCTCAGCGCCTGCAGCACCGTGGCCGTCAGGACCGACTACGCCAAGGATTTGTCCGTAGCCATATGTCATACCTATGCGTTCGCCAATGAGCATGTCGTCAATGCCGGCGGCGGCGACGAAGCTGCCTATGGCAATCCTCTGAACGCGGACCGGCTGCGCGTTTCTATTCAAAACAGCCTGGCCGCCAAGGGCATTCAATACGTGGATCGCGCTCAAGCCGACTGCGTGGTGGGTTACGCGTTGGGCTCGCGCCAGGTGTTCGACACCTACTACGGCGGCTACTACGGGGCCGGCTGGGGCTTCGGTGGTTTCGGGGGGTTCGGTCGCGGCTTTGGCTATGGCGGCTACGGCGGTTTCGGCTACGGGGGCGGTTTCGGTTACGACGGTCCCTGGGTGGAGAACGAGACGCGCATTGCGATCGACCTGTTCGACGCGAAATCGCACCGGCCGATCTGGCACGCCAGCGCCAGTCAGAACACCTATGAGTTGTCCGGTCCGCAGGCGGTGCAGAAGATCGATCTGGCCACGGCGGCGATCTTTGCCAAGTTTCCGGCGGGCACGCCGGTGGCGAAGAACTAACTAACTGCTGTAGCGCGCTGGGGGCGGTCGCGGCTTGGGAAGAAGGCCTTGGGCCCTCCGGACAGGGCTTCCTTAAGCCTTTGGCAACTCGCGGCGGCGCGCCTGCGGCGCGAAGAGATCGGCGATCCCTTCAGCCTCCTCGGGGTGTGCATCGAACCACGCCCTTGTCTCAGCAACCACCTGGGCACGAAAGGTGCCATCGGAAAGCGCTCGCTCGCGCGCTTGAATCTCGGAAAGGGTCGCATCGATCCGCGAGAGCGCTGCGCGTACTTGAGTATGAATGTCTTTGAGCACGGCGCGCAAAGCCACCTCTTCTTCGTGCCGCATCACTAAACGCCGAAAAACAGGTAGTCGATAGCGGCCAGCAGTTCGGCGCGCGAAGAGGCTATGGAACTGACCTTGTGGGTCAGATCCCGAGATCGAATCACAGTCAGCCTGGGCACCAGAACGACGTGGTTATTCCCTTGCAGCGCAACGACAGGCATGACACGGTGGATGTTCGGTCGCTCGTAGTCATTTGACGCGATCGGCGCAACCAGTTGCTCGGCGGCATTGACGGTAAGTTCCGACTGCATCGCGACCACGAAAGGATATGCCCGTCGCGCAGTCGCCAATGGATTTACGAAAACGTCAAACTGCGCCATCGTCGCGCTCGTAGTGGGCGCGCACCAGCTCAGGATATGACCCGTGCTGCGCTTCGTATCTATCCAAAGCCGCAAGCTCTTCGCGGATTTCAGCCCGGAGCGCCTCGCTGAGACGTGCCGAATATTCGTCTGCAAGCGCTTCCTCGGCGACCTTCGATGCGTTGATGCCTAAGCCCTTGGCTTTCGCGTATAGATCAGAGTTCAGCGTGATGCTGACAGTCTGCTTTGGCGCCTTTGGCTCAAAGAGGGGATCGCGCACGTGGCCTCCATCAATTACCCGTGTATTTTACACGGGTAATTGACAGGCGTCTACTGCCCTCGCGCCGGCCGCTGCACGAAGAAGTAGTACAGCGCCGCCAGTACAGCCGCCACGGCCAGTACCAGGACGAAGAACCGGTGCAAGGAGCCGGCCAACAGCTCCGGGTGTCGCCCGATGCTCACGCCGAGCCAGGCCAGCACCGCACACCACAGCAAGGATCCGGCCAGCGTCGCCAACGCATACCAGCGAAAATCCATGCGCAGAATACCCGCGGGAATGCCTATCAGATGACGGATGACGGGTAGTAAGCGGGAGAAGAACACACCGGCCGACTCGTACCGGGCCGCCCAGCGCTCCGCCAGGTCGATCTTCGCGGCGGAGAGCCCGATGTAGGGGCCCAGTCGTAGCACCAGGGGCCTTCCCAGAAAGCGCGCAGCCCAATACATCAACGACGCGCCCACCCACGAACCGGCGGTCCCGGCGAGAACGATGCCGATCCATGACATCTGCCCTTGGGTGTGGGCCAGATAGGCCGCGGGCGGGATGATGACCTCGCTCGGAATGGGCACGAAGGTGCTTTCTAGGGCCATCAGTCCGGCAACGAGCCAGTAGCTGCCCTGGCTCAACGAGGTAAGGTACCAATCCGAAAATTGGTGCAGTAAAGCGGTCAACTAATCCATGGCCTTCGGATTCAAGGTGACCTTGGCATCGGCACGCGCCCCGGCGGCGTAGCTCTGCGCCTCGCTCGAGGCCATCTGCGCCGCATATTGCCGTCGAGTATCCCCATCCTTCGACTTGGCCTCCGGGTCCTCACGCACCGCACTTAAAGCCAGCACGGCCGCATCGCCGCCGGCGAGGCGCAGGTTCTCGTAAATCGGCTTAAGCTTAGGCTTGGGGGCCTGGAAGGCCGTGGTGCGAATCTCCACGGGCACGTCCTGATCCGAGCGCGCGATGAATTTCGGCGCTTGCACACCGACGCCCAGGCTCTTCGCCACCGCATCCCAGGACTCGCCCTCGTTCAATCGCTTGGACGCATCCGCGGCCGCCGCGGCGGCGAGTTCCACGCCGCGCTGCTTCTTCCAGGCGGCGACGACCTCGGTCCGCACGGCCTCCAGCGGCTTTTGCTGCGGAAGCTTATGATCCGTGGCGCGCAGCACCACTCCACGGCCCTTCTCCACCTCGACGATGGGACTCAAGCGCCCATCGAGCACATCCTGGCCGAACGCAGCGTCCAGCACCGCCGGCACCTTGGCGAGCGCTCCGCCGCCCTCTGACCGGCTGAAGTTGGCGATGTCCTGCACCGCCAATCCGGCCTTCTTCGCCACGAGCTCGATGTCCGTTGCATTCTGTAACGCCGCATCGGCCAGTTGATCCTGCGCGTTGTTGAACAAGCGCTCTGCTTCATTGCGCTTGTGCTCGGTTTCCAATTCAGTCCTGCTGGCCTCGTAGCTCTTCACCGCCGGCGGTTGAATGCCCTCGAGCTTCAGAATGTGGTAGCCGAACTGGGTCTTGACCGGGCCTCGGACCTCATCCGCCTTCATGCCGAAGGCCGCGTCGGCGAAGGGACCGACGAAAACTTTGCGCTCCGCCCAGCCCAGGTCGCCGCCCTGCGCGGCCGAGCCCGGATCCTGGGAAAACTCCTTGGCCAACTTCGAGAAATCCTCACCGCCTTGAGCGCGCTTGAGCAATCCCTCGGCCTTGAGTTTGACCGCGGCATCCTCCTTCGGGTCGTTGACCGCCAACAGGATGTGGCGCACGCGGCGCTGCTCGGCTTGCACAAAACGCTCCGGCGTCTTGGTCTTCTGCTCTTCGTAGTACGCCTTGAGCTGCGCATCATCGACGCTGATCTTGGATTCCAATTGCGCCAGGCTCAACTCGACATAGCGCAGATTCACGGTTTCCGCAGTCATGTAATCGGCTTTGTGGGCATCGTAGTACGCCTTGACGGCCGCATCGTCGGGTGTGGCGTGCTCCGCGTACTTGGCCGCGGACAGCGTCAGCCACGCCAGCTCGCGTTGCTGGCGGGAGAGCGCGCGAAACTCATTGGTCTCGGTCGGCGTCGCAAAGCTCGAGGCATTGAGCGCCGTGTCGAGCTGCCGCAACTTCGCGTCGCGCCGGAACATTCCCTCGATTTCCGCGACCGACCGGCCTTGTGCATTGAGCACCGCCAGGGCATGCGCCTGGTCGAATTTTCCATCCACTTGAAAAGCCGGGATCTTCGACATTTCCGCGAGCAGTTCCTGATCGCTGACGCGGTAGCCCAAGTCGTCGGCGCGCGTGACCAGCGCCTCGCTGTTCACGTAGTCTTCGAGCACGCGGCGCTTGATCTCGTTGCGCATGGCATCGTCGAGCGGCCCGTTGCTCTGGCGTTCGATTTGCGCCAGCTGCTGCTGATAGCTCTGGCGCACCTCATTGGAGGAAATTTCTGTGCCGTTGACCTTGGCCGCATAGGTGGGCGCGCTCAAGGTCCAGTTGATGCCCCAGAAGATGAACACCAGACCGATGGCGCCCAGCACCACGCCGGCCACCCACCCCTTCAACCTGTCATGAATACTTTGCAGCATGATCCCAACCTCGTTTCCCTAACCTACCGCTTCACCGCAGCGCGGCCAAATGGCTCGCGCGGGATCACATCAGGAAATGGCGGAGTGGACGGGACTCGAACCCGCGACCCCCGGCGTGACAGGCCGGTATTCTAACCAGCTGAACTACCACTCCGCTGTTGGTGGGTGCTGAGGGGATCGAACCCCCGACCCTCGCCGTGTAAAGGCGATGCTCTACCAGCTGAGCTAAGCACCCCCTGGAAGAGGCGCGGAAGTTTACGCGAGGTCAAAGGGCTTGGCTAGTAGCATTTTCCAAATGGATAGCCCATCAAGCAGGCCGGATTGGAGGCGGGGTCAGGAACTCGCACGCGACTCCATTTGATCTGGAGAGAGATTCATCCAGAGTCGCGAGCGGGAGCTTCAGCGCTTCGGCGATGGCCACATACCACGCGTCGTAACTCGTCACATTGTGGCGAAGCGCCCAAATGCGATCGGCGAAAGGCTCGAAAGGAAATAACTCGATATCGAGCTGCATGAGATCCTCTTGCGCTGCATTCGCTTCCGGCGTCGTAATGAGCTTTGCCCTCTCCAAGCGACGCAATATGTTCGTTGCTTCAGCGCATACCAGCTCGGGCGCATGTAGCGAACTTCCGGCCAGTATGTTCTCGGCCCACACTCCGTTGGCGCCTGTGTCAATGAGCCCAGCCACCAGCACGGACGAATCGACTACGACATTCAACGTCGGTCAGCGTTCCTGTTCTCGAGGATTTGCTTGGGGGAAACCTGAGTCTGTGCCGCGCGCTTTCTCTTGCGCACCTGTTCCAGCCAGGAGTCAACCGAAGGGCGCGCAACCATGCGCTCCAGCTCAGCGCGCAAATATTCCTGCATCGACTTACCCTGCAGGGCAGCACGAGCAGCCAGTCCGTCGCGGACTCGTTCCGGAACATCACGAATGTTGATCTGAACCGTCATGATTGCATGGTGCCAGCAATGCTTGCATAATGCAAGCATACCTGCATCGCAGGCGCGCTTCGGGTTCTCGAATAACGCGCGCTAGTGCGCCCGGACTTGGCCCTTCGCGCGCCCCGGCTTGCGGGCGGGCTTCTCGCCCGCAATCACTTCGGCCGGCTTGACCGGATCCGGCGTCGCGGGCAGCGGCACCGGCATGTGGGCGAGCGCGACTTGCAGCACTTCGTCGATCCATTTCACCGAGCGGATGTCGAGCTTCTCCTTGATGTTGTCGGGAATCTCGGCCAAATCCTTGGTGTTGTCGTCGGGGATCAGCACCGTGGTGATGCCGCCGCGATGCGCCGCCAGCAGTTTCTCCTTCAGTCCGCCGATCGGCAGCACTTCCCCGCGCAGCGTGATCTCGCCGGTCATCGCGACATCGGAGCGCACCGGAATCTTGGTAAGAGCGGATATCAATGCAGTCGCCATGCCGACGCCGGCACTCGGGCCGTCCTTCGGGGTCGCGCCCTCGGGCACATGGATGTGCACGTCGGCCTTTTGATAGAAATCGACATCGAGTCCCAGCATCGCCGAGCGGCTGCGTACCACGGTCATCGCGGCCTGGATGGACTCCTGCATGACCTCGCCGAGCTGGCCGGTGTGCGTCAACTTGCCCTTACCGTTGACCACCGCCGCTTCGATGGTGAGAAGCTCACCGCCAACCTCGGTCCATGCCAGACCGGTGACCTGACCGATGCGATTGCTCTCCTCGGCCTTGCCGTAGCGAAAGCGGCGAACACCCAAGTACTTGTCGAGATTGTCCGAATCGACCGTGACGGTCTTTTCCGCCGGGTTGAGCAACAGCTGTTTGACGGCCTTGCGGCCGATCTTGGAGATTTCGCGCTCCAGGTTGCGAACTCCTGCCTCGCGCGTGTAGAAACGGATCATGTCGTGAATCGCCGTGTCCGCGACATGCAGTTCGTCCGGTTTCAAACCGTTCTGTTTCACCTGTTTGGGCAACAGGTAGCGGCGCGCGATATTGCTCTTTTCATCCTCGGTGTATCCCGGGATACGGATCACTTCCATGCGATCGAGGAGCGGCGCGGGGATATTCAGGCTGTTCGCGGTACAGACGAACATCACCTCGGAGAGATCGAAATCCACCTCCAGGTAATGATCGTTGAAGGTGCTGTTCTGTTCCGGGTCGAGCACTTCCAACAGCGCCGAGGACGGATCGCCGCGAAAGTCGGTCGACATCTTGTCGACTTCATCCAGCAGGAACAGCGGATTGCGAACGCCGCACTTGGCGAGGTTTTGAATGATCTTGCCGGGCATCGAACCGATGTAGGTACGGCGATGGCCACGGATCTCCGCCTCGTCGCGCACGCCGCCCAACGACATGCGCACGAACTTGCGGTTCGTGGAACGCGCGACGCTCTGTCCCAAGGAGGTCTTGCCGACGCCGGGCGGTCCCACCAGACACAGGATCGGACCGCGAAGATTCTTCACGCGCTGCTGTACGGCCAGGTACTCGACGATGCGCTCCTTGACCTTCTCCAGCCCGTAGTGGTCGGCCTCGAGCACCTTCTCGGCAGCCGCGATGTCCAAATGGACCTTGCTGCGCTTCTTCCATGGCGACTTGACCAGCCAGTCCACGTAGTTGCGCACCACGGTGGCTTCCGCCGACATGGGCGACATGAGTTTCAACTTGGCCAGCTCGGAATTGGCCTTCTCGCGCGCCTCCTTGGGCATGCCGGCCGCTTTGATGCGCTTCTCGAGCTCGCCGATTTCGTTCGGCGCATCGTCGAGCTCGCCGAGCTCCTTCTGAATGGCCTTCATCTGCTCATTCAGGTAGTACTCGCGCTGGCTCTTTTCCATCTGCTGTTTGACGCGGCCGCGAATGCGCTTTTCGATCTGCAGCACGTCCATCTCACCCTCGATGACGGCGAGCATGTGCTCGAGCCGCTTACGCACATCGGGGATTTCGAGCACTTTCTGCTTTTCGGACAGCTTCAAGGACATATGAGCGGCGACGGTGTCGGCCAACCGGCCCGCCTGCTCGATGCCGGCCAGCGACGTCAGGATCTCCGGCGGAACCTTCTTGTTCAACTTGACATATTGCTCGAACTGCGTGGTCACCGAGCGCGTCAATACGTCCATCTCGCGCTCTTCGTAGCGCTCGAGGTCGGGCAGCGGCGTCACTTCCGCGGAGAAGTATTCGCCTTCCCACAGCTTGTCGATGCTGGCCCTATCCACGCCCTCGACCAGCACTTTCACGGTGCCGTCAGGCAGCTTGAGCAGCTGCAGGATGGTGGCAATGGTGCCCACCCGATACAGGTCGCCGGCCTTGGGGTCGTCGACATCCGCCTGTTTCTGCGCGACCAAGAGAATGCGCTTGTCCGCCTTCATGGCCAGATCGAGCGCCACGATGGATTTCTCACGCCCCACGAACAGGGGTATGACCATGTGCGGGTAGACCACGACATCGCGCAGCGGCAATACCGGCGTGCCGCTCACCGGCGGCGCCACTTCGGGAATCAAGCTTACGGGTTCATCGCTCACTGGCAGGCCTTATGGTTGTGGCACGTCGGGCAAAACTATCGCCTGAGGTACATGCGGCCGCCGAACTTCAGTTTCAAGCTCAAAGATGGTCTGAACCCGTGGGGCGCCGCTGTTCCTCGACCGGAGCCACCAAACGAGTCTCCTCGGTTCGGTGGACTATGTAGGGTTTGCTGTGGCCTTCGATCACCTGTTCGTCGACCACGACCTTTTGCACATTACGCAATGAGGGCAGGTCATACATCGTGTCGAGTAACACATTCTCGAGAATGGTGCGCAAGCCACGAGCGCCGGTCTTGCGCTGCATGGCTTTTCGCGCCACCGAGCGCAACGCATCTTCCCGGAAATCCAGTTCCACGCCTTCCATGTCGAACAGTTTGCGGTACTGCTTGGTGAGGGCATTCTTCGGCTGCATCAAAATCGAAATCAGCGCGTCCTCATCCAGCTCTTCCAGGGTCGCGACCACCGGCAGACGTCCGACGAACTCCGGAATCAAGCCGTACTTGATCAAGTCCTCCGGCTCGGTGTCGTGGAACACATCGTTGCCGTGCGGCCGCGCATTGTGCTCGCGCACTTCGGCGACAAAGCCGATTCCGCTCTTGTGGGTGCGATTCATGATGATCTTTTCAAGGCCGGCAAACGCACCGCCGCAAATGAAAAGGATATTGGTGGTGTCCACTTGCAGGAATTCCTGCTGCGGATGCTTGCGACCACCCTGCGGAGGTACCGAGGCGATCGTCCCCTCGATGAGCTTCAGCAGCGCCTGTTGGACGCCCTCGCCCGACACGTCGCGCGTGATCGACGGATTGTCCGACTTGCGCGAAATCTTATCGATTTCATCGATGTAGACAATGCCGGTCTGCGCCTTCTCGACGTCGTAGTCGCATTTCTGGAGCAGCTTCTGAATGATGTTTTCGACATCCTCGCCGACGTACCCCGCCTCGGTCAGGGTGGTGGCATCCGCAATCGTGAAAGGGACATTGAGCAACCGGGCCAGCGTTTCAGCCAGCAGCGTCTTGCCGGAACCGGTCGGTCCAATCAGCAGAATATTGCTCTTCGCCAGTTCCACGTCATCGCGGGAACGCACGCCCTCGGCGCCGCGCGTTTGCAGCCGTTTGTAGTGGTTGTAGACGGCTACCGACAGGACGCGCTTGGCGCGCTCCTGGCCGATGACATACTCGTCGAGAACCTTCTTGATTTCCTGGGGCTTGGGGAGCTTATCCCGCGTGCGCTCGGCACGCTCCTCCAACTCCTCCCGGATTATGTCGTTGCACAGCTCCACGCATTCGTCGCAGACGAAAACGCTGGGGCCGGCGATGAGCTTCCGAACCTCATGTTGGCTCTTTCCACAGAAGGAGCAGTACAAAAGCTTGCCGTCATCATGTTTGCCGCGCGAATCTTCGCTCATGCTGTCCTCAAATTGGCAGTGCCGCAAACCGAAGGAAGGCCCACGACACAGCTATGGTGGAGACTATATAGCACCCAACGGACCCCGCGCAAAGATAAGGTCCCTCGGGCCGTGATCGGGTTCCGCAGCAGCCCGCGCGACGCCGGTTTTGCCTCTCTTAAGACTACAGGGAATACCCTAGACAGGCGCCTAGGCCTTGACGGGAATCTCACCGCGTTTTTCAAGCATGGAATCCACGATTCCATAGGCACGGGCCTGCTCAGCGGTCATAAAGTTGTCCCGGTCGCTGTCGGCCTTGACCCTTTCGACCGTTTGGCCGGTGTGTTTGGCCAAAATGGCGTTCAGGCGGGTCTTTGTCTCCATCACGTCGCGCGCATGGATGTCGATGTCCGAGGCTTGGCCTTGGAAACCGGCAGATGGTTGGTGGATCATGATTTTGGAGTTCGGCAGCGAGTAGCGCTTGCCGGCCGCGCCTCCGGCCAGCAAAACCGCGCCCATCGAGGCCGCTAACCCCACGCAAATGGTGCTGACATCCGGCTTGACGAACTGCATGGTGTCATAAATCGCCAGACCCGCGCTCACCGATCCGCCGGGCGAGTTGATATAGATATTGATGTCCTTGTCCGGGTTCTCCGATTCCAGGAACAGCAGCTGGGCGACCACCAGGTTCGCCATGTAGTCCTCGACCGGACCGACGATGAAAATCAATCGCTCCTTGAGCAACCGCGAATAGATGTCGTAGGCCCGCTCGCCGCGAGCGGTCTGCTCCACCACCATGGGAACCAAATTCAATGCGCGCGTGGTCATAGTTGCCTTTCGATTGTCAAAATAAAATCAACTGTCTGCTCTGTGAGGGCTTCATAACACCATTTCAAGGGATTTCCTAGGAACCTGCCTCACGGACTGTGCGTGCGCCTCGATATCCAACCGCGCGGCCCCGCCTGAGGGCCGCTTCAAGGTCACACCTTGAGGTTCAAGGTCACGCCTCAAAGTTCATCAGTTCCTTGAAGGTGGATGGCACCTCGTGCACCTTGGCATGCTGCAGAATCCAGTCCACGGCTTGGTCTTCGAGCGCCAAACCTTCCACCTGGCGCATGGCCTCGGCGTTCTGCAGATAGGCGCGCTTCATCGCACCCGGGTCGCCATAGGCTGCCACCATCTCGTCCAGACGCTCATTCACACGCGCCCGGTCGACGATGAGCTTCTCGCGCCGAACGACATCGTTCAACAATAGCCCGAGGGTCACGCGGCGGCGCGCCGGCTCCACGAAGGGATCCCGCGGCGGCGCCTGCGATGCATCCTTCGCGCCGGCCCTGCGCATTGCCTCGACCTGCAAGTCGCGGATCTGACTCTCGATGAGCACATTGGGCACCTCGGTGGGATTCGCCGCGTACAGCTTGTCCATCACCGACGCCTTGTTGCGGTTACGCAGCGCTTGATCGAGTTCGCGGCGCATATTGGCCCCGACATCCTCGCGCAGCTTCGCCACGCCACCTTCGGCGACGCCGAAGGATTTGCAAAACTCTTCGTCGAGTTCCGGCAGCACCGGCTCTTCCACCGCCTTGATGTCGGTTGCGAAGACGGCGGTCTTTCCGGCCAATTCGGCGGCGCGGTAATCGGCGGGAAAATGCACGGTCACGCTGCGCTTTTCGCCCGCGACCGCGCCGATCAAACCCTGCTCCAGATCCGGCAACATCCGCCCCTCGCCCAGCACAATGGCGACATTTTCTCCCTTGCCGCCGGCAAATGGCACGCCGTCGATGGCGCCCTCGAAATCGATGCTGACCTTGTCGCCGTCGGCCGCGGCCCGGCTCACCGCCTGATGTTTCACCTGCTGCTTGCGCAGCCGTTCGACCATGGCGTCGATATCGCTCTCGGCGACTTCTGCGGTGAGCCGCTCGACTTGCAGCGATTCGATCGGCTGCAGTTGAACTTCCGGGAACACCTCGAAAGTCGCCACGTACTTGAGGTCCTGACCCTCGTCCATGCTCTGCGGTTCGATGCGCGGGCTGCCGGCCGGCGCCAACTGGTTCTGCGTCACCGCCTCGGCGTAGCTGGACTGCAGCAATTCGCCGATCACTTCGCGATGAACTTGTGCCCCGAATTGTTGGCGAATGACCTTCAGTGGCGCTTTGCCCGGACGAAATCCATTCAAACGCGCCGTACGGCTGATGGATTGCAGACGCGCGGCGATCTGTTCAGCCACGCGTTCGGCGGGCACCTGCACTTGCATACGGCGCTCCAATTTGCCGATACTCTCGACGGAAACCTGCATGATGATCCTCTATGGGTTACGAACTTTAAGGCGCGTGGTGCGAAAGGCGAGACTCGAACTCGCACGGGTTGCCCCACCAGATCCTAAGTCTGGCGCGTCTACCAATTCCGCCACATTCGCAAAAATTCAGCCCACAAGTATAGCTAACGGGGTTCGCTTTCGCGAACCAAGAGGCGGGCGACCTCGCGCAAGGCAGGAAGGCCATTCTCCAGCATGAAGTACAGCGGGCTGTCTCCATCGAAGGGCGGGCGCTGCATCGGTGCATGCACCCAGGCCCAAGCCCGGTCCGCAGGCCCAGGCTCGACGGTCAGGGAAAACTGGATATTGGCGATGAGCGCCGCCCTTTCCTGCTGCGTCGCAGAGAGCCGCGGCGCCTGACCCAACCGGTAGCGCTGCAATACTTGCGGGGAGGGAATTTTGAGCAGCCGGCATTGCTGCAGCGGCGATAGCTCCCAGGCATCGGCAATGGCAAAGAAACGCTTCAGTACGCTGCTGCTGGTATGGCGCGCTGCGCGGCGGCTTGCCGGTTGCAACACCAATCGCGGTCCGGAACGAGTCTTGCTGGGCAATGCGGTTCTCACGCGGTAACCGTTAAGCATACTCCCTATTGGTAGGCATACTCCCTAATAAGGGAGGCACTTGCTATCATGGGGCGTGCCCAAGACCTTTGCCGAAAGGCTAACCCACGCACAACACACCAGCGGCAGCCTGGTCTGCGTCGGGCTCGATCCGGACTCCGCCAAATTACCTCAAGATCTGGGCAAGACCGGAACGCCGCTGTACGCCTTCAATCGCCGTATCGTCGATGCCACTTTCGACATCGCAGCCGCGTACAAGCCGCAAATCGCATTTTACAGTGCGGTCGGCGCCGAGGAAGAGCTGGTCTCGAGCATTCGCTACATTCGCGAGCGGGCACCCGATGCGCTGGTCATCCTCGATGCCAAGCGCGGCGATATCGGCAATACCGCCGAGGCCTACGCCCGCGAGGCCTTCGAGCGCTACGACGCGGATGCCGTCACCGTGAATCCCTACATGGGCGCCGACTCGGTGCGGCCGTTCCTAGCGCGTCCCGACCGGGGGGCCCTGCTGCTCTGTCGGACCAGCAATTCCGGCGCCAAGGACTTTCAAGACCTGCAGGTCGACGGGCTGCCGCTGTATCGGCACGTGGCGCGTCACGCCGCCTGCCAGTGGAACCCGCACGGCAATCTCATGTTGGTCGTGGGCGCCACCGTACCGCGCGAAATGGCGGAATTGCGTACGGCACACCCCACGGTGCCGTTCCTGGTACCGGGCATCGGCGCACAGGGCGGGGATTTGGAAGCCACCCTCGCCGCGGGCTTGGACGCCCAGGGCGCAGGGCTGCTGATCAGCGCTTCGCGCAGCATCATTTACGCGGGCGGCAGCGCACCCGCGTCCATCCGCGCCGCGGCCGCCGAACTGCACGGCGCGATCAATCTCGGGCGGAACAAGTCTTAAAGACTACGGCGCGGTGTCCACCGGCACCGAATTGAGCTTGTACACCACGCCATCGACATCATTCAAACGACTATCCGCCGGAGGCTATGGACACCGCAGCCGCGATGAGCGCATCGACTTCCTCAGCGGGTGTCGCATAGGAAGTCACCAGGCGGAGCGTGATGCCGGATTCGGCAATATCCAACGGCCAACGATAGAACTGGAACCCATGCCTCTCCAAGGCACTCACCATCCGCTCCGGCAGCTCGACGAAAATCTCGTTCGCATCGACCGGCTGCAGCAGGCGTGCGCCGGAAACGGATTCGAGGCCCTGCGCCAGTTTTTTCGCCAGTGTATTGGCATGGCGCGCATTCTCGAGCCATAGACCGTTTTTCAAATAGGCGTTGAGCTGTGCGCTCAAGAACCGGGTCTTGGACATCAAATGTCCCGCGCGTTTGCGCCGGCGCTCGAAATCCCGCGCCATCGCCGGATCGAAGAATACGACGGCGTCGGCGCCAAGCGCACCGTTCTTGGTGGCGCCGAGCGAGAGAACATCGACGCCGCACTTCCACGTCGCCTCGGCCGGCGTACAGCCTAGATGCACCAGGGCATTGGCGAATCGCGCACCGTCCATATGCATGGGGAGCGCGTATTGTTTCGCTATCTCGCCGATGGCGGCTATTTCGTCGGGGGAGTAAACCGTGCCCCACTCCGTGGCTTGGGTCAAGGTGACGGCACCCGGCTTCACGTGATGCAGCCCTAAGTCCTCCGCGTAAGTGACAGCCTTGGTCAGTTGTTCGGGCCGGATCTTGCCGTCCTTGGCGGGAAATCCGATCAGCTGCGCACCGCCGGTAAAAAAGCCCGGCGCTCCGGCTTCGTCGGTCACGATGTGCGCCGCTTCATGGCAATAAATGGCGCCAAAGCTCGGCACGAGCTGCGACAACGCCAGTGCGTTGGCGGCTGTGCCGCTCACGACCGGAAAGATGGCGACCTGCTTTTCGAATAACTCGCTGGCCACGGACGCAAGCTTCGCCGTCAGGTCATCGCCGCCGTAGGAAGTGACGAAGCCCTCATTCGCCTTGTTGATCGCCGCCATGATGGCCGGGCACGCGGGAGCGACGTGGTCGCTGCTGAAATTTCGAGCCAAGAACGCTCCTTTGAGTAACGCCTCGAGATTTTATTTGGCGAGGGATTGTACCCGACATGTCATCGAGGTCATCGGCCCCAATTTGCCGCCATGAATTGATAACTCTGTGCCTCACGCTGCCAGACCGCGGCCTGCCGCGAAACCGTCAGCAACCATATGCGCTGCTCCAAGGGCTTGCGCGGCTTGAAGCAGGCTGGCTGCAACACGGCCACCGCCGCCGCATGCAGCGGGTCGCGCACCGATTGGTAGCGAATGGCATCGATGTCGGCCTGTCGCGCAATTTCCGCGAAACGCTGTGATGCCGTGTAGCTGTTGGGATCGGTCCATTCCGCGTGCCGTCGCTTGAAGGGGGCCGCGGTGAGATCGACCATATTGGCGTCGATGGCAGCGCGGAATACGGTCTGAGGGGAAGGACCCAGGCTTTCGAGACCGCTGGAATCCATCAAGAAGCGCCAGCGCCAGAACCCCAGTTCAGCACAGGCTGTGCGCTCCTTCTCAGCCCCATACCAGACACCCGGATCGGACGGCCCGCGAAACCGCGAACCGATCGGCGAGCTATATCGAAACGGCGTCGCCAGCAAGAAATGCAGATCGGCGGCGGTGCTCGGAACCTTGGGTTTGCTCAGGTCCAGTAGTCGTTCGAGCACGAGTTGCTCCTCGACGTTGGCCACCAGCCTCAAAGTCGAGGCGATGTGCTGGGCCTCCACGGCGCGCCACAGTCGCCGGGTGGTGCGCTTCGCCTCAGAGCCGACCGCGTGCGGCGTCAAGATATTGGACGACACGAACCAAACCTTCGGTGTTGCGTATCAATTCGATGGGGCGTCCAGTCAATGCGCTGTTGTGCCCGTTGAGCCACGCGCGGGCTGCCGAGTCGTTGGAGCCGATCACGGCATCCAGGGAGCGAAACAATCTGACGAACAAGGCGCCGAGCTCCCACTCTTTCCGCTGTTCATCCAAGGTGTAAGTGCCGTTGGCCATTCTCGACACCGTGGACGGGCTCAGCCCGAGAATCTGCGCCAGAGTCGACTGTGTGATCTCGAGCAAGGCGGATGCCCGCAACACCGCACCGGTCAGTACCCGGCGGGGTTCGGGCTTGGGTGCTGGCAGGACGCGCGGCATGATATTTCTATGGAAGTAAAACGTGTGATCACATTCTATAGAAATACCATCGACAGCGCAAATCAGCTCCATTCACGCTGAGTACCGATCGCGGACGGCGGTTCCACCAATGACGCCGCGCGGCCCTGATAGCCCGCATTACGCCGGGCCTGAACGCCAGCGCTTCTTGAATTCGTGCCGTTCGGTTTCGGTTTCCAGCTCCATCGCCACCGTACTGACAAGTTCCTCGGCGCTGGCGGCTCGCGAGGCGGCGGACTTTACCAAGTGCTTGGCGATCGGGCCGATGTACCCGGCCAGCAGCCGCTCGATGCGCAGCACTTCAGCCGGATCCAGCGTGGAGGCGGCGTTCGGCGCATCGCCTTCTCGAGGCTGCTCAGTCATGCACGAATGCCCCGGCAGAACGGGTCGCCAGCGTCGAGCCTCAGCACAGCGGCATGAACCAACGGTACAGCGTGCGTGCGCGCTCAAGATCGCCCATGCGCAGCGCCTCATCGACCCGCAGAGCCGGATCAAATTCCGTGGTGGCGGCGGGAAACACACCCAACCATGGGCATGACGCGGATTCGGACATGGAGCACGCCCAATAGTCGTTGCCTCGAGGAACGCGGATCGTATACGGTGATGGCATGAGCGGGCAAGAGACCATCGCCGTGATCGGCGCCGGCGCGATCGGGACGGCGGCGGCCTTCGCTCTGGCGCGTGAGGGGCGACAGGTGCTATTGCTCGATCGCGACGAACCCGGTGTGGCCGGCGCGAGCTTCGGCAATGCAGGCCACATCGCCCAGGAGCTGGTGCAACCGCTGCCTTCTCCCGGGCTACTGTTCGGATTTTATCGCGAGCTGTTTCGCTTCGGCGGAACCCTCGATCTCCCGCCTCGCCAAGCGCTGCGCATGTCCGCGTGGATACGCCGATTTGCGGCGGCTGCGTTTCGGCGCGGCGAAAACACCCGGCACTTGGCGCCGCTGGTGCGTCCCTCGGTGGCGGCGTGGGCGCGAGTGGTCGAGGCGATCGGCCGGCCCGAACTGCTCCGCCGGCATGGGCACTACGAGATCGCATTGGGTCCCCGAAGTCCGGCGCGCATGAAAGCGCAGGCAGACGAAATGGCTCGAGTCGGTGTCAGGACCCTTCCTCTGTCGGCAGAGCAACTACTGCCCGTGCAGCGGGGTGCGAACGCCGCGGTGGCCGCAGGATTGTGGTTCGAGGATTCGGCGAACGTAATCGATCCTTTGGAAGCGGTGCGGGCATTCGCCGCAGCCGCGCTGCAAAGCGGCGCTAAGTTCCGGCGTCTGGACGTGAAGGGCTTGCGCCCCCGCGGCGATAAGCTCGAGATCGTGAGCGATCAGGCCCCGCTCGTCGTGGACAGTGCGTTGGTGTGCGCGGGAGTCCGCTCAGCGCCCTTGCTGGCACCCTTCGGATTGCACGCTCCGCTGCAGGCGGTGCGGGGCTACCACATTGAAATCCCACAGGGCGCGGCGTTTTTCGATGCGCCCGTGGTTTACACCGAGGAACGTGTGATCGTCACGCCCATGAGCGGTCGCCTGCGCGCCACCAGCTACATGGAATTCACCGACGTCGATGCGCCGGCGGATGCGCGCAAACCCGCCCGCCTGCGCCGCACGGTGCGCGCGCTCGGTTATGCATGCGAGCCCGACGGCGTAAGCTGGGTCGGCTCCCGTCCCGTGCTGCCGGATTACCTACCCGGCATCGGGCGCGCGCCCGGACCGGCAAAGCTGTTCTACGCCATTGGACATCAGCATATCGGGCTCACGCTGGCGCCCATCACGGCGGAATTGGTGGCCGACCTCGTGGCGATGCGAACTCCGCGGATTCCGCTGGCGGCCTATGATCTGCAGCGCTTTTAACCTCGATCGCAACAAGGATCTTGCATGCACCCACTCACTCCCCGACTGCTCGCCGCCTGCGTCCTGACCTTGGCGGCAACGGCCTGCACGCGCGCACCGAGCGCGGACGCTCGCCTGCAAGCCATCTACACCGAAGAGTGGAAATGGCGTGAGGAACAATTTCCGGACAATGAGGATGAGCAGAGGCCGATTCAGGATCACTTGCCGAAGGTCGATCCGGCCAGCCAGACGATGCGCATGCGCAAGTGGCAGGAAGTGCTGCAACGGATCGACACCGTTCCGCGTGCCGAATTGTCCTTGCCTGAGCAGCTGAATTTCGATGTCTATCGCCCGCAGATCCAGGCTCTGATTGCCCAGCAGCAATTTCGCGAATATGAAATGCCGGCGAATTCGGATACCACTTTCTGGACGGACATCGGCTACACGGCGCGCCGGCCCTACCGACGATTGCAGGACTACCGCAATTGGATCGGGCAGATGAAAGATATACCGCGGTATTTCCATGAACAGATGGATGAGATGCGCGCGGGACTGAAGCGCGGCTTCACGCCGCCGCGGGTCACCCTGGAAGGGCGCGATGCCTCGATCACGGCGGTCACCGAGGCGACCCCGGAGGGCAGCCTCTTCTATGCGCCGTTCAAAGACATGCCCGGTATTACCGAGACCGACCGGAAAGCGCTTCGCGATGAGGCGATCGGCGTCATTCGCGATACCGTGCAGCCGGCCTATCGTGAACTCTTGAGCTTCTTCCGATCGGAATACCTTCCCGGCACACGCACCACATTGGCCGCTTACGATCTGCCGGACGGCGCTGATTACTATCGTTCGCAGATTCGCCAATTCACCACACTCGACCAAGACCCGCAGGCCATCCATGCCTTTGGCGAATCGGAAGTCGCCCGCCTGCATGAGCAAATGTTGAGCGCCATGAAGGAGACGGGATTCGCCGGTGACTTTCCGGCCTTCTTAGCCTTTTTGCGCAAGGATCCGCAATTCCAGGCGAAAACGCCCGAGGAACTGTTGATGCGCGCGGCCTGGATTGCCAAACGCTTCGACGGCAAGGCCTCGCAATATTTCGGGCTGCTGCCGCGGGCACGTTTTGCGATCCGCCCGGTTCCTTCGGACCTAGCGCCGTTCTATACGGCCGGGCGCGGCGGACCCGGGGTCTACCTGCTCAACACCTACAACTTGCCGAGCCGCCCTTTGTACAATCTCACGGCACTCACCCTGCATGAGTCGGCGCCGGGTCACGCCTTCCAGTTGCCCCTGTCGCTCGAACACAAGCAGCAGCCGGAATTCCGCCAGCACACCTATTTGTCGGCCTACGGAGAAGGTTGGGCCCTGTACTGCGAGCTGTTGGGCCTGGAAATGGGCATGTATGACACGCCCTATGATCGCTTTGGGATGCTCAACTACCAAATCTGGCGGGCCGCCCGCCTGGTCGTCGACACGGGCATTCATGCCCAAGGCTGGACTCGCGATCGGGCAATCGCCTATCTGCGAGACTATACGGCGCTTCCGCAGCATGAGATCGAAACGGAAGTCGATCGCTACATCGCCTGGCCGGCGCAGGCGCTGTCCTATTACTTAGGTGAGGACGCCATCATCAAATCCCGCGCCAAAGCGGAAAAAGCGCTCGGACCGAAATTCAATCTGCGCGCCTTCCATGACGCGGTGCTGGAGCTTGGATCCGTCCCCATCCCGGTGCTCGAGGCGCGCATCGATGGTTTCATCGCCGCGGGTGGCGCAGGCCCGTACCCCGAATTGGAATAGCGGCCGTCGCTTGACCCGCAACGCTCGTTTCAAAGCGAGCGGGCGATGATGACTTTCATGATCTCCGTCGAGCCGCCATAGATGCGCGCGATGCGCGAGTCGCGGAATATGCGGGCGATCGGGTAGTCGTTGATGTAGCCATAGCCGCCGTGCAATTGCAGGCAGTCATCCACGATCTGCCACTCGGTTTCGGTGGTCCACATCTTGGCGATGGCCGCCGTGGTTGCGTCTAAGGAGCCTGCAAGCACTCGTGCGATGCAATCGTTGACGAAGACCTTCGCCACCGTGGCCTTGGCTTTGGCGTCGGCCAATTTGAACTGTGTGTTTTGAAAGTCCATCACCCGCTGGCCGAACGCCTTGCGATTGGTCACGTACTCTATGGTCGCTTCCAACGCTTTTTCCATGGTAATGACGGCGCCGATGGCGATCAGCAGGCGTTCGCGCGGCAACTCCGCCATCAGCTGCGCGAAGCCTTTGCCTTCCTGCATGCCCAACAAGTTCTCGGCCGGCACCCAGACATCATCGAAAAAGAGTTCGGACGTGTCCTGCGCATCCAACCCGATCTTGTCGAGTTTCTTGCCGCGCCGAAATCCCTGCACATGTTCGGTTTCCACGATGAGCAAGGAAACGCCGCGCGCCCCCAGACCCGGGTCAGTCTTGACGACGACGACGATGAAATCGGCAATCTGTCCATTGGAGATGAATGTCTTCGAGCCGTTGATGCGATAACCGTCACCGTCGCGGCGCGCCGTGGTGCGAATGGCTTGCAAATCCGAACCCGCACCCGGCTCGCTCATCGCGATGGCGCAGACCCTTTCGCCGGAAACGAGCTTCGGCAGCCAGCGCTGCTTCTGTTCCTCAGTGCCATGGAGCACCACGTAGGGAGTGACGATGACATTGTGCAGGCTGAGGGCGAAGCCCTCGAGATTTTGGCGTGCTACGACATCGAGCAATACCAGTTCATGGCGAAAATCCGCGCCGGGTCCCCCATACTGTTCGGGCACCATCACGCCCAGAAAGCCCGCCCTGCCGGTCTCGCGCCAAAATTTGCGTTCCACCTGGCCCTCTGCGCGCCAGCCGTCTACGCGCTCGGCGGGCGCCGCGCGTTCGAAGAAGCGCTTTGCGGATTCGGCAAACATTTGGATTTCCGGTTCCAACATGAATGCCGGGGGTGGTACATCGAGGATTGACATCGCTTACTCCCTGTTTCGCGCGGCCGTTCGATTTGCGCAACTCGCATGGCCAACCTTACTATGATGCCATAACGTTCATTGGGGAATACCATGCGCGACGCCTGGATCATCGATGCCTGCCGCACCCCGCGCGCCATCGGCAAAATCGGCCGCGGGGCGCTTGCGCACATGCACCCGCAACATCTCGGGGCCACCGTGCTGCAGGCGATTGCCTCGCGCAACCAGCTGGACACCCGCGAGGTCGATGATGTCATCTGGGGCACCTCCACTCAGGTAGACAAGCAGGGCGCCGACTTGGGCCGCATGGCCGCATTGGATGCCGGTTACGACATCGTCTCGAGCGGGGTCACCTTGGACCGGTTTTGCGGCTCTGGCATTACCGCGGTGAGCATGGCGACTGCCGCCGTCATGTCAGGCATGGAGGATCTCGTCGTTGCCGGCGGCACGGAGATGATGTCGTATACGGCCGGCCTACCTCACCTGGGAGCGCCCTTGATGGACCGGGGCAATGAGCGGCTGCGCGCGCTCCATCCCCAATCGCACCAGGGCGTGTGCGCCGACGCCATTGCGACACTGGAAAAGATCAGCCGCGCGGACCTCGACGCATTGGCGTTGGAGAGCCAGCGGCGTGCGGGCCGGGCCATCGAGGACGGGTTGTTCGATCGCAGCCTGATTCCCGTCATGAACACCGATGGCAGCGTAGCCCTCGCTCAAGAACAGTTTCCGCGTCCGCAGACTACGGCGGAGGGACTCGCGGCGTTGCAGCCGTCGTTCGCAGGCATAGCCGACTATGCCTTGGACGACAAGGGCATGACCTACCGCGCGCTGATAGAGCGTAAATACCCGGGGCTGCGGATACAGCATGTGCACCATGCCGGCAGCAGTTCGGGCGTGGTCGATGGCGCGGCCGCGGTTTTGATTGCTTCGCCGGCGTATGCGCGCAAGCGCGGGCTCAAGGCGCGTGCCCGCGTGCTGGCCTACGCCAACATGGGCGATTCCCCCACGCTGATGCTCAATGCACCGGTACCGGCAGCGAAAAAGGTGCTGCAGCGAGCGGGACTCACGACGCAGGACATCGACCTCTGGGAGATCAATGAAGCGTTCGCGGTGGTGGCGGAGAAATTCATTCGAGATTTGAAGCTGGATCGCAACCGGGTGAACGTCAACGGCGGCGCCATCGCACTGGGTCACCCCATCGGGGCCACCGGTGCCATTCTGATCGGTACCCTGCTCGATGAATTGGAGCGCCGCGACCTGAAGCGCGGCTTGGTCACCATGTGCGCGGGCGGTGGCATGGCGCCGGCCATCATCATCGAGCGGATCTGAAGCGCCGCTCGCAGCGCTGCCACCCTAGCTCACCGACGAAGTCCTAGGACGTCCGCCACCAGGTATCGCCGTCAGGACCCTTGACCGCCGTGCCCGCGGCGCCGACGGGTTCGCGAGCACCGTCGGTCAGCCAATGAATCGCCGCGCGATCGGTCTCGGGCACTTTGGCGAGGAAACGCGAACCCTGCGTCGAGCGCGCCACGATGACACCTTGGCGAGGCGTCCCATCCCGGTCGTAGAAGACCGTGTAGGTCTCCACGGTTGCGGGGCCCAGGTAGCTCTCTTCGATGGGCGGCACGGGACCGCGGATCGCATCGGCTTCGGACTGATAGTCGAAGTTCTGCGGGAAGCGATTCGGCCCCAAGGGCTCGCGGCTCAATACCATCGAGTGGCTATGCGTGGCCAGCCCGCCATTGGCGAACAGCAGCCCGTGGCGTCCGCGCTTCCTCAATGCCTGCACCAGGCTGACCACGGCATGGCTCATGTAATTGCCGACCGGGCCGCCGCCGAACGTGAGCCCGCCAAAAACGGTCGCCGCCCTGTGCAGAGGCCAGCCGATCACTCGGCGCGCCATCTTCGGCACACAGGGAAAGCAGCTGTACAGTTCGGCGAAGTCCAGGTCCGCGGTGACCAGCCCATTCAACTCGAGCGCGCGGCGTAAAGACACCGCCATGCTGGGTGATTCGATGAAGCTCGCTCGCGCCAGGACATCCACCGGCTCGTGGGCCGCGGCACCCCGGCCGACAAAGATCATCCGGTCGTCGGGAATACCCCGCTCTCGAGCCGCCTTAAGAGTGGTCACCAGAAAGGCCGCCCCCTGGTTGACGCTGCTGTTGGCCACCATGAATTTGCTATAGGGGAAGGCAATCGGACGATTGGCCGCCGATACGGTTTTGATTTCCTCGGGAGACACGCGGCGCCGCAGCCAAGCCCCTGGGTTATCGGCCGCCACCGTGGAGAAGTGCGACCAGATCTGCGCGCTCTCGTCTTGGGCTTGCGCCAAAGTCTGCCCATATGCGGCGCGGCCGGCGTTTTCATACAGCGGGTACACGTCCACCGGCGCAATCAATCCGTAGCGATGGCGGTAAGAGGGCCCGCGGCGCATGGAAACCGCGCGTACCGCGTTGTCCGATGATGATGGCGCCCCGGCATCGGCCCGCGCGGCCGCGCGCCGAGCCGCGGTGCGCAGGGCCTCGCCGCCGGCGATCGCGGCGACCTGGATTTGCCCGGCGCCGAGGCGATTGGCGGCTTCGTTCAACAGCAGGATCGGGCTGTCGCCGCTGCCATACGCCGACTTGTAGCAGATGCGCGGAGTCGCGCCGATACGCTCGGCCAGGGGCGAGGATACGTCGCCCAATTCCGGAAAGGAGATCTGATCGACGACGCCCAGCGAGTCCAGCGCCGCCAGCCATCCGCCTCCCGCGTCGTCATCCGCGGCGTGCAGTGCCGCCTCCATCAGCGCCAAGGAATCAAGACCCGCGCCTGCCTTGTCCGGCTCATCGCGATCATTGACCTGGCCCACACCGATGATGACGGGAATCTGCTCGTCCACGGCTTACTGTACTGACTCTATCGGGCAAGTCCAAGTTGCTATACTGCCGCGTGATCGATATCGACCCGCGAGCAACATGATCAGCGCCAGCCCCACGTCTCATGGCTACATCTCGCAGCGTTTGAAGCTGCACTACGTCGACTGGGGAAATCCAACCGCCCCGCCATTGCTGCTGATTCACGGCGGCCGGGATCATTGCCGCAGCTGGGACTGGGTGGCCGACCGCCTGCGCGCCGACTGGCACGTCATGGCCACGGACCTGCGCGGCCACGGAGACAGCGCCTGGTCGCCGGACGGCGACTACTCCATGGCAGCCTATGTCTACGATCTGGCGCAGATCGTTCATCAGCTCGAACTCGCGCCCGTCACGATCGTCGCCCATTCGCTGGGCGGCAACGTTGCGCTTCGCTATACCGGCCTGTACCCGGACAACGTGCGGCGCATCGTTGCGATCGAGGGACTCGGGCCATCGCCGAAAATGCTGGCGGAACGCCGCCAGCGCCCTCTACAGGAGCGCTGGCAGGAGTGGATACGCGACCGGCGCGCCGTGAGTGCGCGAACGCCACGCCGCTACGCCACGTTGGCCGATGCGCTGGAGCGAATGCGCAACGAGAACAAGTACCTCACGGAGGAGCAGGCGCAGCACCTCACGCGGCATGCCGCCAGCCGCAATGAGGACGGTACGTGGAGCTGGAAATTCGACAACTACATGCACGTGTTCCCGCCGGTGGATATCGCGCAGGAAGAATTGCAGGAATTGTGGGGCGCCATCAGCTGTCCGACGCTGCTGTGCTATGGCGACAAGAGCTGGGCATCGAATCCGGAAAAAGACGGGCGGGCACGGCATTTTCGCCACGCGAAAGTGGTCAGCTTCCCCGACGCCGGACATTGGGTACATCACGACCAACTCGACGCCTTCATGGAGGAACTCGGAAAATTCTTCCGCGAATGAGGTGAGCGAGCCAAACCCGGTGATCTTCGAGCGCAAAGGAGGCATACTGGACTTTGGCTCAAGCACAGGTGACGCATGAGAAGAATCCATATACGCCGTCTCGCCTCTTGCCTTTCGATCGCGGCCATTCTCGCCGTTGCAGCGAGCGGGATTGCGAAGGACAGTCCTGACTTCGTGCGCATCACGCCATCGGACCTCGTTTGGCACGATGTCCCCGATGGGCATGGCGTTCAGCAAGCCATCGTGTTCGGCGATCCGAACAAGCCCGGTTTGTACATGATTCGCGTCAAGTTTCCGCCGCACGTGATGGACATTCCGCATTGGCACCCTAATGCCCGATATGTCACGGTGCTCCAGGGAACCTGGTACACCGGTACCGGCGACACCTTCGATCTTGCCAAAGCGGTTCCGCTGAAGGCCGGGAGCGTCATGGTCCACCCGGCGAAAGCCACGCACTGGGATGGGTCAGGTGGCTCCGAGACCGTCGTCGTGCAAATCTTCGGCGAGGGTCCGGCGGCAACTACTCCCGTTGAATCCGGCAAGGCGTTCTGGCTCGAAGTAGCGCACTGAGCGGCGAGCTCGGGGCGCAGGCTCGAGCCTCAACATGCGTCCATCCGCTCCCGGTTAGCGCCGCGCGCTCAGGGCGCAGGCTCGAGCCGCAACACGCGTCCATCCGCCTCGTCGGTCGAGACATAGAGATAGCCATCCGGCGCGGCGCGCACGTCTCGGATGCGCCAGTGCAGATCGTTCAGCAGCTGCTCCTGGGACACGACGTTGCCGCTCTCATCGAGATGCACACGGCGCAGGTGCTTGAACGCCAGAGCCCCCACGAACAAATCGCCCTTCCAGGCCGGAAATTTGTCGCCGCGATACATGGCAAGCCCCGATGGCGCGATCGACGGCGTCCAATAGATCACAGGCTGTTCGAGCCCCGCCCGCTGCGTATAAGGAGACACATAGGCACCGGAATAGTCCATGCCGTAGGTGATCACCGGCCAACCGTAGTTCTTGTGCGCTTCGATGATGTTCAGCTCATCGCCGCCGCGCGGCCCATGCTCGGTCTCGTACAAGCGCGCGCTCTGAGGATCGAAAGCCAATCCTTGCTCATTGCGGTGGCCCCAGGTGTAGATTTCCGGACGGGCCGACGCCTGACCGATGAAGGGATTGTCCGGCGGAACACTGCCGTCCTCGCTCAGGCGGACGATCTTGCCCAGATCGGAGCTAAGATCCTGTGCCTGCTCTCGATATTCGAACCCCTCGCCAATCGTGAGGGCAAAGGTACCGTCCGGCAGAAACGCCATGCGCCCGCCGTAGTGGTTGTCCGTATCCTTCAAAGGCATTGCCTTGAATATCACTCGAAGGTCTTGCAGCGCCTTGCCGTCGAAGCGGGCGCGCGCCACTTGCGTGCCGTTGGCCCGGGCAGTTCCCGCCGCGTAGGTCAGAAAGACGACACTGTTCTGGGCAAAGTTGGGGTGCAGCACGATGTCGAACAATCCGGCTTGGCTGCCGGTATGTACCGGCGGGACACCGGCGATCGATTGGGGCTGCAAAACCCCATTTTTGATCAACCGCAGCCGCCCCACCCGTTCGGTCACCAGCATCGAGCCGTCCGGCAAGAACGCCATCGACCAGGGATGATCGAGTCCGCGCGCAATCTCCGTGACGCGATAGCCCGCCGTAACGACAGCCGCAGGCTGCGGCGCCGGCGGGACTGCGCGTTCGGATACCGTGCCGGCGCCGGCTAGGGGAATCGTTATCGCTGCCGAAGCAGCCTGGACAAGGAGTGCGAGGCGCGTAGGAATCTCCTGCTGGGAACCGTGTTCCGCTAATATAAAGACATCTCACCCGTTTTTCAGGACATCATCAAATGACACCCCAGGGTAGAGCTCGGATGTTACGACGTATCATCGCTTTTATCGTCGCGGTCGGTGTGATGGTGGTGCTGGGTTCGGCCGCCCATTCGTACTTCGTCCAACAAGCGTGGTCGATCGCCGCCGGCAGTGGTGACGGAACCGGGCCCGCAACCCTCCCGTTCGCCGATCGCATCGCCTGGGCCGCGCACGACCTGGGCGGAATGATCCAGTCTTACGCGACCCTGACCACCATCGCCTTGTTCGTTGCGTTCTTGGCGGCAGGCCTGTTGGCGCGCTTCACCGGACGGCGCGTGCTGGTTTTCGGCCTTGCAGGCGCGGTTGCGCTCTTCACGTTGTTTAGCGTGTTGAAGATGGTTTTGGGCACGGTCGGCATCTTCGGCGCACGCGGCGCAATCGGTGTGGCGGCGCAAATGGCGGTGGGACTGCTGGCCGGCGTGGTGTTCGCCAGGCTTACCGGTCAGCCCGCAACGCCCCGGTAGCGCGTCGCGAGCACGCCCTTGGGGCTGGCATCGGCTGGAATCGGCCGAGGCACTCGCCGCAATATGCATAGGCAGGGTGCCCTCGCGAGACCCTGACCTTGTCCGCGTCGACACCGTTTGGAGGCGTTATGCAGAAGCGAAGACTGGGAAAGAGTGACCTTGAAGTGTCGGCACTGGGCCTCGGCTGCATGGGCATGAGCCATGGCTACGGCCCGCCGGGCGACAAGCCGAAAATGATCGAGGTTATCCGCGCGGCCGTCGGTCGGGGCGTCACGTTCTTCGACACGGCAGAGGTCTATGGCCCTTTCACCAACGAAGAACTCGTGGGCGAGGCACTTGCCCCATTCCGGGGACAGGTCGTCATCGCCACGAAGTTCGGCTTCGAGATCGTCGACGGGAAACAAGCAGGCCTCGATAGCCGGCCCAAACACATCAGGGAAGTCGCGGAAGCCTCGCTGAAGCGGCTCAAGGTCGATGCCATCGACCTGTTCTATCAGCACCGTGTCGATCCCGACGTGCCCATCGAGGAAGTCGCAGGCACGGTGAAGGACCTGATACGGGAAGGCAAGGTCAAGCACTTCGGCTTGTCCGAGGCGTCGGTCCAAACGATTCGTCGCGCCCACGCGGTTCAGCCCGTCACCGTGCTGCAGAGCGAATACTCGCTGTGGTGGAGGGAACCGGAAGCTCAGGTATTACCGGCGCTCGAGGAACTTGGCATCGGCTTGGTTCCGTTCAGCCCGCTCGGCAGAGGTTTTCTGACCGGGAAGATCGATGAGCACAAAGCGTTCGACAGCACGGACTTTCGCAACGCCCTGCCCCGCTTCACGCCGGAAGCCAGGAAGGCCAATAAGGCAGTGGTGGATCAGCTGGCGGCGATTGCGGTACACAAGAACGCCACCCTCGCGCAGATCGCGCTCGCCTGGCTGCTCGCCCAAAAACCCTGGATTGTTCCGATCCCCGGTACCACCAAGCTGCAACGCCTCGAGGAAAATCTCGGCTCGGCGGCGCTCGAGCTCACGTCCGACGATCTGCGAGCGATCGACAGCGCGTCCAAGATCACCGTGCACGGGGCTCGCTACCCGGAGCACCTGAATCGCATGGTCGGCCGGTGACCTTGCTGCCGCCAATTCCCGCAAAGCTATCGAAGATTGATGAAGTTACGATGGGCGAACACTTTTCGCTCGATGCAACCGACACGTGTTTCTATATCTGGGAATATGCCGCGCGCAAGAACCATGCCGCCGGACCCACGAATCAGCTGATCAAGAACCTCAAAATCAAGCCCAGCGAAATGGAGAAAACGCCGTCGCGCCGCTATTACAAGCAACAAGCCATCGGTCACGCCGCGAAGGCACTGCGCGAATTGCTGGGCCGGCAAACCGCCGAAGGCGAGTTTTCATTTGTCCCGGTTCCCTCTTCCAAGGCCATAGGCGACATCGATCACGATGATCGCATAGCGCAAATCTTGCAGTGCGCATTCAGCGGCTGGCCATCCGACGTGCAGCCAATTTTACGCATAGGGCACAGCATGCAAGCGGATCATGAAAGCGCCGATCGCACGACCTATGACGACCTGCTTGCGCTCACGGAGGTTCTACCGCCCGTAAAGCCTTTGCGGCGGACGATCGTGATTCTCGACGATGTGCTCAACAGCGGGAAGCACTTCAAGGTCGCGAAATCGCTGCTTACGGCAGCCAACCCGGCCGCAACCGTGCTGGGATTGTTCATAGCAAGATGTATTCGCGAAAGCTGCGAAAAACTTCCGCAAACTTAAGGGTCTCGGCATGACGTCGAAAGGTAGCTTCGGGAGCGCGCGCCATTTCACGTCCCTCACGTCCCTGGCGCGCGCCTCCGGGTCTTGAATGCTTACTGCTTGGCCTGCGCCAACTTCGTATCGAGCAATTTCGCGTCGAGCGTAATGCGTACGGAAAGTTCGTCGCTCACGAGCGGCAGGTACTTGATGACGCCGAAATCCGAACGCTTGATGACGGCCGTCGCGTCGAAACCCGCGGCCTGCGCCTTGATCACGCCGGGGATTTCGAAGATGCCGATCTTGTTGACCGTGGCATCCAGCGTGACCGGCTTGGTGACGCCGTGCACGGTGAGGTCGCCGGTCACTTTGAGGCCGTTCTCGCCACTCTTTTCAACCCGGGTGCTCTTGAAGGTGATTGTCGGATACTTGGTGGCATCGAGGAAATCCGGGCCTTTCAGCTCCTCATCGAGCTTCTCGACCCCCGTGTCCAATCCGGCCAGTGGTAAGGAGACCGCAATCGACGAGCGGGTGAGATCCGCGCTGTCGAGCAGCACATTGCCTTCGATCTTGTCGAAGCGCGCGGTCGGATTGGAGAAACCGAAATGGTTCCAACCGAAGATGACCCCGCTGTGCGTGGGATCGATAGCGTATTTCTCGCCGTCCGGTGCTTTCGCGCCGGTGGCGGCGAGGATGGATGAACTGGCAAGCAACAAGGCAGTCAAGGTCAAGCGTTTCATGTAAACCCTCCGAAGTTGAAGTGAGAACCATGTATCTCAGGCAGCTGCCGGGGTTGCGAAGTGAGTCCGGACCCACGCCGCGAACTTGGTCGGCTGCTGGCCGGCGACTTTATTGGCGAGTGCGATCGCCTCGCGCATGTCCGCTCCCAGATACGTGTGCGCTTCGAAGTAGGCGAGCATTGCCGCGACGCTCTCGGCACCTGGGAACCAGCCGGCAAAAGCCTCGCGCGAGACTCGCTGGAACGAGAACTTGCTTCCCTGGCGACCGAGGGTGGCGACGATTTCGTTGAAGCTGAGGAAATCGCCGACCAGAGGCAAATGCTCACCGTGCCCCGCGAGTTCCGGCTGCGCGAACGCACCGGCCACGACGCGGCCGAGCTCGGTGATATCGCCCATGTGGATGACGCGCCGCTCGGGATCGAGCGGCAGCGCCCAACCCAAGGAGCCATCCGCCTGCTTCTGTGGAGCCATCGCGCCCAACAGGTTTTGATAGTAGAACGGAGCGATCACGAACGTGTGGTAGGCGAATCCGGCAGCGCCCACGATGCGCTCGACCTTCGCCTTGTCCGTGAAGTGCGGGACGTTGATCTTGCCGCGGCTGATCGTCGCCACGTCCGGTAGCGTCGACCAGATGAGGTGCTGTACGCCGGCGTCTTTTGCCGCAGTGACGGCGGCCAGTGCCTGGTTGGATTCCTCCGCTCCAGCTTCCCAGGCGTTGGTGACCAGGAAAACGCCGTATGCTCCGGCAAAGGCTGCTTTCAAGGTTTCCGGACGGTTAAAATCCGCCAGAACGACTTCGTCGCCCAGCTTCGGATGCTTGGCCGGATTGCGCGTCAGCGCGCGCACCTTGAATTGACCGCTCGCCTGCAATGCGCGAACGACGGCTCCGCCTTGCTGACCGGTGGCGCCGACGACGGCGATGAGCTTATTGGGGTTCGACATGGCCTTCTCCAGTAGATAGTTGATCGGCGGAGAACAAGATAGGATTCCGCAGGCCATCTTTGAAGCCTATATTATTCGATGTTAACCATCGTTTTTGGAGATAGGTCATGCTTGACGGTGTAACCCTGGACCAGCTTCGTACTTTCATCGCCGCCGCCGAGCAGGGCAGCTTTTCCGCCGCCGGCCGCAAGCTTCGGCGCGCGCAGTCCGTTGTCAGTCAGACCTTGGCGAATCTCGAAGGACAGCTCGGCGTTGCCTTGTTCGATCGCAGCACCCGCTATCCGACGCTCACGGAAGATGGGCGCGCATTGCTCGAGAATGCACGCGCAGTGGCCGACCAGATGGACGGATTCAAGGCTCGCGCGAAGACCTTGCGCGAAGGGCTCGAACCGGAGCTATCCCTCTCGATCGATGTGATGTACCCCATGAGCGAGTTGATCGAGGCGGTCGACAAGTTTCGCGACACGTTCCCGCACACACCGCTGCGCATGGTGGTCGAAGTGCTCGGTGCCGTGATCGAGCCCGTGCTGCAAGGCGCTTGTCAGATCGGCATCGTCGGTTCGCTGCCGGTCCTTCCCGAAGCCATGCACAGCGAGTTGTTGCTCGATGTGCCCCTGGTGACGGTGGTCGCGCCCACGCATCCGCTAGCCAGATACAAGGGCGTCGTTCCGCAGTCCGAACTGCAGCGGCACGTGCAGCTCGTGCTGACCGATCGCTCAACGCTGTCCAAAGGCCAGAACTACGGGGTTTTCTCTAAAAACATATGGCGGCTCGCCGACATGGGAGCGCGACACGCCTTTCTGCGTGCCGGCTTCGGCTTTGGGAATATGCCCCGATTCATGGTGGAACACGATATCGCCGGCGGCAGACTGCGTGTGATTCGCGTCCAAATGCCCAGCAATTCGAAGCCGCTGATGCCGATGCGCGCGGTCTACCGGAACGATGCGCCGCCGGGCCCCGCGGGTCGTTGGTTGATTGACCGCCTCAAGGGGCGCAGATCAGTCCACCCGACTGCTGCGGCCAAGCGCCGATCGACCCAGACAACTTGACCGCGTGCCCACATGAGGACTCACAATTTTGGGGTGCAACTGCCGGCAATCAGCACCGGATGCGGCAATCTCCCATGTGTACGCTCTGCATCCTTTAGAATCCTCCTCGAACATCCGGCGACCTGGATCGCCGAGCAGGTGATGTTGGATTCTTCCAATTCGGAGCCTCGTTCCCCATGCTGCCCTTTCTGATGGTTCTGGTGATTCTTGGCTTGTATGTCGTCTTGCTGGGCGGCTGGCGCCGAGATCGAAGACTTCTGGGCGAAGCACGCAGCGCCTTGCGAGTTCTGGGCGCCGAGCGAACGGATGAATTGGCGAAGGCCAATGAGGGTGTGCTTACCGATATCACTGAGCGCAAACGCGCCGAGGAAGAACGTCAGGCCTTGTCGCGCAACTTGCAAGAAAGCAAAGCCTGGCTCGAGGAAGCCCAGCGCGTCGCTCACGTCGGCTACTGGGTATGGGACCTCGATGCGAATCACCTGATCTGGTCGGACGAAACCTACCGCATATTCGGGCTGTCGGCACAGGAACATACCATCGACATCGACAAAGTCCGCGAAATGATCCACCCCGATGATCGCGAACGTGTATTTCTGACAGTAGAAGAGTCCACTCGTTCCGGCGCGCGCGCCGACTGTGAGCACCGGCTCTTTCGTCCCGATGGGGAAATGCGTGTCGTCCACAGCCTGAGTGACTTGAAGAAGGACTCGTCGGGACGAGCCTACCAAATGTTCGGCACGACTCAGGACATCACTGAGCGCAAACGTGCAGAGGAAGCCCTGCAACGAAACCAGTTTTACCTGAGCACGGGGCAAAGCCTAGCCCACATCGGCAGTTGGGCAACGAATTTCGTCACAGGGGAAATCGTTCACCTGTCCGATGAAACGTTTCGCTTGTATGGCTTCGATCCGGACCAAGGTCCCGTTCCATATGAGCGCCTTTACGCCGCCCTTCACCCGGAAGATGAACCAGCAGTGAGGGCGACTCTCGATAACGCCATCCGCACAGGAACGGACTATGACCACGAGTTCCGCGTTTGTCTTCCCGACGGCAGCATCAGATTCCATCATGCCATAGGACATCGGAGCCCATCCGGAGAAATCGGTGAGTACGTCGGTGTCACGATGGATATCACCGAGCGGAAGCGGGCCGAAAAGGAGCGCGAAAGATTGCGCCAGGTAGAGACCGATTTGGCGCACATCAATCGCGTAAACATGCTGGGAGAATTGGCGGCCGCACTCGCGCATGAGGTCAAGCAGCCCATTGCCGCTTCGATCACCAGCGCCAACGCGCTTTTACGATGGCTCGAGCATGATCCCCCGGACCTGGGAAGAGCGCGGGCAGCGGCGAGGAGGATCGAGCAGGATGGGAACCGAGCGGCTGACGTCATCAACCGGTTACGGTCCTTCTACAAGAAAGGGCCTCCCCCTGAACGCGAAATGGTGGATATCGGGGATATAGTCCGAGAGATGGCCGTCATGCTCCGAGACGAAGCCATGCGCAACTCCGTGACCATTCGTTCCGAGTTCGACGTAACCCTGCCGCAGATCTTGGCTGACCGCGTGCAGCTGCAACAGGTCCTCATGAACCTAATGCTGAACGCGATCGAGGCCATGAAAGACGCCGGCGGCGAATTGACGATCCAGTCGGCATTGAATTCCGAAGGCGATCTGCTCATTTCGATCACCGATACCGGCGTAGGATTGCCGAAGGAGAATACCGAGCGAATTTTTGATGCGTTCCATACGACCAAGCCGCAGGGGACGGGCATGGGTTTGGCCGTTACTCGTTCGATCTTGGAGTCTTATGGCGGGCGAATCTGGGCGACTGCCAATCAGGGGGCGGGGGCGGCCTTCCATTTCACTCTCCCCGTCGAAACCACCTAACGCAGCCATGTCGGCCATCCCCCGCCTCGCGGCACTTCTTGCCGGTTCGGCGCGAACCGTCGTGTTCACCGGCGCAGGCATGTCCACTGAATCTGGAATTCCGGACTTCCGCAGCCCGGGTGGAGTCTGGAGCCGGATGAAACCGATCGACTTCGACACGTTCCTTCACCACGAAGACGCGCGGCACGAGGCTTGGCGGCGCACCTTTTCCGGGGTGGCCGGCTGGGTAGGCGCCAAACCGAATGAAGGTCATTTTGCCATTGCGCGTCTGGTGCGCACCGGCAAAATCGGCCACGTGATCACGCAGAATGTGGACAATCTACACCAGGACTCGGGCGTGCCCGCACATCAGGTGATCGAGCTTCATGGCAATGCCGGCTATGCGACGTGCCTTATCTGCGGACTGCGGCACGAGCTCACAGACTTGCGCGTCCCGTTCCTGGAGCAAGGCACGCTGCCAAGCTGCCGAGCGTGCGGCGGCATCGTCAAGACGGCGACGATCTCCTTCGGGCAGCCGATGCCCGTCGAGCCGATGCGCCGTGCCGACGCTGCTTCGCGCGAGTGCGACCTGTTCATCGTGCTCGGCTCGTCGCTGGCGGTCTACCCAGCCGCCGCACTACCGATGGTCGCAAAGTCGAACGGTGCCGCGCTCGCCATTGTCAACCGCGAGCCGACCCACATGGATGGCAGCGCGGATCTTGTCCTACACACTGAAATCGGCGCCGTACTGAAGGAAATTGTGCCCTGATGCAACTATCTCTAAACCGTCGCGTTAGATACCAAAAGGAAGGGTAACCCCTGAGTGGCCCCCGCGCGTGCTCGCAGCGTGCCCTGGTTCATGAGGACCACGTCATCGGCATGCGGTCTGCCCGAGTTGGCGCCACAAATAAGTAAATTCCACCGCACGGGCAGTCGACCTGAGATGCCAGTCGCCGGGCGCCGGCCCGCCCGCAAGTTCCCAATAGTGCCCGCCCTGCGCATCCTCAAAATACAGGTTGTCGTGTCCCTTCTCCGTAAGAAGAGCCGAAAATCGCCGCGCCTGCCCCGGCAACACGCGATCATCGTCCGTCGAAGTGATGATGAGGGCCGAAGGGTAGCGAACATCCGGCGGCGCAATGTTTTGCATCGGTGAATAGCTGCTCAAGTACTGGCGCGCAACGCTGTCGCGAGGATCACCGTACTCAGCCGTCCAGGTGGAACCCGGCGGGAATTCGATGAAATTCAGCATGTCGGTCAGAGGTCCGCCGACGATGACGGCATTCATGAGCTGAGGGTAGCGCTCCATGACGGCTGCGGCCATCAGTCCGCCATTGGAACGGCCCAATATCCCTGTGCGGCTCGGCTCCGTGACCCCGCGGCTGCGCAAGTCCTCGAGGACCGCAGCCATGTCATCGAACGCCAGATACCGCTTGTCTCGCATGATTCCCCAATGCCACTCGGGCGCGCGTTCGCCGCCGCCGCGAAGATAGGCATGCACATAGACGCCGCCGCGCTCCAGCCAGAGCCTCCCAAACAGCGGCTCGTAACGGGGCGTCAGCGGAACATCGTACCCCCCGTAGCCATAGACAAGAGTTGGCGAACAGCGGTCGAACTTGAAGTCGCGGCGGCGCGTGACGCTATACGTGATGAGTGTGCCGTCGGAACTGCGCGCCTGGTTGTACTCCGTGAGGAGATTGGACACATCGAAGAATGCGGGTTGTTGATACAGGGGCTGCTTTTCACTTCCGGTTTGCGGGTCAACCTGCACAATTCGGTCGGACAGGAGCGGAGATTGTTCATGCAGCAACAATTGGCCCTGCGCGATATCCATGATCTGGATGTATCGTCCACCCGGCCGTGGAATGGTCCGCGCCTCCCACCCGCCTGCCTCGCGCGGGGTCAGCTCAACCAGCCGACTCGAGTAGTCGTGAAGCAGTTCTACAAACAGGCGTCCGTCGCTGGACCGGGTGCTGCGAATCGCATCGTCGCCCGCGGGAGCATAGATTACTTCGGCTGATGAAATCTTCCCCTCGCGCATCAATGCGTTCAGATCGATCGCAGCCAACGTCCCGTTGGGCACCACGACCCCACTCTCCAGGGTCCAGTCCCGGTTCGGACGGATCAACAGTTTGCCCGCGTGTACGCCCATGACAGCCGCGGCTTCCGGCAAGGCAAGCGGATGCGATTTTCCATCGAGCGAGACCAGCTGATATTCGCGCCGCTCGAAGTCTTTGTGCCGAGCGGCGACGAAGTTGCCCGAGTCCGCTGCATTGACCAGCTCGGCATTTACACCGGCGTCCGAGTCGCGGCCCTCGAACAACGTGCGTGACGAACTCAACGGGGTACCGCGCCGCCATACCCGAATCGTGCGTGGGGTCAGTCCTTCCGTCATTTCGCGGCGAAGGAACGCGGGCGCGACGAGTAAAGTGTCTGCGTCGTACCACCACGTCTCGGTCTTGCTTTCCGGGACGTGAAAACCATTGCGGACGAACTGTTTGCGGTTCAGATCGAATTCCCGCTGCTCGGCTGCATCCTTTCCATTGCGAGACAGTGAAATAAGACAGCGGCTCTCCAGACAGTCGGCACCGGCGAATATGAATCTGGCATGCTCCGCTACCGCGAGCGCCTGGACGTCGATGACGGTCTCCCACTTCGGCGCCCCGGCGAAATAGTCACCTCGCCCGGTGCGTCGCCATACCCCGAATGGGCTGTCACGGGTCTGCCAATATTGGTAGACGTAGTCACCCATGAACGTTACCGGGGTGAGACGGCGGGGATCAGTCAGGATGTCAGCCGCCGCGCGCTCAAAGGTTGCGAAGCGCGGATCCGCCCGCAACTGCAGCAGGGTTTGCGAGTTCCGCTCCTCCAGCCACTTGATGGTCTGGGCACCGTGATCGTCGAGCCAGGCAGGCCCATGCTCCGGCGCGCCGCGCGCAATCGCTGCGAGCAGCGCAAGAGACATCACCGATATTCGAGCAAGGCTACTTACGCGGATTTTCACGGGTTTCATTCTCTATCGCTCGGCAGCCGTCTCAATGATGAATCCCTCGAAGTTGCCGCGTACCGTATGCCATGAACGGCAGCTTACTGGCAAGCACTCAAGGTCACCATGGTTTCCAGGTCGTTTCTCCTAATGATTTGTCTACCACTTGCCCCACACGCGTCTCTTGAATTCATGCTTGGCGTCGCAGTTGCCTTAGCGCAGCCATGCCCCGTGCCGCGATCCAGAATCCGTCATGGGAATGGCTCACTCAACGGCTCATCTTTCATCGACAGGGCCAAGAGAGATTGCCTGCCTTCCCATGAATCGTTCGATGATGTGCTCCGCAAGCATTTCCTCAAAGGTGCGCCTTTTGCTTATCGCTGTGTTGAGAAGCACGATAGCCGCAAAGTTTTCATCCTGGTTAAAAAAAGCGATACTGCTGTACCCGCCAGTCGCGCCATTGTGCCAATAAGCGAACTTGGAATTGAACATCCAAGCAAATGCAATCTTGGATCCCGACCCCACGTCGGCTTGTAGCTTCTGGGACTGAATGATCGCAGCGGGAAGCGTTCGAGCATTCGGAGAGTTCAACAAATTAATCTTTTGCGGATGGAGTTGTGCCTCTAGATACTTCAACATGTCGCCCGCCGTCGATCGTACGCCTCCCGCACCAGCGAAAGCATTCAGATCCCAAGCATGAGCGGGTTGATGATTTGAAAGATGACCTGGGATGAAGCGATGCTCTTGACTCTCAGAAAGCGATATCGAAGTATCGTTCATGCCGAGCGGATCAGTGATCTCGCTACGCAGCAACTTCGCGTAAGTGACGCCAGCCCGATTCGCCAACCCTTGACCCAACAGACCCACCCCGACATTGCTGTAGAGAAATCCCGCGTCCGCCGGTTTCTTTACCCCGTGCTGCGCAACATATGTATAAAGGTCGGGGACAGCATAGTCAGCGTACGGATTACCCGGATCGGCCGGTTTGAAATTGTCAGGCATGCGCGGTAGGCCTGAATGTTGCGTGACAAGGTCAAGCAGTGTGATTTCGGGGCCGTCCGGTTTCGCAACCGTGCCGCTGGGCAGCAACTCGCGAATCGGCTCGTCTAGCCGAACTTGGCCTTGCTGAACCATCTGAGCCAAAATCAAGCCGGTGAAGGTCTTTGTAATTGACCCTATCTCGAATATAGACTCTGGCTTCGCGGTACCGTAGGCAAAAACACGGCGGACGCCTTTTCTGACGAGGCCGATTGCGACACCTGCCGAAGTTGCTGGCGCGAGATCGCCTTCCTTGAGCGCCTGTGCCAAATCGCGCCTTAGCACTGATTCCATATCAGCGGCTTTGACTGGTGCTATTGCCTGATCATAGTGAACAGTGGGTGGCGCCAGCAGCGGTCGAAGCTTCTCCTGTCGCTCAAAAACTAAGGGCGCCTCGCCGCCTTGATTCCAAATGCCCGTGAGTGTTTTCGCGTCTTCGGAGATTCTGCCGGTCCAATGGCCCTTCACAATCGGAATGTCAAAAGATAAATTCCGGTCGGAATGGATGATGTTCGAACACGGAAGGCCAAAAGAATCCTGATCGAGGCTGTCCAGAGAACAAGCCAACTGACCGTCCTCGGTCGTAACCGTCAGTTGAATGCGCAATGTTACGGCCGGAGCATGCAATGTTCCGAGCCAAAATCCCTCAGCTGACGGGGATGTGTCCGGAGCGACCGCGGAGCTTCGTTGGGCGAGAACGAAATTGGAGAAAGCTAACGAGATTAGGAATGCTGCGAATCTCAAGTACGCTCTCCGCCATTCTACCGGCATTGCTAGCGTGACGGTTGCTCGTTTGCCGTCGCGTATTACCGGTTTCATATGCTTTCCCCTGAATGCTGCTACGCATGCCTCGTCGAGACGGCGGTAGCGGGTGGACAATGTCACGATCGGATCTTCAATCTTGCCCTCCGGCGTGACCGTGAGCCAACTCCCTGCCCACAGTCGCCGTTGAAGACTATTCTTTTATCGACTCGTCAACTGTTCCTTCATCTTGAACTCAATCGCTTTTGTTTGTATGGAATAATCAACTCCTTGGCCAACCGTATTGAGAGATCGCAAATAAGCCAAGTCCGCCGCCGTAATTGACTGCGATGCTTTGCGCGTGCAGGCGGTCGCCATCAGGTCAAGAATGCTTGGCAGTTCGCCACAATGATCAATCAGGCGGACTTGTGACAGAGTCAGCATGGCAATGTAGTCTGAGATTGCTCCCAGGGGATATCCCAATATCTTCCTTCCATCGACTACAACCAATGTGAAGAGAATGAAACTGTATACGTTGCTGGTAATATGGGTTGCCGAAGGTGCAATCAGCGGGGGCGCCCAAACACTATCGAGCACAACACCGGATAGATCCGCGTCAGATGCAAGGCCAGTTACATGCCACGCCTGAATAGGGCGGTCGATAGTTTTAAGCTTTTTAAGTTGCGCCGAGTAATGATATCCGAGTAATTCCGGATTTTGTTCGGCCAGCATGTCAATGAACCTTTGGGGCTCATTGGTGAAAATGACATGGACGTTTGGCCTGCATGGATTTCGCTTCTCTTGCGGAATTTTGACTGCCGCGGCAATCGCTTCGACTCGCGCCGAGACATAATCGTCAAACGCTGGAGGCAATCCTTCGGTCTTTACGCAGACAGCTTCTTTCCATCGTGACAGCGTACCCGTTACGCTGTCTTTGGGTTTGCTATGGGAATTGATGAAAATCTTGATATTGTCGCCGGCAACTTCGCTTGCGGTAGGGGGTCTCGGCGCGATCACGGTGATTTCTGCCAAGTCCGGTGGTGGTGCGGTTGGCAATGAAGTGATCTGTGACCACGCCGTGGAAGGACCGGAGAGGCATTCCGATGCAGCCAAGAGTGCAATCGCGATCGCCTGTCTCATACGCCGACCTTGCTAAGCTCTGTGAACTTCGGCCTAAGTTTACCGCACGCTGCGAATGGCTGCTTCAAAGCGAGAATTTCGAAAAGTTCGGAATTTATGCGAATGTTTTTGTGCCCTCTACGCCGGCCGAGTGGCGCAGACCGCGTGCGCTATTTCGTTCGGACTCGCGGCGATGAATTCGGGGTGCAATCGCCGACATTCATCGGGGTCCCCGTACCCGTAAGCGGCCCAACACGCCGTGGCTCCGATGCTTCGCGCGTAGAGTATGTCAATATTTGTATCCCCGGCAACGAGCACATGTTCGGAGGCTGCAGTGCCGAGTACCGGCGCGATGCGCTCAAAGTAGCTGCGCGGATCTGGTTTGGTGGGAGACGCATCGCGCGCAGCGATGACGAGATGAACGAAGTCATGCATGTCGAAGTGAGTGAGTATGGCGTGGACCGACGCTTCGCCCTTGTTCGAGACGATCACCACCGGAGCACCGGCGGCATGCAACCGGGCTAGAGCAGCCCGGCTGCCGGGAAAGGGGGTACTTGTACGAACCCCAGTTCCGGCGTTGTAGATGCGACGGTAAGTCATTACCCATTCGTTGAGTTGCGCGTCCGGCACACTTTGCGGCATCAAATGGGTAAGCGTCTCCTCCAGGTTGATGCCCCGGCCGATGAGTGCCTCGACACGCTCTCGAGGCGGAGGAGGAACATTGTAGGCGGCGAATGTCTCATAAAGCGTCGCAGATATCGCGCGCCGCGTGTCAAACAGCGTTCCATCGAAATCGATGATGACAGAGCTGTAGTTGATCATATATTCCGAGCGGTTAAGTCGCGAACTTTCCCGGTATGGACTCAATCCGCTATGAGGACCCGCGTACCCATTGATACACGATCGAACAACTCGATGATGTCATCGTCCCTCATGCGAATGCAACCGCGAGACGCCGGCCGGCCGATCAGATCCCCGCGAGGCGTGCCATGTATGTAGATGTATCTGCGCATCGTATCCACGTTTCCGAAGCGGTTGATCCCAGGCTCAAGGCCGCGAAGCCAAAGAAGTCTTGTCGTAATCCAGTCGCGCTCTGGGTCGTTTCGCAACACCTCGGGAGTACAAATTTCGCCCGTGAATCGACGGCGACGAAATATTGCGCCGCGCGGCGCGCCCGATCCAATCATGACGCGAATTTCGTGCAGTCCGCGGGGCGTTTGCTGGCTTCCATTTTTCTCGCCGGCGCCGTTGATGGATGTCGAGATGGCGTAATCCGCCATGATTGCGTCATCCGCGTAAACGGTCAGCAGTTGAGTTTGCAAACTCACAGACACTTGTAGTCGGCGTAGATCATTCAAGACGATTCGCAGCCTCCGCCATTAGCAGTGACACGCCCATTACCGTCAGCAGTGGAAAAGATTTTCTAATTGGGCTCTCCGGCTAGTTACACTACCGCAAGTCGTGAGCGGCCGCTGGGTGGCAATCAGTTCAGTGTTATCACCGGCCGGTTGTGGGCCGACCGCGAGCCACCTTCGCTATAACGAATCATCCAGTAGAAAGTCCTCGAGAGTGATTCCGCGAACTGCGCTACCATCGAACCGATCCGAACTGATGACCAGCAGCTTCTCGCGGGAAAAGGTTTTGATAAACCAATCAAATTCGAATGGCGAAGCATGACCGGCCTTCACTTCGATCCAAGGTCTGCCCTGGCGGACGAAATCGATCTCGTGTTTTTCAGAACGCCAAAACAGCGACTGCAAGGGTGACGGATGGCCGTCTTTAGCGGCTCGTCGGAATAATTCCGAGGCCACCGCCCATTCCCACCACACGCCCCTCTCCTCGCCGGTGCATCTTTCCAACGAGGACGGTGTCGTATGACGGTTTGTCGACCAGGTATTCGCAGCGAGAAGATTGACGAATGGATACTTCGAGGCCTTGCGTGAGACCCGCACCTTTCGAGCCGGATCCCAGGGCTCGCTGGCTCCAAGAACCAAGAGATCGTTCAGCAAATCGAGGTAGCCGTGCGCGACCGTATTGTTTGCCATGCCGGACTCTTCGGCGAGAGTTGTCTGCGCTATCGGCGAGGAACCTCGGCGCATGAGCTGCTCTAGCAATCGCAGCAGCATGGGCCGCGAACGGCCGGCCAGCGCGCACTCGCCATAGATCCACTCCGCGGTCGTTTGAAATACATATTCCGGGACCGAACCCGTTTCAAGCACCGCCGCACACGCGGGAGGTGAGCCGCCCGCGATGAGATAGGCGGGCAAAGTCTGGGCCTTGAGCGTCGGAAAAGCCTTATCGTAAAAAATCTTGTATGGAAGCTGGGCGAATAGATAGATTGTTCGCGCTAGCTTTCCTTTGCGGCCCGGCAACAACTCCGCCTCTCGCTGAATGTCGCTGGCTTTCGAGCCAGTCGTGATGATCAGCACCTTTCGCAGAACACCCCTATCCGCAAGGCGTTTGATCGCTTTCTGCCAGCCGGCGACCGCGGTAATTTCGTCGATGAAAAGACGCCTAACCGACGCCTCTTGCGGAAAATAACTTATCAGTGACTCGATATCGCTCTCCAGCTCGGCGGGGCCCGCTATGTAATCACCGTTTAAGAAGAGCGCGGTCCCAGGCCCGAACTGCCGAAGCGTTTCCCGCAATTGGTATTCCAGCCAAGTGCTCTTGCCGTACTGCCGCGGCCCGCGAATGACGATAATGCCGGCTTCCCGCGGTAGCTCGGCAAGGCCGAAGTCCCAGTTGAAGAATCCGCTGGCGGGGGCCACTTCAAGGTGCGGAAAGAGCCCCTCACAATGCGTAATTCCCTTTAAATACATCGTGTTACGATCAACAACGTTCATAACGTTGCATTTTACAACGTTCACAACGTTGCATCAATGCGTGGTAAGTGGCTCTTTGCCCTATCTCATTGGGAGCCCTTCTGTTGGCCTCGATCCCTCTGGTCCCGCTCGTCTTTGATCCGTTCGTTCAACATCTCGGACTGCGCTCGGCGAACTGAGTTGGACTGATCGTCAACGGTGCCGCTACTCTTGCGCACCTACTGGAACATTTCGCAGCGCCAGACAGAGACGTCGGTGGTGCTCGCAGCTCCTCCCATGACCCGTGAGGACGTCGGTAAAATCATCGTGCCCTATCGATGACTTGCGATGGGGCAGGAATCACGGCTCATGCGGCTTCCCCGCCAGCACGGGTGCCGCCGCGCCGTCCAACGAAGTAGCCCGCGGCGAAAGGCAGCCCCAAAATCACGAGCGCCAGCAGTGTTGCCAGAAGCAATACTTCGCGGACCAACCTGTGCAGTTCGTGCCAGGAGGTATCGACCGCACGGGCGGCAATCTGCGCAGCGTCCGCCGATATCCGAGTGCGCTCGGTGTCGAAGGCCGCGGTGACTTGCTCGCGCTCCGCTGCGAGGTTTGCGGCAAGCGCCTCGCGCTCCACGCGCAGCGTGCGCAGCATTTGCATCCAAGATGCATCCAACCTGTCCGACGAGTCGCGCAGGCTGTGCCGAAGCTCGGCGATTGCCTCGTGCGCCAACTCGGGACTCGTGTCCGCGAGCTTGGAGATTCTCACCAGTTGAGCATCGATGCTGCCGAGCGCCTTTCGATACGGTTCGCTGTCGAAACCGGCACGGTCGACCGCCAGTTCGGCCTGCCACAGGCTCATTTCCGGGATGCGCTCGCCGTAGATGCGCAGGCGGTCCGAGACATCGCCGAGCGCCTGCGCCACGGTGCCCGTGACACGCCATTGCTTCGCACCCTTCTCCTCGCTCATCCAGGCCGATAGAACTGATGGGCGTCCACAATCCGCGTTCTGAAGCGGGTTTTGGAGCACGTAGGCGGACACGAAGGCGCGATATCGCGGGTAGTCGGCACCTGTCAGGCTCCGGGCTAGATCATCGGCTTGCGCCGCAAGGCGCGTTGCACCGTCCCGCGCGTTGTACTGGGCTTCGCCCAGCAAATCGGCGCCGGCCCCCGCGACCAGAAAGTCACGATACTGCTGTGAGAACGCCCAAGTATCGAGGAGGCTCGCGACCGGCGATAATCCAGTGGAGGCGCGCGTAATCTCCGTGACTGCGCCTAATTTGAGCCGAAGCGCCTGCGATCGCCTCGCCGGGTTGGAATCCGCGCGCGTCGCGTCATCCATCAGTTGGGCGACTGTGGTCGTGAAATGTGCCGCGTAGTCGCGAGTCAGTAGCCGAACCTCCTGCTCATGCGGGGTCAGCGGCGTCTCCGGGGATTTGATCGTCAACAACGAGCAACCCGCCAACATCATAGCCGTCAGCAGCGAGGCGCCCCGCCAGACCTTTGTCGATAGGGAAGGGTTAGTACAGCGGGGTGCGCGATTCATCGAGTGACCTTTTACCGCAGGCTGTAGGATACTCGCACATATTACCGGGAAAGCGGGCTGACAGGAGCAAACGGCGCCATGGCAAATGCTGGAAGAGACGTCGGCGACTCGAAGTTAAGAGCACTCTTGCGCCGCCGAATGCGCTGGATAGCCGACGTTCGCTCGCCGCAGCTCTGGCAGGCGCTCGGGATGGTGCTGGCGGTTGCGCTCGTCGGTTTTGCGGCGTTTCATTTCGTCCGGTCGGCGCCGCCTCGCAAACTCACCATCGCCAGCGGCCCTCCGGGAAGCAAGTTCTATGTGACCGCTCAGCGATACCAGAAACTGCTGGCGCACAGCGGCATCACCTTAAAGATTCTCGAGACCGAGGGCTCTCTGGACAATCTGGATCGGATGTTAGCGGCGCATTCAGGTGTCGACGTGGCCCTGGTGCAGGCAGGGGTTGCAGGCAATAGAGATACCGGCGACCTAGTCTCGCTGGGAGGCATGTTCTATGTGCCGCTAATGATTTTCTATCGCAGTCCGACGCCACTGGAGCGGCTGTCGCAGCTGAAGGGCCGACGCATCGCCATCGGGCCGGAAGGAAGCGGTACCCGATCTCTGGCGTTGACACTGCTCGGCGCGAATGAGATCGAGCCTCATGGGCAGACCCAGCTGCTCGATCTGGAAGGTGAACCGGCGAGAAGGGCTTTACTGAGTGAGCAAGTGGATGCCATATTTCTGGCCGGAGACACGGCGGCGCCGGAGACGATTCGCGAGATGCTCCACACACCCGGCATCCGTCTTTTCGATTTTGTACAAGCGGATGCCTACACCCGCCGGTTCCACTACCTCAGCAAGCTCCAGCTGCCGCCGGGCGCATTCGATCTGGGAGAGAATCTTCCGCCTGAGCCCCTCACCCTGCTGGCTCCGACCGCCGAGATACTGGCGCACAGCGGCCTGCATCCTGCGCTGTCGGACCTCTTGATCGAAGCGGCCACCGAGGTGCACGGCGGCGCAACCTTGCTACAAAATGCTGGCCAATTCCCGACTCCGCTGGAGCATGATCTGCCGATCAGTGCCGATGCGGCTCGCTACTACAAATCGGGCAAGAGCTTCACCTATCGTTATCTGCCATTCTGGATTGCGAGCCTCCTAGATCGCGCCGTGGTCGCCCTCCTACCAATATTCCTGTTGGTCATTCCCGCATTGCGCTATGTGCCCGCCGTGTATAACTGGCGCGTTAAGAGCCGCATCAACCGCCGCTACCGGCAACTCATGGCGCTCGAGCGTCAGTCTCTCGAGACTCTCACATCCGAACAGCGCTCGGCACTCATCGAGCGGTTGGCACAGATCGAGAAATCGGTGATTGCGCTCAAGATACCGGGGTCGCACGCAGAACAGTTCTACATACTGCGCGAACACCTGGAGTTCGTGCGCGAGAATCTTCTTCGACCGGCGCGGAAAGCGCCTGACGCGGAGGTGCGTGCGGGTCTGCACACTGCCTGAGGGGCATCGAATGAGCCCCGACGCGGATCCGACGGACTTTGTCGATCCCCTTCCGCCCGTTTCCATCCGCCACCGATCATCCGGGCGGCCTGTCGCCGGCAACGACGATAGGTTCTCCAAGCGCTCGCCTATATTCCTCCTCGCCGATCGCATCCACCGACCGCAGCTTCGCCAGCAGCTCATCGATCAGCAAACGCAGCCCAGGCCCTGGCGTGCCGTGCGCGAATGAATTCTGGTATTTGATTGGCCCGGGGATGATCACTACCAGGAAGGCCATCTCGGCCGGCGTCAGCTCTCGGGGTTCGCGACCAAAATAGCTGCGGGCCGCGGGCCTCAGGCCACGCAGGTCCGGTCCCCATTCGATGATGTTCAGATAGATCTCGAGGATACGATCCTTGCCGAGCGCCGACTCGAGCAGGAACGTGATCGCCAGTTCCTGCAGCTTGCGTCCGAGCTGCTTGTCGCGCGACAGGAACAGGTTCTTGGCCAGCTGCTGGGTGATTGTCGACGCACCGCGCGCGGCGCCGCCGCGCGACCAGTTGGTGAGCAGCGCGGCGGGTAGTTCGCGCAGGTCGATGCCGCGATGCCCGTAAAAGCCTGTGTCTTCGGCAAGCAGCAGAGTGCGCACGAACAGCGGCGGAACGCCCTGCAGCGCGATGAAGTCGGGGGACGCGAGCGAGACGTCGATTGGGCGGTGCGGCCCAGGCCCGTCTTCGGATCTGAAGATGAAATCGCCGCGCAGGCGCGCGACCGCCGGCGGCATCTGACGTGGCGGTCTGAAGTTGATCTTCTGGCTCACCGAGAGCGAGGCAGGGTCCGCCAGGCGTCCGCGTACACGCACCTCGATCGTGGCCGCGCCAAGTTCACGGCCGGCGCCGGGTGCGAACCCTAAGCTTTCGGGCACCGCGAGCCCGGATGCACCCAGCAGTTGCGCGAAGTCCAAATGCTGCATGCCGAGCGCGAGATCGACAACCGGATCGGTGTCGAGATCTCGCAGCGTGATCGAGCCCGACAGGGCAGCACCGGCCACCGTCGCGTGGACCTCGGGGACCTCGATCATGCCCCCGATCCGGCGCCAGGTGCCATCGAATTGTAGGGTCACGTCCGTCGGCTCGCCGAGCTGAGGCTCGTCGTCAGCGTTATCCGCCAGCGCTCCCAAGCGCGCGCCGCGCGCGCCCATGTCAACGTGGAAACGGAGCGCTTCGGTGCTGGTCTGAAGGTCCAGGCGGCCGTCCGCGATACCACCCTTGAGCAGCGGGTGGGTGTCGCGCCGCACGTCGAACAGACGTCCGGCGTCGAGCCCACGTGCCTCGATACTCCACGCGCGACCCGCCGGAGGCGCCAGCTTGCGGATTGACAGGCCGGCCTGTGGGTCCACCAGCATGAGCCGGAGGTCCTCGCCGAAAATGCCCGCCAAGTCCCAGGCAGTGGCCGCCGAGCTGACCCTAACCCCTGCTGGCCCCGCGAGAGTGGCGCCGAGAACTGAGAGTCGCAGGCGGCCGGGCCACGTGGCCGCGATCATGTCCGCATGCAGTCGCACTCCATACCTAAGATCGAGATCGAATCCCTCCAATCGCAGCAACGGCCAGACACCGACGTGTACTGCACCGATTCGGGCAACCGCGCCATGGCGCACGGCCGTGGACTCGATCCGCGCTCGCATCCCATGCTCGAGCATGGGTCTCAGCAATAGCGCGGCCAGGATTACGGCCAGGGCCGTGGTGATCGCTCCGAGCCACCACCGTCTGCGGGTCTGAAATGTAAACATCGACGCAAGAATGCCACAGCCTGATCGCGCGGCGGCTGTTGGGCAGCCTCGGGTCGCAGACGGCGTCGGTCAGGTCTGCTTAAATCGGGCTCACCGATCTTGATGGCGTCCCGGAGGACATGGCCAGCCTCTTGCGCTGGCTCTGGCCTCTATCGCGTGATATATTTCGTAATTATGCGAAATAACGATGCAGAACTCCGCCGGCACGAACTGCTGCGGAGGCTTAAGGCCATCGCAAGCCCGGTGCGTCTGGAGATCCTGAGATGCCTCGCAGAACCGACCGTGGGATTTCCGCCGCAAGTGGATGGCGATCCCGTTTCTGACGGCATTTGTGCGGATTTCATCCGAGAAAGACTCGCAATTGCAGCGGCAACCGCCTCACGCCACCTGACGCTGTTGACGGATGCGGGGCTGCTGATCGCAACCCGAAAGAAGGGATGGACATTTTATCGTCGGGATGACCGCGCCATAGGGCGCCTGGCGAGACAGCTGAAAGAGGATTTGTGAGGACCGACAGTGGCCGCTAATTACATGCATGTCGACGTTTTCAGCGCTCGGCCTTACAGCGGCAATAGTCTTGCCGTATTTCCGGACTCTGCGGGATTGACTGCGGAGCAAATGCTCCGGATTACCCAAGAGATGCGTCACTTCGAAACGGTGTTCTTCGAGCCCACCGGCAACGCTTGCACGGTTCGAGCGCGGGTTTTCGATCTCTTTGAGGAACTGCCATTCGCTGGTCACCCACTGATCGGTGGGGCCGCTGTGCTGCACCAACAAGCCGGCCATGCAGGACCGCAGACATGGACAATTGAGCTGGCCAGCAAGACTGTCACCGTGAACACCGATCGCTCGGAGGTCGGTTACTACGGATTGCTGGATCAGGGTACCCCCGAGGTCTTGGCACCAATGGATCGGCACCACGCTTTTCCGGAAGCCTTCGGTCTCTCCCACTCGGATCTGCATCCCGAGCTTCCGCCGCAGGTTGTGAGCACAGGGCTACGCTACCTGATTGTCCCCGTTGCCCGCGGCGCGCTGGGCCGCGCCAGCATCCGACGCGATATCACTTCGCTGCTCGGCGGCATTGGCGCGCAGTTCGCAGTGCTCTTCGACGAAGCGACACTCGAGATTCGGCACTGGAATAACGACGGTATCCTGGAGGACGTAGCGACCGGCAGCGCCGCGGGCACCATCGGCGCCTACCGACTCAGGCACGGACTCACCCAGGGAGGCGAGACGTTCATCCTCCATCAGGGGCAGTACACAGGTCGCCCGAGCGTGCTACGTGTTCGGCCCGAGGGCACCGCCGAAGCGATCCGCACCGTCAAGGTGGGCGGCGATGTCGCCCTCGTGGGGCGCGGCACTCTGGATGTCCTGCCATGAACGGCATTCGTTTCATAGAGCACGAAGAGCTGCGTGCCCATATTGGATTCGAGGACCTCATTGAACCCGTGTCGATGGCGTTTCAGGAAACCAGCGCCCGGCTCGCGGAAAACGGACTTGTTGTGATGTTTCCCGGGAAGACGCCATCAAGCGGCGACGTTTACGTCAAGACGGGGACGCTGCGGGGGCACAAAGTCTACGTGGTCAAGGTCTCTCCCTGGTTTGCGGCCAATGTTGAAATTGGCCGGGCACAGGGTGGGTTCATCGCCGTCTTCGACAGCGACACCGGCCACACGCTCGCAATCCTCGATGAACAGCACTATCTATCCGATATTCGAACGGCGGCGGCGGGCAGCCTCGCGGCTCGCGCCCTGGCACCAGAGACCGTGCAGACTGCGACGGTCTTGGGGGCCGGCGTACAGGCCTATTGGCAGCCGCAAGCGCTGTACCGCGAGCGACCGTTCGAGACGCTCGTAATATGGGCGCGCAGTCTCAACAAGGCCGAACTGCTCAAGCAGCGCCTAAGTCACGTACTGCCGGCGGTAGAGATTCGAACGGAGCCGGACCTTGAGACGGCGGTTCGGCAATCTCAGGTGCTGATCACGGCGACACTGTCGCGCGAGCCGTTGGTCCGCGGCGATTGGCTAAGCGACGGACAGCACATTACCGCCGTCGGAGCCGACGATCCCACGAAATGTGAGCTGGACGCATCGGTTCTCCAGCGCGGTCGCGTCTTTGTGGATTCCCTCGAAGCAAGCGCCGCCAACGGTGACATTGGCCGCGCGATTCAAGCGGGTAGATATGCGCTCGATCAAGTATCCGGTGAGATCGGAGAGGTGTTGGCAGGAACCAAGCCAGGACGCACGACGTCGACGGACATTACGATTGCGAAATTCATCGGCATCGGAGCTCAGGATCTCGTTGCCGCAGAGGCGTCCTTGGCGCGCCTAGGGGCACTGCATCTGTAGCGGGAACGCTCCTACCAGAAAAGCCAGATCGCCGACATCCAGTGTCGCCGAACGCGCAGCGTTCCTCGAAACCGTAGATTGCTTCCTAAGTGACCGGCCTCCGAATTTCGATTGGTTGAGTGCATCGGCCATATGCGCGCACATCGCTGACATTTTGGCGCAATAAAAATCGGATAGCCTACGGCCCGCCACCGCTGGTCACTGCGCCGGCGCGACCACAACACATGCACCAATCCGAGGTCTTTATGAGAATCTATACCCCGATCACCACCGCTGCGCCGCTGATCGCAGGCTGCGCCATCGCTCTCTGTGCCGCAATCCCCGCACGCGCCGATCAACCGTTCCTGCTGCCGAATTCTCTCGTCATCAGCAGCAGCACCTACGATCGCACCCAGGGCGCGGTGGCCTCGCTTACCTCCGGCGTTACGCAACTCGCGAACACGAAAACGGCGACCGTGGCGGCGATCGCGGACAATACCTACCCGAATGTATGGGCCAACGACACCGTCGATGGCAGTTTCGGGGTGACCTCGGGGATACGCTTGACGGACATCGAGCCGAACAGCGGTCACGTTTTCAACAGCGTTCTGGTGCCGACTGATCAGGTAGTCACGAGTTTCTCGTCCAAGTCGGAGCTCGCTCTGCACATCACGGGGAAGGGGCACGCCGCACACCTAGTACTCGTCGGGTACGCGAGTCCTGGAGTGGGTGCCCTCGATGTGTCCAACGCGGATTCGGTCGCCGGCCAGGATCCGACCAATCCGGTGAGCTTCGCCTTCGGGACTGACCATGCGTTCAAGCGCACCATCATCTCGGTGGACCGGGGAGGTAATTTCGCTTATACCCCGACCATCAACTACGGCGGCAACAACGGTCGCGCGGGCTTGCTCGGTTCCAACGGGCTCTATTACACCGTGGGCAATGCCAACAATGGCGACGCCACAGCGTTTGGTACCGCCAATAACGGTACCGATCCGGATGTGACCCAAACCACTGGGCTCGAAGTGGTGACGCCGATCGATGCCGCCTCCGCGAGCGCGGTGATTCCCTCGGGGAATTCTGCGGAGGTCAATCCTTTGCTTCAGTACGGGCTGGGCAAAAAGGGTGCTGCCGACAAGCCCGGCAAGGACAACAACTTCCGCGGCATCACCGAGTATAACGGTGCGCTGTACATGACCAAGGGCAGCGGCAGCAACGGCGTGCAGACGGTCTATACCGTTGTCAATTCGCCCCAGTCCCCGACTGGTTTCATACCGGCACCCGGCAACACCGGCCCCGCGGCCGGCAATGTGCTGCCGACCGTCGCCAATGCTGGGCAACAGGCGGTTGTCATTCTCAACGGTTTCCCGACCGACTCTGCCCGGGACACGGGCGGGAACTACACCCCCTTCGCGCTGTTCTTTGCGGACGCCAACACTCTGTACGTGTCCGATGAGGGTTCGGGCAACGCCACGGATGCATCGCAGCATGCGGGTCTCGAGAAGTGGAGCCTGGTCAACGGTCGCTGGCAGCTCGACTACGTGCTCACCAAGGGACTGATCGGGGTCGTGGACTCCAACCTCTTCGGCTTCGACGGGCAGTATCCGGACGTTACCACCGTCGGTCTGCGTAACCTCGCGGGACGCGTCAATGCGGACGGCACGGTTACCCTGTGGGCGACGACTTCGACGTCGAGCGCATCTGGCGACAACGGCGCGGATCCGAACAAAGTGGTGACAATCACCGATCAGCTTGGGGCCACGAGCCTCACGGGCAGCGTCGCAGGCGAGACCTTCACCACGGTTGCGGGGCCGACCTATGCGACGGTCTACCGCGGCGTCGCGTATGTCTCGAACTGAACGCGGCAGCTAGTCCGCCGCATCGGATGCCTCAAGGCCCGCGGCGCTCCAGGGAGCCCGCGGGCTTTGTGCATTGGCAGGACTGGCAATTCATCGATAAGCGGAAGCTCCCCAACCGACTTCGGATGCCGCGTTGGATATTTGCGTATTCCATGCGATGGAGTCATCGCCGTACGTGTTCGCCGAATGGAAAGAGGTGCGCGTCGCCTTCGACTATCACGCCGAGATCGATGGCCATTATTGCAGCGTCCCGCACGCCCTGGTCGGCCACAGTGCTTGGGCGCGCTTCTCGGCGGCGACCGTGGTGGTGTTCTTCCGCAGTGAGCGGGTCTCGAGCCACGTGCGCTCCTACCAGCGCGGCGTGCACAGCACGATCGCCGATCACATGCCGAAATCGCACCGGGCGCATGCCGAGTGGTCACCGCAGCGGTTGATCCAATGGGGCCAGTCCATCGGCCCGAACACCGGCGTGGTAGTGGAGCACCCGGCTGATATCTCCTTGTTCGCTATCCCCGTGCCACCAAAATCCCATCGGTCAGAGTCGCAAGCGCGACTCGTTGCTTTCCGGTCGCGTCGAAATTACTCGGATCCAGCCAGCGCGTGAACGCGGCCTCGAGCGCCGGCCATTCCGCATCGACAGCGGCATACCACACGGTATCGCGATTGCGTCCCTTGACTATGCCCGATTGTCGGTTCAACCCCTCGTAGGAAAACCCAAAGCGTGCAGCCGCGCGCCGCGACGGCAGATTGAGTCCATTGCACCTCCACTCGTAGCGACGGTATCCCGCAGAGAACGCCCAGCGCATCATCAGGAACATGGCTTCGGTCGCCGCGATCGAGCGCTGCAGTCGGGGGGACAGCGCGATGTGGCCGACCTCAATGGAGCCGTTGGCCGGGTCAATTCGCAGATAACTCGCGACACCGCTCGCGATTCCCGTCTGTGTCTCGATGATCGCGAAGAACAGCGGATCGTCGGAACGGCTCGCCTGTTCCAACCAGCGGCGATATTCCTCGTCATCGGCAAACGGACCATAAGGCAGATAGGTCCACATACGGCCGTCCCTGTCGGCCTCGTTCGATCGACATAGATCCGCCCATCGATGTCGCAGCGATCGGATGCGACTTCCTTTCCGGGACCGGGAGAAAGTTCCTCCGCGGGCCGCGCGGTACCGGCTTCCTGTACGTTAGCGAGCGCGCGATCGCCGAGATAGAACCTCCCTTCATCGACGGACATGCGGCGACCTGGACCACTCCGGACAACTTCGAACTACGCCCCGACGCGGGGCGCTTCGAGAACTGGGAGTTCAACTGCGCTACACGAATCGGTCTCGGCGTTGCGGCCTGCTACGCTCTCCACATCGGATTGCAGCCAATCGGGGCACGCATCCAGACACTCTCGCACCGCCTACGCGAGAAACTGGTGCAAGTTGGTGGAGTGACGCTTTGTGACCAGGGGAGAACCCGGTGCGCAATCGTCTCGTTCAACTGCGCCGGCACTCATCCGGAGGCAGTCAAAGCAGCTCTCGCACGGCAGCAGATCAGGGTGTCCGTCAGTGACGCCGCCTGGACTCGCATTGACATGGATGCGCGCGGACTTCCCGCCGTGGTCCGAGCATCGGTTCACTACTACAACACGGAAGACGAGGTCGACGCATTCGCGGCGGCCATCGAGAGACTCCTAGCGGGATCCTGACCGGAAACGCCCCTTGGACCCTGAGTTTCAATGCAACTTGGAGGGGCTCCAACGGGCAGTGCAGTTGCTCCGTGAGGCTCCGCACGAAGGTTAGGCGCGGGTGAATATTTCTCAAATTCCGTTTTGCCGGTGGAATAAAGGCGGTGAAGCGACGGTCTACCATGGACGGTTAGCCTCGGCTATTGGTGCCATCCATGAAGTCCACCGCAGATCGCACAAGCAGTCTTCATTATGTCTATGTTAACGCGCCACACGCCGAGGCGTTATCACTCAAAGCGGGCTGGCCGCTTTTCGCTGCCTTCCTGTTGCTTCTTCTGACGGCGTGCGGCGGCTCAGGGCCCGCGCCGACCTACACCATCGGCGCTGACGTTTCTGGCTTGTCCGGCAAAGGATTGGTACTGCAGCTAAGCAACGGCACCACACTGGCGGTCACTGCCAACGGGGTCGCAACATTTGCCACATCACTGGCTTCAGGGAAGAGGTATCAGATCGCCGTCCAAACACAGCCGTCCTCGCCCCAACAAGTGTGCTCGGTGGCAGACGGTTCCGGGACGATTGGCGCCAGCAATGTGACCGTCGCGGTGACCTGTGTTACGACCTATGCCGTAGGTGTCAGCGTTTCTGGATTGTCAGGTACGGGATTGGTGTTTGCGCTGAACGATGGCAACAATCTTGCGGTCAGTTCGAACGGAAGCGCGACATTCGCAACGCGGTTGGCTTCGGGTGCGAGCTATCAGGTTACTGTTGCGAGACAGCCTTCGTCGCCGCAGCAAATCTGCTCGGTAGCCGGTGGTTCCGGGACGATTGGGACCGGCAATGTGACCGTCGCTGTCACCTGCGTGACTTTTTCCACGCTGTATTCCTTCACTGGAGGGAGCGACGGCTCCGTTCCTACCGGCACCCTGGTTCAGGGCAGGAGCGACGGGAACCTGTACGGAACGACCTTCTCCGGTGGAGGCGGAAGGAGCTTCTATGATTACCGCGGAACGATAGGCATCGGCACAGTCTTTAGGATCGACCTTGCGGGCAATGAAACGGTCCTCTACGCCTTCAATTATCAGGATCTTCCCAGCCTTTGCGAGGGCGGGCTTACCCAAGGCAGCGACGGCAACTTCTACGGGGCCATGACCGGCTATTTCGGGGGCAACTACGCCGGTGAGCAGTTTAAAGTGACTCCCGCCGGGGTTGAGACCATTCTCGCCGAAGATGTAGCGGTGGATATTGGGGACGAGCTCAGATTTGAATGCGGCCTTACTGAGCTTAGCGATGGCTACCTTTATGAATGGACCGAGGAAGGTGCTCTTCTTCCTCCTTATCAGGTAGAACAGGGACCAGGTCTACCGACCCCTGCCCTCGGCACACCTCCCGTCATTGGACTGAGTTCAGCCTACATCCTGCAGGTCAGCGACGATACTTTCTATATCATGGAGTGGGGGGACGGGAGCGGGGACATAATAAAAGTGGTAGCCGGCACCGCGACGTCCTTAGGCAGTGTGGGCGGTTATTTGCAGCTACCTGGCAACCTTCCGATCTTTGGCGGCTCTTTTGGCGGCCCTCTGATTCAAGGCACTGACGGCAATCTATACGGGACGGCCGCGGCGGGTGGCAGCGGCAGTGGGGCCTGCCCCAACGGATGTGGAACCGTTTTAAGAGTTACCCCAGCCGGCGTCATCACCGTCCTCTACTCTTTCGGCGGGAATGCCGCCGATGGCCAAACGCCTTCCGGAGCCCTGATACAGGGTATTGACGGCAACTTCTACGGGCTCACATTGGCGGGTGGAAATACACCGCCGGGTAGTGCGACACCCAATTGCAATTGCGGGACGATCTTCCGCATCACGCCCGCCGGCGAGGAAACCGTGCTGTACTCTTTCGGCACCTATGCCAACGACGGTAAACTACCCAGTGGCGCTCTGCTACAGGCCAGCGACGGGAACTTCTATGGCACTACCCAGTCGGGTGGAGCATCGAATGACGGCACGGTGTTCAAACTGGTCGTTGGAGCAAACTGAAGGATCGCTGTGCAATCCTCCCGCGATAGATTGAGCTGCCGTTCCGAGATCCAGCCGCTCATTCCATGCCAGGGAACGCACCTCAAATTAACTGCCAGCAACAGCCACCAGTTCGGTGCCTATCGCGTCGATCCAGCGGGGACGCCCAAAGGCGGAATCGTCGTCATTCAGGAAATCTTCGGCGTTAATCGTCACATCCGCTCAGTCGCTGACCGCTATGCTGCGCTCGGCCCGCGAATCGATAGTTGAACCGCTAACGTCGGCCACCCGTCGGAGTCACCAGAAGACACAAGCCCGCACCATCGGCGACTTTTCGCGCATAGCGCACCGGCTTGATCGCCTCAACCTCTTGTTCGGTTAGCATGCGAGCATCCGAGTTCTGGTGCCTTGGCGGCAGAGCTGTCGGTGGCATGTCGCCGTAGACATTCTGCTAGCTGTCAGACGGCTCGTCGTCCAGGGCGGCAGCACAGCTTGAGCAGCTCACAAAGAAGCCTGGCTTCTTCTGCTGACAGCATGGAGAGCATTTGTCGCTCCACCACATCCACCGCTTTCGCGCCCTCGGCAACGGCCTTTTGGCCCGCCTTCGTCAGCAAGCGGGGCGGCGTGATCCTCAGCCCGCTTGCCGACGGTCCCTTCGGTCGCTTCTTCGTTGCCGGTGATCCCGATGGCTACGCGATCACCTTTCATACGGCGCGGAGCTGACCACGGTCCGCGCCCTCCAACCAGATTGAGCGGGCGCTTGCTGCTCACGTTGGTCACGGGAAGGCGCATCCAAATGACGCGCGAACTGGTGATGGAGTCGAGCGCGCTCGAGGGTAATCTCAGGATAGGTCTCTATGGACAGGGATTTGTACTCCCCACCAGGGCTTTTCGCGACTTTCGACGTCCTTGTGGATGTTACCGGACGTCGCTGGAGTGGATGGTGGGCCGTGGGCGATTTGGGCTGTTCCTCCGATCTTGATACGCATAAAACTTAAGTAATTTCAATCGCTTGCGTAGGCCAATATGGCCGGCATCCTGACTCGCGACAGCGCGCACCTGATCCAGACATGGCTTGGCCCCTCTTCCCAGGCGCTTTTTTTGAGAATAATTGCTTTCATTATTAATCGATATTATTATGGTTTTTGGATAATTATGTCGATTAATAAAACAACCCATTCTCCGCTTGCCCTGCGCGAGGGCTTTCATGTCGTGCTGCTCAGAGCCCTGGCAGAGCGACTACAAGGACGCGATTGGGTCCTGAAAGGTGGAACCAATCTACGCCTTTACTTCGGCAGTATCCGATTCAGCGAAGACGTCGATCTGGATGTGGGCAAGGACGTCGCGGGCGCCATGCAACGTGCCATTCCTGCGACGTTGGCTGACGGAGATGTGCAACGGCGTCTGCAAACCCTCGGTTCAGACACGGTTCTGGCCTACCTGGATCCAGCGCAACGCCAGCAGTTGCAGGACGAGGACACTTGGATCGCGCGTCAATTGTTTGTCGGCGATCTCATCGACCAGATCCTCGCCGTACCACCGGAAACAATCACATGAACGCTGTAGATACCGCTGTCTTCGGCGAACTGACGCATCATCGACCCGTATTCACTACGGCCGACGTCATCAAAACAACCGGAGGTTCGCCCGTCTGGGCGACCCAATCACTTTCGGCTTTGGCAAAGGACGGGCTGATTGCCAAAGTTCGACGTGGACTTTGGGCATTGCCCGGCCATGCTGACTTCTCACCCTACGCCATCATTCCACAATTGCTGCGCGCCACGAAAGGAGAAAAGACCGATGTTCGCGGTTATGTATCGCTCCTCTCCGCCCTTAATCTTCACGGCATGATCGACCAAGCGCCGCACGTGATTCAGATCGTGGCGGAACGTGTACGTCCCATCGTACGAACCCCTTTTGGCACATATCAGTTCCACCGCCTCGACCCCGCGCTTATCGGCGGCTACGGTCCGTATCGAAACACCGGCAACTTCGACATCGCGACCCCTGCTAAAGCTCTATTCGACGCGCTGTATTTATCGACTCGGCGCGGCCGGCGGCTGCGACATTTCCCCGAGCTGAGTTGGCCGGCGAACTTTTCTCGTCGCGAATTACGCGAGTGGATCGCAAAGATCGACGATAGCAAGCTACGGGCGGCAGTCACCGAACGATGGGATGTCTTGCGGCACAAGACGCAGCCATGAGCAGCAAAGAAATCTATGTGAGCACCGACGTTGAGGCCGACGGGCCAATCCCCGGCCCGAACTCGATGTTGAGTTTTGGCTCGGCGGCGTATACAGGCGGAAAGGAATTGATAGGCACATTCAGCGCGAACCTTGAAACGCTGCCGGGCGCAATGGCCGATCCCAAAACGGCAGCATGGTGGGCCCAAAACCCTAAGGCCTGGGCCGCTTGCCGACAAGAACTGGAAATGCCTGAAACGGCCATGCGCCGCTACGTCCTCTGGCTCAAAGCCCTTCCCGGAAAGCCAGTATTCGTCGGCTACCCAGCCGGATTCGATTTCCTATTCGTTTACTGGTACCTGATTCGCTTTGCCGGCGAAAGCCCCTTCAGCTTCTCCGCGCTCGATATCAAAACCTACGCAATGGTCTTGCTGAAGAAGGACTATCGAAAAAGCACTAAGCACGGCATGCCCAAACATTGGTTCGACTCGCATCCCCATACCCACATCGCTCTCGACGACGCCATCGAACAGGGTGCGCTTTTTTGCAACATGCTTTCTGAAAATCTCAGCGGACCATAGTAGGTCAATCGCAGATCGCCTGTTAGCGGGTCAGATGTCAAAGTGTAACTGCCATCGCTGCCACAGCAGCGTGGCGTTGGCGGGATTTACGGCAGTTAGACGGGAGTTCTTGGTCAGGGTAAAGGGTTTTTCTCGGTAGATCGGGGAGTTGAAGCGCTTCGTGTTGTCGAGCGTGTGACTACATGGTGATCGCCTCCAGCAACTGCAACGCTCGATGTTGAGCCGGGTTCGGTGTCGTGGTCATTTGAAAGGCCGAGCCGCGGTTTTTTCCGACGAGCGTCTCGCAGGTATTGCGCACGATGGTGGAGAGTTCGTCGAGCAGCGTGCGAAAACTGTGTACGGGTGACCCGTCTTTGAGTTTGCGAGTGGCGACTTTGTCGAGCGCCGCCTCGGATCGCTCGGCGGCGGCGACCGGATCCCGATGCTTCTTTCGTTCCAGGTCCTCGTCAGTCCGTCGGCAAACATCAACTCGCGCCACGCCTCGCGCATGTGCCATTCGACATAGTAGGCGAGCATGCACAGGAAGATGTGCGCCCGCACGCGTTCCTCCAGTGAGTAGGTGGTGGGCCGTGTAGGGCCCGAAATGCGCAAGTAAAGTCCCGCTGATATTGGGGAATTGGGTGGGGCCGGGATGAGGAATTGCCCCGACTGTAGCCCCAATTTTCATATCCAGCCCCGGGTATGCGCGTTCTGTTTACGGTTCGCTGCACAAGTGGAGGAAAACGTAGACATGAAGCTATCTCTTGTATACACTTTCCTCCATGACGCGCCAAGCCACGGTTTCCCGGCCCGCAGGCCTTGCGGCGACTTTCACCTATAGTGAAGCACGCGACGCGGGGATATCAGATCGTCGGCTCTATTCTTACCGGGATCTCGGTTATGTCGAGGCCATTGGCCGGGGTTTATATCGTTGGGCTGAAGATGTCGATTCCGATCCGAATCTACTTGAGATCGCGCTGCGGGTTCCGCGGGCGACACTGTGCCTGACGAGCGCCCTGGCTCATTATGATCTGACCGACATTATCCCGCCACGTACCACTTTCGCCATTCCACGCGGCAGTCGGATTCCGAAATTGCACTCGCCGGTCGAGGTCCATGTCTTTGCGCGCCAGACGTTCGACCTGGGGCGTACGGACTTGAAGATCGCCGGTGGCGTTTCTATAGGATTATATTCAGCCGAACGGACGCTGATCGATGTCATTCGATTGCGTCATCGGGAAGGTCCGGAAGTGGCGTGGGAAGCGCTGCGCCGATGGCTGCGTCGCAGATGTTCCCAGCCTGCCGCCTTGATCAAGATGGCCAAACCTTTCCACGGCGCGGAACGTGCCGTTCGCAATGCCTTGGAAGTCGTCCTATGATCCGCGCGACTCGTGAAACGACCGCCGGCCAACACTGCATAAGTGTATAGGAGCGGTTCGTGAAACCTAGCAGCTTCGCGCGGATTCTCTGTGGCTTGGCGTTGTTCTTGGCGATGTCGGTCAACGCCGAGTTGGCTCCCAATCAGGGACGTCCAACGAGGACCTTCGCTGCCCTGCTGAAAGGTAATGTACCCGGGCGCACCAAGATCGTCGGGGAAAGCATATCCGATCACGAATGGTTTTGGTCTAAGCGCCATCATCGGGTCGCCGGTCTCAGTTCCGCTGCTCTATGAGTGTTTCGGTGCTTGAGTCGGCCAGCCCCCGCGATGCGATACCGCCGTTTTGCGGGGCTTCCGAAATCCGGCTTCGAACCGACGATTTTGCCTTTGAGGCCATGCGGGCGACGGGAAGCGAAGACGATGTTGGCGAGCATACCCACGAGGCGCCGCACTTTTTATTCATGTTGGAAGGCGCCTACGTCTCATCCGCAAAGGATGCGCCCGACGTGGCCTACGGACCCTGCCTCTTCTTTCATCCTGCTTGGACGACACACCGCGACCGAGTTCTGAGCGGTCATGGCCGTTTTCTGGGCATCAGCTTGTTTCTAGATGTCGAAGGGCATTCCAAGCCGCTGCAGTCGGCCGCCCCGACTTACATCACCAATGTGGGTTCGATCTACGCAGCGAGGGCGATCGCGCAGGAGCTGCGCCAACCTTCACCGGCCAAATTCGCCATCGAGGCCGCCGCCTGCCAACTGATCGGTTCGATGGACGTGTCCATCGTCGGGGAGCGCTCGGCGCCTGCGTGGCTGGGGCGGGCCAAGGATATGATCGTCGAAGCGTCCTCGGAGCAACTGACGATCTCCGGCATTGCTAGGGACGCGGGTGTTCACCCTGTGTATCTCGCCAGAACGTTTCGGCGGTTCTTGGGATGCACCCCCGGCGAATATTTGCGGGCGCAGCGCCTAGAGCGCGCGGCCCATCTCCTTGGCCGAAAGCGCCATAGCATCGCGGAGGTGGCCGTAATGTCCGGCTTCAGCGATCAAAGCCATCTGACGAAGGTTTTTCGCGCCGCGTTCGGCATGACGCCGGGTTTATACCGGCGTCGGTCCATTCTTAAGAGCTAGCAGGCGCCGACGCTGTCGAGTTAACTTGGTCCGGCAACGACGAAATGGACGAGGCCGAGGGCGACGGGCGGGCCGAACTCCAGCCCGACGGTGCCCTCAAGGGCCAAATCTGCTTCCACAGCGGCGATGAAGCCAACTTCACTGCCCGCAGCGAGACTTCTTCAACGGCCGTTAGAGGTCGTTGCAAGGCGCTTCAGCGCGTACTTGGCGTGTTCGCTGCCGGCGTCGAGTTCAACCGCCTTGGTGTAGGCGACCTTCGCCGCCTCCGGCTTGCCATCCGCTTCGAGGCCTTCGCCGAGACTGTCGAACGCATTGGCGGATTGGGGGTGCGCCTCCGTATTCAGCTGGAAGACTGCGACGGCTTCGCTCTGCTTGCGCTCACCCAGCAATGCATAGCCGGCGCGATTGAGCCGGCGCTCGTGGTCGGTGATGAAGAGGTGGCGGGGGTCCTGCTCGAATTGCCGGTAAGCAGTCCTGACAGCGTCCAGGCCGGACGGCGCCGCGGATTGGACGATGTCCTCGAGGCTTGCCGGGGCGGCGTCGCTAAGCGCGATGTCGAGCGTCGGATCACGTCCGGAGGTGAAATCCGAAAACCTCGGCGTCACGGCGATCTCGGGCGTAGTGGCGGTGCGGTGATCTCGGGGGTCCTTGTCCTGCCACCACAAGGCGGCTAGCGCGACCTCCACATGACTGTTGGGCAATTCCAGGATCTTCGGATCTCCGAAGAAGTTGACGTTTTGCGCCGTAGGCTCGCCGACGAAGATTGGATCGGCGAAGTTTTCCAGCCGGTCGACGAAATTTTGGTCGGCGGAAAAGGTCTTCCGGGAGATCAGAACCCAGATCCCCCCGCGATGGTTGGCCTGCGAACGGATCAGGGTAAGCAGCAGCGGCCGCAGAAGCGTGTTGTCCCCTCCGCCGTTTCGCCGGATGTCGACGATGATGCGTTGCACGTCATGCTGTCCGAGGTAGTCGGACAAGCTTTTTGCAAACTGCGCCAGCGTTTCAGCCGGCTCATCGGCGACCCCGCGGAACGCGACGTATACCGCACGTCGCTCCGGCAGCGGTTGGAACCAGAAAATCTTGTCCTTCCGCTGGAACGACAAGGGGGCGCCGGGTCCAGACGCTTCAGCCGAAACCCACCCCTCTGGAAGGGGATCAAGGGTAAAATTCAGCAGATTGAACTCGCCAGGATGCACCGTGGCGCCCAGTGTCAGCGTGCGGCGCATGCCCTCCTTCTCCACGATGAAGGTCGCAGTCTCGTCCGACAGCGACAGATGCAGGCCCTTGAGAACGACGGGAACGTTCAGAAAATTGTGGGCGGCCCAGGTTCGGACCTCCCCGTCGTTATCAGGATCATGGGGGACGAGCGAACCGATCTTGGCCATCGCGGCGCGCCAGTCGGTCGATCCGACGCTGATCAGTTTGGCGCCGACCAGATCGGCGTGCCCGCTATCGATGGCCTGGATGTAGACGCCGTCGTCGAATTGGATGAATCGCACCGGCGCCTGGGCGAGCTGCAGATCGCTGATGCTGACGCCGCTGTGGCCGTCGCTGATCATCGCCCCGATGCGAATGAATCCGACGAGGGTTTCGTCCGCGGAAAGGCTCGGAATTTGCGCATCGAACGCCTGCACGGCGGCCTCGAACTGCGCCCGCGTCATGGTGTGAAACAGGTCCTTGTGAATGCGCGGGGCATTGTCGGCCAGATAGTGAAGGTCAGCTCGCCATTGCGCCGCCGACAGGCTCTTCCAGCTATCGGAGGGCGCACCGGCCTGGGCGGCCAAGCTCCCTGCGAGGGCTAGGCACGCGGAGACCAAGGCGCTCCCCACGGCCTTTGCCAACCGCCGCCCAAGAACCAGCAAACAAGAAATGGTCCGCTTGGGGGTGCTTTGAACGGGTGTCATGATCGGCTCGCCTCTGTGGTTTTTGGGACGCACGAGTTCGACGCGCAGCTCAAACGCCCGCACCGTCCGTGCAGCAAGTCAGCCTAGAGGAATTCGAATCGCAGTCTTGTATGGTTGGAACTACCGACTGGTCCCAGCTGTGCATTCTGGCGTATCGTGGTAAAGGTTTTCCAGGGCAAGGCCAGCGGTGCATGCGCTGGTAGATAGAAATTAGCTCGTCGTGCGAAAGCCTGGGTTGGGATTACGTCTCCGCCTCTACGTCGGCGTTGACGAGGAGCTTCCAGTCGGCGTCGCACGGATGGCACGCGATAGGCTCGGACGGCACAAGGGCCGCCGCCTCGTGGGCGTGCTTGCGCACGTAATCCTTGAGCGATTTTGCCTTCGGCGCTTCGTCGATGCGGTCCAGAAGATAGCCCAACCTCTGCACCCACGGCATCGGCACAGTTGGAGCAAGGGCGGCGAGCTTGTCCGCTTTGCGGCGAGTTCGGCGAGTATCGTGGCGACGGCATCGAGCCCGCCGATCTGCGCCTCGTAGCCGACGAAGGTCTTACCGGAAGTCTTCGGAAGGGGTAGATGGTGGGCCGTGTAGGGATCGAACCTACGACCAATTGATTAAGAGACGCAGATATTAACGAGTCATTTTGTTAATAAAAATAATGTGTTATGGCCATATAACTGTGCCACGATTTCCAGAGTTGTCCGCAGATAAGGCTCTGAATCCATTACTTTCGAGCGCATTCAATGGCACAGGGAATTAATTGAATAACCTAAGCCGATAGGATAATCTATCCGATGAGTCGCGTGTTCATATCTGCGGGCACAGGAGCCGGGATTTACGTCTTTTCCGACGATCATTGTCCTGCACATGTCCACGCCCGGCATCGCGGCGAAGGTTGGATCGCGAGAGTGAGATTTTCTTACCTCGACAGTACGGCAGAACTGATCAGCATCGCCCCGGCCAAGAACATTCCTCTGCAGCGCGTAGTGAACCGTCTCTTGAGCGATATTCAAGCGCGAGTGCCGGATTGTCGACGTGGCTGGTGGTTGACGCGAGGAACGACTTGTTTGACGAACCAGTGGGCATTGGTGAGCAAAGCGGGAAAGATCGAGCTTCTCCCGAAACCCACTCCGAATGCGAAACAGATCGCCGAGGCCGAATACGATCCTACCAAGGAACAGATTCACGTGATCTTTCGGGATGGTACAAAAGTGCAGGTGAAATTATGACCACAAATGTACAGCGGATCAGTGACGCCGAGTACGCAGCGGCGCTTGCCGCCGGCCGAGTTGAGGCCGAGACCGAGATTCGGGCGCAAGCGGTCCGCTACGTCCCCGAGCGGGATGCCATTGAGATCGTCACGAGCCGCAATGCTGGCTTCTTGATTCCACGACAGTGGATCGGAGCGCTGCAGGACGTTCCTACCGACGAGTTGAGCAAACTCGAAGTTTGGCCCGACGGATCGGCGATTGAACTCGAGGACCGAGACATTCAGATTAGTGTGCATGGGCTCCTGACAGCGATCCTGCCGGCGATGCTGCCCTCGCGGTCCGTTGCAGCGATCTTTGCCAGTCGGGGCGGCCAAGCAACCTCACGCGCGAAGCGCAAAAGCTCGCGAGCCAACGGTGGTAAGGGTGGTCGGCCTCGAAAAAAATCATCCACCGAAATGGCCTAATCTCGTTGCCACAACTGGGAGCCGGTCCATTGAGGCGGCCGCGCTCGTTTATCGGGCGGATGGAGGCGGGAGAGCAGAGAATCGATGTGATTGAATTTATCGAGATCGTACGGGCGCTTCAGGGGAATCCGAAGGAGTTGTTTGGGAAATTCGTGGAGTAAGGAAATTTCGGAGAAGTTTCAGTGAAGACCGTATTCATATTGGGCGCCGGCGCATCCTTTGAAAGCGGAGCGCCGCTCATGCGCGATTTCATACCGGTTGCCAAGAAACTGCAGGAGCGCAATGTTTTCGGGGCCAGTCATGCCCAGATCCAAGACGTCTTGAACGCGGCGTACCGGGACTTGCGGACGGTGCAGGCGAAGGCATCGATCGAGTACTTGAACATTGAGGAACTGTTTAGTGCTATAGACATGGGAGCTATGCTCGGCGTCTTTGGGTCGCGTGACCCCAAAACATTGGAGGATTTAAGACGCGCAGTGCGCGTGTTCATCTATCGTACCCTCGAGGAGACCGTGCGGGTGTCACGCACGGACCGCAAGATTCTCCCACCCTCGGGATACGGGGAGCTGGCTCAAATGACCTTCGAGAAGTTGAAGGAGTCCGTCCGGCATGGGAGGCGAGACGTATCGTTCATCACCTTTAACTACGACACCTGCCTTGAGTTCGCGCTGGTTAGAACGGGTGTTGGCATCGACTACGGCTTGAGCGAGCCCTGCCTCGATGCGGACGAGCAACAATACCAAATCGTAGTTCCGGTCATGAAGCTTCACGGCTCCATCAACTGGACGAGGTGTCCTCAGTGCAAGGTCATTGTAGCCACCGAGATTGATCCGTGGAGACGAGCTCATTTCATCGATCTTCTCGATCATGCCAAAGAATTGAAACTGGAGCTCGGTAGCCGTATCCCAATGAAGCGCCACGGTTGCGGCAGCGCCCTCGATCCGGTTCCGATGCTGGTACCGCCAACCTGGAACAAGGCTTCCGATAGTGGCGCGCTGAAGGAGGTGTGGCGACGGGCAGCGCAGGAACTCGCGCGCGCCGATAACATTGTCGTCATCGGCTACTCATTTCCAGCGACGGACACCTTTTTTAGATATCTGTTTGCACTCGGAACCGACAGCGAGGTGCATCTTGAGAAATTTGTGGTGATTAACGGAGAACATGGAAGCGAAACTGTGCCGCGCTTCGCCAAGCTCTTAGGTCCCATGTCTCAGCGCGCGCTTATTCCGCACCATTTCGTATTTGCCGGGGCAAGCGCGCAAGGCGTCATACGGGACGTGCTCCAGGGGTAGTGAGCATTGACTGACCAGCAGGCCGGGTTGGCCCCCGCTAGCAACTTGCAGCGCAGCACGCGAGATCTTTGAAACCTTGCTGGACTCAGGTGCGTTCCGCTCGGCTTCATCGTCGCCGGCTTCCGGCATTACTCAATCCTCGTCAAGTTTCAGAATTCGTAGCGGCCTTCGGTGGCTCGGTTATGCTCGAGAGGACCGATCCGGTTGTGTGCGCAGCCCGGCGACAGCCACCTGCAGACTCCGCTCGGTGTCGTGGATCACCCTACCCTGCAGCGTGTATCGTGACTCTGAGGCCGGCAGCTTTCGGAGTTCTTGAACCGACGAGTTCACGCGCACCGTCGCGGGACTTGTGCCATTTTGCAACCAGCCCTGAAGTCTCTTGTGCAGAGCCACTAGATCCGTCACAAGCAACTCCAGCTCCTGAATATTGGTTTTGGCAAATAGATTGTGGACGTCTTCCGGTTGAGACACCTCGGCATGCGCGAAGATCTGGTTACGGACCTCGCGATAATTGGCTTCATAGATGCGCCGCCATTCTTTTGCCTCGCGGCGGAATCCCCGGAAGTCCTCGGATGTTGGAATGTGGGTGTCGCTCACGTACGCCTGCACGTCGAGCCCTTCGATGCTGCTCTTTCGGGTGGCCAACGAGTCCCGGGAGAAGATCTCACGATCAGTCTCGGCAAGCCTAAGCAAAGCGTCAATGTTGTGCTCAGAGTCCTGAGAAAAAATTCGCCCGAGGACCATAAACAGCGAAGTCTGCAAGCCACGCAGCGTTGTTAGCCAAAATAAGGGGAAAGAGTTGAAGAGTCGGCGCACGGATTTGTCCTCCGCCGCCACCGCGTGCAGCGTCAGGTATGTATAGAGGTGCTGGACGGCCTCGTCGGCCTCCCTGCGGAACACCTCCAGTTCATACTCGAAACGCTCTTCCGGTCTTGGAACGGCCACTTTAATGCCCTCCGAACAAATCAACCCCTAAAGCGCGTCGTTAACACGCGTGTCGCCTCCATCCGAACGTGGTCTCCTATCGGCAAAGCCGCAGGCGCTTGGTCACTCTTTGGTCACTCCCCATAGCCAGAGGGTCCGTCCAAATCACAGCAAACCCTGCTTTTGAAAGCACTTTGCCTCTCGAATCGAACTTACGACCAAAAGATTCCGACGGAATCGGGTCATAGGTAGATCCAAGGATTTTAACTCTCTGAAATTAAAAGGGATATTGGTGGGCCGTGTAGGGATCGAACCTACGACCAATTGATTAAGAGTCAACTGCTCTACCAGCTGAGCTAACGGCCCAAAAACCTTTTAAAACCACGCACCTCCCGACTTCGGTCCCGACCTTTCGAAAGGTGGGGTGGACGACGGGACTCGAACCCGCGACGGCCGGAATCACAATCCGGGGCTCTACCAGCTGAGCTACGTCCACCATCGTCGAACATCCGACTTCAAGATGGCGCGCCCGGCAGGAATCGAACCTGCAACCGCCGGCTTAGAAGGCCGGTGCTCTATCCGGTTGAGCTACGGGCGCTTTACTAATCAATAAGTTACAGCGCCAATCGTAATCTTTTCAGGCCGACGCTCGGGTCATCAAGCAAACCGAATCGGAAGTGCGCGCGGATTATATAGCAGTTTGCCGACATTTGAAGCGCGGCGTTACCGGGCCGGGCCGTGGGGCCGACCACGACCGGCACCGTGCGCCTCGCATCGGCCCATGCCGCCAAGGCGGCGCGAAATGTTCACCGGCTCAGTGAGGGTTGCTTTCCACGGCAAACTTGAGTTTCGCCAGTGCGTGCTCCCACTGCCTGCCGATGAGTTCCAAGGAGCGGCGGGTCTCCTCCAGTTGCGTCGGCTCAAACTCCCACAGCCGTTCTCGCCCCCTCCTCACGTCACGCACCAATCCCGCGGCCGCGAGCACGCTCAAGTGCTTGGTAATGGCCTGCCGGGAAATGTCCGTCCCCGACGTCAGCTGCGTGATGGACATGGCGCCGCCCACGCACAGGGCGGTAATGAGCCGAAGGCGCATCTCGTCGCCCAGCGCGGCGAACACCGGTGCGTGTACCTGTAGCGGCCTAGCCTTGAGGTTCGGCTTACGCCTTGGCGACATGCTTTTTGACATTCTCCATCTGTGCGTCCCAGCCTGAGTTGTTCAGGCGAAGTACCGTTGGCCGACGCTCCACGGGAATTTGATCCAAGCCCGACTCGACCACCGACAGCATGACGCCGCCATCGACCTCCTCCAGCTCGAACACCACCAGGGTCGTGGGCTCCTGCGAATAGTCGACGGTCGGATCGATGGCGGCAGGATGCCAGCGCCACGACAGCAGCCGCTCCGGGATTACCCGGTCGATCATGACTTCCATGGTCAAGTGCTCGTAACCAGGATAGGTAATCCTGCCTTGGATGGCTTTGCCCGCGGCGAAACTCTTGCCTTTGAAATCGACGCCGAACCAATCACCGAATTCTGCGGCATCCGACAGCGCCCGCCAGACGCGCGCGCGGGTCGCCTTGATCAGGACCTTCCTCTCGATGCGATCGGTAGATGTGTTCAAATGCAACCTCCTGGATGCATATTAAACGCGCTGGAATGTAAATGCAACCTACCGGTTGCATACACGCCTGTTATATTGCCATAGCGGGGATCGGCTTGACGGCGGCGCTTACGGCCGCGTACTTTTGACCGCATGAACACGCATGCGGCGCCCGGCGTCAGCGCTTTGACGCATCTACAGGGCCTCGAGTCCGAGAGCATCCACATCATGCGTGAGGTCATCGCCGAGTGCGAAAAGCCCGTCATGCTGTATTCGATGGGCAAGGACAGCGCCGTCATGCTGCATCTTGCCCGCAAGGCCTTCTTCCCCGGTACCCCGCCCTTTCCGCTGCTGCACGTCGACACGACTTGGAAATTTCGCGATATGTATGCGATGCGCGATCAGGTCGCCAAGAACAGTGGGATGCAGCTGATCGTGCATCGAAATCCCGACGCCGTGGCGCGCGCCATCAATCCCTTCGATCATGGCGCTCTGCATACCGACCTCTGGAAAACCGAAGGTCTCAAGCAGGCCCTGACGCAATTCGGATTTGACGCCGCCTTCGGCGGTGCGCGGCGCGACGAAGAGAAATCCCGCGCCAAGGAGCGCGTTTTCTCATTTCGGTCGGCCAGTCATCGGTGGGATCCGAAAAATCAGCGTCCCGAGCTTTGGAATCTCTATAATCCGCGCAAGCTCAAGGGCGAGAGCATCCGTGTGTTCCCGCTCTCGAACTGGACGGAACTCGACATCTGGCAGTACATCCACCTGGAAAACATTCCCATCGTGCCGCTGTACTTTGCCGCCCCGCGGCCGACGGTGCAGCGCGACGGCCTGCTGCTCATGGTGGATGACGAGCGCTTCCGGCTGCGCCCCGGCGAAGTACCTGTTCAGCGTTCGATCCGGTTCCGCACACTCGGCTGTTACCCTCTCACCGGCGCGGTCGAAAGCAGCGCAATGGCCGTACCGCATATCATCCAGGAAATGCTCTTGACCACGACCTCGGAACGGCAGGGCCGCGCCATCGACCACGACCAGGCCGCCTCGATGGAGCAGAAGAAACAAGCCGGGTATTTCTGATGACGGGTGCGCCGACACATTCCTCGTATGGGGCGCATGCCCTCGCCGCCCAGGACATCGAGGCCTACTTGCTGCGACACCAGCACAAATCGCTGCTGCGATTCATCACCTGCGGGTCGGTCGACGACGGCAAATCCACTTTGATCGGGCGCCTGCTGTATGACAGCAAAATGATCTTCGAGGATCAACTAGCGACGTTGACCGCCGACAGCAAGCGCATCGGCACCCAGGGGCAAGAGATCGACTTCGCGCTGCTGGTCGATGGACTTGCCGCCGAACGCGAACAGGGCATTACGATCGACGTGGCCTATCGATTCTTCGCCACCGAGAAGCGCAAATTCATCGTTGCCGACACGCCCGGCCACGAACAATACACACGCAACATGGTGACCGGCGCCTCGACCGCGGATCTGGCCATCATTCTCGTCGATGCGCGCAAAGGGATTCTGACGCAGACGCGCCGCCACAGTTATCTTGCTCATCTTTTAGGCATCAAGAAGCTGGTGCTGGCCATCAATAAAATGGACTTGGCCGGCTACTCGGAGGCGCGATTCAGCGCGATCGTGGCCGAGTACCGAAGTTTTGCCGACAGCATCGGCATCCGCGATTTTCTTGCCGTACCCATTTCAAGTCTGGCCGGCGACAACATCGTCACCTCCTCCGAGAATACGCCGTGGTATCTCGGTCCGCCCCTCCTGTCGCATCTCGAGAACGTCGAGATCGACAGCTCAGCTTTGCAGTTACGGCCGTTTCGAATGCCGGTGCAATGGGTCAATCGTCCGGACCTCGATTTTCGCGGTTTCGCCGGACTGATTTCCGAAGGCCTCGTGCGACCGGGCGACGCGGTGCGCGTGCTGCCGTCGGGCAGGACTTCGACGGTGGCGCGGATCGTTACCGCTGATACGGATCTTCGGTCCGCAGCGGCGGGACAATCCGTGACCATTACTTTGACCGATGAGCTGGATTGCAGCCGTGGGGATGTGCTCGCCGCGGCCGAGCACCCGCCCGAGGTTGCCGACCAGTTCGAGGCAGTGCTCGTATGGATGGCCGATGAGCCGCTGCTTCCCGGGCGACCTTATTGGCTGAAACTCGCCACGCAGTGGGTAACCGCAACGATCCACAATCCCAAGTACCAAATCAACGTCAATACGATGGAGCACCTGGCGGCCAGAACCTTGAGTCTCAACGCCATCGGAATTGCGAATCTATCGACTGACAAGCCGCTGATTTTCGAGCCCTACGAGAAGAGCCGAGAGCTCGGAGGGTTTATCCTGATCGACAAGATCAGCAACGCCACGGTGGCCGCCGGCATGCTGCACTTCGCATTGCGCCGCTCCAGCAACATCCATTGGCAGCCGCTCGATATCGATCGCAATGCGCACGCTCGCCTCAAGCACCAGCATCCCCGTCTGCTGTGGTTTACCGGTTTGAGCGGCTCAGGAAAATCGAGCATCGCGAATCTGGTGCAGAAGAAACTCTATGCGCTCGGCAAGCACAGCTTCCTGCTCGACGGCGACAACGTCCGCCACGGTCTCAACAAGGATTTGGGGTTCACCGACGCCGATAGGGTCGAGAATATCCGCCGCATCGGTGAAGTCGCCAAGCTCATGACCGATGCCGGACTCATTGTGTTGGCCGCCTTTATTTCGCCATTCCGCGCGGAGCGGCGCATGGTCCGCGAAATGTCCCTGCCGGGCGAGTTCGTCGAAATCTATGTGGAAACACCGCTCGAAATCGCAGAGCAGCGCGATGTCAAAGGGCTGTACAAAAAGGCCAGAGCCGGCGAGTTGAAACATTTCACCGGCATCGATTCGCCCTACGAGACGCCCGAGCACCCGGAAATTCGGGTCAATACGGTAGAAACCACCGCAGAACAAGCTGCGGATGAAATCGTTGCCTACATCATGCGATAAGTGGTCTAAAGTATTGGTCGGGGTGACAGGATTACTCGGCGCTACCGCGCCTCGCCCCTCCGGGGCCGCCCGCTGGGCGTTATCCTGTCCGTCGGGGCTCGAATCTAGAACCACTTCGACACGTCAAACAACTCGGACCGTGTAATTATGGTCGGGGTGACAGGATTATTCGGCCTGCGGCCTCACCCCTCCGGGGCCGCCCGCTGGGCGTTATCCTGTCCGCCGGGGCTCAAACCTAGGGCCATTTTCCGCACGCCAAACTACTCGTGCCTTTTTATTATTGGTCGGGGTGACAGGATTCGAACCTGCGACATCTACGTCCCAAACGTAGCGCTCTACCAGTCTGAGCTACACCCCGGGTATCGCTGGGTCCCGACCGGGCGGCAATCCTAACAGGTCGGCGCCCAAGTTTCCCTACCGCCCTCCGGAGTCGTTTGCCGCCTTCATGGAGCGAATGCTGCCTAAGATAGCGGCGGTATCGGCGCCCAACAGCGGCGAGGCGCCCTGGATACGGCCGGGGGTTTCCGACAGCTGCACCGGGACGCCGAGCACCTGGATCGGGCCGGCGACCGGGTGCTCCACGGTAGGTGTCATATTGCGCGCGGCCGTTTGCGCATCGTCGATGACCTCCTTGAGGTTCCGCACCACGGTGGCGGGTACGCCGTGTTCGCCAAGCAATTTGACCCAGTGCGCGGCCGGACGCGAACGAAACATGGCCTCGAGGACCGGCTCCAGTACCCCGCGGTTCTTCACGCGCAGCGGGTTGGTCTTGTAGTCAGCGTGCTGCGCAAGATCGGTCCTGCCGATGGCCTCGCAGAAACTCCTCCACAGCTTGTCGCTCGCCACGGCAAGGGTGATTTCCCGGTCCGCGCAAACGAAATTTCGGTAAGGAACGATCCCCTCGAACAGGGTTCCCATGGGTTTGGGCACCACGCCCGACGCCAGATAACGCGCAAAGCTGGGGAGCATCGTGGACATGACGGTATCCATCATGGAAACGTCCACGAATTGCCCGCGGCCCGTGCGGTGACGCGCCTCGATGGCCATCATCGCGCCGATCAAGGAGAACAGCCCCGCCGTGATGTCCGCAATCGAGTGTCCGGTTTTGACGGTCTCACCCGCGGCCGTTCCCGTGATGCTCATCAGCCCCGAGGCCGACTGGATAATCAGATCCATCGCCGGCTCCAGACGTCTCGGTCCTGTCTGCCCATAGCCGGATATCGACACATAGATGAGCCGCGGATTCGCCGCAGACAGCGAGGCGTAGTCCAATCCAAGACGATTCATGGTGCCCGGCCTGAAATTCTCGATCACGATATCCGCTTTCGCGGCCAGTTGACGGCAGACATCGAGACCCTCCGGGGTCTTGAGGTCGATCGCCAGGCTTTGTTTCCCGCTGTTGAGCCCCACGAAATATGCCGCATCGGGGCCATGAAACGGCGGCCCCCAGGTACGCCCGATATCTCCTTCAGGGCCTTCGACTTTGATCACCTTGGCGCCGTATGCCGCCATCAGCATGGTGCAATACGGACCGGCAAGGGCGTGGGAAAAATCCAGAACGGTCAAGCCGTCCAAGGGTGGCGAAGAATTTTTCATCGAGGGATCTTAATCGATTGCCCTCGCGGTTGTCCCACGCGGCGCACTTCGGACACGTGCGTGCCAATTGCCACCGGCTACGCCCGCCCATCGGTCGCGCGCTCCGAGGAAGCAAGACCCTCTCGAGCGTTATATTCGATAGTCAGTGATGCAGCGAGCGCCGCGTCGCATGCGTCGACAGAATTCCGATGGTGGAAGCCACTAGCACGCCGGTCGCCAGCGCCACCCAGGGATAGTTGCGCACATAGTCATTCACGGACGCGGCGACGTGCCGAACTTTCACATGCTCCATCGAATCTTCCTCACTCGAAGAGCGGCTCTCTTTTAGAGCATCCCGAGTTCGCGTCATCGACCGGTGCAGGCGTTCGCGTAATGCCTGGATATCCGGGCCGCGTTCATCAGCCAGCGTGGCGAGCAATTTCTCGGTTTGGTCGAACAGCTCATTCAGCTTGTGGGTTGAGTCCATCGCTCCTCCTTCCGGCGAATCCTTCCGGCAGACTGGATGCCCGTCTCGAAGCCGCCCGCCGAAGGCCGCTGCAACACTGGCAATAAACGCGCCCCACCCACAGTGCGGGGATTCGATGCGCCGCGCCATCCCCGCAACGATCGAACGGGTGTCAGGCCTTTCTGACGGTTGGGAAGACCTCGCGTCTACGGTGCGGTCGGAGCGTTCTTACCGTCTTGGTTGGCGCGGTGAATGATGAAGTTGCGGATCGCCGTGGCATCATCGCGGCTCAGTGCACTCTTGAACGCAGCCATGCCGGCGTCCTTGAGCGCACCGTCCAAAACGATATTATAAAAGAAGTCCATCGCCAGGAAGTTCGAGGCGCGCAGATCCGGCACGACCCCACCGCCGACGGCATGCTCGCCGTGGCAGGCGCTGCAATACTGATCGTACAAGGGTTCGCCGTGGGCGATGGATGTCGCATCGGCAGGTTCGGGCGGCGGATTGATGACCAACACCCGCGGTTCCAATGGCGGCAGCACCGCGGTGCCGCCCAATTTGAAGACCAATAAACGGCTGACGTTGCGCAAGTTGCCGGACATCGCCGCCGCCTTTCCGCCGCTCAGCGCATAGCTGCCACCCCAGCCGCTCAACACTGCCAGGTATTGTTCGCCACCCACCTCGAAGGTGCTCGGCGCCGCAATGATCCCCGACTGAGCGAACATGGACCATAGCTTCTCGCCGGTGTCTGCGCGATATACATTGAAATTGCCGGCTGCATCGCCCTGAGCCACGATGTTGCCCCGTGTCGTGACCACCCCGCCATTCCAAGGACCCCGGTAAGCCACGCGCCAAGCCTCCTGCTGATGCACCGGATCCCAGGCGAGCAAGAACCCCTGGTCCTGCGCCGGAATCGAGGCCAGCGCCACATTGAGATTCCATCCGAGCGGCGCGACCGGGAGCTTGGGCAGCGGAATGTAGGTGATCGGCACCTGTTGTGCCGGGATGTACACCAACCCCGTGTCGGGACTGAACGCCATGGGCTGCCAGTTGTGCGCCCCCAAGGGACCCGGTTTGACGTCCACCGGTTTGCCGGTCTCACTGTAGCGCGCGTCCTTGTTCTCGATCGGGCGCCCACTTTTCACATCCACGCCGCTCGCCCAGGTCACCGGCACGATGGGCTTGGCGGAAATCAACGCACCGGACTTTCGATCCAGCACGTAGAAGAATCCGTTTTTATTCGCCTGCATCAGCACATGCCGGATTTTGCCGCCCACCTTCAGATCGGCGAGCACCAGCTGCTGAACGGCGTCGAAATCCCACTCCTCACCCGGCGTGGCCTGATAGTGCCAGACGTATTCGCCGGTGTCGGCATTGAGCGCAACGATGGAAGACAAGTACAGATTGTCGCCCGTGCCGGCGCTGCGGGCCGCGCGCGACCACTGCACACCATTCCCAACCCCGAAGTAAACCAAGTTCAATAAAGGGTCGAACGAGATGGCATCCCATACCGGTCCGCCCCCACCGAGCTTCCACCACTCCCCGGACCAGGTCTTGGCCGCGCGCGCCATGGCCTCGTTTTCAAACGGCTTGGAAGGATCGCCCGGTACGGTGAAGAAGCGCCACGCCAACTTGCCGGTCTCGGCATCGTAGGCAGAGATGTAACCGCGGGTGCCGTACTCCCCGCCGCTGTTGCCGATGATCACGCGCCCTTTGATGACCCGGGGTGCCTGCGTGATGGTGTAGGGTTTGGAGGTATCGACGGTCAGAGTGCTCCACACCGGGGTTCCCGTCGCCGCATCCAAGGCGATCAGCCGCCCGTCATAGGCGCCGACGAAAATCTTGTGATTCCATGCCGCCACACCGCGATTCCCGACATCGCAGCAGGCATTGAGCCCCAGTTCGCGATGTACCTGCGGGTCATAGGCCCAGATCAGGCGGCCTGAGCGCGCGTCATAGGCTTTGACCAGGCTCCATGCGGTGGAAATATAAATCACACCGTCGACGATGAGGGGCGTCGCCTCCTGGGCGCGATTGGTGTCAAGGTCTGCAAACCAGGCTAATCCCAAGCTGCCGGCGTTCTTGTCATTGATGCGCGCCAAGGGGCTGTAGCGCTGCTCGCTGTAGGTACGACCATAGGAAAGCCAGTTGCCGGGCTCCGCATCCGCGTTGGCAATTCGCGCGCCGTCGACGGGTTTTCCATTCGGTTCGGCGGCATGTGCCGAACCGCCCGCCAAACCGCTCACCAGCATCCCCACGCACAGGGTTATGCGCGCACCATCCAGTGCGTTTCTGCGGCGCGTCGTCATCGTTTCTCTCCCCAACTTGAGCGCAATTTTTGGAATCGGTCCTTGGTTCAGCGCGCTTTATAGGTAAATTTCTGTCCGGCCAGGGCAGCGGCATACATCAAGCCGCCCTTGGCGATGGTGAATACCGCCATGCCGTCATTGTAAACGCCGTCGGTGGTGGCGTCGCGCTGACCGGTGCTGGCGCCTGAGGTGACACCATTGGTGCCGACACTGGCGTTGGCGGCTGCGGTGATGGCGATGGCTTTCGCTCCGGCCGAAAACTCAAAACCGCCGGACTCGAATTGATCCAACGCGCGCTTGTCTTGGAAGAAAATGATCTGGCTGTAGGCTTGGCCGCCGGCCTGGAAGCCGACGCTCAGCTGTTTCATGGTGGTATCGCCCACCACCTGGTCGTGCAAGTAGACCTGTCCCTTGCCGAAGGCCCCGCCGACGATCAATCCACCCTCGCCGATGCTGGGAAACACGGCATAGGCATAGCTGTTTTGAAAAAAGGCGGCGCTCTCCCCGGCATTCTTGAACAGCGCGATGGTGGCGGGATACTTGTCGGCGTCCGCCGCGCCGGCGGCGGCGGCGAAGAGCGCCAATACGAAACTCAGGACAAGGGCAGTACGATTCATGGAATGACTCCTCGTGATGGCATGATAGCATCTGGCTTTCGCAATAAAACTAACGTAAAGCGGGAAATCATTCGATGGATAGACGCGAATTCTTGGCCGCGGCCGCGGTGGCCGCCACCGCCGGCGCCGAATCGATCACACCCAGTACGGCAAGCCCTTCTGAACACCCGGGTACCGAACCGCTGGAAGAGCTGTCGCTCGCGGATATCGCAGCCGCCTTTGCCGATGGCCGATGGACTTCGCAGCGCCTCACGCAAGCCTATCTCAACCGAATCGAACGGCTGGATCGGCGCGGCCCCAACTTAAGAGCGGTGATCGAAACCAATCCCCGCGCGCTTGAAATCGCCGCCGCCCTCGATGCCGAGCGCCAGGCGCACGGCTCCCGCGGGCCGCTGCACGGGGTCCCGGTTCTCATCAAGGACAATGTCGAGACATCCGATCACATGATGTCGACTGCCGGTTCATTGGCCTTGCAAGGCTGGTACGCTCCGGAGGATGCGCCTCTGGTCGCGCGCCTAAGGGCCGCGGGCGCGGTGATCTTGGGCAAGACCAATTTGAGCGAATGGGCCAATTTCCGTTCGACCCACAGCATCAGCGGCTGGAGCGGCCGCGGCGGCCAATGCCGCAACCCCTATGCCCTCGACCGCACCTCTTCCGGCTCGAGTTCCGGCTCCGCCGTCGCCGTCTCTGCGAATCTATGCGCCATCGCGGTGGGCACCGAAACCGATGGGTCCATCGTCAGCCCGGCATCGATCAACGGCATCGTGGGCTTGAAGCCCACCGTCGGCCTGGTCAGCCGCCGCGGCATCGCACCGATCTCTCACAGCCAGGATACGGCAGGTCCTTTGACCCGCAGCGTTCGGGATGCCGCCGTCATGCTGGGCATCATGGCGGGCCTGGATGCCGCCGACGCGGCCAGTGCGGCGGTCGGCGAGCGGTTCGAGACGGACTACACCCGGTACCTCGACCCGCACGGTCTGCAGGGAGCGCGCCTAGGTATCGCACGCAAGTTCTTCGCCGACAATGCACCCGTGAACCGCTTCCTGGACGGCTGCATCGAAACCCTCAAGAGTGCCGGCGCGGTGATCGTCGATCCCGCGGACCTGCCGCTGCACGGTTCGACCGGCGGACCCGAACAGGAGGTGCTGCTGTACGAATTCAAAGCAGACTTGAACGCTTACCTACGACGCCTGCCGCCCACATTTCCGGTACGCTCCCTCGCCGCGCTGATCCGGTTCAATGAGGCGCACCGGGATACGGAAATGCCGCTGTTCGACCAGGAGCTGTTGCATCAAGCCGAGGCCAAGGGCCCTCTCACGGACAAGGCCTACCTGGACGCTCGCGCGGCCTGCCTCAAGGCCACGCGCAGTCAAGGCATCGACGCGGTATTGGCCGAACACAATCTGGACGCCATGGTCACGCTGACCTCAGGTCCCGCCTGGCTCATCGATCCTATCAACGGCGATTCCGACAGCGGGGGATGCTCCTCGCCCGCCGCGATCGCCGGCTACCCGCACATCACCGTTCCCGCCGGACTCTTTCATGGGCTGCCGATCGGGCTGTCGTTTTTCGGCGCGGCCTTCAGCGAGCCCAAACTCATCAAGCTCGGCTCAGGATTCGAGGCCACAGCGCATGCCCGGATACCGCCGCGCTTTGCGGCCGGTGTCCAGCGTTCTTAGGCTGCAAGACCCTTGTTGGGGTTGATGAGATATTTCTGCCCGGTGGCACGCTTGGCATAGCCGGCGATGATGTCGGGCCGCAGCGCTTCCGCGAGGGAGATTTCCTGCGAGTAGTGGCTGGCAAATGTCGTTTTGAGCTCGCGGACCACCCGGTCCTTCAGCTCCTGAAAGGCCAGCGGCCCGATCTTTTCGATGTAGGGTGTCAACAGCCAGCCGCCGACACCCCAGGCCATTCCGTAGTTGCGATTGAGTACCGCGGGACTCATATCCAGGGCGCCGTACAGGTACACCTGCTTGTGAGTGATCGACCCGTAGCGGCTGTAGACCGTGATGCTTCGATTCAGGGCAGCTTCCATGCAGCCCAAGATCTGCCCCGCCAGCGGACCACCGCCAATGGCATCGAAGGCCAAGGTCGCGCCCGTCGCCACCAAGGCATCGGTCAGGTCCTTGAGAAACGTGGCCGAATCGGTGCGGCACACGTGCACGGCTCCCGCCACTCTCAAAATATCCTCTTGCTCCTGCTTGCGGACGATATTCACCAGACCGATCCGGTCGGCGATACAGAGCCGGTTGAGCATCTGCCCCAGGTTGGATGCCGCGGCCGTATGCACCAGCGCCTTATGGCCTTCCCGGCGCATGGTGCTGATCATTGCCAGCGCGGTCAGGGGATTGACGAAGGCAGAGGCCCCGTCGGCCGCGCTCGTTCCGTCGGCCAGGACCAGGCATTGATTGACCTTCACGCAGCGATACTGGGAATACATGGCGCCGCCCAGCACCGCAACAGTCTTGCCGACCAGCGCCTGGGCGGCCTGGGAGGAACCGGCCTCCACCACCAAACCGGCTCCTTCATTGCCGACGGGCATGGGAATGTCGACGCGCGCCGCCATGGCCTGCAAGGCGTTGGCTGTAATGGGCGTGGTGACCACGGGTAATTGCGCGGTGCCGGACAGCTTCGCCTGGCTCCAATCGGCATTCGCCAGCAGCAACGCCAGGTCCGACGGATTGATGGGCGCCGCATCGATTCTGACGATGATCTCATCGGCTTCGGGCTTCGGGATCGAGGTAGTGGCCAGCGACAGCTCCATCTCGCTGTTTTTCTTGACCAGCGAACGTAACTGCAGGAAGGAGAGGTGGTTTTTTGCGTCCATGCCCATAGCATACGGCGGGAACGGCTCCCGCGGTAGGCCACGGCTTCCGCCCCGCGATTCAGGCCGTGGGCCATGTCCTACGCCGAAGGAGGCGCCTTACCGACTGATTTTGAGCACCCGGTTCTCGATACTTCTGCCACCTGCTGGCCCCTGCTCTGCATTCGAGGTGCGAAATGCTTCACTACGCCGTGGTTTTCTTTGTCATCGCGCTCATCGCCGCGTTCTTTGGTTTCGGTGGAATCGCAGCCGGGGCCGCCGGTATCGCCAAGATTCTTTTCATTGTGTTCTTGATCGGTGCCGTGGTCACTTTCCTGATGAGCTTGGGACGTCGGGTATAGGCCCGGCCGGGCAACCTCGGCCGGGCAACCTCAGGAGAGTATGGGATTTTAGGAGCACGAGATGCATTCAATATCAGATACGGCCACAGACACCGCACGCAGTGTCCACGACGTCGCCAATGGCCAGGTGAAGAGTTTTCTCGACAATGTCGAGGATTTGACCAGGGCCTTGAAGAACGTCGACACGCCCGATATCGCAAAAGTCAGAGCGAAAGTGCGAATCGCCTTGGCCGCGGCCCAAAGTGCGATGGCCGATACTGCAACACAGCTCCGAGGTCAGGCCCAGCAGGCAGGCAGGAGAACCGACACTTTTGTGCGCGACAATCCCTGGCAAGTGATTGGCATCGCGGCGATCGTGGGGCTGGCCGTCGGCATTTTTGCCTCACGCCGATATGACTAGCCGGTATGACTAGAGGCGCCTCGTGGCGCTGGAATGGCGGCGCCTTCAAGCGCGCCGCCATTCCGTGCGGCCCCCCGCCTTGTCCTCGAGAACGATACCCTCCGCCGCCAGCAGATTTCGGATTCGATCCGACTCCGCGAAATCCTTCGCGTTTCGCGCGGCCCGGCGCGAGGACAGCAACTCCTCCACCTGCTCATCGGACAAACCCTTGTTCACGGCGCTGCGCTTCAGGTAAGTATCCGGGTCTTGCTGCAGCACCCCGAGCGTTGCGGCGAGGGACTTAAGCGTGGCTGCCGCCACGGCCGTCTTGGCGGTATCGCCCGCCGCCTTCGCGAGATTCAAGCTGCGCGCCACGCCCTGGATGACGGCCAGTGCCTCCGGCGTATTGAAGTCATCGTTCATGGCATCGCGGAAACGCTCCACTTCAGCGGCGTCGGCCGATCCTGAGGGCCCGGCGTCTTTCAGCGCTCGGTACAAACCCAGCAATGTCTCGTCCGCCTGAGCCAGCTGCGCGGCCGAATAGTTGATCGGACCGCGGTAGTGGCTGCTCAACAGGAAAAAGCGCAATACCTCAGGGTCACGCAAGGTTTTGAGCACATCGCGCACGGTGAAGAAATTGCCCAGCGATTTCGACATTTTCTCATCGTTGACGCGGACGAAACCATTGTGCATCCACACGCGCACGAAGGGCGTGCCGCACGCCGCGCAGGACTGCGCGATCTCATTCTCGTGGTGGGGAAATTTCAGGTCCTCTCCCCCGCCATGCAGATCGAAATAGCCGCCCAACAGGCTCGTCGACATCGCCGAACATTCTATGTGCCAGCCCGGCCGGCCGGCGCCCCAGGGCGAAGCCCATGAGGGTTCTCCCGGCTTGGCGTGTTTCCAAAGGACAAAATCCAGCGGATCGAGCTTGGCCTCGTCGATCCGGATGCGCGAACCGGCGCGCAGGTCATCGATCTTCTTGCCCGACAGCCGACCATAGTCCGCGAACTTTCGCACCGAATACATCACATCGCCGCTGGCGGCTGCGTAGGCGTAACCCTTGTCGATCAGGGTCTGGATCATGTCGATGATCGGCCCGATGTACTGCGTGGCCCGCGGTTCCAGATCCGGCTCTTGAAGCCCCAAGGTCTTGCAGTCCTCGTGCATGGCAACGGTGAAGCGCTGCGCCAGATCCGCCCAATTCTCGCCGTTCGCGGCCGCACGCTCGATGATCTTGTCGTCGATGTCCGTGACGTTGCGCACGTAGGTCACCTTGTAGCCTAGCGAGCGCAAATAGCGCTGGACCAGATCGAACGCCACCAACATCCGGGCATGCCCGACGTGGATGTAGTCATAGTTGGTCATGCCGCAGACGTACATGCGGACTTCATTCGGGAAAAGAGGCTTGAACTCCTCTTTTTCGCCGGTCAGCGAGTTATGGATTTTGAGCATGCGATAGCAACCGATGCGTAACGATTTGCGGTGGAATCAACTTGAGAAGCGGCGCGAGTTCCGGACCATGTAGCTGCCCCGTCAATGCCACCCGGAGCGGCATGAACAGCTCCGCACCCTTGCGCCCGGTGCGTTCCTTGAGCAGTTTGGTCAGCACTTTCAGGTCGGCGTCCGACTCTTCGTAGGCAAGCGCGGCCGCCGCGAAAAAATCAGCGCCGGCAGCCGCGACGATGCGCCGCTCCTCCGCATCCAACGGCTGAAGTTCGCCGCGCACCACCGCGCGCCAGGGAATCGCATCCTGCGGCAACACCACGTTGTGGCGTACCAGTTCGATGAATTCCTGCGGGTCGTCGGCGGCCAGCCAGGCATGGATATCCCCCGACGACATGCGCGCCAGGGACTCCTTCTGCCAATGCATCAGCTGCGATTCCTCGAAGTGCGCCGGCGCTCGCCCAAGATGCTCCGGCCGGAAATGAACCGCCATGTCGGCCGCGGTCAGCCAGCCGTCGGTATCGCCGGCGTGCCCTAAGCGAAATAAATGGTTCAGGACCGCGATACTCAAGAACCCCCGCTCGCGAAACTCATCGGCGCTGGCGCTGCCGTGCCGTTTGGACAGGGGTGCGCCATCCTGGCCCACCAGAAGCCCGACATGTCCGTAGGCAGGCGCTCTCATGCCCAGCGCGTCCAAGAGCATGATTTGGCGCGGTGTGTTGGTCAAATGATCATCGCCGCGCAAGACCTGCGTCACGCCCATGGCGGAATCGTCGACCGCGTTGCAGAAGAAGAACGCCGGCGTGCCGTCTTCTCGGCGAATGATGAAGTCGCCGATATCGTTGGACGCGAATCGCTGCGGTCCGTGAACAGCATCGATGAACTCGACGGTCAAGTCGGCGGGCACGGCAAACCGTAGCGTCGCTTTCAGCCCGCGCCCTTCCCGCTCGGCACGCTGCGCCCCCGTCAGCCCACGGCAGGTGCCTGCATAGCGCGGCGGCCGGCCGGCGATCCGTTGCAGTTTTCGCGACAGCTCCAGCTCCTCGGCCGTGCAGTAGCAGGGGTAGGCCAGTTCGCGCGTCGCCAGCTGCGCGAACAGCGTCCGATAGAATTCGCCCCGCTCGGCCTGCGAGTAGGGACCCGCGGGTCCACCGACATCCGGCCCCTCGTCCCAATCCAGACCCAGCCACCGCATGTCGGCCATCAACTGGTCGCGAAAACGCAGGTGGCTGCGCTCCGAATCCGTGTCCTCGATCCGCAAAATGAACTTCCCGCCGGTCTTGCGGGCCCAAAGATGGCTGAAAAGCGCGGTGCGCGCGTTGCCAAGGTGCAGCGAGCCGGTGGGGCTCGGGGCGAACCGCGTGATCACCGGGGTTTCATGGTTTGAGGACATATCTCAAGATTGTACCTATTCGAGTAGAATCCCAGGTATGAAACAACTACTACTGGTACTCGGTCTGCTGGCCACGGCCGCGCAGGGAAGCATCTCGACGGCAGCAGCGGCTGACCCCAAGACTCCCGCCAAGCCCTCGGTCACGGTGGTATCGCCGCAGGTACAGGTCTTCACTTCGATGGGCAATTTTACGATCGAATTGAACGCCGAACGTGCACCGCTCACCGTGGCGAATTTTCTGGCCTATGTGGACAAGGGGCACTACACCAACACCCTGATTCATCGTGCCGTTGCCAATTTTGTCATTCAAGGCGGCGGCTTCAACACCGACTACACGCCAAAACCCGCTCCCGCGACGGTGGTCAATGAATCGGGCAACGGCCTGAGCAATATTCGCGGCAGCGTGGGACTCGCTCGCACTACCGAGCCGCACGCCGGCAATGCCCAGTTCTTTGTGAATATCAACGACAACGCCGCCCTGGATCCCCAGCAGACCCGATGGGGTTATGCGGTCTTCGGGCGCGTGATCTCCGGCATGGAGGTGGTCGACAAGATCGGCAATGTCGCCACCGGAGCGCATGGACCCATCAAGGAGGAAACGCCGCTACAACCGGTCATCATCCAGAAAATCGAGCGCGTGCCGGCCCCCTGAACCCGCACCATCCGTAAACGAACTCGTGCATGAAGGCCAATCCGCCCTTCTCATGGCGTCTCCGCTGCCCATGAATCGCTCCAGCTAAGCACTGCCCGGTATTTCCGCGTGGCCACGCTATTCATCTCGGATTTGCACATCGACGCCGGCCGACCGCAAATCCTCGATCAATTCTTGAGGTTTCTGCAAGGCGAGGCCCGCGATGCCGAGGCGCTGTACATCCTGGGCGATCTATTCGAGTCCTGGATCGGCGATGATGCACCCGATGCGGCACAGTCGGCGGCGATTGCCGGGCTGCGCACCCTGACCTTAAGCGGGGTGCCATGTTTCGTCATGCACGGCAACCGGGACTTCCTCCTGTCGTCGCGATTTTGTGACATGAGCGGCGCCGAGATCCTTCCCGATCCCTTGATCGTCACGCTGTATGGTGAAGCCGTACTGGTGATGCACGGCGATGCGCTATGTACCGACGATCGAGCCTATCAGCGGTTGCGCGCCACGGTCAGAGATGCCGCTTGGCAGCAGCAATTCCTGGCCCTGTCGGTGCAAGCGCGCCGCGCGCTCGCCGGTGCCGCCCGCGCCGGCAGCCAGGCCCACACGGCCGCGATGGAATACGCCATCACCGACGTCAATGCCGAGAGCGTCGCGATGGCCTTGCGGGCCGCCGCAACCTCCACGCTGCTGCATGGCCATACCCATCGTCCGGCCATCCACGCACTGCAAGTCGACGGCAGGCCGCGCACCCGCATCGTGCTCGGCGACTGGTACGATCAGGGCAGCGTGCTGCGCTGGGATCAGGCCGGTCCTGAGCTCAAATCACTGCAGCGCGCCTAGGAGTCGGCCGGGAGGCTCTCTTCGCCCAGGATCCGGCGGTCCTGAATGAAAGCGAAACACCGGGTCCGGGCTCGCGATCAACTGCGCTTCGAGCGCGGCGAACTGAGCGATTCGCTCCTCCAAGTTCACGCCGGCACGGGCTGCCGCCCGTTCTGCGAGGCCAAGATAAAGGCGGTAGTGTCGTGCCTCCGCCTCGTGCAGACCGCGGAAAAAGCCGCGCAACGGGGCGTCGATGGTATCTCCCAACGCCGCAAAGCGCTCGCAGGAGCGCGCCTCGATGAAAGCGCCGCAGATCATCAGATCGATCTCTCGTTGCGGCTCGCTGCTCGCCACCAATCGGCGCATGCCTGCCGCATAGCGCCCCGGCGCCAGGCGCTGCGGTACGATGCTCAAGGCACCGATCATTTTCGCGACCTGTTCATAGTGACGCAGTTCCTCACGCGCCAGACGGGACATTTTACCCGCCAAATCGAGATCCTCTGCATAGGCGAACATCAAGCTGAGGGCCGTGGAAGCCGCCTTCTTCTCGCAGTTCGCATGATCGATCAGCAATATATCGGGACTGGAACAGGCTTCCTCGAGCCAATCCTTAGGGGTCGGCGCGCGCAGCAGCGGATGCGCGAAATCGGCCATGAGCGAGCTCATGCCGGGTGCTTCAGGCTGCGGATGGCGGTGAGCAAGTCCTTCGCCGACTGAAATCGATTGTCGGGCGACTTCGCCAGCAAGCCGCGCAGCAGTCCCTCGTAGCGAGCAAATTTCGGCGCTATTTCCGGCAGGTCGGCGCGCTTGTGCTTGTAGATGACTTCCATGGCAGTCGCGCCGTTGAAAGGTTTGTGGCCGATGAGCATTTCGTAGAACACGACGCCCAGACTGTAAAGATCGCTGCGCGCATCGATGATCTCCGCATGGCCCTGTTCGGGGCTCATGTAATAGGGAGTGCCGAAAATCTCGCGCGCGCCGGTGAGCGAAATCTCATTTTCATTCGCCTTGGCCAGTCCGAAATCGATCAAGCTGACGGTTCCGTCGGGCCGCAGCATCACGTTGGCCGGCTTCAGGTCCCGGTGTAGCACACCCACCGAATGAATGGCCTCGAGCGCGCTGGCGATCTGCTCCAGAAGCTGCAAGGCGGTGGCCGGCGTGAGCGGCCGCTTCATACGCTCGCGCAAATCGCCGGCCGGAAAATGCTCCATGGCGATATAGGCATGATCGTCGGCGATGCCTAGATCGTAGATGCGGACGACGTTTTTGTGGTTCAGGCCGGCCACGATCTCGTATTCCTGCAGGAATCGATCGAAGCCGACAATGCGTTCGGACACGTCCGGCACCTGGCTGAAGACCTTGAGCACCACCAGCGTCCCGGCGCGTTCGCTCTCGGCGAGATAGATCTTGCACATACCGCCGCTGCCGACCTGCCGGATGCAGCGATGGCCGCGGATCATGACGGTGCCGAACCTGTAGCGTTTTTCGTATTCCGGGCGCGCGCGCAGCTGTGCGAGGCACTTGCGATGGTCGCTGGATGCGGTGACGATCAGCTTGAGCAACCGCTCGCGGTCGATTTTACGCCCGTACAGGCGGCGCAGGCCGGCCACCGCCGGCGGCTCGGGGTCGGGTGCATCCTCGAGCAACAACAGCAAGATCGGGGCAAACTCCGCCTTGGCGGCCTGGCCTAAGGCAAATTCCGTCGCGGCGGCGGTCGGCGGGGCGCTCACGATGATCACGGCGTCGAAACCGACGGCAGCGAAGTCCTCGTCCAGTTTCGGCTCGGCCCCCAAGATGTGCTCGACGATCGCCGCGTCGGGCCATTGGACCTCGACGTGCTTACGGACCAGCAGCCGATGATCGTCGCGGGTTGCAATCACCAATAGGCGCATAGTGACTACACCGAAGCCGGCCATCGCCCCCGGCGCAGGCCTATAGAATGCTGACGGACTTCAGTGAACGACCGGCGCCCAACCGGCGCTGCTGCTTGGCCTCATCGGACCGCTCGCCCTGCAGGCGCTCGAGATATTCCGGCGTCACATCCCCGGTGACGTATTCACCGGAGAAACAGGAAGTATCGAAGTCCTTGATGTTCGCGTTGTCATGCCGGACCGCATGCTCCAGGTCTTCCAGATCCTGGTAAATCAGCCAGTCGGCGCCGATGATGTCGCGCACCTCCTCATCGGTATGCCCCGCGGCCACCAGTTCCGCTGTGTCGGGCATGTCGATTCCGTACACATTCGGATAACGCACCGGAGGCGCCGCGGAAGCAAAGTAAACCTTTCTGGCGCCGGCTTCGCGCGCCATGTCGATGATTTGCGCGGAAGTCGTGCCGCGCACGATGGAGTCATCCACCAGCAGCACATTCTTGCCGCGGAATTCCAGATCGATCGCATTCAACTTGCTGCGCACGGATTTGGCGCGCTGCTCCTGTCCGGGCATGATGAAGGTGCGGCCGATGTAGCGGTTCTTGATGAAGCCCTCGCGATACTTGACCCCGAGCAGTTGCGCCACCTGAACGGCGCTGGTGCGGCTGGTATCGGGAATCGGAATGACCACATCGATGTCGTGCTGCGGCCGTTCACGCTTGATCTTCTCGGCAAGATGCTCGCCCATGCGCAACCGCGCCTTGTACACCGAAATATTGTCGATAATCGAGTCCGGCCGCGCGAAATACACATACTCGAAGATGCAGGGTGTGTGCCGCGCCATGGCCACGCATTGCTGCGCATAGAAGCGGCCCTGCTCGTCGATGAACACGGCCTCGCCCGGCGCCACATCGCGCATCATGTCGAAACCCAGCATGTCCAGCGCCACGCTTTCGGAAGCCAGCATCCACTCGGTACCCTTCTTCGATTCGCGCCGGCCGATGACCAGCGGCCGAATGCCGTTGGGGTCGCGGAATCCCAGAATGCCGTGGCCGATCACCATCGCCGTGACGGCGTATCCGCCCCGGCAGCGTCGATATACCGCGCTGACCGCCGCGAACACGTCCGCCGGCGTGACCCGGGGAGTGCCCACACGCTCCAGTTCGGACGCCAGCACGTTGAGCAGTACTTCCGAATCCGAGCCGGTGTTCAGATGCCGGCGGTCCTCCCGCACCAGAACTTCCGTGAGCTCGCGCGCATTGGTCAGATTGCCGTTGTGGCCCAAGCAGATGCCGTAAGGCGAGTTGACGTAAAAGGGCTGCGCGTCATGTGCACTGTCGGCGCCCGCCGTCGGGTAACGCACATGGCCGATGCCGATATTGCCCTTGAGCTTCAGCATGTGCTTCTGCTGGAACACATCGCGCACCAGTCCTGAGTCCTTGCGCATGAACAGCTCGCCGTCCTGCGCCGTCATGATGCCGGCGGCATCTTGACCGCGGTGCTGCAATACCGTCAGCGCATCATAGATGCGTTGATTGACCGCACTGGTACCGACCATTCCGACGATTCCGCACATGAAAGACCTCCGCTACTTCGGTCTGACTTTGACTCCGGTCAATCGCTCGAGCTTTGCCCACGGTTCGCCTTTCTCCCCCACCATCGCCCGCAGCAAATCGCCGATGGTCTCACCGTATGGAATGAATCTCGATCGACCCCACCATTCCTCGCTGTTCAGATGCAGCAGTTCGCCGCCGATGACCAACAATCCCACCAGCACCATGCCGCGCACGATGCCGAAAAGAAGTCCGATGACCCGATCCAGTGGACCCAACCCCATGGTGCGGGTGAAGTAGCTGAGCAGCGTACCCACCACCCAGCCCAGCAGCAGCACCAAGACCAGAACCACCAGCCGGCCGACCCACGGCGCGACAGCCGCATCGGCGAGCAAACCGCCCAGATGCGGCTCAACGATGGAGCCGAAACGCCAAGCCGCCCAGATGGCCAGGACCCAGAAGGCCACCGAGACTGCCTCTCGAACGAATCCGCGCAGCACGCCGATCAAAGTTGACCCCAACAGAACCAACAGGATAAGAACGTCCGCCCCGGTCAATCGCTCGCCTCCTCAACGTCAGGTGCGCATTCTACCGGACCTGAGGTCCCGCGCCGTCGCTAACCGCCAAAAATGCGAAATCAGCCGGTGGGGGCCACCAGGCTGGCAACATGGCCAATTGACTTAAGCTTGGCGGCCGTCCGCTCCGCGGCATCGCGATCAGCCATCGGCCCCACACGGACCCGGTAGCGCACCGAAGCGCCTGTTCCACCGGACAATATATACACCGCGAATCCCTGGCTCTTCAGCTGATGAGATAAATTCTCGGCGTTCGCACGGCTGGCAAAGCTGCCCAGCTGTACCGCCCATGACGCACGGGAAGACATGGGGGAAGGCCCGGTAGATTCAACGGGCGCGGGCACCGTGAACGCAGGTGCCTTGGGCACGGATATCGCGGTCGACGAGGTCGCTGTCGACGAGGTCGCTGTCGACGAGACTGCTGCCGATGGGGCCTGCGCGGCTGACGAAATCGGAGCGGCTGTCGCCGCGGAAGGGGGCGACGCGCTACGCGCCTCGGCGTCCCTGGTGTCGCCCGGTGAGGAATCCGCGGATGCGGCGGATCCCGTCGCTACCGAGGCGGCTGATGCGGGCGATCCCTGTGTCGCGGGGGACTCGGCCTCGGCGCTCGTCGGCGGCTTGCTGGTGGCCAAATCCACCGTGACATGTCGAGTAGGTTCCGGGGTAATCGCCGCCTGCGGCGTCGGCGGCGCCAGGTGCTTCGGTCCGGACAGCAGTTCCGGTACGACCAGTACGATGAGCGCGACCAAGATCGATGCCCCGATGAGCCGTTCTTTCACGCGACGATCCATTAACGCGAAGTATATTCGGGAAGCGCCCCCGGCGGCAGCAATCCGGCAGTTTCCAGCCAATCGAGTGCGGGACCGACCGCATGGAACGACCCGAACACGACGATCCTATCTTGCGGAGTTGCGGCTCCGAGGGCCGCCGCACAGGCCTCTGCGATGTCGGCCGCTGCGTGCACTCCGGCCGCTTTGCCGCGCACTTCGCGCGCCAGCTCATCACCGGTTCGTCCCCGGGGACCGTCGAGAGTTGCACACCACCATTCATCGATCGAATCGGCCAATATCGCGGCAATTGTCGCGGCGTCCTTGTCAGCCAAGATGCCGCACACCGCGAGAGTCCGGCCGGCAATCGGATTCGCGCTCAAGTTGCGCGCCAGCACGCGTGCCGCGTCCGGGTTGTGCGCCACATCCAGCACCCAGTAGGGCGCTGCCCGCTCCGGTTTGATCAGCTGAAAACGCCCGGCCAGGCGTACCTGGGTAAGCCCCTGCGCCACGGCGGCGGCGCCGATCCTCGCGCCCAACCCAAGCTCCTCGAGCGCTGCAATGGCGGCGGCGGCATTGGCGAATTGCATGTCGCCCGCCAGGGCGGGCGCCGGCAGCTGAGGCAGGTTCCACTGCGTTCCGCGGTAGCGCCAGCCATCGCCTTCCAAGATGTAGTTGTATTCAATGGCGAGCCGCTTCAGAGGCGCACCCAATGCGCGGGCAATGCTTTCCATGACGGGTGCAGGTTCGCGGCCGCCGATCACGGCCGGCCGGCCGGGGCGAAAGATGCCGGCTTTCTCGCGGGCGATCGCCTCGATCGTATTGCCCAGGTATTCCTGGTGGTCGAGCCCAATGCTGGTGACCACCGCGACGGTCGGGTCAACCACATTGACGGCGTCGAGCCGCCCGCCCATGCCGATTTCCAGCACCCAGGCATCGAGATTCGCCGCCTCGAAGATCAACAGGGCCGCCAGCGCATTGAACTCGAAGAAGGTCAGCGCCACCGAGCCGCGTGCCGCTTCGATCTTCTCGAAGGCCGCCACCAATTCGTCGGTGTGGGCGAGGCGGTCATGAACGCGGATGCGCTCGCGGTAGTCGCGCAGGTGCGGAGACGTGAAGGTACCGACTTTGAGGCCCGCGGCGCTCAAGATGGCGGCGCAATAGGCGCTCACCGAGCCCTTGCCATTGGTGCCGGCGACGGTGATCACAGGGACCTGCGGCTGCCGCCACCGCAACCGCTCGAGTACGACCCGCAGCCGATCCAGGCTCAGATCGATGGCTTGCGGGTGCACTTGGGTCTGGTAAGCCAACCACTGCTCGAGACTCCGCATGGCCGGCCTGCCTAGGAGCCTGCCCTAAGCTGCTGCGGGTTCTTTGCCGCTCAATAAACGCAGCATGGCGCCGATGCGATCGCGCAGCTCGCGGCGGTCGACAATCATGTCGAGCGCACCGTGCTCGAGCAGAAACTCGCTGCGCTGGAATCCATCGGGCAAGGTTTCGCGCACGGTCTGCTGAATGACACGCGGGCCGGCGAACCCGATCAAGGCCTTCGGTTCGGCGATATTGATGTCGCCGAGCATGGCCAGACTCGCCGACACTCCGCCCATGGTCGGGTCGGTCATGACCGAAATAAAGGGCAGCCGGGCTTCCGACAAGCGCTTGAGGGCCGCGCTGGTTTTCGCCATTTGCAGCAGCGAATACAGGGCTTCCTGCATGCGAGCGCCGCCGCTGGCCGAGAAACATACCAAGGGCATGCGATGTTCCAGACAGTGTTCCACGGCACGCACGAATTTCTCGCCCACCACCGAGCCCATGGACCCACCCAAGAAGCGAAACTCGAATGCACACGCCACCACATCGAGACCCGCAAGCTTGCCGGCCATGACGATCAATGCATCGCGCTCGGCGGTCTGCTTTTGCGCCTGCACCAGCCGGTCCTTGTAGCGCTTGGAGTCTTTGAACTTCAATGGATCTTCCGCCTCGACCTTGGCGGCAATCTCCGTGGTGGATCCGGTATCGAGGAATTTCATCAGCCGCTCGCGCCCGTTGATGCGCATGTGGTGGCTGCACTTGGGACAGACATGCAGGTTCCGCTCGATCTCGGCTTTATACAGCACGGCGTCGCAGGCAGGACACTTGGTCCACAACCCTTCGGGCACCGAGCGCGTGCGGCGTTCGGTTTTAATCCGCGATGGAACGATGCGCTCAAACCAGGACATCGTTCTAGTCTAAACCAATTTGTGGTTGAGGCGCTGGGATACCGAAATTTGGCGGATATTCCACCCGCCATAGGTACAGGCCGGCGGCCGGCGCAGTGGCGCCCGCGCATCGCCTATCGGCGCTCATCAGCACACGGGTCATGGCCTCAGCCGGACTGGATTCACGCTGTACGTCGAGGAGCGTGCCGACGATGTTGCGCACCATGTGATGCAGGTAGGCATTGGCGGTGATTTGCAACCAGAGGTAATCGCCCTTGCGGGTCACCTCGATGGCATCGACGCGCCTGATGGGGGTTTTCGACTGGCATTCAACCGAGCGAAATGCAGAAAAATCATGTTCGCCGATCAAGGCCTGCGCCGCCTCATGCATGGCACCGGCGTCCAGGGGGCGATGTACCCACGCGGCCCGCGTCCTCTGCAAGGCTGAGCGTGCACTGCGGTTCAAGATGGCGTACCGATAGACGCGGCGTGCCGCCCGGTGGCGTGCGTGAAAGCCCATGGTGACTTCGCCGGCCCACTGCAGGGCAATGGCGGGCGCCAGCTGGGTATTGGCGCCCAACACCCAAGCTCTGGGCGTACGCATGGCATGGGTGTCGAAGTGAATGACTTGACCCACCGCATGCACACCCTTATCGGTGCGGCCGGCGCAAATTGCGATGACGGGATGGCCCGCGACGAAGGAAAGCGCGGACTGCACCGCATCCTGAATGGAACTGGAGTGCTCCTGCGACTGCCAACCGGCATAGTCGGTGCCGTCATACTCGATGATCGCGGCGACTCGCCGGTCTGGATCGGTCACACGGTGCCTGTCCGAGCAGACCCAACTTCGTCGGCTCCGCCGCGACTGAAGCGAAATTTACCGCGGTCGCGGCCGAGAATACGCAGACAGGCTCCTAGCCGGGCAAATTCTCGATCAATCGCTGGGCTTCCTGCTTCTGACTCGCCGATCCTTCGCTGACGACTTCCTCGAGAATACTGCGGGCTCCTTCCGGATCGCCCATGTCCATATAAGCCCGCGCCAGATCCAGCTTGGTTCCTACTTCGCTCATGGTCACCGGCTCGAGTTCCGGAAGCGCAAGCTCCTCGGTCTTGATCTTGCTGGTGCGCGTACTGGAAATCGTTTTCAGCTTGTTGGTGGCGGCCGCTTCCGATCCATTCAGCGCCTCGCCCACATCCAGATCGACGCGCCGGTTGCGCTGACTACCCTCGAACACCTCGCTCGAGAACACTTCATCGTCGGCGCGCGGTTGCTGCACCGTATCGCCCGATCCCAAGGCGCCGGCGAGCCGGTCCAGATCCAAGTCGATGCTGTCGGTATTGAGGCCGCGCAATCGCGAGGTCGAATCGAGGTCCCCCCGATCCGGCTCTTGAACGTCGGAGTATTCCGGCGATTTCAAGCGTGACACCACCGTAGGATCTTGATTGCCGCGCGGCATCTGCACCGTCGGGGCCGACTCAGGTCCCAAAACGGCGGTCTTGATCTCCTCTTGATCCGTGCCCAAGTCGGCCACGAACGAGGCTTCCAATTCGCGTTCCAGTTCGGTCAGATCCTTATCGCGAGCCCGGCTTTCGGCCTCGGCCATCATGCGGCGGGATTTTTCATCGAGACCCGCCACCATGGTCGGCGCATCCGACGGATGATCGGTCTCCTCGAGCCGCGAACTGCTCACCGAGGTGCTTGCGCTTCCCTGCAGATGATCCAGATCCAAGCCCAAATCATCGATCGACAGCTCGGCAGTTTGATCCACCTTCTTCGGGGAGATCCGGCCGCGAAGATCGGTCGGCTTCAACGTCGGCGACTCGACGGTGGGCGAGTCGGAGAAGTTCATCAACTCGGATTCCACGGTCGGCTCATCGCGCGGCGGCATTTCCCGGGTCGGCGAATCGTCCGCTCCGCGCTCCGGCTGATCCAAGGTAAAGTCCAGATCCGCGGAGGCGTGCAGCCCCGGGGACTCGCCCGTCGCTTCTGTGTCGCTATCCTTGGCGATGGGATGGTCGATGCTACGCTCGCCCTCGGGGTCACCGAACAAATCGATGTCCACCCGGTTCTCGCCGCCCTCCAGATTCAGATCGACCAGGGCGCCGGCGCCGCGGCCGCTGCCGGTCACGGAAGAGAATAGCGGCTCGTCGGGGCAGATCTGCTTGCCCATGATGACGATCTTGTCCCACTCCCCGGCCGGTGCACGGTCGCGCGTGGACTCCAAGCCCTTGGCCGTTTGCAGGAAGGCGTCCTTGTTGCCCCAAACGAAATAAATCTCCAACAGCTTCAAGCGCAGATCGCGCCGATCCGGCTCGCGCTCGAGCGCTATGCGCACCAAATCCGCGGCCTGATCATAGAGACCGTAGGCCATGTGGAAGTCCGCCTCGGCCAGGGGATCCCCCTGATCGAGATTGACCGCACTCTCGCTGGACATGGTGTCATCAGCTGCCTTCAGATCCGAGGTAGTCTCGCCGTAGTGCTGTACAGGCTCGTTGAAGTCCGGCATGCGGTGCTCGCCGGACTCTTCAACGACGAATGAATCATCGCCGCCGCGGCCCGCGCCGACCCGGGCAGCCGGATCGCGAAACTCCGCAATGTCGGTGGAATCCAGACCCGGGAAGTCATTGACGCCACCGGTGGTTCCGCCCCCGGCCTGGCGACGGCGCCAGGACGCGAAGCCTAAGACGGCGAGCAATGCGACCAGCACCCCGGCGGGCACCCACCAATTCGCAGTAACCCAATCGATCCAAGAACCCGAATCGACCGGCACTGCCGGCTTCTTCGCCACCGCCGGTGCCGGCTTCGGTGCAGGAACCGGGGCCGGTGTCGGGGTCGACGTGTTTTCAGCGGCCGGCGGCAGGGGCGCGGGCGTCGGGCTCGCCGCGGGCTTGGCCGGCTGCGCTTCCACCTTTGCGGGCGTCGGGCTCGTCGCGGGTTTGCTCGGCTGCGCTTCCACCGCTGCGGGCGTCGGTGCGGGAACCGGCACCTGCGCGACGGGCGCCTGCGGGCGTGGCGCCGGCGCCGGCGTTGAGGGTGTGCCAAGCTTTCGCTGCAATTCACTCAGCTCGCTGCTCTTGAGATCCAGCAGCCGATGCGTATCGGCCAGTTGAGCCTCCAAATCCTTGACGCGGCCTTTGAGGGCTTGCGCCTCGCCGCTGGAAGCGCTGTCGCTCGGGCTATTGCTGGCGCCACCGCCGGCACCCGGTGTCACCAATCGCAGATGTCCGCTGGGTGCCGCGGCATTGCCGCGCCATGCATCCATTTGGCGGTGAACTTCACTCATCGCCTCAGTCTGATTCAACGCCGCTATTTCGTCGCCGCCGGGCACACGCAACACCGCGCCGCGCCGCAAAATATTGATGTTGCCGCCGAAGGCATCGGGATTCGAGCGATACATGGCGATCATGGTTTGATCGATTTCGGCCTTCGAACCCGCGCGCAGGCTGTGGGCAATCTTGCTCAAGGTGTCGCCTTGCGCCACACGATAGGTGTCACCCACCAAACTGGAGGGTTCGGTATTGCTCGCGCTCGGCGCGCTGCCGGCACTTGGCGATGTGCTCGGCGACGTGGACGTGTTCGGCGGCGTGGCTGCGCTCGCTGCGCTGCCGCCCGGGCGGCCGGACGAACGGCGCGCGTGGCGCGGTGCCGGGGATGATGTTGCGGCATCAGAACTAGGAGTAGCTGGGGCAGCTGCCGGACTTGCCGCCGCGGGAACGGGCGCGGATCGTGCGGGTGGCGTCGGTGCCGGCGCGGTGGTCGCCGCCGCCACGGGGGCAGCCGTGCTCGCCCGCTCGCCCGGCGTATACACCGGGGGATCGAGCAATACCGTGTACTCGCGCATGAGGCGGCCACGTGCCCAGTTCACTTCCACCAAGAACGTCACGAAGGGTTCGGGGATCGAATCGGTCGAGCGCACTTGCAACACGTCTCGGCCATCTTTGCTCTTGGCCACTTTGAACGTGATGGTCGACAAGAAGGGCGGCCGTTCGATGCCGTAGCGTGTGAATGCATCCTTGGGCGCGAGCGCGGCACGCAGCGCCCCCAATTCTTCGGGACCGGCCGCTATGAGGTCGATCTCGGCATTCATCGGCTCGTTCAAGGATGAATTCAGATGAATCTCACCCAGGCCCAATGCCCACGACAAGGACGGGGACAGCAGGCATGCCATCAGCATTAAGCGAGGCAGGGTCACAAACATTTCTACTCCCAGAATTCTGGTAGGCAAGCGAACAAAGTTCATTGTGCTATAGGGGCTTGGAAGCGAATTCTCACTTGCCTTTTACATAAGCCAATAACTATATCTCACTGGCATCTATTTACCAAAATCTGGGCGACCGAAACTGCGTTATGCGCCGCACATTTCCGAACATTATCAGCCACCACCCAAAAATTTAGACCTCGATCACGGGTCAAATCGGCCCGAATGCGGCCTACATATACCTGATCTGGCGCCGTGGCCAATGTGGCGGGCGTCGGAAATTCGGCAAGCGATTCCGCGTCAATGACGCTCAAGCCGCTCCCGCGTTGCAGCACCTGCAGGGCTTCCCCGACACTCACCGGCCGCTCGAACGAGGCATGCACCGCCAGACTGTGCCCGAAGAACACCGGCACCCGCACTGCCGTGACATTGATGCCCAGTGAGGGCAAATTCAGCACACGCCGCGTCTCCTCCCACAAACGCCGCTCCTCGCGCGAGACGCCCTCGGCGTCCAGCGTATCCACGAGCGGAATGACGTTGAAGGCGATCTGCCGGCCGAACGCCCTGCCCCTGGCCTTTTTGCCGCTGAGCATCGCGACTGTTTCGCCGGCCAGTTCGTCCATCGCCCCGCGCCCGCTGCCCGATACCGCCTGATACGTAGCCACCTCGACACGAGCCAGCCCGGCAAGCCGGTGCAGCGGTGCAAGCACCGTCGCGAGCGCGACGCTGGCGCTTCCCGGCAGCGCGATCAGGCCGCGCGGCCCTATCGACTCGAGCACGCTGGGATTGACGTCAGCCGCCACCAACGGCACATCGGTCCGCGCGCGAAACGCGGCCGACCCATCGATGACCCAGGCGTGCGCCGCCGCAGCCTGCGCGTAGCGCTCCGAGAGCGCCGCACGTCCGCAGAAAAACGCCAAATCGACGCGCGCGAAATCGAATGCGGCGACATCCCCCACCGTCAATTTGGCTTCCTCGTCGCTGACGGGTGAACCGGCGCTGCGCTCATCATCGAGCGCGTGCAACTCGGCCATCGGCATTTTTCGCGCGCGCAGCTCATCGATCACCGCCTCCCCGATCAAGCTCGACACGCCCACCACGGCGATGCGCGGCAATCTGGGGGTGCTCATCGGCGTGTAATCACAGGCGTCGCGCAAACCACGTCGGCGCACTGCGCGCGAAAGCGCAGATAATGGTCCATCAACACCAGCGCCAGCATGGCCTCGGCGATCGGAGTGGCGCGGATGCCGACGCAAGGATCGTGGCGTCCGGTGGTCACCACCTCGACCGGCTCGCCATCGATGCGGATGGTTTGGCCCGGAATGGTAATGCTGGAAGTCGGCTTCAATGCCAGGCTCACCACGATATCCTGGCCGGAAGAAATGCCACCCAGAACGCCGCCCGCGTGATTGCTCTTGAATCCGGCCGGAGTCATCTCGTCCCGGTGCTCGGATCCGTGCTGCTCGACCGACCTGAACCCGGCGCCAATCTCGACGCCTTTCACGGCATTGATGCCCATCATGGCGCTCGCCAAGTCGGCATCGAGCCGCTCGAATACCGGCTCGCCCAACCCCGGCGGCACCCCCGCTGCGATGACGGTGACGCGCGCACCGATGGAATCGCCCGCCTCGCGAATGCGCCAAATATAATCCTCGAGCTCCTGGACGCGTGCCGGATCGGGGCAGAAGAAGGCATTGTCATACGCGGACTGCGGATTCTTGGGTTCGATCACGATCGGTCCCATTTGCGCGAGATAACCGTGGATACGGACCTCGAGCCGCTCGCGCAAATATTTGCGTGCGATGGCGCCCGCCGCAACGCGCACGACGGTTTCGCGCGCCGAGGAGCGTCCGCCGCCCCGATAATCGCGAAAGCCGTATTTCTGCTGGTAGGTGTAATCGGCATGGCCGGGCCGAAACCGATCCTTGATCTTTTCGTAATCACGCGAGCGCTGGTCCTCGTTTTGCACCAACAGCGCGATAGGCGTGCCGGTGGTCTTGCCTTCGAACACCCCGGACAGAATGCGCACCGTATCCGGCTCACGGCGCTGGCTGGTGTACTGAGAAGTTCCCGGCCGGCGGCGGTCAACATCGCTCTGTAAGTCCGCTTCGGTGAGTTCCAGTCCCGGCGGGCAGCCGTCCACCACGCAACCGAGCGCAGGCCCATGGCTTTCCCCGAAACTGGTGACGGTGAATATCCGCCCGAAAGTATTACCCGCCACGTCTTAAGTTCCCATTTCCGCGTCCAAATCACGCGCCTTCAATACGAACACGCCGCCGCCGCCCATCGCGATTCGCGGCCAGATGAAAGGCAATCGCGGGAATGCACGCAACAGAGCCGCTTCCGTATTGCCCACCTCGACCACCAGGATACCCTCGTCCGTAAGATGAGTCCGGGCCGCGGCGAAAATCGCCCGCACCGCATCGAGACCATCGTCACCCGACGCCAGGCCCAGCGTCGGCTCATGTCGATACTCGGGCGGCAACGTGCGCATTTCAGCGCGCCCCACATAGGGTGGGTTGCTCACGATGATATCGTAACGGCGGTCCCCAACGGCGCTGAAATAGTCGGAACGCAGCACCGAGACGCGCTTTTCCCACCCGAGACGGCGCACGTTGCGCCCGCAGACCTGCAGCGCGGCGACCGAGATATCGACCGCATCCACGCGCGCGCGCGGGAACGCCCGGGCGCACGCCAGCGCAATGGCGCCCGATCCGGTGCCGATATCGATGATGCGGCGAACACGCCCGCGCATCCAGGGCGCAAAACGCTGCAGCACGAGTTCGGCGATCGGCGAACGCGGCACCAGCACGCGCTCATCCACGTACAGCTCGAGGCCTGCGAAGAAAGCTCGATGAGTGAGGTAGGGCAGCGGAATTCGTTCCTGTATGCGCCGCTGCAACAGCGCCTCTATCCGCGTCGCTTGGCGCTGCGTGAGCGGCAAGGAGTAGGCCGCCGACCCGAGATCATGTGCAAGCCCCGCGACGTAGAACACCAATTCAGCGGCTTCATCGCGCGCATCGGTGGTTCCATGACCGAAGCATACCCTCGCAGCACGCAGTGCGCGTGCACTGCGCAGTATGGCCGCACCGACGCTCCGCGCCGCAAACTGAGGCTTAGGCGCATGCTGAGGTTTGCTCGCGCGCTGAGGTTTGGTCGCACCCTGACGCTTGGCTGCACCCTGAGGTTTGGCTGCACCCTGACGCTTGGCTGCACCCTGAGGTTTGGCCGCGCGGACAGGTTTGATCGCCGTGTGGGATAATCGGGGCATGACGTATCGACTGAAACTAATATCCTTGGTACTCGTGAGCATTGCCGCCGCCGGGGGTCTCGCCGCAGCGCTGGTGTGGGCGCCCTTGCCACCCCGGGAGCTGGCGACCGGTACGCTTCTCGTACCCAGCCGCGCGCTCGCGGAGTTTAGCTTGATCGACCATCAAGGTCGCGGCTTTGGGTCGGCAAATCTACAGGGCCATTGGTCCTTGATGGTCTTTGGCTATACGAATTGTCCTGATCTCTGCCCCGCGACGCTGACGACGCTGGCGGCCGTGGGCAAGCGGCTGCGGGCCGCGAAAGCCGCCATGCCCCAGGTCATCTTCATATCCGCCGACGCCAAACGCGACACCCCCGCGCAGCTGGCGAAGTACGTCCCGAATTTCGATCCTGATTTCATCGGCCTCACCGCCGCCAATCAGTCGGCTATCGAAGCGGTGGCGAGGAACTGGGGGGTCGCCGTGGCGATCCGGCCCGCGACCGATGGCGAGTATACCGTGGATCATTCGGGCGCCATTCTAGCCATCGATCCCGCGGGCGATCTGGCAGCCGTTTTGACCGGCCCATTCACCGTGGACGCGCTCGCGAGCGACATCCAGCGCCTCATCGCCGGGCGTGCATGAGATTGAGCCGTCCGTTCGTGTGGTTGCAGTATCTACTGCCCCAGCACGCCCTGTCGCGCCTCATTCTGCGAGCGACGCGCATACGTAAACCCTGGCTGAAAAATGCCTTGGTACGCGGCTTCCTCAAACTCTACTCGATCGACATGACGGAGGCGGCCCAAGGCGATCCCTTCAGCTTTGACAGCTTTAACGAATTTTTTACCCGCGCCTTGAAGCCTGGTGTTCGCACGATCGCCGCCGACCAGAACGCCATTGCGTGTCCGGTGGATGGCACGATCAGCCAAGCAGGCAGCATCGAGGGCCAGCGGCTGTTGCAGGCCAAGGGCCGCACCTACGCCCTGACCGAACTCCTGGCCGCTCAGCCTTGGGCGGAAGAATTCGAAGGCGGCTCTTTTGCAACCATTTATCTGGCGCCGTTCAACTATCATCGGGTGCACATGCCGGTGCGCGGAGAACTTAAGGACACCATCTACGTGCCCGGACGCCTGTTCAGCGTCAACTCGGCCACCGCGGCGCATGTACCGAAGCTCTTCGCGCGCAACGAGCGCGTCCTGACCCTGTTCGACACGGCATTTGGCCGGGTCGTGATGATCATGGTCGGTGCGCTGAACGTGGGCAGCATGGCCACCGTTTGGGCCGGCGATATCACGCCCGCGGCGCGCCGAACGATCACCCGGTTGCCCCCCCGGCAACTCGCGCTGGAAAAAGGTGCCGAAATGGGACGCTTCAACATGGGTTCCACGGTGATCTTGCTGTTTCAGCGGCATCGGGCCCGCTGGAATGCGGATTTACGCACAGGGACCGCCGTCAAGCTGGGCCAATCGCTGGGTACGCTCGAGTGACATGGCGCCCTGCGGCGACGCACGCCGCCTTGAGACGGCGCGCCCAGATGCTCGATGCCACCCGCGCATTCTTCAAGCATCGCGGTGTTTTGGAAGTCGAGACACCCATCTTGAGCGCCGCCACGGTCAGCGACCCGCAGATCGAGTCCTTGGCGACGCAGGTTGCGGGCTTGCCGGGTTGCCGTTATCTCTCTACATCGCCCGAATATGCCATGAAGCGCCTATTGGCCGGCGGCAGCGGCGACATCTATCAGGTCTGCAAAGTGTTTCGCGACGCCGAGCGCGGCCGCTGGCACAACCCGGAATTCACCATGCTCGAGTGGTATCGCGTGGGATTCGACGATGCAGCGCTGATGGACGAGGTCGAACTGCTGGTCGGGCAGCTGCTGGCGCCGACGCGGCAATTGCAAACGGCGGAACGCTTGACCTATGCGGCGGCGTTTCAACGCCACGCGGGCGTCGATGCATTCAACTCGAGCGAGGCCGAATTGCGCGCGGCCGCCTTGGGCTTCGGGGTAAGGTGCGAGGCGGAGCTTGATCGCGACGCCACGCTCGATTTGCTGATGGGACTCATCGTTGGGCCCTGCTTGGGCCGGGAAAAGCCTTGCTTCATCGTCGACTACCCCGCATCGCAGGCCGCGCTCGCACGCCTGAGGGCTTCAGATCCGCGCGTGTCGGCGCGCTTCGAGCTGTACTTGGACGGACTCGAATTGGCAAACGGCTTCCACGAGCTGGTGCAGCCTGGAGAGCAGCGCGGCCGTTTCGCGCACGACCTTGACCTGCGGCGTGCCCGCGGCCAGGTCGAAGTGCCGTTGGACGAGAATCTGCTGGCGGCTCTCGATAATGGCATGCCCGACTGCGCGGGTGTCGCGCTGGGATTCGACCGCCTGGTCGCGATTGCGCTGGGGGCCGATCGATTGAGCGACGCGATGTCCTTCGACATCGATAGCGCCTAGCAGCAGGCGCTTCAGCCCTTGCCGCGCGACAGATATTCGCCGGTGCGGGTATCGATGCGCAGGATCTCGCCCTCATTGATGAACAGCGGCACCCGGACCATTGCACCGGTTTCCAGCTTCGCGGGCTTCGAGCCGCCGGTTGCCGTATCGCCACGCACGCCCGGATCGGTCTCGACCACCTTGAGCTCCATGTGCGCCGGCGGCGTGACCTGAAGCGGGACGCCGTTCCACAAGGTAACGACGCAAATGGTGCCGTCTTTGAGCCATTGGGCACCGTCCCCGACCGCCTCCTTGGAGGCGGTGAGCTGCTCGAAGGTCTCGGGCACCATGAAGTGGAAGAAATCCCCGTCACTGTAGAGATACTGCATATCCGTATCGACGACGTCGGCAGCCTCCACCGTGTCACCGGATTTCCAGGTGCGCTCGATGGTGCGCCCGGTCTTCAGGTTGCGAACCCGTACGCGGTTGAATGCCTGGCCCTTGCCGGGCTTGACCATCTCGTTCTCGACGATGGCATAGGGGTCGCCGTCGATCAGAATCTTCAGGCCGGCTTTGAATTCGTTTGTGCTGTAGTTAGCCATCGAAGGCCTCGAGTTGAAGGGCGCGTATCATAGCCGCAACCCCAGGGTTGTTGCCAGTTCGGAGCCTACCTTAAGTATTCCCCGTGGCCGCGAGCGAGATGGAATACTCGGACAGGCTCCTGCGAATACCTGCTCCGGTATAGACGCCCGTCCCAGAATGACGAAAATCTGAGGTGGTACACTTTGCGACCAGTCTGCGAGGATACCAGGTGAGCGAACAGGGCGCCGTTCCAATGATCGTCATGACGAAGTCCCAGGACCACGTCGAAGCGATAAACAGCACCCTGCGAAAAGCCGGGCACCCGGTGCATTGCACCTGGTTGCCCGACGCCAGCGATCTCGGCGACGCCCTCACCCAGCTCAATCCGGAGATGATGTTCGCGTTCATCGAGGAGCTCAGCGTCGACCTGACCTCCATCATGAAGATCAAGCAACAGAGCGTACCGGGCATGCCGGTTCTGGTCGTGCGCGAGAAAGTCGATGAGGACGCAATCGCCGAGGCGATGCGCTTGGGCTGCCAGGATGTGGTGACGCTGGCAAACCGCAGCCGCTTAGCTGCGGTGGCCAGCCGCGAGCTGCGCGCCCATCGCCTGGAGCGCGCACTGTCGACGACGCTATCCTCGGCACGAGAGTATCGCGAACAGCTGCAACATTTTCTGGAAGGATCGGCGGACGCCATTACCCACGTGCAGGAAGGCATCATCGTCGACGCGAACCGCGCGTGGCTGGAATTGTTCGGTTATTCCGAGAACGAGGCACTGAACGGCACGCCGCTCATGGATTTATTCGAGCAGGAGACCCACCCGGCGCTGAAGGGTGCGCTGGTGGCATGCTTGCAGGGCAAGTGGAGCGGCCATGGTCTGAAAGTGCAGGCGCTGCTATCAGACGGATCGAGCATGCCGCTCGAATTGGGCCTCACGCGCGCCGACTATGACGACGAACCCGCGGTCCGCATCGCCATCTCGGCGCTGCATAAAAAGGACCGCAATCTCGAAGGTCAGCTTGCGGATGCCGTCAAGAACGACGCCACGACGGGGTTCTTGCAGCAGCGCCATCTGGTCGCCGCGATACGCGCGCGAGCGGCGCACAGCATGCGCGGCGGCGTGCGCCAAATCGCGCATTTGAAACCCGACCGCTTCATCGACATCCAGAATTCCATCGGTGCGATGGCCAGCGAAGACTTCATGGTGCAGCTCGCCGATCTGCTGCGCTCGCAATTGACGAGCAGCGACCTGTGCGGCCGGTTTGGCGGCAACGGCATCCTGGTGATGATGGAACGCGGCACCGCCAAGGACGTCGAGACCTGGGCCGAGAACATCGTCAAGCGCGTGCGTGCCCATGTGTTCGTGATCGAGGATAAGACGCTGTCCGCGACCATCTCCATGGGCCTTGGGCTGCTGCCATCCGCCAATCCCGACGTAGGCGCCGCCATCACCGATGCCGTCAGCGCCACGCGGCGCGGACGGGAATTGGGCGGCAATCAGATGTATGTCGTGGATAAATCCGACACCGATACCCGGGTACAGGCGTACGACAAGATCTGGGTGCGGCACATCAAGAGTGCGTTGATGGAGAATCGCTTCCGGCTGGTGCAGCAGCCGATCGCCAGCTTGTTAGGTGAGGACAAGGGCATGTTCGACGTGCTGGTGCGCATGCTGGACGAACAGGGCAATGAAGTGCTGCCGGCCGAATTCATCGCCGCGGCGGAGCGTAATGACCTGATGAAGAACATCGACCGCTGGGTGGTCGGCGCATCGATGTCCTTCGCGGCCAACCGCAAGGCAAGCTGTATTTTCGTGCGCCTGTCAAAGGACACCGTACTCGACAAGACCGTGCTGCCCTGGCTCGACACCCAGTTGAAATCCCTGAAGATCGAACCGAAGCGCCTGTGCATGCAGGTCACCGAGGAACTCGCGAATCAGTACGTGCGCCAGACCCAGGAACTCGCCGAAAGTCTGCGCAAACTGGGCTTTCGCTTTGCCCTGGAGCATTTCGGCACCGGCCGCGACCCGCTCAAACTGCTGAACGACATCGAGATGAATTTCATCAAGGTCGATGGCTCCTTGATGCAAGGCCTGTCCACCAATCAGATCCAGCAGCAACGTGTGAAGGGGCTGGTGGAGGCGGCCAAGCGCAAAGGCATAGAGACCGTGGCGGAACGCGTCGAAGACGCCAACACCATGGCGGTGCTGTGGCAGCTGGGCATCGAGTTCATCCAAGGGTACTTCGTGAATGCGCCGGAAGACGTCACCATGGCGGGTGAACGGTAGGACTGTTCATGGCCGACCGTCCGGTGCCGGTCGGGTTCTTCAGGCCGCCGACACCTCGAGCCGATCGATCTGCTTGTAGGCGCGCGAAAATCTCTGACGGCGCTGCCCTTTCCTGTCCTGGAACTGCTTCAGCTCATCGAATTTGAGCTTCATCGGCGCGCTGTTGCCGCTGTAAATCGTCAGCACTTCGCCCGGCGCCACCACCGCCATGGCGACCAAGTACTCGTCGCGTTCGGCGGATTTCTTACCCGGAATGCCAAAGAGATTTTGCCCTTTCCCAGCTGTCATCTCTTCGATCTGACTCACGGGCAAAGCCAACACCTCGCCGTCGTTGTTGACGAAGATCGCGAGCGCCGCCGCATTGCCCAAGGCTTGCGCGGGCAGCACCAGGGCATTGTCTGGTACCTTCAGCACCGATTTTCCCTTCTTGTTGCGCGCATACATTTCGCGCAAGCGAACGGCAAATCCGTAGCCGGCATCGCTGGCGAGCAGCCAAAGATCGTCGGGCTCGCCGATCAGAACGGCGGCAAAGGTCGCCCCGTCCGGCGGATCGACGGTACCCGACAGCGGCTCGCCATAACCGCGTGCGGCGGGCAACTGGTGGGCATCCAGACTGTACGCGCGCCCCGTCGAATCGACGAACACGGCCTGTTGCAGATTGCGGCCCTTCGCGGATGCTTGGTACTCATCGCCGCTCTTGTAGCTCAGGGCGCGCGCATCGATATCGTGGCCTTTGGCGGCGCGCACCCAGCCCAGGCGCGACAACACCACCGTGGTCGGTTCGCTCGAGATCAGGTCCACTTCGGCAATGGCCTGCGCGGCCTCGCGCTCCACCAGTTTGGTGCGCCGGGCATCGCCGTATTCTTCCGCATCTTCCAGCAGTTCCTCGCGCACCAGCTTGCTGAGCCGTGCCTTGCTTTTCAAGATGCGGTCGATTTCGTCCCGCTCCTCCACGAGTTTCTTCTGCTCGTCGCGGATTTTCATTTCTTCCAGCCGCGCGAGGTGACGCAGCTTGGTTTCGAGGATGGCCTCGGCTTGGGTATCGCTGAGTTTGAAACGCTTGATCAGCACCGACTTCGGCTGATCCTCGGTGCGTACGATACGGATCACTTCGTCGAGGTTCAGGAAGGCGATCAGTAAGCCGTCCAGGATATGCAGGCGCGCGGACAGCTTCTCGTGGCGGAACTTCAGGCGTTTGGTCACCGTGTCCTTGCGGAACTCCAACCACTCGAGGAGCAGCTGCTTCAACCCCATGACGCGCGGACGCCCGTCCAGAGCGATGACGTTCAAGTTGACGCGGTAATTGCGCTCCAAATCCGTGGTCGCGAACAGATGCACCATCAGGGCCGTCGTGTCGACTCGGTTGGACTTCGGCACGATCACCAGGCGCGTCGGATTCTCGTGATCCGATTCGTCGCGGATGTCCTCCACCATCGGCAGTTTCTTCTGCTGGATCTGCGCCGCAATCTGCTCCTGAACCTTCGCGCCCGACACTTGGAAGGGCAGCGCATCGATGACGATCTCCCCATCCTCAATCTCGTAAGTGGCGCGGGCGCGGAAGCTGCCGGTGCCGGTGTCGTACATTTGCACCAGGTCGGCTCGCGGCGAGACGATCTCCCCGCCGGTGGGCAGATCCGGTCCCTTGACGTGCGCCATCAATTTGCGAGTGGTCAGATCCGGATCATCGAGCAGCGCCACACAGGCGTTCGCCACTTCGCGCAAATTGTGCGGCGGGATGTCGGTGGCCATGCCCACCGCTATCCCGGACCCGCCGTTCAGCAGCAGGTTCGGCACCCGCGCCGGCAGCATGACCGGCTCATCCAATGTGCCGTCGAAATTCGGTGCCCACTCGACCGTGCCCGAGCCCAACTCCTGCAGCAGCAGATCCGCATAGCGCGTGAGGCGCGATTCGGTATAGCGCATCGCAGCGAAGGACTTGGGATCGTCCGTCGATCCCCAGTTGCCCTGGCCGTCGACGATGGGATAGCGGTAGGAGAAATCCTGCGCCATGTGCACCATGGCCTCGTAGCAGGCAGAATCGCCGTGCGGGTGGAACTTGCCGATCACGTCGCCGACGGTGCGCGCCGATTTCTTGTGCTTGGAACCCGCCGCCAGGCCGAGCTCGCTCATGGCATAGATGATGCGCCGCTGCACCGGCTTTAAGCCGTCACCCAAGCTTGGCAACGCACGGTCCAGGATGACGTACATCGAATAGTCGAGGTAGGCGCTTTCCGCAAAGGCCTTGATGGGCTTGCGCTCGACCCCCTCGAAGTTCAGTTCTTGGTCTTTCATGGTGAATCGCTACAAATGGGCGAGGTTGCCCTTGCTCTCCAGCCATTCGCGTCGATCGGCCGCGCGCTTCTTGGCGAGCAGCATGTCGAACAGCTGGTCCGGACTGTCTTTGGCGTCGATGGTGAGCTGCACCAGGCGGCGCGTTTGCGGCGCCATGGTGGTCTCGCGCAATTGGGTCGCGCTCATCTCGCCCAGGCCCTTGAAGCGGGTCACCACCACCTTGGTGCGCGAGTTCGCCTCCGCGATCCGCTTCAGCGCCTTCTCGCGCTCGGCCTCGTCGAGGGCATACACCACTTCCTTGCCGGCATCGATGCGGAACAGCGGTGGCATGCAGACGTACACGTGCCCGGCGGTGACGAGCGGTCGGTAGTGGCGCAGGAACAGTGCGCACAGCAGCGTGGCAATGTGCTGCCCGTCGCTGTCCGCGTCCGCCAGAATGCAGATCTTGTGGTAGCGCAGGCCCGACAAATCCGCCGTGGCCGGATCCACGCCGATGGCGATGCTGATGTTGTGCACTTCCTGGGACTGCAGCACCTCGCCGGCGTCCGACTCCCAGGTGTTCAGGATCTTGCCGCGCAGCGGCATGATGGCCTGGGTGACGCGGTCGCGCGCCTGCTTGGCGGAGCCTCCGGCCGAATCACCCTCCACCAGAAACAGCTCGCCGCGCGCGGGATCCTGGCTCACGCAATCGGCAAGCTTGCCGGGCAACGCGGGACCGGCCACCACGCGCTTGCGCGCGACCTTCTGGCTGTCCTTGAAACGCTGCTGCGCGTTGGCGATCGCGAGCATCGAGATTTTCTCGCCCTGGTCGGGGTGTTGATTGAGCCACAGGGCGAAGGCGTCCTTGATGACCCCTTGCACGACCCCGGCGGACTCACGCGAGGACAGTTTCTCCTTGGTCTGTCCGGCGAATTGCGGCTCGTGCATCTTCATGGACAGCACGAAGCTGACGCCGTCCCATACGTCCTCGGGCGTCAGCTTCAAGCCGCGCGGCACCAAATTGCGAAACTCGCAGAACTCGCGCACGGCATCGGAGGCGCCGACGCGCAAACCGTTCACGTGCGTGCCCCCCTCGGTGGTGGGAATCAAATTGACGTAGCTTTCGGTGACCGGATGCTCGGACTCCAGCACCCAGGCGAACGCCCATTCCAGGCCGCCACCCTCGATGTCGCGCTTGCCGTAGAAGGTCTCCGCCGGCAACCACTGGCCCTTGCCGAGTTCCTCGGCGAGGTATTGATGCAGGCCGCCGGTGTAGAACCACTCGTCCTTCTCTCCGGTGAGCTCATTGCTCAGCGTCACGCGCAAGTTGGGGCACAGCACGGCCTTGGCGCGCAGCACCTGCTTGAGCTTCGGAATCGCTAATTTGTCGGTATCGAAGTACTGGGCATCCGGCCAAAAGCGGATGGTCGTTCCGGTCTTGGACTTCGGCACATCGCCGACCACCTCGAGTTTCGATTTGGGCTTGCCGCCGGCGTAGCTCTGGTTGTATTCCTTGCCGCCGCGACGCACCCATACTTCGAGGTTCTTGGACAAGGCGTTGACCACGGACACGCCTACGCCGTGCAGGCCGCCGGAATGCTGATAGCTCTTGTCGTTGAATTTTCCGCCGGCGTGCAGGCGCGTGAGAATGAGCTCGACGCCGCTGATCTTCTCCTTAGGGTGGATATCGACCGGCATACCCCGGCCGTTATCTCTGACTTCGCAAGAACCGTCCTTGTGCAGCGTGACGTCTATGGCGTCGCAATGACCGTTGATCGCCTCATCGACGCTGTTGTCGATCACCTCGTGCGCCAGATGGTTGGGCCGCGTGGTGTCGGTGTACATGCCGGGGCGGCGGCGCACCGGATCCAACCCGCTCAGCACCTCGATGTCGGAGGCCGTATAAGAGGATGCCATCGATTACCTCATGCTCACGGGAAATACCTACGACAGGCTCCCCCGAAGGCGGCGAAGTTTAGCATGCTGAACCAAGGTGTACCGGCTGGTACCGCGCATGTGATTCAGCTATCTTTGGCGCATGGGAATCGCCAACCAGCAGAATATGATTCGCAGCATTCCGGTTCTGCCGCAACCGTACGGCATCCGTGTACGGCTGCGTCATGGCGATCCATTCGCCAAGCTGGTCGGTGCCGACTGGCAGAAGACTCACTGGTTCTTCACGGCGTCGGAGCGCGACCGCGTGCTCGACGACATGTCGCGCAAGCACGAGTACTCCCGCATCGGCGATGCCCCCGCGCTGGTTTTCGAGAAGGTCGAAAAACTCGGCGAGAGCCGCAGCTTCTAGTAAGGCGCTTACGCGCAATCTTTTCCGGCTTTTCCGAACCTTTTTAGGACGGGGTCGCTTCGACCCCGGGAAATGTTGGCGCGCCAGCGCAATCTTTTCCGACTTCTCCGAACCTTTTACGTACGGGGTCGCTTCGACCCCGGGAAATGTTGGCGCGCCAGCGCCTAAAAAGTCCGACCCAAGAACAAATAGTACGCGCTGTGCCCCGCGGTATCGTAGCCCGACCCCAGGTAAACGGGACCCAGAAAGGTATCGAAGGCGAGGAATATCGACCCGTCCTTGCGCGCGGAGCCGAAACTCGCGTTGCCGCGCTGCTGCCAGGTGTCTCCGAGTTCCAGCGATGCGCCGATGTAGGCGGGGAATTCGAAAAAGCCCTCGCCGCCTCGCCCGATTTTTCGAAAATAAATGGCGCGTGTAATCGCATAGTTCTGGCCGAACAACGACGCGGGCGCGAGTCCCGACAGATTGAAGAATCCGCCCAGGGAAAACAATTCCGGCACCGTGGTTGCCTTGATGGTACCGCTGACCACGCTGCCGGCCGATGCCCAGAAAAGCAGCGTATTGCGGCCGGCCGACCGCGCGATCAGCCAATCCGCCTGGACTTTGTCCCACGCGGAATCGGCGCCCAGATCGTTTCTATTTGCGTCCCACTGAAAAGTGAATTGCTGCCCATCGCGCGGGAAATGCAGATTGTCGAGCTTGTCGTAGCTGAATTTGACGAACAGCTCGCCCTCGTTGTACTGCTGGTCCACGAGCGTGGGATCGCCCAGGCGCACCCGTACCGCGCCGTTGGTGCGATGAAATCCGGCGCGGATTTCGCCCCAGTTGCCGAGAGTACGCCCGATGTCCAAATCGGCTTCAGCCTCGCGGTCGCGATAGTCGGCAACCGCCACATCCTTGGTATAGAGCTGCAGGTCGCGTGCTTCCACGCGCAGGCTCGGCGCCACGAACCAGGTCCGCTGCGCGTCCAGCGGCTGGTAGAATTCGCTGGCCACTTTCGGATCGCTGCCGATCTGCACATCGGTGATCAGCTCCGCGCCCAAGTCATCGAGCTCGGTCAAGATGAAGCGCGTCGCGGCATTGTACCGGCTGTTGCCTTGGAAATTGTCCTCCAGATTCAAGCCGAAGCGAATGTAGTTCGGCCCCCAGGATTTGCGGCGCGCCCGTACCTCGAGACCGGATTCCTCCTCGGACCCCTCTCCCTGATCGACCAAGGCATAGTCCAGGGTCTCGAAATTTCCCAGCCCGTACAGTTGCGTGACGTGCTTGCCGACCGCATCGACATCCAACGGCTTGTCGATCAGCGGCTGCATCTCCGCCATGATGGTCTTTTCGTAGCGCTTCGATTCCTCATCCACGCGCACGAACTTGAGGGCCGGCAATCCCGGTTCCCGGGACGCCCGGCGCGCCAGATAGTCACGATAAGCGCCATCGCCGACGCGGAGCGGATCGAGTCGAGCGAGCATCGCCCGGGCCGCATTCTCGCCGGCGGCCACGGTGGAACTTACCGCGGTGAAATCGGTGGAACTGGCCGAGCCCATCACGGGCTCGACCAGAATGTCCGCCGGGCGCAATGTGCCGCGCTGCCGATCGGCGTCCTTGCGCACCAAAATCGCCAGCATCTGGTTGGAAATCGACAAGGCAGAATCCAATTGGGATCGCGACTGTAGCGGGAAGCTCACGTCGGACACGATGAGAATGTCGGCATGCATGTCGCGCGCCACATCGATGGGCAGGTTCTCCGCGAGCCCCCCGTCCACCAACACCTTGCCCTGGGTTTCGACCGGGGCAAACACCCCGGGGGCTGAAATGCTGGCACGCATTGCGATCGACAGGTCGCCCTTGTCCATCAGCACTGCACTGCCGGTGAGCAGATCGGTCGCCACCGCACGAAATGGCGTGGGCAGCAAGTCGAAATCGGTGGTGTTGCTGAACGGCAGAGTGAGCTGGCGCAGCGTTTCCTGGAGTTTTTGCCCTTGAATGAAGCCCTTGGGCAGCAGGATTCGGCCGTGCTTCAGCCCCAACGGCAAATTCACCAGAAAATTTCGATCGTCTTGTTTACGTCGGAATGCGAGGTCGCGTCGGGGCGGTGCATCGTGGAAGGCTTCCTGCCAGTCCACCGAGCGCATGGTCACGTCGATCTGCGCGGCCGTCATCCCGCTGGCGTACAGGCCTCCCACCACCGCGCCCATGCTGGTGCCCGCGATGCAGTCGATCGGCACCTTCAGCTCTTCGAGGACCTTCAAGACACCGATATGCGCCATGCCACGCGCGCCGCCACCTGAGAGCACGAGACAAATTCGCGGCCTGGCCGCAGGCGAGATGTTCCCTACGGCCGCCTGCTCGGTGGAGTAAGCGACTTGGCAACTCGCGGCCAGCGCGCAGGCCCAAACGACTTGTCTGGCGAACTTCCCCATGGTGGGAGCATACCCAACTTCGTTCGGCGCGGCCTCCGATCACCGCCCGTCTACTCGCGGCCTCGAGGAAAGACAGGCTCGCGCCCAGATCTAAAGAACCACGCCGATTTAAAGGACCACGTCGATACTGGAAGCGGTAAAGCTGTTGGCCGTCGGATTATAAAAGCCTCGAGCCACAAACCGGGTCGCCGGGGTGGGCGTGGCAAAGGTCGTGTTCAGCTGCGTCACGAAAGCGCCAAAGCCGTTGAATGACTCGATGGCGGGGGTAGCCGACCCAGGAATGGCGCCGGGGCCGACGGAAAACACTGGATTGAACAGCGGCAGGCCATTTGCAGCCGCCTGGGCCGCTGCCGGCACGATGGTCGGCGAGGCGCTCAAGGTCTTGAGGTCGATGCCATTGGCACCGATGCGAAGCTGGCCGGAAGCGAAAGCGGCATTGCCCAGGTCGATCGTCAGGCCGCCGGACGTCAGCGTGGAGAATGGCGCAGTGGTTCCGGTACCGCTCCAGCTCACCACGAGGCTGGCAGGTTCATTCACCTCGGCATTCACGGCCTGGGCGATGAACGCCGGTGGTGCCGTACCGAATGGACTGGTGAAGCCCTCGATCCACAGCGGATTGCCGGCGACATTGGCCGGCAGCGTCAGCGTGCCGGTATTGACCGCATAGTTGGCCGCCGTGGGATCCTGCGCCGCGCTCATGCCATTTCCCGCGAAGTTGTAAATGCTGGCCGGCCAATTGCCGATGGTTTGCAAGTTCAAGGACAAGCTGCCGGCGCCCGAGGAAATCAGATTGCCGAAGATTTCGGTGGACTGAATTCGCACCGAGCCGGTATCCGCCGAGGAACCCGTGGCATCGAAAATCGTGACACCCGCCGAGTTGATCGAGAAGAGGCCGCGAGCGGTAATGTGTTGTCCGACGGAAATCGAATTGAAGTTCAAAGGCCCCAGGGTCGAAACCCCGTCGGCGGTCACGAGGGTGCCCGGTCCCAACAGCACCTGCGAATCCAGGTTCTGGTATAGAACGAGTTGCGCATCATTGTTGAAGAGCGTCGCGCCGCGCACCGTCAGAACATTGCCGCTGCGGGCGATCACGTCGCCCTCCAATCCCTCGGTAAAGAAATCCTCCAGCGTTCCGCCCTCGACCACGTAGACGGAATGGAATATTCCGGCCGAAATGCCCGGCGCAGGCGTGGTCGTTGGTTCGAAAGTAGTGAACGCGGCGGCCACGGTCGAGCCCGCCGAGGCTTGGGATATGGGCACCAAGCCGGACGAGCCCACATAGGTGGTACCGCCGAAGGTATAGACGGTATGGGCGTCACCGAACAAGGTCGTCGTGCCCAAACTGTTCACTTCATCGAAGAACGGCCGCACGACCACGGTGTACGTGCCGATGTTCACGTTCGAATTGACCAGGGCGCCGCGCACACGGATCAGCTTGTTGTCCGGCTCGGTGGTGGAAACCGACATGAATGGCTTGACCGTAACCTTGGGCGGATTGACGGTAGCATCGATGGTATTCGACGCCGAAAGGTCAAAGTTGAACGCAAGGCGAAGCGCATTGCTCGTGGCGAACGTGGGCTGCAGCGTCAGCTCATTGTTGGGGTCCAAGTTCACGTTCACGGCCACCGTCGTCAGGGGATTGTTGCTCGGATCCACGATCGTCGCCTTCACCGGCGCCCCGTTGACCATCACATTGATCTGCGAGTTGGTATAGTCGAGGGTGATCATGGCCGAGGTATAGGTATCCACGGGCACACTTGCCGTCGCCCAGAGTTCGGAAAGATTCTGCAGCTTGGTAAAATCGACCGTCTCCGGAACCGCTACCGCCGTAACGGAGCCGTTGAGCTTGCCGACCAGGACGACGGAGTCGACGGTCACGATGTAGCTGGAAAACTGCCCGGCATCATCGGTTAGGCTTAAGGTGGTCCACGCAACACCGAACCCGCTGTCGATATTGTTGTTGTGGCAGCCCGCGGCCACCACGCCGAAAGTGCACGCGCAGAGCAGTGCGGCCAGACGTTTGCGGGCCCTATTCTTGATCGATGAATACACGACGGATTCCAATTTGTGGGTAGGGACTCGAGCCTTTGAGGCTGCGTAGGATAAAGACTTTCGAGACTTTGCGCGCATCAAAGTTCCATTTTGCCGCTGCGGGGGCTTAGCGGCCGGAGCGCTTTCCCGCCGGGCGCGGCACTTGCTGGGTAATACAGTGGATATTGCCTCCCCCGAGCAGGATTTCGCGGGTGGGGACAGCCAGCACGGTGCGGGTGGGGAACAAGCGCTTCAGCTTGGCCAAGGCTGCGGCATCGCTGCGTTCACCGTACCGGGGCATCACCACGCATTTGTTGGCGATGTAGAAGTTGATGTAGGAGGCGGCCAGCCGATCGCCGGCGCGGCGCGGATGGCTGTCCGCACGCACATCGATGCCCGCCGCTTCCTCGGCGGTCATGAACAGCGGCCCGGGCTGATGAATTTTGTGAACCTCCAGGCGGCGGCCGCGCGCATCCTTGGCGTGGCGCAAGCGCTGGTACGCATCCAGGGAAATCTCGTACTGGGGATCGGATCGATCCTCAGTCCAGGTCAGTGCCACGTGCCCGGGGCTGGTAAAGCAAGCGAGCTCGTCGATATGGCCGCTGGTCTCGTCGCGATAGACCCCCTTGTCCAGCCAGATCACGGTGCGCACTCCCAAGTACCCATGCAACTGCTGTTCGATCTGCTCGCGCGACAGATGCGGATTGCGATTCGGATTGAGCAGGCACTCTTCCGTGGTGAGGCAGGTCCCCTGGCCGTCCACATGAACCGCGCCGCCCTCCATCACCAAGGATGTGCGGTATCGGTCGGCGCCCTCCAGCTCCAATACCTTTTGCGCGACCTCATCGTCCCGATCCCAAGGAAAGTACAACCCTCCCCTAAGACCACCCCATGCATTGAAGGTCCAATCGATGCCGCGGCGGCGCCCCTTAGCGTCGATGACGAAGGTCGGCCCGCAGTCGCGCATCCACGCATCGTTGCTGGTCAGTTCGATCACGCGGATATCCCGCGGCAGGCGCGCGCGCGCGTTCGCGAATTGCGCCGCCGACACCCCGACGCTGACCGGTTCGCCGGCGGCGATCGCCGTTGCAACCGCAGCGAACGCCGCCTGCGCCGGCTTTGCGCCCAGGCGCCAATTGTCCGATCGCTCGGGCCATAGCATCCAGCAGCCCGAATGCCTCTCGAACTCCGCGGGCATGCGAAAGCCGTCTTTGGCCGGTGTTGAAATGAAGTTGCGCAATGCGAGTCTCCGGTCGCGCATGCTAGCATTGCCGCTGCGTTTACAGGAGCCGCGGAATGTCAGAAGCCAAGCCAGTTGCCATCAAGATCCCTGCCGGGGGCGAGAAAATCACCATCGCCAACGGCAAATTGCAGGTACCCAACCAACCCATCATCCCCTTCATCGAAGGCGACGGCACGGGCCGCGACATCTGGCGGGCGAGCGTGCGGGTGTTCGATGCCGCGGTTCAAAAAGCCTACGGCGGCAAGCGCAAAATTCACTGGATGGAAGTATTTGCCGGCGAAAAAGCCAACAAGGCGTACAACACCTGGTTGCCGGATGAAACGGTCGCCGCCTGCCGAGACTACCTGATCTCCATCAAGGGCCCGCTGACCACCCCCGTCGGCGGCGGCATCCGCTCGTTGAACGTGGCATTGCGCCAGCTGTTGGATCTTTACGTCTGTCTGCGGCCGGTGCGCTGGTTCAAGGGCGTGCCGTCACCCGTCAAGACGCCGGAGAAAGTGGACATGGTGATCTTCCGCGAGAACACGGAAGACATCTATGCCGGAATCGAGTTCGAAGCGGGATCCGCCGAATGCCAGAAATTCCTGGACCTGTTCAAGCAGAATTTTCCCAAGCAGTACGCCAAGATCCGTTTTCCGGGGACCTCGGGGATTGGGCTCAAACCCGCTTCCAAGGAAGGTACCGAACGGTTGTTCCGCGCCGCGGTCAAGTATGCCATCGACAACAAGCGCAAGAGCGTGACCATCGTCCACAAGGGCAACATCATGAAATTCACCGAGGGTGCATTTCGCGGTTGGTCCTATCAATTGGCCGAGAGAGAATTCCCTGCGGCGATCTTCACGTGGGAACAGTGGGAGCGGATCAAGGCCGAGCAGGGCGAGAAAGCCGCAAACGATCAGATGGATGCGGCGAGAAAAGCCGGCAAAGTCATCATCAAGGATGCGATCGCCGACATCACCCTGCAGCAAGTCTTGACCCGACCGGATGAATTCGACGTGGTCGCCACCATGAACTTGAACGGTGACTACCTGTCGGATGCGCTGGCCGCGCAGGTGGGCGGCATCGGCATCGCTCCGGGCGGCAACATCAACTACATGACGGGACACGCGGTGTTCGAAGCCACGCATGGAACGGCCCCGAAGTACGCGGATCTCGACAAGGTCAATCCCGGCTCCGTCATCCTCTCCGGCGAGATGATGTTCAGGTACATGGGCTGGCTGGAGGCGGCGGACGCCATCATCGGCGCCATGGACAAGTCCATCGGGCAGAAGACCGTGACCTATGACTTTGCCCGGCTCATGCCCGGCGCGACCGAAGTCAAGTGCAGCGAGTTCGCCGATATTCTGATTCGAAATCTGTGACGACGCCGGACTTATGACGGGGATCGAACGGCGCCAACTTCGCGCGCCGCACCTGCCACTTTGAGCGTTGCAGGTCGCGGCAGCGAGCGCTGCTTCAAGATATCGAACGCGGCGATTCGATACGCCTCGCTCATGGTGGGGAAGTTGAAGACCTGCTCGATGAAGAAGTCCGCGGTGGCGCCGGTTGCTATGGCCGCCTGGCCGAGGTGGACTAAGTCGGCCGCACCTTCGCCCAATACCTGAACACCCAGCACCTGCGAGCTGCTGCGCTCGCACAGCAACGTCAGGAATCCCGCCGGCTCGCCGGCGATGTGTGCGCGTGCCACTTCGCTGAAGTCGGCCCGACCGACGATGATGTCGATTTTCTTCGCCGCAGCCTCGGTCTGCGAGAGGCCGACGCACGCGATTTCAGGAATGGTATAGACGCCCGTGGGAACCAAGCTGGTGACGGGCGGCGGCGGCAGTCCCAGAGCGACCAACGCGGCGCGCCGTCCCTGATCGGCCGCCGCACACGCCAGTGCCGGCGGACCGGTGGCATCGCCCGCGGCATATATGCCCTCGATGTTCGTTTCGAAGAAGCTGTTTACCTGCACGGTCCCACGCGGACTGATGTTCAGGCCCAACCGATCCAATCCAATACCCTCGACGTTGGCAACGCGGCCGAACGCGGCGAACACGATGTCCGATGCCAAAGGCTCGGCGCCGCGCAGCTGGACTTCGACCTGCGAGAAACCATCGAAGCGAGCGCCGCAGACCTCGGCTTCCCCGCAATATTCCCCGCCCATCGCGCGGAAGGCGGCGAGGAATCCCGAGCGCAGCGCCGGATCGAGAAATCCCAGCGGCTCCGCCGCCTTGTCCAGCATGGTCACCGTGCAGCCAAGCGCCGCAAATATGGAGGCATACTCGCAGGCTATGACGCCGCTGCCCAACACCAGCATCGAACGCGGAATGTAGGGGAGGCTCAGGATCGAATCGCTGTCGACGATGTGTTCGTGGTCCACCTCGATGGCAGGCACGTGCCGCGGCCGGGACCCGGTGGCGAGCAGCATGCGGGGCGAATGAATGATCCGGCGGGTACCGTCCAAATGCTGAACTTCAACCCGGCCTGGGTCCAGGAAAACCCCTTTACCTCGAATCAGCTCGACGCCGTTGCGGACCATCTGCGCCAGCAGATAGCGATCCTGCGCCGCGATCACTTCATCGACGCCGTGCAGAAGCGCGGACAAGGGCGCATCGCCGTGCAATTCGACGGCCAATGCGTTCGCGCTGCCCTGCATACGCCGGTACCTGAGCGCCTGTTCACGCAAGGCCTTGCTGGGGATGGTGCCGGACAAGAGACATGAACCCCCCACCTGCGGCTCACGTTCCACAACACAGGCTCTGAAGCCGGCTTTCGCGGCCTGTATCGCCGCCTTCTGGCCGGCCGGCCCCGAGCCGATGCAAACCAGATCGAACTGCGCCGGCCGCATTACATTCCCGCCAAGCTGCGCACGTGATCGCGTTTGGCCAACATCCGGCGTCGATCGTCGGGAAAAACGCTGAGCTGTTCGAAAACCGGATTCTCGATCACCTGCGCTTCGTCCAACAACTGCGGATGCAGAGTATGGGTAGCCAGGAGATGCGCCGCGTGCACCGTTCCCGCCAGATCGCTGTGCGTGGACTTGCGGTAGTCACGCCAATCGCTGGCCGCGTTTTGAACGTCGTCCGGCAGCCGCCAGTTGCCCATCAACAGCCGGCCGTATCGCGGTTCGAATTCACTCACCAGTTCGGCAAACGCCCCGGCATCCATGACGGTTCGCTGCTGCATCTCGAATCCGGAAAGAATCTTCAGCGCCAATGCCGCCCCCGTGCGATGCATGAGCGCAGCCAGAAAGGCGCTCTCCACATGTTTGCGGCGCTCGCGGGCAATCTCCTTTCCCCAGAGGGCCGCCAGCCATGCTTCGTGCCAGAGCTCTTCGGATTCCGACTCATGCCCCGGCGCGCTGAATACCTCGCCGCGCAGCATCACCGCCATCGCAATGTTGCGCACCTCGGCAACCCCAAGCCATGACACAGCCTGTTGCAGGGACACGATGGGCGAGCGCGGCCGCAACACCGGAGAGTTCGCGCTGCGCATGATTTCGCCGGCCAGCGCAGGATCGGATTGGATCAGTCGTGCAAGCTGCGCGGCATCCGCCGCATGCTGCGCGGTCAATTCGGCGAGTTGCGCGCAAACACGCGGCATCGGCGCGATGTTTTGCGGGCCGGCCAGAGAGGCATCCAGAAAAGCCTGCGCCGCTCGGGACTGCGCGGGAACTAGGTTCGCGGATGGAAGACTCAACTGGCACCTATCACGGCGTTCTTACACGACGTTCGTTCACGACGTTCTTGTCGATCCCTTGAAGATCGGCACCGCCTAAGGATGCTTGAGCCGCCTGCCTAGATTATGTTAATAAACTATGTAAAATCAATGGATTAATTAAATGCCTTGGTGAGCGCCTGTGCCAGATCGTTGTTCAGGTCGGATTCATCCTCCAGACCTATCGAGAGGCGCACGGTCCCCTTACCCACCAGCGACTGGGCGCGCTGCTCGGCGGTGTACTCACCGCTGTACAAGAGCTGCGGCGGCATGACCAACGACTCGGTCGAACCGACGCTGGCCGCGATCGAAAACAATTCCAAAGACTCGGCGAAGCGCGCACCTTCCCGGAAGCCGCCGTCCAATTCGATGCTGACCACGGTACCGAAGTCCTTCATCTGACGGCGCGCCAGCGCATGCTGGGGATGAGTGCTGAGGCCGGGATAGTGCACTCGCTTCACACGCGGATGCGCTTGCAGAAATTCGCTGACGATGAGCGCATTGGCACACTGCCGCTCATAGCGCAGGAAATAGGTGCGCATGCCGCGCTGTATCAGGAACGCGGCGTGCGGGTCCAGCGCCGGACCCATCGGCCCGATGTCCTTGCGCATGGCGCCGATGAGTTCGTGGCGCCCGATGATGGCGCCGCCCATGACATCGCCGTGGCCGGAAGCGTACTTGGTCAGGCTGTGAAGATACACGTCGATGTCGTACTGCCCGTGATTGTGAAAACCGGCAAAGGTATTGTCCAACACGGTCAGGCACCCCGCAGCTCTGGCTTTGGAAGTCAGGTGCTCGATGTCCGCAATCTTGGTGACGGGATTGGTGGGACTTTCGAAAATCGCCAGCCTGGTGGGTTTCTCCTCGAGCAATTGCTCGATGCCCGGGAGGTCCTCGATCGACAGCATGGTGTGCGCGACGCCGAATTTGCCGAGCAGGCGCTGCACGATGTAGCGCGTGGGCCCGTAGGATTCGACGAAGAGCAGCACGTGATCGCCTGCTTTGCACAGCGCGAGGAGGCTCGCGGCTATGGTCGAGACACCCGAGCCGGTCAGCAGGCAGTCATCCCTGCCCTGCAGCTTGCTGAGCAAGCCCTGCAGCTGCGCCAAGGTAGGATTGGACGTACGCGAGTAGAAGAAGCCCGCGCGTTCGGCGCGCTGGTAGCGCAGCGTTTCATCCGTATCGTCGAACGAAAACTTCACCGACTGGTAGATGGGCGCCACCAGCGGCCTGTTGTCCTTAGGCACCTCGACCGCGGGCGGATGATTGACCAGAGTGGTATTTTTCATGAATAACACGATAATCGAAACATGAACTTCACGCTCACCGAAAATCAGCTGATGATCCAAGCGGCTGCGCGCGAATTCGCGCAGAACGAAATCGCACCGATTGCCGCGCAATTCGACGCCTCGGGGGATTTCCCCAAGGACACCATCGCCAAGGCCGGCGAACTCGGATTCATGGGCGTGGAGGTTCCGGAAGAGTACGGCGGTGCGGGCCTCGATTCGATCTGCTACGTGCTGATGATGGAGGAAATCGCGTATGCCGATGCCGCGCATTCGACCATCGTCTCGGTGAATAACACGCTGTATAACAACGGGATTTTGCAGTTCGGCACGCAGGAGCAGAAGCGTCGCTACGTCACCCCGGTGGCCTCAGGCAAGGCCCTCGGCTGCTATGGACTCACCGAACCGCAATCCGGATCGGATGCGGCCAACATGCGCACCCGCGCGGTACTGTCGGCGGACGGCTCCCACTACCTGCTCAATGGCAAGAAGTCCTGGATCACCTCCGGCCCGGTGGCCGACTACATGGTGATGTTTGCGGTCACGCGCCCAGAGGCCGGGTCTAAGGGCATTACCGCGTTTATTCTCGATTGCAACCAACCCGGCTTCATCCGCGGGAAGGTCGAACCCAAGCTCGGCATCCGTGCCTCCGCAACCTGCGAGATCGAATTCGTCGACTACAAAATCCCCGCCGCCAACCGCTTAGGGGAGGAAGGCAACGGATTCACCATCGCCATGACCATCCTCGATCAGGGTCGCGTGGGCATCGCGGCGCAGGCCAACGGCATTGCACGTGCCGCCTATGATGCGGCTTTGAGCTATTCGAAAGAGCGCCGCGCATTCGGCGCTCCGATCGGATCGTTCCAAATGACCCAGGCAAAAATTGCCGATATGAAGACCCGGCTGTCGGCATCGCGCTTGCTCATGCTACAGGCCGCTTGGGCCAAGCAGGAGGCGAAGGCCAGCGGCGCGAGAACCACCACCGAAGGCAGCATGGCCAAGCTCTATGCCTCGGAAACCGCCATGTTCAATGCACACGCCGCGCTGCAGATCCATGGCGGCATGGGATACAGCAAGGAGATGCCCCTCGAACGTTACTTTCGCGACGCGAAGATCACGGAGATTTATGAAGGCACCAGCGAGATACAGCGCATGGTGATCGCGCGCCAGGAAACCGGGCTGCGCTAGGAGTCTGGGCGGTAGGCGATATCAAAGCGGCAGTGCAAAATTACTGCCGCCCAGAGTCCTAGCCCGAGCCTTTACCGATCGATATGTCCGTGTGGGCCATCCTGCGTCGTGCATCCTGAACGGCCACCGAGCGACCTCTCAAGGCGACAGATATCGGTCCAGTTCTCCGTTGATGGCAGCGATGGAGTCGAACAGTGTTCCTGCGTCTTGCGTCGACAGGCCAAGATCCCGATAACCTCGATCCATCACCAGCAGCTCGCGGGTCAGCATGCCTGGTTCATGCAGTGTGTAGTCCGCAAGCTTGTGCGCCATGTAAACCACATTGGCCTCACGCCTCACCGCGCCGGCCGATGCATAGCTGTCCCATCGGGCGACCACGTCGGGCACGGGCGGCGGCAAAGCCCACGCCGAAACCACCCGCATGCCGACATCGCGCTGGAAAATGTCGATGAGGGCATCGTATTCGCCGCCGGCAAGCGTCAGCCGGGCGCGCTGTGCAACCTCATGGGCAGCACCCAAAGTGATGGCCCGGCCGATGCCGTGGAGCAGCCCTGACAAGTAGCACAGGCCCGTGTCCGCACCCAGCGTATGCGCGAGCTGGCGCGCCCAGAGTGCAGCGGCCAGCGAATGGCGCCACAGCCGCCGAGCTTTGCGGTGCTGACCCTCGACATTGAGCATTTTTCCCTGCAACGCCAGCGTGAAAGCAATGTTGGCGACATCATCGAGGCCCAGCCAGGCAATCGCATGTTGCAGCGATGTGATGGGCAAGGACGGACGCTTGGCGGCGGATGAGACGATCCGCAGCACATATTCCGTCAGCGCGGAGTCGGACTGGATGATCTCCGCGAGAATGTGCGCATTGCCCGAGTTCTTGCTGCCGCTGCGTACCACCCGGACCGCGATGTCAGGCAGGCGGGGAAGCGCCAGCCCGTCGCCGGCCAGGTATTGCTCGAGCAAGCGGTGAACGACGTCGAGGCTGTCGTCTGCCGGCTCCCGATTGAGGCATAGAGATCTCACACCCAAGGTAACGGCCGGCGAATCAACGACTTGAGACGAGTGGGCGACCTTCGGAGCGACAACGTCGGCGGAAAAATGCGTAAACTCGAGCGAACATGAACGCCGTCGCAGATTTTGCCCACGCAGCGCGACATCCCGGGGGGAAACAGGCGGAGCCGCGATTGCGCGAAATTCCGTACAACTACACCTCGCTGGCCGACCGGGAGATCGTCATCCGGCTGCTGGGAGAACCGGCGTGGGATACGCTCGATGGGTTGCGCAGCGAGCGGCGCACCGGCCGATCGGCGCGCATGCTGTACGAAGTCCTGGGCGACATGTGGGTGGTCGATCGCAACCCCTACCTGCAGGATGATTTGCTCGACAACCCGAAGCGGCGCCGCCAACTCATTGCAGCCATGCAGCATCGCCTATCCGAAGTGGAAAAGCGCCGCGATGGCGCGGATGAGGCGCGCCACGCCAAAGTCGGAGAATTGCTGCGGACGGCGCTTACGGCCGTGGAGCGATTCGAACGGCAATTCACCGCAATCGGCGTCAAGCGCAAGCATGCGCGGCGCCTCCTGCTCCGGCATACCCATGCCGACAACATCCGCTTCGATGCATTCTCGCGCGTCTCCCATGTCACGGATGCCACCGATTGGCGGGTCGAGTTGCCCTTCGTCGTGCTCATGCCCGATACGGAAGCCGAAATTCCCCTTCTGGCGCGTGATTGCATCGAACTGGGTCTGACCATCATCCCGCGCGGGGGCGGTACCGGCTACACCGGCGGCGTCGTGCCGCTCACACCGTGGTCTGCGGTGATCAATACGGAAAAGCTCGACAGGTTAGGTCCGGTCGAGCACGTTGCGTTGCCCGGCCACACCGCGACGACCGCCACCATATTCTCCGCCGCCGGGGTGGTGACCAGGCGGGTGAGCGAAGCGGCGGAAAACGCGGGGTTGGTCTTTGCGGTCGACCCGACCTCTGCCGACGCATCCTGCATCGGCGGCAACATTGCCATGAATGCCGGCGGCAAAAAGGCGGTACTGTGGGGCACGGCCGTGGACAACCTGGCGTGGTGGCGCATGGTGGATGCGCAGGGCAATTGGCTCGAAGTCACCCGCCTGAACCACAACTTGGGCAAGATTCATGATGCGCCGCTCGCGAGTTTCGAATTGGTTTGGAAGGACGGTTCGAAGGCGCCGGAACACGCGGCGGTGTTGCGCAGCGAGCGTCTCGCCATCGAGGGCGCCAAATTTCGCAAAATCGGCCTGGGAAAAGACGTCACCGACAAATTCTTGGGTGGATTGCCCGGGGTACAGAAAGAGGGCTGCGACGGGTTGATCACCGCGGCGCGCTGGATCCTGCACCGCATGCCTAAGCACACCCGGACCGTGTGCCTGGAATTCTTCGGCCAGGCACGCGATGCCATACCCAGCATCGTCGATATCACTCAGTTCCTCGAATCGAATGCCAAGGCGACGGGAACGTTGCTGGCCGGCCTCGAGCATTTGGACGAGCGGTATTTGCGGGCGGTCGGCTACAGCACCAAATCCAAGCGCGGCGCGCTGCCCAAGATGGTGCTGCTCGGCGATATCGTGGGCGAGGACGAAAGCGCGGTGGCCGCCGCCACATCGCATGTCGTGCGCCTGGCCAACGCCCGCGCGGGCGAAGGCTTCATCGCCGTCAATGCCGAGGCGCGGCAAAGATTTTGGCTGGATCGCGCCAAGACCGCTGCCATCGCCAAACACACCAACGCCTTCAAGATCAACGAGGACGTGGTCATTCCCTTAGGTAGGTTGGGTGAATACACCGATGCCATCGAGCGCATCAACATAGAACTTTCGATCCGCAACAAGCTCGATTTGCTCTGCGCCTTGGAAGAATACTTCTCCGCCGACGACACTGCCGGCGGCACGGCGGTCAGCGCTCCGGTCAACGCTCCGGTCAACGCTTCGGTCAGCGCTTCGGTCAGCGTCTCAGGCGCAGCTTCCGGCGGCACCTCGAGCCGAACTGCGGCCGGGGCTACCGATGGCACTGCGGCTGCCGATGCAGCCCGGGCTCAGGAGGCCTGCGCAGTGATCGCTCACGCCCGCACGCAGTGGCAATATCTGCTCGACAACATGGATGATGCAGAGAGCGATGAGGGCAGCGTGTTCGATCGGCTGCAGAATCGCAGCATTCGAGTGAGTTGGAAGACCGAAGTACGGGAAAACCTGGCGCGAATATTCGTGGGCGGCGCCTTTGCCCCGATTTTGCAGCATTGCGATGCGGTCCATCGGCGCATCCTGCAGGGCCGGGTGTTCGTCGCCCTACACATGCACGCCGGCGACGGCAATGTGCACACCAACATTCCCGTCAATTCTGACAACTATGCCATGCTGCACACCGCGAACCGCACCGTGGCGCGGATCATGGACATCGCCCGCAGTTTGAACGGCGTGATATCCGGCGAACATGGCATCGGTATTACGAAGCTGGAATATCTTTCCGACGCCGAACTTGCCGCCTTTCGCGACTACAAGGATCGGGTCGATCCGCATGGCCGCTTCAACAAGCTGAAGCTGATGCCGCAAGGCGATCTGCGCCGCGCCTACACCCCGAGCTTCGGACTCCTGGGACACGAATCCCTGATCATGCAGCAGTCCGACATCAGCACCATATCCGATGCCATCAAGAACTGCCTGCGCTGCGGCAAGTGCAAACCGGTTTGCGCCACGCACGCACCACGCGCAAATCTGCTGTACTCGCCCCGCGACAAAATCCTCGCGACGTCGCTGCTCATCGAGGCATTCCTTTACGAAGAACAGACGCGACGCGGAGTCTCGATCCGGCATTGGGATGAGCTCTCGGATGTTGCGGATCACTGTACGGTCTGCCACAAATGCGAATCGCCCTGCCCGGTCGGAATCGACTTCGGGGATGTGTCCATGGGCATGCGGGATCTGCTGCGCCGCATGGACAGGAGGCGCTTCAACTTGGGCACCGCCGCGTCGATGTTCTTCCTCAACGCCACCAACCCCCAGTCGATCAAGTTGACTCGGAAATTGATGATCGATTGGGGTTACAAGCTGCAGCGCGCCGGCAATCGCGCGCTCAATACATTCGCCAAAGCGCAAGTTCAGCGGCCACCGGCCACGACCGGAAGAGCGCCGATCAGAGAACAGGTGATTCACTTCGTGAACAAGCGCATGCCGGGCGGACTACCGAACCGCACCGCCCGCGCGCTTCTCGACATCGAGGACAGGAACTACGTACCCATCATTCGGGATCCGGTCAAGGTCAACGGCGAATCGGAGGCTGTGTTCTACTTCCCGGGTTGCGGCTCCGAACGTCTGTTTTCACAGGTGGGACTCGCCACTCAGGCCATGTTGTGGCACGTGGGCGTGCAGACCGTGCTGCCGCCGGGGTATCTATGCTGCGGCTATCCGCAACGAGGCACCGGGGAGTTCGCCAAGGCCGAGAAAATCATCACCGACAACCGCGTGTTGTTCCACCGGGTGGCGAACACACTCAACTATCTCGATATCAAAACGGTGGTGGTGAGTTGCGGCACCTGTTTCGATCAACTGCAGGGATATGAGTTCGGGAGTATATTCCCCGGGTCAAAGATCATGGACATCCATGAGTACCTCCTGGAGAAGGGGGTGCGCTTGGAGAACATCACCGGCACGCGCTACATGTACCACGACCCCTGCCATTCACCGATGAAAAAGTACGATCCTCTGCATGTCGTGAACACGCTGATGAACAGCGGACAAAACGGCACCATCCCCAAGAACGAGCGCTGCTGCGGCGAGTCAGGCACCCTCGCCGTCACCCGCCCTGACATCTCCACGCAGGTGCGTTTTCGCAAAGAACAGGAGGTGCGTATCGGCGTCGACGAAATCCGCGCCGCAGGCCACTCGGGTGCGGTCAAAATTCTCACTTCTTGCCCCTCGTGCCTGCAGGGACTGAAGCGCTTCGAGGACGATGCCGACATGGATGCGGATTACATCGTGGTGGAAATCGCCAAGAATTTGCTCGGCCCCGACTGGCTGCAAGACTATGTAAGGCGCGCCAACACCGGCGGCATCGAAAGGGTTCTGGTTTAGCAGCATGTCAGACGTATTCCGCCCAGACGATGCCATGGCACAGCCCGCAAAAATCCCGCCTCCAGCCGGCGGCAGTGGAGCGGCCGAACAATGCGATGTGGCGGTGATTGGCGGAGGTCCCGCCGGCAGCACGGCGGCGACCCTGCTCGCCAAGCGCGGCTACAAGGTGATCGCTCTGGAAAAGGCGCATCACCCGCGTTTCCACATCGGCGAGTCGCTGCTGCCCATGAATCTGCCGGTATTCGAACGGCTTGGCGTGCTCGATAAGGTGCGCGCACTCGGCGTATTCAAGCCCGGCGCCGATTTCGAGGCGGATAACGACACCGGCTACAACACCTTCGCCTTCTCGAGGGCCATCGGCAACAGTCCTCCGCATGCCTACCAGGTTTGGCGCCAGGATTTCGACAAAATGCTGTATGACCATGCACGCGACTGCGGCGCCGATGCCCGCGAGGGGCATGAAGTCATCAAGATCGACCAACCGGGTCCGCGCGACACACGGCTCGAGGTTCGCACCGATGCAGGCCGCACCTACGGCATTCAGGCACGCTACTTAGTCGATGCCAGCGGGCGCGATGCCTTCCTGTCCGCCCGGAAAAAGCTGCGCCGCAAGAACGACCGGCATCAGAGCGCCGCCATTTTCGGACACTTTCGCGGCGCGCAGCCGCGCCCGGGCGAGGACGCCGGCAATATCAGCATCTACCGCTTCGAGCACGGCTGGATGTGGATGATCCCGCTGCCGGACGGCGTCATGAGCATCGGCGCCGTCTGTTGGCCCGAATACCTGAAGCAGCGCAAGGGGCGCACCACAGAGTTTCTCCTGGAAACGCTGCACCAGAATGCGGGACTGCGGCAGCGAATCGAGCACGCCGAACTCATCGGCGAAGTGCGAGTCACCGGCAACTACTCCTACGATTCGACGCGGATGGGCGGACCGGGTTGGGTGCTGGTGGGCGATGCGTTCGCATTTCTGGACCCGGTCTTCTCTTCCGGCGTCTATCTGGCCATGAGCGGTGCCGAGCAGGCGGCGGTGGTGGTGGACGCCGCGCTGCGTGAGCCGCGGCGTGAATCGGCGCTGTTGCGCAAGCTCGAAAAGCGCCAGCGCGCCGGCATGTCGCGATTTGCATTCTTCATCTATCGATTCAACGGCCCGGTGATGCGTCAAATGTTTCGCCAGCCGCGCAACAGCTGGCAGCTGGAACAGGGCGTGATCTCCATGCTGGCGGGGGATCTTTTCGACACGCCGAAGGTACTGCGGCGGCTGCGGCTGTTCAAAGTCGTCTACCTCATCGCCGGCCTGCGCGACTGGCGGCACTGGCTACCCGCTCATAGATATCGGCTGGCGCAGGCCCGCGCACAGTTCACCGGCGGCAACACGCCGCTGGACAAAGTTTAGACCACACTGACGGATCTAGGGCCGCGGCACGCCGCATGCGGCGACCAACACTGCGTTTGTGCCGCCGAATGCAAAGGAGTTCGACATGACGGTTCGCAGTGGCACGCCTATCCGCGCCCGCCCCGCGACATAGTCAAGATCGCAATCGGGATCCGGCGAATCCAGATGCATCGTCGGCGGCACGATACCGCGCTCCAGGCTGGCGACCGCAATCACGAACTCCAGCGCCCCAGAGGCGCCCAGAAGGTGTCCATGCATGGATTTCGTCGAACTCACGGGCACCTGATAGGCACGCGCCCCGAAGATTTCCTTCAGAGCGGCTGTCTCGACGACATCATTTTGCAGCGTCCCGGTGCCATGCGCATTGACGTAATCAATCGCGTCGGGATGCACGCCGGCCGAGCTCAACGCCGCGCGCATCGCGCTTGCCTGGCCCTCAACCGTCGGGCGCGTGATATGCGCGGTGTCGGTCGTCAATCCATAGCCGGACAGTTCCGCATGGATCGGCGCGCCGCGGGCAACGGCGTGACTCCACTCTTCGAGAACCACGAATGCCGCACCCTCGCCGAGCACCAAGCCTGTCCGCGTGCCGGCAAAAGGACGACACGAGGCTGACGGGTCCTGCGGATCCTCCGTCGCCAGTGTGCGCATGGCCTCCCATGCGCGCAGGACGCCGAACGTGAGCGGCGCCTCAGCGCCGCCTGCGAGCATCACGTCCGCATCGCCGTACCGAATCTTGCTGGCCGCCTCCCCTATCGCCACCGCCGAGGACGAGCAGGCCGTCGAGTAGGTGAGGTTGGGTCCGCAAAGCCCATGGTCGATGCCGATCCACGACGCCGGCGCGTTCGACATTGCCGTCAGTACGCTATACGGTTTGACGCGATCCGATTGCAGCGCGTAAATGGTTTGATAGCCCTCATCGGTCGATTCGGCGCCGCCCATGGCCGTCCCTACGCAAACTCCGCAACGTTCGCGCCGCTCGCCCGCGAAGTCGAGTTTCGCATCCGCGATCGCCTGCGCCGAGGCGACCAGCGCCAGTTGACTGACGCGATCCAGCAAGCGCAGCCGCGTCAGCGGGAAATGCATGTTTCCGTCGAAGTCGACCGCCGCGCCAATCGGAGATTTCAGCCGCTCGACGAGCGGCGGTGCCAGGCGTCTTACGCCGGACCGGCCGGCCACCAGGTTGGTGAACAGCTCGTCGACGGAGTTTCCGAGCGGCGCGATCACGCCGAGCCCGGTAATCGCAACGCGACGCATCGCCACGCTACGAGCGCTGTTTCGGGAGCAGATCCTCCCCCGCGGTAGCGCGCGCCGCCGGCTGATGGGCGAGCAATCCGTCGATGTAGGCGACGACATCGCTGACGGTCAGCAAATCGGACGGCGTGTCGTCCCGGATCTTGACGCCAAAGCGGTCCTCGATCTTGAACATCAGTTCGAGCAAGTCGAGCGAATCGACGCCGAGCGCATTGAGCTCCGCCGTGGGAGCCAGTTGCTCACGCGTGAGTTTGAATTCACGGACCAAAATGTCCTGTAGTGCCTCGAGCGTGCTCATGGGTTTTTCTCGGAAAACATGGTTGGATACCGGCCGACCGTCACTCGACGGCAAGCAACGCGCCGTGACAGGTGAATCCTGCGCCGAATGAAGACATCCACCACCACCCGCCGGGCGCGGCGTCGGCAAGCGCAGCATCGAGCACGAAGTAGACGAATGCACTGCTCAGGTTGCCGTAATCGCGCAGGGCGTCGCGGCTATAGCGCAACGCCTGCGGATCCACTTTAAAGCGGTCCTCGAGCGCCAGCAACACGTCGCGGCCGCCGGCATGCATGATCCAGCCGGTTATCTGGTCGCGCGTCAGACCGGCGCGCGACAACGCGGTCGCGAGCACTTCATCGGCGTGCTGCGCGGCCAGCCGCGGTACGGCGCGAGTCAACACGTTGCGCAACATGCCGCCGCGGTGTTGGAAGCGCAGCGCCTCGCGTGCGTCCGGGTTGGTCAGCGAACTCGTTTCGCGCCACTCCACATTGCGCCGGCCGGCGGGACGCCTCTGCGACAGAACTGCCGCGCCGGCACCGTCGCCGAACAGACAGGCGCTGATCAATACTCCAGGATCATCGTCGAGATACATCGCGGCGCTGCATACCTCGACACAGATCGACAGCACGTGCTCACATTGCCGGGCGCCGAGCAGCGCGTTGGCCAGTTGCCAGTTCGGGAGCGCGCCGGCGCATCCCTGCCCCACCAGATCGAAACCGAGTACATCGGAGCGCAGTCCCAGCCGCTCGATGACGTAACCGCTGAGACCCGGGCAGAGGTTGCCGGTACAGGTCGACACGACGACCGCGTCGATCGCCGCCGGAGCGAGCGCCGCTCGATGCAACGCGGCCGTTCCGGCCTGCCCCGCAAGGCGGGGCGCATGCGCGGCGAAGCGCCTGTGCAAGGTGTCAGGGTCGATGGCGAATACTTCATCGAGCGAGTCGAGGGCAAGCCAGCGGGACTCGATGCCGTTTTCCCGCCGCAGCACCATCTTCGCAATGGCGTGCGAGCGTGTATCGAGGCGGCCGTACCAGTCGGAAGCGGCGAACGCATCCCAGCATTCCGCCTTCGTGTAGCGGTGTTCGGGAAGCGCGGTGCCAATGGCATTCAAGTACATTCATCCCCCTCGTGCTCTTGGGGTAAATCAATATGGAGCCTGGATGCATCCGTGCGGACGTACCGTATGGTACAGCACTCATGCGATTCACTTCGCCGTTTTACGCCAACGGCCGCACAGAGAGCAAAAACCCACCGCCGGACGCGCGAAATCGACACACGACCAACCTGTGGACCCGCGCTATTTGCGCAACTTGCCGTTGCCTCTGGTAAGTTGCGTTCTGAGTTGCGATCAATGTATCCATTCAGTTTTCAGTGCGCCGGGTAAAGATGGCAATACCTTCCACCGTTGCCGTTGATGTCGGTCCAGCGACATGGATCGGTTATCTTGCGCTTTGTCTCGGCATGTTCATGGCCATCCTCGATGTGCAGATCGTCGCCAGCTCTTTGCCCGACATCCAGTTTGCCCTGCATATTGCGCCCAATCATCTCAGCTGGATTCAAACCGCCTATCTTATTGCCGAAGTGGTCGCGATCCCTCTAACCGGCTGGTTGACACGGTTGATGTCGCTGCGCGGCCTGTTCGTGGCCGCCATCATCGGCTTTGCCGCGTCGAGCGTGGGCTGCGCCGCAAGCCACCATTTCGAAACGCTGCTGCTTTTTCGCATTGTCCAAGGATTTTGCGGGGGCGCCCTCATTCCCATCGTCTTTACTTCCGTGTTCACGATGTTCCCCGTAGGAAAACATGTCTTGGCGACGACCATCGGCGGCCTGTTCGCCATGCTGGCGCCTACGATTGGACCGGTTCTCGGCGGATATATCACTGAAAACTACTCATGGCACTGGCTTTTTCTCATCAATGTCCTGCCGGGATTCGCGGCCGCGGCGGTGGCTGCCTGCCTCATTCGCATCGGAAAGCCGGACTTAAGATTGCTGGCGCGGCTGGACTTGCCGGCGCTGATGCTCATCGTCGCCTGCCTTGCCAGCCTCGAGCTGGCGTTGAAACAAGGGCCCAGGCATATATGGAATGACGGTCTCATCGTCTCGCTCGTGGTTGTATGCCCCATCGCCGGAGTTTTCGCCATCCGCCGCTGTCTTTCGTCGCCGGAGCCGATCATCGATGTCCGGTGCTTTGCGGACCGCAATTTCAGTATGGGATGTTTCTACAGTTTTGTGCTGGGCATGGGTTTGTTCGGTTCGGTCTACATCACGCCGCTTTACCTCGGCTTCGTCAGGCAACACACCCCGTTTGAAATCGGCGAAATCATGATTGTCATGGGCGCGGCGCAGCTTGCGATGGCCCCCTTTGCCGCCATGGCGGCCAGGAGATTCAACCCGCTGTTACTGACGGCAATTGGCTATGGCGTCTTTGCGGCCGGCTTGGTCGGCGACGGCTTCATGACCTACGACACCGATTTTGACGAGCTGCTGTGGCCGCAAATTCTGCGTGGCGCGGCCGTACTGTTCTGCCTGTTGCCGACCACCAGCTTGGCGCTTGAAGGGCAGCCGATCGCGCGGATGCCAAACGCCAGCGGATTGTTCAATCTGATGCGCAATTTGGGCGGTGCCATCGGCATCGCCCTGATCGACACCGTACTGGAACAGCGCGCGCCCACACATGTCGCACACTTGGTTGCCAGGCTTCAAGCGGGAGACATAGCGGCAGCGCGCATCGTCGGCATACCTCTGTCCCTCTTCAAGAATGCGCTGCTTGGGCCCATCGACCAGGCGACCAAGGATCTGGTAAGGCCGCTGGTCAATCGTGCGGCGCTGGTCATGTCGTTCAACGAGGCATGGCTGATGCTGGGGACAATCTTTGTCGTCGCGCTCATGGCGGTGCCTTTGATGCGGCGGATACCCATGGCCGCTAACGCGCAGATGGAAGGCCCGGGCGCCGCGCCGAGTGAATCACCGCGATGCCGCCAAGAAGATTGACCCACTGCGTTTCGCCGAACCCCGCTGCGTCGATGCGCTTTGCCAGGGCAGGTTGATCGGGAAATTTTCGGATGCTTTCGGCCAGATATCGATAGGCGCCGCCATCCTTGGTGATCCATTGCCCGAGCGGCGGCATCACTATGCGGCAGTAAGCGTCAAACAGGGGCTTCAGCCCGCGTCGAACGCCGGAGGTAAATTCAAGGCAGTAAAAATGCCCGCCGGGCCGCAAAACACGCGCCGCTTCGCGCAGCGCCCGGTCGATATGCGTGACATTGCGCAGGCCGTAGGCAATGGAGTAGGTGTCAACGCTGCCATCGGGCAGCGGCAAGGTTTCGGCGTTGCCCGTCATCCATTCGATGCTGGAAACGCCCTTTTCGCCGGTCATTTTTGCGCGGCCCGCTTCGAGCATGGCGGGATTGAGATCGCAAACGACGATCCTGGCCTTACCGTGTGTGCGTCTGGCACAACGCAACGCGATATCGCCCGTTCCGCCAGCCACGTCGAGAATATTCTGCCCTGCCTTCGGGTTCATCAGCGCGACCAGGCGATTCTTGAAGAACCGGTGCAACCCGGCGGACATGACATCGTTCATCAAATCGTATCGCCAAGCGACCGAAGCGAAGACATTTTGCACCAGAAGGGTCTTTTCCTCCGGCTTGACGCGCCTCGCCCCAAACCACTCGGATTCCGGATTGGTCTCGGCGGAGGATTCGTGTTCTATTTGAGGCATGGCACCAACTATAATCGCAAACCATGGGAAAGTAGCGCCATATCGCTTGTGCCAGTCCGGTAAAAGCAGCCGTTGAAGTTTCACCCAACACGGGCATTCCGCATGAAGCATGATTTCAGTCGACGCAGCACGCAGACCGAATTGATGGACACCGAACCGCTGAGCTGCGCCGCCTTCCATGCTTATTTACTCGACCTCACCGCCCTCAACATCTATACCCTGACCTATCGCCCCACCCTGCAATGGCTGCGCCGCGCGCTGATCGCAGGCCAGCCGCCACAACCCGTGTCGGTTATCGATGTCGGCAGCGGCGGCGGCGACATGTTGCGCCGGATATGGAAATGGGCCGCAAAACGCAAGATCAACACCGATCTCGTCGGCGTCGATCTCAATCCGTGGTCGAAGCAGTCGGCGGAAAAGTTGACGAGCGGCATGCCCATTCGCTTTGAAACCTCCGATATTTTCGACTTCCACCCCGATCGCCGCGCCGATTTCATCATCAGCTCTCTATTTGCACATCATCTGACGGACGATGAGGTGATTCGTTTCATCCGATGGATGGACGCGCATGCGGTACATGGTTGGTTCATCAACGATCTGCATCGGCATCCCCTGCCTTATGCCTTCATCAAGTACTTCACGCGTTTGTTTGGTTTTAATCGGTTGGTTCAGCATGATGCGCCGCTGTCGGTTGCGCGCGCGTTCGTCATGGCCGATTGGCGCCGATTGTTAATGGCGGCCGGCATCCCCATGGAGCGAATCCGCATCACGTGGTTCTTTCCCTTCCGCTACGGCATTGCCTGTCAGGCGCGGACCCGTGATCAAGCGAATGCCGCCGCCAAACTTGATGTAGGACCAGAACCAGTTGAGAAGCGTCGCAACGCGATTTCTGACGCCTAACATAAAACCTATGTGCACGACGCCCCACAGCCACCATGCAGGTGCGCCCCACAGTTTGAAAGCACCAAAATCTGCGACGGCGGCCTTGCGCCCGATGGTGGCGAGGCTGCCGAGGTGTCGATAGCGGAACGGCGGCAGAGAGGCCCGGCCATCGATGAGAGCGCGGATCTGCTTGGCCACGTAAGCGCCTCCCTGTTTGGCGGCGGGAGCCAATCCAGGAACGGGTTGGCCATTCCACGCGTTGCTGGCCACCGTGTCCCCGACGGCAAATACATTGCTCATCCCGGGCACCCGTAGATCTTCGCCGACGACTATGCGGCCCGCCGGATCTGACGGCGCCTTCAGCCACATCGCGGCCGGCGATGCCGTGACGCCCGCCGCCCAGAGGACGGTGCGCGCCTCGATACGTTCATCGCCGAACCCAACACCGCGCTCATCGATATGGTTCACGCGGCTCTCAAGGCGGACTTCCACGCCCAACTTCGTAAGCTCGCGCTGCGCAATTCGCGACAGGCGTTCGGAAAAACTCGGCAGCAACCGCGGGCCGGCATGTACCAGGATGATGCGTGCATGGGCTGGATCAAAAGTCCTGAAGTCCTGATTCAATCCAAATCGGGCTAGTTCCGCGATGGCACCGGCGAGTTCCACGCCCGTAGGGCCGCCGCCGACAATCAGGAAGGTCAACAACGCCGCCTTCTCCGACTGATCGATGCTCTCCTCGGCGCGTTCGAAGGCCGTCAAGATTCTCCCGCGAAGGTCGAGGGCGTCCTCAACATACTTGAGCCCCGGCGCGTGGCATGCCCACTCATCCTTGCCGAAGTAGCTATGGGTGGCACCGGTGGCGAGTACCAAGTAGTCGTACGGAATCTCGCGGCGCTCCGTAAGCACCAGCCGCTTCTGCGTATCTATCCCGGTGACCGTGCTCAACAACAACTTCGTGGCGGGGGCGTCTCGGAAGATTTGCCGCGTCGGCACGGCGATGTCGCCCGGGGACAGCGCGGCGGTGGCGACCTGGTAGAGCAAGGGTTGAAAAAGATGAAAGTTGTTTCGGTCGATCAGGGTGACTTTCACGTTAGCGTCCCTGAGCGCTTGTGCACAGCGCAGGCCGCCGAATCCCGCGCCGACGATGACCACTCGAGGCCAATTCCGCGAAGCCAGTTCCATGGCACTGGGAGTGGAAAAATGGCGGCTTTGCCACCGCTTCGCCAGAACATCGATGGCCAGCGCGCCGCCCCCATGTGTGGCAAGTATGGCCAGAAGCATCAATAGGTAGATTGAATCGCTGAGGCGGGGATCGGCGACCGAGTATGCGAATAGGCCAAGCAGCAACAGCAAGGCAACTTGCCGCGTGCCAGCGCCCAATATCAACGTAATGCCGCCCATCAGCGCGCCAATCGTTGGCACCCGCGTGGCGACGTCCAAGGGCAACCACCTTTCTGCGCTCGTACCGAGCCATGGTCGCAAGTCCGCCGAGGCGGCGACAATCAGCGCCACGGCCAGCCATAGACGTAACGTCATGAGGTACCACGGCGTGGCGGTGGACCTCAGCCATTGGGACAGTCGAATCGCGGCCGGAATGAGCGGTATGGCGCTGTCCGCGAGGCCGCGACGCAGCAGATGGTCGAGCGAGATCGGACCTGCGCCATGGATGACATACCAACAAAATAACGCAATCCAAAACAGCTGGGTGTCGAAAGGCTCGAAGCGAAATTGCGTGATGGCGGCAAGTATCAGCAGCGGCAAGGACGCGTAGCGCGTCATGAACCCCAGCGCCAGCAATATGGCACAGATCGAGTCGGCGCCCGCGCTCAGATACGCCGACACCGTCGGCGCGAGCAGCGGGAAGGGATTCTGCTCATCGGCAACCTGTAGGGTCGCCGTCCAATGCATGAGTTCCTGGACGCCAAAGGAGAAAAACAGTCTCGCGATCCACAGACGAATCAGTAGTTCCACGTAGGGCCATACGAGTCTATGAGCCAACAAATTCCAGAAGCTCACGAGCGACCGCACGAAGGCGAACCGTGCAAGCCAGAATCGCGACCATCCCATCACATCAAGTTTGTTGTGCATGGCTAAAAGACCTAGAGACACCGTGTATAGTCGGGATCAAAGGGCATCCAGCTTGGCCCGCCGCGCCATCCACAGGCTCACGCCGACGACCATCGTGCTCACCACGCCGAGCGTGATGGTTGCCAGCACGTTGATTTCGGGGCTGACCCCGAGGCGCACTTTTGAAAACACCACCATGGGCAGGGTGCTGCTGCCGGGGCCCGAAGTGAAACTCGATATCACCAGGTCATCCCAGGACAGCGTGAAGGCCAGGAGCCAGCCGGACAAAATGGCAGGGAAGATGATCGGCAGGGTGATGACGAAAAAGACCTTGAGGGGACGGGCACCTAAATCCATCGCCGCCTCCTCGAGCGCCGTGTCGAAACTCGCCATGCGCGAATTGACGATGACCGTCACGTAGGCCATGGAAAAAGTCATGTGCGCAATGGTCATGGTGGTGATTCCGCGTCCCGCGGGCCAGCCGATGAGCTCCTCCAAGGCGACGAACAGCAGCAACAATGAAAGTCCCGTGATCACCTCGGGCATCACCAGCGGCGCCGTCGTCATCGCATTCAGGGTAAACCGCCCCCGGAACTGGCTGAATCGAGCCAACCCAAACCCGGCGAGCGTGCCTAAGATGACGGAACCGGAGGCATTGATGACCGCCACTTTCAGGGAAATCCACGCAGCGTCCAGGACCTCCTCGTTATGCAGCAGTGCGTAGTACCACTTCAACGTCGGCGAATTTGCACCGTCCCAGACCGTCACCAATTTCGAGGCGTTGAAGGAAAACACCACCATGGACAGGATCGGGATGTATAGAAATGCAAACCCGAGTCCGATGCAAGTGAGGATGAAGAACGAGCTGCGATAGTTCATCGAGCGCCCGCCGACTCGCGCGCCTGTACGCTCTGGTACCACATCATGAATGGAACCAGCAGCAGCAACAACAGGATGGCCACCGCGCTGGCCACCGGCCAGGCGCGGTTCGCGAAAAACTCATCCCACAACACCCGCCCGATCATCAGCGCATTGGGACCGCCGAGCAGCGCCGGAATCACGAACTCGCCGACCGCCGGAATGAACACCAGCATGGACCCGGCCAAGATCCCATTGCGCGACAGGGGCAAGGTGATCTTGTAAAACGCCTGCCAGGGGCGGCAGCCCAAGTCCTCGGCCGCCTCGAGCAGCTGCCAATCCATTTTTTCCAAATTGGCGTACAGCGGCAGGATGAGGAAGGGCAGGTAGGAGTACACGATGCCCACATACATGGCGAAGGGCGTGTACAGCATCGTCAAGGGCTCGTGAATCAGCCCCAGCGACAGCAACACATTGTTGATGACTCCATTCGCCTTCAATAAACCGATCCAGGCGTACACCCGCAGCAGCAGCGAGGTCCAAAACGGCAGTATCACCAGCAGCAGCAGCACATTGCGTACCGCAGGCTTGGCCCGTGCGATCCCATAGGCCATCGGATATCCAATGATCAAGCACATCAGGGTGGAGAGGAATGCCACCTTGATGGAGTTCGCAAAGGCGTGGAGGTACAGGGAATCGGTGAACAGAAACGCGTAGTTGTCGAAGTTCAGCTTGACGGCTAGCGAGTGCTTGCCGACCCACTCCAGCAACGGTTTGTAGGGTGGAATCGCCAGAGCGACATCCGAGAAGGATATCTTCAGGACGATGATGAACGGCACGACGAAGAACAGCAGCAGCCAGAGGTACGGCAGCGCGACCACCAGTCCGCGGCCAGTGATCCCGGCTCGGCGCAGCCACGCGGCGAGACTTAAGGAGCTAACGGGTCACCACCACCGGGCTGGTCGCATCCCACGATAGATAGACCTGCTGATCCCAGCCGATCGTCTCGGCATGGCGCGAAGTATTGGGCTGAGTGACCCGCACCACCTTGCCGGTGGCCAGCCTGACTAAGTAGATCGACAAATCGCCAAGGTACGCGATGTCCTGCACGTTGCCGCGCACCACATTGTCGGCGGCCCCCGCCCCGTTGTCGTCACCCGCAGGCGGTGACATCGACATGAACACTTTTTCCGGCCGCAGCGCCGCCCAGACGGTGGCCCCGGGGGGCGCGCTGATTCCATGGTTGACGTAAATCGTTGCGCCGAGCTCCGCCGAGTCGATGCGCACGTAGTCCGGTTCGTCCTCGATCAGCTTGCCCTCGAACATGTTCACCGAGCCCACGAAGTCCGCCACGAACCTCGAGTTGGGGAACTCATAGATCTCGGACGGCGTTCCGGCCTGAACGATCTCGCCGTGATTCATCACGCCGATGCGGCTTGCCAGGGTCATGGCTTCCTCCTGGTCGTGGGTCACTACGATGAAAGTCACGCCTAACTTGTCCTGCAGACCGATCAATTCGAACTGGGTGTGCTCGCGCAGCTTCTTGTCGAGCGCACCCAAGGGCTCGTCCAGCAACAGCAGCTTGGGGCGCTTGACCAGGGAGCGGGCCAGGGCCACCCGCTGGCGTTGGCCGCCGGACAGCTGGTGAGGTTTGCGCCGGGCGTACTCGCCCATCTTGACCAGGTCCAGCATGGTTGCCACACGCGATTGAATCTCCCCCTTGGGGAGCCGGTCCTGTTTCAGCCCGAATGCCACGTTTTGCTCCACATTCATGTGGGGAAACAGCGCATACGATTGGAACATCATGTTCACCGGCCGCTCGTAGGGCGGCACCCCGGTCATGTCCTCGCCGTCGATGAGAATTCTTCCCGACGAGGGAGTTTCGAATCCGCCCAGCATGCGCAGCAACGTAGTCTTGCCGCACCCGGAGGCGCCCAGCAGACAGAAGATCTCGCCCTTGTAGACTTTCAAGGACACATCCTTGACCGCCGTAAAATCGCCGAATGATTTATTGACCCGCTCGATCTCTACGTAGGGCCGCGCCGACGGATCGTTCCAGATCTGGGCTTTGACGACGCCGCCCGCGGATGCCGTCATCGGTTATTGACCCGTCTTGAATTTTTGCCAGACGCGGGTAATGGCGCGAGTCTGTTCGGGCGAATCGGCCAGCTGCACCGCGAGCGACTGCCGCTGTTCCGGGGGCGGATAAATCCCCGGGTCATCCTTGACGGCGGGTAGCACCAGCGGCTGCGAGGCGAGATTGGCGTTGGCGTAGCGCTTGAAATTCGAGACATCGGCGATGACCTGTGGGGTCATCATGTAGTTAATGAAGGCGTGTGCGCTGCCCGGATTCGGCGCATCCTTCGGGATGGCGAGCACGTCGAGCCAGAGAATCGAGCCTTCCTTGGGCACGACATACTTGATATCAATGCCCTTGTTGGCCTCGCGCGCACGATCGCGCGCCTGCATCACATCGCCGTTGTAGCCGACGGAAATGCACAAATCGCCGTTCGCCAGCGCCTCGATATATTCAGATGAGCTGAAGTTGCGGATATAGGGCCGGATCTTGAGCAGCGCCGCTTCCGCCTGCGCCAGATCATCGGCACTTTGTGAGTTCGGATTCTTGCCCAGATAGCTGTATACGGCGCGCATCATTTCCGCCGGCGAGTCCAGCAGGCTGATGCCGCACTTCGCCACTTTCGCAGCCACGGCGGGGTCGAACACCAGCCGCCAGCTATCGAGGGGTGCATCCGGCATGACTGCCTTGACCATCTTCTCGTTATAGCCGATGCCATTGGTGCCCCACATGTAGATGATGCCGTGGGCATTGTCCGGATCGTGCAGAGCCACCTTGGCCATGAGCTGCGGATCCATGTTCTTGAAGTTGGGCAGCTTGTTGCGGTCGAGCGCCTGGTAGGCGCCGGCTTTGATCTGCCGCTCGAAATACGAGGCGGTGGGCACCACGACGTCGAATCCGCTGCTGCCTGCCAGCAGCTTGGTCTCCAGCGTCTCGTTGGTATCGAAGTAGGCGACATGCACCTTGATGCCGGTCTGCTTCTCAAAATCGGGCAGGGTGTTGGGCGCCAGGTAATCCGACCAGATGTAGAGGTTCAAGACCTTAGGCCCAGCGGAGGCGCCCGAGGCCGAATCGGCCGCCGGCTTGCCGCCGCCGCAACCGCTCAAAGCCCACAAACACACAAGCGCCAGAATCGCCGTCCGACGAACGCTGCACATCCGACGCTTCCTCTATTTTTTTGACCCGCTATTTATAGCGGATTGACTAGACATTCAACAACAAATGTTCGCGCTCCCAAGAACTGATCACCTGCGCAAAGGTCTCGTACTCGGCTTCCTTGACGGCCGTATAGGCCAGCACGAAGCGGTCGCCGAACAGGTCCACCAGCGGCTTCGACTCGCGCAGCAGCCGCAGTGCCTCCGCCAAGGTACGCGGCAACGCGATGGCCAGATCGTAGGCGCTGCCGCCGATAGGCTCGGAGGGTTTCAGGCCCTCCATCATCCCGAGGTAGCCGCAGGCCAGGGATGCAGCGATGGCCAGGTAGGGATTTGCATCCGCTCCCCCTACCCGATTCTCCACGCGCCTTGCATCGGGACCGGACATTGGGACCCGCAATCCCGCGGTGCGGTTGTCGTAGCCCCAATGCACATTGATGGGGGCCGAGGAGTAGCGGCTGATACGCCGGTAACTGTTCACGTTGGGGCAAAACAGGGACATCGCGCCCGGCAGATACTTTTGCAGACCCGCGATGTGACCGAAGAACAATTCCGAGGGCGAACCATCGGCGGTGCTGAAGATATTCTTGCGGGTCTTCGAATCGATGATGCTTTGATGCAGGTGCATCGCGCTGCCGGGCTCTTTGGCCATCGGCTTCGCCATGAAAGTGGCGTACATCTTGTGGCGCATGGCCGCCTCACGTGCCGTGCGCTTGAACAGGAAAGCCTGATCGGCAAGGCTCATCGGATAACCGTGCAGCAGGTTGATTTCCATCTGCGCCGCACCCGACTCGTGAATCAGCGTATCGATCTCGATGTCCTGCGCCTCGCAGAACGAGTACATGTCGTCGAACAAGGGATCGAACTCATTGACCGCGGCAATGCTATAGGCCTGGCGGCCGATCTCCGGACGCCCCGAACGGCCCACCGGCGGCTTCAAGGGGTAGTCGGAGTCGATATTCGGTTCCACCAGGAAAAATTCGAGTTCCGGCGCGACCACCGGCTCCCACCCCTGAGCCTCATACAACTGCAGCACGCGCCGCAGCACGTAACGCGGCGCCATGGTCACCGGCCTGCCGTCGCCGTAGAAGCAATCGTGAATCACCTGCGCGGTCGGCTCCGCGGCCCAAGGCACGACGCGCACGGTCTTCGGATCCGCCTTCAACACGATGTCGATGTCCGAGGGGTTCATCGCGCTTTGGTCCTCGGGGTAATCTCCCGTAACCGTTTGCAGGAAAATCGCTTCCGGCAGCCGCATGCCCTCTTCTTCGGCAAATTTTTCCGCCGGCATCAGCTTGCCGCGCGCCACGCCGGCCATGTCCGGAATGATGGCTTCGACCTCCGAAATGCCGTGTTCTTTCAAGAATTGTTGAATCGTGCTCGCCATATCTCACCTTGAAGCAATCGCGCGCCGACGGCTGGCAGTGCCAAATTCCGCGAACAACGCGCTGGAAAACGGATCGCGTGCAAACTGCCACTCCGGATGCCACTGCAGCCCCAACGCGAAAGTCGGTGAATCCGCAACGCGAAACGCTTCAATAACGCCATCCGGTGCACGCGCCTCGATGGCCAGACCGTCCCCCAGTTTTGCAACCCCCTGCCAATGCAGGGAATTCACTTTCAAACGATCCCGCCCGGCAATTTTCCGAAGTTGCCCTCCAGGCTCGAGCAGCACCTCGTGCGCGGGGGCGTATTGCACGTCCAGCGGCATGGATTCGTCGTCGCGGTGATCCAGGTTTCCATTCACCTCGTGCAAGCGGGGATTCAGTGTGCCGCCGAAGGCAACATTCATCTCTTGAAATCCACGGCAGATCGCCAGCACCGGCAGTCCTTGCGCGATGGCCCGTGGAATCAACGGAAGCGTCGTAGCATCCCGATCTGGGTCATGCAGTGTTCCCGGCTCACTGGCCGGTCCTCCGTAGTGTTGTGGTTCGACATTCGACGCGCTGCCCGTGAGCAGCAATCCGTCGCAGGCATCCAACAAGGACGGCAAATCAATTTCAGACCCCAGCGCCGGAACGAGCACCGGCACCGCGTTCGCGCCCTTGGCGACGGCTTCGATGTACTTCTCGCCGACCATGTGGAAATAGTGCTTTCCATACAGCCGGCGATCAGCCGGAATTCCTATGAGCGGCAGGCGCGACATGTTTAAAATATTAAACGTCCGGATGGACGACTAAACTTTGATAACGACAGTATTACACCACACCGACCACACCCCGTGCCGATTCCGCGCGCAGAAAGAGCCAAGATTTAGGCATTTCCAGCACTTAGGCGTGCTTTGTGCGATGCAACAACATTGCCTTTTTATGGAAAACCTCTGTAGGCTCACAGGCACTTCATCCTGTCAATAGCCATAAAATTTTAAACACTTTCGAACCGAAGAACCCGATGCGCCTGTCGTTTCCCCCAGCCCGCTCCTACTACCTCCTCGGCAATGCGGCGGCGCCCCGCCCCGCCCTGCAGGGCGAGATCAAGGCGGACGTCTGCGTGCTCGGCGGCGGCATCGCGGGGTGCTCGGCCGCGCTACACCTGGCACAAAGAGGCTACCGAGTCGCGCTGCTCGAGGCTCGGAGCGTGGGCTATGGAGCCTCGGGCCGCAGCGGCGGCCAAACCATTTTCGGATTGGCGGCGAGCCAGCAGAAGCTCAGCGTGGAGGTGGGAAGAGCCGATGCACATCGATTGTTCAACCTCTCGGTCGAGGCATTGGATCTCACGCAATCGCTGATTCGCGAACACGCCATCGATTGCGACTATCACCCCAACCATGTGCACGTCGCTCTGAAAGCCCGCCACGTGCAGGAACTTCGCCAATGGGCCGACGAGCTCCGCGATGAATATGCCTACGAGTCGGCAAGCATGCTGGATCGCGAGGAAACTCACGCCCATGTGCACAGCGACCGATATCTTGCAGGGCTGCTCGACCGCCGCAGCGGACACCTGCACCCCCTCAAGTACACCCAAGGTCTGGCGCGCGCCGCGGAAGCCGCCGGCGCCGCCATCTATGAGACTTCGGAAGTGCTGCACTACCAGGACGGACCCCAGGTATCCGTACACACGGCACAGGGCACCGTACGCTGCGCCCATCTGGTGTTATGCGGCAATGCCTACATCGGTGCCGTGGCCCCGGCGCTGGCGCGGCGGATCCTGGGCGTGGGCACGTACATCATCGCGACGGAACCGCTCGGCGAGGCGATGGCTCACGACCTGCTGCCCACCAACGCCGCCGTTGCCGACATCAACTGGATTCTGGATTACTTCAGGCGCTCACAGGATCATCGCCTGCTGTTCGGCGGACGAGTCAGTTACAGCTCGGTGCAACCACCGCGCCTCGCCGATTCCATGCGCAAGCGCATGGTGCGTGTCTTCCCGGCGCTGGCGCACGCCAAGATCGACTATGCCTGGGGCGGCTACTTGGACATCACCCTGAGCCGAGCGCCGAACTTTGGGCGCCTGTCGGCCAATGTGTACTACCTACAGGGCTTTTCCGGCCACGGCATCGCGCTGGCAGGGCTGGCAGGCAAACTGGCGGGTGAAGCGATTGCCGGTACCGCGGAGCGTTTCGACGTGTTCGCACGCATTCCGCACCGGGATTTCCCCGGCGGCCCCATTTTCCGGCGGCCGTCGCTGATGGCCGCCATGCTGTACTACCGGCTGCGGGATTTGCTTTAGGACGCGCTCCTCAGCTCGGTTTTTCGGAGGCGGCGAAGCTCGCGGACAATTTCTGACCGGTATCGAGCAGCGTGACGGAATTCAAACCCCCGCCGTGAGAGCCGTCGCGCAACGGATTGAATTCGACACTGACTCGATCGCCGGGCTTGATCGAATTGCGGGTCCAACCGCCGCGCGTCAGTACACCCGGGCTGGTGGTTTCGAAGCTCCACTCCTGCGGCTCGCCACCGCCCTCCGGCTGCACCACCACCCAAATCACGGAATGGGGGTTGGTCCATTGAAAGCTCTTCACGGTGCCCTTGAACGTCAGTACACGGGTCCGATCATAGACCGCGAAGGAGTGGTGCGCCGCGACCGGCCATGACGCCAGGGCCGCTGCCGCCAACAGGATTGTGCCGAGGGCGTGCTTCAACCGTGACATCTTCAATCGTGAAATCATCATTCCTGCCCGATTCATTACTTGATTCGCTGACGCTTTCATTGGTGCTGGATTGGTAGCCTGATTCATTTCCGCTTTCATTCGTCTCTGCTTTGACCTGTCATTTCGAGTCGGAACCCACCGGTACGCCTTGGTGGAACTTGATGGGCGCAAAAATCGAATTGCCATCCTTGTCGACGGCGTCGTTGTAGCTACCCTGCTCGCAAACGCCCTCGACGATGTCGTATTTCTGCGCCCGCTGCCGAATGTACTTGCGCGTGGTCTTCCATGGTTTGGACAGCAGCTTGTTCGCGGTAATTTCCAAATCGTCGGCCAATGTGTGGCCATCCAATATATGGATACGTTCGACGATATGCATGTCGCCGTTGTTCGGCACACCCACCGCTTCATTGACCGCGAGATAAGCCTGCGGCAGCAGTGCGACGGTGTCCACCACCAGCGTCTGTCCCTCCCAATGGCCTATCGAGTGGCCGTGGAAGCTGGGGTCGGGGTCCTGAGGATGCGGCCGGCCGTCGGTATAAATGCGGCGCAATCGATTGCCGTCGCCCTCGCCCAGCAGCGTGACCCGTCCCGGCGTCAGCAGTATCTCGAATGCATTGTGCGTGATGAGCATGTAGCTCGGCATCCCGGTCGGGAAACAGTGGTCAATGATCGGGAACGGCCGGCCGGCTTTCTCTTCGGCGTACATGTGCTCGACCTGCTTGGCGATCTCGGGCTTCCAAGGCGGCGGATTGCTGCGCTCTTGCGCGACTTGATCGCTGATCAGCGGCGTCCACACCCCGCCTAAGTCCGGCAGCTTCGCCATGGCCTGCCAATCGCTCAAGGTCGGCGGCGGATTGATCGGTTCATTCCCGGCGGCCGCGAACGCAGTGTGCGCCGCAATGCCAAAGCCTATCAGGGGCCAGAAGCGATGGATTTTCATGCGCGCAAAGATTACCCGAAGCCGGCCCCAGGTGGCCAGATTATTTGAATTTCACGCTGAAACAGCGGTGGATGCGCGCGTGGCGTTCAAAATCCTTCGGGATGGTCGCCGCGCTCAAGTCCTCGATGGCGAGGTCGGCGAGGGCCGCTTCGTCCAATTTGAAACGGGTGTAGTTGGTGGAAAATACCAGGCGGCCCGAAGCCCGCAGAAGCTTCAATGACCGACGAATCATCCCCACGTGATCGCGCTGCACATCGAGCACGCCTTCCATACGCTTGGAATTGGAAAAGGTAGGCGGGTCCAAGAATATGAGATCGAATCGCGGACCTCGCGACTCCTGCTCCTCGAGCCAGGCCAGGCAGTCCGCGCGGTACAATTCGTGGTTGGTGCCGGGAAAGCCGTTGAGCAGCAGATTCTCGTGAGCCCAATCCAGATAGGTGTTCGAGAGATCGACGCTCGTGGTGCTGCGTGCCCCACCCGCCGCGGCGTACACCGTCGCCGAACCGGTGTAGCAAAACAGATTCAGGAAATCCGTGTCCTTTGCCCACTCACGCAGCTTGGCGCGCATGATGCGATGATCGAGAAATAGCCCGGTGTCCAAGTAGTCGCGGAAATTGACCCAGAATTTCAGTCCGCCCTCCTGGACGGCATGCCGCTCGGCGGCATTGGCGCGCTTTTCATATTGTTCGGCACCCTTCTGCGGTTTGCGCACGCGCGAATGAATCTGCATCAGGGGAACGCCCAGCACTTCGGGCAATACCGCCAGCACTTCGCGCCGCCGCTCGCGCGCGCTCTCCTGATTGACCGTCTTCGGTGGTGCGTATTCCTGCACATACGCGTGTCGCGCCGCCCGGCCGTAAAGATCGATGGCAAAGGCGTACTCCGGCATGTCCGCGTCGTATACGCGAAAACAATCGATGCGTTCGCGTTCCGCCCAGGGGTCCAGGCGCTGCAGGTTCTTGCGCAGGCGGTTGGCGAACATTTGCGCGCCCGGGCGGCTCGACCAATCGGCGCGCACCTCTTCGGCCGGCCGTTCCGCGCTGGCTTCATTCACGTCGAAGCGCAGAAGGCGGCACTCGATGGTGCCGTTGAACACGCGATGCGTGCGCTTGGCAAAAATCCCTAAGTTGCGCGCCAGCGGCGGGTTGCCGGTGAGAATCGCTGCCTGCCAGCCCTGGAACCTGTCGCGCAGCGCCGCGCCAAGCTCGGAGTACAGTGCCGGCAGTCCCGACTCCGCGCCAATCCGCTCGCCATAGGGCGGGTTCGCGACCACCAGCCCCAGGTCAGCCTTGGGCCGCGTCACTTCGCTCAAGGGTCGCTTCTCGACATGCAACCACTCGCCGACGCCTGCTTGGCTTGCGTTGGCGATGGCCATGCGCACCGCCTCGGAATCGATGTCCGAACCGAGTATGCAGCGCCGCGGCGTACGGGCCGCCCGCCGAGCGCGGGCTTCCGCGCCCAATCGAGCCCATAGTTCTGCGTCGTGACCGCGCCAACCCAGGAATCCAAAGTACTCGCGCTCCAGCGCCGGAGCTGCATCCGCCGCGATCAGGGCACCCTCCGTCAGGAACGTACCGGAACCGCACATGGGATCCAGGAGCAGCCCGCCCTGCTCTGCGATGCCTGACCATCCGGCGCGCAGCAGTACGGCAGCCGCAACGTTCTCCTTCAGGGGTGCGCGGCCGCCTTCGCTGCGATAACCCCGCCGATGCAGACTTTCGCCGGAGAAATCCACCGACAGCAAGGCCGTGGGACCCTCGACATGCAAGTGCAGCAGCACATCGGGACGCTCGGGCTTTATGTTCGGCCTCTCGCCGGTCGCATCGCGTAAATTGTCGCAGACTGCGTCTTTGAGCAGCTGGGAGCCGTAGATCGTATGCCGGATGGACTCGTTCCCGCCGCTGCTGTCGCACGCCAGAGTCGCGCCCGGGGCGATGTGCTCGCGCCAGTCGATACGCTTTACCGCCTCGTAGACGCTCTTCGAGCTGCCCGCGTCGATGGATCCCAAACTCAAGAGCACGCGCGTGGCGGTTCGCGACCATAGGCAGGCCCGGTAGCCGACTTCGAGCGTGCCTTGAAACTTGACGTCATGGCTGCGTTCGCGAATGTCCTGCGCGCCGAACTGCGCCAGCTCTTCTGCCAAAACGGAGGCGGCACCCACCGGGGCGGTGGCGATCCAATAGCGAATGTTGTCGTCGGCGCTCAAGAAACGCAGGCTTCCTTGGCGGCGCGCAGATCATGCCAGACGAGATTGGGATGATTCGAGAAATAACGCAGCAGCATCTTGTAGACATCGACATCGAAGACACCGTATGCGTGCCGCGTACTCAAGGCCGCCAGTTCTTCCTCGGTTCGAGCAGAACCCAAGTACATCCAATGTTCGAGCACGTGGAACTCGCCTTCCAATGTACCGTCGGACGAGAACTCGCCCACCGCCCGTTCACGCAGCGCGATGCGTCCGGGGAAAGGCCAGCTCTTGATTTTCAATGCCGACAGGGCCAGTTGCACCCGCATGTTGTGCAGCATGAGCGGCTCCTTTCCGGTACACGCGCCGCGGCACTTGCCGATCTGCGAGGCGAAGCAGGAACCGGAACTCTCCTCCAGCCCCAGCACCTTGAGACACAGCTGTTGGGCACGGGCAATGTCGGCGAGCGCCTTGAGCGCATCCTTCTGCGAGTGAAACACGCCGAAGCTCTGCGCAAGATCTTCGGTTTCCAGGGTATCGATGCGGCGGATTTGCACACGACCGGAAGAGTCGGCCGCCGGCCGCAGTGTGACCGCTTCGGTGTGGCTCTTATGATGCCGGTTATGCAGCGGCTTTTGCGACCGGGTCCAGCTCGACTCGAGGAGCATGGCGCCGAGTTCGCCCGCGGTCTGCACCCAGTCGACACGCTGTACCAGGGCGCCCCATGTCCGCCCGCGCGGGCCCGCGCGCTCATCGGCGAGCTGCGCCAGAATCCTGCTGCGCAGCGAATTGCTCCTGCCGATGTACAAGAGGACATCGTTCTCGCCGAAGAATCGATACGCTCCCGGCGTGTCCGGCAGTTCATCCGCCAGACCCGGCGGCAAATGCGCGGGCAGCTTCGGCGTTGAAAGCGCGGCCTGCGCGGCTGCGGCGGCCAGCGCTTGCGCCGGTATTTCGCGCTTAAGCTTCAGCCACAGGTCCTTGAGCACCCGCGCATCGCCCAAGGCGCGGTGCCGGGCGCTGCAGGCCAGGCCATGACGCTCGATCAAGGCATCCAAGTTGTGCCGGGCATGTTCGGGAAACAGGCGACGTGAGAGCTTGACAGTGCACAGAACTTCGGCCGCGTAATCCACGCCGACTTTGCGAAATTCGCCGCGCAGAAAGGAGTAGTCGAAGCGCGCATTGTGGGCGATGAACACCGCACCGCGCAGCTTTTCGAGCACCGTTGCGGCGATGTCCGCGAAGCGTGGCGCTTCGGCCACCATCTCGCTACTGATGCCGGTGAACGCTTCGATGTAGGGGGAAATCGAGCACTCGGGATTCACCAGGGAACTCCATTCATCGACCAGCACGCCGTTTTGGACACGCACCACGCCGACTTCGGTGATGCGATGGCAGGCTGGGTTGGCACCTGTCGTTTCCAAATCAACGAATACTAGGTGGTCAGCCGCGTCCATCGAGCGACAACAAGGGGGAGTAAAGATCGGGCCGCCGATCGCGGAAAACACCCCAGGCCTGACGATAGCGGCGCACCTCATCCAGATCGAAGCTTGCTGTCAGCACCGATTCGGTCTCGCGATCCGCTTCGGCGAGCTTTTCACCCGTCGGGGAGGCGATGAACGATGAGCCGTAAAATGTCATGGTGTACTTTTCACCCTTCTCGGTGCCGATGCGATTCGACGCGACCACCGGCATGACATTGGCGGCGGCGTGCCCCTGCATGGTGCGCTGCCAATGGCCGCTGGAGTCGATACTGGCATCCTGGGGTTCCGAGCCGATCGCGGTGGGGTAGAGCAGGATCTCAGCGCCCATCAAGGCCATGGACCGCGCCGCCTCGGGAAACCATTGGTCCCAGCAAATCGCGACACCCAAATTCGCGTAGCGCGTCCGGAATACGCGAAATCCGGTATCGCCCGGCGAGAAATAGAATTTCTCGTGATAGCCGGGGCCTTCCGGAATATGCGACTTGCGATAGCTGCCGAGAACCGACCCGTCCGCGTCGAGAATGACCACCGAGTTGTAGAAGGCGTTGTTGGCGCGCTCGAACACGCTGATCGGAAGCACGACTTGCAGTTCATGCGCCACGCGGCGGAAATGTTCGACCGCGGGATGCCCCTCGAGCGGCAGCGCGAGTTCCAGATGCCGCGCAATGTGATCCTTGCAGAAATACGGCGTCTCGAACAATTCTTGCAACAGGATCACCTGGGCGCCCTGCTTCGCCGCCTCGCGAACGAGTTTCTCGGCGCACGCCATGTTGGCGTCCCGATCCCAACTGCAGGCCATTTGGGTGGCCGCTACCGTTACCGTGCTCATGGGGTTGTATGCTACCCTTAAAAACTGGGCGGCGAGCTAGCGCTGACGATCTCGCAATCTTCCCGCCCGACATTGCGGAATCGGTGCGGTAGGGAGCTCTTGAAGTAGTAGGCATCGCCCGTGTTCAAGACACGCGATTCGCCGCCTACAGTGAGTTCGATTTTCCCCTTGACGATCACCCCGCCCTCCTCGCCGGTATGCGTCAGCATTTCCTCGCCGGTGTCGGCGTTCGGCGTGTAGCGCTCGTGCAGAATCGACATGCCGCGTTTCGCCAGTCGTCCGCCGACCAGCCGCAGCTCCACGCTGGCGGTGCCGATGTTCGCCAGTTCTTCGCGCGGGAAGAACACCTGTGGCTTCCCGCCCAAGTCCAGGGTGAAAAAGTCCGCGAGCCCCATCGGGATGCCGTCGAGCACTTTTTTGAGCGAACCGACCGAAGGGCTGACGCGATTTTGCTCGATGAGCGAAATCAATCCATTGGTAACCCCTGCGCGCTTGGCAAGCTCCCGCTGCGACAGACCGTACATCTGCCGCACGGCCTTCAAATGGGTACCTACGTCCAAACTCATACTGTCTATTATAATAGACAGATCGCGTAAGAGAGAAGCTAAAATTGAGCTGAGTGTCGATTTTCCTTATCATCGAGTGACCTTCAATGCCCCTCAAAGTGCATGGCTTTTATTGCCCTCGAGGACCTTCAAGGCCACGACGCCAAGGACAACGCAAGGACTTATCGCCATGAATGCCCAGCTCACCCCCGCAAGTGCTGCCACGAATCCCGAACTCGACGCGTTTTGGATGCCCTTTACGGCGAATCGGCAGTTCAAGGCCGGACCTCGTCTCCTGGCGAAAGCGCAGGGCATGTTTTACTGGACCGCTGACGGCCGCGAAATCCTGGATGGCGTCGCGGGCCTGTGGTGTGTCAATGCCGGCCACGGCCGGCGCGAGATCACCGAGGCGGTCACCCGGCAGCTTACGACCATGGAATTTGCCCCCGCGTTTCAAATGGGTCATCCCGTCGCGTTCGAGCTGGCGAATCGCCTGGCCCAAGTCGCACCGCCCGGCCTTGATCGAATTTTCTTCACCAATTCCGGTTCGGAGTCGGTCGATACCGCGCTGAAGATCGCGCTCGCCTATCATCGGGCGCGCGGCGCGGGTGAGCGCACCCGCTTCATCGGACGTGAAAAGGGTTATCACGGTGTGGGATTCGGCGGAATGTCCGTCGGCGGCATGGTCAACAACCGCAAGGCTTTTGGCTCCTCGATGCTGCCGGGCGTGGACCATCTTCCGCATACGCTGAATACCGAACACAACGCATTCTCGCGCGGGCTGCCGCAATGGGGCGTGCACCTTGCGGACGAATTGGAGCGCCTGATTGCCTTGCACGACGCCTCGACCATCGCGGCAGTCATCGTTGAACCGGTTTCCGGCTCGGCCGGTGTCGTGCTGCCGCCCTTGGGGTATTTGAAGCGGCTGCGCGAGATCTGCGACAAACACGGCATCCTGTTGATATTCGACGAAGTGATCACAGGCTTCGGCCGGGTCGGAAAGCCGTTTGCGTCGCAGGCATTCGACGTCACGCCCGACCTCATCACCACGGCCAAGGGTTTGACGAACGGCGCAATCCCCATGGGCGCCGTGTTCTCGCAGCGCAAGATCTACGACGCGTTCATGCAGGGTCCGCAAAACTCGATCGAGCTGTTCCACGGTTACACCTACTCCGCGCATCCTGTCGCCTGCGCCGCGGCTCTGGCGACACTGGACATCTACGTGAAGGAGGGGCTGTTGACCCGTGCCGCGAGCTTGAGCGCGCATTGGGAAAACGCAGTCCACTCATTGAAAGGCCTGCCGCACATCACCGACCTGCGCAACTATGGCCTGATCGGCGCCGTCGAAATGGAGCCCCGCCCGGGAAAACCCGGCGCGCGCGCCTTCGATGTTTTCCTAAAGTGCTTTGAGCGGGGCATCATGGTGCGTCAAACAGGCGACACCATCGCAATGTCGCCGCCGCTGATCATCGAGCCTGCGCAAATCGAACGCCTGGTCGAAACCTTGGGAAAGGTGATACGCGAGACCGCCTAGGATTTTGGCTCGAAAATCGCGTACCATTTTTTGCACGGCTCGCTGACTTCCCAAACGCCCTGGAAGCCTGCGGGCACGACGAAGGCGTCCCCCGTCTTGAATTCATGCTTTTCTCCCGAAGCCGATTCGATGCGTACACGTCCTTCGATGATCACGCAGAACTCGTGCTCGGTATACCGAACCCGCCATTTACCGGCGGTACTGGTCCAAATACCGCAGAAAAACTCTCCCTTCGCATCGGAGTACTGATTCGACACGCGCGTGCGTGGAATGCCCGCGAGAATATTTTCATGGGAAGGGTTCGCGGACTCACCGGTCTGAAACCGATCCAAGGCCACTATCTTCGGCGGTGCGCTCATTCGCTATCGTAGGCTGAGGGCGCGCGCGGAAACAAGTGCGGCCCGGAGTTTCAGCTGCGGGCCGCACAACCTTGCCTAACGGTCGCTCGCGCTAGTCGTTCTTACCGACCCGGGCGACGGCGGCTTCGGATTCCATTTGCAGCGTCAACCGAACGCGGCGTTCCATCGCATAACCGTCGTTGTCCACGGCCTCGCTCTGACTCTTTCCGTACGCATTGACCTCCAGCACCTGCTCATTGACCCCGGAAGCCAGCAACAGATCGCGCACCGCGTTGGCCCGGTCCTGGGAGAGCTTCATGTTGGTGTCGATGGTGCCGCGCGGATCTGCGTATCCATCCACCCGGATCTTCAGTTCCGGCGACTTCGACACCGCCTGCGCGAGCACCTGAATCTGGTGCGCGACATCCGGCGTGATCTCGGCGCTGCCGGTACGGAACAGCACATCGCCCTGCAGCCCGTCGAGCGCCTCCGAGGCATCGGCTTTGGCGGTCTGGACCGTCTTGACCTGCTGCGACAGATCATCGAGCTTGCCGCTCAAGGACCGGTTGGACTCGGCCAACTGGTTCTTTTCGGTCAGAAGCAGCGATTTTTCCGTCTGCAGTTCGGATTTGTCGCCTTCCAGTGCGGCAACCCGCGCCTCCGCCTGCTTGGCCTCGCTCGCGCGGTGGACTCGATTGCCCAGCCAGGTGCCAAGACCTGCGCCGACTACGGCGCCGATCGGGCCTGCCGCAAACCCACCTATCACCGCGCCGCCGACGAATCCCGCCGGCTCCTGCGGTGGCCGCGGCTTCGATTCGCCCGCCAGGGCCGCAGCACTCACACCCATCAGTCCCATAGTCCAGATCAACTTGGAATATCCCTTGCTCATGACAGACTCCTCGCTCCTCACCATTCGAGACGGCGACCGCCGCCCCATGGAAGCCATTACGCACTCACATTCAGGCGGTCTGCGGCAGGAGTCGTGGCAAATCATGGCGAACCCGCGACCAATGCGGCAAGGCACTGCGGCCTTTAACCTTGGGTCTTGAGGGTTAAGCCTAGTGTCGAGAGAAGCTTAAGTCTTGAGAGAAAAGGGCGTGAAATTGGTGTTGATGTCGTAGTAGTCCTCATTTTCCGCCTTCTTGAGGAAGGCGACCACCCGATACGTCAGGGGGGTTGCCACGATTTCCCAGCCGCTCTTCAGGGCGTACTGCGTGAACAGGATGGCGACCAGATGCGGCAGCGCCATGCGCCCGTAGAAGGCAATGAAATAAAACAGGATCGAGTCCACCAGCTCGCCGCACAGGGTTGATCCCACGATGCGCGTCCACAGCCAACGGCCGCGGGTCCAGATCTTCATCTTCGCCAGCACATAGCTGTTGACGAAAGTACCGCACAGGAAGGCCGTGATCGAAGCCAGCACGATCCTCGGGGTGTTGCCGAATATCGCCTCCACCGCGGATTGGCCGGCGCGTGATGCGTCCGAAGGTGGCAGATGCACCACCACCGATGCCATCAGGGATGCAAATGCCAGTGCCGCAAATCCTGCCCAAACCACACGCCGGTCGCGGCCATAACCATACACTTCGGTCAGGATATCGCCGAAGATATATGAGATCGGGAAGAACAGTACCCCGGCGAGAAAAGTCACGCTGCCGCCGAAAGGCAGCAATATCGTGGTCTCTTTGGCAGGACCGATGAGATTGGAACATAGCAGCACGCAGACATAGGCTGCCATCACGAAATCGTAGTACTTGAATTGGCGGTTCTGGGACGGCGTGTTCATGGCGCGGCAGTTTAGCCTGCTGCCACCCCAATTTGCCGACGATATGTAATACCGGCGGCGCTGCGGACGCCCAATTGTCGTGTTTTGGCGAAGACATCACATCAAAGCGGCCACCGGTACGGTAGATATACGGGCACACACCTCAAGCAGCGGATATGGAGCAGGGAAAACCCTTGATGCAGTCGGACAGTCCGCTGGTTGATTTCGATGCCATTTGCGTGAAGGTGCGCGCGGCACTCGAACCGAATCGCACACACGCCATATCGTTGCATGACCAGGCCGGCGATGTGCTGTGGCTGAGCGAAAGCTCCATGGGCCCGGATGAGCACAACGCCGTCCGCGAAGCTGCCGAAGCATTCTCCAATCCTACCGCCGCGCCGATATTGTCTTTCGACCTGGGTGACTCGCGCTCGGCCGTGATGATCCGCGTCGTGAACGCGAAACGAGCCATCGTCGGGCTGGCCATGATCGTCATGGACACCCGCATCGTCGCACAGGGAGCGCCGAAGCTGATGACGCCGAAGTTGCAGCGGGCGCTGGTCCAGTTCGCCGCCATGCGGCCCGAGCCTGCGCCCACCGCGGCAACTCTGACATTGGAACCGGCTCCGAAGGCAGCTCCGAGCGCTGCGCCGAGCCCCACCCCGAGCGTAGCGCCCAGCGCCACCTCGAATGCAGCCCCGGGCGCCGCGGCCTCACGTGCCGTTCCGCCCGTGGCGGCTACCGCCCCCGTACACGCGGCACCGCTCGCCGTAGGACCCAAAACCATTGCCGCACAACTCGAGCAGATCGTGGCGCGCGGAGCCGTGCGGCCCGCCAACAGGGCCAACCCTCTGACCGTCTCACGTCCTGCAACGTATGTCAGCCACGTAAGTCCGCCCCGGCAGACCGCGTCGTCGCAGCGAGCCCAGACTCCGCAACCTGCGCCTCCACCGCAAGCTGCTCCGTCACAGCAGTCTGTGCCGTCATTTCAGGGCACGCCGTCGCATCATGGCGCACCACATCCTGGCGCACAGTCGCAGCCGCCCTCCCCGCCGCGACCGGCCGCGCCCACACAGCGCGCGACTCCTACCTCCGCGCCACCACCCGAATCAGCGGAAAGGTCTCAGGCCCCTAAAGGGATCCCGCCGGAAATCGATCGGCTCAACGCCGCGATGCGCAAGAGTCCCATCGCGCTGCATGTTCAACGCCTGGTTCCGTTGAGCAAGGGCAGCCAGATGCGGCGCTACGAGGTACTGCTGCGATCCGGAGCCGATGACGCGCCAAATGCAGCGCCGCAGGCCATGCTCAAGGCTGCGGTCGAGAATGGCCTGGGCTCCATGATCGACCGCCGTGTAATCACCGAACTCGTCGCTTGGCTGATTCGGCATCCCGACACCTGGCAGACCAACCCGGTCATGTTCTCGGTGAACCTGACGACCACGGCGCTGCACGATGAGCATTTCATCAAGTTCGTCGAACTTTGTTTGGCCAAGTCTTCCGTGCCGAAGGGAACGATTGCATTTGAACTCGATGCGCCGACGGCGCTCACGATGGCCGACAAGATCAGCGAAGTGGCCACGGCGCTGCATCGACTGGGCTGCCCGTTGGCGCTCGATGATTTTGCACTGCGTACCGAATGCTTCGAGCTGCTCAGACTGCCTGGCGTCCGCTATGTGAAGCTGGCTCCCGAAATCACCTCGAAAATGCGCACCGACAAGGTATCTCAGGCAGCGATCACCGGGGTGGTGCAGATGGCACGTGTCCTTGGCATGCACACCGTCGCCAAGCACACCGACACCACGGCCGAACAGGAATGGTTGACCGCTCTCGGCGTGGACTTCGTCCAGTCGAACGCCATATCGCCGGCTGTCGCCATCGACACCGTGAGCAACCAAGACTTCGAGGCATAGGGAGCGCGCGGAATACCCGAACAAGCTCCTACTTGCGCTGCGGATCCTTAGGCGTCGGCGGGTTCCAGCCGCCGCCCAGCGCTTTGATCAGGAACACGGCGGTGGTGAACTGCTGCCCCTGGATCTGCACCGCCTGACGCTGATTCGTGAGCAAGGTTTGTTGGGCGGTGATCACATCCAAATAGGTATCCACGCCCCCCTTGTAGCGCTCGGTAGCGATATCACAGGCCCGTTGGGCACTGCGCACGCTGGCGTTCGCTTGAAGTTCCGCGCGCTCGAGCGAGCTCAAGCCGGTGATGCCGTTTTCGACCTCCTCCATCGCCGTCAGCACGATCTGCCGATACGCCGCCACCGCCGCCGTGTAATCCTCATCGGCAAAGTGCACATTTGCCCGCGTCTTGCCCGCATCGAACAAAGTCTGCGCGGCGGATAGGCCGAGCGACCAGAGCTGGCTCGGGGCGGCGAACAAATTCGCCAGCGCGCTGCTCTCCCATCCGACGCTCTGCACGCCCAAGCCGGGCTCGAGGGTGATGCTGGGGAAGTAACCGGCCCGCGCCACGCCGATGCGGGCATTCGCCGCCGCCATGGCGCGCTCAGCGGAAGCCACGTCAGGCCGCCGCTGCAAGAGATCGGCGGGCAGCCCCAGGGGCAACGCGGGCAATGGCGGCACGGCGGCGGCCGGTGCCAGCGAGAAAGTCGGTGCGGGCGTACCGATCAGAGTTGCGATGGCATGCTCGAACTGCGCACGCTGATTCTGCAACAGCTCGAGCTGCGTCGCGCTGGCATCGAGCAGCGCCTGCTGCTGCGCAAGATCCAAGCCTGTCGCGAATCCCAAATCGTGCCTCGATGCGACCAAGGTCAGTGCGTCACGCTGCAGATCCAAGCTTCGGCGCACGACATCGATCTCGGCATCGCTCTCGCGCAATGAAAAATAATTGGTCACCAGTGCCGCCATCAGGACGAGTCGCGTGTTTTGAAAATCCGCTTCCGCCTGCTGCGCGCCGGCCTTGGCGCCCTCTACCTCCCGCCGCACGCGACCAAACAGATCGAGCTCGTAGCTCACCGAGGGACCCAATAAAAAATCGTTCTGGACCACGGACTGATTGAACGCGGTGTAGGTCCCGAGCGGTCGATTTGCAGAGTCCTTGGTGCGCACCGCCGAGGCATCAAGCTCGACGGTGGGGAATAGAGTCGATCTTGCGATGCTCAGCTGATCGCGTGCCTGGGCGAGGCGCGCAGCCGCCACGCGCAGGTTCTGATTGCCCGCCAGGGCTTGTTCGACCAGCGGATTCAAGGCGGGGTCTTCGAACAGCTCCCACCAGCGCCCCTTGAGCGCGGTATCGCCGGGCGTCGCCTCGTGCCAGGGCTCTGCCGGCCGCCACGCCGGCGGCGTATCGGCCGAGGGCCTGTGGTAGTCAGGTCCCACTGCGCAGCCGGCGAGCAGCATCGTCACGCCCACTGACCCGAGAATGGCTCGACAGCGCATCGCTACCGCAAGGTCACGACGTCGCCATCGGCAAGCGAGTCGGCCGGGTTCAAGACGACGCGATCGTCGGACTTCAACCCCTTGAGCACCGCCACGGTGCTGCCGAAATCGGTGCCGAGCTTCACGGTACTCAAGGTTACCCGCCCGGCTGCATCCACCGTCGCGACTCGCGGCCCATCGGGGCGAAACAAAAGCACATTGGTGGGAACGAGCAGCGCTTCCCCATCTTGCTTGATAGGCAAATTTACCTGCACGTAAGCCCCCGCGATCAAGGCGTCTTTGGGATTGGGCACCCTGATCTCGACTTGCATGGTGCGAGTGCCGGTGTCGATTGCCCGGGCGGTGCGGGCGATGCTGCCCTGATATTCCTGTCCTTCATGCTCCGGCAAGCTGACCGTCACTGTGTCGCCCACCTTGACTTGCTGCGCGTACACCTGCGGCACGTACACATACAGCCGCAGCGGATCGACCTGCGCGATCGTGAACAAGGCCTTACCCACGCCGCCATTTCCGGCATCGACCAAGTCGCCCACATCGATATTGCGGCTGGTCACGACACCGTCGAACGGGGCCACGACCTTATTGAAGCTCTGCAGGTTTCGCAGCCTCAGGGTATTGGCCTCCGCCGAAGCGAGATTGGCCTGCGCCTGGAGGAAAGTGCTCTGCCGCTCATCGAGGTCCTGCTGCGTCACCGCATCTTTTTCGCGCAGGCTTTGCCAGCGCAGCGCCGTGCTCCTCGCCAGACTCTCGCTGGAAGCGGCCTGCTGCTGCGCGGCCACTGCCTGCGACAGCTCTTGATCGACTTCCGGGGCGGCGATTTCCGCCAACAGTTCGCCCTTCTTGACCGAGCTGCCGATATCCTTGCTCCAGCGAACGATATAGCCGTTGCTGCGCGCGTATACCGTGGCTTCGTTGATACCCTGCAGAGTGCCCGGCAGCGTCAATGGCAACCCGCCGCCGCTCGGCTTGGGATTGACGGTGGTGACGTACTGCTTTGCATGAAGCTCCGTGGATGCCGCGAGGGCGGATGCCTGGAAGCTCCGCGTCACGAAAATGACGACACCCCCCACCAGCATGGCGCCCACGACGGCTGCGACGATGAACTTTGCGCGCTTGACGGCCGGCACCGGCGGCAGCGTTGACATACTAGATGATCCCACGCGCATGCTTGCGCTGTTCGAGACGCCGATGCAAACCGGCGTAGACGACCGGTACGAAAAACAATGTGGATACCGTGGCGAACAACAGGCCCCCGATGACCGCGCGGCCCAAGGGGGCGTTTTGCTCGGCACCCTCGCCCAACCCTAAGGCCATGGGAATCATGCCGATGATCATGGCCAGTGCCGTCATCAATACCGGTCTGATGCGCGTGGCACCCGCATCGCGGGCGGCGCTGACGGGATCCAAACCTTCGTTCATCCGTTGACGGGCAAACGAGACGATCAGAATACTGTTGGCGGTGGCCACGCCCATGGTCATGATGGCCCCGGTGAATGCCGGCACACTTAAGGTCGTCGCAGTGAGGAACAGCATCCAACAGATGCCCGCCAGCGCCGCCGGCAATGCGGTGACGATGATGAAGGCATCGATCCACGACTGGAAATTCACCACAATCAGCAAATACACCATGACGATCGCCATCACCAGACCCACACCCAGCTCGACAAAAGAGGAGCGCATGGTCTGCGCCTGCCCTCTTACGGCGACCGCCGACCCGCGCGGCAATTGCGGTCGCAATTCATCGACCAGCGCATTGATCTTCGCGGCAACGCTGCCCAAATCCTTGCCCTGCACGCTCGAGTAGACATCGACTGCGGGGGTCAGGTTATACCTCGACACCACCGCAAGCTGCGCGGCGGGCGCGACGCTGACCAAATTGCTCAGCAATTGCGGGGCGCCTCCGGCCGCCGTGCGCACCGGGGTACGCAGCAGCGCGTCCACACTGTCGATCTGATATTGCGGCGACTGCGCCGCTAAATTGTAAACCACCCCATTGGATGGATCCAACCAGAAACCGGGCGATGTTTGAGTCGTGCCGGCGGTGGTCGCCAGCAGATTCTGCGCCACATCGTTCGCGGTCAAGCCCAACGTTTGCAGCTGCGTACGGTCCATTTGCAAAGACAAGGTCGGCAAATCCAGTCTTTGGTGGATATGGGTATCCACGGCGCCAGGGATCTGCCTGATCTGCTTCATGATTTTCGCGGCGAACACGTAGTTGGTCCGCACATCGGCGCCGGTAAACAGTACATCGATGGCCGCGGGAAGTCCGAAATTCAAAATCTGCGTCACCATGTCGGCGGGTTGGAAGAAGAACTCCACGCCCGGAAAGCGCGCCGGCAGTTGCCGCCGCATTTCCTCGATATAACGCTGGCTCGGCGCATGGCCCTCGTTCAGCGATATCTGGATCTCCCCATCCAACGTGCCGAAGGTACCGGCGTTGCTGTAGGTATTGTTGATGCTGCTGATGGGCACCCCCAGATTGTCGAGCAACGTACCGAGTTGGCTCGCAGGGATCAGGGTGCGAATGACTCCTTCGATCTGGTCGGCCGTCCGGGCCGTCTCTTCGATGCGCGTTCCGGAAGGCATGCGCATGTGAAGGCGAATCTGGCCGGCATCCACGCTTGGGAAGAAATCCCGTCCCAGCAGGAACACCAACCCGCAGGAGAGTACGCAAAACGCGAGGAAGCCGCCGGCAAAGGGGCGCCGCCGCTCCAGCACCGCCGCGAGGATCCCGTTGTATCCGGCGCGAATCTTTTCAAAGCGCGCGTCGAATGCCCGGTACACCCGCTGCAGCATGCTCAAGGGTGCATCGGCGTGCGGCGTGTGATCCATCAACAGCATGACGAGGGTCGGCACCAGCGTACGCGACAGCACATAGGAAGCGAGCATGGCGAATACCACCGCCTCGGCCAACGGCGCGAATAAATAACGCGCAACGCCCGTGAGGAAAAACATCGGTACGAACGCGATGCAAATGCACAGTGTGGATACCAGCGCCGGGACGGCGATTTCACCGGCACCGTCCAGAATGGCCTTGTGCAGATCCGAGCCCTGATGAATGTGCCGCTCGATATTTTCGATCGTGACCGTGGCATCGTCGACCAAGATGCCGACCGCCAGCGCAAGGCCGCCCAAGGTCATGATGTTCAACGTCTGCCCGACGATGTACAGGGTGATGATCGAGCATAGGATGGACAGCGGGATGGACACCGCAATGATGCAGGTGCTGCGCCAGTTGCCCAAGAACACCAGGATCAGCATCGCGGTCAGGCAAGCCGCAATGACCGCCTCACGCACCACCCCGCTGATGGCCGCTTTGACGAAGCCGGATTGATCGAAAAGAGGCGTGATGACGATATCTTTCGGCAGTATCTGCGCGGCAACCGGCAATACCGCCCGCAAGTTGCTGATGATATCCAGGGTCGAGGAGCCGCCATTCTTGATGACCGGCATGAGCACGCCCCGCTCGCCGTTCTGGCGCACGATATTGGTCTGCGGGGAAAATCCGTCCCGGACATGCGCCACTTCGGACAAATAGGTCGTGGCACCGTTCTTGGTCATCACGGGGATGCGGTTGAGCCCAGCGATCGTGTCGGGCGAGCCGTTCAGCGCGATGGCGAATTCGGTCGATGCGATTTTGACGGTCCCCGAAGGCAGGATGAGATTTTGTGCGTTCACCGCGTTGACGATGTCGTTCGGCGTCAGGCCTTTCGCCAACAGTGCCGAGGTGTCGAGATCCACCGAGATCAGCCGCGACTTGCCGCCGAATGGGAACGGTACGGCGACGCCGGGAATGGTTACCAGCCGTGGGCGCAGGAAATTGAAAGCGGCGTCGAACAGGGCCGGCTCGGTCATCGTCGGGCTGGAGATTCCCAGCTGAATGACCGGAATCGCCGAGGCGGAGTACTTAATGATCAGCGGCGGCAAGGCTCCGGGCGGAAGCTGTTTCAGCTGCTGCTGTTCCGTGGCCACGATTTGGGCAATGGCCGTCGGGATATTCGCATTGGGCTGAAAGAAGACCTTGGTGACCGACAGACCGGCAAAGGATTGGGACTCGACGTGTTCGATATCGGTGACGGTGGTGGTCAGGGTGCGCTCGGTCACCGCCGTGATGCGCTGGCCCATCTCCTGCGCCGATAGCCCGGCATAGGTCCACACGATGCTGATGACGGGAATGTCTATTTCCGGAAAGATGTCGGTCGACATCTTGCGCAAAACCAATGGCGTTGCGAGCAAAATCACGAGCGCCATCACCAAGAACGTGTATGGGCGCCGCAGCGCAACTTGAACGATCCACATTAACTGAATAACCCCTTTTCATCATACTTGCCGATACCGACCTCGAAATCAACAAGCGCTGCTGCCTTGCCGCTACCGGCCTCGACTCGACAAGAGCAGCAGCGCTCGAGAGCGAAAACCCTTGCAAATCATTGGCCCCCTTTGCAAATCATTGGAAACAAAGCAAACTACACACGTCTGCAACGAGACACCGGGACCGGGCTAAGTGTTTTGTTAGTCCCATGAGGTTCGGTTCCGGTTCCCGTTAGGTATGCCGCCCATGACATTCACCGCCCTAATCCTCGTCTGCGCGCTCTTGGGCCTCCTGTTCTTAGTGGCAGCGGCCCGCCGCTTCCGGCGCCGGCGAATCATGGGCGGCATGGCACATGGGTCCGCCGCGCTCATTTTATTCCTGGCAGCGGCCTGCGCGGCGCTCATTGCCATGAATCTGCGCACCTACGAACGCTTGACCCATGAGCAGCTCGCTGCCGAGCTGCAGTTCTCGCGCACCGGCGAGCGCCGCTTCGACGCGGTGATGAGCTATCCGGACGGCGAACGCGCGAGTTTTGCTTTGCGGGGCGACGAGTGGGAGGTCTACGCCAGGGTGCTCAAATGGCATGCCTTCGCGAACCTCCTCGGATTCGATGCGGCTTATCGGTTGGAGCGCATCAGCGGGCGATACGCGAAAGTCGAGGACGAACTCACTGAGCCTCGTACGGCCTATGACTTGCACGGGCCGGGCCCCACCATCGATCTGTGGGAGCTGATCCGACGTAACCGTTCATGGATCCCCTGGATGGATGCGCTATATGGAAGCGCGACCGTTCTACCGATGGCGGACGGCGCCCTGTACGAGATCAAAGTATCGCAAAGCGGCTTGGTCGCGCGGCCGCTGAATCAAGCGGCACGGGAAGCCGTCGGTAGCTGGCATTGAACATAAAAGCAACCACCATGAAACGACTTACCCTCGCGGAAAGAATTGCGGGTGTCGCGCTCGCGGTACTGCTGATTCTGGCCGGCGTCGCATGGTGGAAAACATCACCGCCCACACTGCGTGCCAAAAAGCCGTCCGCGGCAGCGATCACGGCCACGAATCTGGTCGACCAAGGCACTTACTCGACAGCCCAACGGCTGGCTCAAATCGCCGTCACGCCCGAGGAGCAGACCGACGCCCAATCTGCATTACGCGTGGCGGACCACGAGCTGGATCTGGCATTCACCGAAGCATTGCGCGATGCCGAAGCACATCCGCCGACGCTCAATTCCGCCGCCGCGGCCATTCAGGCACGCATCGCAAAGTCGCAGAGCCTGTTGGCCGCCGATCAACAGCATGTGAATGACCTCACCGCCTCCCTGGCGCAGGCCAAGACCGACCAGAAGGACAAGATTCAGGACCAACTGGACCTTGCCCAGTCGCAATTGGAATTGGACAAAGATGAGCTCGATCAGGCCAACCAAGACCTGGTCGATGCCGGCGGCAACCCCCGACTGCAGATCGAAGCCATGATCCAGGAGCATGCGGCGCAGACGAAGACGCGCCCGACAGCCCCGGACGTCAAGGCAGCCATGCCCGACAATCAGCGCGGCGCGATCGGCAAGTTTCGCGAGTGGCGCTTGTTGAGCCAGAAAGAGGCGGCCCTGGAAGCAGCGCAGGTCGGTGCACAGTCGATGGCCCAGGCCCTGAATACTCGCCGAACGGCTCTGGAAAGCGGTCTCGAAACGACAAAAAGCGCCATCCCGGAACTCGCGGGCCATGCGGCTTCCGCCAAAGATGCGCCGGCTCCCGCGGCCGCGGCACACGCGGCCCCCACGCAGCCCCAGCGTAGTCACGAAGATGCCGCCGCGTTGATCGGACGCACCAAGGCGATCGCCGCCGATCAAACGATATTGACGCTGCTCAACCGGCGTATTGCGGATCAGAACCAGCTTTCCACCATTTACGGCCAATGGGCATCTGTGGCGGAGCTGCAGGCGCGCGTGCTCGTGCATGCATTGCTGCTGGATGTCTTGACCGTCATCGGAATATCGATCGTTTTGCTGTTGCTCGACGGGTGGCTGCAACACCTGCTCGATCGCCCGAAATTGGATCGACGGCAAGTCGAAACCCTGCGCAGCATCACCCGCGTCGGCTTGCGCATCATTGCCGTAGTCGTCGTATTGCTCATTGTCACAGGTATACCGAGTCAATTCGCGACCACGATCGGCATCGTCGGCGCGGGCCTGACGGTGGCTCTCAAGGACTTCATTGTCGCCTTCTTCGGCTGGCTGGTCCTGATGGGCCGCAACGGCATCCGTCTCGGCGACTGGGTGGAAATCAACGGCGTCAGCGGCGAAGTCACCGAACTCGGCATGTTCCACACCGTGCTTCTGGAGACCGGCAACTGGAGCGACTCCGGACACCCGACCGGCAGAAGGGTGACCTTCACCAACAGCTTTGCCATCGAAAGGCATTACTTCAATTTCTCCACGTCGGGGCAGTGGCTTTGGGACGAGCTACAGCTGATCGTTCCCCTGGGACGAGACCCTTACCCGATTGTCGAGGCCATCACCAAGCAGGTGACGCAAGCGACCGCAGACAGCGTTCGGCAAGCCGAGCAAGAGTGGCAGCGAGCCGTCCCCGCACAGCGCGCCAAGGTGTTCTCCGGGACGCCTGGCGTCAACGTAAAACCCGTTGTCGGCGGCGTGGAAATCGCCGTCCGCTATATCACCCGCGCCAATGAGCGATTCTTGGTTCGCGCCAAACTCTATCAGGCCGCGGTGGACCTGCTGGGCGCGAGGCAGGTGGCGCAGTCCACGCCCAGCGCGTAAGTAGCGAGTTAGTCAGGCCGCCTTGTCCTCGCCGGGTCGTCCGGTCAGGTCCTCGCCCCGAAGACCGGACAGGTGCCTGCAAGCCAGGTCCGCTATAATGGCAACCTGCTCTCCGCCGGCTTAGCACAGTGGTAGTGCAACGGTTTTGTAAACCGTAGGTCGGGGGTTCGAATCCCTCAGCCGGCACCAATTTACAAAAAATTTATCGGCAGCAATCGAGCACCGATAGATTACTCGGTCGAACCCCCGACATAAAACAAGAAGGGTTCGACAACTTGGGCGCAGCCCAAGTTGAACGACGGAGGTCTGCCGACCGCGGCCCGCAGGGCGAGGCACGTAGCGCCGAGTAATCCCTCAGCCGGCACCATTTTTACAGTTACCTCTAATTATTAAGGACACGTGATTTTTGTGTGTCAGGCAGCTCAGTTGGTTTGCCTGGGAAGAACCCGCAATCTAGCTCTCCGCAAACGGATCAAAAACCTTGATTCCCGGCCTCTGAAAATCCTTCACGTTCCCAGTCGCAATCGTCAAGTTGTGGCGGCGTGCGATCGCCGCGATATAGCTGTCTTCAATCGGCATAGGTTTGCCTGCCGCTTGTAGCTGGTATTGCTGATCCGCCCACACGTGAGCGACCGACACGTTGAATCCAAGAATCCTACCGTGCATCGCCTCGACCAATTCCGTCAACCACTTCTGCAGGGCCACGCGCTGCCTTCCGCGCTTGGTTCTCACCCAAAACGCCAATTGAGCAATGACAATTGAACTGGTGTAGCACTGGCTTTGATGCTTTTCGATCCACTTGATGACACGAGGATCGCCGACTTTCTTTGCAGGTTGGCTTAGGACGTCCGAATCGAGCAGCCAGCTCACAGCTTGAGGCGCTTGGGAAACTCACGGCGCCGGGATGGAAGATCGTCCATTCTCACCGGGCAGGCCTTGAGCACGTTCACCCAATCCGCATTCCGGGCTATTCGGCGGAAAACCACGGCGTCTTCATCGGGGTCGAACTCCGCTTGGAAATGATCGCCCGGCTGAGCGGGCACGAGGCTCGCTGGGAGCGTCAGTCGGCGCTTGGCATCGAGGGTAAGTATCATGAGTGGGATTATCCCACCCCGGTCAATATTGTCAACCAACTGGGATCGTGTGGGTGCTCCAAGTGGCCAATATGGCGCGGCGGGGAACTGCTTAGGATCACCCGCCAGCGTCAGCCCCGTGACCACGGCAAAGACCAGAAGTCGAATATGTAGCTAAAAAGAGGCTAAAAAGAGCCTAGTTCGCTCCGGCGTGTGATCATATTCGACCGGGCTATCGCCGCCGCAACGTCGAGCGGCAATCGCGATTATTCGCATCCTTTGTGAACGGATGGATGCGCCGCATCACTTATAGTGCCTGTAGCTGGGTGGCCGGCGGTAGTCGTTATTTCAATTCGATCAGTGTTCAGTGGTCGTCTATAGTGGTGCATTTCGCGCCCTCGCTGCGATAGCGACAGTCGCAGTCCTTCTTCCAATTGTTCTTTTTTGGATGCGTTTTCTACAACGCATCGTGAGCTACCGCAACGCCAACAATGTTACTGATGATTCTGACTAGTCGCGCTATCCGTTAGCCGCTCGTCGTGAGAGGCTCGAATGGGTCGACCCCAGTCTTTCCCACCCACCGCCCCGCAGCTTCCGTCCCAATTCCGCAAGGACCTGCGCTTGGAATGCGAATGTTATGCCACGATAATCACGATCTACGCATAAACATAGGCCAATTATGTATGGGCAAACCAGATACACCCGACCGCCTCGCGCAGATCCTGATCGTGCTCCCGGCATTGTTTTCACTCGTCAATGGTTTCATTATGGTGTGGGAGCCCCAGGGTTGGTACCAGATGCTGCCGACAGTTCAAGCTACCGGCGCATTTAACCCGCATTTCATTCGCGATATTGGCCTTGCTTACTTGACCTGCGGAATCGTACTTGGCTATGCGTGGCATTTCCCGTCCGGCCGCTGGCTCGCCGCGCTTGCCGGCGCACTGTGGCTGACCCTGCACGGCGCTTTTCATGTTTGGGAACTTCTGACTGGCATCGGTGCGCAGCATGTCTTCTGGATGGATGCACCGGGGGTGCTCGGTCCGCCACTGCTGATATGGATTGCGCTCGGCATACTGGTCGCACGACAGCGAATCGCTCCGGCTGGAATTCCCAAAAGCATGTTCCTGCGCGTTATCGACAGAATGTCACCGGGGGAGTCAGCCTATATTCATGAACTCGCCCACGCCCCAGGCCACGCCTTGGAGAAGTTTCAACGTTTCATGCCGCTCACGATGCATCGCTATGCCGCGCCCGCCGATTTGTTTCATATGACGCGGATTGGCGCAACGTTGATCGAGGATTGTGGCCCGTGCGCATTGACCGCGGCCCGTGGCGCTTTGAGCGATGGCGTTCCTAAGGATCTCATCAACGCGGCACTCGCCTCGAAACCACTCGATGGCGATCGGCAAACCGCGTTTGAGTTTGGCCAAGCGATTGCCCGACAGTCAGCCCATGCGTTGACTCTTGGCGAGGCCATCGAAGCGAAATACGGCCGCACAGTCCGTCTTGAGCTTGCAATGACGGCTGCGACGGTTCGCGCCTATCCCGGAATGAAGCGGGGTCTGGGCCTCACCACAGCCTGTTCTCTCACTAAGCTTGAAGTCTAATTCTTACTTGGGCGCGCTACGGGTTAAGGTAGTACATATGTTCTGCAGGACCTGCGGTATTGAGGGCTTCGCACTCGGATCAATTGCCGCGCAGCGGCGGCGATCGCCCTCTAGGGCGACTCGAAGGGTGAGCGCGCAGCGCCGAATACAACGTCGCGCAGCGACATCGAACGCCGGAGGTCTGCCGACGGTGGCCCGCCGGGCGAGGTGAGTCTCAATGGAAACCTGGATACCGAGTGATCAAACAACAGGTCGTCAATCTCCTGCTCGGAAATTGATGGGGCTGCTAGGCGTATTCTCAGCGCTTTCTGCAATATTTATGCTAGCGGTGTCCGTCGCAGACTGGGCCCGAGAGTATGCGCAGAAGAGCTGGCCGGAAGCCATTGCGACTGTCGAACGGTGCAGCGTCGACTCGTATATTCCTCTCAGGCGGCATACCCCCGTCTGGTACATCGAATGCCGAATTCGCTACCAGGCAAATTCTGGTGAAATCGAGACCAAGATTCAGTCGCGTAGCACAAGCTTGGGTTGGGGAGGAGATACCGAAGCAATGCATCGTTGGGTGGCGGGCCATCGACCTGGCAGCCAAATAGATATCCACTACGACCCCGGCGACCCTAAGACCGCAGTGCTTACGGCGACTGACATGCCCGATGCAGGGCCACGAACACCTGGCAACCTTCGCCTTCTCTCGATTTTCGCACTTGTATTCCTTGGAGTCCGGGTGATTTCAAAGCGGGAAAAAATTACGAGTGGTTCGACTCTCCGGCGATGACCACACCAGAGCAACCTTCTACTGGTCGCCTTCAGCGGACCTGGTAAATCGACATCGGGAGATTGGATACAACCTCAGCGGTCAACACCCGGTCGCGTCCCTCGCGCTTTGCCCGGAGCAACGCGCCGTCCGCCGCTGCGAGCAAATCGGCGGGTGTCGTTCCGTGATCGGGCAATGCGGCGACCCCCAAGGACAGGGTTACCTTGCCCAATACGATATCTCTGTGCTTTATGGAGAGCCGTTGAAATGACGCGCGCAGCTCTTCCGCGCGGTCTCGCGTCTCCTCCAGGGAACATTCCGGTAAGATCAACGTGAATTCTTCTCCGCCGTAACGACAGGCAAGGTCCCCGCCACGGATGAATTTCGCCAAATAATCTCCCAGTTCGCGGAGCACCGTATCCCCCGCATCATGACCGAACAAGTCGTTGAACTGCTTGAACCGGTCCACGTCGAACATGATGACGCCCAAGCTGCGATTTCTACGCAGCGCACTGGGTACTTCGCGCTCCAGCGATTCATCCAGATAGCGCCGGTTGAAAAGGCCCGTAAGCGGGTCGCGGACGGACTGATGACGCAACTTTTCGCGCAGCCGCAGGTTGGCGAAAGAAAGCGCGGCCTGCTCTGCCACGGCAACCGTGAGTTGCTCGTTCAACTTGGATATGGAATGCGGCGCCGCGGGGTGAGCGTCCGCCTCCGTGACGAGGCAGAGTACACCGAGTGTTTCGCCGTGCGCCATCAGAGGTATGCACAGGCTGGGCAAACGCGAGTTCGCCCCGAAATGTGAACAACGCACGGCGCCGTCGTCGCCGGCGGAATGATGCAGTCGGCCCCGCCGCAATGCCCAGCATTCGCTGGGACTAAAAACCCGTTGTGCGGGTGAACTTGGGCCCCAGGTGGTGATGACCTCCAGCACATTGCGCGAAGGGCTGAACACCAGCACGGCACCCGAAAAGCCGTGAAACAGTTTGCGTGCCGAAGAGGCAATGACATTCGAAGCTTCCTCGAGCGTGAAACAGGAATGCAGCAGATCCGCCATTTCGCTCAGCGTGCCGGCCTCCAAGTTCCGCAATTCCAACTCTCCCATGGAGTTCTTGAGACTCTCGTGAGCTTGGGACAATTGCTCTTGCGACTGACCGCGCTCCACCATGAGCTTGGCCAGACTATCGGCCATTTCGTTGAATGAACCGGCAAGCTCCCCGAGTTCGTCTGTCGAGCGGATAGGAATTCTCGTATCCATTTTGCCGCGGCCAAGCTGCAGCGCAGCGTCGCGAAGTTTTCGGATCGGGCCGACGACCGCGCCGGAGACCACCGCCGCCAGACCCATGCTGACAGCCAGCCCCAGAAGGACGATCAGAATGGTTTGCTTATAGGTGCCCTTGAGCGCCTTCTCGATGTTGAGCCGATATTCTCCGGCTCCCTGATCAGTAACGCCGGTCAGCTCCCGCACGGGCCTAGTCAGTTCATCCCGCACCTGCGGCTCGAGGATCTGATGGGAAAAATCGCCTTCGGCGGGGGAAAACCCATCCGAAAGCTGGATGAATTTTTCCGCGTTGGCTTTCAGGCTCGGAATCAACCCATCCAACTCTTTCAGCAGTTGTGATTCCCGCTGGTCGATGGCGTCGGGAGCCGTTGCTCCTGCCGCCAAGCTCTCCTGCACCTGCTGAGCTTCGGACCGGGCGATGGCGTCCAGATGCGTTTCAAAGGCGGTTATCCCTGAGCGAAGTGCGTCGTTGACAAGTCTGCGCCGACGCTCGGCGCTTTCGCGTTCGGGTGGCTGAACACGAATTCGATAGGTTTCATTGAGAGACTCCTCCACCGCCCACCCGATCGCATTCAGATCGGCCTGCAGTCTCAGCGCATTCACGCCCTGTTGCGCTTCGTATTCGTTCATACGCAGAGCGAAGGAAATCCCGGGATTGCCAATGAGAGCAAAGTACGCCGCGATCGGCGGCAGGAGCGAGATGATCCCGAGCGATACCAGTAGTTTCGTCTTGATCTTCAAAATCTGGTTTCCGAGCGAGCACTAAGATACACGCCGGAATTTTCCAGGTTTATGACCGGACTTTCGCGGGATGGGTCTCATTTGAGCCGGCGTCCAAGCCGCGCGCATCGACAATCAACTGCGGCGACCATACAGTGGAGCATGCATGGGCCAATCGCAAGAATGATTACATCGTCTCATGGCGATCGTACCCAGGTTCAACTGCACATTCGTCAACCAGCGCAGCGCCGGCACTGGGTACCTTAAGCAAGCCCGTCGTCAATCTGCGCCTGCCGGCAATACGCGGAATAAAAAAGGTTACTGCAGCTGCCTGTGAAATGTGACCGGCGTCGCATCCCCGACGCGATCTCCCGCCAGCGGGAAGTCGGGGGAATCCATCTTCATGGCGGTGGCACGATCATTCTGCAGGACAAATGAAACCCGAGACCTCGGGGATGAGCGCAGCGAAAAGCTGCCATCCTCCTGCTTGAGCAACCGCTCCGGACCCTCGCCCAGGGGCTGGATCATAAGACGGCCATCCTCATCGAATATGCGGTACGTGCGCCGATATTGGGCGAAGGAATCGTGCAAATTGGCGGAAACCCGGGCCAGCTTCAGTACAAAAGTTCCGGCGAGCTGGCTGCGCTCCGCAGCGGATACCGGCTTATCGGCAAGTTTCGGCTCCACACGGGGCGCAGGAGATACGAGCGCAGGCAGCCCCAGAATGGCGCGGGACAGCGCGCGCGTGATGGCATAGGCATTCTGTCCCTCGGTATTGGTGAGCACGACAATGGTCAGCTGGTCCGCCGGGAAATCATACAGACTGCCGCTGTAGCCCAGCAGTGAGCCATGCTGGCCAATGCGCCGATGGTCTTCTTCGTGGTTCAGAATCATGGCAAAGCCGTACTGAGCTTTCGGATCCTGGGCGCTCATCTGTGCCGCAGCCCCTTCGGCGGTCGACATCATGTGGAAGGTTCCCGGCCGGACCAGGTGTTTATCTTCGATGGACTGCCACAATTGCAAGAGATCGCCCACCGTGCTGCAGAAGCGCAGGTCGGAGTTGTACGCCATGCCGTTTTCATTTGCCGGCACATAGCCCTCCTCGAACCGGCGATACGCATGGGAAAGACCGTGGACGAGGGTAAAGTCGTCACAATAAGTGGTGGACTTCACGCCGGCCGGCTGGAAAATGTTTTGCCGCACGTAGTCCGGATAACTTTGGCCGGTGACGCGCTCCACGATCGTAACCAGCAACTGGAAACCGGAGATCGACCAGTCCCATTTTGCTCCGGGCTCATTCACCCACTTCTTGCCGGCGTAAAGGGCCATCACTTCGTCCAGCGCTTTGGGCTGGCGGCTGGTCGCTTCGATGGGATCGCCCAGATAGTGATAGTCGACGATGCCCGAGGTGTGATTGAGCAACTGGCGGATCGTGACGTGATGACCCTGGAGAGGAAACTCCGGGACAAATTTCGAAATGTCATCATCCAATGACAACTTGCCCCGCTCCACCTGCTGCATCACCGCAACTCCCGTGAAGGGCAACAGGGGACCGACTACGTGATAGACGGTTTCCGCCTTGGCGGGTGAATCCAAACCAAGGTCGGCGAATCCATATCCCTTGTGCAGAAGTACCTGGCGGCCGCGCGCCACCAGCACCGAGGCACCCACCACATGTTCCTGTGTCATGACCTGCTGCACAATGGCGTCAAGGTCGGCACCTGAGACCGCGGCTGGCAATGAACTCGCTGCGGCGAAACAGAGAGCGGAAGAGAGGGTGGAAGAGAGAAGGAGTGCGGCACCCAAGACATACTTTGTAGTTGGCATTGGGTAATTATAGCGGGCGCACCTTATTCCCGCTCCTCGGCCGTACTGGTACAGTAGCGATTCAACCAGCCAGGGGAGAGCCTCGATGAGAATGGCGAACGGCTATCGAATCATGGCCGCCATGGTGGCGAGCTTGGCCTTGTCGGGATGCGATATTTCGGTCGACGGCGAGGGCTCGACCAAGGTCAACGGCTCAGTACACATACCCGCCGGCAAAACCGCCGATGAGGCGAGGACGGTCAACGGCTCGATCCATGTCGACGACAATGCCGCGGTCACGTCGGCTGCCACCGTCAACGGCAGCATCCGTTTGGGCGAACATGCCACCGCGATATCCGCGAAGACCGTCAACGGTACCATCAGTCTGGGTGCCGGCGCGCATATTTCCGACAGCGCCGGGTCGGTCAACGGCGATCTTACGCTGGCGAGCGGCGCAGAAATTGCGGGGCACTTGACGAACGTCAACGGCAGGATCCAAATGACCGGAGCGCATATCGCGGGCGGGATCAAAACCGTCAACGGCAGCATCAGCATCATGGGCGCTTCCCACGTGGAAGGCGGAATCATGGTCGACAAGCCTTCCGGAATCAGTTTCATGAGCGAGGATCCGGTGATCGTCATCGGGCCCGGCTCGGTCGTACAGGGCGAACTGCGTTTCGAGCGCAAGGTCAAACTGTACGTCAGCGACAAGGCCACCATCGGCACCGTCATCGGCGCGACCCCGGTGCCGTTCAGCGGCGAAAATCCCCCCAATTGAATCGAGAAGGGTTATCCATGTTCATTCCATCCGTCAAATCATCCTTCATGGCAGGGTTGATCGTTGTCATGGGCCATACAGCGGCGTCGGCCGCTGCCGCAGATCCTGCGCTGCTGGCGGCCGTTGCCAGTCCCGAGCGCCCCGCCAGTGCCACGGCGCGCGACCCGGCCCGCCACCCCGTCGAAGAGCTGACTTTTTTTGGCATCACGCCGAAAATGACCGTGATAGAACTGTGGCCGGGCGGCGGCTACTGGACCGACATTCTTGGACCCTACCTTGCACCCAGCGGTCACTACTCCATCGCGTTGCCGCCGGCCGACGGCCAAGAAAACGCGGGGGTGCAGCGCTTCCGTGCGCGTATTGCCGCGGAGAAGGATCGGCTCGGCACCCTTCATGAGACGACCTTGGGTGCGGGACACTTCGATATCGCTCCGCCGGGTTCGGCCGATCTGATACTCACCTTTCGCAACCTTCACAATTGGATGGGTGAAGGGTATGCCGATCAAGCGTTGGCAGCTTGCTTTACCGCGCTCAAGCCGGGCGGCATCCTCGGCATCGAGGAGCATCGTGGGCGCAACGATGTGCCGCAGGACCCGAAGGGCGAAAACGGCTATGTGCGTCAGGATTATGCGATTGCTCTGGCGAAGAAAGCTGGATTCGTGCTCGTGGGGTCGTCGGAAATCAATGCCAATCCCCGCGATACGAAGAACTGGCCCAAGGGCGTGTGGACATTGCCGCCCAGCCTGGCGGAGGGAGAGAAAGACCGGGCGAAGTACGTGGCCATCGGCGAGGCCGACAACTTCGTGCTGAAATTCCAAAAGCCGCGCTGAGGCATGCGCACCTAAGACCGCGGGATAGCCGCCGGCATCACGCGGTCTTTTGTTCCGAAAGGCCCAGCTCCTTCACCATGTGTTCGCGCATGGCGAATTTCTGGACCTTTCCCGTGACGGTCATGGGAAATTCGGAGACGAAGCGGATGTAGCGCGGAATCTTGTAGTGCGCGATCTGCTCCTTGCAGAACTCGCGGACCTCTTCTTCGGTGCTGCTCAGCCCCGGCTTCAGCTGAATCCAAGCGCATACCGCCTCGCCGTATTTCGCGTCAGGGACACCGCACACCTGTACCGCCTGAACCTTGTGATGCCGGTACAAGAATTCCTCGATTTCGCGCGGGTACACATTCTCTCCGCCCCGGATGATCATGTCCTTCAAGCGCCCGGTGACGTTGCCATAGCCGTGTTCGTCGATCACGCCGAGGTCTCCGGTGTGCATCCAGCCGGCTTCATCGAGAACTTCACGGGTCTTCACCGGGTCATCCCAGTAGCCTTTCATCACGGAGTAACCTCGCGTGTGAATCTCACCTTGAACTCCGCGCGGCACGCACCGGCCCTGCGCATCGACCACTTTGACCTGGACATGCGGATGCACGCGTCCGACGGTCGACACGCGCCGCTCGAATTCATCGTCGGTGCCGGTCTGAAAACTTACCGGACTCGTTTCAGTCATGCCGTAGCAGTTGGTGATTTCCTTCAGGTTCATCCGGTCGATCACGCGCTTCATCACTTCCACCGGACAGGGCGAACCGGCCATGATCCCGGTGCGCAAACTCGACAGGTCGTAGCGTGAAAACTCAGGGGTTTCCATTTCAGCGATGAACATGGTCGGCACGCCATAGAGCGCCGTCGCTCGCTCCCTATCGACGGCCTCCAATGTCTTCACCGGATCGAAGCTTTCGGCAGGATAAATCATGGCCGCCCCGTGCGATATGGCCGCGAGGTTGCCCATCACCATGCCGAAACAATGATACAGCGGTACGGGGATGCAGATTCGATCGCGTTCCGTAAGCCTCAATCCGCGGCCGACGAAATAGCCATTGTTCAGAATATTGCAATGACTCAAGGTCGCTCCCTTGGGGAGCCCTGTCGTACCGCTGGTGAACTGGATGTTGATGGCCTGATCCGGCTTAAGCTGCGGGCGAATCTCATCGAGACGTCCTCGGCCGGCGTCCATCCCGCGCTGCAAGACTTCGCCGAAGTTCATGCATCCCGGGGTAATCGCGTTGCCCAATCGGATGACCAATCGCAGCTGCGGCAGCCTCGCGCTGACCAGCTCGTTGGGGGCACAGTGATCGAGCTCCGGCACGAGGGCGCGGAGCATCCCGAGATAGTCGCTGTTCTTCAGCCGCTCTGCCGCAATCAGCGCACGACATCCCACTTTCTTCAGGCAGAACTCCAGCTCGGAAAGTCGATACGCCGGATTGACGTTCACCAGGATCAATCCCGCTTGCGCGCAGGCGAATTGCGCCACCGTCCACTCGGCGCGATTTGGCGCCCAAATACCGATCCGATCGCCGGGATTCATGGCCAATGAAAGCAGGCCGGCGGCGAAATCGTCGACATGGCGTTTGAGCTCCGCGTAGCTCCAGCGCACTTGCTGCTCGGGGACGATGAGCGAGTCACACTCAGCGAATCGCCGAACGGTTTGATCGAACGCCTGTCCGATGGTTTCGTATTTCAGGGGCACCTCAGAGGTGCCTTGGACGAAGCTTAGAGTCACAGTACCCCCTGGCCTTGAAGTTCCATTGTACCGCCACCATCCATTCGTCCAATGAACCTCCTGCGAACCCTGGGTCGCCTGCTCTTCCATCCGCTTTGGCTGTTCTGCGCGCTTCCGAGCTATGTCGGCTGGCGGCTGCTGTCGGCGCTCCCCGGGCCTCCGGGGGTGGGTGCCGGCATGGTGTTGCTGACGGCCTGCTGCCTGTTGATTCCGTTCTCGATGCGCGTCCACACCCTGCGCCATAGGAAACTTGCCGAGCGCCTAGCCTGGGTGGGCTCCACGGCCATGGGATTCTTCTCCTCGCTCTTGGTGCTGACGCTGCTGCGCGACTTGGTCCTGGTAAGCGCGCGCTTGAGTATGCCGGCCATGCCTGCGCGGCTGGCAGCCGTCAGCGCAGAGCTCGCCTTAGGTCTTGCCGCTTTGATGACGGTGGCGGGGTTCATCATTGCCCGGCGCAGACCGGGCATCGTCGAGGTGCGGATTCCATTGCCGGGCCTTCCACAAGCTCTGCACGGATTTTCTATCGCACAGATCAGCGATGTACACGTAGGGCCCACGATCAAGCGAGGCTTCGTCGAGAGAATCGTGCGCCGAGTCAATGCATTGGACGCCGATCTAATTGCGGTTACCGGGGATCTGGTCGACGGGTCGGTGCAGCACCTGTCGGCTCATACGGCGCCATTGGCCGGGCTGACCGCGCGCCATGGTGCTTACTTCGTCACTGGCAATCACGAGTATTACTCCGGAGAACGCGCGTGGACCGAAGAGATTCGCCGTCTCGGCATGCGCGTCCTCAAGAACGAACACGTCGTCCTCATGCATGACGGTACGGCGCTGGTACTCGCCGGCGTCACGGATTACGGCGCCCATCACTTCGATCCCGCCCAGCGCAGCGACCCGGCGGCGGCGCTGCGCGGAGCGCCCAGCGATGCCGGAGCGAGGATACTGCTGGCGCATCAGCCCAGCTCGGCAGACGCCGCTGCCCGGGCGGGTTTCGACGTACAACTCTCAGGCCACACGCATGGCGGCCAATTCTGGCCATGGAATCTTTTCGTGCAATTTTTCCAACCCTTCACTGCCGGCCTGCACCGACTGAAAAACCTATGGATCTACGTGAACCGCGGCACCGGCTACTGGGGGCCGCCGAATCGCTTCGGTGTCCCCTCGGAAATTACGCGGATCCGCTTGGTACCGGCGGTGCCGTAAACGTCACAAAGGACGCGACGCCAAACACTGGGCCAACGCCTCCCGCAGTTCGCGAAGCTTGGGCGGCTTACCGAGGACGCGATCGACATGGTTCGGAATATCACCGTCCGCAAGCAGGCGCCGACCCCAGCCGGTCAACATCAAGAGAATCGTCTCGGGAGCAACCGTCTTGACGGCACTGGAAACTTTTCGTCCGTCCACGTACGGCATGCCGAGATCCGTGATCACGACCTGGAAAGGCTTGCCCTCTGTCCGTGCCCTGAGGAAGGCATCGATGCCCGCCTGCCCCCCGTCCGCCGCCGTCACGCTATGACCTTCCAGTTCCAAGGCATCGCGCAATGCTTTGAGTACCAACGGGTCATCATCCACCAATAGAATACGCAGCGGCGGCACGACGGGCACCACGGCCGATGCCGCCTCGCCCTCGGCTGGTGTAGCCGGGACGGCAAAGAGCAAACGTACGGTTGTGCCCTTGCCGACTTCACTGTCAAGCTCGATCGAGGCGCCATGCCGCTGCATGGCGCCATAGACCATTGCCAGGCCAAGGCCGGTGCCACGCTCGCCTTTGGTGGTGAAAAACGGCTCCAAACAGCGGCGACGGGTGTCATCGTCCATGCCGACGCCGGTATCGACGACACCGACCTCAACGAACTCTGCGCTGACGGCCATCCCCTGTGGCCCTTCTTGCCGCCGCACCACTCGCGTTCGCAGTGTCAGGGGGCCGCCATTGGGCATGGCATCGACCGCGTTGAAGATGAGATTGGTCAGCGCATCGCGGATTTCGTGCTCGGCGCCCAAGATCATCGGCAGCTGCGGAGCCAATTCCATGCGCATTTCAATGACCACTCCGCGCTGTTGTGCCATGTCGCTCCAGTGGGCGCGGGTCAGATCCACGACCTGCGGAGTCAGTCGATTGAGATCCACCGGAACGAACGTCGCCTGCGACTCCCGTGGGCGGTAAAACTCACGCATCCGCGCAACGGTTTGCGCGACGTCATCGATGGCCCGCTGAATGGTTTCGAGAGAGCTGCGAGCGCGGGGACTTAGGTCAGGCTCATTCTGCAATAAGGAGTCGGTATACAGAGCGACGGGAGAGATCGCATTGTTGATATCGTGCGCGATACCGCTCGCCATCTGACCCAAGGCCAACAGTCGCTCTTGTTGCATCACGGCGTTTTGTGTTTGACGCAGATCGTCGTACGCCCGCTGCAGAGCTTCGTACAGTTGGATCTGATGGGCGGCCAATGCCACATGTTCGCTGGCCTGTCTCAGGAACTCGCATTCGCCACTGCTGAAACTGCGCGGTCGCCGGCGGGCTGCAATCAGTACGCCGAATACGCGGCTTTCCACCAGGAGCGGCGCCGCAACCATCGCGCTCAACGCTCCGCGCGCCAACCGCTGGGGAAACGGAAACTTGACTTCCGTGATATCCGGCTCATAGACCAGGCGGCCTTGAACGCATTGCGATAGTCCGTTTTCGTCGATGGCGATGCGCGCCTGCTCGCCCATGGCCAGTTCCATCGCAAGCGCTGCGCTGTTTGCGCCCACGCTCGTAACCGTCAGACAGTTTTCAGCCGGTTCGTATAGACAAATGCAGCAGAAATCCACCGGCAGATGCTCTTCGAGTGTTCGGATCACGACTTGAAAGATGCTGCGCAGATCCTGGCGCTCACCGATGGCGCGGGTAATTTGCTGGAGCAGGTTCAACCGCCCGAGTTGAGCCTGTACCTTGCCTTGTGCCTGCTTGCGCTCGGTGATGTCCCTCGCGATGTTCGATGCACCGATGATTTTTCCCTGGGAATCCCGGATGGGGGAGATAGTGACGGATACGTCGATTCTCCGCCCCTCCTTGTCGATCCGCTCCGTCTCCAAGTGGTCGGTGGTGTCGCCTCTGGCAATTCGACCCAGGATCAACGACTCCTCATCTGCACGTTCCGGCGGCATCAGCATGGCCATCGGTTTTCCGAGAACCTCAGCCGCCGTATAGCCGAACAGGCGCTCCGCACCCGGGTTCCAACTCGCGATGATGCCGTCCAGATTTTTGCTGACGATGGCATCGTCCGAGGATTCGACGATGGATGCCATCTGCGCAAGCTGCGCGGTCCGGTCCGCGACGCGCACTTCGAGCTCATCCTTTGCCGCGCGCAGTGCTGCGTCGGCCCACGCCCTTCCGGCAAAGTCCCGCCGAATGGCAAACAGCGCCAGACCCACGATCCCGCAGGCGAGCAAGGCACCCGCTATGATCACCGCACGGGCGATGCTCGAACTGGCGCGGGCCCGTCGTTCGCGCTCGTCGAGCAAGGATCTCTCCGTGGCCTTCATCTCGTCGAGGAGGCCGCGAATCCGGTCGTGAAACTGCTTGCCCTTCCCGGTGAGGACTTCTCGTTGCGCCGCCACGAAGCCCTGGTCTTTTCGCAGATCGATGACGAGGCGCAAATTATCGAGCCGCTCGCGCACCAGCGGCTCGACGGCATCGAGACGTTGCTGTTGAATGGGGTTATCGGCCGTCAATTCCCGCAGCTGCCGGGTTTCAAGGTCGACGACCTTGGCACCTCGCCGATAGGGATCGAGGTAGCCGTCATCGCCCGTGATGACGTAGCCGCGCTCCGCGGTCTCAGAATCAGTGACGGCGGCGAGGACCAGTTCGAGGTGATTGAGAACCTGGTAGGTATGCTCGACACTGCCCGCATGCGCGTTCAGGCGCACAACGCTGAAATACGAGACCACCCCCACCACCCCCAGGCAGGCAAGCGCGAGAGCGAAGCCCAGCCGCACCTTGCGCTCCGTCGAGGCCAACCTGACCTCGGGGATGCTCATCACGGACGGCGCTAGGCCGGTTTCGGCTGCGTTGGTTTTGGCGTTGCTGGTTTTGGCTGCGTTGGTTTCGGCTTCGTTGCTCATGTGCTTCTGCGTCCTTTCAGAGGTCAAAAAGGCAACTTTTACGGGAACCGTTACAACGTGCTTAAGTGAGGAGTTCGTGCGCTGAACTCAGCGAGGTTCGGGCCGGAGGCGTGAGGTTTGGGCAGAGAACAATCCCTTCTTGCAGCGCTGACGCCTGTATGCACAACCTTCAATCCGAGTATAGATCTTTTGCCGAAGCGATTCAAAAATTCAAGTCCCCCTACCCTCGGGTATGCCTGCCGAATTGGCCATGGCCAGGATGTCGCGGTTCTCCAGAACCACATTTGCGCGTTCCCCGGTTTCCCGAACAGAGGCGTCTACCATGGCGCGGGCCAAGTCATCGCACCGTACCACCAGGTTTGGGAACACCAATCGAAACGCGGGGTAAACCGCGCGCAACAGGCGATACGTGAAGTTGGGCTCCTTCCGCGGCTCCACCGGATAGATGTAGGCGGGCCGGAAGATGTAAACGCGGGGGAATCCTGCCGCGAGCAGTGCTTTCTCCGCCGCCCCCTTGTAGCGAGCGAAGGCCATTCGGCTTCGCCCGGTGGGATCCGCGCCATTCCCGCTCAAGAACGTGAACGTCGCGTCCGGGCTCGAGCCGTGCAGAACGCGCGCAAACTCGACCGTGTAGTCCAGAGTTATCTTGCGTAGTTCCTCATCCGGCACCGCACCGGTGTATGTTCCCAGGCAAAAGACCGCTGCGTCCTGATCCGCGAGCGTCGACTCGAGCGCCGAACAGTCCGCGAAATCCGCGTGAAGGACCTCCGTCAGTTTAGGGTGTGAGATACCGAGGTTCCTGCGTCCGACGGACGTCACACGCTCGACGTTCGGAAGCTCGAGCGCATGACGAAGGGCGTAGCCCCCGACCATGCCGGATGCGCCTACGATGACCAATCGCTTCATGAGAGTGTGCTCCATTTGTCAAGGCCGCCGCAGCGGCGCAGCGAGGTAACAGCCGAACTCCTTGACGAAATCGACCGAGACGCGGGCGTGGACGCGGCCTTGGCGATCGAGGAATCGCGCCTCGTCATCCAAGGGTACGACCGCCCCGTGCCACACATTGGGATGCAGGTACAGGCCGCGTCCGCCGTCACACCAGAAGGTGACGAACTTTTCCGGCGTCACGTCATCTCCCGGCAGAGCGAGGGGTATGACGAAACTCTGCCCGTCGAGGGGATAGAACAGCTGTCCGCCATCCGGGTGGTAGTTGGCACGCCAGATCAGCGCGCGCTCGCGCAGCGGATCAAAGGTACCGGCGGCGACTTCCTCGGGCCAGTTGCTCCAGCCGAATAGATAGCTGTCGCCCACCGCATTATTGCGTGCGTACAGAGTCCCGTCCTTCCAGCAAAACTCGAACAAGCCCTCAGCAACTCCGCCTTGATCGCCGGTGTTGAGGTCAATCGGACGCCATCCCTGCGCCGGCCAGCGGACGATCTCGATCGAAAAGGTCCTCGGATCATCGACCAGTGAACCATAGCCTCCTAGACTGGCTTCGCTGGCAAGGACGAGTGAGGTCTCATGCACCTCACGTACTCCGGTGGTGGGCGCATGAGCGAATTCCCATTGACGCGTGTCCATGATGCCCTTCGATCCCGCCGCAAGGACCGTCATTGTAACGTCAATCAGGAAGGCGGGCTTAAGTGCTTGCTAGGGCAGCGCGCAGTGCTGTTATCTGGGCAGCCGCCGACGCCAACAGACGCTTGCAGTCCTCAGCGCTGAGGCGAAGGCGCTCGAAGGCAGGATTTGCGGTCACGATATCGTCCAGCGGCTCATGGTGGAGCACACTCGACCCGAGTGCCACCGCCGCGACCAGCACGTCGGTTAATCCACTGGTGCTGCCGGTCTCAGGGTTTTCGGTATTTTGATCGGCAACGGCCGCGATGATCGCCCGTGGAAACTTCCAGTGCGTGAGAATGGAACCCGCAATCTGCGGATGCCACTCCCGTATCAATTGCTTCCACGCCTCGCTCTCGCCGTCGAAGTCGGCGCGGCCCGGCGCTCCCACGGTGATATACAGTTCCCCGATGTTGTGCATGAGGCCCGTCATCAGCGCCTCGTCAGGTTTTGCGGCGCGAGTCTCGCGTGCCAGCACGTAGGCGATGGCGGCGACCAGCGCGCCTACGCGCCACAGCTGCCGAATGTGCGGCCGCAGGCTCGCATCGCCGTTGTCCAACTCCATCTGTTGCACCGAAAACGCCATCGCCGTACAGCGCACCAGCTGGGTGCCGAGGCGCGTCACTGCCTGCTGCAGGTCGGGAATCTGTTGTGTCGATGGATTCAGGAACGCCGAGTTCGCCAACCGTAGGATGCGGGCGGCAAGCGCCGCATCGGCCCCGATCACTTGTGCGACTCGGGTCCGTGCCGCCCGCGGGTCTTCGAGAACTTGCTGCACACGGGCCGCAATATCCGGAAGCGATGGCAAGCGGACTTCCCCGGCTGCGACTTCGAGCGACAGTTTGCGGATAACGGCCTTGCGATCCGATTCACCGGCTCGTATATCTGATGTCGGCGATACGTTGGTTGCCACGGCAATACTCTCGTTCGGAGTTCAATCCTTGCGTTATCGGCCGAGATAGCCCCAGCTTTAGGGCACGATCTCGCCAATGGAAATACGTCACACCGGCGGGTCGTCATGGAGCGCAACTTGGCCGCGGCGCCTAATACGTCGGCATTCCTCCGCGGGGCTTACTCCTCGTGCGACAGAACTGACATAACCCTTGCGCGGGCAAGCCCGTGGGCATGTCTCACCGGCATGGGTTTAACAAAAGACCCGACTCCTCATCGCAAAGACGGTATGATTTGAAAGCGTGTGTCGTTCATGCGAGACCACGCGCACTAAATAACGAATTGAACAGGGACCGGCATGTCTGACTCCTACCTTTGCTTTAAGACTCACGGCTATCGTCAATTGGGCCGCGTTCGCCTTGCACTACTGACTGTTGGCATCCTGGTGTTGGCAGCTTGCGGAGGAGGCGGGGGCGCGGCGCCACCGCCACCCTTAACCTTGAGCTCACCATCGTCGTCGCTGGGCGCGGGTACAACCCTCGCTCTGACCGCCGCGGGTGGCCAGACGCCGTACACATTCTCAATCGCCTCCGGCGCCGGAACCATCGGCAGTACCGGAATTTTTACCGCACCCGCCACCGCCGGCACGACCGTGGTCGAGGTAACCGACAAGAACGGCGCGACCGCCAAGACCTCGCTGCAAATCACCGTGGTGGCGTTCGCTAACGCGACGGCGAGCGTGGATTCCGGCACGACAACGGCGCAGACCGCCGCGGGTGGCGCGCCTCCTTACATGTATTCAATCGCAGCGGGCGGCGGCAGTATCGATGCGTCGGGGCAGTTCACCTCGCCCATCGGCCCGGCGACGGTGACGATCATGGCCACTGACTCCAAAGGCGGCACCGCCCAAGCGACGATTACGGTGAATGCGCCGCTGGTTGCCAATCAAGCCACAGCCACCATCGGCGGCGGCACCTCGCTGCTGGTCGGTGCCGCAGGCGGCCAAGGACCGTTCACCTATAAAGTCACCTCGGGCGGCGGATCTGTCGATGCCTCCGGCCGCTTTACGGCAGCGGGGACCGCAGGCACGAGCATTGTGAGCATCACCGACTCGCTTGGATCATCGACCCTTGTCACGATCACCATCAATCCGCCGCTGTCCATCAATCCGGCGTCGGCGACGCTGACGGCGAGCAGCGGTCAAACCACGCCGTTCACCGGCATGAATGGCATCCCGCCATATCAGTACTCGGTGGTCTCAGGTTCAGGCACCGTGAGCCCGCAGGGTATCTACACCGTCGGCACGGTCAGCGGCGTAACTACCGTGCAGGTCACCGACGGCCAGGGAACTACCGCCACGGCACAGGTCCGCGCCTTGCGGATTCGCGTCAATGCCTCGGTATTCACTACTGCGACGGATGGCACCAATCTCTATGTCGGCGGGCGCTTCAGCGCCGTCAACCCCTACTCCGCGCCGCGTCTCGCCATCGTCGATCAGACTTCCGGAAATCCGGCCACCACTTGCGATCTCGGTAGCGGATTCCTTGGCGGTACAGTCACAGCGATCGTAACGGTTGGCAATTCGATCTTTGTCGCAGGCAATTTCAATCAATATAAAGGCGCGGTTGTCGGCAAGCTCGCCAAAATCGATGCAGTGACCTGCGCCATCGACCCCGTCTTTATCAGCGGTGGCGGATTCGGCAAAAATCCTGGCGAATCGGTGTACGCGATTGCAGCCTCCGGATCGTCGCTCTATGTGGTCGGCAATATCAGCACCTATCGCGGTGCTCCCATCCCGCGCATGGCAAAGCTGGACCTCACCACGGGCGCCGCGGATCCCGCTTTTGGCCCGAGCCCCCAACCCGACTCCTACGCCGGCGCAATCGTGCTCTCAGGTACGTCGGTGTATGTCGGCGGGGCGTTCACGCATATTGGCGGCGTCGCGGCCCCGTACCTCGCGAAACTCGATGCGGCGACCGGTGCGGTCGACACAACCTTTGCCGCCGCGCCCGGCGCCGACGGCGGAATTTCTGCACTGGCGATCGCAGCGAACCAACTTTATGTTGGCGGCGCCTTTATGCATTTTGCGGGCGTGCAGACGGCGCTTGCGCGTGTGGATGCAACCACCGGTGCGCCCGATACCGCGTTTACACAGAGTGTCGCAAATACGTCGCAAGTGCAGAGCCTGTTGGTGGCCGGCAATTTTCTCTACGTCGGCAGAACGTTCCCCGGTTCCACGCCAGTGCTTTCGAAAATTGATACCACCACCGGCGCCACGGATGCGGCCTTTGGAGCCGGTGCCGGGTTCGACTTCGGTGTGAATTCGCTCCTGTGGTCGAATTCGAGTCTCTATGTCGGCGGCGCCTTCACCTCCTACCGAGGTGTAAGCGCGAACAATCTCGCCAAGCTCGATCCGACGAGCGGTGCGCTCGACACGGCCTTCACTCAACCGACTGGCGGCAATGACGCCGTATACGCGCTCGCCGCCGTAGGCTCGCAAGTAATCGCGGGCGGCCGTTTCAGTACGTACCGCGGGGCTCCCGCGAGCAACATCGCCAAATTTTCACTGGCGACGGATGAACCCGACTTGGCGTTCAGCGCAGCGGCGGGGACCAATGGCAACGTGATCAAGATGACGTTGAACAGCAGCGCCCTCTACCTTGGCGGGGTGTTCACGTCTTGCGGTGGCCTCGCCAGCACTAATATCGCAAAGGTCGATACCGCAACGGGCACCTGTGATGCCGCATTCGCGGCCGGCGGCGGCGCCCCATTCTTCGTTGAGGCCATGCTGATCCATGGAACCTCTTTGTATATCGGCGGAGGCCAATCATCCCTGACACATCTCGCCAAGATGGATTTGATCACTGGGCAGACCGACTCCGCGTTCTCGGTTAACGGCGGCCCGGATGGCTCAGTGATGTCGCTCACGGATTCGCCGACCGCGATCTATGTGGGCGGCCAATTCCAGAACTACGGTGCTCTACCCGCGCACAATCTTGCGAAAGTCGATCCCGCCACGGGCGCGCTCGATCAAACATTCACCCAGGCGACCGGGGCTGGCGGTGCTTCGGAGTACATCCAATCGCTGCTTTTCGCGGGAAATTCACTGTATGCAGGCGGCGTTGTCAATTCATATCGCGGCGGCATTGCTCAAGGCCTGCTCAAGCTGGATCCCGTGACGGGCGCGTTGGATTCGACGTTTTCCCAATCCACAGGATTTATCGATGCGGAAGCGCTGTTGAATTCCGGTACTTCGATCTTGGTGGCCGGTGGTTTCCAGAGCTATCGCGGAAACCCGTCATTCAACCTTGCCAAAATCGATGCGGCCAGCGGGAATCCTGACCCAACGTTCACGAGCAACTTGCCCTGCGATTCGTGCACCGTAAATTTCGACTCGCTGACTCTCGTTGGAACAAAACTCTATGTCGGCGAGGACGCCTCCACGCTCTACCGCGGAGCGCCCACCTATGGAGTTTTCCCCGTTGACCTTTCCACCGGAAACCCAACCGACCCTTGAGTTGATATGGGAGCGGAAGCAGCGTCGAAGTCAATCGGCTGTCTCACGACAGCGCGCGTTCGTCCATCCAGTCCACGTAGAGCAGGCGCTCCGAAAACAACCACGCGCCGTCCTGCTTCACGAAGGTGTCCTGGTAGCGCAACGAGGCCACCATCAAGCGTCGATTCCCGTTTTTGACCGTGACGTGGTGCGCCAGGCAGTAGGCTTCCCCGGTGCCTCGGTCATTCGTCAACGTGAAAATCGTGCTCTGTCCGACGAAGTGGGTAGTGGCGTCGTACTGATTCAGCGCGGCAAATACCGGGGCGAGCGCCTCGCGCGAGTGCAGTTCCTGGGTGGGCTTTGGATCCTTGGCGTTCATGTACACCACGAAGCGGGTGTCCTCGGTAAAAAGCGCCATCTGGCCCTTCGCATCGCGGCGATCGGCGCAATGCGCGTAGGCCTCGGTGAGTTCCCGGATTGCGAGACGATCCGCGGCTTCGGCCGGGGAAACGGTAGCATGCTTACTCATAGGATGACCTTATGATCGGAAGTGACCTCATGACTCGAGGATAGCCCGGGTTTCGAGGTACGCCTCGATTCCGTAGATACCAAATTCACGGCCCACGCCGGAGTGCTTAAACCCGCCGAAGGGTGCTTGTTGATCGTCCAGCAGGCCGTTGATCGCCACACGGCCGGCTTGGATCTGAGAAGCGACGCGGCGGGCGCGTCCGATGTCCGTGCCGCTCACATAGGCGTGCAGACCGTACTCCGTATCGTTGGCGATCCTGATCGCATCCTCGTCGTCTTCATAGGCGATGACCGAAAGAACAGGTCCGAAAATCTCTTCCCGGGCAATGGTCATATCATTGCTCACATTGACGAATACCGTGGGTTTCACGAAGTAGCCCGACTCGAGACCGGGCGGAGGCCCTTCGCCTCCGACGAGCACCTCTGCCCCTTCTTCGATGCCCTTGCGAATATAGGATTGTACACGCTCATACTGCTTCTGGTTCACCATGGGTCCGACAACGGTTTTTGGATCGGTTGGATCGCCGACCGGAAAGGCCGGGATGGTGTCCACGATCGCCCGCTTGACTTCATCGAGGCGACTTCTCGGCACGAGCAGCCGCGTCCCCGCGACGCACGCTTGCCCGTTGTTCAGAAACCCGATGATGAACGCATTCGGAATGGCCTTCCTGAGGTCGGCGTCATCGAGCAGAATATTGGGCGATTTTCCACCCAGCTCGAGCGTCACACGCTTCATGGTCGCAGCACCGTCGCGCATGATCGATCTTCCCACGGCAGCCGAGCCCGTAAAGGAAATCTTGGCCACATCCGGATTTCGCACGAGCTCCGCTCCGACGACCTCGCCCCGGCCGGAGATGACGTTGCACAGGCCCTTCGGAAGTTTCGCCGCGTGGACGCATTCCAGCCACACGCTGGTTTGCAATGCGCTCAACTCGCTCGGCTTCATGACCACCGTGCAACCGGCGGCCACCGCCGAGGCAAGTTTCATGCACAGGAAAAATGCGTTCGCGTTCCACGGGGAAATCAGGCCGGCAACGCCGACCGGCTCCATGGTGACCGTCGTCTTTCCCCAACTCCGAGTCAGCGGCAGCTCATGGAGCGCTTTTTCGGCCGAGAGGAATACCTCGGCACCTGCCTGCACGATAGGCCCTGCGAACTGCACAACGCCACCATACTCATCGACCATCACTCTCGTGAGATCGGCGCTGCGCGCCGAGACGGCATGGTGCAACTTGCGCAGGATTTCCATGCGCTCCTCTTTAGACGTTCGTCCGAATGTCGCAAACGCGCGCTTGGCTGCGGCGATGGCGCGCCGCGTGTCCTCCTCATCGCCCAGCGTGACACGGCCGATGATCTGGCGGTCGGTTGGCCTGATGAGATCCATGACCTCGCGGCCATGGGACTCGACGAACGCCCCATCGATGTAGTGCTTGGTGATGGTTTTCATTGCTTCTCTCCTGCTAACAGGGGCGACGGACGGTATGACAGCGCGCGCGTGAGCAAGCCATGGACTTGCGAGGCGACCGCGTTCGACGATTCCTGGTATAGGAAAACAAGTGCTCGGCGGAAAAGCTATTACCCCTGCGTAGGGAACCGGTGCCCACCCGCCACATCGGCTAGTTCAAGATGTCAGGGATCCTAACCGTTGGTGCCGCTTGCCTACGACTTTAGCTGGAGCGAGGAGCCGGCAGGTCGTTGACCTGCCGGCCCCAATGCGATCGATTTTTAGGGGGTGACCTCCGTCACGAATGTCCCCCAATTCGCGTTCACGGTGCGAGGTGAGTTGGGGATATATTCCGTGGCCAGCCAGATGTTGCCGCTCTCATCCGCAACCGCTGCGGAGTAATCGCCCCAGCGCCCGACACGGCCTCCGCCATATCCCGAAAAACCATCGTCCGGTGCGGCTCCCGACGCCGCAATCTGGATAGCTCCGGCGCCGTGCACGGCATCAAGGGTCGCAAATGCGGAACTCGGGAAGAAGTCCGGGCCCACCAGGGTGAAGCCGATCACGCCCTTGCCGGCGGCATTTACACCAATCGAAGGATAGAGGACGTTCGCCTGGTCCGCCACCACATACCCCTGGTTCACGACCGTCGCCGAAACCGATCCCGGAGTCGATGACGGCGCGAGAATGAACCATGCCGTTCCGGTGCGAACCGGTCCATTGGGCGGCTGCACGACCGAGTTCAAGCCCGCCCACAATTTGCCGTTGGCGTACACGACTTGCTCCAAGCGGTCATCGTTGGACGCCAGCAGTTCTTCGTGGCTCTTCGACGCGTCCCCGAGCGGAGTGGGACCCGGCTTCTGTTGAGCGGAAGGCGGGGCGCCGTAGACTTCGGTGTCCACCACCGCGTTGGAGAGCTTAAGTGCTGGCGTCGCAGTATTGAGCGAAGCCGTGTTGGTCAGCGCCCAAATCACCAAGCGATTATCGAGAGAATTGCTGAAATCCAGGGCACTCACGAAATATTCCGTGCCATTGTTTTCGGTGGCAAAGGCGCCGCCCGGTGGCGCGCTGGACGGTTCGACGCTGAACGCGAAAGAAGCGTCCGCTTCGGTGAGCTGATTGATATGCACCACGGTGGTGGCGGTTCCTGCCGCGAGAGCCTGTTTGGATATCGCGTAGAGCTGTGCTCCGTGAAAGTTCCCGGCGCCGAGATCGAAGGAATTCGTGGCAACGTAAAAACCGTTGGCATCGGCGCCGATCAGCGGCTGGTCGCCAAAACATGGACAAGGTCCGAATTGGCCGCCGTCATTGGTCGTATCGTTGGAAAACACGGTCCAAGAACCGGTGGGATCTTGCGTCACGGCGATGACAAAGTGCGTGTGGGCGGCCGTTCCCGTCAGAAAGGCTCCGGTGGCGGGGTTCGTGTCGATTTCCAGCTCGGTCGCGAAGAAGGTGTTCGTGTCCTTGTCGAAGTAAACCCGCGGATCACTCAGGAAGGGTCCGAAGACCGGCGGGCTACTGCGCACGATTTCCGAGGGGAATCCAAAGAAGCGATTCAACGCCGTTGGGCCCGCGAGACGATTTCCAGCTTGGTCGTACACGGTAATGGCATTGTTGACGGCCTCGACCACAAATCCGTTGCCGACCGCCAGCCCCTGATCGGGCGGTTCCAGACTGAACTGATTCCCATTGTCGGCCAGGCGCTGATCGCGATGCGTGATCCCGTTGAACCCCACTGCCGCATTGCCGGCAATGATGGCGTTCGACGCCGGCTTGGGGACATGGTCGGCCGGAACTCTGGCCGGCTTCACCGACCCCGTGTCTTTCGGCTTCGTCGTATTGGCATCCAGACTCGGCCCGAACTCGAGCGAACCCGCGTCGGCGTTTTGGCCGGTGCCGCCGGCCGTACCGGCTATCGACGTCCTTCCCTCGAAGCGCAATTGCGCGGTCGTGACCTGTGGACCGCTTGCGGTCTGGCCCAACACGATCGGAACCGACCACAGACCCAGTGCCGCAGCACCGGCCAAAATTCCGATTCCCCCGGCAATGACTCTTTTCTTCGTTCGAATGAACATGATGATCTCCTACTTAAATAACCAAAGGTCGCAACAGCGAACATTGAAATTCGCGCAGATCGCATGAACAATTTTGAGCCCAAGCCCTTCCGACGTTTGGGCTAACAAAGACTACGCCTCCCCTGGTGCTCAGTTCAATTCGCCGCACACGTTTGAACCCCGGTCAGGGATTGAATTTATTACACTGACGATCATCAGATGGTGCGAGAATCCCGAAGGCCCTACGCCACGGCAATTGCCTCTGCCTCTGCCCTTGCCGCAGCCGCGGGGAAACCTTTGGTGTATAAGGGAAATCGTTTTTTCCAGGACGAACTGGGTATCCGCGCTAGAACTACAAAATCAAGACCAAATCAGAAACCATATGAAGCCTCCCATGAATACATACTCGATTTTCTCGTCCAGCGGCGCTTTAGCTTTGCTTCTCCTTTTATCTCCCGCCGGACCGGCTGCAGCGCAACCGCCATCCATACCGCAAGTGCTGCAGGCGCTGAATTCCGTGCATCCGGCAAGCGAAGTCGCCATATCGCCCGATGGCAAACACCTGGCATACGGCAATGTCGTGGCCGCCAAGCAAGGCGATGCCGAACTGGAAGCGTCGGCGCTGTGGATCGCCAACGCGAAAGACGGCACCGGGGCCGTTCGAATGACGGCCTGCCCGGGTGCCGTCTGCGACGAGCATGGTGCTGACTGGTCTCCCGACGGCAAGCAGATCGCGTTCGTCACCACCGATGCCCAGGGACAAGCCCAGGTGGCGGTCGCATCGGCCGATGGGCGCAACGCGAAAGTCATCACTCATGCACATGGGCCTCTCGACACCGCGCGTTGGTCGCCCGATGGCACACGGATCGCGTTCTTGTACTCCGAGGGTGCTCCAAAAACCCCAGGGCCCCTCAACCCGCTCACCCGCGATGCAGGCGTGCTGTCATCGACGGTGTACGAGCAGCGCCTGGCGGTGATTTCGGCCCGTGGCGGTGAACCGGTGCTGCTGGGACCGGCAGATTTGAATGTCTACGAATTCGACTGGTCGCCGGACGGCGCACGCTTCGCCGTAACCGCGGCGCATGGCTCGGGCGACGACAATTGGTGGATTGCCGAGCTCGACGTGATAGACGCCCGAACCGGCACCGTCAGCACGCTATTGAAGCCGCGTTTGCAGATCGCCTCGCCTCGGTGGTCGGGAGATGGCTCACACATTGCATACATCAGCGGCCTGATGAGTGACGAAGCCATTACGGGCGGAGACGTCTATCTGATTTCGGTCCACGGCGGGGCACCGGTCAATGTGACTCCGGGCCTGCCTGCCTCGGTGCAAACGATTACCTGGAACGGCTCGAACAAGCAATTGATCGTGACCGAATTTGCCGCCGGTGAGGAAGTGCTCGCGGCCATCGACGTCGATTCGAAGTCGCAGTACGAAATTTGGCGCGCGGCGCAGATGATCTGGGCGAACAACCTGCTCGGTTTGACACCGGGAGATGCCGGAATCTCGCTGTCGAAGAACGGCACTATGTCGGCCGTCATTCGACAATCCTATACCTCGCCACCGGAAATCGAGACCGGGGCACCCGGACTGTGGAAACCCATCACGCACGACAACGTCGCGGTGCGTCCGATCACGGGAAGGGCGAAAATACTGAGATGGAAGAGTGAAAATTACAGTGTGCAGGGCATGTTGATCGAGCCTCCGTCGATCGAACCGGGGAAAACGTATCCGCTCGTCGTCCTGGCGCACGGCGGACCCGCGTTTGCGCACTACCCGCTCTTTCCGGCGAGCGCGGAATCGTTCGACGCGGCGCTTTCGAGTCAGGGCTACTTCGTGTTCAAGCCCAATCCGCGCGGCAGCTACGGCCAGGGAGCGGCGTTCACCGAAGCCAACGTCAAGGACTTCGGCTACGGCGACCTGCGCGATATCCTGAACGGCCTCGATGCGGTACTGAAGATCGCGCCGATCGACCCGCAGCGAGTTGGCATCACGGGCTGGAGCTACGGCGGCTACATGACGATGTGGGCTCTTACCCAGACCGACCGCTTCAAGGCCGCAGTCGCGGGCGCGGGATTGTCGGACTGGTTGAGCTATTACGGCACGAACAACATCGACACTTGGATGATTCCCTATTTCGGCAAGTCGGTATACGAGGATCCGAAAGTCTACGAACGCAGCTCACCCATGACATTCATCAAGCACGTGACGGCACCGACCTTGATCGTGGGCGGCGATCGGGACGCGGAGGTGCCGATAACGCAGTCCTATGAATATTGGAACGCGCTACGCCGCCTCGGAGTGAAGACCGAGTTTGTCGTTTATCCCGACGAGGGCCACTTCTTCTTCAAGCGAGCTGACCAGGCCGATGTAATGTCCAGACTGGTCAGCTGGTTCAACACCTACTTGCAATCGGGCTCCTGAGACAGAAGGAATCTACCAACCGAGGATGTGCCAGGCAATGCACAGCTGCGCGAGAAAACCGGCCACGAAAGCCAGCGTCCTGACCCAGGGAATTGCAAAGGTATACGCCAGCACGTGCACGACGCGAGCCCAAAAGTACACCACGCACGATACCTCGATGGCGTGATTACTCAAGTGCAACGCATTGGCCACGAGCACCAGAGTCGCAAAGATGGCTAGATTTTCGATGGCGTTGTAATGAGCCGCCTTCATACGCACGGCCCACGGCGCCATGGGCTTGGGATTTGCCGGATAACCGACGGCGTCAACCACGCCTCGCACCACGATCATATGCAGGATGTAGGGAACCCAGATCACCGCGGTGAATAAAGTCACATAGGTCAAATATTGAAGTTGTATGTTCACAATCTCTCCGTTTTTGTTGTTCCGCCCGGCTACATCGTAGCTCAAGGTGCCGCTACACCAAAATCTTAGGTCCGGGGACGGAAAATCCACCGCCCGGTTGACCAGCAAAGGCTACCCGGCTGCCCCCGCCCGACAGAGAACTGCCGGCCGCTCTCCTATAGCACTACCTAGTGCTCGGCCGTGACGCTGAATCGAGTTATGGCGCGCGCACCGACAGCTTCCGGATCAGCGACACCAAGCGATGCGCCGCTGAGCGAGCGGATCGAGACGCCTGGCGCGGTATCCAATACCACCTGATATTGACCTGGCGGCAGGGCCGACGCGGGCGCCAACATGAGCGCGCGCGCATTGCCCCCAGGTATGAATGCTCTGGAAGGAATCGCGGAGGTCGTCACGGCCTCCGCACCCTCATCGATGCGCTCCAAGCGCACCGACGCTGCATTCACGCTACTGGCATCTAGTTCCTGCGTGAACCCGATGATGATTCGCGGAGGTGAGGCCCGCAACGCGTCGCCCGTGTCAGGCTCGACAGCAGCGACTCGGAATTGCGCGGCCATGGACATTGCCGTGCTCCCGGGCAATGCTCCATCGACGATCCATTGGACGACAAATGGAACGTCGCTGGCAGGGGCGCCATCGCCTTCCTTCTCGAGATGGATTACCAGGTAACTGTTCGTCGGATCGCCGGGTTTGACACGCACGAGCGTGGGCTGCTCGGTGCTCGGGACATTGACCAGGGCATTGTAGCTATGCGCAGCATCGAGACTGAGGTTCGCGGCAGGATTGGGACCGCTGTGACAGTCGGCACACAGCGGGGTGAAAATGTTGGCCTGAATCGAATCAAAATTGGCCATCAGCGTCGTCGACGGGGGCGTAGACGACATCGAGCCTGTACCCAAGCCAGAGTTGCCGCCTGAGCAGCCCACTGCGAGGAGAAATGTACTGCACGGCAAGAACAGATGCCGCATCGCTGAGTGCCGGACGAGCATGATTCCTATTCCCCGTGGCCAGATCTGATGCTGTTCTTATCATATGCCTGGAGTGTGCGGGCAGCCGCACAAACCCCCAACATATTAGTGCCGCCAACTGCCTCTAAGGATGCAAGTGGTGAACAATAATGGACGCCTCTCACGCACAACTGTACCGCGCAGGATCAATCATCCATGCGGCGGTCAGTAAGCGGAGTACTGCAGCCTCAATAGGTCACCCTGAACCGATTTCATCGATTCAAGGATTGCTCAGTATTTGAACAAGGTACCGTTGCCGCTAGAGCCGCCAGTCTGTGTGGTGCCATAGAAGTGGCCGTCGCTGCCTTGAATCACCCCAGCGACAGGACTAGAGCCATCACTACCCCCGGCGAATGAGTACAGCACTGCCTCGACACCCGCCGGTGTGCACCTGAACAGTGTACCGTTGCCGCTCGATCCTCCAGATTGTGTTGTACCGAAAAAGTTCCCGTCGCTGCCTTGAATGAGTCCGGCAGCATTCTGCCCATCGCTGCCGGCGCCGAACGAGTAAAGCACCGTCTCAACGCCTGCCGGTGTGACTTTGAACACCGTGCCGCACCCGCTCAATTGGTTCCCGGAGAAGACGACGGAACATGCGGCTGCTTTGCCACTGCTGGAGCCACCACGGAACGTCGTGCCATAGAAGTTGCCATCGGTAGCTTGGATCAGCCCGCCCTGGGGCTGCGCGCCATCACTACCGGCGGGCCCGGCGAAGGAGTACAGCACCGTTTCCACACCCGCGGGGGTGATCTTGAAAACGGTCCCGCACCCGAATGGGGCTCCACAGTTACCGCCGCCCGATGTCGTGCCATAAAAATTGCCGTCGCTGCCTTGAATCAATGCGGCGGTGGGCTCGAAACCATCATTGCCGCCGGCGAAGGAGTACAGCACCGTTTCGACACCCGCGAGGGTTACTCTGAACACGGTGCCGGCGTCGCTCGGTCCACCGTTTCGTGTCGTACCATAGAAATTGCCATCGCTACCTTGAATCAGCCCCGCGTAAGGGTTCGAGCCATCACTGCCGCCGGCGAAGGAGTAAATCACGCTCTCCACACCTGCCGGCGTGACTTTGAAAACCGTACCGAGGTTGTTTGCGCCGCCAAAACTCGACGTACCGTAAAAGTTACCGTCGCTGCCTTGAATCACCCCACCGTTGATTTGAAGGCCATCGCTACCCCCTGCGAAGACATGCAAAACCGTCTCGACACCCAATGGCGTGACTTTGAATACAGTGCCCTCGTCTCCGGCTCCACCACCGCTCTGTGTTGTGCCATAGAAATTACCATCGCTGCCTTGGATCGGCGCGGCCCCTGGGGCTGCGCCATCATTAACGGTTCCACCGGCAAACGGATAGATCACTGTCTCAAGTTCACCCGTGGAGACAACCGCAGTCACGGAAGTACCGCTGGCTACAGCGCTGTTGGCCGCGGGGCTTTGGCTGATGATTTCGCCACTGGGGGAAGTCACACTTCTCGCAGTAGTCTGAGTACCGAGGGTCAGGCCAACGCCTTGAAGTGCGCTTGTAGCTTGAGCGACAGTATCCCCGACCACATTGGGAACGCTGACGGTTCCTGGTCCACTGGAGACCACCAAAGCGACCGCCGTGCCGGCGGCCACACTGGTCCCGGCAGCCGGATTCTGACCAATGACATTGCCTGCAGCCACGGTAGCACTCGACTGCATGGTCACGGCGCCGGCGGTGAGCCCGGCTCCGGTAATGGCGCTCGTGGCCGCAGCCTGCGTATCCCCGATCACATTGGGAACGCTGACGGTTCCTGGTCCGCTGGAGACCACCAAAGCGACCGCCGTGCCGGTGGCCACACTGGTCCCGGCAGCCGGATTCTGACTAATGACACTGCCTGCAGCCACGGTAGCACTCGACTGCATGGTCACGGCGCCGGCGGTGAGCCCGGCTCCGGTAATGGCGCTCGTGGCCGCAGCCTGCGTATCACCGATCACATTGGGAACGCTGACGGTTCCTGGTCCGCTGGAGACCACCAAAGCGACCGCCGTGCCGGTGGCCACACTGGTCCCGGCAGCCGGATTCTGACCAATGACATTGCCTGCAGCCACGGTAGCACTCGACTGCATGGTCACGGCGCCGGCGGTGAGCCCGGCTCCGGTAATGGCGCTCGTGGCCGCAGCCTGCGTATCCCCGATCACATTGGGAACGCTGACGGTTCCTGGTCCGCTGGAGACCACCAAAGCGACCGCCGTGCCGGTGGCCACACTGGTCCCGGCAGCCGGATTCTGACTAATGACACTGCCTGCAGCCACGGTAGCACTCGACTGCATGGTCACGGCGCCGGCGGTGAGCCCGGCTCCGGTAATGGCGCTCGTGGCCGCAGCCTGCGTATCACCGACCACATTGGGGATCGAAATTGTGGTACCACCGCCGGGTGAGCTCCCACCGCCTCCGCCGCAGGCCGCCAAGGCTCCCAAGAACCCTGCCAGGGCATATCGCTGCATCAATCTCTTTACGTGGCCAATGCTCATGATGACGCTCGTTCCTCTCAATGTCGCACTATTGTCAAATATTGGTTGGCGCCGGGGTGGCCCGGCGGTCCAGCGATCCGGACCTCACTTTCCCAGACAAAGTTGTGTATGAGCGCGCGCCTGGGCTCAAGATTGGTTGAATCTTTTCTCAAGAAGCCTAAAATTTGAGCGAACTGAAAGCCATTGAGCCGCACGTCCCAATGCCTGAGGAGACGATCAAACGATTCAGGCTTGGCCCTTGGCTGGTCGATCCGATGCTGGATACTATTTCCCGCGACGGCGCCGTCGTCAAGCTAGAGCCGCGCGCCATGCGATTGTTGTCATGCCTCGCGAAACGACCGGGTGAAGTTTCAACCATCCAGGAACTGCTGGACGAATGCTGGCGGGGAGTGGTGGTCACATCGCAATCGGTGTATCAGGCTGTTGCCCAGCTGCGCAGCGCATTGGGCGACAACCCGCTGAATCCCACCTACATTGCGAGCATACCCCGGCGCGGCTATCGGCTGGTGGCGCCAGTCATTCCGGTCGAGGAACCCGTCGGCGAACTTAATCAGGTCTCGCCTTCCGAGCGCCCGAGCGCATCTAGCGGCGTGCCCGGCGACGCTGGCGGCGCAGCTATTGAGCCCCCAATTCCCCGACCTGCGAGATGGCTCAGCCGGCGGCGGTCGCTGACTTTGGCCGTTATCGGTGTTGCCTCGATATGCGCCGCGGCGTTGCTGTTTGCGCTCGCCGGAAAAGAACCTGCTCCTCAACGGTCCGCTCCCGGCACCCAGGCGACAAACACGGTCGGCCCGGCCAAGAGCACATCGGACGCGCATGTTATCGCACCGCCCGGGCCCTCTATCGTGGTATTGCCGTTCGTCAACCTGTCAAACGACCCGGATCAGCAATACGTCGCTGACGGCCTTGCCCAGGAAGTCACTGTTCATTTGGCGAGCGTCAAGGGTTTGCGGGTCATCGCACGGACTGGGCTCGACCTCGACACCGATAAGCCGGAGTCCCTCCAGGCCAGCGCTCGATCGCAGAACATTACTCACCTGCTGCGAGGAAATGTGCGCCCGATGGCCGATCACTTGGAAGTCACTACGCAATTGATACGCGCCGACAGTGGCGAAATCGTCTCGTCCGGCCGCTACGATATCGCGCTTGCAGATCTATTTCGAACTCAGGACCAAATTGCCCGGGCAACGGTACAGACTCTCCAGCGGGGCCTCACGGCCCCGACAGCCCTAGGACCGCACTACTCGCCGGTCGACGAAGCCTATCGCCAATTCTTGTTGGGTCGGAAATTCGCCGGCGGCAATAACGTCGAGAGCTGGCGCCTCGCGGCCGCCGCATTTAATCGGGCGATCGATCTCGACCCGCATTATGCGGCTGCCCACGCCAACCTCGTGGAACCGGAAACCGATTTGTGGGGTGAAACCGGAGATTCTGAGTGGCTTCGCCGGGCCCGTGCGGACGCCGACCAAGCGGTGGCGCTCGGACCCGACCAATCGGATAGCTATCTGGCGCGGGCGATTCTGCGCCACTGGTACGACTTCGACTGGGATGGCTCGAAGGCAGATTTCGAGCGAGCCTTGGCTCTCGATACCAGTCAAAGCGATGGCACGATTGAGGTCTGTTACGCTCAACTGCTCGCATCCACGGGTCAATTGCCGTCCGCCATCGCCGCCCTAAGAAGGGCCATTGAGACTGACCCCTTGTCGCATGACGCCTGGCTATATCTCGGCGTCTACCTGATTGCCGAGCATCACTACCCGGCGGCGGATCAAGCATTGCGCCGTGCGATCGAAATTGAACCACGCGCGTTGTATGGCTGGGGCATGATGGGCATCTTGCAATTGCATGAGGGCCAGAGCGAGCTGGCGCTCAAGAGCTCTGAAAAACTTCAATCAGAGGCGCTGCGCCTACGCGGGCGGGCGCTCGCTGAACACTCCTTGGGTCACGCCGAATCGTCGCGACGAGCCACCAAAGCTTTGATTGCACGCTACGCCCGATTCGATGCGTATCAAATCGCACAAATTTTTGCCTGGCGTGGCGAGAAGGATGCCGCGTTCGACTGGTTGAACCGCGCGCTACTGCAGCGCGACGCCGGTCTGGCACACCTGAAATACGATTCCCTCATGGAGTCTTTGCGAGCCGACCCCCGCTATCTTACGATTGTTAAGAGAATGAACCTCTCGATATAAGGATACGACCCAACAGTTGGGCGGCGAATGGGCCTCCATTGAACAAATCGTTTGGCTTGAGGAGCACTACCGGGGGATCCGCTAAGGCGCAATGCTCGTAGCCTCCAGGCGGTCGGCCATGCGCACCAGCTCGGGCAGCGACCCCGCCCTCATCTTCCGCATGACCTGTCCACGGTGAACTTTCACGGTCATCTCGCTCAAGCTAAGCTCCGCCGCGATCTGCTTGTTCACTTTCCCCGAAACGACGAGCTTCATGATTTGGCGCTCGCGCTCGGTTAGGGTGGCGTGGCGCTCACGCAGATCGCCGACGAGCACCGTCCGCCGGCGATTTTCTCTGTCGCGCTCGATCGCCTCGTGGATTGCGTCGAGCAGCTCCTGATGATGGAACGGCTTGGTCAGGAACTCGACGGCGCCGGCCTTCATGGCTCGCACGCTCATCGGGATATCACCGTGGCCGGTGATGAAGATAATGGGGAGATCGGAACCCGCCCTTGCGAGTTCCTTCTGAAACGTCAACCCGCTCATCCCCGGCAATCTCACATCGAGGACGAGACAGCCGGGGACCTCCGGCCGTTTGCTATCCAGGAATTCCTGGGGGGAGGCGAAGGCCCGTACCTGCAGCCCAATGGAACCGACCAAATCTTCGAGCGCGGCTCGCATCGACGGGTCATCGTCGATGATAAAAACAACGGCGGTTGCGCCTGTCATGAGATTCTCGCCCCGCGCCGCGCGACGGGCTCCTCGACGGGCAGAGAAAGCCGAAACACGGCACCGTCCGGGGAATTCGGTCCAGCTGAAAGCTGTCCGCCATGGGCCTCGACGATCGCGCGGCTGATCGATAGGCCAATGCCGATCCCCTCAGCCTTTGTGGTGTAAAAGGGTTCGAATAGGCGAGTTGCGTGTTCCGGGTCGAGCCCGGCGCCGGAGTCGCGCACCTCAATCCGCAGAACACCCGGCCCCTGTGCGCACGATACGATGGTCAATTGACGGGGCCGCTCGTTCGTCTCGCTCATGGCTTCGATTGCATTGACGATCAGGTTGAGAAGCACCTGCTGAAGTTGCACCCTGTCCACTTGAAGGGGCGGGAGGTTCTCAGCGAGCTGTGTCTCGAGGAGGATATCGTTCCGGCGAATCTCGTGCTGCGTGAGCGCGATCACTTCGCGGATGGCATCGTTGAGATCCAGCGAGCTCTTGCGTGGCGCCTGCCTCTTCATCAGCGTCCGGATCCGCTTGATGACATCACCTGCCCTCCTGCCGTCGTTCACGATACGTTCGAGGGCACGCCGAGCCTTATCCATGTCGGGTGGCTGGGCTGCCAACCAGTGCGCACACGAGCCCGCGCTCGTCACGATGGCCCCCAGCGGTTGGTTCACCTCATGTGCGATGGAGGCCGTCAGTTCACCCAGCGTCATTACCCGCGTCGCGTGAGCCAGTTCCGACTGCGCTCGCTGTAGCGCACTCTCCGCACGCTTGCGTTCCATGAACTGTCCGATTTGACTCCCAAGCGTGGTCAGTATGTCGAGCAGGACAGGGTCAGGCTGCCAGACGTCGCGGCTCAGCAGTTCAATTACGCCGAGGACCTCGCCATCGAGCAGTATGGGAAGCGCAGCGGCCGCGTGCAAACCCTCGCGCGCAGCCACTTCAGCGTGTTCGAATTGGGAGTCTCCGGCCACATCGGAAATGCAAGCAGCCGTACCACCTGCCCAAACTCGACCCAGGAGTCCTGCCCCGCGCATCACGCCGCCCGTCGGAGCGGCAGATTCGCCTAGGGCCATATCGTTCGATCGCACCCTCCACAGATCCGCGCAGCGCAGTACTCCCTTCTCGGAGTCCATGCGCCAGTGCATGCCGAGGTGGCAATCCAAGCACTCACACAGGGCTTGCAGAATCCTCGGGACCGCCTCCTCGAGGGTGCCCGCGTCGGCGAAAATCCTGGTGACACGATGTTGTGCAAGCAACCGTTGCTCGGCACGCCGGCGTTCCGTCACATCCATCACGGTACCAAAGTGTTCGAGCAGCTTGCCGCCTTCACCCAACACCGCGTGCCCGGTCGAATGCAGGTACTTGACTGTTCCATCGGGCAGCAAGATCCGGTAGTCGATCGAAAAACCACGCGCTTCACGGATTATCGTCTCGATGTGATTCAGCAGCCTCTCGCGATCTTCCGGATGGAACCGATCGAGAATCTCGCTCAATTCCGGTGGATGGCCGCGCCGAGGATCGTGTCCATAGATTCGATACTGTTCGTCCGAGTAATAGGTGTATTTCCCCAGGGCGTAGTTGTATGCCCAGCTGCCGGTGTGCGTGAGCCGCTGCGCTTCGGCGAGATACGCCTCGCCCTGCTTCAATGCCTGCTCCGCGCGATTTCTCTCGGTCAGATCCAGCACGAAGCTGACACCACGGGCCTCACCGTCAAAAGTCGCCGAGCCGATGAGAGTGGGCACACGGCTGCCATCTTTACGAATGTATTCCCACTCGGTCGGTTGCGCACTGCCGGTGCGCACGAGCTCTGCCACGAGGTCCTCGCGAATACGTCCCTGGTATTCGCGCGGGGTCAGATCGGTCCACCGCAGGTGGCCGGCCGCCAGGTCCTCGCGCTCGTATCCCAGCATGCGTAAAAATGCGTCATTGGCCTCGAGCACCAGGCCATCGAGACCCCAAACCAGTATCCCGACGATATTGGCGTCGACCAGGCGCCGAATCTTTGCCTCCCGCTCGGCCAGATCCCGGTAGAGTCGGGTATTGTCGAGCGACATGGCCGCCTGTGAGGCAAGCAGCTTCAACACCGTGACGCGGCCCGCGCCAAAGACGCGCGGAGCAAGACTGTTCTCCAGATAGAGCGCACCGATGAGCTTGCCGCGGTTCAAGAGCGGCATGCACAGCACCGAGCGCGCACCGCATCCATCGATGTAGGGGTCCGCTGAAAAAGGGTTTTGCACGGATGCATCGTCCAGGATGACCTTCGCCTGAGTACGCTCGACGCTGTGCAGAACCGATTCCGGCAGGGTGAGCGCGCTTACCGGCTCGTTGCGCAGCCGCACCACAATGCTGTCTGCGGTCGTGGCCTCGGCGGCGATTCTCGATCCCGCCTCTTCCGCAAGTATGAGCAACCCACGGTCCGCGCCGGAGTGCTCCATCGCGGTTCGCATGAGCGTTTCAACAAGCCTTTCCAATACGATCTCGCCCGAGACGGCTTGCAGCACCTTGATGACCGTGGCGAGATCCAGATGCTCGACCGGCGCATCTATCGTGGCGGTCAGGTCCGATACCCGCTCCTCTTGCCGCAACCAGGGATGGCGTTCGCGGAGCTGGTGCACCTTGCCGGTGGCGCCCCAGCGCAAGTAGCATGAATGTGCCGCCTGCAGGTAGGCACGCGAGATGGTTTCGATCCCACGGCGTGCATGAAAACTCGCCGCGCGCTCATTGGCAATGGCCTGATTGTGAATGAACCCTTTGTCCCGGGACAGGCCGATGGCGCGTTCGAAGAGCTGCTCGGCATCCAGGAAACGGCCATCGAGGGCCGCCACCTCAGCGCTCACCAATACAGCGCGGTTCTCATAGTCCTCGGAGGAGTACGCGGACCAAGTCTCGAGCTGCCGCAGGTGCCGGGTCAAGGCATCCAAGTGCTTCGCGTGTTGCGTGCTCGATGCGGTATCGCAGCACGCCGCATGCGCGAGCGCGCCATAATAGTGATATTCGGCGTGTTCCTCGGCACCAGGAGCGGTCACGGCGGCCAGGTGAGCCTTTTCCGCCGCAATTGCCGCCGCCGCGTAGTCACCCGCGAAGAAACACGCTTGCAGCTTGCGAACCCAATATTTTCCCTCCGCAAGCACAAGACCGGGATTTCCGCACACGCGAGACGCGAATTCCGGCTCACCGATATAGGTATCGAAACGTTCGAACTTTCCGGCAGTCCCACGGAGCATTTTGATCAATGCCAGTTGCGGCACGATCATGTCGGCCGCAAAGTCGAACTGCGCCGTCTGTGCCAGAGCCATACCGCGCTCGGCAGCCTGTTGCGCATCCTGCAGCGGTTCGCCCGTGAACAGCAGGCTTGCGGTGGTGACCGGCCAGCAGAGCGTCGCAAAATTCAGCTCGGCGTTGGAGTTGGCCACTTCGAAGGCGCGGCGAATCACCGACAGCGCGTAGCGCTCGCCTTTCACCCAGCGGCCGGTGTAAATGGCATAGGCCACATAGGTACAGGCTTGATAGCGTTTCAACCCGCGCTGTTCCACCAGGTCATAGCCAAGCTGGCCGAATCGAAAGCCCATGGAATGATCGCCGAATCGAGGTCCCGCCATCTGAGCCAACATGACGTAGGAAAAGCAAGATCCGTCCCCGTTGCCCCGCTCGAGGCTTAAGTTGACGGCCTTGCAGATCATCAAAAAAGCCAAATTGATGTCAATGAACGCCGTGGGTGGGATTGCCCGGGCCAAAACATCATGCGAGGCGAGGATCTCCGGATCTTTGAGGAGCGGCTCGTTGAGCACATCCGCCGTATCACGGCTGCCAAGCGTTTCTCGGATCCGCTCGTACTCGCGTTTGACCTCATCGTCAGACGGATGCGGCGAACACGAGATGCCTACCTTCCGTAGGTATTCGAGCGCCACATCTACCGCGCGTGCGGTCTGATTGAGCGTCGTGCAAACATCGATGTGCAGGCATGCGATCGCCGCTCTCTCGATGGCATCGACCGCCCGATCTTCGAGAGTGATGATTCGCTTTTGCGCATCGAGCGGGTGGCCCGTCAGGAACTCGCATTCCGCACGAATCAACTCCAACGTGAAGCACAACTCGCGCCGGCTTTGCCAGGAATGCTCCGGCAACAACGCCGCTCCGGCCGCCAGGTAGACCAGCGCAGAGGCATATGCGGAAGAGGCTTTGGCACGTTTTGCGGCCAGCACGCACAGCTCGGCGACCTGTTGGCGTTCCACATAGGAGTTGATCGCGGAGGCGCCAAGGTTGAACTGGTTCACGATCTCGAATATTGCCTCCTCGCGTTGCTCCGCAGGCGTGTGCGCCATGAGCAGCCTGCCGATCCGTAAATGCTCCTCGGCGCGAGAGGCCTCTGGAATGATCGAGTAAGCGGCTTCCTGAACCCGGTCGTGAGTGAATTCGTAGGAATCCTCCAGCTGAATCACCAAATCGGACTGGGTCGCCTCCAAGAGCCGGCCATACACTTCATCCGTCGATTGCTGGCACACTCTCGCAAGCCAGTCGATCTTCGCACTGTTGCCTATGCACGCCAGTAACTTCAGTGTCTGCTTGGTGAGGATCGGCAGACGGCTCAGCTTGCCGATCAAAAGATCGACCACGTTGTCCGCAAGACCCTTGCGGCGAATGCTCTGCAGGTCCCAAACCCACTTTCCTGCGCCGTAGTCGAATGCGAGCAGGCCCTCCTCCTGGAACTCCGTCATGAACTGAATCGCAAAAAATGGATTGCCGGCCGTCTTTTCATGCACCAGGGCCGCCAGTGCGGCAGCCTGCTCGCGTTCGCAGCGAAGTGAATCGGCGATCAGACAACCTAGATCCAGTGCGGTCAACGGAGCGAGTACGATTTCGAGTACTGGAACCCCGGCTCTTTTGATGGCCTCCAATTTCCGAGCCAGCGGATGCAAGGCATCTACCTCATTGTCCCGGTACGCGCCGATCAACATGAGGTGGCGCAGATCGGATTGGACGAGAAGATCCTCGATCAGATCCAGAGTTGCCGAATCGAGCCACTGCAGATCGTCGAGGAACAGGACAAGCGGATGCTCCGGACGCGCGAACACGCCGATGAATCGGCGCATGACGAGTTGGAATCGGCGCTGGGCCTCCTGCAAAGGAATATCGGGGACCGCCGGCGGTTCGCCGATGATGAGTTGTAACTCCGGCACCAAATTCACAATGAGCCCGGCGTTCGGACCGAGTGCATCCTTGAGCGTGCCGCGCCAATGGTGGAGCTCCGCTGCACTCCTGCCCAGGATAGGGCGGATGAGGCTCTGAAACGCCTGCGCGAGCGTCGAATAGGGGATGCCGCGCTTGTACTGATCGAATTTTCCCGAGGCAAACAGGGCGCGTGGTGGAACCAATGCTTTCTGCAGCTCGTTGACGACGGAGGACTTGCCCACGCCGGAGTATCCCGAGACCAGGACCAGTTCCGGCCGGTCGCCTGCCACGACGCGATCGAAGGCCGTCAGCAGGTCGGCTATTTCGGATTCTCGCCCGTACAACTTCTCCGGGATGAGCAGCCTGTCCGGAGTGTCGTGCGTGCCGAGCGCAAACTCCTCGATCCGATGCAGCGATTGCCACTGAACCAGGCAGCTCGAAAGATCGCTCTTGAGACCTGCAGCCGTCTGGTAGCGATCCTCTGCCGTCTTGGCAAGCAACTTCACGATGATCGCAGAAAGCGCCTTCGGAATGCTCGTCCGCTTCTCGTGCGGCGGGATGGGCCTGCGCGCAATATGGCAATGGAGCAATTCCATCGGATCGGCAGCCGCGAATGGAAGAGTGCCCGTGAGCATTTCGTAGAAGGAAACGCCCAAGGCATACAGATCGCTGCGCGAGTCGATGGAACGGTTCACGCGGCCAGTCTGCTCGGGCGCCATGTAGGCCAGAGTACCGGCCACCACCTCCGGCGGATGGGGCACTTGACGCTCGCGCGGCCGGCGCGAGGCAATGCCGAAACCCATGAGCCGGACCTGGTCGAGAGCGGCATTCGCCAGCATGTTGGCCGGTTTGATGTCCTTGTGCACCAGGCCATGGCTGTGCACATGGCCCACGGCAGCGGCAACACTGATCGCCAAGCGCAGAAACCTCTCTATCTCCATCGCTTCGCTTGTCAGGCAATCCAGCGGGACGGCGCCTAAGTCCTCGAGGATCAGCATCGGGCGGTCGGTTTGATGGCGATGCAGCGAGAGGGAGCGGATCACATACTGAGGATCGAGTGTCGATCGCAGGGCATGATCTTCCTGCATTCTGTGCAACGTCGCCGGCGACGGATGATCGCCGGCCGGGGATAAGACCAGAATGCCGTCTGGGTTAGCATCCGCGGGACCTCGGTAGCGGCCCCGATAAAGTACGAACTCGGCGTCGCCCTTCAGCCGCTCCAGAGAGTACTGCGTCAAGTCGGGCACGCTCTGTCCCGGCTCGCGAGTCGCATCAGAAGAGTCGATCTTGGTTGCGATTGCGCTCATGATTCAGCAGCGGACACGATCCTGAGAGCCCATACGAGTATTCCGCGTGCGCGTTGGCTCTGCAAGGGAGCGAAATACTCCGACAGGCTCCAAGCCTATGGTACTCCTTTGCCCACGGATTGCCGCTTCGCCTATGGTCGTAGACCATCCCTACGAAGGTATAGCCTTTCCAGATCCGCGACTAGACCGCTCTTCGCCGCATACCCGGGCATCGTCCCCATGTGCAATGGCTTTACGCCCTGCATGGGTGGTTTGCTATCTCCACTAGGTCGTACTGCAATTCCCAAACGAGGAATTTGAAATGAAACCGCAAATTTCTTGTAGCCCAAGGCGGGACTGGCTCGCTGCGACGGGATGTTGGGGAGCGGCGGTCGTCACGATGCCGCTGCTTCTGACCGGCTGCGGCCATCGGGCACCGCCCGCAGCAGCTCCCCCGCCGCCGAAGGTTTCAGTCGTCACCGTGCAAGCCCGGACGGTTCCGATCACCACCGAGCTCCCGGGAAGAATCACGGCTCGTCGCACGGCCGAAGTGCGCCCGCAGGTGAGCGGAATCATTTTGAAGCGGCTGTTCGTCGAAGGCAGCGAGGTGCGGGCGGGGCAGCAGCTCTATCAGATCGACCCGGCGCCATACCAGGCCGCCTACGACAGCGCCGTCGCGGCAGAAGCCTCCACCCGCGCCCTCTTCGAACGCTACAAGCCGCTGGCCGAAGCCAACGCCGTCAGCAAACAAGATTATGACAACGCCCTTGCCGCCCATTTGCAAAGCCTCGCGGCAGTGGAGACCGCGCGCATCAATCTGATCTACACCAAGGTGCTCTCTCCCATCACCGGCCGCATCGGCCGCACCTTCATCACCGAAGGCGCGCTGGTCACCGCCAACCAGGCCACGGCGCTCGCCACCGTCCAACAGCTCGATACGGTATACGTTGATGTGACGCAACCGAGCAGCGCCCTGCTGCGGCTGCGGCGCGAGGCCGCCTCCGGCCGGCTGAAGCAGAACGAATCAGGCCAGACGCAAGTGCGGGTGAAGCTGGAAGATGGCAGCGACTACGCGCATGCCGGTACCTTGGAGTTTTCCGAAGTCACCGTAGATCCGGGGACGGGATCCGTCACGCTGCGCGCGGCGATGCCCAATCCCGAGCGCCTGCTGCTGCCGGGCATGTTCGTGCGCGAACAGATTCAGGAGGGAGTTCGCCCGGGCACGGTGCTCGCGCCACAGCAGGCCATCGGCCACGACATCAAAGGCGAACCCACCGTACTGGTCGTGGGAACGAACGACATCGTCGAGCTGCGAAACCTGCAGACCGGTGCCGCCGTCGGCGATCAATGGATCGTCACGTCGGGCCTGAAGGCCGGCGAGCGCCTCATCGTTGAAGGGTTGCAATTCGCCCGACCCGGCTCGAAGGTAGTCGCCGAGACATATCGCGCGCCGTCGGACGGAGCACCGTCGGACGGACAAGCCGCGCGAGAAGCCGCCGCAGCGCCGCCCGCACCAGCTGCCATCACGCCTGCGCCAGCTGCCATCACGCCTGCGCCAGCTGCCATCACGCCCGCACCAGCTGCCATCACGCCCGCACCAGCTGCCGTCGCGCCCGCGCAGCCTGCCGAGTAGGCAACATGGTCAATTTCTTCATCGATCGTCCGATTTTTGCCTGGGTGCTGGCCATTGTCGCCATGCTGGCGGGCGCGCTGGCCATCGTGACTCTGCCCGTCGCCCAGTATCCCAGCATTGCCCCGCCGGCCATCTCCATTACCGTGATTTATCCGGGCGCCTCGGCCGATACCGTGCAAAGCACCGTGACGCAGGTGATCGAGCAACAGCTGAGCGGCATCGATCACCTGTTGTATTTCGGGTCCGAGAGCGATGCCGACGGCAGCATGACCATCACGCTCTACTTCGAGCAAGGTACCAATCCCGATATCGCACAAGTACAGGTGCAAAATAAATTGCAACTGGCCACTCCCCTTCTGCCGGTGGAGGTGCAACAGGCCGGCCTGCGCGTCGCCAAGGCAACCCGTAATTTCCTGCTGGTGGTGGGCTTCTATTCCACCGACGGTTCGATGAGCAGCGAAGACATCAACGACTACATCGCATCTCACGTGCAGGACCCGATCAGTCGCACGCAGGGTGTTGGCGACTATCAACTATTCGGCACCCAATACGCCATGCGCGTGTGGCTGAATCCCGTCAAGCTCACCAGCTATGGGCTATCGCCGGTAGACGTGAGAAACGCCCTGCAGGTGCAAAACGTGCAGATTGCCGCGGGCGAACTCGGCGGCCTGCCCTCGCTGCAGGGACAACGCCTGCACGCCACCATCGTGGGTCCGGAACGCCTGACCACTGCCGAAGAGTTCGGCCGGGTGCTGCTCAAGGTCAACACCGATGGCTCGCAAGTGCGGCTCAAGGATGTGGCGAACATCGGCCTGGGCGCGGAAAGCTACTCGATCCACACCGAGTACAACGGGAGGCCTGCGGGCGGTATCGCCATCAAGCTCGCCACGGGAGCCAACGCGCTGGAGACGGCTAAAGCAGTGCGTGCCACCATGGACGGGCTGACGCCGTTTTTCCCCCACGGCCTGCAACTGATCTATCCCTACGACACCACACCCTTCGTGCGCGTCTCCATCGATGAAGTCGTTAAGACCCTGTTCGAGGCGATCGTGCTGGTATTCCTGGTGATCTACCTGTTCCTGCAAAATCTGCGGGCCACGCTGATTCCGACGATTGCAGTCCCGGTGGTGCTCTTGGGTACTTTCGCGGTACTCGCTGCCGCCGGCTACTCCATCAACACCCTGACCATGTTCGGTATGGTGCTCGCAATCGGCCTCCTGGTAGACGACGCCATCGTCGTGGTCGAGAACGTCGAGCGCGTCATGGAAGAGGACAAGCTCTCACCGAAGGAGGCCACACGCAAATCCATGCGCGAGATCACGGGCGCGCTGGTCGGCATCGCCATGGTGTTGTCGGCGGTATTCCTGCCGATGGCCTTCTTCAGCGGATCCACCGGTGTCATCTATCGCCAGTTCTCGATCACCATCGTATCGGCCATGGCCTTGTCGGTGCTGGTGGCGTTGGTCTTTACTCCCGCCCTGTGCGCAACGCTGCTGCGGCCGCGCGCGGCCGGGGCGCACGAGCGCCAGCGCGGTTTCTTCGGCTGGTTCAACCGCGGCTTCGGCCACATGAACCGCGGCTACGAGCGTGGGGTTGGCCACGTCTCGCGGCGTATCGGACGCTATCTGGTGATCTATCTGGCCATCGTGGTCGCCATGGGAGTGCTGTTCACGCGGGTACCCACGTCCTTCATGCCGGATGAAGACCAGGGCATCCTGTTCGTGCAGGTGTCCGCCCCACCCGGGACCGCCAGCGAGCTGACGCAGCGCTCGTTGGACGAGGTTCGAGACTACTTCCTCGAGAAGGAGAAGGACCTCGTCAGCGGTGTATTCACCGTCAACGGCTTCAGCTTCGGCGGCCGCGGACAGAACGCCGGGTTGATATTCGTGCGCCTCAAGGACTGGGCGGAGCGTCCGGGGAAACGCAATTCCGTGTTCGCCATGGCAGGCCGTGCCAACCAGCACTTCCGGCAAATCCGCGCTGCATTCGTGGTCGCGTTCGCGCCTCCGGCCCTGCTCGAGCTCGGCAATGCGACAGGATTTGACTTCGAGCTAGAGGATCGCGGCAACCTCGGGCACGAGGCCCTGATGAAGGCGCGCGACCAGCTGCTCGGCATCGCCGGCAAGGATCCGGCGATCGGTCTGATCCGGCCCAATGGGCTCGACGATGAGCCACAGTACAAGCTCGACGTCGACCGGGAACAGGCGAGCGCGCTCGGCGTCTCGATCAGCGACATCGACGACACCCTAGGTGCCGCCTGGGGCTCTGCCTATGTCAACCAGTTCGTCGACCGCAATCGCGTCAAGCGTGTCTTTCTGCAGGGCGATGCCGGCTCACGCATGCTGCCGCAGGACTTGGATGACTGGTATGTGCGCAACAGCGCCGGTCGAATGGTGCCCTTCTCGACATTCGCCTCGGCGCATTGGACCGTGGGCTCGCCGAAACTGGAACGTTACAACGGCACACCGTCTCTGGAATTCCTCGGTGCTCCGGCGCCCGGCAAGAGTACCGGCGATGCCCTCGCCGTGATGGAGGCCGCCGTGGCCAAGCTCCCCAAGGGGGTGGGCTATGAATGGACCGGCCTGTCCTACGAGGAGAAGCGCTCGGGCTCACAAGCGCCGGCGCTGTACGTCATTTCACTCACCGTCGTGTTCCTGTGTCTGGCGGCTTTGTACGAGAGCTGGTCCATTCCCGTCGCGGTGATGCTGGTGGTGCCGCTCGGCATCATCGGCACGATCTTGGCCACGCTGCTGCGTGGACTCGGCAATGACGTTTTCTTCCAGGTAGGGCTGCTCACCACGGTAGGCCTTTCCGCCAAGAATGCGATCTTGATCGTTGAGTTCGCCAAGGCCAATGTCGAGCACGGCATGGGGCTGATGGAGGCCACCATCTCTGCGGCTCGCCAGCGTCTGCGGCCCATCATCATGACCTCCATGGCATTCGTCTTAGGTGTACTACCGTTGGCGATCGCCACCGGCGCCGGGGCCGGAGGACGCGTCGCCATCGGCACGGGCGTGATAGGCGGCATGTTGACGGCGACGGTGCTTGCCGTGTTCCTCGTGCCGGTGTTCTTCATCGGCGTGCGCTCCTTGTTCCGCGGATCCTCGCGAAGCGAAGAGCCGGCGCAATCCGCGCTGCCGGCGCCGGAGACCTGACGATGAGCCGCGGAATCGCGCGCCTTCTTGCCGCAACGCTGGCCGCGCTGCTCGGCGCCTGCACCTTGGAGCCGCGTTACCAGCGTCCGGCCTCGCCTGTCCGGGCGCTCGAAGGGACCGGCAGCTCCACCGCCGCCGCCGACATCGGGTGGCGTGAGTTCTTCGTCGATCCACAGCTGCAGCAGCTGATCGCACTGGCACTTGCCAATAACCGCGACCTGCGCGTGGCAGCGCTCAACGTTCAATCCGCACAAGCGCACCACCGCGTCCAACGCGCCGAATTGTTTCCGACCATCGACGCCAGCGCGGTCGAACAGGTGGATGAATTTCCGGGCGGGGCGTTCGGCGCCTTGGTTCCCGGCGGGAGCTCTACCCCGGGCACGACCGGCGGAACCACCCTGCGCTTCTACGACGTCGGTATCGGCTTCACCAGCTACGAGCTGGACTTTTTCGGCCGCATCCGCAGTCTCAACCACGCCGCTCTACAACAGTATTTCAGCTCTGGTGAAACACGCCGTAGTGTCCAGCTGACCCTGGTGGCCGAGGTCGCGACGGCCTACCTCACGTTGCTCACTGATCAGACCCTGCTGGACATCGCCCGTGAAACATTGAAGAACCAGAGCGAGTCCTTCTCGTTGACGCAGCGGATGTTCGGCGCCGGTGCGACCACGGAGCTGACGCTGCGCCAGGCGGAAAGCACCGTGGAGGCGGCCCGTGCGGATGTCGCGCAGTACAAGCGTCGTTTGACTCAGGATCGCGATGCCCTCGAGTTGCTGCTCGGGGCGTCGATGCCCGATGGCATCGATTTTTCCGGCGGCTTGGACCGCGGAACCCTGGTGGCCGAACTCGAAGAGGGTATCCCCTCGGATGTGTTGGTGCGCCGCCCCGACGTGCTCGCCGCCGAGCATCAGCTGCAGTCCGCCAATGCCCAGATCGGTGCGGCACGCGCCGCCTTTCTGCCGGCCATCACGCTTACCGGAAGCTTCGGTACCGCGAGCACACAGCTGTCGGGCCTATTCAACGGCGACTCGCGCATTTGGACCTTCTCTCCCCAGATCAGCCTCCCGCTCTTCGCCGGTGGGGCCAACGTCGCCAATCTGCGGGCCACCGAGCTCGCGCGCGACACGGCGCTCGCCCAGTACGAAAAGGCCATTCAAAGCGCCTTCCGTGAAGTAGCTGACGCGTTGGCGGCACGCAGTGCGCTCGATGAGCAGCTGCTGGCACAACAGGCGCTGGTCGCTGCCTCGGCCCAGGCATACCGGCTGGCGGACATGCGCTTCCGCGGCGGTGTCGACAGCTACTTGAGCGCACTCGATGCGCAGCGCTCGCTGTACAGCGTCCAGCAGCAATTGCAGAGCGTACGGCTGCTGCGGCTGCAGAATCTCGTGACACTCTACAAGGCCTTGGGTGGGGGGCTGCTGGAACGCGCACCGACGCCACCGAGCCTGTCGCCGTCGACATGACCCGAACTGCCGCAATCCTTCGGGAGCTGTCGGCATTTGGGCAGTTAAGGTTCGGCGCGCTACGCCTGCTGGGCGCCACGCTCCAGATCCTGGCGACCTGGGCGTTGGTGCACGCACTCACTCCCGAAGAAGCGGGCATCTACTTTCGTGGGTTCGTCATCGCACTTGGCCTCAGCACACTGCTGCGTGGCAAGTATGAGATCTACATGGCGCAGCACATCCTCGGTCGAGATGCGGCCTCCATCAGCATGTCCACCGGCGCCCTCCTGGCGCAACTCGCGCGTCGCACGCTGCTGCGTGCCGCGCTGCTGTGCGCCGCCCTGCTGGTAGTGACGGCCGACCTCGATATCCAGGCGCCCCAGCTGCAAACCGTGCTGCAGACTTATCTGCCCTTCGTGCTGGCTCTTCCCGGCGTCAGCCTCTCGAGCCTTCTCGGCGAGGCGCTGCGTGCGGCCAACCGTACGCTCGGCGTGGTCGTGGCAACCTACGCCGTGAATCTGTCCATTCTGCTCGCCGTGGCGTTTGCGCCCGCGGACGCATCGCTCGCCTTTTATTCATGGTCATTCTTCCTCGGCAGCTTAGTCGCCGCGGCAGTGGCGGTTGTGCTCGCCAGACGCGTCTTCCCGACCACGCCGGAGGAGGCCGCCCAACCGGCCTCACCTGAGCAGTTGCAGTCGGTGGACTCGCTGGAGCTCATCGGTCTTGCCCGTGGTGCCCAGTTGTGGGGGCCTTTGTGCATCCTGTCAATTTGGGCCACGCCGTTGCAGATGGCGGAGTACGCCGTCGCGGCGCGCACGGCCATGATCGTCGACTTCTTCCTGCCGGCGCTGAATCTGACGGAATTGAACCTGACGGGAGAGGATTCGATGTCGGCTACGTGGCCGACGCTCACCTCGGAGAGCCGTTTGGCCCGACAGCTTGCCGCCGCTTTGTTCTATAGCTGCGCGATGGTAGCGCCACTGCTGATACTGGCACCGGCCACGCTGGCGCTGTATGGGAGCCCCTACGGCTCGAGCTTGACGATCTATGTGCTGCTGCTCGGCGTACAGTGGGTCAACGGCGCAGGTCGTCCGGCCGTGCGATTCGCCGTGATGCAGTGGGACGCAAGGCGGATTGGGCTCGTGATCGGTTCGGGCGCCATCGCCGGCGTGCTGGCCTGCTCATTGGGCGTTGCCGTCTACGGCGCCATGGCGGCTGCCGGAGGCTCGCTGATCGGCGCGCTGATCCTCAATGCCGGCGCCATCCTGATGGCCTTTTGGGGCCGCCCGCGTTTAGGCTCCGGGTACTCCTGAGCTGTCGTCCGGCAGGATAACTCCCAACGACAGGAAGATTCCCAACAGAGCTGCCACATTACAGCTCCGCGGGTAATAGAACTTCGGCGTAAGCAATGGCGGCAAGGCTTCCCTGCGCGATGGCAACCACTCGTTTGTTCGATCCGTCAAGTTTCGCCGAATAGATCGAACCGCCCTGTTCGGTCACGAACATTCTTCCGCCGGGGACATCCAGTGCGATACCGATTCCCTCCATCAAATGGCTTAGCACTCTGCTCTGACTGAGTTCTCCGTCGATTGACGTTCGATTCACGGTGTTTCCGTGCGGCGGGTTGCTCCGATCCGTCCAATAAAGGACGCGATTCGCAAGGTCGAGTTCCAAATCGATGGGCTCGGGCAATTGTTCGAACAGAATCTCAACATCGCCGCGGTGAGCCGGCGTCTGCCCCGCGGGAATCTCCAGGCCCGCGCGAAAAATGCGCCCGTGCTCTGCGCCGCCCCCGCTCTTTTGCGTCCAATAGACCTGCTCTCGATCCATGTCGACCGCGATACCCACGCACCAGTTCGAGGAATTTCCCCGATCGGCATCGCCGCGGCCGGTCTCGATGAGCGTCTCGATCCCCGAACCGTCAAGATTCGCGCGCATGACTCGCATGCCTTCGCGATCCGACCAATAGAGCTTGCGGTTCTTCTTGTCCAGATGTATCTGCTTCGGCGTGAAGGTGGCGCCTTTGGGCACTATCGTCCTGCGGTTACCGCCTTCGAGGTCCACGCGTTGGATCGTGCCGTCATTGCGATTGGGAATCCCCATGTCGCTCCAGTAGAGATGTCCGGCGTCGGCATCCACAGCGATGCCATCCGAGAGGCGACAGCCGGTCACGAGGGTTTTCGTTTCGGAACCGTCCGGATTCATCGAAAACACGCGACCACCGCTCATATCCAGGACGAACAGACGGCCGGTCCTAATCGTGCGGCACTCGCGCATGAGTGTTGAACGCCATGACGCGGTCATGGTTTCCTCCTACACGCTGCGATCTTGATATAGCTTGCGCCCGCCGGAGCGTGCGCTCTAGCCAGAACGTGACGACCCGTGGTACGAAACCCACTTTTTATTCGCGGCGGCGCTGCCGACCACGGATACAAACAAAAGTCACGATTGGCCAATACGTCAATGCCCTGTGTCATTACTCTGCAAACGCACACGGCCTGCACCAGGAGCTTGCCTGGGTATTCTCCATGGCCGCGAGCGCGGAATACCCAGGCAGGCCCCTAACGCCGGCACTTACGGCGCTACAGACGAGGACCATGGAACGATTGTCGCAACCCGATTCCCGCGCGCACCTTCACGACAGAATCGTTTGTCCGCATTGCGATGGTTATTTCAAGACCCCGAAGTTACAGGCAGGTGAATACGCCAGGTGCCCGGATTGCCGAGGCGTATTGCAACGTCACCGGACACTCTCGTTACAATTTGTACTTGCCTCAACCCTTTCGGGCATCATCTTTCTGTTGATAGCCCTGATATGGCCGGTACTTACTACCTCCTTCGGGGGCATTCGTAACGAAGTCAATCTGCTAACCGCGCCCGACGCATTCAACGGCGACTGGTTCGCCATCACCGCCTACGTGATGGTATTTGTCTGCGTCGCAGCTCCTCTCGCCCAGGTATTGTTGCTGTCTTGGCTACTCGCCTTCGCGCTGAACAATCGCCGCGCTCCCGGATTCTCCGCGCTCCTGCCCCTGCTGAAAGTACTTCGGCCCTGGGCCATGATCGAAGTATTCTTTCTCGGAGCGCTCATCGTCGTCGTGAAAGTCGGGGGTTGGGTATCCGTCTCGCTGGGCCCGGGAATCTGGTCATTGGCGGCATTTTCCGGTCTATTGGCTGCCGTACACCGATTTGATTCCGCGACCTTGTGGTCGAAGCAGGATCTTCGATGAGCCTGCGAGCCGCACAACTTAAGGTAGCGCTGTGTCATGTCTGTGGACAGATAGAAGACACCACCATCGCGGCGCGTTGCGGCCGCTGTGGCCGCAAGCTGCGCCTCCCCGATCCGCGCAGCAGTGCGGAACGCTCGATGGCGTGGTTGATCGCCGCCATGGTGCTCTACATTCCAGCCAATGTATTGCCGGTCCTATATGTCAGCGGACTCGGTGGAGGAAGCGAGAGCACGATTTTCGGTGGCATCGTGGAATTCCTACGCAGTGGATCATGGGGCTTGGCCCTGCTGATATTCGGTGCCAGCGTTGCCGTGCCCATCACCAAGTTCGTCGCGCTCGGCCTGCTCATCGGCATGAGCCATGGCAACTCCAGCGCAGCACCGTCGCAGCGCGCCAAGCTATACCGATTCGTCGAATTCATCGGCTATTGGTCCATGCTCGATGTCGTCGTGGTGGCACTCACCTGTCGATTGGTTCGTTTCGGTTCACTGGCGGCCGCAGAACCCCGGCCCGGCATCATCTTCTTCTGCGCCGTCGTTATCGCCACCATGATCTCCGCCTTCAGTTTCGACCAGCGCTCGATTTGGATGGCAGGATATCGCCCGGGACACCGCCATGGATGATCCAGGCGAAGTGCTGGTCGAGCAGCACCGGTGGCGGCCACAGCTCGTTTGGGTCGTGCCTATCCTGGCGGCACTGGTCGGCGCCTCACTCATGGTGGAATCCTGGAAGTCCCGCGGCCCCCGCGTGACGCTCAGCTTTCAATCGGCTGAGGGCCTTCAGGTCGGCAAGACCCTGGTCATGTACCGCAGCATTGCCGTGGGGCGCGTGATCGCCCTTGCCTTGAGTCGCAACGGGGACGGCGTGGTGGTCACGGTGGATCTTGATCGAAGCGCCGCGGGTGCGGCCACCGAGGGCAGTCACTTCTGGGTACAGCACCCTCGGCTTGGCATCGACGGAGACGCGAGGGTCGACTCACTGCTCAGCGGTGCGTTCATCGGCGTCGACATGGCGAATTCAGGCAAATTCAAAGACACTTTCGTGGGCTTGGAGGAGCCCCCGGCCTTGGCACATGGCCGGGCCGGCCGACTGCTGACCCTTCACGCGGACACTCTCGGGTCCCTGTTACCCGGCGCCCCGGTGTACTTTCATCAAGTTCGCGTCGGGCGGGTCACCGAGACCCGACTGGAGGACGACCACCACGGTGTCCTGATTCGAGCATTTGTCGACGCACCGCATGATCAACTCATCTCCGCCCGCTCCCGCTTCTGGAATGCCTCGGGTATCAATCTTTCCCTGAATGCCGACGGCTTGCAGGTCAAGACCGAATCCCTGACCGCCGTGCTTTCCGGTGGCATTGCCTTTGAAGACGGGCCGTCGGGACTTCCCAGCACGGAGGACGCGCACGGTGCGGATTACTCGCTATATCGAGATCGGGCGACGGCCTTCACGCCCTCTCCCGGCGAGCCGGACTTGGTCCGCATGCGGTTCAAGCATGCACTGCGTGGCCTGAATATTGGTGCGCCGGTCGAAATGGTCGGTGTCGATATCGGCCATGTCAGCGCCATCGATCTGGAGTTCTCTCCGAAAGATCAGTCGTTCTCGGTGGTGGTGAGTGCGTTGGTCTATCCGCAATTGATGGGTCATGCCTATGACACGCTGGCCGAGCAGGGCACGGCAGGCTCGCAAGATCGCGTGGCAGCACTCGTTGGCCGTCTGGTGACTCGTGGGTTGCGGGCGCAGCCAAGGATGGGCAGTCTCCTGACGGGACAACTCTACTTGGCGGTGGATTTTCTGCCCACCGCACCAAGGGTCACATTCGATGCGAGTCGGCGCCCCTTGGAAATCCCGACAGTCGAGTCCAGCACCGGTGAACTTCAACTGCGGGTGTCGAGCATAGCCGAGAAGCTCGACAAGATACCCTTCGCAGACATCGGTAACCACCTCGACGGCGACCTCTCCACCTTGCAGACGCTGCTTGCACACGTGGACCATGACTTGCTGCCCCCGGCGACCGCGACGATATCGGAGGGACGCTCGACCCTGTCGGCGCTGCATGACGCGCTTTCCAGCGATTCGCCCCTGCGAGGGAGCATCGACAAAACGCTCGAGGATGCGGATGCCGCTCTGCAGGAAATGCGAGCCCTCGCAGGATACCTGCAACGCCATCCGGACGCGTTAATTCGCGGCCGGAAGCCAGACCCGAAAGATCCCGGGACCCCATGACTCCTCGGCAGTCCCTTTGCATCGTTCCCATCGCCTGCGCGCTCTTAAGCTGCACGACGGCGAGCGTCCATCTTTATACGCTCTCCACGCCCCCGCCCTCGCCCCTGCTAACTTCGACTTCGACTGCGAGCTTGACAGCGGCGAGGCAAGCCCACGATGTCTTTGTCGTCGAAAGCATTCGAATACCGAGCGCAGTCGACCGCAAGGAACTGGTGGTACGCAAATCCGCGAATGAATTGGTCCTTCTCGAGAATGCCAATTGGGCTGCCCCGTTGCGCGAAGAGGTCTGGCGTGCGCTCGTCGCGGACTTGCGGATGGCACTGCGGGATTCGGCGGCAGGTGATTCAGCGAGTCCGATGCCCACCATCGGACTTCGGGTTGACATTGGCGTTTGGGAAGCCACCGCTCAGACCGTATACCTTCACGCAGAATGGCGGATACGGTCTCGTGGCGCGGCCACGCCCTTCGAACTTCGCTGCAACAGCGATCTTAGGGAAAGCACGTCGGGATCGCCGGGCGACCTGGTCCGCGCCGATCAAGCCTTGCTCGCAGATCTCGCCAAGTCGATCGCACCTCTATTGCGAACCGATCAACCCACCGAATGCGGACCGACTGCTACCGCCCTGGCGGCTCCGTAATACGATTCAGGGTGCCTCGCAGCCGCTGCCGATCGCAAGCTCGCTTCTTCCCACATGACCCCTTCGGAGTCATCTCTATTCGAACGACGCCAGGCGGCGGGTGTTGTGCCCATGAGCTTGCGAAAGCTCTTGTTGAAATGTGCCTGATCGCTGAACCCACACCTAAGCGCGACCTCGCTCAATGGCAAGCCACCCTCCAGCATGAGGCGGGCGCCGCGCTGGACTCGACGGCGCACGATATAGGTATGCGGGGAAGTCCCGAGTCGACGTTTGAATGCACGGGAAAAATAACCCTCGGTGAGATTGACGAGAGCGCTCAGATCGCAAACCCGGATCGGCTCTGCCAGATGCTCTTCGACGTAATCTAAGACGCGGCGGGCCTGCCAGGATGGCAACGCACTGCGGCTTGCAGCACCCGGCTCGGAGATGAGATGCGTCATTCTGAGCGGTTGCCCGATCTCCTCGCGCAATATCAAGGCGGCCTGATCGATTGAAGACCTTGCACCGCTCGAAGAGCGGTCAAGCTCGGCCGCCGCGAAATTCAGCAGCGTCATGATGCGGCACACGGTGCCCCTAAGCCGAGACACTGTCAAGGATGTCGCCTCCCCGGTCATGGACTCGATCGCCGGGGCCGGGTCAGCACCACAGGATTGACGCGTGCCGTGTGCAGTACTTTCGAATGTGGTCATCATCGATTGTCCTGATTGGTTCGCCATCACCATCGGGGGAAGTCGATCTTGCCCCGCCCCGGGCGCAACGTTCGCGCGTTTCACCGATCCATCGGTTGCTAGCAAATCATCTATGCCGGGTTGAAGACCATTGCCCAAGGAGACGGTGCCATCGCACGCGCCGAAGATACGATAGTCACAGTCGCAGGACGGATGCGCTTTGGTATTACCACCCTACTGCTTTTGGGTGGTTTGATAGGCCTTCTGTTATACGCACATCGAAAGTCGCGCCGCCCTGCATACATTGAATTTTCGATGGGGCAATGACGGGCCGACGCGACAACCGGGGAACGTTAAAAAAGATCGCTTATCTACAAGATTCCCTCCCGCGTTGATGCGACTTTCGTAGCGTATGCGCTCCCCCTCGTTGTCCATGACACCCGGTTCCGGCCTCCGTTTCGACGACCGATGCGACAAAATGCGCCCTCGCGATCTCAGCTTTGGGGTTCTCCCTGCGGGCGAAATTCCCCTTGCCTGCGAGATTTTCCATGCATGGGGGATTCTCCGTGCATGCGCGACCTGCGCGCTTCTGGCCGGTTGCTCACAGGGAGTGCTCGATCCCCAGGGTCCCGTAGGGGCCGATGAGAAGGTCATTCTCTTCGATGCAACCACCATCATGCTGGCCGTGGTCATTCCCGTGATCATTTGCACCTTGGCCTTCGCCTGGTGGTTCCGCGCACGCAATAAACGCGCTCGGCGTCTCCCCGATTGGGAGTACTCCGGCCGCATCGAGTTCGTCACCTGGTCCATCCCGGCGATGATCGTCATGTTCTTAGGCGGAATCGCCTGGATTGGCTCCCACGACCTCGATCCCCGAAAGGCTCTAGGCAGCGCGAAGCCTGTGGAGATCGAAGTCATCTCGCTCGATTGGAAGTGGCTTTTCATCTACCCCTCAGAGCGGGTGGCCACGGTGAATGAACTGGTCCTGCCGGTCAACACGCCGGTCCATTTCAAGCTCACCTCCGCAAGCGTCATGAACAGCTTTTTCGTGCCGCAGCTGGGCAGCCAGATCTACACCATGGCGGGCATGACGACGCAGCTCAATTTGCTCGCCTCGAACGCCGGCACTTACGCTGGGCTGTCTGCCCAATTCAGCGGCGATGGCTTCTCGGACATGCGTTTCGACGTGAAGGCCGTGCCGGAAGACGAGTACGAGGAGTGGCTCAGATCGACACGCGCCGGCACGGAATACCTCGACGCCGTCCGTTACGCTCAATTGGCGGCGCCCAGCGGCCCCGATCCGCCCCATACCTTCGGCCAAGTCACGCCAGGCATGTTCGACAGCATCGTGCATAACCACGGCGCACCGATCGGCTCGAGCCCAACCTCGGCATTGACCAGCGGCCGATCCCTGTAAGAGGTGACACATGTTCGGAAAATTGACCTGGGATGCAATTCCGCTGCACCAGCCGATTCCGCTGATTACGGTTTGCATTCTCATGGTCGGGATCGCCGGTGTTTTGACCATTGTCTCTTGGAAGGGCTGGTGGCCGTACCTGTGGCGTGAATGGATCACCAGCACCGATCACAAGCGGATCGGCGTCATGTATGTAATCCTGGCGCTCGTCATGCTGCTGCGCGGTTTTGCCGACGCCATCATGATGCGCGCGCAGCTGGCGCTTGCCGCGGGACATGCGGCCGGATACCTGCCGCCGGAACACTACAATCAGATCTTCTCGGCCCACGGCACCATCATGATCTTCTTCGTCGGCATGACGTTTGTGGTCGGACTGATGAACTTCGTGCTGCCGCTGCAGCTTGGGGTCCGTGATGTGGCCTTCCCCGTTCTCAATTCGGTCAGCTTCTGGCTCACCGCGGCTGGCGTCCTCCTGGTCAATCTCTCCCTGGGTGTCGGCGAATTCGCCAGAACCGGCTGGTTGGCCTATCCCCCGCTTTCCGAGATCGCTTATTCGCCGGGGGTGGGCGTCGACTACTACCTCTGGAGCCTGCAGATCTCAGGGCTCGGTACCCTGTTGTCAGGGATCAATCTCACGACCACCATTCTCAAGCTCCGTGCGCCCGGCATGGGGTACGGGCGGATGCCGGTGTTCTGTTGGACCGCGTTGGCCTCCAATCTGCTCATCGTCGCCGCATTTCCCATCCTCACCGCCACATTCGCCATGCTGCTGCTGGACCGGTATCTCGGATTTCATTTCTTCACCAACGATGGCGGCGGGAATCCGATGATGTACATCAATCTGATCTGGGCCTGGGGTCATCCGGAAGTCTATATCTTGATCCTCCCGGCATTCGGCGTGTTCTCCGAGGTCATCGCAACCTTTTCCGCCAAGCCGCTGTTCGGCTATCGGTCCATGGTCATGGCCACCATGGCCATCTGCGTATTGTCCTTCATGGTGTGGCTGCATCATTTTTTCACCATGGGTGCTGGGGCCAACGTGAACGCGTTCTTTGGCATCGCCACGATGATCATTGCGGTTCCGACGGGCGTCAAAGTCTTCAATTGGCTATTTACGATGTACGGCGGAAGCATCCGATTCACCACGCCGATATATTGGGCCATCGGCTTTATGATCACCTTCGTCATCGGCGGAATGACGGGCGTACTCATGGCCATCCCGCCGGCAGACTTCGTGCTTCACAATAGCCTCTTCCTCATTGCGCATTTCCACAACGTCATCATCGGCGGCGTCCTGTTCGGTGTGATGGCTGGATACACCTACTGGTTCCCCAAGGCCTTTGGCTTCACGCTACATGAGGGTCTGGGCAAGGCTGTCTTTTGGTGCTGGTTCGTCGGGTTCTATCTTGCCTTCATGCCTCTTTACGCATTGGGCCTCATGGGTGCCACACGGCGAATGCAGCACTACGCCGACCCGACATGGCAACCGCTCATGATGGTGGCACTCGGCGGTGCCGTGGTTATTCTGGTGGGGATCGTGCTCACCGTCGTGCAACTCGTGGTCAGCATTCGCACTCGCGAGACGCGACGCGACCTCACAGGGGATCCTTGGAACGGTCGTACACTTGAATGGTCCGTCTCGTCGCCACCACCCGAATGGAACTTCGCATTGCTGCCGACCGTCGTCGGGCCTGATGCCTTCTGGAACGCGAAGCGTCATCCGAGCCTCCGCAACGCCGCCCCGCGGCTCGTGGCTTTGACTGTTCCCAAGCGTAGTGCGCTCGGCTTTTGCGTGGCTTTCTTTATGGCGATCCTGGGATTTTCATCGATCTGGCATATCTGGTGGCTGGCCATGGTCGGGTTGTTCGGCGCGATCGCCGTAACCTTGCGCCATGCGTGGCGCACTGAACTCGAGGATTGCGTGTCGATCGCGACGATTGCCGAACACGAGCATGCCCACTCACCGCAGGCCGGACGGGCATGAACACTCTCGTCGATGTCGTCTCGGCAGAAATACCGGTGGGCGTTCCGCTCTCCGAGCGCGGACCGGCACCTAAGCGCATTGTCGCGGCATTCGGGTTTTGGCTGTTTCTCCTCAGCGATATCATCATTTTCGCCGGGCTCTTTGCCGCCTATGCCGTGCTCTGCGGGGCGACCGATGGCGGACCCTCCGCGGTCGAGCTATTCGACAAGCGCCACGTACTCATCGAAACGGGTTGTCTTCTGGCCTCGAGTTTCACCTGCGGAATGATGATGATTGCGGCGGATCGGCGCGAAACGGTGCTGACGTACTCCTGGGCGCTTGTTACGGCCGGATTGGGTATTGCGTTCTTGTCACTGGAGTTCTCGGAGTTCGCCCACATGGTGCACCAGGGCGCCGGACCGACTCGCAGCGCCTTCCTGTCTTCGTTCTTTACCTTGGTCGGGACACACGGCGCGCACGTCACAGCCGGCATTGCATGGCTGGCGATCATGATGGCCCAGGTGGGCACGCTGGGTTTCCGGCCGATGGTCATCCGGCGCATGCTGTGCTTCAGCCTATTCTGGCATGCGCTCGATATCGTGTGGATCGGCGTTTTTACCGTGGTTTATCTGGGAGCACACGCATGAATGCGCATAGTGAAGTTGCCGAGGCCGAGCGGGCACCCGGGTCTCATCAAAGCGGTCGCGAGCGACTAAGAAGTTACACACTGGGTCTTGCGCTGGCGGTATTGCTGACCGCGGCTTCATTTGCCGCTTCTTCCTCGAGCTACGTGTGGACCCCGAGCATCCCGATACTCCTTGCCGTCCTGGCAATCGCCCAGATGGGCGTGCACCTGGTCTTCTTCTTGCACATCAGCAGCTCACCCGATTCCACCAACAACATACTGTCCCTGGCCTTTGGCATCTTCGTGGTGGGACTCGTCATTTTCGGATCGATGATTATCGTCTCGAATCTCAATCATAATATGCAGCCGATGGATCAGCTCATGGACATGCATAGGCAGCGGTAGACGTTGCGTCGCGAATTAGGAGCTATTGCTTCGCTTTGCAAGTTCCCGGAATCGTCTGCACGGGCGGGTGCCCGATTCTGCTACCCGCAACTATGATGGGGTCGTAGGGGGACTCGGTGAATGTCGTGGTTTGATCGCTCGGGGGAAGACAGAAGACGATTACAACCCGATACCGCACAGCCGCGTTCTTCGCAGTCCAATCGGCAGGCACATTGTACCTATCGGCCGACAATTCCTGCATCGCGACATCGGCAAATAGTGGGTTGTCCGCCCGTATCAACTTTATCCCGGTTGCCTTGCCTTTTGCGTTGATGCTGAACTCGGCTAAGACGCTGCCTTCGAGGTCACGGAGCCTGGCTTTGTCCGGGTAATAGACACCGCCTAGGCTTTTGATTTGCGGGAGGGGCGGTGCATCTTGAGCAGCAGTTGCCGGCTCCTCAGCGATGGCGCCTGGAATACAGAGGATCTGCAACGCCACAGACACCGCGAGAGACCGCAGGCATCCAACGGCCACGCGCCGAGCTTGCAACGATTTCTCTAGATCAGACAAGCAAATCCCCTCTTTGCCCATGATGGACAGCGACGCTGAATGGTCGTGTCAAGCTTATCGCGATCAGCCGATGGAAGTCGAACAACGCGCATAAATTGCAGGTCTTTTCCGCCGACTGCGACGATCCTATACACTCGCTTGATGAAGGGCGGCTATCTGGCACTGCACGGCAATTGGCCGGCACTAAGGGTTTCATTTGGCCGCCAATAAGGGTTTCATTCGGCCGGTACAAGGGCTTACAATTAGCCGGTATGGCTGCAATCCTATACCGTCGATTGGCGGAAACCGCCCTCATCACCGCACTCGCGGACACGCCAGTCGTCCTCATCCACGGGCCGCGACAATGCGGGAAGACCACTCTCGCCCTCCAAGTCGGCAAACGTCGACGATTTCGCTATTACACCTTCGACGATGCCGCAACACTCGCCGCCGCACGGTCGGACATTACTGGCTTCGTCTCGCGCCTGGAAAAGCGTGCAATATTAGACGAAGTCCAGCACGTCCCCGAGCTATTTGCCGCCCTCAAGCCTATCGTTGACGCAAACCGTAACGCCGTGCGTTTCATTCTAACCGGCTCATCGAATGTCCTGCTGATTCCTCGTTTATCAGACTCGCTGGCCGGCCGCATGGAGATACTGCGCCTTTACCCGCTCTCACAGGTCGAGCTCGAGCGTGCTCGCCCAACCTTTCTTGATACCCTCTTCAGCGATGCACAGTCATTCCGACATAGCGGAAGTCTCGGTAAGGAACTGGCAGAACGCATCGCTCGCGGCGGCTACCCCGTGGCCCAAAACCGGACGCCAAAGCGAAGAGACGATTGGTACGCGAACTACATAGAAACCCTTGTCCAGCGTGACGTGAGGGATCTCTCTCACATCGGAAGCCTTGATGCTCTGCCAAAGCTTCTCACGCTTGCCGCGAGCCAGACTGCGCGGCTCGCCAACTTAAGTGAGATGGCGAGCCAGTTCGAACTCAGCCGCCCGACTATCCGCAGCTATCTCACACTAATCGAGCGACTGTTTTTGGTCGAATTCCTGCCACCCTGGTTCAGTAATCGCATCAAACGACTGATTAAAAGTCCCAAACTCCACTTTGGCGATACCGGCTTGGCCTGCAGTCTCCTTCACTGCAGCGCCGCCGAACTCGACGGCCAGCGCGACCTGCTCGGTCAGCTACTCGAGACATTCGTATTTGGCGAAATTGAAAAGCAGGCGGGTGCTCATCCCGAAAGGATTAACCTCCATCATCTACGCGACAAGGATGGTTATGAGGTCGACATCGTGGTGCAGCGAGGCACACACCACGCCGGCATTGAAGTCAAGGCGGCGAGTTCGGTCCGCGAAGGCGACTTCCGCGGGCTAAAACGCTTGCGTGAACTGCTAGGTCGTCCTCGCTTCCACAGCGGAATCATCCTATATGACGGCGAACATGTATTGCCGTTCGGTGAGCGTCTACTGGCCGTCCCGCTCAGCTCATTATGGGTTCGTAGCCCGCGGCCTGCCACCATCGCAAGTCAATCGAAGTGAGCGCGTATGCGGTGTACCGGGGGGTTAATCGAGATGCTTCAAATTCTAGAGGCCAAAGCGTTTCAAGCAGTTGCGTTTAAAGTGGCGGAGAGGGTGGGATTATTCGCGCTGCGCGCTCACCCTGCGGGCCGCCGTCGGAGAGACCTCCGGCGTTCAACGCGGCCAGACGGCTGCGTTAGTGCTCGCGGCCGGGGACGGCCGCTCGTCCTCCGCTTCGCTCCGGACCGACGCTTTCGCGTCGTCCCAAATCGCTCCGCGATTTGGTCGAACCCCACATAGACGCAAATAGAAATCAGTAAGTCGCTGAAAAATTGAGGCTCGCCGTCCCCTAGAATCCGCTCTCTTCCCCGCTTTTGGCAGTAGATTTCGCAGTAGGCCTCACTCAGCGCGGTTGCGCAGTTCGCGTTTGGCGGCGCCCCAGTCGATCGGCTGCTCCTTGCCTGCATCGTGACGCACAACGGTCTCGCGGAGTGCCTCCTCGTGCCAGGGTGGAGATTCGAGCTGGGCTTCCTCTTGGCCTAACGGCATCCGGATTTTGAACAGGTGCAAACGGCTCTTCATGGAAATGTTGCCCAGATTGTCACGTCTGTCGAGAACCTCTCGAACGCGAGGCCGACCCCCTCGTTTACCATTAAGGCGGGAGCTAGACGCCTTGCGCGCAGAAGTACTCGATCCCGCATAGCGCGCCAGCTCGCTCATCCATGCCTTCGAACCAAAGACACCGGCAGCGAGTCCAGCGACACTCAGGTCCGCATCCAGCCCCTCCCAATGCAGTCCGGTGCCCAAAGGGGTCAACTCTACTTTCGCAAGCTGCGACGCCGTGGCGTTCTTCAACCCTGCAATAACTTTGGCGGTAACATCAGAATCACGCCATTCGTAAGCTCAATCACAAGACGAGATTTGCGCGCATCGTAATGCGCCTTGGCGGCGCGAGGCTGTCTCGCCAGGCGCGTTTCGCCCGCCTTGGTCGCGCGCGTCCCCAAAAACGAGCATTACCGCTGACCAACGATAGAAGACTCCACCGCGTGCGAAACCCACCTCCCGGCGCCAGTAACTCGCGCGTTTTGGGCGGGAAGTTGGCGTAGAACGAAAGTGCCAGACCGGTTCGGACTAGGCGTCAATGCGGCAACTAATCTGAACATACCATTCGGCATCAGCGAACGAGTTGGGGCGCATGCGAGGATTTCCAACCCTGCATTCATTATACGGCATGGCCATTCGCCCGAACAGACTGCCGCTGCGGATGGAACTCCTATATATACGCGTCGGCAGCCTACATTTCCTGGAGCTTCAAATGAAGGACTTCAAAGATAAAGTCGCCGTTGTCACTGGCGCGGCAAGCGGTATCGGTCGCGGCATGGCCGAGACCTTCGTCGCCGCAGGTATGAAGGTGGTGCTAAGCGACATCGAGCAGCGGCCGCTCGAAGAAACTACTCGCCTATTGCTTGCAGCTGGCGCGGATGTGCACGCTGTGCTGACCGACGTGTCAAAGTCAGATCAGGTAAATAACTTGGCGAAGCAAACGCTAAGTAAATACGGCGCAGTGCATGTGCTTTGCAACAACGCCGGCATTGGTGGACTTAGCGGCGATGGCAACGGCACTAGCTGGACAAGTTCTCTCGACGATTGGCATTGGATACTGGGTGTCAATCTCATGGGCGTCGTGCACGGTATTCGTTCGTTTCTACCGATCATGATTGAACAAGATACCGAGGCCCACATCGTGAACACCGCTTCGTTGGCAGGACTCATCGCAGCTGGCACGCTGTACGGAACGAGCAAATTCGCGGTGGTGGGCCTCTCCGAGAACGTGTATCTAGAACTGCAGCGCGGCGGGTTCAAACCGAAGGTGTCGGTTTTGTGCCCCAGCTTTGTCGACACCAATATCATGAACTCCAACCGAAACCGGCCAGCGGAATTCGCGATCGAGACGTCGGCGCACGCGGAGCCGGTAGCGGCAGCGATGCGGGAGTGGGTCACGGAGCAATGCAAGAGAGGCTTAAGTCCGCGCGCTGTAGGCGAACAAGTGCTGGCCGCCATCCGCGATGAGCGCTTCTACATTCTGACGCATCCCGAGTTCAACCCGATCATCGAACTACGGATGAAAGACATACTGAGTGGCGCAAATCCCACCCTACGGCCACCGCCTAGCGTCGCCGCCCGAGACGGTTGAGTGAGATTGAGATCCTGAATATCAGCAGGAGTTCCTTTCCTCGAGCGACATGAGTTGACAGAGATCGTCCCTCCCCTTCTAAGTTGGCTCAAGGCTCGGAGCAGCCTGCCGCTTGCACCCCGTTTTGCCGATGAGACCTTCAAGGCTTCTATTCCTACCCTGAGATTGTTTCGGCTCTAGATTGGCTGGGCGAGGCTTCAGGAGATCCCTGCCGGGTTGTGGACCAGCGCGGTAGAGTGCTGAGACCCCCAAACCAGACCGGATGTTAGGCCCAATTTGACGCCGCATCATCCTGGTGGGAGAAGTCGAGGTACGCGCACTCGAAAAAATTCATCAAGCCAGCCATCACCTCAGGAAGATTGTCGAGATCAATACCCTGATCGCCGAATGCGAACGGTAGACCGCGAAGCGTTGCCGGAAACCGGAAGCTGTCGGACCTCTTGTCTGCCTGATCCAGTTCCGCGACAAGCACCTGCACCGGGCTGAGGCCGATGGTCTGCTCTCTGCCACGCTCAATCACTAAAACAACAAACTGCTTCCAAAGAGTAGCAAGATCGTGCGTGACCGTCGCATCCCGGTTGATGGAGGCGAATTTCAGGATAATGCGCTTTAAGTGGAGCTCCACGGACTGCCGATAGCAGAACGGCGCTGCGTATATGACGTTATTACGATCGACGACGTTCGCCGCAGCCTGCTCAACAAGGAGATCGGCCGCGCGGCTGTATCCCATGGGCATTCGGTAGAGGCGTTCGTTCGGATCCCTAACGACTTGAGCATCGTATGCCCATGATCCTTCAACAAAGAGACGATAACCGTCGCGAGGCCAGGGATCCTCAAAACCCACGCCCTTAGTTCCCGTAGTCATGTGATTTCCCCTTCTCGCCGCGCTCCTCAAAGTGATGGGACGTCATCACAGCTTAGCCTGCCACGTTGACCGGGGATCCGGCGTCCGCCTTTCCGAGAAAGCGCGGCCGGCGGCGCGCCGAGTTACCGCCCACGCATCATCAGGGTTTTCGGCACTCAATCGCGATGGATCCGCGCCCGGACTCCGTCGAGGCTCGCCTCCATTGACGGATCGGAATCGCAGTCTCGCGAGCCCGCTACGCATGTGAACCGGTCATTGAACTCTTGCGCTCTACGTACTAATACACGTATACTATTACATATAGTAGTACTTATGGATGAACATAGATGACCGAATCCGCGCCGCAGCACACGGTTCCCGAAACTGTGCTTTCGCCGAAGGGAGCGGTTGCGAACCTGCACATCTTGCAGAACACGGGAGAGGGAGGGTGGGCGCTTGCCTCCATGCAGTGGGAGGGTCGAGACTCTCTCGGGATTCGGTGGAACGGGACCCCGGAAAATCCGATCGGAAATCCGCAGTCCCGCGGCATTCCGACGTGGTTCATCCTCCCCGACGAAGTGGCCGCGAAACTCCGAGACCCTGCATTGGGGGGACTAGACGAGAGCAACGCGGACGTGACGCGTGTTCGGGTTCGGCCGCTGCCCTACCGAATTTGGCATGGTGAACAACAGGAGCCCCTAGATGATGAGTGGGTGATGTCGGTGACAGACCGCACCCGTCGACTTCTTGAAATTATGAATCCCCGGACTGGCCATTTCATGGCTGTGCACCCTGAGCAAATTGTGAGGTTGGTGCGAGATACGGTGAGAGATCTTCCGAGCGGTCCGAAGCACGGCATCCTCGAACTAAACGTGCAAATGATTTTCGAGAACGGTCAACTTAGCCTCGAACCGGTGGAGACCCTCTCGGCGCGGCTCGACTTGGTAGCGTGCGAATTGGATGAACACGGCTATGAGGGTCGGAGCGAACTGCTTAGAGCGTTGATCGCGGAGGCGAGAACATCATTGACGGGGTCCGACGGAGCGCTCGGACCATGGGAAAAGGCCGAACTCGAGTACGCCGAGGCGGCAGTGAACACTAATTTTCTGAGGCTCGCGCTCACCTGCATAGACAAGGCGATAGCGGTCCACAACCTGCCCGATCAGGACTACGAATATGGGTTTAATTATGGACGCTGGCCGACTGGCGGAGCACCACGGCCGTAGTCGATCGCACGATGCCCAACCTACGCTCCGTTGATGTGCTCTTCCTGAACGACCTCTTCGAGATGGGCAGCGGGTACGTGCTCAATTTTTCAAATGCCACCTTCGGAGACTTTTTTCGAGAAGAAGTGGGCATTGACATCGATGACTCGCGTTACGATGTCGATGGCACATCGAAGGCCAAGCGGCTGCGCTACTTTTTGAGGACTGCGGATGCCGCGACGGCGGTGCGAGCACTTGAGGCCCTGTGGGAGTATCGGGAAGCCCTTCGGCGGCGCGCTCGGAAACCGGAGTCCCTTGAGGACCCACAGTCCGAACTTTCCTCACTGATTGCGCGACTTCAAGGGAAAGGTCCGAGCACACCGCATGCTACGGCCTTCACCGCTACAGGCGTTAACCGGTCGGTCCTAACCTCGATGCGTTCCGAACTCGTGGCGCTATCAAGCCTTGAACCACAACCGCGGGGCTACGAATTTGAGAAGTTCCTAAAAAGATTCTTCGATGCTTCCGGGCTCGCGGGCCGCGATCCCTTTCGCCTGCGCGGCGAACAGATTGACGGGAGCTTTCTACTACGAAGCGAAATCTATCTTCTCGAAGCGAAGTGGCAGAATGCACCCTGCGGGGCTGAAGATCTGCACGCCTTCCACGGCAAAGTGGACCAGAAAGCCGCCTGGGCGCGGGGCCTATTTATCAGCAACTCCGGGTTTACGGAGGATGGATTAATCGCGTTTGGGCGGGGGAAGCGAGTTATCTGCATGGACGGCCTGGATCTATACGATCTCTTGGATCGCGCGATCCCGCTCGAGCACGCTCTAGATCTCAAGGTTCGACGGGCGGGGGAGACCGGACTGCCATTTCTTCGAATTCGTGATCTATTTCCAAAATAGAGACACCAAAATCGCTCCCGGCGATTTTGTAATGTAACGACTGGCGGAGAGGGTGGGATTGCTCGCGGCCGGGGACGGCCACTCGTCCTCCGCTTCGCTCCGGACCGACGCTTTCGCGTCGTCCCAAATCGCTCCGCGATTTGGTCGAACCCGGGTAGGTTCGTCCACACACCCTGCACCTGCTGAAAATAAAAAGGTCCCGATGGGACCTTTTATTTTCAGTGGCGGAGAGGGTGGGATTCGAACCCACGTGCCGGAATTACCCGACCATCCGATTTCGAGTCGGCGCCGTTATGACCACTTCGGTACCTCTCCGATTAACTTAAAATTCGTCGCGGTTTACTTAAGCAATTCCACCATTAACTTAAAAAAATTTAGTTTCTCGGAGGCTCTCAACCAGGCCGAAAATGCATTTGTCAAGGGTTCGCAGGAAGAAATATTCGTTTATTCTAGCGCATCGGAAAAGGGCTCGCCTCAAGAATAGAACTTTGCCCTGCACCACGGACTCAAAGGGATTACCAAAACCGTGCGTAATTTAAACATACCGAAAAACTGGCCGCGCTGGACGAAGCTGACAATCGCGGTTTCCGCGCTGGTGCTGCTGAGCAGCTATGCGCCTTTGCCCGGCTTGATCGCTCAGATCAAGACCCTGGGCGAGCTGCGGGTGGCGACGCGCACGGGTCCGCTGGCATTTTATCAGGGTCCGAACGGTGCTCCTGAGGGCCCCGAATATGAACTGGCACAGCGCTTCGCCGATGAACTGGGCGTGAAACTGAGGATCACGCCGATGCGCAGTTACGCCGAGATCTACGCGGCGCTCACCTCCGGCCAAGCCCATATCGCAGCGGCCGGCCTGAAGATCCCCATGCAATCCGTTCCGGGCGTCGAGTTCGGCCCGGCGTACCAGCGCGTGCGCGAGCACCTGATCTATCGTCGCGGTGCCATTCGGCCCAATTCTCTGTCCGACATCGGCGATGCCGATCTGGAAATTGCGGCCGGCAGCTCGCAGGCGAAGACGCTGGAAGAGGCGCGCAATTCGGATCCGGACCTTGTTTGGGTAGAGAACGCCAGCACCAATTCGCAGGTGCTACTCGATGCCGTTGCCGACGGCACGATCGACTATACGATTGCCGACTCGACCGAGTTCGCCTTGGCCCATGATGTACATCCGGACCTGCGCATCGCCTTCGATTTCCCGGGGAGCCGCCCTTTGGCTTGGGCTGCCAGCAACCGTGATCCAGGCTTTGCGCGCGACATGATGCAATACTTTTCGCGCCTGAAGGCCGGCGGTGAATTGGCGGCCATCGTGAACCGCTACTACGGCCGAAGCGAGGACCCAGAGCTTGCCGGCGGCCCGGGTTTCATGCGCCATTTGCAGAGCCGCCTGCCGCTCTACCAGCAATGGTTCGTGGAAGCCGCGGAGCAAAGCAGCCAGGACTGGCGCCTGCTGGCGGCGATCGGATATCAGGAATCGAAATGGAATCCAAAGGCATCCTCGTCGGCCGGCGCCCACGGGCTGATGCAGTTGACTGTGGAAACGGCAAGCGAAACCAAGGTCACGGACTTATCCGACGCGCGACAAAGCATTTTCGGCGGCGCGCGCTATTTTCGACAGGTGTACGAGAAGATTCCCGCCCATGTGCCGGAACCGGATCGAACCTGGTTTGCGCTCGCGGCGTACAACATTGGATATGGCCACGTGGAAGATGCTCGGGTGCTCGCGCAAAAAGCCGGGCGCGATCCTGATAGTTGGCGGGAGGTTCGCGACTTCCTGCCGCTTCTCGAGCAGGAGCGCTGGTACACGCAAACCGAAAATGGCTATGCGCGCGGCCGGGAACCCGTTCGCTACGTAGAAAACGTTCGCAGCTATCGAGACTTGTTGGAATGGGCCTGGGGCGATGGACCCAATCCGGCTACCCTGAACTAGGACTATCAGGCCCTTGAGTTAGGCCTCTAGCGGCGGCTTGCGAAGAATTGCCGCAGTAGGCTTGCGGATTCCTCACTGCACACTCCTCCAAATACATCCAGGCGGTGCGCCAACCGCGGTTCTCGCGGCAGATCGATCACGCTGCCGCAAGCACCGGCCTTCGCATCCCAAGCACCGAATACCAGCCGCGACACCCGGGCATTCAGCACCGCGCCCAGGCACATGGCACAGGGCTCCAAGGTCGCATACAGGGTCGCGTCGGTCAGCCGGTAATTCTTCAGTACCTGCGCGCCGGCGCGCAAAGCCATGATCTCGGCATGGGCGGTGGGATCGTGGCTCGCTATAGGCCGATTCCACCCTTCGCCGATCACCTCATTGTCCAGGACCAGCAGAGCTCCGATCGGCACCTCGCCCTCCTCTGCGGCTTGCCCTGCCAGCAGAAGGGCACGTCGCATGAAATCGGTGTCGCTGGGCGAACTCATGGGGGGCTCACCGCCGCCCGCCGTCGGTCCCTCTGTCGCGCGATGAAGATGGTGATGTACAGCAGCAGCAGAGCGGCGGCGCTATAGCTCAATGAATTGTGGATGCCGATGCTGGCGCCCAGCAGGCCGACGCTGAGCCCGCTGAAGGTGCGCATGCCGTTCGCGGACATCGCGAATACGCCGATCACCCGGCCGCGAATCTCAGCCGGCGCGTTCAGCTGCACCAGAGATTGCGCCATCGAGTTGAACGCCAGTTCGACGAATCCGGCGATGAACAGCAGCGTTATCGCCAGCGCGTAGGAATTCGATCGCGCGAACCCCGCCAGCGCACAGCACCAGATCATGGCCAGGACATACGCGGTTCGCACCCTGGGTGGCAACAATCCGTGGCTCTCCAATATCAAGCCGGCGGTCAAGCCGCCAGCCGCATCGGCGGCGAGCAAGATGCTATAGGTAAAATCCGGTCGGCCTAACCCTAAATCCAGCGCAAACCCCGGCATCTGCGCCTGGTACGAATTACCGATAAAAAACGCGGAAGCGCCGACGAGTACCGTCATCGACAACAGCACCGGGTTCCGGCGCACCACGCGCATCGTCCGCCAGATGTCGCCAAAGCCCCTGATCCCCGGGGGACGAGCCGCAGTCGCACTGTCGGGCCCGTACGGAGCCATCCAGAGCCAGAGGAACAGCGGCAGGTAGATCAGGGCATTGGCGAAAATGCCGCGTATCGGCCCAAGCGTCAGCAACAATGCGCCGCCCACCGCGGGCCCCACCAAAAAGGCCAGATAACGGCCCGTGGCGTTCAGGCGCACGGCGCTGGGCAATTGTTCCGCGCCGACGATCCTGTGGATCAACACCTGCGACGCCGGTATCCAGATGACGCCGGCCAAGCCGTGAACGAGCAACAAAACCATCGCCTTCCACTGTGCGGTCGAATCGGTCAGGAACATGATCCCCCACCCTATCGACACCGCCATGAACATCGTCATGCCGATCTGAATCAGGCGACGCACATCGAAACGATCGGCCAGTCCGCCCGTATAAGCGGCCAATGCGAGGAAAGGTGCCCAATGGGATACGACGGCGAAGGCCAGCAAGGAAGGCGAATGAAATTTCTGAAAGACCACCCAGTAGGAGATCACGTGCTCGACATTGTCCGCCATCATCGCGGCGCTGCTGGCAAGGAAAAAAATCCGGAAATCCCGAATGGCAAACGAAGTGAATGTGCGGCGCTGGGGAGCCTTGAGGGCGACGTCGATCCGGGGTTCCAATTTAGTCCAATACCTTGGGTGAGGGTTGTACCGATTGTAAGTCCAAAGCGGCCCAATTCAGTAGACTATCGCGCTGGCGGTAAAGGGAATCATGACGAGGATTCAATGCGCGGACTTGTATTGCTGGCGATGAGCGCCGCCTTCATGCAGGCGCAAGCCAACGAGGGAATGTGGACCTTCGACGACTTCCCGGCCGCCGTGGTCAAAAACAGTTTCGGCGTCGATATCACGCCCCGGTGGCTCGAGCATGTGCGCCTCTCGACGCTCCGGCTGACCAATTGCACGGCATCGTTCGTTTCCCCCGAAGGCTTGATCCTCACCAATCACCATTGCATGGAATCATGCCTCGCGGAGCTATCGTCAAAGGAGGGTTCCTTGCTGGAACTCGGCTTCCATGCAACGACCCGCAGGGAAGAACTGCGCTGCCCGGCGCAATACGCCGATGTTTTGGTCGGCACCGAGAACGTCACCGACGAAGTTCTCAAAGCCGGCACCGGCCTCAGCGAGGCAGCAGCCGGTGAGGCGCGCAAAGAGCGGTTGACCTTGCTCGAGCAGGCCTGCGAGCAGGCCAGTGCGAAGCGCGCCACGGGCAAACTCGAATGCCAAAGCGTCCGCCTGTATCAGGGCGGCCAGTACTTTCTCTACAAGTACAAACGCTACGCCGACCTTCGCCTGGTGTTCGCTCCCGAGGCGGACATCGCCGCATTCGGGGGAGACCCGGATAATTTTCAATTTCCGCGCTGGACTTTGGATTTGTCGATTCTCCGAGCCTACGAGGACAACAAGCCGGCTCGGACGCCGAACTTTCTGCCCGTCGATTTTGCCGGCCCAAGGGCCAATCAACTCGTATTTGTCGCCGGCGACCCCGGCGCAACCGCGCGCCTGCAGACTCGCGCGCAAGTGCAATTCGATCGGGATGTGGCGCTGCCCGTGACGTTGATGCGTGCCTCGGAGCTACGCGGACGCTACATTCAGTTCGGCAAGAACAATGCCGGCGACGAACGCATCATACGGGCACCCCTCGACACCCTGCAGAACATCATCAAAGTGCGTCGCAAGGAGCTCGATGCGCTCAACGATGACGCTTTTCTGGCCGCCAAATCGCGCGCGGAAGAAGAGTTGCGCGCGGCCGGTGGGCTCGAAGGCGCCGACCCATGGGATGAGATTTCTCGGGCACTGAATCGCGAACGGGCGCTGTATCTCCCTTATATTTTCATCGAAAATGCTGGCGGCTTCGGCAGCGCGCTGTTCCGCGACGCCCGTGTATTGGTCCGGGGTGCGGATGAACGGCTGAAATCCAACAAAGACCGGCTGCGGGAATTCACGGACTCCGCCCTGCCCCAATTGCAGCGCGATTTATTTGCCAACGTTCCGGTTTATCCCGAATTCGAGGTACTGACACTGTCTTTTTCTCTCGAGCGCATGCGCGAATGGCTGGGGCCGGATCATCCCGTCGTGCGCAGGCTGATGGGCCAGGAATCGCCCGATGAACTCGCCACGCGTCTCATTGCCGAGACGAAACTGGATGATGCCACCCTTAGAAGACGCCTCTGGGAGGGAGGCAAGGCCGCCATCGACGCGTCTCATGATCCCATGATCGAGCTGGCGCGGTCGATCGACGCCGACGCGCGCTCGATCCGTAGGCAGTTCGAGGACGAAGTGGAGGCGCCGATCACGGCTGCCTCGAGCAGAATTGCCGCGGCCCGATTCAAAGTCTACGGCACTCACATCTATCCGGACGCGACATTCACACCCCGGCTCAACTATGGCACGGTGCAAGGGTGGGTGGAAAATAGCGTGGCGGTAGAGCCCTTCACTTACCTCGATAGGGCGTTCGAGCGGGCCACCGGATCGACGCCGTTCAAAATCCCGGCCAGCTGGATGCGGGTGAAAGCGCAACTGGACATGCGTACCCCATTCTGCATTGCCACCAGCAATGACATCGTGGGCGGCAATTCCGGGAGCCCTTTGATCGATGCGTCGGGCAAAATCGTCGGTCTCATGTTCGACGGCAACATCCACTCGATTGCCGGCCGCTACTGGTTCGATCCCGAGGTCAATCGCGCGGTCGCCGTACACCCTGCCATCATTCGCGAGGCGCTCACCAAGGTCTACGATGCAAGCATGCTGGTGGCGGAGCTGGCGGCGAAATAATCCTATACCGCCATTCTTTGGAAGACGCGGGCCAACGAGGCCCAGTAAGTGGACGGCTTGAGACGTTGGATGATATCGAGGAGGCGTGCATCGGCACCGATGAGAATGCGAGGCTCACCGCGCTCGATGCCCCGCACGATGCGCTCCGCCGCCGCAGCCGGCGTGGTACGCGCCAATTGCTCGAATCGATTCCCAAGCTCGTCAGCGTTCGCCTTCTCGCGTAGAAGCGACCCTGAGCGCGCCCGGCGCGCGATGTTGGTCTTCACGCCCCCTGGATGGACCACCGACAGCCCCACGGTGCTGTTGCTCATCGCGAGTTCGTGGCGCAGCGACTCGGAGAAACCGCGAACCGCAAATTTTGACGCCGAATAGGCGGATTGACCCGGTGGAGCGATGATACCGAAGACGCTCGAAATGTTGACGATGTGCGCTCGGGGCCGGCTCGTAAGATGCGCCATGAAGGCCCGCGTACCATGTACGACGCCCCAAAAATTGATGTCCATGAGCCACGCCATCTGCGCCTGATCGAACTCGTCGAATTGCCCCAGCAACGCGACCCCGGCATTGTTGATGAGGATGTTGAGGGCCGGAAAATCGGCGATGGACGAGGTCGCAAAATCTTGAATCTGCCGTGGATCCGCCACATCGACGCGGCGGATCGTGGCTCGCCGCCCATGTTTTTCGACGATATCTTTCGCAACCGACTCCAATCCGGTTTCGTCCAAGTCGGCGAGCGCGACGTCGCACCCGCGAGCCGCCAGCTCGAGAGCCAGTGCGCGACCGATGCCGCTCGCCGCTCCCGTAATCGCCGCAGCAGATCCTGCAAATGAAAATTTCCGCACGTTCCACCTGTGTCCGCATCCGGTGCTATGCGGCTGCGGCTGCTCCGATTGGGTTGATCCTGATTGATCTTACTCGCAAATCCTATGTTCCGGCGGTCGCCCGTAACATCTGATTGGCCAGTCATGAGCTTCATGTTCGGCATCCGGTACCTCTATACTGGCGGGCATAGACAGGGGGTTACGATGTCGGCATTTCAGCGTGAAATTCTCGTGCGATTCGGGCACTGCGACGCCGCCGGATGGGTTTTCTATCCGCGTTACTTCGAGATGATCAGCGATTTCGTCGAGGACTGGTTCGAGGACGGTCTCGCGGCAAGTGCTCCGGGTCTGTTTCATCACAAACGGCTACTGACGCCGTCCGTACACTTCACCGTCGATTTCCCCAAACCCACCCGTTACGGCGACCGGCTCACCTTCAATCTATGGACCCGCAGAGTGGGCCGCACCTCCTGTGAGCTGCACATTGAGGCCTCGCACCACGGCGAACTTCGCATGACCGCGAAGCAAGTCCTGGTGTTCATTTCCGCGGAACTTGGCCGCGCCACCGAGATTCCCCCGGAACTGGTCAGTCGAATGGCTCGGTTTGGCATGGACGCGGAAACGGCCGCTCAGAAGGCTTCGGCGCCGCGAAAGACCTAGGAGCCTGCCCTTGAACCCAGGCTCGCCACCGAGGGTGGGGCTCACGGCTGTATCTGCTTCGCAGACGCCTTGCGGAACGCGGTCCACGCCGCCGCGAAAAACACCAACACGTTGGAGACGATGACGGGCGAGGAACCGATCGCCACTCCGTAGGCCAGCCAAAGTAGCGCCCCTAACATCTGGGCAGCGCGCATGCGCGCCGGAGGTACGAAGTACGATGCCACGAAGACGCCGGTTGCACCCCAACCCAACGACTCGCCGGCGACATGCGTCATACGACTTCAGTCTCCGCGAGAATCCCGAGTGGCCGCATTTCGCGGCCTGCTTCCACAGAATCAGAGGCCGGCAAGTGCTGCCTGAGCGGTGTTTCCTTCATTGGTTGCGATCTCCTGCTTGACCCGAGTCATGAAACTCCCGCCATGATCAATCAAGTACCGCTGAATGTCATATGCTCCCAAATCGGATAGGCTCCTATCAATGAGTACTACCGACAGTCCGGTTCAATCCCCCTGCATAGGCAATTGCTGCCTGGACGATGACCTCATCTGCCTGGGCTGCTTTCGATCCTTGGACGAGATCAAGGAATGGGGAATTGCCGATAGTCATCGTCGCTGCATTATTCTGCAAAACGCCAAACAGAGAGAAACGGGTCAAATCCCAGGAGAGGTGCGGAAATGAGGCCACAAGATCCGGCTGACTCGTTTGCTGGAATGTTCGACCAGAACGCTGACCAGTGGGCCAGGCAAGAGCCCATGATCCTCTCGGATTTCACCGCCAGACCGCTGGTGCTGCAGGAACTTAAGCCTCTGACAGGCAAGCATGTGCTGGATCTGGGGTGCGGAGAGGGCTATGTTGCCCGCCTGGCGGCGCAGGCAGGTGCGTCGTCGGTATTCGGCATCGACATCTCCAGCGAAATGGTCGGGCGTGCACGGCAGGCTGTCTCGCAGGGAGCACCGTGTCCCATGAGTTTCGAGAGCGGCAATGCCGCGAGGTTTCAGGATTTCCCGCGGGAGCAATTCGACCGGGTGATCGCCATATTCATGGTCAGCTACTTGAGCTGCGCCGACATGACGGCGGTATTTCGGACAGTACGTTCGCGCCTCGCTCCAGGCGGCCGTTTCATTTTCACGGTACCGCACCCCTCGCTGCCCTATATCCGTCCTCTGGAGAAACCGGTCTACTTCGACTCAAGAGGACGAGACTATTTTGCCGGTGTCGATCAGAGCTATGAGGGATACATCTGGAGACGGGACGGCAAGGCCGTTCCGGTGAGTTACATGCACAAGACCTTTGCGGACTACTTCAACGCCCTGGCCGCCGCTGGATTCCAAACACTGCCCAAAATCATTGAATTGACGGTAACCGAAGAGCATCTGGCTCTGGACCCTGCGTTTTTCCAAGGTGCCGTGGGTTATCCACTGCAGGTACTGTTTCGCATCGATGCGCCGTAAGCGCAAGCTTAGTCTCTGCCGCCGCAATCGCTGTAAGCCCAGCTTAGGGCGTTCACCCGCTCAACGCCGGTAGCTCGAAGAAAAACGTTGTCGCAACCCCTGCGTCGGATTTGTAACCGATCTTTCCACCCATGCTCTCTACCAGGGCTTTGGCGAGGGTCAGACCCAATCCCATGCCGTCCTTCTGCCGGCAATCAGAGCTGTCGGCCTGGGAGAACCGATCGAAGATGCGCCGCTGAAAGGATGTCGATATGCCAGGACCGTGATCTGTGACGGAGACGCGCACAGCCCCCTCCGCGGCCGTCATTCCAATCTCAACCACACCCTGAACCAGCGAGAACTTCGTCGCATTCGACAACAAGTTGCCGAGCACCTGCACAATTCGGCCGGCGTCCACCCGCGCCGCGATCTGCGGCAGCAGCGTGCAGATCTTCAGGCTGACCCGGCCGTTTTGCGCATATTCGAGATTCTCCGCGACCGCCCGTTCGACCAACGGCGCCAGCGCGTGATTGGCGAGATTGAGCACCGCTTTCCCCGATTCGATCAGCTGGAGGTCGAGAATGTCGTTGACCATTCGGGTCATACGATCGGTGTTCTGACAGGCGATCTGCACGAGGCGGACCGCCTTCTCGGGCAGCGCACCCGCGACGCCGCTGGCGACGAGTCCGAGCGAGCCGCGCATCGATGTGAGCGGCGTGCGCAACTCGTGGGACATCGTCGAGATGAACTCGCCCTTTATACGGTCCATCTCCTTGCGCGCACTAATATCCTGGATCTGCGACACCAAGTACTCGACCGAACCATCGGCCCTGGCCATCAGGGACACGCTTTGCAGCGTCCAAATGAAGTGTCCATCCCTGTGCCTATAGCGTTTTTCCACCTGATACTTGCGGATGCCACCGGCGAGCATCTGCCGCACCAGCTCTGCGTCGGCCTCTCTATCATCGGGGTGCGTCACGCTTCCGATATCGATCTGCAGCAGCTCGGCTTCGGTGAATCCAAGCGTGTCGCACATTGCCGCGTTGACTTTGAGCCAGCGTCCGCCCGGCTCCGCCAGCGTCATGCCGATCGCGGAATGCTCCATCATTGCGCTTGCTCTTTCCTCCGCTTGCAAGCGCTCCCGTAGCGCGGCGTTCTCCCGGTTCAACCGCCTGACGTTCAAGACGCGCGAAATGACGGGCAGCATGACGTTGAGCTTGAATGGCTTGAGTACATAGTCAGAGGCCCCGGCTCGCATCGCGCGCACGGCTGAGTCGATCGCACCATGGCCGGTCATTACGATGACGTTCAGGGTGGCATCGATCTTCTGACAGGCCTGGAGTAGAGCGATGCCGTTCATTTCAGGCATCATGAGGTCGGTGATCAGCAGATCAAACTGCTCGGCCCGCATGGCCAGCAGGGCCTGCTGCGGTGAACTGAAGCCGCGCGCGGCGTAGCCCTCGAGCTCCAGGGTCTCACACAACGCGCGCATCTGCGGCACCTCATCATCGACGATGAGAAGGCGGACTGGCGCGGCCTCATTCATGGAGTCTGTTCGGCTGCCGATGCCGCATTCGCGAAGGGTTCGAAGCGAATTCGCTCGCCCCAACGGGGCTCGATCCCATCTTTGCCATGTGCAGTCACACCCATCGCGAGCCTCCGCATTTCACACGTATGCAGAGTGTCTGTCATACCCGGCCAACACGGCTGTCGGGAATTCTTTGACATCCGAGGTAATCGTCGCGAAAGCGTGACGTGGTGCCCGTCCAGCGCGGCCTCCCGATCGGCATGGGCCCGGGGGGAATGCGCTGTGTCAAAAATGCGACGCATTGCGCGTACCGTTCGACAATTGTCATATTTTTCCTTACATCATTGCCGTATTTTTCTCTGCACTCTGCGCGTTCGTCACGCAACATCCAAGGAGCGCGGCATGGAGGATCAGATCAAGGTGCTGCTCGTCGACAATCGAGACACGGCGCGCGCGACGCCGAGTCGGCTCGAATCGGCTTTGGGCGATGCACTGCGGCGGCATGCCTTGAGTGTGCAATACCAGCCGCAGTACGAACTGCTCACCGGCCGGGGCTGCGGCGTCGAGGCATTGGCTCGCTGGATTCTGTGCACCGGTGAAAGCATATCCCCCGCGGTATTCATTCCGATGGCGGAGCGTTGCGGAATGATTCACGACCTTGGGGCATGGGTGCTGCAGTCAGCATGCCAAGCGGCGATTGCGTGGTGCGGCCGGTCCGGCCGCAACTCCACGTTGTCCGTGAACGTGTCGGCACTGCAAATCGACGAACAATTCTGCCGTGTGCTCTACCACTCTCTCAAGCGCTCCGGTTTCCCCGCCAATCAGCTGGAATTGGAAATAACCGAGAGCGCGCTCGTTGCGAATACCGATATGACGATCGAATGCCTGAAAGAATGGAAGATGCTCGGCGTTCGAATTGCCGTAGATGATTTCGGTGCCGGCTACTCGAGCTTGAGCTATCTGTCGAGGCTACCCGTGGACCGCCTCAAGCTGGACCAGTCTCTCATTCAAATGATGACTTTGAATTCAAAAGGCGCCATCGTCATGCGGTCCATCGTATCGCTGGGCGCGGAGCTCGGCATCGATGTGATTGCCGAGGGTGTCGAGACCGAACGGCAATTGCAAATGCTGGGGGAACTCGGCTGTCCACGGGTACAAGGGTACCTGCTCGCGCGTCCCATGCCCGCTAATCAGGCGCAGGTCACCCTGAAGAAAGAGTGGGGGAATCGGCCCACGCCGGTATTTCGTTCCGGCAACGCCGTCCATGCCAAAGCCATGGGCGCCTCTCGCGACGCCGCATTGTAACTATAAATTTTTAACGTCGATATCCCTATGCAAAGTGAAGACTCAATAATTGAAGCCTCGGACGAATCGACACAAACGCTGCGCCTCGATCTACCGCACGCGCCTCGCGTACTGATCGTCGACGACGACCCTCAGGTGCTCGAACGCCTGGAAGAAATGGTGGCAGCGGAAGGCTATGACGTGAGCACAGCCACGAGCGGCGCCGCCGCACTGATCGCGCTGGAAGAGTTTCCCGCATCGATCGTCATCACGGATCTGAGCATGCCGGCAATGAACGGTATGGACCTGTGCCGCCTAATCCGCGAACGGCCATCGCCTGGATACGTTTATATCGTGCTCCTCACCGTCAAGGACGATGAGAAGGATATTCTGGCGGGCCTTGACGCCGGCGCGGATGACTATCTCAGCAAACGTACATCGGCGGCACTGTTCAAGGCGCGATTGCGCAGTGCCAGGAGAATTTTGGCTCTGGAGCACTCTCTGACCGACGCCTTGGAGAAGAAGCGTCAGTTGGCCATGGCCGACGCGCTGACCGGCGTGTACAATCGCCGCTACTTCATGCGGCACCTTGGCCGCGAGATCAAGCGTACGCAGCGCTTCGGGGGTAACGTCTCGTTGCTGTTACTCGACGTCGATCATTTCAAACGGATCAACGACACATACGGACATGCCGTCGGCGATATCGTGCTGCGGAAACTCACCAAAGAGATCGCCAAATGCCTGCGGCGCGAGACGGACTGGTGCGCGCGCCTGGGCGGGGATGAGTTTGCCGTTGTTCTCGAGGGTACCAAACCTGCCGAGGCGCGAATCTGCGCAGAAAAGGTCCGCCAGGCCATCGCGGATGCCTCCGTCGATACCCCTTCGGGCTCCGTCCGCTTCACCGTCAGCATCGGTATTGGGGGCTGCGGAGAAAATACCCACAAAAATGCCGGGACCATCCAGGAACTCGTGGAGCTTGCCGATGCAAATCTTTACGCGAGCAAGGCGGGTGGGCGCAACCGCGTGACCTCCGCGAGCATGTGTGGGCACGGCGCGCGCGCGAACCCGAGAGCCGCCCATTCCATGGTCGGATCATGGTGACCCAGAAGCTGCGGTCGGTTCTGTACGTTGACGACGACCCGGATATTTGCGTGGTCGTGCAGACAACACTCAGCCTGCTGGCCGGCCTGGAGGTGCGTACCGCCGCTTCGGGCCAGATCGGAATCGATTTGGCGTATGAGATGCGACCCGATCTGATCCTCATGGACGTCATGATGCCCGGCCTGGACGGCCCGTCCACGTTCAAACGAATGCGCGAGAGCGCGCTGCTGGCCAACACTCCCGTCATATTCCTCACCGCCAAGGTGTTGCCCGCGGAGGTCGCGCATTTCTTTCACTTGGGAGCGATCGGCGTCATCGGCAAGCCCTTCGATCCTGAAAAACTGTGCGATGACGTGCTCGCTCTGTGGCAGAACATGGACACGGTCCGCGGCGCCACACCCGCTTGCAGCGGACCGGTCGCGGAGCGGGCGCAAGTTGACAAGCTGGCGGATAGTTTTCTTCGACGTGCGAGCAGCGATGTAGATCGTCTGCGAAAGCTCATCGAGCGAGCGCGTCTGGGCGATCAATCCGCGTACGGCGAAGCGGAACGAGTGGCACACTCGCTGCATGGCGCTGCGGCAATGTTCGGCTTCCCCGAAGTCAGCGCGTCGGGCGGTGTGATCGAGCATCTGGTAGAAAGCGCTCGAACTCGGACCTCCTGCGCCGGCTCGTTCGACGATACGGGCGTACTGCGGCAGCTGATAGATTGCACCGAGCGGCTCGCCCATGAGGTGGAGTCCGCGGGTCGAGCCACTCAGGCATTTCAAGAGTAATTCAGCGGCAGGCAGGACAAAATGGTGGCCGCCACCTGCTCGGCAGGCATCTGCGACTTGGAGATCACGGCGGACGCCAACGAGTAGATTTCGGGCGACACGGGGTCGGCGGTAAGGATGACGATGGGCAGCGAACGCCCGAGGCGCGGATTTCGCTCGACAAGGATGCCCGCAGTGGCGTCGTCCACAACGACCAGTTCAAATTGCTCCTCCCGGATGAGCCGTTCCGCATCCTGCCAGCCTTGAGCCAGTACGAATTCGGTATTACCTGCCAAGCTCCTGCGGATGATATCGATCAGCTGCACGTCGTCGATGACATACAACAGCCTTGGTGACGCGACGGCCTTAGGTAAGGGTTCATCGGCGGGGATCTGGAACGGCGTATCGATTGTCGGTACCGTGGATACGGCGCCGCTTCGCGGGAGTTCCAGATAAAAGACCGTACCCCGACCGACCACCGTATTGAATCCGATCTGGCCACCCATGGCTTCCATGAGCTTTCGCGCAATACTGAGACCAAGGCCCGTTCCCTCGAATCGGCGCGTTGCGGACCCGTCGGCCTGAGCAAATCTCTCGAAGATGCGATCCTTGAATGCTTCTGGAATTCCAGACCCGGAATCCTCGACTTCTACTCGCAGAGTGGTTGCGCGCGCGCGGGCACGTATGTATACATTGGCGTCGGCAGGCGAGAACTTGGCCGCGTTCGACAATAGGTTCGTCATGACCTGCATCAGCCGGTCGGGATCGGCAATTACCTGCTCGTTGTCGGAACAGTCGTCGAGTACAAACTTCACTGCATATTTCGCCGCATAACCGGAGTTCGCTTCGATCGATTGGCGGAGTACTTCCGTCAACGGAACACTGATCATCTGCAGGGCCAATTCCCCGGCCTCGAGTTTTCCGATGTCGAGAATATCGTTGATGATTCGCACCAGGCGACCGCTGTTCTCATAGGCGATGTTCACCATCGAGGCTGCTTTATGGGGAAGGGGTCCCAGCGCACCGGATCGCAACAGCCCCAGAGACCCGCTGATGGATGTCAACGGGGTTCTCAGTTCATGGCTGACCGTCGAAACGAAATCGCTTCTCATTTGGTCGAACTCCCGACGCAGAGTCAGGTCAATGATGGAACTGAGAACGAAATCTCCCTCGGACGTGTGCAAGGGATTGAGCCCTATTTCTATGGGCACCTCCGATCCGTCCTTTCGAAGGCCATAGAGATCTCTGCCCTCGCCCATGGGCCGCGCCTTCGGGGCGGCGAAGAACTCCTGGCGAAATTCCGGATGGCGCGCGCGGAATCGCTTCGGCACCAGCATTTCGATTTGCTGGCCCAGCAACTCCTCGCGCGTGTAGCCGAAGAGACTCTCTATTTGTGCGTTGACCAGCACAATGGACCCAGACGCGCTCATCACCAGCATACCGGTCGGCGCGGCTTCGATGGCCAAGCGGAACTGTTCGACGGCATGCTTCAGATTAGTGATGTCGAAATTGACGCCGAACATCCGAAGAGCTTTCCCGTCGGCGCCCAGCGAAATCTGCGACGCCCCCCGGAGATGCCGCACCGTGCCGTCCGGATGTATGACGCGAAATTCCGTGTCGGATGCGCATTCCCCGCGCAGTGCGGCGGCCGATTCCTCGATGCACCTTTCGCGGTCTTCTGGATGCAGACGGTCCGCCCATATGGAGCAAGGCTGCTCTCCCTCGCGCGGCTCGTATCCGTAGAGCCGGAACATCTGCGCATCCCATTGCAGCCTATTGGTGGCCACATCCAAGTTCCAGAAACCCAAACCGGCCGCATCCGCAGCGATCGCGAAGCGCGCGTTGTCTGCGGCCAATGTTCTGTTGAGGGCTTCGAGCTGCCGTGTGCGGTCCGCAATTCGGCGTTCAAGCGTTTCATTGTCCCTCTGCAGAGCTTCCTCCGCGCGAACGCGCGCGCCTACCTCGAGCTTCAGAGCCAGATTGGCGCTGTGCAGCGCCGATGAACTCGGCAACTTCAGCGCGGCGGGAAGGAATTTTATGAGAAGGATGGAGGTCAACACCGATACCAGAGCGGTAATTGCCTTGATGCCACCGGAGAGCCAGTACGCCGGGTGCCAAATTGTCCAAATATCCATCAGGTGCGTTGCGCTACAGGCAGCGATGAAGACTGCAAAGCACACGAACATTCGATTGAAGCGAGTATCGGTACGCTTCTTGACAAAGTAGACGAGAGTGATCGGAATCGACCAATAGGCAAGAGCAATCAGCGCATCGGAAATGATGTGTAACGCGAGAACGTTCGGCTGCCACAGATAGCACATGCCATGTGGCATAAAGCTGTCGGCTGACAACTGTTGTGCAACAAAATAACTGCTCATGTCGTGCCGCCTAGCGCGACGCAACACCGGCGCGTACCATCCATGCGCATCCCTAAAGCCGCTCTCCCGGAACAATCATATCCCCATCGTTCGTCGTGCGATGTAGGTGATTCCCCTACGGCACGGCGGTAAAGTCGCCAGGGTTTCTCGCAATGAAATACCGCGTGTTCAAGATTCCTCCCTTACGGCCGATCCAGCGGCAATGAGCTTGCATTCCATGACTGGGGGTGACCCGGGAATCGGCACCCACACGAGAAGCGCCCGCACGCCGCCTGCCATCAGGGTCCTCGTGGTCGACGATCACTGCATCGTGCGCGCGGGAATCGAGACCCTCCTCGAAAGAGAACCCGGCATGAAGATCATCGGCTCCGCCGCAACGGGTGAGGAGGCCATATCCGTCGCTCGGCGGCTGAGGCCCGATGTCATCATCATGGACCTGGTATTACCCGACTTCGACGGGATCGACGCCACCATCCGTATTCTCAGTGAATTGCCGCTCACAAGAATCATCGCGCTATCCGCGTGCCGCACTCCCGAACATGTGCTGCGTGCCATGCGCGCCGGCGTCAGGGGTTATGTCGTCAAAGCCGACGCCGGCGAGGAACTGATTCGAGCGGTCAACGCCGCCGTCGAAGGTAATCGCTATCTGAGTCCTGCAATAACCCCGTTGTTCACCGAGGGGTTGGTGGATCTGTCTGCGCCAAAGAGCCTGTACGAGCGCCTCAGCAGCCGCGAGCGTGAAGTACTGCGGTGCATAGTCGGCGGCTCCTCGAGCGCCGACATCGCGCAACAACTGTCGCTTTCCAGGAAAACCGTCGATACCTATCGCAGCCGAATGATGGTCAAGTTGGGCGTCGCCAATCGCTCCGCGTTGATTCGTTTCGCCATCGAACACGAGATGACCTCGGTGTGACGCACCTCGCGATTTTGGGCAATGGGCCCTTTGCGGACGCAACGCACCCCTACTTGTCGCAATCTCCCTACAGCGCCGCACCGCCGCTTTCGCTACGCTTCCACAGGCATCGTCGGCGCGACAGGCAGGGAGAACGCGGATGGAAGACCTGGAACGTAGCGTAAGTACCAACACGAGCGCAGCCCCGCTCGATCATTCGGAGATTGCATTCGACGATACCGACCTATCGAAACCCGCAGAGGAACGCCCCCACTGCCGGGTGCTCATCGTCGACGACGATGAACTGGTCAGGGCCCGCCTTTCCTGGCTTCTCAAGACCTTTCAATTCGAAATTGCCGTTGCCGCCTCTGCACAGGAGGCGCTGCGTATCATCAGCGAAAACCCCTGCCATATCGTTGTTACCGATTGGCAGATGCCCGACATGGATGGACTGAGTCTCTGCCGCCATGTACGCAACGGCAGCAAAGACCGCTACGTCTACCTATTGATGCTCACCGTCAGGAACAACAAGGAGGACATACTGACGGGCCTCGCCGCCGGTGCGGACGACTATATTGTGAAAGGCGCATCCGTGCGCGAACTCATTGCCCGCCTGGAAGTCGCCCGGCGCATCACTTGCGTTGACAGCTCGCTCAGAACGGCCGATCGTGAAAATCGGTGCCTATCCCCGGCCGATTCGCCGAGCGGCGCACACAACTTGCACTATCTCGTTGAACACCTGCCACGCGAGCTTGGGCGCTCGCAACGCTATGGTCATCCTTTGGCTGTTCTCAGCTGCGAGATCGACGAGTTCAACCTCATCATCGAACGCTTCGGCCCCGTGGCCGGCGACGATGTATTGCGAGCGTTCGTGGCGCGCTCGGCAGGATGCATTCGCTCAACCAGCGACTGGCTCGCACAAACGGGCGAGCAGGAATTCATGATCGTCCTGCCGGAAACTCCGGTGCGAGGCGCCCATCGTGTGGCGGAGAAGCTGCGTCAGATCTTGGCGACGGAGCCGGTCGCGACTCGGGCCGGTCCCATCCGCATTTCCGTGAGCATCGGCGTGACCGCCGTCGAGCCAAATCATGAACTCGATGCCTCGGTGCGCATCGGAGATATGCTGCGCGCTGCGGACCGCCATAACTCCACGGCCAACTTGTCGGCGTTCATCAAGTCGCCAAAGGCATGGCCGGGCGGCAATGGGATTAATTAATTAGATTGGCGTCGAGCAGCCCGCAAAACATGGCTCGAGCGCGCCCGCGGCGAACTCACCGCGGAGGAGCTTGACGCATTGCTGAAGGTGCGCCCCGAAGCGGCCGCCGATTCGCTTGCCGCGAGACGATAGCGGTCCTCGCCAGGCGGAAGCCGACTCCGTTGTAGCGCCCATCAGTCTTGCCGAAATGCCGCGTGGTGGCCCGTAGCAGCCACGGTCCGTCGTACCAGGAGCCACCACGGTATACGCGCTGGTCGCAGGCGTCACTCAGCCAAGCGCTGCCATCGGTCGGCGCTACTTCATAGTTCTCGTGGCGGCAGTCAGCGGTCCATTGCCAGACATTGCCCTGCATGTCGTACAGACCCCAGGAGTTCGGCCGCAATGAACCGACCGGCGCCGTATGCAGATAGCCATCGGAACAAGCCTTGTTGACGTCCGGCTCCTGGGGGAACGCAGCGCTGTACTCCGACGCGGAGCCATTCGCGTGGCTGCACAGCTCCGGAGGGTTCTCGCCCAGGCGTTGTATTGTCGTGCTGCCGGCCCGCGCTGCATATTCCCACTCGGCTTCGCTCGGCAGACGATAGTGCCGCCCAGTCTGCTTGCCGTACCAGGCAATGTAGGCTTCAGCATCGGCGGAACTGACGCAGACGACCGGATCGCGGTCGGTCTGACTGAAGCCCGGCGCACGCCAACTGGCGTCGGGCTGTGCGGACCATTCGAAACCGTCCCAGACGTTACAGCCTTGCGCTGCATATCCGGTGGCCGTGACAAAGCTCGCAAACTCACCGCGGGTCACGGCGAGACGGGCAAGTTGGAACGCTTTAACCGCGACGCGATGCCGCGGTTGTTCCCAGCCTGGGAAACCATGTATTTCCTGTTCGCTCGGCAGGTCCTTGGGATCCGAGCCCATCTCGAATGCACCGGCAGGAATGCGCGCGAACTCGCTGGACGCTGCGGCGGAACCGGGCGCTGTCGGCGCCGGGTCGCCCGTACCGATATCGGCGATCCAGCGCCATACACCGTCCTCGCCGCGGCGCCAGACATCGAGATACTTCCCGTAGCGATAGATGGTCTTGTGTGCCTTGTCCACACCGCTCTGGACGAAGTGTCCCCAGGTGAAACCCAGCTCACCACTTTCGGCGACGACCGCTTCCTCCGGGGTCCAGTCGAGTTTCAAATGATTGCCATAGCTCGACAGTACGGCCATCGAGGCATCGTGTCCGATCGCCGCCGGCCTGCCGCCGTCGAGCTTGCGCGCATCGGGCCCCATAGACTTCGAGTAGGCTTCCACGAATCCCTGCTCGCGGCTCGCTGCGGCCAGCGCGCGGTCAGCGGCAAGCAGCGAGTCGGAGGCGGTGCTCGCGAAGAGGTGTGCCGGGTACATGCAGAGGGCGGAAAAAATTGGAAGAAGTAAGGATTTCATGACCGGGATACTGGTGGTAATGGATGGGTTAGGCAGGCACAGCCGTACAGTCTTGACGCTCGTGCAGTGCTGCAGCAGTTCGCGTAGTGCGTCGGCGCACAGATTGTAGGTGCTCTCAACAAGTTACAAAACCGTCCACCAGGGCGCGGCCAGCACATCCGGCGCCAGCCATTCAATTGCGGCACCTGTGTGCAGGAGCAGCCCAGCTCGCGCCTTCTTGCCATACTCCGCGCGGAACGTACGCAAATGTGCGGCGTCAGCAAGTCTCGGACGAGCGGTTGACTTCACTTCTATCGGCAGCAGCTTACCGCCCGTCTCAATCACGAAATCCACTTCCTCACCGATGGACGTGCGCCAGTAACCCAGCTCTGCGCGCTCGATACGGGCATCACGCCACGCGAGCAGATCGTGCAGCACAAGATTCTCCAGGTGCGAACCGCTTGGTTCCTCTGCCTCGGCCAAATGCATCGCAATGCCCGTATCGCCCCAATAAATTTTCGGTGCCTTGATGAGACGCTTGGTGCGATTCACCGCGTAGGCAGGCAAGCGCACGAGAAGATAGGAAGTTTCCAGGAGATTGAGCCAGCGGTGTACGGTGGGCTGCGGCAGTGCCACGTCGCGACCGAGTTCGGTTTGGTTGACAAGCTGGCCCATGCGAAGACAAGCGGCCCGCATGAGCCGACGGAAGTCGGGCAAGCCGCTGATCGCCGCTAGGTCCTGCAGATCGCGCTCGAGATAGGTGCGAACATAGCCGTCGAACCAGATACGTCGATCCGAGGCAGTAGTGAGCTCCAGCGCCGGCGTTGGAAAGCCGCCGCGGCGAGCAAGTATGCGCCAGTCTTCGGCGCTGTCTTTCTCATCGCCTAACAGCTCGCGCCACCCAGCATCGGGCGTGGCGAACAAGTCTTCCCAGCGGCCACATCGTCCGAGCCCCCGCTGCTCGCGTCGGGTCATCGGCCAGAGCGTGAGATAACTGGCTCGGCCAGCCAATGATTCCGAGACTTGTCGCATCAGCAGAAGGTTGGCGGAGCCCGTGAGTAGAAATCGACCAGGCGTTCGGTCCCGATCTATGGCGCGCTTCACGGCATGCAGTAACTCCGGTTCGCGCTGCACCTCGTCGAGCGTCACGGGGCCCGGGCCGCCCACAAGAACCTCAGGATCGCGTCGCGCGGCATCGAGCACGTCGAGATCATCGAGGGTGGCGTAGCGCCGCTCTCCAGGGATGAGATGTTCGACCAAAGTGCTCTTTCCAGTCTGACGCGCGCCGGCGACGACGACGGCCGGCATAACCCGGATGCGCTCGGAAAGGGCGGCTCCGACTAGCCTGGGAAGGGTCTTCATGCTATAGATGATAATCATTCATAACATGAGTAATCAAGTCGGGATGGTTAGAATAGGTCCAACCATCGGTTCCTATACTTCTGAATTAATTGAAGAATTCGTCCAGATCACGTTCGCGTGCAATTGAGGATTTGAGGATTGTCTGGCATCGTGTTCCAGACGCCGGGTCGAGGTCGCGCTGCGGGACGTCATGAGCGGCTTCCTAAGAGCCGCATACCGTCAGAACTCGCCCGCTGCCCAGCGCGCACACCATCCTTGAGAGGTCCCGCCCAGGCAAATCAAGGTATTCACGGCTGCCAATTGCCCGCGAATGATGTGCGCCACATCATAACCGTAATTGTTTTTGCACATTTTTACGTCCCAGCCTACTCCCACTCAATAATCTCCTGGTGTCTCAAGCCATTGACGGAGAAAGCGTATTTTAGAGGCCACATTTAAAGGTCCGTGAGGAAGTCCGAAAAAGTGCGCCGCTTGGTGGCGATAGATGGCAATCGATGATGGATGCATATTTTGTCGTACCACTCATTTGAGAAGTTGCGGAAATTTCTTCTGTCGTATTTCATCCACCACTTTACCGGTTAGCTTCCAGGCCTCGCCTCTAAGGTTAGTGATGAGTTCCGTCCATACTTTGTTGAACGCTGCCACCGCGTCCTCTTCGCTAAAACGAATTCCAGGCGGCAGTAACGGCTCGATGTCGTCCGAGAGACTGCTCGTTAATTTCTCCAGCATTCGCTGCTCGGCTACCGCGCGCGAGATCGGCTTACTCCCAAGCGCAATATAATGCTCGAAACACGCAATAAGCCTGTCGGTGTTCATTCCCAGATTTTTCAGGCCCTCGTTTAGATCGAATAAGTCACGGTTCTTGCGCCGCTGCAACAGTGCGCGCAGTTTGGTGCCAAACAATTCTTCGGGTTCGAATGAAACCAGCTCCGCGTTGCCTTGATACCAGCTACTGTTCACCGCGAATGGATACTTCTTCAGGCCGAGCAAATTACTGTGCTCCCGCGTATTGATCTCGACTTTCAGTTTCAGTTCAGTCCCTGGATAGGCCTCCGGAGTGAATCGAAATATGAGATGCATCGAATGCCCGGCTTGGTTGCGCCGACATTCACCCAGCCACGATAAGCACTCGCGAATGCCATCTACGGTTTCCCCGATAGCCTCAGGCTGGGCCTGCACAAGGTCGATATCTTCCGAGTAGCGTAGCGGCTGCTTGAAGAGCAGCTTGTTGATTGCAGTGCCCCCACGAAAGGCAATCTTTCCAGCCAGTGCTGGCGCATTGAACAGATCGCAAAGTGCGCGGCAGATAATCAGATCTTGTTCAATCTGCCTTGAATCAGGCCAAGGCGCATGTGCGCTCCACTCCTGCAAATAAGAGGAGGGAATCATGAATCGATTTCCACTGGGGTGTTAATCAGGAGCTTCCATTCAGAATTCTTCTCGCGCAGAGTTTCGAGCGACTCGGAGAGGGATAGGACCGACGGGTCCAACGGCTTCATGGATTTGGCTCTTTCGACAAATGGTTTCAACGCACTCGCCTGGCGCTCGTGACCTGTCAGGTCCAGGAGATATCCCAGGCGACGCACGGCGGAATTTTCATAATGAGCCGCCACCTCCAACAATTTGCGAGGATCGGCATTCGCCCCCAGATCCTTGACGATCTGCGCGACACCGCTGATGCCCGCGGATTTGTGAAAGTAGCGGGCGCAATCCAGCAGCGTGAGCTCAACTCCCGCAACCTTGGCGAAGCCCGCTTCGCTCTTTAGTTGACCAAGCCATTTGGGTACGTTGACCTCGGCGAATGCGTCTGGCCTCTGGTAGACGAACTGCAAGCGATGGCGGCCGATATCGAACGAGCGCAACTGTTTAGGGACGATGACCTGAAAAACCATCGCTGCCTGGTGAGAGGAGCCGTGAAAGGCGGCAGCGTGCAGTAGGGAGATGCGGTAATCGATCCCTTGGTATTTCATGAGCGGATCGATCCAGCGTGCGGGATCTGGCGCGCCGGCCGCCCTATCTTCCGGTCGGAGGATTAGATAGAAGCCATGACGCGCGTTCAGGAGGCGTCGCTTCTTGATCAGCCGCGTAGCCGCAGAGGCGAAAGCACCGACGGAAAGCCCGACTGCGCGTATCCCCTCTTCGCGCGAGAAGTATCCGCGGCCGCGAGCGAGTTGTTCATCGAGAAATTGGTCCAAGGAAGCCATACCCGATCATATGCAAAAATAGTCACAAAGCAACGTTTTTTGCATACGAATAGGTATGTCAAAATCATGTTATTTCTTTAATCACTTGATTCTACTACCTAATTTAGCCTTTGATCCGCCGGGCGAGTCAGCGGCTACGACGTAGGATCAGTTCCTCTTCGGAGGCGAGAACGCGCGAGCCATTGGCGCCCGTGACCACGAATAAGGAATGCCCCCTCGGGTCAGGGGCGGGCACCGGCGGCGGCATTTTTACGTTAACCCCTCATAGTGCATCCAATGCCCAGGCCTCGAATCCGCCTTTGTGAAGCTTTGTCAATCCGTCTCCGAAAAATCGCCGAAAACGCTTTGCCGCAGGCGCATCGCCTTTCAGGACTACGTCTATTCGCCGTTGCCGATCGGGATCGCCTGACAACTGCGCGGTCTTGAAAAGATGGCGTAGCTCAAAGTCGGCCTCAGGCAGAGAGTATCCGATAAAGATCCAGTGATCCGCTGATCGCAGCCTTCTCAATGCCTGCTCCCAGATGCCCTGAAATTGAAAGAATCCCAGCGCTTTATCAAAGCTGAAAGTCGCCACCCGTGCGGACAAACGAACACGACACTCAGGACAGCGCGGCGGGCGCGAAGCAGCCCAGTCCACCAAGGTATCCGCGTCCCGCACTTCAAGAGCGATGAAGTCGCGCTTCTCCAGAAACAGCCAACGTTTGTAGGCACCTTTACCTTCCACAGCAGAATTCGCGAACAAGCGGCGGCAGTCGTCGCAGTAACACCAGTTGGCAGAACCATGTAGCTTGAGCACCTCAAGGCCAAGCGGCGGAACATTCGGTCCATCCAACGATTGGATTGGAATACCGTAGTGGTACGGCGCGTTGATTTCCTGAAGATGACGCTCAAATACGATGTCCCAATTGGTGGAGACTATGGCGTTTCGATCGCTCTGAACCATCTCGGCAATCAGTCTCGATACCTGCTGATGGGTCTGGAAGCGCTGGTCCAAGATCTCGAAGACTCTATGGAGACTAAGTCGCCGGATGGCGCGGAGTCGGCTGGGGCTAAAGAACTGGCCAAAATGGTGGCCGGTGTTGGCCGCGAGGTCCAGGGCAGTGAAGTGATCTTCGAAAGTAGGTGTCTTGCGTCCTCGATTCCAACCAAACGACTCCTTCCAGAATCGAGCCAGCTGAAGCGAGATGGCGTCCTGTAGGGGTTTCGGGGTTGTTGGAGTCGGTGCACTGATTACGAAGTTGTCAAGCAACTCGCTGGTCAGGGGAATCTGGCAGACCTTCGAAAAGCCCGCACCCGCAATTACAACCACGTTATCCATACAATTGGCGACCTGAGATAGAAAGCTTGTGCCGTTGATCTGAATGGTAACGCAGACCCATAGCGGTAAGCTTCACTGACACTTCTTCAGCGGGCGGGGAGACTTTCCGCCCGGCGTTGACAATGTACCAGCGAACACGGAGTTCGATGGTTTCAGCGAAAAACCGACGACAACGACAGCTCGTGTCGCGTCCAATGGGTTTAGTCATGACGTGTCCTCTCAATAGGGGACACGAATACCAAGTAATTCCTTGAATGCACCAGAACCCAGTATGTCCGTCAAAAATTGCCGCTTGCCGGCGATAGTCCGCGATCGACAAAGAGCCGAATTCTTCGCGGAAACTGGAACTTAGGTTTGAATTTCGATTGGGGCCGATTGATGGCGAAGGGTATGTTTCTACTCCCACTCAATCGTCGCCGGCGGCTTCCCTGAAATATCGTAGACCACCCTGGATATTCCAGGCACTTCGTTGATCACCCGGTGCGCGACGCGATCGAGAAATTCGTACGGCAGGCGCGCCCAACGCGCCGTCATGAAATCGATGGTCTCAACCGCGCGCAGAGCGATCACATAGTCATAGCGCCGCCCGTCGCCCATGACACCGACCGACCGGACCGGCAGGAAAACGGCGAATGCCTGGCTGACCTTGGCATACAGGCCGTGCGTGCGCAGCTCTTCGATAAACACCGCGTCCGCGCGGCGCAGCAGGTCGGCATGCGATTTATGAATCTCACCCAGGATACGCACGCCGAGTCCCGGACCCGGGAAGGGATGCCGATGCACCATTTCCGCCGGCAGCCCCAGCTCCAGCCCCAACTTTCGCACCTCATCCTTGAACAGCTCGCGAAGCGGCTCCAACAGCTTGAGCTTCATGTGCTTCGGCAGGCCGCCCACGTTGTGGTGCGACTTGATGACATGAGCTTTACCCGTTTTGGCGCCCGCCGATTCGATGACGTCGGGGTAGATCGTGCCTTGCGCGAGCCACTTGATGTCCTTGAGTTTCGCCGCCTCTTCATCGAACACCTCGACGAAAACCCGCCCGATGATTTTCCGCTTCTTCTCAGGATCTACCTCGCCGGCCAACGCCGCCAAGAAGCGCTGCTCGGCATCCACGCGGATGACCTGCACCCCCATGTGCTGCGCAAATGTCGCCATCACCTGATCGCCTTCTCCCAGGCGCAGCAGTCCATGATCGACGAAAACGCAGATCAGCTGAGCCCCGATAGCCTGGTGCAGCAAGGCGGCGAGCACCGAGGAGTCGACGCCGCCCGACAATCCCAGCAGCACGCGGTCCTCGCCCACCTGCGCGCGAATTCGCGCAATGCTGTCCTCGATGATATTGCGGGTGGCCCAGCTGGCGCTGCAGCCGGCGATCTCGCGCACGAAGCGGCGCAGGATCTCGCCACCCTGCAGCGTATGGGTCACTTCGGGGTGAAACTGCACTCCATAGAATCGCCGCGACTCATCGGCCATGGCGGCAAGCGGTGCATTGTCGCTGGCGGCGATCGCCTTGAAGCCCGGAGGCACCGCCGTCACGCGATCGCCATGGCTCATCCACACATCCAGCAAGCGCCGGTCCTGCGCGTCGCGATTGTCCTCGAGTCCGTCGAGCAGCGGCGAAGCATTCGTCGGCCTGACTTGCGCGGCACCGAATTCCCGATGCGAGGATCCTTCGACGCTGCCGCCGAGTTGCGCGGCCATGGTTTGCATGCCGTAGCAAATCCCCAGTACCGGCACGCCCATCGAATACACTTCGGACGGTGCTTCGAGACCCTTGGAGTCATAGACCGATTCGGGCCCGCCGGAGAGAATGATGGCCTTCGGCGCGAAGCGTCTGATCTCTTCGGCATCGGCGTCGCAGGCATAGATTTCGGAATACACCCCGATCTCGCGGATGCGGCGGGCAATCAGCTGGGTGTACTGAGCACCGAAATCGAGAATCAGGACCTTGTCCGCATGAATGTCGGACATCAACCGATCCGGTAGTTGGGCGCTTCTTTGGTGATGGTCACGTCGTGCACATGACTCTCGCGAACGCCCGCGCTGGTAATGCGCACGAACTGCGGCCGCGTGCGCATCTCGTCGATGCTGCCGCTGCCGGTGTATCCCATGGCGGCGCGCAAACCGCCCGAGAGCTGATGCAGTATGGCCACCAAGCTACCCTTGTAGGGAACGCGCCCTTCGATGCCCTCCGGCACCAGTTTTTCCAGCTCCGTCGTGGTGTCCTGGAAATAACGATCGCTCGAGCCGTGGGCCTGGGCCATGGCGCCAAGCGACCCCATGCCGCGGTAGGCCTTGTACGAACCGCCTTGATAGAGCTCCACATCTCCCGGCGACTCTTCGGTACCGGCGAACATGCCGCCGATCATCACGCAGTGCGCGCCTGCCGCGAGCGCCTTGGCGATGTCGCCTGAATAACGGATTCCACCGTCACCGATGACCGGAACGCCGGTGCCTTCGAGCGCCTTGGCGACGCGGGCGATGGCGCTGATCTGCGGGACGCCGACACCGGCGATGACGCGGGTGGTGCAGATGGATCCCGGGCCGATACCCACCTTGACCCCGTCGGCGCCGTGCTTGACCAGATCCAACGCCGCCTCGGCGGTAACAATGTTGCCGCCGATCACTTGAATATCCGGATATTTCGCCTTTATTTTCGCAACAGTCTCCAGCACGCCGCGTGAATGACCATGCGAGGTATCGACCACGACCACATCGACCCCGGCCTCGCGCAACGCTCCGACTCGGTCCAATGTGTCCGGCGAGGTGCCCACGGCGGCGCCGACACGCAGGCTGCCCACACCGTCCTTGCAGGCATTGGGAAATTCGGTGGCCTTTTGAAAATCCTTGACCGTGATCATGCCCTTCAGTTCATGGTCACCGGCGACCACCAGTACCTTCTCGATGCGATGCTTGTGCAGCAGCGCCAGCACCTGGTCTTTCGGCGCGTTCTCGCGCACCGTGATCAACCGGTCTTTCGGCGTCATCACCGAGGAGACAGGCGCATCCAATTTGGTCTCGAAGCGCAGGTCTCGATGCGTGACGATTCCCACCACCTTCGTCCCGAGGACCACGGGAACGCCGGAAATATTCTTGGCGCGAGTCAGCTCCAGCACCTGGCGAATGGTCATGTCGGGATTGACCGTGATCGGATCGCTGATCACGCCGCTTTCGAACTTCTTGACGCGATCCACCTGGCGCGCCTGATTGTCGATGGACATGTTCTTGTGGATGATGCCGATGCCGCCCTCTTGGGCGATGGTAATCGCGAGTCGCGCCTCGGTGACCGTATCCATGGCGGCCGATACGACGGGGAGATTGACGCGTATTTCGCGGGTCAGCTGACTGGCGAGGGAGACATCGCGGGGCAGGACTTCAGAATATGCCGGCACCAGCAACACATCATCGAAAGTGAGTGCCTCTTCAAGAATCCGCATACGAGTTGCGTTCCAGGTTCGTCTAAGAGGCGGCGCATTGTACCTTGCAGGTGCCGCGCGGTAAACCGCAGTATCATGCCGGCATGCAGACGGCCGGAAATCGCGACATTTATAGCATTTCGCGCCTCAATCGAGAGGTTCGAGTACTGCTGGAACGTGGTTTTGGCACACTCTGGCTCGAAGGGGAGATCTCCAATCTCGCCCGTCCCAGCTCCGGACACTGGTATTTCTCGCTGAGAGATGCCGCCGCCCAGGTGCGCTGCTGCATGTTTCGGCAGCGAAATATGTTGTCTGCCTTTACCGCGCGGGACGGCCAAAAGGTGCTGGTACGGGCGCGCATCGGCCTCTACGAACCCCGCGGCGAGTATCAACTCGTCATCGACTCCATGGAAGATGCCGGCCTCGGCGCCTTGAAACGCCAATTCGAGGAATTGTCGGCAAAACTCGCCGCCGAAGGCTTGTTCGCCGCCGAACGCAAACGCACCTTACCGATGATTCCGAAGCGAATCGGCGTGATCACCTCACCGACGGGCGCCGCGATTCGGGACATTCTGCACGTGCTGGCACGCCGATTCGCGGGTGTCCCGGTGCTGATCTATCCCGTGTCAGTGCAAGGTGCCACCGCGGCCGCCGAGCTCGTGGCGGCGGTGCGCTTCGCCGGCCGGCACGCCGCGTGCGATGTGCTCATTTTGGCGCGCGGCGGGGGCTCGCTCGAGGATCTATGGGCCTTCAACGACGAGGCCTTGGCCCGCGCCATCGTCGCCTCGCCGATTCCGGTGATCAGCGGCGTCGGCCATGAGATCGACTTCACCATCGCCGATTTTGCCGCCGATGTGCGCGCCGCGACTCCGTCGGCAGCGGCCGAGATTGCCGTGCCTGACGGCCAGGAATGGCTGGCCACCCTGGAAAGGCTGGCACAGCGCCTGAGGCGCGGCCTGCTTCGCCGGCTCGAGGCGCAGCGCGAGCGCTTGCGCTGGCTCATGGGACGCGCGGCGCGGGTCAGCCCGTCCGCGAGGCTGTCGCAACAGGCGCAACGCCTGGACGACTTGGAGCAGCGTATGTCGAGGGCAATGCGCCGGATTCTCACCGACCGCCGTTCGCTGCTGGGAGAGCGACGTAGCCGGCTTTGGCAGTCGAGCCCCGCGGAGAGGATTCGGGCAACGGCCGCCCGTCAAGCGGCGTTGCTCTCGAGGCTCCGGGCCGCGGCGCTAGCCCGGCTGCATCGGGCGCGGGAGCGGTTCTCGCCGCTGGTGCGCACGCTTCATGCCGTCAGTCCGCTGGCCACCTTGGATCGCGGTTACGCCATCGTCAGCCGCGAAGGCGGCGGGATCTTGCTCGATGCCGCGCAGGCGCCGGCGGGTACTCTCATCGAAGCCCGGCTCGCGGTGGGAAAAATTCGCGCCAAGGTGGAGGGCTCATGAAACGCTATGCCCTGCTCCTGTTGTCCTTGAGCCCGTCGCTGGGTTTTTCCTATACGTTGCCGCTCGAGAGTGCGGTCCCGGGCGGCGTGAAGATCATCCACCTCGATGTGCACGGCGACTCGATGCCCTATGTGGAGGTCGACGGCCATCGCGCCATGGTTGTCCGGGACCGCGCGGACTGGCTCGCCATCATCGGCATACCCCTGTCGGCGCCACTGGCACCGCAGCACGTGCTGATCCACAGCCCGGGCGCCAGTCAGGAGGTCGAATTCATCGTCGGCGACAAGCGCTACGCGACCCAGTCGCTCAGCGTCGCGCCGGGGCAGGTGAACCTTTCGCGCGCCGATCTTGAACGGGTGAATCGCGAGAAGGTCATCATCGAGCATGCTTTGAGCCGCTGGACCGACGACGAACCGGAGGCGCTACGCTTGCAACAGCCCGTCCCTGGCGTGCGCAGCAGTTCATTCGGGATGCGCCGCATTTTCAACGGCGAGGCTCGCAATCCGCATAGCGGGATGGACATCGCCGCGCCCACCGGTACTCCGGTGAAGGCGCCGCTCGCCGGCTCCGTCATCGACACAGGCCATTATTTCTTCAATGGCAACACGGTATTCGTGGACCATGGCCGCGGCCTGATCAGCATGTATTGCCACTTGAGCGCGATCGATGTGAAGCCCGGTCAGCGCGTGGCCGCGGGCACGACCTTGGGCGCCGTGGGAATGACCGGCCGCGCGACCGGTCCCCATTTGCATTGGGGCTTGAGCCTGAATCGCGCCTGGGTGGATCCTGAATTGTTCGTGCCGAACTAGGAGATCAATCAGGCCCCCGGAACTTCCGACCGGCTGCTAACTGCCCACCGTGTGCGACCCGCCGAGCATCTGATCGACCGCGGCGGCTCCCATTGATGATGTCTGCACGGACGGGGTCTGCGCCGCCTGACGCAGGCGTGCGCTGTGCTCCTGAACTGCCGCCCCCGAGGGCTGCATTTCGATTTGACCTTGGAAGAACGCGCCTTCGCTGATCCCCACACGGGGCGCAAAGACATTGCCTTTGACCTTGGCGGTGGCGCGAATGTTGACCGACTCGGTGGCATACAGATCGCCCTCGACCTTGCCGTCAACGACGATGACCCGCGCGCGGATATCGCCCTTCATCGTGCCGTCGGTGCCCACCGTGAGGCTCTGCGTGTGCGTGATGGAGCCTTCCACGCTGCCCTGAACGATCAGGTCCTCCTGAGCGGACAATTCACCGCGGAATTTTAAAGTTGGCCCCAACACCGATGCCCGCGCCGCACCTTCGGATGTCTTGGGATCGGGCGCACGCGCCGGTTCCGCGGTGCGAGGCGCCGCGCCCTTGAGTTCGGCGCCGGGCATGCCGGGTACTCGGGGCTCCGGACGGGTGAGTGAGGGTTCTGGCGCGCCGGAACGGCCGCTGGGGTTGGCATTCATCATGAGGTCATCTCCATCGAGAGGTTTCTTGAACCACGACATTGCTAGTCAGCGCCGCCGGCAATCTTGGGGCTGCGCACCGGATCGAATTTGCCCGGCTGCTGACCGGCCTTCTTGCCGTCCATGTCGATGCTGCCGCTGAAATTGGCGCCTTCGATGATGCTCACAGTGGGGGCATGGATGTTCCCGCAAACCTTGGCCGTGTCCTTCACGAACACGGACTTCTCGGCATGCAGATCTCCGTCTACCGTGCCCTCGACGATGATCATCTGTGCCTTGATATTCGCCTTCACCGTACCCTGCGGCCCGACGGTGAGCCGCTGGGTGTGATTGATCGATCCTTCCACCCGTCCCTGGATCAGGAGATCCTCCTCGGCGGACAAGTCGCCTTTGAAATAAAGCGTCGGTCCCAGTATCGAGGCCCGCTCGGTCGCGCTGTTGTAGGGATTGCTCATTCCGTTTCTCCTTGGACCACTTGAAGGCAGCGGAAGAGTACCTGGCATAATCGGTCGCAAAATGAGACTTTGATCACGAAACCTTTCGCTGCAAAGATTCACCCGCCCGCCTGTCGCCAGAAACGGACGCCTGTCGAGGCTCTCGAGGGAGCGGCGGGGCCGCGAGAGCCACGAGACCCGATCAGTCTTCGGCGCGTTCACCCGACTTGAGACGCTGCTGTCGCGCCAGATATTCATTGAAGGTATGCGCCAGGGAAACAAAATCCGACGGAATCATCAGCACGGTGGTGCTGTTGTTCTCCGCGCCCACCTCGGAAATCATCTGCATGCGGCGCAGCTCCAACGCCGCAGGATTCGCCGCGATTTGCGCCGCGGCCGCCGACAATTTGACCGACGCCTCGAGTTCCGCCTCGGCCTTGATGATGCGCGCCCGCTTTTCGCGAATGGCCTCGGCCTGCATGGCCATCACTTGCTGCATCGCTTTCGGCAGCTCCACGTCCTTCATTTCGAAGCGCTGTATCTCCAAGCCCCAGTCCGCGGTCGACCCAGAGATGCTATCCCCCAACAGCGTGTTGATCTTGTTGCGCTCCTGCAGGATTTCATCCAAATCGTGCTGGCCGATGATGTTGCGAAGGCCGGTCAATGCCAGTTGATAGACAGCCGCGGGTGCATCGGCCACTGCGATGACGGCTTTTGCCGCATCGACGATCCGGTACCAGAGAACGGCATTGACCTTGATGGTCACACTGTCGCGCGTGATTGTTTCCTGTTGCTCCGCGGAGACCGTGCGGGTGCGGATATCCACGCGCACCGAGCGCTCCACGCCCAGCGGAATGATCCAATACAAGCCGGGGCCGCGCAGGCCCGTGTAGCGTCCCAATCTGAATACGACGCCCCGCTCGTACTCTTGCGCCACTCGAAAGCCCGACAGTCCAATGACGATCAGCGCGAATAGAATAATGTCGAGAATGGGCAAGCGTGCACTCCCTGGTAACACTATTGTGGCGCCAGTTTACGCTCATCCGGGAGATTGCGGCGACTGATGGCGAATACGGCTACAGCGGCGAGCCGATCGCCCTCTGCCTATTCGATACTCTCCCCGTGCAGGGAAATGTCCAAGCCTTCGCGCTCTTGTTCCTCACTGACGCGCAGTCCAAGGGTCATGTCGATGGCTTTCAGGATGAGGAAACTGGCCACGAAGCCGTAGCCCACAGTCACCGCGACGCCTTTGAGCTGAATCCACAGCGAACCGTCCACCCCGCCGATTTCCTTGCTGGCGAACACGCCGGTTAGGCATGCACCGATGATGCCGCCGACGCCATGAACGCCGAAGGCATCGAGCGAGTCGTCATACTTCAGGGCGTGTTTGAGCGAAGTCGCGGCGAAGAAGCATACAACCCCCGCAATGAGGCCAATGATCACCGCCGGCGTCGGCCCGACGAATCCGGAGGCCGGAGTGATGGCTACCAGTCCTGCCACCGCGCCCGACGCAATCCCCAAGACGCTCGGCTTGCCCTTGGTGATCCACTCGGTAAACATCCAGCCGATGGCAGCCGTCGCCGTGGCCATTTGCGTGGTCAGCATGGCCATGCCGGCTCGGCCGTCGGCCGCTCCTGCAGAACCGGCATTGAACCCGAACCAGCCTACCCACAGCAGCGATGCGCCGATCAGCGTGAGCGTCAGATTGTGCGGGGCCATGGCCTCGCGACCGTAGCCCAAGCGCCTGCCGAGCACGAAGCAGCTGGCAATACCCGCCATACCGGCATTGATGTGTACGACGGTGCCGCCGGCATAGTCCAGAACACCCGCGGCATTCAGCCACCCGGTGGGTTCCCACACCATGTGTGCAATCGGCGCGTACACCAGCAAGGACCAGGTTCCCATGAAGACCAGCATCGCGGAGAATTTCATGCGATCCGCAAATGCGCCGCAAATCAACGCCGGTGTGATGGCCGCGAAGGTGAGCTGGAACATGGCATACACGGTCTCCGGTATGGTCAGCGCCAAATGCGACACCGAAAGCTGGTTGACCGGGTCGTGCATGAAGGTCATGCCGTTGAACAGCGCGCGGCTGAAACCACCCACCCACTGGTTGCCGGGAGTGAAGGCCCAGGAATAACCGATTAGCCACCACAAGAGAGTCACGATGCAGACGATCGCAAAGGTCTGCATGAGCGTCGAGAGTACGTTTTTCTTGCGCACCATGCCGCCGTAGAAAAGCGCCAGACCCGGGATGGACATCATCAGTACCAGGGCCGTGGAGGTGAGCATCCAGGCGGTATCCCCGGCGCTGATCTTGTCCACGCTGAGCAGCGTGGGTTCGGTCGGCGCGGCAGCTCCCCATGCCACCGGCACTGCCAGTGTCGATATCCCAAAGAGAGCCAGAATCGACAGCTTTTTCATCATATCCTCTGGTCTAGATGTGGCCTAGATGGCGCTCGCATCGCGCTCGCCCGTCCGGATGCGAACGACCTGCGTCAGGTCAAAGACAAAAATTTTCCCATCCCCTACTTTGCCGGTTCTGGCGGATTTGACGATCGCTTCGATCACCGGATCGAGGAGCGCATTGTCAACCGCGATTTCTATCTTTGTCTTCGGTACGAACTCGATGACATATTCGGCGCCGCGATAAATCTCGGTGTGCCCTCGTTGCCTGCCGAACCCTCGAACTTCGCTGACCGTGACGCCGTGGACACCGACATCGCTGACTGCCTTTCGAACCTCATCGAGCTTGAAGGGTTTGATGATCGCAGTAACGAGCTTCATACCTCGGCATCCTAAGGCAGTGTCGACTGCTGGGCGGAAAGCAACGCTCGTGCCAGCCCCGAAGTCTTGAATGCGATCAGCGGCTTAAGGATTTTCCCGCCGGGATTGGCGACATTCATGCACCGATCAAGAGCAACACCATGCTCCGGCGCATCAATACGGTGCGAAGCCCGCGTTCATCGTAGCGACAATTCCAAGCGGATCCGCCCGTCCTCGATCTTGGCCTTGTCGTTGGCCACCAGAAATACCCGGTCCGGATCGATCTGCGTGCCGGTCAGCAAGGCCTGCTGCAGAGCCTTGGCTCGCTGCTGGCCCAAGGCCGTGAGTTCCGTCTCGCTCACCGCCATGCGCCGATGTAATTCGCCGTTCAGAAAATCGATCTTCGCCGCAGTCATGTCCGGCCGCGACTTGATGGCGGCGATGGACTCCGGAAATTTCGGCGCCGCGCCGGCACTCGCTGCATACAGCTTCGAGAGCATGTCGAGCTGCTCGGTTGGGTCCCATTGCGCAAAGTCCACAGTGCCGTCGGCCGGTTTCTTACGGGAACTCGCCACCTGCACTCGGATCTGAGCCTGGATCTTCTGGTCGATCAGCGCGGGACGATCGAGCGCGTCGATCACCGCGATGGGTATTTCCATCTTCAGCTGCGGCCGCTCATTGAATGCCTTGACCAGGGTCTGCACCTTCTCATCGGCGACGAGATCCAAGTCGGCGGCGCCCGGCTCGAAATCGACGAACTGCAGATCCGGGCCGTGGCCAAACAGCGATCCCAGCAACGCGAAGGGCGCGGTGACCGCCTTTTCCAGAACATTGATCAAGACTTTCCAGACGACCGGTGCCAATTTGAATTCGGGGTCGTCCAATGAACCCGTGACGGGAAGATTCAGATCGATCACACCGTCGCGGTCCTTGAGGAGCGCCACAGCCAACTTGACCGGCAGCGATACCGCCTCCTTGCTCTCGGTCTTCTCCCCGAACTCGAGCTGCTCGATGATGATGTGATGCTGTGCATCGAGCTTGCGGCCCTGGACCTTGTAGTGCAGCTCCGTCGTCAATTTGCCCTTGCTGATGTCGTAGCCCGCGAATTTTCCCGAGTAAGGATTGAAGGTGCTGAGCTCGATATTGCGAAAGCTCATCGACAGATCGGTGTACAGGGTCGCACTCAGCACGTTGACATCCCCGGTGATGGACACCGGCGCAAAAGCATCCACCGAACCGTGCAAATCGACACTTGCCCGCGAATTGGGATCGGAGGAAAGGCCCAGCACGGTGCCCTCGAGATTCTGGATACCGGTGGAAAAATTCGGCATCACCGACAGATCGGCGAAATTGGCCTGGCTCTCCTTGAGAGCGATCCTCTTGATGGATATGGGCATCGCCGCCGCGGCGTTCGGCGCGGTGGCCGAGGAGGCGGCAGCAAGCGGCGCCGTGCCGCGCGCATGTCCGGATTTCCTGGCTACGCGCGGCAGCGGTATCGCCGGTGCCGGCGCGGCGGTTGCAGCGACGGGTGGGCCCTTGTTTCCACTCGGCGCAACCACGGTGGCGCCCGGGCCGGCCAACACCCGTTTCACGTTGATGGATTCATCGGGTTCAACCATGACGCGTGCATACAGCTTCGCAGCCGTGATTTGATCGATCTGCAAGCGATTGGGCTGGTGTTGGAAGTTCAATCCTCCAATATCCAAGCGTTCCCAATTGATGAAATCATCGTGCAGCGCGTTGTCGACCGAGTGCACGTTGGCGACACTGAGGTTCGCAGCGAGTTGCCATGCCGGTTGCGTTGCGCCGTAGGTGAAGCGGGCATCGCCGCTCAGCGCCCCGGACAGCAATGTCATCGAGGTGTACTGTGCGAGATAGGGCTGGAGTGCCGAAAGCTCGATGCCGGCGAGCTTTGCACTCAAGTTCGCGGTGAGCGGTTGCGGGGTGAGCGTTCCCGCGACGCTCAAGGAGCCGGTATCGCCGACGTGCGTATCCAGCGCCACATTCAACGGCTTGGTCAGGTCCAGCCCGGCATCGAGCACCTTGATCGACAGCGGCGCAAGAATCACCTTTGCGGCCGGTTTGGTGCGCCGGTCCTCGGCTGAAATGTTGGCATCGCGCAGGACAAACTCATGCAACTCATAGCGCCAGGGCGGCGAACTCGCAACGGTTGGGGCACCCGCAACGGCCGGCGGACCCGTAACGGTCGATGTACCTGCAACGGCAGGAGCACCCGAGGGCACCGGCGCGGGAGGAGCTGCGGTGGGCGCCCCTGGTGTTGGTACGGCGGCGAGCCTGGCTAAGTTAAAGGACCCGTCGGGCTCGAGCCATGTCAGCAAGTGCACATTCTTGATGGACAGCAAGTCGCTATGCGCCTTGCGTTCCTTCAAATCGAACGTAGTGCCGCTCAACACCAGTTCGGGCACGGTAATCCAATCGGTATCTGAATCCTTGGGCCTGACGGCAAGATCGGTGAGCGCGACCGTCGCCACATTCACCTTCAAATCGACATCCTCTCGGAAGCCAAACTTGTAAGTCGCATGCAAGTCGATCTTGCCGGAGTTGACCAGGAAATTGAGCCGGTCCTCCAGGTATGCCCAGATGGTATGGGCCTGCAGCCCGTCGATCTGGAATTCACCGTCCGATTCGATCGGCTGCACTGACACATGTCCATGCCACTCGACCCGTTCGCCGAGTTTCGATACACCCGTGAAAGTGAAGCGTCCACCCTGCGCGCCGGTGCTGAAGTTCTGCAGTTGAAATTCGATCGGTTCGAGGCGCGTCGCGAAATCCGAGGGCCGGCGCCGATCATCGAATGACAGGAAACCCCGAGTCACGTTGAACGAACCGATGCGCAGCGCCGGAATGGGTTCAGCGTCCTTACGATCGGGTGTGGGCTTCTTGGCCGGCTTCGGATTCAACTGCGCCAGATTCAAGCTGCCGTCTTTGAATATGACGGCGTTCGCAAACGGCGAATCGATCTCGATGCGGCTGAAGGTGTAGGCACGATGCCAAATGGAAGATACCTGGAAATCCACGAACAGTCGCGCGAATCCCGCGAGCTTCGTGTCATTGGCCGTCAGAGAAAAATCTTTGACTTCGACCTGTAACAAGAACGGGTTGATCCGGACGACACCCACCTCGGGTTTGACGCCGGCCAGCGTCTTCGGGATCTCGTCGAGCAGAGCATTGCGCAGCAGCTTCGGCGCGGCCCAAAACCCCGCCACGGCGTACACGCCGACCAGCAGCGCGGCGATGCACGAGATTCGGAAGACCTTGGTATGGAAGAACTGCCGCAAAGGGACCATCCCGTGGTTCCGTACGCTACGATCTTACCGCCTTAGGCTACGATCTTATCGCTGATCTTATCGCTTATTGCGCTGGATCAACCGTTTCCGCTTGCGAACCTGCCGGGGTGTCAGGGGATTGCGCTTGCCGGCAAAAGGGTTCTCCTCACCCCTGAAAGCAACCCGCACCGGAGTACCCATCAAATCGAAGGCTTTGCGATAGACATTGACCAGGTAGCGCCGGTAGGCATCGGGCACATGATCGGTCTGGTTGCCGTGAATGATCACGACCGGCGGATTGCGGCCACCCTGGTGTGCGTAGCGCAGCTTGATGCGGCGGCCGCTGACCAGCGGTGGCTGGTGGCTTTCGATGGCTGCCTCCAGCACGCGTGTCAGCTCCGGCGTACCCATGTCGCGCATGGCCGCTGCATAAACCTTGCGGACGGATGCAAACAGCTCGCCGACGCCGCTGCCGTGACGCGCGGAGATGAAATGCAGGGGTGCGAAATCGGCGAATTGCAGCCGCTGCTCGATTTGCTGTCGGATCAGATCCCGCTGTTCCGTAGGAATGTTGTCCCATTTATTGACCGCCAATACCAGCGCGCGTCCCTGCTCGATCACCGTTCCCAATAGGCTCGCGTCCTGCTCCGCAACCGTGTCGTGCGCGTCCACCACCACGACGACCACGTGTGCGGTTTCGATGGCCTGCAAGGTCTTGATGACGCTGAACTTTTCGATCGCCTCCTCGACGCGCGAGCGGCGCCGCACCCCGGCCGTGTCGATCAATGTGTAGCGCTCGCCGTCGCGTTCGAAGGGGACCAGTACGGCATCGCGCGTCGTGCCGGGCTGATCGAAGGCAACCATGCGGTTCTCCCCGAGCAAGCGGTTGATCAGCGTGCTTTTGCCCACGTTCGGGCGGCCGATCACCGCGACCTTGATGCCCTGCATGTCGGGGCCGTCATGCGGATCCGGCGTGAGGCCTGCAAGAACCGTCTCGAGCAGCGATATCACACCCTGATCGTGGGCCGCCGAGATCGGCAGCGGCTCTCCGAGTCCCAGCTGATGAAAATCAGCGACCGCGACGTCATGGTCGAAACCCTCGGTCTTATTCACCGCCAGGAACAGGGGTTTACCGCTGCGGCGCGCAAGCTGGGCCACGAACTGGTCCTGAGGTGTCACCCCTGCGCGGCCATCCATCAGCACCACGAGCCGATCGGCCTCGCTGATCGCGCGTTCGGTCTGAGCGATCATCAGGCTCTCGATCACATCGGCGTTCTCGACCAGGCCACCCGTGTCCACCACGATGCAGGGCACTTCGGTGCGTCGCGCGAATCCGTATTGCCGGTCGCGCGTCAGGCCGGGCAAATCCGCCACCAGCGCATCACGCGTACCGGTCATGGCATTGAACAGGGTCGACTTGCCCACATTGGGGCGGCCGATCAACGCAACTACCGGCAGCACTACCCCCCCTAGGCCCTACCGCGGCGTTGGCGCGGGTGGCGTTGCAGGCGGGGTTACGGCTGGGGCTGGTGTCTGGGCCGGAGACGATGTCTGGGCCGGAGGCGATGTCTGGGCTGGAGGCGATGTCTGGGCTGGAGGCGTGGCCGGAGCAGTCGATCCAGCCGGCACATCCGCGGGTGCGGTAGCCGGTGCGTCAGCGGGTGCAGCGGCCGGTGCCAAGGGCGGCGGGCTCGATGCGCGCGCCGTGGCTCGGTAAGCCGCTAGGGTCCCGCCATCGGTCAATACCACGATGATGTCTTCGGCGCCCGCCGGGGGATTGGAAACCCGTTGCTTGGCGATGCGCTCTCTGGCCACCAGGGCACCGGTGCCCTTGTCCAGCCAATGAATGTACCCCTGGAAGTCCGCGAGGGCGATCGCCGAACCGGTCACAATGGGCGTACTCAATCCGCGCAGCTTGAGCTTGTCGTTGCGCCACAATTCGGCGCCGTCACGCTGGCGCAGGGCCACCACGATTCCGTCGGACTGGGTGACGTATAAATTATCCTCATCTACCGCCAGGCCGCGGTAGCTAGACATGTCGTGCGACCACCACATCTGTCCCGAATCGAGCGCCAGCATCGCCGTGCGGCCTTGAAAACCCGCGGCAAAGACGTTGTCGCCGACGACGCGAACGGCCGAATCGATGTCGACCAGCCGATCGAGTTCGGTGCGGCCGTGGGGAGATGCGAGAGCCGTGTCCCAAAGCGTATCCCCGGTCACGAGCGACACGGCCATCACCTTGCCGTTGTCGAATCCGCTGATCGCCGCCTCTTTGGATACCACGGGTATTGCCGTGCCGCGCAGACTCAGGCGCGGCACCTGTTGCTCGACGGACCACAGCGACTTACCCGTGTCCGTGTCGAGGCCGTGCAGCCGGCCGTCGACCGAGCGGATCACCACGACCTTTTCGCTGATGGCCGGCGAGGACAGGAGTTCCGAATTGATCTGCGAGCGCCACCGCTGGCGGCCGGTGGCGCCGTCCAATGCAATGACCGCTCCCTTGCTGGTGCCCGCCACCACAATGCCGAAGCCGGCCGCCGGCCCCGCCGAGATCGGCGTCTTCAACTTCTTGACCCACACGTTGCGGCCGGTGTCGAGGGTTACCGCGACCACCTCGCCCTTGTGGCTCGCGGCGAACACCAAGCCCTTGTCGATCGCCGGGCCTAATCCGAGCCGCAGCTTGAGCTGCTTCTTGCCGCCGCCGCCGACGCCTTCGCTCCAGAGCTTCTTCACCGGCAGGGTCGGTTTGAAATTTTTAACCAACGTGGCCGGCGGCTCGACGTCCTTGTCCTTGGTGCAGCCGGCAGCAAGGAGCAACGCCGCCAAACCCAAGGAGAGCAGTAAGCGCATCAGGGTTTGGCCTTGTCGTTCGATGCCAGGCCGGTCTTGTCGTTCGAGGCCAGATCGGCCAGTTTCAGCTGTAGCCGCGAGGCGTCAGCGCCGCCCTCGCTCGCGCCAAGAGCCGAATTATATTCGGCAATGGCACCCGGAATGTCCTTCTTCGCGTACAGCGCGTCGCCATGAACCTCATGATAGCGGCCGGCGAAGCTGCCGGGGGTACCCGCGGCCAGTGTTTTGATGGCCTCGTCGGCCTTACCCAGGTCGATCAGCACCCGCGCCAGCCTCAGGCGCGCGATCTGCCGCAGCTGTGAATCCTTGGAGCCATTCATGACTTGGGTAAGCGGAGCCACGGCATCGGCGGTTTTACCGCTCTCCACATCGATGCGCGCGATGGCCAGCTGCGCCTGGTCTGCGTAGGGTGAATCGGCAAAATCCTTGATGATTCCGTCAGCCAACTGCAAGGACTTCTTCGCATCGTTCACTTGCATCGCCAGGGTCATCTGGCTGAACTGATCCGCCGCCCGCAGCGCGACTTCATTCTTGTGCGACTGGTAGCGCTGATAGCCAAACCACCCGCCCACGCCGAGCACGATGCCGCCGAGTATCCAGGGAGCATATTCGGTGAAAGCGCGCTTGACGGCTTCCAGTTGTTCATCGTCGGTCAAGTATTCCTCAGCCATGGTTCCGCTCCCCGCCCTTCTTGAGACCCAGTAAGTTGCCTATCCGTTCACTGATTCGCTCGACCGGGCATTCCTCTTGCGCCATTTCCCGGCGCAGCGCCTTCACGGCCACCACCCCTCTGGCCGCCTCGTCATCGCCCAATACGAGCGCAAACTCCGCGCCGCTCTTGTCGGCGCGCTTGAATTGCGTTTTGAAACTCCCGCCGCCCAGGTTGATCTGCAAGGACAGGTCCGGCCAGGCATCGCGCAATTGCTCCGCCAATTGGAGCCCTGGAATGCCGGTCTGTTCCCCAACCAGCACCAAGTACAGCTGCGGCCGGCGCTTCGAGAATTCCAGATTCTGCTTCTCCAGGAGCATGACAATGCGTTCCTGGCCCATCGCCCAACCGATCCCCGGCGTGTCGACGCCTCCCAACTGAGCGACCAGGCCGTCATAGCGGCCGCCGGCGCATACCGTACTTTGCGAACCCAGCTGGTCCGTGGTCCATTCGAAAACGGTGCGGGTGTAGTAGTCGAGTCCTCGCACCAGGTGCGGCTCCACATGGTACTCGACGCCGGCGCCGCGCAATTGCGCGCACAGGGACTCGAAGTGCTCGCGTGATTCGGCATCGAGGGACTCGATCAGCAGCGGTGCGGCGGCGATCAGGCGCTGCATGTCGGGATTCTTACTGTCGAGAATGCGCAGCGGATTGCCGGTCAATCGCCTCTTGCTGTCCTCGTCCAGCGACTCGGCGTGCGCGGTGAAATAAGCCGTGAGCTTGTCGCGATACACTGCGCGCGATGCCGGCGTCCCCAGCGAATTCACCTTGAGGCTGACGCCGCGCAGACCCAGAAGCTTGAGCAGCCGGGCAGACAGCAGGATCATTTCCGCATCGATGTCAGGACCCTCGAAGCCGAAGGCCTCCGCGTCGACCTGATGGAATTGGCGGTAGCGCCCCGCTTGCGGGCGCTCGCGCCGGAACATCGGTCCCATGCACCAGACGCGCAGGCGTCCATCACGCAACAATCCGTTCGAAATCACCGCGCGTACGATGCCGGCCGTGGCCTCGGGACGCAGGGTGATGTGATCTTCGCCCTGATCGACGAAGCTGAACATTTCCTTCTCGACGATGTCCGTAAAGTCGCCGATGGAACGCTTGAACAACTGGGTTTGCTCGATCACGGGAACCCGAAACTCTTCGTAGCCATAGCTTGCAAAGACCTGGCGTGTGATGCGCTCCAGGTGTTGCCAGGCTGCGATTTGCGCGGGCAATACATCATGCACACCGCGCAGGGGTTCTATGATCTTGCTCAAGATTCCGCTCAGCCGGGTGGTTGGAGCGCGTTGCGCGGCGGTGCGCTGTGCGCTTGATCGGAGTGCGGCGTCTCGCCGCGCGAATCACGCCGCAGAACGCCGTCTGCGCCTGCTTCGAAACGCGCGACGTCGCCTGCGAAAAATTGCGGCCCGATTGCCACGGCCCGATCGTTGATCTCGAGCTGCACGCCGCTGCCGAAGCCTAAGTACACCCGCAGCGGCGCGGCGCCGGCGATGGTCTTGACGCTGTTGGCAAGGCCGTTGCCCGCGAACGTGCGTCTGCCGTTGGCATCGTGCACATCCACCCAAGAATCGGCCGAGAAGCTCAAGCGTAATCTGGCCCGTCCTGCACCGGGAGGCGGGACAGCGGCCGCATCGGGAACTGCGGCGCCGCCGTCGACGGCCGGCGTCGCGCTCGGCGCCGGCGCAATATTGGCCGACGCGTTGATCGAGGCCGGCGCCGCGGCGGCGGTTGAGACCACGCCGGATTCCATGCCGGCACCCGGCATGGCACGGATTGCGGCCGAGGTGGACGCCACGGAAGCGGTGCTGGGCGGCGCCTTGATGTGCGGATGCCAGGGTCTCCACCACAGCACGCCGGCGAACACCATGGCCGCAATCAAACCGCCCGCGATCCGCGCCGGCGACCAACTACCGAAGGCCGGTCCTTCCTCACGCGTCACGAGCAGCATGCTGGGGCCGGCGGACATATTCTCGACCTGTCGCGCTGCGCTCGGTTCGTAGCCCGCCAGAATCTCGGCGGGCGGCAAGCCGAGCAGCGCGGCGTACTTCTTCAAGTGGCCTTTGGCGTACACCGTCGGACCGACGCGCGTGTAATCATCTGCCTCGAGGGCGTCGATCACCCATCGATCCAGATGCATCTCGTCGGCTGCTTTTTGCGCGCTCAGGCCGCGACGTTCGCGTTCGGCCTTCAGTCTGGCGCCCGGGGGGGCGGAAGCATCGCTCATCGATCGACGCCGTTGCGCATGTTCTGCGCCTGCTCGGAATTCGGAAACTCGGTTTGCACGCGCCGCGCAAACATCGCGGCGGCCACCGCATCGCCGAGCTTGCGCTGCGCACGGAATCCCAGCCAGAGCACCTCGGGGGAAGGCAGATTGACCGCCAGATAACGCTGCACGAAATCGAGCGCCTGCGCGGCGTCGCCCCGGTCGAATGCGACATTGCCCAACTGCAGCAATGCCTCGCTGTAGTTCGGACGAAGCGCGAGCGCGCGATTGAAGAATTTCTCGGCATTCACCAAATCGCTCGCGCCGCGCGCGCACGATCCGGCATTGCTCAGCGCCACCCAAGGTGTCTGATACAGGGGATTGGCGGACACTTCGAGAAACAATTTCTCTCCCGCCGCCGTCTTGCCCGTGCGGCAAAGAAATACGGCATAGACGTTTGCGATATTCGGATCGCCTTTCCCCAGCCGATTGGCGGCATCGTAGGCATGTTCCGCCTTGGGCATCTCGTTGACCCTTTCGTACACCAGCCCCGCGGTCATTTGGACTTCCGGATTCGAGGAATCCTCCTTGAGCGCTTTTTCGATGCACTCGCGCGCGTTCGCCAGCTGCCCGAGTTTCATGTACTCGATGGCCAGCTGCATGTTGGCAATCGCCGCTTTTGCCGGCTCCTTCTTGTAGGTGCTCACCGGACGCTGGTAGACCGGCGGGTTGTGGCCGCAGGAACTCAAGATCAATCCTGACACCACGGCCAGCGCCGGTACGGCGCTCAACAGCTTAGACTTGAGCATCAGCGAACCTCCGCCGGTGTGCGCGGCGTGTTGGAGACTCTAGTACCCAACCGCACCAGGGTACGATCCGTAACTCTGCCGGCCAGCTGGCCGCACGCCGCTTCTATGTCATCGCCGCGCGTTCTGCGTATGGTCGCAATCACGCCGTGATCGTTGAGGATGTTGCGGAATTTCAGTATGGCCGCATCCGCAGAACGCCGATAGCGCGTGCCGGGAAACACGTTGAAAGGGATGAGGTTGAGCTTCGCCGGACGCCCCTGCATCAGGCGTGCAAGCTGCCGCGCATGGTCCGGTTTGTCATTCACGCCGTCCAGCATGACGTATTCGAAGGTGATGCTGCGGCCGTTTTGCTGATCGATGTAGTGCCAGCACGCCGCCAGCAGCTCGGCAATCGGATGTTTGCGATTGATCGGGACCAGTTCGTTGCGCAGCTCATCGTTAGGTGCGTGCAAGGATACCGCCAGCGCGACATTGCACTCTTCGGCCAATTTGTAGATTTGCGGCACCAAGCCGGAAGTGCTCAAGGTCACGCGGCGGCGCGACAGGTCGTAGCCCAGATCGTCCAGGAAAATGTGCATCGCGGGCAGCACATTGCGATAGTTCGCCAGCGGCTCACCCATGCCCATGAACACGATGTTGGTGATCGCGCGCCGTCCCTCCTCCGGCTGGCCCCCAGAGCGCGAGGCAGCCAGTTCGCGCTGTGCCAACCACACCTGGCCGACAATTTCGGCGGCGCTCAAATTGCGGTTGAAACCCTGCTGCGCCGTGGCGCAAAAGGTGCAATCCATGGCGCAACCCACCTGGCTCGAGATGCACAGCGTGCCTCGATCCGGTTCCGGAATATAGACGGTCTCGATTCCCTGGACCTCGTCCATCCGCAGCATCCACTTACGTGTGCCGTCCCGCGACGCTTGCTCGGTGACGATCTGCGGGACGGCGATTTCGGCGATCTCTCCGAGCTGCTCGCGAAACTCCTGTTTCAGATCGCTCATCACCGAGAAATCCGCCGCGCCGCGCCGGTAGATCCATTTCATGAGCTGCCGGGCGCGAAAGGGTTTCGCGCCGAGACGCGCCGCAACGAACGTCTCGAGCTGCGTGCGGGGAAGCCCCAGTAAATTCACGCGGTCGCTCGACACTCAAACCCCCTTATGGCCGCTACGCTAACGCGTACGCGGGCAGAGCTCAATGTCGCGGAAAAAGTACGCGATTTCGCGTGCCGCCGTGTCCTTGGCATCGGAACCGTGCACGATGTTCTCATCGATGCTGGTGGCAAGATCCGCGCGTATCGTGCCCTTGTCGGCCTTCTTCGGATCCGTGGCGCCCATGACCTCGCGATTCTTCGCGATGGCATTCTCGCCTTCCAGCACCTGGACCATGACGGGGCCCGAAATCATGAAGCGGACCAAGTCCTTGAAAAACGGGCGCTCCCGATGCACCGCATAGAAGCCCTCGGCTTCCGCCTGAGACAGCCGCATCATGCGGGCCGCGACCACCTTCAATCCTACCTGCTCGAAACGTCGATACACCTCGCCGATCAGGTTACGGCCGACGCCGTCCGGTTTGACGATGGACAGGGTTCGCTCAATGGACATCACAACCTCGCTGCTTCATGGAGTCGCCTTAGGCGTAAGGCTGACAAAGACCGCGAAGTGTACTGGAGCGGGCGCGCTCAAGCAATCCGGGTTATTGCCGAAGTGCCTGTATTACCTAGAAAAATCTCTTTAGGCGCTGCTCGCCAACATTTCCCGGGGTCGAAACTGTTTAGGCGCTGCGCGCCAACATTTCCCGGGGTCGAAGCGACCCCGTCCGAAAGTTGCCCTGCATAGCGAGCGCGAAACTACACATTAAAGCTCTCGCCGCAGCCGCATTCACCCTTGGCTTTCGGGTTTTGGAACTTAAACGCCTCGTTCAGCCCCTGTTTGACGAAATCCACCAGAGTGCCGTCGATCAGTGGCAGGCTCAAGGGATCCACCACGACCTTGACGCCGCGTGCCTCGAAAACCGCGTCTTCCGGATTGATCTGATCGGCGTAGTTCACCACGTAGGCGAAGCCCGAACAGCCCGTTTTCTTGATTCCGACTCTCAGACCGACGCCGATTCCGCGCTGCGCCAAATGAGTCTTGACCCGATTGGCCGCCGATTCCGTCAGTAGTATCGCCATGCTGCGCCGTACCTCAACAAAGATCAGCCATGAGTCCTATACATAACACGTGGGGGCCGCCCCCGCACGGAACCAGAGCGCGTTTTTTATTAATCCTCGTTCACTAGGATTCGGCCACCGCGGTTGATATGGGGTGCTCAACCTTGGTAGTCAATGGCAGGGGCAGCGGCAGCCCGCCATGCATCTTCGATGATCAGCAGGCGGCCCATTTTCTCGATCGGCACCGCGAATCGATTCCGCAGATCTTGAACGCTCTCGGGAAGCGTGGCCGAGACGGCTCTTCCCACCGACTGTTCGGCGATCCAAGCCGACACGGCAATGGTGTGCGGGCAGGCAAAGGCCAGGAATCGCACCGCCCGCAGCCTTCCCGATTCGGCCAGCAGGTCGAACTGCACCCAGGTGCCTTGGTCGCGGCTGCCCGCCGCGCCCCGGAATACCCCGGGGCCCGACAGCTCCCCCACGCTTCCCGGCGACTCGAAATAACGGCGCGTCAGTTCGTTGTAGCGGCGCCTCGATTCGTTGCCGTTCACCCGGGCGTACCAAGATTGGGGACTTTTTCCGGCCGCGTACCCGCGATCTCGCGCAGACGGCTCACCGCCTGGGACAGGACCGCGATGGCCGTATCGATGTCCCGTTCGGTGGTGGTGCGGCCCAGCCCGAACCGCAGGCTGCTTTCGCTCAGGCGCTCGCTGCGTCCCAGGGCGCGCAGCACGTACGAGGGCTCACCCAGCGAGGAGTTGCATGCCGACCCCGTCGATACGGCCAGATGCGGGCGAACGGCGGCCAGCAGGCTCTCCCCCTCAACGCCGTCGAACGACACATTGAGCAGGTGCGGCACGGAATGCGTGGCGCTGCCATTGCGCAGCACACCACCGATGGCTGCCAGGCCCTGCCACAGGCGCCGCTGCAAGCATGCGATACGCGCGGTTTCCACGGACGATGTCGACGCCGCGAGATCGAAGGCCAGACCCATCCCCACGACTTGGTGCGTGGCCAGGGTACCCGCCCTCAAGGCCCGCTCCTGCCCGCCGCCGTACAGCAGAGGCGCGAGCTGCACATGCGCGCCGCGAGGCCCGTCCTTGCGCTCGGATACCAGCAGGGCGCCCACGCCCTTTGGTCCATACACCTTGTGCCCCGACAGAGACATGAGATCAACGCCCAGTCCGGCAAAATCGACGGGGCACTTGCCGACGCTCTGCGCGGCATCCACGTGCAGCCAGGCGCTGCCGTGGCGCGCGCAAATCGCAGCAATGGCACTGACATCCTGGACCACGCCGATTTCATTGTTGACGTGCATGATCGAGACCAGCACGGTGTCGGTGCGCAGCGCTGCGGCCACTTGACCCGGATCGATCAGTCCGTCGCGATCCGGAACGAGGTAGGTGATCTGCCAACCGCGCCGCTGCAGTTCGCGGCAGGGATCGAGCACCGCCTTGTGCTCGGTGCGTGACGTGACGATGTGACGGCCGCGCTCGCGGTAGTAGTGCGCGACGCCGAACAAGGCCAAATTGTTCGCTTCGGTGGCACCGGACGTCCAAACCACCTCGCTCGAGGTAGCTCCCACGGCCGCCGCCACCTGGCAACGCGCCTGTTCCACCAGCGAGCCGGCGATGCCGCCATAGTCATGGCTCGCCGCTGCCGGGTTGCCGAATTCGGTCGCTGAATTCAAGACCTCCGCCATACGCGCGGCCACGCGCGCATCGACCGGGGTGGTCGACGCGTGATCCAAGTACACCACCGGGCTCGCCGCCGCCGTGTTCGCTGACCCTTGGCTTGCCGACATCGGGCTCGCTAACCCCTGGTTCGTTACCGCCGTATCCGTTGACCCTGGGCTCCCTGCCGTCATGCTCGGTGCGCTCATTTCTGCGAACGCTGCGTTGACTGGCCGCGCCTGCCCTGCACCGCGCTCAAGATACCGCGCAGGATGTTGAGCTCATTGCGATCGAGCTGCGCGCGGTTGAAGAGGCGTCGCAATCGCTCCATGAGATATCCGGTGCGATCGTCGAAATGGATTTCGTCCAGCACCTGGTTCAGATGCGTGTAGAAGTGTTCGACATCGCCGGAGGGAGCCAGCGGCATTTCCAGCTGCGTGTGCGAACGGGGCTGCTCGCGCTCCATGAAAATCTCGTAGGCAGCGAGCTGAACCGACATGGCCAGATTCAGCGAACAGTACTCGGGATTCGCCGGAATCCGCACCAGCACGTTGCAATGATTCAAATCCTCCGTGCCAAGTCCGTAGCGCTCCGATCCGAACAGCAGCGCGGCGCGATTGTCCGAAGGCAAGGCAACGATGCGGCCGGCGACATCGCGCGGCGTCGTGAACTCCCAGTAGTACGAACGGGGCCGGGAGGTGGTACCGGCGATGAAGGTACAGTCGGCGATGGCCTCCTCGACGCTGCCGACGATACGTGCGCCCGCCAGGATGTCGTCCGCACCCGCCGCGAGCGCATTGGCCTCGGCATGCGGAAAGGAGCGCGGACGCACCAGTACCAGATCGGACAGCGCCATGTTCTTCATGGCACGCGCGACCGAGCCGATGTTGCCCGGATGGCTGGGGTCGATCAGGACGATGCGAACGAGGTGGGTCACTGATGATATTCTAGCGCCACCTTATGCAACCCCTCCTCAATATCGCCATGCGCGCCGCGCGGCGCGCCGGCGATTTAATCGTCAAAAGCTTGTCCAGGCTCGATTCGCTGAAAGTCGACAGCAAGGGCCGAAACGACTTCGTCACCGATATCGACCGCAAGGCCGAAGCGGACATCATCGCCACCATCCGGCGCAGCTATCCCCAGCATGCGATTCTGGCGGAGGAGTCAGGCAGCAGCGGCGAGAACGAGTTCGTCTGGATCATCGATCCCCTCGACGGCACCACGAATTTTCTGCATGGTTTTCCCACTTTCGCCGTGTCAATTGCCGTTCAGCAGAAAGGCCGCCTGCAGCAGGCAGTGGTCTACGATCCGATGCGGCAGGAGTTTTTTACCGCCTCGCGCGGCGAGGGTGCTCAGCTCGAGGGGAAGAAAATCCGGGTGAGCACGCAGCGAACCTTGGAAGGCTCGCTGATCGGCACCGGATACCCGTTTCGCGCCGGAGCCCACATCGATGAATACTTAGGGATGCTCAAGGTCATCATGTCCACGGCTGCCGGCGTGCGCCGCCCGGGCGCGGCGTCGCTGGATCTGGCCTATGTGGCTGCCGGGCGTCTCGACGGCTTCTGGGAGTTCGGCCTGGCCCCCTGGGACACCGCCGCGGGCACGCTGCTCATCCAGGAAGCCGGCGGCCGGGTAGGCACGCCCGCCGGTGCCGAATATGCGCTGGGGGCCAATATCGTCGCCGGCAACCCCAAGGTCTACGAAGCGTTGCTCGAGGCGCTCGGGCCCCTGACACCGGCAGCCTTGCGGACTTAAGTCCGCCCCAGCCTATCCTTTAGTTGGTTCGACCTGCGCCGCGCGACGCATCCGCTTCCTTGCAGCGAACGCGACACGCGGAATACTTCAGGCAGGCTCCTCAAGCTTGTTCGGCCTCGGCCTGCGCCACCCGCAGGCGGCTGTTCCTGTAGCCGTAAAATAAGTAAATCAGAATCCCGAGCACACTCCAGAGGATCAGCCGCAACCAGGTGCCGGACGGCAGCGATGCCGCCATTGCCGCGCAGAACAGCACACCCATGCCTGAGACAAACCAAATCCATTTGACGCGGAAGGGCCGTTTCAATTCCGGACGCGTATAGCGCAGCACGAGCACGCCGGCGCACACCACGATGAAGGCGATCAGCGTGCCGATCGACACCAATTCGCCCAGGATACCGATGGGCAAGCAGCCGCCGAGGATTGCCGCGCACACGCCCGTGATCAGCGTTGAAACATGCGGGGTGCGATGCTTCGGATGTACGACGCCGAACACCTTCGGCAGCAAGCCATCGTGCGACATCGTCAGCCAGATTCGCGCCTGCGGGATGATCATGGCGATGATCACCGAAGTAAGTCCGAACAGCGCGCCCCAGATCACCCAGGTCGTCAGCCACGTCAGTTGCGGATGCGCTTCCAGAGCCACCACCACCGGGGCCGCGTCATCGAGCTGCTTGAACGGTACCAGGCCCGTCATCACGCTCGACATCATGATATAGAGCACCGTGCAAATGGCGAGACTGCCCAATATGCCGATGGGCATGCCGCGCTGCGGGTTCTTGGCTTCCTGCGCGACGGTCGACACGCCGTCGAAGCCGATGTAGGCGAAAAAGATGATGGCCGAGGCTTGCAGGATGCCGCTCCAGCCAAACTGGCCGAAGGTGCCGGTGTTCTTCGGTATGTAGGGAACCCAGTTGTGCGTGTCGACAAACTTGGCGCCGAACGCGATCACGGCCATGACAATGGCCACCTTGATGGCCACGATGATGGTGTTGACCGTCGTGGACTCTTTGATTCCCCGGTAGCACAGTGCCGTCGCCGCGCCGATGATGACGATCGCGGGCAGATTCACGATCGCCCCCGTCATATGCACCTCATAGCCCACGTCGGCCGCCTCGAACGGCGCCGAACTCAAGGATGCCGGGATGAAGTTGATGCCGAAATGATCCAGCAGCTTAATAAAGTAACGGCTCCAACCGACCGCCACCGTGGAGCATGTCACCATGTACTCCAGGATCAGATTCCAGCCTACGAACCAGGCGACGAACTCGCCCAAGGTCGCATAGCTGTAGGCGTAGGCGCTGCCCGCCACCGGCACCATGGCGGCAAATTCCGAATAGCACAACCCGGCGAACATGCAGCCGATCCCGGCGATGATGAAGGAAAAGACGATGGCGGGGCCGGCATGTTCAGCCGCCGCGAGGCCGGTAAGCACGAATATTCCGGTGCCGATGATGCCGCCGATGCCGAAGGCGACCAGCGCCGGGATGCCCAGTGCCCTGACCAACGTCTTGTCGGAGGCTTCCTTCTGATAGGCGGTAACCGCCTTGGTGGCGAGCATCCCCTGTAAATTCATGTTATGCACCCATCGTGGCCAGACGGTTTGCCGACGAAGCGTCACGGAGGACGCGACCGTGCGGTGGCGGGTTGCTTACGCAAGGCCGCTGGCGCCAATGATACTGGCTCACGCCGCCTTTCGCACTTAGGGCATACTCCCCGTAGCAAGCGGGCCTCGAACCCGCATTAGTCACAAACGAGGGAGTGCCCATGAGTCTGTTCCGCACCAAACCGATCGACGTCAATGCCAATACGGGTCTGAAACGCTGCCTCGGCGCTTTTGATCTGACTATGCTGGGCATCGGCTGCATCATCGGCACGGGCATTTTCGTGCTCACGGGCGTGGTGGCGGCACAGCACTCCGGGCCGGCCATCGTGCTGTCGTTTATTTTGTCCGGTATCGCCTGCGCCTTCTCCGCACTGTGTTATGCGGAATTGGCGGGCGCGATCGGCGGTGCCGGCAGCGCCTACGGCTATGCCTATTCGGGCATCGGCGAATTGATAGCCTGGTTCATCGGCTGGGATCTCATCCTCGAATATTCGGTCGCCACCTCCACAGTAGCCATCGGCTGGTCGGGCTACTTGGGCAAGATCTTGGAACTGCTCGGCCTGCATCTGCCGCATGCGTTGACCAACGCCCCGCTCGACGGCGGCATCGCCAATGTGCCGGCCATGATCATCGTGCTGCTGCTGTCGGTGCTGTTGTCCATCGGCGTCAGCGAATCGGCGCGATTCAACACGGTCATGGTGATCGTCAAGCTCGCCGCCGTCGCCATCTTCATCATCGTCGCCGGGCCGCACGTCAATCCGGCCAATTGGCATCCCTTCATCCCGGCGCAGGTAACCGACATCGATGGCCAGTCGCACTTCGGCTACGGCGGTATCTTAAGCGGCGCCTCGCTGATTTTCTTCGCCTACATCGGCTTCGACGCGGTCTCGACCGCAGCCGAGGAAACGATAAAACCGCAGCGCAACCTGCCCATCGGCATCATCGCCTCGCTGGTGATCTGCACCGTTCTGTATATCCTCGTTTCCGGCATCCTCACCGGCGTGGTGCATTACGACCAAATCGACGTCAAGGCACCCATCGCCGATGCGCTCAAGCAGCTGGGCATCGGATGGGCCGAAGCACTGATCTCGGTCGGCGCCCTCGCCGGCATCACCACCGTGATGTTGGTTCTCTACTTCGGCCTCACGCGCGTGGTGCTGGCGATGTCGCGTGACGGCCTGCTGCCGAAGCCCATGGCCAGGGTCAATCCGAAAACGCAGACACCGGTGCACCTCATCCTGGGATCCGGCGTGGCCATCGCGCTGATCGCCGGCTTGTCGCCGATCGGCAAGGTGGCACAGCTGGTCAACATGGGCACGCTCGCGGCATTCTTCATGGTTTGCGCCAGCGTCATCGTGCTGCGCAAGACGCGTCCTGAGCTCAAGCGTCCGTTTCGCACGCCGCTGGTGCCGCTGGTGCCGCTGCTGGGCATGGGCTTCTGCGCCTTCCTCATGGCGGGGCTGCCGGCCATTACTTGGGAAGCCTTCTTCATCTGGTCCGCCGTCGGACTCGCGATCTACTTCATCTACTCACGGACCCACAGCGAACTCGCCCCTCAACCTTGAGCACGAAGGTTAGCGGCGGCGCAAGCGGATGTTCATCCATTCGACGGTTGCCGCGAAACCCAAGGCGAAATAAAGGTATTCGGGTGGGATATCCCAGTCCAGCGATTGCGCGACCAGGGCGGCGGCCACGAGCACCAGAAATGCCAACGCCAACAGCTTGATCGTGGGGTGGCGATCGATGAAGCGGCTGAGCGCGGATGAGAGCAGCATCATCACCAGCACCGAGACCACGATGGCGGCAATCATGACCTCGATGTGCTTGGAAAGCCCCACCGCGGTGAACACCGAATCCAATGAGAACACGATGTCGAGGATGCCGATTTGCAGAACGATCATCCAAAGCGCGTGCATTTTCCGCGGCTGGCGAACCTTCAGCTCACCGGCGAGCATTTCGCGGATCTCCATGACGCTTTGAGCCGCGAGAAGAATGCCGCCGCCGAAAAGGATCAGGCTGCGTCCCGAAATGCCGGTCCCCAGCACCGTGAACAGCGGTTCCCGAAGCGCCGCCATCCAGGTAATGCAAAACAGCAGCCCGATGCGCGTCAGCATGGCGAAGCCTAAACCTAAGATGCGGGCGCGGCCGCGCTGCACTGCCGGCAGGCGCTCGACCAGAATCGACAGAAAGATGATGTTGTCGATGCCGAGTACGATCTCGAGCAGTACCAGGGTCAGAAATGACAACCAAGCCTGCGGATCATAGAGCAGCTGCATCACATGATCCCGGCTCGTCTACCTCGCTCCGGATACACAGACCCTTGCCTCAACAACTCACGATCAACGGAAAAGTTCGCAGCGTGAATATTCCCACCGTTCATGAGTTGCTCAAGGCAGACCGTCGATTTCCTCAGGCTTCGTGGCTTTGCGTTCCAGCAGATCGTCGACGCGCAGTCCAAGATCGAGCGCCAGCGCCGAGGAGATGTAGATCGATGAGTACGTTCCGGCGATGATGCCGATCACCAAAGCCGCCGAAAAACCGCGCAAAGTCTCGCCGCCGAATATCAGCAACGCCACCACCACCAGCAAGGTCACCAACTTGGTCATGATGGTTCGCGACAGCGTCTGATTGATCGACTCGTCGATGACTTGTGCGATGGTGAGCTTGCGGGCCGTGCGTGCGCGCTCGCGGATGCGGTCGAACACGATGACGGTATCGTTGAGCGAATAGCCGATGACGGCGAGCACCGCCGAAATGGCGGTCAGATCGAAGGTCATTTGCGTGGCCGCGAAGAAGCCGACCACGCAGATCGGATCGTGCAATACGGCGAAAATCGCGCCGAGCGCGAGCTTCGGGGTGAAGCGGAACAACACATAGATCAGGATCAGCACCAGGGTGGCGAACAGCGCCCAGCCGCCCTTGACGAACAGCTCCTGCCCGACCTGCGGGCCGACCACTTCGGTTCGCTGCAGCTTCACGCCGCCATCGATCTTCGAGAAAATCTCCAGCACGCGCGCGCCGATCTGATCGCCCTTGGCATTGGGATCCGGCGGCAGGCGCACCAAGATATCCCTGGAGCTGCCGAACGCTTGGACCTGGGCCGCCGCGACACCCGCGCCGGCGAGCGCCGTGCGCAGCGATTCGATGTTCGGCGCCTGCGGAAAATTCGTCTCCACCACCACGCCGCCGGTGAAATCCACGCCCAGATTCAGTCCGCGAACCAGCACCAGCGCAAGCGAGACGACGATGAGAACGGCGGACAACCCGTACCACACCTTGCGGGTGTTCATGAACGGGAAGCGAGTCACCTTGTGGAAAAATTCCATGTCCGTTCCTTTTAGATCGACAAGCGATCGAGCTTGCGCTTGCCGCCGTAAATAACCTGCACCAGCGCATGGCTGCCCATGACGGAGGTGAACACGGAGGTGAAGATACCGAGCACCAGCACCACGGCGAAGCCGCGGATCGCGCCCGCGCCGAAGGACCACAGCACGACGCCGGCGATGAGCGCCGTGATGTTGGAGTCCATGATGGCCGATAGCGCACGCTCGAAGCCCGCCGCGATGGCCGCGCGCGGCGTGACCCCATTGCGCAATTCTTCGCGAATGCGTTCATAGATCAGAATGTTGGCGTCCACCGCCATGCCGACGGTCAGCACCACGGCGGCGATACCCGGCAGCGTGAGAGCGGCGCCGAACACCGACAGCAACGCGGTCAGCAGAATCACATTGGCCGCCAGCGCGACGTCGGCGATGAAGCCGAAGACCTTGTAGTACACCAGCATGAATATGAACGCGGCGGCCATGCCGAACACCATCGCCTTGATACCCTTGTCGATGTTGTCCTGACCCAGGCTGGGTCCGATGGCCCGTTCCTCGACCGGAGTCAGCGGCGCAGCCAGCCCGCCGGCGCGCAGCAGCAGCGCAAGCTCCCGGCCCTCGATGGGATTGACGCCGGTGATCACGAAATTGTTGCTGAACACGCCGCGAATGGTCGCTCGGTTGATGACCTCTTCGGTGGTGCGGTCGACCTCCACGCCCTGCGCGTTCTTTTCCCGGGAACGATCGATGAATACCACGGCCATCAAGTGGCCGAGATTTTCCTGCGTGTTTTTCAGCATCTTGGCCGCGCCGCGGCTATCTAAGCCCACCGAAACGGCGGCGCCGTCCTGGGTGTTCGGCTGAAAAGTCGCGTCGGTCAATTGGTCGCCGGTCACCACGACATCGCGCCTCAGCAACACCGGCTGCTTGTCGCGGGTGTAGAACAACTTCGAGCCCAGCGGCACGCGTCCGGTGGCCGCGGCTTCCAGCGGATTGTCGGTCTCGTCGACCATGCGAAATTCCAAAGTCGCCGTCTTGCCGAGGATTTTCTTCACCTCGGCGGAGTTTTGCAGGCCCGGCAGCTGGATGGCGATGCGATCCACGCCCTCGCGCGCCACCTGCGGCTCCGACACCGCGAGTTCCGGGCTGTTGAGACGGTTGCGCAGGATGACGATGTTCTGGGACACGGCGTAATCCTGGCGCTCTTTGATCTCCTGCGGCGTCAGCTGCAATTCGAGCGCCGCGGCACCACCGCTCGTCGTTTCGGCCAGATTCACGTTGCGGTTGTCGGCAACGATGGCCGCCTTGCCCTTCGCCAGCGCTTCAGCGTCGCGAAACAACACACGCACCTTGGCCTGCGGATAGTCGACGACCACATCCTGGTACGCCACGCGCGCGTTGCGCAGCGATGCGCGGAAGTCCTGCTCGCGGCGATCGAGAAGCTGCTTCACGGCGCCTTGAATGTCGACTTGATAGACCAAATAAACGCCGCCTCGCAGGTCGAGGCCGAGCTTCACGGGATTCAAGCCCAAATTGCGCATCCACGTCGGCACGCGCGAGGCTTGCGACAGTGCGATGGTGAACTGGCCGGGGCGCCCCTCGGCGATGAGGTCGCGCGCCTTCAACTGATCCTGCTTGCTGCTGAAGCGCAGGGTCAGGCGCCCCTGCTCCAAGAATACGCCGGAGGGCGTCGTGCCCTTATCGGTGAGCAACTGCACGACGGCGGTGCGGTCGGCCTCCGTGACCGCGGCCCGATCGGCAGCGAGCTGCAGCGCGTTCTCCTCACCGAATAAATTGGGCAGCGCCAGGAAAATGCCCGCAATCAACACGATCACCACCAAGGCGATCTTCCAGCGCGGATAGGCGATCATGCGCTCTTGACCGTGCCCTTCGGCAGCACCTGCGCGACCTGAAATTTCTGCAGCTTGATGGTCACGCCATCGGCGATTTCCACGCTCAAGAACTGCTCGCCGACCTCGGTCACCTTGCCGAGGATTCCGCCGGTGGTGGCGATCTCATCGCCCACCGCGACCTTAGCCAACATCTCCCGCTGTTCCTTCGCCCGCTTGCTCTGGGGTCTGATGAGCAGAAAATAAAACACCACCAACAGCAGGGCCGGAAGCAGCAAGGAATTCAACATGCTGGGACCGCCGGCGGCACCGCCCGCAGCCTGTGCATTTGCCGAATTAATGAGGAAATCCATAGTGTTACACTCTTTTTCTGCGGCGAACGCCGCTGCACAAAGCGGCGTAGTATACAGCAGGCAGGCGCAAACTAAACGCGCCACGGAGCCTCTCCTAAGTATTCCGCTAGGCCTTTCCGGCGTGGAACCCGGCCGCGTAGCGCTCGAAGCTGCCGGCGACGATGGCGGCGCGAATTTCCATCATCAGCCGCTGGTAGAAATAGAGATTGTGGACGGTGTTCAAGTGGGCGCCGAGAATCTCACCGCACTTGTCCAAATGCCGCAAGTAGCTGCGACTGTAGTTGAGACAGGTATAGCACCCACACCCCTCCTCGATCGGCCCGGTGTCCTTCTGGTGCACGGCGTTACGGATATTGATCACCCCGTTGCGGGTGAACAAATGCGCATTGCGGGCATGCCGAGTCGGCATCACGCAGTCGAACATGTCGATGCCGCGCGCAACCGCCTCGATGATGTCCTCCGGACGGCCCACGCCCATGAGGTATCGGGGCTTGGACTGGGGCATGTGCGGCATGAGCTGGTCGAGTACTTGCCGGCGCTCCGCCTCCGGCTCCCCCACTGCCAAACCACCGACTGCCAGGCCGGCAAATCCGATTTCCTCGAGCGCCGCGAGCGATTCCAGACGCAAGCCGGCATGCGTTCCCCCTTGAACGATGCCGAACAGAGTTCCCGGAGGCTCGCTGGCGTAGTACTCGCGAAATCCCCGCAGCGCCCAACGCATCGATAACTCCATCGAGGTGCGCGCCTCATCCAAGGTGGCCGGATACGGCGTGCACTCGTCGAAGCTCATGGCAATATCCGAGGCCAGAGCGCGCTGAATACGCATCGACTCCTCGGGAGACAGAAACACTTGAGCGCCGTCCACCGGCGAGCGGAAATGCGCGCCCTCCTCGGTGATTTTGCGCATCTCCGCCAGACTCCACACCTGAAATCCGCCGGAATCGGTGAGGATAGGCCGCTTCCAGTGCATGAAGCGGTGCAGACCGTCATGCGCCCGAATGACATCCAGTCCCGGGCGCAAATATAAGTGAAACGTGTTGCCCAACACGATCTCGGTGCCGATCGCTTCCAGCTGCTCCGGACTCATGGCCTTGACCGTGCCGTAAGTGCCGACGGGCATGAACGCCGGAGTCTCGACCGTGCCGCGCGCGAATTCCAGCCGGCCGCGGCGCGCCGCACCGTCCTTCGCCAGCAAATTGAAGCGCATCGCACTCATGAGAGAAACATCGCATCCCCATAACTGAAAAATCGATAACGCTGTTCGACGGCATGAGCGTACGCGGCGAGCAGCGCCTCGCGTCCCGCGAAGGCACTGCACAGCATCAACAACGTCGATTCCGGCAAATGGAAATTTGTCACCATGGCATCGACTGCACGGAATATATAGCCCGGCTTGATGAAAATGCGGGTCGTGCCCCGGTATGGCGCAATTCGTTTGGGGCCCGCGGCGTCCGTTTCCGCGACGTCCGTGTCCGCAGCGTCTGGGCCCGCGGCATTGGCGGCGGTTTCCAAGCTCCTGACCACCGTAGTCCCGACCGCTATCACCCGGCCGCCGGCGGCGCGCGTCGTATTGATGGCGGTAGAGGTGCTCTCCGAGACCTCCACGTACTCCGCGTGCATCCGGTGCGCGGCAATATCCTCGGCCCTCACCGGCGCGAAAGTACCCGCGCCCACATGCAGCGTTACGAAGGCATGCGGCACCCCGCGCGCGCGCAGCGCGGCAAAGGTCGCCGCGTCGAAATGCAAGCCCGCCGTCGGCGCCGCGACGGCGCCCGGGATGCGCGCATACACCGTCTGGTAGCGTTCGCGGTCTACCTCCTCGGCTGAGCGCTGGATGTAGGGCGGCAGGGGAATCTCCCCGTTGGCTTGAAAGAACTCGAGCACATCGCAGGAGAACTCCAGCACGAAGAGTTCTTCATCCCTGCCCAGCATGCGGGCGGTTTGACCCGCCGCAAGTCTGACGACGGCGCCCTCCTTGAGACCTTTGCTGGCGCGCACATGAGCCAGCGCGGTAGTCGCCGACAGCGCCCGCTCCAGCAGCAATTCGACTCGTCCGCCGCTATCCTTGCGTCCAAATACCCGGGCCGGAATCACGCGCGTGTCGTTGAAAATCAAGAGGTCGCGCGGGCCGACGAGGGCGGGAAAATCGCGAAATTTCAAGTCCTGGTAGGCACCCGTGAGTCGATCGAGCGTCAAAAGCCGGCTGGCGGAGCGGTCTTCCGTCGGTCTTTGGGCGATGAGTTCCTTGGGCAGATCGAAGTGGAAGTCCGTGCGCAACATAATTTTTAGCATTCTACCTAGAGCATCGATCGCATATACTGCGCTCCCTGGCATGCCCGAATGGCGGAACTGGTAGACGCGCCGGACTCAAAATCCGGTCACCTAAGACGTGGTGTGGGTTCGATTCCCTCTTCGGGCACCAAACCCTGAGACACTAGAATCCCTTGGTTTTAAGGGGTTCTAAGGCCTCTTTGGTTTTAGACTCCCACGGTGTAACACGTCCATGTAGCGACATGGTATCCGAGATGGCGACACTCACGAGCGCGGCAGGATTTTCTCAAGCGTAGCTGCATCCGCTTCCAGGTCGGAAGCCGAATAGTTCATCGGTACCCCGCGCTCATAGAGGAAGCTCTCCGTCTGCCAGTAGTCGAGACCCAGAGTTCCCCCGACCTGGCGGTGCGAGAGCCGTCCGGCGCGGTAACGCCCGATCACGGCGTCCTCAATTGACATGGCGGCCGATCGCCTGGGGAGTATCTCCCCATTGGCGGGCTACGGAATCCGGCATGCTCACGACGACGTCCATGAAAAATATTATCGCAGATCGCAGGATGCCCCTTTCGAAGAGCTTCCATGCCTACGCCGCCTTTCGCTCTTCCAGCTTTCGCTCTTCCAGCTTTAGCTCGGCCTCGTAGTCCCGGCCACCGTGAAACACCCCAATGATCGAAGCTTTTCGTCCTCGGCGGTGTAAGCGATTTCCGTGCGGCGCCTATACGATGTCGTTCGCAGGCCCGGTCGTATGTCATCACGCAGTGTCCCACGCAGAGGGAATGTCGCTAATCCTTCGCAGTACTCGACGACCGCAGTTGTATAGCGCAGCGCCACATCCGCAGTGGCATTCCCCGCAATGTAGCGATAGAGCTCCGCCAGTTGCTCCTCCGCTTCTGGCGTGAAGGTACCTCATACCGCTTCACTTCCTAGTGCCATCACTTTTGTATTCCGCCGTCAGACGTGCTCGGATCTGAGCAGCCGTGGCCGCGCGCGACGGATCCGCCTTGAGCGCATCGAAAGCCGGCCCGACATGGTCCCTTAACCAGTGCTCCACGGCACGATCGCGAGCCATCAGGGTCCGAAGACCATCGCGAATGACTTCGCTCTCGCTGGCGTATTCACCCGACGCAACCTTCGCTCTCACTGCCATCGCAAGCTCGTTCGGCAGGGTAATGCTCATCTGCTGGGTGGTTCGCATGGATGGTCTCCTTGAACGTCAATAGGATTAAATCCTACTCCAAAGCCCCCCCCTTGTCATGGCTACGTTAATGTCCTATTTGCCTGTTAGCACACAAAGGGACATAATAAGCACCATGGTTCAGCCTCACGGACATTTCAGTGGCCTTCACGCTAAAGCTTCCCGCACCCTGGGAGAGTCGCGGCTGGAAGGCGAAGATCCGAGATCGGGAGCGGGTGGAGCCGCCGCATGCGACGATCATGCACAAGACGCGCGCCTGGCGATTCGGACTTCGCACTCAGCAGTTTCTCGATACGGAGCCGGATCCCAAAGAGATTCCGGAGGAAGTGATCGAGGCGACTCGGGACGGTCTGCATTTGCTTCAACAAGCATGGGATCGCATGTACCCAGAGAACCCCGTTCTTTCCAAGACCCCTAAAGAGCCGAAGGCGAAGAGAAAGCACAAGTGAACGCTCAACTCCTTTTGGTTGAACCGCGCGGTCACGCGACGGGAAAATTCCAACGTCTGAAGGTGGCCAGTCGTTTGCATGCTCAGTCGGACGTGCGTGCCGCAATGCTTAAGCGTAGCGTCTACTCGCTTTGGATCGCACCCAGTGAGCCCGCGATGGCGCTTCTATTGGGCACACTACCCCGCCGTCCGCGAAGTGAGGACCGACGGCTTTTGTCGTTGGAGCGCGCACGTGGTGAGGCACAGAATCTCGTGCACGCCCATTTCAGGTTTGTCGTGTCCGCCGGGGATGGCGTTCGTTTGTCGCCGATTGCCGAACTCATTGAAGTCCTTGGTTCGGACAACCGAGCGGATCTATTTATCGGTGGAGTGGTGCTCGCAGCCCAGTCGGCCGTCCTTCTCTATCGTGGGAGCCTTGAGCCGATCACGGTTCCTTTCAACTGGTTCGCATCGCGCCCCGGGAGTCCTGACCCAGACATTACGCAGTTTGCCATCACGGACCATGGGCAAACAGTTCGACTGGGCGACTATGAGGCAGCGGCAGACGCCATTTTGTACGAGTTCGATGAGGATTACCGTCATCGTGCGAAGAAGCGACGGCTTGAAAAGGATGAATCCATCGGAGGCTCAATTCGCCGCTTGCGGCTGCAGAAGGGACTACGTCAAAGCGACTTTCCGGGAGTGACGGCCAAGGAAATCGCCCGTATCGAACACGGCAAGGTCAAGAAGCCTCATCGGGAAACGCTTCAAGAGATTGCTGATCGAACGGGTATTACCCTTGATCAACTCCATTCGTTTTGAGCGGGCGCGGCGAATCATCTCCATGAGGAAAGCCAATGACCGTGAAATCAAAAAACTCGCGCCGCTCAGATCGACCATTTCGCCCGCGGCCGGCGCTATAACAATCAGCCTGCCGATGCCTGTCGATCCGAGCCAGCATGTAAATGCTGTTGCTCAGCAGTTCTTCCAGCATCGTGAACTTGAAAAAAATTTGCCGACGGATCGGTAAACAGACGAGCAAAGCTCCGTGATGGCGGCGTAATGGACTTGTCTTGCCGGCTGCTCACTCGCCTTTCCCACCCATCGCAGCCTGGACCGCTGCTCTGATAGCCTCCGTCAATTCAGACGACAATGACACGGTCAATTTGTGCTTGTCGTAGATGCGTCCGGGAGGACTGGCAATCGTGGCGAGGGTATCGGAGCACAACTTGCCCAAAGGAGTATCGTTCTTCGCTTCAGCTTGAATCGCCTTCATCTGCTGCTGAAATCCTTGGAAGGACATGGAAATCGCCGCCTTGTACGCATAGTCCTCCTCAAGCCTCTTGGCCAGGGCTGCCTCTCTGCTGGCGTACAGCGCTAGCCAAACCAAGGCACCTGCGATTGGAAGTCGTGCGAGCCAAAGACGGATAATTCCATCGTAGTTCAGCGAATTGCCAGCCAGGTAAACCTCAATGAGCCCTACGGCCGCAATGATGACCAGCACGACGAGTGCAACGACAAATACCACCTGCCAGAGTTTGCTCGGCTGTGTGAATTTGTTTCCTCTCGCGTCGAACGCATGCGCCAAACCCGCACTCGTTGCCCCGGGAAGAAGGCTGTTTATTTCAGCCAGCTTTTCCTGAGATTTCTTGTGCAGATCAGTCAGCGTCGTCTGATAGCTATTCACGCGCTCTTCGGTGCCTAACGCAATATCCGCCAGAGATTTCGTCTTCTGTGAGTCCTGCGTCGATGTCTCCAGCGCTTTCTTAATGGCCGCCGCGTTCGAGTCAATCTCGATCTTGGCGCTTTTTGCTGAATCATTTAGCTTCGCTATCCCATCGGCCGTCGCGGAAGTGCGAGCTGTCATCGCTTCGGCCTCTGTCGCTTTGTTGGTCGCAGCCATCAGGGCTCTATCCAGTTCTGTCCTTACCTTATCCGCGTGGATTTTAGCGTCCTCAATATGAGCAGACTTGGCGGCAATCACACACTGCTGGTCATTTATCTGAGTGCTCGCCGCCAGAGCTTTTGTCGCGACTGCAGCCACCTCATCGAACTTTCCCTTCGCATCAACTGACAGCTTCTCGACTGCAAGAGCAGCCGCTCCGACTGCATCGTGTTGCGACTTCACACTCGCAGCAAGCTCGGAGGCTTGCGTGAGCATCGTGACAATCTTCTCCCGGTCGGATTTCGCATCTGCAAAGATTTCCTGGAGCTTAGACAGCTCGGCGCGCGCGGCAGCAATGCGTTCCTCAACAGCCAAAAGCTCCGCCGATTTCTCGCCGATATCGCCCGCTGACTGTGCATCGGTGTTCCCGTCTGTCATTGCTACTCCCTACCCAAAGGTGCCCGCTTCCTGGCACTCACAGTTTCTCAAAAATGCTATCGATTGCTACAGCGGTTATCCCTGAGTGATCGCGGCCACGCTTTCCGCGAAACCCGTGGGGTCACGGAACAGCGAGATGCTGAGCGGGCGTTCGTTGCACGCCTTGCCTCCCCTCGCGCGTGATCCCCGCTCCTCCATGCCCTCGCGGTGCCAAAGCTGCCGGCTGCAGCAGCCTTAACTTCCAGGGAACGTGATCGCCTTGTGCATGAGTTCGGCGATGAGCAAGCACGCTCCATCGTCTTCCGTCACAACCAGACAGTCCCCGTTCGCCTTTTTCCTTCCCGTATCGCCCACTCCATTGAACTCGAAACTCCCGGCCGCCGCCGCAACCGTGCCGGGGCGAAGTGGATCGAGTCGGTAGGCTCTTACGATTCCGCGAATCCCGTTATCTGTCGAATCCGTCATCGAGAACACGAACCGCGCCGTAGTTCCTGCGATCGATATGTCGAAGGAAGTTCCCTCCACGGTTAAAGCGCCGACCAGGACCCCTGGGATATCGCCGCCCTTTATGAGCGGCCCTCCTTCTGCATGGAACGTTCGGAAGAGACTCAGCAGCTTCGTGTATCGCTCGGCGAGATGTTTCAGTTGGTGATAAACGTCGGCCATTTCCGTAGCCCTCCTTTCACGGCCATCCGCGCATGAGCGTCAACCATCGTGTCGATCCGTTCTCGGCGACCTTAGACATGATGCCGCGCGACTACTTCAAATCTGACGCGCTTTCGCCAAATTTAACTCCGATCTGGATGGATGTACAGTCAGGCTTATGAGCAACCTCGAGATCGAGCGGCTATCCGACGAATTCAGCCAGTACGAGATCCTGATCACCTGTCCTTGCGGCCATTACTTCATCAGGATCGAAGCCCAGGGCTTCTGACTGACGCACTTCCCATGCCTTGAGCTCGACAACCGGCCTGCCCGTGCGCCCCCGGAGAACGACCGGCACCCTACCCTGAGACCAGATCCGTTGGAACTAGGGACCTCCTCGACATCCTTCGCGAACTCTTCACGCCGTCGGCGTTCCCTGAATCCACCCTGTGCCTGGCTTCCAGCGCCACTCCCCTTCCGCATCTTCGATCAGCGGCAGCAAGAACCGCTCCAGGTCAGCGACCACCGTCGCCAGTTGCTCGGGCGCTGCCGCCATCCGCTCGCGGGTCAGGAAGGTTCGCCATTGGTCGCCCCAGGTGTCCACATAGGCTTCACTGAATCCGGTCGGCTTCTCGTGCGGCAGCTCCGTCTGACGCCGTGCGAAAGTTTGTCGGACGGCGGCAGCCAGGGGCGCCCTTTCCAGCGCGAACGTTTCGGCGATCAACCACAGGTCGTAGTAGTCCTTCAGCCGGCTGTTGGTGATGCCGCGGGTGGCAAGGGCATGGAACTTCTCGGCGACCACCGTCTCGATCGGATAGGCCCGCAGGTGCGGCGCCGGCGCGTCGAGCAGCGCCGGATAGTCGATCTCGATGGGACCAGGGGTGATCGCATCGCCAAAGCCCACATCAACCTGGATCGGGATGCGGGCGCCAGCGATCGTGGCCTGGGTGCGTACCCGCACACCGCCATACTCAAGATCCTCGCGGATCGGCGCGGCTTCGAGTCCATCGATATCGAAGGCCACGCCATCGTCGTTGACCGGCTGGGTCAGGATCGCGCGAAAGGTATCGCCAATCGCCTCGGGACTGTTATCGCCATAGCCGAGCAGGTCCAGGTCGCGCGTCGGCCGAAACGGCGCCTCCACCCAGGTTACGAACAACATCGCGCCCTTGAGGATGAATCGGTTGCGATGCTCCGACCGGCTCAACCGATACAACAACCTTTCCAGTGCATAGCGCGTCAGCAGGATCTGGAAATCCGTGCGCTCATCGCGCGATCGCTGCAGCAGTCGGGCACGCACCGAGGCGCCGACGTTCTTGAGGGGTTCACGCGCCATCGGCCGCCGTCGCTTCGACATAGGGTTTCATGGTCGACCAGATCCGGGCTTTCGTGGCGTAGCGCCACAGTTGATCGCTCGTCGCCTTGCGCTGGCGCAGGCCCTCGCGCAGCCCTTCCATCGCCACGTCGATGCCGACCTTGGCGCGATACCGGAAGCAATCGACGATGGTCCGCGCCGGATCGGTGATCGCCACCTCCACGCCCTCGATGCGGTGACGTTTGATACCCTCGCTCAGTGCCGAGCCGGTGAAGCGCACGAAGCGGATCGGCGGATAGTTAATCCGCGGGCGCCAGGCGGTGCGCTCGATCGCCATCCAGACGCTCGACGGCATCTGCAGGGTCAGGCCGTGGAACTGCAGCGCTGACACCAGGCAGATGATTCCTTTGGGCACGAGCGAAGCCGCTTCAGCCAGGGTGCGGCGGGCATCGACCGCCCCATCGGCGAGCTGGTAGAGCCCGCGTGCGGGACGCACGACTGTCCCATCCCGAACCAGACGCGCGAGCGTTTCCGGGGCGATACCGCGGGCGGCAAAGTCTTTCAGCCGCATCATGGAACGGGCGCCCAGCAGCTTGAGGGCTTGGGCGCGCTGGGTGCTGGTCATGGCCAATGTGAGGTTTCCTCTGCTGGGTGGACAATATAGCAGAGGTTTCATCACATACGATAGGACCCAGGCCACTTGCCCTCTACCCTTACCCCCGGGCGGCCTTGGTGCCGCCGCCCCGGAAAACCAGACCGCACTGTCAGTGTAGTTTTGGGAACCAGAGCGCCACGAGCTGAGAAACGAATCCCAGCCCGACCGCGCCGTAAGCTAAAGGCACACCCCAATTCTGCAAGCGCCGGATTCTGATATTGCGACTACGCCAGACGTCATTTGGTATGCCGTTCGGCCCCCAAGTGCAGGATTTCGAGTGATTGGACCCACCTGATTTCGCCGGAATGGGACCACCCGATTTCGGGGTAATGGACCCACCCGATTTCGTCCCAATGGGACCACCGGCCGGAGCCGCTTTTCGACCCTGAGCGGGCGCGTTGTTGCGTCGCCGGGGTCCCAGGAGCGGACGGCGATGACAGCGCAGAATGGTCAGTTTTCCAGGGTAGCTTTGATCCGGGTGCTTCCGGATCGTGAGCTCCTGGGCCGTCTGCGAGGGTCTGCTTTCCGGCATCACCTCCCCCAAAGCGGACCTTGGTCCCGCTCACACCGCAATCCAGTACCGTCGTGGCACATCACGAACGGGAGAGCTGGATGGCGCGAAGGAAGCTGACGGTGGATAGACACGAGGAAATCAAGCGCCGCCTGGCCGACGGACGAAGCCTGCGGGAGATCGCCACCGCCTTGGGTTGCTCACGGCGCCTGGTGCGTCAGATCCGCGACGGCGAGCGTCTGACGCACGAGACGGCGACGAGCCCGGATCCGCTGTGGATGGCGCAGCTCGAATGGCCAGTGATCATTCACGAGCTCGGCCTCGGCCATCCGATGAAATTCATCTGGGAGGAGCGCGCGAAGGCGCTCATCACCTATCCGAATTTCTGGAAACAGTTTTATCGCAAGTTCCCGCAGTACCGCGAGGCGACCATCACCGCTCGAGAGTTCGAGCCCGGCGAACGGGTTGAAGTCGATTATGCCGGTGATCCTATCGAGTGGTACGAGATCAAGACCGGACAGATCCACAAGGCCTACGTGTTCGTCTCAGGGCTCGGCTTTAGTCAATTACTGTTTGCCTGGGCGGCGGAGGACATGAAAAGCCATAACTGGCTCGGTTGTCACCGGCGGATGTATGAGTGGTACGGCGGCGTGCCTCACGTGACTGTCCCGGATTGCTTGAAGACCGGCGTCGTCAAATGCCATCTGTACGATCCCGATCTGAACGAAGACTACGCGTACTTGGCCGCACATTTTTCCACGGCTGTCGTTCCTGCTCGTGTTAGGCGCCCCCGCGATAAGGCAATCGCGGAAGGACTGGTGAAAATCCTTTCCCGCTACTTCCGGTTCCGCTTTCGTCGTTCTCGATTTACGTCGGTCGCCGAGATCAATCGCGCACTGATGGTGTGCGTCGAGCGCATCAACGACCAAACCCACCGACGCTTTGGCGTCTCGCGCCGCGAACGGTTCGAGAAGATCGAGAAAGCTGCCCTCAAGGCGTTGCCCCGTGTGGAATACGACGGCGGCGAGTGGAAGACAGCGAAGCTGCACCCCGACTGTTACGTCGCCGTGGACGGCGATTACTACAGCGCTCCGCATATCCACCGCCACAAAAAGCTGCGAATCAAGCTCACCGAACACCATGTCGAGATCTTCCTCAATCTTGAGCGCTTAGCGATCCATCCGCGATGCCGGCAGAAAGTGGGTCAGCGAATCAGGATCCTCGAGCACTTCCCGGCGAACTCGATCGCGTTCTACGAGGCGACGCCGCAGAAACTGCTGTCGCAATCTCGCTTTATCCATCCGGATCTGAACGCCTTGTTCCTCGAACTGTTCAATGCCGACGTCTACGCTCATTTGCGTCGCGCCTTGGGGTTGGTCTCGGCATGCACCAAAGAAATCAGTCTCTCCGGCCACGCTCTAGCCAACGAACACATCAGCGCCGCGATCGCCACCATGCGCCGCTACAACCGGATCCGCACGCCGTACTTCCAGGACTTGCTCAAGCAGGCGCGACGACAATCCATGAACCCGCAGCCGGTCCGCGACATCGTGCGCCGGCCCGGCAATCCTTTCCTCCGGTACGTTGGCGGCGCCGCGCTGCAGGTCACTGACGAACCCTCCATCCCACCGACTGCAGCGCAGGAGAAGTTACCGTTATGAGTATTGCCATTGCCAAGAACCACATGGCTGAGATGAACATGCTCGGCATGCTCGCTGTCTTAGACAAAACTCTCGCTGACGCCACTCGCGATAGAATCAGCTACTCCGAGTTCGTCGATATCTTGTTGCAGGCAGAAGCCGATTACCGTCAAGAACGGAAAACTGTCAATCGCATCAAAGCCGCCAAGTTTACCGTGCGCCCGGCGTTCGAAGACTTTGACTTCACCGCGAAACGCTCGATCACGAAGGCGGAAATCAAAGAAATCTACACTCTGGGGTGGCTCAACGATGCGCGTCCGCTGCTGCTCATTGGCGAAACCGGTGTCGGCAAAACGTTCATTGCCCAGGCGGTCGGCCTGCACGCCTGCGCAACTGGAAAATCGGTCCTGTATATGAGCATCACCGCGCTCCAGGAGAACCTGGCGATCGCGCGCTCCAGCGGGACCTACCTTCGATATCGCGGCAAACTCGCCAAGTTCGATCTCATTATTTTTGACGAAATGGGAATGCGGAAATTTACCGCGACCGAAGCCCAGGATCTGTGCGAAATTATCGAAGAGCGATCGATCAACAAGTCCATCGCATTTACGTCTCAGCTCCCCGTGGGTCACTGGAATGAGGTCATTCCCGACGCCGTTATCTTCGACGCCATCCGGGACCGACTCGAGCACTCCGCCCTCACCATCAACATCACCGGCGAGACGTATCGAGGCGTCAAAGCCAGAAAACTTGCCTCAAAGAAAAAGGACGCGTAGAACTCTCAAACCGCGGCTCCGCCGGTAACCCATGCAAGGTGGGACCATTTATCCGAAACCGGGCGGGTCCATTACGAGAAATCGTGCACCCAAGTTTGAGAGCCGTCAGGATTTATGGTGATAAATGTCTTGGTAAGTACCGCAAGGCCGATCGCACCCGCTATCCCCAAGCATAATCCAATGGTGCTGAGCCAAAGAATTAACACGCACGTCCATATATTAACCCTCGCACGCAAGTGCCCTGTAACTGAATATGTACTACATCGTATCATTCCAGCTTACCGAGAGCGCCGGCACGCTCCTCTCGTACATTCAATTGAGCGACGCCGAACAACGCGACTAACACCGGAAAGACACGCTCCGTGATGGGAATCGATTAGGCGGTCGGCAATATCGACGCTGCCGCTAAGCGCGCACGGCCACGCTGCTTTACCTCTGCAGCTAGGTCCCGCACGGATTCTTGCGTGATCACGCGGCCTTCACCACGCGCGAGAGCGGCTTCCGCCACCTCGACGGACGCCAAAATCTCCGCACGGGCACGCTCGCATCGCTCCCACAGTGTGAGCGCTTCGCGCATGGCGTCCTCTTCGCCGTGCAACCGTCCGCTCGCAATAGCATCGCGGACAAATGCTTCCTGGTCGGGGGTCAAATGTACGATCATGTGGTTCAACCTACTCAAGCGCGCAGGGCGAGACAAGGTAGAATATTCGGGCGTTTTGCCAGAAAATGCGCAGCGCCGAATTTTCCGGGCGCGAAGGGGTACATGTGCAACCATGAGATTTACACATATGAGAAATTGTCGAGATAATTTGTTGTAAAAACAGATACTTATTCCACCTGGCGCCGGACTCAAAATCCGGTCACCTAAGACGTGGTGTGGGTTCGATTCCCTCTTCGGGCACCAAACCCTGAGACACTAGAATCCCTTATTTTTAAGGGGCTATAAAGTCTCTATATTCCCGACTATCTCGCGTTTACAACAACGGCTTGATGTCGCCGGCAGCAGCGAGCCGCGCATGGCCGCGCTGCTTTACCTCTGCGGCCAGATCCCGCATAGATTCTTGCGTGATCACGCGGCCCTCGCCAAGCGCGAGAGCGGCTTCCGCCACATCGACGGACGCCAAAATCTCCGCGCGGGCACGCTCGCGGCGCTCCCACAGAGCAAGGGCTTCGCGCATGGCGTCCTCTTCGCCGTGCAACCGTCCGCTTGCAATGGCATCGCGGACAAATGCTTTCTGGTCGGGGGTCAAATTTACGATCATGAGGTTCGACCCTCCGCGCCCAGCAACTCGACCGTGAAGCGCGGGAGCCTTTGATCGAGCAAGAACCCGATCACGCAGCTTCCAATGGCAGGATCTGATCGTCCAAATTGCGGGCGGCGGGTCAAAGGGAATTTCGTCCAGAATGTGGGACTATGCCAGCCGGCTCAGGAGCCTCGGAAAGATCTCCGAACCGTGCTGCGAGTTCGTGTCCCTGTGTACTGTATTGAGCGGGCGCTGCTGTATGGGCAGTACGGTGCCTCGAAACACGAAGTTAACCTCGACTTTCACCTGCTGCCCGTTTCCCTTGACGAACAGTTTGACGTCGTCACCGCTTTTCGTGGTCGGTAGCGTGGCGCGAAAACCCATCGTCGAGATTTCGGACTTTGCTGCCTTGAGATTCGCTGCGATTGTCCGCAGTGCGTCCTCACGGTTGAGCGTGTAATCGGTGAATACGAAGTCGATATCCACGGATAGCCGCGGCATGTCGTGAAGAAATAGATTAAGTGCCGTGCCGCCTTTCAATGCAAAGTGCGGCGATCGAAAGACCGCTGGGGCGATCGCGAGCAGGAGGCGGACGGTGTCGACATAGTCCTGATTCATGATCTTCGCAGGTCAAGGCGCTCGCCGGTTTTCGCGACAGCTACCCAACGCTTTCCGCCGCCGATGCGCTGGCTGTGGCGCTTGGCCGTGGCTGCCCAGGGAAGGTCAAGGTCCCTTCCGAGCAGTTCGGTCAGGCGGACGACTTTGATTCTTGAAGTATGCGCGAGCAGCTCATCTAAGGTCTTCTCGCGCAAGGTGCGCAGACTTTCGACGAGTTGCCGTGTCTCCTGAAGCGACTGAGTCTTGCCGACATCGCTGAGGAGCTCCAGAAGCGCGCGCTCGGGTACGGACACCAGGATTTCCGGACGACCGTTCGGGAGCGGCTGGAGTCCAAGCCCTTTCCGAATATCCGCATCGAAGAGCTGGGTTGCCTGGTAACGAGCAGGGAAGCGTTCCGTGAACCACGGGGGGATGCGCTTTGGCTGATTGCCCCAGAGGGACAAGACTTCTCGAAAACTAACGTTCTGGCGGATGCCGCGCCACGAGAGCGCCGTCTTGCCGCCGACGTGAAGGCCAGGCATCTGGCGGGCGAGATAGGCCAAGCAGCCGTCGCGGGTGAGCGTGTCGCCGGGCAGCATGTAGACGCCGCGGCCAAGATGGGTGAGCCAACCACTGCGACCCAGCGCCGACGCTCTGAATTCGCTGACCCCGTGTCCTCGCAAAGCGGCGATGCTGAGCGGCTCGCCACGAGCGGCGACACGCTCACCCGCGACGGGTCTAGAACGTCAATTAATTGCAAATAATCATGCCAATGCAAACTAAAGATTACCTTGCATCACTTTTTAGATTAAACCTGACGTCTTAGACATCCTGTGATACTTGCCAGCTAAGCTGCCCTCACCGCGCTCGGAGACCGGCTGAGACTCGCACGCCTGCGCCGAAAGCTCGCGCTCGACATCACCTGTCAGCGTGCGGGTATCTCACAGATGACACTTTTTCGAGCAGAAGCTAGAAGCCTGGCGCAAGCGTTTCCTATCGGACACCCGCCGTTGCTTACTGCCCGCCAGAAGTGGGACGCGGCCCAAGCCGCCGCGCTCGTCGCGGAACGACTGTTCCCGCCGTTACCGTAGAAGCCTCTGCCTTTTGTTGTGAGTAGCGCTCTTGTCGAGTTCTGCCAATACCGCATCCAACACTGGATCTTTTCCTGATACGTAATCGTGGAACGTCAAGGGCACCAAGATGTCCGGCTGGAGTGAGCCGGCTTTAACGCCGTGATACACCACCGGCCAATAACACTTCTTGAGATCGGTGCATCCATTCGCCCAATCGTGGTAGCCGTTGGTGTATCGGAGTGGCAGACCGGAGGCTGGCGCCGTCAACGAACCACCCTCGGACCAAAACCATTCGTGATCGGATATGCTTTCCCCGACGATCTTGGTGCGCCCGGGTACATTACCTTTCAGCAGGGCAGCGAAGGCAATGGCCGCGGAGTTGGTGGCCCGTCCGGTGATGATGTAGATATGTCCGGCTGGCTCGGTGAGCTTGGCGAGTTCGGTGCTAAGTGCCAAGACATTGATGAAATTACCACCTTCATTGTAACGCAGGTCCACCACCACATCGTTCGGCATGCTTGCGGATTTCACCAGCGTATCCATCATCAGGTAGCCCTTGAGGATGACCTCGAGGGGATTGTCTGTGTAAGGGTCGAGACTATTGCTGCGGATATAGAGTAGCGAGCCATTGCGCAGCGTGGCCCAGGCCAGCTCGTCGGGCTTCTGGACGTAGATCGGTAGGTCTTTGAGGTCATCGAGGACGTGGGGCCAGGGGTCCGGACCTTTGCCGGGTACCATGCTGGCCCGCCACGCGGGCGATACCGCGGCCGGATCCGGGGTGGGCGCGACGCCTAGGGATGCACGGACCCGTTCCCCGGAACGCAGCACGAACTCGAAATCGGCGGCGCTATCCTGTGTGACTCCCGCGACCTGCAAGGCCTCTATCCGAGTCATCAAGATCGGGGAGATATAGCGCTTGTGGGTCTCGATCCCGGGGATATATCGCTCCATCCGTGTTGCTACCTCATCGACCGGCACTCCGCCTATCGAAACGATTCTGGCCCCTAGGAAGCGCCTATAGGCCGGATGCGCGCGAGTGACGATGGCACCTTCCGGGAACCACCAGAAGGAAATTGGTAGGGGATGGAAGACTTCCCGTGCGTTGTATATCTCGATGAGCGTGTGATCGTTTCCACTGAAGGCCGCGGCTTGGCCGAGGATCAAGGCCAATTCCGCCTTATGCATGGCATGTGCACTGGATATCTGCTGATCGATGAACTCGAGCATCTTAGCGCGCGCCGCTGGTGAAAATGATCTATCCAACGGAACCCAGCTATCTCGGAAGTAAGTGAGGTCCTGTGCAACTTGCGCACTGGTCAGGTCGTTGGACGTCCCCGATTGGGCGGCCGGCAACTCGGCGTTGACCGACATCGCCAAGAACAACGCTAAACCACAGAGAATCCACGCGAAGCTGCTAGGTTTCACGAACCGCTCCTATACATTTATGCAGTGTTGGAAAAAATCAGTGACGCTCACTGTGGGCGGATGCAATCCCGCCCTCAACAGTCCAGAAGACAGAGGCAAAGGCGGTGCGTTATCCGCACCACCCAAATGGTCGAACACCAGCGAGTTGGATGACTCGGGCGTACAAAAGGTTTAGGGAGATTCCTTCCATATAAGGTGCGGCTTCCATTTCTCCATCTCCCCACACTTCTCGCATGGACAATCCGCTCAAGCGCTACGTCGCCTCGCAGAGGCGCCGAGTCCAGGCCGTCAACCTGCAGAAACGTCGAGATCTATCTTGCGTTTTGATACGTTTACTCATGGCCTCAAATCTCGCAAAGCAGTGCGTATACAACTACGCTCATGGTTGAGATCGCGACCGTTTTCGCCTGCTAAAATCGGTGCGGAGGTCCCAAAAAGCGCCAAATCCCGTTAGAATGTGTAATTGCCTGCTGCCTCTCCGGCACCAGACCTTATATTTATTGGATGTGCCTTGAATTTCTGCAGCAATTGCGGCTCACCTGTCGAATCCAAGATCCCCACCGGGGATCATTTGCCGCGCTTTGTTTGCACCGGCTGCCATATGGTGCACTACAAGAATCCGCTGCTGGTCCTGGGGTGCGTACCCGAGTGGCAGGGGAAAATCCTGCTCTGCCGCCGTGCCATCGAGCCGCGGCGCGGGTTTTGGACCGTTCCGGCCGGCTTCATGGAGAACGGCGAAACCATGCAGCAGGCCGCGGCGCGTGAGTGTTACGAGGAGGCCATGGCCACCGTTGAAGTGGGCACATTGCTCGCAGTGGTGAACGTGACCCGCGCCAACCAGGTCCATGTCATGTTTCGCGCCAAGATGCTCGAGCCGAAATTCGCGCCGGGACCGGAGAGCTTGGAGGTCGCCCTGTACGACGAAGCGGATGTGCCGTGGTCCGAACTGGCCTTTGCCAGCGGTGAATACGCGTTGCGGCAATATTTCGCCGACCGCAGCGCCTGCCGGGAAGAACATTACTTCCATGAACTGACCATCCGTGCGCATCGTGAGGTGGCCGGGTGAACACAGCTGGCCGGCGCACCCTGGCGTGCGCCGCGGACCCGTTATGCCGTGACCCGCGCCACCATGGCCGGGGCGCCGCGGTGCCGGTGCCGCGCCTGTCATCGGAATACAGCTGTGGCAGAATAGCGTTAACGATTCACTTAAGGTAAGAGAAGGCTTCAGTATGGCGTTCGTGGTTACGGAAAGCTGCATCAAGTGCAAATATATGGACTGTGTCGAGGTCTGTCCCGTCGACTGTTTTCACGAGGGACCGAATTTTCTCGTCATCGATCCCGATGAATGCATCGACTGCACTTTGTGCGAGCCCGAATGCCCGGTTGAGGCCATCTATTCCGAAGAAGAGATTCCGGACGGCCAGGGAAACTTCAAGGAATTGAACGCCGAGCTGGCCAAGAAGTGGCCGGTCATCAGTGAGAAGAAAGCCGCGCCGGCTGACGCGAAACAATGGGAAGGCGTCAAGGACAAGGTCAAGCTGCTGGAGCGTTGAGTCCGGCGATCAGCGCTTCGCCACCTGCAGTTCCTTCAGCTGAGCCAAGAGTTCGCGCGGTTCCATGTAGCCGGAAATATAGTCGCCGTTTTCCGTCACGATCGCAGGCGTGCCGCGAACGCCGATGCTCTCGCCCAACTCGTACTCCCGCTTCACCGGCGTCGGCGCGCAGACCTTGTTCATGTCGAGTGCGGCGCCGGCTTTCGCGCGCGTCATGGCTTCGTTTCGATCGGCGGAACACCAGACGACTTCTGCCTTCCTCCAGCTCTCCGTTCCCGGTCCGGTACGGGGGAAGAACATGTAACGGACGCGGATGCCGAGGCGGTTGAGCTCGGCAATTTGGCTGTGCAATTTTCTGCAATAGGCACAATCGACGTCCGTGAATACAGTAATGGTGTATTTCGGATTCGCGGGCGAGTAAATCAGCATTTGCGATTCCGGTACCGAACCTATCAATGCCACTCGCGCATGTGTACGCAGCGCCTCGGTGAGGTTATCGCGCGATTTCATGTCATATAGGTTGCCGTCGATGAAGTACTTGCCGTCGGCGGTCAGGTAGCTGATTTCAGCACCCTGCGTGTACTCATAGATGCCGGGAATCGGCGACGGACGCAGGTCTTCGATCTTGGCACCGGCCGGCAACAGTTTGAGCAGGGCCGTGCGCGGATCCGCAGCCGGCTGCTCCGCGGCCGCACGCGCCCACGGGTGCACCGCGCAAAGAATCAAGGCCAAAACAGCGAGATATCGCGACATCAAGTGGCTCCGTCTGGTCATTTTGACCTCCCACGGCAAGGGAGGTTCACTGAATTCTAGCAGAGCGTACTGGAGCCGCTTCCTAGAAGCGTGTGTAAAAATCAAATCCGTCCCGCTCGTGGCCAGGGTGAATTTGAGACAGGCCCCAGAATCAGCCGCGAGGATGATGCTGGGAATGCAGATCCTTCAAGCGTTCGCGTGCCACATGCGTATATATCTGCGTCGTGGACAGATCGCTGTGGCCGAGTAGCATCTGCACGACGCGCAGATCCGCACCGTGGTTCAACAGATGGGTCGCAAAGGCGTGGCGCAGGGTATGTGGGGAGAGCTCCTTTTCCACACCGGCTTTCTTCGAATAGCGCTTGATGATGTGCCAAAAAGCCTGGCGCGTCATTCGGTCGCCGCGGCGAGTCGGGAACAGATAATCGGTCTGGCGTTCCAGGAGAATTTCCACGCGCGGGCCCTGCATGAACTGCTGCAGCCACCTCACGGCTTCCTCGCCGAGGGGAATCAAGCGTTCGCGATTGCCCTTGCCGATAACGCGCATCACGCCCTGATTCAGATTGACCTGATTGTGCTTCAGGCTGACGAGTTCGGAGACTCGCAGACCCGTCGCGTACAGAACCTCGAGCATGGTGCGGTCGCGGTGTCCCAGCGGCTCGGAGACGCTCGGTGCTTCCAGCAAGGAATCCACCTCGGCCTCGGTGAGAGATTTAGGCAGCGATCGGCCGATTTTCGGCATCGCAATCTGCGCCGTGGGATCTTGTGCGATCAAACCCTCGCGCACCATGAACCTGAAGAATCGGCGGAAGCTCGAGAGCTGCCGCGCGGTCGATCGGGGGCGCGACCCTCCCTCCACGCGAGCGGCGATGAAGCCGAGCAATTCGATGCGCGTGGCCTTGAGCAAAGCACTGTCCCGCTCCTCCAACCAACGCGCCAAGGCAGTCAAATCGGCCCGGTAGGCTGCCAGCGTGTTCGCGGAAAGCCCGCGCTCCATCCATACAGCATCGAGGAAACGCTGTAGGGCGGGATCCGCCGCCTCGCGTGCTGCGGGTACCGCTGCGCCCGAGGTGCGTGTATAAACCGTCCGTTTGAGAGCCGTCGCCATAGTTTCTCGCGAGGGGTTACGCACGAAGTAGTGCTGTCCGCGCAATCAGTACTCAGTATGCGAGGGGTGCCTTGAGGTCGGCGTGACCAGAATCACAGTACTCTCAAGTATTAACATAAGGAGAACCAGATCACAGAAGTTAAGCGTTTAGCGTATATCGCGTACTGTCTCGTGTGCTTTACGGTCTTGGGGTTGGCCGTGTTGGCCATCAACATGTTCCTGCCCGGGCTGCGTCAACGCCGCGTGGTGGCCGGCACCGTCGGGCGCTTGTTCCTGCGCGTGGCCGGTATCCCCTTCAAGGTGGAGGCTCTAGAGCGCCTGCCCACCACTCCGTGCGTGGTGGTGGCCAACCACGCGAGCTACATCGACGCCATTGCCATCGCGGCGGCCTTGCCGCCCGATTTTGCCTTCGTCATCAAGAGGGAAATGGTGCGCGTGCCGCTTGCCGGCCTGTTGCTGCGGCGCCTGGGCTCCCAGTTCGTCGAGCGATTCAACCGGCACAAGGGCGCGACCGATGCACGCCGCGTCTTGAAACTGGCCGCCACCGGTCAGTCCTTGATGTTCTTCCCGGAAGGCACTTTCGACGAAACCCGGCAGATCGGCAAATTTCTCGGCGGAGCATTTACCACCGCGGCACGCGCGCAAATGCCGGTGGTGGCCGTGGCCATCCACGGCACCCGCGATGTCATGCCGCCGGGTAGCTTGACCATCCGGCGGCTGCCCATCCGCGTCGAGATTCTCGCCGTACTGCCCGCCGATGAGGCGCGTCAGAGGAGCCGTGAATTGATCGCCGCCGCGGTGGGGGACCCCTTGGCCCCATAATCCCCTCGGCCGCAATTCTCTGGCCGCAATTCCTTCGGCTGCAATCCCTTGGCGCCGTAATTCCTGCAGCGCGGTTATAATACGTAGTTCAAATCCCCACGGAATGCATTATGAATTCGGATCCTATCGTCATTCTGGGCGCCCGCCGAACTCCGGTCGGCGCCTTTCAAGGCGCTCTTGCCACGCTGACGGCCCCGCAACTCGGCGCCGCCGCCATCAAGGCTGCACTGGCTGACTCGGGATTGGCCGCATCCCAAGTGGACGACGTCATTTTGGGCTGCGTCTTGTCGGCCGGCATCGGCCAGGCTCCGGCCCGACAGGCGGCGTTGGGAGCCGGGTTGCCCACGGCAGTTCCCTGCACCACTCTCAACAAGATGTGCGGCTCGGGCATGCGCGCCGTCATGCTGGGCGCCGATCAGATCCTCGCCGGCAGCGCACGAGTCGTCGTGGCCGGCGGCATCGAATCCATGTCCGGGGCGCCATACCTGCTGCCCAAGGTGCGTGCGGGCTATCGCATGGGCCACCAGGAAGTGCTGGATCATATGTTTTACGATGGCCTGCAAAGCCCCTGGGACGGAAAGCTCATGGGATGTTTTGCGGACAACACGGCCGAGAAATACGGCTTTACCCGCCAAGCGCAGGATGACTTCGCCGCGGAATCCGTGCGCCGGGCGCTTGCCGCGGTGAACACGGGCGGATTCGCTTCGGAAGTGGTGCCGGTGACCGCCAAAACTCGAAAAGGCGAGGTAGCCGTCGACAAGGATGAGACGCCCTTCACGCTCGACATCGCCAAGATTCCCACGCTGAAGCCGGCCTTCAAGAAGGACGGTACCGTGACTGCGGCGAGTTCTTCCGGAATCTCGGATGGGGCGGCAGCCCTGGTACTCACGCGCGAGTCTTTTGCATCGTCTGCAGGCTCGAAGCCCTTGGCGCGGATTCTCGGATACACCAGTTTCGCCCGCGAGCCCGAATGGTTCACCTTGGCGCCCGTGGGCGCCATACAGAAATTGCTCACGCAGCTTGGATGGCGCGCCTCGGACGTCGATCTCTACGAGATCAATGAAGCCTTTGCCGCCGTGCCCATGGCTGCGATGAAAGATCTTGCGCTGGATCACGCCAAGGTGAACGTCAACGGCGGGGCCTGCGCCTTGGGGCACCCGATCGGTGCCACGGGAGCGCGTATCTTGACCACGCTGCTGTACGCTCTGAAAGCCCGAGGCAAGAAGCGCGGTGTCGCCAGTTTGTGCATCGGCGGAGGCGAAGCCACGGCCATCGCCATCGAACTGGTGTGAACACCGACGCGCCGGTCAAAATCGAGATTCGCGGCGGCGCCGCGCACCTCACCCTCAATCGCCCGGACAAACGCAATGCCTTGGACGGTGCAACCATCGGCGCGTTGAGCGCCGCGCTGGAACGCTGCGCCAAAGATCCTGAGGTGCGCCTGCTGCAGCTCACCGGCGCCGGAAATGTCTTCTGCGCCGGTGCCGATCTCGGTGAAATGCAGGCGCAGGCCCAGGCTTCGGAGGCGGAGAATCTGGCCCATGCGGAAAAACTGGCAAGCCTGTTGGGGGCATTGGATGCCTGGCCGAAACCCACCTTAGCCCGCGTCAACGGCGATGGTTTCGGCGGCGCACTGGGGCTCATCGCCGCCTGCGACATCGTAGTGGCCGCCGAGGGGGCGAAATTTGCCTTCACGGAGGTGCGCTTAGGGCTAATTCCCGCGGTGGTATCCCCCTTCGTCTTGGCCAAGATCGGCGAGAGCGCGGCGCTGCGTTACTTTCTCACCGCTGAAACCATGAGCGCGGCCACCTTGCAGGATATGGGGCTGGCCCACGAAGTAGTATCCGTCGACACACTGGATGCCACCTGCGATCGCCTCTCGGAGGCGATCTTGAAAGGCGCGCCGGATGCCTTGATGGAAGCCAAGGCATTGATCCGCGATGTCCTCCGACGCTCGGCGGCAGACCGCACGGAGACCTCGATTCAAATGGCCGCGCGCTTGGCGCGACTTCGCGTACAGGAAGAAGCACAGGAGGGGTTCAGCGCATTCTTTGCCAAACGCAAGGCCAACTGGCGCCGAGACTAGTCAATTGGAAAAACAGGCCTGCGGCCGTCTTTGTGACCCTGTGGCCGCCCCCGCGACGGGGTGACCGGAGGCTGCGCCCTGGAAAGTTGGGAAGGCGCCTAAGGGGACGGGCGTCCTTGCCCAAGCCATGCCCAATCCATCGGCCATCCTGGCAGCCGGCATCCGTGGCCTGTCAACATGGTAATCCCCAATGAGTAAAGCGACATCCGTTGGCAAATCCTGTCATGCGACGTCCACCTGTTGGACGTCTCCCCGAATTACGGCACTTTGTGATCTACTAAGCAGCCATTTTTCAGTGCCTTACCGCTTTTAGGTGTCCCTTCGATGAGCCAGGCCCAGCGCGATGTTATGGAATACGAGGTTGCCATCGTGGGTGCAGGCCCCGCAGGTTTAGCCTGCGCCATCCGGCTGAAGCAGCTAAACCCGGCTTTAAGCGTCTGTGTGCTGGAAAAGGCGGCGAGTTTGGGTGCCCACTCCCTGTCCGGTGCCGTCATGGAGCCCGCCGCCCTCACCGAGCTGCTGCCGAAGTGGCGCGAGAATCCACCCGAAATCTGCGTACCGGCCACCCGCGATGACTTCTTCTTCATGACCCGCACCAAGCGCTACCGCTCCCCGATGACACCGCCGCAGATGAACAATCACGGCAATGTCATCATTTCGCTCGGCCAGCTAGTCGCCATCCTCGGGGCCGAGGCCGAGAAATTGGGGGTCGATGTATTTCCGGGTTTCGCCGCGGCCGAAGCCCTATTCGACGCGGACGGCGCGGTGAAGGGCATCCGCATCGGCGATATGGGCGTCGAGAAGAATGGAGAACCGGGACCTAATTTTGCCCTGGGTCCTGAAATTCACGCCAAGATCACCATGTTTGCCGAGGGCTGCCGCGGCAGCACGTCCAAACAACTGATCGCCCGCTACCAGCTCGATGCGGGCAAGTCGCCGCAAACTTATGGATTGGGACTCAAGGAACTGTGGCAGCTTCCTCCCGGACGCGTGCAACCTGGCCTCATCCAGCACAGCGCAGGCTGGCCGCTCGACAACAGTATCTATGGCGGCAGCTTCCTCTACCATCTGAGCAAGGATCGCGTATACGTCGGCTTCGTCGTCGGACTGGACTACGAGGATCCGCGCTTCAAACCCTTCGAGGCATTCCAACAATGGAAAAATCATCCTGACATCAAGCGCCTGCTGAAAGGCGGCGAGATCATCGCGGGCGGCGCCCGCACCGTCATCGAAGGTGGATATCAGTCCATGCCCACCCTGGAGATGCCCGGCGCGCTTTTGATCGGGGACGCCGGCGGTACGCTCAACATGCCCAAGATCAAGGGCATTCACCAAGCCATCCGCTCCGGCATGACCGCGGCTGCCCACTATGTAGAAACCGGCACGAGCGTCGGTTTCGACAAGCGCTGGCGCGCTTCGAGCGGAGGCCGCGAATTGCACAAGGTGCGCAACATCCGCCCGGGTTTTCGGCGTGGGCTCCTGTTCGGCACCGCCAACTTCGCCTTGGAAACCATCACCATGGGCAAGTTGCCATGGACCCTGGCAAATCACGCGGACCACAGCTCGCTCGAGCGGCTCGATGACTATGTCTCGCCCGACCGCGGGTGGGTGGACCGGGAGCTGCCGCCCCGCGATCGGCTGGCCTCGGTGTTCTTTGCCGCCACCACGCACGACGAGAACCAGCCGGTGCACCTGCATGTGGCCGACACCGCGCTGTGCGCGACCCGCTGCATCGCGGATTTCGGCAATCCCTGTACGAATTTTTGCCCGGCAAATGTGTATGAAATGATTGCCGACGGCAAAGGCGGCCAGAAGTTGCAGATCAATGCCTCGAATTGCGTGCATTGCAAGGCCTGCGACATCAAGGAGCCCTACCCTGGGCAGATCACCTGGGTTCCTCCGGAAGGGGCTTCCGGTCCGAACTACCAGAGCCTGTGACCGGTACCATTCATGAGTGATCGGCACATGCAGATAGGAAGGCAGGATTGGTCCAATCCTGCCTTCCTCGTCCTGATAAATTCAGGCTAAGAAATCGCGTCGGTTGGTCACCGAATCCCACTCGATCGCCACGCGCCTGCGGAAAGACACCGCGGCGCATCGGCTTGACTTCAACGCGGATCAACAAGATGCCGCCGCGCGGCTAGACGACTTGAGTGCCCGGCTGGCGCCAAAATCCCGCTCCTTAGGCGACATGCTGCTCGCGCGGTGGCACCGGCTCACGGCGCAGCCGCAAAAGATGCCACCGCGCGGTTTGTACCTGTGGGGTCCCGTCGGCCGCGGCAAGACCATGCTGATGGATTGGTTCTACGCCTCCCTGCCCTCGGGGTTGGCTGAGCGCATGCATTTCTATCATTTCATGCGCCGGGTGCATGGTGAGTTGCGCAGCGTCAAGCAGCGCACCGACCCCTTAGGTGTCGTCGCCGAGCGGCTGTCCGCCCGCATTTCGGTGTTGTGCCTGGATGAGTTCTTCGTATCGGACATCGGCGATGCCATGATCCTGGCGGGGCTCCTCTCGAATCTGTTCCGCCACGGCGTCGTGCTGGTTGCCACCTCGAACATCCCGCCGCAAGACCTATACCGGGACGGCTTGCAGCGGCAGCGCTTTCTGCCGGCAATCGATCTGCTGACCAGCCATACGGATGTCGTGCACCTGGACGGCCCGGTCGACTATCGATTGCGCCGACTGGAACAAGCGCGCACCTACTTCGACTCGACGCTGCCGGAGACGCCCGCGCAGCTGCGTCAGTGTTTCGCGGCTCTCGCCGGCAGCAGCGCCTCGGGTCCCACGACGTTGCTGGTGGAGGATCGGCCCATCAGGGCCCAGGCCACCGGCGCAGGCCTGGTGTGGTTCGAGTTCAGCGACATCTGCCAAGGACCGCGCAGTCAGAATGACTACATCGAACTCGCACGCCTATACCACACGGTGTTCATTTCCGACGTCCCGCTTTTCACGCCGGGCGAGGAAAACGCCGCGCGCCGTTTCGTCATGCTGATCGACGAATTCTACGATCGCAACGTGAACGTCGTGCTGTCGGCCGCGGCCGCACCCCGGTCGCTCTATCAGGGCGAAATGCTGCACGCGGAATTTTTGCGCACGGCGAGCCGGCTCATCGAAATGCAGACGCAGGCGTACCTTGCGGGCCAACACCGTGCCTAGGAGCCTGTCTGCGGGCTCCTAGGCCTGGCATAATTCGCGCCTCACACGCGAGAGACTCAACATGTATCAGGTTTTATCGGAACAACATCGCAGCATCGTCTCGGCGATTTTGCGAAGCCCCGTGCGTCCTCCCAAGTTCATGCGCGGACCGGCTTGGCGGCGCTTTCTCCAGACGTACATTGCCAACGTCGATTCGAGGGACCTTGCGGAGCGCGACCCGAAGGATCTCGCCGGCGCCGCGCTGTCGCATCTGATGTTTGCGATGCGCAGGCGCAGAACCGCGCTGGTGCGCGTATTCAACCCCACCTTGCGAGAACACGGATTCGTCTCACCACATACCATCATCGATGTGGTCAACGACGACATGCCATTTCTGGTGGATTCCGTCAGCCTAGCACTGACCGAACGCTCGCTCACGCTGCATTTCCTGGCGCATCCGATATTTTCCGCCACCCGCGACGTCTCCGGCACGCTGACCGGTTTGCAGGCTCGCGCCGAGGCGAAGACCGGCAAGCAGCGCCTGGAATCCTTCCAACACGTCGAAGTGGACCGAATCGTCGACCCTAAGGCGCTGTCGGCGCTCGCCGCGCAGATCGAGCGCAGCATGCGCGATGTTCGCGTAGCCTGCGCGGACTGGGCGCGCATGCGCAGTGCCGTGCGCAGCACCGCGCAGGAACTGGGCAGCATGAGCGCGCGGGTCGATGCAGAGGAATTGAGCGAGGCCTGCGCTCTCCTGGAGTGGATGGAAAACCGCCATTTCACGTTTCTGGGTTATCGCGAATACCGGCTACAGGGCAGCAAGGGCCGCGAGACGCTGCAGGCGGACAAGTCCACGGGACTCGGCATCTTGCGGCCGGGTCATCGCAAGAGCGAGAACACGACACGCGTGCTGCCGAGCGACATCAGGCGCCAGAGCCGATCCCGCAGCTTGACCCTGGTCACCAAGGCAAATTCTCTCTCGACCGTGCATCGGCCGGGCTATCTCGACTATGTCGGCATCAAGCAATTCGACGCCAAAGGCCGCTTGGTGGGCGAAAGGCGCTTCTTGGGACTGTGGACTTCCGCCGCCTACAACAGCAACCCCCGGGAAATCCCCGTGTTGCGTCAGAAGGTGGCGCAAGTGGCGGAACATTTTGCGCTTGCGCCCGACAGCCATGATGGCAAGGCGCTGCAGCATATTCTGGAATCGTTTCCGCGCGACGAATTGTTCCAAGCCAGCGTTGCGGAACTCAACCGCATCGTCACCGGGATATTCGGGCTGCAGGAGCGGCCGCGGGTGCGCGTACTGCTCCGCCGCGATCCGTTCCACCGCTTTTACTCCTGCCTGGTATTCGTGCCGCGCGAGAAATACAACACGCAAGTGCGCCAGCGCATCGAGCGGGTGATCCGCGACGGCTTCTCCGCCTTCAGCATGGAGTCGCAGGTTCAGATCGCGGAATCCAATCTGGCGCGAATCCACATCGTTGCCCGGACGGCGCCGACCGAGAAGCCCCTGGTGGGCGTGGAAATACTGGAGCGCCGCGTCGCCGCCGCCGTGCGCTCGTGGCTGGACTCGTTCAAGTCCTCGTTGTTGGCGCGCTTCGACGAGGCGTACGCACTGCAGCTTTTCGACCGATACGCGCAGACTTTTCCGGCCGCCTATACCGAGGATTTTTCGGCGGACGCCGCCACGCTGGACATCTCCTTCCTCGAGGCCCTGGAGAAGGAGCCTGCGCGGCTGCATCTGGACATCTACCGTCCCGACCCTAAGCGCAAGGAGAAATTCTTTCTGAAAATTTTCCGTGCCCAGGACGCCATCCCGATTTCCGACTTCCTGCCCATGATCGAGAACATGGGATTGAAGGTGATCGCGGAGCGGCCTTACGCATTGGATTTCCCCGGCGGGCGCCGCGCATGGATTCAGGATCTGGAACTGGAGATGCAGGCATCGCCTGCCATTGCCATCGAAGCATTGGATCGCGAGATCAAGAACGCCATTACCGCCGTATGGACCGGCCGCATGGACAGCGACAGTTTCAATCAGCTCACCCTGTCCGCCGGAATTCCCTGGCGGATGGTCACGGTGCTGCGGGCGTATTGCCGCTACCTGCTGCAGACCGGGCTGCCCTTCAGCCAGGGTTACATGGCGCAAGTGCTACAGAACAACGCGCACATTTCTCGATTGCTCGCGGATCTGTTCACCGCGCGGTTCGACCCGCAGCAGGCCATGGCGACGCGGCCGAAATCCCAGACGCGCCTGGGCCGGGACATTCTCTCGGCACTCGAGGAAGTTACGCGGTCGGATGAGGATCGGATCCTGCGGGCTCTATGGAATGCACTGTCCGCCACGGTGCGCACCAATGTCTACCAGACCTATCCTTCCGGTCAGCTGAAGGAATACTTGTCCTTCAAAATCGAAAGCCAGCAGCTGCGGGAGCTACCGCTTCCCAAGCCGTTGTTCGAGATCTTCGTGTTCTCGCCGCGCATGGAAGGCGTGCACTTGCGCATGGGATATGTCGCCCGCGGCGGCATTCGGTGGTCGGATCGGCGTGAGGATTTCCGCACGGAAGTCCTAGGCCTGATGAAGGCGCAGCAGGTCAAAAACACCGTCATCGTACCGGTGGGCGCCAAGGGCGGCTTCATCGTCCGGCGCATGCCCGCGGAGCGTGAGGCGCAACAGGCCGAGGTGATTGCCTGCTATCAGACGCTGATCCGCGGTCTCTTGGACATCACCGACAACATCGTCGACGAGAAAATCAGTCCCCCTCCGCTGGTGGTGCGCCACGACAAGGACGATGCGTACCTGGTGGTTGCGGCGGACAAGGGCACGGCCACATTCTCGGACATCGCCAACGCCATTTCCCAGGAATACGGCTTCTGGCTCGGCGACGCGTTCGCCTCTGGCGGTTCCGCCGGGTACGACCACAAGAAGATGGCCATTACCGCACGCGGCGCCTGGGAATGCGTCAAGCGCCATTTCCGAGAGATCGGCGTGAACATTCAGACTCAGAATTTCACGGTCTGCGGCATCGGCGACATGGCCGGAGACGTATTCGGCAACGGCATGCTGCAATCGCCCTGCATTCGTCTGGTCGCGGCATTCAACCACCAGCATATCTTCATCGATCCGCAGCCCGATCCGAAGCGCTCCTTTGCCGAGCGTGAACGCCTGTTCAAGCTGCCCCGCTCTTCCTGGGAGGATTATTCGCGCGCGGCGATTTCCAAGGGCGGCGGCGTGTACTCTAGAGCCGCGAAGAGCGTGACGCTTTCCCGCGAGGCGCAGGCTCTGCTGGAACTTCCGGCGCAGGTCACGCCCAATGAGATCATCAAGGCCATTTTGAAGGCACATGTCGACCTTTTGTGGAACGGCGGCATCGGCACCTACGTCAAGGCAGGCACCGAGAGCCACAGCGACGTCGGCGATCGCAGCAACGACGCGGTGCGCATCGACGCGCATGATTTGAACTGCAAGGTAATCGGCGAAGGCGGCAACTTGGGCCTTTCGCAGCTCGGCCGGATCGAGTTTGCACGCCGCGGCGGCCGGCTCAACACCGATTTCATCGACAACTCCGCCGGCGTCAATTGCTCGGACGTCGAAGTCAACTTGAAGATATTGCTGAACGGCGCGGTGCGCGCGAAGGAAATCACGCCGGCCGCGCGCAATCGACTACTGGTGCAAATGACCAGCGAGGTGGCGGGACTGGTGCTGCGCAACAACTATTTGCAGAGCCAGGCGATCAGCACCAGCGAATTCCACTCGAAGCAGCGCCTGAGCGAGAACGCCTATGTGATCCGGGCGCTGGAACGCTCCGGGGACTTGAATCGTAGCTTGGAGTTTCTGCCCAGCGATGAGGACCTCGCGGAGCGGCGCCAAGCCGGCGAGGGGCTCACCCGCCCGGAGCTCGCCATCACCTTGAGCTACGGCAAGATCTGGCTATATCGCGCACTGATCCAGTCCGACGTGCCGGAAGATCCGTATCTGTCCGCCGAGCTCAACCGCTACTTCCCGACGCCCGTGCAGAAACGCTTCGCGAACCGGATCAAGCGCCATCGCCTGCGCCGCGAGATCATCGCGACCGCGATCACCAACAGTCTGATCAACCGAATGGGGCCGGTGTTTCCGGTTCGCGCGCAAGATGACACCGGGGCGAATCCGGCGGCGATTGCGCGCGCCTACAGCATCGCGCGGGAAGTGTTCGCGGTGCGCAATATTTGGGCGCAGATCGAGGCGCTGGACAATCATATTCCCGCCGCCGTCCAGTATACGACCATGTTTCAGACGACGCGGCTGCTGCGGCACATGACCTATTGGCTGCTGGAGAACCGGCGCAAGGATCTGGACATCGAGCGCGCGGTTTCCCGTTACGCCAGCAAGGTGAGCGAGTTGTTCCACGAATTGCCCTCCGTGCTCGGCGTAACGCAGAGGGCGCGTCTGGGCGCGCTGCGCTCGCAGCTGGTCGAGCAACATGTTCCCGAGCAGCTGGCCGCACGCATTGCCTCGCTCGAGGAGTTGCACAGCGCCTTGGACCTGGCCGAAGTCGCCATGGCCGCGCGCGTCAAGATCGGCTATGCCGCCATGGCCTATTTCGACCTGGGCGAGCGCATCGGGCTCACCTGGATCAAGGATCAGGTCGAAGCCCTCACGGCCGACGGCCATTGGCAGGCGGTCGCGCGTGCCACGCTGCGCGACAACCTATACGCACTGCAGAGCCAAATCACCCTGGCGGTACTGCGCTGCAGGGGCAGGGACGCGCAATCGCGCGTCGAGCAGTGGCTATCCCGCCATTCCGTTGCCGTCGACGCCCTGAAACGGGTTGTCGTGGATCTACGTACCGGCTCGCCGCCGGATTTCGCGACCATCTCCGTGGCGCTGCAGGCGGTCCGGCGCCTTGCCCAGGAATAATCCGATGCTGCAGCCCGTCAAATACGGCACGGACTATTTGCAAACCCGCATCGACAGGGAAATCATGCTGGCAAAGCCCATGGGAATCGTGGTCGAATCCGCGGATGAAGCGACGCTGGTGCTGCGCGCGCCGCTGGCACCCAATTCGAATCACAAGGGCACCGCTTTCGGCGGCAGCCTCTATTCATTGTCCGTCCTGACCGGCTGGGCGTGGATCACGCGCTTCCTGGCCACCCGGCAGATCGATGCCGATGCCGTCATCCAGGAGTCGAGCATGCGTTTTCTGGCGCCGGTGCACGGCGAGATGCGCGCCTGCATCGAGATTCCGTCCGACGCCGACGTCGAAAAATTTCAGAAGATGCTGCTGCGCGCGGACCGCGGGCGCATACGCCTGCAAGTGAACCTGTATCACGGCCTTGAGCTGGGCACGGTTTTCGACGGGTTGTTCGCGGCGGCGATGCGTCGTTAGCCTGAACCATTGAACAACGGACCTCTAAGAAGGCGCGCTACCTTCGGGCATGAATATGCCGATCGTCATGATTCAGACTAGGAGTCACAGTGACCGGAAAACTCATCTTGGTCCGCCACGGCCAAAGTACTTGGAATGTCGAGAATCTTTTTACCGGCTGGCACGACGTCGACCTGAGCGATCAGGGACGCATCGAGGCGGTTCAGGCAGGACGCGAACTGCAAAGCGCGAAACTCGAGCCGCAGATCGCCTTCACCTCGGTATTGAAGCGCGCGATTCGCACGCTGTGGCTGATTTTGGATACCACCGATCGCATGTGGATTCCCATCGAGGGTAGCTGGCGGCTGAATGAGCGCCACTACGGCGCGCTGCAGGGACTCAACAAGGCGCAAACCGTGGAAAAGCATGGCGAAGCGCAGGTCAAGCTGTGGCGGCGCAGCTACGACATTCCGCCGCCTCCCTTAGGGCTGGATGACCCGCGCCATCCGCGCTTCGATCCGCGGTACGCCGATGTCGACCCGACCTGGCTGCCCGCGGCCGAATCGCTCAAAGATACTCTGTCACGCGTTCTGCCCTATTGGGAGTCCCGAATAGTCCCGGAGCTGCGCGCCAACAAAACCGTCCTCATCGTCGCGCACGGCAATTCGCTGCGCGCACTGGTGAAGATGCTCGACATGATGTCCGAAGCCGGCATCGTCGAGTTCAATATCCCCACCGGCATTCCGATCCTGTACGAACTCGATGAGCAGCTGCAACCGGTTTCGCGGCGCTTCCTCGGGGACCCCGGCGCCGTGTCGGCGGCGCAGGAAGCGGTACGCCGGCAGACGGAGAAGAAGTAGCCGGAGCCTAAGCTATGAATCCGCCGCCACGGTCACTTTAATGCCGGACAGGGACTCGGTGAAGTCCACCTGACAGGAAAGCCGGGACGTGGCTGGACGGAAGTCCGGCAGCTCATTGAGCAGATCGAGTTCGTCGCTTTGCCGTTTCGGCAGCAGCGGGACCCACTTCTCATCGACATAGATATGGCAGGTGGCGCAGGAGCAAAGACCTCCGCAAATCGCTGCGACGCCGTAGTCGAGCTCGCGCAGAATTTCCATGATCTTCAACCCGGTCTTTGCTTCGATCTCGTGTTCTTTTCCATCACGATCCACCACGATCATCCGCGCCATCAAAACCTCCGCTGCAGCACTTTAAGGGACCGCGTAGTGTGCCGGAAGTCGCAGGCGCGCGTCGAGCTGTGTCGCGCGACGCGCAATCCCCTCACCACCGCCGCGGCACAGGCACAGGTAAAGGGCGCTCCAGAGCAAGCAGACATAGTCGTACAACCCCATCAAGAGCCTCAGGCGCCGCCAATCGCTCGGAGCGGGTATGCCGCCCAAGTAGTGCGTCAGCAAAGCGCCTTGTGCCGGGGCCTCAAAATCATTGTTGGCGGCCCATCCGGCCAAGTCCCAGAACGGATCGGATACATGGGCATACTCCCAGTCCAGCAAGACCAAACTCCCGTCCCGGGAGAGCAAATTCAGGCCGTGCAAGTCGCTATGGCACACGGCGCCTGCGGCGGCCGGCAGCCGGTTGAACTCGTCGAAACGCGACTCCGCCGCCGCGCGCAGGGTGGTGTCGAGAGCGGCGCCTCCGCGCCTCGACAGCGCAGCGCCGTAAACCTGCACCCAAGACAGGGGGTTCATGGAACGTGGCGGCTGCGGAATCTGCAGCGCATGCACACGGCGCAGAAGCGCGGCCATCTTGATGATATTCACGGAACTTGTGGCCTCCTCCGGAGACCAGGGGCAGCCCTCGACCCAGCGCGAGACCATGAAGCCACGCGTGGCGTCGCAGTACACGAGCGCCGGTGACAAACTCAAGCCGCCTGCATGCTCCAGCAGCCGCTCTTCCCAGGCCATATCCAAAGCGAATTCCGCGGCGTGCGGGCCTGCGGCCTTGAACGTGTACGCGGTACCGTCCCGCACCAGTCGGTAGGTTTCGCCGGTGAGTCCTTTCGCCAATGGATGGATCTCGATGGCGCCCGAGCCCGGCACCACGGCATCGCAGAGCCGCTCGATGTCACGCGGCGGCATACGTGAACGAGGGCAAGCTGCGGCGCCACTCGCGCATGCCGATCACGATCAAGGCAAGGTACATGGCAAAGAGCAGCATCGTCACGTACAGGTGTCGGGTGAAATACAGGCATAGGCTGACCGAATCGATCATCAGCCACCAGTGCCAATTCTCGTACACCTTGCGTGCCACCAGAAAGGTCGCGAACGTACTGGACCACGTCACCATCGAATCGACGAAAGGCGACGCCGCCGGCGTGAAATGTCGCAAGAAGAAGGAGCTGATCAGCGACAGCACCACCACACCCAACAGCGCACCGGCATGACGTGCCATGGGCCAGCGTGTTACTGCCAGCGCGGCGCCTCCCCTGCCCCGCCGCCACTGCCAAAACCCGTAAACGGCCATGGCAGCATAGAACGCGTTCAGCGCCGACTCCATGTACAGGCGGGCCGTGAACAACACCCATACATACATGCATGAGCTCACAAACGACGGGACCCAGCAGCTCAGGCGCTGGCGAATCGCCAGAAGCAGGTAGGCGACCGCGAGCGCAGCCGCCCACAGCTCGATCCCGCTCGTAGCCTGCCAGGCAGCGACGAGCCGGTCCGACAGTTCATGAATCACGTTCCGCCGGTCTCCGGCGGCGCCAGGCCGGGCAGCACCTTCATGACGAAAATCAATTGCGGGGCCTGCGCCGCCGAGCGTGCCATCTCCTCGGTGAGAATGCGCATCACTTGATCGAGCGGACCCCAGATTTGCGTCGCCAATGCATTGGTCTTCACGATGAGGCCCGGATGCCCATTGAGGCGGTCGATGAAGGCCTGGATGGGCGGGCGATAATCGCCCGTCAAGGGATACATGCTGATATCGACGGCGGCGCGCATAGGATTACCTGCTCCCTACGCCGGTACTAACCGGGTCAGGTTCAACGGGTTCGCATGGCATCGGAGGATCCGATGTTTCGCATCTCAGGCCCTTTTGGGGCCACCCCAAGGTCATTGAAGTGTAGCCTGCCGGCCGGATGCGTGCAAAACTCCCGGCAACGGCCGGAGAGACCATGCGCATTTTTCAGGTAGATGCCTTTACGGCGACCCGCTTCACCGGCAATCCGGCGATCGTGGTGCTCGACGCCGACGGGCAAAGCGAGCCCACCTTGCGCGCGGTGGCACGCGAATTCCCACACGCCGAAGTGGCCTTCGTATTCGCCGCCGCCGGCACGGACCACGATGTCCGTCTGCGTTTCTTCAATGCGCGCAAGGAAGCCCCTTTTGTGGGACACGCCACCATCGCGGCGCATGCGGTCCTATTGACCTTGGGAAGGCGCACCACCGGCATCTGCCGCCAGCACTCGGGCACGGGGATCATCGACGTGAGCGCCCAGATCGAACAGCGCGCAAGCGGACCGGAGACGGTCATCGAATTCCGTCAGCACGTGGCAGAACTCGACGCGCCCCTGCCGTTCAAGACCACGCTCCGGGTGGCCGAAGCCGTCAAGCTGCCCGCCACTCAGCTGCACGACGTCTTGCCCGCGCGAATCGCGCGCAAAGGCAGCACCCGCCTGCTCATACCGATCGCCGACCCGCGTCATCTGGACGGTCTTTCGCCGAATTTCGACACTCTCGTGTCGCTTGGGCTGGAACTGGGCGCCGAGGGCTTCTTCCTATTTGCGCTGAATCGCGATTCCGATGAAATGTGGACCGAATCTCGCATGTTCTGTCCCGCGTTGGGGATACCGGAGGACCCGGTGAGCGGCAATGCGCACGCCATGTTGGCCGCTTATCTCTGGGACTCGGGTCAATTCGGCAAGAAGTCGCCGATTTTCATGGGGCGACAGGGATACCAGATGAAGCGGCCCGGCCAGGTCAGGGTACGCTTGGAGATCGACAAGAGTAGCCTGGCCGCGGTCCACGTGGCGGGCACCGCAATCATCGTCAGCGAGGGCACCCTCGCCTAGCAGCCGGCGGCCGGTCTCTGGGGCCTATTCGAAGAGCCTCGAGTTGCGCGTGAACCGCAGGGAAACTTTAGAGAGGCTCTTAGGATCTTGCGGCTTAAGACCTTGCGCCCGGAGTGGCAAGATCGAGCATCAGCGCAGCGGCGATGGCGTCGACCTTGCTCTTCACCGCCTGAGCCGTCTTCACGGCCTCGTCGAGGCTACCGCCGGCAAAGGCCGCTTGCGCCTTCGACCACAGCGAACCGGCCTCATCGAGACTCGACTTCGCCGCATCGAGGTCTACGCCTGCCGCAGGCTTCCTGGCGGGTTTTTTCCTCAGCATGTCGATGCGGTTCCGGATCGCGATCATGTCCTCCGGTACGGTACCGGCAAGGACGGTCCACTGATCGCTGAGTGTCTTCAGGATCTCGTCCTTCCTGGCGGCGGCAGCAGTCGCCAGCATCTGCGCGGCGCCGAGTACCGCCGGCGCCCTATCGAGTACCGTGGCGTAGTCCTGTTTGTCGAAGGCAGCTTTGAGTTCGCTGAGCCGGATTTGCACATCCTGAAGCTGGTCGGGCACGTATTTCGCAGCCTCGGCCGAGGCTGCGATCATGGTCGCATCGATGTCGGCAAGTAGCTTTTGCGCAGGCTGCTTCTGGCCGGCGCACGCAGCCATCACCAGGACTACGCACAGGAATGCGAAGCGGACAGGGCGCGCGGCGGATTTCATGGTGAACATTCTAGCCGGAATTTTTCATGAACAACGAAAAGCTTGTCAGGGCGGTTGAATCGTTCATGATGCCCCGGCTAGCTCAATTCGCGACGCGCTCGATCCAGCCATTCGGCTTGCGCCTTGCGATAGTGCGCGGGCCCCAGTTTGGCGCCGTCCAGCAGGTCTTTGAGCACGCGCTGCGCTTCTCGCAGCTTGCCGCGCCGCTTCAGCAACAGCCCGTAGCGTAGCCGCGCTTCGGCGCCGGGAAATCCCGGCGCGAGCATGGCGTATTCGCTCTCGGCCTCATCCAAAGCACCTTGCGCATCCAGCGTGCGGGCATACAGCAGTTTGGCATCCGCGGACTTGAAGTCCGGATTTTCTCGCGCCAAAAGCTCCAGCGTTACCCGCGCAGCCGCATAGTCCTGCCTGCCGAATTGTGCACGGGCCAAACCCAACAGCAGGGTCGGATCGTATTCAAAAATGCCCTTCAGGCCACCGCGGTACACGTCGATGGCTTCTTCGTACTGGCGCCGCTCATAGAGTTCCTCTCCCAGGCGGCGGCGGGCGTCGACATTGCCCGATATCTCCACCTCCGCGCTGGCGCGGCGCAATTCGCGATTCGGATCGATCATGCGCCGCACGCCGGCCTGGGCACGACGCGCGGTTCTGCCGCCGAATAGTTCGGGAAGAATCTCTGCCACGACGTAGGCAATTGCGCCCAGCCCCGGAAGCAGAAAGATGGCCCATATCCAGAGCTGATTCCGCCCGGTCTTGATGACATGCACGATACAGGCCGCTTGAACGAGCAGTAAAAAGATGGATGCTGGAAACAACGGTGACGAACCCCAAGCGCGAAGACGCCTGGAAGCGCTCGCGTCATGCAACGATGGGCTATTGTAACTAGAAAAACTGCGTCGAGTCAGCGCTGAGCAATGCGCACGCTGCGCTGTACGTCGCGGCAGCTGGACCACCCGATGTTGGACAGCGAATAGCCCAAGATGCGCTGCGAGCGCGCATCCACGGTGACCTCCATTTCGCATCCCTGAAATCCGGAGGGCGAACCGTCCTTCGGCTTCTGCGGAAGGAACCAGACGTACACCAGTTTCGTCGCCGTCTTGTCGATCTTGCGCGGGTCACCGAAGGCTTCCTGCAGCACGCTCACCGGTTGTCCGACATTGTCGGCGACAATCCGCGGCACCGGGCGAACCGCGTAGCCGGATCCGCTGCAACCGGCCAAGATGATGCTGCCTAAAATCCATGGCGCAGTGCCGAGACGCGACATAATCCTATTCCCGTAAGGCCTTCGAGGGTACTCAGTCTCGCTCGCGCAACGAGGCTGCGCTGCCGCTTGCGTCGCAGAATGGCAATCGGCGAGCAATTGAACAATTGCGCAATGAGCAACCGCGTGCACCGCGGCCCATTCTTGCCGCGTAACGCCCCGCGCTCGCCCGGCCGCGGTTGTAAGTTGATATCGCGCGGCACCCAGCGATCACCGCTCGGCAGTGATCACCGCGCCACATTGAGCTAGCGCAGCGAAGGGCGGTTGGTCATGCCTCAGAGGGAGAACACAGCGACCAGCGTCCGCGCCGCTCTAGGACTCGACCTTCGTGGACCAGTTTGATCAGGTGGGCCTCCAAAGTGAGCCGCGCCCACGCATGACGGTCGGGCGGCACATCGTCGTAGACCAAGGGAGTCAGCGAGTCGAGAGTGGCTTCATTCAGCTTGGGGATGCTGCGCAGTACCTTGGCCTCGCGGGCGAGCCGATGCGCACGCAACGCCTGCACCACCCCCTTGCCCCGATCCATCAGATCGCCGTGGCCCGGGGCGATGTATTCGAAATCGAAGGCCAGTAGTTTGTCGAGCGAGTTCAAATAATCGCTCATGTTGCCGTCGGGAGGCAGAATGACCGGGGACACACCCTCGAGCACATGATCGCCGGTGATCAGCAGCCGCTCCCGCTCTACGAAGTAGCACACGCAATTCGATGCATGCCCTGGCGTGTGGATGGCGAGCACTTCGACATCGCCCAATATCAAGCGTTCGGTATCGGCCGGCCGATGATGCGGCACGAAGGTTTCATCCTGGCGGCCGTCCTTGGGGGGACTTAAGCCAATGAGTTGCGCTCCGCTGCGCCGAGCGAGTTCCGCCGCCAGCGGCGAGTGATCGCGATGTGTGTGCGTCACCAGCACCCAGTGAATAGGACCGCCCGCGGCCGCCAATATGCTCGCCAGGTGGTGCGCATCGTCGGGACCCGGATCGATCACCGCGATCGCTCCCTCGCCCAGCAAGTAAGTGTTGGTCCCCGGGCCGGTCATCATACCGGCGTTGCCGGCCACGATGCGCCGCACACCTCGGGCCAGGGAGTGGGCTTTGCCGGGAGCAAGTGAAGATCGGTCGCGCAATCACGTGCATGATACATCTGCAATCATTAAATTTTCCTACCGTTCCGACGGACGGCCTCAAGGTGGGCGCATTTTCGTGCGGAATTCAGCTATCAGTGATGCTCGTCGCACTTTGAGATAGTTGCGATGGGCGAAAGAGCCGCTACACTGGGAGTCATGTCGAAGTCGCCGAATGCCAGACGGATAGGAGGGCCGATCTCCTGGGATCAGCTTTCGCGCCCCGACACCGAGCAGAGTCAGCGATTCCTGGCAGAGTCGCTTTCGCTGCTCTTGGGTGATGTGCTGCGCTCCATTCTGTCCGACGCCAGCCCGGCCGCGGCAGCCGAAGAATCCTCCATCGAGCGCTACCGCAATCTGGCCGATTCCCTGGCCGACGGCGAATCGCGGCGCCGCACGGGCGCGGGTCTGACGCGTGCCGGACTTGCCAAGCGCTGCGTCACCTGGCTGAAGCTGCTCCTGACGCCCTCGCCAAATGCGCCATCCACGGCCCCCATGCGCGAGTTCGTCGACGCCCTGGGCCTGTTTCCGGCTCTTTTCGACAGCGACCCGTCCGCCCGCTCACGCCGGGCGCGGCTGACCTGGCTGCTGACCCACGATAGGCGGCTCGATGCCAGCACCCGAGAAGCCGCGACGGCCCTCATCGAGGCCTGCGAGCACCTAGGGGTTTTGCTCTGGCCGGATGCGGAAACCGCATGACGCAAGTCCGTGCGAATCGCTATTCTCAGCGTATAATGTTGCGTTCAGCTTCCCAGGTACCCACGGGGTCTTTGAGTGCAAACACCGCTTCCCAAATCAGACGTTTCCGATCCAAAACCTGAAGTTGCCGCGCCGGCGCCGCTGCCGCCCGATAAGTCGCGCTTTAAATTTCAAAAGCTATTGCAGCCTTTCGCGGTAGACCCCGGTGTTGCAACGCCGGTCATCTGGTTTCTGCTCGACTGGCTGGTGCTGGGGGTAGCGATCGGCAGCCTGCTCGTCGTGGACTCTTTGTGGGTCAAAGTTTTTGCCTCGCTCGTGGCAGCTCTGTGGATCGCACGCCTGTTCGTCATCGGTCACGACGCCTGCCATGGCTCCTACACGCCGAATAAGACACTGAACACATGGATCGGGCGAATCGCATTCCTGCCGTCGTTGACGCCGTACAGCCTGTGGGAAATTGGGCATAACCTCGCGCATCACGGTTTTACCAATCTCAAGGGCCGCGACTACGTCTGGACGCCCTACTCCCCGGCGGAGTTTGCGAAACTGTCCGGCGTGCGCCGGCTGCTGGAGCGCGTCTACCGCAGCGGCTTTGGCCAAGGTGTGTACTACATGATCGAGATGTGGTGGAAGAAGCTGTTCTTCCCCGGGCGCAAGCACGTGACGACGCGACGCAAGAGCTACACCTGGGACAGCCTGTTGGTTGCGGGCTTCGGCACTCTTTGGGTCGGCGGCTTGGTGGCATGGGGCCTGTACAGCGGCAAGTCGATCGGGTCGCTGCTGGTATTCGGATTTGCGGTTCCATTCTTCTTTTGGAACTGTCTCATGGGCTTCGTGATCTACGTGCAGCACACGCATCCTCGCGTCGCCTGGTACGAGCGGCGCGATGAGTGGACCGCCAATGCCGGGTATGCAACGACGACCGTGCACATCAAACTCATGCGCCCGCTCGATGGACTGATCCACTACATCCTCGAGCACGGTGCGCATCATGTGAACATGGGCATACCGCTGTATCGGCTGAAAGAGGCCCAGGCAAAACTCGCTGCCACGCTCGATGAACGCCTGAACTCGGAAGTGTTCTCGTGGCGCTACTACTGGAACACCGTGCGCCGCTGCAAGCTGTACGATTTCGCCCAGCATGTATGGACGGACTTCGACGGACGCATCACCTCCGAACCGCAGGTTTTGGTACGCTGATCCGGTTCTAGCTGATCCAGTTCTGGGGCCGCGAGATTCTGCTACGGCCATGACACCGGCAACCTGATCCAGTCCTACGGCAACAGCTGATCGGCGTGATGGCGTAAATGGTCTGCCATGAACGTCTGGATGAAGTAGTAGCCATGGTCGTAGCCCGGCTGCATCCGCAGGGTTAGTCGCTGGCCGGCCTTGGCGGCGGCGGCGGCAAATTTCTCCGTCAGCAATTCTTCGGCAAGGTATTGATCGGCAGTGCCCTGATCGATGAGGATGGAAGCAGGATGGGTGCCGCGCGATACCAATTCGGTGGCATCGTAATGGCGCCAGAGTTCCCTGTCGGCGCCCAGATAGCGGCTAAAAGCCTTCTGGCCCCACGGAGATTGCATGGGTGCCGCGATCGGCGAAAATGCCGAAACCGACTTGTATAGCGAGGGATTGCGCAGCGCCAGAGTCAACGCACCATGGCCGCCCATGGAATGGCCGAAAATGCCGCTGGCCTCGGGACGCGCCGGCAGATGGGCCGCCACGATCTCTCGCAGTTCGCGCGTGACGTAACTGTACATGCGGTAATGAGCCGACCAGGGTTCCTGCACGGCGTCCAGATAGAACCCCGCTGAATAGCCGAAATCCCAATGCTCGGCGTCGCCGGGAATGCGCGGTTCGCGAGGACTGGTATCCGGCGAGATCAGCATGAGCCCTAAGTCCGCGGCCGACTTCTGCGCGTGGGATTTGATGCAGAACGTCTCTTCGGTGCAAGTAAGCCCGGACAAAAAATAAAGCACGGGGACCTTGCCGCTGCGCGCCTGCGGCGGGAGATACGCGGAGAATTTCATCGGGCCGCGGGTTTCGTGCGAGGCGTGCCTATAGAAACGCTGCACACCTCCGCAGCAGGCGTGCTCCGACATCAAGGTAAGGCCGCTCACGGAAACTGCACCACACTGCGTATCGATTCGCCGGTGTGCATCAGGTCGAACGCCCGGTTGATATCCTCGAGCGGCAGTTTGTGGGTGATGAGATCGTCGATGTTGATCTTGCCTTCCATGTACCAATCGACGATTTTCGGCACGTCGGTGCGGCCCCGCGCGCCCCCAAAGGCAGTACCCTTCCATACCCGCCCGGTCACCAATTGGAACGGTCGAGTCGAGATCTCCTTGCCGGCGCCGGCGACACCGATGATCACCGAGACGCCCCAGCCGCGATGGCAGCATTCCAATGCCTGGCGCATCAGGTCCACATTGCCGACGCACTCGAAGCTGTAGTCAGCACCGCCATCGGTGAGCGCCACCAGGTGGGCCACCAGATCCGCACCGACCTCCTTCGGATTGACGAAGTGGGTCAATCCAAACTTCTCGGCCAGCGCCTTGCGTTCGGGATTCAAATCGACGCCGATGATCTTGTTGGCACCGACCATCCGCGCGCCCTGAACGACGTTGAGTCCGATGCCGCCGAGACCGAACACCACGACATTCGCGCCCGCCTCCACTTTGGCGGTATTGATCACCGCGCCGATGCCGGTCGTGACGCCGCAGCCGATATAGCAAACCTTGTCGAAGGGCGCATCCTGGCGAATCTTGGCCAAGGCAATTTCCGGCAGCACGGTGAAATTGGAGAATGTGGAGCAGCCCATGTAGTGGTGCACGAGATCCTTGCCGATCGAAAAGCGGCTGGTGCCGTCGGGCATCATTCCCTTACCCTGGGTGGCGCGGATCGCGGTGCATAGATTGGTCTTGTGCGACGTACAGGACTTGCATTGCCGGCATTCCGGCGTGTAAAGCGGGATGACATGGTCGCCTTTGCGCAAGGTGGTCACGCCGGGACCTACGTCGACGACGATGCCGGCACCTTCGTGGCCGAGGATGGCCGGAAATAAGCCCTCTGGGTCCGCACCGGAGCGGGTAAACTCATCGGTGTGGCAAACGCCACTGGCCTTGATTTCCACCAGCACCTCTCCGGCTTTCGGCCCGTCCAGATCGACGGTGATGATCTCCAGGGGCTTGCGGGCGGCGGTCGCGACGGCGGCTTTGGTTTTCATTTTCTAATATCCTGGATTTCTGTTGGGCTCGAGGCGCTACCCTAAAACAACGGCCATCGAGTTGGAAGCGGTTATGAACATTGAATTTTCGTCGAATGAAGCTCGAGTGATCGGCTGCCTGATCGAGAAGGAAATCACCACACCCGATCAGTATCCCTTGTCGCTCAACGCCCTCACCAATGCCTGCAATCAGAAGACCAATCGCGATCCGGTGCTCGAGTTGAGCGAGGCCGAAGTCCAGCGGTCGGTCGACACGCTCATGAAGAAATACATGGTGAGCGACAAATCCGCCGGTTACGGCGGGCGCGTCACCAAGTACAAGCACCGCTTCTGCAATACCGAATTCGGCCCCCTGAAATTTTCCAAGCAGGAACTGGGCGTCATTTGCGTGATGTTGTTGCGCGGCCCGCAGACGCCGGGCGAGCTGCGCTCGCGCACCAACCGCCTGTGCGAGTTCACCGATGCCGAGCAGGTGGAAGCGACGTTGAAAGGTCTGATGACGCGCGAGGACGGCCCATTCATCGCACGTTTACCGCGTGCAGCCGGCGCGCGCGAATCGCGCTACGCGCACCTGTTTTCAGGATCCTTCGAATCGGCGCCGGAACCGAAGCCGGAGCCGGAGGCGGATGGCGCCCAGGACCGAACTCCCGCGGGCGCACCCACCCTGACCGAACGTGTGCGAGCGCTGGAAGAACTGGTAGAGCAACTGCGCCTCAAGATCGACGCGCTCGCGGTAGCAAAAACGCAGAGTCCCGACGCTGGGTCCTAGTTGGCGGAAGCCGTCGTCTTGGCGATGCCCTCGCGCTCTTGCACCCATTTGTCGAAGGCGTCGATATCCGCGACACGCATGCCATTGGGCGCGGCCCGGTGGCTCTGCACCCACGCCTGCATGCCGACCATCAGTTGGTCGGCCATCGGCCGGGCATGGAAAAATAAATCCATGTATACCGCTTTCGCCTCGTCCAGATGATCGATTCCAAGGTAAGCCTCACCGCGATGCTGAGTCGCCTCCAAGAGATCCGGCTTCAACGCCAGCGCATGGTTGTAGTCGTCGATGGATTCGCGGAAGGCGCCGAAGCGCAGATGCACATAGCCAATCTGATTCCACGCATCGTACATGTCGTTCTTGTTGCGCAGGACCTCGGTGAATTGATCCAGCGCCCTCGCATACGTATCTTCCAGCTTCGACACCGCCTTGGCTTTCTTGTCCGGGTCCGAGGCCTTTGCAATCACATCCTCGAGCTCATGGGCCTTCAGCATGCTCTTGGTGCCGGCGGCGTAGGCTTTGGCGGCGGCTCTGTCGGGCTTGACCTCAATCGGTACGGACGGTATTTCCGATTGAGGAGCTCTGCCGCCACCGCCACCCGTGACCGACGGGATGCCGCCCGGACCTTGGGGGTAACCTTGCGCCATGGCCGGCGCCATCAGGTCGGCTAGGCATAAAGCCAAACAGAAAATTAAAATCCGGCGCATTTAGCCCCCTAGCCGGCCGTCGACCGGCCGCTGACCGATTTGTGCAATACTTCGAGCATGAGTGCCAATTTTAAGTTTTTAATTCCCTGTGCGCTGGCTTTTTTGTCGAACGCCGCGCCGGCGGCCAAACCCTTGAGCATGCCCGAGGTCTTGGCCGCGTCGAGTCCCGCCGATTGGCGTCCGCTCGATCCGGAAAACACCCTGTATGTCGAGTTGCCGGGCGGGCGCGTGATCATCGAATTGGCACCGGCCTTTGCCCCCTTGCACGTGGTCAATATCAAGACCTTGGCACGTGCCGGCTACTTCGACGGGTTATCCGTCATCCGTGAACAAGACAACTACGTAGCGCAGTGGGGCGATCCGGACAATCGCCACCCTCTGCCCGCAGGGATCGGCAAGGTGGCGCCGGAATTCGACTCAGGCGAGCCCGCGCACATGGCTTTCACCCGCTTGCCGGACGGCGATGTCTATGCGCCGGAAGTCGGTTTTTCCAACGGTTTTCCGGTGGCGCGCTCCGCGAAGCTGCACAAGGTCTGGCTGGCGCACTGCTACGGCATGGTCGGCGTCGGGCGCGATTTCGATGCCGAAAGCGGCAGCGGTGCGGAATTGTACGTGGTCATCGGCCATGCGCCGCGCCACCTGGATCGAAATGTCGCCCTGGTGGGACGTGTGCTGAAGGGCGTCGAACTGCTCTCCAGTCTGCCGCGCGGCAGCGCCGAGATGGGCTTCTACGCCAAGAACGAAAAGCCGCTGCCCATCAAGTCGATTCGCGTGGCGGCCGACGTGCCCGTCGCGCAGCGATCCAACCTCGAGGTGATCCGCACCGACACCCCGACCTTCACCGCGCTGATCGAATCGCGGCGCAATCGGCCCGAGGAGTTTTTCAAAGTCCCCGCCGGACGCATCGAGTTGTGCAATGTGCCCATCCCGGTGCGCGAACACGCCGCACACTAAGCCCGATCACTGAGCACAAGGCGGCGTCAGACCGGCTCCTCGTCGTGCTGCGCGGCTTCGATACCGATGCGCAGCGTGGTAGTGGCGATGCGCACTTCGATGAGAAAGGCCGTCAATGCGCCGGCCAGCGCCAGCATCGACAGGATGAACATGATTGCGATGAACGCCGCAAGGTCCCAGTGTGCAAAGGCGTTGACGAACAGCATCACCACCACCAAGGCAATAAACAGCGCCGAGAGCGTGATCAGGGTAATTGCCGCATTGATGTAGCGGGCGCGCCGCGCCAACACACCCAGTGCCGCATGTAGATCGCGGCGCCCATCGGGCCGGTAGTCCGGATGGCCCACCTCTTTCTCCATGATGCGTGCGCGATCCACGATCCTCGCGAGGCGGTTGGTCAACACGGTGAGCGTCACGCCGATCGCGGAAATCAGGAATATGGGTGTGAGCGCCACCTGGATCAGGTGCGCCACGTCGGTGGCTTGTACGGCCGCCCCGCTCAAACCGGTTCCTTCAGCGGCCTAGTGAAGTGATGCCATGCCGACATATACGTAAAACAGCTCCGCGGATAGGTTGAATACTCAGTTTCTAATATCCGTTGCGATACAGAACCATCACCGCAGCGGAGGCGACCAAACAGTAGATGCCGAATAAATACCAGCGGCCGCTCTCCAGCCAACGGCTCAGCCATTTCAACGCGAGAAGGCCGGCGAAATACGCAATCACCGCGCCGCACATAGTCAGAAGCGCAACCGAGCCGAGATCAGCCGCGCCGTTCTCATGAGCGGAGCGCATGAGCCGCAACACTTCACGGCCTACCACGGGCGGCGTGATGACTACCGCCAGCGCGAAGCTGAATGCTTCCGCTCGCGCCTTGGTAACTCCTAAGAACATTCCCGTGGAAATGGTGGCACCGGAACGCGACAACCCTCTGAACGGCAGGCACAGGCCTTGCACCATTCCGATGAGGCCGGCTTGGCGCAGGGTCATATCGTGGGTTGCTGCCTGACCTCGCGAGGACTTTCGTCTCTCGTAGAGGCCCGCGGCTAGAATGATGACGCCCGCCGCCGCCAGCGCCGGCGCGATGAATTCGAGATGACTGAACAGATCCTCGATCTCAGAATGCGGAACATTGCGCAACAAAGTCATTTCGATGATCTTGATGATGATCTCGCCGACCACGGCCGTGAGTACGGTCGCGATGATCACCCTGACGGCAAACGCCTTGAACGCCGGACCGCTTCCGAGATAGATATCCAGCCACTGGCGCCAAAAGTACACGATGACCGCAAACATGGTGCCGGTATGCAGCATGACCAGCAGCAATGTCATCGGCGGCGAGGAAGGATCGAGGCCCAGAAGTTTCTCGGCGACGACCACATGGGCGGAACTAGATACCGGCAGCAGCTCGGCCAAGCCTTGAACGATCGCAAGAATGATGACGTTCACAAGTGACATCGAGCCACCTTAAGTTGCCCGCAGAATGAAAAACGCCCCGGCCGCCGTAAAGCGGTCGGGGCGCCATACCAATAATATTACTTGGTTGCCGGAGCGGCAGTGGTCGACTTCTTCGACTTCTTGGCGGTGCTGTGCTTCTTGGTCTTCGCCTTGGCGGCAGGCGCCGAGGTGGCGGAATCAGCGGTCGCGCCGGACTTCGGCGCATCGGCGGCCATGGAGGCGGCGGCGAGGCCAAAGGTCAGCAGTGCAGTGGTAATCAAGGTCGCGGACTTCTTCATGGGATCTCCAAACGGTGATTTAGGCTAGAGCGGAGCGAAGAATACGATGGATTGGCGCATTTCGGCCGAGATGAAGATCATTTCACATTGAGTGAAGGGGCCGGTTGCAGCGGCCGATTCTTCGAGCGCACATGCCATACGAGGTAGGCAACCACGGCTCCGTTGGCGAGCAATATCAAGACTTTACCGATGGTCGGCCGCAAGATGATCTCCCAAGCCTCCAAGGGCATCAGCGACGCGGTAATGATGGTGGTCAACCATTCGGCCCAGCGCTTCTGCATCCACAAACCCACGCCCTCCACCGCAAAGACCCCGGCATAGGCCAGCGTGACGAGGCGCAGCGCATGGGCACGGGACACGCTCAGACCGCTGAACCATTCCAACAACTGCGTGACGATGCGGTGTTCGAGTCCGTATGGGCGCGCCTGCGCCCAGGACAGCAGCTTGGCGGCGATGGAAGCGTCGCGCAGCCGCAATTCCCCATAGGCAACCGCCAGCAGCAGCAGCACCTTGATGAGCTTGTAAAGGGCGATGGTGCGCAGTATCCCAAAGCGCGGCTTTAGCGCCGTCTCGTCGGTGTCTGTCACGGGATCTAAGCCTGACCTGCCGGCGGCTGGAATTCCAGCGTGGCATCCAACAGCGCGGGAATGTCGAATACGGCGCGCTCATTGTCGATCATCAGGGGAGCAACGCCGGCGGCTGCCACCAGCGCCGCCGGAACCTGAATGCGATCGCGCTCGCGGGTGACGGTCCAGGTTTCGAGACGCTTGTCCTGAAAGGCGAGGTTGAGCGCACCCCAGCGCAGCAGCGCCGCGCGCGCCAGCGGCGTATCGCCGCCCCAGTGCCGCTGTGCCAACGCCATCGCCGTACCGGCGGCAATTTCGCCATGCGGCAGTTTCATCAGATCCTGGATGTATTTCACCATTTCATCCGGCGGAACATGCAGGGTCAGGTAGGGCGCCGTCTCGGTCATTGCCGCAGTTTAAGTCGGATTCTCCAGACTGAACATGGCATTCTCGTCATCATAGGCGAAGGCCTCGGCATATCGACCCCAGCTCACCACCGCCCGCAGGCTCTGTTCCGCAGCCTCCTCCGACATGAAATCCTCCAATTCGTCGATAAAGCGGCTCTTGCGGGCGGAGTGCGAGGCCCGCTCGTCCAGAACCCGGCGGACATGGGCTGCCAGCGGCACATAGGTGAGCAAGTGGCGTAGGAAAATGCGCTTGCGCTCGTCGAGTGCCGCATGGGCAAAGGCCAATCCATCCTCGGTCAGCTTCAGATCTCCCCCCTCTACTTCCGCGAAACGCAGCATTTGCAGGGTTTCCGCGACCGGGAACAGCTCATCGATTTCCATGGTCAGATCGGAGGCGATTTCCGGCAGGTCAGCCTTGCCGTTGAATGGCGGCGCGGCCACCGCCTCCATGAGGCCGGCGAGCAAGTTGGAGGACACATGGGGCAACGCACTACCTATCCCTAAACCCGGAAAGTTCTCCTTGCGCCCTGCCGTTCCGGCGGCTGGGCGCACGGTCATTTCGACATAAATGCGCTCCACCAGCTCGCGAAAGCTCGGATCCAGGCGGTTGCGTGGCTGCGGCAAGTTCACCTTTATTTCACTTAAGATCCGGCCCGGATTGCTGCCGAATACCAGTACCCGGTCGCACATCAACACCGCCTCTTCGATGTTGTGCGTCACCAAAATGACGCCCTTGATGGGCATTCGACCCTCAGACCACAGGTCGAGAAAGTCGGTGCGAAGCGTTTCCGCGGTGAGCACGTCCAAAGCGGAAAAGGGCTCATCCATCAGCAATATGTTCGGATGCACCACCAGCGCGCGGGCGAAGCCGACGCGCTGACGCATGCCGCCGGATAACTCGCGCGGGTAGGCGGACTCGAAGCCGTCCAAGCCGATGAGGTCGATGGCGGCCAGCGATCGCGTACGAATTTCCGGCCGCGACATTCTCTGCGCTTCAAGTCCCAGCGCGACATTCTCGAACACCGTGAGCCAGGGGAACAGCGCGAAACTCTGAAACACCATGGCGATACCCGGTGCGGGGCCCAGGATGGGCTTCCCCATGTAGCGCAAGTTTCCGGCGCTGGGCTCGGACAGGCCGGCGATGAGACGCAGCAACGTGGATTTGCCCGAACCGGATCTGCCCAACAAACCGACGATTTGCCCTTCGCGCAGCTCCAGGTTCATGCCCTCGAGCACCAGGAGTTCCGCACCGTCCGGTTTGGGAAATGCCTTACGAACGTCGGTGCACTGCAGCAGCGGAGAGTTGTTCATCGCAAAATCCTAAGTAAGTCGATACTTGCGCTCGGCGTAGAAATACAGCGGGCGCCAGAACAGCCGATTGATGATCACCACGAACAAGCTCATCGTGCCGATCCCCAGTACGATGCGGTGGAAATCGCCTGCCGTGGTTGCCTCTGCGATGTAGCTGCCCAATCCCCGTGCCTGCACCTGGGTATCTCCCCAGGTGGCAAGCTCGGCGACGATGGCCGCGTTCCAAGATCCGCCCGATGCCGTGATGGCACCCGTCACATAGAACGGCAGTATTGCCGGCAATGCGACCTTGCGCCACCACAGCCAGCCGGTGACGCGAAAATTAGCCGCCACGTACCGCATCTCCGCCGGAATGGCGGAGGCGCCGGCGATGACATTGAATAGAATGTACCACTGCGTGCCCAAGATCATGAGCGGGCTCAGGTAAACATCGGGATTCAGCTTCCACCGCACGATGGCGAACACCGCGATGGGGAACAGCAGATTGGCCGGGAACGCCGCCATGAACTGCGCCACCGGCTGAACGATCTGTGCGGCCCGGGGGCGCATGCCCACCCAGACACCGATCGGCACCCATACCGCGCTGGCGAGCGCGATCAAGACGAAGACGCGCAGCATGGTGAGCGTCGCCAGGCCGCACACCTGCAGCGCCTCTTTCAACGGCGTGTTTTGAATGAGCACGACCACGATATGCCACAGGCCCGCCACGACGGCGGCGACGATGAGCAGAACCCATAGCAGATCGGAGGAGCGTTTCGGCCGTTCCACAAGGGGTTTCAACGGCTCGTCGCGGCGTTTCACCGCGCGGCTGGTCAACATGACGGCTGCATGAAACGCGACGGTCGCCGCATGGATGAGCCGCGAACGGCGCATCATGGTCAGTGCCCAGGAGTCCGGCACGCGCACGCCGGGCTCTTGCTCCACGCGAAAGCGGTCCACCCACGCCACCAGGGGCCGGAACAGCAGCTGGTCGTAAAGAAGAATTACGATCATCATGGTCGCGATCGCCCAACCGATGGCCACGAGATTCTTCTGTTCTATGGCGAGCGCGATATACGAACCCACCCCCGGCAGCGCCACGGTGGTGTGCCCGACGCTGATGGACTCGGAGGCCACCACGAAGAACCAGCCGCCGGACATGGACATCATCATGTTCCAGATGAGCGCGGGCATGCCGAAGGGAACCTCGAGCTGCCAGAAACGCATCCACGGGGACAGCCGGAATGATTCCGCTGCCTCGATAAGCTCGGTGGGGATGGTCCGCAAGGATTGATAAAAGCTGAATGCCATGTTCCAGGCCTGGCTGGTGAATATGGCGAAAATGGCGGCGAACTCGGCGCCCAGAACCCGTCCGGGTGCAAGCGACATGAAGAATACGACGGTGATGGAAATGAAGCCCAGAATGGGTACCGATTGCAGGATATCGAGAATGGGTACGAGCAGCCTGCCGGCCCGCTCGCTCTTGGCAGCCCATGTCGCATACGTCAGCGTGAACAGCAGCGACAGTCCCAGTGCCGCAAACATCCGGAACGTGGTGCGCGCGGCGTATTCCGGCAAATGCGCAGGATCGAGCGACATGGGCATCGTCTGAAGCGCGGTGAGCGGCGCAAACAGGCCGCGCGAGGTCTCCCCCAGGAACACCACCAAACCGATGACCACGATGAATGCCAGCACATCCCAGCGCGAGGCAATGTCGCTCAGAAAGACGAAGGGCTGGAAGCGTTTCATCGGTGCATTCTCTCAGGACAGACAACGAAGTTACTAGTAGGGTATGCAGTTGGTGGCGCGCTCATCGGCGCAACTTGGAAGAGTTCACGGCATGGCAAAAAGTTTTGCAGCGGATTCGCCGGCAATCGTCCCGGTGGTACAAACACGCTTCAATCTGCTGGGAGCACTGAGCTTCTCACATTTCCTCAACGACATGATGCAGTCGTTGATCGTCTCGATATACCCGCTGCTCAAGGGTGAGTTCCACTTGAGTTTCGTGCAGATCGGCGCGATCACGCTGACCTATCAGGCTTGCGCCTCCCTGTTGCAGCCGCTCATCGGCGTCTACACCGACAAGCACCCGAAGCCCTATTCCTTGAGCGTCGGCATGTGCTTCACGCTGATCGGCATGGTGACCCTGGCTTGGGCGCCGAACTACACCAGCGTTCTGGCGGCCGCGGCTTTGATCGGGGCAGGGTCCGCGATTTTTCATCCCGAATCCTCCCGCATCGCCCGGCTAGCATCCGGCGGCCGGCATGGTCTGGCGCAATCCATCTTTCAAGTGGGCGGAAATGCCGGAAGCGCCACGGGGCCGCTGCTGGCGGCCTGGGTCATCCTGCCCCACGGACAGGCGAGCCTGGCCTGGTTCGCGATCGCCGCGGTGCTGGCCATCGCGGTATTGGCGCGCGTCGGCGCCTGGTACAAAACCCACCATATCGACCGGCCGAAGGCGCTCCATCCGGTCACGCCGAGCCCGGTCTCGCCGGCGCGCGTGCGCTGGTCGATCATCGTGCTGGTGCTGTTGATCTTCTCCAAGTACTTCTACGTGGCCAGCATTACCAGCTATTTCAGCTTCTACCTGATCGAGAAGTTTCATGTCTCGGTCCGCTCCGCGCAGGTCCATCTGTTCGTCTTCCTGCTCGCCATGGCGCTGGGCACCCTGTTCGGAGGGCCGTTGGGCGATCGCATCGGCCGCAAGCGGGTGATCTGGGTGTCGATCTTGGGGATCGCCCCCTTCACGCTCTTGCTGCCTCACGTCGATTTGATGTGGGTGGGCATTCTGACTTTCGTCATCGGCTTGATACTGTCCTCGGCGTTCTCGGCGATCGTGGTGTTTGCGCAGGAGCTGATGCCCGGCAACGTAGGTGCGGTATCGGGACTGTTTTTCGGATTTGCCTTTGGGATCGGCGGCATCGGAGCCGCAGTGCTGGGCGGTCTCGCCGACACCCGAGGGATCGAGTTCGTGTACCGAATCTGTGCCTATCTGCCGTTGCTCGGCATGGTGGCCGCATTTTTGCCCAATATCGAACACAGGAAATCTTGATTCAACAATTCATCTCAGCTCTAGGCCAGTACGGCATCGCGGCCGTCGCCTGCAATGTCCTGCTCAATCAGCTGGGCCTGCCCATACCGGCCGTACCCACGCTGGTGCTCGCCGGTGCAATCGCCGCGAATGGTCAGCTCCCCTTAGGGTGGCTGTTTCTGGTCGCGGTAGGCGCCTGCGTGGCGGCGGATTGCGGTTGGTACGGCGTCGGCGAGAAATATGGCATCCGGGTATTGAAGACACTGTGCCGAATTTCCTTGGAACCCGATTCCTGCGTCAATGAAACGCAGAGCCAATTTGACCGCTGGGGCGTCAATTCGCTGGTGATCGCCAAGTTCGTGCCAGGCTGGGCAACCATTGCGCCCCCGCTTGCCGGCGCGCTGCGTATCGGCCGGCTGCGATTCATCGGCTTGAGCACGCTCGCCGCCATGTTGTGGGCAGGCGCCGGGCTCTTGGCGGGCGTGCTGTTCAGATCCCAAATCGAACGTCTGTTGGTTCGCCTCGATCAGATCGGAAGCATTGCCCTGGCCGCTGCATCGGCCGCGCTCGCCGCCTATGTCGGGTACAAATGGTGGGAGCGCAGGCGCTTCTACAAGATGCTACGCATGGCGCGCATCAGCGTGGAGGAACTCCACCAGCTGATTCAAAGCGGCACGGAACCCCTCATCATCGATGTGCGTTCGGCGACGGCGCGAGCGCTCGAGCCACGCTGGATTCCCGGAGCCCTGCATATTTCATTGTCGGACGTGGGCGTGCACCTAGAAGGTCTGCCGCGCGATCGCGACATTATTCTGTACTGCACCTGCCCGAGCGAGGCCTCGGCGGCGCGCGTGGCCAAAATCCTGATGAATCATGGCTTCAAGCGAGTTCGTCCACTGCATGGGGGACTGGATGCCTGGGTGGCCGCGGGCCACACCGTTGGGCAGCCCGACGGGGTGAGCCAAATCTCCGACGCCTAATGACCCTAAGCGGAACGCCCCCCTAACGCCGAACAGCCCGTTGCCACCCGTGGCGTCGACCGCCCCCCAGAGCTCACGACCATGGAGTGGCCTTTTGGCCGGCGCTCTCCCCCGCCGAGCGCCGCGCGATGCGACTTAGGTCATGCTTGGCCGTGGGGGCGGCATTGCATAATGTGGGAATGCACTGTCAGGGGCCCAGGACGTTTCACAAGGCGACCCCCGCCTCGGCGGGGGCATTGCTCGTACTCTGCGTTGCCTGTCACACGGCACGCAGCGATTGGGTCGTGGCCACCGCCGCCTCCTTGAGCCACGACGACAATGTCGGTGACGCCCACAACCACTCGGACATGGTGCCGGATTCCAGCACCTCGGCCACCCTGTCCGCCTTCGATTTGCTCCCCGTCGGGCGCAGCTTGAGCCTGGTTGCCGGCAGCGAGCTGTCCGGGCAGGTGTACGATCGCTTGGACGGATTGCGAAATGCTTCCATCGATGGCTTGCTGTCCCTGAAGAAGAAGTGGGGCATTGGCGCGTTTGCCGCATGGTCCCGGGCGCAAGTGTCGGCAGCTCGATCCGATTACGAAGACGGCTACCGGAACGTCACCATCTATCGAGCGTCGCTGGAAATGGGGAAACGCCTCGATGAGCGCTGGAACTTGGCAGCGGGATACAACTTTGAGCGCCGCGCCGCCGCTCCCGGCGCTTCTGAGATCTACGGTGTATCGAACGATGCGTTCAGTCAGACCGGCCGCAGCTTCACGGCGAACGCACAATATGCGCTGAGCGATCGGATGTCGCTCAGCTTAGGATCCCTACTGCGCCATGGCGATGTCATCTCTACTGCGCTGACTGCGGGCCACTACTATCCTCTGACCGATCTCAAAGCGGCTGCGCCGGATCCGGCCTTTGGACCCACGGCCTATGCCTATCGGCTGGACGGCACGACCTACGGCATCAAGCTGGGCGCCAACTATTCGCTCACCGATCACAGCCTGATCGGAGGCGCATTTCAGCGCTTCGACACGCATGCTCGAGGCGGCAACAACTACACCAATTCGGTGCCTCAACTCACCTGGAACTATCAGTTTTAATATGCTCAAGAATTTCATAGCTATCGTCTCATCCGTGTTCTTCTGCGCGGCCGCGCAGGCGGCGGAAATCCGCGCGCTCGTCAAGGATCAGAAGGGAAAAGCGGTGGCGGATGCCGTCATCCTGGTGGTTCCGGTCGACCCGCGCAACGCCCTGCACGCCCATGCCCCGGCCGCTGCCGTGGATCAAGTCGACAAGCAGTTCGTGCCCTACGTGAAGCCGATATTCGTGGGTTCAACCATCCGTTTCCCGAACAGCGACAACATCCGGCACCAGGTGTATTCCTTCTCCCCGGCGAAGAAATTCGAACTCCCGCTGTATTCAGGCACCGATGCACCGCCGGTGATGTTCGACAAGCCCGGCGTCGTGGTCTTGGGGTGCAACATCCACGACTGGATGATCGGCTATATCTATGTATCGGAAACACCGTTCTTCGCAAAGACCGGGCCGCTCGGAACCGCCGTCATCAACGATCTCCCGGCGGGCGAATACACCGTGAGGACATGGCATCCCAACATGGACCGCACCGAAGAGAGCACCATTCAGCACATCGCTTTGAGCGCGGACACTCCCAGCGTCGCGGAGTGGCAAATCGGCCTCAAGCCGACCATCCACGTGCCGCGCGTGTCCGGCGCGGCGTCGGCGGATTATCCATAGGTCCGAAAGCCATGTAGGTCCGAAAGCCTAGCCTCGAAGCGGACCCGACCCCACCCAAAACCGCAGGGTCGCCATTGGCCGGAGAGGTTCCTAGCTGAACGCCTGAATCCCGGTTTGCGCGCGGCCGAGGATCAAGGCATGAATGTCGTGAGTACCTTCATAGGTATTCACCACCTCGAGATTCACGACGTGTCGAATGACGCCGTATTCATCCGAGATGCCGTTGCCCCCCAACATGTCGCGCGCCAGGCGCGCAACCTCCAACGCCTTGCCGCAGGAATTTCGCTTCATGATGGAAGTAATTTCCACCGAGGCGGTCCCATCGTCCTTCATGCGGCCTAGGCGCAGGCAACCCTGCAGGCCCAGTGTAATCTCGGTCTGCATGTCGACGAGTTTCTTCTGGATAAGTTGATTGGCAGCCAGCGGCCGGCCGAACTGCTTGCGATCCAGAACATACTGCCGGGCGGTGTGCCAACAGCTTTCGGCCGCACCAAGCGCGCCCCACGAAATTCCATAGCGCGCCGAGTCGAGGCAAGTAAAGGGGCCCTTGAGTCCGGTCACGCCGGGAAGCAGATTCTCTTCCGGCACGAAGACCTCGTCCATGAGAATCTGACCGGTGGTCGACGCACGCAGGCCCACCTTGCCGTGCAGAACCGGCGTGCTCAAACCTTTCCAGCCTTTTTCCAGAATGAAACCGCGGATGATATCGTCGTCGGTCTTTGCCCAGACGACGAATACGTCGGCGATCGGACTGTTGGTGATCCAAGTCTTGGCTCCCGAGAGCCGGTAGCCTCCGGCCGCGGCGCGCGCCCGCGTGACCATGCTGCCCGGATCGGACCCATGATCAGGTTCCGTGAGCCCGAAGCAGCCGATGGAGTCCCCACGTGCCAGAGGAGGCAGGTACTTCTGCTTCTGGGCCTCGGTACCGAACTTCGATATGGGCAGCATCACCAAGGACGACTGCACGCTCATCATCGAACGGAACCCGGAATCGATGCGCTCGACCTCACGCGCAATCAGACCATAGCTGACATAGTTGAGCCCCCCGCCACCATAGGCATCGGAGATGGTCGCACCCAACAAACCCACCCCACCCATTTCCTTGAAGATGCCAGGATCGGTGTGCTCACGGCGAAATGCCTCGAGCACCCGCGGTGCAAGCTGGCCCTGAGCATAGGCGCGTGCGGCATCGCGGATCATTTTCTCCTCGCCGCTCAACTGCGCATCCAGCAACAACGGATCGTCCCAGTGAAAATGTTCGCGAGCCATGCCTTGAAGCACCCTGTTTTTTGAACCCCGCGCAGGATCGCACATTTGACCTCCCGGTGACATAGAATGAGGCGGTGAGCGCAATCGTTCCCGGTTCCGATGGGTACATGAGCGGCTTCGGCAATGAATTTGCCACCGAGGCGCTGGCCGGCGCACTGCCACGAGGGCGCAATTCCCCGCAGCGCTGTCCTTTCGGGCTGTACGCGGAACAATTCTCGGGCACCGCGTTTACCGCGCCCCGCGCCGCCAACCGGCGTTCCTGGCTCTACCGCATTCGACCGGCGGTGACGCATAGACCTTTTCATCCATTCGAGCACCGTTATCTTCCCCAGCCCGCCGATGACCGGTCGGCCTCGCCGAACCAGCTGCGATGGGATCCTCTGCCCCTCCCCGGCGAACCGACCGACTTCGTAGAAGGCCTGATTCCCATGGCCGGTACCGGCGGCCCGGACACGCACTTAGGCTGTGCGCTCTACCTGTTCGGCGCCAACCGGTCGATGCGGCGGCGATTCTTCTATGATGCCGACGGCGAACTGCTCATCGTTCCGCAGCAGGGCACCCTCATCATCGACACGGAATTAGGCCGTCTGCGCGTAGGCCCCCAGGAGATCGCGGTCATTCCACGCGGGCTGCGATTTCGAGTCGACCTGCCCGACGCCGCGGCACGCGGCTATATCTGCGAGAACTTCGGTGCGCCGTTCAAATTGCCGGATTTGGGCCCCATCGGCGCCAACGGACTGGCCAACGCGCGCGATTTCCTCGTGCCGAGGGCGCGCTACGAAGACCTCGACGAGGACTGCGAGCTCGTGGCCAAGTTCGCCGGCAGCTTGTGGGTGGCGGGAATGGATCACTCGCCGCTCGACGTGGTGGCCTGGCACGGCAACAACGTACCCTATCAATACGATCTACGCCGATTCAACACGCTGGGGTCCGTTTCATTCGATCATCCGGACCCGTCGATTTTTCTGGTGCTGCATTCGCCGAGCGACACCGCGGGCACCAGCAACATCGATTTCGTGATCTTTCCTCCGCGCTGGCTGGTGATGCAGAACACTTTCAGGCCACCGTGGTTTCATCGCAACGTCGCCAATGAATTCATGGGACTCATCTGCGGGGTGTATGACGCCAAGAGCAGCGGCTTCCTGCCCGGCGGCTGCTCGCTGCACAACTGCATGAGCGGCCATGGACCGGACGCGGCAACCTTCGCCAAGGCGGTGGCGGCGGACACATCCGTTCCGGTGCACATCACGGACACGATGGCGTTCATGTTCGAATCCCGGTCCGTGCTCAAACCCAGCCGCTGTGCCTTGCAAGGAATACCGCGGCTGCAAGAGGACTACATGAGTCATTGGCTGGGGCTCGAAAAACATTTCGATCCAACCCGGCCGTGACCGTCTTCGATCGACTGGATGCCACGCACGATCCGACGGTTCACAGCTGGCTTGCCGCCGCGAACGAAAGCGGTTGCGCCTTTCCGATCCAAAACCTTCCCTTCGGCATATTTCGACGCGCGCGCAGCGCCGAGGAATTCCGCGGCGGCGTAGCGATCGGCGATCAGATCGTCGATCTTGCGGCATTGGCACAGGCGGATCTTTTCAGCGGGGATGCAGCGACGGCGATTCGCGCCGGCAGCCGGTCGTCACTGAATGCCCTGATGCAATTGGGCCCGCAATTCTCGGGCGCGCTGCGCCATGCGCTGTTCGCAGCGCTGAAACGAGGCTCCGGCCACGAAAGCGCCTTGAAAGAATGCCTGGTGGCGCAAGCCGACGCCGCGTTTTCGTTGCCCGCGCAGATCGGCGACTACACCGATTTCTACATATCGATCCATCATGCGCGGGCCATTGGCCGGCAATTCAGGCCGGATAATCCCTTGCTTCCCAATTACCAGTGGATACCCATCGGCTACCATGGCCGCAGCTCGTCCATCGGCGTGTCGGGTCAGCGCTTTGCCCGTCCGCAGGGGCAAAAAAAAGCCGCCGGCGCGGGAAATCCGACGGTAGGTCCTTCCGAACGCCTGGACTACGAATTGGAAATGGGGATTTTCATCGGCACCGGCAATCCGCAGGGCACGGCCATCCCGTTGGAGGACGCCGAGAATCATATCTTCGGCCTGTGCCTGCTCAACGACTGGTCGGCGCGGGATTTGCAGGCGTGGGAATACCAGCCCTTGGGTCCGTTCTTGGCGAAAAATTTCGCCACCACCATTTCACCGTGGGTGGTCACCCTGCAAGCCCTCGCGCCTTTTCGCGTGCCCTTCAGCCGGCCCGAACGCGATCCGCAGCCCCTGCCCTATTTGGAGTCGGCATCGAATCGCCGGGCGGGAGCCATCGATATCCGCCTCGAAGCGTACATTCGAACGGCGAAAATGCAGCAGCGCGACGAGCCGGCACAGCGCCTGTCGCGGACCAGTTTACGCCATGCCTACTGGACAATTTCCCAACTAGTCGCCCACCACACGGTGAATGGCTGCAATCTTCGTCCGGGGGATTTGCTGGGCAGCGGCACACAGTCGGGCCCGACCGCCGCCGAGGCAGGCTCCCTGGTGGAACTCAGCCAAGGCGGCAGCGAGCCGCTGCAAGTCGGCAGCGACGAAACACGCACGTTCCTCGAAGACGGCGACACCGTGACCTTCCGTGCCTGGTGCCAGCGTCCGGGCGCCGTCACGATTGGGTTTGGCGAAGTCTCAGGCAGCGTACTGCCGGCGGCCAATCCGGGATCATCAACCGCCCCCGGCTGACAGCCCTATCGGCGTTAGTCCTACAGCTGGCAAAAGCGGCAAATCTTACAATCGGCGCTCAGGCTTTCACTTCGGGTGCGGCCATGAATATCGCTATCGCCTTGCTGGTGCTTTTGTGTGTCGGTGCGATCCTGGCATCGGGCTTGCTAACCATCCTCAAGAATGTGACCGAGGACTGCACCCAAACCGAGCCCACATTTCGCGAACCCGGTCCCCTATTTCACTACCAGCACGTCGAACAACCGCTGCCTAGATCGCAATTTGCCTGGCAATCTCGGTCGCATTTTCGGGCGCCGGACTAGTGACCGGACGGACACGCCGGACACACAGCCGATCGACCCCATTTACCCTGCACCTCCAAAGTTCGCGAGGCCGCGAGGGCTGCGATCTCGCCAGACCTTGAAGGCCGCGATTCTCGCTAGGACATGGAGCCGCGATATTCGCTACCGCGCCGCCATCAAGCGGCGCGGCGCGCGATGCGCAAACGCCGCGCTCTTTCCGCGCACATTCCCAACAAACCTAGCAGCGTTACGAGGCCAACTGCCCCGCCGCCGCCGCCGGAGCTGGGCGCAGGCGTCGGAAGCGGCAAGCTCGCAGCCGTTACCGTGAGTGTCGTTGATGTTGGCGCTGATGGTCCGACGACATTGGTGCAGAACAGGATGTATGTGTCGGTGCCCACGGCGGTCGGCGTGACGGTTTCGCTGCCCGTGGCAGCCCGAGCACCGGTCCAACTCCCGGATGCGGTGCAGCCCTGATTATTGGCGGAGCTCCAGGTCAGGGTGGTCGAGCTGCCGACGGTGATGGAACTCGAGCCCAGCGTCAGCACCGGAGCGGCGGGAGCGATGGCTGGAATCTTCGTGGCGGCCACATCCGCCTGGACGAAGCCATAGCCCGCGGCATAGTTGGGAGCGACGGTCGGCGAGACACCCATCGGCAGCGCGCTTTGCTGCAATACCGAGTAGATCTGCGCAGGAGTCAACGAGGGGTCCGCCTGCAGCAGCAGCGCAGCAATGCTGGCCACGTGCGGTGCCGCGGCCGAGGTGCCGAAGAAGTTCGGAAAGTTGGCGTTGTTGGCGCATGCAGTTACCGTGCTGGCATCTTCCCCGGTCTGCAATTTGAATCCGAGAAAGGTGTCATTGCCGCCGTCGGGACCCACAAGGTCGGGCTTTTGCCGCATGACAGGCGTGGTGAGGCGCGTACCCGTGGAGTCAAAGAGAATGGGATCGCCGCCGGCCGAGGAAAAGGCCTCCAGCGTGGGCGTAAACCCGCAAGATGGGGTGTTGGCAAAGAATGCCGCACCGACGGCCAATGCGCCCACCGCGCCCGGGTGACCCTGCAGGGTGCCGCTGTTCGTGGCGAACTGTGTGATGTGAATTCTCGCACCGTCGCCTTCGACCGCGATTTTGATGCGCCCCGGCGACGCGCTGCCGTTGGCCAAGCCGACCACGATATTCAAGGTTGTCGCCGGGCTGTTGCAGCTGGCAGTGTTGGCGCAGGCATTGGCGGGGTTGTAAACAAACATGACCTGCACGGGATCCACGCCCTTTGCGTTCACGCCCGTGCACGTCGCCGTACCTAAATTGCCGCTCGGTTCCAGGTTGCTGACGATATCGCCCGCAGCCCCTTGGACACATAGGTCGATCTGGTTTTGCGCGCCGCCGCTGTGGGGTGCACCGGTCACGTAGGGTTGATCCCACTCAGCGACGATGGCGATGAATTGTCCGGGAATCAGCGCCGGAATGGACACGGGCAGTGTCGTCGAGACCCCGCCGCTCTGATTGAAATTCAACAGCATCTCGTTCGCGTTTTGGCCCGTTCCCGGCGTGGTAAAGCTAGGCGCGTTGTTGTTATACGCCACCGTGCCGTTGTTGCCGGCCGAGGAAAAATAGGCAACGCCCTGGGCCACCACGGCATCGATCGCCTGCGCCACCAAGCCATCCTGAAAGAAGGGCTCATCGAAATAACCCACGTCATCGACGATGACTTTGGCTCCGGCGCCGCCGCTCGACACCGAAGCGGCGAGCTTGCCGATCCCGCCGGCGAAGGCCGCCTCACTGTTCTCCGCCGTATAGAAGGCCAAGCCGGCACCAGGCGCCACGTCGTGAATGATTTGCATGATGGCCCGGCCTTCATCACCGAAGGGCAACTGGAGCGGCGCGCCGTAGTTCATGCAAGTGGCTTCCGCCAGCACGCTGACCGAGGATGGCAAATCTCCCGTGCCCATATCACCTGCGGCCGTCACATTGAATCCATTGTTGGCATAGCCTGCGTTACCGCTGGCCGGCACACCGTTGGAGGCGTACACCGGATAACAGTCGTAGCTGTCGGACAGCACGCCGACCGTAATGCCCGCGCCGGTCAGCGCATTGTTCGAGCGGACCAGATCGCTGTTCTGCGCGTAGTCGCCCTGCGAAGTCACGGCACCGGCGCGCGTGCGTGGCATCGCGGCGCGGATGGCATGCAGTTCGCCCAAGGTCGTTGCGGCATCCAATTGATCGACCGGCAACCATCCGCCGACATCATTGGCGTACTGCGCCGCGCGCTGCAGTCCCAACCCTACCAGCGCGGATTTCAACTTCTGCGGATCGCCCGTGGTGACGGCATCGATCAACACCAGCGGCACCGCACTCTCGGCCGGGTGCGTTAATCGCACTGCCGGATTCACCGCATGCAGATCTTCCAGCGCGTGGCCGGGACGCATGCCATTCACATGGCGTGCAATTTCGGCGAGCGAGGCGTCGAACTTCGACCCTGATGCGCTCTGGCTCTGTTGCGGGCTGCGGCTGCCTGCGACGTGCAGCAAGGCATTGCCTGGCGGATTCGGCCGCAAAAGCATGGGCTGAGTAGGGCCGACGGCCGAGACCGCCGTGATGGCCGTTAATGCACCCAAGGCACCTATTGCGAAGAAACGTGAAGACATCCGCGGTCTCCCTAAGTTGCCACGATTCAATTGTCCCTGATGGTACCAGCAGATGCGAGTCCGCATGGATTAGTCGTGGCTTGGCGACGCGCGAATAGGTCAAATGCGACTTGGCCCGTTGAGATCAATCTTCGAGCCACGTGGTGCCGAACGATCCGGCGTGCAGTTCGGCGCGATCCAATTCGTCCTCGAGCAAGTGGAAGGCATCGTCCTGAATCCGGCCCTGGGTGCGCCACTCGATGAGTAGAACGCGTTGGGCCGCGATGGCCTGCAGCCGTAAATCATCGTAGGCCGTCGTCGGCCGGGATCGATCGACGGACGCGGCGCGTGCCGCCCCATATTCCGCCCGCAGCGCGGTTGCGCCCTCGCCGGACCGATCCGCCAATGCGGCGAGCGCGGCATCCAGCATCGCCGTGCGCGCTCGTGACATCTCCACATCGAGGGAAGCATCCGCATCGATGCGCAGCAGTGTGATGAGCGGACGGATGGTGAATCCCTGAAGAATCAGTGTGCCGAGCACGACGGTGAAGGCGCTGAGCACGATGAGATCGCGGCCCGGGAACTCCTGCGGCAACGCCAGCGCGGTAGCTACCGTGACGAGCCCGCGCATGCCGCACCACGAAACCAATATCCCCACGCGCACGCTGGGCAGGCGTACCGCAGGTGTGGTTTCGGTCGGCGGGTGGCGTTTCTGAAAGAAATAATGAAACCGCCGCACCACGAAACCGTACAGCATCACCCAGACAAGGCGCACACCGATCACCAACGTCAGAACCGCGAGGGCAAAGCTCAGCGCATGCATCAATGCCTCCCCCTTCATCTGGGTCAGAATGACGCGCGCCTGCAGCCCCATCAACAAGAATGCCAGCACATTGAGGACGAAAACCACGGTCGCCCAAACGGCATTGGTGTTGAGCCGATCCCGGGCCGTCGTGCGGGATGGCGAATAATTCGCCGCCACCGCTGCGAGCGCCACCACGGCCATGATGGGCGAGAGACCCAATCGATCCGCCAGTATCCAGGCGCCATAGGTAATCAGGAACTGAACGATGATGGACGAGAGCGTGCCGCCCAGCGCCCGCACGATTCGCATTCCCGCCGCACCCACCAGCATCCCGAGCACCGCGCCGCCCGGTACCGCGATCAGCAGCCGCGGCGCCAGGAACGCCCAGGCACGATCCGGCGATGTGACGGAACCCACCGCCAACCCGAATACCAACAAAGCGACGGCATCGTTCAGCAAACTCTCACCCTGCAATACCGCCATCGCACGACGCGGCAAGTTGAACTCGCGCAGTACGGCGGATGCCGCGGCAGCATCGGGAGGAGAGACGATGGCACCCAGGGCAATGGCTGCCGCCAACGGCAACCCCACCAGCGCGACGCCCGCCCAGGCCACGGCCGCCGTGGTCGCGAGTACGAGCAGGACGGCGAGCGAGACCAGCGGCAGCCAATTGCGCAGCATTTCGCGCGGAGGCATCTCGAACGCCGTGTCCACCACCGCAGGTGCAACGAACAGCGCCAGGACGAGCCGCGGCTCGATGCTCAGGTGCGGCGCAAACGGCAGAGCCGCAACGCAGCCGCCCGCCAGCGCCAATAACGAGGGATAGGGCACGCGCAGTCGGCGCGCGACCTGGAGGAATACGACGGCCACCGCCAACAACAGCAGCGTAATTTCGAATAACAGCATGTGTGCCAAGATTGTACTGGGCTGAGGTATATTTCCAAATGCGGCCCCCATGAATCAACTAAGGATGCTGAAATGAGCCGACTGTCACCCGCGATCTACTGTGCCGCCGCTTTTCTCGCCGCATCGTCGGCATTCGCTGCCGACCCGAATGCCGGCAAGGATGTGTTTCGCCAGCGATGCACCGTCTGCCATACGGCGGAACCCGGCGATGCCGGCGGCGCGCAAGGTCCCTCGCTCGGCGGCGTGTTCGGCCGGCCGGCGGCCGGCGGGCCGCAGTTTTCCTATACCCAGGCGCTGCGGGATTCGAAGCTGACCTGGGATGCGGCGACCCTGCAGCGCTTCCTCGGCGCGCCCACGAGCGTCGTGCCCGGCACCTCGATGGTTCTGGCCGTACCGGACTCGATCGAGCGAGACAACCTGATCGCTTATTTCCAAAGCCTTTCGAGCGGGGCAAGGGCCGCGACTCAGGCGCTCGCCGTACCGGCCGCCACAGCGCAGTCGGCCAATTGGCGCCTGGATGCGCCGGGTGTCGCGCATCGCATCGACCTTAAGTCGCTCCCGCCGCCGTACGCCACCGCGTCCGCCCGCAATAGCTCCTCAGTTGTTCTCAAGCCCGCGAACGCCACCTTGGCGCTCCCTCCGGGCTTTCATATAGAGCCTTTCGTCACAGGTCTTACCGGCCCGCGCAAAATGCTGGCCGCACCGAACGGCGACATCTTGGTCACCGAGATGACCGGCGGCCGCGTCACGATACTGCATCCCTCGCCGGACGGCCGCCGCGCCGCCGGCACGGATGTCTTTCTCAAGGGCCTGAAGCAACCTTTCGGTCTTGCCTTTTTCCCCAATGCGCAACATCCCGAGTGGCTGTACGTCGCCGAAACGAATCGCGTCACGCGCTACGCATACCAGAGCGGCGATGTGAAGCCGCGCGGCGAAGCGCAGATCGTCGTGCCTCAATTGCCGACCGGCGGCCATTCCACGCGCGACATCGCCTTCTCCAAGGATGGCGCGCAGCTGTTCGTCTCCGTGGGTTCAGCCTCGAATGTCGCCGAATCCATGCCTAAGAAAACCCCTGCGGAGATCAAATCCTGGGATGCGGCACATGGCCTAGGCGCCGCATGGGACTTCGAAACGGATCGAGCCGCGGTGCTGGTATTCGACACAGCTTCCCCCGCGGCACCCGTCATTTTCGCCGCCGGCATTCGCAATTGCGTCAGCCTCACCGTGCAGCCGGACAACGGTGCACTGTGGTGCACAACCAATGAGCGCGACGCGCTGGGCGACGATCTAGTGCCCGACTATTCGACGCGCGTGAAGCGGGGCAGCTTCTACGGCTGGCCGTGGTACTACATGGGCTCCAACGAGGACCCACGTTGGAAAGGTGAGCGTCCTGACCTGGCGGGCAAGGTATCGGTGCCGGACGTGCCTTATCAGTCACACTCGGCCGCGCTCAGCATGACATTTTACGAAGCCGGCAGCGGCCAAGCGGCGTTCCCCGCAGCCTTTGCCGGAGATGCCATCGTCGCCTTCCACGGCTCGTGGAATCGCAGTCTGCGCACGGGCTACAAACTCGTGCGCGTCCACATGCGCAACGGCGAACCCACGGGTGACTACGAGGACTTCTTGACCGGATTCGTGGTCGATGACAGCCATGTGTGGGGGCGGCCCGTTGCAACCGTGGAACTCCGCGATGGCTCGCTGCTGATGAGCGAGGACGGCAACGATGTGATCTACCGCATCTGGTACGCACACTGAGCGGTTCAATCGAGCTGAGTATTCATGGCTATCGAACTTGACCACATTATTCTTTCGGTCGGCGACCGCGCGTGTTGAACCGCATCGCCATCATTCTCGTGTTCTTGGCCTCGACAGCTCGTGCCGCCGCGCCTCTGGAACTAGAATCGAACCAGGGCATGGTCGTGACCTCTCAGCACCTCGCCTCCGATGTCGGCGCCGCCATCCTGCGCCAGGGCGGCAACGCGGTGGACGCCGCGGTGGCGGTGGGATACGCGCTCGCGGTAACTCATCCCTGCTGCGGTAACCTCGGCGGCGGTGGCTTCATGACCATTCATTTGGTGGATGGCAGGAACACCTTCATCAACTTTCGCGAGAAGGCGCCGCTGGCGGCGCGCGCCGATATGTTCCTGGATGCGCACGGCAACGTCGCCGGCAATAGAAGCGTGGATGGATATCTGGCAGCAGGTGTTCCCGGAACGGTCATGGGATTGGAAACGGCTCGCCGGAGACTTGGAACCTTGCCGCGCGCCACGCTGATCGCGCCGGCCATCAAGCTGGCCGAAGAAGGGTTCGTCTTGACCCGCGGCGACGTGGATGTCTTGGAAGACGCAACCAAGGCATTCCGCGACCAGGCCAACGTGGCCGCGATATTCCTCAAAAACCGCGAGCCCTTCGTGCCGGGCGACCGACTGATCCAGAAGGATTTGGCCGGCGCACTGCGGGCCATCAGCGACGGGGGCACCGATGCCTTTTATCACGGCGCGATACCGGAAGCCGTCAGTGCCGCGTCGCGCGCTCATGGCGGACTGCTGACGGTCGAGGATTTTGCCGCCTATACCGCGACCGAGTCGGCGCCGATCAGCTGCGCGTATCGGGGCTACACCATCGTTTCCGCACCCCCGCCGAGTTCAGGGGGCGTGACCTTATGCGAAATGCTGCAAGTTCTTCAAGGCTACCCGCTCCACGCCATGGGCTTTCATTCGAGCGAGGCGGTTCACGTCATGACCGAGGCCATGCGCCACGCCTACCGCGACCGCAATACCTATCTCGGCGATCCGGCATTCGTCGATAATCCCACCGCCCGCCTGTTGTCCACGGGTCATGCTGCAAAGATTCGTGCACAGATCCACTCGAATCGCGCCACACCCTCGAGCGCGCTCGAAGGGCTGGCGGCGGCCGAGGAACATGCCACCACCACGCACTACTCGGTAGTCGATCGGTGGGGCAACGCCGTGGCGGTCACCTACACCATCAACGACAGCTTCGGCGCGAAGGTCATCGCCGGCAGCACAGGCTTCTTCTTGAACGATGAAATGGATGATTTTACCGCCAAGCCCGGGGTTCCGAACATGTTCGGTTTGGTACAGGGCGAGGCCAATGCGGTCGCACCGGGCAAGCGGCCGTTGAGCTCCATGACCCCGACAATCGTGCTCAAGGATGGCAAGCCTGTCCTCGTCGTCGGCACACCGGGCGGATCGCGAATCATCACCACGGTGCTGGAAGTCATCGTCAATGTCATCGATCACGGCATGACGCTGCAGGAGGCGGTCGATGCGCCCCGCATCCATCATCAGTGGTGGCCCGACACCATCGCGGCAGAACCCTTTGCGCTGTCGGCCGACACGGTCAAGTCTTTGACGCGGATGGGCTACAAAGTCCTGACACTGGAACCCTGGGGTTCCGGCAACGCCGCCGAGTCCATCGGCATCGCGCCCGTGAATGTCGATGCCGCCCGAGCACTTGGCTTCCCGCGCCCCGCCGTGTTGTACGGCGCGCATGACTCACGTGCGCCTGCCGGCTCCGCGGCGGCGCCCTAATCGTTGCATCCGTTGTTGCATTCCTAGCTGCGTTTCATTCTTTACTTACCTTTCTGCATTCCATAAGGCACTGGCATGATCAAACTTTCGATCCTGTATCCGAACAAACCCGGTTCGCGCTTCGACATGAATTACTACGTGGCGACGCATATCCCGCTGGCGATACGCTTGCTCAAGAAGACCTTGCGCGGCACTGAAGTGGATGCCGGCCTGCAAGGCACAGCACCCGGGGAAGCGCCGGCCTTCCACGGGGGGTGTCAATTCTATTTCGACAATATCGAAGCCTTCCTCGATGTGTGGCCGGCCGCGGCGGCGGAGTTGCAAGCCGACATTCCGCGCTACACCGACGTGGCGCCGCTCATCCAGTTCAACGACATCAAGTTGTCGGAACTGCCGCGCCAGAAGACAGGCGCCTAACCGGCGGCCTTTAGCTCGCATGACGGTACATAGTCTATTCCCCACGCTGGTGTATGCGGCACCGCTGCTGCAACGAGGCGATGCGCGGGAATTCAATCGGCAGCTGGTGCTGGAATGCCGGCAGCTGCGTTTGGACGATGCGGGAGGGCGCCGCTGGTCCCGGAAGAACTACCCCGGCGGTTACACTTCCTACGGCTCCGTTCATCGGCTACAGACCGTGTCGCCGACCTTTGAATCGTTGCGGCGCAAGCTCGAGCGCCACATCGCGGCGTTTGCCTCAGCAGTGGAATGGGACCTGACCGGACGTGAACTTGCGATGACCGACTGCTGGGTCAATATCATGCCGCGGCACACCGTGCATAGTTTGCATCTGCATCCCAACTCCACCTTGAGCGGCACCTACTATGTGCAGGTGCCGCCAGGATCGCCCGGCCTAAAGTTCGAGGACCCACGTCTGGATCGATTCATGGCCGCGCCGCCGCGCAAGACGTCGGCGGGACGCGAAGCACGTCCATGGGTCACATTCCCCGCCGCCGCCGGCCAACTGCTGTTGTTCGAGAGTTGGCTGCGTCACGAGGTCGCGCCCAATCCGGTCAAGACCGAGCGCATCAGCATAAGCTTCAATTACCACTGGCTATAAGAATACTTATGACCGCCAAAACCTAAAAACCCTCATCCCCAACCCTGCGGGGTTTGCACCCAACGCCGATTCTACGGAGTGATTGGCGACAAATATCACGAGTTACGCATAAATGGGCGACAATTTCACCCTGTTACGTGTAAAATAGCGACATCACAGCTAATTCTGGCCAGCTTGTGCGGAGACTAGCGACCATGCCGCTCGCAGTTGCAGGCAGTGACAAGACAGAGGCTCGACGCCTTCAACGGCTGACCGCGCAGGGTCAATTGCGCCGCATTCATCTCGGTGTATACACCGATGACCTGGTGCAGTCGCTGGAATCGATCGTTCGCCGCGAGCTTTACGCACTGTGCGCCCTGATCGCTCCCGGCAGCATCATCTCGCATCGCTCGGCGCTCGAGAGCAGGCGGCCGACCGCCGCAGGAAATGTTTTTCTGACCGGCCCCTATCGCAGGGACATCAATCTACCCGGTGTGAAACTTCGAATCGCACAGGGTCCTGGTCCACTCGATTCTGATATACGGATTCCCACTTTCGGCGGAGATACATTCGTTTCAAGTCAGGCCCGCGCGCTGCTTGAAAATCTAACCGCCAGTCGCGGCGACCCTGCGGAACGACGCACATTGGGCGCCTCGGGCATCGAGGCATGGCTCGATCTTTTCATCAGCCGCGATATCAGCGGTGGGATCAACAAGCTACGCGACGCTGCGAGAGCGATCGCCGAGCCGCTTGAACTGCAACAAGAATTCGAGCAGCTGGACGCTACGATCGGCGCGCTGCTCGGCACACGAACAGTTCGTTTAAGCGCGGGCGCCGCGATCGCACGCGCAGCAGGCAAACCGTATGACGATGCACGGGTCACGTTGTTCCAGACGTTGGCCGGCGAGTTGCGGCGCGATTCTCTGCAGGTGCCGCCTGCCGATCCGCATGCGGACAACCACCTGCAAGCATTCATCGAGACCTACTTTTCAAACTACATTGAGGGCACGGAGTTCGAACTCGAAGAGGCGCACGACATTGTAGTCCAGGGTCGCCCGCTGCAGTACCGCGAAGACGATTCGCACGACATCCTGGGCACCTATCACGCGATCCTCAAGTCCAAAGCAGATCCCGCTATCCCACAGAACTTCGAGGCCTTTGCAGCGCAGACTCAGGACTGGAATCGACAGGTTATCGAATCACGAAGCGCCAAGAATCCGGGCGAATTCAAAACCGAGAGTAATCGCGCCGGCAACACCGTGTTCGTTACGCCGGAACTCGTCGTGGGTACGCTTGAGAAAGGTTACGAAACCATCATGAGCGCAGCCACGCCTGAGAATCGTGCAGCACTGGCCATGTTTGTCATCGCCGAAGTTCATCCATTTACCGACGGCAACGGTCGCACCGCGCGCCTCGCGATGAATCTGTTTCTAACCCAGGCGGGGCTCACACGCATCATCATCCCGACGGTGTATCGTGATGACTACATCTCGGCATTGAAGGCGATGTCGAGCAACGCCTATCCGGTTCCTCTGATGCGCGTGCTCGCGCGCGCTGCGCGTTTCAGCCGATGGATCGACATGAGTTCCAAGTCAAATGCATTCGCAGCCTTGAGGCACTCCAACGCGCTCGAGCATCCCGATGCAGCCAAACTCTCGTTTGCTGATTCGCCCATCGGCACTCGCTAACCGCAGGTCACGATCACACCACCTGGCTCCAGCCGTACCTGCGGCGCCGCCGCGGCCGCCGCGCCCATGGAAAATATCGTCGCTGCGGATGGCATCGTCGCATAGGCGGCGTGCCGGCCGAAATGAGCGATCAGAGTCCAGCGCGCATCCTGGTTCAACTGCCATTCGGCGCGCAGCACGTCGCCGATGATTTCGAAGCGTCCGCCCTGGCGCATCGAGGATAGATGCGGCGCCAGATGACGCCGCCGCAGAGACAATAGTTCTTGGATGAATTCCAACCGCGTTCGATGCGGTGCCAGCCGCCGCTCCTGCCAGTTGAGCTTGCAGGCATGAAATGTCGCTTCCGCATTGGGATCCGGGATGCGCGCGGCCGCGGCGTCGTCCGCAAAGGCCGCGAAGCGCTTGAACTCGCGCCGCCGCCCTTCCGAGACCGACAACGCCAGCTCCGGGCCGAAATCGCAGAAGAACATGAACGGTGTCGAGGCGGCGAATTCCTCGCCCATGAACAGCATCGGAACCTGGGGCGCGAGCAGCAGGCAGACGTAGGCCGCGGGCAGAAGCCCCGGGTCCGCAAAGGAGTGGATACGGTCGCCGAATGCACGATTGCCGACCATGTCGTGATTTTGAAGAAATCCGACGAACGCGGCCGACGGCAGGTGGCCGCTGGGTTCGCCGCGCACCTTGTCGCGGAATGCCGAGTACTCCCCCTGGTAGGCGAAGCCCTCCGTTAATGAACGCCCCAGCATGGGCAGCGCTTGGGCGCCATAGTCGGCGTAGTAGCCGTCCGCCTCGCCGCTGAGCAGGACGTGCAGGGCATGGTGCACATCGTCATCCCACTGCGCCGTCGCGAGCTTAGGCGCACCCCCGCCGTCGCGTTCAAGATAGCGCGCCTGATTCGCATTATTCTCCAGCACCAGGTGCACGTGGCGCTCGCGCCCGGGCCCCTCGCGCAAGGCGCGGGCGATTTCCGTCACGATGTCCGGGCTCGATCGATCATGCAGCGCATGGACGGCGTCCAACCGCAAACCATCGAAGCGGTATTCTTCGATCCAGTAGAGCGCATTATGGAGGAAGAAATCGCGGACGGTACGGCTCTCGCGACCGTCGAAATTGATGGCCGCGCCCCAGGGGGTTTTTCGCTCGAAATTGAAGAATTCCGGGCAGTAGGCATGAAGATAGTTCCCCTCGGGACCAAAGTGGTTGTACACCACATCGAGCAGCACCATCAGCCCGTGGGAATGCGCGGTATCGACGAAGGCCTTCAGATCATCGGGACGACCATAGCAGTGCGCGGGCGCGAACGGTAATACACCGTCATAACCCCAATTGCGCACGCCAGGGAAAGCCGCCAATGGCATCAATTGCAACGCGGTGATCCCCAATGCCCCCAGCTCTCCGATACGCTTCGAGGCTGCAGCCAACGTGCCTTCCGCGGTGAATGTCCCCAGATGCAGTTCATAGAGCACGGCATCCGGCCACGGGCGCCCGCGCCACGCGGGGTTACGCCACCGGTACTCAAGCGGATCGATGATCTCGCTGTGGCCGTGCACACCTCGTGGGTTGCTGCGCGAGGCCGGATCGGGAACGGCCAGCCACTGCTCGCCGGCCTGCACGATGAATCGATAGCCCATGCCGGCCTGCGCCTCGGCCTCGATCTCGTGCCAGCCATGCTCCCTTGTATGCATGCTGAGGCGCCGCGCTGCGCCGCCGCGCTGTTGCAACTCCAGCGCCACAACCGGACTCGAAGGCGCCCACAGGCGAAAGCGGGCGCCGCCCCCTGCCTCGAGCAAAGTGCCGAAGGGCATCGCGTGCGCAAATTGATCGATCAGCTGTTTTCATCCTTGTCGTGTTGCGGCCACCAACGCCGCAGTAATGCAGCTGCCCAATCCTTGCCTCCCAATCCAAATGCCAAGGCCAATGCCAACATGAGCCCAGCCAGGATGATCAGAAAGGTTCTTTGCACGATGTCGCCGCCGATCTCGACTTGGCTCAAAGCGATCATGACCACGAACGTCATGATCAGGTACCGAACGATTCTGCCCAGCATATCGGCGTCCGGGATTTGCGCATCGACGCAGTGGGATTGCACGGCATTGCCGGCGAACTGCGCGCAGTATGAGCCGAACACCACGATCAACATCGTGATCAGCAGCTTCGGGGTGAACAGGACGACGCGGTCCAACAGTCCCGTAATATAGGTGAGGCCCAAGCCATTGAAGGCGATGATGAGGGTCGCCAAGATCACCAACCAGAAGGCGACCGCACCAAACAACGTAGTGGTATCGCCGCGCATGCCCGCCTGCCGCAGAAATTCGTCGGTGCCGGCGCGCTCGGTCAATACATTGAAATTCATCGCCCGCAAGGCGCGTTCCACCGCGAAACGCACCGCTTTGGCCAGCAGCCATCCGACCGCGACCACGAGCAGCGCCAGCAGCAACTTGGGCAGGAATGCGGCAAATTGATGCAAAAACTCTCGCGTTGCCTCCACCACCATGTCAATGCTTTGCATGAGAGTCCTCCAATGTCAGCCGCTCCAGTCGAGAATTCCCTGCACCGGAATGCCGACCCAGCTCGGCCGATTGCCAAGTTCATAACGCAATTCGTACAGCGCCTTCTCGAGTTCGAAGAGCCCCAGCAATCCCTGCCCAGGCTCCAGCAAGTCGTAAAGAGCCTCACCACGAGCCGCGTCGGCGTGCGCAGCCGCGTCACGCGATGCCGTGTCGCGAGCCGCTCCCCTGCGGGCCACATCGCCACGACGTGCCCTGTCGCGAGAAGCCGTGCCGCCGGCCGCTTCGCCCCGAAATGCCGCACCACCAGCCTCTTGGCCGCGAGATCCCGCGCCGCCGGTCGCATCCTGATAGGCGGACAGAAACGCGCCACGCACTTCGAGCTCCCAGGCCCGCGCCAGCGGTGCCAACTTCGCAGCCTCTGCTTCGTTATGCGCAACGCTTCGCAAGGCGCTCTGTTGCGCATATCCGAAGGAGCGCATCATCCCGGCGACATCGCGCAGCGGCGAATGTTTGGCGCGCCGCTGTTCCAAACTGTGTCCCGGCTCGCCCTCGAAATCGATGATGACGAAATCATTGCGTGTGACCAGCACCTGTCCCAGGTGATAATCACCGTGGATGCGTATCTTCATGCCCTGCGGCGTCGCCTTGGTGCAGGCCTCGATGCGCGCCTCGATGTGTTCGCGCTGTGCGAGCAACGCCGTGGCACGCTCGCGATCCGCCGCCGGCACCGTCTCGATGTTCGATGCCAGCAGATCCAGCGCCTGGTGTGCTTCGTCCAAGGCGCGCCGGCGATAGGCATCGATGTCGGCGCGGCTCAAGGGTTGCGGAGAAAACGCCGGATCCGAAGTCGGTTGCGCCAGCGCACGGTGCAGTTCCGCCGTCCGCACCGCCAGTATCCGGACCAACGCCAGATAGGCTTCATGCGCATTGACCGGAAGCGCATCACCCGCCGGCGTGGTTCGATGCTGTTCGAGATGGCGCCGCACGTAGTCGAGCGAGTAGGTCCAGCCGTCTCCCTGATTCGCCACATAGCCCTGCAGCATCGCCAGCAAGCGCGACTGGCCATCGCTGCCGACGTACTCGAGCATTCCGGCAAGCGGCGCACAATTTGCGAAGTGCGCCACCTCGGTCAAATAGAGGCCCATCTCGAGTTCCGGATTCATACCGACACGCAGCCGCCGGTAGCCCTTGAGCATCAGCCGCTCGCCCAGGCTGACGACGGTATTCGAGCTGGAACCGCGCGGCCGCTCTACCGGCAGCGACGCGAAATCCGCTCCGGCGATTTCGCCGAATACCGCGGTGCGCCGGAATTGCAGCTTGCCCTGGGTCATGGGCAGTTCTCGCCCCGCCGCCATGGCCGCCACCACCGCGCGGCAAAACAGTTCGTCGGCAAACGCATCGCCCATCACCCCGACGTTAGCCTGTTGGCGAATTTTTGCGACCGCCGCGGTCGAGAGGTTGCGCACGCGCTCCTCGTCGCGTTCTTCCCAGGCCAATGCCAACGGCAAGAAATAGCTCGGCCGCTCCTGCGCAACCTCGATCTCGACCAGCCCGACCAGCCAGCACGCCTTGCCTTCCTGCCAGAGCACATACTCGGCAATGTGGGCACGGTCGATCGACACGCCCTTCGCCCCATACCAACGCTGCGTCTCTATGTAGCGCGGCAGCGTATCGGTCTCGAATTGTGCACGGGTTTTCTCCGCCATGCCGATGCGCCACGGAACCACCCTTTCGCGGAACAAACTCATCCAGCCGTCGAACAGCACCAGCACCGGGCGTTCGTCCACCGACACCACTTGCTCGTGCCAGGACGGCACGGCCGCATCCTTCGCCAGTCTGAACCAATAAAAGCCGTGGGCTGCGATGGTGAGCAGATACGGCAGTTCGCCGATGGGCGGGAATGCGGTGCGCCCCAGCACTTCCACCGGCACGCGGCCTTTGAAGGCCGCCAGATTCAACTCGACCGGTTGCGCGGAACGCGACAGATTGGCGACGCACAGGATGGTGTCATCGCCGAACTCGCGCAGGTAGGCCAAGATCTTGCGATTTCCCGGCCGCAGGAATCGGCGCGTGCCGCGCCCGAATGCGCGGCTGGTCTTGCGCACCGCCAACATGCGTTTGGTCCAGCTTAGGAGCGAGCTAGGATCGCGCGACTGTGCCTCCACATTGGTCGAGAGGTAACCGTACACCGCGTCCATGATGGGAGGCAGATAGAGCCGCTGCGGATCGGCGCGGGAAAAGCCGGCATTGCGGTCCGGGCTCCATTGCATCGGTGTACGCACGCCATTGCGGTCGCCGATGAAGAAATTATCCCCCATGCCGATTTCGTCGCCGTAGTAGAGAATGGGAGAGCCGGGCATTGACAACAGCAGGCTGTTCATCAGCTTGATGCGGTCCAGATCGTTCTCCATCAATGGCGCGAGACGACGGCGGATCCCCAGATTGATTCGTGCCTTGAGGTCCGACGCATACGTCGTGTACATGTAGTCGCGTTCCTTGCTGGTCACCATTTCAAGCGTCAGCTCATCATGGTTGCGCAGGAAAATGGCCCACTGGCAGGTTTCGGGGATATCCGGCGTCTGCTGCATGATTTCTATAATGGGGTAACGGTCTTCCTGAGCGATCGCCATGTAGATGCGCGGCATCAAGGGAAAGTGATAGGCCATATGGCATTCGTCGCCGTCACCGAAGTATTCCCGGACATCCTCCGGCCACTGATTCGCCTCTGCCAGCAGAAAGCGGTTGCTGTAGGAGGCATCGATGGCCGCGCGCAGTTCCTTGATGACGGCGTGGGTTTCGGGGAGATTTTCGTTGTTGGTGCCTTCGCGCTCCACGAGATAGGGGATGGCATCGAGGCGGAATCCGTCGACGCCCAATCCCAACCAGAAGTGCATGATCTGCAACACGGCCTTCATGACCTGCGGATTGTCGAAATTCAAATCCGGTTGGTGGCTGAAAAAGCGATGCCAGTAATAGGCTTTCGCTTGCTGGTCCCAGGTCCAGTTCGAGGACTCGGTGTCGGTGAAGATGATGCGCGTGCCGAGGTATTTCTGGTCGGTGTCGCTCCACACGTAGAAATCGCGCTGTGGTGAGCCCGGCGGCGCGATTCGTGCGGCTTGAAACCAAGGATGCTGATCCGAGGTGTGGTTGATGATCAGTTCGGTCACCACCTTGAGGCCCAAGCGGTGCGCCTCGCGCAGCATGTCGCGAAAATCATCGAGCGTGCCGAATTGCGGATGCACATTCTGGTAGTCGGCAATGTCGTAGCCGTCGTCTTTGAGGGGCGACGGGTAGAAGGGCATCAACCAGATCGTATTGACCCCGAGATCCCGAATGTATTCGAGCTTCGAGGTCAGACCCTTGAAATCGCCGATGCCGTCGTCATTGGAGTCGAAGAACGACTTGACGTTGACCTGGTAGATGACGGCATCTTTGTACCAAAGCGCGTCGCCGGCGTCGATGCCGGTCGGCGGCGCGGTATCGAGAGCCGGGACTTGAACGTCGTTCATCCGCTGCGCTTCATTGGTAGTAGTCGAAATCCTGCTCGCTGCGCACGCGCCGGCGCAATTTGAACACATGAGCCGGCGCGCACCGGGGGTCCAGCAACACGTAGTTACGGCGCCCCCGCCAGATATAGCGCTGATCGCTCAGCAGGTCGTGCACTTGGTACGGCTGATCGAGATCGAACTTCAATGCGCCGATGTCCAGGTCGATCCATCCCGACTGCGTCTGATGCGGATCGAGATTGACGACGGTGAGTATGACGTTACCCAAGGCTGCGTCGACTTTGAAGTAGGCGATCAACTGATCGTTATCGAGCCTGCAGAAGTGCAGGCCGGAATTGGATTGCAGCGCGGCATTTTCCCGGCGGATCCGATTCATGCGCGCGATCAGGGACCACAGGCTGTCGGGCTGCTCCAAGGTCCAGTTGCGCAGTTGATACTTCTCCGAGTCGCGGTACTCTTCGCTGCCCGGTTCCCGCGGTGTGCTTTCCATGAGCTCATACGTCGGGCCATAAATGCCGTAGTTGGCCGACAGGGTCGCGGCAAGTATCAATCTTGACGCATACAGCGGCCGCAGGCCCGACTGCAAAACTTCAGGCAGGATGTCGGGAGTATTCGGCCAGACATTGGGACGGTAGTACTCTCGGCCGGGTCCCGTGACCAATTCGGTGAAGTAATCGGTCAGCTCCTGCTTGGAGTTGCGCCAGGCAAAGTAGGTGTACGACTGGGAAAAGCCGAGTTTTGCCAGCCGATGCATGAGCTTGGGGCGGGTGAAGGCTTCCGCCAGGTATATGACATCCGCATGCTCGCGCTGAGTGGTCCCAATCAGCCACTCCCAGAAACCGAACGCCTTGGTGTGCGGGTTGTCTACCCGGAATATCCTCACGCCGCGCTCGATCCAGAAATCCACGATGCTCTTGAGTTCATCCCACAGGCTACGCCAGTCGCCGGTTTCGAAATCGAAGGGATAGATGTCCTGATATTTCTTGGGAGGATTTTCCGCGTACTGCACGCTGCCGTCGGGGCGATGCTTGAACCACTGCGGATGCGCCGCCACGTAGGGATGATCGGGAGCGCACTGGAAGGCAAGATCCATGGCGATTTCGAGGCCATGAGCGCGCGCCGCTTTCATGAGCCGGTCGAAGTCATCGAACGTCCCCAGCTGCGGCAAGATATCTTTGTGTCCGCCTTCTGCCGCTCCGATGGCCCACGGACTGCCGACATCGTCCGGCTTCGCACGCAGCGTGTTGTTCGGTCCCTTGCGATTGATGCGCCCGATCGGGTGTATGGGTGGAAAATACAGCACATCGAAGCCCATCTCGGCCAAGTAGGGCAGCCGCGCCTCCACGTCCTTGAACGTACCGTGAGATCCTCGCTTGCCGGCGGCGGATCTGGGAAACAATTCATACCAGCTGCCAAATTCCGCGCGCCTGCGATCGACGGTGAGTTCCAGTGTCTGCGTCGCGGCCAAACTTCGATCCGAATGGCGGGCCACGATGGCCGCTCTCGCAGGGTCGAGCGCCAAGGCCTGTTGCGAAGCGATTTCCGCCGCCGGGTCCTCGAGGCCGGCGAGCAGCTGCGCGGACCACTCGTTGAGGATGGCGGCATCGCTGCCGGCGGCGCGGGCCGCCGCCGCATCGATGAGCGCGACCCCGGTGCGCAAGGCCAGGCGAATGTCGCTGCTCTCCACGCGCCGTTCGAATTCATGGCGCCACGATTCGAAGGGATCCACCCACGCCATCACCGTGTACTGGTATCGTCCCGGCAGCGGAGGCGTGAACTCCGCCAGCCAGACATCGTTCCCCTGCGCTTGCATGTCGACTTCATAGTCCGCCGCGGATACGGCCATTTGTCGCCAGCGCAGCACGACGCGAATCCTGTCATGGCCATCCGTGAAGCAGTGCGCTTCCACGGTCACCGGTTCGCCGGCAATGCGCTTGGGAGTAAAGCGCCCGCCGTCGACCATGGGAAGGATGGTATCGATGACGGCGCGCACTCTGCCCTCGAGGGTGCCTGACTTGGCTCCGGAGCCGGATGCCGGGGTTGCGTTTTTCTTGGCGGGCGCTTTTCGCTTGGCGCTAGCCACGGGATTCCCAGCGCAGGATGAGAGTCGACAGCGGCGGCAGATTGAGATTGATCGACTCAACGCGTCCATGCGCGCTCAGCGGTGCGGATTCGACGCCGCCCAAGTTGCCCCAGCCGGAACCGCCGTACTCGCGGGCATCGGTATTGATGATCTCGCGCCAAATGCCGCGCGCCGGAACACCGACGAGAAAGTTCGCACGCGGCACCGGCGTGAAATTGCACACCACGAGCAACGGTGCGTCGCGCCCCCCCGATTTCCTCAGGAACGCGATAATGCTGACTTCAGCGTTGCCGGCATCCACCCACTCGAACCCTTCGGGCGAGAAATCGATCCGGTGCAATGCCGGCTCACGGCGATATACGCCGTTCAAATCCGCGACGAGGCGCTTGACACCGCCATGCTCCGGCAATTCGGACACCCACCATTCGAGCTCCCCTTCATGGGTCCATTCGCGGCGCTGCGCGAATTCGCCGCCCATGAAGAGCAGTTTCTTGCCCGGGTGCGCCCACATGTAACCGAACAGCGCGCGCAAGTTGGCGAACATCCGCCAATCGTCGCCCGGCATCTTGCCGATCAGGGATCCTTTTCCATAGACGACTTCATCGTGGGACAGCGGCAGTACGAAGTTCTCATTGAACGCGTAGATCAGCGAGAAGGTCAGTTCCCCATGATGGTATTTACGGTGAATCGGATCCTGCGTCATGTAGGCCAGCGTGTCGTGCATCCAGCCCATGTTCCACTTCAGGCCGAAACCCAGACCACCCATGTCCGGCGGCCTCGACACCATGGGCCAGGCGGTAGATTCCTCGGCAATCACGGCGACGCCCGGGTAATCGCGATACACGGACTGGTTCAACAGGCGCAGAAAATCAATGGCCTCGAGATTTTCCCGACCGCCGAACCGATTGGGTATCCACTCGCCCGCCTTCCGGGCGTAGTCCAGGTACAGCATGGAAGCCACCGCGTCGACCCGCAATCCGTCGATGTGGTACTTCTCGAACCAGAAGAGCGCAGAAGAGAGCAGGAAGCTGCGCACTTCATTGCGGCCTAGATTGAAAATGGCCGAATTCCATTCCGGGTGAAATCCCTGGCGCGGGTCCGCATGCTCATAAAGATGGGTGCCGTCGAAATAAGCCAGGCCATGTTGATCGGTGGGGAAATGCGAGGGCACCCAATCGAGAATGACGCCGATGCCATGCTGGTGCAGATGCTCGACGAAATACATCAAGTCCTGGGGTGTGCCATAGCGCGCCGTGGGCGCGAAATAGCCCGTGGTCTGATATCCCCAAGAACCGTAAAAAGGATGCTCGGTGATGGGCATGAGCTCGACATGAGTGAAGCCCATCTCATCAAGATAGCCGGCCAAAGCGCTCGCCAATTCGCGATAGTTGAGGAAGTTGCCGTCCTTGCGCCGCCACGAGCCTACGTGCAACTCATAAATCGACATCGGCGCATCCAAGGCATTGCGCTCGGCTCGCGAACTCATCCAGGCCGAATCGTTCCAGTCGTATTCCAGCGTCCACACCCGCGAGGCGGTGGCCGGCGGTATCTCGCAGAGCACGCCGAAGGGATCTGCCTTTTCCACCGCGAAGCCGCCGACGCGCGAAACAATCCGGTACTTGTATGCCTGTCCGTGCCGCACCCGAGGGACGGTCCCCTCCCAGATGCCGGAGTCATCGGACCGTGGCGTGAGCCGATCGGCAACTGCATTCCATCCATTCCAATCCCCGATCACCGAGACTTCGGCGGCATTCGGCGCCCAGACTCTGAAATGGGCGCTGCCGTCAGCCGCCCACCGACAGCCGAACCGGTCGAACAACCGGCCGTGCGTCCCCTCACGAAACAAATAAATGTCTTGGTCGGTCAGCATAAATTATTCACGCTAGGCCCCGATGCCGTCCCATGCTGTCGCCGCAGCACGGCACAGCGTGTAGGATTTTGCTGGCCGGGGTCGGGTTGCCCTGCGACATCAACGGGCGTTCTGCACGAGCCGATATCCCACTGCCGTTTCGGTCAGGATGTGCCGGGGTTGCGCGGGATCATCCTCCAGCTTTTGTCGCAGGTGACCCATGTAGACGCGCACATAGTGCCCATCCTCGGCATGTGCCGGGCCCCACACTTCCCGTAAGATCTGCCGATGCGTCAGAACTTTGCCGCTGTTTGCAATCAATAAGCCGAGCAGGCGGAACTCGATGGGCGTCAGATGTATCGCGGCCCCGCCTTTGTAGACCGTGCGCTGGCTAAGATCGATTTTGACGTCCCCGAAGGTAAACGCCGCATTGGGGTCAACGGCGCCATCCAGGCGTCGCCGAGCGGTCGCGCGGACTCGCGCGAGCAGTTCGCCGACTCCAAAAGGCTTGGTCAGGTAGTCATCCGCGCCGGCGTCCAGCGCTTCGATCTTGTCCTGCTCGCTGACCCGCGCCGACAACACGATGACGGGCACTTTGGACCACCCACGCAGGTCGCGCAGGAATTGCACCCCGTCCCCATCGGGCAGCCCCAGGTCGAGAATGATCAGGTCGGGCCTGCGCGTCCCGGCATCGTTGAGCCCGTCGCGCATCGTCGCCGCCTCGTGAATGCTCCACCCCTCCGCCTCGAGCGCGGTGCGCACGAAGCGCCGGATCTGGCGTTCATCCTCGATGAGAATGGCCACGGGCAGCGGCTCAGCCATCGGCGATCCGCGGCGGAAATCCCAAGGGCAGCGTGAAGGTAAAGACAGCACCGCCGCCGGGGCGCTGCGCGGCCGTGATCTTGCCCTGGTGTGATTCGATGATGGCGCGGCAAATGGCGAGCCCCAATCCCACGCCGGGCGTGGCGGATTCGCGCTCGCCGCGGGTGAACTTTTGGAACACAGCCTCCTCCCGGCCGACGGGCAGACCGGGCCCATTGTCGGAAACCGAGACCTTGAGCTGATCGTCGACAGCTTCCGCGGACAGGGTCACCGTGCTCCCCGGCGGCGTGTACTTCGACTCGTTCTCCAGCAGGTTCACCAGAACCCGCTCGATCAACACGGCGTCGAATTTCACCAGGGGCAAATCTCGGGGAATCTGCACGACGACTCGATGCTGCTGCAGCATGCCGCGCGCCGACTCGAGCGCCGCGCCCACCACCTCTTCCAGCGGCTGCCATTGCAGGTTCAGAGTCACCCCACCGCTCTCGATACGCGCCATATCCAGCAGATTGCTCACCAAGGTGCTCATGCGGCGCGCCTCATCCTGGATGGCCTGCGCGGTTTCCAGCTGCACGCTCGACAACCCCGGCGCGGTGAGCGCCAAGGATTCCGCCAGGCCGACGAGCACGGTCAACGGCGTGCGCAAGTCATGCGACAGCGCCGCGAGCAGCGAATTGCGCAGCCGCTCGGATTCCATCTTGAGCAAGGCATCCTGCGCAACCCCGACGTAGTGCACGCGCTCCAGCGCGATCGCAATCAGCGCGGCGAATGTGTCCAGCAGCTGCCGCTGCTCCGGGATGCGCAGCAAGCGCCTGTTATGCGCTTTGACGGCCAGCACACCCCGCGCCTGGGTGGGCGCCCGCAATGGGATGTACAGCACTTCGCTGCCCGGCAGGGTGTCGGTGCCGAAACCGGCGGGCTGCCCCCGATCGAAGGCCCACTGGGCGGTGCCGATCTCCACCGGCAACGCATCGACACGCTTGAGGGGAGCACTCGACGTATCTACGAGCCGTCCGCTCGAATCCGGCAGCAGCAAGGCGGCGCTCGCTCGAAATGTGCGCTGAATGGACGCATCGCTGATCTTGACCACTTGTTCGACTTGCACGGCCGCCGACAGGTCGCGTGCAATTTCATAAAGCGAGCCTGCGCGCTCCTCGCGATGCGACGCCACGCGCGCCTGGAAGCGCAAACCCGTCGTCAGCTGACCGACGCTCAAGCCCACCGCCAACATGACGAAGAACGTCAGTAGATATTGCACGTCGCTCACGGCAAACGAAAACCGCGGCGGCACGAAGAAAAAGTCGAAGGCGCAGACGCTCAACACCGCGGCCAGCGCGGCCGGTCCTCGGCCCAGGCGTGCCACCAGCACCACGGTCAAAATAAATATCGCGACGATGTTGGAGCGGTCGAAGTGCGACGCCAACGGTATCGACAGCAGCGTCATGCCGACGCAAGCCGCGGCGGCCCACACATAGCGCAGGCGTTTGGCATTGCGCCGCTCGCTGGACTCCACTTCGTACAGCGGCGTGAACCGGTTGCTCTCACGGCTGCTTTCCGCAGACTGATTTACCGCGCGCCCGATCTCGATCAGGTCGATATCGGGTGCCAGCATGGCCAGCCGCTGGCCGCTGGATCGTTGCCAGGGCCACAAGCGCCGGATGGGGTCGCGGCCGATGACGAGTTTCGACAGGTTGTTCTTGCGCGCATAGGCAATGACGCTCTCGGCGATCTGCGCATCCGCAATGACCGCCGTGGTCGCGCCCAAGGTTTGCGCGAGGTTCAAGTTGGCCAGAATTTTCTCGCGCTTGGCGGCGGCCAGGCGCTGCAGGCTCGGTGTTTCCACATAAATCGCATGCCACTCGGCGTTGAGCTGGCCTGCCAGGCGTGCCGCGGCACGAACCACCCGCTCCGCCGCAGGATCCGGGCCTACGCACGTCAAGAGAGCGGAGGCGGTCTTCCACACCGATTCGATCGATTGATCGACGCGGTACGCTTGCACATCGCCCTCGACCCGATCCGCGGTGCGCCGCAGAGCCAGTTCGCGCAAGGCCATCAAATTACCCTTGCGGAAGAAATGCTGGGCCGCTCGCTCCGCCTGGTGGGCCACGTATACTTTTCCGGCCTTGAGCCGCGCCAACAGTTCATCCGCGGGGATATCGACCAGCACGACTTCGTCCGCGGCGTCGAACACTTTGTCGGGAATGGTTTCCCAGACGCGGACATTGGTAATCCCGCCCACCACGTCGTTGAGGCTTTCCAAGTGCTGCACGTTGAGCGTGCTGAACACGTCGATGCCCGCAGCGAGCAACTCATCGACATCTTGCCAGCGTTTGGGATGGCGCATTCCGGACACATTGGAATGGGCCAACTCGTCGATCAAGATCAACTCAGGATGGCGGTTGAGCGCGGCGTCCAAGTCGAACTCGGCGAGCGCCCTTCCCCGGTACTCGACCGATTTGGGCGGCAGGACATCCAATCCGTCGAGCAAGACGGCGGTTTCCGCGCGACCGTGGGTCTCGACCACGCCCACCAAGACCTTGCGGCCTTCGCTTTCGAGCTTGCGCGCCGCCACCAGCATGGCATAGGTCTTGCCGACGCCGGCCGATGAACCGAAATAGATCCTAAGCCTGCCGCGCCGCGCCTTGCGTTCCTGCTCGTTGACTTTCGCCAGCAGCAGATCCGGATCGGGTCGTTGGTCAGCCGATGTCGCCATCAACGCTATTGTGCGCGATTTGCCGCCAAGTTGAGCATAATATCGCGGTTCTTATCGGAGATCAGCATGACCAGCAGCGCGCCGACCGAACCCATTCTGGAACCCAACCTCCCCATCATCGATCCGCACCATCACTTATGGGATTGGCCGGCCGCATTGTTTGCCAATCGGCCCGTGCCGCAGCATGGCTTCGACACCGTCATCCGCCGCGCCATGCGCTATCTGCTGCCTGAATTCCTGGCCGATCTTCACACGGGACACAATATCCGCGCGACGGTGTTCGTCCAATGCGGGGCCATGTACCGCACAGATGGGCCCGATGCATTCAAGCCGGTCGGGGAGACTGAATTCGTCAATGGCGTTGCCGCCATGTGCGCAAGCGGCACCTATGGACCGGCGCGGGCCTGCGCGGGCATCGTGGGGCACGTGGATCTTACGGGCGGCGCCGTGGTGAGCGATGTGCTGGAGGCGCATCTGAAGGCCGGGGGCGACCGCTTCCGCGGCATCCGCCACAGCGCCTCCTACGACGCGGACTCCAACGTGCTGGGCCCCCTGGTGCGTGTGGGAGCCGGGTTGTATGCCGCCAAGGATTTCCGAGAAGGCTACGCTCAACTCGGAAAATACGACCTGTCATTCGATGCGTGGCTGCTCGAGCCGCAGCTTCCCGAACTGATCGATCTCGCGCGCAGCTTCCCCGACACACCCGTCATTCTCGATCACGTCGGTACGCCGCTCGGGATCGCCGGCTATCAAGGCAGGCGCGAAGAACGATTTCCGATCTGGCGGGCCAATATCGCAAAGCTGGCCGCGCTGCCGAACGTCGCGGTCAAGCTGGGCGGCCTGGCGATGGCGTTCTGCCATTTCCCCTCCTTCCTGCAATTGCCGCCCGCCTCTTCGGCGCAGCTGGCCGCCGAGTGGAAACCCTACATCGAAACCTGCATCGAACTGTTCGGCGTCGATCGCTGCATGTTCGAAAGCAATTTCCCGGTCGATATGGGAAGCTGCACCTACCCTACGCTCTGGAATGCCTTCAAGGTGCTCGCCAAACACTATTCGAGCGATGAAAAGACCGCGCTGTTCAGCGGCACCGCCCAGCGCATCTACCGGCTGAAGATATAGGACTCGCCGTGCACGCCGTGGAAGCCGATCCGACCCTGTCCAAGGCCGCCGCCTACGGCCAAGTGCACGCTCACTTGGCCGCGCTGTTTGCGGATGAACACGACGCCATCGCCAATGCGGCCAACATGTGTGCGCTCCTCTACCAGATGCTGCCCGGGGTGAACTGGGCAGGATTTTATTTTCTGCAGGGCAGCGAGCTGGTGCTGGGGCCATTTCAAGGCAAGGTCGCGTGTGTGCGCATTGCGCTGGGACGCGGTGTGTGCGGTACGGCCGCCGAGCGCAGGGAAATTCTGGTGGTGCGCGACGTGCATGAATTTCCAGGACACATCGCCTGCGACGCGGCGTCGCGCTCGGAAATCGTGCTGCCGCTGATCCAAGACGGGCGCCTCATCGGCGTGCTGGATCTGGACAGTCCGGAACTCGCCCGTTTCGATGATGAAGATCGTGACGGTCTCCAAGTATCCGTGGACCTGTTCTTGAAGTCCTCGCGCCTGAGCATGCGGGCGTGAGCAGCGCCAAGTGCGCTGCATCCCGCTCCGTAAGCGCCGATGCGCCACGCGCAAACTCGGACTCAGACGGGCTTGCAGGCATTATAATTGCGCACCGCGGCCTTCGAGAGCATTTGCGCACGGCCTCATAACTAGGGGATGGATGGGGAGATGATGAAAATGCATTCGCGTATCGCGCTGCTCCTGTGGGTGACGTTGGGTGTCTTCGGCGCTTCAAACCTATGCGCAGCCGGCGAGCCGTTTCCTTCGACTTATCGAGCGCCCACCGGCACACCCGTATTGATCCAAGGGGCCACGGTGCTGACCGGCACCGGTGAACGGCTGGACGGCACCGACATTTTGATCGCCGACGGCCGCATACAGGCGGTCGGCAAGGGCCTGAGCGCACCGGCCGGCGCGCGCATCGTCGATGCCAGGACCAAGTGGGTGACCCCCGGCATCATCGATATCCATTCCCACTTAGGGGTGTATGCCAGTCCCGCGGTCAACGGCCTGGATGATGGCAACGAGGCGACCAGTCCCGTCACATCGAATGTCTGGGCCGAACATTCGGTCTGGCCGCAGGATCCCGGCTTCGAAACTGCGCTCGAGGGCGGCGTGACCACGCTGCAGATCCTGCCGGGCTCGGCGAATCTCATTGGCGGACGGTCCGTGGTGGTGAAGAACGTGCAGGCCGCCACCTACCAGGCGATGAAATTTCCCGGCGCCGCCTACGGGCTGAAAATGGCCTGCGGGGAGAATCCGAAACGGGTGTACGGCGAGAAGCATCAAGCGCCCTCGACCCGCATGGGCAATGTCGCGGGTTATCGTCAGGCATTTGCCGATGCCCAGGACTATCAGCAGCAATGGGACAAGTATCACCGCGAATTGGCGGAATACGACAAGAAGAAGGCCGCCGCGAGTGCCGGCGGACCGGCGAAGAAGACTACCGACAAGAAGGACAAGGACGCCGCCGACAAGGAACTCACGCCTCCCAGTCCGCCGAAGCGCGACTTGAAGCTCGAAACCCTCGCCGAAGTGATGAAGGGAAACATCCGCGTACACATGCACTGCTATCGCTCGGACGAAATGGCGACCATGCTCGATGTCGCCGATGAATTCGGCTTCAAGATCGTCGCGTTTCACCACGCCGTGGAAGCCTACAAAATTGCCGATCGCCTGGCCGAGCACGGCGTGTGCGCCGCCATGTGGGCGGACTGGTGGGGTTTCAAGATGGAAGCCTTCGACGGCGTGCAGGAAAATCTGGCCATGGTGGATTTTCCCGAGCGCAGTTGTGCCATCGTTCACTCCGATTCGGCCGACGGTATTCAGCGCTTGAATCAGGAGGCTGCCAAGGCGATGGCGCATGGCTCGCGGGTGGGGTTGACCGTCCCACCGGAGCGGGCAATCCGCTGGCTCACCGCCAATCCGGCCAAGTCGCTCGGTCTCGAGGACCGCATCGGGACTCTCGAAGTCGGCAAGGCAGCGGATGTGGTGATCTGGAACGGTAACCCGTTCAGCGTCTACGCCCTGGCAGAGCATGTGTTCATCGACGGCGCGCTCAAATTCGACCGCACACACCCGGCGACGCAGCCGCGATCCGATTTTCTCTTGGGCAGGCATATCGCGGAGGCACCGCTATGAAGTCTCTTTGTCTCACCGCGCTGATCGCGGCCCTGGCCGCCCACGGCGCCGCGGCGGAGGAGTTCATCATCCGCGGTGCCGTCGTGCACACGGCCGCCGCCCAAGGCACTTTGAAGAATGCCGACGTGGTCGTGCGTGGCGGAATGATCATTGCGATCGGACCGGACGCAGGCTCGAGCGGCACGCCCAACGCGACCATCGTCGATGCCAAGGGCAAGGAACTCACACCGGGACTGTTCGGTGGACTCACCGACTTGGGTCTCGAGGAAATCGCCGCGGAAGCGCAGACCGTCGATTCGGCGGCGAACTTCAAGTCCCCGGCATGGGATCAGCAGTGGCGTCCCGAACTCGACGTCACGTCGGCGTTCAATCCGCGTTCCTTCGTGATACCGGTCACGCGCATCGAAGGCATCACCTGGACGGTGCTCGCGCCCGGCGCCGCAGACAGCATCATGGCCGGCCAAGGCTCGGCGGTAGTGCTCGATGGCCGGTATGACGCGGCACTCACCGGCAGCCGCACCTTGTTCGTGCAAATGGGTTCCGCGGGTGCCCGGATGGCCGGTGGAACGCGCGCCGCGGAATATATGCTCCTGGAACAGGCGATACAGGAAGCGCGCGTCGCGGGGCCCGCGGGCCCGGGGGCACTGCTCCACGCGGCAGGCAAGGAGACCTTGGCGCGCTACCTGATGGGCGGTCGCGTCGTGTTCCAGGTCGATCGCGCGGCGGACATCTTGAGCGTGGTGAAGTTCGCCGAGCGCCACGGCATGAAGCCGGTGATCTTAGGGGGCGATGAGGCGTGGCTGGTCGCGAAGGATCTGGCGAAGTCCAACGTGCCGGTGATCCTCAATCCGCTCAATGACCTGCCCGCCGACTTCGATCGTCTTGGCGCGACCCTCGAGAATGCGGCGCGGTTGCAGCGCGCCGGCGTGCGCATTGCATTTTCGAGCGGCGATACGCCGCAGGCCCGCCTGGTTCGCCAGCTGGCCGGGAATGCCGTGGCACACGGCCTGCCTTGGGAATCGGCGCTGGCGGCCATCACCTCCACGCCGGCAGATATTTTCGGACTGGGTGCGACGCACGGCCGCATCGCCGTGGGCCGCAGCGCGGACTTGGTGCTGTGGAGCGGCGACCCCCTGGAAGTGACGACTCTGGCAGATCAGGTTTGGATTGCCGGACACCCGATCGACATGAAGTCCCGCCAGACCGAACTGCGCGATCGATATGTCGAAAAACTAAAAGCCCATCAGGCCCGTTAGCCGAACAACACCGAGCCCGGAGTCCACATGAAGTTTATTTTCCCCCATGCAGCAACGCTTGCAACAACGCTTGCAGCAACCCTCGCCGCATTCTCCGCGCTGGCGGCGCCTCCGCAGGATTCGCCGGCCGGCGAGCAACGCTTTCGCGAGCTGTACAAGGAGTTGGTCGAGACGAACACCACCTTGTCGGTGGGCAATTGCACCTTGGCCGCGGAACGTATGGCCGCACGCCTGAAGGCGGCCGGCTTTCCGGACAGCGATCTGCACCCTTTTGCGGCACCCGATCACCCGAAGGAAGGCGGCCTGGTCGCCGTCTATCCCGGCCGGGACCTTAAGCTGAAAGGTATTCTGCTGCTCGCGCACATCGATGTGGTGGAGGCCAAGCGGGAGGATTGGACTCGCGACCCTTTCACTCTGATCGAAGAGAATGGCTCGTTCTACGCGCGCGGCGCCAGCGACGACAAAGCCGAGGCGGCGATTTGGGTGGACACCCTGATCCGTTATCGATCCGAGAACTACCACCCGAAGCGCACCATCAAAGTGGCGCTCACCTGCGGCGAGGAGACTGCGGGCGCCTTCAACGGCGCCGATTGGCTCACACGCAACCGCCGCGACCTCATCGACGCGGCGTTCGCCCTCAACGAGGGTGGGGCCGGCGAACTCGATGCCGCCGGAAAGCGGGTCGCGCTCGAAGTGGAGGCAGGAGAGAAATTTCCGCAGAATTACCGGCTGGAAGTGACCAACAAAGGCGGCCATAGCTCGCGGCCGCTGAAGGACAACGCGATTTATCATCTGGCCGCAGCCCTCACGCGCATCAGCGCTTACGAGTTCCCCGCTCAGTTCACCGACGGCAATCGTGCCTACTTCTCCGGGATGGCGAAGATCTTGGTGGCCAAGGGTGACTCCGAAACGGCGAATGCCATGAATGCGTTCCTGAAGAACCCCAACGATACGCGCTCGCTGGCTCTGGTCTCCGCAAAAGATCCCAGCTGGAATGCCACGCTGCGCACCACCTGCGTCGCCACCATGCTCGACGCCGGGCATGCCACGAACGCGCTGCCGCAGCGCGCGCGCGCGAACATCAATTGCCGAATCTTTCCGGGTGTCACCGCCGAAGCGGTACGCGCCAAGCTCGAGGAGTTGGTGGCCGACCCGGCGGTCAAGATCTCCACGCCCGAGACGCGTGGTCCAACCGCATCTCCGCCGCCGCTCACGCCCGAGATCATGGCGCCCATCGAGAAACTCGCCGCCGAGTTCTGGCCGGGCGTGCCGGTGCTGCCCATCCTGCAGGCGGGAGCGACCGACGGTGAATTCACCAATGCCGTCGGCATCCCCACCTTCGGTGTAGAACCGGTGTTCGTGGGGCCGGACCTTGGCAACATCCACGGCCTCAACGAGTACGTCGGCGTGAGGTCGCTGCTCGAAGGCCGCGAATTCTTGTACCGGCTGGTCAAGATTTACGCGGAGCAGAAATAGCGTCGGACAGCGGAAAATTCGCAGCAGAGAGAAGGACAGGCATGACGGCATTTGATTTGACTCCTCCCAACGAGGTCCAGCGCCGCGACATCAGCGCCGGACTGAACCCCGACGAACGCCGCGTGCTGCTGCAGCATGGCACCGAGGCCGCCTTTTGCGGCGCCTTCCTGGATAACAAGAAGGACGGCACGTACACCTGCCGCTTTTGCGGACTGCCCTTGTTTCGATCGAACGCCAAGTTCGACTCGGGCACCGGTTGGCCGAGCTTCTTTCAGCCCTACCATGAATCTCACATCAAACGTATTCGCGACACCAGCCATGGCATGGTTCGCGTGGAAGAGGTGTGCGCGCGATGCGGCAGCCATCTCGGCCACGTGTTTCCCGATGGCCCACGTCCCACGGGCGAGCGGCATTGCCTCAACTCCGTATCGATGTCTTTCACCGAGCGCGGCAAGGCCCTGCCCGACGTGCTCGGTCGCGGCTCTCCGGAGGGAGCGCCGGATTCCGCCGGTTAACCAACAGCCCTCGCCGACCAACCAACAACTGCCCAGGTACTTCGAGTGGATACGAAACTTCGACCTTCGGTAAAACCTGTGCCGATCTCGCAGCTGCGGCCAACTCAGATGACGGTCGGGCTCGGAGAGGTGGACGAGCGGCGCAATCACTGGCGGCAGCAGGAGGGAAAACGCGCGGCGAAGTTTCTCGGTAAGCACATGATCCCCGTGATCTTGGGCCCGCGGGGACGCCACTACCTGATCGACAACCATCACCTGGCGCGGGCTCTGTACGATGAAGGTGTGAAGAGCGTCCTCACCTTGGTGATCGCGGATCTGCGCAAGCTCGACAGCGCGGCCTTCTGGTTCGTCATGGACAACCGCGGGTGGCTGCACCCTTACGATGAGCATGGCCGCCGGCGCTCTCACGAAGAACTACCGAGTTCCGTCAAGGACTTGCGCGACGATCCGTTCCGATCCCTCGCCGGTCAGCTGCGCCGATCCGGCGGCTTCGCCAAGGAAACAGTCCCGTTTGCCGAATTTCTCTGGGCAGACTTCCTGCGCCGCCGCATCAAGAGAAAGCTGGTCCAGAAGGACTTCCGCCGTGCGTTGAAGGAAGCCATGACGTTGGCCAAGAGCAGCGTCGCTGACTACCTGCCCGGATGGTGCGGGCCCGTGGTGGACAACGGCAACGGCGCGGGCAAGCGCTCAAAAAGGTCGGCGTAACCCGGGCGCGAATACAATGTCGACCCCAGCCAGGGCGGCGCCTTTGGGCTCGACACTGCCGCTCACGGCCGATTCAACTTCGCCGTGATCGACGATGTCACCAACAGCCTCGCCGTCACCCAGGTTCGCGATCGGTTTCGAGCAGGGATTGAGGTTTTGAGCCGAGTTTGAGCGCCCATCAGTTTTGCGCGGGTTTGTCATAGTCAAAACCGCCGGGCTTGGCCTTCTTCGGTGCGCCGAATCCGTAGACAATGCCGATGTACGCAACTTGCCCTACCTGTTCGCGTTCGTAGCGGTCGGTCAGCGTGGGCGTCCCGACAAAACGGCGAAACACTTGGCCGTTGAATAAGTTCGAGACCGTGATGAGGGCGGAGAGCTGGGGGCGAATCTGATGCCGGAACCCCACGTTTACCAGGTCGATGGCGCCGACAAAACCTTGCGGCGTCAAGCGTTTATCGGACCGCGTAAATGATATCTGCGCCGTATCGGACGACGTGGGATGGTAGTCTAGACTGGCCTTTGCGTTGACGCCGGTGGTGGATTTGAGGCCGCCGGCTGCCAGCGCAGTGGCGTCGATCTGGTCATGGAACAGATTCCCGCTAACCCCGTATGACAGCGTCGAGGTCAAGCGACCGTTCGCGCTGAAGTCGAGTCCGGCAGCGGTATCCTTGGCCAGATTTTCCTTGGTGATGAGCACCACGTCGGCGCTGACTATCTGCGTCACGTCGGTCGTGCTGTCGCGGTTGCGACGCAGATATCCCGTCAACCCATAGCTCAAGCTCTTCGTGTCAAAGCTGTATCCAACCTCGAAGGATTGCGTATCCTCCGGCAAAAGGTTCGGATTGCCGGCCCGCAGATTGTGCGTATCCTGACGATCGACGTACGGATTCAGTGCCTCTGGATCCGGACGGGTCACCCGCCGGCCGATACTCAACGACAGCGTGGAGTCCTCGGACAGACTGCGCTCCAGGTGTAGGCTCGGGTAGGCCCTTGTGTAATGCTGGTGAAGCGCCTCGACCCCGGTGACATCGGAAAATGCATCGCTGGTCTTCTCCACTCGCCAGCCCGCAAGCAAGCTCCATCCGGACAGTGCGGTCTGGTAGCTACCGTAAATGGCATCGATCTGTTGCCGGTACTTGAAATAGTTGGTGATGGCGGGGATCAAGATCCGCAGCCCCGTGTTGGGATCGACGGTGTCGCCCGAGTTGCCGAAGGCGTCGTGGTCTTGCTCAACATCCAATCCCAGCTTCACCATGCGGCTGTCCGCGAGCGGCAGCGAATAATCCGCACTGAACTCCGTGGTGGCAATATCGAGGCTGAGATTCAGGTCATCGTAGCTGGGTACTGCCACCGGCAGGGTATAGATGTTGGAATAGTCATAGTGCTCTCGCTCGCTGACCAGCGAATGCCGAAGCGCAATGCTCAAAGCCTCCTCAGGCCGCGACAGCTTGCGATCGAACTGGATCTTCTCCTCGTTATCCAGTCGATATTCATGACCCACGCTGTTGCGATCCGAAATGCTGGACGGCGTTCCGGCGGGGAACGCGCTTTCGTCGAGCTGGACGAAATTTCGATCGCCGAAACGTTCTCGACGAGTCAGTGCAACGCCCAGCGATTGACGGTCATCGATATGAAAGTCCATCGCGGCGTTGAGCGATGGCGAGAGTCGCCGCACGTGCTCGTCCAGATCTTCTTGGCTGAGCACGAGACTCTGCATGATCGGGTCGACCGCGGCCCGGTGGTCGGTGATGTCTCGCTGCCGATCGTCCTGGCGCAATCCAATGCCGCCTGAAAAAGTCGTGGCGCCGACGGTATAATTGCCACTGGCCGAGAGCACGTAGCGCTGATCATTGCCGGCCGTGGCTTGGACAGTGCCCAGAGGGCCCGCGGCAGAGGCCTTTTTTGTGACGATGTTGATGACCCCGGCGGCGCCGTCGGCTTTGAACTGCGCCGGGGGATTCGCCAGGACTTCTACCCTCGCGATCTCGTTCGCCGGCAATTGCAGAAGCCCGTCGGCCGCGGCGGCACCCGTCAACTGCGCGGAACGTTTGCCGTCAATGAGAATGATGACATTGCTGTCGCCGCGCAAGCTGACGACACCGTCCGCATCGACTTCCACCGACGGGATGTCGTTCAGGACGTCGGCGGCGGTACCCGTTGTGCTTTGTAGGTCCACAGTGACATCGTAGACCCTACGATCGATCAATCTCTGTACCGGCGATTTGTGTGCGGTAACCACTATTTCCTCCAGCGCGTCCGGCTCAGGTTGCGGTCCCGAGTCCGGGAGCACCGTACTCGCCGACGCGCCGATATGACCGGCAAACACTCCTATGGCCACGCAGGCCAGCCGATTGCACGCAAAACTCATCTTACGGGTTACTCGCTCCGCTCGAATCTTTGCGGGTCATGCCAGCCCCTCGAGCAGCACGGTCGCGCGTAGACCCGGCTCTGCGTCCGACAGGTCCAGAGTGGCATCATGCACTTTGACGATGGCGGCCACCAAGCTGAGGCCCAGCCCGTTGCCCACCGTCGTGCGGCTGGCCTCGAGGCGGAAGAATCGCTGCAGCACCTTGCTCCGCAGATGCTCCGGGATGCCGCGGCCATTGTCGGTGACGCTGGTGCGCACGAATCGCCCGTCCTTGCGGGCTGCAACATGGATGGTGGATCCGCGTGGCGAGTGGCGCAAGGCGTTCTCGATCAAGTTGGCGAATAGCTGCATCAACAATTCGCGCTCGCCGCTGACCGTCAGCGAGGACTCGATCGCTTCGATCAAGGTCTGACCATTCTCGTCTGCCATGGGACGATACAATTCCGCGGTAGTGGCCAGAAGATCACTCAGCTGCACTGCCTTGAACCCCGCACGCCGATTGCCGCTCTCAATTTGCGCAATGCGCAGCAGCGCGCCAAAGATGGCGAGAATCGAGTCGATTTCAACGACGGCATTCTCCAGTGTTTGGCGGGACGAGACCGCTTCTTCGGGTCGAATTGCCAATTCCAGACGCTGCCGCAGACGGGTCAACGGGGTGCGCAGGTCGTGCGCAATATCGGTGGTGACCTGTCGCAGGTCGTTCATCAATGCGGCGATTCGATCCAGCATGGCATTGATGCTGCCGGCCAAATGGTCCAGTTCGTCTCCGGCTCGCGTGACCGGCAGGCGCTTATCCAGATCTTCGCCGATAATGGTCCGGCTGGTCGTGCTGATGGTTTCGATTCTATGCATCAACCGCCCGCTCATGATCAAGCCGCCCAGCAACGCCAACACGATGGAGGCGGCCAGCCCCCACGCGAAGGTTCCGACGACCATCTCCTCCATCTCGAGCAACTGACGCGTGCTCCATCCCACGAATAGATAGGCATCGGGCAATTTGACGCCGCGCCCACGGATGGCGGAAAACGGCGACGCCGGCGCCTTTGAGGAGGCTTCCGGCCATTCGCGCACGCCTTCCCGAGGATCCAGAGCAGGCAGACTCCCGGCTTCGACCGCGCCGCGCGAATCTTGCAGCAGGTAATAGAACCCGGAAGGATGCTTGGAGAGCACCTGTACGACGCCTCGAAGAGCATCCAGCCGCTCGCTCGGCGAGTCGGCCAGAATCTCTTCTATTTCATTCATGACGCTATCATCTATCTGATGTCGCATGAATCGGGTCGTGGATATGAAGATCACGCTCGACAGGATCACGAATGTGATACCGGTCAGCGTGGCATACATGAGCGCGAGGCGAAAACTCGAGGTTCGAAAGACTCTATAGGGGAACACGAAGCGTATACCCGATGCCGCGTAGCGTATGAATCAGTGGCACCGCCTTGCCGCGATCGATCTTGCTTCGCAGGCGGCTTATATGCGTTTCGACCACAGTGGTGTTCGGTTCAAAATGCACGTCCCAAACGTTTTCCAGCAGCATGGCCCGCGTCACGGTCTGTTCGGCATGTTTCATCAAGTATTCGAGCAGCCGAAATTCACGCGGCAGCAACTCGACCGTGGTTTCGCCTCGCCTGACCGAACGGGTGAGCAGGTCGATTTCCAGGTCCGCGACCTTCAGAATGGTCTCCACCGCCAAACGCGGACTTCTGCGCCCCAACGCGGCAACCCGCGCGAGAAGCTCCGCAAAGGAAAATGGTTTGACCAGGTAATCATCCGCACCCGCATTCAAGCCATGCACTCGGTCATCCACCCCGCCAAGGGTCGTCAGGAATAACACGGGAGTGATCTTGCCGGCGCGCCGCAACTCTTGAACGACACTCAAGCCGTCCATTTCCGGCACCATGCGGTCGACGATGAGAAGATCCCAGTTCTCCGCCGTGGCCAGACGCAGTCCGTCGAGGCCCGCATAGGCGAGCGACGTCGTATGTCCGTCCTCCGCCAATCCTCGGGAGATGTAGTAGGCCGTCTCCCTGTCGTCTTCAATCAGCAAGATTCTCATTGCCCGCCGCCCGGTAACGTGCAGAGCATCGTATCACTCGTTCGTGACAGGGATTGTTTTGAGCTGATGCTTGGTCAGCCCCCTTGAGGGCATTCGCAAATGACACGCGTTCCGGTCGGTCGAAACGGGGCAATCTTGAACCGCGCCCCAATCATCGACGCGCGGTATTGCATGGTACGCAGCCCAAGCCCCGGGGTGTTTTGATCGGTGACCTTCACGCCCCCGCCGTCGTCGCAGATCTCCAGTCGAACACTCTCCGGCTCGATCGAAAGTGTGACCCTGATGGAATTTGCGTGCGCGTGCTTGAGCGCATTCGTGAGCGCCTCCTGCGCAATGCGATAAAGATGATCGCTGGCCGCCGGACTCAAGCCGAGTCGCGCCATTTCGCTCACCGCGATGTCCAGATTCGGGCCGGCAGGTTTCTTCAGTCGTGTGACTAGATCCCGCAACGCCCCCACCAAGCCGCCTTCGCCGCGTCCGATCGGCGAAAGCCCTCGCGCAATCGCCTGACAGGATTGAAGCGCGTGACGAACGACCTCGCATGCCTGGCCCAGATCCGCGGCATGGGGACTGTCCGCCGCACGGGCATTGCTGGCAAGCGCCGCCAGCAACAGCGACAAGCCCGTGAGCTCCTGCCCCAGTCCATCGTGCAGATCCGTGGCAAATCGACGCTGCTCTCGCCCCACGGCATCGAGGAGCGCCGCCTCGAGATTCCGGCGCTCCGAAACATCGTGAATGACGGCGACGAACAAGGGATCGCCCGGGAAAGCGGCCTCACCGATCGATATTTCCGCAGGAAAGGTGGAACCGTCGCGGCGACGGCAGATCGGAGTGGGTACGGTGGCCAGGTGCGGCCGACGGTCCGCTGCCGTGGTGAATATCGAAGGCACGAGCACATCCATGTTGATCCCGGTCATCTCACCCGGGGCATACCTGAACAACCTCTCGCATGCCGGATTGATCATCCGTATGGTGCCCGCGGCATCGAGCATCACGACGCCATCCACGGCCGTGTCGATGACTGCGCGCAATTGCTGCGCCATGGATTTCAGGTCCGCCTCGGCCTTGCGCATGCTGGTCACGTCGCGCAGCCTGATGGAGGCACCCACGACGCGTCCCAAGTTGTCGACGACGCACGCCATGCCGCAGTCGACCGGCACACGCACTCCGCCTTTACTGATTACGAAGGCATCGTCGCCCAGGGAAAGCGCCGCTTGTGAACTCAACACACGCCCTATCAAGTCTCCCGCAGCCCGATCATCGCTCGAATCGATGACGTTCACGACCTCGCGCCAGTGCTTTTGCTGCGCGTCCCGGCTCGGCCAGCCGGTGAGACGTTCGGCCACGCCGTTCATGAATCGGATGCAACCCTGCGTGTCGACCGCGATGACACCGTCCGTGATGCTGCCGAGGATGGTTGCATAGGTAAGTTGACTGTCCTCCAGCCTCTGCTCCATCTCGAAGCGATCGACCGCCACTTGGATGGCGACGATCAAGTTCCGAATGTGAAACGGCTTCAGCACGTAACCATAAGCCGAAGCGGCTCGTGCGCGTCGCAGTGTCTGTTGATCGGAGTCGCCCGTAAGATAGACGACGGGCACGCGTATTTTCTCGTTGATCAGTTCCGAAGCGCGAATTCCATCCATGGCACCCTTGAGTCGTACGTCCATGAGAATCAGATCCGGGTGCAGTGCAACGGCGGCTTCGATGGCCGCGGCAGCATTATCGGGCCTGGCGACGACCTCGTATCCCGCATCGGTGAGACGATCGCAAATCGCTTCAGCCACCATGCCGTCGTCTTCTGCGACCAAGATCCGAAGACCTGTGATCGAGCGGCGTTCGGTCGACATCCCTCCACTCCTTGTAGCGCCCCGGGCAGAGCGCACCCCGGCCGAATGCACCGAGATTCCCACTGACCATTAGATCGGCTGAGGCGTCCGTCAATGGACGGCTTTGACAACCCGCCGCTGCGCAGCAGACACGATGCAACTCCGCGGTCGCATTGTCAATTTTCTCCCCTCCGCTAGGGCCTGTTTCAGGTATTCCCCGCGTCGCCAGCGAGACCTTAGGATTCTCGTTATCCGGTCCGAGGTAGATTGGGTCCGGAGTCTGAAATTTGTCGTGAGCCGCCGGCTTCGTGATCGGCACGCTCTGCCCCGGAGAGACTATTTGCAGTTGCGGGAGGGTCAAGATCCACCGGCAAACCCAATGCAGATATCAGCCGTCGCAACGGGGAGTCTTTGATGGACGGACACGAACTCGGCGGGTCCACCATGCCTTTTGAACACATATCCGGCCAGAGCTCGATTGGCAACGGCGAGAACAGCATGGAGGTAGGGATCAATGCATTGAAATGCACCACTTCGGCTTTGGTGTTGAAGGGCAAGCAACCGAACTCGGCCTTGCACCGTCGGCAACGTGCGGCAACCACTGTTCGAGAATGGAAACAGCAGAGAGCCGCAGCATGTGGGACATCGGGCATGAACGAGCATCTTGTATTTGGAGTGCGCAGCATTTTGTAGCCTTGAAGCTGCGCCCGCTAGCGGATTGGTCGACACTTGCAGTAGGAATTGTCTTACTCCGATGGGAGAGATCACGCGCTGACATAGCTGGAACGACAATAGGACGCGTTGCGAAATTCTCCATCTGGCGGACACGCGCGGCATGGCAATGCGCGCATGGATGAGTTCTGCGTACGCCTCGCCCGGGCGAAGCTGGTCTTGTCGCCACCGGCGACGATGATGTGATCCACCGAACTTAATTAACCCGCCCGTCGCCTGAGGCCGAAGGATCCGCGGCTTCAAGCCCCACAGTAGCGACTACGCCATTGGCCCTCTGCAGCACCTTGCGCGCATAGTCCCAATGGATTGCAACCGTGCTCCCGCCCACTGCGGCTCAACAACACGGCAAGGCATATACAGACTATCGACCGCATCTATACGAATAGCACCTTAGAGCAAGAATCGATCAGTAGGTGAAAATATCTCGCGCTCCGGCCAAACAGGACACAGCGCCTCGATGACGGTCATCAAGTCATCCAAGGCTTCAAATGAATCCCGGGTAGTAGCCGTCAGCACGTGCGTGATGCCGCCATCAGCGGCAAACGGTTGTCCGTTGTCGGTGGGTACACTCATTTTAGAATTTCCTGGAGCAACGCTTCACGATTGAAGAGCCGGAAATACTCGCGTATTTCTTCCATCTTCAGCGCTTGCCGATTTGCCGCGATTAGGGCCTTGATATCCTCCAGGTCCTGCGTGCGGCGCGGATTGTTGACGAAACCCTGGAGCTTCAGCCCAATCAGTCCCTCGGTACTGACGACGCGCACTTCGCCGAAAGCAGTTTGGATGGCTGTGGCATGCTCAAGCAAGCCCCGCGCCGCGGGGCGACTAGCGTAAATGAAGTCCAAACGCTCATCACCACGCAGGTAGTTGCCGGCATCGGGACTGCGATGCAGACACCGGTAGCCGAGTGCAACTAGCTCGCGATCGATGTCATCGGCTTTTTCAGAGTCCGTGAGCAGGTCGATGTCCTGGGTGGCGCGGATCACTTTGTGGGACGCCAGGGCGAGCCCGCCAATCAACGCAAACCGCGCGTCCACCTTGCCCAAGCTGGCGATGACTTCTTCAAGCTGTCTGCCGAGACGGGAGGCTGCTGCCACTGACACTACCTGCTGTTCGCGCGCCCGAACGGGTTCGATCCGACGGCTATAGTCCTAAAAAATGTATTATAAATCAAATGGATGGTGCGCAGCATAAACTGGAATAAATGCGCCGATACGCTGGTGTCTAGCCGCGGAACACCGCACCTATGCGGAGAGGGCCCCCTGCCCCAACTGCTTCAACCTGTTGGTCAGCAATTCCCGTTCCCGCAGGTTCTGCGTCATTGCGATGGCGCGTCGGATTTCTTCGCGCGCCTCAGCGAGCCTGCCCATCTTCATCAACAGGTCGCCACGCACGCTGGGGAAGAGATGGTAGCCGGCCAGCGCAGCATCGCCGGCGAGAGTGGCGGCTGCGTCGAGCGCGTCGAGTCCAGCAGCTGGACCTTGAGCCATGCCGACGGCGACCGCGCGATTGAGTGCCACGATTGGAGATGGATTGATTTGCAGCAAGGCGTCGTAGAGAAGGACGATGCGGTCCCAGTCCGTCTCTTCGGCGGTGCGCGCGCGCATGTGACAGGCGGCAATGGCTGCCTGCAGGGCATAGGGACTCGCGCCACCGTCCAGTCTTTGCGCTCGCTCGAGCGCGGCCAATCCTCGCTGGATCTGCGCATGGTCCCACAAGGAGCGGTCCTGATCCGGCAATAGGACGGCTTCGCCGTGCTTGCCCCGGCGCGCCGCGTTGCGCGATGCCTGCAACTCCATCAATGCCACCAGTGCATGCACTTCCGATTCGCCGGGAAGAAGTTGCCCCAACATGCGTCCCAGGCGCAGCGCCTCCTCAGAAAGAGCCGCCCGCATCCATTCATCGCCCGAGGTCGCGGTGTAACCCTCATTGAAAATCAGATAGACCACCATGAGCACGGACTCAACCCTGCGAGGCAACTCGTCCTCACTCGGCGTCGCAAAGGGAACGTGTGCCTCCGAGAGGGTCTTCTTGGCGCGCGAGATCCGCTGGCCCAGCGTCTTTTCCGGCACCAAGAATGCACGCGCGATCTCCGCCGTGGTGAGCCCGCCGATCAGGCGCAACGTGAGCGCGATGCGCCCTTCCACCGCAAGCACGGGATGGCAGGCGGTGAAGATGAGCCGCAGCACGTCATCGTCGATCACCTGATCCAGCGAGTGCACCAAAGCATCTCCGAGCCGCTGCTGTTGCCACTCCAGCTCGCGGGCAAGCTCTTCATGTTTTTGTACGAGCATGCGGCCGCGCCGCAACGAATCGATCGCGCGCCGCTTCGCCGCCATCATCAGCCATGCGCCGGGATTGTCGGGGATGCCTTCCTCGGGCCAAACCTCGAGGGCAGTCACGAGCGCATCCTGCGCCAGCTCCTCGGCAACGCCGACGTCGTGGGTAACGCGAGCGATCGCGGCGATGAGGCGTGTGGACTCGATCTTCCACACCGCCTCGATCGCCTTGTGGACATCGCTCATACGTACAAGGTCATCGGGTCAGATGCTCGAACCCTGCCGCCACCTTCTGCACGTCCTCGGGAAAGTCAGACATCTCGTGAATCCGACGCACTTCGATCTTCTCATTGTCGGCCATGGGTGCCCGCTTCGCCCATTCGATGGCCTCTTCGCGTGAGCGCACCTGGATGATCCAGTAGCCGCCGATGGCTTCTTTCGCCTCCGCAAACGGCCCGTCGATCACCGTCGGCTTGCCTTTCGCGTAAGAGATACGTGCTCCCGTGGACGGCGGAAATAGCCCATCCAGTGCCAGCAATACTCCCGCCTTCTGCAACGACTTGTTGTACTCCATCATCTTCGCCACGACTTCCGCGCTGGGCGCGGCATTCGGAGCGGCCGATCCATACCCTTCGGGGATCACCATCATCATGAAACGCATTGAGCATGCTCCTATGGTTGGCTCTTCAAAGACCCGGATAGACGATCAGAACAACCTCATCCGCAAGGCCATGAACGAGCAGTGTCGATATCAGCGTTGAACTGCCGAAAATCCTAAGCTTTCTCATGGCGGGTCTCCGAAGTTACGTTACTTCCGATTCGGGCGGAATTTTAGGAATGCTCGCACCTCGACCGGAACCCGGCAGGCGACGACGGCTTTGCGTCCCCAGGCCAGCGCTTCGTCCATGTCGGCGCACTCGAGGATCCAGAAGCCGCCGATGTGCTCCTTGGCCTCGAGATAGGGGCCGTCGGTGACGGCAACCTGGCCGTCGGGCTGCTTGCGCAACGATTTGGCATGGCTTGCTGATTCCAGGCCACCTGCGAAGAACCGGGCGCCTGCGGCGTCCATCGCTTCGTTGAGCGCACCGATGTCGCGAATCATCGCCTCACCTTCCAGCGAGGGGTCGTAGTTTTCGGGGTGTTGAATAGAAACGAGATATTGCGTCATGTCTGCTCCTCAGTAGTCCTTCAGGCGGGGTACTTTGCCCTTCCTTCACCAACGACGAACGGCGAGACCGGAATTCTACAAGCCGTCGGAAAATTTTAAGGTGAGAGGCTCTTGGCCATGCGCTTTTCCGGCCGTGTGAGTTGACGAGCGACGCTTAGCGTGGTCAGGGAGGATACCTAGTACCGAGTGTTCGACATAAACCAGTGCTGCTGCAGAAAATCGACGAAGGCGCGCACCTTCGGCAGGAGCAAGCGGGTGCGTAGGGCCAAGATACTCAATGGCGTGGGCGGCCGCTGATAGGTCTCGAGCACCACCTTGAGCCGGCCGTCAGCAAGATGATGAGCGACCTGCCAGGAGGGCACTCGGACGAGCCCGGCCCCTGCCAAAGCCGCGCTGACCAAGGTATCGAAATCATTGGCGCAAAGCCGGGTTGGAATGCGCAATGATTTTCGCACTGCGCCGTCCTGGAAGCTCCATTCCGCAAGGCCTGGTACATCGCCGAAGGCCAGGCAGTCCTGCTCGACCAGATCCTGCGGAGTCGCCGGCTCGCCGCGCCTGCGCAAATAATCCGGCGCGGCACAGACAACAAGTTGGATGTCGTCGAGCTTGCGGACAATGAGACCTGAGTCTTCCAGCGGTCCTATGCGAAGGGCCACATCGATGCCTTCCTCGGCAATACTTACCGGTCGGTCCACCAGCATCAGATCGACCGAGACCTGAGTCTGCTCCACCAGAAAGCCGGGCAGCATGGGCGCCAACCGCGACCGGCCCAGCAGCGACGGAGCGCTCACATGCAACCGGCCGGACGCAACTCCCGTCTGCATCGTCAAACCGCGTTCCATCTCGGCGACCTCGTCCACAATCTGCTTCGCCCGTTCGTAGTAGAGTCGACCGGCCTCGGTCAGTGAGAGATGGCGCGTCGTCCTCTCGACCAGCGTGGTGCCGAGGACCTTTTCGAGCGCCATGAGCTGGCGGCTGACGGAAGTCAGAGGCAGGCCCAACTGGCGGCCTGCGGCCGACAGACTGCCAGCATCCGCAATCTTCACAAACACCCGCATCGCGGCTAACTTGTCCATCGGTACATTATATCTAGAAACGGGAATATATCTCTCAAAATCTCATGATACTCACATAATTCGGTAGTCTCTATGATGTCGATCAAGGCCGATAAGAGAGGAGCGAGCTATGAAAATCTGCGTATTCGGCGCCGGGGCGATCGGCGGCTACATGGCGGGGGAACTGGCATTGGCGGGCCATGAGGTGTGTGTCGTTGCCCGGGGCGCGCATCTCGCGGCCATTCGAAGCCACGGGCTCAAGTTAATCGTGGAGGGCCGGATGCGCACCGTGAGCTTGCCGGCAAGCGATGACCCCACCACCTTCGGTCCGCAGGACGTCGTGATCTGCGCGCTGAAGGCGCAGCAGGCCCATGCCAGCGCGCGCGCTTTCACTCCGCTTCTCGGTCCGCACACCGCCGTTCTCACAGCCATGAACGGCATTCCCTGGTGGTATTTCTACAAGGAGCGCGGCCCGCTGGAGGGCCATCATTTGGAAAGTGTCGATCCCGGCGCAGCGCAATGGAATGCCATTGGACCCGAGCGCGCCATCGGCTGCGTCGTCGATCCTGCCTGCGAGGTCGTGGCACCCGGGGTGATCGAACATCGCCTATTCAAGCGCTTCACCATAGGCGAACCCGACGGATCCACCTCGGACCGCATCCTTGCGCTGCGCGATGCCTTGGTTTCCGCCGGATTCGAGGCACCGATCCGCGACACGATCCGCTGGAGCATTTGGCTCAAGCTGTGGGGCAATGTCTGTTTCAACCCGATCAGCACCCTGACCCTCGCAACCCTGGATCGCGTTACCTCCGAGTCGGGCCTTCGCGCCCTGTGCAAAACCATGATGGCCGAAGCCCAGGCGATCACGACGGCGCTCGGTCTCAACATTCCAGAACATATGATGGAGAGGCGACTGGACGCGGCGGGTTCCGTCGTCGGTCACAAAATATCAATGCTGCAAGATCTCGAACGTGGCCGATCCCTCGAGATCGATGCCCTCGTCACTGCCGTCCAGGAAATGGGCCGCCTGGTCAAGGTCGCGACACCAACGATCGACATCGTACTTGCGTTGGTACAGGAACGTGGCAGGCAGGCGGGACTCTATGGCAATGAACGGCGCTAAGACTTCATGCCGAGACATGCCGAGACATGCCGCGAAGGAAGGGCTTGCCATTCACATCCATCAGGGGAAAATAAATCTCGTGGGTGGTCCGATCGACGACAATGACTCACCCGGGGTCATAACTTAACGTAGCATGGCACCACACGTTCATCGTACTCACCGCTCCGGATGGTTGCGCGCAGGGTTGCTCGGCGCAAACGACGGGGTGCTATCCATCTCCGGCCTCATGCTCGGCGTCGCGGCGATGCACACGACGCCATCTGGAATCTTTGCGGCGGGTATTGCGGGGACCGTGGCCGGAGCACTTTCAATGGGGGCCGGCGAATTTGTCTCTGTCAGCTCGCAAGCCGATACCGAACGCGCTGACCTCGATATTGAACGGAAGGCGATCCAGCATGACGCTGCGGCCGAGAGCGCAGAACTTCGCGACATTTATATTGGGCGCGGGCTGGATCCGGAACTTGCCACCCAGGTCGCAAAGCAGCTCATGGCGCACGATGCCCTTGGTGCCCACGCGCGCGATGATATTGGCATCACGGAAGCTCTGACAGCTCGGCCGTTGCAAGCCGCCTGCGTCTCGTCGATCAGCTTTGCGTTGGGCGGCACCGCGCCACTGATATCCAGCATTTTATTTCCTCGCGAAGTAAGCCTCGTCATCGCCGCCGTTTCGTTGGCCATTCTCGCATCGCTGGGAGCGCTCGCGGCACGCTTGGGCGGCGCCCCGATTATGCGTGGTGCGGCACGCGTTCTCATATGGGGTGCATTGGCAATGGGTATCACCACGGCGGTGGGCATCCTGTTCAGCACGCTGCCGTAGTCGCATTGAAGATGGAGCGGATCAGTGTCTAAGGGTCGGGACAGCGGCATGCCCGCGGTGGAACAGTGGGAATCCTACTTCGACATCGCTGCTGTACTGGATTCCCTTGGCTGTCCTGAGGTAACCGGGGATGTTGTCGAATTCGGTTGTGGTTACGGCACATTCACGATCCCGCTGGCGCGAAGAACCGCCGGCGCGGTCTTTGCGCTCGACATTGACCGACTCATGGTCGCTGCAACCTCAGTGCGCGCCTCACAAGCCGGACTGAAGAACATCACCGTTGAGGAGCGAGACTTCGTCGCCCGGGGCTGCGGCCGCGGAACTGGGTCGGCGGGTCTAGCCCTGTTGTTCAATATTCTGCATATTGAGGACCCTGTAAGCCTTTTGAAGGAAGCTCGCCGAGCCCTTCGTCCCGGAGGAATGGCCGCAGTCATACACTGGAACTACGACGTGCGCACACCGCGAGGTCCGCCGCTCGATATCAGACCGAGGCCGGAACAATGTCGAGCCTGGGGCGAGCAAGCGGGATTGCGCTGGGTTCGAGACCAAGACCTGCCGGGATCACCCTGGCATTGGGGCATGGTGCTGGAGAAGTAGAACTCGGGAGGAGGACCGCGGCGCTGTCATCGAACTCTGCGGTTCAAATCCTCGGTCAACGATTGGCTGACGTCGGACAATAACCACAACTTTGTGAAAATCGCGCAAATGTCCCGCAACCTTCTGGCCTTGCAGACGAGCAAAACCTGTGGTAAAACTGAACTATATGGTTCAGTATGTAAGCGCAAGTTTCGATGCTTCTTTCGCTGCGATTTCGGATGCCACCCGCCGTGGTGTCCTCGAGCAGCTCGGGCGCGCAGACGCTTCAATTTCCCATCTTGCCGAGAAGTTCCACATGACTCTCACCGGCATGAAGAAGCATGTCGCCGTCTTGGAGCAGGCGGGGCTGGTTGCTACGGAGAAGATCGGGCGCGTGCGGACCTGCAGGCTGGGCTTTCGCCGACTGGAAGAAGAGGCGGCGTGGATCGAGAGGTATCGCGAGATTTGGGACGCTCGCTTCGATGAGCTGGACAGAGTTCTTGAAGAGTTAAAACGCCAGGAGAAAACCGATGGACGCAAGCACAGAAAGTGACTCGACTCCTACGAGCAACCGCACCAGCGTGGAACGGAAGTCCGAGCGCGAGATCATCGTTAGGCGAACCTTCGACGGCCCCGCGCGCCTCGTATTCGAAGCATGGACCAAGCCCGAACTACTGAAGCGGTGGTGGGTACCCAAGTCGATCGGCATGTCGTTTCTCGCTTGCGAAGCAGATGTTCGTGCCGGAGGCAAATACCGTTTTGAGTTCCTCCACCCGTCCGTCCCAACGCCGGTGGCCTTCTTCGGCAAATATCTCGAAGTGGTACCGCACTCGCGCCTCGTTTGGACCAATGAAGAAAGCAATGACGGCGCCGTGACCACGGTGACTTTCGAGGAAAAGAATGGCAAGACGCTGCTGGTCGTGCACGAAGTCTATCCTTCGAAGGAAGCACTCGATGCCAACGGCGGGATGGAGAACGCAATGCCGGAGACGTTCTCGCAACTGGACGAACTGCTCGTCGATCTGCGCTCGAGAGTATAACCGTGAAAGTTTGGGAGGCGGCCAGCTCGATGCCGGGATCGATGGCTCACTGCGGCCGACAAACCAGTTGGCCATCGTGCCGAACACCACCCACTACTCGCTCGCCGTCGAGCCGATGCTGCCGCAGATCGTCGAGCGCTAGTGAAGATAGCTGATAAAGCTTACATGTCTCCCTCATCTCAAATAATTACGGAATGGTTGCCGGGTCGATCGGATAAAGCGTCGGCAACCACCGCTCCAGCACAAACATAGGGAATCCCAGCGTCAGCGTCGAGCGCGGGCCCTTTGCCAATAGCAAGCCCTTCTCAATCAGCGCTGATACCGTTTCCCGCGCGCGCCGTTCTTCATATCCGGTGATCTCCGGTGCGCGTCCGCGCGGCACTTCTCCCTGATAAAACGCCGCGCGCAACATTTCGAAAGAGCCTTTGGGTAGTCGCCGCGCAGCCACTTCATCGTTGACATACAGTTCAATGCGACGAATGATTTCACCAGGCTGCAACAGCTTGCGCATGAAGTCGACTTGATCAGCGCACACTTCTAGAAAGAATCGACAGAAATCCCTAAGGCCCTCCGCGGACAAGGCGCCGCGGCCGTCCAAGTCATTCCGTCTGGGTGCATCCGCGTATGTCAGCGCGCTCTTGTAGCGATCCACCGCTCGCGCGAGCCCCCGCGACACCGACCACAAACTGCTACCCACCCCTAAGCGCAGCAGCAACGCGTGCGACATCAATCTCGCCACCCGACCATTGCCGTCCACGAAAGGATGGATCCAAAGCAGCCGATGATGACCGGCCGCCGCGGAGAGCAGCTGCTGAACTTTTGACAGGCGCTTTGGCTCGTAGGCCTCTTCAAAGCGTCTCATGAATGCAGCTAACGAATTGGCGCCAGGCGGCCAGTGCTGACCCACGCGCACTAAGTCCTTGCGGAATTCACCGGGGATGACTTGCACGAGTCGATCGCTGTCGGCCGACTTCACCCACAGCAATCGATCGGGCAATCGCTTGCAGAATTCGCGGTGTAGCCAGCGCACATACACTTCAGAGGTTGGCCACGCGTCTGGCGTGTCAATGCCGAAGTCGATGGATTTCTGCACTTCTATATGCGCAACCGCCTCATGCTGTAGATCGCGCTGCCGCTCATTGCCGTCGAAGTTACGTGCTAACGCCCTTTCGATGTCACGCGGCTGAGTCTGATGACCTTCGATGAAGTTGCTGTAGTAGCAGTTCATCGAGCGCACTAAACGACCCAGCTCCTCTTGCACAGGGATCGACAGCGGGGCGGCTAATGCCGAACTTTGCTGCACCAGGTCGAACGCGCAGTCCAACAATTCGGACTCCGCCTCCGTGGGCAGCATCGGCTCCATTTGCGAAACATGATCAGGTATCATGCCGCATATTATGCCGGTATAACTTATTGATTACTATCTATATAATTCCATTATAAACATGCAGTTGTGCCGGTTTATATGCCGGCAATGCTTGACAACACTATTATTGAGTTTCGTGAAGTACATTAGGGGCGATGAATCGAGCAACGGGGCCGTGTTGCAGAGAGGAAACTAGGGTCATGAGATTAAATGCTATGGGGAACTTGTCGCGACGACCAGCTGTATTCATTTCTTGGTTCGCATTTGGATTTTCATATTCTGTTGCCGCCTTCGGGGCCGGGTCGATTTCCGGCTACGTGCGCAGCGAGCCCAGCCACAATCCCATTGCGGGTGCGATCGTTATTGCCACATGGGAGGAAAGTTCAGGCGGCTTTGGCCGAGGGGCCTGTCCATGGATTGCCGCCGCGACGACCGACGCACGCGGGCGCTACGAAATTCCGGGCCCGGATAGAACCTTCTTTCAGGGTCTTTACACGTCCTATAACTTGCAACCATATAAATCAGGTTACGTTTTTTCGCCGGTCTCCTGGAATAATAAGGATCCCAGGCCCCTGCTCGATATGGTATCTGCGGGCGACTCGATAGAAGGCCAATTGAACGCGATCACGCAGGCATGGTCGCAATAACTGCCGCAGCACAATGGAAGTCGGCAAGCATCTTACGAAATTTTTGTGAAAATCGCGCGCCCGGACGGATTCGAACCGCCGACCACCTGGTTCGAAGCCAGGTGCTCTATCCAGCTGAGCTACGGGCGCCCGCGCGCAGTCTAGCGTTGATTGGGCCAATCGGAAACCTCCGGCGCGCGATGCTCTCCTATCAAGGCAATCCGCCGCCCGCATTGATGATTTCTCGGATCATCCGGGCGGAAATTCGAGGCGAGGAATACCGCCACCGAGGCGTTGTCGCCGGGCTCTGATCTCGGCTGACCGCGCAGCCCAGCGGCGCCGGCACATCGTCCCCTTCTCAAAATCGGCGCGAATCAGCCCTGCACGGCGGGCACCCCGCAGCGTCATGCGGCGCTGTCTCTCAAGTGCCCATCCAGAAAAGCAATCAGATGAGATTGGGACACGGCTCCCACCTTTTGTGCGATGAGCGTTCCGTTCTTGAACAACAGCAGCGTCGGAATACTGCGGATGTTGAATTTAGCCGCGGTCGCCGGGTGTTCATCGACGTTCAGCTTGGCAACTCGAATCTTGCCTTCGTAGGAACGGGCAATCTCTTCAAGTATCGGGCCTATCATCTTGCAAGGTCCGCACCATTCAGCCCAAAAATCCAAAAGCACCGGCACTTCCGAGCGCAGCACCTCGTTCTCGAACCCTGCATCGCTGGTATGCGTAACGACTGAATTGCTCACTAGCCCTCCGATGATGTCCACCTGTGTCCGTGATGGGGACGTGGGGGAGGGACTTCAAATCACATTCGGCTATGTGGGCATGCCCGGTTGACATGTAGGACTTTTATTAACCCAGAACCACGGTCCGGCCCCAATAGGCATTGCCTTGTAGGACCCTTCACTAACCCAAGAACCACAGTCCGGCCCTCTAGGCGAACTCTTGCGAGGCGGCGCACTCTAATGACCCCTCACCGATCCGACAGGCCCTTAAAGACAATGGCTAAATCCCGCGCTTTCCTGTTGATGGCGATCACCTTGACCTCCGCCATTGCCTTCACCTCCGCCACCATCGCCGCGCCGGCGCCCTTTGACCTCACCGGTCCTACACTGGAGTTCAAGGTGACCCGGGCGGGCACTACCCTTCCGGCCTCCCAGGTCCCCAATCTTGCGGCAGGCGATCGGCTGTGGCTGAAAGCCGATCTGCCTGAAACGCAATCTGTCAGATACTTAATGGTGGCGGCGTTCTTGAGCGGCGCGACGAATCCGCCCCCGGAGAAGTGGTTTTTCGCCTGCAAAATCTGGTCGGCGAAATGCGGCCGAGACGGCCTCACCGTCACGGTGCCGCCAGGAGCGCAGCAGGTGCTCCTATTCCTGGCGCCGCACACCGGCGGCGACCTGCGGACATTGATTGGCGCGGTACGCGGCCGGCCGGGTGCGTTCGTGCGCACCTCGCAAGATCTGAATCAGGCAGCGCTCGACCGCTCTCGGCTGGAAAGATTCCTCTCGGCAGTGCGCGTTCTGAACGAGGGCGATCCTGCGAAACTGAAACAAGCCGCCCCGCTCCTCGCCCGAAGCCTGGCCATCAAGGTCGAAGACAAATGCCTGGATCGACTCCCCGAACTGCAGGCGCCCTGCCTCATGCAGGGACAAGAATCGCTCATTCTGAACGATGGTCACAGCACGTCGATCGTCGAGGCGTTGACGTCGGGACCCGGCAGCGACTTGGCCATGGAAGCCAGCTACACGCCGCAGCTCAGCTATGGCTACTACAGTCCTTACATCGCGTCGGTGCTGGACATTGCGCGTATCCTGGACTCATTCCGTACTGCGCAATATCAATACATCCCCGCGCTCGCCACCCAGCGCGAGGACAAGCTCGCGTTGACGCTGAACAGTCCACCCTCCTTCCACAATCCGATGTCCGTCCTGGTCATCGCACTCCCGGCGGTCGAATCGGCGCAGTTGCCTCCCCTGCACGCGGTAGACCCGAAGGAAATCTATTGCGTGCGGCGCTCGACGCTGGTGCTGCCCGTGGATGGTGCGCCCCTGGCGTTCTCCACCGGCTACGCCCATGGCTTGACCCTCAATATTACCGGCAAAGACGGCAAGAGCATGGCCTTACCCGCCGTTGCCGATCCGGTACAAGGTGGTTATGTGGTCGACACCACCGCCTTGGGGTACGCGGGGCTGGGCGACAGCATTCACGCCTCACTGAAGGGCTATTGGGGCTTCGAACCTTACGAGGGACCGACCTTTCGCCTGATCAATGTCCACGCAAAATCCTGGGATCTGGCAGCCGGTGATGAAGCAGCGCTCATCGTCGGGCGCCAGGACACGATCCATCTGCAAGCCGACAGCGTCAGTTGCGTCGATGGCATCATGGTCAAGGATCCGGGCGGCAAGGAATTGAAAGTGGAGTGGAAGACGACCCGGCCCGACGAGGTCGAGATCAAACTGCCGCTGCAAAACTGGGCGCCGGGGGCGATGACCTTGCTGGTGAAGCAATACGGCAACGATCAGCCCGATCCCGTCCTCCTGCATACCTTTGCGGACGCCGGACGCATCGATGGCTTCGCAATTCATTCGGGCGACATCGTCGGCATTCTCAAAGGCAACCGTCTCGACGAGGTCGCCACTTTGAGTTTCAAGGGCAACGTGTTCGTGCCCGGCGAGCTCACCTCGAATCACGGCACCGACGAATTGCCGATGGTGGCCCAGGATCCGCAAGCCGTCATGGCGCTGAAACCCGAGCGCGGCATCGCTGCCAAGGTCACCCTGAAGGATGGCCGTGTGTTTCCCCTGCTCGGCATCATCGATGCGGCACGCCCGGCCGTGACGCTGCTGGGGCTGAACGTCCAGTCCTCTCCCACTGCCCAAGGCAGCAACATTCAGCTGACCGAGCAAAGCGAATTGCCGCAGGATGCCACGCTGACATTCTCCCTGCGCACACAATCGCCGGCCGCTTTCGCACACGACGAATACATCGAAGTCGCCACCGGCGATGAGTCCTCGATCGCAACGCTGAATTTCAGCAACGGCGGGGTGATTCTCGAGAATTCGCAGGTTGCCGTGGCCACCCTCAACCCATCGAAGTCATTTGGCGGTGCGTCGTTCGGCCCATTGCAGTTTCGCATCGTTTCCAAAAGTGCCGCAGGCGATTGGCAGCCGCTGGCCAATCTCGTGCGCCTGCCTATACTTAAGGATCTGAAGTGCCCCGCCACCCGCGAACTTGCCTGCAAGTTGTCGGGCTCAAATCTTTTCTTGATCGATGCCGTTTCCGATGACCCGATGTTCGCGCACTCGGTGAAGGTGCCGGACGGCTTTTTAGGCTCTGCGCTTCCGGTTCCACATCCCACAACCGGGTCCCTGTACGTGAAATTGCGTGACGACCCGTCGGTGGTCAACCGGACCTTGCTGGCGATGCAGGAAATTCCCCCATCTCCGGAGGAAGCAGCGCGCGCAGACGCTCGCGGTTCCGCGGTGTCCGACGAGCATCTGATCGAGCCGGGTGTCCCGCCAATCCGCTAAGTACAGATCGCTCGAGTTCCGGCGATACCAACCGCACCGAGGCAATTCGACATCGGCTCGGCGATTCCTCATACTGTGGGTCGCCACAGCGGGAACTATATCGCTCGGATTCCATCAAATAGTTCTGCTAAATCAGCTGGTTACGACGCGCCGTCGCCGCGCTGGCGGCGCCTCGTCCTTGGCCGTAAGATTCATCTCAAGGTGCAGCTCACCTCATTCGTCTCGATAACTAGAGGATTCCCGATGAAGGCTTGGATACCGCTCACGCTTGTTTTCGCATTTGGTCTGACTGCCCGTGCCCAGGCAACCTGCGTCTACCCGCAGTCGCCGGCCGCGCCTCCCGATGGGAAAACCGCTACCAAGGAGCAAATGGTTGCTGCGGCGCAGGAGACCAAACGCTACAACGGCGAGATGAATGTTTATTTGGACTGCATCAAGCTGGAAATGGACGTTCAACCGCCCGCCGATCCTTCGAAGCTCACGCCGGATGAGAAGAAGAGGCAAGATCAACAGCACAAACTCTATGTGAAGAAGAACGACGCCGCGGTCGATGAACTTCAAGCGATCGTCGGTCGTTTCAATGAACAGCTGAAACTCTACAAAGCGAGGCCGACGCCGTAATTTTGCTGGCGGCGGATATCCGCCGCCGCCCTTGTCGAACCATGCAGGCCGCTACGCTCATCACTCCTCGTCTGGCCGAAGAGGCCATCTACTCTCGGCTGACATGTTTGCCCATCGAATCACTGCCGCTGACGCAGTGTGTCGGCGGCACGTTGCGCGAGAATGTCTATGCCGAACGTGATGCGCCGCCGTTCGACCGGGTTTCCATGGATGGCATGGCGGTGGACAGCGAAGCCCTGCGACGCGGCCAGCGGCGCTTCCATATCCAGGGTGTGCAGGCCGCCGGTGCGCCGGCGACGAAACTCAAGAACGCCGATCACGCCATCGAAGTGATGACCGGCGCCATACTGCCGATCGGCTGCGACAACGTCATACCCATCGAACAAGTGGACGTGGCGGATCTGATCGCGACGCTCAACACCGAGGTCGTGAACACGCCGTATCACAACATTCACCGGCGCGGCGCCGACAGCCGTCAAGGTCAGTTGCTGCTCGAATCGGGCACATTGTTGCGCGCACCGGAAGTCGCGGTGGCGGCCTCCGCCGGTATGGCGCGGGTGCGCGTGAGCAGCCAGCCGGCCATCATGGTGGTGTCGACCGGAGACGAGCTGATCGAGCCCGGCGATCCCATCGCAGAGTTCCAGGTGCGCCGTTCCAACGCCTATGCCGTATCGGCGACATTTCGCCGGCGCGGCTTCAGCCGGGTGGGCACCGATCATGTGCTCGACGATGAACGATTGCTGCGCGAGCGCCTGTCCTTGCATCTGACGACGCACGAAGTGGTGGTGCTGAGCGGCGGCGTGTCCATGGGCAAATTCGATCTGGTGCCCAAGGCGCTCATGCAGCTGGGCGTGCATCAAGTCTTTCACAACGTCGCTCAGCGGCCCGGCCGGCCGATGTGGTTCGGCATCGGCCCGCAAGGCCAGTCTGTGTTTGGCTTGCCCGGCAATCCGGTCTCCACGCTGGTATGCCTGATCCGCTATGTCATTCCCGCCATCGCCGAAGCCATGGGCACCAAGCGCGCCGCGACCGAAAGGCTGGCGTTGGCGGCTCCCGTGACCTTCAAGCACGCCCTGGCGTATTTCCTGCCCGTGACCATCGAGCACGACGAGTGGGGCCGGCCGTGGGCAAACCCGCGGCCGCCGAATGGCTCGGGCGACTTCCTCAGTCTGGCGGGTACCGATGGCTTTGTGGAGCTTCCGCCGGGGCCCAATACCTATGCGAAGGGATTCGTGGCCAACGTCTATCGTTGGTGATGATTTCCCGTGATCGTTTCCTGTGATGAATCTTTGGTGTAGTTCATGACCTCCATCATTCACGACATTCGCGGCGCCAAACATCCGCTCGATCGTCTTGGGCGGCCGCTGCATGACTTGCGCATCTCGGTGATGGACCGCTGCAATTTTCGTTGTCCCTACTGCATGCCGAAGGAGCAGTTTCACGAAAACTACCAGTTCCTCAAGTCCCGGGAGCGCCTGTCGTTCGACGAAATCGTGCGGCTGGCGAGGCTGTTCACCGCCCTCGGGGTGCGCAAGATACGCCTGACGGGCGGTGAGCCTCTGCTGCGCGCCAATCTGGCAGATTTGGTGGGCGATCTGACGGGCATCCCCGGCATCGAAGATATCGCCCTGACCACCAATGGCGTGCTGCTGGCCAATCATGCCGTCGATTTGCACGCCAATGGGCTTAAGCGCATCACCGTCAGTTTGGACTCATTGGACAAGGACATCTTTGCGCGCCTAAGCGGCGGATTTGGCGCACTCGATCAGGTCCTGGCCGGGATCGACGCGGCCATCGCGGCAGGCATGACGCCCGTCAAGATCAACGCCGTGATCGAACGGGGCGTCAATGATCACACGGCGCTCGATCTGGTGGAACACTTCCGCGGCACGCCGGTGATCGTGCGCTTCATCGAATTCATGGACGTCGGAAATCGCAATCACTGGCGGCCCGACATGGTGGTGCCGTCCCGAGAACTTGCCGCACGGGTCAACGCCCGCTGGCCGATGCACCCGGTCTCGCAAAACTATCGCGGCGAGGTCGCGCAGCGCTGGCGCTTCGACGACGGCGGCGGCGAAGTGGGCTTCATTTCGTCCGTGTCACAGCCGTTTTGCGGCGCCTGCAGCCGCGCGCGCCTCTCCTCCGAAGGCAAGTTCTACACCTGTCTGTTCGCGACTCAAGGATTGGACCTACGGGCCCCCATGCGAGCCGGCGCGGACGACGCCGATTTGCTGCACATCATTCGCGGCGCTTGGGCAGGACGCAACGATCGCTACAGTGAACTTCGCGAGGAACTGCGGCGCACGATGCCTGAACCTAAGAAAATCGAGATGTACTACATCGGCGGTTGAGCCCATGACCTTCACACACCTGGACGCCGATCAGCGCCCGACCATGGTCGATGTCAGCGACAAGGCGGCGACAAAGCGCAGTGCCACCGCCGAGGCACGCGTGGACTTTCCTGCCGCCGTCGCCGCCGCGCTGCGCGACAGCGGATTGCGTTCCCCGAAGGGACCGGTGTTCGACACCGCCATCGTCGCGGGCGTTCTGGGCGCCAAGCGCACTCACGAACTCATCCCCTTCTGCCATCCGCTGGGTATCGAGAATTGTCGCATCACCATTGATTTGCACGGCAGCGCCGCCATCATTCGCTGTACCGTGACCGTTCATCACAAAACGGGCGTCGAAATGGAGGCCCTGACCGGCGCCAGCATCGCCGCCTTGACCGTCTACGACATGTGCAAGGCGCTGTCGCACGAAATCGTCATCAGCGAGATACGCCTGTTGGCGAAGGAAGGCGGCAAAAGCAGCTATGCGGCGGCCAACCCGTGAGCACAGCTCCGCTGTACGGTCTGATTCTCGCCGGCGGCTCGAGCAGCCGCATGCACCGCGATAAGGCAGCGCTCCGATACCAGGGCAAGACCCAACTGGATCGGGCGTTCGAACTGGCGAGCCGGCACCTCGCCCGGGTGTTCATCTCGGTGCGTGCCGACCAGGCTTCGGACCCGGTTCGCGCGCAGCGGCCGATGATCGTGGATTCGGTTGCGGGCAGCGGCCCCGTGGCCGGCATTCGCTCCGCCCTGGCGGCCCATCCACATGTCGCGTGGCTGGTGCTGGCCTGCGATTTGCCCTTCCTCACCGATGCCGCGCTCGCCCACCTGGTGCGCGAGCGTGCCGCGGCGGGCACCGGTGCTTTCGCCACCGCCTACATAAGCGCGCATGACGGGCTACCCGAACCGTTGTGTGCCATTTGGGAACCAACAACTGCAGGGCCCTTGGCCGATTATCAGGCGGCGGGCGGGCACTGTCCGCGGAAATTTCTCATCCGCCACGGCGCACGGCTGCTCGAACCACTGGATACTCGTGCATTGGACAATGTGAATACCCCTGAGGAATACACCCAAGCTCTCGCGACCCTCGATGACACCGTGCATGCAACTTAAGATTCAGTACTACGCCTTGATGCGCGAGCAAGCCGGGCGCTCCGATGAAACCCTGGACACCGCGGCCGCTACGCCCGCGCAGCTTTACCAGGAACTGGCCGGGCGTTACGGCTTCACGCTCTCGCGCGACCAGCTGAAGGTGGCGGTCAACAGCGAGTTCAGCGACTGGTCGCGGCCGCTCGCAACCGGCGATGCAGTGGTCTTCATTCCCCCCGTGGCGGGCGGCTGATGCAATTCCGCTTCACCGAAAGCCCCATCGACGTCGGCAGCGCGCGACGGGAGCTGCAAACCTTGAGCGCCGGCGGCTATGTCAGCTTCGAAGGCTGGGTGCGGGATCTCAACGACGGTCAAGAGGTCACGCGCCTCGAATACGAAGCTTTTCAGGAACTGGCGGTGAAGGAAGGCGACCGCATCGTCACCGACGCCATGCGGCGATTTCCCATCAAACATGCGCTGTGTATCCATCGGGTCGGTTCCTTAGGTCTGGGGGACATGGCGGTCTGGGTGGGCGTGAGCTCGGCACATCGCGGCGAGGCCTTCGATGCCTGCCGATTCATCATCGATGAGGTCAAGCATCGGGTGCCGATCTGGAAGAAGGAGCACTATCGCAACGGTGATTCAGGCTGGGTCAACTGCGAGCGCTGTGCGGCCGCGCCTCAGCATTCTCACGCGCTCCACACGCATCACGAGCATCAACCTCACGACCACCATACTCCCGAACATCTCGCGACGACGAACCCGAAGTAGGCGATGCAGCCCGATTATTCCCGCCAGCTGCTGCTCAAGGAGATCGGCGCGCAAGGCCAAGCAGCCCTAGGAAGAGCCCGGGTGCTGATCGTCGGGTTGGGCGGGCTCGGCAGCCCCGTGTTGCAATACCTGGCCGGTGCCGGCGTGGGTTGCCTAGGGCTCATCGACGCCGACGCTCTCGATGCCAGCAACTTGCATCGGCAACCCATCTACGCCCTGTCGGATGTCGGCAGGCCCAAAGTCGAGCTGGCGCAGGCAGCGGTGGCCGCCATCAATCCTGCGGTTCGCGTGGAAACGCACGGCGCGAGGCTCGACGCCGACAACGCACTCGGACTGATCCGCGCCTACGACATCGTGGTCGACTGCAGCGACAATTTTCGCACCAAGTTCTTGATCAACGATGCAGCCGTGCTGGCGCACCGGCCCGCCGTTTTCGCAAGCGTCTATCAGTACGAGGGGCAGCTTCAGGTCTATAAGCCCGATCCGCAGCATGCCTGCCTACGCTGCCTATGGCCGGACGCCGTTTCCGACGGCGTGGTCGGCAATTGTGCCGAAGCGGGCGTACTGGGACCGGTCCCGGGGGCTTTCGGCGCGCTGCAGGCGATGCTGTGCTTGAAAATCCTGCTGAACATGAGCGGCCAGCTCGGGGGTGAGCTGCTGCTGCTGGACTTGACCAATTTCTCGAGCTCAAAGCTCAAGGCACCACGCCGCGCCGAATGCGTAGCCCCGGCATGTGCGCACATCCACGAACTGGCGCGCGAGGACTCAAGTATCGAAGTGATGCTCGAATCCCTGGACGCCGCCGCCCAGCAAGGCCTCGAGGTGATCGACATTCGCACGGCGCAGGAAATCGCCGAACGGCCGGCCGGTGCGCGGCACATTCCCATGGCGGATCTGCTCGCCAACCCCCGACTGCTCGAGCCCACACGGAAGTTTCTGCTGGTGTGCGCCACGGGCAGGCGCAGCCTGGCCGCCGCACGGCAGCTGCGCACCCAGGGGATTGCCGTGCATTCGCTGTCCGGCGGCCTGCAGGCCTTGCGTTGATGCGTTTCGCCAGCAAATTGCCCGAGGTCGGCACGACGATCTTCACGGTGATGTCGCGCCGCGCGGCCGAGGAAAATGCGCTGAACATCGGCCAGGGGTTTCCCGACTACGCAATCGATCCGCGCCTGTCGAATTCACTGATCGAGGCGCTGTCCGAGGGCCGCAATCAGTACGCGCCGATGGAGGGCACCCTGGAGCTGCGAGAACAGATCTCCAACAAGCTCAACGCCTGCTACCTGCGCCGCTTCGATCCGATAACGGAGATTACGGTGACCTGCGGTGCCACCGAATCCCTCTATGACGCCATCCAAGCCGCCGTCGGGCCGGGGGATGAGGCCATCATCTTCGATCCGGCCTACGATGCGTATGAACCCGCGATACGTCTTGCGGGTGCCCGCTGCGTGCGCATTGCACTCATGCCTCCGGCCTTTCGCTTCGATTGGGACGAGGTGCGACGTGCCCTGAGCGATCGTACTCGCCTCATCATCATCAACAGTCCGCAGAACCCCAGCTGTAGTGCGGCGACGCGCGAGGACCTCGACCGGCTCGCCGACTGCATTCGCAACCGGCCGATCACCGTCATCGCCGATGAGGTATATGAGCACGTGCTATTCGACGGTCGGCGCCATCAGTCGGTGCTGGCGCACCCGGAGCTGCGCGAACGCAGCTACGCAGTGTTTTCCTTCGGCAAGACCCTTCATGCCACGGGATGGCGCGTAGGCTACTGCGTCGCGCCGCCCGACATGACGGGCGAGCTGCGCAAGGTGCATCAATTCAACACCTTCAGCATTGCCTCGCCGCTGCAGCATGCGATCGCACGCTACCTGTCGGCCTATCCCGATGCCTGGCAGGGGTTGTCCACGTTCTTCGAGGCTAAGCGCGACTTGTTGGCGGGGCTGTTGCGAGGGTCGGGGCTCGAGCCCCTGGCCGCGAGCGGCACCTACTTTCAGTTGGTGGACTACGGCGCCATCAGCCAGGAAGATGACTTGGCGTTTGCCGACCGGTTGATCCGCGAGGCGAAAATTGCCGCCATACCGCTGTCGCCTTTTTACGCGAAACCGCCGCACATGACATTGGTCCGCCTGTGCATCGCCAAGCGCGACGAAACGCTGCGTGAAGCGGCGAGGCGGCTTTCCGCCTTTGCGACTGCGCTGCGCCCGGCGTCTTGACCGAGCCTGCCTTGATATCCGCCTGAGCCGCGTTGGCGAAGGGCGCGGATGTATCGCGCGGGGGCGAGCCCCATGTCGATCAGACAGACCTACCGGCCGAAGGTACCGAAGCGCCGCACCGTCGAGGGCAGGCTCTGCCGCTGACGAATTCTCGCCGCGTCCATCAGCATGCGCCCGGCCCAGCGGTACACGTTGTTCTCCTTCACGGTCCGGCGCATCAGACTCATGCGGTTGCGCCGTTCCTCACGTCCCATGCGCATGGCGATTTCCATGGCGTTGGCCGTTTCGCTGACATCGAACGGATTGATCAGCACCGCTTCGGGCAACTCGCGGGAGGCGCCGGCAAAGGTGCTCAAGATCAGTACGCCGTCCTCGTCATCGCGCGCCGCCACGAACTCCTTGGCGACCAGGTTCATGCCGTCATGCAAGCTGTTGACGAGGCAGAAGTCCGCGGCGCGATACAACTCGAACACTCGCAGAGGTTCCTGCTGCTCATCGATCAAAACGATCGGCCGCCATTCGCCCTGCGTAAATTTGCTGTTGATGCGCTCCACCTCGTCGTATGTTTGCTGCTGCAGGGCCTGATAGGCCGGCAATTGCCCGCGCGACGGCGCGGCGATCTGCAGCAAGCTGATGCGGCCCCGGTGCTTAGGATCGTTGTCGAGCAGCACCTCCAGCGCCTGAAAGCGTTCGATGATGCCCTTGGTGAAATCCCAGCGCTCCACCCCAAGGCCGATGATGACATCGGCGCCGATACCGTACCGTTCGTGCACGGTAGTCCGGCAAGTTGCAACATCCGGCAGGCGTGCCAACCAGCGAGGCGGCCATTCGATCGAGATGGGATAGGGGGCGACGCGGCATATGCGGCCTTGCAGGGTCACGGTCATGTGTTCACGATCGATTTGGCATTCGACGAATCGATCCACGGTATCGAGGAAATTCTGGCAATGGTAGCGGGTGTGAAATCCCAGAATGTCGGCCGACAGCATGTGCGTCAGCACTTGGCGCTTCCAGGGACACACCCCGAAAGTCTCCGCATTGGGCCAGGGAATATGCCAGAAAAGGGCGATGGTGGCTTTGGGGATTCTCTGGCGCAGCAACTGCGGCAACAAGGCGAAATGAAAATCTTGGATCAGGATCACCGGACTTTCGGTGCCCGACTCCACGGCCACGACCTCGGAAAACTTGGTGTTGACCTCCTCGTACGCCCGCCAGTCGCTGGCGCGAAACGCCGGCCGCACATAGGCCAAGTGGCACAACGGCCACAGACCCTCATTGGAAAACCCGTAATAGTAACCCTGCTCCTGCTCCGGACTCAGCCAAACACGCCGCAGGGTGTAGCTCGGATCATCGGGCGGCACCCGTATCCGATCATATCGGTCGACGGTTTCGTGGTCGGCGCTGCCGGCGCCGTGCGCCACCCACACCCCGGAGCAGGCCCGCATGACGGGCTCGAGCGCCGTGACCATGCCACTGGCGGGAACCTGCCAGAAGGCCCGACGATGGGCATCGAAGCTGTGGATGTAAGGTTCTCGGTTCGAGACGATGATCACCTGGGCGGAGTCCAAGTGATCGTGCACCACCTGCTGCAGGGCCTGCGGCGTCCAATTCTCGCGAAAATCGATTTCCAGCCGCTGCTTCTCCTCGGCCTCAGCCAGCACCTCGCGCACTTGCGAGAGTATGGGCAATGATAGGCGTGGCGATTGGGCGTCGTCGTGAAAGCGCTTGCCGCGAATGTCGCCCAGCAGTACCTCCACCCAACGGCGCAGCTGCAGCCAGGCCACCAGCACGATCAACAAGGCCAGCAGCAATATGGAAATGCCCACGAACACCAGGACGAAATCGCGGGCCGTGCGCTGTCGCCGATCGACGAAGCTCAGGTCGTGAAGCATCAGGACCCGAAACGGCTTGGGTTGAGCGCCGTCGAAGTCGAAGCGCGAAACCTGCACGGAGCCTGAGGGCAGCTGCAGGATGCGCGAGCGCGCCGGATCCGAAATCCCCTCCGGATCGCAGGCAATGGTCGATGGCGTGCGATCCGACCTAAAAATGGTGGTGCCATTGGGCCGGCACACCAGGATGGCCAACAATCGCTCGTCGGCGGCCAACTTCGTCAGGTATGCCCGCAAGCGCACGTCGGTGCCGAACTCCACGAGATCCGTGATCGGTTCCTCCACGGAATGCATCACGAGCTGCGCGCGCAATTCGACGTCGGAGCGGAACCACTCCGCCAGCAAACGCTCGATGTACGGCAGCCCGAAATATGCCACCACGCACGAGGCAAGGGCGACCGGCAGGACGAATCGCAGCATCATCGAGCGAAACATCGTGTCTCCGTTGAGTCGAAACTTGGGGCCGCGTCGTCGAGACAAAATACAGAACTTTCGAAGCACAGTCTCGGATTTTAAGCAATGCAATTCGTGTAAAACTTACACTGAAATAAATGTATCGCAGCCATTGGCAGCGGCGACCGCGTAGGCTATGTTTTTCCCGCATGAAGCAAGCACCGCCGCCTCCCGCACTCGACTGGTGTTTGTTTCTGGACGTCGACGGCACGCTGGTCGAGCTGACCGATACACCCTCGCAGACTGCCGCGGACCCGGAGATAAAATCCCTGTTGCGGGAAGTTGCGGAGCGTCTGGGCGGCGCCGTGGCCTTGGTGAGCGGGCGCAAAATCGCGAGTCTGGATGAACTGTTTGCTCCGCTGAAGCTGCCGTCGGCCGGACTCCACGGGGTCGAGCGGCGCAAGGCCGGCGGCGCCATTCAAGGCGCAAGCTTCGTCGACTCCCAGCTCGATGGCGCGCGCGCATCCATCAAACAACTGGTACAGGAGCATCCGGGCACGCTGTTCGAGGACAAGGAGCGCAGCCTCGCCCTGCATTTCCGGCTCGCGCCGCAGGTGGCGGACCTCATGCACCGATCGATCATCGACATTGCCAAGCCGCTCGGCACCAACTACCACGTCCAAGGCGGAAAAATGCTGTTCGAAATCAAACCGCGGGGATTCAACAAGGCCAGTGCGATCAAGGCTTTCATGAATGAGGCGCCTTTCAGCGGCCGAAAGCCGGTGTTCGTGGGCGACGACCTCACCGATCAGGATGGATTCGCCGCAGTCGAAGCGCGTGGCGGCATCTCAATCGGCGTCGGCGATGCCGTGCGGGGGCAATACTACATGGAAGACGTGACGGCGGTGCGCAGCTGGCTCGGCGGCATCGCGGCTCTGCACGACTCGCATCACGCATGAGCCGGTTGATCTTGGTCCGGCACGGCGAGAGCGCGGGCAATCGAGACCGCATTTTTGCCACTTCACCGCATGATCTGCCCCTCACCGAACTCGGCTATCGGCAGGCACACGAAGCGGCGCGACGCATCGCCCAGCAGTTCCGTCCGGAACTGGTCGTGACCAGTGCCTACCTGCGCGCGCACGAGACCGCACGCGTCATTGCGGAGGCGATAGGACTGCCGCTGCAAATCGAGGCGAATCTGCATGAGCGCGAGATCGGGGCGCATCGGGGCCGGCCTTACGATTCGTTCCTGGCGGAGCCGGATTACGATCCGCAGCGTCCGTGGGCATGGAAACCGCAAAATGGCGAGAGCTACGAAGAAGTTCAGGCGCGTGTCGGCCCGATCCTGGATCGATTGGCCGCTGCGCACCTTAAGCGGGACGTGGTAGTCGTGAGCCACGGCGGCGTCATGACGACGTTGTGGGCGTACGTCGCGGGCACGTGGGAGGAAGCGCACGTACCCCCCAATTGCGGCATGGTATTGATCGAACACGGCCCACGGGGCTACTCGAAGCCCCAGGTCGTCGACGGTGCGGGCAGCGCCGACCACGCCGGAGGATAGGAGTGGGTAGCAGCCTGTCTAGGGAATACTCCGACTCTCCTAGCTCGCCGCTTCCACCGCCGGCGATTCGCCAGGATCGCGCAGCCAGCGGCTCAAGGTCTGCGCCAGTTGCTCTCGATCGATCGGCTTCGACAAGTAGTCATCCATGCCGGCCGCGCGACATTCATTGTCGGCGCCCTTCATGGCGTGCGCCGTGAGCGCGATGATGGGAATATGCCCGGCGCCTGCCTCCTGCCGGCGAATTTGCCGCGTCGTCTCGTAGCCATCCATCACCGGCATCTGGCAATCCATCAAGATGAGATCGTAGCGGCCGCTTTGCCAGGCATCGAATGCCGCTTGACCGTCGGCGGCGACATCGACTCGCAGCCCCAGTTTCTCCAGAATGCGGCACGCGACTTTCTGATTCACCGGATTGTCCTCGGCCAGCAGAATGTGGCGCGTTTCGCGCACCCGCTGTGAGCGCAACGCATGGCGCGTGACGATCGGTTGGGTGGCCATTCGCCAGCCCTCCGCTTGCGTGCCGAGCACCATGGTGAGGCAATCGGTAAGGTCCCGGTGCGTCACGGGCTTCAATAAGTATCCGGCAAACCCCAGCTCGGAAAACAACCGGCCGTCGCCGCGCTGTCCGGAAGACGTGAGCAGGATCAGGCGCGCGCCGCGCAGCCCATGTTCCGCGTGGATGGTCGTACCCAGTGTGGCGCCGTCGCATCCGGGCATCTGGTGATCGAGCAGCGCAACCTCGAATGGACGGCCCGCTGCCGCGGCATGCCTCATCAGGCTCAGGGCCTCGTCGGCGGAACTGGCACACACCGCGTCCATCCCGCAAAGCGATAGTTGCCCCATCAATACCTTTCGATTCGTCATGTTGTCATCGACGACGATGATGCGCTGGCCGCGCAGAACGATGGGAGGCGCAGGTCGCGCCTTGGTGGTATCCAGCGCCACCCCTAGGCGCGCGGTGAACCAAAACGTCGAGCCCAATCCCTCGACGCTCGACACCCCGACTTCGCCACCCATCAGTTCAACCAGGCGTTTGACGATGGACAGCCCCAAACCCGTGCCGCCGAATCGGCGCGTGGTGGACGCATCGACTTGGGTAAACGCCGTGAACAGCGCATTGATGCGGTCGGCGGGAATGCCAATGCCGGTATCGCGGATTTCGCAACGCACGATCACACCCTGCCCATCTTTATGGACGACCTTGCACTCGATCGACACCTCGCCTTTCTGCGTGAATTTGACCGCATTGCCGCCTAGGTTGAGCAATACCTGGCGCAATCGGCCCGCATCGCCGCGCACCAGATCGGGCAGACTGGGATCGATCAACGCAATGACCTCCAGCCCTTTGGCATGCGCCTGGATGGCCAGCAGCCGGGCCACATCCTCCACCGTGTCGCGCATGTCCATATCGAGCATCTCGAGATCGAGCTTGCCGGCTTCGACCTTGGAGAAGTCCAGAATGTCGTTGATCACCGTCAGCAGCGCGGACGCGCTGTCGCGAACCGTCTCCGCATAGTCCAATTGCATGGGATTGAGCGGCGTCTCGAGCAACAGCTCGATCATGCCGATGACGCCGTTCATCGGCGTGCGGATCTCATGGCTCATGTTGGCGAGGAATTGGCTCTTGGCCTTGCTGGCGGCGGCCGCGGTCTCCGTCGCCTCGAGCAGCGCCAGTGCATACTGCTGCCGTTCGGTGATGTCCCGCTGCGATCCGGATACCGTCAAGGGTATGCCGGCCGAGTCGCGCTCCAAGGCGGCGCGGATTCGATACCAGCGTAGTTCGCCGGCGCGGGTTTTCGCCCGCACCTCCACGTCCACCGCGGCGCCCTCACTGATGCTACGCTCGATGGCCTCGCGCAAGCGTGCGACATCATCCGCATGGACGATATCGAAGAAGCCCTGCCGTGCCCCCATGAACTCCTGCTGGTCGTAGCCGAACATTTCCGCGAAACGCGGCGAAACCCACATTTCGCGCGTCGCCACATCCAGCTCCCACAATCCGTCATTGGCCCCGTGCGTGGCGCGTTTGAGGCGCGCGTCGGTGGAGCGCAATTGCGCCTCGGCGACTTTGCGTTCGGCCTCGCGCTTGATGTTATCGAGCGCGAACACGACATTGCGTCCCAGCCGCATCAGCAGCTGCACGATCTCCTCGTCGAAGGCTTGCTTGTCGGTGGAGTGCAGCAGCAGCACGCCGATCGTGCGGCCGTTCTGGACGAGCGGCAGCGCCGCGCCGGAGGCAATGCCGACCTCTCTCGCGATCTGGTGCCAAGGCATGGTGCGAGGGTCGTTGAGGAAATCATTGCTGACGCAGGGCACCTGACTGCGAAAGGCGGTACCGATGAGGCCTTGCCCCTGAGGGATCGAGGTATCGATCGACGGACGCGTATCGCGCAAGTAGGCACCTGCCCCGGCGACCGCGACGATCTTTGCGTCCTTGAAATTCTCGCATGGCACGCACAGGCTTGCCGCCAGCAACCGTCCGCCGTGTACCGCGGCCTCGCACACCTGCTGATACAGATCTTCCGGGGTGGTGACCCGCATGATGGCTTCGTTCGTATCGCTCAAGGCGGCGAACATGCGGGCAACCCGCTGCGTGGCCAGTTGACTGACGGCGGAGCGCTTGAACACGGCAATACCCACGATGGCAGCCATGGCGGCGCCGGCCGCGGCGGCGGCCAGGTAAGTCAGCGCGGTGAACATGGTGGTATTTCACCAGCGGCCCCTTTTGAAATCTGTGCGGCGACCGACAAATTTACATAACGGAACGCGGGAATTGCCTGCCGCAGGGAAGGCGCCTGTCCCAGTTGGGCATGAGCCGTGGGGATGCTTTAGACAGCCTAGTCGCGAACCTGTCCGCTGCCTCGTACCACGTACTTATAGCTGGTCAATTGCTCGACACCCACCGGACCGCGTGCGTGGAATTTGGCCGTACTGATGCCGATTTCGGCGCCCATGCCGAATTGCCCGCCGTCGGCAAATTGCGTAGAGGCATTATGAAGCACGATGGCGCTGTCGACCTCCTTGAGAAACCGCTCCGCGGCTGCCGCGTCATCGGTGACGATGCACTCGGTATGCTGGGAGCCATATCGCGCCACGTGAGCGATCGCCGCGGCAATGTCATCGACCACGCGTACCGCGATGATGGCGTCGAGATATTCGCAATACCAGTCCTGCTCGCTCGCCGCCTTCACGCGCGCGTCCGCCGCGGCCGCAGCCTCATCGCCGCGCACCTCGCAGCCGACCTCGAGCAGGGTCTTCACCAACGGCGCCAGGTGAGTCGCGGCGCAGCCCCGATCGATGAGCAGCGTTTCCGCCGCCCCACAGACGCCGGTGCGGCGCATTTTGGCGTTCACGACAATGCGCTTGGCCATCTTAAGCTGCGCGCCGCGGTCGATGAAGACATGGCACACGCCCTCGAGATGTCCAATCACCGGCACCCGTGCTTCCTTCTGCACGCGCGAGATCAAGCTCTTTCCGCCGCGCGGCACGATGACATCGATGAAACCCGTCATATCGGCCAGCATGTGCCCCACGGCGGCGCGATCGGCGGTCGGAACCAGTTGAATGCAGGCCGGGGGCAAGCCGGCGACCACCAGTCCCTCCTGCAGGCAGGCATGTATGGCGGCGCTGGAGCGCGCGCTCTCCGACCCACCTCGCAGGATCACGGCATTGCCGGATTTCAGGCAAAGCGCTCCCGCATCGGCGGTAACATTCGGCCGGCTTTCATAGACGATGCCGATGACGCCCAGTGGAACGCAGATCCGCTGGATCACCATGCCATTGGGCCGCGACCATTCTGCCAAGCGAACGCCGATGGGGTCGCGCATCTGAGCGATATCCTCCAACCCGCGGGCCATCGTCTCGATACGGACTTCGTTCAACTGCAGCCGATCGAGCAGCGCACCGGACAGCCCGGTGCCGGCCTCGCGGATATCGGCCTGGTTGGCCGCCAGGATCTTCGAAGCACAGCTTCGCAGCGCTGCAGCTGCCGCCAGCAGCGCCCGATCCTTGTCAACCGCGGAGGCGAACGCCAGCACGCGCGCCGCCGACCGGGCAGATCGGCCCATGCTCTGCATCAGGTCCGCGACACCGTTCAAAGGATTCTCAGCAACACCAGGTCATCGCGGTGCACGATCTCCTCGCGGCCGCGAAATCCCAGCACTTTCTCGATGTCCGCGGACTTGCGTCCGATGATGCGTGCCGCATCGACGTCCGAATAAGCACAAATTCCGCGGCCGATCTCGGTGCCGTCGGGACCGACGATACTCACGGTATCGCCCCGATCGAACCGGCCGACGGCCCGGGTCACACCCGCGGGGAGCAGACTTTTGCCGCTCATCAGCGCACGAACCGCACCATCGTCGGCATGGATCGCACCCGCGGGCCGCAAAGTGCCGGCAATCCATTGCTTGCGCGTGGCCACCGGATTGGACGAGGGCATGAACCAGGTACAGCGTGCACCGTCGGCGATGCGCTGCAGCGGGTGTTCGACGGTGCCCGGGGCGATGCACAGATGGCACCCTGCGGCCATGGCAATCTTGGCCGCGGCGATTTTCGTCTGCATGCCTCCCGAGCCCAAATCGCTGCCGGAGCCGCCGGCCATGGCTTCGATGGCAGGCGTGATATCCAAGACTCGGGCAATGAACTGAGCATCCGGGTCGATATTCGGGTCGGCGGTGTACAGACCATCGATATCCGACAGCAAGACCAGGCAGTCAGCGCCGACCATCTGCGCCACTCGAGCTGCCAGCCGATCGTTGTCGCCGTAGCGGATTTCCGCCGTCGCCACCGTATCGTTCTCATTGATCACCGGCACGGCACCGAGCGACAGCAGCGTGTTGAGCGTGCCGCGCGCATTCAAATAACGGCGGCGCTGCTCGGTATCGCCCAGGGTCAAGAGAATTTGCGCCACCGTGATCTCGTGCAGATCCAGCAGGTCTTTGTAGGCATGCGCGAGTCGGATTTGACCTACGGCGGCGGCGGCCTGACTCTCCTCGAGTTTCAGCTTGCCGGTGCCCAACCCCAGATGGCGGCGTCCCAGCGCGATGGCACCGGAGGAGACCAAAATCACTTCCTGGCCGCGCTTGCGGCAGGCTGCCACGTCCGCCGCTAGGCTCTCCAGCCAGGCGCGATTGAGGCGGCCTTTGTCGCTATCTACCAACAGGCTCGAGCCGACTTTTACCACGAGACGCTTTGCGTCCGTCAACCGGCGAGCGGCAAGTTTTCGGTCTTCGGCGGTCATAGGACCCGATATTGCCATTTACTTAGCGGAGTAGCCTCACCTAATATTCACGACCTGATTCCAGCGCAAGCTTCAAATAAGGACGAACCGTGGGTAGAGAGTACGAACCGACCGTCGGGCAGTGGTATGACGACTTGGAGAATGACGAAACCTTTCAGGTTCTCAAAGTGGATGAGGACAGGGAAACCGTTGAGATTCAGCATCTCGATGGCGATACGGAAGAGCTCGATGTCGACGACTGGGCGGAGCTGGATCTGGAACTGACCGAGGAGCCGGAAGGCTGGTCAGGTTCCAAGGACGAGAAAGATGCCGAAGACGATGAGGACGAGGATGACGAAGACTGGGATGAAGATGAAGACGATGAGGATGACGAAGACGATCTAGACGAGGACGAAGAGGACCGCGAGGAATACTGAGGTGTGTCGGCCGCTAGGGTCGTGGCCGCCCTTGCCGTAATCACCCCGGCCTTAACCGCTCCGGTCGTAACCGCTCCGGTACGTAGCCGCCCAGGACCTGGGCGGCAAGCCGTCCAAGTCTGCTAGACGCGTTCCAACCAGCCGTGCCGATCCGGCGCGTCGCCCTGTTGTACCGCGATCAATTGCGCGCGCAGTTTCCGGGTAATCGGCCCCATCTGGCCATCGGCTACCGGATGTTCCTTGCCGTTGTAAATCAGCGTGCCCACTCCGGTGAGCACGGCCGCGGTGCCCGACAGCGCCGCCTCGCCGCTGCGCACCCAGTCGAGCATTTCGAGGACATCGAATTTGCGCTCCGACACGGTATATCCCATATCGCGGGCCAGCGTCAGCAAGGAATCTCGGGTGACGCCGTGCAGAAACGTGGAGTCGAGACTGCGCGTGAGCAGTTCACCTTCGCGGATCAGGATGAAATTGGCAGCGCCGGTTTCCTGCACCTGGCCTCCCGGGCAGAACAATACCTGGTCCGCCTGATATTTCGTGCGCGCATTCATGATGGGCGCCAGCGCTGCGGCATAGTTGCCGCCGGTCTTCACCACACCCATGTGGCCGGCCGAGCGGGTGTTCTGATCGTCGACGAGGATGCGCAGCGGTTTCGCGCCGCCGGCAAAGTAATCCCACACCGGACTTGCCAGCACGATCATCATAGCCTCGGTCGTGGGGGTCGTGGCCGCGCCGATGTTGGCCGTGGTGCCAAAAATAATCGGGCGCAGGTACAGCGCGCCCGGCGCTTCCGGCACCGCGTCGCGGCAGCGCTGGATCACGGCACGCACCATGTCCGCCACTTGAGCCGGATCGGGCTCGGGCAGCACCAGCTGGCGCGTGCTTTGCTGCAGGCGCTGAATGTGCCGATCCATGCGAAATACATGCACCGATCCGTCGGCGCGGCGGAACGCCTTGAAACCTTCGAAACAGGTGCTGGAGTAATGCAGCATGTGCGCGGCCGGGCTGATTTCGATCGGTCCGACAGGCTGAATCTCGCTCTTGCTCCAGCCGTTGCGGTAGTGGGCCACCGCCATGTGCGAGGTGAGCAAGGTGCCGAATGCGGGTCGCTGAGGTTGGGACGTCATGAGAGTTTCACCGTAGGTATGAATATCGTCGCTGGATGTTCGAGCCGCTGTTTCAATGCCTGGATCATCGCCGCGGCATCGTAGCCGTCCACGAAGCGATGATCGAACGAAGAGGACAGGTTCATGATTCGCCGCACCGCCACGGCACCCTGATGCACCACCGGGCGCTCGACGGCCTTGTTGAGCCCGATGATGGCCACCTCCGGCGCGTTGATGATGGGCGTGGAGGCGATGCCACCGAGTTTTCCCAAGCTGGTGACGGTGATGGTCGATCCGGCCAGTTCCTCACGCGTCGCCTTGTTGCTGCGGGCGCGCTCGGCCAGGCGCCGGATTTCAGCCGCCAGTTCCCATAACCCCAGCCTCTGCGCGTTACGCACCACGGGGACTTTCAATCCGTCCGGCGTCTGCGTGGCAATGCCGACATGCATGGCGCGATGCCGGATCAATACGCCGCGCGCGGCATCGTACAAAACGTTGCATTGCGGAAATGACTCCAGGACACGCGTCAGCGCCATCACCACCAAGGGCAGGTAGCTCATGGAGTCCGACCCCTTGGGCTGCGAGTCATTCAGGTGCGTCCGCAGCGATTCGAGCTCGGTGACGTCGACTTCCTCGACATAGGCAAAGTGCGGAATGGTGCGTTTCGCTTCGCTCATCCGCTCGGCGATGAGACGGCGCAGGCCGATGACTTTGATCTCGGTGGTATCGGCACTATCCGCCTTGGCCACGGCGGCGCGCAATGCACCTGACTCGAGGTCCGCTCGCAGAATTCTTCCCCCGGGGCCGGAACCCACCACGCGGGAAAGATCGATGCCGGCTTCGCGCGCCCGGCGCCGATTGGCCGGCGAGGTCATCACTCGACCCACGCGAGGAGAAACAGCGGCACTCGCCGGGGCAGCCGCGGCCACGGTCTGCGCGGAGGCCGCCACTGCCTTAGGCGGTACCGGCTTCTGGGGGGCGGCCGTCGCCGGTGGCGATGGGGCCGGCTGCGATGCCGGCTGCAATGTCGCAGCCAGAGCGGCGGGCGCGGGCGCAACGCTCTCTGAGGTCTCGAACACGATCAGCGGCGAACCGACGGCGATCTTGTCGCCGGGGGCGCCGGTCACGGATACCACCCGTCCACTCACGGGCGCGGGCACTTCCACGGCAGCCTTGTCCGTCATGACTTCAACGATGAGTTGGTCTTCGGTGACGACATCGCCCGGTTTGGCGTGCCAGGCGACGATCTCCGCATCCACCGTGCCTTCCCCCAAATCCGGCATCTTGAAGGTGAACTGGCTCATGCAGGTTCCATCACACTCTTGAGAGCCGCTTGGACACGCGCTTGGCCAGGGAAATATTCCCATTCGAACGCATGCGGATAAGGCGTGTCCCAGCCCGTGACGCGCGCGATGGGCGCCTCCAAGTCCCAGAAACATTCCTCTTGGACGATCGACAGAATTTCCGCACCAAACCCGGAGAACCGAGTGGCCTCATGCGCCACGACGCAGCGCCCGGTCTTCTTGACCGAAGTGCAAATGGTGTCCACATCCAGCGGCACCAGCGATCGAAGATCGATGATCTCGGCATCGACATTCATCGCCGCGGCGGCGGCAGCCGCGACATGCACCATGGTGCCGTAGGTGATGATGCTCACCGCGGCGCCGGCACGTACGACGTCGGCCTTGCCCAAGGGGACCTTGTAGTAGCCCTCATCGACTTGCCCCTTGGCGTGCGCGCTCCACGGCACGGCGGGCTTGTTCGGATCACCGTCGAAGGGTCCGTTGTACAGCCGCTTCGGTTCGAAGAACACCACCGGATCGTCATCCTCGATGCAGGTGATCAATAAACCTTTGGCATCGAAGGGATTGGAGGGCATCACGACTTTGATGCCGCTGACATGCGTGAATATGCCTTCCGGGCTCTGCGAATGCGTCTGGCCGCCGCGAATACCCCCGCCGCAGGGTGTGCGTATGGTGACGGGGGCGAAGAAATCGCCGGCGCTGCGATAGCGGATGCGCGCCAGCTCGCTGACGATTTGATCGAAGCCCGGATAGATGTAGTCGGCAAATTGAATTTCGGCGACGGGGCGCAGGCCATTGACGCTCATGCCGATGGCGGCCGCCACGATGCCGCCTTCCGCAATGGGCGTATCGATGACTCGGTGCTCGCCGTATTTGCGCTGCAGGCCTTCGGTGGCGCGGAACACGCCGCCGAAATAGCCAACGTCCTCGCCCATCAGCACCACCGAAGGGTCCTTCCCCAGCATGATGTCCATGGCGGAGTTCAGGGCCTGGATCATGTTCATGCTGGCCATCAGCTGCGTTCCTGGCGCAGCGCGGCCTGTTGCCGCTGCAAGTGCCGCGGCATTTCCTTGAACACATCCTCGAACATCGTGTCGGCATCCAGCCGCGGACCTTCGGTCATCGTGCCGAACGCCACCGCTTCCTTCCAGCTGGACGCGACCAGCGCTTCCAGCTCAGCATTCAGCGCTTGGTGGCGCTCCTCCGACCACTCACCGATCTTGATCAAATGAGCCTTCAGACGCAGGATGGGATCGCCCAAGGGCCAGTGCTCGGCATCGTCTTTGGCGCGGTAGCGCGCGGGATCGTCGCTGGTCGAGTGCGCCGCGCCTCGATACGTCACCAGTTCGATCAGCGTGGGCCCCCCGCCCGTTCGGGCGCGTTCCGCGGCCCATTGGGTAACCGCATACACGGCCAGGAAATCGTTGCCGTCGACCCTAATGCCGGCCATGCCGTACCCGGGTCCGCGGGCCGCGAAGGAACGTTGCTCTCCGCCGGCATACCCCTGGAAGGTGGAGATGGCCCACTGATTGTTGACCACGTTGAGAATCACCGGCGCCTGGTACACGGAAGCGAACAACAAGCCATGATGAAAATCGGCCTCGGCGCTGCTGCCCTCCCCGATCCAGGTCGCGGCCACATTGTCCTCACCCTTGATGGCAGCGGCCATGGCCCAGCCCACGGCTTGGGGAAACTGCGTCGCGAGGTTGCCTGAAATCGAGAAAATATTATTGGCCCGCGAGTGATACATGACGGGCAGCTGCCGGCCTTTGCACATGTCGTTGGTGTTGGACAACAGCTGAGACATCAGATCGACCAGCGGAATGCCGCGCACGACCTGCAAGCCCTGATTGCGATAGCCGGGGAATAACATGTCGCTGGGGCGCAGCGCCATGCCTTGGGCCACCGACACCGCTTCCTCCCCCAGCGAGCGCATGTAGAAGGAGATCTTGCCGGCGCGCTGTATGCGCTGCATGCGATCATCGAACAATCGCGTGAGCAGCATGTGCCGCAAGCCCACCTGCAGGTCGGCGGCATCGAGATGCGGATGCCAGGGGCCCACGGCCTGACCGTCATCATTCAGTACGCGCACCAGATCGGTCGACAGAGAGAGCATGTCCCGGGCGCGCGTATTGACCTCCGGCCTAGGCACGGCGCCGGCGGGCGATTGCTGGACGTAGCTGAAGTCCGGAGTTTCACCAGGACGCGCCGGGACGTGCGGCAGATGCAGACGGGATTTGTTGCTCATCCAGGTAATTTACGTCCGCAGCAAGGCTGATGTTGCAATCATTAGGGATCAGCCCAATAATCCGGTATATTCATTCCAAAGAAAGGAATTTTGTGGAACAGAATAACCGACAGGCCATCGACCGGCTAGATTTGCGGCTGCTGGACATCCTACAAAGGCAGGGCGCCCTGTCGGTGGCCGAAGTGGCCGCACAAACCAAACTGTCCACCACCACCTGCTGGCGGCGCATTCAGCAGCTCGAACAAAACGGCGTGATCAAGGCACGCGTTGCATTGCTGGATCGAAACGCCCTGGGACTGGATGTAACCATCTTCGCGCACGTCAAGCTGGCGACGACCGGCCGCGATGCACTCGCCGAATTCGAGGCGGCCATTCGCGATCGCGCCGAAGTGCTCGAATGCTACACGCTGACCGGCGAATGGGACTTTCTGCTGAAAATCGTCACCAAGAACATCAAGGCCTACGAGGCGTTCTATCTTGACTACTTATCGCGCATTCCCTGCGTGCGATCGGTCAATTCATCGGTCGCGGTGACTGTCATCAAGGAATCCAGCGCGCTGCCGTTGGGAATCTGACCGCCGTACCGGCTCTACCGGGGCTGCGGCATCACGGCAGCAATATCGTCGCGCCCGTGGTACGTCGTGCCTCGAGGTCCCGATGCGCCTGCGCAGCATCACGCAAGCTTAGCCGCTGCCCGATGTTCGCCCGCACCGCCCCCGAGGCGATCTTGGCAAACAGTTCTGCGGCGCGGTGTTGAAGTTCCTCGCCCGTCTTGATGTAGTCGAACAGCGTCGGCCGGGTTGCATACAGCGATCCGCCCGCGGCGAGGTCGGACATCTTGAAATCGGCGATGGGCCCCGATGACTGGCCGAAACAGACGAACAAGCCACGCCTGCGCAAGCACTTCAGCGACCCCCGCCACGTGTCGTTCGCCACCGAATCGTAAACCACGTCGCAGCCGCGGCCGCCGGTAATCTCGTTCACCCGCGCGGGAAAATCTTCCGCGCGATAATCGATGACATGCGAGAAACCGTTCGCCTCGGCAACGGCTCGCTTGTCCGCCGAGCCCACCGTGCCGATGGAGGTTGCGCCCAGGGACTTGAGCCATTGGCCCATCAACACGCCCACCCCGCCGGCGGCGGCATGCACCAGCACGATGTCGCTTGATTTGACCTCGTAGCAGGAATTTAGCAGGAACTGAGTGGTGAGGCCTTTCAGCATCAGGGCTGCCGCTACGTCGAAGGCGATTGTCTGCGGCAGTTTGACGAGCCGGTCGGCGGGCACCACGCGACGCGTACGATACGCACCGATCGGCATGGTATACGCCACACGATCGCCGACCCGGAACGCGCTGCCCTCGCCCACCGCTTCGACGACTCCCGCAGCCTCGCCGCCCGGAATCAACGGGCTGCTTGGCCAGGAATACAGGCCCTTGCGGTAGTAGGTGTCGATGAAATTCACGCCGATCGCGCGCTGCACCAGGCGCACCTCGCCGGGGCCCGGCGCCGCGGTCTGAAGTTCACTCCATTCCAGCGCCTCAGGTGGGCCTGGGCTTCGCACGATGATGCCAAAATCCGTCGCCGGGTCCATCACCACTACCTCGTCAATGTGCCCAAAAAACGTCGGATACGGGCCATGGCCTCGCGCAGCGTCGCCTCATCGGTGGCGAAGCATAACCGCACGAATCCGCGCGTCTCCTCGCCGAAGACGCCGCCGTCGAGCACCGAAACGCGCTCGGAAGCGAACAGCCCGCGCATGAAATCGTAGCCTGAAAGCCCGGTGTCGCGCACGTCGATGAGCGTGAACATGCCGGCCTCCGGTGCGCAGCAGCGGATGCCCTTGACGCCTTTCAGCCCCTGCAACAGCTGGTCACGCCGGGCCGTGCACAACTCGCGAATCCGCAGTTCCGGTGCGTTCGTCCCCCGCAACGCCGTGAGCGCCGCCTCTTGAATGAAGCCGGGCAAGCCGTACAGCATGCACAGGGACAGGGCTTCGGCGTGTTCGATGAGCGCCTTGGGCCCTACCATCCAGCCGGCCCGAAATCCCGGCATGGAATGGGACTTCGACAGGCTGCCGATCGTCACCACCTGATCGGGCAGCAGCGCGGCGAGACCGGGAACGCGCCCCTCCGGAGCCAACCCTGCATAGACTTCGTCCGCCACGATCCACAACGAGTGGCGGCGTGCCAGCGCGCCTATCTGCGCCAGCTCACTGTCGTTCAATATCACGCCGCTGGGATTGTTCGGCGTCGCGAAGAACAGCGCGCGCGTACGCGCCGTGATCGACGCTTCGAGCAGGTCCAAGTTGGGGCGAAATCCGCCCGAGGCCGGTGCCGGCACGCGCACCAACTGCGCACCGGACGCCCGGATGGTGGCCGGGTAGCTCGGATACAGCGGCTCTAAGGCAATTACCTCATCGCCGGCTCCCGCGATGCACAGCGACGCCGCGAACAGCGCATTCTGCGCGCCCGAGAGAAAAATGACGTTGTCCGCGTCGACCGCCTGCGCGGTGCGCCGCCGATGCACTTCGGCAATTGCTTCGCGCAAGCCGCGGCGTCCGGCCGCCGGGGTGTAGCGAATGTCACCGGCTCGCAGGGTATCGACGGCCCGATCGAGCACAGGCGGCAGCGTCGGCAGTTCTGGATCTCCGATGCTGAGCACGATGACATCCTCGCCACGCAATTTTGCGTCGCGCGCTTCGGCGTGAATGGTCCACGCCGCCACGCTCTCGCCCTTGACCCGATCCACCAGCGGCGAAAATTTCATGAGTTGATTGCTTCTCTTGCCACGCACGTCGCGCACTTGGCATACTTTATAATGGCATTCACCGACGAACACTCTCTTCGCTGCCGCGCGGACTTCCCCGCGCTGTCGCACAAGCCCCAGGGCTTGGACCTGGCGTATCTCGACGGACCCGGAGGCAGCCAAGTCCCGCGTATCGTGATCGATACCATGGGCGATTTCTACGCCACCTGCAACGTCAACACGCACGGCAAATTCGCGCCCTCGCAAGAGGTCGATCGGCGCATGGATTTGGCGCGCGCCGCCGTGGCGAGCTTCCTCGGGGCGGAGAGTCCGGCCTGCATTTCATTCGGTCAGAACATGACCACGCTGAACTATGCGTTGAGCGCCGCCATCGGCCGCACCCTCGGCAAGGGCGATGAAATTCTCATTACCCAGCTCGACCACGAGGCCAATCGCGGCCCCTGGCTGCGCTTGCAGGAACACGGCGTGGTCATTCAAGAGGTGCGGCTGCTCGGCTCGGGCCTGCTGGACCTCAACGACATGGCCGCCAAGATCACCTCGAGGACCAAGGTCTTTGCGGTGGGCGCCTCATCGAACGCGCTGGGCACGGTCAATGACATCGCCCTTGCTCGGCGCCTCACCGACGTGGTCGGGGCCCTATTGGTGGTGGATGCCGTACACTACGCGCCGCATTTTCCGCTCGACGTCAAGACGCTCGGCATGGATTTCCTGCTGTGCTCGGGCTACAAATTTTACGGACCCCACGTGGGCGTGCTGTATTCGAAGCCCGGCGCACTTGACCGATTGCCCACGGATCGATTGAGCGTTCAAGATCCGGCCGCACCCCATCGCATCGAGACCGGCACGCTGAATCACGCGGCCATCGACGGGCTGCGCGCCGCAGTGGAATACCTGGCCGGCTGGGGCAGCGGCGCGACGCTGCGGGAGCGCATCGTGGATGCCATGTCCGCCATCTCCGCGTACGAGCACGGACTCGCCAAGTTCTATCACGATGCCGTCCGCACTCTCCCCGGCGCCCGAGTCTGGGGTCCGGATTTCAGCGCGCGCAGCCGCGCGCCCACCGTGTCGATCACGCTGGACGGAATCGGCGCCGGCGCGGCGGCGGAGGCCCTCGGGAAGGAGGGCATCTGCGTCTGGGACGGACACTTCTATGCGGCGCGCGCCGTGGGTGTATTGGGGCTCAGCGAGCGCGGCGGCCTGCTGCGCACGGGCGTCTCGATGTACAGCTCACGCAAGGATCTGGAGCGCCTGCTGGCCGGCATCGTCAAGCTGGCCTCATAGAAGAGCGGGTCGCTCTCTTACGCACCAGGGCTCTCACGCATCGGGTAATTCTGCGCCCGAGGCCAGAAGGCTGTGCGCTGAGCCTGTTCTTCCGCTAACATTTGCCAAGGAGCCGGCTCGCGGGAATACTTAAGAAGGCTCCTAGGTTCGTGGTCAAATAGCTCATTCCAAGAGCGAGGGGCAACGATGCAACTCAGCAAATTCAGCTATTACTCGGATTTCGTGGTTTATCCGGTGGTGGTGATTGGGCTGGCGGCGGTCAATTTCAGCCATTATGCCGGACACGGCGCCAGGGACTGGGCCGGTGCGTGCCTGGCAGGCTTGGTTCTATGGACCTTGCTGGAATATGTCCTGCACCGCATTGCCCTGCATCACATGCCTGTTTTCTCCCCCATGCACAGCCTGCATCACGGCGCACCGTTGGACTTCATCGGCACGCCCTCGTGGGTGAGCGTCACGGTATGGCTCGGCGTGATTTTTCTGCCGGCGTGGTGGTGGGGCTCCTTCAACATTGCCAATGGACTCACGGTGGGGGTAATGCTCGGTTACTGGTGGTACGGATACGTGCATCATGTGATTCACCATCATGCGCGCAACACATCGTCCGCTTATTTCAATGAGCTGCGCGCCTGGCATATGCGCCATCACCATTCGCCGAAACGCGGCAATTTCGGCGTCACCACACCGCTCTGGGATTACGTGTTCGGCACCGCCATTTCCGCCCGAGGCAAAGTCACCGTCTCACCGTGAACGCCGTGCCCGGCATCACCAATCCCATGGGCACCGACGGATTCGAATTCGTCGAATACGCCGCGCCCGATCCTGAATTGCTGCGGCGGCTGTTTGACCGCATGGGGCTGCCGGCCGTGGCGCGGCACCGCTCCAAGAACGTGACCCTGCACAATCAGGGCGACATCAATTTCATCATCAATGCGGAACCGGACAGTTTCGCGCAGAAATTTGCGCGCATGCACGGTCCCTGTGCCTGCGCCATGGCATTTCGTGTCGCGGATGCGCGATTCGCCTATGCGCGGGCGCTCGATCTGGGTGCCAAACCCGGCCCCGTCACGGCAGGCCCCATGGAACTCAATATCCCGTCGATCGAGGGCATCGGCGGCAGTCTCGTCTATCTCGTCGACCGTTATGGCGGGCGCACCATCTACGATGTCGATTTCCTGCCCGTCAGCGTCCCGCCGTCCCGGCCGCCCGTGGGACTGATGCGCATCGATCATCTTACGCACAACGTACGCCGCGGCAACATGAACGTGTGGGCCGGATTTTACGAAAAGCTGTTCAACTTCAGGGAGATCCGCTATTTCAGCATCGAGGGAAAACAGACCGGCTTGTTCTCGCGCGCGCTCACCTCGCCCTGCGGCAAGATTCGCATTCCCATCAATGAAAGCCAGGACGACAAGAGCCAGATCGAGGAGTACTTGAACGAGTACAAGGGCGAAGGCATCCAGCATATCGCGCTGGGTACCGAGGATATCTACAGGACCGTCGACGCATTACGCAGTCAGGGTGTGGAATTCCAGGAAACCCCGGCGACCTACTACGAAGGTATCGACGGCCGCGTCGCGGGACATGAGGAAGCGGTGGCCGCACTGGAACGGCGCGGGATCCTCATTGATGGCGATCGCAAGAAGGGCATCCTCCTGCAGATATTCACCAAAAACGCCATCGGTCCCATCTTTTTCGAGATCATCCAGCGAAAGGGCAACGACGGTTTCGGTGAAGGGAATTTCCAGGCGCTGTTTGAATCCATCGAACTGGATCAAAAGCGTCGCGGAGTCCTCTAGTGAGTGTTGAACTTCACCCGAACGCCCATATCTAATCCATCACCTGGTCAATTCGACCTATTGGGGGCCTGTATGCGGAAATTGATCCTCACTGCTGCACTCGGCATGGGCGTCGCTCTGGCGTTTGTGTCGCCCGGCTTCGCGCAAGCTGCTGATCCGACGATGACTCAGATCTACGATGCCGCCGCGGCCGGCCATCTCGACCAGGCACAGCAGATGATCTCTCAGGTGTTGACCGACCGTCCGAACAGCGCCAAGGCGCACTACGTGCAAGCCGAACTGTTCGCCAAGGAGGGCAAGCCCTCGCTGGCGCGCGCGGAACTCGCCACCGCCGAGCGTCTCAATCCCGGTTTGACCTCCTTCAGCCCACGCTCGGTTCAGGAGCTCAAATCGCAGCTGGGGATGAGCGGTTCGGGCGGCCGAATTGTCTCCATTCCTGCGCGCGCTGAGCCCCACTTCCCCTGGGGCACGGTGCTCATTCTTGCGGTGGTCGTGGGCGTCCTGATGATGCTGTTCCGGCGGCGGACACCTTACGGCCAGTATCCGACCGCGGGCGCAGGCCCCGGCATGGGCGGCGCACCCGGCGGATATGGCCCCGGCTACGGTCCTGCGCCCATGGGCGGCGGCATGGGCTCCGGCATCGTCGGCGGTCTCGCCTCAGGTTTGGCGGTTGGCGCCGGCGTGGTGGCCGGAGAAGAGTTGGCGCATCATTTTCTGGACGGCGGCCGCAGCAGCGGCGGCATCATCCCCTCCGCGGAAGCCTCCGAGCCCGCGTCCAGTAACAGCGACATGGGCGGTGCGGACTTTGGCGCCGGCGATCCCGGCTCCTGGGACGACGGCGGCGGCTTTGGGGGTGGCGGCGGTGGAGACGACTGGAGCTGAAACCGCTCCTATCCTCGGCTGCGATGGGCGCCCCGCAAGGGCGCCCATTTTATTTGCGCGTCCTACCTGTGATGCCGGGTCACGGCGGCGGCCACGGCATCGTGCAATGCCTTCATGCCGAATGAAATGTCCTGTACTACACCATTGATGAAAAACGCGGGTGTCGCGCGAGCATGGCTGAGGCGTCCGCCCTCGATGTGCTCGCGAACCTTCTGCAAATATATGCGGTCGTCTATTTCAGCCACATAGCGCGCCATGTCGATGCCCAATTCGCCGGCATAGCGCCGCAGATCGGTGCTCTTGAGATGCGCTTGATTGCGAAACAACACATCGTGCATCAGCCAGAATTTTCCCTGCGCGCCTGCCGCTTCGGCCGCTTCCGCCGCCGGCAGGGCGTGCGGATGGGCCTCTTCCAAGGGGAAGTGCCGGAAGACAAAGCGCACTTGGCTGGGGAAGCGCTCCAGCAGCAAGGCAGGCGTCGTGGCAGCCACTTTGCAGCTCGGGCACTCGAAATCCCCGTACTCGACCACCACCACCCGCGCATGTTCGGAGCCCAGCGAGTGATCGGTTGGTTGCGGCGGAACTGCCAAGGTCATGGGATGTGCCGTCGGATTCATTGAGGCTAGTCCTTCGATGTTGTCACCAGCAGCACAGCCGCTTGCCCAGACTTCAAGGTTACTTGAAGGTTACTTGCCGCCGTCTCGATGTGCCGGCATTTCGATCGGCCGTATGGTCAGTTTCATCACACTCGACCTGCGCAGCAGCTGCAACTCACAATCGCGGCCGATCAGGCTGGCATCGAGCTTGCGCTGCAAGCCGTCGATGCCATTGATGCGCACCCCATCGAGCGCGACCACGCGGTCGCCGGTCTGCACACCGGCACGCGCGGCCGGACTACCCGGCACGATGTCCGCGACATGTACGGCCGTGTTTCCGGATAGGCTGAAATGGCGCACGACCCGCGTGGCAATCGGCACCGTCGCGCCCGAAACGCCGATGTAGGCACGGCGTACCCTACCATGGGCGAACAACTGGCCGATGACCCATTTTGCCGTATTGATACCGGTGGCAAAACAAATCGCCTGCGCCTGGGGGATCATGGCGGTATTCACACCGATGACGCGCCCCTTGGAGTCGCAGAGCGGTCCGCCGGAATTGCCGGGATTGAGCGCGGCGTCGGTCTGAATGACATCGTGCATCAACCGCCCGGAAGAAGTCCGCAAGGTGCGGCCCAGCGCCGACACCACGCCGGTGGTCACGGTTTTCGAGTAGCCGAGCGGATTGCCGATGGCGATAGCCACCTGGCCCACTTTCAGGCGCGATGAGTCGCCGAATTCGACATAGGGCAAGGCCCCCGGAGATCCGATGCGCAGCACCGCCAGATCAGAGTCCGGATCGCTGCCCACCAGGTCCGCGTGGAACAGCGTATCGTCGTTGAGACGGACGGTAATTTCGTCGGCGCCTTCCACCACATGGCTGTTGGTCAGTAAATAACCGTCGGGCGTGAAAAGGAAACCCGACCCGTTGCCGCGTTCGGCGCGGCGGCTGCGCACGGCACCGCGTGTTCGGCCGGTCACCTCGATGAAAGTGACTGCCGGTGCGACGCGTTCCAATGCGCCTACGACCGCACCGGAATAAGCATCGAGCAAGCGGCCATCATCGTCCGATGCCGCTTCGGCGGCACCGGAAGCTGCGTGGCCGTCGTCGGACAACCATTGCGGCAACACATCCTGCTTGAGGATGGACACGTTCAGCTCAGAATGATTTTCGGCTGCGCGGACAACCCTTCCACGATGAGCCGATTTACGCGCCGCACGAAGATCGCAGGGTCGTCCAATTCGCCGCCCTCCGCCAACATCGCCTGGTCGTAGAGCACGTGCGCCAGATCCGAGAACGACGCCTCATCGGCCGTATCCTTGAGCCTCTCGACCAGCGGATGCTTCGGATTCACCTCGAGAATCGGCAGCGTCGCAAAGGGATTGTTCTGCCCGGCCTGCTTCAAAATGCGGCCCATGCGCAAGCTCATGCCGAATTCACCGGCCACCAGAACCGCGGGCGAGTCGGTGAGCCGGGCGGACACTTGTGCGCTCGCGATCTTGCCGGTGAGTCCCTTGCCGAGCCGGTCCAGGGTATCCTTGAACGCGGTTTCCGCCGCCGCCTTATCGGGGGTTTCGATGGCCGAGGCCACATCGGCCGCCGCGCTCGCCACATTGGCGAGTGGCTTGCCGTCGAATTCATGCAAGTGCGCAGCCACCCACTCGTCGATACGGTCGGTCAGCAGCAGCACTTCCATCCCCTTGGCGCGGAAGCCTTCCAGATGCGGGCTGTTGCGCGCGGCGGTCAGCGAATCGGCAGTGAGATAATAAATGCTCTTTTGGTCCGCCTTCATGCGCGCTACATAGGCCTCCAAGGTGACCGCCGGCGCATCGGCGCTGTCCGCGCTCGAGTTGAAGCGCAGCAACTTGGCGATCCGCGTTCTCTGGCCCGGATCATCGATGATGCCTTCCTTCAACACCGCGCCGAAAGTTTTCCAAAATTCGGCATATTCCTCCGGCTTGTTGGTGGCCAGGTCTTCGAGCAGATCCAGCGAACGCTTGACCAGCGCCGATTTGATCTTCTCGACGGTGCGGTTGTTTTGCAGGAGTTCGCGCGACACGTTCAGCGGCAGGTCGGAGGAGTCGACCAGTCCGCGCATGAAGCGCAGATACGGCGGCAGCAATTCCGCGGCCTTGTCCATGATGAACACGCGCTTCACGTAGAGCTGGATACCGCCCTTCTGTTCGCGCTCGAACAGATCGAACGGCGCACGCTTCGGCAGATACAACAACGAGGTGTACTCGATATTGCCCTCCACCTTGTTGTGGGCCCAGACGCGCGCATCTTCCGAATCGTGAGTCAGGTGTTTGTAGAACCCCTGATAGTCCTCGTCCTTCAGATCCGATTTCGGACGCGTCCAAAATGCCTTGGCTTGGTTCAAGGTCTCGTCTTTCTCGCCTGTCTTCAAGACGATCGGGATGCTCAAATGATCCGAGTACTTGCGGACCAATTGCCGCAGCCGCGCCGGCTCCAGGAACTCCTTGTCCTCATCGCGCAGGTGCAGGATGACTTCGGTGCCGCGATCGGCTTTCTCGCTGCCGCGTATTTCGTACCGGCCCTCGCCGTCCGAATCCCAGCGCACCGCAGGCGCATCGGCACGCTTGGTGAGCACGGTGACTTTGTCCGCGACGATGAAGGCGGAGTAGAAGCCGACGCCGAACTGGCCGATGAGCTGCGCGTCCTTGGCGGAATCGCCGCTCAGAGTCTCCAGGAATTTCTTGGTTCCCGATCGGGCGATGGTACCGAGATTGTCGATGATCTCAGCCTCGCTCATGCCGATGCCGTTGTCCTTGATGCTCAAAGTACCGGCCGCGCTATCCGGGCTGAGCGTCACCGACAGCGAGTCGGCGCCCAGCAGGTCGGGCTTGGCAATGGCCTCGAAGCGCAGCTTCTCGCAGGCATCGGAGGCGTTCGAGACCAACTCGCGCAGGAAGATCTCCTTGTGGGAGTACAACGAGTGAATGACCAAGCGCAGTACCTGCTTGGTTTCGGCCTGGAACTCTTTGATTTGCGGCTGTGCTTCCGCCGTAGTCTGGGTTTCTGTGGTCATGGCCTTAACTTGGGTAGTGGATCGGCCTTGAGGTGGGGCCGCCCGCCGATGTTTCAAGCCAGGAGCTTGGGATCGATCGGCAGGCTGCGAATCCTCACGCCCGTGGCCGCGAACAGTGCGTTGCACAGCGCCGGAATCACGGGCGGCAGCGCCGGTTCGCCGAGTCCCGTGGGCGGGAACTCGGTCTTCAGAAAATGCACCTCGACCGGCGGCGCCTGCTTCATGCGCAGCAGGGGGAAATCGTGGAAGTTGCTTTGCATGACCCGGCCGCCGTCGAGGGTGATCGCCTGCCCCAGCGCTTCGCCTATGCCGTCGAGCGCGGCACCCTGGACCTGGTTCTCGGCCCCTGTCGGGTTGATGATCTGGCTGCCGACATCGCCGGCCACCCACACCTTGTCCACGGTGATCCTGGCATCCTTTCCTAAGCTCGCGTGGACTACTTCGGCGAAGTATCCCAGATGACTGAAATAAAACGCGACCCCCATGCCGGACCCTTTGGGCGGTGTGCGTCTGCCCCAGCCCGATTTTTCGCGGACCAGCTTCAGCACATCGATCATGCGGCCGGTATCGAAGGTGCCGACTTGGCGGCGCTCGCCCAGAAGATCGATACGGTATTGCAGGGGATCCTGGCCGGCCGCGTGGGCAATTTCATCGATGAACGACTGGAATACGAACGCCAGAGCGTTGCTGCCGGGTGCCCGCAAGGGTCCGGTGGGCACCCCCAAGGGCATCAACGACATCCCCAATTCCAAGTTGGGCACGAATTTCGCCGGGAACTCGTCGGCCTTCAAATCCGCGCTGGACACGGCCTTGCCGTTCTCGCCGAAGGAGACGAAATGGTTGCTGAAGGCCTGTAGTCGTCCCCCGCCATCGAGGCCCGCCTTGAGGAAATGAAATCCGGCGGGACGGTAGAAATCATGCTGCATATCATCCTGCCGATTCCACAGCAGCTTGACCGGCGCACCCGCTTGCCTCGATATCCATGCCGCCTCGACCATGTAGTCATTCATCAAGCGGCGTCCAAACCCGCCGCCGCAGCGGGTCATGTGAATGGTGATGTCCGCATCGCTCAGCCCCAAGGTCTTCGCGACTATTTTCCGTCCCGCGTCGGGATTCTGGGTCGGCGCCCAAATCTCCGCCTTTCCTGCGCGGACATGTGCCGTGCAATTCTGGGGTTCCAAGGTGGCGTGCGACAGGAAGGGATAGCTGTACCCGGCTTCCAGTCTTTGCGCCGATCGCGCCAGCGCTTCAGCGACGTCGCCATCGCGGACCAATGTCGTTGCGGCTGGCTGGGTCGAAATCTGCGCGGCCTGGGCGGCGAAGCCTACCGTACTCTGCGTTGAGGTTGCGCCCTTCTCCCACTTGACCTCCAAGGCCTCGCGGGCCTTGTCGATGAGCCACCAGTTCGTGCCGACGATGGCCACTCCGCTGGCGAGACCATTGAAGACCGGGCTGCCGTTCACGATGAAGGCATCGCGCACACCGGGTTGCGACTTCACCGCCTCCAGGTTGGCCGATACCGCCGTCCCGCCGAACACCGGCGATTTCACGAACACCGCATACAGCATGCCCGGCACGCTCACGTCGATGCCGAACAAGGGCTTCCCCGTCACTACCAGCGGACTGTCGATGCCGCCATGCGACTTGCCGATGATCTTGAAATCCTTAGGATCCTTGAGCGGCACCTGCGCCAAATCCGGCGCCGGCAGCATCGCGGCCTTCGCGGCCAAGCGCCCGTAGGTCAACGAACGGCGAGTGGGCACATGCAGCACACGGCCGGAGGCGGTTTCGCACTCGGACAGGGGCACACCCCAACCTTGCGCCGCGGCGCTCATGAGCATCTGCCGCCCTGCCGCGCCGACTCGGCGCAGCGCATCCCAATTCAGCGGCGTTGCCCGGCTGCCGCCGGCAAATTGCGCGCCGTATTTCGCAGGATCGCTGAGTGCCTGCTCGATGCGAACATCGCCCCAGTCCACATCCAGTTCCTCTGCGATCAGCATGGGCAGCATGGTCTTGATGCCTTGGCCGATTTCCGGATTCTTGGAAACGATGGTGACTACACCCTCGTTCGACACCTGAACGAAGGCATTGAGCGTGCTCTCGATCGTTGAATCGGCGGCGCTCAAAGACTGTGGCAGGGAGAAATCGAGCAGCAGTCCGCCGCCCACGGCAATGCCGGCCCGAAGAAAGGCACGCCGCGATTCCGCCACGGCCGACAGCGCTGGATTGTCGGTGCGATTCATCGACGCGCTTCTGCGGTGTGCTTCATCGATGTGCCTCATCGGAGCGTATCGCGGCTATCGGCGGCCGGCATCCCGGCGGCCTGCTTGATGGCGGCGCGAATTCGCGTGTACGTGGCGCAGCGGCAAATGTTGCCCGACATGGCCTGATCGATATCCGCGTCGCTGGGCTTGGGATTCTTCGCCAGCAAGGCGCTGGCGGACATGATCTGCCCGGCTTGGCAGTAGCCGCATTGCACGACATCGGCCTCGAGCCAGGCGTTTTGCACGGCCTTGCCCGCCGGCGTGCCGGCCACCGCCTCGATCGTGGTAATCGATGCGGCGCCCACCGACGATACCGGCGTCACGCAGGAGCGCACGGCGGCGCCATCGAGATGAACGGTGCAGGCGCCGCAAAAGCTCCTGCCGCAGCCAAATTTGGTGCCCTTCAGATCGAGCAAATCGCGCAGCACCCAGAGCAGCGGCATCTGCGGATCGGCCTCGATCGCACGCGCTTTCCCGTTGACCCGTATCGTGTACTGCAACCTAACCCCCTCGAATGAACGGCCCGCAAATCTTGCACCTTATGGTATGGCCCATGCCACCCATAGGTCACGGCCCATGCGACACGGCCCATGCGTCACGGGCCAGCCCCCGTTACGGCCAGTCGGCGCGTGGATCGAATTGTAAGTCGCGTTTCATCCGCTCGTAAGCCTCCTTGGCCGCCGGTGTGTGCGCCGCCGGCGCGACCAGTTTGATGGTCACGATCTGATCGCCGCTGGGCGTACCGGGAAGCCCCCTGCCTCGCAGACGCAGCTTCTGCCCCGACTGCGCACCGGCAGGCACCGTCAATTCGACCGTGCCGCCGAGCGTGGGAACGGCCACCTTGGCCCCCAGGGCGGCTTCCCACGGGGCCAGAGGCAACTCGATCTGCACATCCCTGCCTACCACGTCGTAAAGATGATGCTCTCGAAGGCGAATTTTCAGGAGTAATGAATTGCGGCCACCCACCCCGGGTATTCGCAGCGATTGGCCTTCCGTCACGCCGGCAGGAATCTGCACGTCAACTTGGCGAAGCCGGCCGCTTTCGTTCAGCGTCACGCGACGCTTGGTCCCACCAAAAGCCTCCTCCACCGTGACATCCAGGTGGCCGGCCTCTGATTCCTCATGCTGTCCGGGGCCCATGCCCGCTCCGCCGAAAAGACTGGAGAAGAAATCGCTGAAGCCGTTGAGATCGGAAAAGCGCTGGCCACCGGACGACCCGAATCGTTGCGACCAATCGGGTGGCGGCCGAAATTGCTGGCCATTGCGGAAATTACGGCCCAGTTGGTCGTAGGCGGCGCGCTTTTCGGCATCGCGCAGCACCTCGTAGGCCTCCTGGACCTCCTTGAATTTGTCTTCGGCGTTCTTCTCTTTGCTGACGTCTGGGTGATACTTGCGCGCCAGCTTGCGGTAGGCGCGCTTCACCTCGTCGGCATCGGCCCCGCGAGTGACCCCGAGAATCTCGTAATAATCCCTGTATTGCATACCTACCTGAAAACGTTAACCCTTGATTTTACAGCAATATCCCATAATCAGCCGACAGGTCATAGGCGGACCGGACCGCGACCCTCGCATGAGGCCGATCCCCACCCGGCTCATGAGGCGGACTGCCAACTCGCATCGAATATAGCCGCCCGCGCTGAATTGCTTGAAATTGAACGGCAACGTCCCGACCATGAGGTTACGGCGTTACCATATTGCGTGCGTTTATTGCGTCCTTTTTCCCGATCTAAAGCCCCCATGAAACGTATTTTTCTGTTCATCGTCACGAATCTGGCCGTTCTGGCCCTGCTCAGCCTGGTGCTGTTCATCGTCGAGAGCGTATTCGGCGTGCACTTGATGCGGGGCGGAACCGGCAGCTTGCTGGTTTTTGCAGCCATCTTCGGCTTCGGCGGCTCTCTCATATCGCTGGCGCTATCGAAGTGGACCACAAAGCGAGTGATGGGTGTGCGGGTGATCCAAAGCGCCGAAACCGAATTGGAGCGCTGGTTGGTCGGCACGGTCAAACGATTGGCGGACCAGGCCCGCATCGGCATGCCCGAAGTCGGCATATTCGACGCCGAGGAAATGAATGCCTTCGCCACCGGCGCGCGCCGCAACGCAGCCCTTGTGGCCGTCAGCAGCGGGCTTCTGCGCAGCCTGTCGCGCACGCAGGTCGAGGCGGTGCTCGGTCACGAAATCACGCACGTCGTAAATGGTGATATGGTTACCCTCGCCCTTTTGCAAGGGGTGCTGAATACGTTCGTGATCTTTCTGGCGCGCATCATCGGCGGCATCGTCGATCGAGCGCTGCTGCGCAACGACAGGCAGGATTCGGGTATCGGCTTTTTCCTGACCACCATGGTAGCGCAGTTTGTCCTAGGCATACTCGCCAGTGTGATCGTGTGCTGGTATTCGCGGCGGCGCGAGTTTCGAGCCGATCGGGGCGGCGCGGACCTCGCCGGCAGCGCCAACATGATCGCTGCGCTGCAGATGTTGAAGCGCAGCCACGGTCAGCCGATGCCGCCGCAGATGCAGGCTTTCGGTATCAATACCGGCAGCCCGACGGGAATCATGCGGTTGTTCATGACTCACCCGCCGCTGGATGAGCGAATCGCCGCACTCGAGGGCTCGAGAATCATATGACGCAGGAAGATGAACTCGTGATCGACCCCCCCGCCGCCGTACGCGTCGGCCGCGAACTCTCGAAGTGGTTCGGTGCCAGCGACCTTACGGATCAGCCACGCGAGCCCAAGCTGCTCGATTCGGGACGCCGCATCGACTGGGCTCGCTCGCTGCCGTTTCTGCTGATGCATGCGGTCTGCCTGGCGGTGATCTGGGTGGGCTTCAGCTGGGCTGCCCTGGCGGTCACTGTCGTGATGTACTTGCTGCGCATGTTCGCCATCACGGGTTTCTACCATCGTTACTTCTCCCATCGCTCCTTCAAAACTTCGCGCGTCGGGCAGTTCGTATTCGGCATGCTGGGCGCATCGGCCGTCCAGCGCGGCCCGATTTGGTGGGCCGCCCATCATCGGCACCACCATGTGTATTCGGACAAGCCGGAGGATGTGCACTCTCCGGTGCAGCACGGGTTCTTCTGGAGCCACATGGGATGGTTCATGTCCCATGGGCACTTCGCGGCGGACCTGTCGCGGGTGAAGGATCTGCTCAAGTATCCGGAACTGCGCTTCTTGGATCGCTTCGATGTGGTGGTGCCCACTGTCTTGGGCGTGAGCGTTTTTCTGCTCGGCGTGCTCTTGAAGCATGTCGCACCAGGACTTCATACCAGTGGCTGGCAAATGCTGGTCTGGGGCTTTTTCGTTTCGACCGTGCTGCTGTACCACGGCACGTACACCATCAACTCACTCTCCCACGTGTTCGGCCGGCAACGCTACAAGACCGGCGATTCCAGCCGCAACAACCCGTGGCTCGCGATCATTACCCTGGGCGAGGGTTGGCATAACAACCACCATCATTACCCCGCCTCGGCGCGCCAGGGCTTCTACTGGTGGGAATTCGACGCCACCTTCTACTTGCTGAAGCTGATGGCATTTTTCGGGCTGATCTGGGACTTGAAGCCCGTGCCGGGGTCGGTCCGAGACGGCGGCACCAAACGCCTATAGCCCGCCTCAAGTATTCGCCAGACTCCTTCCCACCACGCCAATGGTCCAAGTCCATGCCTCGCCCGCCTAGTCCTGCGACGCTCGCGCAACTCAAGGCCGCAGTGGCCCCCGGCGATTGGCTCGACTCGGCCGGCGACGTGGCTCCTTACTTAAGCGATTTTCGGCATCTGTACCGGGGCGCAACGCCCTTGGTGCTACGGCCCCGCAGCGTCGAGCAGGTCGCCGGTATCATGACCATCTGTCATCGCGAAGAAGTCGCCGTAGTGCCGCATGGCGGCAATACCAGCTATTGCGGGGGTGCCACCCCGGATGAGAGCGGTTCGCAAATCGTGGTGTCGATGCAGCGCTTGAACCGCGTGCGGCATGTCGATGCTGCCAACTATTCGATGATCGTCGAAGCCGGCTGCACGCTGGCCGGCGCTCAAGCCGCCGCTCGCGACGCGAATCGCTTGTTTCCTTTGAGCTTAGGATCAGAAGGCACGGCGCAAATCGGCGGCAATTTGTCGACCAATGCCGGCGGCACGGCCGTGCTGCGCTACGGAATGATGCGCGATCTGGTGTTGGGCTTGGAGGTGGTGCTGGCGGATGGGCAGGTGGTTTCAGCGCTCAAGAGCCTGCGCAAGGACAACACCGGCTACGACGTGAAATCTCTGTTCATCGGCGCCGAAGGGACTTTGGGGTTGATCACGGCGGCATCCTTGAAACTGTTTCCGGTGCCGGCCGACACGGCCACCGCGCTGGTCGGCATCGACTCACCCGGCCGGGCGCTCGAGCTGCTCGCGCGGCTGCGCGGCGCGGCGGGCGATCAGGTAAGTTCCTGCGAGCTCATGCCGAGAATCGCCGTGCAAATGACCGTGCAGTACGTGCCGGGCGTTGCGAACCCGCTGGACTTCGATTGCGCCTGGTACCTGCTCATCGAGTTAGGCTCGCCCAATCCGCATCAAAATCTCACCGCCCTGCTGACCCGGGAGCTGGAGGAGGCCGCCGCGGCCGGCGCCGTGCAAGATGCCATGCTGGCCTCCTCGCTCGCCCAGGCACAGGCCATGTGGAAATTGCGCGAATCCGTACCCGAGGCGCAACGCCGCCACGGCGCAAGCATCAAGCATGACGTATCCGTTCCGGTGTCCGCGATCCCCGCACTGATCGAGAGAGGCACTACGCTGATCGAGCAATTGGCCCCCGAGGGCGACGTGGTTTCCTACGGACACGCAGGCGACGGCAACTTGCATTTCAACGTCAGTCAAAAGCCAGGCACGGATTTGGCGGCGTTTACCGGACGCACGCACGCTCTCGAGCGCGCGATGTTCGACCTGGTGGAAAGCTTGGGCGGCAGTATCAGCGCCGAACATGGTATCGGCCGGCTCAAGGCGGCGGAACTGGCGCGCCGCGCAGATCCGGTGGAACTGCACGTCATGCATCTCTTGAAGAAGGCGCTCGATCCGAAGGGCATCATGAATCCGGGCAAGGTGCTGTGCGCAAACTGACCGTGCCGGTCCGCACGGCACGCTTGAATCTGCGCGAATTCGTCGCCACGGATCTCGCGGCCGTCCACGCCTACTCGTCGGATCCCAGGGTCACCCGCTATCTTTTTTTCGGTCCGCGCGACGAGGAGAGTTGCGCCGACTATTTGGCGGAATTGTTGGCTTCGCAGCGCGAACGTCCACGCACGCGATTCGAACTCGCCGTGGAGGAGATCGCCACGGCGCGGCTGATCGGCGCCTGCGACCTGTCCTTGATCGAGGCCAAGGTCGTGGACCTAGGCTACATGCTGGGTGTCGAACAGTGGGGCCATGGCTACGCCACCGAAATCGCCCTGGCCTTGATCGATGCGGCATTCTCCGAGCTGCGCGCCGAGCGGGTGATTTCCACCGTCGATGTCAACAACGCCGCGTCGATCCGAGTGCTCGAGAAAGTCGGCATGCGCTGGGAAGCGGTATACCGCAGGCATCGGCGCGCGAAGAACCGCTGGTGGGACTGCCATTTGTTCACGCTGCCGCGGGCGGTGTGGGAGGACTCGAAGGCAACGCTGCGGTGAGGCAGTATGGCATCGCGTCGCAAGTTTTTCCCGCAGGCCAGAGCCTGGCTATCTTTCGGCTTCGTCTTTGGCTGACTGCTTGCGTGCGCGATCCGCGGCACGCTTCAAGACATCGTCGCTCGGCATGCCCAAACGTCGGGTGCTGCGTAGAGCCAGCAATCCGCCCACCAACACGGCGATCACCACCACGAAGATGATCAGGCCCCGGAGCATCAGGACTTCACTCGGATCAGTCCTTCCTGTGAGACGCTGGCGACCAAGCGGCCATCGCGCGCGAACACGCTGCCGCGGGTGAAGCCGCGGGCGCCGGAGGCGCTCGGACTGTCCATGGCGTACAGCAACCAGTCGTCGACCCGGACGCTGCGGTGAAACCACATCGCATGATCGATGCTCGCGATCGTCATCTTATCTCTGGCCATGGACAGCCCATGCGGCTTGAGCGCGGTGTCGAGCAGCTGGAAATCCGAAGCATAAGCCAAGAGGCAGCGATGCAGGGCTTCATCGTCCGGCAGGGTATCGACCGCGCGGATCCAGACAAATTTCAGGGGCGGCGCCTTCACCGGGCGCACGAAGTTCGGCGGCTCGACCGGTTTGAATTCAAAAGGACGCTTCTGATCCAGCACCTTCAAGAGAATCGGAGGCAGATTCGGCAGACCCGCCAGATAATGCTCGAGATTGGGCAGGGCTTCCGGCTGCGGCACGTCGGGCATGGGAATCTGGTGATCCAGGCCGGCCTCAGGCGTTTGGAACGACGCCGACATGTTGAATATCTGCTGGCCGTGCTGGATGGCGACCACCCGGCGCGTCGCGAAATGCTTGCCGTCCCAAGCGCGATCCACTTCGTAGACGATGGGGGAGTTGAAGTCGCCGCGCCGTAGAAAATAGGCATGCAGCGAATGTACCGCGCGATTTTCCACGGTCGCGGTCGCGGCCACCAGGGCTTGGCCCAAGACTTGACCGCCGAAAACCTGCGGACTGCCGATGTCGCGGCTCTGCCCGCGAAACAAATTGATCTCGAGCCGCTCGAGGGTCATTACCTTGATCAGGTCTTCGAGGAGCTGATCCATCGTCAGGCCGAATCCGCGCCGGCGACGCCCAGCCGCTTCTGCATGATGGGGCTGGTGGTCGTGTACTGGAGAAATTGGCGCTTCTCGGGGAATAAATGATGCTGGATGGCAAATGCCGCGAGCGCGGCTTCGTGAAAACCGCTCAGGATCAGTTTCTTCTTGCCGGGGTAGGTGTTGATGTCGCCGATGGCGAAGATTCCCGGCACGCTGGTTTGAAATTTTTCGGTATCGACTTTGAGCGCCCTCTTCTCCAGTTCCAGGCCCCACTCGGCGATGGGCCCAAGCTTGGGATGCAGGCCGAAAAAAGCAAACACATGATCTACCGGGACTCGCCGGGTTTGCCCGTCGGCGGACTGCACGTCGATGCCGGTGAGTTTCTCCCGATCCTTGTGGATCCCGACCGCATTTCCCTCGAGCAACTGCATCTTGCCTGCCGCCACCAGTTCGCGCATACGCGCCACCGTCGCGGGCGCCGCGCGAAATTCCGCGCGACGATGCACCAAGGTCAGCGAGCGTGCCTTGTCGCACAGAGCCACCGTCCAATCCAGTGCCGAATCTCCTCCGCCGCAAATCATCAGATCCTGGTCGAAGAAATCGCCGGCCGACTTGACGCGATAGTGGATGTACTTGCCCTCGATCTCTTCTGCCCCTGGAATACTCAAGCGCCGCGGCTGGAAGGAACCCACCCCCGCGGCAATGACCACCGCACCGGCGGTGAGCCGCGTGCCGGTGGAGGTCGCGACATGGAACTTACCATTATCCAATACGCGCAGTCCGGTCACCTCTTGGCCCAGATGGAATGTCGCATTGAACGGCTTCACCTGTTCCAGCAACCGATCGATCAACTCCTGAGCACCGCAGACGGGCAGCGCAGGAATGTCATAGATCGGCTTCTCGGGGTAGAGCTCGGTGCACTGTCCGCCGGGGAGGCTCAGCGAATCGATGATGTGCGCGCGGATACCCAGCAAGCCCAGTTCGAAGATTTGAAAAAGACCCACGGGGCCGGCGCCGATGATCACCGTTTCGACGTATTGTTCCGACATTTAAAGCGTCATTCCTCACCATAATCGGGCCGCGGATTGTAGCTGAATCCGCAACCCCATATCCCAAGCAACCAGATTCGATCCAGGCGGTACTCATGTACGAGGCTGGGTCCCGGAACTTGAGCTGGTTTATCGCGAAGCGACCCCGTCTCAAAGGCAGCGGCAGCGCTGACGGTAAAGTCTCGTAAGCGTATGTCTTTGTTTATCAAGTAATTATGGTCCAGCCCGGAAGGATAGAGGGACGATGATGCACGCACAAGTTACCCCGCATTCTGACGAACACTTGGATTCTCCCGAGGACGGGGCGCGCGATTCGACCCGACCCATCCGCGCCTTGAATCGCGGACTTGAAGTCCTGACCGAGCTGAATCGCTTGGAGCGAGCGGCCATCAATACCCTGGCAGCCGCCGTGGCGCTGCCGCGAACCACGACTTACCGTATTCTGGAAACTCTGCGTCTGGCCGGATACGTGACGCGGGACGCCCATGACGATTGTTACCGGCCCACCATCATGGTCCGAGCTCTTTCGGACGGTTTCGACGATGAGGCGCTGGTCGCGCACATCGCCAAGCCGCTGCTCGCCACCCTCGGCGCGCAAATCGTTTGGCCCGTGGCAGTGGCAACGCCCTCCGGCTCTACCATGATGATTCGGGAAACGACGGATCGCCAGAGCCCGCTGGCATTGGAGCAGTACAGCGCCGGCGTTCGGGTACCGATGCTGGGTTCAGCCGCGGGACGTGCCTACCTGGCGTTTTGCTCGACGCAACAGCGCGACTCAATGCTCGAACTACTGGCGCGTTCGTCGCTGCCGGAGGATCGCCTGGCTCGCAATCGGGTTGAAGTCGAGAGATTGCTCAACGAAACGCGCACGCAGGGCTTTGGCATGGCGCATCGCGCCCGGCGCGTCTCCGAGGAGACCAGTCTGGCCATCCCGGTTCGCGCCAAGGATCGAATCCTGGCAACTGTCACGGTCCGCTATGCTGCCACCGCGGTGCCGCTGCGTACTGCGATCGAGCAATTCCTGCCGAAGATGCGTGAGGTGGCACAGAAGATCGAGACTCAATTCACCTAAGTAGCTATTTTTTCCGCAGTACATTGCGCACACCGCCTGAAATCAGCGCGGTCACATCGAGCAGCGCACCGGCCATGGCCAGACCGTCCGGTCCGGCCAAGTAGCGAGGACGCCAGACAGGATCGAACTTCTGCTTGAATTTGCGCAAGCCCTCGAAGTTATAAAACGTTTCTCCGTACCTTTGCACCATTCGTCCCAGCTTGTGCCACGCCGGAGCGAGTACATGCTCTTCGAGCCCCGACAGGGGCGCCATGCCTAAATTGAACCAACGAAAGCGCTGCGCGTGGCCCCACAACATGCATTCGGTCAGCATGAATTCTACGACGCCCTTGGGCGCGGCCGATTGGTAGCGCATGAGATCCACCGATAGTTCGTTCGAACCGCCCCGCCACAGATTGGCAAAAGCGACCACCGCACCCTGGTGGCGAACCACGCCGACATCGAAGTTGGCGATGTAGCGTTCATCGAAGAACCCGAGGGAAAAGCGCTTCTCGGCGGTGTCTTTTTCCGCAAGCCAATTCTCCGAGATCGCGCGCAGCGCCGGCAGCATGGCCGGCACGTCGCGCCGCAGGATCATTTCGAAGCTGACGCCGTCACGGCCGGCACGCCGGTGTGCCTGGCGCAGATCCGCACGCGCCGCTCCTTCCAGGGAGAACTGTTCGAGCGGCACCCGCGCCTCTTCGCCCAGCTTGCTCAAGGTCAAACCCAGATCGATGTACAACGGCAGCCTTTCCGGCGTGACCTGGTAGAACACCGGAGAGACCGCCATACGATCGCAATTCTCCAAAAACTCCCAGGCCAGGGCCTCGCCGAGTTCGGCAGGCCCGATCGGATCGCCCATCGCCACCCAGCTGTTGCCGGAGGATTGCCACATGATGCAGGCGGAGCGCTGCTCGTTGAACAGCAAATTCTTGTCGCCGAGCAGGGCGAGGTTCGCGGTCGCATCCTCACACTTCTCGATCAACTCGGCCACGCGCTCCAAATCCGCCGCGCCGGGCGCAGAAAACCGCGGCGGCGCGGGGCGCAGCACGCGCCACAGGCCGTAGGCGGCGGCAATGATGACTGCAAGCAGCGACGCTCTCAGACTGCGCGGGGCGGAAGCCTCGAAGGCAAACTGCCACCAGAGTTCATTGTCATAGGGCAAATGCCGGTAGGCGAAGATCACCAGCCATGCGGCGGTGAACAATACGAGGAGAAACGCCGCGATCCACGCGCTCGAATAGTGCTGCTCGAGCAGCGAAGCACGGCGCTTGAAGCGGGCGCGCGCCGAGGTCAGTAGCACCGCCACGACGCTCAACACCGTGGCCTCTTCGTAGTCGAATCCCTTGAGCAGCGAGAGCAAGATTCCGGCACACAGCAGCCAAATGGTCATCCACCATGCGGCATTCAGCCGCCGGTACAGTCCATGCGCAATGATGAGCAATCCCACGCCCACCACGCTGCCTAGAAGGTGCGACAGCTCCAGTACCGGCAGAGGCACGAAATCCTGCAGCAACGCCAGACGCTTGCCGAGGCCGGGGGTAGCACCGGAGAACAGCAGCACGGCACCGGCCAGAAATACCGCGACGGCGATAGCCTGGGGGGTGACGGCCAGCAAGAATGCCCGCAGCAGCCGCGCCCAGCGAATCACCGGTGCACGATGTATCCAGACCTCGTGGGCACCCAGCAGCACGAGTGCCAGGGCAAAGGGCGCGAAATAATAAATAGCTCGGTAGGCCACCAGCGCGCCGAGTAGGCGGTCCTTGGGCACCGCAGGCATTAGCAACAGCAAAACGAATTCAAACACTCCGATGCCGCCGGGAACGTTGCTGATGGCACCGGCGGCAAGCGCAATGAGGTATACGCCGGCAAAGGCGAAGAAACTGATCGACGCCTCGTGCGGCAACAGCGCGAAAAGCACGCTCGAGGCGAACAGCATGTCGACACAGCTGACGCCGATCTGCGCGAAGGCAATCTTCGGTTTGGGCACGGGAATTTCAAAATGACGAAACTTCAATGGCGCATGGCGCGTGCACACCAGCCAGAGGTAGCCGGCGACGCCGGTCAGCAGCGCGGCGCCGGCCACGATCGCCAACCACGCATGCACATGCAGTATCGAGCCGGATATCCCGGCGTTCGACAGCAGAGACAGGCCGAGCAGCACGCTGGCGCCGAGGAAAAAAGTCAGCGTGCCGAAGGCAATGATGGTCGCGATTTGTTTGGCGCTCAGGCCAAGCGCAGTGTAGGCGCGATAGCGAATCGCACCGCCACTGATGGAATTCAGTCCGACGTTGTGGCCGATGGCATAGCCCATGAAAGAAATGAGGGCCACGCGGGGATATGGCACCCTGGCGCCGGCGAATCGAACCGCGAGCGCGTCGTAGAGGGTAAGACAGCCGTAACCTAGGCAAGCGAAGAATGCCGCTCTCAGCAATTTCGCATTCGAAATCGCATCCACGCGCGCCAGGATGTCGCGCCAGTGATAATGGCCGAGCAGATGGTGCACCAAAAAGGGCGCGGCCACGAGAAAGGCAAGGCCGAGCAAGGTGCTCCACGCGGGAATCTTGGGCGCTGTGATCGAATGTGGCACGCTCCGTATCGTATCAGCCTCCAACCCCGCGCTGAAAACTGCTAGGGTTGGCGCTTTCGCAGCGATGTTGAGGGGTATGCATCAATGAGTTCCGCCAACGAGAGCCGCCAGGCAACCATGGACTCGGCACAGGTCTACCGGGAGGAAACTTTCACCGATAGGAAAGTCGGTACCATCCGTCGATTGACGCCTGTTACCTCGGACGGCACGGCGGATGACAAGCGCCCCGTCATATTCGTCGGGCAGGCACAGGTCATGACCCCGATGGGCGGCCTGCCCATCAGTTTCGAACTCGATGCCGCCACGCTCAAGGATGCCATCGAGAAGTTCGGTGCCACCGCCGAACAAGCGGTTCAGCAGACCATGCGGGAACTGCAGGAAATGCGCCGCGAACAAGCTTCCTCCCTGGTAATCCCCGATGCCGCCGGGGCCTCACTGCCGAATCCCAACGATTTGCTGAGAGGCGGCCGGCCTCGACGGTAATCCTGCGCCGGCGCCCAAAAGAGGCCGGATGGGATAGGTATTTTTGGAGCTCGTTCGGCTATGCCCGTGCCGCGGGGCCTGCCGAGCTGTCCAGCGCATCCCAGCGCAAATACGCGCTCTCCAGCTCCGCGGACACGGCCTCCAGGCGCCGCAGCGCGGCCTGGCTTTCGTCCTTGCCGCGCCGGAAGACGGCAGGATCGCTGATCAGCGCGTTGAGCTGCGCCTGTTCGGCCTCGAGTTGCTGAATCTTCTCGGGCAGCTGCGCGAGTTCGCGCTGCTCGTTGTACGACAAGCGCTTGGGTTTGGGCGAGGGGTTCGTCGGCACGGCGCTCCGCGGCGCAGCGGCAGGCATTGCGGTAGGTGCGGTCGACGGCTCGACGGCCGTTATCTTGGCCGTCGCCGGTGCGGTGACCTTTCGCTGCCGCAGCCAATCGGTATAGCCGCCTACATACTCGTTGATCTGCCCATTGCCCTCGAAGACCAGCGTGCTGGTGACCACATTGTCGAGGAACGCGCGATCGTGGCTGACGAGCAGCAGGGTCCCGGCATAGTCCGCGACCATTTCCTCCAGCAGTTCAAGTGTTTCCGCGTCGAGATCGTTGGTGGGTTCGTCCATCACCAAGAGATTGCTGGGGCGGGCAAATAGGCGCGCCAGCAGCAATCGATTGCGTTCACCGCCCGACAGCATGCTCACCGGCGCATGCAATCGCTCCGGCGGAAACAGGAAATCGCGAAGATAGCCGGAGACATGCCGGGCCTGGCCGTCGATGGTCACCGTATCGCCGCTGCCGCCCGTGACATTGTCCATGATGGATGCATTGGGATCGAGCTGCTCGCGCTGTTGATCGAAATAGGCGGGCGAGAGCTTCGTGCCGCGCCTGATCTGGCCCGAGACCGGCTCCAACTCGCCGATCAGAAGCTTGATCAACGTGGTTTTGCCGCAGCCGTTGGGCCCGATGATGCCGATGCGGTCTTGGCGCTGTATGCGCACCGAAAAATCGCGCAATATCGGCACCGCGCCGAAGGAGTGCGCGACGTGACTCGCCTCGAACACCAATTTTCCGGATGGTGTGGCGTCTTGCGCCCGCAATTCCACGGTACCGATGCGCTCACGCCGCTCACGCCTCTGTATTCGCAATTGCTCGAGCGCGCGCACCCTGCCCTCATTACGGGTCCGCCGTGCTTCCACACCTTTGCGAATCCAGACCTCCTCCTCGGCCAGCTTCTTGTCGAACAAAGCCGCGTGTTTGGCCTCGACCTCGAGAGCTGCACGCTTCTGCAACACATAGTCATCGTAGCCGCCGGGCCATACCCGTAGCTGTCCTCGGTCAAGTTCGACGATCTTCGTCGCCAGACGGCGGACGAAGGCGCGGTCGTGGCTGACGAAAAGTAGTGCCCCCGGATATTCGATCATCATGTTCTCGAGCCAAGTAATGGCCTCGATGTCCAGGTGATTCGTCGGCTCGTCCAACAACAGCACGTCGGGGGCGGCGACCAGCGCACGCCCCAGCATCACGCGCCTGCGCCAGCCGCCGGACAAGGCGCTCATCGATACCTCTTCCATCAGCCCCAGCCGCGATATCACTTGGTCGACCTGCAACCGGGCCTGCCACTCATCTTCGGGCGTCTTCGATTCGACGCCGCCCAGCACCACGTCATGGACTGTGGCGTCGCTGCCGGCGGAAACTTCCTGCGCCAGGCTTGCGGTCCGCGCGCCCGGACGGACCCAGATCTCGCCGCTGTCGGGTTGTATGTTTCGGGCTATCAGCTGCAGCAGCGAGGACTTTCCCTCGCCGTTGCGGCCGAGCAGACAGACGCGTTCGCCCCTGCGCAGCTGCAGGTTGACGTTGTCGAGCAATGGCCTCAGCCCGAAGCTCAAGGAAACTTTATCGAGACGAACGATGGGCATGAATATCAGGAGCCTGCCTGCGTATTGCGCGAGAGCCGCGTGACGCTGCTCCGTGATGAATGCGATGTGAGAACCAGGTCACGCTCTTGTCCTCCGCAGGGTGCGTCCCGGTGCACAGTTGTGTGCAGGCGCACAGCACTCGCAGCCTGCACCGCTTAACCTGCGCTGTGTAGTCTACCCCAGCCAGCTGGAGCAAAGCGTTGGCGCTGCGGACCCGAATTGCCTTGACTTTTCTGCTGCTCCTCGCGGCAGTGCTGGCTGCTGCTCTTGGGGCGGTGCTGGCGACCAACCGCGACAGCGCGGGCCGAGAAGTGCAGCGCCAGCTCGACGTGGGTACGCTGGTATTCTCGCGCCTGCTCGAGAGCAATCGCCGACAGCTGACTCAGGCGGCGCAGGCCGTCGCCGCCGATTATGGATTTCGCGAGGCGGTTGCCGCCCGCGACACCGACACCCTCTCCTCGGCGCTGGGGAACAGCGGCAAACGCATCGGCGCAGCGATGGTCGTGCTCACCTCGTTGAGCGGCAAGGTCATCGCCGCCTCCGGCACCCATCTGCCGGCCGGCACCTCCTTTCCCATCTCTTCGCTGCAGGAAAGCGGCGCCGCCGTGGACAACGCGGCCAGCATGATGGTGGACGGCGGGCGCATCTATCAGCTGGTGACCGTGGCGGTGCGCAGTCCCCTGCCTGTGGCCTGGATTGCCATGGGGTTCGAACTGGACAACAGGGCAGCGCACGAGCTTGCGGATATCACCGGCCTGGCGGTGACCCTGTCGGTGGGCACCGGGGGCCATTGGACGGACGTCATCAGCACCGTCGCGGACCCTACGCTGCCCGCCGCGGACGTGGTTACCCGCCGAATCGAAATCTCCGAAGTCGGCGACACCGAGATCGTTGCCGTGCTGTCCCGTTCCCTGGCGGACGCTCGTGCACCGTTCGAACGCCTCACCAAGGTGCTGTTCGTGATTGCGGGCGTCAGCCTGATCGCGTTCGCGGTGGCGGCTTTCTGGCTGGCGCGCAATATTACGCGGCCCTTGCAAGACCTGACCAAGGTGGTCGATCGCATGCGCGCCGGTACTTACGATGCCAAGCAGAGCGTGCAGCGCGGCGATGAACTGGGCGTGCTCGCCGAAGGTCTGCACCTGATGCAATCGGCGGTGCACAGTCGCGATCAATCCATCCGGCGCCTGGCTTACGAGGATACGCTGACGGGGCTGATGAACCGGACCGCATTCAGCGCGGCCTTGAGCGATGCGCTGCGCGATGCCGGCGACAAGCCCATCGGCGTGGTGGTCATCAATTTGCATCGATTCCGCCGCATCAACGAGCACTTGGGCTATTCGGTCGGGGATGCCGTCCTGACCGAAATCGCCACCCGGATCGCGGCGGTACCCTCGGTGAAGTCGGCGGTGGCACGGTTCGCGGCCGATCAGTTCGCCGCGTTTACTCCACTCAATAGCCCGGCCGGACTGCATGCCTGGGGCACCTCACTGCTACTGGCATTGGCCGAACCGGTGATGGTGGAAGCCCAGCCCATCGACATCAGTGCGACCTTGGGGTTGTCGGCATCGGTCGGCGGCATCTCCTCACCCGATGAGTTGATGCGCTGCGCCGACTTGGCCCTGGACCGTGCGCGGGGTGAAAAACGCGCCATGGCGATCTATGAGAACGCACTCAAACCGGCGGCCCGGGATCAGCTTTCGCTACTGGGCGAATTGCGCCACGCGGTGGAACACGATGAGCTATGCCTGCACTTCCAGCCCAAAATCGAATTCAGTACCGGTCGCGTCGCCGGCGCGGAGGTCCTGCTGCGCTGGCAGCATCCGACGCGCGGCTTGTTGAGCCCGGCGGATTTCATTCCCTTTGCCGAACAGACCGGATTCATCCGCTGGTTGACCCGTTGGACGCTGGATCACTCGATGGCGCAGGCAGTGCAATGGCAGCACGCCGGCATGGCGATAAATTTGGCGGTGAATATCAGCGCCGAGGACATCGGCGACTCACGCTTTGACGCTCGGCTTGCCGCGCAGTTGAGCCGGCACAAGCTGCCCCCTTCGCTGCTCACCTTGGAATTGACGGAAAGCGGAGCTATCGAAGATCCTGCACGGGCCTTGCATATGCTCACCGCCATCGCAGCATTGGGCGTCAGCCTGTCGATCGACGATTTCGGCACCGGATATTCGTCACTGAGCCATCTCGCCCGGATGCCCGTGCATGAGATGAAAATCGACCGCAGCTTCATTCTGAGTCTGGAATCCGATCCGGAATTTGCGACGGTGGTGCGCTCGGCGATCGACATGGGGCACGGGTTGGGATTGAAAGTGGTGGCCGAGGGTATCGAGACGGCGGCGGCGGCCGACCGGCTGCGCCAATTCGGGTGCGATATCGCGCAGGGCTTCCACTATGCCAAACCGATGCCCCGCGAGGACTTTGAGGCCTGGCTGAAGGATCGATCCCGCGTACCGGTCATCGCGTTGCCGGCGGCCTTTGCCGCGGACGACGTAACCGATACGGTGGCCTTGGTCACGTACTAGGCTGGACTATTCGTGCACTAAGGGCAGATAGGATGGTTATTTTCCGCTGTCCATGAATTGCTCGGCCAGGGCTCCTGGCGTGTAAACCTTACACGGGAGCCGCCGCTCGCGTTCGCGGCCCCCGGTGAGGCGATTTTGCGACGACGATCGCGCCGGAAGCAGTTTGACCATTTCCGTCCCATGATCACGCGTCTCGGCCACTGATCCGCCATACCTTGGCGCGCGCGTTGCAGTATCCTTCAGGCTCCTTACCCGCCGAGGGGCGCAATCTTCGGGGCGACATGGGCGCGAATCGCAAGAACTTGCTGAGTCAAGCGCTGGACGGTTTGGGCCGCTGGTACGTGGCGATTCCTCCGTTTCTCATCGTCGGCTTCTTGGCCGCTTTGTTCTTCGTGACGAGCGAGGGTCACGCGCGGCTGCAGGAAGCGGGCGAGCGGCTGCAGAAATCCGCCGCGCGCGAACATGCCCTCGAAGCGCTGCAGAATACGCTGGCACAATCGGTGAGCGCCCAGCGGGGGTTTTTGCTGACCGAAGACCAGCGCTACATCGACATCTACAATCGAGTCGTTGCCGACGTGGAGCCGCATCTGGAGCAGCTGCGTTTGGCTTATGCGGGTTCGGACATGGAGCTGGGTCAAGTGCGTGACCTGCATGTCCTGATCGGCAAGCGTCTGGCGGATTTGTCCATGATCGTGGCCATTCAGCAGGCACAGGGCGTTACGGCGGCGGTGGCGCTGGTAAAAACCAGCGTCGGCGCCGATACCGGCGCGAAGATCAATGCCGTTTTGGACGAGCTGCGCAATCGCGAAACGGCCGAGCATCAGGCCGCCAGCGCGCATTGGGCCGGCTCGCAGACCTTGAGCCGCTGGATCACCCTCAGCGGTACTGTTTTCAGCATGTTGCTCGTCGGTGTCGCCTCGCGCCTGGTGTGGCTGGATATACGCCGGCGCACGGCGCTCACCGTCGAATTGCAGGATCAAAAGCTGCAGCTGGAACACGAGGTGGAGGACAGAACCCGTGAACTGGTGGAACTGTCCACCCACTTGCAGAATGTGGCCGAACGCGAGAAAGCCAGCCTGGCGCGCGAGTTGCATGACGAGCTCGGGGGCTTGCTGGTCGGTGCACGCATGGACATTTCATGGGCCGAGCAGCACTACGCGAAGAACGATCCCGATCTGAAGCAGCGGCTCCATCGGGTACAGCAGAATCTCTCGGCCGGAGTCGACTTGAAACGGCGCATCATCGAGGAACTGCGACCGACGCTTCTGGACAATGTGGGCTTGTTCGCCGCGCTGCGCTGGCAGATGAAGGAAACCTGCGGCAGCGCCGGACTCAAGTGCACCGAGTCCTATCCCGAGGAGGAGCCGCGCTTCAAATCTGAAGCTTCGATCGCGCTGTTTCGCATCGCCCAGGAGGCCTTTAGTAATATTCTGAAACATTCGGGGGCGAAATCTGCCGACATCGGCTTCGACATGGACGACGAGACCTTGGTGATGCGCATCGCCGATGACGGCATCGGCATACCGCCTGAACGTTTCATATCCATCGCCTCGCACGGCCTCGCTTCGATGCGCCATCGAGTCCGTGCACTCGGCGGGCGCCTGGACGTGAGGAGCCCGGCATCCGGCGGCACGATGCTCATCGTGCAAATACCGATCGCCAATGCATTGGCGCATGTCGGCGAACCGGAGGCGGGCAGCCTGAACAGTTAACTCATGCGCACCGGGGAAGGGCTCGAGTGCACCGGGATATATGCCGATAATCGATGATGTTTCAGGCTAGATCTTCAGCGCACCGCTCGATATCTCTGCGAACAGCGCGGCATCAAGCGCAACGTAGCGCTGCAACCGGGGATCGTCGAAGAACAGCGGATCGTCGATGAGCTTAGGATCGAACCCCGACTGGATCAGCGCCTGCTTGCGCGGCTTGAAGGTCGCGGTGGCGTCGAACATCGGCACGATCCGCAGAAACAGTGGCCGTGCATAGGGGGGCAGACGCAAGGCCGCCTCGGCGCGAAACGCGGCAAGATCGAATTCATCGTTCACCTGAAGCGCGGCGGCCCCCGCCCGGCCCTCCGCTCCCGGCACGCCCAGGCCGTAAACGACGGCACCGATCACGCCGCGGCATGCCGTGAGCGCGGTCGAGACTTCGGCGGTCGAAACATTCTCACCCTTCCAGCGATAGGTATCTCCGACCCGGTCGACGAAGTAATAAAACCCGCGTTCGTCACGGCGCATCAAATCGCCGGTCCGATACCACGAATCGCCCTCCTGGAAGACATTGCGCAGCACCTTGCGCTGCGAGGCCTCCGGATCCGCGTAGCCCTCGAATCGACCCGCGCGCTGCCCATCAGCTTTGGGCATGAGCCCTACGGCCTCTCCGATCTCATCGGCCGCGCAGCGTTCGCAAAATCCCTGCGCGTTGCGCCGTGGTTCCGAAGTGTCGACGTCGATCTTCAGCAGCGCCACGGGCAATCGGCCGGCGAGAAACGGGGGAATGCGGCCGATGGCACCCGGCCGCCCCTCGCAGTTGTACAAGGAAAAATTGCCCTCGGTCGACGCGTAGTATTCGAGGATGCGCGGAATCTTGAAGCGCGTCTTGAATGCGTCCCAGACGTCTGCCCGCAACCCGTTGCCGCACGCCACACGCAGCGAATGTTCGGTCTCGATCGGCCGATGAGGCGAATTGACCAAGTAGCGGCACAGCTCTCCGATGTATTGAAACAGCGTACAGCGCTCATCGCGCACATCCCGCCAGAAATCGGACGCCGAGAAGCGCGGGCGGATCACCACGGCCCCACCGCTCACCAGTGTCGCGAAGGTCGCGACCACCCCGCCGATGCTGTGGTAGAGAGGTAGGCAATTGAACATGCGATCGGCGGGCGCCGTATCCATCATGCCGGCGAACCAATGAGTCCACTGCATGAGACGGTAATGGCTGACCTTAGCCGCCTTTGGCAAGCCGGTCGTGCCCGAGGTGTAGATATACAGCGCCGTCGCGTCGAGAGGAGGCGCCGCGCGCTCGGATGAAGACAGTGGCGCTGAACTGACGGCCGCGAGCTCCGCTCCGAGGGAAGCGATATCGAGCGGGCTCGTTCCGAACACGCGGCACTGAAGCGACTTGTCCAAATGTGGGCGGATGGCCGCGATGCGGGGCGCGAGATCCGCACCGACGATCAAGAACTTCGGCTGAACGATGTTGATCGAATGCGCCAATACATCCCCGGCCAGTTGCGAATTGACCAGCGCAACCACGGCACCGATACGCGTCAGCCCAAGCCAGACGGCCAAGTACTCAGCGCAGTTAGGCATCAGCAGCGCGACGGCATCGCCCCGGAAGATGCCCTGTGAAATTCCCCAGCGGGCGTACTGATGGCACCGCGACCCCAACTGCCGGTACGTCATGGAGGCTTCGGCGGACAGGAGAGCGGGCGCGGCGCCGAATTCCAGGCTCAGACGCGCAATCAGCTCCGGAAGGGTCTCGCCCCGATCGGCGATCGGGGCCGTCTTCGCCAGTGCCCGGATCCAGGCGTCGCGCGCGAATTTTGAATCGACGTCGCCGGACTTTGTCACGGAAATGGGCATTTAATCGTCATCCGGGGAATTGCGAACCATACCACGACTAACTTTAAGGTTCGATATACACTGGTACAAACTCACTACCAAAATTGCCAAGATGAAGCGCGAAACCATCGCCGTACACGGGGGCTTCGATTCGGACCCCACCACCAAGGCAGTCGCCGTGCCGATATACCAGACGGCCGCATATTCCTTCGACAGCGCCGAGCATGGCGCCGCCTTGTTCAACCTCGAAGTTCCAGGATACCGGTATTCGCGGATCAGCAACCCGACCACCGACGTTCTCGAGCAGCGGGTCACCGAGCTCGAGGGCGGCATCGGCGCGCTGTGCGTGAGTTCGGGACAAACGGCGCTCTTCTACGCCGCGATGAATGCGCTGGAGATGGGCCGTAATCTCGTCTCCGTGCCGCAGCTCTACGGCACGACCTACACCTTGTTCGCCCACATCTTGCCGAAGATGGGAATCGAGGTCCGGTTCGCGAAATCCGACCGGCCCGCCGATCTCGAGGCCCTGATCGACGAAAATACCCGTGCGATCTTTTGCGAAACCGTCGGCAACCCGGCCGGCAACGTATGCGATTTGGAAGCGCTGGCAGCTCTGGCTCATCGGCACCGTATGCCCTTGATCGTCGACAACACGGTGGCGACGCCGATGTTGGTTCGGCCCATCGATTATGGCGCCGATGTCATCGTTCACTCCTTGACCAAGTTCATGGGCGGCCACGGCACTACGCTGGGCGGGATCATCGTCGACTGCGGGCGGTTTCCATGGATCGCGCACGCGGCCCGCTACCCCATGTTCACCGAGCCTGACGAGTCCTATCACGGATTGGTTTACACCGATCATTTTGGTGCTTCCGCCTTCATTGGCCGATGCCGCAGCGTGTATCAACGCACGGTGGGGGCGGTGCTTTCCCCCATGAATGCATTCCTGCTGCTGCAAGGCATTGAAACGGTGGCTCTGCGGGTGGATCGGCACGTGGACAATGCCCGCAAGGTGGCCGAATTCCTGCGCGATGACGCGCGCGTCGAATCGGTGAATTTCGCCGGATTTCCCGACAATCCCTACCATGCCTTGGTGCAGAAATATCTGGGCGGCCGCGCATGCTCGCTCATGACCTTCGAGATACGCGGCGGGCTGCCGGCGGGCATGCGTTTCTACAACGCGCTCAAGCTGTTCAAGCGACTGGTGAATTTAGGCGATGCGAAGTCGCTGGCGTGCCATCCCGCATCGACGACGCATCGGCAAATGTCCCCGGAGGAGCAACTCGCAGCCGGCGTCGGTCCCGGCAGCATTCGACTGAGCGTGGGCATCGAACACATCGATGACATCCTCGCCGATTTGGATCAAGCACTCGGCGCCGCGCTTTGAATCAGAGATCATTGCCGGATCCGATTCCGGCGTTATTCCCGAAGACCCCTGACCGCGACCGGATCGGGGGCTGGCTGCAGCTCGAGCTGGAACAGTCCTTGCGGCGGGTACAGGCGGGCCCGGTGGCGCCCAACCTCGATATGCAGAGATTTCGCGCCGAGCTCAATGGCTTCGATTTCAACGAGCCGCAGCCGCTCGAGGATGCGCTGCGCTGGACGATTGAGCGCATGGAGCACGGCATCGTGCAAATGGCGAATCCGCGCTACTTCGGGCTGTTCAATCCGGGCGCGAACTTCCCCTCTCAATGTGCAGATCGCATCGCGGGGTGCTTCAATCCGCAGCTGGCGAGTTCAGCCTCTTCTCCCGTGCCGGTGGCGCTGGAAAGCCATGTGATCAGCAAGCTTGCGCACCGTGCTGGATTGGGCAGTGAAGCGACGGGACACTTTGCGACCGGCGGCTCCGAGGCGAATTACACCGCCCTGCTCTGCGCACTGACAGGCGCCCATGCCAATTTCTCGGACCAAGGCGCGCGTGCCTTTGCAGGCCCTGTGAGGTTCTATACTTCGCGCGACTGCCACATCGCGTGGCTGAAAATCGCGCATCAAGCCGGTATCGGACGTGCGGCACTGTGCCTCGTCGACACCGACGGCCGCGGACGGTTGGACCCTGCGGCCCTGCGACAGGCCATTGCCCTGGACCGCGCGGCCGGTGCGGTTCCCGTGATGGTGGTCGCCACGGCCGGAACCACCGCCGGCGGAATGATCGATCCCTTGCACCCTTGCGCCGACATCGCCAAGCAGGAAGGACTGTGGTTTCACGTGGATGCCGCCTGGGGCGGCGCGGCGCTCGCCTCGAATCGCCTGCGCAGTGTGCTCGACGGCATCGAGCGTGCCGATTCACTGACCATCGACGCGCATAAATGGTTTGCGACAACGATGGGATGTGCCATGTTCATCACGGGGCGCGGCGGGCTGCTATCCGAGGCATTCCATGCCTCGACCAGCTTCATGCCTTCGAGCATCCCAGGCGTGGATCCTTACTTGAACACGGTGCAATGGTCGCGGCGATTTCTGGGGCTGCGCTTGTTTCTCGCCCTCGCCGCAGCCGGCTGGACGGGGATGGGCGCGCATGTGGAACGGGGCGTGGAAGTGATAGAGCGTGTCAGACAGCGGCTGATCGCCTCGGGCTGGGAAATTGCCAACGATTCACCGCTGGCCGTCCTCAACGCCATCCCGCCCGCACACTTAGGCTCGGCGCGGGACTTGGTGCGGCGGGTGGTGGCCTCCGGCCGCGCGTGGGTGGCTCCCGCGCTTTTCGAAGGCCGGGATGTGGTGCGCATCTGCGCCACCCACGGCGAGACCGGGATGGACGACGTGAATGCGCTGATTGCCGCGCTCAACGAGCGAAGCTAGCCGCATGTCGGATTTGCGCTGATGATGGCAAGAACGGCTGCAGGCCCGTATCTCCAACCGACTAGGATCTCTGCGACAGGGTCCGTTCGATCAAGGCCTCAATCGACTGCAGGGAATGGAAGTTCTCGGGGGTGATATCCCCTTGGGCGATGGCGATATCGAACTCCACCTCGACGGCCAGCATCAAATTGACCATTTTCAAGGAGCTGATCCCTAAGTCGCTGAGTTGAGCCTCCAGAGGAAAGGGCTTCGGAACGACGCCTCCTGCCCCCAAAACCGCCGTGACGAGCGTGATCAACCGGTCGCTTACCCGCTCATTCGCCTGCGAATCCACTCGATTCTTCTCCCGACAAAACCAGCACCGATGATACCGTGTGGCGCAGGATACGGAATACGCCGCAGCTTTGACATATATTTATAGAACTGAGTGAGCCGTCACTAAGTACCTTTATTTTCTCCGGCGTGTCATTGTCCCCCCATAAGCAGGTCCGCATAATTGACCAATTCCAGGCCCTCGAGGCGATGACATGGCAACAGAAACCCACCGGCTTCCGGGAAGCCTAACTCCCAACGCACGGCAAGCCGATATGGCGGCGCGGGCGCGCGCGGCCGCCGATGTGGCCAAGGCCCATGCGGCCACCGTCGATGCGGAAGCGCGTTTTCCCAGTGAGGCCTTCGCGGAACTGCGCAAGCAGCGGCTGCTTGGCATCCAGGTGCCCCAGTCTCTGGACGGTGAAGGCGCCACGATCGCGGAGATCGCGGATGCGTGCTACACCCTCGGCCAAGCCTGTTCTTCGACCGGCCTGATTTATGCGATGCACCAAATCAAGATGGCGTGCATGGTGCGCCACTTCAAGAACCACCCCACACTCGAGCGGATCCTGCGGCGAATCGCCGACGAGCAGCTGCTCATGGCATCCTCCACCACCGAAGGCCAGGCCGGCGGCAATGTGCGCTCCAGCGAGGCCGCCGTCGAGCACGACGGCGCCCAGATCACCCTCGAACGCAAGGCCACGGTCATCTCCTACGCCGTGGAGGCAGACGGCATCGTCACGACCGCTCGGCGTGCCGCCGACGCGCCGGGCAACGATCAGGTCCTCGTGGTGTTGTTGAAGGCGGATTACACCTTGGAACGATTGCAGGTGTGGGATACCTTGGGGATGCGCGGCACGCACAGCGAAGGCTTCACGCTTCGAGCCCGTGCGGCGGCAGGGCAGATCATGCCGGAACCCTATGAGCGAATTCATGCGCAAACCATGGTGCCGTTCGCGCATCTGTTGTGGGGTTCCGTGTGGGCGGGAATCGCGGCCGCCGCCGTGGCCAAGGCGCAGGCCTTCGTGCGCCACGTGGTACGCCAAGCGAATGGTCAAATGCCGCCCGGCGCCGCCCACTTCACCCAGGCCGTATCGACCTTACGCACGCTTCGCGGCGTGCTGGCGTCCGGCTTGCGCAGCTACGAGGCCATCCTCTCCGATGAAAAGGCCATCGCTTCCCTGGAATTTCAGGCCACGATTACTCTGACGAAGGTACAGGTATCGGAACTTGCGGTGACCGCCGTGATGGCTTCGATGCGAGCCTGCGGACTCTCCGGATATCGCAATGACACCGAGTTTGCCATCGGCCGCCTGCTGCGCGACGTGCTTTCCGCGCCGCTCATGATCAGCAACGACCGCATCCTGACCAATCTCGCCACGACGTCGCTGATGACGCCGCTGCCCGCTTCGATCAGTGGATAATCCGGCCGTGCCGCCCGACAGTTCTATGTCCTATCCGGTCGCTCATCTTGCCGATCAACTTTTCCGGCCCATGGGCGTCGAGGGTGTCTACGCACGCACCGCTCTGTACGTCGATCTGGTCGAGCGGCTGGAGCAATACATCACGCGCCAGCGCGATCCGCAGGCGGAAGTCCTGCGCTTTCCGCCGGTGATGAGCCGCACACAGCTGGAGAAATCCGGGTACTTGAAGAGCTTTCCCAATCTGCTCGGCTGCGTGTGCGCATTGCACGGCTCCGAAGCCGCCATTCGCTCGGCGGTCGAGCGGTACGACAACGGCGGCGACTGGACCAGCTCGCTGACCTCCTCGGATCTCGTGTTGTCTCCCGCGGCCTGCTATCCGGTGTATCCGATCGCGGCGGCGCGCGGCGCGCTGCCGCCCGGCGGCCTCAAGTTCGATATCGAAGCCGATGTCTTCCGGCATGAACCTTCACTGAGCCTCGATCGGCTTCAATCCTTCCGCATGCGCGAATTCGTCAGGATCGGCGCGCCGGACGAGATCGTACAGTTCCGCGAGCAATGGATGGCCAGAGCGCCTCGAATGGCGGCGGACTTGGGGCTGCCGCACACCATGGATGTGGCCAACGATCCCTTTTTCGGCCGAGTCGGCCAGGTCATGGCAGTGAGCCAGCGCCAGCAAGCTTTGAAGTTCGAACTGCTGATTCCCTACTATCAGGGCGCAGCGCCCACCGCATGCATGAGCTTCAACTATCACCGTGAACACTTCGGACAGGTATGGGGCATCCGTGATGAACAGGGCGAGCCGGCGCATACCAGCTGCGTGGCTTTCGGCATCGACCGATTGGCTGTGGCCTTATTTGCGAACCATGGCCTCGATTTGAAGAAGTGGCCGGCGGCGACCAGGTCCGCCCTGGCACTCTGATCACTCGGCGCCGATGCCCCTCGACCCGCGCGTCGCACGTTTCTTGAACCTCCTGGCCGCAGGCAATCCTCCCGACGCGCGAGCGCAAAGCGTCGCGGACCGGCGCGCCGGGCTTATCGCGCTGATGAAATTCGCGGGGAACGAAGCCGCCGTGAATCGGGTGGAAACTCGAACCCTGGCCGGACCGGGGGGCGAGCTGCGAATACGCTTGTATTCGCCGACGCCCGCGCAAACGCTTCCCGGCTTGATCTATTTTCATGGCGGCGGCTTGGTCGCCGGGTCATTGGACACGCATGACAGCGTTGCGCGCGCCCTGGCCTGTGCGGGAAACGTGCGCGTCGCATCGGTGGACTACCGCTTGGCGCCCGAGCACCCCTTTCCCGCCGCGGTGGAAGATGCGATGGCCGCCTTGGCGCATATCAGCACGCACGCTGCGGATTTCGGCATCGACCACGAGCGGCTGGGCGTCGCCGGCGATTCGGCCGGCGCCACGTTGGCGGCGGTCGCGTGCCAGGCGGCGGCTCGTGCGGGCAGGCCGCGCCTCGCCTTGCAGCTGCTCATCTGCCCTATTCTCGACTACAGCCGCGGAACACCTTCGAAACGAGAATTCGCGAGTGGCTATCTGGTCGATCAGGCGACACTGGATCATGATCTGATGCACTACCTGCCCAATGATCAGACGAATCCCGGCAATCCGCTGGTGTCGCCATTGCTTGCCACGGACTTAGCGGGAATGCCGCCGACCCTGATTCACACCGCGGAATTCGATCCGTTGCGTGATGAGGGACGGAATTATTTCGAGCGCCTGGCCCAAGCGGGCAATGAAGTGTCCTACACTTGCCATCCGGGTATGATCCATCTTTTCTATGCGTTGGGGGCCGTGATTCCCTATGCGCATAGCGCGTTGGACCAGATCGGCGGTGAAATTCGCGCGGCGCTGACCCCGGCTCCTCGCCTATAGGGAGAACGAACGTGTCCGAGCGCATCATGGCGCAGCGATTGATCGAACAACTGCATGCGGCCCGGGTGGCCGGCGATCTGTCCGGTATGTGCCGCGTCTTCGCAAATCATGGTCGATTCGAGATCTTGGGTGCCAGCGCCGACAAGTCGATCGCCATTCGCGCGAATGGCGTGGCCGAATTTCGGCCTTGGCTCTCGATGATGGTCAAGGTTTTCAGAATCACCCACTATCAACTGCTGAGCCTCACGGTGGAATGGCCGCGAGCGGTTGCGCACTGGCGGGCGGACATCTACTCCAAGGTCACCGGGGTGACGGTCCCGACGGAACTGGTCGATGTGGCGCAGCTCAACGAGGACAGCATCCAGGTTTACACCGAATTCTTCGCGCCGCGCTGAACTGCGAACCGCGCGCCGGCCCTGCTCCTAGGCGTAGGTCGTCAGTGTCGAGTCAGGATGCGTATCGAGATGGGGCAGGCCATTGAAGTTCACGAGGTGATGGCGGCGCGGCGTCGAGGCAAACTCGGTAAGCGAGCTGTTGCGAATACGCAGATTCAACTCGACGGCACTCGCCGGGGGCGCGTTCAAGGCGCCGGCCACCATGGCGGCAATGGGACCACCGGAACTGACGATGAGCACGTGACCGTCGGGTAACCGCTGGCGCGCCTCGATGAGCGCCGCCACGGCGCCATCCTGAAACGCCTGCCAGTGGGGCATGCCTTCCGGCTGGGTTCGGTCTTCGGCCCAGGCGAGAAGCGCCTCACGCAGAACCCGAAAGTGTTCGCGCACCACCACTGGGTCGCGCCGAGCGGCGGCCGGTACGGGTACCGGAGCAGTGCCGGTCAGCGCCATCATGACCGCCTCGGGTTTGTATTCGTCGAGCCCCGGAAAGATTTCCGGCGAAAGCTGCAAAGACTGCGATGCGAGTTCGGAGTGGCCCTCGAAAATGCCTTGCGCTGTCTCGGCCTGCCGCCGCAGCGTGCCGGTGAACACCGCGTCGAATCGAATGTTGCGCCGGGCAAAGTAGGCGCCCAGAAGCCGAGCCTGCGTAAAGCCGATCTCGGTCAGGCGGTCATAATGATCGGTACCGAAAGCCGCCTGACCGTGGCGAACGACGTAGATAACACCCATGTGAGCTTAAGATTCAGGCGCGGCAGTCCGCATATCATGACACTGTAGCATCCACTGCATCGGCTCTCCACGGCAAGTCCAGCGCAACGATGAGTCCTCCGCCCTCGCGGTTCGCCAATTGGATCCGGCCGCCATGGGCCTCCGCGATCTCGCGGGCCAGGGCCAACCCTAAGCCGGTGCCGCTGCGCTTGGTGGAGTAAAAGGGCAGCAAGGCCTGAGCCAGCACGGTCTGGCTCATCCCTGCGCCTCGGTCGCGCACCTCGATGTGTTGATGGTGGCTGGCGCAGACGATCGACAGTTCCACGTCCGCCGCCGGGCCACCCGCCTCGTGCGCGTTCTTGAGTAGATTGATGAGGGCTTGCTCGACCTGCACGCGATCGAACCAGCCGGGCAACTCGGGCAGCGGTGCGGCCACCGCAAATGGCTGCTGACCCTTCAGGTCCGCGACGAAGGAAGCCCACTGCACGGCTTGCGGCCGGGGCGCCGGCAGTTTGGCGAAGGCGGCGTAGCCGCTCACGAATTCATGCAGGTGTGCGGCGCGTTCCGCGATCGCGGAGAAAACCGCGGGCAACGACCCATAGTCCGCACGCCGCGCGATTTCGGCGCCGGAGTGTGCCAGCGACGACAACGGTCCTAGGGAGTTGTTGAGTTCGTGGCTCAATACGCGAATGAGCTTCTTCCACGTGGATACTTCCTGTCGGGACAGCTCTCGCGTCAGTCGTTTCAAAAGATACAGCCGGAAGGTGCGCCCTTGCAGGATGAAGGAGCGCTGCGACAAGTGGAACGTCTCCTCGACTCCGTCGATCTCCGCCGAGAACAAGGTGTCGCCCGCTTCGTCAGCTGCGCGCCGTACCGCCGCCGGCGCCCGGATCAAAGCGTCCTTGAATCTCAAACCCTGGAGGCTGCGCCCGCCGCTCAGCAGGTGGCGCGAAGCGATATTGGCATATGCGATGCGATCGTTGGCATCGACCAACACAAGCGCGACCGGCGAATTCTGCATCACCGTGTCGAGCAACAGCTCGCGCTGCACCAGGTGGGCGCGCTGCTGTCGCATGGCCCCCGCCAGGTCATTGAGCGCCGTCATCAGTTCGCCGAGCTCATCGTCCCGATCGGCCACCAAGGACCGGCTGAAGTCTCCCTCCCGGTAGCTCGCCACCGTGCCCGACAGGGCCCGCAGCAATTGCTGGATGGGACGCATGACCCGCGAGGACAGCCACAGCACGGACGGCAGCGCCACCGCCACGATGAGCACCCAGCCGAGCAGCGCGTTACCGAATAGGCGCGCAGCAAGCGCGGCGATCGCGGCGGTAGTGCCCACAATGCCGAGCAACAGCAGGGTCAACTTGGCCTTGAGGCTCACGATATCCTCAAGCGCCGCCGACCGGCCGCAGATTGAATCGCTCCAGGCGCCTGTAGAGGGCCTGCCTCGACAACCCAAGACTCTGCGCCGCGCGACTGATGTTGCCGCCGGCCGCTTGCAAACTGGCTTCCAGCATTTCCTTGCTGAAATGCTCGGCCTCCCGCGGTGTGCCGCGCGCCACAGCCGGCAGGTTCAGATCCGCGGCTGCCACGAGACTGTCGCGTGCCAGAAGTTTGGCGCGCTCGATGGAGTTGCGCAGCTCGCGCACATTGCCCGGCCAGTCGTGCGCCATGAGTGCGGCCGCCGCGTCCTCGCTCAACTGCAGACTTGACCCAAGAAAATGACGCGCCAAAGGTAAGATGTCCGCGGGCCGATCCGCCAATGCAGGAACGGCAATATCGATGACATTCAGCCGGTAGTAGAGATCCTCGCGAAAACGCCCTTCACGGATCAGCGCGGGCAGATCTGCATTGGAGGCACTCACAATCCTCACCTGCGCGGAGCGGGTCTTGCTCGAACCCAGCATTTCGAACTGCCCCGTTTCCAGTACCCTGAGCAATTTGACCTGGCCTGCCAGCGGTAAATCGCCGATCTCGTCCAGGAACAGCGTTCCGCCATTCGCCGCCTCGAACCGGCCGGTCCGCGCGCGGTTAGCGCCGGTATAAGCGCCTGCCTCGGCCCCGAACAATTCCGCCTCGACGAGTTCTGCGGGAATCGCGCCGCAATTGATCGCGACGAAGGGTCCGGTGCGCAGAACCGAATTAGCGTGCACGATCTGCGCAATACGCTCCTTGCCTGCACCATTGGGGCCGCTGATGAGCACGCGTACATCCGCGCGGGCCACGCGGCAGGCGAGTTCCACGACCCGCTCCATGGCGTCCGAGGCGAAAACGATACCGCACAGGTCATACTGTTCGGCCAAACGCTCGCGCCGCCGGCGCTGCTCGTCCTGCAGCCGCTGGCGCTCGCGCATCGCCTCGGCCAACTCGAGCAGATTCTCGACGGTTGCCAGCAGTTTGTCGTTGTCCCAGGGCTTGCCGATGTAGTCCGCCGCTCCCGCCTTCACCAGTTGCACGGCGGACTCCAAGTGAGTCCAGGCGGTCAGCAGTACCACGGGCAGATCGGGCTGCTGAGCCCGCAGCGCGCGGAACAGCGCGGCACCCTCCTGTCCCGAGGTCGTATCGGCGCTGAAATTCATGTCGGCGATGACCAAATCGATACGTTCATGCGCCAACGCACTCAAGCCCTTCTGCGGCGTCGAGGCCGTCAGGGTTCGAATATCATGCAAACCGAACAACAGAGACAGGGCCTGGGCCACGGCCGGGTTGTCATCGATGACGAGTACGGTGCGCATAAGGACATGTTAACGGGTGTGAAGCAGAATCACATCCGCCGAGAAACGCAGATACCAAGTCCCAAGACACCGAATCACGCGCCCCCTCACCCGCCGCGGGTCGCCAGAGCAGGAGGAATGGATGCCGCGCGCAGCGCCGGCCATATCACCGCAAACTGCCCGAGCACCAGGATCACGAGGGCACCGACGAGGGCGCGGCTGCTGTCCATGCGCACCATTTCGAAGCTGCGAACCATCCAAAGATTCAATGCGATGGCGAATGCGATGCCGACCGCGGCGCCCGCCGCGGCAATCATGAAGTTCTCGGTTTGGAAGTAGCGCACGATGGCCTGGCGAGTGGCACCCAGTGCGCGGCGAATGCCGATCTGCTGCCGGCGCTGCGCCACCCAGTAGCTGGTGAGACCGATGATGCCGAATGCCGTGACGATGAGCAACGCGATGCAGATGGCGCTGAGCAGCACAATGAGACCATGTTCGCCGCGATAGGCATCGGCGCGAACTTCTTGCATCGACCGGAATTTCAGTATTCGATTCTCGTCCAGAGCGAAGAGCTTGGCCTCGGCCGATTTCATGACGGCATCACGCTGGCCGGGCTGCGCACGCACCATGTATACGCTGCTCTCGCCGATCAGCCGATAAGGCGATAGGACCGAGTTCTCGGCAAACGTACTGAACAGCCCCGTGGCAATGGTGAAAGGTCCTTGCAAACGATCCACGATGCCGATGATGGGTGCGGGATTGTTGGTCTCGACGAAAATCGGCTTGCCGAGCGCATCGCCATTCGGGAAGAGCTTTGCCGCCAGCGACTTCGTCACGATGTAGCCGCTGGTCCGCGGCACGTCGTTGTCCGTGCGATTCGCGATTTCATCGGCGGAGAAATTCCGGCCGGCAATCAGTTTGAGTCCCAGCGTATGCAAGGCATGTTCATCCCCCATGTAATGCGACGCAAATGCCGTGGGAGTCTTTTGATCGGGAGTCAAATTGACCGTTTCCGTCCATCCGCCTCCTTCCAGGGGATACATGTCCGTGGTGTAGGCATCCACCACGCCTGGAAGCGCGCGCAAGCCCGCGATGTCCCGCTCTTGGCGCGCGGCGAGATCATCGGGGTGGTCCACGGTTTCGGTATGCACCACGAAGGCATCCGCTTCGGCCATGCCGGTAGGCCGGTCGCTCCACGCGATGCGCTGTTCGACCAGGGTGAGCGCGTTGGCCAGGAACGCCAGAGTTACCGCCATCTGGGTGGCAATGAGAAGGGCGCCGAACTTGTTGCGGCGCATGGCGGACAGAATGGGACGAAGTTCCATCGGATTTCCTACCGTGTCTTGAGTTGCCAGGCCGGCTGCACATGCGCCGCGCGCCACGTGGGATACAGCCCCGCCAGCACCGTCGCCGATACGGCCAGCAGCACCGTGATGCCCGTATCCGCCCAATCAAGATGGGCCAGCGCCACGAACTCCTTGGTCAACAGGGAGCGCGCCGCCCACAACCCCGCTGCCGTCAGCAGCAGCCCGAACAATCCGCCGGCGAGCCCGATCATGCTGGTCTCGATCAGGCATTGCCCGAATATGGCCTTGCGGCTCGCCCCCAGCGCACGACGCACGCCGATATCGGCGGCGCGCCCCATGATCTTCGCCAGCATCAAGCCCATGGCATTCATCAGGCAGACCAGCAAGAATCCAAACGAAACCAAGATCAGAATGCGCACCTCGCTCGGTACGATTTTCATGTATTGCAGCCATTGCATGACATCACGCAATTGGGTGTGCGGCGGCCAATGAAATCGGCCAATCTTCTGTTGCTCGGCGGCGTAGTTATCGAGAAACGCGCGGTACTTCTGCACGTCGATTTCGCCGGGCAGTTCCGCCCAGAATTGCAGCCACACGCAGTCCGACTTCAGACGCCCTTCCCAGCCCGGGTCGGCATCGCCGTTGCATTGAGTACTGCCGACGTTGCCCATATGCTTGTCGATGGCGCGGTTGAACGGCAGAAAAATCGCGTCGCCGTCGCCGAATGGACGCAGAGTGATGTCGTAGAAGCGCGGTAGCAGCCGCCAGTCGTCCAGCACACCGGTGATCGTATAGGGCTCGTTGTCGAGGCGAATGGTCTTGCCCACGCTGTTGGCGCCCCCGAACAGCCGATCGTTGGTGTCCTTGGTGAGCACCACCACCGCGGCACGGGCTTCGTCGTCCGATGCGCTCCACGGAGCGCCGAATTTGAACGGCACGTCGAACATCGGGAAGAAATCCGTAAAGGCAGCCCGCACGAATACCTTGGTCGGCTTTTGCCGCGCATCCGCCGGGCGCAGGGGCAGGCGCGTTGCATACATGGCGCTTTGGTGTTTGGCGGCACGCGCCCTCATCAGTCCCATGGCGTCGATGTAGCTCAACTGAAACTCCAGGTGATCCGCGCCGCCACCGGCGTGTTTGTCCGGACCCCAGTTGTCGATCTGCACCGAGAACAGGCGGCTGGACTTCTGCGGAATGGGGTCGCCCGACATGGCCCGAAATACCGTGAGGGTGGTCATGCAGGCGCCTATGCCGACGGCAATGGCGGCAATCATCAGCGCCGTCAATACCATGTTGCGCTTCAGGCTGCGTAAACCCAGACGACAATAGTAGCCGAACACTTCCTGCTCCCGCCTACGTCAAGCAGCCCGCGTCGCCAGCGCGGGCGGAATGGATGCGGCTTTGAGTGCCGGCCAAAGCACAGCCGCCTGCCCCAGGATAAGCACCACGATGGCACCGACGAGGGGGTAGCTGCCATGCAGCCGCTGCATCGCAAAGGCGTTGACCATCCACAGATTCAACGACAGCGCCAAGGCAACACCGATGGCCGCGCCGGCACCCGCGATGAGCAGATTCTCCGTCTGAAAGTATCGGACGATGGCATGCCGGGTGGCGCCGAGTGCACGGCGGATGCCGATCTGGCGGCGGCGCTGCGCCACCCAATAGCTGGTCAGCCCGACGATGCCGAATGCGGTGATCACGAGCAGCGCCGCGCAGACCACACCGAGAATCACGGCGAGGCCCCGATCGTCCTTATAGGCCTCGACTCGCGCCTCGGTGAGCGACCGGGATTTTCCCAGCACTCGCTCGCGATTGAGATCGAAAAGCTCTTTCTCCGCCGCCTTCAAAACCGCCTCGAGCTGACCCGGTTGAGTGCGCACGATGTAGTACAAGCCCGACGCGACGTACCGAAACGGCTCGAGGATCGAATAGTCGCTGAACTTCGCGACCGAGGGGTCCACCCAGGGCACCTGCAGCCGGTCGACGATGCCGATGATGTTGGCGGCGTGGTTTGCGATCCAGACGGATTGACCCAATGCGCTCTTGCCCGGGAACAGCTTCTCTGCCAGCGCCTTGGTGATGATCACGGACACGGCCGGTGTCTGGTCGTTGACACCGAACAAATCGGCGATTTCGTCCGCGTTGAAATTGCGACCTGCGATCAACTTGAGCCCCAGTGATTGCAAGCCATGTTCGTCCGTGAAGTACCGCGCGGCCTGGGCCGTAGACTCTTTTTGATCGGGCATCAGATCGACCCCATAGCTCCATCCACCGTTGCTCAAAAGGAAGGAATTACTGGCGAATGCGTCGATCACGCCAGGCAGGGCGCGCAACCCGGCGAGATCCGCCTGTAGGAGCGCAGGGAGGTTCGTAGGATCGCCTACCCACTGATTGATAATGACGAAAACATTGCGCTCATCCGCCCCCGTCGGACGTTCGCTCCAGGCGATGCGCTGCTCGATGATGAATAGCGCGTTGCATAGGATGGCAAGCGTGACCGCCATTTGCACCACAATGATGATGGCGCCGACTTTATTGCGGCGCATGGCGGAGAGTATGGGAACTAGTTCCATGGCATTTCCTACTGAGCTTTGAGTTGCCAAGCGGGTTGAATGTGGGCGGCGCGCCACGTGGGGTACAGCCCCGCCAATGTAGTCGCTATGACGGCTGTCCCTACCGTGATACCGACCTCCCAGAAACCCAGATGAGTCAGGCGGGTGGTCTGTTCCGACAACAGCGCACGCAGACCCAGGAGGCCGGCCGCCGTCAATGCCAGCCCCACGAGTCCACCCGCAAATCCGATCACCCCCGCCTCGATCAGGCATTGACCGAAGATGGCGCGGCGATTGGCGCCAAGCGCACGACGCACGCCGATGTCCCCGGCTCGTCCCATGATCTTGGCCAGCATCAGGCCCATGGCATTCAACAGACAGACCAGAAGGAAACTGAACGACACCAGCACCAGGATGCGCGCTTCGTCGGTGACGACATGCTGATCGGCCAGCCACTCGCGTACGTCGCGCAGGCGAGTGTGTGCAGCCCAGTGGAAGCGTCCCAGGCGCTGCTGCTCGGCGGCATAGTTGTTCAGTACGTAGCGGTAGCGCTCGGCATCGGCGGCGGTGGGAAGCTCGGCCCAGAACTGGAACCAAACGCATTCGGAATGCAGATGCCCCTCCCATCCTGGCGCCACGGCATCGCGGCTGCAATTGTTGTTACCCCAGGTCGTCATCTGGTTCTCGATGGCGCGCGTGAAGGGGATGAATGCCTGCTCGATTTCTCCGTACTGGTTGTTGTTAAGATCATAGAATTTCGGTACGGGTTGCCAGCGATCGAGCACACCCACCACGCGATAATCGTGCTTGTCGAGATTCAGCGTCTTGCCGACGGAATTCGCGCCGCCGAAAACCTTGTCGTTGAGTTCGCGCGAAATCACCGCAACGGGTGCGCGTCCTTCGTCATCCTCACGGGTCCAGGGAGTTCCGAATCGAAACGGTACCTCGAACATGGGGAAGAAATCCATGTAGGTCGCGCGAGCCGGGACCTGAAATGGCCGTAGATTCGGATTGGGCGGAGACAGCGCAAATCCGGTGCTGTACATCACCGTCTGACGAAGCGCCGCATGGGCATTCATGAGTCCCATGGCGTCGGTATAACTGACTTGCTGTTGCAGCTTGTCATCCGGTGTTTGCACCCCGCTTTTCGACGGACCCCAATTGTCGATCTGCACCGCGAACAACTGCCGCGACTTGTTCGGGATGGGGTCGGCAGCCATGGCGCGAAATATTGTCAACGTGGTCATCGAAGCGCCGATACCGACGCCGATGGCGGCGATCATCAACATCGTGAGCACCACATTGCGTTTGAGGCTGCGTAGGGCGAGGTTCAGATAATAGCTAAACATGGTGGATCTCCCATCAGGCAGCCCGCGTCGCCAGCGCGGGCGGAATGGATGCGGCTTTCAGTGCCGGCCACAGCACGGCCAGCTGCCCCAGCAGCAGCACGAAGACGGCGCCGATCAAGGCATAGCGGGTGTCCAGGCGTTCCATTTCGAAGGCGGTGACCATCCACAGATTCAATGAAAGCGCCAAACCGATGCCGCCGATGGATCCCACCGCCGCGATCAGGAAGTTTTCGGTTTGGAAATAGCGAATGATGGCGGTACGCGTCGCACCCAAGGCCCGGCGGATGCCGATCTGGCGCCGACGCTGCGCCACCCAGTAGCTCGTCAACCCCACGATGCCGAATGCCGTGACGGCCACGAGAGCGGCGCAAACCACGCCGAGAATGATCACCAGTCCGCGGTCGTCCTTATAGGCCTCGGCGCGTGCCTCGGTAAGCGTCTGGCTCTTTTGCAATACTCGCGCCCGGTTTACCTCGATCAGCCTCTTTTCCGCCGCCTTCATCACCGCAACGGCCTGTCCCGGTTGTGCATGCACCAAGTAGTAGCCGTACGGGGCCTCATGGCGGTAGGGCTCGAGCAGCGAGCTGTCGTTGAATTTGCTGCCGAAACCGCCGGCCTGCGTCCACGGCACCTGCAGCTTGTCCACGACGCCGACGATGGGCGCCAGCGTCTTTTGGTATTCGCTGTACACGGACTGTCCCGCCGCGTTTTTGCCGGGAAACAGCTTTTCGGCCAAGGCTCGTGTGACGATGACGGCCGATGGTGGGACATTGGTGCCGGGCATTCTGTCCAGCACTTCGTCGGCGGTGAAATTTCGGCCGGCGATCAGCTTCAGTCCCAGAGTCTGAAGACCATGCTCGTCCGCGATGTACAAGGCGGTCTGCGCCGTCGATTCGCGTTGCTCAGGATTGAGCTTGAGATTCAAACTCGAGCCACCGTTGCTCAGGGGATAGGTATTGCTGGCAAAAGCATCCACCACACCCGGCATCGAGCGTAGCGCCGCCAAATCCCCCTGCAGCTTGGCCGCCAGATCGGTCGGATGGCCCGCCCACTGATTGGTGATCACGACGATGTTTGCCTCATCGGTACCGGTGGGTCTTTTGCCGAGCGCGACCCGCTGCTCGATGATGAACAGCGCGTTGCACAGAATCGCCAGGGTGATCGCCATCTGTACGCCGACCACGATGGCGCCCACTTTATTGCGACGCATCGCCGAGATGATTGGACCCAGTTCCATGCTCACCGCCTATTGAGACTTCAACTGCCAAGCCGGTTGAACCTGCGCGGCGCGCCAGGTCGGATAGAGTCCCGCGAGAGTGGTTGCCGCGATCGACAACGTCACTGCGATGATGACATCGGCCGGACTGAAGTGGGTCAGCCTGCCGACGTCCTCCGACAACAATGAACGCAGACCCAAGAGCCCCAGCGCGGTGAGCAGCAACCCCAGCAAACCACCGGCGAGGCCCACCACACTCGCCTCGATCAGGCACTGGCTGAAAATCGCCCGCCGATTCGCACCTAAGGCACGGCGCACGCCGATGTCCGCGACGCGTCCCATGATCTTGGCGAGCATCAACCCCATGGCATTGAGCAAGCAGACCAGGAGAAAACTGAACGACACCAGCACGAGAATTCTCACGCCGTCGTCGACGGCGTGCTGATAAACCAGCCATTCGCGCACATCGCGCAGCCGGGTATTGGGTGGCCAGGAAAACCGGCCCGAGCGCTGTTGCTCCGCGGCGTAGTTGTTCAAGAAGGCGCGATAGCGCGCGGCATCGGCCGGTGTCGGCAACTCCACCCAGAACTGCATCCAAATGCATTCGGACTGCAATCGCGCGTCCCATCCCGAGGGACCTCCGCCGCTCGGGCAATTGGTATTGCCCCACGAAGCCATCTGCTGATCGATGGCCCGCGTGAAGGGAATGAATGCATCCTCCGGGGTGCCGTAGGTGTTACCGTTGAGGTCAAAGTATTTCGGCGTCGGCTGCCAGCGGTCCAGTACGCCGACGATGCGATACTCATGGTCATCGAGATCAATGGTCTTGCCGACGGAATTCGCCCCGCCGAAGACCTTCTCGTTCAGCTCGTTTCCAATCACCACCACATCCGCATGGCCGCTGTCGTCCGCAGCGCTCCAAGGGCCGCCGTAACGAAAGGGCGCATTGAACATCCAGAAGAAATCCGCGTACGCCGCACGCGCCTGCACCTGAAACGGCCGCAGGTCGGGATTCACGGGCGTCAGCGCGAATCCGGTTACATACATGACCGTCTGCCGGTGCGCGGCGTTCGCATTCATGAGCCCCATGGCATCGATGTAGCTGAGCTGTACTTGCAGGTTGTCCTTGTCGCCGGGCGACACTCCCTTCTTCGGCCCCCAGTTATCGATTTGCACGGCAAAGAGTTGCCGGGACTTGGACGGAATCGGATCCGCCGCCATGGCGCGAAATACCGTCAAGGTGGTCATCAGGGCACCGATGCCCACACCGATGGCGGCGATCATCAGCGCCGTGAGCACGGCATTGCGCCTGAGGCTGCCCAGCGCCAACTTGAAGTAGTAGCCGAACATGGCGGACTCCTACGAACCCGCCTGCGCCGCCTCGACCAACCGTGGTTGCGGCGCCATGTCGACCACTTGGCCGTCGACGATATGCACCTCGCGCTGCGCGCGAACCGCGAGCTCGGGATCATGTGTCACCATGACGATGGTCGCGCCGTCGCGATGCAGTTCCTCGAGCAGATCCATGACGCCGCGCGCCATCTGCGTGTCGAGATTACCCGTCGGCTCGTCGGCCAACAGCAGCCGCGGAGATCCGGCGAGTGCGCGCGCGATGGCCACGCGCTGCTGCTGCCCGCCCGACAATTCCGCCGGATAGTGCCGCGAGCGTGCCGACAACCCCACCCTGCCCAAGGCTTCCTGGATTCGTCGGCGTCTTTCCGCGCCGTTGAAACCGCGGTAGCGCAGCGGCACGTCGATATTGTCCTGAACATTCAGATCGGCGATCAGATTGAAGGCCTGGAAGATGAAGCCGATTTTTTCATTGCGCAGCTTCGAGCGCTGGTTGTCATTCAGCCCGCGCACATTGGCGCCGTCCAACTGATACTCACCGCCGCTGAACTCTTCGAGAAGCCCCGCGATGGTCAAGAAGGTGGTTTTGCCGGAGCCGGAAGGTCCGGTCACCGCCACGAACTCGCCTTCGCGCACATGGATCGAGAAGTCGCGCAAGGCGAAGGTCTCGACGACCTCGGTGCGGTAGGCTTTGGACAGGTGGGTCATTTTTAGCATGGTGGCCTCACGAGGGCGGGTTGATTGGTGATGAATTGGTGACTTGAATTGGTGACTTGAATTGGTGACCTGAATCGGTAACTTGAATCGGTGACTTGAAGTTAGTGACTGAGAATGACGCGCTGCGCGCCGTTGAACGCATCGGTACCGGAAATGACGATCTGGTCGCCCGCCGACAATCCCTCGAGGATTTCGACCTTGGCTATGCTGGCGGCGCCGAGCTGCACCGGATGGCGCTCGGCGATGTTGCCGTGAACGATATAGGCGAATCCGCCGCCCTCCTGGTCGACGAAGGATCCGCGATCCACCATCAGCACGTTGTCCCGCCGGTCGATGAAAATACGCACGGAGAGCCTCTGGCTCTGGCGCAGCCCCGCCGGCTTCTCGGTGCCGAAACGCAGACGCGCGGTGACCTGCCCGGCGACGACTTCGGGAGAGACGCCGCTCACGACGCCCTGCCAATGATGCCCGCCGCCTTCCATATCAGCGGTCATTCCCGAGCGCAGATCGCGTGCAAGACTTTCAGTCACTTTGATCTCGACCTCGAGCGCCGACAGGTCCACCACCGTGAGCAAGGGTGCATCTTTCGCGACACTGGCACGGTCCGCGACCTGCACCTGGCCCACTTGGCCGTCCACCGGTGACCGGACGTTGAGGCCATCCACTTGGCGCTTGAGATCGGCCACCAGAAATTGTTGGCGGTCGAGCAGCGCCTTCTTGCTGTCGATGTCGAAGCGATTTTGCTTCGGCTGAGCATCGAAGGTGCTCTTGGCCTGCTGGAAGGCGAATTGCGCCTTCTCCAAGGCGTCCTCGGCTCTCAGTGCCTGCAATTCCGAATATGATCCGAGTTCGTAGGCTTTGCGGCTGCGATCACGCTCGCGCTGCGCTGTCTTCTGATCGACCTCTGCCTGGGCATAGGCGTCGCGCAGCTGCGAGAGCTTGTGATCCGCATCCAGCGTGGCGCGCTGCCAGTCGAGGCGCAGTCCCACCAAGGTGGCCTCTTCCTGCGACATCTTGGCCGTGAGATCCGGGCTGTCGACCACGACCAGCACCTGGCCCTTGGACACCGTGTCGCCGGCGTGCACCTTGAGTGTGACGGTGCCCAGGGCGTTGGCATACAAGGTCGGGCTGACGGCGGCCACCACCTGGCCATCGGCGGCGATGTCGCGCACGAAGTTGCCGCGCTCCACGACAGCGATCGATACCCGAGCGCGGTCGACCGAAATCGCGGCCCCCGAATAGCGGGCCAAGAAAATCACCAGCATGCCGAGTGCGGCAATGCCGGCCAGTCCGGCCAGAATGAGCTTGCGATGACGCTTGAAAAGATTTTTCTGCTCGATTACGCGATCCTGCGCGGATGTATCGCGAAGCATGATGGGTTCCTTGGGTAAGAGACGCATGCTCATCGGGCGCTCTCGATGAGAAGATTGTCAATGGCGACGAGATCTTGCTCGGTCAGGCGGCCGGCTTGCTGCTTGAGGGTCAATACGCTGGTCAGGTAGTCGTATCGAACTTGATTATAGGCACGCTGTGCCGCGAAGTAGTTGTTTTGCGCATCCAGGAGTTCGAACTCCGAGCCGGTGCCGAACTCCACGTTGCGGCGCGTGGCCTCGACGGCTTGCTGGCCGGATTCCAGCGCGCGATGTGCCGCGTGAATGCGCTGTATGCCGGTGACGATGTTCCGATACGCCGCGCGCGTGAGGCGTTCGGTGTCGCGTTGAACCGCCTCATAGTTGACTTGCGCCTGGCGAAACAGCGCTCGTGATTGGCGTACCGCAGAGGCAATCGCCCCGCCCTGGAACAACGGCCAGTTGAACGATACGCCCACGGTGTCCAGCGTTTGATTGCCGCCGAGCACGGCATCCTGGGTGATTTTGGAGCCGGAGCCGGTCAATAAAATGCTCGGCAGGCCCTTCCCGCGCTGCACCGAGATGTCCCGCGACGCTGCTTCCATGTTCAGCTGCGCGGTGCGCACGTCGAAATTGTCCTGGCGCGCCGATGTCACCCAGTCGTCCGCGGATGCCGGCTCCGGCGCAAGCAGAGGAATGTCGTCCCGCAGCGGGGCCACGCGCTCGACGTGCTGACCGATGATCTCCGACAGCGCAAGATTTGCGTCGTCGAGCGCGTTGCGCGCATCGATGACACTTTGCTCCGTCGTATCATAAAAGGCCTGCGCTTGATCCACGTCGCCGCGGGGACCGACACCGGTTTGCTGACGCGACTTGGCCTGGTTCAGAAGCGTATTGAAGGCATCGCGCTCGGCAACGTTGGTGGCCAGCTGATCGGTTGCCGACAAGATGTTGAAGTAGGCTTGCGCCACACGCAGCACGACATTCTGCTGCGCGCTCTGATAGCTGGACTCGGCGGCCGCAACCTGGAAATTCGCTTCCCTGAGCTGGCTGAAGGATTGGAAACTCCACAAGGTCTGCGACAGGTTGAGCCCCAGAGAATGGGCGGTGCCATAGCAGCGCTGGGTGGTGCCGGTGGAGCTGATCGCGCAATCGGCCGCGGTGCTGCCCAATGCCGGACCGGTGTCGAAGCCGGCGCGCTCCCGGGCCGCCGAGGCATTCGCAGAGACCTGCGGCAGCCACTGCGCGATGGCCTGAGGCCGCGCCTCTACCAGCGCATCGCGCTGGAAGTGGGCCGCTTGTAACGCGGTGTCGCGGGTGAGCGCGAGTTCGTAGAAGTCCTTCAAATCATTGGCGCCGGCCAGTGAGGCCGTTAGGCTCAAGGCGACGAGTACCGGCGAAAATCGCAACATGCGCTTGATTTAGCAAGACTCGTGCCATGCCAGGAAATGCCCTAGCAGGTTGTTCTATATAGCTTATTTTCCATCGGGCGACCGCCGGGTTGTCCGCGGACAGTGTCCGCGGACGCCACCGGACACTGGGCGGGGAACGCCAGGGATGAGACTATTCACATCCCTTCTCAACGTGAGCCTATAGATGAACCTTGGACGATTCCCGCGAATTCGCTTTGCCCATCTGCCGACCCCGCTGGAGCACCTGCCGAACTTGAGCCGAGCGCTGGAGGGACCTGAGATTTTCATGAAGCGCGACGATTGCACCGGCATGTCGAGCGGCGGCAACAAGACCCGGAAGCTCGAATTTCTGCTCGCCGAAGCGCGGGCGCAGGGTGCCGATATCGTTTTGACCCAGGGGGCGACGCAATCGAATCATGCGCGGCAGACGGCGGCATGCGCCGCGAAAATGCGCATCGACTGCCACATCCTGCTCGAGGATAGAACCGGCAAGACCGACCATGACTACAGGCAAAGCGGCAATGTGCTCCTCGATCATCTGCACGGGGCGACCATCGAACATTGCGCGGCCAATCCGGACATGAACGGAGAACTGGTCAAAGTGGCTGCCCGGTTCAAAGCCGATGGACGCAAGCCCTATCTCATACCCGGTGGCGGTTCGAACCCAACGGGCGCGCTCGGCTATGTCAACGCGGCGATGGAACTCATGGGGCAGGCAAACGACATGGGCCTCAAGGTGGATCATGTCGTGCACGCCACCGGCAGCGCGGGGACGCAGGCCGGATTGATCGCCGGACTCGCCGGCATGCGCTCAGGCGTCCCCTTGTTAGGTGTTGGAGTTCGCGCGCCGCGCGATCGGCAGGAGGAGAACGTGTTCAAGCTGGCCTGCGCCACCGCCGAGATGTGCGGCGCCGCCGGCGCGGTGCGCCGCGAGGATGTCGTCGCGAATAGCGACTACGTCGGTGCGGGATATGGTCTGTCGACGCCCGACTCCCTGGCTGCTATACGCACGCTCGCTCGGCTGGAGGGAATCCTCCTCGACCCCGTGTACACGGGCAAAGGTATGGCGGGCTTCATCGACTTGGTCCGCAAGGGCATGTTCAAGAAAGGCCAGAACATCGTGTTCATCCACACGGGGGGCAGTGCGGGCCTCTTTGGCTACGTCGGTGATTTCGGCTTCGCTTCGCGGCATGCATAGCCTGACTTCGACGCATCGCATCGTCGGCATCATCGGCGGAATGGGCCCCGAGGCCACCGTGGATCTCATGCGCCGGGTGGTCGCAAAGACGCCGGCGCAGGACGATCAGGACCACGTCCATCTCATCGTGGAGAGCAATCCCAAGATCCCCTCGCGCATCGCGCACCTGATCGACGGCACCGGCGCCGATCCCACGCCCGAACTGGTTCGTATCGCCGGCAATCTGCAGCGCGCCGGGGCGGACGCTCTGGCGATACCCTGCAACACGGCGCATGCCTATGCCCATTCGATCCGCCGCGCGGTCAGCATCCCGCTGCTCGACATGGTGAACCTGACCGTCGACCGGATCGGCCTCCAGGGGCGAGCCGCGCGCGTCGGGATGCTGGCATCCACCGCGGTGAACGCGGCTGAATTGTATGCACAAGCGTTCCTGGCCCATGGCATCGTCACAGTGCTGCCGCCGCGGCAGGACGAGGTCATGGCGCTGATCAAAGGCGTGAAGCGCGGCGATGGCGGCGCGGGGGCGCAGGCCGCGCTCGGCCGGTTGGCCCTGGAGATGACCGGCAAGTGCGACATGCTTCTGATCGCCTGCAGCGAACTGTCGGTGATCGCCACGGGCATCACGGTGCCCTTCGTCGATTCACTCGACGTCCTGGCGCAGGCCATCGTAGCCTTTGCGGCCACGGGGGCTACTCAGACAGGCTCCTAGGATTTCGCCGGCGCGGTGACGCGCACTTTTTCCTGCAGGATGCCGGGGCCGAAGTTTCGCGCGCGCTCCAGAAAGGTTTCCGTGACTTCGAAACCCTTGGGAACCAGCAAAGTCCCGATCTGCGTATAAAGATCGTCTAAGAACACCATGCCCGGCGCGAGCCGGCCGACGGGCACTTCCGCAACGACGCGAGCGCCTGCGGCGAGTCCCACGAGAGAACCGAGGCTGTCGACCCATTTGGCATCGAATCGGCCTGCTTGCGCGCGAACTGCCGAGAGTGCCACATCCACGCCGTGGCCCTGGGCAATCTGCGCGTCATATTCGAGCACCAAGCTCAAGATGCCGGCGCCGGTTCTGGTCAAACCTTCGGGCAAATCGTTTTTGCCCCGGCAGGCATCCAGTATCTCCATGACCGGCTCTAGACGGGGAATGCGGCCAAGCAACTTCTGAGCCACCAAGGGGGCTCCGTCTGCAAGCACCCGTTCCTCGGGCGTCAGGCGCTTGCCGTAGTACAGCTTCTCCACCAGTTCAATCGGCAATGAAATGTAACCGATCTGCGAGAGCATCGCCGCGGCTTCGAGCTGCCAAAATTTCGGATTGCCGAGCGATGCCGACAGCTCCATGGCCAGGCGCTTGACCCGGGTGGCACGGCCAAACGCCACGGGATTGGTGATGGCGAGGATGTCGACGAGCGCCTTGATACAACCGATCAAGGTCTCTTGCAGCAACACCTTCTCGGCGATCAATAGTCGGTGATGCGCCACGCCCGCTTCGATGGCGCTGCGCAACTGATCCGGAGGGCAGGGTTTGGTCAGGAAACGGAAGATCTGTCCTTCATTGACGGCCGCAACGGCCGCATCTCGGCCCGGTTCACCCGTAAGCAGAATACGAGTCGTTTCCGGATACAGCCGTTTGACGTGCTTCAGCAGAGTCGCACCATCCATGCCCGGCATTCGCATATCCGACACGATTACCGCGGGCGCCCCTTTCTCTTTGAGTACCTGCAGTGCGTCGTTTCCGCCGGTCGCGGCAAGAACCTGGTATTCGCGGCGCAAATGCAGCGCCAGACTCTCCACGATCCGGGGTTCATCGTCCACGCACAGAATAGCGGCCAGGTCTTGGTTCATGATCGTCGTCGTAGTTGTCATTAGGTTGGCCTCAATGCATTCGCAACGCGGCGCTCCGCTTCCTGCCAATCGAAAGGCGCATGCAATCCCGCAAGGTATTGCGAATCGATGCTTTGATCCTGCGGAGCATCCGGCAAGATCGCGTGGGCGTTCGGTGGATCGAGCAACGCATGCGACACCGCCAAGGCGCCGACCAGATCGTAGTTGTGTGGCGTCACCGCCGTGGGCGTGTGATGCAATGCCACCGCCTCGATGATGGTATACGGCAACCCCCAAAGACCCAGCAAATAAGCGCCGATCTCCGAATGGCTGGCGCCGGTGACTTGCCGCTCGCACTCGACCAAGGGTCGCCCTTCGGCGCGCGCCAGTTGGACGGCTTTGCCCAGCTCCTTGGGACATTCCTGGATCAGGATCCAGTATCCGATATCGTGGAGCAAACCGGCGAGCCATGCATCATCCGGCGAGGCCCGCCCTCCCGCGAGCGCCTTGCAGGCCGCCGCGGCGCATTGCGCATGGCTCTGCAACCGTTCCGGATCGAGGTCCGACTGTCCCTCGGGTGCCGGCCACTGGGAGAAGATCTCCGCCGATAGAACCAGATTGCGTACCGTTGCGAACCCGAGGTACGTGACCGCATCCTTGATGCGCACCATCGGCTTGCGCAATCGGAAGAAGGCCGAATTCGTGATCTGCAGCACCTTGCTGGCTATCCCGGCATCGGCATTCACGATGTCGCCGATTTCGGCCGCCGTTACGCTGGGCTGCGCCAGCGCCGTCTGCAGAAGTCCGTAGGTCTTGGGCATTGCCGGCAGCTTGCCGATCCGGCCGACCACTTTGCGAAGCGACTCTTGGGCGAGCAGGTCTTGGAGGTAGAAGCATCGTTCTATGATGTTTTCCAGCTCGTGGCCGTCGCACGGCTTGGACACGTATTGATGGGCCAGGGACGTAAGCCTCACGGCCTGGACCGGATCGGAATAGCCCGACACGATGATACGCATCGCCGTCGGCCAGCGCTGCTTCACCACCGTCAGCAGTTGTCCGCCATCCATGCCCGGCATGCGTACGTCGGACACGACCAGATCGAATTTCCGTTGCTCGAGGACGCCGATCGCCGCGTCGCCGCTCAGAACGAATTCCATGTGCCAGTCGTGCCGATGTTTGTAGAGGCGCGCCTTCAGGCTGTCGAGCAAGTTGCGCTCATCGTCCACGAATAAAATGTTCTTCATGACGAAGACCGCGCGTTGCGGCCGGCGATCGGCAACCGGACCGTGAACTCCGTGCCGACGCCCACCTCGCTGCGCACGCTGATTTCGCCGCCATGCTTGTCGACGACGATCGAGTGGCTGATGGCAAGTCCTTGCCCGGTTCCACGCCCCACCTCCTTGGTGGTAAAGAACGGGTCGAAGAGCTTGGAGAGATTTTCCGGCGGCACGCCGCAGCCGTTGTCGCTCACACGAATCACCGCATCCTCGCCTTCCACGTTCAGTCGAATCCTGATCTGGCCGGTATCGACCTCCTTGTCCGCATCCTTGATGGCGTGCGCGGCGTTTACGATGAGATTCAAGAATACCTGATTCAATTCACCGATATTGCAAACCACCGCGCGCAGTTCTTCGAATTCCGTCGATACGGTGGCCACGTATTTGTACTCGTTGGATGCAACCAGCAAAGTCGTTTGCAGCGCGTGCCTCAAATCGGCCGGGTGCTGTTCGTTTGAGTCCGGATGAGCGAACTCCTTCATCGCCTTCACGATGTTCGTCACTCTCTCGACACCGTCGAAAGTCCTGGCGAAGGCCTTCGGCACCTCGCCGCGCAGATATTCCAAAGCGTATTTCCCGGCCAACTCATCCATCCGCAGGAGAAAAGCCGCGCGTCCCTCAGACTGCGCGAAATGGCTTACCGCATCGTAAGTGTCTGCGAAGAGCTTGTCGATGTCCTCGAAGGCGCTGCGCAGGAAGTACACGCTGTCGCCGACGTACTGAATCGGGGTATTGATTTCGTGGGCAATGCCGGAGGCGAGCCGGCCGACGGACTCCAGCTTCTGCGCCAACTGCAGCTCCATCACCACGCGCTCACGTTCTTTCATCTCCGCGACCAGCTTGTCTTGCAATTCCTGCTTCTTGAGTGCTTCGGCCCGTTTCGACGTGATATCGGCACCCACCGCCACCCAGTGCGTCAAATGGCCCGCGCCGTCGCACAGCGGCCTGACGGATACGCCGAGCCAAAAGCTGCTTCCGTCCGGACGGGTTACCGCGTATTCGTGGTGAAATGTTCTGCCCTCGCGCAGCGAGGCAAGGATTTCCTCGATATAGTTCGGATTGCCGCCAACCCATTGGGTCAACAAGGTAATGGGCTTGCCGATCAGTTCATCACGCGAGAAACCGTGCTGCTCCGCCACGACTTTATTGCAGTAGATGATGATCGGCGCGGGCGCCGCAAGCTTGGCGATGACGAAGAAGGACGACGTGGCATCGAGCGCGTGATCGCGCAGGGCCAGTTGCGCCCGGAGCGCGGCAATTTCGCCGCGTAACTGAAGCGCCTCGGCCTCGCATTCCGATGACCGCCGTGACGCCGTGTCGGCCCCAGCCGCGCCAATTAGCTGCTCATCTGACAGTCGGCTAGCGCCCATCGCTGTGTCCTTGAGATAAAACGCGTTCGTCCTTAAATCGAGCTTCCGATCCGTATGCATCGCAGGCGCGGTGATCCTTTTGGAGTATCGTCGAGTATTCCGCGCAGCTACCTAGCCGATAGTTGTCGGCAGGCCGCCGCGTATCTTTAAGCCGTGTGGCAACTCTCCGTCTGTCGACCTTTTGTGAAGCATGCGGCGCCTCTTGTGAGGCACGCAGTCTTGCTCATTAAAGCGTATATGCGACAGCATGGGCATAAGGGTTTCCAGCAATCTGAGACCGCACTCACAAGTCCGGCGAATTAAGGTTTGCACGCACCGGCGCTTCGGTGCAATCTTATGAATTGCGCGACCGTGACTCTTAAGGAATGGCGGACTCTAAGGAACGGTGGATTCGTGACGGGGAATGTCGTTGGAAGCCGGCTGACTTGTGCCATAGCGTTATCTCTGTGTGCCGCCTCCGCGGCGGCGGACAATGCCGCATCGACCATCGTGGAGCTGAAACAGCTCAACCTCGAGGACCTGATGAATGTGCAGGTCACCTCCGTGGCCAGGCACCCGGAAAAACTCATCGACGCGGCATCGGCGATCCAGGTGATTACCCAAGAGGATATCCGGCGATCCGGCGCCACCAGCATTCCCGAAGCGCTCAGGCTGGCCGATAACCTTCAAGTCGCGCAAAAGAACTCCCATGACTGGGCCATCAGCGCACGCGGGTTCAACACCGCACTGGCGAACAAGCTGCTGGTCATGATTGACGGGCGTACCGTCTACACGCCGCTGTTCTCGGGGGTTTTTTGGGATGTGCAGGACTACGTGCTGGAGGATATCGACCGTATCGAGGTCATCAGCGGACCCGGCGGCGCCTTGTGGGGAGCCAATGCCGTCAATGGCGTCATCAATATCATCACCAAGAGCGCGAAAGAAACACAGGGCCTCTATGCCGACGCCGGCGGGGGCTCTCGACCCCAGGATTTTACCGATGTTCGCTATGGTGGAGCACTGAACCCGGACAGCCAGTTTCGCGTGTACGGCAAGTATATCGACCGCGGCGCCGAGGTCCTGGCCAATGGCGGCTCGGCCTCGGACGCATGGCACCAGGGCCGCGCCGGATTTCGCATCGACTCGCAAACGACCGCGCAGGATCAACTCACCTTGCAGGGCGATGCCTATGACGGCAGTGAGAATATTCAGACCGGCGGCACGGCCGACACCGGCGGGGCCAACATCCTGGGCCGATGGTCGCGCAAACTATCCGACGATTCCGATTTCAGCCTGCAGTCATACATTGACCAGACGCATCTGGCCGATCCGATCGCGCCGCTGATCCTCAATGGGCACCAGTTCGCGGGCGCCGGTGTGCTGGTCGATGATCTGACGACCTACGACCTGGACTTTCAACATCGATTTCGCGCGGGATCCACCAATAGCATCGTCTGGGGCTTTGGCTTCCGGCACACTCATGACGTGGTGAGCAATGCGCCGGCTCTGGCATTCTTCCCCCCGATATTCAATCGCGAGCTCTACAGCATGTTCGCGCAGGATGAAACCGCCCTGCGGCGCGACTTGTCGCTGACCCTCGGGACCAAGATCGAGCACAATGACTACACCGGATTTGAATTCGAACCGGACGCACGGCTCAGTTGGACCTTGAGTTCACAGCAGGCTCTTTGGGCAGCGGTCTCACGCGCAGTGCGTACGCCATCGCGCATCGATCAAAATTTTTCGGAAGCGGCTCCACCTCATCTGGTGATTCTCAAGGGCGGAGCGGATTTCGCTTCCGAGAGCGTGATCGCCTATGAATTGGGCTATCGCGCCCAGCTCAACTCGCAGGTGACCGCGTCGGTTTCGAGTTTCTACAATCGCTATGATGACGTCCGCAGCACGACCATCACGCCGAAAACCATCCTCCCGCTGGTCTTTGCCAACGGCTTGGAAGGTGATACCTACGGGCTGGAGTTCAGCGGCAACTACCAAGTGGCGCCGATGTGGTCGCTGCATGCCGGCTACACGCTGCTCGAGGAGCACCTGCACGTCAAGCCCGGCCAAACGGATATCAACGCCGCCCTCAATGAGACGGCTGACCCCGAGCATCAGCTCTCACTGCGTTCATCGCTCAATCTGCCGCGGCATGTGGAGCTGGACGCCGCGCTGCGCTGGGTCGACACCCTGCACAACAACAACGGTCCCATGCCGGGCACGGTCCCCAGCTATTTCGAATTGGATACCCATCTCGCCTGGCACGCCGGCGATCACCTGGAGCTGTCGCTGGTCGGACAGAATCTGCTTCACAATCGGCATCCCGAGTACGCTTTTCCCGACCCGACACGGCCCGAGATCGAGCGCAGCGCCTACGGAAAAGTGACATGGCGGTTTTGAAGGGAGCACTGAGGCTCGTTCTATTCGCCGTTGCGGGATTCATGGTGTACCCACGCGGCTTGGCAGCCGACACACCTACCGAAGATCAGGTTCAAGCCGTATTCCTGTATAACTTCTCACGCTTCGTCGAGTGGCCTGCGCAAACCTTCGCGACACCCGACGATCCCTTCGTGATCGGCATCCTGGGAAGCGATCCTTTCGGCGCGCGCCTGGACGAGGCGGTGCGCAACGAGCAGGTCAATGGACACCCGCTCACGGTGCGCCGATTTCACAACCTCGCCGAGGTCGACAACTGCCAGATCTTGTTCGTCGACCGCTCGGAGATCGCGCGCATCGGGCAAATCCTCGCGCTGTTGGATCATCGCAGCACCCTGACCGTATCGCAGGCGGACGGAGCCGCCCAGCGCGGCGTCATGATCCAATTCGCGACCGAGAATAGCCGCATCCGGCTGCGCATCAACGTGGAATCCGCACGCGCCTCGGGCTTGACCATCAGTTCCAAACTGCTCCGTCCGGCGGAAATCGTCGGCAAGGGTGCCAAGGAATGAACCGATGAGCAGGTCATCGACCCCCATTCGCCGCACGCTGATGCGCATGATATTCCTCTCGTGCGGAGTCGTATTGCTGGTCACTTCTTGTGCATTTTGTGCCTATGAATTCCTGACGTTTCGCCAATCCAGCATCCAGCAGCTCCAGATCTTGAGCCGAGCCATCGCCAGCAACAGTACCGCGGCTCTGGCATTCGACAATCCGGAAGACGCGGCCGGCGTTCTTACCGCCTTCAGGGCCGATCCGCACATCGTTGCGGCCGCGCTCTACGATGCTCACGGCAATCTCTTCGCGGTCTATCCGCAAGGACTTGCCGTGCAAGGTTTACCGTCGCATGCCGGTGAGGGATATACCGGTGCGGGCTATACCTTCAGCCGTACCGCGCTGACAGGTTTCGAGCCCGTGGCGGAGGGATCCAAGCAGCTGGGTATGCTGTTCGTCGAATCCGACCTCAATGCCATGTATGCGCGCATCCGGCTCTACGCCCTGATCGTCGTCTTGGTCGGCGGAGTTGCCGTATCGCTGGCCTATCTCATCTCCCGGCGCCTGCAACATCGATTGTTGCAGCCCATCCTTGCCTTGGCGCAGACCACCACCGCGGTGGCCGAGCGCCACGACTACACCGTGCGGGCGGCGCGCACGGGGGCCTACGAATTCGACTTGTTCACCGATACCTTCAATCAAATGCTTACGCAGATTCAGGAATCCGAGGGTAAGTTGCAGTCGCAGGTCAGCCGCCTCAACCTGTTGCAGCACATCACCCACGCCACCGGCGAGCGGCAGGACTTGCCGAGCATCTTCCAGGTCGTGCTGCGCAGTCTTGAAGAGAATTTACCCATCGACTTCGGTTGCCTGCTGCTTCACGATGACGTCTCGAAGACTCTGACGGTGAGTGCGGTGGGTGCGGGCGGCCAAGACCTCGCCAGGCAGATCGGATTATCGCCGGGAGTCGAGGTGCCGATCGACGCCAATGGCCTGTCGCGCTGTATCGCAGGCCAGCTGGTGCACGAGCCGGATGTCGAGCAAGTTCAGTTTCCTTTTCCCCGGCGGTTGGCGGCCGCCGGTCTTCGCTCGGTGGTATTCGCACCCCTCATCGTCGAGAGCCAGGTGTTCGGCGTATTGGTGAGCACGCGGCGCGCCGCTCATTCCTTCAGCAGCGGCGAATGCGAGTTCCTGAAACAGCTCAGCGAGCACGTGGCCTTGGCGAGCCACCAGGCCCGGCTGCACGGCGCCTTACAGCAGGCCTACGACGATCTACGGCAGAGCCAACATACCACCATGCAGCAAGAACGCCTAAGGGCGCTCGGCCAAATGGCCAGCGGCATCGCTCACGACATCAACAACGCCATATCTCCGGTGTCGCTCTATACTGAGGCGCTGCTGGAGCGCGAACCCGGCCTGAGCGAGCGCTCACGCAACTACCTGACGACGATTCAACGCGCGATCGAGGACGTGGCGGGCACCGTCTCGCGGATGCGCGAGTTCTACCGGGAACGCGATTCGCAGCTCACGCTCGAACGGGTGCAGCTCAATCGCGCCGTTCAGCAAGTCGTCGAACTCACCCGTCCGCGCTGGAGCGACCTACCGCAGGCACGCGGCGCCATGGTGGATCTGCAGACCGACCTTGCGGACCCGATGCCGGAGGTCATGGGGGCGGAACACGAAATCCGCGATGCGCTGACCAATCTCATTTTCAACGCAGTGGATGCGATGCCCACCGGCGGGACCCTGCGGGTTCGAACCCGCAAGACCGGCGGAGCGGACAGCGAAGCGCGCGCATTCATCGAGGTGACCGATACCGGTGTGGGCATGGATGAAGACACACGGCGCCGCTGCCTAGAACCGTTCTACACCACGAAGGGCGAACGCGGCAGCGGCCTGGGACTGGCAATGGTGTACGGCATGATCCAGCGCCACAGCGCGGAACTGGAAATCGAGAGCGCGGCGGGACAAGGCACGACGGTGCGTCTGAGCTTCCCCGCCTATGGTTCTTCGGTGGTCGTCGCGCCGAAGGCGCAGCAGGTGATCGTCAATCGGCCGCTGCGGATTCTGTTGGTCGACGACGATCCCATGCTGATCAAGTCGTTGAAGGACACCTTGCAAGAGGATGGCCATGCCATCACGGCGAGTCATGGCGGCCATCAAGGCATCGAGGAATTTTCCGCCGCGGCGAAACGCGGAGAGGTGTTCGATGTGGTGGTCACCGATCTAGGCATGCCGCATGTGGACGGACGCAAGGTGGCGGCCTCGGTCAAGGGAATATCGCCCACCACCCCCGTCATTCTGCTGACCGGGTGGGGACAACGGCTGATTGCCGCCAACGACGCCCCCGCTCATGTCGACAAGGTGCTGGCCAAACCGCCGCGGCTGCATGAGCTGCGCGCCGCGCTCGCAGAGCTGGTCCCATGACCACCGGCATGGCGCGACTGCTGATCGTGGACGACGAAGCGGCGCAATTGCGGGCGCTGTGCGACACGCTGCAGATGGAAGGATTCAGCACGACAGGATTCATCTCCGCGCAACAGGCCTTGGCAGCGCTGCGGCCGGGCGATTTTGATCTGCTGCTCACTGATCTCATGATGCCGGAAATGGACGGCATCACCCTGATCAACGCCGCGCGACGGGTGGACACCGCGCTGGGCGCCATCGTGATGACCGGTCATGGCACCATCGATACCGCCGTCCGAGCGATGCAGGGCGGCGCACTGGACTACATCCTCAAGCCATTCAGACTCAATGTGATCCTGCCGATTATTTCCCGCGCCCTGGATGTACAGCGTTTGCGCAGAGAAAACGCAGAACTGCATGCGCGCGAGAAACTCAAATCCGCGGAACTCGCCGCGGCTTATCATGATCTTGAATCGTTCTCCTATTCCATCTCGCATGACTTGAGGGCACCACTTCGCTCCATGGACGGGTTCGCGGGCATTCTGGAAAGCGAATTCGCCGACCAACTCGGCGAGGAAGGCCGGCGGATCATCGGTGTCATCCGCGCAGGCAGCCGTAAGATGGACGAGTTGATCGTGAGCCTTCTGGAATTCTCCCGCGCCGGTCGGGCGGCAGTGCAGCTGGATCGCGTCGATATGACGTTGCTGGCGGAATCGGCTGCGGTCGAAGTCAAGGCGCTGCACACCAGTCCACAGGCGGTGGTCGAAGTCGCCGATCTGCCTGCCATTGACGCCGATGCGATTTTAATCCGTCAGGTCTGGTGCAATCTCATCGGCAATGCCTTGAAGTACAGCGCGAAGCGGCCGATGCCGAGGGTCAGCGTGAGCGGTCATGTCGACCATCGCGAGGCAATCTACCAGGTCGAGGACAATGGCGCCGGCTTCGACATGCGGTACGCCGACAAGCTCTTCGGCGTCTTCCAGCGCCTGCACTCCAGCGACGACTTCGCCGGCACCGGGGTGGGGCTGGCCATTGTGCATCGCATCATCGTCCGACATGGAGGCCGAATCTGGGCTGAAGGGTCCCCCGATGTCGGTGCCTGCTTCCGCTTCGCACTTCCCCTGAGGGCGGCCTCATGATCGGGACAACTCTGCCGATGTCCTTGCGATGAAGACCCAACTAAGGCTGGTGGTGGTCGAGGACAGCGTGGCAGATGCCGAGCTGCTGGCACGGCATTTGGCCAAGTCGGGCCTCGATTGCCTGATAGACCGCGTACAAACGGAGCCGGATTTCATCGCGGCGCTTCACCGAGTCCAACCGGATCTCATTCTCTCCGATTTCTCGTTGCCTAACTTCAGTGGCGTTCGCGCACTCGACCTCGCCGTGATTCACGCGCCCGACACGCCCTTCATCTACGTCTCCGGCACCATCGGTGAGGAGCGCGCCATCGATGCGCTGCGTCGCGGTGCCACCGACTATGTACTCAAGAGCAACCTGTCACGCCTCTCCTCCGCCATCGAGCGAGCCTTGCGCGAAGCGGAGCTGAAAGCCGAACGGCGGCGTTCCGAAGTGGTGCGCACCGAACAGGAGGAGCGCCTACGCCGGCTGACGCGTACCTACCGCATGCTGAGCAGCACGAGTTCGGCGATCCTGCGGCTGCACAATCGCAATGAATTGCTCAATGAAGTGAGCCGCATCGCGGTTCAGCAGGGCGGCTACCAGCGCTGCGCCATCAGCCTGATCGATCCTGGCACGAAGCTTCTCACACAACTGGCTTGCGCCGGGCTTGATTCGCTGCCTCATGCCGGAACCGGGCAGGTGATGGACCCCTTCGGGCCGCAGCTCGACTTGATGGACCGCGTCATCCGCTCCGGCTCGCCCGTCATTTACAATGATCTGCATCTCGAGGCGTCCAGCGAAAAACTGCGCGAAAGCGCAATCTTGCTGGGGTATCGCTCCATCGCAGCGTTGCCCGTGTCCGTCGATGGCGCCACCGTCGGTGTGATCAGACTGTACAGCGGCGAACCGGACGTATTCGACGCGGCGGAGTTGGGAGTGCTGCTGGAGCTGACCGCCAACATCAGCTTCGCGCTGCAATATCTCCAAAAAGACGCCGCCGTGCATTTCCTTTCCCATTTCGACAGTCTGACCGGGCTGGCCAAGCGCCCGCTGTTTTGCCAGCGTCTCGCGCAGCTGCTGGCGAAGGAAAATGCAAATCCGGCCGGACGCAGCGTCGTGGTGTTCGACGTACAGAAGCTCGGCGCCATCAACGATTCATTCGGCCGCTACGTCGGCGACAGTTTGATCGAGAAAATCGCCACGCGGCTCAAGCAGGTCTATGCCGACTCCGAGTGCGTGGGGTACTTCGGCGGCGGCACCTTTGTGGTGACCCTTGCCGACGGCAGCAGCGACGAAGACCCCGGCGTCGTATGGAACGGCGTCGCGGCGCCCCTGTTCGACGAACCGTTTTTCATCGACGGACAGGCGCTACGGCCAACCATACGCTCGGGCGCCGCCTTCTTTCCGAAGGACGCAACCTCGGCGGACGCGCTGGTGCAAAACGCGGAGGCCGCGCTCAAGGCCGCCCGCGAAGACAATGAAAAATACATGGTCTACGGCTTGGTCACTCAGCGTCCCACCTCGCGCAGTCTGGCGCTGGAGTCGCGGTTGACGCAGGCTCTGGATCGCGACGAGTTTCTGCTGCATTACCAACCGAAAATCGACATCAAAACCGGACGGGTAGAGGGCCTCGAGGCGCTACTGCGGTGGCGAGATTCAGAGGACGGCCTGGTGGCTCCCTCGCAATTCATCCCGTTGTTGGAGCAGTCGGGTGCGATCGTCGATGTCGGCGAGTGGGTTTTTGTCCAAGCCGTGCGCGATCTGCGCATATGGAAGGCGTCCGGACTCGCAACCGGAAGGGTGGCGGTCAACGTATCGCCGCTGCAATTGCGGCGCAGGGACTTCGTGGAAAGGGTGCTGGCCGCTGTCGCGCCCGCCGGCGCGGAACGGACGGCTCTCGATATTGAGATTACGGAAAGCATGCTGATGCACGATCTGGAACTGTCCATCCGTAAACTCGCGCAGCTTCGCGAAGCGGGACTCGGGGTGGCCATCGATGATTTCGGGACCGGTTATTCCTCGTTACGCCTGCTGGCCAAACTCCCGGTGGATACGTTGAAGATCGACCGTTCATTCGTCCAGGGTATCGCTGAGACACCCAATGTCGCGACCTTGGTCTCGACCGTGGTATCGCTGGCTCGCGCCTTCGACATGAAGACGGTTGCCGAAGGCGTGGAGACGGCCGAGCAACTGCAAAAGCTGCGCCTCGTGAAGTGCGATCAGGCGCAAGGATATCTGTTCAGCCGTCCCGTCCCGGCAGCGGACGTGCCTGCAATGATCGCAAGGCTGGAGAAATCACTCTCCGCCGCCCTATCGTCGATCGCATCGCCTTCGTCGTTCGTCTCTACCTTCCCGGGCGCCGCCGACTCCGCCGGCTAGTCTTCCATTCTCGGACGAGCACGCTAGAATTATCTATCGATTGCCGGGAATGTACCATGCGATTTCGACTCCAAGCGTTTTCGTTGCACCTGCTTTCCAGCGCCACCGTGCTGACATTGATACTCGGGTCTCTGTACTTTGGTTGGTATCGTTGGCCGGGCTGGCACCTGACCGATGTCACGCGCGTGGTGCTCGTCATGGTGTGCGTGGACGTCGTCCTCGGCCCCACGCTCACGTTCATCATTGCCAACAAGAATAAGCCGCGCCGGGAATTGGTACGCGATATCGGCATTATCGTCGCCGTGCAGCTCTGCGCTCTGATCTACGGTTCCGTATCGCTCTGGAATGGACGACCGCTTTACTATGCCTTTTCCGAGAGCGTGCTGCAGCTGGTGCAAGCCTACGATATCGACTCGGCGGAGGCCGAGGACGGCCGCCGGCAAAACCCTAAGCTGGCGCCGCATTGGTATAGCTTGCCACGCTGGATTTGGGCTCCGCTGCCGCAGAATGCCGAAGAAAGCCAAAAGATCGTTGCGTCCGCGGTGGCCGGGGGCGATGACGTCATTTCGATGCCCAAGTACTTCAAGCCTTGGGAAGAGGGCTTGCCGTCGCTGCGGAGTCAGCTGAAAAAGGTCGACGATGTCGCCTACTTTGCCAAAAACGAGAAACAACGGCTCAAGGACCGGATGAAGGCGGCGGGACTGCCCAACGATCAAGTGAATACCATGCCTCTGACGGGCAGAGGGCATCCTCTTCTCGCGGTATTCGATCCGGCGACCCTTAAGATTACGGCAACCTTCAAGGCCAACTAGCGAGCATGATCGTGAACGGTCGGCGCTCGTGGCCGGCGGCCCGGTGGTCGGCGGTACGTCTTGCAAGGGCTTGCGCCTGTACTTCACTGCCGACGATCCAACGATCGTAGGGCCAGTGCTTCGGTAAGGTGCTCGAATTCAATCCGCGGCCGCCCGGCCATATCGGCGATAGTTCGCGCCACCTTGAGCACGCGGTGGTAGCCGCGAGCCGACAAGCCGAGGCGCTGCGTGGCCCGTTCCAAAATACTCAAACCGTCTGCGTTCGGCGTGCAGTGACGCTCCACGGCTGCATTGTCCAGATCCGCGTTGCAGCCACCCTGCCGGCGAACTTGCAGCTCTCGTGTCCGCATCACGCGAGCGGCGACCTCCTTGCTGGCTTCACCACTTCCCGTGCGCAGACTCTTGAATTCCAACCGTGGAACGTACACGTGAAGATCCAACCGATCCAGCAGCGGTCCTGAAATGCGGCTGCGATAGCGTCGTACCTGATCGGCCGTACATTGGCAGTTACCGTTCGTGTCACCGAGATAGCCACAGGGACAGGGATTCATCGCCGCAATCAACTGGAAGCGCGCCGGGAACTCCGACTGGCGGGCCGCGCGCGAAATCGTAATCGCACCCACCTCTAACGGCTCCCGAAGGACTTCCAAGACGTGCCTCTCGAATTCCGGGAGTTCATCGAGAAACAGCATGCCGTTATGCGCCAAGGAAATTTCCCCCGGCCGCGGGTACACACCTCCGCCAACCAGCGCAGCGGCCGAAACCGAGTGATGCGGACTGCGGAATGGGCGAGCGCGCCACTCGCTCGGCTTGAGTGGCCGGCCCGCGATCGAGCGGACCGCCGCCACCTCCATGGCCTCCGCGTCGTTCATCGGCGGCACGATGCCGGACAACCGCCGCGCGAGCATGCTCTTCCCGACCCCCGGCGATCCTATCAACAACAGGCTGTGTTGGCCTGCGGCGGCAATTTCCAAAGCGCGCCGGGCGTGCGGCTGCCCGCGAACATCACATAAATCAGGCGTCACAGCCGGAGTAAATGAAGGCACGTTGGCGCGAAAACGCTCGAGGCGGCCAGTGCCGGCGATATATGCGCATACCTCGACTATGTGGCGCGCGGCAATCACTTCGCAATCTTTGACCAACGCGGCCTCGGAAGCATTTATATGGGGCAAAATAACCGAGTGTCCTGCGGTGGCCGCAGCGAGAGCCGCGGGCAGCACAGCCTTCATCGACCGCAGCTCACCGCTCAACGAGAGCTCGCCATAGATCTCACACTCGTTCAATTCACAACGTACATCGGTCAGTTGAGCGGAAGCGATGAGAATGCCGACGGCGATGGGTAGGTCGAATCGGCCTCCCTCTTTGGGTAGATCGGCCGGTGCCAGGTTGACGATGATGCGTCCGCAGGGAAATTTGAAATCGGAGTTGCAAAGAGCCGACCGAACACGATCCTTGCTTTCCTTCACCACCGCTTCGGGCAGACCGACTATGTTGAAGGCGGGGAGCCCTGCTCCGATGTCGACTTCGACTCGAACCTGAGGTGCATCGATTCCGCGTTGTGCTCGGCTGAGTACGGTGGCAATACCCATCCCTTGCCTCTCTGATACGAAAAGCCACGCCAACGAATCCAAGGGCCCATGTTAGCCTCGGCTAGCCTTGCGAGAATCCTCGGTAACCTTCGCAAATATCGAATAATTGGCCACCCGCGGGTCACCGCACAACGAAGCCGAGCGCGGCGATGAGTGGCTCTGAGAAGGTCCTCGACGGTTGTTAGGCGTTGGCGCCGGGCATGAATTTCTCGGCGCGGCGACGCAACTCCTCGGGCGAAACATCCTCGACATGGGTCGAGATGGTCCAAGTATGTCCGAAGGGATCTTGCAATGTTCCCGATCGATCTCCGTAGAATTGGTCTTTGACGGCTTGCAGCTCCTTGGCTCCGCCCGCTACCGCTCGTTTGAAAACATCGTCCACCCGCTCGACGTACACCATCAGACTGACGGCGGTTCCGCCAAGCGACTGCGGACTGCGGTATCCCATCTCCGGACGTTCGTCCGCGAGCATGATTACCGAGTTGCCGATGCGTATTTCGGCATGGCCGATTCTGCTGTCGGGCCCCGGCATGCGCAGTAGTTCGACGGCTCCAAACGCCTTTTTATAGAAATCGATGGCCTTAGCCGCTCCATTGAGGATGAGGTAGGGGGTGACCGAATGATAACCGTCTGGAATTGGCTTGGTCGCCATGATCGTCTCCTCCTAGCGATGGAATGGGTCGGGTGGCCATTGTAGGACTCGCGGGGGCCGATGCAACGTTCGACTCAAAACCGCAATCACCCGAGCGTCACCCCGCGGCAACCTTGGCCTGAGTCTTGGTGTCGAAGTCGCTCGCTTCATGCCTCTCGCGCAGCTGGCTCGCCGGGTCGCCAAAGATACGGTTCACCATCCGCCCGCGCTTCACTGCCGGCCGCTCGGCGATCGCGTCGGTCCAGCGCTGGACATTTTTGTAGTCGGCCACTTGCAGGAACTCCCCGGCCTCGTATAGCAAACCCTTGGCAAGCGCGCCGTACCAGGGCCAGACCGCCATGTCGGCGATGGTGTACTTCGCTCCAGCCAGGTACTCACTCTCACGCAGGCGGCGATCCAGAACGTCCATCTGCCGCTTCACCTCCATGGCGAAGCGGTCGATGGCGTATTCGATCTTGAGCGGCGCATAGGCGTAGAAATGGCCGAAACCACCGCCCAGATAGGGCGCCGAACCCATTTGCCACATCAGCCAGGACAGGCAGTGTGCCCGCGCCCCGGGCTCCGTAGGCAGAAAGGCACCGAACTTCTCGGCCAAGTGGATCAATATGGCACCGGATTCGAAGACACGGATGGGGGTAGGTCCGCTGCGATCCACCAGGGCCGGAATCTTGGAATTCGGATTCACGCCGACGAATCCCGAGCCGAATTGATCGCCCTCGCGAATATTGATCAGCCAGGCGTCATACTCCGCTCCGGCGTGACCCAACGCCAGCAGCTCCTCCAGCATCACCGTCACTTTCACGCCATTCGGCGTAGCCAGAGAATAAAGCTGCAGCGGGTGGCGGCCAACCGGCAGATCCTTCTCGTGCGTGGCCCCTGCAACCGGGCGATTGATGTTGGCGAACTGGCCCCCGTTCTCCTTGTTCCAGGTCCAGACCTTGGGTGGCGTGTAGGCGGTCTCAGTCATTGGCTTCGGCTCCGGGTGTGGGATTTGCTTTAGAGAGAATTCTTGATCTTCATTGCGACAAACTCAGAAAGTCGCGGTTGAGCATGCGGTATTGAGCACGCGGTATTGAGCACGCGGTATTGAGCACCGGGTATCGAGCACGGGGCTGAGCGCTCAGTTTACCTTGGCAAGCGGTTGCGCTGCAGTCCAAAGCGCATCGGCCCCCAAGCGAATCCTGAAGTCGGGATTTGAGTAGACGAAACGGATGGTGCCGGACGTATCGATAATGAATACCGAGGGGACCGGTAGCTCGTGTTGTTTGGTGCCGGTCGAGGCCTCGAGATCGACACCATATTCCCGCATTTTGGCGAGCGTTGCGTCATCCACGTGATAGGCAACGTGAAAGGCCCTTGCCGCTTCGAGGTGGCTGTCCGATAGCAGGGTGTAGTGGATGTCGGTCGCCTTGAGACTGGTGTACAACAATTCGGGTCGATCGGTGCTCAAGAACACGATTTCAAACCCGCTCTGGCGCAGCTTTGGCTCGACGAGGTGCAGGTCGCTCAGCTGCGCATTGCAGTACGGACACCAGCCGCCTCGGTAGAACAGCACGATCGTGGGCTTCTTGTAACCGCCGGGCTCGAAGGTCCGTAGCGTGCCCTCCGTCGTGCGGGCTGCGAAAGTCGGCGCTCGCGCACCCACCGTGAGCGGCTGCGCCTGCTGAGGACTATCGGGTATGGGGGTGCCGGCCAACACCGGCAACGCCATCAGCATTCCAAGTAATCCAACCAACCGGCGATGTAATTTCATGAAGGCTCCAAAATCTGATTACGAGGCCAAATCAAGACGACCGGGCGACGGCGGATTTTGTGGCGGATTTTAGTACCCTACCGCAACTTCAGACCTGCGCCGTGCCGCCGTCCACGAACAATTCGATGCCGGTGACAAAGCTCGAATCATCCGAGGCCAGAAATAACGCGACCTTGGCAATTTCATCTGCGCTACCCATGCGCCCCATCGGGATGCTGGCAACGATTTGGGCAATGGCCTGCTTCGGAAGCGGCTCCAGAATCGGTGTATCGATGGTGCCGGGACTAATGACATTCGCGCGGATCTTGCGATCCTTGAGTTCCAGCGTCCAGGTGCGGACGAAGGAACGGACCGCGGCTTTGCTGGCGCAGTAGACGCCGAACGCAGGAATGCCTTTGACGGAGGCGATGGAGCCGGTGACGATGATGGAGCCGCCGTCGTTGAGCAGCGGCAGCGCCTTTTGCACCGTGAACAGCGTGCCTTTGACGTTGACGTCGAACGTCCGATTGAAATCGGCCTCGGTCAGGGCATCCGGGGCCACAAACTCGCCAACTCCTGCATTGGCGAAGACGATGTCGACGCGGCCCTTCTGTTTTTTGACGATTTCATAGAGGCGATCGAGGTCCGCCAATTTGGCGATATCGCCCTGCACGCCCGTGGCCTGCTTGCCCAATCCGGCGACCGCGGCGTCCAGCTCGCGCTGACGGCGGCCCATGATGAATACATGCGCGCCTTCGGCGACGAATCGCTTGGCGGTGGCCAGCCCCATGCCGGAGGTGCCACCGGTAATCACAGCTACTTTGTTGTCGAGCTTCTTCATTTGTGCTCCTCGTTGGGCAGTGTTGGCAATTTGCCGTACGGTGGTGGCGTCCCCACCTGCCGAGCGGCTAGCGCGTTAATTCCTGTTGAGAAGTGTCCTCCCTCTTCCGGTTTTAGATAAGTCCTTCAATTTGGCATAATATTCATGCAATTAATGAATGAATCGGGTAACTAGAGGCCATCGATGGATAGATTCCTGCTCATGCACAGCTTTGCCCGGGTGGTCGAGACCGGGAGCTTCTCCGCCGTCGCCCGGGAATTGGGGACCGGACAGCCGAATGTCAGCCGGCACATCGCCGCGCTCGAAAGGCATCTGGGAACGCGACTGCTCCACCGTTCGACCCGCAAGCTCACCCTGACCCCGGAGGGAGAGCGCTTTTACAGCGAGACGAGGCGGGTCATCGATGCGATAGCGGAGGCAGAATCGAATGCGCGAGGCGAAGATGCCCCACAGGGTCTATTGCGCGTGGCCTGTCCCACGGTGCTCGGCCGGTCCCATATCCTGCCCCAAATAAAAGCAGTCTTGGCTCGGTTCCCGGAACTGGAGATCGATTTACAGATCGGCGATCGCTATATCGATCTCGTCGAGGAAGGCATCGATCTGGCGATCCGCGTCGGGACCCTCAAAGACAGCGCGCTGAGGGCGCGACGCATCGGCGCCGCCGAGCGACTCTGTGTCGCAAGCAGCGAGTATCTGGCCGAACACGGGGCGCCAACCCATCCCAACGATCTGCGGAATCATCAGTGTATCCTCTACACACTCTCCTCCGCCGGCAGCACCTGGTCATTTCGAGATGTCGAAGTGGCGGTCCGTGGCCGCTTTCGCGTGAACACGCCAGATGGCATCCGTAGTGCCGTGCTCGATGGAATGGGTATCGCCTACGCGCCGGCGTGGTTGTTCGAGGACGCCCTCGCCGATCACCGCGTACATTCATTGTTGATCGAACATCACGGACCGCCCGTGCCCGTCCACTTTGTGTATGCGGCAAACCGGCTGCTGCCGCGCCGAGCGCGTGTGTTCATGGACTTCATTGCCGCGGCGTTCGCTCGCGATCGATCGCTCAACGCAGATGCCGGACGTTGAGACAATTGCCTGGGCCAGGGCTGCCAGGTCCCTCCAGTCGGCCTGGGCGGTAGTGGCCTTGAGACATTTCATGTCATCTCTTGCATTGCTGCTTGCAGTCCTCACATATCATCCTGCTTGCGCTGACGACGTAAACGCCGCCGGGGCGCAGTTTAGATCCTTGCTGGGGTTCAAGGTTTCGGCTGGTGTTCCCACCGCGCGCATCCAGCAGTTCTTGGGTTCGGCCAAGGCCTTCGAATCAGGCGAGTTCGCAAAGGCGATTTGTTATTACCGGAAGCAGACGGTAGTAATCTTGACCAGCTTCCAGGGCGATGATCGCTCTCACACTCCCGACACCGACACGTTCGACGAATACGAAGTCATCTCTCCGACGGCGGCGGGCATGGAAGAGGTCTGCTCCGCACTGCCAAGCAAAATTCCGGACGCGGCGTTTCAACCGGGCGGATTGAAACTGGGAATGAGCATAGATCAATTCGAGGCACTGACCGGAGCGACAGCTGCTGACGAAATGCAGAATGGGGTCAAGTCTTCGAGAGTGTTCCAGAAATTCTTTTCGCCCGCTCATTACATATACGCGACATTCGACACCAAAAATGGTCTTACCAATTTTCGGGTTCAATGAAGGTCTAACCCACCCCCAAGGACCGATCCGAGACTCGACTGAGGACTCAGCCGACCGCCATACTGTCCCTGACATTCGGAGGAGTTATACATGACCGTACTTCATCAGATGCAAATGTCCGGGAATTGCTACAAAGTCCGACTCGCCGCACGACAGCTCGGCGTTGAGCTCACGCTCCAGGATTACGGGCTTCATGACGGAAGCACTCGGAAATCAGACTTTCTCTCCAAGAATCCAAATGGCCGCGTTCCGCTAATCGAATTCGAGGATGGACGCAGGCTCTCGGCGCCTACACACACTGTGCTGCAGACGGCGGATTTGATTTGACCGCCTATCCGGCAGTCCGCGCATGGCTAAGGCGGGTCGCGAGCGAGCCCGGCCATGTACCAATCGAAGTTGCTTGGTGATATCAGGCCGCACGAGCGAACAGCGCTGCTGCTTGCCGCGATTGAAGGATGGCCGAGAGGCCGACGCAGCACAGAAGCACCAGGAACTTCATTGAACTTTGTTCACTGATGCCCCTGCGCCACCCGATCAGTGACAATTGTTTTCGGATTGCCATCCCAGTGCTTATTCCAAAGGCTCGGACACGGATTTGATTTGAGTTCCCTTTGCCAGCGTCACCATCGCAATCGCGTGATTGGCTTTTAAGGTGGGTACGACACTGAAGGCACGATACCCGGCATTGTCCTGTTCGGCCTTGTCGGACGCTGCCTTCAGCGTCGTTTTCGCTTTGGCCATGGCTGCGATCTGCTTCTTGGCGTCCGCCAAGTCACCCGCTTCGCTCAAGGGCTCCGCTTTGGCAATTTTTCCGGTGTTGTAGTCCACCAGAACCTCTTGGAGGGCGGCACCTTGAGCGGTGTACACCGAGAGTTGGAAGTGGCCTTCGTCGATTTCGAATTTGGCCGAAATCGGTTGGCCCTTTGATTCGCCGGCGGTCAATCCCTGACTCAACGTCACCTTGGCACTCGGCAGCTGCTTCGCGACCGCCGCCTGATCTTTATATTCGTCCGCGACGGCCGCCCCTATCGTCGCGCCGACCGCTACCAATCCGATGAAAAAACTCTTGTTCCACATATACCTTCTCCTGATTAGTAAACTATATTGACTTCAAGCCCTCAGTTATTTCCGCCACTCATGATGCGCAGGGCCGTATTGCCGCTGACATCCATGAGAGGAAAGTAAATCTCGTGGTTCGCAGGATCTACTGCGACCACGTGCGCGTTCGGTCCCAGCACGGATTCCCCCGTTTTCCTCACGCTGTTGTTGGCCACATTGAATTCGCTCACCTCGCCGGACTCGCCGGCGACGTACAGGAATTGCCGCTGCGGATCGAGGGCAAGCACGTCGGGGTCTTTGGCGACCGAGAACTGCGCGAGCGCCTTGCCAGAACGCAAATCCATAGCAATCAGCCGATCATTGCCTTGACAGGCGATGAAGGCGCGATGCGAGGCGGGATCAATCAGCAGGCCATGATTCTCATTGCTGCCGGGGATTGGAATGCGCCGCACGATGGCATCGGTCGCGGGGTCCACCTCGACGAGTTCATTGGTACTTTGTGCGCTCACGAAAATGTGGTGGCTGAAAGGATCGTATTGCGTGTTTCCGATCACGCCGCCGATCTGAATCGTCGCGACGCGCGTATTGGTGGTCACATCAATCACCGTGTCGGTACCGCCGTGCTCGTCGGAAATGTACACTTTATGAACGTCCGGCGCGTATGCCAGCCCGTCCGGATAGGTACCCCCCGGCATTCTCGCAATGATCTCGAGTGTTTTTTCATCGATCGCCACCACCTCGTTAGTCCCGGTGGCGGAGGCATAGAGCCGACCCAGTTCCGGGATCGCGAGTACCCCATGCACTTTGCTGACCTCGGGAATTCGCTTGGTGACGCGCCGCGCCCCGGTATCGACGGCGATGACTTCGCTGTCACCCAAGTGCGCGATGAACAGCAGATGCCGACCAGAATCGACGCTGGCGTAGTCGAGCCGCGTGGTGTGGCCGCCCAAGGGGATTTCGGCAAGGGTGTTCAAGTGCAAAGGCGGCCCTTGCGGTGCTGCAAGCGCACCGGCCGACAGGGCGGTAATGGCCACGATGCCGAGCGGCAAATTTTTGCTCAGCGATTCGATCCAAAACAGCATCATAGCTTCTCCATGCAGTTAAAGATTTGGGTTAGTGAACCATAGTCCAGCCGGGCTGCAACAGCGTAAAGGCGATCAACCCGACAAGGGCGGCGATGGCCAACAAGAGCGGACTGCTTTCCAGCGAAACAGCACGACCTGCTGACACGAAACCGCAATGGGCACCTCGTATTGTTGAGACATAAGACGGTTTCCCACACAATAGGAGGTGTTTCATGGCGATTTCCCGCCGCTTCGCGGCCATCACGGCGTTGGCCATTTCCGCTTGCGCGACCTCATTGGCCCTGGCCGATAACGACGGTCACGACCGTTCCCATAGCCGTCATGTGCTCTTGATCAGCATCGACGGCATGCATGCGCTGGACTTCCAGAATTGCGTCGCCAATCAAACGTGTCCGAACCTCGCGGCCCTGGGAGCTACTGGCATCAACTACCGGCGCACGTCAACCTCCAAGCCGTCCGACTCCTTCCCGGGGCTGATGGCAATCGTCACCGGCGGCACGCCCAAGCTTGTGGGCGCTTACTACGACGTGGCGTTTGACCGCGTGCTGGCTCCGCCCGCAGCGGACACCGGCAATGGGATACTTCACGGAGCCTGCAGGATCGGACAGCCGAATGGCACCCGAACCGAATATGAGGAAGGTGTCGAGTTCGATCAGACGAAGCTCAACGGCGGCGCGCCGAATGCCGGGCTGACCGACGGTGGTGTCGCGGCGATCGATCCGCAGAAGCTGCCACGCGACCCCTTCAAGGGCTGCGCTCCCGTGTACCCGTGGAATTTCATCCGCGCCAACACCATCTTCGGCGTCGTGCATGCCGCCGGCGGCTTCACGGCCTGGTCGGACAAGCACGGCGTGTACGCCGCGGTGTCCGGACCGACGGGCACCGCCGTGCCGAGCAACGTGGATGATTACTATTCGCCGGAAGTCAACTCCAATTCTGTTCCGCTGCCGGGAGTCAAGACCGCCACCGGACTGGATTGCTCCAAGGTAAACATCAACGGCGGCGACTGGACCACGGATTTCGACAACATCAAGTGCTACGACCAGCTCAAGGTCAATGCCGTGCTCAACTGGATCGACGGCAAGAACCATCTGGGTACCTCCAACGCGGTCGTGCCGGCGCTCTTCGGCATGAATTTCCAGGCAGTGAGCGTCGGACAGAAACTGATCGAGAGCGGCGTCAAGGGCGGCTACACCGATGCGGCCGGCACTCCGACCCCAAGCATGGCCGGTGAGATCAAGTTCGTCGACGGCGCGATCGGTCAGCTCGTGAACGAGCTGAAGCGCAACCGCCTCTACGACTCCACGACCATTGTCATCACCGCGAAGCACGGGCAGTCGCCGATCGACACCCATCGCTTCTTCCCGATTCCGGGACACAGCGGGGCGAACGGCACGCCGCCTTCGGGGATCCTGGGCTCGGCTTTCCTGTCGGACTCCCAGCTGAACCAGATCGGTCCCACCGAGGATGATGTGTCGCTCCTGTGGCTGAATCCGGGCACGAGCACCACCGACGCGGTGGCGCTGCTGGAGAGCAATGCCGCCGCCGCGGGCATTGGCCAGATCCTCTATGGTCCTTCCTTGGAGACGGCGTTCAACACCCCCGGCCTGCCCTCCGAGGGCGGCGACCCACGTACTCCAGACATCATCGTGCTGCCGAACGTCGGCGTTGTGTATACGGGCAGTACGAAGAAGCAGGCGGAGCACGGCGGTTTTGCGCCGGATGACACGAACGTCATGCTGCTCGTGTCGAATCCCTCGTTGCAGGCCCGGACCGTCACGACATTCGTCGAGACGACCCAGGTAGCACCGACGGTTCTCAAGACGCTCGGACTGGATCCGAACAAGCTGGATGCGGTTCGCAAGGAAGGGACTGCTTCCTTGCCCGGCATCGAAACGCGCGACTGAGCATCGCCAGGTCCTGAGCAGGACCGGAAGGGTGAATGGGCGGACTCCGTAAGGGGCCCGCCCTTTTGTTCATTTTAATGGGCCGATGAAGCCCTTACGCTTGCTGAGTCGATAAACAATGCGCGCCCGGAGAGATTGCTCGGCCTGCGGCCTCGTCCCTTCGGGACCGCCGCCGCTGTGCGGCAGCGTCCAACTTGGCCGAAGACGGCCAAGTTGTCGAACTCCCGACCTCCTGGTTCATAGTCGGAAACTCGATTTTATAGGTCCTTATTTTTCAACCACTTAGCAGGTCCGCCTTCTCTCAAAACAGGCACCGTAGCGCATGAAACTGCATCAAACGCTACGTTTTCGCTACGGTGCCAAGTGCTCGCAATCGGGTAAAATTCGGGTTAGGTCGTTTCCACGAGACAAGGACACGCTATGGCAGAAGCCATCAAGCAGCGGGCACATGAGTTGATCGAAGCGTTGCCGGACGACGCAACCTGGCAGGATCTGGTGTACGCGTTAGAGCTTCGAGGTGACGTGGAGGCTGGGCTCGCCGATGCGAAGGCGGGGCGCGTCACTGACTCTGAGGATCTGCGGCGGGAATACGGCCGACGCCGATGAAGGTCGCGTGGACCGCGCGGGCGCGGACACGGCTCGCGGAGATCCACGATTACATCGCGCAAGATTCCAAGCCCCGCGCTCTCGCCATGGTCGAGCGAATTCTGGATCGTGCAGAGGCGCTTATGCTCACGCCACGCAGCGGAGCGCGACTACAAGCTTTCGTCGACGACGAAGTTCGGGAAGTCCTTGAAAGGCCGTATCGGATTATTTACCGAGTTTCTGCCGCTAGCATCGAAATACTTACTGTCAAACATTACCGCCAGCGACTAATTGATCGACCTGATGATTTTTAGCTTGCGCCACCGCAAGGCGGATCATGATCGAGCAGTCAAACGACCGTGAACTGACCAAGGAGCTAGGCAAGTGACCAAACTGCCATTCGCCAGCATATGGGCATACCGGGCTGGGAGCCCGCCAAACAAGGTTCCGCCACCGGTTCTGAAGTCAGCGTGAACGCTGACGGCGGCGGAACACCCTCAGCAAAATCCCGGTCTCCGAAGCGCTGCAGCGCGTTCCAGTTCCGCAGCGAGCGTCGCCGCTCTGGACTCCTAAGCAGCACGCCGTGGCAAGATTAGCCGTGCCGCATGATGCATGCTTGCCGAACAATCCCCCTATTTCGGGATTGTGTCGCCGCTGGCTACACCATTGAGCTGGACGTCTGTTGGTCCATTGACAGGACAGTAGTAGGAGCGGCGCATGTTTTGCCTCAAATATTGCTTCACAAGGTGTGACTTGCCTCATCGGATTGCGATTATCTTATTGTTTTTATTGTATTTAACCGCTTCTAGATTGACTCATGTCCGACGTTGACCCGCACATTCTCAACTATTTCGCCCGGTACCCAAATAAGGGCGCCGGAGACATACCGCCTTTGCCGGCCGCAAGATCCCTCGGCGAACCTTATCCGGCGTCTGACCGCACTCGTCGAAAAAGGTGAGCTCATTCGCGTTGGCGAAGGCGCAGGAACCCGGTACATATCGGACCGGCGCGCATCACAGGCCCAAAACTGCCGAACAACTGACAATAGAACTTCGTTATCAGGGCTTCGTTCGCGAACGTCTGCGAGAGATTATTCTAGGTCACGTCGAACGAGCGGCGCCATTGCCAGAATCCATTCCGGCGACCGACCGAACCGCCGTTGCGGAGATGATCCAAGTGCAAATGGAAAGCCTGCATCCGGGCCGGTCAGCGCCCTTGGGCGTGTCGTCGAGCGACATTGAGGCGTATCTGTCGCAGATTGCTACTCAGCATGAAGCCTGATCGTCGAGTAGCACGCGGCCCCGCAAGGGACACGCCCTCTGGATTTCGAGCCAGTCGTCGCAGCGTACAAAGAACTCGTAGAGCATTTCCGTTGCACCGGGTGCGCCGGGTTTCTTTACGTGGCGCCCGCGCGCGGGCCTGCGGAGGCCCTCCATTGCTCCTGCATGGGCATCAATCTTAACCTGGTGAGCAAGGCTAAGGCGGCACAGTAGGCCAAGACGCTGAAATCAAAAGCTATTGATCTACACAGCTTTTATGATTGACTAATGTCGGGTTTTTGCATAGGCCGCACATGCGAGATCGAATGACATTGCGCGACAAGGTCGAGGCGCGGATAGCGCACCGGCGGGATGCCGTGTTCCTGACGCGCGAGTTCCGCGATCTGGGCGGCGAGGATCAAGTGCTGCGCGCCCTGCGCGAGCTTGTACGCGAGAAACGGCTGCTGCGGCTCGGCTATGGCGTTTATGGCCGGGCCTTTGTTTCCAGGCTGTCCGGAGCAACCGTTCTCGACAGTCCGAACGGCTTTGCCGGCGCCGCTCGCCAGGCTCTCACTAAGCTGGGCGTCGAATGGGAGCCGACAGCGGCCGAGCAAGCTTACAATGAAGGCCGCTCGACACAGGTGCCGGTCAATCCCGTCGTGCGCGTGAAGGGACGATTTTCGCGCCAGCTCCGGTATGGAAACACGGAGCTGGTTCTTGAGCGCTGAAATCACGCTCCGAGTCCTACTCGAAGTTTGGAAATTGGCGCGCCCGGAGAGATTCGAACTCCCGACCTCCTGGTTCGTAGCCAGGCGCTCTATCCAGCTGAGCTACGGGCGCAAAGGAAAATCGACGCTTACCCCTGCTCGGGTTGTAGCGAGCAGACCTGCCCTGAAGTTGCCTCGGCGCTCTAGGAAGAGCACCCCGGCCGCGTCAGGGGCGCGAATATTACCACAACGATTGCCGATCACCATTCCCCACGCCGGGACCGTCCAACGATGAAACGTCGCCGACAAATAGGCGAATTCAATGGTTTAGGGATGAGCAGGAACCTGCGGAGATGACGGGCGCGGGCGGAGAGGGAGGGATTATTCGCGCTGCGCGCTCACCCTTCGGGCCGCCGTCGGAGGGACCTTCGGCGTTCAACGCGGCCAGACGGCCGCGTTAGTGCTCGCGGCTTCGCCGCTCGTCCTTCGCTGCGCTCCGGACCACCGTCGCAGACGCTCCGATGTCATCCCTCCCGTCCGATGTGCCTTGGGAGAACTCCAAAAACTGAAGTACCGACAGGCTTTGTCGTGCCGTATGGCGGAGAGGGAGGGATTCGAACCCTCGAAGGGCTTTTGACCCTTACGCCCTTAGCAGGGGCGCGCCTTCGACCACTCGGCCACCTCTCCGGATTCTAAGACCCAATGGGCCTTCGCGGAGCGCGGGATGATACCCGCCCCGAGCGGTCTAGGCAAAGCGAAAGGACTAACCGCCTAGGTCAAGCGTCATCGACAATCTTGTTGACCGATGCGCCCATCCTGGGATCTTGATCTTGTTCGCGCTTGATCCGTTCGTAAATTTCTTCGCGATGGACAGCCACGTCCTTCGGTGCGTTGACACCGATCCGAACCTGATTGCCCTTCACGCCCAATACGGTCACCGTAACTTCATTGCCGATCATTACGGTCTCGCCGACACGCCTCGTCAATATCAACATAATCTAGCTCCTTGCTACTGGCACTTGAGCAGCGAAATGTACTGCGTTGCACATTGCATCGCGTCAATCAGATGCCGAGAGGAATTCTTCAGCCGATGCGCGAAGAATACAAGAATACCAATAGCATTTGTTGCATCTTTGTGTCGGAACAAACAATCGCTCAATTGGACAGCCGGCTGCGTACCAGGGATTCGACGCGGGCGAGCGCCGCCCCCAAATTCTCGGGTTGCGTGCCGCCCGCCTGAGCAAAGTCCGCGCGCCCACCGCCGCGGCCTCCAACCTCCGCGGCCACGAGCCCGGCGATTTCACCAGCTTTCATCCGCTCGATTAAATCATCCGAAACGCCTGCCACCAGCACCACTTTGCCGTCTTGGACGCTCGCCAGGACAATCACCGAAGAGCCCAGCTTGCCCTTGAGCTGATCCATGGCTTCCCGCAACGCCCTGACATCGGCACCCTCGATCTGCACGGCCAGAACTTTGACGCCGCCGACGTCCTTGGCGCGAGATGTCAAATCGCCGCCATGACCGCTCGCCAGCTTCGATTTGAGCTGCTGCACCTCTTTTTCCAACCGGCGGGAGCGCTCGACGAGTTCGCGCACTTTCTCGTCCACATCCTCGCGGCTGCCCCGCAGCAACGCAGCAATATCGCGCAGGACCTGATCGGTGTGCACCACCCACTCATAGGCTGCCCTGCCGGTGAGAGCTTCCAGACGGCGAACGCCGGCTGCGACTCCCGACTCCGCGGTGATCTTGAATAAGCCGATGTCGCCGGCACGTTCGACGTGAGTGCCGCCGCAAAGCTCCATCGAAAAATCACCGATCGATAGAACACGGACGTCGCTCTCATACTTCTCGCCGAACAGCGACATCGCACCAGCAGCCACGGCATCGTCCAAAGCCATCACACGTGTCTCAACCGGCGCATTCTTCCTGATCGTCGAATTCACCAGGTCCTCGACCTGGCGCAATTCTTCGGGCGATAGCGCTTGGGTGTGCGAGAAATCGAATCGCAGCCGGTCGGCGGCGACCAACGAACCTTTCTGTTCGACGTGCGTACCAAGAATCTTCCTCAATGCCGCGTGTAACAGATGGGTCGCTGAGTGGTTGAGCGCAATCGCGTTGCGACGCTCACCGTCAACCTGAGCATCCACTGCATCACCCACACGCAGTTCACCGCTCTCGAGTACTCCGATGTGCGAAAACGATGCGCCGATTTTCCGCGTGTCGCGCACCGCAAAACACGCACCAGCGCTTTTGATCACGCCCGTATCGCCGATCTGGCCGCCGCTTTCCGCGTAGAACGGTGTGTGATCGAGGATGACCTGAGCCTCTTGTCCGGGTTTCAAGCCATCAACGATGGCGCCATCTAATATCAGAGCCGTGACTTGTGCGCCGTCGACGAGACGACTGTAGCCGGAGAAGTCAGTCTTGCCGGAGAGCTTGATCGAATCGCGCGACTCCGCGCCGAATTTGCTCGCGGCCCGCGCACGACCGCGTTGGGCCTCCATGGCGACATCGAAGCCTGCCTGATCGATGCTAAGGCCTCGTTCACGCGCAATATCCGCGGTCAGATCCGCCGGAAATCCATAGGTGTCGTACAGACGGAAGACCGTCTCGCCGGGAATCACGGAAGAGGTCAGTTTTGCCGTTTCTGCGTCGAGCAGCGCCATGCCGGTGGCCAGCGTCTCGGCGAATCGAGTTTCCTCTTGGGAAAGTATTTGCGCGGCACGCGGCCCGCCGCTCACCAGTTCGGCGTAATAGGAGCCCATTTCCCTCACCAAGCTCGGTACCAGCTTGTGGAAAAACGGTTGTGTCTGGCCCAATTTGTAGCCGTGGCGAATCGCACGCCGGATGATGCGCCGCAGAACATAGCCGCGGCCTTCATTCGACGGCACCACGCCGTCGATGATCAGAAACGTACAGGCGCGGATATGATCGGCGATCACGCGCAGGCTGGACGACTCGAGGTCCTCGGTTCCCGTGATTTCCGCGGCGGCGCGAATCAACGATTTGAACAGATCGATGTCGTAGTTGCTGTGGACGCCCTGCATCACGGCAGCAACGCGTTCAAGACCCATGCCGGTATCGACCGACGGCTTCGGAAGCGGAACCAGTACCCCATCCGGCGAACGATCGTACTGCATGAACACGAGATTCCATATCTCGACATAGCGATCGCCGTCCTCGTCGGGGCTCCCTGGCGGGCCGCCAGGAATCTCTGGGCCGTGATCATAGAATATTTCGGAGCACGGCCCGCACGGTCCGGTGTCGCCCATCGCCCAAAAATTAGACTTCTCGCCCATCCGAGTGCAGCGGGTGGGATCGATGCCGATTTCCTCGACCCAGATGCGCTCGGCTTCATCGTCTTCGGTGTATACCGTCACCCACAGACGGTCCTTCGGTATTTCCAGCGTGCCGGTGATGAAGTTCCAGGCGAAGTGTATCGCCTCTCGCTTGAAGTAGTCGCCAAAGCTGAAATTACCCAGCATCTCGAAGAATGTATGGTGACGTGCGGTATAGCCGACGTTTTCCAGGTCATTGTGCTTGCCGCCCGCCCGCACGCAACGCTGCGAGGTGGCCGCGCGCGAATAGTCACGCACGTCCTTGCCGAGAAACAAATCCTTGAACTGCACCATACCGGCGTTGGTGAACAGCAGAGTTTGGTCATTCACCGGGACGAGTGAACTCGACGGCAATACCGCATGGCCGTTCTTGCGGAAAAATTCCAGAAAACTGGCCCGGATCTCCGAGGTGGTCATCGATCTCAGTCGTGCGTCGCGTTTCATATGTCTTTAACTATCTGCATCAAGTTCAACGTCAAAGCCTAAGGCCATTCTTATCTGGGCGCTCGTGAAACCCCGGTAACCTAGGAACCGCGCCTGCAGCTGCCTGTCAGCGTAGTTCTTCGGCGACCCGGCGCCAAATTTCTTCAGCCGCGCCTTTTGAAGCTGCGCTATCCAATCAGGATAGGCCTCGAGGTATTCCTCGACCACCGGCCCCTGCAAACCGTGCCGACGCAAATCCAGACGAACGCGAAGCGGTCCTTGGCCTCTCGCAGCGTGATAGGCCACGAAGTTTTCAAGGTATCGCCGATCATCGAGTAATTTTTCGTCGCGCAGCGCGTCGATCAGGGGCGACACGACAGCCGCATCGTAACCCTTCTCGAGCAGTTTAACGCGTAAATCCTCGGACGCGTAATCGCGCCGAGCCAGGGCATCCAGGGCGGCTATCCGCGCCCCGCGAGCATCCAATGGCTCGACCGGCCGGCCAACCAGGGCGTTAGGCCTCTTTGACGTCGCCACCCCGATTCATGGTCGCCTTTTCCGGAATCAGCTTGGCGCGAACCTGCGCCTCGATATCCTTGGCAATCTCCGGGTGCTGCTGTAAGAAAACGCGCGTGTTGTCCTTACCCTGTCCGATCCGCTCGCCTTTGTAGCTGTACCAGGAGCCGGATTTTTCGACCAGATTGTGTAGGACACCCAATTCGATGAGCTCGCCCTCCTTGGAAATCCCGGTGCCGTACATGATCTCGAATTCCGTTTCGCGGAACGGCGGCGCCACCTTGTTCTTGACGACCTTGACGCGGGTCATGGAACCTACCACTTCCTCGCCGTTCTTGATGGCCCCGATGCGCCGAATGTCCATGCGCACGGAGGAATAGAATTTCAGGGCGTTACCGCCGGTGGTCGTCTCGGGATTTCCGAACATGACGCCGATCTTCATGCGGATCTGGTTGATGAAAATGACGATGGTGTTCGAGCGCTTGATATTGCCGGTCAATTTACGCAGCGCCTGGGACATCAGGCGCGCCTGCAAGCCCATGTGCTGATCGCCCATTTCCCCTTCGATTTCGGCTTTCGGTGTGAGCGCCGCGACCGAGTCGACCACCACCACATCCACCGCACCGGAGCGCACCAACATGTCGGTGATTTCCAGTGCCTGCTCTCCGGTATCCGGTTGGGACACCAACAGATCATTGACTTTGACGCCTAATTTTTCCGCGTACACCGGATCGAGCGCATGCTCGGCATCGACGAAAGCCGCGGTGCCACCGTTGGCCTGCGCAGAGGCAATGATGGCCAGGGTCAGGGTGGTTTTTCCCGAGGATTCAGGTCCGAAGATTTCGATGACCCGTCCCCGCGGAATGCCGCCGACACCGAGTGCGATATCGAGGCCCAATGAACCGGTGGGGATGGACTCCACCTCGTAGGTTGCGCCGGCGTCGCCCAGGCGCATCACCGAGCCTTTGCCGAATTGCTTTTCTATCTGGCTCAGCGCGGCAGCGAGAGCTTTCTTGCGATTCTCTTCCATAGACATTCCTCAACAAGGTGTGGCGCCATTATTTCATATTCAGCGCTCGACGCTCACCTCATATGCAATGAATTCGTAGAGTTTTCGCGCAACTTACATTTCGTCCAGTAGTGGCCAGGTATGGACTACTGTATAAGCCGACTCCGCACCGCTGGTGACGGAGCGAATCAGCGAAAAGCTCACTGCGTCCCAGCAAATCGTAGGGATGGCTTGCAGCACAGGGGCTTGCGCCATCTTTCTCGCCAGGGTGACATGCGCACGCAGCCGCTGCGGCGGCAATCCGGTCGCGGCGTGCAGCTGTGCTGCCAGACGAAGCAGCTCCGAGGGAGATTCCCGAGCGGCGGCGACCACGACTTGCGACTGCGGCCAATATTCCAGTGAATCGAATGCCAGGGTGAAGCGTCGTGCTCGAGCGGATCTGCCGGCCCTCTCAAGGAGCGCAAGCTGCGAGTCGGGAACCTCGCCGAGGAAGGCCAGCGTCACGTGATGGTTCTTTGGGTGTACCCGGCGGCCCGGCACTTGGAGGTCTAACTTCGCACCGACGTCGGCTAGGCGCGCCGCGGCATCGGTATCCGGCCGCAGCGCAAAGAATAATCGCATCGAGCCTCCTTGAGAGCCCTTAGCTTTCAATGCGAAGGTTACCGCGCGAGCAACCCTTGAAGCGCCGCTCGAACCGTTTTTCGGCGCACCGAGTTACGGTCACCGCGAAAGCGCCTGAGTTGCGTACGGATGCGTATTGCGCGGCCACGACGCGTGGCCCATCCCAACCAGACGGTCCCCACAGGTTTTCCGGGAACCGCCCCACCAGGCCCCGCAATGCCGGTCACCGCGACGGCGATGTGCGCGCTCGATCGGTGCAGCGCCCCTGCGGCCATGGCGCGCACCGTCTCTTCGCTGACCGCACCGTGCTTTTCCAGTACCGCACGCGGTACACCTAGGCGCCGGATCTTTGACTGATTGCTGTAGGTCACGAATCCTTCGGTGAACCACTGCGAGCTGCCGGCGATGTCCGTCAAGACCTTGGCAATCCAACCGCCGGTGCAGGACTCCGCCGTCACCACATGACAACGCTCTTTGAGCAGGCGCTTACCTAAGCGAGCGGCAAGACGCTTCAATCTGGCATCGCTGTCCGTCATCGAAGGTAGTCTACCCGTTTGAAACTGCGCTCGGGATCACGCGATATCCGGCGCTGCTTCAGTCGGCTTCGATCCCAGTCGGACAACCTGCCTCATTCAATTTGCGCCCGGCAGAAACGAGAAGTCGATCGAGCGAATACAGCTTTTTCATCTTCGCCCCTGCCTCAAAAATAATCCGCCAGCGTGAGCTTCCGAGTCGATCCATCGGCCAGACCCAGGGTGATCTCCGTTCCGGCCGGCCCCTCCGCCCACCACGACAGGGATGAGCCTGAGTAGGCGGGACCGATCTTCTGGCCGTCGATTGCGGTGATCTCGTCGCCTTCCTTCCAGCCGGACTGCGCCGCCGGACTGCCGGGAGCGACCAGCAGCACCTTCAGACGATCACCCGCGGGAGTCACATTGAGTCCGGACCGACCCTTGGGAAACGGTTCTGCCAAGGCGCCGGCGTCTGGGATGAGCCATATAGCGTTGTGCGGGTAGTCCGTCATCAGCCGAAAACGCTTGAAGACCGGCAGCCCGATATTGCCGGCGCTGCGGTCGGAACTCACGGCGTCACTGCCCGCATCCGGAAAGGCCGCTGGAATTTCGGTCAGCTGAACGCCGCCCAGGGCGATGGAGTCGACCATGGCCATCTTGTCCGGATGGGCACCGCCGACACCACCGGTCAGAGTGAGAGATTGACGCTTTCCATCGAGCAGATGAGCTTGATCTCGGTAGGCCGCGTAGACAATCAGCGGCGATCCGTTGCCGAGATCGAAATCGAATGGAACGGGAGCCGCGCCGTCTACGGAGACTGGGACGGTATGGTTGTCGCTATGTCTTCCCAGTTCCAGGCGCACGGCGCCCGGGGGGCCTGAAAAGCCCTGCGGATCGCGGAACGCTATTCTGTGGCGCTGGAAATCGATGTCGATTACCAGTTGATTGAGAACCTCCTTGCCCAGGACCAGCGGCAACGGATGACCCATGTCGGCACTCACCCCCGACAGATCGATCAAGCCGGCGGTGATGGGACTCAAGGTCAGCGCACCCATCTTGACCTGAAGATTGGGTGCCAGCTGCATGGTGCTGTTGCCGCCCACGCCCATGACGCCGAGGGAACCACCCCCCTTGATGTTCGCGCTCTTGGCAAACGCGCTGTCCAGCACCGAAATGCCAGCGCCGCTGTCGAGTATCAGCTTGACCGCGTGGCCATTGACCGTCGAGGGAATGAATATTCGCTCGCCGTCGAAGAATTCGAAGTCCATCCAGCCCGTGGAGCGTCGGCCAGCGGCAAAATGCCAGAGTCGTACTGACGCCGGGCGCGCAAAAAGGGCCGCAGGCAGCGGAAGATTGATCTGAATCGCGCGCGCCCGCAGGTCTTGGTCGTCCGCGGGGTTCGCGCCCCTGTCGTGTTCGCCGAAGGGCATGCGGACACCGGAGACCATGCGCCAGTCATCGTATCGGACGAAGCGGATTTGTTGGTCCTCGGTGATCCGCTCGCCCAGCAATTCGCCGGTCCCACCGTCGATGAATAGGTCGTAGGTATCGGCACCGCCGAACCTGACTCGAACCACTTCCCAGGTCCGGCCTTCACGCTGTTCGGGAGCAAGCAGGGCATAGCGCACACCGTCGCGAGGTTCGGCGCGCATGGCGAAGGTCAAGAAGGTGAGGCGGCGATCGCTTTCGCCATTGTCGCCGATATCCTCGATCTGACCGCTGGTGTTCTTGGTCCAGTTCGCATCCGGCGTCACCGCTTCATCGTTCGCGATGAGGCCAAGCTTGCCGTGCTGACGAAACCGTCCGTCGCTGGCTCGCCAGTGTTCGAAGCGACCGCTTTCGCCACCCGAGCGAATTCGCCCCTCCTCGTGGAATGACTGCATCGCCTCAAAAGCCGCGCCGCCGCGCCACGAAACGTACTTCTGTATCAGGGCTTGCACGTCGTCTGCGCGGACGGGCGAAAATCCAAGGAGCAATACCGAGGCTGCTGCGACACGAAACATGCGAACGCTCCATCATGTGGACAAATGACTTTAGAAAGACCATGATTACTGTTCAGCCAAATTTTACTGTTATACGATAAACATGTCAAATAAAATGATGAATCGCGCGGTCTTACAGGACCGGATCCGTCGAATTGCGATGGCGGTAAGGTGGGCGGCGATTGCTGTGATGGCCGGCATCGTCGCGGTCGCCGCCTATTCCCTCACGCATCAAAGCGACACGTGGACGACGACATTGACGCCCACCGTCACGGCGCATTCTTCTGCGTCGCCGGCTGCGACCGTTGATCCGCAGCTTGCGCTTTGGCTGGAACTGCTCCCGGAAGCGGCGTTATTCTACGGTCTCATCCGGCTGGTACAGATGATGCGAGCTTGCGAACGCGGCGAGATTTTCTCTTCCCGCGTGTCGACGCACTTACAGGTCTTTTCCCTGACCATCATCGTGGTCGAATTGCTCAGCATCACACAGCCGTTGCAGATTGCGGCGCTTCGCGCTTTGGTCGGCCGTACCAATTCGCCTTTTGCGCTTACCGCAACCGGCGAACAACTCTGGTCACTGTTGCTGGCAGCGCTTTTCCTGGTTCTGGCGCAGATCCTCAAGGAATCGGCGCGCTTGGCTGAAGACAACGCGAGCATCATATAAAGGGTTGTTTGTGGCAATTACCATTCATCTGGACCTGATGCTCGTACTGCGCAAGAAAACATCCAGGGAGCTGGCGCATTTCGTCGGCATCACCGAGCAGAATCTCTCGCTGCTGAAATCAGGCAAGGTGCGCGGCGTGCGGTTCGCGACACTGTCGCGCATCTGCGAATTTCTGGAGTGCCAACCGGGGGACATCCTGCGCTTCGAACTCGGCGATGAGAAGCAGACCTGAAGGACACTGAGTTGCAAATTTACAGAATTGATATCGTGGCCAACATCGCCGCTTGCATCGCCCTCAGGACGCGTTGATGGAAGATATAGCTACCCCTACTCACACCCCCATGATGCAGCAGTACCTGCGCATCAAGGCGCAGCATCCCGACGTGCTGCTGTTCTACCGCATGGGCGATTTCTACGAAATGTTCTACGACGACGCGCGTCGCGCGGCCGAGCTCCTGGACATTGCCCTGACCCAGCGCGGCGCGTCCGCCGGTGCACCGATCCCCATGGCCGGTGTTCCTGCCGTCACCCTCGACGGCTATCTGGCGAAATTGGTGCGCAAAGGCCAATCGGTCGCCATCTGCGAGCAGCGCGGCGAGCCGGGAAAGATCAAAGGCCCCATGGAACGGGAGGTGGTGCGCATCGTCACACCGGGGACGGTGACCGATGAGGCCTTATTGGAGGAGCGACGGGACAACGTTCTGGCGAGCGTCTGCGGGCAGGGGGAGCGCTACGGGCTGGCCTGGCTCGATCTGTCGGCCGGGCGCTTCAGCGTCATGGAACTCGCCAGCCTGGAATCTCTGGAGGCGGAGGTCGAAAGGCTTAAGCCCGCCGAAATTCTAGCTCCCGACGGAGCACAACCTGCGCTCCCTCGCACCGCGGCCGGTGAGAATCGCCCCTGGCGGTCTCGGGCACCCTGGCACTTCGAGCTCGACTCTGCAACGCGCGCCCTCACCGAGCAATTTCGCACCCGCGATCTTGCCGGGTTTGGCTGCGCGGACAAACCGTTGGCGATTGCGGCGGCAGGGGCGCTGCTGGCCTACGTGCGCGAGACCCAAAAATCGGCGCTGCCGCATCTGCTATCCATCACCACGGAAGAACGCGACGCAGCGCTGATCATGGATCCGGCGACTCGCCGCAATCTGGAGCTGGACGAGAGTATCTCCGGCTCGGCCGATCTGACCCTGGCCGGTGTCTTCGACCGCACCGCGACCGCGATGGGTGGCCGGTTACTGCGCCGCTGGCTGCATCGCCCGCTTCGGGACAAGAGCGCCTTGCGCGCCCGTTATCATGCCGTGGCCACGCTGATGGCGCACGCAGAGTCGCCTCAGATGGCGCAGAGCCTGCGTGCCGTCGGCGATCTGGAACGAATTCTGGCGAGAGTCGCCCTGCGCTCGGCGCGGCCGCGCGATCTTGCGCAACTGCGCACGGCACTCTCCGCCCTGCCCGCGTTGCGGCGGCAGCTTGCCGTCCTGCCGTCACCGCTGCTGGAGTGGCTCACATCGGACTTGAGCGAGCACCACGATGAGTGCGGGTTGTTGAAGCGTGCCATCGTCGATGCGCCTCCGCACTATTTGCGGGATGGTGGAGTGATCGCAGAGGGCTATGACGCGGAACTCGACGAGTTGCGCGCCCTCGGGGGCAATACGGAGCAGTTTCTGGTGGACCTCGAACGGCGCGAGCGCGAGCGCAGCGGCCTGTCGAGTTTGAAACTGGGCTTCAATCGGGTGCAGGGCTTTTTCATCGAAGTGAGCCGCAGCCAAGCCGACAAGGTCCCCGCGGAATACCTACGCCGCCAGACCGTCAAGTCGGCGGAGCGTTTCATCACGCCGGAATTGAAGTCCTTCGAGGATAAGGTGCTGGGAGCGCGCGATCGAGCTCAGGCGCGCGAGCGATTCCTGTACGACGGCGTACTCGATCAACTGTGCGCCACACTGCCGGCATTGCAGGCCACCACCAGCGCGGCAGCGCAAATCGATGTTCTCTGCTGTTTCGCCGAACGCGCCACGGCGCTGCAATGCGCGCAGCCGGAACTGGTCGATGAGCCCACGCTTCAGATCGACGGCGGGCGTCATCCGGTGGTCGAGCGCGCCGCCCGCGAGCCCTTCATCCCCAACGATGTGCGCTTCGATGATTCGCGCCGCATGCTCATCATCACCGGTCCCAACATGGGCGGTAAGAGCACCTACATGCGCCAGACCGCGCTCATCGTGATCCTGGCGCACATCGGCTGCTTCGTGCCGGCGCGCCGTGTGGTGCTGGGCCCGATCGATCGCATCTTCACCCGGATCGGGGCGTCCGATGATCTTGCCGGCGGCCGTTCGACGTTCATGCTCGAAATGACCGAAACCGCGAACATTCTCAATAACGCCACCGAGCAAAGCCTGGTGCTCATGGACGAAGTTGGCCGGGGCACCAGCACCTTCGATGGACTGTCGCTGGCGTGGGCCTGCGCGGCCTTCATTGCCACGAAAATACGCGCCTTCACCTTGTTTGCAACGCATTACTTCGAACTCACCAGCCTCGCGGGCGAAGCACCCGGCGTCGTGAATGTCCACGTCGAGGCGGTGGAACATGGCGACCGATTGGTATTCCTGCACAGCGTGAAGGAAGGACCGGCCAATCAAAGTTATGGCTTGCAGGTAGCAGCGCTCGCGGGGATTCCGAAATCCGTGACGGCGCAGGCTCGCCGCTACTTGGTCGAACTGGAACGCGAACGGGATGCCCTGCGAAGCCGTAGCTCGCCCCAAGGCGAGTTACCGCTGTTCGCGTCCACCGCTGCCGCGGCGCACGCCGCTGCAGCGCCGGCACAAGAATCGGCCGTGTTGAAAGCTTTGCGCGCGGTCGACCCCAACACCTTGAGCCCGCGCGATGCTCTGGATCTGCTGTTCCGTCTACAGCAACTAGATCGCGACGATGGAGCCTCTCAGTAACTCTCCGCGTAGAAGGCGAATCATCTTGGAAGCGGAGCCGCCATCGGGCGACCTCCAAGAAAAAGCGCGGATCCGGCTAACGCATGCCTGTGGGGCCGCAATTCCCTACTCACAGATCCCTTTCCCGAGCGGACCAACTTACCGGCTGAATCGCCCCGTGCTCAAAAAACAGCTCGCCGCATGCGCCACCGGCGCCGAGAACAGCATTCCTGAATGGCTGACCCTCAGCACCACCCGATCAGCCGCCCCCTTGATTTGTGTTTCCTCGACCAAGATGGTGCCGTCGCTCGGTGCGCCGCCAGTTCCTACCAGGCGGCCCAGGCCCATCCCTAGATCACCCGCAATCACACCCAGATCCCGCATCCGCTTCCAGCGCCGCTCACGCGGTACCAACAATTCCTCGCCGACGGACAAGCCCATGATTTTCCTGCCGAATGGCAACTTCGCCAGCCTCAGCGCGACGCGGCTGCCGCACACCGGAGAACCTAGCAGCACCACTCTGCCCAGAGGCAGCTGCGCCGCGGCCGCATCCTCGAACAGTTTCAAAATCAGGATCCCGCCCAGGCTATGCCCAACCAAATGCAACGTGTCCGCGCGAATCCCGGTCAGGAATTTCTTCAGCGCCTGGGCATTGGCGGCCATCCCGGCGCTCACCGAGGGGTAGGCGAATGCATGGGTTTCGGCGTTCAGCTGCCTGGCTAGCCGGCGCCGCAAAATGCCGCCCTCGATGCCGGTGAGCCAAAGTCCGTGCACGTACACAACCACGGTGCTCAACGTCGGTCCTTAAAGACGCAGCTCGGCGATGACGGCGCGATTCGTGCTGGAGGACACGGTCTTGAGTGCCTCGGTATCCGTAGCCCAGCGGAACTGAACATGTTCCGTGTCACTCAAGGTCACCGGCACGCGGCCGCGCAATCGCAGCGAAAAGGCATGCTCGAGATTCAAGGTAACCCCTGGCGCGTGCACCTTGCCGAAGGCCGGCAAAATTTCGTACACCTGGGTCCATTGCAAATTGACCAGCACGCCTTGCGTGATGCCGGTCTCCTCGATTACTTCGCGCCGTGCGGCCGCATCGGCGCTCTCACCCCACTCCATGCTCCCCGTCACCGATTGCCAGAAACCTGGCGGCCGGCGCCGCTCTAGCAGCAGAAATTCGCCGCCGTCGGTGTGGATCACCACCAACACCGATTCCGGACGCCGATACGCGTGAACGTCGATGGGATTTTGCACGTTCACTTCAGGTTGCGCCGCTCGAGGGGTCTTTGCGCTCAGTCGATCTTCGGCGGCGTGCGGACGCGAATATGCAGCTCCTTGAGCTGCGCCTCGCTGACTTCCGTGGGGGCATCCATCAAGAGATCCGCCGCCGTTTGCGTCTTCGGAAATGCGATCACGTCGCGGATGCTGTCGGCACCCGCCATGAGCATGGCCAGCCGATCCAGCCCGAAGGCAATGCCGCCGTGCGGCGGCGCCCCGAACTTGAGGGCATCGAGCAGGAATCCGAATTTGGTGCGAGCCTCCTCGGCGCTGATACCTAATAGATCGAACACCACTGACTGCAGCTCTTGATTGTGGATGCGCACCGAACCGCCGCCGATCTCCGAGCCGTTCAACACCATGTCGTAGGCTTTTGCAGTGGCCTCTCCCGGGCTGGCCGCGAGTGCCGCATGGTCCAAGTTCGCCGGACTGGTGAAGGGATGATGCATGGCCTGCCAGCGCTTCGCGTCCGCATCCCACTCGAACATCGGGAAATCCACCACCCACAACGGGCGCCAGCCGGGCGCCACCAGCTTCAGATCCTGGCCCACCTTGAGACGCAGGGCGCCCAAGGCATCGCTCACCACTTTGGCGCTGTCGGCGCCGAAGAAAATCAGGTCCCCATCTTTGGCGCTCACGCGCTGCATGATGGCGGCGATGGCCGCATCGCTCAAAAACTTCAGGATCGGCGACTGCAATCCGTCTCGACCCTTGGCCAGCTCGTTGACCTTGACGTATGCAAGCCCCTTAGCCCCATAGCGCGCAACGTATGCCGTGTAGTCGTCGATCTCCTTGCGCGTCAGCTTGCCTCCCTGCGGCACGCACAGGGCAGTCACCCGGCCGCGCGGATCGGCGGCGGGTCCTGCGAAGACCTTGAAGTCGCAGCCCTTGACCAAGTCGGCCACATCGACCAGCTCCAGCGGCACGCGCAAGTCCGGCTTGTCCGAGCCAAAGCGGCGCATCGCTTCGGCGTAGCTCATGCGCGGCATGGGTGAGGGCAATTCAACGCCCATCACTTGGCGGAACAGCTGATGTACCAGGCCCTCCATGATTTCCTGAATCGCCCCTTGATCCAGGAACGAGGTCTCGATATCCAGCTGCGTGAATTCCGGCTGACGATCGGCGCGCAAGTCCTCGTCACGGAAGCAGCGCACGATCTGGTAGTAGCGATCGAATCCGGAAATCATCAGCAATTGCTTGTAGATCTGCGGTGACTGCGGCAGGGCGAAGAACTTGCCGGCATGTGTGCGGCTGGGCACCAGGTAATCGCGTGCGCCTTCAGGCGTGGCCTTCGACAGCATCGGGGTCTCGATGTCGATGAATCCGGCATCATCCAGGTATTGACGCATGGCGCGCGTGATCCGGTGGCGCAGCAGCAGCCGTTCGCGCATCTCTTCGCGGCGCAGATCCAGGTAACGGAAGCGCAGCCGCACTTCCTCGCTGACGGTCTCGTCCAGCTGAAAGGGCAGCGGCTCGGAACGATTCAAGATCTCGAGACCCTGGCACAGCACCTCGACCTGCCCGGATTTCAAATTGGCGTTTGCGGTTCCCGGCGGCCGGGCCCGCACCAGCCCCGTCACCTTGAGCACGAATTCATTGCGCACGCGCTCAGCCAAGGCAAAGATGTCAGCCTTGTCGGGATCGAACACGATTTGCAGCAGACCCTCGCGATCACGCAAATCGACGAAAATGACCCCGCCGTGATCACGGCGACGTTGAGCCCAGCCGGCCACCGTCACGGACTTGCCGATCAGTGACTCATCGACCCGCCCGCAATAATGAGTGCGCATATTCGATCAACCAAAAAGGGAAGCGCGCGATGCTAAGGCTTCGCGTGAGCCTAAGGCAAGCCAAATCCTGTGTCAGCGGTGACGCAGGTACCGCCAGGGGCGATTACCGGGGTGCTTTTGGCCGCCTCGGTCAGCCACCTGAACCGGCCCGCCTGTTCCGCCGCCTCAGCGTCGCGGGCTGGCCTTGGCCGCAGGCTTCCTGGCCGGGCGCTTCGCGCGCGAGCGGCCCGCGGCCGATGTGACCTTGCCGGTCGCCTTCTTGCCGGCGCCGCCCGCGGGCTTGTGATCGGACCCGGGGGATTTTTGCGCTTTGCCGTCTGGTTTGTCGCCGGCTGCGGTCGACTCCTTCGCGGCAGCGGTATCAGCACCCTTGTCGGCGCCCTTGGCATCCGGTTTAGCGTCCTTGCCGTTGGCATCCTTTCCGTCCTTGGCGGTAGTGCCGGCATCCTTGGCGTCCTTCGAAGCTTCCGCCTCGGGCCGGTCGGCCAGATTGCGCTGGTTCTCCTTGTCCCCCTTGAAGTCCGTTTCGTACCAGCCGGCGCCCTTCAGGCGAAACACGGGTGCGGACATCAGCCGCTGCAGCTGCGATTTGCCGCAGTGGGGGCATTTCTTGAGCGGCGCATCGCTGACCTTTTGCATGGCCTCGAGCTCATGACCGCAGTTCTTGCACTGATATTCGTAGAAAGGCATGTATTTTCCCGTAACCGAACTGGCGCTGCGAAGTATAGCGAACCGGCGCCCGACATCGCAGCGCCCACGTCGCACGGCTTAGTGCAGGCGTTCCTTCTCGAACACCAGAGCGTCGCGCTTCAGCGTCGCGATGACTCGGTCTCCGGCGATGAAGTCGCCCTTCAAAATCCGTTGTGCCAACGGGTTTTCGATCTGCGATTGGATGGCGCGCTTCAACGGCCGGGCACCGTACACGGTATCGAAACCCGCCTCGCCGATCTTGTCGCGCGCACCGTCCTCCAAGCGCAGGCTGATATCGCGTTCGGCCAGTCGTTGCCGCAGGCGTCCCAACTGTATGTCCACGATAGCGCGTATTTGCTCGCGGCCCAGGGAATGAAACACGACGATGTCATCGACCCGATTGATGAACTCCGGCCGGAAATGCTGGGTCACCACCTGCATCACGGCATCCTTCATCTTGGAGTAGTTCGCCTCGCCCGAGAGTTCCTGAATCACCTGCGACCCCAGATTGGAGGTCATGATCACCACGGCGTTGCGGAAATCCACGGTGCGTCCCTGGCCATCGGTGAGCCGTCCATCGTCCAAGACTTGCAGCAATACATTGAAGACGTCGGGATGAGCCTTCTCGATTTCGTCGAGCAGAATGACGCAGTACGGCCGGCGGCGCACCGCTTCGGTCAGGTATCCGCCCTCCTCGTATCCCACATATCCGGGCGGCGCGCCGATGAGGCGGGCCACCGAGTGCTTCTCCATGAATTCCGACATATCGATGCGGATCAAAGCGTCTTCCGTATCGAACATGAATTCGGCCAACGCCTTGCACAGTTCGGTCTTGCCCACCCCGGTGGGACCTAAGAACATGAACGAACCGCTCGGCCGGTTGGGGTCCGCAAGTCCCGCGCGCGAACGCCGAATGGCATCGGCCACCGCCTGCACCGCCTCCGCCTGACCCACGACGCGTTTGCTTAAGACGTCTTCCATGCGCAGCAGCTTTTCGCGCTCCCCCTCGAGCATGCGCGACACCGGAATGCCGGTCCACTTCGAGACGATTTCAGCGATTTCCGCTTCGGTCACTGCGTTGCGCACCAGTTGATTGGGCTGCTGCTCGACTTCCAGCGCCTTCGCCAATTTCTGTTCCAGCGCCGGAATCCGTCCGTACTGTAGTTCCGACATGCGTGCCAGATCCTGCGCGCGCCGCGCGGTGTCAAGATCCTGCCGGGCGCGCTCCAGTTCTTCTTTGATATGCGCAGCCCCCTGGACGGAAGCCTTTTCCGCCTTCCAGATCTCCTCCAGGTCGGAGTATTCCTTCTCCAAGGTCCTCAGCGTCTCGTTAAGTAGGCCGAGGCGCTTGCGCGACGCGTCGTCGGACTCCTTCTTCAGCGCCTCACGCTCGATCTTGAGCTGAATGATGCGCCGGTCCAACTTGTCGAGCGCCTCGGGCTTGGAATCGATTTCCATGCGAATCAACGCGCCGGCCTCATCGATCAAGTCGATCGCCTTGTCGGGTAGCTGCCGATCAGCGATGTAGCGATGCGACAGGGTCGCCGCCGCCACGATGGCAGGATCGGTGATCTCCACCCCGTGATGCACTTCGTAGCGCTCTTTCAGGCCGCGCAGGATGGCGATGGTGTCTTCCACCGACGGCTCATCCACCAGGACCTTTTGGAAGCGCCGCTCGAGTGCGGCGTCCTTCTCGATGTACTTGCGATATTCATCCAGCGTGGTGGCGCCGACACAATGCAGCTCGCCGCGCGCCAGCGCGGGTTTCAGCATGTTGCCCGCGTCCATCGACCCCTCGGCTTTGCCCGCACCCACCATGGTGTGCAATTCGTCGATGAACAGAATCACCTGGCCTTCTTGTTTGGCTAGATCGTTGAGCACGGCTTTGAGCCGCTCTTCGAATTCGCCGCGGAATTTCGCACCCGCGATGAGCGCTCCCATGTCCAGGCTCAGGATGCGCTTGTTGCGCAGGCCCTCGGGGACTTCCTCATTGACGATGCGCTGAGCCAGTCCCTCGACGATGGCCGTCTTGCCCACACCAGGCTCACCGATCAACACCGGATTGTTCTTGGTGCGCCGCTGCAGCACCTGGATGGTGCGGCGAATCTCATCGTCCCGTCCGATGACCGGATCGAGTTTGCCCTGGGTCGCGCGCTCGGTCAGATCGATGCTGTACTTTTCCAGCGCCTGGCGATTTTCCTCGGCCCCCACGTTTTCCACTTTGGCGCCGCCGCGCACTTCCTCGATGGCCTTTTCTAAGGCAGCGCGCGTCGCGCCGCTGGCCTTCAGAAGACGGCCGAGCTCACCGCGATCATCGCAAGCTGCCAACACGAACAGTTCGCTCGAGATGAATTGATCGCCGCGCTGCTGCGCCAGCTTGTCGGTGACATTGAGCAGCTTGTTAAGATCGTTGCTGAGCAGCACTTCGCCGCCGGCACCTTCCACTTCGGGAAATCGGTCCAAGGCACCGGCCAAATCCGAGCGCAATTTGGACACTTGAACGCTCGCCTTCTCCAATAAAGGCCGAGCCGTGCCGCCTTGGCTGTCCAGCAACGCCGCCATGAGATGCACCGGCTCGATGTACTGATGGTCGCGACCCACCGCCAGGGACTGAGCGTCGGCCAGTGCCTGCTGGAACTTCGTCGTCAGCTTGTCCATTCGCATGAGGTACTCTTTAAGATCGCTGCCACTGGGAATGCTGACTAATGGGGGTGGAATACCGTCAATTCAACCGTTTTCTGATTCTTCCCGCCAAATGAGCGTGGCCTGCCGGCCGGTGACCCCGTCGCGCCGGTGGGAGAAATACCGGTCGGCGCGCGCATAGGTGCATTCGCCGCCGCCGTAGATGCGCCTCACCCCGAGCGCCTCGAGCTGGCGGCGCGCCAGCATGCCAAGGTCCGCCATGAACTTGAAGTTAGGCCTAGCCTCGAAGGCATCGCCGGCGCCGGCATCGGTCCTCAAGAATGCCTCGCGCACCTCGGCACCGACCTCGAAATGCGACCGGCTGATCGCCGGACCCAGCCAGGCCATCAGGCGATCGGGGGGCACGGCCAAGGCGCGCACGGTAGCCCCGATTACCCCTGCGGCCAGCCCCCGCCAGCCGGCGTGCGCGGCCGCCACCGCATCACCGGTGTCCGTGGCCAACAGGATGGGCAGGCAGTCCGCCGTGAGGATGGCACAAACCTTCCCTGGGTGACGGGTGACCGCTGCATCTGCCGGAATCGGAGGAGCCGCTCCGACACCGGCCGTATCCAGATCGGTGGCGTCCAGATCGGCTACCGCGACTCCGTGCACCTGCGCCAACCAGCAGGGCTCGGCAGGAAGACCCGCGCGGCTCATCAAGAGCCGCCGATTTTGGGCCACCGCCGCCGGCTCATCGCCGACATGAGCGCCAAGATTGAACCGGGCATACGGCCCCTGGCTGGCACCACCGCCATGGAGGTCCCCGCGCAGGCTCGACAGTGCCCGTATGCCTCTAGGTATCGGCCAGTCGGGCTCGAACCACAAGCTCACCGCACGCGCCCGGTCGGTGCTTCAGCCAAGCGTGCGTCATCGCGCAGTGCCAGGAGCAGCTGCCCGAAATCTTCCGGCACCGGGCTGTTCAAGACCAATCGTTGGCCGGTTCGCGGATGATCAAATCCCAAAGTTGCCGCATGCAATGCCTGGCGTCTGAAGGCGCGCAGTGTATCGACCAGTGCCGGCGCGGCGGCGCGCGGTTGCGCAAATCGGCCGCCATACACAGGATCGCCCACGATGGGATACTTCTGATGCGACAGATGCAGGCGTATCTGATGCGTTCGGCCCGTCTCGAGCCGCACCGACAGGTAGGTGTGGGCACGATAGCGCTCCAGTACCCGATAGTGCGTCACTGCCGGCCGGCCACTCTCGCGCACCGCCATGCGCAACCGATCGCTGCGATTGCGGCCGATGGGCGCATCGATGGTGCCGCCCCCCGTCATCACGCCGACGCACACCGCCAAGTACTCGCGCGACATGGTGCGCGCCATCAACTGTCGCGACAACGAAGTTTGGGCCTCGGGACTGCGGGCTACCACCAGCAGTCCGCTGGTGTCCTTGTCGAGGCGATGAATGAGGCCGGCCCGCGGCAGGCTGGCGAGCTTGGCATCCCACCCCAACAGGGCATTTTGCAGGGTATGGCTGGGATTGCCGGCGCCGGGGTGCACGACCAATCCCGCGGGCTTGTCGATGACCAGCAGGTCCGCATCTTCGTGGACGACACGTAGCGCAATCGCCTCCGGTAGCACCTTGAGTGTCGGCGACTCCCGGCTGATCTGCAGCCGGACGTGGGCGCCAGCCTCCACCAAGTCACGAGGCTTAGGCAGCTGCCGCCCGACCAGAACCGCACCGTCCTCGATCCACGCCTTGATCCGGGTGCGCGAATGCTGCGGCAGCAGACGGGCCAATGCGCTGTCCAGCCGCAAACCTGCCAATTCGGCCGGAATATCCAGATCGATCACTTGGAACTCTGCGGTCATCGGGGTACTCGAAGCTACGGTCGGGGCATCGGGTATACTGCCGCGCTTTCGGGCCCCGCCACTTGAACGTCCCCATTGTAAGGAATTGCTTGTGCGACTGCGTGATCTTGTCCAACTAAGCCGTGTCCTGCTCTTAGGCCTTGGTGTGATGATGCTGGCCACAGGCTGCCGCAGCCACCGCGCCAACGACGCCAAATCCGGGCCGGAACAGATCTACGCCAAGGCACAGAAGGCGATCCGCAGCGGCAGCTATGCCGAAGCCGTCAAACAACTCGAGGCGCTGCAGTCGCGCTTTCCCTTCAGCGAACCCGCCCGCCAAGCACAACTGGACTTGATCTACGCCTACTACAAGAATCACGAGGTCGACCCGGCGGTCGATTCCGCCGATACCTTCATCCGCGAAAACCCGACCAACCCACGGGTCGACTACGCCTACTACATGAAGGGCCTGGTGTACTTCGAGCGCCAATCCAATTGGCTGGAGCGCCGTTTCAACGTCGATCTGTCGCAGCGCCCGCCGATCAATGCGAAGAAATCGTTCGACTCCTTTCAGCAGCTGATCGAGAAATTCCCGCACAGCCAGTATGTCGGCGATGCCCAGCAACGCATGATTTACCTGCGCAACCGCCTGGCCGACTTCGAGCTGCACGTGGCGCAGTACTACATGCGCCGCGGCGCGTATGTCGGCGCGCTCAACCGCGCCAAGTACTGCGTGGAAAACTACGACGGAGCCCCCGCGGTGAAGGATTCATTGAAGGTCATCGTCAATGCCTACTACGACCTCAACATGACCGACCTTGCGAAGAATGCCGAGCTGGTATACGCGGCCAACTATCCGGGCTCCACCAAGGAGATCGAGCGCAAGAAGGCCTGGTATCGCCGCATTTTCTAGTGCGATTTGTAACCGCTGGTAATCGGATAGCGCCAATCGCGGCCGAATGCCCGTCCGCTGACCCGCACCCCCGGAGGCGCTTGCCGGCGCTTGTACTCATTGCGCTTCACCAGATCCAGGATCCGCCCCACCGTCGCCCGATCGAAGCCGCGAGCGACGATTTGGTCCACCGATAGGTCTTCTTCGATGAAGGCCTCGAGGATGGGATCGAGGATTTCGTAGGCCGGCAGGCTGTCGGTGTCCTTCTGATCGAAGCGCAGCTCGGCGGAAGGCGGGCGGTCGATCACCCGCTGAGGGATTACTTCCGACTGCGCATTTCGCCAGCGGGCCAGACGGTATACCAGCAATTTGCTGCAATCTTTGATGGGCGCGAATCCGCCCGCCATGTCGCCATACAGCGTGGCATAGCCCACCGCCATTTCGCTTTTGTTGCCGGTGGTGAGCAGCATCTTGCCGGTTTTGTTGGAAATGCCCATGAGCAAGACGCCCCGGCATCGGGACTGAATGTTCTCTTCCGCAATGTCCGGGGCCAAGCCGGCAAATTCATCCTTCAATGCCGCCAGCGTCGCCGCGAACATCCCCTCGATGGAGATCTCACTGTGTTTGACGCGCAAATTCCTCGCCTGAAGAGCGGCGTCATCCTTGCTCATCTGGGAGGTGTAGCGCGAGGGCATGGCCACCGAATGCACGTGATCCGCGCCCAGCGCATCGACGGCCAACACCAAGGTGAGCGCCGAATCGATGCCGCCCGACAAGCCCATCACCACGCCGGGAAAGCGGTGCTTGGTCACGTAGTCGCGGGTGCCCTGTACCAGCGCACCGTACACGCTCTCCTCCTCGCCTTGCAGAGGCGCAATGTCGGCAGGAATGGGGTGCACCCTGCCCGATGCGTCCAGGTTCAAGTCAACCACGTACATGCCGTCCGTGAAGGCGGGCGCACGTTGCGTCACGTTTCCCAGCGCGTCCATGACGAAGGAATTGCCGTCGAACACCAGTTCGTCCTGCCCCCCGACCAGATTGACGAACACCACCGGCACCCCGGTTTCCCGCGTCCGCTCGCGCACCACGAACTGTTCGCGCTGCGTCTGTTTGTGCACCTCGTAGGGCGAGGCATTGATCACCAGCAGCACCTGCGCTCCCGCTTGGCGCGCCTGACGTGCCGGTCCGGACTCCCAGACATCCTCGCACACCAGCACGCCCGCCTTGACGCCGTGAACATCGATGATGGTAGGCTCGGTGCCCGGCGTGAAGTAGCGCTTCTCATCGAAAACTCGGTAGTTCGGCAAGCAGGCCTTGCGATGATTCGCGAGCACGCCGCCGTCGCGGATCACGATGGCGGAATTGAAAATCTTCGCGCCGGCGTATTCCGGGTAACCCGCGATCAGCGTAATGCCCCGCACCTCATGCTTCAGCCGCTCGAGCGAGCGCGCCACTTGCAGGCGCATGCCGGAATGGAACAGCAGGTCCTCCGGCGGATAGCCTGAAACCGCCAGTTCCGGGAGCATGACGATATCGGCGCGATACCGGTCGCGCGCCTCGTGGGCGGCACCGACGATGCGCGAGGTGTTGCCATCGACATCGCCCACGATCAAGTTGAGCTGCGCCAAGGCACATCGCAATTGTCCAGGGGTGCTCAAATCCTTCCCCTCGTCGAGCCCAAGGCGCGCAAATTCATGATTGGTTCCCGCTGTCGATCCGGTCAGATAAGGCGCGCTATTCTGAATTAACCGTAAAGGCAGCGCAAAGCCGATGCTGGTCGCCTCCATACAAGCGTCTTTCGAACGCCGGACGCTGCGCCATCGACAAATACCCTATGCTATTGCAGCCGTAGGCGCGCTAAAACCTGCCAACTTAAATTTGGCGGTAACACACCGTGAAAAGGTGATCTCTTGAGCCAGACATTCGACCGCAGCGACCGCGATCCCGCCTTGAGCTGGCGGGTGCTCGCCGTCCTGAATTTGTACCGGGTGTCGGTGCCGTTGGTGCTGCTGGGTCTTTATTCCCTGGGAGGCGCGCGCGGCATCGGCGTCAAGTCACCGCAATTGTTCGTCGGCGCCTGCACCATCTACCTGCTGTTTGGGCTGGGCAGCGTCATCTTCGTGCGTCGCCGGCTCGCGACCGCCACCGTGCAAACCATCCTGCAGGCCTCGATCGACATGGTCGTGCTGAGCGCGCTGTTTTACGCCAGCGGCGGCATCGCCAGCGGCCTGGGGATCCTGTTCCTCTTGCCGGTAGGCGGCCTCGCGTTCTTGCTGCCGCCTCGCACAGCCTTTTTCCTCGCCGCCATCGCTGCGATTGCCATCCTGGCCGATACGACCTGGCTGCAATTGAGAGGCGACGCCGACGCCACCTCCTATGCAACCGCCGGCCTTCTCGGCGTCGTGCTATTTACGATCGCGGCTGCCGCCAGTTTCGCCGCCGGCCGTATGCGCGAAAGCGAAAATCTGGTGCGCCAGAAGGACGTGGATCTGGCGAATCTCGCTGAGCTCTCGCAGTACATCGTGCAGCACCTGCGCGAAAGCCTGTTAGTGGTGGATGCGACCGATCGGATCCGCCTCATCAATGAATCGGCCGCGGAAATTCTGGGCGACAATCAAGCCGTTCCCGGCGCCCTGGTCGGCGAGGTATCGCCGCGGCTGCTCTATTCGCTGTCCACCTGGCGCCAGCGCGAGCATGGCCACGATGCACCGTCGAGCTTCGTGGCGGCCGATGGTGCCCGAGTCATTCAGCCGCATTTCGCGCCGCTCGGGGCCGCGCCCGGCCCCACGCTGATTTTTCTCGAAGACACCAGTCTCCTCGCGGAGCGCGTGCAGCAAGGGAAGTTGGCCGCGCTCGGCCGACTGTCCGCGAGCATTGCGCACGAAATTCGCAACCCCGTGGGTGCCATGAGCCACGCAGGCCAGCTGCTCGCAGAAAGCGCCAACATCGGGCCGGATGAGCGCCGACTGACGGACATTATTCAAAGCAACTCCGAGCGCGTCAGCGCCATCATCAACAATGTCCTGCAGTTGTCGCGGCGCGAAGCGACCAAGCCGACCCGACTGACCTTGGGCGATTGGCTGGAGGATTTCCTGGACGAATTCTGCGAGACCATGCAGGTGCGCGAAACCCAGATCGGCATTCACGAAGAAGACGGTGACTTGGAGGTGCGGTTCGATCCCAGCCATCTGCGCCAGGTCGTCTGGAATCTATGCGACAACGCCATGAAATACGGCGAGGCTCGTGAGGGCATCAGCGTGGAGATCAATCTGGATCGGCTCAACCCCAGCAATCGGCCTTACCTCGAGGTCGCGAATCACGGAGCTGGGATCGAACCCCATGCGATCGATCGGATCTTCGAGCCCTTCTTCACGGGTCCCAAGGGCGGCACGGGACTCGGGCTGTTCATCGCGCGTGAACTGTGCCAGCTGAATCGCGCCATCTTGCTGTACGAACCTCGCAGCGGCGGCGGCAGCATCTTCAGGATCGTGTTCAGCGACCCGCAGCGCTGGGAGGAATGAACCACGGCCGCTAGCCGGCAGCGCGCACGGTCGATACTTCGCGACGGCGCGTTCATCCATTTATGTATAAATCCGCTAGGGCGGCACGTGCGCGATCACGAACTGCCGCTCTTTCGGTCTGCCTGGAATCGGTGCACGCTGATCGGTGAGCCCCAGATACCATTGATCTGCCGCCGGTCCATGGGAGACCGTCGCTGCTTCCGGCCAATTTTGCCGTATGAATTGCGTGTCCAGATCTCGGCCATGACTGACCAAGAACAGGTCCCGGGTTCGCAGCCGCGGATCGAACTGAACCATGTCAGCCACATAAAATCCGCCCCCGGGATGAATGAAATACACATTGTTGCCGGGCCGCCGTGGGGACCCCAGCTGAGCCAAGTGCTCGGCGATGAATCCATCGATCTGGGTCAAATGAAAGGGCACGATGGCCAACAGACTCAACAGCGCTGTCGCACCGGCGAACGACGCCAATCTCGAATTCCCCTGCCTACGATCGATCATCGCGCACCCTGCCAGGATGGGCACCGCCCCCCAGGCGGAATGAAAATAGCGATAGCCCCAGCCGTGACCTTGATCGAACCTCACGAAGAGATAACCTAAGAAGGTCAGGATGGCGGAGGCTGCCAGCAGCCGAACTCGCAAGTCCTTCGCCTGCCGTACGAACCCATAAAGCGCCAGCGCAAACAGGCCGGGCATGGCCCACACCACCATTTTGACCAGGGCTGCCACGCGGCTATTGAGCAGGTTGACGTCCGGCCAGACGAAAATGCCGGAAGCCACGCCGTGCATGGCCGCGGCGCCAGGTGCGCCCAATGCAATCTCCGATCGAAGCCCCAGCCACAAAAGCCCCATCCCGACGCCGGGCAGGTAGCCGACCATCAGCGGCAGCAGATGACGGCGTTGGTCGCGTTGCATCGCCATCGCGGCGATCCAGGGAACGCTGAACAGCGCATGCGGCATGGGGTTATGCAGGATCAGGGCCAGGGAACCTACGAGTCCTGCACCGAACGCATGGTACCTGGACGGCTTGGTCAGCAAGGCCACATACAGCAGATTCGCCGCCAGATGCGCTTGCATGGAGTAATACGAGATTCCATCCGCGACAAAAGCGCCGGAAGCAAGGGCGAACAGCATGGCCCAAGCACCTGCCCTGCGATCCTGAGTCACCTCCTTCGTGATCCAATAAATCAAATAAATCGCCATTCCGGTGAGCAGGGCATTGCACAGCCAGGGCGCGTCGATGAATTCAAATGGCGCAAGGAGCAACGCAAAGCCTGGCCAGTACGCCCCGATGACTGTGCCGATCTGCGGCGAAGATATGAGAAAGGCGCCGTTGAAGCCGCGGACAATGAGCCAATCGACCAAGCCTCGCGGCAATTGGGCGGCAACCTGGCCCGAGGCGAAAATCTTGGCTTGAAACACCGCCGCATATTCGTCCATCGACAAGGGATAGGCGTGATAGACCGTCAAGGACCCGGCAGCCACCAAGGTCACGGCCGCCAGCGCCAGCCCGATGGGGTGTCGTCCGAGAAAGTCTACGCACCTGAGGATGGGCGCCGGCCGATTCCACACCAGGGCGAGTACGGAGATGGCAAGCGCGAGCCACGCGGTTTGGCCGTCAAACTTGAGCAGCGCCCGGAAGATGGGCGAAAAATGACTGCTCGAGAACCATAGGCGATCGAGCAAGTAGAAGTAGGCCACGCACAGGATACTCAACACCACACCCGCCGCCATCGCATGGCGTTCGGAAAACCGGCTCAACATGATCGACGTGAATCGCGAGCCTGCCGCTCGTCGATTGAAACACTGTGCCGATGGCGGGTCGTGCATAATGTGATGTTTACACAGCCATGTCAGCAATGCACTCGTCGAGCCACGGGTTTCCATCCAAGATCGCCACCGCAGCCCTCGCTCTGACGGCACTCACGACCTGGCTGATGTTGCGTGGTTATCACGGGCTGCTCGGTGACGCACAGCTCTACGCGTTTCAAGCATTGGCCCGAATTCACCCGCACCTTGCCGGCGACCTCTACCTCCAGAACACATCGCAGGACCAATTCACGGTTTTCTCTCCCCTGTATGCCTGGTTCATCGAGCCTCTAGGCCTCGAACAAGCCGCACGTGCGCTCACCCTGGCGTTCACCGTCTGGCTCCTGGCAGCGTCGTGGAGCACCGCCCGCTCACTCACGGGCCGCGATGGCGTTTGGTCCGGCGATGGCGCACGACCCCGCGATGGCGCGTGGCCGGCCGTGGTCTTTCTACTCATTGTGGCCGGCAGCTACGGCGGCTCGGGTGTGTTCAAGTTTTTGGATGAATTCTTGACGGCACGACTGCCGGCCGAAGCGATGATCGCGACTGCTCTCGCTTGCTACTTCGGGGGGAGGAAAATTCTCGCCTTCGGCGTAGCAACCGCCGCGTTGTTCGTCCATCCGTTGATTGCGCTGCCGGGACTATTGCTCCTGGTATGCCTCTCGATACCCATCCGCTTCGGCGTGATGGGAGCGATCGCAGGCGCATTGGCAAGCTTGTTGATATCAGCCGCGGCTACACGCTTTGCATGGGTTTCTCATGTATTTCCCGTGATGGACTTGGCATGGCTGAACGTCGTCCACGAGCGCTCACAATTCTTATTCCTGCAGCTCTGGTCGTTTCGGGACTGGGAACTCAATGTGCAGCCGTTCTTCTACCTCACCTTCACGGCCATGGCGTTTCCAGACGCCCGCGTCCGCAGACTTTGCGTGGCCGCCGGGTTGGTAGGCATCACCGGTTTAGGCGTTGCCTTCATTGCCGGGGCGCTGGGCCCCGTGGCGCTCATGGTGCAGGGGCAGGCTTGGCGATGGGTCTGGATTGCCACCTTCTTGAGTGCCCTGCTGATGCCGGCAGCCATTCTTCAAGTCTGGCCGGACCCCAAGTGCGGCCCGCTGTGCGCCCTGCTGCTGACGGCGGGTTTGACATTGCCCGCGATCGACGGCATGGCATGTGTCTCGTTGGGCTTAAGTTTATGGCTGATGAAATCCTATCTCCCGATTCGCATAGGTCTCATTCTTCGCTGGATGGCATGGGCGTTGCTGACAGCGGCTCTGGGCTGGATCGTTTTCCACGACTGGAACCTCTTCTCCTCCGCCTTACGCGCCGCGAGCACGGGAGCGCCCATGCGCGATCTATTCGGACTGCAGTTCCTGGTCACGCTGGCCGCGGCAGGGGTCTGGCGGTGCGTGCACAGCAGCCGCGCCGCATGGACGCCAACACTGGTGTCCGCCAGCTTACTGGCCGTATCGATTTTCTTCATACCGTCGGCGTTCCGGCAATCCCGAACCCTGGCTTCCCCCGCCGACATTGCCGAATTTGCCGATTGGCAAGCTGTAATTCCGCCAACCAGCACGGTGCTCGTGACGCCGCCGCGTGACGTCGGGACTTTCGTGTGGTTCACGCTTCAACGGCCGAATTACCTGGCCGCGGATCAAACCGCCGGCGTGGTGTTCTCGCGCCCGACGGCACTTGAGGTTCAGCGCCGCTCAGAAATTTTGTTGCCGCTCATGGATCCGAACTGGAAATTCCTGACGCGTCTGCGTGCCGCCGCCACGGACAAGCGCAAGCTGGAGGTCGCCACCCACCCCTTGACCACGGCAACATTGGAAGAGGTCTGCAGCGACTCACAGCTGGGATTTGTCATTGCAACGCAAGACCTCGGGTTCGATGCGCTACCCCACCAGAAGCCAGGCCCCTGGAAGGGCTGGAACCTGTACGACTGCCGCAATGTGCGGCGCAAGTTGTCTACGTCGTGAAGACTGCAGTCATCGCGGGCGCGGGCCCGGCGGGATTGACGGCAGCTCTGGAATTGCTGCGCCGATCCGATATCACGCCGATCGTGTTCGAAGCGGACACTCAAGTCGGCGGAATATCAAAGACCATCGATTACCGCGGCAATCGCATGGACTTGGGCGGCCATCGATTCTTTTCGAAATCGGACTGGGTCATGCGTTGGTGGCAGGAGATCCTCCCCATCGAACGAAGCGACACGCAGGATTCCGATGACCTGCGAATCAGCTACCAGGGTCAGTCTCGGTCTTTGAGGCCTGATGCGAGACCCCCTTTAAGCTCACGCTCCAGCCTGAACTCAAGCTCCAACATCAACGCCGACGCCGTCATGCTGATCCGACAGCGGCTGTCGCGGATCTTTTATCGGCGCCGATTTTTCGACTATCCCTTGGCTCTGAACGCCAGCACCTTGAAGAATTTAGGTGCCCTGGAAGCGCTCAAGATCGGCTTAAGCTACGGACGGGCGCGGCTGACCCCCAGGATGTCGGAAACCTCGCTGGAGGATTTCTTCATCAATCGCTTTGGCAACCGCCTGTATCAGACGTTCTTCAGAGACTACACAGAGAAAGTCTGGGGGGTACCCTGCACGGACATCTCCGCAGAATGGGGTGCGCAGCGCATCAAGGGATTGTCGGTCTCGAAGGCGATCGGACACGCGCTGAGCCGGCCCTTTCGCCATTCAAGCGATGCGGCGCAGAAGCAAATCGAGACCAGCCTCATCGAGCGATTTCTCTATCCCAAATTGGGGCCCGGCCAGATGTGGGAGGAAGTCGCACGGCGAATCTCCGACCTCGGGGGACGAATTCATCTACGCCATCGAATCGTAGGCATTGAGCATGAGTCTGCCAAAATCAGCGCAGTGACCGTGTTGGACGAGGAAACGGGAATGCGGCAACGCGTCGCCTGCGCTCATTTCATCTCAACGATGCCGATTTCCGACTTGATCGCATGTCTGCAGCCTCCCGACTTAAGGGTACAACGCATCGCCGGGGAGCTCCCCTACCGCGACTTCATGACCGTCGGTCTGCTGCTCAAACGAATGAACTCGACCGGTAATCGGAGCATAACCTCAAGCAACGGGATGCCGCCGGACAATTGGATCTACATCCAAGACGCAGACGTTCGGATCGGGCGCCTTCAGGTATTCAATAATTGGAGCCCAGCCATGGTGGCGGATCCCAGCTCGATCTGGCTGGGTCTGGAGTATTTCTGCCGGGAGGGCGACGACCTTTGGCGCATGGAGGACGGTCGATTCGTCGATTTCGCCGCTTCGGAACTCGAGAAAATCGGGTTGGTAGACCGCAAAGATGTGCTCGATGGCACGCTGGTTCGGGTCCGCAAGGCTTATCCCGCCTATTTCGGTGCCTACGCAGAATTTGACCGGGTCAAGCCTTACCTCGACGGTTTCACCAATCTGTATCCCGTCGGCCGGAATGGCATGCATCGCTACAACAACCAAGATCATTCCATGCTGGCGGCCAAATGCGCCGTCGATTCCATCACCGGAGCAGCTCATAAACGAGACATCTGGCTTGTCAATGCGGAGGATGAGTATCACGAGCAGCGGAGTGCGTCCTGATGGCCACGCCGGCGTCATCGGTTGTGCATTGCGAACTGACCGTTCTCATGCCCTGCCTGAACGAGGCCGAGACCATTACGACCTGCGTGCGCAAGGCGCGCGACTTTCTCAATCGCACCGGCATAGAAGGAGAGGTACTGGTCGCCGACAATGGATCAGTGGACGGATCGATGGATCTTGCGCTGGCGGCGGGTGCACGTGTGGTGCGCATTCCCGACAAGGGCTATGGCAATGCCCTGATCGGCGGTATCCACGCCGCTCGAGGGCGGTTCGTAATCATGGCCGATGCGGACGATAGCTATGACTTCTCAGCATTGGATGCCTTTGTAGAATCTCTTCGCAGCGGCAACATGATGGTCATCGGCAATCGCTTTCGCGGAGGCATCCGCTCGGGCGCCATGCCGCTATTGCATCGCTATGTGGGCAATCCGCTGCTCAGCTTCGCCGGCAGGCTGCTTTTCTCGTCCGGGATCGGGGATTTTCACTGCGGCCTCCGGGGCGTGGATCGAGCAGCGGCGCTGCAATTGGGACTGCAGGCGCCGGGCATGGAGTTCGCCAGCGAGATGATCGTCAAGGCGACGCTCTCCGGTTGGCGTATTGCCGAAGTACCTACCGTCCTTTCCGCGGCCGGGCGGTCGCGCGCGCCGCATCTTCGCAGTTGGCAGGATGGGTGGCGCCACCTGCGCTTTCTCCTGATGATGAGTCCCCGATGGCTTATGCTGTACCCGGGCGCCTTTCTGATCGCCATCGGCGTCCTTGGACAGATCGTGATTGCGCGCGGCCCGATACTGATCGCCGGCGTCGGTTTCGATATTCACACCATGCTGTATGCGGGCGGCGCCGTGATTCTCGGGATTCAGCTGGTCCTATTCTCGATATTGGCGCGCACCATCGGGGTGCTCAAGAACGTACTGCCGATGAGCCCGTCCCTGGCCCGCCTGTTGAAAGCATTCACGCTGGAACGCGGCATCTTGCTGGGCCTGATTCTCGGTATCAGCGGACTCGGGCTCGCCGGCTACTCGGTCATGAGCTGGGCACAGACTCGCCTCGCGGCCCTCAATCCCGCCATTGTGATGCGTGTGGCAATCCCCTCGGTCACCCTGATGCTGGCGGGCGCTGAAGTTGTTTTTTCCTCGTTTCTCTTGAAATTCATCGATGTGCGACCGCCGGACACCAGTGATTCATGAACTTCATCGGCATGAGCTTCCATCGCCGACGATACGAGTGCCCATGGCGGTAGGGCCGGCAATCCGTCGTTTCCTGGGCCCCCGCATTGCCCGTTTGGCCGGCCTCTGGTACCGGGCGCTATTTGTCGATCTGGCGCAGGTCGCGGTCGCGTTGGCTGCGGTGCTACCTCGCGGTGCACACCTACTCGACGTCGGCGGGGGTGACGGTCAACCACTGAATCATCTGCTCGCCTTACGGCCCGACCTGACAATTACCACCCTGGACCCTGCACCGTTTGTCGGCCAATGGATCGAGGAACGCTTTGCAGGGCAGGTGACGCGCATGCCTGCGACCACGCTGGCGGACTATGTATCGCGCGGGCAGAGAAGCCCAGACGCATTGCTGATCGCCGATGTCATGCACCACATCCCTAAGTCCGCGCGCCGGGGATTCCTCGATTCGATCAAGGTTCTCCTCGACCGTCAGCCCGCGCTGCGCATCATCGTAAAGGATGTGGAACCGGGTCACTGGCGCGCGGTGCTGGGCTATTGGTCTGACCGCTATGTCACCGGCGATCGGAACGTCAGCCTGATCTCGATCGATGACCTGACGCGCCTCTTCGAAGAAGCACTGGGACCATTGCATTGCGTGGATACGCATCTATTAGAAAAGGACCGCCCGAACTACGTCCTGGCCTTTCACCGCTAGCCACCCCATGAATACCAAATTTCTGTTCATCGCCTTCACCATCAATTCGGTCATCAGTCAGCTGGTGTTGAGGCGCGGCCTACAAGCCTTAAGTCGCCCGACCCAGTTAACGGCTTTGCCCCAATTCATAGGCAATGCCGCGTTATCGCCCTGGATTTGCGCTTCCATTGCGTTGCAAGTCTTGAGCTATGTGATGTGGATGCTCATCATCTCGCGGGAAAAGCTTGGCGTTGCCGCCGCGACCGTCGGGGCAGGCTTCTACACACTGATGGCCCTGTCCGCGTGGCTGATTTATGGCGAGACACTGTCACCGCTGCAGTGGACCGGCATCGCGCTGGTCACACTCGGCGTGGTCTGCATCAGTCTTGGCGGAGTCGCTTCCTAGACCCGGTTCGCTCGATAGCCGAATCTGTAGATGGCCGCAAGCGCGGCTGCAACCGGCCTCGGCCAGAATTCGTCGAAAAGCGCCCGGTCCTCTCGCTGTCGCGCGCGATTGGCGATGGTGGCGGTGGTCGCGCTCTCGGCATGTATGCCTTTGGACAACAATTTTTCGCGCACATAGACAAATCCACCCGGACGGCGCGCGAGTTGAAGCCACGCCATCCAATCCAGATTGGTACGAAATCCGCCTGGAAAGTGAAAGTCGGGCAGCGCCGAACGATCGAACATTACGCTGGGGCAGCAAATGGGGTTGCCCAACGACAGCAATCGCTCTTTGTCCCAGGTGCTGGCGATGCACTCCCGCCTGCCGAAAGCCCTGCGGCACAGTGCTCGCTTGAGCCGCAGATTGATATTCACCGGGCGCGCACCGCTCGGCGAGTGCTCCGAGTAGTCGCAAAAGGCCATCACCGCCCCAGGATGGCGCCCCATCGCCCCACATAGCTGGACAACGTACTGCGGGGCGAACAGATCATCTTGATGCGCGAGAGTCACGAACCGGGTCCGCGCCGCGCCAAGCGCAAAGTTCCAGTCGGTGGCGATGTCGATCCGTTGCGGATTGATGTGCAGGGGCAGGCCGTGAGTTTTGGCGAAAGCGTCAAGTTCGGCGGATGGCGTCGAAGTCGCAAGCTGAATCTCGCTGTCAGCGTGGCTCTGGGCGCGCAGTGTCCCAATCAAGGGAGCCAGGTTTGGCGTTGTTTGGTAAACGGGGATGGCAAAGGTATGTTCCATAGCGTGTTAGGGGGCGAGGCTGTCCAACCGACCCCCCCCATTTTTAAAGATACCCCTCCGCCCTGAATCGCCCCGTCGCAGCGGCTAACGTTACAATAGGACCATGACCAACCCCGCAGTGCTGATTATTGACGATGAGCCAGATCTATGCGAATTGCTTTCAATCACTTTGCAGCGCATGGACCTAAGCACTCGCACGGCGAGTTCAGTGGGTGCTGCGCAGCGACTGCTCAAAACCGAGCAATTCGATTTATGTTTGACAGACATGCAGCTGCCGGACGGCAATGGTTTGGAGTTGGTCGAATGGATGCAACAGTACACACCGAACGTACCAGTTGCGGTAATTACCGCACACGGCAATATGGAAACCGCTGTACGTGCGCTCAAGCTGGGAGCATTCGACTTCGTCTCCAAGCCGCTTGATTTAGCAGGCTTGCGCAAATTAGTTGCCAGCGCCATCAAATTATCCAACCCGAATGATGGTGACACCAGCGTATTCGGCCCGCGTTTGCTCGGTACATCGGCGGCAATGCACCACATGCGCGAAATGATTGCTCGCGTCGCGCGCAGCCAGGCACCGGTACATATTTCCGGTGAATCGGGTACCGGCAAAGAATTGGTCGCCAAGCTCATCCATGAGTCAGGCCCGCGTCGCGATGGCCCCTTCGTACCCGTGAATTGCGGGGCTATCCCGACTGAACTCATGGAAAGCGAGTTCTTCGGCCATAAACGTGGCAGCTTTACCGGCGCCATCAACGATAAAAAGGGGTTAATCCAATCCGCCGAAGGGGGCACCCTGTTTCTCGATGAAATCGCCGACCTGCCGCTGCACATGCAAGTCAAGCTGCTGCGTGTTATTCAGGAGAAAGCGGTGCGCCCCGTCGGAGAGCAATTGGAGGTCGGCATTGATGTACGCGTTCTGTCGGCGACGCATAAGAACCTTGCCCACCTAGTGGCGGAAGCGAAATTCCGCGAGGACTTGTTTTATCGGGTTAATGTCATCGAATTGCGAGTACCGTCGTTGCGCGAACGACCGGAGGATGTTCGGGAACTCGCCGAGGTCATCCTACGCAGACTCGGCCGTCGCATGAAAATCGCCCCGCCCATGTTGGGGAAGGATGCCCTTGCCGCTCTTGAGATCTATGCGTTTCCCGGCAATGTTCGCGAGCTCGAGAATATTTTGGAACGAGCCATCACGTTGACCACGCAGGGAGAAATACGAGCTGCGGACATTCAACTACGGCCGCCTCCAGGCGCGGCGATCGCGGCCCCAACCTCATTGAATACAGGCGCTCTCGGCGACCATTTGGAAGAGATCGAACGGGATGCCATCCTAAAAGCACTGGAACAGACACGATTCAATAAGACTGCCGCTGCAAAGGTATTAGGTATGTCATTTCGTGCATTGCGCTACCGGATAAAGAAGCTTGGTATTGAGTAGACACATTTCTTGACGAGAAAGCGTGATCGCTCTCACTTATATTCTCGCGGTCGTTCTATAGGTAGGCCCGGTGGCTGTTGTAGACTGTATCTGTCAAATTTTCTGAGTTTCAAGCATGTTCGACTGGTTTGATTCCCGCCAAGCAGCCCAGATTGGGACTGCGCTAGCTGACGAGTTTGCGCCACCGACAGGTCCTGCCATAGGACGCGGTGCGGCACTTGGGAACTCCCCCGCCAAGTTGGAGCAATTGCTGCAACATGCGTACAGCCAAGTACGTGCGCTCCAGCTAAACGTCTATAAGAAGGCGAAATTTGCGAACTCCTTCAAATGGAGGCTGATCGGGAACGGCGTGGCACAAGAGACCGCAGATGAGTTAACCCAGTCATTGGTATTGCATCTCTCTGGGCACCGCACTGATCCCGCGGAACCACCAACTTCAATCGCCGCTGCGGAGCAAAAATCTCAGGGGCGACGCAAACAACTGTTGGACCTGGGTAACAAGGCATTCGCTCGCGAAGCCTATACGGAGGCAGTCCACTTCTATCAGGATTTATTGGAACTGGACCCCCGTGATGCCCATGCCCTGCACGCCCTGGGGGCAGCGTTAGGCAAACTTGGTCTCCTCAGAGAAGCAGAGCAATACCTGCGTCAGTCGGTTGAGGTCAAGCCGGACTTTGGCGAAGCGCATTGCACTCTGGGAATTGTACTTCGCGAAATGGGCGAGAGTGCCGAATCAGAGATTTCGCTGCGGCACGCTCTTAAATTGAAGCCGACCTCGATAGATGCTCGAATTCATCACGGCACTACTCTTCTCGCGCTGGGTCGCCTGCGTGAGGCGAGGGCCCGATTTGCAAAAGTGCTGAAGAGCAATCCGCGGCACGCCGATGCACTGTTCTTGATGGGAGAAATTGCAAGGCTGGAAGGGCGTTTTGATGAGGCCGAAAGGCGCTTCAAGCACGCCATACAGATCAATCCCAAAATGCCCAGCGCCTGGGCAGCTGTGGCTCACACCCGGAAGATGACCTCCTCCGACGCAGGCTGGCTGACGAGCGCGCGACAGATTGCGGAGAGCGGAATCGCGCCTTTGGAAGAGGCAACCATGCGCTTTGCCATGGGTAAGTATTACGACGATGTCAGCAACTTCGAACAAGCGTTCGTGCATTTCAAGCGCGGGAACGAGTTGGCGAAGTCAGCAGCCGAACCTTACGACCGGGCGGAGCGCACATCCTTCGTTGATGACATGGTCCGCATATATACGCCTACAGCAATCGCGGATGTGCGAGAAGGCGTTTCAGCTTCAGCGATGCCTATCTTCGTCGTCGGCATGCCGCGTTCGGGGACTTCGCTGATTGAGCAGATCCTAGCATCGCATCCTTCCGCAAAAGGCGTTGGAGAATTGGGATTTCTCGATGACAAAATGCTCAAGCGCGGTAGTGACTTGCGGCGCACGTTACTCGGTGAGCCGCTACGCAGAAATCTAGCTGAAACCTATCTGCACGTTCTGGAGGCGCGGTCGGGTGGTGCAGCGCGCGTCGTCGATAAGGCACCCGTCAACTCCGACTATTTGGGGGCGATTTACTCGGTATTTCCAAACGCCCGCATCATCTACATGCGACGTGACCCCATCGATGCTTGCCTGTCTTGTTACTTTCAGAACTTCTCTGGGGCTATGAACTTCACCATGGATTTGTCGGACTTGGCGCACTACTTTCAGCAGCACCAGCGCTTGATGGCGCATTGGCGTGCCGTGCTTCCGAGAGAATCCATTCTGGACATTCCCTATGCTGAGTTGGTCACCAATCAAGACGGATGGACGCGCAAGGTTCTAGCTTACCTCGATCTGGAGTGGGATCAACGATGCCTGGACTTTCATAGGACCGAACGTCAAGTAGTGACCGCGAGCGCGTGGCAAGTGCGGCAGAAGATGTACACGGAGTCCGTGGGCCGCTGGCGCAATTACGAAAAATTTATCGGGCCGTTGCTCCGACTAGGAGCCTGACCTGTGCGGACGCACTGACAATTTTTGTCGCTGAACGACGGATTGCGTCTCACCTGGCGCTGCAAGGCGACGAGCCTATGTCAAATATCCGACCGATACTCTCTAATAATTTATTGAATTCATATACTTAGATTGAGTCGCGACTCTTGGCATGGGACTTGCTATTTCTCCGTCACCGGCGCACGCCGTTGTCTAATGCGATTTCCTGCTTATTCATCATTAGGAGTTAGTCAATGTTCAATAAAGTGCAAAAGGGCTTCACCCTCATCGAATTGATGATCGTGGTGGCCATCATCGGCATTTTGGCGGCGATCGCCATCCCCGCCTATCAGGACTACACCATCCGCTCAAAGATAACGGAAGGCTTGAATCTTGGTTCCTCGGCGGAGTCCGCGGTGTCGGAGGCATTCCAGTCCAACGATATCCCGGGAGTCGCCGCGGTGTCGGCTGCCTGGGCTGCGGCGCCTGCGGCCGGTGGTTTCTCCCCGACGAAATACGTGAGCGCGATGGCGATTAACAACGCCACGGGTGTGATTCAGGTGACCTACAACACGGTCGGTGCAACCGGCGGCATACCTCAACTCGCCGGCGCAAATACGCTGTTTCTGAGTCCCTATATCAACAAGCAGGCGCTCGCACCAGGCTTGCAGGGCAATATCGACTGGGTTTGCACCTCGACCACGCAAGTGACGGCAGCGGCTGCTGCCGGTGCTGCGGTCCCGGCGGTGGGGACCGTCCTGGCGAAATACGTTCCGACGCAGTGCAAGTAGTGGGCTAATTTTTTTGAATTGAGTTCTACGAAGCCCCTCTCGAGAGGGGCTTCTTTTTTATCCTGGGGCCACCCCGAGCAACCAATTTAGCCCAGTTTGCATCGTGACAAATTTTGTCACTGCTCGACGCAGCGCAGCTCCTCTGGCGCCATTAGACGACACACCCATGTCATGTGTCACACCTGCCAGAGATATATTACTCATCCATTCAAAGACTTATACGGTAATCACAGTTTTGGCATAGAACTTGCTTATTTCTCCGTCACCGGCGCACGCCGTTGTCTAATGCGATTTCCTGCTTATTCATCATTAGGAGTTAGTCAATGTTCAATAAAGTGCAACAAAAGGGCTTCACCCTCATCGAATTGATGATCGTGGTGGCCATCATCGGCATTTTGGCGGCGATCGCCATCCCCGCCTATCAGGACTACACCATCCGCTCAAAGATAACGGAAGGCTTGAATCTTGGTTCCTCGGCGGAGTCCGCGGTGTCGGAGGCATTCCAGTCCAACGATATCCCGGGAGTCGCCGCGGTGTCGGCTGCCTGGGCTGCGGCGCCTGCGGCCGGTGGTTTCTCCCCGACGAAATACGTGAGCGCGATGGCGATTAACAACGCCACGGGTGTGATTCAGGTGACCTACAACACGGTCGGTGCAACCGGCGGCATACCTCAACTCGCCGGCGCAAATACGCTGTTTCTGAGTCCCTATATCAACAAGCAGGCGCTCGCACCAGGCTTGCAGGGCAATATGGACTGGGTTTGCACCTCGACCCAGCAAACGACGGCAGCTGCGTCAGTCGGTGCTGCGGTCCCGGCGGTGGGGACCGTCCTGGCGAAATACGTTCCGACGCAGTGCAAGTAACAGGCGGGCTTGATTGACCTAGCTCCTGGAAGCCCCTCTTTCGAGGGGCTTCTCTTTTACCGTCTTGGTAACGGCGAGCCCCCGAAGGTCCAATTTGCGATCAATGTCACTAGCGAGGTCGGCTCAATGTGCGACCATTCGACGATGATTTGACAATTGCTCGGCTGGCTACCACAAATAGTAGACTAGAAGCACATGGGGTTTAGTGTAAGGCCATGAATGACAACGCAATAGCGTCAGTTGGCAGCACGGGTCGTGTGGCGTTGGGCGGGCTTGCCCAGCGATTGGTGCAGGACGGTCTGCTGGACGAGAATGCCATGCAGGACGCGATCGTCAAGGCTAAGGAGAAGCGCGCCAATCTAGTCACCCACTTGGTATCGACGAATCTGGCGACTGCGCGCGATATTGCCATTTCCGCCTCCAACGAGTTTGGGGTGCCACTGCTGGATTTGGACGCGGTCGCCATCGATTCGGAAGCCGTCCGCGCGGTCAGCGATAAACTCATGCAGAAGCACCGCGTCTTGCCCTTGATGAAGCGCGGCAAGCGCCTGTTCCTGGCGGTGGCCGATCCGACTAATCTTCACGCGCTGGATGAAATCCGCTTCCAGACCTCGATGAGCATCGAGTTCGTGGTCGTCGAGGACGACAAGCTGCAGACCGCCGTTACCAAGGCTATCGATCAAGCCGAATCGGTCATGCCGAGCTTGACCGACGATGACTTTGATCTCGAAAACCTAGAAGTCACCGGCGGCGAAGAAGACCCCAGTGGAGATGCGCTGGGCCGCGATGACGTCGAAGACGCACCCATAGTCCGTTTCGTCAATAAAATCCTGCTCGACGCCATTAAAAAGGGCGCGTCCGACATTCACTTCGAACCCTACGAAAAGTCTTTCCGAATACGCACTCGCTTGGACGGTGTTCTGAAAGAAGTCGCCATGCCGCCGGTGCAATTGGCGATAAAGATCGTGGCCAGACTCAAAGTCATGGCACGGCTCGACATTGCGGAGCGCCGCGTGCCCCAGGACGGACGCATCAAGATGCGTCTGTCCAAGAACCGCGCCATCGACTTTCGCGTGAGCACCTGCCCGACTCTCTTTGGCGAGAAGGTGGTCACCCGTATCCTCGATCCCTCCAGCGCCATGTTGGGCATCGATGCACTCGGTTATGAGCCCTTCCAGCGCGAGCTGTACCTCAAGTACCTAGCCAAACCGCAAGGGATGATCTTGGTCACTGGGCCCACGGGTAGCGGTAAAACGGTGTCGCTGTATACGGGGCTCAACATCCTAAATACCGAGGACACCAATATCTCTACCGCGGAAGACCCGGCGGAAATCAACCTGCCCGGCATCAATCAGGTCAACGTCAATAACAAAGTGGGACTAACTTTCGCTTCCGCTCTTCGAGCCTTTTTGCGTCAAGATCCCGATGTCATCATGGTGGGCGAAATCCGCGATCTGGAAACCGCGGAGATTGCCATCAAAGCGGCACAGACCGGCCACATGGTTCTCTCAACGTTGCATACCAACGACGCTCCGCAGACGCTGACACGCTTGGTCGACATGGGCGTCAAGCCCTACGCGATTGCCACCTCGGTCAGTCTCATCATCGCGCAGCGCTTGGCACGCAAACTCTGCAACAACTGCAAACAGCCCATTGATATCCCGGCCGAAGCCGCCAAGAAGGAGGGCTTCGAGCCCGCCGACATCGCAAACGGAATAAGGGTGTTCAGAGCCGTGGGCTGTGCCCAATGTACCGACGGTTACAAGGGGCGGCTGGGCATCTACCAAGTCATGCCGGTCACGGAAACCATCGGCCGCATCATCATGGAAGGCGGCGGCGCCATGAACGTCAACGATCAGGCCGTCAAGGACGGCGTGTGGAATTTGCGTCGTTCCGGTCTGGAAAAGGTCAAGACCGGTGCAACCAGTTTGGAAGAAATTAACAGCGTCACCGTCGAATAGTGACTGCGAGGGACTGATATGGCGATATCCGCAACGGCGAGTAAAAAAGACATCCAGTTCATCTGGGAAGGCAAGGACAAGCGCGGCCACAAGGTGCGCGGCAAGGCCCTTGCCGCGAACGAACAGGCGCTGCGCGCGGACCTGCGAAAACAAGGCGTTGCCGCTACTCGCGTCAAAACGCAAAACAAGGTGGGAGGCGGTAAGGTCCAAGCCGCAGATATCGCGGTTTTTGCCCGCCAGCTCGCGACCATGATGGCTGCGGGAATTCCCATGGTTCAGGCCTTCGAAATCATCGGCAACGGCCATGAAAAGCCGTCGATGCAAAAGCTGGTGCTGGATATCAAAGCGAACATCGAAGGCGGCAGCACGCTGCACGAGTCGCTCGCCAAACATCCACTATATTTTGACGATCTCTTTGTGAATCTGGTCGAGGCCGGTGAGCACGCGGGTGCGCTGGAGACTTTGCTGGATAAAATCGCGACCTATAAAGAGAAAACAGAGGCGCTGAAGAAGAAGATCAAAAAGGCACTCTTTTATCCTGCCGCCGTGCTCGTTGTCGCTGTCATTGTGACTGTCATCCTCTTGATTTTCGTGATTCCTCAATTCGAATCTTTGTTCAAGGGCTTTGGCGCCGATTTACCTGCATTCACGCAGATGGTCGTGAACATGTCGAAGTTCATGCAGCACCAGGGATGGCTGGTAGGAGTCGTTGTGGGCGGAGCGATTTACGCCTTCATGTACTTTCATAAGCGATCGAGAAATATGCGCCGCTCGATAGATCGTGCGGCGCTCAAATTCCCCATTATCGGACCCATACTGGTCAAATCGGCGATTGCCCGCTTCGCCCGAACTCTATCCACGATGTTTGCGGCCGGCGTGCCCTTGGTCGAGGCCATGCAATCCGTGGCCGGGGCCACGGGTAATATCGTCTACGAGGAAGGCACCTTGCGTATGAAGGATGAAGTGGCCACGGGCCAGCGCCTGCAGCGCGCCATGGAAAATACTGGATTGTTTCCGAACATGGTGGTGCAAATGATTGCGGTGGGTGAAGAATCCGGGTCTCTGGACACGATGTCCGGCAAGGTAGCCGAATTCTACGAGGCAGAAGTGGACAATGCGGTTGACAGCATGTCCAGCCTCATGGAACCCATGATCATGGCGGTACTCGGCGTACTGGTCGGAGGCATGGTCATCGCGATGTACCTGCCCATCTTCAAGCTCGGCGCCGCGATTTAAGTCGTCTTTCGGCCGTCCCACCGCTATTGTTGTTTAGCCCATGCTGAACGACATCGCCTTGCTCTATTCCTCCAGCCCCGCGCTATTCGCGGGGTCTGTTTTTCTATTGGGTTTGCTCGTCGGCAGCTTTCTCAATGTCGTCATCTATCGATTGCCCCTCATCCTGGAGCGTGAGTGGCAGTCTCAAGCGGCGGATGTCCTGTCGGCCAATGTCGCTGCGCCGGGTGACGGTGCTTTGCCGGCTCCGGCCCCCGCCCCCGCTCCGCAGGCGCGCTTCACCTTGAGCACTCCGCGCTCCGCGTGTCCCAACTGCAAGGCGCCCATCAAGGCCTGGCAGAACATCCCGGTGCTGAGTTGGCTAGTGCTGCGCGGTCGGTGCGCTTCGTGCAGCACTAAGATCTCCGTGCGTTACCCAGTGGTTGAGTTGGCAACTGGGGTGCTTTCCGCCTGGGTGGCCTGGCACTTCGGCTTCGGCTGGCCGGCGGGGTGCGCTTTGCTCGTTACCTGGAGCTTGATCGCGCTTACCGGCATCGACATCGATCATCAGCTGCTGCCCGACAACATCACCCTGCCGCTCATGTGGATGGGTCTGGTGGCGGCGGTCGCTCTGGGGCCGGTCGCCGGCGTCGCTCTACCGGTCTCGGTGAGGGATGCCGTCATCGGCGCCGTCGCCGGATATTCAAGCCTGTGGCTGGTCTTCCATGTGTTCAAGCTGGTGACGGGCAAGGAAGGCATGGGGTATGGTGATTTCAAGCTGTTTGCGGCCCTGGGCGCCTGGCTGGGCTGGAAACTGCTGCCCCTGGTCATTATCTTGTCGGCGGCAACGGGGGCGGTGCTGGGGATTTTGATGATCGCGCTGCGCGGCCGGGACCGCAGCGCACCCATGCCCTTCGGGCCCTATCTCGCCGCGGCAGGCTGGATTGCCATGATGTATGGGAACGTGCTGGTCGATGGCTACCTGCGCATATCGGGTCTCAAGCATTGACGCGACAGAACTACGTATAAGCTCCATCCGGCCTTCTAAATATGCCGAAACTTCGTGATTGTCAGCTCATAACTAGGCCTTAAGCCTATGAACCCCAGCATAAGCTCATGATCCCCCGCCTGCGGATCGGCCTCACCGGCGGCATCGCCAGCGGCAAGAGCACGGTGACCCAACGCTTCGCCGAGCTTGGGGTTGAGGTGATCGATGCCGACGTGGCAGCACGGAGCGTCGTTGAGCGGGGAAAGCCAGGGCTCGAGCAGGTGGTGCGGCGTTTCGGCACGGGCGTGCTCGACGCCAACGGCAACCTGGATCGGCGGGCATTGCGAGACTTGATCTTCGAGGATCCCGCCTCGCGGCAGGCGCTCGATGCCATTTTGCACCCCCTGATCCGCGCCAACATGGAGACCCTGGCGGCCGCAGCGACGGGGCCCTATCTGGTGATGGCGATTCCTCTGCTGATCGAAGGTGGGCGGCCGCGCGAGCGCGTGGACCGGGTCCTGGTCGTGGACACCGATGAGGCGACGCAGGTGCAGCGCGTGCAGGCGCGCGACGGCAGCTCGGAAACCCAAGCCCGCGCCATTCTGGCGTCTCAGGCCAGCCGGGCCCAGCGTTTGGCCGCCGCGGACGATGTGCTGCTGAACGCCGGTAGCGTCGCAGATCTGCGTCAGGCGGTGGATCGCCTGCACGAGAAATATTTACACCTGGCGCAAACTGACCGGACGGGGCGGGATTAACTTAAATCCAAGGTTTACCCGCAAGCGTGGGTTGGCTCACAATAGGGCTATGAACTCCTACCCGGACATGTCCGCCCAAGCAGAACCCGAGGCGGCGCCCATCGTTTACGAGCAGCCGCTCAACGAGCGCATGCGCACCTTCCTGCGCATCGAATTTCTCTACACCCAAGCCACGTTTCACAGCGAGTCGGACAGTCCCTGGAGTTCGCGCGCCGCCATCTCCAGCCTGCTCGAGATCCTCGCCATCACCGCGCGCGGCGATGCGCGCAGCGATGTACTTAAGGAACTCGAACGCCAGGCGAACATCCTGAAGGAATACCAGACCAAGACCGGCGTCGATCCTGCGCGTCTCAAGTCATTGATGACAAACTTGGTCAAGCTGCGCAACGACCTGTCCGCCGTCGGCGGCAACTTCATGGCGCCGCTGCGCGATTCCGAGTTCTTGAGCGCGGTCAAGCATCGGAGCGCCATCCCCGGAGGCACCTGCGATTTCGATCTGCCGGACTATTCCTTCTGGTTGAATCGTCCGGTTGAAATTCGCGCCGCCGAGTTCGACAGCTGGCTGGCCTTGATCCGGCCGCTGTGCGACGGCATCGCCGAGTTGCTGTGGCTCACCCGCCAGAACGCCAAGCGCAAGTCCGAAGTGGCGGTCGGCGGCATTTTCCAGCTGCAGTTCGACCGCGAGAATCCCTGCCAATTGGTCCGCGTCACTCTGCCTGCCGACACCGAAGTGTTCCCGGAAATGAGCGGCAGCCAACATCGCTGCACCATCCGCTTCTTGAATTGGCTGGACGCCACCGCGCGCCCGGTGCACATCGAGACCGATGTAGCGTTTTTACTGACCTGCTGCGCTTGATGCGCTAAGCCTTAAAGTGGCCACGACCGTCAAATGTCCCACCTGCCGGCGCGACCTGGAATGGTCTCACGCATCGCCATATCGGCCGTTCTGCAGCGAACGCTGCCGGCTCATCGATCTGGGCGCATGGCTCACCGAGCAGCATAAAATTCCCGATGCACCCGGCACGGCGCAGGATCAGCTGCCAGTTCCTGACGAAGTGCCCTAACGCGTGCAGCCTGAGTTCTGGCAGGAGCGCTGGCGCACGGCGCAGATCGGCTTCCATCAACCATCCGTCGATCGGCACCTACAGGCGTACTGGCCCACGTTGAAGTTGGCCGCCGACAGCGCGGTGTTCGTTCCCTTGTGCGGCAAGAGTCTGGATCTGCCCTGGCTACGCGCGCAGGGGCATACCGTATCGGGCGTGGAACTTTCGGCCATTGCCGTGGAAGCGTTCTTGATGGAGCACGGCATTCCGGCCCGGCGCCGCGCACTCGATGGCTTCGATGCCTATGAGGCAGAACGCCTCACGCTGTACCGCGGTGATTTCTTCAAGCTCAGCCCGGCGCTCATCGGCAACGTGTCCGCGGTTTACGATCGCGCATCCCTGATTTCCTGGTCACCGGAATTCCGGGCACCCTACGTGGAGCACATGACCGCCCTGACCCGCTGCGGCGCGGAGACGCTGCTGATCGCCGTGGAATACCCGCAAGTCCAAATGAGCGGACCGCCCTTCTCCGTGACCCGCGATGACATCGACCGGTGGTACGCGGCTCACCACTCGATCGAGGTATTAGGAAGGCACGATATATTGCACTTGGAGCCCAGACTCAAAGCACGAGGCCTCACTGAATTGAGCGAGGTCTGCTATCGGCTCACGCGACTGTAATACACTTAGGTCCCAAGCAATCATAACGACAAGGGCTGATCCATGACCGACTCTCGTAACTCGGGCCGCTACTTGGCGCCGGCACTGGTGGCATGCGCCGTGGCCACGGCCACGGGGGCCAACGCCGCGGAGCTCACCATCGATCGTCTGTTCGATGCCCCCGCTCTCGCGGGCCCCACCATCGTGGGACTGAAAATCTCGCCCGATGGTGCGCGCGTTACGTACCTTAAGGGCAAAGCCGAGGACAAGGACCGCCTGGATCTCTGGGAATACAACATTCATGACGGGCAGGCCCGGGTGCTGGTGGACTCCAAGGCCCTGGCGCCGAAACAGGAAAAGCTCTCCGACGAGGAGTTGAGCCGCCGCGAACGGCAGAGGACCGCGGCCCTCTCCGGCATTCTCGAGTATACCTTTGCTCCCGCGGGCGATGCGGTGCTCTTCCCCTTGAGCGGCAAGCTGTTCTACTACCAGCTCGCCACACCTAAGCATAAACCCGTCGTGCAACTCATCGACACCCACGGCTTTCTGACCGACGCGACGGTCTCGCCCGCCGGCGGCTACATCGCCTATGTGCGCGATCAGAACCTCTATGGCTACGACATCGCCGCGAAACACGAAAGGGCGCTCACCACCGATGGCGGTGGGCCGATCAAGAACGGCATGGCGGAGTTCGTGGCGCAAGAGGAAATGGACCGCAGCACCGGCTACTGGTGGGCGCCCGATGGCAAGCACATTGCCTTTGCCCGGGTCGATGAAACCCCCATCCAAGTCACCGAACGGTTCGAGATCGCGGCCGACAATGTCGCCACCTTCGCGCAGCGCTATCCCATCACCGGTGGACCCAATGCACAGATCAAGTTGGGCATCATCGATGTCGCGAACGGCGGCATCACCTGGGTCGACTTAGGGGTCGATCAGGATATTTACCTGGCAAGGGTCAATTGGCTTCCCGACGGCAAGAGCTTGGCGATTCAGCGCGAGAGCCGCAACCAGCGCCGGCTGGACCTGCTCTTTGCCGACATCGACACCGGCAAGACGCGCACCATACTCACCGAGACCAGTAATACCTGGATCGATCTCAACGACGAACTTTCATTCCTCAAGAATTCCCGCGAGTTCATCTGGGCCTCCAATCGAGACGGCTACACCCATTTGTATCTGTATGACTATGACGGTCATTTGATCCGGCAGCTGACCGCGGGCAAGTGGGTGGTCGACGACTTTCGCAAACACGCCGTCATGGGCGTCGATGAAAAGAGCCGCACGGTGTATTTCACGGCCACCGAAAAGGGTCCTACCGAGAGGCACCTGTACCGCACCTCGCTGGACACGGCAGATCCGCTTAAGGTGCAGCGCATCACCCAGAACGAGGGCGTGCATGGCATTGCCATGTCGCCCGATGCACGCTTTTATATCGACACCTTCACCAGCAGCGCACAGCCGCCGCAATCCAGCCTGCATTCGGCGGACGGCGCCCTCAAGGCCTGGCTTCTGGAGAACCGGCTGGACGCCCAGCACCCCGACGCAGCCTATCTGGCGGATAACTCAGTACCTGAAGTCGGCACGCTCACGGCGGCCGATGGCCAGACGTTGTACTACCAACTGTTCAAGCCGTTGCACTTCGATCCGAGTAAACGCTATCCAGCCATTGTCGATGTGTATGGCGGCCCGGGCGTGCAGCGCGTGCTCAACAGCTGGCACGGCAGCTCGTTCACGCAGATTCTCACCCGCTCAGGCTACGTGGTCTTTGCCCTCGACAATCGAGGCAGCGCCTTTAGGGGCACGGCGTTTCAATCCCCCATCCACCGCCGCTTAGGCGATGTCGAAGTCACGGACCAAGTGCAGGGTGCACGCTGGCTGATGGCCCAAAGCTTCGTGGATCCTGCGCGCATCGGCGTGTGGGGTTGGAGCTATGGTGGCTATATGACGCTCAATCTGATGTTCAAGGCGCCGGACGTGTTTCGCGCCGGCGTCGCAGGCGCTCCCGTGACCGATTTTGCCCTCTACGACACGCACTACACCGAGCGCTACTTGGATCGCCCGCAGGACAATCCTGACGGTTACGCGGCCAGTTCCGTGTTGCCGTACGCCAAGGACCTGAAGGGAAAACTATTGGTCATGCACGGCATGGCCGATGATAATGTCTTGTTCCTCAACAGCACCAAGCTATTTCGCAAGCTGCAGGACTTGAGCAAACCCTTCGATGTGATGGTCTATCCAGGCGCGAAGCATGGGCTCATGCGCCAGAACGATGGGCGTCATGGCTATAAAATGGTCCTGCGGTTTTTCGATGAGAACTTGAAGCCCTGAGGCTTCTTCTCGGCGATGCGACGGCGGACCTTTTCAGCGAGAGGAGTCTTATCCCGGGGAAGGGTTACGGCACCGAAAACACCTTCGAGGCCCACGAAGGGAAGATCGGAAGTGGTAACGCGGCGCTCGAATACATAGTCGCAGCCGTCGCCCTTCACAATAACGGATTCGCCGCGGTCTGCGGCCTCGCGTGCTTTGCGGAAGCTCCGCTGGAATTCGGTCAGTGTAGTTTTCATGGCAATCATGAACATCTGATTGGCATTGTGGTTCAACGTTCGCACATATCAATTCTAGCGCGTTTCCCCACTTATCCTGCCCCGTACGTGCGCCGGACCGTTCAGCGCCCTCCTTTGAGCTCGCCGCGCTGATCGCTCAGGAATGGCCGGTCGATCTGTTCGGCATAGAGATCGATGTCTCCACGCGTGACACCACACGCGACGAAGTGCTGCTGCCATCCGTCAATGACCTGCGCCACCGCCTGCGCCTCTTTGATCGCCTCGTTTTTGCCGAGTCCGTACATGGATGACATCGACAGTGCGTTGGAGATCGTAGAGTCTGCTTCTTGCTCGCCCACCCGCATCTGTTGGAAGCCCAGGGCCTGGCCCGAGGGCAGGATGTCGTAACCCGGTGAGAGCTGGTATTGCTGTGCATCGGTCATGAGCAGCGCGTGATTCTTCTCGTGGTCATCGGTGTTGTCGATCAGAATGTTGAACACCATCCGGCGAAATACCTCGCGCATCTGCGCGAGGTATTCATCGTCTTGGGTCACCCCTCGGCGACGCAGCAACTGCGCCAATTCCGGGTATCCGAACCGTTCCCCCGCAGCCCGCAGCGCCACACAGGCGGATAGGCTATGCAGCCGCAGACCACCCAAGCGATCGAAACGCTTGATGGCCACCGCATGTCCGTGCGTCAGGCGTACGGGCAACGTCTCGGCGACTCGGATGCCCGCCTTTTGCGCCAGTGTCATGGCGGCATGCTCGATCAGCGGCGTATCCGCGGGATCGCCGTCGGAGAACTTGATGACCCACTGCTCGCCTGCGATATCGATCAGCGCCTTGGGTCGAGCGCCGCCCATGGTGACACCGGGTGAGATCAAGCGTTGCTGCGCCGGCGGGACCGGCTCGTTGTTTTGTACTTTGCGGATCAGCTCGTGAAGTTCATCCGCATCTTGCAACGTGGGCAGTGGGCCCAGGCGCCGCGGCAGGTACTCATCCGGCGAAGTGGATACGCCGAGAGCACCGAATCGATCGTCCCCGGCAAAGTACAGATACTCGAGCAGCGAAAGCCGCGTAGGTTTGTCGATGAAGCGGATCACTCGCTCGCCCCACCGGTCCGGCCGGGCATCGTCCACGGCGCCGACCGCAGCGCCTTTCTCTAGGGGTAGGAATTCCTCATCGATGAGCGGCAAATCTTCACTGAGCGGGAAACCGCGCTGCAGCCAAGAATCAGCGTAGCGCAGCGACACGCCCTGGGCAGAGCGAATCAGATTCAGTTCACCGATGGGCACAGGCTGCCGGGGCTGGGTGAGCAGCCAGAGATACAGTCGGTCCGAAGGCTGGTACGGGGCGGCGCTCAATTCAGCTTGCCTTGAGCGGTTTGCGAGCCAGTCGCGCTTCCGCCGAAGCGGCGGATCGGACCGCACGCTTGCGTCTGGCCTCGCGCACGTCGCTCTCGAGGGCACCACGGTCCTCCGCGGGCGCAGCGAGGTCAGCCAGCGCACCCGACCTGCCGATCAACCACAGGGCTGTCACATAGATACCGACACCTACACCGGGATCGCCGCGTTCCATGCGGATCAGCGTCGGAATCGAGACCCCGAGGCGTTTTGCCCAGGCGCGCTGCGATTCGCGCCGCCGGCTCCTGGCTACGCCTAAGTTTTCCCCCAGGGTCCGCAATGCCTGGGCCGCGGCCGGCGGCATGGTTAGCAGGGCTTTGGGGCTCTTTGGCATAACAAAGAGTTTATCGAAATGATAAATACAGTCAATTCTATGTTTCCTAAATCCCCGCTTCGGTGCCGATTCCAGTCCTTCTCTAATCCACTACAGTCATCTAGGATTGATTTTAGATAACTGCATATAATTACAGTATCGAAGATCGCTTCCTCGCTTCATGGGCGAATTGATAGGTACGGATAATCCGTAGTACCATGACACCTGAGTTCGAATGTGGTCATCCATGTGACCTATACGGTGCGCGGCGAGCGCATTCGAATCATTTCAGCCCGACGGGCAGGAAAACATGAGCAAGACGACTACTACCGCGAGAATTCGCCCTGACGGCAAAGTCGTTAAGGTATCGGAGGGCGGCAAGGAGACGCCTTTCTCCGACATGCCCATGCGCCCGATGACAGAGGCCCAGGTCAAAGCGGCGGCGAATGCCGATCCAGACGCTCGACCAATGACTGCGGAGGAGCTGCGCAAGGCCAGACGGGTGCCAAGGGTAAAGACATTGCGTCGCGCGTTGGGATTCACTCAAGAGGAATTTGCGGTTCGCTATCAGATTCCGCTCGGTACCCTGCGTGATTGGGAGCAGGGAAGGACGGAGCCCGACCAACCGGCACGGGCCTATCTGTATGTCATCGCGCGCGATCCGGAACGTGTGCACCGCATGTTGAAGGCGCCACGCCCCGTATTGAAATGATTCGCAGCGAGTCTGCGTCACTCGCCGATCTCATGAATTCCCGTGGCCCCCAACTCCCACGCTTTCTGAAGCGGCAAGCCGCGCACATACACCGGCACGGACACCCGCTCGCATAACGAGGTGATTTCCGCATGCGGCAATTCATGGCGCAGCACCAGAAAATCCGCACCTGCATCGCTTCCTGCCAGCGCATCCGCTATCCCAGCGCAGAGCACTCCCCGAAGCCGCCCGTCCGTATCGGCGCCGCGCACATCAGTCATCGCTAGGTCAATCACGGTGTGGTGACCGCTCGACGCCTGGGTCAATCGCTCCGGCAAGCGCAACGCCGCCACGATGGGGCCGTCTGCCGGCAGCAGCTCCACCGACTCCAGCTCATCCTGCGGCACCCAACGCAGTGCCTGTCCATCCAATCCCGAAGGCTCGCCGCGGTAGGTCCGCACCACCCACATATCGATGAGCACTTCGATGTCATCGTAGGCATGGCGTAGGCGAATCAAAGGTCGTGGGGTGGATATCGTGATCCCGAGTTCCTCGCGCAGCTCGCGGGCAAGACCAGTCCGTCGGTCTTCGCCAGGATCAAGCTTGCCGCCAGGGAATTCCCAGCCGCCTGCCAGGTGTTTGCCGGCCGGACGCTGCGCGATGAGCACGCGCCCGGCCGCGTCGGTCACCGCGCCGGCGACGACATGTACACAGGTACCGCCGCTGCCGACACGATTGTCCTTGGCGCTCAACCGCTCGCTTGCTGCAAGGTGCCGTGGCAGTGTTTGTACTTTCGTCCCGAGCCGCACGGACAGGGCTCATTGCGCCCCACCTTGGGTATCGCGCGCACGAAGGGCGCCGCGGCCTCAGGAACGCCGCGCGGTTCCATTTCCATGACATTGCCCGGCGCAGGTCCGGGAGCCCCAGCGGCGTCGGTGCCGGGCGATGCTTGGATGGGCGAAACGGCGTCGGCATGCTGCGCCTGCAGTGCGCGCGCCAGCCGCTGTTGCCGCTCGAGTTCTTCGCGCTCGATCTCTGCCTGACTGCGCACCTGAATCTTCGAGACCGTGGTGACGGTGTCGAATTTGATCCGATCCAGCATGCCGGAGAACAGCTCGAATGCTTCGCGCTTGTATTCCTGCTTCGGATTCTTCTGCGCATAACTGCGCAGGTAGATTCCCTGACGCATGTAGTCCATCGCCGCGAGATGTTCGCGCCAGTGCTGATCGAGCGTGCGCAGCGTGATTTCCTTCTCGATGTAGCGCATCACCTGCGGTCCTACATTGGCCTCCTTTTGCGCATAGGCCTGTTCCAAGCCAGCAACGATTTTATCGCGCAGTCCTTGACCCTCGCCGGCCTCCTCGGCCGCAGCCCATTCGACGATGGGCAGCGTCGGGCCGAAATCGCGCTCGATGGCCTGGCCTAAACCCTTAGCGTCCCACTGTTCCTCGGGCGCGCCGGCCGGAATGTATTGATCCACCAGCTGCGCGACCACATCCTCGCGAATGCCTTTGATCGCCTCGGCCACATCTTCGGCGCCCATCAGGTCGGTGCGCTGTTGATAAATGACGCGGCGCTGATCGTTGGCCACGTCGTCGTATTCCAGCAATTGCTTGCGGGCATCGAAATTGTGCTGCTCGACCCGCCGCTGGGCACGTTCGATCTGGCGAGTCAGCATGCCGCTTTCGATCGCCTCGCCTGCCTTCATACCCACGCGGGTCATGAGCGCCTTCATGCGCGTGGGATCGCCGAAAATACGCATCAAATTGTCTTCGAGCGACAAATAAAAGCGGCTCGATCCCGGGTCGCCCTGCCGGCCGGAGCGGCCGCGCAGCTGATTGTCGATGCGCCGCGATTCATGACGCTCGGTGCCGACGATGTGCAATCCGCCCGAGGCGATCACCTGCTCATGGCGCTCACGCCAGGCCGCGTGAATGCTCTTGAGCTCGGCTTCGTTCGGATTCTCGATGGCATCGATCTGCGTTTGCGCGCTGCCGCCGAGCACGATGTCGGTACCACGGCCTGCCATGTTGGTGGCAATCGTGACCGCGCCGGGGCGGCCAGCCTCGGCCACGATATGCGCCTCGCGCTCGTGCTGCTTGGCATTGAGCACTTCGTGGGGAATCTTCGCGCCCTGCAAGAGCTTCGCCAGCCGCTCGGAGGCTTCGATCGAGGTGGTTCCCACCAGCACCGGCTGGCCGCGCTTCACGCACTCCTGGATGTCCTCCAGAATGGCCTGAAATTTATCGTGCTCGGACAGGAACACCAGATCGGACTTATCCTGGCGGATCATTGGCTTGTGGGTCGGGATGACCACGACCTCCAAACCGTAAATCTGCTGGAACTCGAAGGCTTCGGTATCGGCGGTGCCGGTCATGCCCGACAGCTTCGAGTACAGTCGGAAGTAATTCTGGAAGGTGATGGACGCGACGGTCTGATTTTCCTCGCGAACCTTCACGCCCTCCTTGGCCTCGACCGCCTGATGCAGACCGTCCGACCAGCGCCGGCCCTGCATGGTGCGGCCCGTGAATTCATCGACGATGATGACCTCACCCTGGCGCACGATGTACTCGACATCGCGTTTGTACAGCGCGTGCGCCCGCAGCGCAGCATTCAAGTGATGCATCAGCCGGATATTGGCCGCGTCGTACAGGCTCTCGCCTTCGCGCAGCAGTCCGATCTCCGCCATCATCTGCTCGACTTTTTCGTGGCCGTCTTCGGTAAGCGTGGCCTGCTTGGTCTTCTCATCGACGGCGTAGTCGCCGGGCGCGTTTTCCTCTTTCTGCTTGACCAGTCGCGGGATCAACGCATTGATCTTGATATAAAGCTCCGTGCTCTCTTCGGCGGGCCCGGAAATGATCAGCGGCGTGCGCGCCTCATCGATCAGGATGGAATCGACTTCATCGACGATGGCGAAGGAGAGTTTTCTCTGGACACGATCCTCGAGGCGAAACGCCAGATTGTCGCGCAGATAGTCGAAGCCGAATTCATTGTTCGTGCCGTAGGTGATGTCGCAGGCATAGGCTGCGCGCTTCTCGTCGGGCGTCTGGGCATTCTTGATGACGCCGACTTCCAGCCCTAAGAAACGGAACACCGGACCCATCCACTCGGAGTCGCGCTGCGCCAGGTATTCGTTCACGGTCACGACGTGAACACCCTCGCCGGTGAGCGCGTTCAGGTACGCCGGCAGAGTTGCCATCAGCGTCTTGCCTTCGCCGGTACGCATTTCGGAGATCTTGCCGGCATTCAACGCCAGTCCGCCGATCAGCTGCACATCGAAATGGCGCATCCCTAACTTGCGGCGCGAGGACTCCCGCACCAGGGCAAAGGCCTCGGGGATCAATTCATCGAGTTTCGTGCCCGCGGCGAACCGCGCCTTGAGCTCGCGGGTCTTTTCGGGAAATTGCTCGTCCTTCAAGGCGCTGACCGCCGGTTCGAAGGCATTGATGGCGGCGACCGTACGGCTCAGCTCCTTCACGAGGCGCTGATTGCGGCTGCCAAAAACTTGAGTCAGAAGCTTCCACACGCGGGGGGAGTCCTTGAAGAAAACTGGGTATTGTACGGATAGACTCGGAGAGCTGGAAATCGTTTCGACGCCGGCCTTTTTCAAGGCCTTTGGGGTAAAGAGCTCTTAACGATCCTCGCCGACGAAGCGCAGAGGGTCGACCTGGGCGCCGTTTTTCAACACTTCGAAGTGTAGATGGGGCCCGGTGGAGTGACCGGTGGAACCCATCAATGCCACATCCTGACCCTTGCGGATCAGCTGGCCCTGCTTCACCAGCAGCTTCTCGTTGTGGCAGTAGCGCGTGGCCAGGCCATTGCCATGGTTGATCTCGACCATTTCACCGTATCCGGCACGCTCGCCCGCAAAGGTCACGATGCCGGCAGCTACGGCGCTAATCTTGGATCCTTCTTGGCCGGCAAAGTCCAAACCCTTGTGCATCGCGGAATAACCCGTGAAAGGATCCGCCCGCCGCCCGAAATACGAGGAAATCCAGCCCTCTTGGACGGGCCGACCTTCCGGATAAACCTGTTTGTTGAGCTCGCGGCTCAAAATCATGTTTTCCAGGACCCCGAGCTGCTGCTCGCGGCTCGATAGCTGGGACTGTAAGTCATCGACCATGGCGGTGAGACTGGGGATCTGGGCGGGCTGACCATCCGCCCCGTTCTCGGCGCCGCCGATGGAGGGGGGATGGCCGAAATCGAATTCGCCGTCATCGAGATTCGCCATACGGGTCAAGCGCTTGCCCAGCGCGTCCAAGCGGATGACATTGGCATTCATCTGGCCCACGCGCATCGCCAGCGCATTGACCTTTTCCTGCAGGACCCTTTTCGTGTCTTCGAGCTGGGCCTTCTGGCGCAGCAGCTCGGTGGACCAGTTGCCCAGCTGATCCAGTGGATTGCCATGCCCATGCCGGGCGCCCAAACCGACGCCAATGGAGAACGCCGTGCCCAGGATTCCAAGCACCATCAGGGCGGCAGCCGACATAATCACGGGATGTCGCAGGTCAAATTGTTTCACTCGGCCCGATTTGCGGCCGACGAAAATGACATTCATACGGATAGTTCTTCCTAGCCCGACACGTCTTCAACCGGATTATGTCGTCCGGGACAGTCGATGATGTCCCGAGCAGTACGGCTAGACTATGCAGATAACCGACTCAAAACAAGGATTTCCGCACGGTTTCCCGCACATTTTCTCCATGTCAATCCGAGGCTTGGATCACCCTAATTATGCAAAAACCTAAGAGTCTCAGTGAGTTACTGGCGGGTGGTGGCAAGCGACTTTCACTGCTGAAGGAACGGTCTGCCGAGCGCTCTTTAGTCTTGGAGCAGGTTCGGGCCGCCCTTCCCGCCCGGTTGGCCCGGGAGGTTGCGAGCGCCGGGATCGAGCGGGGGCAGCTCACCATCGGCGTCGTGGGTGGGGCCTGGGCCTCGCGGCTGCGATATCTGGCGGAATCGATCCGCGGCCAAGTCGGCAAATCGTTGGGAATATCCATTCGCAGCGTCAAAGTGCGGGTCGTGCCCCCTCCGGCTTGAGAAATCCTGTTTGTTGCGCGATGCGCAACGCGCTATAGTAGCTCATGATCCAATCGTTCCGGCACAAGGGCCTACGCAGGTTCTATGAGTCGGGGAACCAAGCCGGTATCCAACCGCATCACGCGAAGCGGCTTCGAATGCAATTGGCGGCGCTCGACACGGCGCAGGTCATCGATGACATGGACATCGCTGGCTTTCGATTACATCCTCTCAAAGGCGAGGACAGGGGTCGTTGGTCGATTTGGGTCAACGGTAACTGGCGACTGACATTTGAATTCCGGGACGGGCATGCGTTTGTCCTGGATTATGAGGATTACCACTGATGGCAATGCATAACCCTCCCCACCCAGGCGAATTCATCAGCTCGGTGTACCTTGAGCCCAATAACATCAGCGGTCGCGAGCTGGCCATCACGCTGGGTGTCGCAGCCTCCACGTTGAGCCGCGTATTGAAAGGCGGGAATGCGGTCAGTCCCGAGATGGCGTTACGCCTTGCAAAGGCGTTGGGACGTACCCCGGAAAGCTGGCTCGCTATGCAATATCAATACGATCTCTGGCGCGCCAAACAGCATGTGGACCTGGCACGAGTGGGCAAGGTCCGGCTAATGGCAGAATGATCCCACGGCGTGCCGATTCGTTTTCGCTCACGAAACCTCACTTTCGGGCGGGTGCGGTTGAGCCGTAAGTTTCCCAGTGATGCACCACCGGCACCCCGGCCGCCACAAAAGGGGCAGTATCGCGCGTGGCCACCGTGAACCCATGCACCGCGGCGATCTGGCCTTGAATCAGCTGCGAGCCGTCGCGGCGGCCGCCGCGACGTAGGATATCGGTGCCTCCGCCAAGCTCTCGAACGTCACTTCCTGCCAGGCGCTCTGCGTCGCGATCAGCGCGCGCAGCAGCTTGTTGTTGAGCGCGTGTCCTGATTTGTAACCGCTGAATTCGCCGATGAGGCTGTGTCCCAAGAGGTACAGATCGCCGATGGCATCGAGGATCTTGTGCTTGACGAACTCATCCTCGTAGCGCAGACCGTCCTCGTTGAGCACGCGGTAATCGTCCAGCACGATGGCATTGTCCATATTGCCGCCCAGCGCCAGGTTGCGCGCCCGCAGGCTCTCCAAATCACGCATGAAGCCGAACGTGCGCGCACGGCTGATCTCGCGCAAGAACGACGTCGTGGAAAAATCCATGGAAGCCACTTGCGAGTGCTTCTTGAAGGTGGGGTGATTGAATTCGATTTCAAAATTAACTTTGAATCCGTCATACGGATCGAAGCGCGCCCACTTGTCGCCATCGTCGACCTGCAGCGACTCGAGAATGCGGATGAAGCGCTTCGGTACTTTTTGCTCTTCGATGCCCGCCGATTGCAGCAAGAACACGAAGGGCCCGGCGCTGCCGTCCATGATGGGCACCTCGCCGGCGCTCACTTCCACCAGCGCATTGTCGATGCCCAATCCCGCCAGCGCGGAGAGCAGATGTTCGACCGTGGACACTTTGACCTCGCCACGATGTAGGGTCGTGCCCATCATGGTGTCGCCGACATTCTCGGCGTGGGCCCGGATATCGACGGGGTCATCCAAATCGGTGCGGCGAAATACGATGCCGGTATCGGGCAATGCCGGGTGCAATGTCATCAGCACTTTCTTGCCCGTGTGCAACCCCACCCCGGTGGCACGAATCGAGTTCTTCAGGGTTCTTTGATTCAGCATTGCATTAATAAATGAATAAAACCGGACATATGTTATGTGTCAAAGGTACCACAGGGGACACCCCGGCTTGAATATGAAAATGGCCGAAAGGAAAACGCAGCAACCGTCCGACCGCTCTGCGCGCTCCTAAGTTCGGATTCTTCACATTTCTCCACCAAACCGGCGCCCGTTCGGCAAAATCCTACAGGGCGCCAAATTGGAATGTCGAACCTTCGCTCAATCGGCCTGCCGTCTCAAGAATGCCGGTATATCCAGCAAATCCTCCGAGTCGACTTCGGCGCGCAACCCATCGCCCACCGCCCGCTGCCGCTGCACCGTCGGCTTGTCCAGCATGGCATAGTCGGTTGGCGCCATCGGCGCGCGTTGCCGGATCACCCGCATGGTGAGCGGCGGCGCATGCGTTGCGGCGGCCACCGGTTGCGGCGCGGCCTTCGCGACCGGTTTGCCCAAGCCGGTAGCCACGACCGTGACGCGGATTTGGCTGGCCATCTCCGGGTCGATCACCGTACCCACGACCACGGTGGCATCGTCCGAGGCGAACTGCTTGATGACATTGCCCACTTCCTGGAACTCACCGATCGACAGGTCCATACCCGCAGTGACATTGACCAAGATCCCCTGCGCGCCCGAGAGGTTGATGTCCTCGAGCAAGGGACTGGAAATGGCCGCTTCGGCCGCTTCCCGCGCACGATCGTCGCCCGAGGCGGTGCCCGAACCCATCATGGCCATGCCGGTTTCCGACATCACCGTGCGAACGTCGGCGAAATCGACGTTGATGAGGCCCGGCCGCGTGATCAGCTCCGCGATACCCTGCACAGCGCCCTGCAGCACCGTGTTCGCGGCCTTGAAGGCATCGAGCAGCGTGGTGCTGCTGCCCAACACCGACAGCAGTTTCTGATTCGGGATGGTGATCAGCGAATCGACGTACTTGGACAATTCCATCATCCCCTGGTCGGCGACGCGGGAACGCTTGTTGCCTTCCATCTCGAATGGCTTGGTCACCACGGCGACGGTGAGAATGCCCAGTTCCTTGGCCACTTGAGCCACCACCGGCGCCGCGCCCGTGCCCGTTCCGCCGCCCATGCCGGCGGTGATGAACAGCATGTCGCAACCCTCAATCAGCTCGATGATGCGGTCACGATCTTCCATGGCCGCTTGCCGGCCCACCTCAGGATCGGCGCCCGCGCCCAACCCCTTGGTGATGTTGCAGCCGATCTGCAAGGCGGTGCGCACCTTCGAGTGCTTCAGCGCCTGCGCGTCGGTGTTGATGCAAATGAAGTCCACGCCTTCGAGGCCGGCTTGGACCATGTGTGAGACAGCGTTGCCGCCACCGCCGCCCACGCCCAGCACCTTGATCACGGCGCTTTGACTGTAGGAATCCATCAGTTCGAACATTCCAGTTCTCCTTACGTTATCTCAAGAAATCATTCAGAAATTGCCCTGAAACCAGGCTTTCATTCGTTCCAGCAAGCTCTTCATGCCGCCCGCCAAGAGCGGCGCTTGCGTGCCCTGCACCTCTAAATTGTTTTTCGCGTACAACAGAAGACCCACACCGGTGGCGTGGATCGGATTGCTCACCACCTCGGATAATCCGGTGACGTATTGCGGCACCCCTAATCGCACCGGCATGTGAAACACTTCTTCGGCCAGCTCGATCGCCCCTTCCATCTTGGCGCTGCCGCCGGTGAGCACGATGCCGGTGGCGACCTGCTCCTCGAGGCCGGCGCGGCGCAGCTCGTCGCGGATCAGACCGAACAGCTCCTCGTAACGCGGCTCGACAATCTCGGCGAGGGTTTGACGCGCCAGGCGGCGCGGCGGCCGGTCGCCCACGCTCGGCACTTCGATGGTCTCGTCGGGGTTCGCCAGCTGCGACAACGCGCAGGCGTACTTGATCTTGATGTCCTCGGCGTACTGCGTCGGGGTGCGCATGGACACGGCGATGTCATTGGTGATCTGATCGCCGGCGATCGGAATCACCGCGGTATGGCGAATAGCGCCGCCGCCGAACACCGCAATGTCGGTGGTGCCGCCGCCGATGTCGACCACGCATACACCGAGATCCTTTTCATCCTCGCTAAGTACCGCGTAACTGGAGGCGAGCTGCTCCAGCACGATGTCATCCACCGCCAGCCCGCAGCGCTGCACGCACTTGACGATGTTCTGCGCCGCGCTGTCGGCGCCGGTGACGATGTGCACCTTGGCCTCCAGGCGCACCCCCGACATACCGATCGGGTCGCGGATGCCTTCCTGCGCATCGATGATGTATTCCTGCGGCAGCACGTGCAGGATCTTTTGATCCGCCGGAATGGCCACCGCCTTGGCGGCATCGATGACCCGTTCCACATCGCCCTGCACCACCTCTTTGTCCTTGATGGCCACGATGCCGTGCGAATTGAGGCTGCGCACATGGCTGCCGGCGATGCCGGCGTATACCGAGTGGATCTCGCAGCCGGCCATGAGCTCCGCTTCCTCGACGGCACGTTGAATGGATTGCACGGTGGATTCGATATTCACCACCACGCCTTTCTTCAGGCCGCGCGATGGATGGCTGCCGATGCCGATGATTTCCAGCGCACCGTCGGCCTTGACCTCGCCCACGATGGCGACGACTTTGCTGGTGCCGATATCCAGCCCCACCAATAAGTTGCGATCAGAGCGCTTTGCCATTTTCTTTAAAACGTTCCTTCAGGCGTCAGAGTCGTCGGGATGTTTGGCGGGCGCCGATGCCGGCGTCCCTAAGTTGCGCCAGCCAATGGCAAAGCCGTTGGAATAGCGCATGTCCACGTAGCTGATTTCGGTCAATCGATGTGCAATGACCTGCGATGCGGTGCGGATGAAGCGTTCGGTGCGCTCGTCGACGTCGCGCCTGCCTAAGCGCACCGTGACCCCGCAGTCCAGGTCCAGTTCCCAGGCGCCGCGCTCATCGAGACGCAGCGCGGCGATGCGCATGCCGGCCTCGAGCATGCGCCCCTGCGTCGCCAGATAGCGCTGCGCCACCTGCGACTCGCTGCCTGCAGGTCCGCTCAGGTGGGGCAGTTCGGCGGGGACGTGGCTCGCCGTGCGGACGAACAGTTCACCGCGCGTATTGAGCAGTCCCGACTCGCCCCAGCGAGCCGCCGCGGTCTGTTCCGTCACGGTCACGCGCAAACCATTGGGCCAGCGGCGCGCAATTCGCGCGTGATCCACCCATGGCAGCGATTCGACCGCGCGCTGAATATCGCCGAGACCTAAGGACATGAAACCTTGGGCGGCGAAGGGCGCCACTGCCTTCTCGATCTGCCCGGGGGAGACGCGCTGAAAGCTGCCGTCGATGGAGATCACACGCACCGGGCGGTCCAATGCCCAGGCCAGCGCGCCAAACCCGCTCACCAGCACCGCCAACAACGCGGCACGTCGGGCGTAGAGGCGCCACTGCGCCAGGAACGCAGGCCACTTCCAACGCGAGGTCTTCGGCGTGGCCTTGCTCTTGAAGCGATTTCGGCGCCAGAACAAATTCATTTTCGCTCCCTAGAGAAACTGGTTTCCAACACCCGCCAGACCAATTCGGGAAAGTCGATGCCGGCCTGGCGCGCCGCCATCGGCACCAGGCTGTGATCGGTCATGCCCGGCGTGGTATTGATCTCAATGAAAAAGAACTTGCCGGTAGCGCGCTCGCGCATGAAGTCGACGCGGCCCCACCCATGGCAGTCGGTGACCTTGAAGGCCGCCAGCGCCGCGGCCTGTAATTCGGCCTCGTCTTGCTGACTCAAGCCGCTGGGGCAGAAGTACTGCGTGTCATTGCGGAAATACTTCGCCTCATAGTCATAGAATTCGGTCGCCGGCAGAATGCGGATCGAGGGCAGCACCTCGTCCTGCAATATCGACACGGTGTACTCATCCCCGCTGACGAAGGCTTCGGCAAAGACGATTGAGTCGACGGCCCGCGCCTGCTCGAAGGCGCGCGGTAATTCCTCGGCGGTTTTCACCTTGGTCATGCCGACGCTCGAGCCCTGCGAGGCCGGTTTCACCATCATGGGCAAGCCGATTTGCTTGAGCGCCGCCGGCAGGTCGGCCTCCTTCGACAGCACCGCATACTCCGGCGCAGCGTAACCCGCGCCCACCACCACTCGCTTGGTCTTGAGCTTGTCCATGGTCAGCGCCGAGGCCAGCACGCCGCTGCCGGTATACGGCATACCAATCCACTCGAGCGCGCCCTGCATGGTGCCGTCCTCGCCGCCCGGCCCGTGCAGCGCGATCCACACCCGATCGAATCCTTCGCTGCGCAACGCCTGGATGGGCTTGTGCATGGGATCGAAAGCATGCGCATCGACGCCGCGGCTCTTGAGGGCCGCGAGTACCGCATTCCCGCTCAACAGCGATATCTCCCGTTCGCTCGAGTCTCCGCCCAGCAGTACGGCGATCTTGCCGAAGTCCGCCGGCTTGGACGTGCGGCGGTGCGTGGTATTCAGGGTCAGCAGGCTCATACCGGATCTCCGACGATGCGCACTTCGGTGCGCAGCTCGACGCCGTGGGCGGCGGCCACCGCGTCTCGCACGTGTAGGATCAGCGCCTCGATGTCGGCGGCGCGCGCCTGCCCGTGATTGATGATGAAATTGGCGTGTTTTTCCGAGACCGACGCATCGCCGATGCGAAAGCCCTTGAGACCGGCGCTCTCGATCAACCGCGCAGCATGATCGCCGGGCGGGTTGGTGAACACCGATCCGCAGCTCCACTCGCCGATGGGCTGGGTTTCGCGGCGCCGGTCCAGCAACTCGCGGATGGCCTCGGTGTTGGTGCCGGGCTTGCGCTCGAACTCCAGCCGCGCGCCGATGAACCATTCATTGTCGGGTCCCTGCACCTGCCGGTAGCCGATCTGGTAGTCGGCGGGCGTGCGCGTGCGGCGCACGCCGCGCCGATCCAGCACTTCGACTTCCACCACATGCTTCCACGTCTCGCCGCCCCACGCCCCGGCATTCATCGCCAAGGCACCGCCCAAGGTCCCGGGGATGCCGGCGAAGAACTCAGCCGGCCCCAAACCCCACTTCACGCACTGTCGTGCGATGCGCGCACAGGGCACTCCGGCCTCCACCCGGATCCGGGTCGCGCTATGGCGCTCCAGCGCGCCCAGCGCGCCGTGCGTGGCGACCACCGCGCCGCGGATTCCGCCGTCGCGCACCAACAAGTTGCTTCCCAGGCCGAGCCACAGCAGTGGCACCTCCATGGGCAGCTGCCGCACGAAGGAGGCTAAATCCATGATGTCGCGCGGCGTGAAGAAGAAATCGGCCGGGCCGCCCGCATGCCAGGAGGTGTGCTTCGCCATGGGGACGTCATGCAGCACGCGGCTCGAGAATTCCGGCGCGAGCTCCAAGGAGTGTTGCGCGCTCATGCGGACGCTCCCGCCGCAAAACGGCTTTTCAAGTCCTGCGCCACGGCGCCCAAGTTGCCCGCGCCCATGGTCAGCACCACATCGCCGTCGTGCAACACGGCGCGCAGCGACTCGGCCAGATCATCGACGCTATCGACGAACACCGGCTCGATGCGGCCGCGGCTGCGCACGGCGCGGCAGATGGCACGCCCATCGGCGCCGGCGATCGGCGCCTCGCCGGCCGCGTAAACCTCCGTGACCAAGAGCACGTCGCACTCGCTCAAAACGCGGCCGAAATCGTCCAACAGATCCCGCGTGCGGGTGTAGCGATGCGGCTGAAACACCAGCACCAGGCGCCTCGTAGGCCAGCCCTGGCGCGCGGCCTCCAGCGTGGCGGCCACTTCGGTCGGGTGATGACCGTAGTCATCCACGATCAGTGCGCGGCCGCCCGGCCATTGGATCTCGCCCAATTGCTGCAAGCGCCGATCGATGCCCTGGAAATTCAATAGGGCATGTGCAATGACGTCGTCGGGAATGTCGAGTTCGGTGGCAACGACGACGGCCGCCAAGGAATTGAGCACATTGTGGCGGCCCGGCAGATTGAGGGTGAGAGTGAGGGGCTCACGCCCCACGCGCAACACCTCGTAGCGGGATTGCAGTCCCATGGGCTGCACCTTGACCGCACGAACGTCCACACCTTCGCCAAATCCATAGGTGACGTAGGGGCGGCCCACCGACTCGAAGATGCTCTTGACATGCTCATCGTCGGCGCACAGCACCGCCAGACCGTAGAACGGCAGGTTGTGCAGAAAGTCGACGAAGCTTTGCTTCAGCCGGCCGAAATCGCCCTCGTGCGTCGCGAGATGATCGTTGTCGATGTTGGTGACGATGGCGATGATGGGCTGCAGGTGCATGAAGGACGCATCGCTCTCATCGGCCTCTGCGACCAGATAGCGGCCTCTCCCTAAGCGCGCGTTGCTGTCGGCGCTCTTGAGACGTCCCCCGATCACAAAGGTGGGATCAAGCCCGGCTTCGGCCAGCACGCTTGCCACCAGACTGGTGGTCGTGGTCTTGCCATGCGTGCCGGCGACGGCGATGGAATAGCGAAAGCGCATCAGTTCGCCCAGCATTTCCGCGCGCGCGACCACGGGAATGCGCTTGGCCAGCGCCGCAGCCACTTCCGGGTTGGTGCGGTTGACGGCACTCGACACCACCACCACGTCAGCCTCACCCAGATACTCAGCGTCGTGGCCGATGAAAATCGACGCACCCAGGCGCGCCAGACGCGTGGTGACGGCGTTGCCTTTGAGATCCGAGCCCTGCACCTCGTAGCCCAGATTGAGCAGCACTTCGGCAATCCCGCCCATGCCGCTGCCGCCGATGCCGACCAAGTGAATGCGTTGAATGCGCCGCATCCGATCCTGCATGCGCGTTTGCGGGGCCACTCGCGCCGCCGAGGGAACGCCCGCGTTCGCAGGTATGCGCCCTTCGGTCATGTGCGTGCCTCCGCGCGCGGTCCTAAGCCTTTTCCCGCGCCGGTCGCGGCGGCCATGCACAGGTCCGCGAGCCGTACCGCCGCATCGGTGATGCGCGCGGCGCGAGCCGCTTCCGCCATTTTCAGGAGCCGCGCGCGGTCCGCGATCAGCGTCGCGACGACGGCACTCAAACTCTCGGGCGTGAGGTCGCGCTCCTGGATGATGCGCGCCGCGCCGGCACCGACCATGACGGCGGCATTCTTGGTTTGATGATCGTCCGCCGCTACGCCTAAGGGTACGAAAATGGCGCCGAGCCCGGCGGCCTGCAGCTCGGCCACCGTCATGGCACCGGCGCGGCACACGGCAAGATCCGCCCACGCATAGGTCTTGGCCATGTCGTCGATGAAGGGCAGTACTTGAGCCTCGACGTGCTCCTCGAGATACGCCGCGCGCGTCGCGGCAAGTCCGCGCTCGCCGGTCTGATGAATGACCTGGGGACGGCTCTCCGGCGCCAATCGTGCCAGCGCCTTAGGCAATACCGCATTGAGCCGCTGCGCGCCCTGGCTGCCGCCAAACACCAGCAAGCGTGCGCGCGACTCGCGCCCGGCAAACCGCTCTGCCGGCGGCGCGAGTGCGGCAATGCTCTCACGCACCGGATTGCCGATGGTGCTGGCGCGTACCTTCGCCCCGAAACTTCCGGGAAACGCCTCGAGTACCTGATCTGCCAAGCGTGCCAGCCAGCGATTGGTCAGTCCGGCAATGGCGTTCTGCTCGTGAATCAGCAGCGGAATGCGCATCAGCCACGCGGCGATGCCGCCTGGACCGCTGACATAGCCGCCGGCGCCCAGCACGGAGCGCGGCCGTACGCGGCGCAGCACGCCGACGGTCTGCGCCACGGCATTGACAATGCGCAGCGGCGCGAGCAACCAGGTCAAGACGCCCTTGCCGCGCAGCCCCGCGACACGCACCCATTCGATGGGAAAACCCTGAGACGGCACCAGGCGCGATTCCATGCTGCCCGGCACGCCGAGCCACACCACGGCGACGCCGCGGGTGCGCAGCACCTGGGCCACTGCCAGCGCGGGAAAGACATGGCCGCCGGTGCCGCCAGCCATGATGAGCACGGGGCCCTGCGAAGCGGCGCTCATCGGCTGCCTCCGGGCACGCGTGCCACCGCGGAACGCGAGGTGCACTTGACCTCGTGGTAGATGCGCAGCAGCACACCCAGCCATGCCAGGCTGACGAGCAGACTGCTGCGGCCATAGCTGAGTAGCGGCAGCGTCAGGCCCTTGGTAGGGAGGACGCCCATGTTGACGCCGATGTTCACGCTGGCCTGCAGTCCCAGCCAGATACCGAAGGCTGCCGCGAGGTAGGCCTGGAAACGCAGGCCCGCCTGCGCCGCCAGGCGCGAGACGTGGAACGCGCGCCACACCAGCGCGACGAACAGGCCGATGACGCCCATCACCCCGACCAAGCCCAACTCTTCGGCCAGCACGGCAAACACGAAATCCGTGTGCGCCTCCGGCAAATAGAACAATTTCTGCACGCTGCTGCCCAAGCCCACTCCGAACCAAGAGCCCCGGCCGATGGCGATCAGGGATTGCGTGAGCTGAAATCCGCCCTTGAACGGATCGTCGAAGGGGTGCAGGAAAATCAGCAGCCGCTTCAACCGATAGGACGAGGTCAGCGCGAGCAGCGCGAAGGCGACCACGGCGGTCGACACCAGTAGCGCGACGAAGCGCAGGCGCGCCCCGGCGATGAACAGCACGGCGAAACCGGTGGCGAACAGCACGGTCGCAGCGCCGAAATCCGGTTCGATCAACAGCAAGACGGCCGTCACGGACAAGAGCCCGAAGGGCTTCAGCAACCCCGGCAGCGTGCTCTCGAGTTCCGCGCGCTTGCGCACGCAGTAGCTGCACAGCCACATCAGCACCAGCACCTTGGCCAGCTCCGATACTTGGAAATTGAGCACGCCGATGCGCAGCCAGCGGCGCGCACCGTTGACGCGCGCGCCCAAGCCCGGGATCAGTACCAAGATCAGCAGCAACAGGCCCAGCAGCAAAAGCGCCAGTCCATATTTGTCCCAAAGCTCGGTCGGCACCCGCGTCATCATCCAGGCGAAGGCCGCCCCCGCCATGGTGAAGACGAACTGTCGCTCGAGAAAATAAAACGGATCGGTCATGTCGCGCGCAGCGATGGACATGGACGCCGAGGTAACCATGATCAGGCCGATGAGCAGCAGAGCGGCCACCAACCCCAGCGTGATGCCGTCCCATGCGAAGGGCAGCCGTTCCCGCGCGCGCAGCCCGTAGGACATGGTGGCGGTACTCATGGCGATGGCCCTTCGGGCAATGCACCCCTGGGCGACGAAGACTCGAGTCTGTGCACCGCCGCAGCGAACACATCGCCGCGGTGGCCGTAGTCGCGAAACATGTCCAGGCTTGCGCAGGCCGGGGACAGGAGAACGGTGTCGCCGGGTGCGGCTATGCGCTGCGCGGCATCGACCGCAGCTTGCATCGCCGCCTCGGCCGCCATCCCAGGCACCCCCCTCGATGCCACCATATGAGTACGGCACACTCCGTCCAGAGCGGCGGCAATGGCCGGCGCATCCTTGCCCAGCAGCACCGCCGCTCGCACCTTGCCGCGGAACGCGTCCGCCAGGGGCTTGAAGTCCTGGCCCTTGCCCTCGCCGCCGGCAATCATGACCAGCGGCCCCGGCATGCCGGCCACCGCGGCCATCGTCGCCCCGACATTCGTGCCCTTGGAGTCATCGACATAGCGCACGCCGCCGACATCGGCGACCCAGGATGATCGATGCGGCAAGCCGGGGAAGACTTGCAGCGCCTGGAGCATCGAGGCGCGCGGCAAACCCACGGCCTCGCCCAGTGCCAACGCCGCGAGCGCATTGGCGGCATTGTGCGTACCGGAGATTTTCATGCGCGCCACATCGAGCCAGCGTTCGCCGCGGCACGTCAAAAAGATCTGCGCGCCGTCGTGCGCCAGGGAGAAATCCGTATCGGTGCGTTCGATGGAGAAGGTGACCGTGCGCGCCGCATCGGCGCGGTATTCCCGGTCGCGCATGGCCAGCACCCAAGGGTCGTCCGCATTCAAGACCACCGTCGAGGCATTGGCCAATATTCGTCCCTTGGCGTGGGCATAGGCTGCGATGGACGGATAGCGGTCCAGATGATCCGCCGTCACATTGAGGACCACGGCGGCCTTGAGCACCAGCGATGAGGTGGTCTCCAGCTGAAAACTCGATAGTTCGAGCACGTACAGGTCGGGGACCGGCTGCGCGAGCAGATCGAGCGCCGGCTCGCCCAGATTGCCGCCCGCCAATACCCGCCGTCCCGCCGCCGCGGCCATACGAGCCACCAAGGTGGTGACGGTGCTCTTGCCATTGGTGCCCGTCACGCCGACCACCGGCGCATGTGCCTCGCGCGCGAACAATTCCACATCGCCCAGCACCTCGATGCCGCGCGCACGCGCCCCCTTCACGATGGGTTCATCGTGAGACACGCCCGGCGAGAGCAGCAGCCGCGTTGCGCCCTCGAGCAGCGACAGATCGAAGCCGCCCAGCTTCAGCGTCATGGAACCGGCCAGATCGCCGAGCTCAGCCAGTCCCGGCGGTGCGCGGCGGCTGTCGGTGGCGCTCACGCGCTCGCCCCGCTTCACGAGGTGGCGCACGCAGGAAGCGCCTGTCTTGCCCAAACCCACGACCACGCTGTTCATCATCGGATCTTCAAGGTGGCTAGGCCGGCCAACACCAGCACGAAGCTGATGATCCAGAAACGCACGATGACCTTCGGCTCCGCCCACCCCTTGAGTTCAAAATGGTGATGGATCGGGGCCATGCGAAAGATCCGCTTGCCGGTCAATTTGAATGACGCCACTTGCAGCATCACGGACACGGTCTCGAGCACGAACACACCGCCCATCACGAACAGCACCACTTCCTGGCGCACGATCACGGCAATCGTGCCTAGCGAGGCGCCCACCGCCAACGCGCCCACATCGCCCATGAACACCTGCGCCGGGTAGGAGTTGAACCACAGGAACCCTAGCCCTGCGCCCACCAGCGTGGCGCTGAAGATCAGCACCTCGCCCACCCCGTTGATATAGGGAATTTGCAAGTACGCGGCGAACTTGATGTTGCCGGTGACATAGGCGAAGACGCCGAGCGCCGCGGCCACCATGACCGCGGGCATGATCGCCAGGCCGTCGAGGCCGTCGGTCAGATTGACCGCATTGCTGCTGCCGACGATGACGCAGTAGGCGAATGCCACGAAGGCAAACGTGGACATCGGTACCGCCACGGTCTTGAAGAAGGGCACGTACAGCGAGGTCTCGGAGGGCATCTGGTGCATGCCGTGCAGCGCCAGTGCGATGGTGAGGGCCGCGATCGACTGCGCCAGATACTTGTAGCGCGCCGCCAGACCTTTGGAGTTGCCGACCACCAGTTTCAAGTAGTCGTCGTAGAAGCCGATCAATCCGAAGGCGAGCGTGGTGCCGAGCAGCACCCACACGAAGCGCACCGACAGGTCGGCCCACAGCAGCGTGCCGATGCCCATCGCGACCAGGATCAATCCGCCGCCCATGGTCGGTGTGCCGGATTTTTGCAAATGCGATTTCGGTCCGTCGGTGCGCACCACCTGGCCGATCTGATGATGGCTCAGCAGCGAAATCATCCGCGGCCCGATGAGCAACGCCACCAGCAACGCGGTCACGGCGGCCAGAATCCCGCGCAGCGTCAGGTATTGGAAGACATGAAAGCCGCTGTAGAACTTGGCCAGGTATTCGGTGAACAGTAGCAGCATGCGTCAGGCCCCTCCGCCGATCAGTGCCTGCACCACCCGCTCCAGGCGATTGATGCGTGAACCCTTGATGAGCACCGTCACGCCGGGAGACAGCTCCGCCTGCAGGCGCCGGGTCAACGACTCCGCGTCCGCAAACCACTGCCCGCCGGGACCGAATGTCTCCACCGCCCGGGAACTCAAGGGCCCGAGGGCAAAGAGCCGCTTGATGCCGCAAGCGCGCGCATAAGTACCCACATGGGCATGGCTGTCCTGGCTCGATTCACCGAGCTCGGCCATGTCTCCCAAGACCAGCCAGGTCACTCCTGGGAGCGAACGCAGCACTTCGAGTCCCGCGCGCACCGAACTGGGATTGGCGTTGTAGGAATCGTCGATGATCCAGCTGTCGCGCACACCGGCCTTCAGCTGCAGCCGGCCCGAGACCGGGCGAAAGTCCGCCAGTCCCAGCACGATGTCCTCCAGCGATGCGCCGGCGGCTCCCGCAGCGGCCGCGGCGGCGAGTGCATTGCCCACGTTGTGCGCACCGCCCGCCTTGAGCACGATCGGGCGTTCTCCCAGGGGGGAGTTCAAGGTGAAGCGGGTGGCGAACTCACCGCGCTCGATGCCTTGAAGGACATTCCTCGCACTGAAATCCGCGCTCTTGTGCACGCCGAAGGTCACGATGTGCGTGGCGCCGGAAATACCGCGCCAGTAGTCCGCGTAGGCATCGTCCGCATTGATGACGGCCGTGCCGCCGGGAGGCAGATGGGACACGGTCTCCCCCTCGCCCCGCGCGACGCCGTCCAGATCGCCGAATCCTTCCAGATGTTCTGCGCCTGCGTTGGTGATCAGTCCGACGGAAGGCTGCGCGAGATCCATCAATTGGGCGACATCGCCAATGCGATTGGCGCCCATTTCGATGACGGCGCTGCGATGGTCGGATTCCAGGCGCATGAGCGTCACAGGAACACCGATATGATTGTTGAGATTGCCGCGGGTCGCCATGCAAAGACCCATGCGCGCCAGGATGGCGGCGGTCATTTCCTTGGCAGTGGTCTTGCCGTTGCTGCCGGCCACCGCGACCACGGGCAGGGTGAAACTCGAGCGCCAGTTTCTCGCCAACTCCTGCAACGCGCGCAATGAATCCTTCACCACGACCTGCGGCAAGACACCCGGTGTTTCGCGTTCGACGATGGCGCCTATGGCACCCTGCGCCGCCGCGGCCTGGACGAACGCGCTGCCGTCGAAATTCGGGCCGCGCAGCGCCACGAACAGCGCACCGGGTTTCAACGTGCGGCTGTCCGTGGAAACGCAACCGTAGGGGCGATCCTCGCCCACAAGCCTGCCGCCGGACACGCGCGCTGCATCGCTCAACGTTCGCTTCATGCGGCCACCCACCGCAATGCGGTCAACCCGCACAGTGCTCGCTCGTACCGAGTCACGCTCACTGTCCGCTTCATGCGGCCGCCCCCAAGTAACGCAGCGCTTCGCTTCGATCGCTGAAGGAGCGCCGTGTCTGTCCGTAAATCTGGTAATCCTCGTGGCCCTTGCCGGCGATCAACACCAAATCGGTGGCCTGGGCTTCCTTCAACGCCGTGGCAATGGCCTCGCCGCGATCGTGAATGACCCGCGCGGCATGCGCATTGATGCCGCTCAAGATGGCGGCCGTGATGGCGTGCGGATCCTCGGAGCGCGGATTGTCGTCGGTGACGATGATCTGATCGGCCAGTTCGTCGGCTATCGCACCCATCACGGGGCGCTTGCCGGCATCGCGGTCACCGCCGCAACCGAATACGCACCAGAGCGCGCCGGCGCAATGCTCGCGCGCCGCGCTCAATGCCTTCGCCAGCGCATCCGGGGTATGCGCGTAATCGACGACCACCGTGGGCTGATGGGCGGCGCCGGCATTGAGCACTTCCATCCGCCCGGGCGCAGGCTTGGCGCCGCCTAAGGCGGCGGCCGCCTCGTTGAGCGAAACGCCGCGGGCGAGCAGACAGGCGATGACGATGAGGGAGTTTTCAGCATTGAATCGGCCCATGAGCCGGGTCTCGATCGTGACCCGGCCGAAGCTGCCGTCCAAGTCCAGCGAAATGCCCGTGAGTTCCATACGCACCTGCGTGGCATGCAGTGCGCGATCGGCCAGCCAACCCGAATCGCCGGCGCGCGCGCAAACGGCGATCAGCGAAGCGCCGCCGGCGTAGTTGCTCGCCAGCGAGCGGCCGAACTCGTCGCCGACATTGAGCACTATGTGCTTGAGTTCGGGTGCCTGGAACAGTTTGGCCTTGGCGGCACCGTACTCGAGCATGGTGCCGTGATAATCGAGGTGATCCCGGGTCAAGTTGGTGAGGGCCGCCGTCTGGAAGTGCACGGCGTCGACGCGCCCCTGATCGAGCGCGTGCGAGGAGACCTCCATGACCACCTCACGCACACCGGAGGCGCGCAGCTGCGCCAGTGTACGATGCACCGTCACGGCATCGGGTGTGGTGTGCGTCGGTTCATTGAGCGCCGCGGGTCGACCCCAACCGATGGTACCCATGTAGGCGGCTGCGTGTCCCAAGCGCTCCAGGCATTGCGCCAACAAGTAAGCGCACGTGGTCTTGCCATTGGTGCCCGTAATGCCCACCACCTTGAGATGAGATGAAGGCCAATTGAAAAAGCGGTCGGCGATGCGCCCCACCAGGTGGCTCAAATTGGGCACCGCGGCCGTGAACACATCGGGCGGCAGCGCCGGGAGCGTTGCCTCGCCGCGCGGCTCCCAAAGCACCGCAGAGGCTCCGCGCTTCGCGGCATCCTCAGCGAATTCAAGTCCATGCGCGCGCAATCCGGGCAGCGCGAAGAACAAACTTCCCGGGCGCACTTGACGGCTGTCGAGCGTCAGATCGGAAACCTGCGCTTCGGTAGCGGGGATTTTCGCGATCCCGTCGAGCAGCCACATGAGTGCTGTGCTCATGGGTTTTCGTTCGCTCGCACGAGCGCTGCCGGCGGAACGTTTTGCAGGTCATCGGGCGGAATGTCCATCAGCCGCAACGTTCCCGCCATGACACTGGAGAATACCGGCGCCGCCACCGTGCCGCCCTGGGCCAGCGTGCCCATCTCGTGCACGTCCCGGCTCGGCTCGTCGATCACCACCACCGTGGCGAGTTTCGGGTGCGAGGCCGGCACCACGCCGGCAAACACCGCCATGATGCGATCGGTGGAATAACCACCCGCGATCGATTTGAACGCGGTACCCGTTTTCCCGGAGACTTGATAGCCGATGAGCGAGGCGCGGGTCGCGGTACCGCCTTTTTCGACCACGTGTTCCATCAGTTGAATGAGATCGCGCGCGACCTTGGGATCCATCACGCGCTCGCCGGCCACGGGGCCGGTGACACGCTCGAAGGAAATCGGCCGCTTTACGCCGAAGGCGCCGATGGTCGCGTAGGCATGCGCCAATTGCAGCGGGGTTACCGACAGGCCGTAACCATGCGACAGCGTGGCGATGCCGACCGGGCGCCAATGAGAATAATGGCTCAGCATGCCGGCCGACTCGCCGGGGTAGTTGCCGCCGGTCACCTGCCCTAAACCTAAGCCGGTCAAGGTGCGCCAAATCTGTTCGGGTTGCAGCGACAGCGCTATTTTTGCGGTGCCGACGTTGCTGGATTTGGCCAGGATGGTCGCCAGGTCGATCACACCTAAGTTTTGCTCGTCTTCCTCGACCTTGTTGCCGACCTTGAAGAACCCGGGCGATGTGTCGACCACGCTGTCGGGCCGGTATTGCCCGGATGCCAGCGCCGCGGCCATGATGAAGGGCTTGATGCTCGAACCGGGCTCGAAAATATCCGTGGCGGCGCGATTGCGATACAGACCGGCTTTCAATTGCTCGCGGTCATTGGGGTTGTACGAAGGCTGATTCACCATCGCCAGCACTTCACCGGTATCGACATCGATCACGATCACCGAACCCGCGCGCGCCCGGTATTCCTGCATGGCGGCTTTCAACTCCCGGTACGCCAGATACTGGATACGCAGGTCGATGCTGGTAACCAGATCATGCCCCGGCCGCGGGGCGCGAATGCTTTCGACATTCTCGACATAACGGCCGAGAGAATCCTGGATCACACGCTTCGCGCCCTCCTGACCGTTCAACAATTGATCGAAGCCGAGCTCGAGACCCTCCTGGCCCCGATCATCGACGGTGGTGAACCCGACCATGTGCCCGGAAACCTCACCGGCCGGATAGTAGCGGCGATATTCGCGCAGCAAGTACACGCCGGGAATGCCCAAAGCCTTGATGTGCGCGGCCTGCTCCGGCGGCATATGGCGCACGAGATACAGAAATTCGCGATCGAGATTGCTGGTAATGCGCCGCGCCAGCGTTTGTGGATCCTCTTTGAGCTCTCGGCTGAGTTTCGGCAACTGATCGATGTTGTCGTTGAGTTCCTGCGGATTGACCCAGATGCTGTCCACCGGCGTACTGACCGCCAGCGGCTCGCCGTTGCGGTCCGTGATCGCGCCGCGATGCGCCGCGATCTTGACCACGCGCATCGAGCGCTGATCGCCCTGTTTGGCAAGAAATCCATGATCTACGAGCTGTAGTTCCACGGCGCGCGCCGCGAGACCAATGGCGCCGAGCACGACCAATCCGAAGACCACCACCGAGCGCCAGCGATAGGTCTTGTCCTGCCGTGCGGTTTCGCCGGAGCGCATTTTCACGGCCGCACGATCCTCACGTCCTTAGTTTGCGGCAGATTCATCTGCAACTTGGCGTTGGCCACCCGCTCGACAAAGGCATGCGAGGACCAATAGCTTTGCTCGAGCTGTAGACGCCCCCATTCCATGTCGAGGGAGTCGCGTTCGGCATTGAGCTTCTCCATCCGCACGAACAGATCGCGCGCCTTGTGCCGCGCGTAGATCACTTGCACGGCGGAGGCGAGTACCGCCAACCACAACACCGGCAGCACCAAGGGCAACCAACGGCGAAATTTCATGCTGCGACTCCTGCTTCTAGGCGGACTGCCACGCGCAGGCGGGCGCTGCGCGAGCGGGGATTTCTGCTGCTCTCATCCGCGCTGGGCTCGATGGATTTACCGACCAGCGCGAGTCTGGGGCGGGCATGCTCCGGGATATCGGGCAGCCCCGCATACATCGGATCGGGCTGCGAATGGCGGCGCATGAATTGCTTCACCATGCGGTCCTCGAGCGAATGGAAACTGATGACGGCCAGTCTTCCGCGGGGCGCCAATCGCCGTAGTGCACTGTCGAGAGCCGACTCCAGCTCCTTGAGCTCGCCATTCACGTAAATGCGCAGCGCCTGGAAAACGCGCGTGGCCGGATGCTTGTGGCGCTCCTTGCTGCGAGCGACACGGGAAATCATGTCCGCGAGTTCGAGCGTGCGCTCGAACGGCTTCTTTTGGCGGTCCGTGACGATGGCACGCGCAATGCGCGGCGCCTCACGCTCTTCGCCGAATTCACGAAAAATGCGGATGAGTTCCTCGAGCGGCGCGCCGTTGACCACGTCGGCCGCGCTCATGCCCTCGCCCGCCGTCATGCGCATGTCCAGAGGACCGTCTTGCATGAAGCTGAAACCGCGCACCGGGTCATCGATCTGCGGCGATGACACGCCGAGATCGAAAAGTATGCCGTCGAAGGTGAGGCCGGGCTGAACCTGATCGGCGCAAACGGCGAGCGCAGAGAACGGCGCGAGAAAAATCGCCACGCGAGAATCCGAAGAGAAGCGGGCCCTCGCCTGCGCGACGGCAGTCGGATCACGATCGAGGCACAGCAATCGGCCGTTCGCGATGAGCTTCTCCAAAATCGCACCTGCATGTCCGCCTCGACCAAAAGTGGCATCCATGTAGGTGCCACTCGCCTGAATGTTCAACGCCGCCAGCACCTGTGGCAGCAGGACCGCCGTGTGAACCCCCGCACTCTCTTCCCCCGCAATACCTTCCACCGCAGACCGGCTAGAACGACAACGTGTCGAGTTCGGCGGGCAGATCCGTGGTGCTCTCCGGACTCGCCAGCCATTCGTCGCGACGCTCGTTCCAGCGCGCCTCATCCCACAATTCGAATCGCATCCCCTGCCCGATCAACATGGCATCGCGCGTCATCTGGGCGAACTCGCGCAAATTCGGCGGGAGCAGCAATCGCCCATGCGCATCGAGCTCCAGATCCGTGGCATGACCGATCATCAACCGCTGCAAACGCCGCACCTGGGGATTCAAGGTGGGCAATTTGTTGAGTTTCCGCTCGATGTCCTCCCAGTCCGGCAACGGGTAGATCAGCAGGCACTGATCCTTGTCCACCGTCACCACCAGGTTGCCCCCGCAACGCTCCTGCAGACGTTCCCGGTAGCGGGTGGGCATGACCAGCCTCCCTTTCACATCGAGCGTTAGTTTGTTGGCACCCCGGAACATTTTTTTCGGGTCCGAAAACCCATTTTCTCCCACAATTTCCCACCAGGCACCACTATAGGGAGCGCGAGCGCGCACTGTCAACGCCTTATGGTAAAAAAATCCCGTGCCGACAGTGACTTAGGTCACATTTTGCGGCTCCGCGACAAGGAGGAGGCAAGTGCCTCAGATGAATCAATCTGTTAGGAGATGTTTGTGAAAAGAACCGCAGATCTTTGACGCGGCTAATTTCGTCGAACGTCCGTGAAAACGCTGTTAACGTCCGAATTCTCGACTGAGCTCGCCAGCGCGCGCATAAATGGCCCTGCCAGCCCCTCTGTTCTTGGGCCGCGCAATCCGACGGGGCCGCTTCGACCCCCGGGAAATGTGGCGCGTCAGCTATCGTTGGGGCCTCCGGCCCCGGCGCGTCAGCTCCCTCCGCTCTTACTGGCCGCGTTATCTTGCGGGGCCTCTTGAGGCCCCGGGAATAGTTGGCGCTTCAGCGCCTAAAAAAGAGTCGGCCGTTAAGCCGGGTTCTGTCTTGGACAGTCATTCCTCTGGCATACGCGTCGCCGCGCAGCTCAAGCGACCTACCCGGAAGCCCATGTGGGCCACATGTAGCGGCCGTTAAGCCGCTCGCTTCCCTATTTGGTCTTGCTCCAGGTGGGGTTTGCCGTGCCGCTGATGTTGCCACCCGCGCGGTGCGCTCTTACCGCACCATTTCACCCTTACCGGCGCCGCTCGCGCGGCACTTAGGCGGTATCTTTCTGTTGCACTTTCCGTAGGCTCGCGCCTCCCAGGCGTTACCTGGCACCGTGCCCTGTGGAGCCCGGACTTTCCTCCATGTGCATACGCACACAGCGACTGTCTGGCCGACTCCGTGTGCACCATACGCAGATATGAGCGCTAAAGCGAGGCGGATCGCTGCTTGAGGAACAGCGCGCGCTTATAGGCCTCGTTGTCCCGCGCCCCCGTAATCTGCGCCGCCAGGCGCGCAGCCTGCTTCAGCGGTAGCTCGGCCATGAGCGCCACGAGCACCTTATCCAAGCCTGCCCTGGACTCTGCATCATCGGCGGATACAGCGGTTTGCGGCGCGCCGCCGATGAGCAGGACGATTTCGCCCCGCGCGACATCGGCATCGGACTTCGACCCGTCGCAGAGTTCGAGCAGCGAGCCGCGGTAAGTCGTCTCGTGCAATTTGGTCGCCTCGCGCACGATTGCTGCCGGCCGTTCTTGGCCGAACGCGGCAACGCAGTCCTCCAGCGTTTCGTGCACGCGGTGCGGGGACTCATAGATCACCAGCGTACGCGGCTCGTCCGCCAACGATTTCAACCTGAGCCGGCGGGCGGCGCCGCGTGCAGGCAAGAAGCCTTCAAAGCAGAACCGGTCGGTGGGCAAGGCGCCGATCGACAGCGCGGCGATCGCGGCACAGGGTCCGGGTATGGCAATGATTTCCATACCCGCGGCCGCCACCGCGCGCACCAGCTCAAAGCCGGGATCGCTGATGGCCGGCGTGCCGGCATCGCTCACCAGCGCCACCGATTTACCGTCACTCAAGTATGCAATTATTTCAATGGCCCGCGACGCTTCGTTGTGATCGTGCAGGGACACTTGCGGGGTTTCGATCCCAAAATGCTTGAGAAGTACGCCTGTGTGGCGCGTGTCCTCCGCGGCAATCAGCGCGCACGCAGACAACACCTCGCGCGCCCGAGGGGACAAATCGCCCAAATTGCCGATCGGGGTCGCAACCACATAGAGCTTCCCCGCGCCCGGCGGGCCTGGCAAGTGATTTGTCACTTTGACGTCCTCCCGTGCCCTAGACAGGCGGGGATTCCTTCTGCAAGGCGGCGACGTCCCGCCGCGAGCATGTTCTTTGCGGCATTCACGTTGCGGTCGTGTACCGCTCCGCATTCGCTGCATTTCCATGCTCTTATTCCAAGACCTGCGATACCTTTAGGGCCACTACGCGCATCGCACGCAGAACAGGTCTGGGTTGAAAACGCTTCGTCAACTTCAGCGAACGTTGCGCCTGCGAAATCGCACTTGTACCGGAGCATCGTTCGAAACGCCGACCAGCCCGCATCGAGCACCGACTTAGCATGCGGTGTCTTCGCGAGCGCGGAGGCATTTACGTTTCCGACGAATATCGTGTCATACCCACGTACCAAGCGAGTCGAGAACTGATGCAGGGAATCCTTCCTGCGATTCGAGATTTTGGCATGGATTGCGCGCACTCGGTCCTTCTTGCCCGCGCGCTGCGCGATGGCGAGCTTGGGCTCGAGGCCGCGATAGAATTGCGGGGCCGACACTTTCTCCCCATCGCTCGTGGCAACCAAATCCTGAAGTCCCAGGTCAATGCCCACGTCCCGCCGCGCTGAGGATCTCAGCTCGGCAGCCGGCACGGCGACGCAGGCATTCAGGTACCAGCGACCGCGAGCGTCTTCGCAGATATTTCCCGCACGAATCGGGTACGCCTGCAGACCGTAGCTGTCCCATAAAGACAGCCATCGGCCCGCGAACTTCACTTGACCATGAGCGGCCTGAATCGCAGTCTTCTTGAACGGAATCCAACCGAGACTGCGACGGTTGCCGGTGGACTTGCGCCAACTCAGCCGCACCTTTCTAAACTGTCTGCGCCGCTCGGCGTATTCCTCCGCTATCGCCTGCACGGTTTGAGAGTGCAGATGCAGCCCCTCTTTGGTTGCGCCCCGCGTGAACTTCGCAAAGTCATATCCGGAGAGAAATCGGTGTTCGCGATTGAACATCGTTATCTGCAACTCGTTGCAGTAGTTCCAGACAAAATTCACCTCGCCGGCAAGATCTCGCAAAAACTTCGCGTGTTTGTCCTTGAGCCGCAGCCTCAACACTTTGATCTTGGTGGAAGAGGCGCCGTGCATAGATGGCTCTATGTGATAAGAGACTGTAATTATATCCAGCTCCTCGAGAGTAACCCACTTTATTTCTGTTGTCACTGTGCAGAAATAACTCATCGGATAGGTGCGTCGCTCTTTAGAATCGAGCAGCATCACCACACTGGTCAGGACCCCAGAGTGCACCGGATATCCTCGACCTCGAGGCCGATGTCTTACGGTGCAACTGGGTATCCGCGCCTCTATTGAAGAATCAGGAGCGAGAGGGTATGGCAGCGATCCTAAGACGTCCACGGTTGGCGCGAATTGCGATATTGACCGTGTCGTTGATTGCGGCCGCCTGTAGCCTCATCAAGCCCGTCGAAGCCCCGCCCGACCAGCAGGGACAGGCCGCCCGCCTGGTCCGCGAGGGCAAGCACGCCGATGCCGCGCGAGCATACGCCGATCTGGCGACCCAACTGCCCGCAGAACAAGACAACTATGAATTGTTGAGCGCGGAACAGTGGGTAGCCGCCGCAAACATTCCGGCCGCCAAACAGGCGCTGGCGCAGGTCTCGCCCGAGGCGCGCACCAAGCTCGCCGTGCCGCGCGCGTTGGTCGCCGCGGAAATTGCCTACGCGGAAAACGATCCGGCTCGCGCCATTCGCGAGCTCGATCAGGTACCCGTGCCCACATCGCCCGAGCAGGCGCAAAATTATTATTGGATCCGCGGCCGCAGCGCATTCCTCACGAATCATTCTCTGGAGGGCACACGCGCGCTGGTCGAACGGGAACGTTACTTGAGCGACCCTGCGGCGCTGCGCGCGAACCGCGAAGAGTTGCTGGGCCGGGTGCGTGCCGCGGCCGAACGGGGTGTTTCCCTGAAGGCGCCGCCGAAAACAGATCCCACCGTGGCCGGCTGGCTCGACTTGGGGCCGGTGGCCGTCGAAATGGAGCGCAATCCTGCCCGCGCCGCGGCGGCGCTGGACAATTGGAAGCGGCAGTATCCGCAGCATCCGGCCAATGCGGGGGTGCTCAGCACGGCGCAATCGGAAATAGCCGTGGCCACCGAATATCCCAACCAAATCGCCCTGCTGCTGCCGCTCTCCGGGCGCAGCGAGGCGTTCGGCGTCGCCGTGCGCGATGGCTTCATCGCAGCCTACCTGGAACAAAATGCAGCTACCCGGCCGCGCGTCAAAATCTACGACGTGGCGGCTCAGTCGGTCGGTGCCGCCTACAGCAGCGCCATCGCAGACGGCGCGGGTTTCGTGGTCGGACCGCTCACCAAGGAAGACGTTGCGGCCGTGGTGCCCTTGAGCGCGGGCCGCACACCGGTGCTGGCGCTGAACTTTCTCAGCGACACGGTGAGTGCACCGACGAATTTCTACCAGTTCGCGTTGCTGCCTGAAGACGAGGCGCGCATGGTCGCGCGGCGCGTGATTGCCGACGGCAGACAGGCCGGGGTTGCCATCGTACCCACCGGAGAGTTGGGCAGCCGCGTCGCCGCGGCATTCAACGATGAACTGAAGAGCCTCGGCGGTACATTGCTCGACAGTCAGCGCTACGAACCCTCACAGCCGGACTTCTCCGACATCATCAAACAGGTGCTGCAAGTCAAAACCGTCAAGGGCGAGCCTTCCACGCATCGCACCGACGCCGCCTTCGTGTTCATCGTCGGTACCCCGGGTGCGGCGCGCCTCATCATGCCGCAGTTGAAATTTCACTTTGCCGGCGATGTGCCCGTGTACTCCACCTCGGACAGTTTCGAGCCGGATCCGAGCGCCAACGCCGACATCGACGGCCTCCTGTTCCCGGGCATGCCCTGGATGATTTCGACCGATCCGGTCACGGCACAGATTCGCGACGGCGTGCGCACGGCCTGGCCGGCGCGGACCGCACGCAGCGACCGGTCGCGCCTTTACGCCTTTGGATTCGATGCCTATCGCCTGGTGCCCGGCTTGCGATCCAGTGCTCCGAGAGTTGGTGAGATCGCCGGCGTCACCGGCAAGCTGCACCTGGATGCGGAGAATAAAATTCGTCGTGATCTGGAGTGGGCGCAAATACGCGGTGGCGTACCCAATGTTCTGTAGCGCCATGACGCGCGCGGCTATTGCCGCCGCCCTGTGTACGGCCTTGCAAGGCCTGGCGCTCGGCGCCCCGGCAGACGCGAGCGCAACCCCGGTGTCGAGCGATTCGCGACCCGCGGCGGACCTCATCGTGCACCATGCACGCGTTTGGACGGTGAACCCGGCACAACCCCAGGCAGAGGCTGTAGCGGTACTCCATGGTCGCATCACGGCCGTGGGAACCGACGCAGTCGTCATGGCTTGGCGAGGCCCCGGGACGCGCGTGGTGGATGCCAACGGCGCTCGGTTGCTGCCGGGGTTCAATGATGCTCACGTCCACTTCTCGGATGGCGGAGCCGCACTCGCCGCAGTGCAACTCACCGACGCGACCAGTCTCAAGGAATTCGTCAGACGCGTGGGCGACTACGCCTCGCGCGTGCCTAAGGGCGAATGGATTCGCAGCGGCGATTGGGACGAGACCAAGTGGAGTCCGTCACGATTGCCGACTCGCCAGGACATCGATGCGGCGACGCCGGACAATCCGGTGGCGCTCGATCGCTACGACGGACACATGATTCTGGTGAATTCCAAGGTACTGGCGTTGGCCGGCATTACCTCCAAGACCCCCGACCCTCCAGGTGGTTTGATCGTACGCGATGCAGCCGGTGAACCGACCGGAGCGCTGAAGGACGCGGCAGTCGAATTGGTGGCACGTATTGCCCCGCCCTTGACCCAGGCGCAGCGTCGCCGGGCCATCGACGGTGCGCTGCGCGAAGCGGCCAGACGCGGCGTGACCAGCGTGCAGCACATGTCCATGGACTACGGCGATCTAGCGGTGTATTCGCAGCTACTCGATGAGGGCAAGCTCACCGTACGCATCTACGGTGCGCCGCTCATCGCCAAGATCGAAGACCAGGCGCAGCTGGGATTCGGACGCGCTTTCGGTGGAGATTTTCTGCGCATAGGCGCGCTCAAGATGTTTGCCGACGGATCCTTGGGCTCGCGCACTGCGTACTTCATCCAACCCTACAGCGATGAACCGGAAAATCGCGGTCTGCCGTTTTCGGACATGCTGCCGCTGGTAAAAGCCGGCCGACGCCTGATGCGAGCTGATGCCGCCAATCTGCAGGTGTGTACGCACGCCATCGGCGATGCCGCCATCGCCACGACATTGGATCTGTATCAAGCGGTGGAGAAGGCCGATGGCGCGCGCGACCGGCGCTGGCGCATCGAACATGCGCAGCACATGGCGGAGCGCGACTTCGACCGTTTCGCGCAGCTGCGGGTCATCGCCTCCGTGCAACCCTATCAAGCCATCGATGATGGGCGGTGGGCGGAGGCTCGCATCGGGCATGAGCGTGCCGGACGAATGCACGCCTACCGGACCTTTATCCAGCATGGCGTTCGGCTGGCCTTCGGCACCGACTGGCCCGTCGCCCCGCTCGATCCGATGTTGACGCTGTATGCCGCGACCACCCGCGCCACGCTTGACGGTAAGAACCCACAGGGTTGGTTCCCCGAGCAGAAGCTATCGATCCAAGAGGCGATTGCGGCCTACACCATGGGCTCGGCGTATGCGGAATTTCAGGAACACGATAAAGGCTCGCTCGAGCCCGGAAAACTCGCCGACATGGTGCTCCTCAGCCAGGATGTGCTGACGATCGCGCCAGCCGCCATTCGCGACACGCAGGTGCTGCGGACCTGGGTTGGCGGCGTGGAGGTTTACGGGCCCGGGGCCTCGGGCGAGACACGCCGCGGCAACTAACGCGTCGCCGATGGGCAATAGGAGAAAAGACACGTCCGGCACGCCGGAAATCGCCGAGAAGTAATTCGACGAATCGGCCGGATATCGCGGCTGAAAAATCATTCGCAGTACCGCACCATGCGGCATGAACGCTACACACCTGCAGCGTGGCGCGGCTGGCGAGGCGTTGGCCGCGGAATATCTACGAATCCGCGGCCTGAAAGTCCTCGCCCGCAACCTGCGCTGCAAGGCCGGGGAGCTCGATCTGGTGTGTCTGGATAGCGATGTACTGGCCATCGTTGAAGTCCGGCTGCGCGAGGGCACCGAGTTCGGCGGCGCCTTAAGTTCGATCACCCGGGCCAAGCGGCGCAAGATCATCCGCGCCACTCAATATTTCCTGCAGCGGCAGCTCGAGTGGCGCGGCCATCCCATGCGCTTCGACGTGCTCGCGGTGCAGGGACAGCCGAACGGCGTCCACGAAATCGTATGGATCAGAGATGCGTTTCGCGCGCAGTGATCGGCCACGACGCCCCGACAGCGAGAAAAGCTATGCTGCCAACGCGCTACTTGACCACCTGCAGCTTTGGCCGCTTCGGGGGTACGGCGCTTGGCTTGCCGGCGGTGGGGCTCGTGGGCGGACTCGCGGGCGGGCCGTCGGTTGGATCCGGGTCGGCATCGCCCTCCGGGAAAATCATCCCCTGCCCCGTCTCCCGAGCATAAATGCCCAAGATCGCGCGGACCGGAACCTGAACGGCAAATCCCACTCCGCCGAAGCGCGCCTCGAAGCTGACGACATCATTGCCCAGCTTGAGCGCCTGCGTCGCCGAAAAACTGACGTTCAGCACGATCTTGCCGTCCTTGACGTATTGGCGCGGGACGTTCACGCCCTCCGCGGCGGCATCGACCACGATATGCGGCGTCTCGCCGCTGTCGGATATCCACTCATGCAAGGCGCGCAGCAAGTAGGGACGCCGCGGCTTCAATGGCGCATACCCCGTTCGGCATCGCTCAAGCAGGCACGAAATGTCGAGCGCGCAAAGATGGAATTCATGTACTTGGTGATGGGCGCGGCCTGTGCCGGCAGCTCGATCCCATAGGTCCGCAAGCGCCACAGGATGGGTGCAATGCTGGCATCGACCAGGGAAAATTCATCGCTCAGGAAGAACGGCTTGGCCTTGAACACCTCCGCACTGGCGCAGATCGCCTCGCCCAGGACCTGGCGGCTGTGCTCGGCAGTCTTGCTCTGCGGATCGAGTTCGATGTCGCGGGCCAGCGCATACCAGTCCCGTTCCACTCGATACAGAGCCACTCGAAACTGCGCGCGGGTCGTAGGATCGATGGGCATGAGAGGCGGATGCGGAAATCGCTCATCCAAGTACTCGATGATCACCCGCGAGTCGTACAGCACCAGATCGCGATCCACCAGCGTGGGCACGCTGCGATAGGGATTCAGATCGACCAGGTCCTCGGGCAAGTCGTTCAGATCGACGTCCACCAATTCGATGGCAATACCCTTTTCAGCAAGGACCAGACGCGTCCGATGACTCAGCGGATCTGCCGCTGCTGAAAACAAAGTCATCACCGAACGACGTGTCACTAATCGGACCTCCTAGGAGTTAGGAGCCTGCCTGAGTATTTCACGTGAGCCGCGTAGGTACCGCAACTCCGACAGGCTCTTCACGGGCGTCAGTGGACGTCCTTCCAATATTCCTTCTTCAGTAGATAGGCGAACACGAAAAACACCAACAGAAACAGCATGACGAATATACCCATCGATTGGCGCGTCGCCTTGATGGGCTCGGCGGCGTAGTCCAGGAAGTTGGCCGTGTCCCGGATGAACTGATCATACTCCTCCGGCTTCATGGCGCCCGGAGTCATCGCTTCGACACCCACGAGCACCATTTTGGCGCTGCCGTGGGCGTCCTTCTCATTCTTGTAGACCGGTTTTTGCAAGCCCTGCAGGGAACTCAAGACGTGCGGCATCGCCGTGCCGGCGAGGTAGAGATTGTTGACGCCGAACGGACGCGTCTTATCCACATAAAAACTCTTCAAATACGAATAGATGTAGTCCACACCGCGCTCGCGCGCCATGAGCGTCAGATCCGGCGGCTGCTTGCCGAACCAGTCCGTAGCGTCCGCCGGCATGGCGGTGCTGATTTCATCGAAGGGCTTGGCTCCGGTGAATATCAAATTCTTCACCACCTCTGATTCCGGAATCTTGAGGTCTGCGGCCAGGCGGCTATACCGTAGATACTTGAGAGAGTGGCAGCCCGAACAATAATTCATGAAATTGCGCGCACCGCGCTGCAGGGACTCGGCGCTCTTGATGTCCGCACCCGACTCGAGCAGGCGAATTTCACCTTCTTCGGCCAGTGCGGTCCCGGCGCCCAGAAGTCCAACGATGATCAAAACACTGGCTTTAAGCATGTCCCGTAACCCTTTCCGGCACCGGCTGCACGCTGTCGAATTTCGTGTACCAGGGCATCAACAAAAAGAACGCAAAATACAAGGCGGTGCAGACTCTCGCCAAGATCGGGTAGATACCCGAGGGCGGCTTCATACCGCATACTGCCAAAATGACGAACGAAACGGAAAATACCGCCAACATCGTTTTGTATATGGGTCCCTTGTAGCGTATCGAGCGCACCGGCGAGCGATCCAGCCAGGGGACGAAGAACAGCACCACGATCGCTGCGCCCATCACCATGACTCCCCACACCTGAGTTCCGAATGCGGAAGGTATGGCGCGCAACATGGCGTAGAACGGCGTGAAATACCACACCGGCGTAATGTCGGGCGGCGTCTGCAGGGGATTGGCGGGCTCGAAGTTCGGCGACTCGAGGAACAAACCGAAAAAATTGGGCGCAAAGAAAATCACCGCGGCGAATATCATCAGAAATCCCGCTACGCCCAGCGTGTCCTTCACCGTGTAGTAGGGATGGAAGGGAACGCCGTCGAGAGGACGCCCCTTGTCGTCCTTGTACTTCTTGATGTCGATGCCGTCGGGATTGTTGGAGCCCACTTCATGCAGGGCCATGATGTGCGCGACCACCAAGAACACGAGCGCCAACGGCAACGCCGCCACGTGCAGCGCGAAGAAGCGGTTCAGGGTGGGATCGGCGATGTTGTAGTCGCCGCGGATCCATTCGACCAGGGTTCCACCGATGATGGGCAAGCTGCTGAATAGCGACACGATGACCTGGGCCCCCCAATAGCTCATGTTGCCCCACGGCAGCACATAGCCCATGAAGGCTTCCGCCATCAGCAGCAAGAAGATCAGGCAGCCGAAAATCCACACCAGTTCGCGCGGCCTGCGATGCGATCCGTACAGCAGCGCGCGGAACATGTGCAGATACACCACGATGAAGAACGCAGAGGCGCCGGTGGAGTGCATGTAGCGGATCAGCCAGCCCCATTCCACATCCCGCATGATGTATTCCACCGATGCGAACGCCTCGGCTGCGGACGGCTTGTAGCTCATGGTGAGGAAAATGCCCGTCACCAGCTGATTGGCCAGCACCACCAGCGACAGCGCCCCGAAGAAGTACCAAAAATTGAAATTCTTCGGTGCGTAGTACTCGGCGACATGCTCCTTCCATAGTTTTGTCAGCGGGAATCGTTCATCGATCCAGCCAATCAATCCTTTGCCGGTGCCGGCTGTTTCTGGTGCTGCGGCCATCGCTTACCTCTAATTCTTCAGGAAACTGCTTTGGGGGCGTCGTCGACGCCGATGACAATGCGTGCATTCGCAGCGATTGCGTAGGGCGGAACGGCCAGATTCTTAGGCGCCGGCATGCTCTTGAACACGCGGCCCGACAGGTCGTACTTCGAGCCATGGCAAGGACAATAAAAGCCGCCCGGCCAATTCGCGCCCAGGTCCGCACCCGCGACTTGGAACGAATCGTTGGGCTGAAATGCCCCCAGCGGCGAGCAGCCCAGGTGCGTGCACACCGCGAGGCCGACCCAGTACTCAGGATTGCGCGCCCGCGCCGCTCCCGTCGCCTTGATGTAGTCCGGCTGCACCGAATCGTCGGACGCAGGGTCCGCCAGCATCGCATCGTGGCCGCTCAATTGATCGACGGCACCCTTGACGCGCCTGACGACGAACACCGCCTGGCCGCGCCAAACCACCTTCAACATCTGACCGGCTTCGAGTTTCGAAGCGTCGACTTCGACCGGCGCGCCAAGCGCTTTGGCGCGCGCGCTGGGTTTCCATGAGGCCAGAAAAGGCACGGCTGCGAATGCCACGCCGATGGCACCCGTGCCGACCGTGGCCGCCGTCAACAAGCGCCGCCGGCTGTGGTCCACCTCTTCACTCATGCGATTGCCCTCGAAAATTGTTGACAAATCTTCACGCAAACCCCTATGGCGGCAGTGTTTCCCAAAGAATATTGGGAGCGCATTATACACAGATCAGGGGCCTGCCCTTAAGGCTCGAGGATGGGATATTAATTGCGGAACGCTCGCTTCCTCTTGAGTTTTTTTGCCCGAGCGGTCGTGGTCGGCTTGGCGGTGGCATTTCTGGTGGTTTGGTGGAATCCCACGCTGCTGGGTGCACACGTAGGTACCGCGCCGAGCGCCGAAACACACGGCGCAGCCGGCGCGCCGTCCGCCTCGCCGGCTACCGTAGCTCCGGTAGTGGTGATGCAGAGCTTTGCCGATTCGGTGGCGCGGGCGGCGCCCGCCGTGGTCAATATCTACACCGCCCGCGTGGTCCGTGAGCGCAATCAAGCCGCGCCATTGAATCAATTGTTCGGTGATTATTGGCCGAGCTATCGGCGGCACGTCGAGCGCAGTTTGGGATCCGGCGTGATCGTCGATGCGAAAGGGACCATCGTGACCAACCAGCACGTCATAGCCGGCGCCGACTCGATCAGGGTAAGCCTGGCCGATGGGCGCATCGCCGATGCCAAGCTGGTCGGCCAGGACCCGGATACCGATATCGCCATTCTGGAGCTCGAGGTCGGCGACCTGCCCATCATGCCGATGGGCCGATCCGATACCCTGCGGGTGGGCGACATCGTGCTGGCCATCGGCAATCCCTACGGACTGAGTCAGACCGTGACGCAAGGCATCGTGAGCGCGACGGGCCGCGGCCAGCTGGGCCTGGCGACGTTCGAGAATTTCATACAAACCGACGCGGCCATCAACCTGGGCAATTCCGGCGGTGCGCTCATCGATGCGCACGGTGATTTGGTGGGTATCAACACCGCCGTGCTCAATCGCACCTATGGAGGCCCCGAGGGCATCGGATTTGCGATTCCGGTCAACCTGGTGCGCGGCGTGATGGAGCAGATTCTCATGAACGGGCACGTGGTACGCGGCTGGCTGGGCTTCGTGCCGCAGGACCTGACCGACGAGCAATCCGCCCAAGTCGGCACCGCCGCCGGCGGCGTCACCGTCGTGAACATTTTGGTGAAAAGCCCCGCGTATGAGGCCGGCATGCGCCCGGGAGATCTGGTGACCGCGCTGGGCGGCGAAGCCGTACACAGCGCCCAAGATCTCGTCGCCCGTGTCTCGGCGCTAAAACCCGGCGCCGAGGTGGAACTCGACGGACGCCGCGCGGCACGCAGTTACAAGATCAAGTTGACGGTGCTGGAGCGGCCCACTCGGCCGGTCCAGACGCCATAAACGAGAACTCGACAGATCGAACGGCCTGCAGCCGCAGACCGATGGCCGGTCCGCAAATTTAGCGCCGCTCGCGGGCTTTCACGGCGTGCGGCGGATTTTCGCACCCAATTGCTGCAGTTTCTCCTCGATCGCCGCGTAGCCGCGATCGATGTGATAAATGCGCTCGATGTCCGTACGGCCATCCGCGACCAAGGCAGCGAGCACCAGACTGGCCGAGGCGCGCAGGTCGGTGGCCATGACCGGCGCGGCCGTCAATCGCTCCACGCCCTTGATGATGGCGGTGTTGCCCTCGAGGCGAATTTCCGCACCCATTCGGCGCATCTCCAGCATATGCATGAAGCGATTCTCGAAAATCGTTTCGATGATGGTGCCCACGCCGGTCGCCACCGTGTTGAGCGCCGCGAACTGCGCCTGCATGTCGGTGGGGAAAGCCGGGTACGGCGCAGTGCGGACATCGATGGCCTTGGGCCTGCGCCCGCGCATATCCACTTCGATCCACGTGTCGCCCACATCCACACGGGCACCGGCTTCCTTCAGCTTGTCGATGACGGCGTCCAGGTGGTCGGGCCGGGTATTCTTGACGCGCAGATGGCCCCCGGTGATGGCGCCGGCGACCAAGTAGGTCCCCGTCTCGATCCGGTCGGGCAGGACTTCATAGGCAGTGCCGTTCAAGCGCTTCACACCCTCGATCACGATCCGATCGGTGCCGGCGCCCTTGATCTTGGCGCCCATGGCGATCAAGAAATTCGCCAGATCGACCACCTCGGGCTCCCGCGCCGCATTCTCGAGTACGGTTTCGCCCTCGGCCAGGGTCGCGGCCATCATGAGATTCTCCGTCCCCGTGACGGTGACCGTTTCCAGCACCAACCGCGCGCCCTTGAGGCGCCCGGCACGGGCTTTTATGTAGCCGTTCTCGATATGAATATCGGCGCCCATGGCCTGCAGTCCGGCGACGTGAATATTGACCGGGCGCGCGCCGATGGCGCAGCCCCCGGGCAGCGAGACATCCGCGGCACCGAAGCGCGCCAGCAGGGGACCCAAGACCACGATCGAGGCACGCATGGTCTTCACCAGCTGATAGGGCGCGAAATACTCCTTGATGGTGGAGGCATCGACTTCGATGCGCATCCTCTCGTCGATGGTCACGGAAACGCCCATTCGCCCCAAGAGCTCGATCATGGTGGTGACGTCCTGCAGATGCGGGACATTCGACACCGTCACGGGCCCATCCGCCAACAGGCAGCCGGCCAAAATCGGCAGGGTCGCGTTCTTGGCGCCGGAAATGCGGATCTCGCCTTCGAGTGCGATACCGCCATGAATTTGTAATTTATCCACGTCCCTGCCTTGCGTATTCGTCCGGAGTAAACACCTGCAGTGCCAGCGCATGGATTTCGTGGCCCACCGCAGCCCCCAGCGTGGAATACACCATCTGGTGACGCTGTATGGGTTTCTTGCCGACGAACGCGGGCGCAATGACGATGGCCTCGAAGTGTACGTTATCCTCGCTGGTCACCATGGCTTGGCTGCCGTTCAAGGCCGCCTCGATGATTGCCGCTACCTCGTGTGGGGTCATGCCGCCTCCTCAAAAATTGCTCAAGCTTACCTCTTAAGAGTCCGCGAGATTCAGCAACCGCTGTATCATTCGCGCATGAATCGCGACTTCACCGACGAGGAACTCGTCGAACTCGGACGTCAGGCGCTCACCGTCGAGATCGACGGATTGCGCGCGCAGCTACCGCGCTTAGGGTCGGATTTTGCACGCGCCTGCCGCATTTGTCTCAACTGCCGGGGCCGCATCGTCGTCACGGGCATGGGCAAGTCCGGCCACATCGGCGGCAAGATCGCCGCCACCCTGGCGAGCACCGGCACGCCGGCTTTTTTCGTGCACCCAGGCGAGGCAAGCCATGGGGATGTCGGCATGATCACACGCGACGATGTGGTGCTGGCGCTGTCCAACTCGGGGGAAACGGCCGAAATCCTCACCATCCTGCCGGTGATCAAGCGATTGGGGGTGGCTCTGATCGCCTTTACCGGCAATGCAGATTCCGCGCTCGGTCGAAACGCCGCCGTGCACTTGGACATCCGCGTGCCGGCCGAGGCCTGCCCGTTGAACCTGGCGCCCACCGCCAGCACCACGGCGGCCTTAGGGGTAGGCGATGCGCTTGCCGTTGCGCTCCTGAAGGCACGCGGCTTCACCGAGGAGGACTTCGCGCGCTCGCACCCGGCAGGCGCCCTGGGCCGACGGCTGCTGTACGTGAAGGATGTCATGCGCACAGGCAAGGATGTCCCGATGGTGCGCGCCGATGCCACGCTGGCGGTGGGACTGATGGAAGTAACCTCGAAACGATTGGGGATGACGGCCATCGTCGACGAGGCGCTGCATGTCCTCGGCGTGTTCACGGACGGCGATCTGCGGCGCGCGCTCGACCGGTCCGCGGACTTGCACACCACGCGCATGGATCAAGTCATGACGCCCCACCCTAAGTCGGTGCTTCCGAACATGCTGGCCGCGGAAGCCGTGCACTTGATGGAGACGCACAGCATCACCTCACTGGTCGTGCTCGACGCGAATGCCAAGGTGGTGGGTGCGCTCAATGTGCACGACTTGCTGCGCGCGGGCGTACTTTGAACGCGCGCAAAGCCGCACGGTTCGAGGACATCCAATTGCTGATTTTGGACGTCGACGGCGTTCTGACGGACGGTCGGCTGTACTTTGGCGGCAAGGGAGAAGCGCTCAAGGTATTTCACGTCAGAGACGGACACGGCCTCAAACTACTCATGGGCGCCGGCGTACAGGTTGCGGCATTCAGCGGCAGACGGTCTGCCGCGACGGCGGCGCGCCTGCGCGAACTGCGGGTGCCTACGGTGGTCCAAGGATGCAGCGACAAACTGGTCGCCCTGCAACGTCTGGTCAAACGCCTGAAGGTCGACCCCTTGAACTGCGCCTGCATCGTCGACGACACACCCGATCTGCCCTTGATGTCGGCGGTCGGACTATCGGCCGCGGTAGCCGACGCCCATCCCATCGTGCGATCTGCGGCGCATTGGGTTGCCCGATCACCCGGCGGCCGAGGCGCGGTGCGCGAACTGTGCGACGCCATCTTGCGCGCGCGCGCCGGAGATCGATAGTGTTTTTCCGCGTATTCACCGTGCTCGCCGTGGCGGCCCTGGTGATCAGCACCTGGATCTTGAGTTCACCGAGCCACCGCCCCTCCGCGCAAGGCGGCGGTCAGGCAGATACGCCCGGTTATTATCTCAAGAACGCCATCCTCATCGACTACGATATGGCCGGCTTGCCGAGTGTGCATATCGATGCCGAACGCATCGATCAAATCGCGCATGGCAATGAGGTCGAACTATCCAAGGTGCGCGTGAACTATGAGGCTCCCGGTGGCCAGAATTGGCTGCTGCTCGGCGATACCGCACATGTGCGGCCCGGAGGCACGATCGTCGATGTGGCCGGGAATGTGCGTCTGGAAGGAGAAGTCTCCGCCACCGACCCGACACCGGCGGTCCTGCACACCGATACCCTGACCTACGATGTTCCCAACGCCTTTGCCAGCACCAGGGGCGATGTCCGTATCGAATTCGGCCAGCACGTCGAAACGGCTCGGGGTCTTTCGGCCAATTTGAAAGATCAGATCATCCGCCTAGAATCAAAAGTGAATGGCCACTTCCATCCGTAAGCTTTGCCTGGCACTGCCGTTGGCGTACTCGGTGCTGCTGGGCTCGGCGCTCGTGGGCTCGGTGCTGGGTTGGCCCTCGCACGCCGCCGCTGCACAACCCAAGGCCGCACAGGAGCCCATCGACGTCACCGCCCAGTACCAGGAAATCGACGGCAAGAACAAGACCATATTCCTGCGCAAGGTACGGATTGCGCAGGGAAGCATGTCACTCAGCGCGGATCAGGGACAGGTCAACGGCACCGGCGTTGAGAACGCCTTCGATAACAGTGTCTGGGTATTTCGCGGCGCGGTGAAGGTCACCCTGGAGCAAGGGGTGCTCAATTCGGAGGAGGCGCGCGTCACCTTTGCCAACAAGGTCTTGGTCTATGCCGTCGTCACCGGCAAGCCGGCGACCTTTCAGCAAAAGATCGCCAACACCGACAAGTTCGCGCGGGGGCATGCCGACACCATTGATTACGACGTTTCCAAAGGGATCATTCGTCTGACCAAAGATGCCTTTCTGGACAACGGACAGTACGAAGTGCATGGAGAATCGCTGAAATACGACGTCGCCCGCCAGGTCTCTTCCGCCGAAGCCTCCGAACAAGGCTCGCAGCGGGTGCACGTCGTCATTACACCGCCACCCAAGACGCCTGCGCCTGCCAAGACGCCGCCCACCAGCCCCCCGCCATGAGCGTATTGCGGGCCTTGAACCTCGCCAAAAGCTACAAATCCCGGCAGGTCGTTCGGGATTTGTCCCTAGAGGTTGAAAGCGGCGAAGTGGTGGGCCTCTTAGGGCCCAACGGCGCAGGCAAAACCACCGCGTTCTATATGATCGTGGGCCTGGTTCGCTGCGAACATGGCGAGATCTTCGTGGATAATCGCGACATCAGCCGTCTGCCCATGCATCGGCGGGCCCAATTGGGCTTGGGCTACCTGCCACAGGAGCCCTCAGTATTCCGCAAACTCTCGGTGGCCGACAACATCACGGCCATCCTGGAGACTCGTCCAGGACTGGACGAAGCCGCCCGCACCGCCCGCTTGAACGAATTGCTGGGGGAGCTGCACATCGGCCATGTGCGCGAGAGCTTAGGGATGAGCCTGTCGGGCGGAGAGCGCCGGCGCGTGGAAATCGCCCGCGCCCTGGCCGCCGACCCTCAATTTGTGCTTCTGGATGAGCCGTTTGCCGGCGTAGATCCGCTGTCGGTTGCCGATATCCAACGCATAATCAAGCACTTGTCCGACAAAGGCATCGGCGTTCTGATTACCGACCATAATGTGCGCGAGACCTTGGGTATTTGCTCAAGAGCCTATATCGTCAGTCAAGGCAGCGTCCTCGCCTCCGGATCTGCGGACCAGATTCTTGCCAATCCACAGGTGCGTGAGGTGTACTTGGGCCAGGATTTCAAACTTTAGGAGCCTGTCTGAATATTTCCCATGGCCGCGAGCAAGACGGATTTGGCGATCGTCGAAAACACGCCGACGATGCTGGGTATGCACCCAATGAGGACTCGACGACGAATGCAGACAAATCGGTCTTCAGGCAGCTAGGCTCGAACTGAAAATATGTTGAAGCCCAGCTTGCAGCTTCGCATCGGTCAGCAACTGACCATGACGCCGCAGCTTCAGCAAGCCATCCGGCTTCTGCAGTTGCCGTCGCTTGACCTGCAGGCACATGTACGCGAAACCCTCGAAACCAATGTGATGCTCGAGGGCGAGGAAGAGGCGCTGGAACCGGCGGAAACGGCGCGCGACCGCGAAGAGCTTCCCGTACGGCTGGATGAGAAGTATTCCGCATTGGACGGCATCAACACCCCGCCAGACCAGCGCGAGACCCCGGAGGTTGAGATTGCCGATGAGGCCTGGGGCGGAGAGGCCGGCGGACCCTCCGACCGGGCATGGTCCGGCGATGACGATCGCAGCGGCGATTTCAGCGATCAGCACAGCCAAACGCTCCAGGAACAGCTCATCGAGCAGCTGGAACTGGCCAGACTTTCCGCCATCGACATCGCGATCGCCCGCGTTATCTGCGATGCCATCACGGATGACGGTTACCTGAAGGACTCCATCGAGGATGTGCGACTGAGCTTGCTGCCCGAGATTCAGGCCACGTCGGCGGATGTGGAGAGGGTGCTCAAGATCGTGCAGTCGCTGGAACCTGCCGGGGTAGGCGCCCGCACACTGGGTGAATGCATCGCACTTCAGCTGCGCCAGTTGGATCCGGGAACCCCGGCGCGCGATGTCGCGATCCGCGTGGCGCTCGAACACCTGGATCTGGTCGCCGGGCAGCAGCTGGTGTTGCTGCGCAGGCAACTACGCTGCAGCGAGAACGATCTGGAAATGGCGCTGGCGCTGGTGCGCTCCTGCCACCCGCGGCCGGGCGCCGCCGTCAACCCGACCCAGGCGCAGTACGTCATCCCCGATGTCTTCGTGCGGCGTACCGATCATGGCTGGATCGTGGAGATCAACCAAGCCACGGTACCGCGGGTACGCGTCAATCAGAGCTACGCCAATCTGATCTCCCGCGCGCCCGACCACGCCATGCTGCGCACTCAATTGCAGGAGGCGCGCTGGCTGATGCGCAGCCTGGAAATACGCAATGAAACCCTGGTCAAAGTCGCGCGCTGCATCGTGCAGCGCCAGACCGGCTTCTTCGAAGTGGGCGAGGAGGCCATGGAGCCGTTGATCCTGAAGGATGTGGCCGAAGCGGTGGAAATGCATGAGTCGACGATTTCACGCGTCACTACCGCCAAGTACATGCACACGCCGCGCGGCGTATTCGAATTCCGCTATTTCTTCTCCAGCCATGTAGCGGCCGCGGACGGCACCGAGATGTCATCCACGGCGATTCGCGCCAAGCTCAAGAAGCTCATTTCGCAGGAAAATCCGGACAACCCGTTGAGCGATGCCAAGCTCGCGGAAATTTTGTCGCAAGAAGGCATACCGGTGGCCAGACGCACGGTTGCCAAGTACCGCGAGGGCATGCAGATCGCACCGTCCAACGAACGGAAGCGAGCGGCAGCCCGCGCGTCCTAAAGTGAAAGGAGGAAACATGCAATTGGATCTCAGCGGTCATCATGTGGAAGTCACCCCCGCGCTGCGCGGTTATGTCCTCAAGAAATTCGAGCGGATCTCCCGGCATTTCGAGCAGCTGATCGACGTCCATTGCGTCCTTACCGTCGAGAAAATGAGTCATAAAGCCGAGGCCACGCTGATGGTGCGCGGAAACAAAATCTATGCGGATGCGACCGAAGAGAACATGTATGCCTCCATCGACGCGCTGGCCGACAAGCTCGACCGCTGCGTCAAGAAGCACAAGGAGAAGACCTCCGATCATCACCCCGAGGAGGTGCTCAGGGCGCGCTAGCCGGGACTATTCGTGAGCGATCGAAATATTCACGAACGAGCTTTGTCATTGTTCGTGACTCGTTCAGGCTAGGAGCGCGTCTTTCCCATGTCGATGCGACTGATCATCGTCAGCGGGCTCTCGGGGTCCGGGAAAAGCGTCGCCCTGCACATGCTGGAGGACATCGACTTTTATTGCGTCGACAACATTCCCGCGGCGTTGCTCAAGCCCCTCATATCCCACACGGTTCGCGGCATGGGCGATACCTATCCGCGAACCGCCGTGGGATTGGATGCCCGCAACCGGGCCAACGAGATAGCCACGGTCCCGGTACTGGTCGGCGAACTACGGCGCAGCGGCATCGATTGCGAGGTCCTGTACCTGCATGCCGCCGAGGACATATTGCTCAAGCGCTATGCGGAAACCCGGCGCAAACATCCCTTGGTCATGGGCGATGTGAGTTTGCGCGAGGCGATCGCCTCGGAGCGCGAACTGCTCGAGCCCATCATCACGGCCGCGGATTGGGTGATCGACACCTCGAGCATGGGCGTGCATGCGCTGCGTGAACTCATCCGTGCGCGCATCGATCGGCGCAGTGAAGGCCGGCTGTCCCTGATGTTCGAGTCCTTCGGCTACAAGCACGGGATCCCCGGGGACGCGGATTTCGTGTTCGATGTGCGCAGCTTGCCCAACCCTTATTGGGAGCATGCGCTGCGCACTCTTACCGGCCGCGACGCGGCCGTGATCGACTACCTCTCGGGATTCCCCGGCGTGCGCAGCATGATCGCGGATCTGATCGCCTTCCTGCAAAGGCGGATAGGCGAGTTCTCGCAGGCAAATCGCAACTACCTGACTGTCGCCATCGGCTGCACCGGCGGTCAACATCGTTCGGTGTACATCGCGGAACAGCTGGCGCAACATTTTCGCCAGGAGCACCCTCAAGTGCTCACCCGGCACGACTCACTGACCAAGAACTAACAGCCTGTCCGGTATTCCCGTGGCCGCTAGCGAGACGGATCTGATGATCGGACGCTGCCGACGAAACGGGAAGAATTCCTGGCTCACGCCCCGTATTGCTGGGCCTGCTCCAATTGCAGGAACTCGCGGATCTCGGCGGCGCGCGCCTTGGCATCCTGATAGCCCATTTCAATCAATGCCTGCGTGAAGCCGCGTTCGAACAGCAGGTAGCTCAGCAGCAGCGAATTGGCCGAGTTATGGGCGCCGAGAACGTGCAATAGTGTACGCAAAGCCCGCGGCAGTTCCTTCAAGTGCCGGCGGGCGACTTCGTTGACATCCCGGGTCGGCGTTATCAGCAAGGTGTCGATCGGCCGCATCCCGGGGCTTTCGTTGTAGCGGTTGATGCGCTCCAGATTGGCGTTCAGCGTGTCCATGAACAGGGAGTCCAGCATGAAACCGAACATCTGGCTGAACGTAGGTTCGACCACCGGCGGCCGCGGCGTCGCGTCGGTGGGCGCCGGATCGTTGACACCGATGATCAAGAGCCGCCTGGCACCGAGCAATATCGCGGGACTCAGGGGCGAGGTTTGGCGCATGGCACCGTCGCCATAGTAGGCATCGCTCAAAGACACCGGCCGGAACAGGAAGGGAATCGCCAGACTGGCCATCACATGATCCAGCGTCAGCGTGGCTCGCACACCCTTGCGATACACCCGATGCCACGGCCCCGCCTCGGGTACGGCCGCGAAAAAAGTGACGGAGTCCGCATCGGCATAGCAGGTCGCGTTGATGCCGATAGCCTGCAGATGAGTTTTGTACAGACTGCGGGGAATGCCGTCGAAGTGCAAATGCCGACGCAGCAGGTCCCACAGCGGTGCATTGTCGAACAACGCATGCGGCGGCCGCACCAGCCAGCCGCCGGTTAGAAAGGCCAGGAACCAGTGCAGACCGGATTTGATCATGCTCAGCGCATCGGCCTTGAACACGTGATGCACTCGGAACTCCCGCCATACCCGTTCGATGGCGCGCACCGAGCGGCGGAAGTGCGCCGCATCCGACGCGAGCGCAATGGCGCTCACGGCGCCTGCGGAGGTGCCGGTAATGATGGGGAAGGGACAGGCCGACCCACGCCGCAGCAGCTCGGCGATGCCTTTGAGCACGCCCACCTGGTAGGCTGAGCGCGCGCCGCCGCCCGTCAACACCAAACCGAGTTGCCCTGGCTCCTGCGTCACGTCAGCGCGTCGATGACATCGTCGAGTCCCGCGAGGGTGAGCGGGTACATGCGCCCCTCCAACATCTCCCGCGTCATCTCGATCGAGGCGGTCTGCCGCCATCGCGACTGGGGCTGCGGATTGATCCACGCAAACTTCGGATACTGCTTCACCAGCCGCTCGAGCCAGACGCTTCCCGGCTCAGGGTTCCAATGCTCCACGCTGCCCCCGGCATGCGTGATTTCATACGGGCTCATGGTCGCATCGCCCACGAAAATCAGCTTGTAGTCCGGCCCATAGGTGCGGATGATTTCGGTGGTGCCGATGTGCTCATTGAAGCGGCGGCGGTTGTCCTTCCACAACGCTTCGTAGACGAAGTTGTGGAAATAGTAGTGCTCGAGATGCTTGAACTCGCTGCGCGCGGCGGAGAACAATTCTTCGCAGGTCTTTACGTGATCGTCCATGGACCCGCCGATATCCAGCAGCAGCAGTATCTTGATGACGTTTTTCCGCTCCGCCTGCATCTTGATGTCCAGCCAGCCTCCCGAGCGGGCGGTGGCATCGATGGTATCTGCCAGCGCCAGTTCATCCGGCACGCCACGGCGCGCAAAGCGCCTCAGGCGGCGCAGCGCGATCTTGATGTTGCGTGTACCCAGTTCAACCTTGTCATCAAGGTTCGCGAACTCGCGTTTGTCCCAGACTTTCACGGCGCTGCGGTTGCGGCCGCCATCCTGGCCGATGCGCACGCCCTCTGGGTTGTAGCCGTAAGCCCCATAGGGCGAGGTGCCGGCCGTCCCGATCCATTTGCTGCCGCCCTGGTGCCTCTCCTTCTGCTCTTCGAGACGCTTCTTCAAGGTCTCCATCAATTTATCCCACCCTCCCATGGCCTCGATTTCCGCCTTCTCCTCGTCGGTGAAATCGCGCACGGTCAACTTCTCCAGCCAATCGGCGGGCAGCCGGCGCTCGAGCATGGAGAATGCGTCCTCGACACCCTTGAAATGCTCGGCGAAGGCGCGGTCATAGCGATCGTAGAACTTCTCGTCCTTCACCAGGCAGGTTCGCGCCAGGTAATAAAACCGTTCGGCGCTCAAGTCGCCGAGACCGGCTTTCAGCGCCTCGAGCAAGGTCAACAATTCGGTGATCGAGACCGGCACGCCGGTCTTGCGCAGCAGGAAAAAAAACTTAACGAGCATTCCGGCGGTTTAGAAAGACGAGTTGTTCGAACAAGTGGACGTCCTGCTCGTTCTTGAGCAGCGCGCCGTACAGCGGCGGAATCAGCTTCTTGGCATCGTCGCTGCGCAGGAGTTCCGGCGGTATCTCTTCGGCAACCAACAACTTTATCCAGTCGAGCAATTCGGAAGTGGTCGGCTTCTTCTTCAATCCGGGCGTCTCACGGATCTTGAAGAACGTGGTCAGTGCCTCGTGCAGCAGTTCGCGCTTCAAATCCGGAAAGTGCACGTCCACGATTTGCGTCATGGTGGCCGCGTCGGGAAAGCGGATGTAGTGGAAAAAGCAGCGCCTCAAAAAGGCGTCGGGAAGCTCTTTCTCATTGTTGCTGGTGATCACAATCACCGGCCGATGTTTGGCGCGCACCGTTTCGTGGGTCTCGTACACGGAGAACTCCATGCGGTCCAACTCACGCAGCAAGTCGTTCGGAAATTCGATGTCCGCCTTGTCGATCTCATCGATGAGCAGTACCGGCTGCACGTCGCAGTCGAAGGCCTCCCACAGATTGCCCTTGAGTATGTAGTTGCGGATGTCCTTGACACGCGGGTCACCGAGCTGCGAATCGCGCAGGCGCGACACCGCGTCGTATTCGTACAGCCCCTGCTGGGCCTTGGTGGTGGACTTGATGTGCCATTCGAAGAACGGCTTGTTCAGGGAGCGCGCGATTTCATTGGCCAGAAGCGTCTTACCGGTCCCGGGCTCCCCCTTGATGAGCAGCGGCCGTGACAGGACGACCGCGGCATTCACGGCCGCCATCAATTCATCGGTGGCGATATATCGGTCGGTTCCTCGAAATTCGTTGAGCATTGTTCGGCTACTTTCGTGTGACGCGCAGGATTTGCATGGAATTAGTGCCGCCCGAGATGCCGCTCAGCTCACCCTTGGTGAGGATGATGTGATCGCTTTCCGCAACCAATTTCTGGCCAAGCAGCAGGCGGAAGATGGAAAAGTAAACGGCCTCGCCCCGGTCCTCGACATCGTAGGCGATCGGATAGACGCCGCGGTACAGTGTGACACGGCGGCGGGTACTTTCGTGCCGGGTAAAGGCATAAATCGGGATATCCGAACGGACCCGCGACATCCACAATGCCGTCGAGCCGGATTCGGTCAAGGCGACAATGGCCTTGACGTGCAAGTGGTTCGCCGTATACATCACCGCGGCGGCGATGGCCTCGTCGGTGTGCGCGAAGAACCCGCTGTTGCGCTGCCGGGCGCGGACATGTTCGACCTCGTACTTCTCCGCGCCGACCACGATCTGCGCCATGGCCTCCACCACCTTCGTGGGATGCTTGCCGGAAGCGGTCTCCGCCGACAGCATCACCGCGTCGGTGCCGTCCATGACGGCATTGGCCACATCCGAGACTTCGGCGCGGGTCGGGATGGTCGCGGTGATCATGGATTCCATCATCTGCGTGGCCATGATCACGACTTTATTCTGCTGGCGCGATTCCTGGATGATGAGCTTTTGCAGACCTGCAAGTTCGGCATAGCCCATCTCCACGCCCAGATCGCCGCGCGCGACCATCACCCCGTCGCTGGCCTTGACCACGGCGGCGAGGTTCTTGATCGCTTCCGCGCGTTCGATTTTGGCGACCAGCAGGCCGTGGCCGCCGGCCTGGCGCAGCAAGCCCCGCGCCTCTTCCATATCCGCCGCATCGCGTGGAAAGGATACACCCAGGTAATCCACTTTCAGCCGCGCCGCCGTGACGATGTCCTCGCGGTCCTTGTCGGTCAATGCGCCGGCGGAAAGTCCTCCGCCCTGCCGATTGATACCCTTGTTGTTGCCGAGTTCGCCGCCCACCAACACGCGGGTTTTGATCCGTGGCCCCTCGATGCGCAACACCTGCAGGCTGATTTGACCGTCATTGAGCAGCAACACGTCGCCCGCGAACACATCGGTGGGCAACCGCTTGTAGGCGATGCCCACGGAGGCCTCGGTGCCGGCATCGACGGGCAGCGAGGCGTCCAAAGTGAACTCCGCGCCGTCCTTCAGCATGATCTTCCCGGCCACGAATCGGTCGATGCGGATTTTCGGTCCCTGCAGATCGCCGAGCACACCCACATAGCGGCCGGCCTGGCGCGCGGCCTCGCGTACCAGTTCGACGCGACGGGCGTGATCGGCCGTGGCGCCGTGGGAGAAATTCAGGCGCACGACGTCCACACCGGCGCGCACCATGTCGGTCAACACGGCCGGATCGTCCGTGGCAGGCCCCAGGGTGGCGACAATTTTCGTGCGCCGCAGCCCGGTGCTCATGCGGCGCGTCGTTCGAGTATTTCGACGGCGGGTAGTTTCTTGCCTTCTACGAACTCCAGGAAGGCACCGCCGCCCGTGGAGATGTAGGATATGCTGTCCTCGACGCCGTATTTTTCGATTGCCGCCAGGGTGTCCCCGCCGCCCGCCAGAGAAAATGCCTTGCTACGCGCGATCGCCGTGGCGAGCGCGCGCGTACCCTCGCCGAACTGAGGAAATTCGAAAACACCCACGGGGCCGTTCCACAAGATAGTGCCCGCGGACGCCACCAGCGTGGATATGGCCTCGGCCGAATCCGGACCGATGTCCAGAATCATGTCGTCGGCGGATACTTGGCGGATGTCCTTGACGTCGGCCTCCGCCTTGGCCGAGAACTCGGTGGCCACCACGACGTCGGTCGGCATGGGGATGACAATGCCGCGGTTCTTGGATTGCTCGAGCAGACGCTTGCAGATATCCAGCATGTTGGGCTCGTATAGAGACTTACCCACATTGAAGCCCAGCGCCGCGAGAAAGGTATTGGTGATGCCACCGCCGACGATGAGCTGGTCCACCTTGCTCAATAAGGATTCCAGTACCGTGAGTTTGGTCGACACTTTGGAGCCGGCCACGATGGCCAGCAAGGGCCGCGCCGGCTTCTCCAGCGCCGTTTCCAACGCCGACAGTTCACTGACCAGCAAAGGACCGGCGCACGCGACGGACGCGTATTTGGCGACACCGTGCGTGCTGGCCTCGGCGCGATGCGCCGTACCGAAGGCGTCCATGACGTAGATGTCGCACAGCGCGGCCATGCGCCGCGACAGATCGTCCGAGTCCTTTTTCTCGCCCTTGTTGAAGCGTACGTTCTCCAGCAGCACGACTTCGCCCGGGGCAGCCTCGACGCCGTCGAGCCAATCCTTCTTCAGGGCGACAGGCACTCCGAGCAACTGTGCCAGGCGCTTGGCGACCGGCGCCAGGGAAAACTCCTCCGCATAGGTACCCTCTTCGGGGCGCCCGAGATGCGACATGACGAGCACGCGGGCCTTCGCGTTCAGCGCCGTTTGAATGGTGGGCAACGCAGCTCGAATACGCGCATCGCTGCTCACCACGCCGCCCTGAATCGGCACGTTCAAATCCTCGCGTATCAGCACCCGTTTGTGGTGCAGGTCGAGGCTGGACATTTTCGCGATCTTCAAGGGTCAGGCGGCCTTCGACCACGCCAATGTGGTATCGAGCATGCGATTGGAAAATCCCCACTCATTGTCGTACCAGGAACACACCTTCACCAGGGTCCCCTCGATCACCTTGGTCATGGTCGCATCATAGGTGGACGAGGCAGGATCATGATTGAAGTCCACCGAAACCAGCGGCTGGTCGTTGTAGGCCAGGATGCCCTTGAGCGGTCCGTTCGCGGCCGCTCTGATGGCGCCGTGAATCTCCTCCACCGTGGTCTTGCGCGCCGCCGTGAAGGTCAAGTCCACGAACGACACATTGATGGTCGGGACCCGAATCGAAAACCCATCGATCTTGCCCTTGAGTTCCGGCATGACCAAACCCACCGCCGCCGCGGCACCGGTCTTGGTCGGGATCATCGACATGGTCGCGGAGCGCGCACGGCGCAGGTCCGAGTGGTATACATCCGTCAACACCTGGTCGTTGGTATAGGAATGTACGGTATTCATGACGCCGGCCAGCACGCCGATCTTCTCGTGTAGCACCTTGACCAAGGGCACGAGGCAATTGGTGGTGCAGGAGGCATTGGAAACGACGCTCATGCTGGATTTCAGAATCCCGTGATTCGCACCATAGACGATGGTGGCGTCCACGTCGTCGCCGCCCGGCGCGGAAATCAGGACCTTTTTCGCACCGGCGGCAAGATGGGCGGAAGCTTTGGCCTTGCTGGTGAACAAACCCGTGCACTCGAGCACGTAGTCCACGCCCAATTCGGCCCAGGGCAGTTTGGCCGGATCGCGTTGCGCGACCACGCGAATGCGATCGCCGTTGACCACCATGGAATCGCCGTCGACATGAACCTCGCCTCGAAAGCGCCCGTGCACGGTGTCGAAACGGGTCAAGTGCGCGTTGGTATTGGCATCGCCCAAATCATTGAGCGCCACGATCTTGATGTCTCCGCCGTGCTTGCCTTCGTAAAGGGCGCGCAAGATGTTGCGCCCGATTCGTCCGTAACCATTGATGCCCACTTTGATTGCCATCATTTTTCCCTTGCCATGCGCTTCGCGCAACTATCAACGGGGTCGAAGCGACCCCGACCCTTGGCGCTCGCTACGCGAGCGTTAAAGACCCCAATGTACCTCATCAGGTTCCCGCTATCCGGCCAGTACTTTCTCGACTGCCTCAATGACCCCTTCCGCGGTGAAGCCGAATTGCTGAAACAGCGCCTTGGCGGGCGCGGAAGCGCCGAAATGATCGATGCCGACGACCTGCCCTTTCAATCCCACGTAATGCCACCATGCGCCGCGCACACCCGCTTCCACGGCCACTCGGCGCGTCACGCCATGGGGCAGCACACGCTCCTTGTAGGCATCGTCCTGGGCATCGAAGGTGTTGGTGCTCGGCATGGACACGAGCCGAACCTTGCGCCCCTTGGCATTCATGCTGCGCACGGCCTCGGCGGCAATCCCCACCTCGGACCCCGTGGCGATCACGATGGCCTCAGGGTCGCCGGCGGGTTCGATCAGTACATAAGCGCCGCGGCGGATATCGGCAACCTGAGCCGGCTCGCGTCCTTGGGCATTACATGCCTGGCGCGTCAATATGAGCAACGTAGGGCCATCGCGATTGTCGATGGCCGCACCCCACGCGGCCGCCGTTTCGACTGCGTCGCAGGGCCGCCAGACGTCGATATGCGGAATCAGCCGCAGACTTGCAAGATGCTCGATGGGCTGATGGGTCGGCCCATCCTCGCCGAGACCGATCGAATCGTGGGTATAGACGAATACCACGCGCAGTCGCATCAGGCAGGCCATGCGCACGGCGTTGCGCGCATAGTCGGAGAACGTCAGGAACGTGCCGCCGTAGGGAATGAAGCCGCCGTGGGCAGTGATGCCGTTCATGATGGCCGACATTCCGAACTCGCGCACGCCGTGATGGATGTAGTTACCGGCCGGAGCGGCGGGATTTAAGGTCACGGAGTCCTTGCGCCACGTCCCGTTCGAGGGCGTGAGGTCCGCCGACCCGCCGAGCAATTCCGGCAGGGAGGGGCCGATGGCATTGAGTGCCGCCTGCGAGGACTGGCGGGTGGCCAGCGTCTTGGCCTCGGCTTGAGCGCCGCCGACCAAGGTGCGCACCAAATCGTCGAAGCCGGCCGGCAGGTCGCCCGCCATGCGCCGCTCCAATTCGGAGGCCAATGCCGGAAACTCCTGCCGGTACGCGGCGAACCGGGTGCGCCATTGCTGCTCGGCCTTGGCACCCTTGTCGCGCCGATCCCATTCGGCGCGAATATCGGCCGGTATTTCAAAGGGCGGAGAATTCCAGCCCAAGGTCTTGCGCGCGGCGGCAATATCTTCCGCGCCCATCGCCTCACCATGCATGGTTTGGGTGCCCTGCTTGGGCGCGCCGTATCCGATGGTGGTCTTGGCACAGATAAAAGAGGGCTTGTCGGTGACCGCGCGAGCGGCCGCCAGGGCTGCTGCCACCGCGTCGCTGCTTTGACCATCCACGTGCGGGATGACATGCCAGCCGTACGCCTCGAAGCGCTGCGCCGTGTTGTCGTCGAACCAGCCCGCCACCTTGCCGTCGATGGAAATTCCATTGTCGTCATAAATCGCGATGAGCTTGCCGAGCTGCTGCATGCCCGCGAACGATGCCGCTTCGTGAGAAATGCCTTCCATCATGCAACCGTCGCCGACGAACACATAGGTGTGGTGATCGATGATGGTATGGCCGGGCCGATTGAATGTCGCCGCCAACGAACGCTCCGCCAACGCCATACCGACGGCGTTGGCAAAGCCCTGGCCCAAGGGACCGGTCGTCGTCTCGATCCCAAGATGTACTTCCCGCTCCGGGTGGCCGGCGGTCTTCGAACCCCATTGGCGAAAATTCTTGATTTCATCCATCGACAAGGGATACCCCGTCAGATGCAGGACGGAATACAGCAACATGGAGGCGTGCCCGTTGGAAAGCACGAAGCGGTCACGGTCCAGCCAGGTCGGATTGCCCGGATTGAACTTAAGCACGTCCCGCCACAGGACTTCGGCAATGTCGGCCATGCCCATCGGCGCGCCCGGATGCCCTGAATTGGCCTTCTGGACCGCATCCATGGACAGGGCTCGAATGGCGTTGGCAAGTTCGCGGCGGGTGGGCATAACGAGGCTTCTTGATGGGCGGAGAAGCGGCGTATTGTCTCCGATGCGCCCTCCGCCAGCAATGCCGCGTGATTTGGGTCGCATTACGCGAAGTTTGGTAGTGATTTGCCTTTGGTAGTCGATTTGCGACGGAACGCGGTCACAGAACGGCGGTCGCTTTATGTATCGTGCAATGAGGCGCCGCCATGACCCAGTTCACCGTCCACCAAAGGATGCTTTGCTAGGATTCATCAGATGCAAATCCTACAAATCACCGATCCTCATCTTTACGGCAGCGCCACAGGGCGATTGCGCGGCGTCGAGACAGACTCGAGTTTACGGGCGGCTCTCGACGATGCGATCGCGCGCGTGCCCGACTATGCGGCAATGCTGGTCACGGGTGATTTGGTGCAGGACGATATCAGCGGCTATCTGCGCTTTCGCAGCTACTTCGGCAACATCAAAAAGCCGGTGCTGTGCATTCCCGGCAACCATGACGAGCCGGAAGCCATGCGCAAAGAGCTCAACGGTGCACCGTTTGAAATTTGCGGCACGCACGAAATCGGCGACTGGATGTTCATCATGCTCGACAGCTACAACCCCGGCCATGTCGGCGGACACCTGAGCAAGAACGAACTGGCGCGGCTCGACAACTCGCTGACCGGCTCGCGCAAGCACGCCATGGTGTGCCTGCATCATCACCCCATTCCTATGGGCAGCCGCTGGTTGGACGGCGTAGGTCTTGCGGAAGCGCACGAGTTCTGGCGCATCATCGATGCACACACCCACGTGCGCGCAGTGGTCTGGGGCCACGTGCACCAGGCCTTCGAAGGCCATCGCGGCGATGTACGAATGTTTGCCACACCCTCGACCGGCGCTCAGTTTCTCCCCAAGAGCGATCGGTACGCGGTGGACTCGCGTCCGCCGGCGTACCGCAGTTTCGAGCTCCACGCCGATGGCCGTATCGATTCCCGGGTTCACTGGGTAGAATCCTCGCAAATGCGCCAAACGGCGAGTTAGGCCTCAACATCTCGATGCAACGAGTAGCGATCCGCCGGCGCTTGCTGGCACTCTGCCTCGCGAGCGTGCTTGTTTCGACCGCGGCCCATGCGGTCGACGCGGACGGCGCAAGGCACACTCTTTGGGAGCTGCACGGCAAACACAATATCGTCTACCTCCTAGGCTCCATTCATGTGCTGCGCCCGAGCGACTATCCGCTGGCACCGGCGGTGCTCGACGCCTACGGCAATGCCAAGTCGATTTTCATGGAAGTGAATCTGCAGGAAATCGATTCCCAACAGATACAGATGGAATTGCTGGCGAGCGCGCGACTGCCCGAAGGCAAGACCCTGCCCGACATCATGGGCAAACAGCGCTACGCGCGAGCGAGCGCTTTGGCCCGCGAGGTGGGAGTCGACATTTCGATCTTCGATGCCTTCGCGCCTTGGTTCGCCGCCGAATCGATCTCTCAGCTGCAATTGCAGCAGCTGGGCTTTCTGCCGAGCTCGGGGGTGGAGACGTTCTTCTTGGAGCATGCGCGCAGCGACGGTAAATCCGTGGCAGGATTGGAAACGGTGCATGAGCAGATTGCCCTGTTTGCGGCACTGTCTTTGGATGCGCAAGCCGACTACTTGATATCGAGCCTCGAGGAGGCTCATGAGCTGCCGAAGGAAGTGAACGACATGGTGCACGCCTGGCAGCACGGCGACACGGCGTGGTTCGCCGGCCAGTTGAAAACCGAATTCGGCCGAGATCCTAAGCTATATCAGTCCTTGCTGGTGACTCGCAACCGCAAATGGCTGCCAAAAATCGAAGCGCTGCTCAACGATGACAAGAACTACCTGGTGATCGTGGGCGCCGGCCATCTGGCGGGCCAAGACAGTGTGATCGAGTTGCTCGAAAAGGACGGGGTCGTCGCAACGCAACGTTGACGCCGAACGGCTTTCCCGTCGCGCTCGATCGCTTGCAGGGGCCGCACCCAGGTGTTGAACTGCTGTGCGCCGAGGCGACGACGATCCTGGAGCCTGCCTCAAATATGCCGCGTGAACCAGGTTCCCTGGAACTGTTCTATTGTGACTATTGTTGTGCCTATTGTGCTGCAGCCCCAGTGCCGCGCGCCTGAATGCGGGCCTGCCTCTGCGCCTGCAGCATGGCGAGCTGCGTCTGCTGCGCCGGCGTCAATACCTTGAATATCTGAGCGCGCACCGCTTCGCGCTGCGTGATCAGCTGCGAATGCAGCGAGCCGTTTGCCTGCGTGACCTGCGCCAAGACGTTGGTATAGTTCGGATCATTCGGTTGGGTCTGGTGCAGCTTCAGCGAATTAGCGCGTATTTCCTCGCGCAGGCTCTTCAGCTGCGGACGGGCGGCCGCCAAGATGCCCTTGACCGCGGTCTGCTGCTCCGCACTCAGATTTAGCTTGGACAGCAGGCGTCCGGCGCCGTGGTGATGGTGCCAACCGTGGGGACCCGGCGCAGCGTCGGACGCCGCCGCTTCGTCGGACGCGGCCGCGATCGAAATGCCGGCGGCGGCCCATAGGGCCGCGGCCCCGAGCAGTGTTGCGGCCAGCACGTTGCGATTCGATTTCATGTTCATGCTCCAATGCGGTGAAAAAGATGCAGCGCTATCCTAAGCTCGCGCCGTGCAAACATGTGTCAGAACGGGCGCGGGGTTCTGTTAAGAATTGCAAATTCAAGCGCCGGGGGCATCGCCGACCAGCGACTGTGCCAGAGTACCCAATCACGGACCGTACCAGTGTGGAGTGTCATGACAGTTTCGGAAGTCCCGCCAATCGATACCGGTGCAGCGCGCGAAGCACGCGTGCTGCTGGTGGATGATGACCGCGAACTGTGCCAGATGCTTTGCGAGTATCTGGCCGCCGAGCATTTCGAAGTGAAGAGCGTGCACGACGGCGACGATGCGCTGTCGGAACTCAAGAGCGGTCACTTTGAAATCGTGATTCTCGATGTGATGCTGCCGAGGTTGAGCGGCCTGGATGTGCTGCGCAAGCTGGGCGCGGCGTACATCACACCGATTTTGATGCTCACCGCGCGCGGGGATGATGTCGATCGCATCGTGGGCCTGGAACTGGGCGCCGATGACTACTTGAGCAAGCCGTTCAACCCGCGTGAATTGGTGGCGCGGATTCGAGCGATCCTGCGCCGCGCCAGCAATCGCGCGGCACGAGGCGGTGTTCCCGACGAACTCATGGTGGGAACCATCACCTTGAACACGGGCACCCGCCAGGTACACGTCGCGGGCAAGGCAGTGGGGCTCACCGGTGCCGAATTTCGAGTGCTCGAATTGCTCATGCGCTCGGCGGGCCAAGTCATATCGCGGGACTCGATGACGGAGCAGGCACTCGGACGCAAGCTGGCCGCCTACGATCGCAGCATCGACACGCACATCAGCAATCTACGCCGCAAGCTCGATTTGCCGGCCGGCACGCATCCGGAAATCAAGAACGTCCGAGGCTCCGGCTACACCCTCACGTGGGCGCATGCATAGCCTGTTCTCGAGAATATTCCTGCTGTTCCTGCTGGCGATGACCCTCATCGTCGGCAGCAGCATCGCCACCACGTTCATCATAGTTTCCCGCGACAACGAGCCGCAAGAGCCGCAGCGCCGCCCGTCGGTGGCCATTCAAGCGTCGGAGGTGCTCGGGCGCGGTGGAATCGGCGCGCTGAAGGACTGGCTGCAAGGAATTCGAAAAAACCTCGGTGACCGGGAACTGTACGTCATCGGTCCCGACGGCCGGGATGTTCTCGGCAGGCAGTTGCCCGACAGCGCTTTGCGGCGTCTGGGATCCCTGGGCCGCGAGCCGGTCCCGGGCAACTTCCGCCCCTCGCGCGCCGCGCCGCAAATCATCGACGCTGACGGCGCGGTCTATACCGTCCTATTGACGGCGCGACGCCCCAGCATCTTCGGCGCACTCAGTCTGCCCGCCATTTCGCTGACCATCTTAGGAATAGCGCTGCTGGTGAGCGCCCTCACGAGTTGGTGGCTGGCGGAGCACCTGACCGCCCCGATCCGCCGCATTCAGGCCGGCGCGCGCGCACTGGCCTCGGAGAATCTGGACATCCGGGTGAGTTCGGGATTGGAGGATCGCAAGGACGAACTCGCGGTGCTGGCGCGCGATTTCGACGCGATGGCCGATCAGTTGCGAGCGAATCGCAGCGCGACCACACAGCTGCTGCGCGATATCTCTCACGAACTGCGTTCGCCCCTGGCCAGAATGCGCGTGGCCTTAGGCTTGGCACGCCAGCCACCGACGGATTTCACCCGCCAGCTGGACAGGATGGAACGCGAAGTCGAGCGTCTCGACGCCATGATCAGCCAGGTGCTGAAGCTCGCGCGCCTGCACGGGGCCAACGCGCTGCCCGAACGCGAAACCTTCGAACTCGGCGAGGTCATCGAACAGGTGGTGCGCGACGCGAATTTCGAGGGCGCCGTCAAGGGCTGCGGCGTCAACCTCATGGGTGCCGTCAACGCGACCATGCTCGGCAGCCGCGAACTGCTGCGCAGCGCGATCGAGAATGTGTTGCGCAATGCCGTTCGCTACAGTCCGCATGGCGAGCCGGTGGAGGTGCGGGTGGCCAGGGTGCGCGGAGGATTGGAAATTGTGGTCCGCGATCGGGGCCCGGGGGTGCCCGCGGCCGATCTGGAACGCATCTTCGAGCCGTTTTACCGTGTCGCCGAATCTCGCGACCGTGACAGCGGCGGCGAAGGAATCGGGCTGGCCATCACCTCCCGGGTGATGAAGGCCCACGGCGGCGACGCCGCGGCCGTGAATGTGCCCGGCGGCTTTGAAGTACGACTTCGCTTGCCCGATACCGCCATCGCTGTTTACAGTGATCGGCTATGAGTCTGTTTCAAGAAGCCTGCAAGTACATCCCGGGCGGCGTCAACTCGCCGGTTCGGGCATTTCGCGGCGTGGGCGGCGAACCGATTTTTTTCAAGAAAGCCCAGGGCGCGTACGTGACTGCCGCGGACGAGCGCCGCTACGTCGACTACGTCGGTTCCTGGGGCCCGATGATACTGGGCCATGCGCATCCGCAGGTCATCCAGGCGGTGCAGGAAGTTGCCGCCAACGGCTTGAGCTTCGGCGCACCGACGACGCTCGAGACGCAGCTGGCTCGCCGCGTGGTCGAACTCATGCCCAGTGTCGAATTGGTGCGCTTCGTGAGTTCGGGCACAGAGGCCACCATGAGCGCCATCCGGCTGGCCAGAGGTTTCACCGGACGCGACACCATCGTGAAGTTCGAGGGTTGTTATCACGGGCACTCCGACTCACTGCTGATCAAGGCCGGCTCAGGCGCCCTGACCCTAGGCGTACCCACCTCCCCCGGCGTACCCAAGGCACTTGCCGGCCATACGGTGACGCTCGACTACAACGACATCGATCAGGTTCAGCGCGTGTTCCGCCAAATCGGCGAGTCGGTTGCATGCGTCATCGTCGAGCCGGTGGCAGGCAACATGAATTGCGTGCCTCCCGCGCCGGATTTTCTGCAAACCCTGCGCCGCGAATGCGACCGCACGGGCGCGCTGCTGATCTTCGATGAGGTAATGACGGGCTTTCGCGTGGCTCTGGGCGGCGCCCAAGCCCTCTATGGGGTGCGGCCGGATCTGACGACGCTCGGCAAGATCATCGGCGGCGGCATGCCGGTAGGCGCGTTCGGCGGACGGCGCGATATCATGGAGCAGCTCGCCCCCTTAGGTCCCGTATACCAGGCGGGCACGTTGTCCGGAAACCCCGTGGCGATGATCGCAGGACTTACCACGCTCGAACTCATCAGCGCCCCTGGATTCCATCAGCGTCTGGGAGCCATGACGGACCTTTTGGTGGACAGGTTAGGCAAGGCGGCGGCGGCGGCCGGCATCGAGCTCGCCACGAATCACGTTTGCGGCATGTTCGGATTTTTCTTCACGGCAGAACGTAACGTCGATCGCTACGACAAAGTCATGGCCTGCGATGTTGAGCGCTTCAAGCACTTCTTTCACGGTATGCTGCAAGAAGGCATCTACCTGGCGCCGTCGGCCTTCGAGGCGGGATTCCTGTCGGCGGCGCATTCGCCGGCCGACATCGAGACCACGATCGCTGCGGCATCGCGAGTCTTTGCCTCGATGCTCAGTCGGAATCATCAGACGGGTTCTTGAGGCCATGCGTGCCTTCGCTTGGTTCTTGGGTACGATCTTGTTGGCCGGATTGATCGGTGCGCTCGTCGCCTACCCTGCGTATGAACTCACCTTGCACATAGCTCCCTGGGCGTTTCACCGGGTGGCCGGCCGCGTGGCCATGCTGCTGCTGGCGGTGGAATTGGTCTGGCTGTGCCGGCACCTGAATCTTACGCATCGGCTGGATTTCGGTTACGGCCTGCCCTGGCGCCGGTTTCTCGCCGTGAGTCTGGCCTGGGGCGCCGTGGGCATCGTCACGGCAGGGCTGGGCGCAGGGTTTTTACTGACGACGCACCTGCGCGTCGTCAGCCCCGATTTCGCGCCTACGCTATGGAATTTCGCGCGCATTTTCGGGATTGGCGTGCTTTCGGGCGTTGCCGTGGCCCTCATTGAGGAGACCGTGATGCGCGGTGCGATGCACACGGCCATCGAACGCGAATCCGGACCCTGGGCTGCCGCGCTGCTCACCGCACCCTTGTTCGCCGTGCTGCACTTCACGGCCAAATCGCGAATTCCCCCGGAAGATCTGGGCTGGAGCAGCGGCTTCGATCTACTGTTGCGCTCTTTCGCACCCTTAGGGTCCCCATCGCTGGTCTTCGACTCCTTCCTGTCGTGGCTGATCGTGGGACTGATTTTAAGTCTCACGCGCGCGCTCACCGGAAATATCGCCATGGCGCTCGGACTTCACGCCGGCTGGGTGGTTGTGCTGCGCATGCTGCAGGAGGCCACCGGCAGCGGCCAGGCTACCGCCTATGCATTCTGGGTGGGTCGGTTCGACGGCCTGTTGGGCTACTGGCTGGTGCCCTGGGGCGGATGCATCGCCGCGGCGCTATGGCTTACGCGTTCAAGCTGGGTTCCGGCCGCGCGCTCAAGACATCCAGCCGCTCAATAGGGTCGTTGAGCTCCAGACAGAATTGCTTGTCGGCCGGGGGCATCGACAGAATTTCCGCGAGGCGATGGCCCACCCAGGCGGCATCATCCAAGTGCATCGGCATCCCCGCATATACCTCTCCGAGCTGGGGCAGCACGGTGCGCAATAGTTCGGCCAGGCGTGCATGGCGCCCGGGCACGCCGACTTTGGGCTCGATGGGCAGCCATTCGACTTGCGCGAGGTTCAACCCGTCGGCCTGACGGCTACGGGTCAGGATACGGAATCGCTCCTCCCCGATGCACGAGAGGCCGAGAAACCCATCGGACAATTGATGGAAGTCGATGATCCTGGCCATCGTCCCGACCTGCACGGTTTCCGCGGGGCCTGTTTCACTGCCCTCGCGAATGAGCACCGCGCCGAAGCGCTGATCGCCCCGCATACAGCTTCGGACCATGTCCACGTAACGCGTTTCGAAGATCCGCAGCGGCAGGGGACCGCCGGGGAATAGCACGATATTGAGCGGGAAAAGTGCAATCGATGCCGGCGCCGGCATCATCGCGTCCGCAGCGCCGCGAGTAGCTTCTCGTGCACGCCGCCGAAGCCGCCGTTGCTCATCACCAGCACATGATCCCCGGCTCGAACCTGCGCGGCCAATCCCTCCACCAGGGCATCCACGGTACGCGCCAGGCTCACTCGCTCGCCCATCCCGGATACCGCGCCGCCCAAGTCCCAGCCTAGGTCCTGCGAATTCAGAAACCAGCTGTGATCGGCCACTGCCAGCGCCGGCGCCAGCTGATCGCGGTGCACGCCCAGTTTCATGGTATTCGAGCGCGGTTCCAGCACGGCGATGATGCGCGCCGCCCCCACCCTGGCCCGCAGGCCCTTGAGTGTGGTCTCGATCGCGGTGGGGTGATGCGCGAAGTCATCGTATACCGTCACGCCAAAGGCCTCACCGCGAACTTCCATGCGCCGTTTGACGCCGCGAAATGTATTCAGCGCCCGCGCGGCGCGCTCGGGAGAAACGCCCGCGTGCTGCGCGGCGCCGATCGCCGCCAGGGCATTCATGACGTTGTGCTCACCCATGAGATCCCAGACGACGCGCGCCACCTCGCGGCCCTGGAAATGCACCGCGAACCGGCTTGCCGCCGAACCGGGTTCGACATGCGCAGTCCAGTCGCCGCCGCTGCCGAAGGATTCCCGCGGCGTCCAGCAGCCCTCCCGCAGCGTGGCGGCCAGCTCGGCATCCTCGGCGTTGACGATGAGCCGCCCGGCGCCCGGCACGGTACGCAACAGCTGATTGAACTGGCGCCGGATCGATGCCACGTCAGGATAAATGTCGGCGTGATCATATTCGAGGTTGTTGAGAATCGCGGTGCGTGGCCGGTAGTGCACGAACTTGGCTCGCTTGTCGAAAAAAGCCGTGTCGTACTCATCCGCTTCGATGACGAAGAACGGCGGCTTCCCCAATCGGGCGCTGGACTCGAAGTTTCCCGGCACACCGCCGACCAGGTATCCGGGTGCAAGACCGGCGTCCTCGAGGATCCAGGTAAGCATGGCGGTAGTGGTGGTCTTGCCGTGAGTGCCGGTCACCGCGATCACATGTCTTTCGCGCAGCACCTGCTCGGCGAGCCACAGCGGTCCTGAGGTATAAGGCATGCCGCGATCGAGCATCGCTTCGATGACCGGACTTCCGCGGCTCAGTGCATTGCCCACGACCACCATGTCGGGCTTCAAATCGAGCTGCGCAGCGCCGTAGCCTTTGACGAATTCGATGCCGAGCGCCGCCAGTTGCGTGCTCATCGGCGGATACACATTGAGGTCCGAACCGGTGACGTGAAATCCGGCCGCCTTGGCGATCGCGGCCACTCCGCCCATGAAGGTGCCGGCTATGCCTAAGATGTGGATGTGCGTGGTCATTTGCTTTTACGGGTAGCAACATACCGAATCAGTCATACTTCAGCGCAAATTGTACACGTGGTAACGGCATGCCTGAGGCGATTTGGGTCGATAGAGGCGCTGAGCTCGAAGCGCTTGCGCGCATATTGGAACAGCAATCGTCGGTCGGCGTAGACACTGAATTCCTGCGCGAGCGCACTTTTTTCCCGAAATTGTGCCTGCTGCAGCTCTGCGCCGCCGGGCAGATCTGGTGCATCGATACGCTGCGCGTCGGCAGTCTCGATCCGCTGATGCCCGCGTTGACCTCGCCCGGCACGCGCAAGCTCATCCATGCCGCGCGCCAGGATCTCGAGGCGATCTACCTGACCAGCAAACAGGTGCTGTCACCGGTTTTTGACACCCAGATCGCGGCGGCCTGCATCGGCCTCAAACCGCAAGTGGGCTATGCCGAATTGGTCAAGACGCTGCTCGACATCACCATCCCAAAGGGCCAAACCCGCACCGACTGGTCGAAGCGCCCGCTCACGCACGAACAGCTGGTGTACGCCGCGGATGACGTATTGCACCTGGGGGCCATCGCCGATGAACTTGCGCGGCGCCTGTCGGAACTCGGGAGAGAACACTGGGCGCGGGAAGACTGTTTGGGACTCGAGGATCGGCGCCTCTACGAACCGGACGACACCTTCGCCTGGGAGCGGCTGCGCGGCCTCGGCCAGCTCGCCCCCGAGCCCCGGGCGCGCGCCAAGACCATCGCCATGTGGCGCGAAAAGCTGGCACGCGAGCGCGATCTACCGCGTGCGTGGATCCTGCCTGACGCCGCCATCTTTTCGATTGCGCACGCCGCACCTCGAGACGCTGCCGCGCTCGATGCCGTGCAGCCCATGAACGAGAAATTTTCCGCCACGCTGCTCAAGACCCTGGAGGCGGCAGCGGGGGATCCCCTCACGGATCTCGAACCCGTTCAAGATTCGCGGCCGACGCCGGAACAAAAGGCGCTGCTGGATCGTCTGGTCAAAATCGTCGATGCGCGTGCCGCCGAACTTCAGGTCAGCGCCGAGGTGCTGGCGCCGCGCGGCGAACTGAAAGCACTCGCCATGGGCCGACGCGATACCCATGCGATGAAGGGATGGCGGCGCGACGAGATCGGCACTCGATTGCTCGTCGCCCTCGCCTAGCCTGAACTATTCGTTAGCAACGAAAAAGCTCTATCTTAAGAGGTCCGGATTGGGACGGGTATTTTACGGAGCGTAAAAACACGGACGTTTTTCCCGCAGCCTCCAAGGGCGCGACGCATGCGTCGCGCGGGTGACCAGGGAAGGTCACCCAGGGCTTGCGCGGAGCAGGATAGCGCAGCGCAATGGATTCACGGCGGTCCGGAAAATACCCGTCCCAATCCGGACCTTCTAAATCAACTATTTGGCAATCGCCCTTTGGATGTTCGCGAACACCGTCTCGACATCGGCATCGGCATCCACGGTACGCAGCAGTCCGGCCGCGGTGTAGTGGCTGATGAGGGGCTTGGTCTGCGCCTCATACACGTCGAGCCGCTTGCCGATGACTTCCTCTTTGTCGTCGTCGCGCTGAATCAAGCGCGCACCGGCGCATTGGTCGCAATGCGGCAGCGTTCCCGGAAGCGAGGTGTAGATATTGAATACGCGGTTGCAGTTCTCGCAGATCCGCCGGCCGGTGAGGCGCTTGAACAATACCTTCAAATCCAAATTCAACAGCACCACGGCATCCAGCGGCTCCCGTAAGTCGGCGAGCATTGCTTCCAGCGCCTGCGCCTGGGGAATGTTGCGGGGAAATCCATCCAAAATAAAGCCGTTGACGGCGTCCGGCAGGCTCAGGCGTTCGCGAATCATGCCGAGCACGGTGGCATCATCGACCAGCTTGCCCGCATCCATCGCAGCCTTCGCCCTGAGTCCCAGCTCCGTGCCCTTCGCCCGGGCCTCCCGCAGCAGGTCGCCCGTGGATATTTGCGGAATTCCGTAGGCCTTGACCAACCGCTGGGACTGCGTGCCCTTGCCGGAACCCGGTGCGCCCAATAAGACTATTCTCATGATTCTCTAGGGTAGTGAAAGCGCGCTACCGTACCAGAGGACGCGCCGATCGGCTATTCTGCCGGGCCTATTGGAAGGAGTCTGCCCCCGAGGAGCACCGTGACCAAGAAGAATGCGTTCTATGCACAATCCGGCGGGGTCACCGCCGTCATCAACGCGTCGGCCTGCGGCCTGATCGAAACCGCGCGCCGCCATCCCGGTAAGATCGGCCGGGTCTATGCCGGCCGAGACGGCATCATCGGCGCGCTGACCGAAGACATGATCGACACCACTGCGGAAAGCCCAGCGGCGATCCGGGCGTTGCGCCACACGCCGGGGGGAGCTTTCGGGTCGGCGCGCTATAAACTCGCGGGCATCGACAAGAACCGCGCCCAATACGAGCGCCTGATCGACATATTCCGCGCGCACGACATCGGCTACTTCTTCTACAACGGCGGCAACGATTCCATGGACACCGCGCAGAAGGTTTCCGAGATCGCCGTGCAGATGGATTACCCCATCATCTGCGTTGGAATACCTAAGACCGTGGACAACGATCTGCCTCTGACCGATTGCTGCCCTGGGTTCGGCTCGGCCGCCAAATACATTGCCGTATCGACGCGCGAGGCCGCGCTCGACGTCGCGTCGATGGCGCGCACCTCGACCAAGGTGTTCGTGCTCGAGGTGATGGGACGGCATGCCGGCTGGATTGCGGCCGCGGGCGGGCTTGCCGGGGAAAAGGCCGGCGACGCCCCGCATATCATCCTGTTTCCGGAAATTGCCTTCGACGCACAAGCCTTCTTGAGCAAGGTCAAGGCGACCGTGGACAAGCGCGGCTACTGCGTCATCGTGGTGTCGGAGGGTGTCAAGGATGCCGCCGGTAAATTTCTGGCCGAAGCAGGCACCAAGGATGCTTTCGGCCATTCTCAACTGGGCGGCGTCGGTCCGGTGGTCGCACAAATGACTCAACAAGCCTTCGGCTACAAATTTCACTGGGCCGTGGCCGACTATCTGCAGCGATCGGCGCATCACATTGCATCCAAGGTCGATGTCGACCAAGCCTACGCGGTCGGCAAGGCGGCGGTTCAGCTTGCCCTTCGGGGCAAGAATGCCGTGATGCCCATCATCGTCAGAAAGTCCTCGAAGCCCTACCGCTGGGGCATCGGCGAAGCACCGCTGTCCGCCATCGCCAATCAGGAAAAGAAGGTCCCGCGCAATTTTATTACCCCCGATGGCTTCGGCATCACCGGCGCTTGCCGGCGGTATTTGTTGCCCCTGATCGGTGGCGAAGGTTACCCTCCCTACCGCAACGGCCTTCCCGCTTATGTCACATTGAAAGGTATCAGTGTTGCGAAGCGCCTGCGTAAGCCGTTTGTGATATAGTCGCGTCGCTTTTTTACCGCTAACCTCTTATTTTTCAATAACATAAGTTCGGAAGGGGACTCTTCATGACTCTAGATTTCGCGCTCTGGCTGGCTATTGCAGCAGGCGTCGTTGCCATCCTCTACGGCGTCATTTCGGTGCGCTGGATTTTGAACCAGCCTGCCGGTAATCCCCGCATGCAGGAAATCGCCGCGGCAATTCAGGCGGGCGCCCGGGCCTACCTAAACCGCCAGTACTCCACGATCGCGATCGTCGGGGTCATTCTGTTTTTGGCGATTGGCATTGCGCTCGACTGGGCAACGGCCGGCGGCTTTGCCGTAGGCGCGATCCTGTCCGGTGCGGCGGGCTACATCGGCATGTTCATTTCGGTACGCGCCAACGTGCGCACCGCGCAGGCAGCGCACAATGGCGTCAATGCCGCGCTGAAAGTGGCGTTCCGCGGCGGCGCCATCACCGGCATGTTGGTCGTCGGATTAGGGTTGCTCGGCGTCGCCGGCTATTACTTTGTAATGCGCAGCATACTGGGTGATGCCGATACCGCGTTGCGCTCGCTGGTGGGCTTAGCCTTCGGTGGTTCCCTCATTTCGATTTTCGCGCGCTTGGGCGGCGGCATTTTCACCAAGGGCGCCGATGTCGGTGCGGATCTCGTGGGCAAGGTCGAGGCCGGCATTCCCGAGGATGACCCGCGCAACCCCGCGGTTATTGCTGATAACGTGGGTGACAATGTCGGCGACTGCGCCGGCATGGCAGCCGATCTGTTCGAAACCTATGCCGTGACGCTGGTGGCCACCATGCTGTTGGGCGGCCTGGTCATGACCGAATTGGGCGCGCGCGCCATATTGTTTCCGTTGGTGCTCGGCGCGATTTCCATCGTCTCGTCCATCATCGGCACCTTCTTCGTGTCTACCCGCGAAGGCGGCAAAATCATGAATGCGCTGTACAAGGGCGTCATCGTCTCGGCGGTGATTTCCGCCATCGCGTTTTATTTCGTCTCGCAGCAGATCATGGGCGATCACGCCATGAAGATGTGGCTGTGCACCCTGGTCGGGTTGGCGCTGACGGCCGCGATGATCGTGATCACCGAGTACTACACGGCCACCGAGTACAAGCCCGTGCAGCACGTTGCGGCCGCGTCGCAAACCGGCCATGCCACCAACATCATTGCCGGACTCGGCGTGTCGATGAAGGCCTGCGCCCTGCCCGTCATTGCCGTCGCCTTGAGCATCTGGGCGTCGTTCCAGCTCGAGGGCCTGTACGGCATCGCGATTGCCGCCACGGCGATGCTCTCCATGACGGGCATGATCGTGGCACTCGATGCCTATGGCCCGATCACCGACAACGCCGGCGGCATTGCGGAAATGGCGCACTTGGACAAGAAGGTGCGCGATGTAACCGACCCGCTGGATGCGGTGGGTAACACCACCAAGGCGGTCACCAAGGGCTACGCCATCGGTTCCGCCGGCTTGGCGGCGCTGGTGCTGTTTGCGGACTACACCAACAAGCTGGGCGAAGTCTTGGGGCACCCCACGACGTTCGACCTGTCGAATCCCGCGGTGATCATCGGCTTGTTCATCGGTGGGCTGGTACCCTACCTGTTCGCCGCGATGGCCATGGAGGCCGTGGGCCGCGCCGCCGGCGCGGTGGTCAATGAGGTGCGCCGCCAATTCAAGGAAATCGCCGGCATCATGCAGGGCACGGCGAAGCCTGACTATTCGCGTGCCGTCGACATGCTCACCAAGGCGGCGATCAAGGAAATGATCATTCCGTCGCTGCTGCCCATCTTGGTCCCCATCGTCCTGGTGTTCATCGTGAATTTCCTGATGGGACCGGGTTCCGGCGTGCAAGCGCTCGGTGGGCTACTGATCGGTACCATCGTCACCGGTTTATTCGTGGCCATTTCGATGACCACCGGGGGCGGCGCCTGGGACAATGCCAAGAAGTACATCGAAGAGGGGCATTTCGGCGGCAAGGGATCCGATGCGCACAAAGCCGCGGTGACCGGCGATACGGTCGGCGATCCTTACAAGGACACCGCCGGGCCTGCGATCAACCCGTTGATCAAGATCATCAACATCGTCGCGCTGCTGCTGGTGCCCGTGCTCGGCAAGATGATGTAATCGATGTTTGGTTGGGAACCTGTTTGAGTTCCGAGGGGCCGCGCGCAAGCGCGGCCCTTTTACTTGGGGCCGGGAGCGATCAGGCACCGATTGCGCTACGCCGTAGGCGCAAGCTCCACAGCGAGTATCTGGCGCACCTATGTCTAGGCCACGAAAGCCGGCGGTCAGCTCAAATATCGAAATAAATCGCGTCGGGTTCCGCGGCGCCATCGCGCGTCATCACCCGCAATTCCGGTTCCTTCAAGGAGACGCGCGAGCGGGGCGGTACGCTGCGGGTCAGGAACACCGAGCCGCCGATGACACTGTCCGCACCCACCACCGTCTGGCCGCCCAGCACCGTGGCGTTGGCATAGAGTGTCGACCCGCTTTCCACGGTCGGATGGCGCTTCTTGCCACGGATGAGATGCCCGTGCGCATCCCGCGGCAACGACAGCGCTCCCAAGGTGACCCCTTGGTACACCTTGACGCCGTCGCCGATGCGCGTGGTCTCACCGATCACGACGCCGGTGGCGTGATCGATGAAAAAAGCCGCGCCGATGGTCGCGCCCGGATGAATGTCGCAACCGGTTTTCGAATGCGCCCACTCCGTCATGATGCGCGCCATCATCGGCACCCCCAGATCGTACAAGGCATGGGCAATCCGATATACGCTGACCGCGAGCACGCCGGGGTATGCGAGGATGATTTCATCCAGGTTCAGCGCCGCCGGGTCGCCGTCGAATGCCGCTTGCACGTCGCGAATCAGCATTGCGCGAATTTCAGGCAGCCGTCGCAGAAAGATTTCCGCCAACTCGTGTGCACGCGGCGCGCACTCGCCGAACTCCGGCGCACCCGCTTCACGCTCACGGCCATAGCACAGGCAGTGTTCCATCTCGCGTTCCAGTTTCGGCACCAGCGCCGCCACCCTCTGCGTGAGATGTTCGTCCAAGTTGTCGGCGCTCAGGTCCTGGCGGCCGAAGTAGCCCGGGTACATCAGGTCGAGCACCGCCTCCAGGATCTCGACAATTGCCCCGTGCGAGGGCAAGTAGCGCTGCGAAATACGCCGCGCGCGCTCATCCCCTAGATAGCTGCCCAGCAACTCGCCGATGAGTTTCTCGCGTGCCGTCGCCCGGGGCTTTTTGGAGACGGCGCTCATCGTCAGCCGACCGCCTGCATCTTCTCGACTTCCTCGAACAGCCCTTCGAACAGGGCACCCGAGAGGTACCGCTCGCCGGCGTCCGGGAGAATGACCACGATGGTCTTGCCCTTATTCGCCGGATCGCGAGCCAGGCGCACCGCCACAGTCATGGCCGCTCCGCAGGAAATGCCCGACAGGATGCCCTCTTCGCGCGCCAGGCGGCGCGCCATCTCAATGGCTTCCTCGTTGGTGACCTGCTCCACGCGATCCACCAGGGACAAATCCAGGTTCTTGGGCACGAATCCCGCGCCGATGCCTTGGATCTTGTGCGGCGAAGGTGTCGGCGTTTCACCGGCACGGGTTTGAGTAATGACGGGCGAGGCAGCCGGTTCCACCGCCACGGTCAAGAGCTTTTTGCCGCGGGTGTTCTTGATGTAGCGCGACACGCCGGTGAGCGTGCCGCCGGTGCCCACGCCGCTGACGAAAATATCCACCTTGCCGTCGGTGTCGTCCCAAATTTCGGGGCCCGTGGTTTTCTCATGGATCGCCGGGTTGGCCGGATTGTCGAATTGCCTCATCAGCAGATATTTCTGCGGATGGGCAGCGGCCAGTTCTTCGGCCTTCGCGATCGCACCCTTCATGCCCTTGGCGCCGGGCGTCAATACCAATTTCGCTCCGAGTGCCGCCACGACCTTGCGCCGTTCCATGGTCATCGTGTCCGGCATGGTCAGCACGCAGCCATAGCCGCGGGCCGCGGCAGCGTATGCCAGCGCGATGCCGGTGTTGCCGCTGGTCGCTTCGACGATGGACATACCGGCTTTCAGCGCACCGCGCTCTTCAGCGTCCCAAACCATCGCGGCTCCAATGCGGCATTTCACCGAGTAGGCAGGATTGCGTCCCTCGATCTTGGCCAGGATGGTGGCCCCGCCGCGATCGAGACGGTTGATGCGGATCAGCGGCGTGCGGCCGATTGATTTGGTGTTGTCGTCGAAAATTGGCATGTGGCCCCCGTGCAGGATCTCGTCGATGAGGATTTTCCTCTCAAGAACGGGAGGATGCCATAGAAGTTTGTTATGTGCGGCTGCCGGCCCGTTATAAGCGCAGGAGCCGGTGTTGGCGGCCGTTAGGGCCTGTCTTAGGTATCCCCCGCGGATGCTTGCGAGACGGATGGGATGCGGGAGGCTGCCGCCACGCCATTGTCGATGCTGCGCAAGCCCGACATGCTGCTAGCCGCTGGGAATCATTGACAAAGGCTGCGGCCGGCCGACGACGAAACCCTGCACGAAATCGATGCCCATGCCGGTCACGGTATCCAATGCCCATTGATCCTCGACCTGCTCGGCGACCACGCGGAAATTCAAGCTACGCGACAAGTCGATCATTGCCGCGACCATGGCTTGATTCACCGTATCGCCGGCGAGATTCCTGATGAACGAACCGTCGATCTTCAGGTAATCCATCGGCAAAGTCTTCAAAGTGGAGAAGGAGCTCAACCCACTGCCGAAATTGTCGAGCGCAAACTCGCACCCCATGCCGTGCAGCACCTCAATGAATCGCTGTGCGTGATCCAGGTTGGCGACCACCGAGCTCTCCGTCACCTCGAAGCAGATGTCGGCGGGGCCGGCGCCCGTATGATCGAAGCAGTCGACCACGAATTCCAGGAACTCGGCGTCGCCCAGTGTCTGGCCGGCAAGATTGATGGCGACGCTGCGTCCCGGCGGCAGTTTCAGCCCGCCGCGGCCGAGTGCCGCGAACACCGCCTGCACCACCCAGCGATCCACATCCGGCATCAATCGATAGCGTTCGGCCGCACGCATGAATTCCGCAGGCAGTGCGGCCGGCTGCCCGCTCTCGGCGCCGAGGCGGACGAATACCTCGAGCGCTGGACCGCTCACGCCGCCGGCACGGGCGTGCACGATGGGCTGAAAGTACAGCTCGAACTTATTGTCGCGCAGCGCCCTTTGCAATCTCAGCAGCGAATTGATCTCGCCGCTATGGCGCGCGTTCGCCTCCTCGCGGGCCGAATAAACATGCACGTGTAGGCCGCCCTGCTTCTTTGCCACATAGCAGGCTGAATCCGCCGAATTCATGATGTCTTCGAGGGTGCCGCTGTCGCGGCCGATTTCCACCAGCCCGATGCTGACGCCGACGTTGAAGATCTTGTCCTTCCAGACGAAGCGAAACTCGTTCACGGAGCGTACGACGTTGTCGGCAATCTGGCGGGCCTTCTCCAGGGGACATCCCGCCAGCAGCAGCGCGAATTCGTCGCCGCCGATGCGTCCCGCGGTATCGGAATCGCGTACCGCATCTTTGATCAGCGCCGCGATCTCGCGCAGCATGTTGTCGCCCGCCGTGTGCCCGCACGTGTCGTTGACCACCTTGAAGTGGTCCAAGTCCAGATAACACAGAGCGTGGCCGATGTCGCCGGTCTGGGCGGAGTCCAAGGCTTCCTGCAACCGGCGTTCGAATTCGCGCCGATTCACGAGGCCTGTGAGCCCATCGTGGCTGGCCTGATAGGTCATCTGCCGGGTAAGACCGCGCAGTTCGCTGGTGTCGTGGAGCACGAGCACCAGTCCTACGATTTCCTTGCCGTCAACCTTGAGCGGCGTGATGCTGATCTCCACGAACCGCTCCGCGGTGCCGTTGACGGGCAGCAGCACTGCGCGTTTGGGCGCGGCTGTTCGATCGCTGGTAAGAGCCTTGTGCACCGGATCGCCGAGCGGCCGTCGATCATTCTCATCCACCAAGGAGGCAACCTCCGAGAATGTCTTGCCCAGCGCTTGATCGGCGGGCCGGCCCAGCAGCTCTTCAGCCGCGTGATTCAAGTAATCGATGCGGCCGTCGGCATTCACGGTGATGACGCTCTCGCCCATGGCATCGAGCGTCGCCATCGCCCGCGGCTTTTGCGAGACCGCTTGCGGGAAAGCACCGGGCAGCATTTCCAGTGCCGTGAGCAGCAGTGCCGGCTGACCCGAGCTGTCGATGCGCGTGCTCGAGAGCTCGACGCGCGTGACTTGGCCCTGGCGGTCCATGAGTTCGACTTCATAGCGCTCGGCCGCCGAATCTCCGGCCAGGCGCCGGCGCAGATTGCTCTGCACCAAATCAACATATTCCGGGGCGACGAAATCGCCCAAAGGTCTGCCCACGACATCCGGCCCATCCATTCCCAGCAGCGCCAGGAAACGCGCGTTGGCGAATAGAATCACGCTCCGGTGTACGAGCACGGCGTCGTGCACGGTCTCCACCAGCCGCTGAAACAGCTGTTCTCGATCCTGAAGCTGGGCGCCCCGCAACTCGTGATCTTCCAACAGCTTATTCACTGCGGCGCCAAGGCGTCCCAGTGCGCCCGGCTCGTTGCTCAGCGCAATGCGGCCGGCGGTCCCGCGCTCGCTGGCGAGATGTTGAATCTGGCTCGAGAATGCGTTGACCGCACGTTCCTGGCGCCGCTTCAATGCAAACAGCACGACTCCGCACACCGCCAAAACGGCCGCGGCAAGGAACCACAACGCAAGGGGAGACAGGATCAACGCTGACCTCAATGTCGACTAGGAGCGGCGGATTGAAAGCCCTTCATGAGCTGGACACGTCGCGTACCATCGTGATGCGCAGAATAGCGCAAGGGGCTCGCGTAGCCTGTCGAAATTGACCATAATCAGCGGCCTTAATAGCGCAAGAAAAATCATGGATAACCCGAATGGATAACCTGACCGCTCGCCGGCAGATGGTGGATCAGCAAATACGCACGTGGGAAGTACTCGATCCCCGAGTGCTCGAAGTCCTGGCCGAGGTGCCGCGTGAAGCCTTCGTCCCTCCGCAATATCGCGAGCTGGCCTTTGCCGACGCACCCATTCCGATCGGCTTGGGTCAATCGATGCTGGCCCCAAAGATTCAGGGCCGTATTCTACAAGCCCTAGGGGTGCTGGCCACGGACAGCGTGCTCGAGGTCGGCAGCGGATTAGGGTATCTCGCCGCCTGTTTGAGTCTACTGGGCGCGAATACCCGCTCCATCGACATTCATCCGCAATTCACCGCCGCAGCCGCCTCGAATCTGCGCACCGTCGCGCGGGCGCGCGTCGCCCTCGAGACCCGCGACGCGTTCGCAAACGCTCCGCTGGGCGAGTACGACGCGATCGCGGTGACCGGCTCGCTGCCGGTGTACGACGCGCGGTTCGAGCGCTCCCTGCGCGTCGGCGGACGTCTGTTCATCATCGTGGGCGAAGCGCCGGTCATGGACGCCATGTTGGTACGCCGCGTCGGCACCGCCGAGTGGATTCGCGAAAGTCTGTTCGAAACCGTCGTTGAGCCCCTGATCAATGCCGCTTCAGCGCAGAAGTTCGTCTTTTAGGCATGGCCGGCGAGCTTACCCCCCGAGAATTCGTCGATCGGCGCGCGGCGGGCGAGGAAATGGCCCTGCTGGACGTGCGTGAGGATTGGGAAATCGCGCTGGCGCCGGTGCCCACGGATACGGTGCACATTCCCATGGGGGAGATTCCCGACCGCATCCGCGAACTGAATCCGAACAAACCGACGGTCGTGATCTGCCGCTCGGGTGGCCGCAGCGCTCAGGTGGCTGATTTTCTCGAGCATCAGGGATTCGGCAAAGTTTTTAACCTCGCGGGCGGAATTTTGGCCTGGTCGCGGGTTATAGACCCTAGCATTCCGCAGTATTGACTACATCGGCCAGGTGATATAGTAGTATACAACACTATACTACCTGGCTCGATCGCCAAATGGGTACTTCATGAAGCGATTTCTGATTCTCTGTGCACTATCCCTCGCGGCAGAATCTGCTCCGGCGGCGGATCTCTTGGCCGTCTACCAGCGCGCCCTGCAGAACGATCCGCAGCTGCGCGAGGCGGAAGCCACGCGCCTCGCGGCGCTGGAAGCGAAACCTCAGGCCCTCGCGGCGCTCCTGCCCCAGCTTTCCGGCAATGGGCAGGTCTCCCGGGAACGCGACACGGGGTCGCAATCCACTACGGAGACGGTCACCCTGCCCCCGTGCGGCCCGGCAGTACCCGCGGGCACGCCCTGTTCTGCGGCAGGTACACCCTCGACGGTCTTCGAAACCTTCCCGTTCAGCGGCAAGGTGGACACCACCATCCACCACTACACCATCGATCTGAAACAAAACTTATTTCGCTGGGAGAACTGGGAGGCGCTGAAGCGGGCCGATTCGCAGGTGGCTCAGGCGGAAGCGGATTACCAGGCGGCGCAGCAAGATCTCATGGAACGGGTCGCGCAACGCTACTTCGACGTGCTCGGCGCGCAGGATGATCTGGAGGCGCAGCAAGTTGCATTGGTGTCGGTCAGCCGCCAGCTCGATCAGGCGGAGGCGCGCTACCAAATCGGCCTCATCGCTGTAACCGATGTGGAAGAGGCGCGTGCCTCGCATGACAGCACCGCGGCCGCCGTCATCGCCGCCAAACGTACCTTGGCCTCCACCCAGGAGTTGTTGCGGGAAATCATCGGCGATCCCTTCGACTCGCTGGCGCGTCCGGTAGAACCCTTCGAAACGGCGAACCCCGACCCCGTCAGCGAGGATCGCTGGGTAGAAATGGCCCTGCAGCAGAATCTATCGCTGGTATCCAGCCGCCTGGCCGCGGACATCGCCCGCGAGAATGCTTCGATCGCTCGAGGCGGCCATTTTCCGACCCTCGATCTGGTGGGTAGCGCCGGTAAGCTCACCAACAATGGCGTCGATGTGTTCGACAACGGCAGCCCGGCGGGCGGTACGACTTTGGATCAGCGTCAGCGCTCGATCGGCATTCAACTGACATTTCCGATTTACTCGGGCGGTCTGGTCTCATCGCAGGTGCGTCAGGCGGTCTACCAGCATCGGGCCGCCAAGGAACGCCTGGAGCGGGTGGCTCGGCAGACCGAGCACGATGCGCGCGACGCCTATCTCGGCGTGATCTCGGAGATATCGCGGGTCAAGGCACTGCATCGGGCGGTCGAGTCGAACATGATTGCCTTGCGCGCGACCGAATCGGGCTACGAAGCGGGCACGCGGACCGCGGTGGACGTACTGCAATCGAGACAGCAGTGGGTGCAGGCGCAAACCGATTATTCGCACAGCCGGTATGACTACATGCTGGATGTGATCAAGCTGCAGCAGGCCGCCGGTACGCTGTCGGAACAAAGCCTGCAGCGGATCAACGTTCTATTGTCGGATAAACCAGCTCCGCCGCCGCAGGCGGATGCGCCGCCGGCAGCAACGGCTCGATAAGGGCAAGCAGCCGCTGCACGCTGCCGCGATTAGAGTCTACGATCTCCTTGCCGATCGTACCGACGCGTCGGCGTTCGGCGGGATCACCGAGCAGGCGCTGCAACTGCGCCGCCAGCTCACGCGCACTGGACACCTGTAAGGCTGCGCCTCGCTCGAGCAAAAGCCGTGCGGTGTCGCGGCCGTTCTCATGCGAGGGGCCGGTCAGCACCGGCAATCCCAGCGCTGCCGGCTCGAGCAAATTGTGTCCGCCGGTCGGCACCAAGCTGCCGCCGACGAATGCCACGTCGGCCGACGCATACAACGCGACGAGTTCGCCCAGGGTGTCGACCAACAGCACGTGCGCATGCACCGGCAGCACGCCCACCGCCATCGTCTCGCTGCGGCGAACAAAGGCAATGCCGCGCCCGGAGAGCAGGTCGGCGACGGAAGCGAACCGATCCTTGTGCCGCGGCGCCAACAACAAGAGCGCATCGGGGCAATGCTTTCGCAGCATGCCATGCGCCTCGAGCAGTTGTTCCTCTTCACCGGCGTGAGTACTCCCGGCTACCCATACGGGTCTGCCGCCGTATGCGGCGCGCAAGATCTGCCCGGCGCCGAGCAGCTCGGCGTGCACGGCCAGGTCGAACTTCACATTACCGATCGCGCAGGTTTGATCCGCGGCGGCGCCGATCGATAGGAATCGCTGCGCGTCCTCGGCCGATTGCGCCGCGACGGTGACGTTTTTGAACAGGCCGGAGAACAACGCACCGAACCGCCGATAGCGAGAAACCGATTTTGCCGACAGCCGCGCGCTCGCGAGCACCACCGGTATCCCGCACTGCCGGCATTCACGAAACAAATTGGGCCACAGTTCCGTCTCCATGATGATCGCGATGCGCGGCCGGACCCGCCCCAAGAAGCGGCGCACCGATCCCGGCGAGTCATACGGCAGAAAATGTATCTCCGCGAATGCTGCGAAAAGCGCCTGCGCCCGGGCTCTTCCCGCCGGCGTCGCCGTGGTCAGTACCAAGGGCAATTGCGGGTAGCGCTCGTGCAGCGCGCGTACCAGGGGTGCGGCGGCCGACATCTCGCCCAAGGAGACGGCGTGCAGCCAAATGCTTGGGCTAGGCAGCGGCCGCACCCGTCCGAAGCGTTCCCCCAAACCCTGCCAATAAATGCGGTCGCTCAAACCCCGCCACAGGACACCGGCAAACGCAAACGGGATGGCCAAACGAATCAGCCAGGTGTAGATCAGGCGCAAAGCCATTCCGCCCGATAGCCGCCGGTCAGCTGCTCCCATGCGGCCGGCGTGAAACGGCCGGCGGGCAGGTTGCGCGATATCTTCTCGAGCGAGCGCCGCAGACGCCGCAGATTCCCGATAGTCCACCTGCCCTGCCGGCGCATCCGTCCCCGGTCGAAGTCGATCAGCGTGACCCGTTGGCCGCCATCGAGAAGGATGTTGTGGGCATTGAGATCCGCGTGATCGACGCGGTGGCGGTGAAGGCGCGCAATCGCGGCACCGATCGCCCGCCAGGTAATTTCCGCGACCGGCGCCAATGCCAGTGCCGCACCCAGTGATTGCGCGTCCACGATGCGCTCGGTGATGAGGTCGCAGCGATACAAGAGGCCGGTGCGCTGATATCGCGCGGCCACGGGCTTAGGAACGCTCAAGCCCCGCTCGGACAGGTATTGAAGCAGACGCCACTCGGCGAAGGCGCGTACCCGATCCTCGCCCTGCCACCCGTATCGATCAGAGGATATTCGCGCGACCCAGCCACCGCGTCGATAGTGGCGCAGCACCCAGGCTGCCCCGATACCTCCCACGAACCACGCGGAACCGCGGCCGCCCGGCGCCGCGCTGATCTCACCGCGCGCCGACCAGTATTGTGGGTCGAACATGGCATCGGTAGCGGGCGGCACATTGCCAAGCCTATGCAGATCAGCCAGCATGACTCCCGTTGCAGTAGCAATGCGTTGACCGCCCTTTATCATCCTTATGACCACCTTAAGCTTCAAACCGCCGCTACAGCACGTATGTCTGCTGCGTCTCTCGGCAATAGGCGATACGTGTCATGCCCTAGCGGCGCTTCGAGCCTTTCAGGCGGCGTGGCCGCAAACCCGATTTACCTGGATCATCGGCAAACTCGAAGCCAAGCTGATGACGGCGATACTTCCGGAAATCGAGTTTATCATCTTCGATAAGAGCGCAACCCTTCGCGAATTGCACCGGCTGCGTACGGTGCTTCACTCGCGTCGCTTCGATTTGCTGCTCGACCTGCAGTTGTCCTTTCGCGCCAGCCTCATAAGCCGGCTGGTCGCCGCGCCCATCAAACTGGGATTTGACCGCGGGCGCGCTCGCGAGCTGCAGTGGCTGTTCACCAACGCCAAGATCGAACCCGCGGCCAACGAGCACGTCCTCGACTCATTCTTAGGATTTGCTCGCGCCTGCGGCATCGAGCCTCGATCGCCTCGATGGGACGTGCCCCTGCCGGCGAGTGCTCTGGATTACGCGCGAACCCTCATGACCGAGGGGCGCCCGACGCTGCTGATCAGCCCCTGCTCCAGCCACGCGGCCCGTAATTGGTCGGCCGACCGGTACGCGGCGGTGGCCGATCATGCCGCCGCCGCGCATGGCATGCGCGTGGTGCTGGTGGGTGGGCGCAGCGCCACGGAGGCGCGGATGGGCGCGGCGATTGCCGCCGCTGCACAAACGGCGCCGCTCAATCAGATCGGCAAGGACACCCTGCCGCAATTGCTTGGCCTCATGTCGCAAAGCGCCGTTCTACTGTCCCCCGACTCCGGTCCCGCACACATGGCGAGCATGGTGGGGCTGCCCGTCGTGGGGCTGTATGCCGCCACGAATCCGCAGCGTGCCGGCCCGTACTACAGCCGGCAGTGGTGCGTCGACAAGTACGACGCAGCGGCACGCAAATACCTGAACAGGCCCGCGACGCAAATCCCGTGGACCACCAAGATCGAACGGCCCGGCGTCATGGACCTGATTGCCGTTGAGGACGCGACTGCGAAACTCGATGCGCTCATGGCGCAGGATTTCGCTAAGATGCCGTCATGAGCGAAATCATGGTTCCTATGTCGCCTGGCGAATTGCTGGACAAGATCACCATCCTGCGGATCAAATCGGCGCGCATGAGCGACGCAGGCAAACTCTCTAACGTACGCACGGAATTGCAGGTGCTCGAGGACACCTGGCGACGTTCAGCCTACGCGAAACCCGGGATTGAAGCCGACGTCAACGCCTTGCTCGAGGTCAACGAACGCCTCTGGGTGATCGAAGACGGCATCCGCGACAAGGAGCGCGCCAAGGCCTTCGACGCCGAATTCATACGGCTCGCCAGGGCCGTCTATTTCGAGAACGATGAGCGTGCGGCCATCAAGCGGCGCATCAACACCAAACTCGGCTCGAACATCGTCGAGGAAAAATCCTACGCCGCATACAAGGATTCCAGCCAGGCTTAGTCGGTTTGCGATTTGATGTCGGCGGGTCCTAAGGCATTCCGATTGAGCGTGTATTCGGCGCCGCAGTAAGAGCACTTTGCCCACCCCGTGGGTTCGATCGCCAGGTAAACCCTGGGGTGCGAGTTCCACAACATCATGCCCGGCATCGGACACGAAAGCGGTAAGTCGGCGGTGTTGACCGTGTAGTGATGTAGCGCGTTCGGCGCTATCAGTCGATGCTTAGGTTCATCCTGGATCATGGCCGCCATACTCATCGCTCCGCTTGAACTTGTTGTGCCTGAACTTGGTTTTTGGGCGAAAATCCGCGTGCCCGCAACAAGCCGTCGATCTTCGGATCGGCGCCGCGAAAGTTTCGGTACGCCTGGCCGGGATCCACGCTGTTGCCGACCACCATGATGTCATCGTGCAGCCGCTTTGCGACGGCCTTGTCGTAGGGTCCGCCGGCCTCGGTAAATGCCTCGAAAGCATCGTGGTCCAGCACTTCCGCCCACAAGTAGCTGTAATAGCCCGCCGAGTAGGCATCGCTCGAGAAGATATGCGCGAACTGCGGCGTGCGGTGGCGCATGACCATCTCCGCGGGCATGCCTAACGATGCCAGCGTGGTACGTTCGAACTCCGCCGCATCGATCGGCCTATCGCCGGCCAGGTGCAGTTTCATGTCGACCAGCGCGGACGCCAGATATTCGACCGTGGCAAATCCCTGATTGAAAGTGCTCGCCTTCTTGATCTTCGCCACCAGTTCCGGCGGAATCGGCTTTCCGGTTTGGTAGTGCACCGCGAACCGGGACAGCACCTCCGGCGTCGAGAGCCAATTTTCATTCAGCTGCGAGGGAAACTCGACGAAATCACGCACCACATTGGTGCCGGCAAGCGAAGGGTATTTGACGTCGGAATTCAGGCCATGCAGCGCATGGCCGAACTCGTGGAACAGGGTCACCGCATCGTCCCAGCTGATCAACAGGGGACCGCCGCTCTCATCCTTCACGAAATTCGTATTGTTGGACACGATGGGGAAAATCCTGGAATCCAGATTCTCCTGGCCCCGATACTCGCTCATCCATGCGCCGGAATTCTTGCCGGGTCGCGCGTAGGGATCGAAGTACCAGAATCCGACGTGGGCGTTGGCGGCGTTCTTCACCTCCCAAACCCGCACATCCGGATTGGCGATCGGCAGTCCGGACACCTGCGTAAAGGCGAAGCCATAGAGCTGGCCTGCGGCCCAGAACATGCCTTCACGCAGTTTCTCGAGCTGCAGGTAGGGCTTGACCTCGCTCATGTCCAGATCGTATTTCGCCTTGCGCACCTTTTCGGCGTAGTACCGGTAATCCCAACCCGCAATCTTGATGCCGGCATGCTCCTGATCCGCGATGGCCTGCATCGCGGCGACTTCCTCGTGCTCGCGCGCCACCGCCGCGGGCCATACCCGCATCATCAGCTCCATGGCGGCCTCCGGCGTCTTGGCCATGCTGTCGGCCACCCGCCAATGCGCGTGGGTGGGGTAGCCCAAGAGCTTCGCGCGCTCCGCGCGCAAGGCCAGGATCTCGGCAATGATTTTCTTATTGTCGTGAGCGTCACCGTTGTCGCCGCGGCTGTAAAAGGTACGCCAAACCTTCTCACGCAAGTCGCGCCGCTCGGCATAGGTCAGGAACGGGTCCATGGAAGACCGGGTATTGAGAATTGCCCACTCCCCGCCATGGCCGCGAGCCGCCGCGGCGGCGTGCGCGGCCGCGCGCAGCGGTTCCGGCAGACCCGCGAGATCCGCTGCGTCCTTCAAATACAGGACATAGTCGGCTTCGTCGGCCAAGAGATTCTGGCTGAAGTTTGCGAACAACGTAGCCAGCCGTTCATTGATCTTTGCGACACGCCGCTTTGCCGCCGCATCGAGCTTGGCGCCGGCGCGCACGAAGTTGTTGAAGTAGAACCAACACAGCCGCTGTTCCACCGGCGCGAGCTTGTCCATGGAGCCGTAGACCGCTTGAATGCGCGCGAACAGCGCTGCATTCTGATAAATCTTGTCGGAAAACGCGGCAAGTTTCGGCTGCATTTCGCGTTCCACCGCCTGGAAGTCCTCGGTGCTCATGGTCGAGGACCATACGCCGTAGATGGCGTTTACCCGATTGAACCTGTGCCCGGTGCGCTCCAATGCGGCGATGGTGTTGTCGAAGGTCGCGGCGGCGGGATTCCGGGTGATGCGATCAATTTCCGCCAGATTCTCGGCCATGGCCGCTTCGAGCGCAGGCTTGAAGTCCGCCACGCGCACGGCATCGAAGGGCGGCACCCCGCCGGCCGGTCCGACCCACGGGGCGAGCAGGGGATTAGCCGCCTGCGGCGGCGAATGGGCCTCGGAGACTGCCCCCAGGAGCATCAGCAGCGCGCCCGCTGCCGCAATTGTGAAACGTCCGCACATCGGGTGGATTTCCTCAACAAGGTACTGGCCCTCAAAGGGGGTTCGTGTGGCCGCCGTCCGGCGATCCGCGATTTTGCTCGCCGACGGCCTTAAGCGCAATCGGGTCAGGCCGCGAATGCGGTGCGCCAGATTTCGTCCAGCCGCCGCCGAACCTCGGCGTACGGCGCGGCTGCGACGATGCGTCGATCATCGCCCTCGAGGGACAGGTGATGCAGCACCGTGCGGTACCCGATGTAGACTTCCTTCAGCCACGCCGCCGTCGTGTGCTCCACCACGCCGACAGCCGCCAACCCTTCGAGCTGTCGAATGTTGTCGGAGTAGGTCAGCAGCTGAGGGTGCTCCTGCGCCGCCGCCAATACCCAGTATTGAACCAAAAACTCGATGTCCGCGATGCCACCGGCGTCCTGCTTGATGTCGAACTGGTCGGCACCCGAACGGGACAGCTCGCGGCGCATGCGCAGCCGCATTTCCAAGACGTCGGCGCGCAGCGTATCCCTGCGCACCGCGCTCGACAGGATTCGGCGCCGCACCGCTTCGAATGCCTCGCAGAGCCTGGTGTTCCCCGCCACCGCGCGGGCACGCAGCAGCGCTTGATGCTCCCAGGTCCATGCCTCCGTCCGTTGATAGCGTTCGAAGGCATCGATACCGGTCATCAGAAAACCGCCCTTACCGTTCGGCCGCAGGCGCATGTCGACTTCATAGAGCCGTCCCGCGGCCGAATGCATGGTGAGCAGATGAACGATGCGCTGCCCCAGGCGCAAGAAGAACAGGCCATTGTCCATGGGACGGGGACCATCGGTAAGCTGAATGCTGCCGGCCGAATCATGCAGAAACACGAGGTCCAGATCCGACGCATAGCCGAGTTCCAAGCCTCCGAGCTTGCCGTACCCGGCGACTGCGACTACAACCGGGCGCAGAGCCGCGGAATCCTCGCCGCAACAAGGCGTGCCGTACGCCTGCGTCATCTGTTGCCACGCGAGATCCATACAGCATTGAACGATGAGTTCCGCGATATCCGTGAGCCGATCGCTCACACGCATCAACGGCAGGCGGCCGGTCAAGTCGGCGAGGGCCACGGCGAACACGGCCACTTTCTGAAACTGCCGCAATGCCTCAACCTGCCTCTCCGGATCGTCCTGCGGCAGCCGCTTAGGTAGCGCGGCCAACTCCAGGGTAAATCCCGCGCGCGACGGCAACTCGTCGAACGCCTTGGCATCGATCAGCTCATCGAGCAGCAGGGGAAAATCGGCGATCTGCCGCGATAGAAAGCCGCTGATGGCGCACACCTCGATCAGCCGGTCCAGGGCCTCGGGCTGCTCCTTGAGCAGCGCCAAGTACGAAGCCCGCGCGCCGATCGCCTCCAGCACGCGAAGCACTCGCTGCATGACGACTGCCGGCGCTGCATGACGTGCCGCCGACTGAAGCAACCGGGCCAGAATGACGTAGAGGCGCCGATGCCCCGCTTCATCCAGGCGCCGATACGGCGCTGCATTCCGGTACGTCTCCAGAAGAGCGGCAACCGCGGCGATTTCGCCCTGCGGGAAGCCGCCGGCGGCCAACTCCTCGGCGATTCGCGCATCCGCCGCGTCCAGCCACGCGACGCCGATGTCGTGGCGGCGCTGCGCATCCGGGGCTCCGAACAATAATGCGTCGAATTGGGACGCCACCCGCCCGAGGGTCGACTCCAGGCTTGCGGCCGCGTCGTTCCACTCGCGAAATCCCAGGTGCAAGGCGAACCGCGCACGATCGAGCGGATCTTGCGGCAAGGTGTGCGTTTGCTGATCGCGCATCATCTGCAGGGCGTTTTCGGCCTTGCGCAGCTCCAAATATGCCCCGCTGAGTTCTGCAATGTCCTGCTCCGACACCAGCTTCGAACCGGCCAGGAGCGGCAGCACCTGGAGCAAGGAGGGATCTTGCAATCGACGATCGCTTCCGCCGCGCACCAATTGCAGGGATTGCACGATGAATTCGACCTCCCGAATTCCGCCTTTGCCCAACTTCAGATGATGATCGAGTTCGCGACGCGCCACCTCGCGCACGATCAGCGCCTTCATGTCGCGCAGGGACTCGAACACGCCGAAGTCCAGGTATCTGCGATAGACGAACGGGCGCACGAACTCTTCGTAGGCGTTTGCATAAGCGTCGATGCCGACGATGGCGCGCGCCTTGATCCAAGCATAGCGCTCCCAGTCTCGTCCATGCTGCTGCAGGTAAGCCTCCAACGACGCCAGGCTCACGACCAAAGGTCCGCTGTCCCCGAACGGCCGCAAGCGCATGTCGACGCGAAACACGAAGCCATCGGCGGTGCGCTGGTCCAGCAAACGGATGATTTCGCGGCCGAGCCGGTTGAAGTACTCCTCGTTGTCGACGACGCGCGGGCCCGCGGTCTCGCCGGATTCGGCGGAGAGGAAAATGAGATCGATGTCGGACGAGAAGTTGAGTTCGCGGCCGCCCAGTTTTCCCATTCCTAAGATGATGAAGGGGGACGATTCCTTCGAGCATCGGGGCTTGCCGAAGATCGGCTCGAGGTGCCGCGCTGCGGCCGCTGCGGCCGCGCGGACGGCGGCGTCGGCCAAATCCGATACGGCAAGTAATGTCTCCGTGACGGTAGCGATCCCTGAGATGTCGCGCCATGCAATCCGCGACATGGCACGCCGTCGCCACTCGCGTAAGATCGATTCGGCTTGATCGAGCGTGGAGGCCGATCCCACCATAGCCTCATAGCCGGCATTCACCTCGTATGAGGTGCCTGCATCGTGTCCGGCGAACCACTCCAAAGACTTCGGGTCCTGAATCAATGCGCCGGCGACAAACTCGCTGGCCGCCACCACCCGCGGCAGCTGCGCGCGATGCTGGGTCGTCAAAGCCTGGTAGACATCCAGAAACCCCGGCCGCGCGCACGCCCGTTCCCACCAGCGCTCGACGCAATCACGCAGCTCTACCGGGACCGACTCGATGGATGGCATTGGGGTCATTCTCAGCGAATCGCCACCATGAACAATCGCGGGAACGGCAGCAAAACACCGCCATCGGCCAGACTCGGATAGGCATCCGCGATCGCCGCGGTATAGCGTGCGAGATAGGCGTCGCGCTCCGCGCCGTCCAGCGGTTCGACGAAGGGCCGCAGACCTGAGCCCTTGAACCACTCGACGATGGCCGACGGACCGCCGGCAAGCGGGTGATGGTAGGTGGTTCGCCACAGATCCACCTTCGCGCACAGCGGTTGCAACAATGCGTAGTACCGATCGACGCTGGGCAATGACGTGCGCGCGGCCGACGCACCGGCCAGCTTCGCCGCCCATGGGCCGTTCTCGGCCACCTCGCGCATGAGGCGATGTGCCGGTGTGTCCAGATTGTCGGGCATCTGCACCGCCAACCCGCCTCCCGGCGCGAGTTTGCCGATGAGTTTGGGCAAGAGCGTTTCATGATGCGGCACCCACTGCAGCACGGCGTTCGCCAGGATCACATCGAAAGGTCCGGGAGCCTGCCAGCGGCTCACATCGTCCACTGCAAATTCGATCTGCGGCAACCGCCGCCTCGCCGCGGCGATCATGTCGGGCGAGGTGTCGATGCCGGCTACTCGAGCGCCGGGATAGCGTGTTGCCAGGACTTCCGTCGAGTTGCCGGGCCCGCAACCCAGATCAGTCACCGAGCGCGCATCGATCGGCGGCAGTGCACCCAGGAGGTCACGCACCGGGCGCGTGCGTTCATCCTCGAAGGCGACGTATGTTTTGGCGGACCAGCTCAATTCAGTCCTGCCAGCCACGTGATCACCCGGCGCTCGAGGACAATACGATGATCTGCGCCAAGGTCCCCGTCGATGCGAGACGAACACTCATCAGCACGCAGCACAGCGACACTTGCATCATGGATACCTCATGCATGGATCAGCACAGTTGCCTCATGATAGACGACGCGCGCCGGGGATGCCCCAATAGGTGCGGTGGCGTACAGACGGGGCATTGGCCAAGGTGTTAGTAACAACGCTCGGAGCGAGGGGCATGTTACATCGGGGTGTAGAAATGGCCGTTCCTCTTTGACGAGTGCAAATTGTCGCAGACCCGGCCAAGATGGGTTGCTCGAGTGAGCAATGAATCCGCTACGCCTCAGAGTGCTGCGAAACGAGCTCGCCATGAAGGATTGCATGACGCGCTGACCTTACTGCCGAACCGCGAGTACTTCCGCGCGCGGCTCGAGCTGGCGCTAAGCGGCAATGAGCCACCGCACCAAGCGCTTGCGGTGCTGTATCTCAGCCTCAACTTAGAAGACTACATATTGCCCATTAATGCATATGGACATCACGCCGGCGACGAATTCATCAAGATGATTGCCCGCCGGCTGGTCGCAGCGGTGCGAGCGGAGGACATGTTGAGTCGCCAGGGGAAAGATCGGTTTGCCTGCCTGGTTCCAGGCCGGGCCAAACGGGACGAGCTGAGCGATCTCGCGGGCATTGTGTTGAGCGCTGTCTCCACCCCATTGGAAGCCGGCGTCTTGCACCTTTGCGTCCATCCCAGCATCGGCATCGCCATTTACCCGCTGCATGGGACTCGCGCCGAGGCATTGCTCATGAATGCCGAAGTCGCGATGAACCGTGCCAAGCAGAATGATACAGGCTACGCATTTGCCGATGAACGATAAGGACATACTGCTGATCCTGGATAAAGACCCGAAATCGCTATACAGCCTACGGACGGTTGCTCAAAGCTTGGGATGCGATTGCGTAGATGCCGACTCAGCAGATGGACTGCATGAGATTCTGGCGACCTGCAACCCCACGATCGCGATTTTGGCGGTTGACGGTCTCGATGTTGACGGCTTGGGCCTGCTCCAGATTCTCGCGCAAGGGGCTGCCAAACCCGCGGTGCTGCTCGTTGGCGCCGTCCACACCCGGGTTCTTGCCGGCGCCAGGAGAACCGCGGAAACACAAGGGCTCCGAGTGATCGGAGTGGCTACTCGATCGCTCGATCCGGGTGCCATCGAACTGCTTCTGATGCCGTATCTGAAGAATGCGCCCCCGATTGCGCTTGGCGAACTCGAACGGGCGCTCACGGAGCACGAACTGGTACTCGAATTTCTGCCGAAGATCGATATCCGTACCGCTGAGTTGAAAATGCAGGGCGTTGAAGCGCTGGTTCGGTGGCAGCATCCGCGTCGGGGCTTGTTGTATCCGAGCCATTTTCTCGGTCCCATGGAGGACCACGATTTGATGGTTCGGCTTACGGATTTTGTGATGACCGAAGCCGTGCGCCAGGCCAGCCAATGGCTCGCGCTGGGTTTGTCGCTCGAAATGGTGATCAACCTCAGTCCGAAGCTCATAACGGATCGTGAATTCCCCGAGCGAGTCGCCGTCCTGCTGCGCGAAAACGAAGTTCCCGCGCAGCAGTTGATTTTCGACGTGACCGAAGCGCCAAGCCTCGAAGCCAGAGATCTCATGCTCGACGTTTTCACGCGGCTACGTATTCTTGGCGTGGGTCTGACACTCGATCATTTTGGCTCGGGGGTGTCCTCGCTCACGGAACTTTACCGATTGCCCTTCTCTGAGATTAAAGTCGATCAGTCGCTCATTTCCGACGTAGTTCGTGTGCGCGAGGCGACGCTGATCGTTCAAGCGATCGCCAATCTCGCACATACCTTGGAACTCGTGGTATGCGCGGCGGGTGTTGAGAGCAGCGAGATGCTCGGATTCGTGCGCAGTGCCGGTTTTGATACCGCGCAAGGTCGCTTTTTCAGCGGTGCCATCAAGCCGGCGGGGATCGAGCGGCTGGTCGGTACTTGGCCCTGTTCCGAGGCGGCTGGGACAGGGCGCTGGCGAGTGATGAGTTCCCGGAGCTGAATCCCGCCTACGCCCGGCGGTATTTTTTGGGCGACCCGCACAAAAGGAAAGGCCTCGCTGATCTTTTGGACCGGCGAGGCCTGAATCATCTACCCATACATCATCAGCCATCGGGTTACCGACTGTAACCGGCCGATTGCCTGTACTACATGTCCATTCCACCCATGCCGCCCATGCCGCCACCACCGGCGCCGGCGTGTGCATGCTCTTCTTCCTTCGGCGACTCGGCAATCATGACTTCCGTCGTGAGCAAGAGTCCGGCCACCGAGGCGGCGTTCTGCAGGGCCAGACGCGTTACCTTGGTCGGATCCAGAATGCCCAGTTCGATCATGTCGCCGTACTCGCTGGTCGCGGCGTTATAGCCGAACGTGCCCTTGCCCTCGCGGACTCGGTTCAGAACGACGGCGGCATCTTCGCCGGCATTGGCGACGATCTGGCGCAGCGGCTCTTCGATCGAGCGGGCCAGGATCTTGATGCCCGTGGTCTGATCCTCGTTATTGCCGACCAGCTTCTCGATGGCCTTCAACGCACGCACCAACGCGACACCGCCGCCCGGGACCACGCCCTCTTCGACTGCCGCACGCGTGGCGTGCAGAGCGTCTTCGACGCGCGCCTTCTTTTCCTTCATTTCGATTTCGGTCGCGGCACCGACTTTGATCACGGCCACGCCGCCGGAGAGCTTGGCAACGCGCTCCTGGAGCTTCTCCTTGTCGTAGTCGGAGGTCGCCTCTTCGATCTGCGCGCGGATGCTGTCCACTCGACCCTTGATGTCTGCGGCCTTGCCGTGTCCGTCGATGATGGTGGTGTTCTCTTTCTCCACCAGAATCTTCTTCGCTTCGCCGAGATCGTTCAGCGTCGCCTTTTCGAGCGACAAACCGACTTCATCGGAGATGACCGTGCCGCCGGTGAGGACGGCAATGTCCTGCAGCATGGCTTTGCGGCGATCGCCGAAGCCCGGCGCCTTGACGGCGGCAACCTTGACGATGCCACGGATCGTGTTGACGACCAGCGTGGCCAGCGCCTCGCCTTCCACATCCTCGGCAACGATCAACAACTGCCGCCCGCCCTTGGCAATCGCTTCCAGCAAGGGGAGCAATTCGCGGATATTGGAGATCTTCTTGTCCACCAACAGAACCAGCGGCTTGTCGAGCTCGGCGCTCTGGCCCTGCTGATTGTTGATGAAGTACGGCGAGAGATAGCCGCGATCGAACTGCATGCCTTCGACCACTTCGAGCTCGTTAGCGAGGCCCGAACCCTCTTCCACGGTGATCACGCCCTCTTTGCCGACCTTCGCCATGGCGTCCGCAATCGTCTTGCCGATGCTCTCATCGGAGTTGGCGGAGATCGTGCCGACCTGGGCGATGGCCTTCGGGTCCTTGCAGGGCTTGGACAGCTTCTTGAGCTCTTCCGTGGCCGCAACGACCGCTTGGTCGATGCCGCGCTTCAAGTCCATCGGATTGGCGCCTGCGGCAACCGACTTCAGGCCTTCGCGGATGATGGCTTGCGCCAGCACCGTGGCGGTGGTGGTGCCGTCGCCGGCTTCGTCGGAGGTGTTGGAAGCCACTTCCTTCACCATCTGCGCGCCCATGTTCTCGAATTTGTCCTTCAGCTCGATTTCCTTCGCGACCGAAACGCCGTCCTTGGTGACGGTGGGAGCGCCGAAGCTCTTATCGAGGACCGCGTTGCGGCCCTTCGGACCCAAGGTGACCTTGACGGCATTCGCCAGGATATTCACACCCTTGAACATGCGTGCCCGAGCGTCGTCGCTGAAGCGTACGTCTTTTGCTGACATTTGCTGATACCTCTAATTGAATTTGATTTGCGGGACTACGAAGTGCGTGGTTTTCGCTAGTTGGCTTACTTGCCTTCCACAACGGCCATGACGTCTTCTTCACGCATGACCACCAGCTCATCGCCATCCATCTTCACTTCGGTGCCGCTGTACTTACCGAAAAGAATCTTGTCGCCGACCTTGAGGTCCAGCGGCCGAATTTCGCCATTTTCCAAAATCTTGCCCTTGCCGACGGCGACTACCTTGCCGAAGATCGGCTTTTCGGTCGCGGTGTCCGGGATCACGATGCCACCTGGAGACTTACGCTCCTCTTCTTCTCTTTTCACGATCACGCGGTCATGAAGGGGACGAATCTTCATAAGACAAGACTCCTAATGCTTGAGGGTTAGCCAAAGGATTGTGTTGTTAGCACTCTCCCATCGAGGCTGCTAATGATAGCGTCGAAATGTGACTATTCAAGGGTAGAGGCAGCAATTATTTGCCGCTATGCAGCATCATCCTGGCTGGCGTGCCGGCCCTACGCCTACTAAAGTGCGCTGCATGCGACCCAACCTGTGTGCAATTACCTGCCTGCTCGGAACATTCATGCTTGGCTACTTAGGATCGGCCAGCGCCAAGCCCTGGTGGATGCGGGGCGTTGATTCCAACGAAACGGACTTTCTGCCCCCCGATGTGGCGTTTCGCGTGGCAGCGCGTCTTGACGGCAATGCTTTGAAGGTACGCTGGGCGATTGCCGACGGATACTATCTGTATCGCCACAAGATCGAGGTCGAGGCCGAGAGCCCCGATCTCATGGTTTCCGCCCCGCAGTTGCCGGCCGGCGCGATCAAGACCGACCCGTACTTGGGTACCCAGGAAATCTATACCCAGCAGGTGGAAGCCCTAGTCCATTTCGCTCGGAGCGATGCAGGCGCCCACCCCATCCAGATCAAGGTGACGTATCAGGGCTGCGCCGAGGCAGGATTGTGCTACCCGCCCATCACCAAAGTGATTTTCCCGACCGCAGGCGCCACTCCGGCCGTGTCCAGCATTCCCCCTGATCGATGGCAGGGCATCGCCATCTTCGGCGGTGCATTCGGATTTCTCCTTGCCGGCCTGGTACTCAGAAAGGGACGCAAACTCGACGCGCCCGCATGAGCAGGGGATTGAGGATCTTCGGCGCCCTGATCGCGCTGCTGGGGATTTGGGTGGGAGTCAAGATGCGCCCAGTGCCCGCGCCGCCGGAGCAAGGGATTGCAGTGCCGGCCGGTATCGCCAGCGCCCCGCAGCCTGCCGCCGAGGCGGGTTCCTCATCCGATGGGGAGATGGCTCATCCCGTGATCCCCAACCGTCTTCCCGAGTTTTCGCTTAAGGATTTGACCGGCAAGCCCACGCCTATCTCCGTGTGGACCCGCAAATCCCTGGTGATCAATTTCTGGGCTACCTGGTGCGCTCCCTGTCGACGGGAGATACCCCTGCTCAAGGAACTTGCGACGGAATGGTCCGGGCGGGATGTCAAGGTGATCGGCGTTGCCGTAGATCATCTCGACAAGGTCCAGGCATTTGCCGGCCAGTTCAATATCGACTATCCGGTGCTCATCGGCGAGCAGGACGCCCTGGACGTTGCCGCGCTGTTCGGCATGGATTCGCCGGTGTTCCCCTTCACGATCTTCACCGACCGGCGCGGCGAGGTGGTGGCCCTGTTCGTGGGCGAACTGCACCGTCCGCAGGCCGATTTCATCCTCTCCGAGGTCCAGGATCTGGACCACGACCGCGTGCAACTGCCCGAAGCTCGCCGTGCCATCGCGCAAGGCCTGCACGCCCTGGCGGAAAAACAGCCGGGATAGGCGGTTTGTTGACGTTCGGCGCAGAAGCTTGCCTTTTCAATCCAATTTCTGGTTATTATCGCGGACCTTTGTAATGTGATCGCCGGGGATTGACGCTCAAGATGGCTCGAATTTTACTGCTCAACGGTCCGAATCTGAATCTGCTCGGCACACGGGAGCCGGCGATCTACGGGACCGCCACTCTGCAAGACATCGAGACCAAGCTCAAGGGCATCGCCCAAGCACAAGGCCATGAACTCACGGCCGTCCAGAGCAATGCCGAGCACGAATTGATCGGCAAGATCCATGCGACGAAGCCGGAACGGATCGAGTTCGTCATCATCAATCCCGGCGCGTTTACCCATACCAGCATCGCGCTACGCGATGCATTTCTGTCGGTAGGCGTTCCCTTCATCGAAATTCATTTGAGCAACGTGTTCGCGCGCGAAGCTTTTCGGCATCACTCTTTTTTGTCCGACATCGCGGTCGGCTGTATTTACGGATTGGGCCCGATCGGCTACGAGCTTGCACTGCAAGCCGCGATCGCGCGCTTGACCCAAAACCTAAAACGATAGATTTTCAAGGGGTTCGCGGATGGATATTCGCAAGGTAAAGAAATTGATCGAGCTGCTCGAGGAATCGGGCATCTCGGAACTCGAGATATCGGAAGGCGAGGAATCGGTGCGCATCAGCCGCCATCCGCGGATGGGCATGCAGGTTGCCGCCCAGGCTCCCATCATGCATGCGGCACCGGCGGTTGCAGCTGCGGCGGCCACACCGGCGACTTCAGCCGGCCAGGCCGCGCCCCGCAACGACGAGCATACCGTCACCTCGCCGATGGTGGGCACCTACTACGCGTCCGCCTCTCCGGGCGCCAAGCCCTTCGTGGAGATCGGCAGCGAAATCGAGGTCGGCCAGATACTCTGCATCATTGAAGCCATGAAGATGATGAATCAGATCGAATCCGACAAGGCCGGCCGCGTGACGGCGATGCTGGCCAAGAACGGCGAGCCTGTCGAGTTCGGCCAACCGTTATTCATCATCGAATAGCTCAATGATCGAAAAAGTCGTCATCGCGAACCGCGGCGAGATCGCTCTTCGCATCTTGCGCGCGTGTCGAGAGCTCGGAATCAAAACCGTGGCCGTGCATTCGACCGCCGATTTCAATACCAAGCACGTACTGCTGGCGGATGAAACGGTGTGCATCGGCCCCCCGCAATCGGCGCTGTCATACCTCAACATGCCGGCGATCATCAGCGCCGCGGAAGTCACCGATGCGGTGGCGATTCACCCGGGGTACGGGTTCCTGTCCGAGAACGCCGATTTTGCGGAACGGGTGGAGAAAAGCGGTTTCATCTTCGTCGGCCCCAAGGCGGAAACCATCCGGCTCATGGGGGACAAAGTTTCCGCCATCAAGACCATGAAGAGCTACGGCGTGCCCTGCGTGCCGGGTTCCGACGGCCCGCTCGGCAAGGATGCGGACGAGAATTTCCGCATCGCCAAGGACATCGGTTATCCGGTAATCATCAAGGCCTCGGGCGGCGGGGGCGGCCGCGGCATGCGTGTCGTGCACACCGACGCCTCTCTGTTGAACGCCATTGGCGTGACGCAGTCGGAGGCGCTGGCCGCCTTCGGCAACGATCAGGTTTACATGGAGAAGTTCCTCGAAAAGCCGCGGCACATCGAGTTTCAAGTCCTGGCCGACAACTACGGCAACGTGGTGCACTTGGGTGAACGCGATTGCTCCATGCAGCGCCGCCACCAGAAGGTCATCGAAGAAGCGCCGGCCCCGGGACTCACGGCGAAGCAGCGCAAAACCATGGGCGAGCGCTGTGCCAAGGCGTGCCAGGAAGCCGGTTACCGCAGTGCCGGTACGCTGGAATTCCTGTATCAGGACAATGAGTTCTACTTCATCGAGATGAACACGCGCGTCCAGGTCGAACATCCTGTGACGGAACTGGTAACGGGAATCGACATCGTCAAGGCGCAATTGCTGATAGCAGCCGGCGAGCCGCTGCCCTACGGCCAGAACGACATTCAGATCCGCGGCCATGCGGTGGAATGCCGCATCAACGCCGAAGATCCGAAGACCTTCACTCCATCGCCAGGCCCCATCCGGCTGTGGCATTCGCCGGGCGGCCCCGGAATCCGCGTGGACAGCCACGTTTACACCGGTTACAACGTGCCGCCGTTCTACGACTCGATGATCGGCAAAGTCATCTCCTACGGCGACACCCGCGATACGGCCATTGCCCGCATGCGCAACGCGCTCGCGGAAATGGTGGTCGAGGGGATCAAGACCAACATCCCGCTGCATCAAGAGATTTTCAATCATTCTGCGTTCAAGCAGGGCGGTACGGACATCCACTACCTAGAGCGACGACTGGGGCTGAAGTAACATCAGGAGCCCCAGCTCAGGTGTTGACGATGGGCTTCTATGAAATCGAGTTTCCGCTTGCAGCCTTGAGCTCCGAAGCGGTGGAAGCTGCCCTGCTCGAGGTCGGCGCATGCTCCATTACCTTCGTCGATCGCGGCGACGAGCCCGTGCTCGAGCCTAAACCCGGCGAAATGAGATTGTGGAGCGATACGCTGGTGCGCGCGTTGTTTCAGGAGGCGAGTGACGCGGCACTCAATCTCGATCATCTGGCCGCAACTCTAGGCGAGCACATCACCAAGAGCGCTCGGGTGCGTGCCGTGGAGGATCAGGTCTGGGAGCGCGCTTGGCTCAGCGGCTGGCATTCGATGCGTTTCGGGCGGAGGCTTTGGGTCTGTCCTCGGGAGGCCGAGGCGCCGGAAGACGTCGCCGCGGTCGTGGTGCGGCTGGATCCGGGCCTGGCCTTCGGCACCGGCACGCATCCGACCACCGCGCTATGCCTGCAGATTTTGGATTCCCTGCCTCTGGCGGACCGAACCGTCATCGACTATGGCTGTGGCTCGGGGATTCTGGGGATCGCCGCGCTTAAACTAGGGGCCCGGGCGGTGACGGCCGTGGACTTGGACCCACAGGCCCTCTTGGCGACGCGCGACAATGCGCAGCGCAACGGCGTCGCCTCACAACTGACGCTATTGGGGGTCGATGACAAATTGCGTACCGCTTATTGCGTGATGGCCAATATACTGGCGGGGCCCTTGATCGAGTTGGCGCCGAAGTTGACCGCAGCCTGTGAGCCTCAAGGCCACTTGCTGCTATCGGGACTGCTCAAGACCCAGGCCTATGCGGTAAAAGCGGCATACGCATCGGATTTTGATAGGGTGCAGGTGGTAGAACGGGACGAGTGGTGCTGCATCTACGGACGGAAAGTGACCTAATTTGTATACGCAGTGTTCAAAATGCGAGACCGTCTTCAAGCTGTCCGCCGAGGTGTTGCGGGCGGCCGGCGGTCAGGTGCGTTGCGGGAAATGCGGCGAGATCTTCAATGCCCTGGCGCACCTGGCCGAGGATCCCAGTGCGTTCACGGCCGCCGAGACTGAATTCGAATTGGAATTTCGCGCCGACAGCATCCTTCAGTCTCCGCCGCCGATGTCTCCGCCGCCGAAGACACCGACACGCACGGCACCGACACCAACACCGAAGACACCGCCGAGCAAGACTCCGGCAGTTCCGGAAGAGTTCGCGCCGCCGGGAGTCGAGATTGCTCGACTACAAGTTCTGGACTGGAATGAGCCCGATTCGGCAGAACAATCCGCGGACCAGATCGAGTACCCGCCGGCCATCGATGATCCGGCTGCCGAACCGCTGGATGAAACCTCGATGGAATTCACCCTCCCCCCGGGAGAACTGGATCGTATCTTCGTCGAAGGCAAGAAGGCGGCGCCGCCGATTCCGCGGCCCGTGCCGCAGGAACACGTCGGCGGAGAATCGCTGCCGGCGCATCCGGAAGATGCGCGGCCTTCGCCCGGTACTCCGAGCGGGTTCGAGGTGTCCGAGGAAGTACGGCGCGAGATGCTCTCGGGCTTGGAATCGCCGGCGGTTGCCCTAGCCGCCTCGAAAGTGCGCAGCACACCCCGACCGGCGAGGATATCGCCCTTTGCGGCCGAACCAGGTGCCGAGCATGCCTTCACCCCATGGCTCACCGCTGCCTTGGCATCGGCGCTCCTACTGATCGTCCAAGTCGTACACCAAAACCGCGAATGGCTTGCGGCGCACTCTCCCCTGGGCGGAACCTTGCGCGCTCTGTACTCGAGCATGGGTTCGCCGGTTTCTCCGCTCGCGAATCTTTCCGCCTACCAGCTGCGCCAATGGGGTGTCACCGGCGATCCGGCCGGCGACGGCACCTTGCGCTTGCGTGCCAGCATCTTGAATACAGCCGCACAGCTCGAACCATATCCACTGCTGCGCGTCACGCTGGCCAATCGCTTTGGCAGCGGCATCGGCACGCGCGACTTCGAGCCGTCCGAGTATCTGGGCAAGCCAACCGCCAAGCTGCTGGCGCCCGGCGAGCGGGTCGACGCCACCCTGGACATCCTGGACCCGGGCAAGAGCGCGGAGGGTTTCGAAATCGATGTCTGCTTGCGTAGTACCGACCGAAGAGTCTCGTGCGCCAACGACGCGGCGCCTGCGCAGGCCAAACGATGACGGTGACAATCGGCCCCTACACCTTGCCATCCAACGTTCTGCTGGCGCCCATGGCGGGGGTGACCGACCGGCCTTTTCGCATTCTTTGCCGGCGATTCGGTGCAGGCCTGGCAGCATCGGAAATGCTGAGCGCGGACACACGCCTGTGGGACACGCCAAAATCCCGCCGCCGGATGGACATCGCGGGCGAACCAAGCCCACGCGTGGTGCAGATCGCCGGCTTTGATCCCGACATGATGGCCGATGCTGCCCGGCGCAATGTCGATGCCGGCGCGCAAATCATCGATATCAACATGGGCTGCCCCGCCAAGAAGGTCTGCAACCGTCTGGCCGGTTCCGCCCTGCTGCAGGACGAGGATCTGGTGGCCCGCATTTTACAGAAAGTGGTGCGAGCAGTGACGGCACCGGTCACGTTGAAAACGCGCACGGGATGGGACCCCGACCACAAGAACGGTTTGCGCATCGCCAGAATCGCCGAAGACAGCGGCATCGCCGCGCTGGCCATCCACGGGCGCACGCGCGCCGACATGTATCGGGGCGAAGCTGAGCACGAGACGGTGGCGGCCATCAAAGCCAATGCTAGGATTCCCGTATTTGCGAACGGAGACATTGCATCTCCACAGCAGGCACGGGAAATTCTCGAGCGAACCGGATGCGATGGCATCATGCTGGGCAGAGCGGCCCAGGGCCGGCCATGGATCTTCGGCGAAGTCAATTTTTTTCTCGCGACGGGAGAAATTCGCGAGGTGCTAGCGCTGGAAAAAGTCCGTGATATTATGCGCGCCCACCTCGAAGACCTGTATGCTTTCTACGGCGATGAAACCGGTGTTCGAGTGGCACGTAAACACTTGAGTTGGTATTTTCGGCAGCACCCCGGACAAGAAGACTTGCGGGATCGACTCGTTCGAATCGAGACGCCTGAGGAGCAACTGTCCACGCTGCTGCAGCACTACCATACTGGTGTAGATCGCGCCGCGTAGGCGTTGTTCGGATAAGAACTAAAAATCAGCGGGGATTTGAGCTTAAGGCCATGGTCGCTAAAAAGAGATCTAAATCGCGTCGAGAAATCGCGCCGACCTTCAATGGCCGCGATTTGAAGGTCAACGGCAAGGGAGTGCCATTGCGTTCGCAGGCCGAAGAGGCGCTGCAGTGCTACTTTGAAACGCTGAACGGCCACAAGCCCGCTCATTTGTACGACCTGGTGATGCGCGAAGTCGAAGAGCCGCTGTTCAAGGTGGTCATGGGCCATGTTCAGGGCAATCAGAGCCGGGCCGCGACGATCCTCGGGATCAATCGCGGCACATTGCGCAAGAAACTCAAAGAGTTCGGCATCAACGAGTAATGCTCACGCCCGTCCGCCGCGCGTTGCTCAGTGTTTCGGATAAGACCGGCATCGTCGAGTTTGCACGTGAGCTGAAGGAACGCGGCATCGAGCTCTTGTCGACCGGCGGCACCGCCAGCCTGTTGACGAGCCACGGCATCCCGGTCAAGGAAGTCGCCGAACACACGGGCTTCCCCGAAATCATGGGCGGCCGGGTAAAGACGCTGCATCCGAAGATTCATGGCGGACTGCTGGGGAGACGCGGGATCGACGAGGCTGTGATGCGCGAGCACAACATCGAACCCATCGATTTATTGGCCGTCAATCTTTATCCCTTTGCCGCCACCGTCAGCCGGCCCGATTGCACCTACGACGAGGCGGTGGACAACATCGACATCGGCGGACCCGCGATGGTTCGGGCGGCGGCCAAAAATCATGCCTCGGTCACGGTCGTGGTCGATCCGAAGGACTATCGCGAGTTGCTCGATGAACTCGCTGCCAACCAGGGCAGCATCAATTTGAATATGCGCCGCAAACTGAGCGCCAAGGCATTTGCCCACACCGCCCAGTACGACGCGATGGTGTCGGCCTACTTTACCGGTGCCATCGGCGGCGCGGCGACCACATTTCCCAGCGACTTGAATCTCTCGTTTCGCAAGCAGCTGGATCTTAGGTATGGGGAGAATCCGCATCAGCAGGCGGCGTTCTACACCGACCCGCGCGCCATCGGCGCGTCCGTGGCCCAGGCGAAACAAATCCAGGGCAAAGAGCTGTCGTTCAACAACATTGCCGACGCCGATACGGCACTCGAGTGCGTGCGGCAGTTCGACACCGCCGCGTGCGTCATCGTCAAGCACGCCAATCCCTGCGGCGCCGCACGGTGCAACACCGTCGGGGAAGCTTACGTTCACGCCTATCTCACCGACCCGACCTCGGCTTACGGCGGCGTGATCGCCTTCAATCGCGAATTGGATGCACCGACGGCGCTCGCCATCCTCGAGCGGCAATTCGTCGAGGTCATCTTGGCACCAAGCCTCACCGAGGCGGCCAAGGCAACGCTCGCTCCTCGAGAAAACGTGCGCGTACTGCTTACCGGCGATCTGCATTTGCCCGTCACTCAACTGCTCGAGTACAGAAGCGTGGCGGGCGGCCTCCTGGTGCAAACGCGCGATGACGGCGCCGTCAGAGCTCAGGAGCTGCGAACCGTCAGCAAGCGCCCTCCCACTCTGGCCGAACTCGACGATTTGATTTTCGCTTGGCGAGTCGCGAAATATGTCAAATCCAATGCCATCGTCGCCGCCAAGGGGAAGGCCACTGTCGGTATCGGTGCGGGCCAGATGAGCCGAGTCGTCAGCAGCAGGATCGCCGCCATGAAAGCGAAGGATGCGAACTTGAGTTTGGAGTCGGCCTCGGTCGCCTCCGACGCATTTTTCCCATTTCGCGACGGCCTCGACGTGCTGGCTGAGTTCGGCATCAGGGCGGTGATTCAGCCCGGCGGCTCGCGCCGCGACGCGGAAGTCATTGAGGCGGCCGACGAGCATGACATCGCCATGGTGTTCACCGGGATGCGCCATTTCCGCCACTAGGAAAGCCGGAGTCATGACGCATCCACTGCGCCCTCGTGACCAGGTCCACTGCTCGGACAGGCTCCTGATTTCGCCGGTCATTCCCACATGCAGATTCTGATTGTCGGCGGCGGCGGCCGCGAACATGCACTTGCCTGGAAGTGCGCGCAATCGCCGCGCGTGCGGCATGTGTTCGTCGCACCCGGCAATGCCGGCACGGCACTGGAACCGAACGTCAGTAATCTCGACATCGCGGCGGACGATATCGACGGATTGCTGCGCGCCGCCGGCGACAAGAATATCGATCTGACAATCGTCGGTCCGGAGGCGCCCCTGGTCGCCGGCATCGTCGATCGCTTCGCAGCCGCCGGCCGGCGCTGTTTCGGCCCTTCGCGCGACGCCGCGCGCCTCGAGGGCTCGAAGGCCTTCACCAAAGATTTCCTCGAGCGTCATCGCATACCCACCGCAAGTTTCGCCACCTTTACGGCGGCAAACTTCGACGAGCACTATGTGCGCGCGCAGCGCCTACCGCTGGTAGTCAAAGCGGACGGACTCGCGGCAGGCAAGGGCGTGGTGATCTGCGAGACGCACGAATCGGCCATAGCGACCTCGCGGGAAATGATCGAGGGAAAGTTCGGCGCTGCCGGCAATACCATCGTGATCGAGGAGTTCTTGCAGGGCGAGGAAGTGAGCTTCATCGTGGTGGCAAGCGACAGCCAGGTGATCCCGCTGGCGACGTCGCAGGATCACAAACGGCGCGACGACGGCGACAAGGGACCGAACACCGGCGGCATGGGCGCCTATTCGCCGGCACCGATCGTCACGCCGCCACTGCATCGGCGCATCATGCGCGAGGTGATCGAACCGACCTTGCAGGGCCTCGCTGCGGACGGCAACCCCTACCTGGGTTTCCTCTATGCGGGACTGATGATTGCCCCGGATGGCACGCCCAATGTATTGGAGTTCAACTGTCGATTCGGCGACCCCGAAACACAACCGGTGTTGATGCGATTGCAAAGCGATCTAATCGACCTGTGCGAGGCCGCGATCGACGGGACCTTGGAGCGCCTGGACGTCCGATGGGACTCGCGCGCAGCACTCGGGGTGGTCATGGCCGCAGGCGGCTACCCGGATGCCTATCGCAAGGGCGATCCGATCGGCGGCCTGGAAGCGGCAGCGCTCCTTCCGGGAAAGGTATTTCATGGCGGCACCCGGATACAGGGCACGCAAATCGTGACCGCCGGGGGACGGGTGCTATGCGCGGTGGGATTGGGCGACAGTGTGCGCGCAGCCCAGCGTCAGGCATACGATCTCGTACATGACATTCATTGGAATCTAGTTCAGTACCGCCTGGATATCGGCTATCGAGCAATCGAGCGAGAGTGATTCGCCTGGAGGTTTCGCATGCCACACACTCGACCCAGCATCGCCGACAAGAGGCGCACATTTCTTCGGCTGCACGACGCGGGCTGTTTCGTGATTCCGAATCCCTGGGATGTGGGAAGCGCGCGCTATCTGCAGAGTCTGGGATTCAAGGCACTGGCCACCACGAGTTCCGGCTTCGCATGGTCGCACGGCCACCGGGACGGGGGCATGTCGCGCGATCGAGTGCTCGAACATCTGACGCAAATGGTTGAGGCGACCGATGTGCCCATCAATGCCGACTTCGAACACGGGTTTGCCCCCGACGCCGCGGGGGTGGCCGAAAGCGTCCGGCTTGCGGTGGAAACCGGCGTCGCGGGATTGTCCATCGAGGATTCGACCGGCCAGGACGCCCAACCTCTTTTCGACATCGATGCGGCGGTGATGCGCATCCGCGCCGCGCGCCAGGCAATCGACAAGGCCGGCGGCAATACCATGCTGGTGGGCCGGGCTGAGGGTTTCCTGCACGGACAGCCCGACATGGGGCAGATCATCGCCCGCCTGAAAGCCTACGCGAACGCCGGCGCCGACTGCCTGTACGCTCCCGGAATTCGTTCGGCAGAAGACATCCGAGCGGTGGTCGCCGCCGTCGCGCCAAAGCCGGTCAATCTACTGGTGGGTTTCAACGCCGATCTGACCCTGGCGGATATCGCTGCCCTGGGCGTACGGCGCGTGAGCGTGGGCGGCGCATTGGCACGCGCGGCCTGGGGCGGATTCATGCGCGCGGCCAAGCTCATCGCCGAGCAGGGCCGGTTCGAGGGATTTGCAGATGCCGCGTCCGGAAATACGCTGAACACCATTTTCCGCTAGCGCCTCACCATCGTTCGCATCAGATGCTCGAGCGTTGCGTCAGGATCGGCGCATTGACCGGTGTGGACCGGCGAGGTCTGAACGATGGTGCTGCGCGGCGCCACCAACCAGTGAAAGCGCTCGCGCGCGGACATCTTGCCGATGTACCCCGCGGCCTCGCCGCCGGCGCAGATCATCGGTATGCTCGCCAGCACGCCTCTGACGAGTTCGAGGTCCACCTGCGCGTCGATGGCCCGCAAAGCGGTCTCGTCGAGTTCGATTCCGGCCCGCAATATGCGCTCCACGTCGCAGGACAAGATGATGCCGGCGTTCAAGAACTCGCCGCGTTCGACACGCGGTACCACCCGCACGACCGCATAGTCATAGGTGCGCAGCGCGTGCATCGAGGGCCTCCTGTACGAATACTTGCGAGGACGCGAGCCTGGCCGTGAAATAGTCGATATACGCTTCGCGTTGTGCCGATTTCCCGGCGAATCCCGGATCCTCCGCCAGCCACTCCTCGGGAATCAGTTCGACGATGCCCGCCATTTTATCGGCGCTGAGACGCAACCGCATGTCGGCATCGACCTCTTCGATCCTGCTGGCCGACTTCAGCAGGACATGATCCTTGATCAATGGAAATGCGTTCCTCGCATGTTGGCCGTGGCGGGTCCAGGCGTGATGGAAATACAAGGCGGCGCCATGATCGATGAGCCACAACCGGCGGTGCCACATCAGCATGTTGACGTTGCGTGCGGTTCGATCCACGTTGCAGACGAAGGCATCGAACCAGACGATGGCCGAGGCCAGCTTGGCATCGGGTTGAAACACCAGCGGATCGAAGGTGATCGAACCAGGCAGATAGTCCAAGCCAAGATTCAAGCCGGCGCTGGCGCCGATGAGGCTTTGAATTTCCGCATCCGGTTCGGTGCGCGCGAGGTCCGCCGGCAGCTCGATGAAAACGATCTCCGGTACGGGCAATCCCGCGATGCGGCCGATCTCCCCCGCCACCAGTTCCGCAATCAATGCTTTCGGACCCTGGCCGGCGCCGCGAAACTTGAGCACATACAGCCCATCATCATCCGCCTCGACAATGGCGGGAAGCGATCCTCCCTCCCGCAAGGGAGTGACATACCGGCTGGCGGTTACCATTCTCAGAATGGAATGCTCCGAGGCCTAGCGCATGTTCGCCGCTTCGACCGGCGTTTTTCGCAAATCGGCGAGTTCGCTGCTCGAATGGTGCGCTCGAAACAGCCGGCCCTTCTCGGCGAGCAGTACGAATCCAAGGCTCGCGAATCCGCAGCACATGCAGCCGGCCGCCAGCGGCACCGTGGTGCCGTCGAATTGCTCGCCGATGAGAATACCCACCAGAGCGCCGCTGAAGGTTGAGATGAAGCCCTGCAGCGACGCCGCGATTCCGGCAATTGCGCCCATCGGTTCCATGGCCATGGCGCCGAAATTCGAGACCGCCAAGCTGAAGGTCGCCATGGTCAATGATTGCAATACCACGAAGGTCCAGATCTGCTCGAGGCCCAGCGCCGCAATGAGGACGTGCAGCCCCGTCACCGCGATGAACAAGAGCAACGCGGTATGCGAGATCAGCCGCATCCCCAAGCGCTCCACGATGCGTGAATTCAAATACGCGGCCATACCCATGAAAATCGCGCACAGCGCGAACATGCTGGGCATCAGCTTGGGCCGGTGGAAAACCTCGGAGAAAATCTGTGCCACCATGCCGACATAGGCCATGATGGTTCCGAACATCACCATCATGGCGAGCGTGTAGAAGATCGACGCGCGCGTGCCGAGTACCCGCTTGGCCGCGTTCAGAACGTGAGTGCGCGTGAGCGTCATCCGGTATTCGGGATGTAGGGTCTCGGGCAAGCGCAGGAAACCCCAGATCGCGACCAGCGCCGCAAACGCCGCGAACACCACGAAAATATAACGCCAGGGGGCGATGAACAGGATCAGCTGGCCCAAGCTCGGCGCGAGAATCGGGACTGTAAGGAATACCACGAAGGTCAGCGACATCACCCGTGCCATCTGCCGGCCGGAATAAAGATCGCGCACCACCGAGCGCGTTACGGTGACGCAGGCGGCTGCCAGGCCATGCACGAAGCGCCATGCCAGCAGCGCCGCAAAGCTGCCGCTCAAGCTGCACAGCAGCGCGGCGATGATGTAAAGCGTCAAACCGCCGAGCAGGATGGGCTTGCGGCCGAAGCGATCCGACAGCATGCCCCAGAATAATTGCCCCAGACCCATGCCCGTCATGTAAGCGGTGACGATCCACTGCCCGTGATTGGGGTCGCCGACATGCAGCGCACCGACGATGGTCGGGAAAGCCGGCAGCATCGCGTCGATGGCGATGGCCTGGGTCGACATGGTGGCCGCCGCCAACGCCACGAACTCTATAAACCCAATCGAATGGGCGGTGCGCGGTTCAGCCATGGGATGGATCAGGGTAGTCCGAGTATTCCGCTAGCTCTTGGCGGTTGCGGGCATGCCGGCGGGGGGCGGTCCCGCGGGCGGCTTGCGCGCAATGCTGGTCGCCATGGTCACGATCGAGGCCAAGTCCGTGAGATTCGCCGGCACCACCAGCGTGGTGCCCGCCTGCGCCAGCCTACCGAACTGCTTGACGTATTCTTCGCCGATACGCAGCTGCATGGCTTCGATGCCGCCGCGATCGGACAGTGCGATGCCCACCTGCCGCAAGCCTTCGGCGGTCGCGGTGGCCACTGCCAGAATCGCCTGTGCCTGACCTTCCGCTTCATTGATCTGCTGCTGCTTGTTGGCTTCGGATTGTTTGATCACGCGCTGCTTGTCGCCCTCCGCGGCATTGATCTTGGCGTCACGCTCGCCTTCGGAGGTCAGAATGACCGCGCGCTTTTCGCGCTCGGCGCGCATCTGCTTTTCCATCGCCGAGAGCACGTCCTTCGGCGGCGTGATGTTCTTGATCTCGTAGCGCAGAACCTTGACGCCCCACGGCGACGACGCCTTGTCCAACTCGCTGACCACATTGGTATTGATCTGCCCGCGGGCCTCGAAGGTACGGTCCAATTCGATCTTGCCGATCTCGCTGCGCAGGGTGGTCTGCGCCAGCTGCGAAATCGCGAAGCCGTAATTGGTGATTCCGTAGGACGCCAGATGCGGATCCATCACCTGCATGTACAGCACGGCATCGACGCCCACCTGCACATTGTCGCGCGTGATGCAGATCTGCTCGGCGATGTCGATCGCGATCTCCTTCAAGCTGTGCCGGTATGCGATCACTTCCATGAACGGCACGAGAATATGAAACCCGGCGGACAGGGTGCGGCTGTACTTGCCCAGGTGTTCGATCACATAGGCGCTTTGCTGCGGCACGACCACCGCAGTCTTGGCAATCACTACCACGATCAGGATGGCGACGATGATGGCTCCGTAGCCGAGGGTCATATTCACGGGTTTTCTCCATGTACAACGAGGGTCAAGCCACTGACCCTATCGATGCGGGCTCGCTGACCGGCGGCGATCGGCGACTTCCCGCCGTTGAGTGCACTCCAGGAACTGCCGCAGTACTCCAACCGGCAGGTTTCGCCAGGCTGCAGTGCGGCGGGCAGCACGACGGTTTCGCCGGCCGGCCCCTGCTTCATGGCGGGCAATTTACGGCGCAGGCGATCATAGATCCGCCGCCGGAATGCCACCATGGAGGACACTGCCAGGACGGCGAACAGCAGCCACTGCATCCAAACGGCAGGCAGCAATCCGGACAGGTCCAAGAATCCAACCACCAGCGCGGATGCGCCGACGAAGACCAGATAAAACTGGGCATCGACGAAAGCCATCTCGGAAACCAACAATATGGCGCCGATCGCAATCCACGCCCACCACTCCATGACAGACTCCCTAAGGTTAAATCTGCATTAACGCTTCATGGCGTCGAAGAAATCCGCATTGGTCTTGGTGTCTTTCATCTTGTCGAGCAGGAACTCGATGGCGGCCAACTCGTCCATCGGGTGCAGGAGCTTGCGCAGAATCCACATCTTGGACAGTTCCGAAGGCTCGGTGATGAGTTCCTCTTTGCGCGTCCCCGAACGGTTGATGTTGATCGAAGGGAACACACGCTTCTCAGAGATGCGGCGATCCAAATGGATTTCCGAATTGCCGGTACCTTTGAATTCTTCGAATATGACGTCATCCATCTTGGAACCGGTGTCGACCAGCGCGGTGGCCAGAATGGTCAGGCTTCCGCCCTCTTCGATATTGCGCGCCGCACCGAAGAAGCGCTTCGGTCGCTGCAAGGCATTGGCATCCACGCCGCCGGTCAGCACCTTGCCTGAGCTCGGCACCACGGTGTTGTAGGCGCGCGCCAGACGTGTGATGGAGTCGAGCAGGATCACGACGTCCTTCTTGTGTTCGACCAGACGCTTGGCCTTTTCGATCACCATCTCGGCCACTTGCACGTGCCGGCTCGCCGGTTCGTCGAAGGTCGAGGACACTACCTCGCCTTTCACCGTGCGCGCCATTTCCGTCACTTCCTCGGGCCGCTCGTCGATGAGCAGCACGATGAGGTACACCTCGGGATGATTGGCCGTGATCGCCGTGGCGATGTTCTGCAGCAGCATGGTCTTGCCGGCCTTCGGCGGGGAGACGATCAGGCCGCGCTGGCCCTTGCCGATGGGCGCAACCAGATCGATGGCACGCGCGGTCAAATCTTCCGTCGAGCCATTGCCGCGTTCGAGTTTCAGGCGCTCCGTGGGATGCAGCGGCGTGAGATTCTCGAACAGCACCTTGCCGCGCGAACTCTCGGGCGAGTCGAAGTTGATCTCGCCGACCTTCAGCAGCGCGAAGTAGCGTTCGCCGTCCTTCGGCGGGCGGATCAAGCCGGAGATCGAATCGCCGGTGCGCAGGTTGAAACGGCGGATCTGGCTGGGGCTGACGTAGATATCGTCCGGCCCGGCCAGGTAGCTGGAATCGGAGGATCGCAGGAAACCGAATCCGTCCTGCAGGATTTCCAATACGCCGTCGCCGTAGATGTCCTCGCCCTTGCGGGCATGCGCCTTCAGCACACCGAAAATGATGTCCTGCTTGCGCGAGCGGCCCATGTTCTCGAGACCCATGGTCTCGGCAAGCTTGACCAGGTCGCTGATCGGCCGCTTCTTCAGCTCCGTCAGATTCATCGAGCTGCGGCTGCGCGCCAGGTCCGTCGGTGCAATGATTTCTAGATCGTCGCCGCCCTCCGGCAAATCGCCGTAGTCCTCGTGCATCGGCCGGCCGCCGTTGGTATTGCCGTTGCGGTTGTCGTTGCGTGGTCCTCGGTTGGAACGATTGCGGCCGCCCCCCTGCCCACCGCCCTGCTGTCCGCCTTGGCCCCCGCCCCGCGATTGGTTCCCTAAGTAGCCTCTCACAGGTTGCTGTCCAGAAAGGCGGCGAGTTGGGATTTCGTCACCGCGCCGACTTTTTGGGCCTCCACCGTCCCGTTCTTGAACAGGATCAGGGTGGGAATGCCGCGGATGTTGAATTTGGGGGGGGTGTGGGGATTTTCGTCGATGTTGAGTTTGGCGATGCGGATCTTGTCCTTGTACGTATCGGCGATCTCATCGAGGATCGGCGCGATCATTTTGCAGGGACCGCACCATTCTGCCCAGAAATCCAACAGTACGGGTTTGTCGGACTTCAGTACGTCTTTGTCGAACGTGGCGTCGCTGGTATGAACGATACTTGGGTTACTCACTGCGGATACAGCTCCATAAGGGATTTATTGATGGTAAAGGACGGGTTATTTGTGAAGAACGGTCCCAAACCGGTTACCGCGAAGTGACGATGCGCGGCCGTTCGGGCACAATACAGCGGGTTTAGCGGTCTTGATTACCTTAAAAGGGTACCGATGATACGGTTAGGGAGCGGATAGACCAGCTCCTGGTTGGCCTTATTGTTATCCGGTCCCCATCATTTTGCAAGTTTCTGCAAGTCATAAAGCGAAAATGTCAGACGCCCATCTCAGTCAGCTTACATTCGATTCCTTGCGTATCCCCGAATCCGTTAAACGCGGTATTGCCGAGCATGGCTTTACCCGCGCGACGCCGATTCAGGCGCAAACTTTGCCGATAGCCCTGGCGGGGCGCGACGTCGCCGGCCAGGCGCAAACCGGGACCGGCAAGACGGCGGCGTTTCTCATTGCGCTGTTCAACCGCCTGCTGACCGTACCTGTGGATGCAGAACGTTTGGGTAACGCGCCGCGCGCCATCGTGATCGCGCCCACGCGTGAACTCGCCGTTCAAATCCACTCCGATGCCTTGAATCTAGGCAAGTACACCGGCCTGAAGCTGGCCATCGTTTTCGGCGGCGTGGACTACGAGAAACAGCGGCGCACTCTCGAGGAAGGCGTCGATGTGCTGATCGGCACGCCTGGCCGCATCATCGATTATTTCAAACAGCATGTGTTCGATCTGCGGCACATCCAAGTGGCGGTCATGGATGAAGCCGACCGTATGTTCGATTTGGGGTTTATCAAGGACATCCGCTTCCTATTGCGCCGCATGCCCCACCCTACCGCGCGCCTGACCATGATGTTCTCGGCCACGTTGTCGCACCGGGTGATGGAACTTGCCTACGAGCACATGAACAATCCCGAATTGATCCGTATCGAGCCGGACAAGATGACGGTCGATCGCGTGACGCAGGTTCTGTATTTCCCCTCGACCGAGGAGAAAATCCCGTTGCTCGTGGGCCTTTTGAGGCGCATCGACGCGCAGCGCACCATGGTCTTCGTCAACACCAAGCGCGTGGCCGAAGTGTTGGAGAGAACCTTGACCGCAAACGGCTTCGTCGCCCAAGCCTTGTCGGGAGACGTGCCGCAGAACAAGCGCCTGAAAATGATGCGCGAATTCCACAACGGCGACATCGCGGTATTGATTGCAACCGACGTGGCTTCGCGTGGCCTGCATATTCCCGACGTAAGTCATGTGTTCAATTTCGACCTGCCGAACGATGCGGAGGATTACGTGCATCGCATCGGCCGCACCGCGCGTGCCGGTGCCGAAGGCGATGCCATCAGCTTCGGTTGCGAGGAGTACGCCATCTCGCTGCCTGACATCGAGCGCTACATCGGCCACCAGATTCCACGTGCCGCCATCGACGCGGGAGATCTGGCCGCAGTGACGGCGCCGCCACCGGCAGTATGGCGCGAACGCGCGCCGCGTCCCGGTCAATCCCGCGGCGGCCGTTCGGGGGGTGGCCGACCCGGCGGGTCGGGCTCCCGCTCCGGCGGCCGATCCGGCGGCTCGCGCCGCGGTCCGCCCGCCCGGCCCGCTCACCAGGCGGCACCGGCAGCGCCGGCACCGAATCCTGCCAATGCCTCTGGCCCAGGAGACGCTCCGCACCAGGAACCAGGCCGCCGACGGCGGCGCCGCGGGCGCGGTGGCGGCGGTGGGCCGGCCGGGGGTGCGCCCTGATTACGCGCTGCGCGCGAACTGTTCCCGGGGCCTTCAGAAGGCCCCGCAAGATAGCGCTGCCTTAAGAGGCGCTGCGATTGCACATGCGAGATATTCCGGCACTGGCCGAACCCTTGATGGGCATTGCGGAGCGCGCGGGCGCGGCCATCATGCGGATCTACGACAGCGGCTTCACGGTGCAGCACAAGGAAGACCACTCGCCGCTCACCCAGGCTGATTTGGAATCGCAGCGGCTTATTCTCGAGGGCTTGAAGCAGCTGACGCCGGACATTCCCGTGCTCTCGGAGGAATCGGCCACGGCGCCTTGGGCGACGCGCCGGCACTGGCGTGAGTTATGGGTGGTCGATCCGCTGGACGGCACGCGCGAGTTCATCAAGCGCAACGGCGAATTCACGGTCAACATCGCGCTCGTCGTGGAGCACGAACCCAAGCTCGGACTCGTGGCTGCTCCCGCCCAGGGAATCGCTTTTTGGGGCATTGCCGGTATCGGCGCATTCAGCCGCCGGCAGGAAGGGGAGGTGCGCCGCATTCAAACCACACCGGCGCAGCAGCCACTGCGGGTGGTCGGAAGCCGCTCGCATCAGAGTCCGCAGACAGCTGCCTATTTGGCGCGGCTGGGCCCTCATGTCATTTCGGGCGTGGGCAGTTCACTGAAGTTTGGCCTGCTGGCCGAAGGTAAAGCGGATCTATATCCCCGCTTTGGGCCTACGTCGGAATGGGACACCGCAGCCGGACAAGCGGTGCTGGAGGCCGCCGGTGGTCATGTCACCCGCATGGACGGTCATCCCATGCGCTACAACTGCCGGGAGAGTCTGATCAACGGCGACTTCGTAGCCTTCAGCGACGAAAGCATCCTGCCTCGTTGAGGCCGGCGTCCCGTTGGGTTAAGAGGAGGCGATCGGGCTCAGCCGTGTCCTACCGGCTCGCACAGTTGCAATGTGGCATCCAACAAGGTCGGTATGTCGAACACCACTTCGTCCTCAGCCATGGTCAGCTTGGCGACCCCTGCGGCAGCGATGAGCGCCGCCGGCACGTGAATCTGATTGCGTCGCTGCTGGCTGGTCCACGGAGAGATACGCGCATCGGCGAAGGCACGATTCAGGGCACTCCAGCGCAGATGCGCGGCTCGAGCCAAAGCGCTGTTGCCGCCCCATTGGCGCTCAGCAACCGCCATCGAAGCATCGTCCGTGGACGATGGCCGCGTCATCATCAGGTCGTGCACGTAGCGCACCATCTCGTTGGGGTCCACGCGCACGGCGAGGGACTGCCGAGGATCATGGGTCATATGCTTGGCTCCAGCTTCCAATGATTGGGATTTGGGGGGTAAGTCCTGAAAACCAAGGGGGCGGCGTCGGGGACGAAGGGTTAAGATTCAGGCCATGGATGGCGACTTCATTATGTTGGTGGCAGCAGCAGGCGCCGTGGCGGCCCTCTACAAGCTCTGGCAGGTCTCTCTGGATGCCCGCGAGTCTGCCAACCACATCGCCAAGGACACCTGCTCCCGGGCCGTGGTGCAGTTTCTGGACGGTACGGTCGCATTCGCCGGATTCCGGCTGACCCGCGATTCCCGCGGGAAACGGCGGCTGCTGCGCACCTATACCTTCGACTACACCCGTGACGGCTTCGAGCGCGCACAGGGCTTCATCGTGCTCGCCGGGGACCGGCTTGAAGCGGTCGGCCTTGCAGGCAGTCCGACGTGAGCGCCGCGCTCAATATCGATCTGCACACCCATTCAAACCGCTCCGATGGCTCCCTGGCGCCGGCCGCGCTGATCGAGCAGGCGGCGGCGGCCGGGGTTGAGGTGTTGGCATTGACCGATCACGACACCGTGGCAGGCCTCGAGGAGGCCCAGGGCTGCGCGCAGACTCGGGGTGTGAAGCTCGTGCCCGGGGTGGAAATCTCCGCCTCTTGGCGCGCCCAGGCAGTTCATGTGCTCGGTCTATGGATAGATCCCGCCGCACCCGCGCTGCTGCGCATGCTGGAGGCGCAAGGCGAGTTGCGCCGCGCCCGAGTACGCCGGATCTGCGCGCGGCTCACCCAACTCAAACTGCCCGGCGCGGACTTGCTGGCTGCCGTCGAGCGGCACCCCGGATTGCCGACCCGCGCACATCTGGCGCATGCCTTGGTCGCCGGCGGCCACGTCTCCACCGCCGAGGCGGCCTTCCGCAAATACTTGGGCAAGGGCAAGGCAGCGCACGTCGCGACGGAATGGCCCGCCCTCGAGGCGGTCGTGGGCTGGATCCGCGCGGCGGGCGGCGTGGCAAGCCTTGCCCATCCTGCGCGCTACGCGCTCTCCTCGGGTGCACGCCGCCGGCTGTTGGGTGATTTCACCGTCGCAGGCGGCACATCGCTCGAAGTGGTCAGCGGAGGCAATGCAGCCCAGCATGTCGATACATGTGCGGCCCTTGCGCTCGCCTTCGGCCTCCTAGGATCCGTGGGCTCGGATTTTCATGACAACCGAGCGGCGTGGAATCCCTTGGGCCGCTCCCTTAAGCTACCGGATCGCGTCACGCCGGTGTGGCGCAGTTTCGGTCTATGAACGTGAGTGACGAAAAGAACAACGTCAATACGGATCTGTTCAAGAATATCGAGCGCCTGCGCCAGCTGCGCATCGAGCATCGCGATCTCGACGACGTCATTTCCCGCCTCAGCATGGATTTCAAGGTGGACGAGTTGCAGATGAAACGCCTCAAGCGCCGCAAGCTGATGCTCAAAGATCAAATCGCGAGGCTCGAAAGCCAGCTCATACCGGACCTTAACGCATGAACGAGGTCTGGCGCCGCATCGAAGCGTTCTTCGACATCGTGTCGACCCGCAGCGTACTGATCGAAATCGGCGTGCTCGGCGTCTGTTTGCTGGTCGGCGGGTTGGTGGGCCTGGAGCTCGGCAGGCGTAACCAGCGGCAGAAGAACAATCCACCGGTGGCATTGGCGTGGAGGTACTTCGCCACGCAGGGCAATGCGGTGGTCACGCCCATCATCGTGATGTTCGCGCTGGTGATGGTAGCCAACAGCTCGCTGCAGGCGGCGCACTTCGACGTGACCTTGCTGGGCGCTGCGGCCCGCCTGATCCTCGCCTACATCGTGGTGCGCATCGGCGTGCTGCTGTTTGCCGCGACTCTGGGCGGCAAGGCCTGGATCCAGAACTGGGAGACGCGTGTCGCGTTGCTGATCTGGCTGGCCATCGCGGCGGAATACTTGGGCTGGCTGGATCCCATCATCGCCACGTTGGACAGCGTCGGCATCGCCGCGGGCAAGACCCGCATCACCGTATGGTCGGTGCTGAAGCTGCTGTTCACCCTGACGCTGTTCATGCTGGCGGCCGCCTGGATCAGCCGCTGGGTCGAACGCCGCGTGAAAAAGCTGACCAGCGTCGCGATGTCCACACGGATCGGAATCGCCAAATTCGCCAACGCATTCCTGATCGCTCTCAGCATTCTGATCGGCCTCAATGCCGCCGGCGTCGACCTGACGGCATTGACGGTGTTGACCGGAGCCGTGGGCTTAGGACTGGGATTCGGACTGCAGTCGATCGCGGCGAATTTCGTCTCGGGCTTCGTGCTGCTCATGGATCGCTCGATCAAGCCCGGTGATGTGATCAGCCTGTCGGGCCAGGCGGGCACCAGCACCGAGAACTTCGGTTGGGTCCAGGAATTGCGCGGCCGTTATGTGGTGGTGCGCGATCGCGACGGCGTGGAAATGCTGGTGCCGAATCAGCAGCTCATTTCCAATGCCGTGATCAATTGGAGCTATACGGACCCGCGCATCCGGCTGAAGCTGCCGATTCGCGTCAGCTACAAGGATGATCCGGAGTTGGCGCTGAAAATACTGCTCGAGGCATGCGAGGGGCAGGCGCGCGTGCTGCGCGATCCGCCGCCGGTGTCGCGATTGATGCACTTCAGCGACAGCGGCATCGAGCTGGAGCTGAGGTTCTGGATTTCCGATCCCCAGGAAGGCGTGAACAATGTCCGCTCCGAAGTGAATCGGGCTATATGGCGGCTGTTCAAACAACACCGGATCACCATTCCGATGGCGCAGCGCGAAATCATCGTGCACAGCGCGCCGTCGGACCTCGACTAGGCCCGGTGCGCTAGCTACGTGCCGATCGAGATCACGCCGCACCTCGCCATCCCCGACGAAGAGTTGGAATGGAAGTTCATTCGTGCCTCGGGACCCGGCGGTCAAAACGTCAACAAGGTGTCGAGCGCGGTGCAGCTGCGCTTCCTGTTGCCGCTCAATACCAGCTTGCCGGTTTCCGCCCGCAACCGGCTGCGCGCCATCGCCGGGCAAAAGCTGGTGGACGATGGCAGCATTTTATTCACCGCCCGCAGCGAACGCAGCCAGGAACAGAATCGCCGCGCCGCGGCCGAGCGCCTGGCCGCGCTGATCCGCACGGCCATGGTCGAACCCAAGATTCGCCGCAAGACGCGCCCCACCAAGGGTTCACAGGAGCGGCGCATCGAGACCAAGAAGCGGCGCGGCGCCACCAAATCGCAGCGCGGCCGGCAGGGCTGGGACTAGGTTACTGACCCAGCGTCACCTGCAGGATGCTGTGCCTGATCTGTTCGGACAGCACCCACTGAGCGTCGGCGGCAACACCCAGCAAGGGCTCGCCGAACAGCAACTTCTTATCCTCGGACATTTGGATGACGTTGCGCCGGCGTAACAGATCGATGAAGTTGCGAAACAGGCTCCGATCGACGAACTCGGGTGAGTTGAGCCCGTAGAGCACGGTCATGCGCTGGGCCATCAGATGGCAGCGTTCCTCGAGCGCCTCGGGGGTGATCGCACCGCTCCCCGCCTGCAACAGCAAGGCGATCGCCAGGTAGTAGCGTTCGAGGGTTTGAATGGTGGCCTGTGCGAGCACCGAGAGCCGGATGGCGTCGATGGAGGTGGGCGGCGGCCGCCGCCATTCGCTGCGATTTTCATTCGCCTGCAGCAGGTTCAGGCGCAAGAAGGTGTCGAGCAGCGCATCTGCCGCGGCACCGACCTCCGCTTCCTCCCAGCGCAGAAACAACTCGGCGGATATATAGGGGTATACGCGCCACACCAGCCGATGAATATCGGTCGTGCGCATCGTGGCGTTGCTCACGAAGGCACAGGCCAGGAGCGATGGCATGGCGAATAAATGCAGGATGTTGTTGCGGTAGTACGTGGCGAGCACGGCGTTTTCGGCGCTCATCCGCATGATGTCGCCGAGCGGATGCTTCTGCCGCTGCAATAGGCCGAAGGCTTCGGCGTAGGCGACCATTTGTTGTCCGCTATCCGGAGTCACGGTCACCAGCGGCGAGTACGGCGCGTCGTGCAGCAGCCGCTGATACAGCTCCAACTGACGGATGAGATCGAGTTCCGGCAGTGCCTGCCGCGGGGTCGCCAGGATCGCCATGGCCACCAGATTGATCGGCGTCACGGCAGCGGCCGCGTTGATTTCGGTGTTGATACGCACCGCCAGATCCGAAATCGCATCCCCTATCCAGCCCGCGCGCGGATCCTCATCCTCGGCGGCACCGGCGCGCCAGTTCGGATGGTGTTTCCGCAGCAGATCGTCGAGCGCGATGGGCCGGCCCAAATTCACGTGCACCTTGCCGAATTTGCTGCGCAACACCGACACGATCGACCTGAGCAGCATGAAAACGCTTTCCTTCTGCTTCGGCCGTCCGGACAATTCGCCGATGTAGGTCCTGCCTTCCACGATGCGTTCGTAACCGAAGTACACCGGCATGAACATCACCGGACGCTTCGGATCGCGCAAGTAGCTGCGTACCGTCATCGACAGCATGCCGGTGCGCGGCGAGAGCAGCCGGCCGGTGCGGCTGCGCCCACCTTCGATGAAATATTCCAGAGGATGACCGCGTGCCATCATGAATCCCAAGTACTTGGCAAACACCACCGGGTAGAGCGCATCACCCTTGAAGCTGCGGCGCAGGAAGAATGCGCCGCACTTGCGCATGAAACGTCCGATGACGGGCATGTTCAAATTCACGCCGGCGGCGACGTGCGGCACGGCGAAGCCCTTGCGGTAAATGATGTACGACAGCAGCAGATAGTCCATGTGGCTGCGGTGGCAGGGCACGTAAATGACTTCCGCCCCATCGGCGACGCCGCTCAAGTTCTCGATGTGCGCGAACTCCACGCCGTCGTACAATGAATTCCACACCCTGCCCAAAATCCCGGCGATGAACGTGACCATGGGCTGCGAATAGTTAGCGGCGATTTCCACGGCGTACTTGCGCGCCAGCCGCAGAGTCTCGCGGCGCTGCAGCTGCCGCGCCTGCATTTCGTTGCGCACCGCCCGGCGTACCGCTTGAGTCTTGAGTATCTGCAGCACCATGGTGCGCCGATGCGACAAGTCCGGTCCGATGCTCGAGGCGCGCTGCGCGCGCAGCACCATGCGCAGCGAGCGCAGTATCCGCCGTACGCTGCGCGGCTCGCTCAGCCCTTGTTCCATGGCATCGCGCAGCCGGATGGGATCGCCGAAATACACCAAGGTATTACGTCCGTTGAATATCACGCTCAATAATTTGCGGAAGCGCCCGACCAGGATCCAATCCTCGGAAAACAGCAGGCGCCACCAACTCACTTCCTTGTGCGGCGCGCGGCCCCAGAAAATTGCCACGGGCACCAGATCGACGTCGAACTGGGGATGGGCGGCGGCGGCGGCGACGAGCTGCACCAGGTAGCGCGGCGCGCGCGCCGCATTGCGGATGCGGAACAGACTGGGACGACGCATCATCTCGAAATAGGCACGGTGAGCGCGCACCCCGCCCACCATCAAACGTCGCGCCGGTCGCGGCAGATTGCGCGCGGCGCACACGGCGCTGAGTACCGCGAAGTCCGTTTGGCTCTCGCGTTCCAGCACGTAGCACACCGGCCGCGGCCGCCCATCGATCGCCGCGAGTGCATCGTCGGGCTTGATGGTGGCGCGCACCCACAAGCCCAAGACCTTCCGCAGACTGAAGCGCCACGCCCGGCTCAAGCCGGCAAACGGATTCATGGCAGGCTATGGGCTGGGTTTATCGCCGCGCTCTTGGGCGTCGATCTCTTTGTGGGCTCTTTCCGCACCATCGTCGACTACCTTCTGCACCTCGCGTGCGCGCTCCACGGGGCGGGTCAAGTCCTCCAAGGCCTTCTTGTCGGCAGGCGGCGGTTCCTGGGAAGAACAACTTGCGGTGAACAAAACGGCCAGCGCCATGGTCGAATACTTTACGTAACGCATAGGCTCCTAGTAAATGCCGGCCAATGAGGAGGTTGAGTGTACAATACGCAGATGTTTCGCTTTGCATTCCTCTTGTGTGCGGCTACGACGGCGCATGCGGCGATCGCACCGGTCGACATCGACACCGCCGCTCAGGTCTACCAGGCAGCCGCCATCCGCGAGCAAGTGCGGGCGTCCCTGGGCTCGATGCCGGGCCATATTCGCAAGCTGTTTCAGGGCAATACCTCGACGCCGCTATCCGACAAGCAGTTGGACGCGGTGAACGTGGCCGCGATCCGGGCCTTTCGCATCGATGTATTCGAAGCGCCGGCCCTGAGCGCTTTCGCGGCAAATCTCGACGCCGACACGGTACGCAAGGCCGAGGTATTTCTCAGCAGTGATGCCGGCAAGCGCTGGGTCGCCGCCGATCTCGCCCTCGCAGCGCTCAGCGATGAGCAAACCGACAAGATCATGAATGGCGACATCGCCGCACCGTCCACGGCTCAGCGCGATGCGCTTGTCGAGAAGCTGGAGCGTGCCGAGCGCTCCTCCGAATCCACGGTACAGATTCTGCTCACCATGGGCACGGCGGTGGCCTCGGGAACGGCCGTCGGATCCGGTATGGATCCTAAGCCCGTCGAAGAGCGTGCCCGGAGATCCGGGGAGGCCAGCCGTCAGTCTCTGGAAGACGGCATGCGCGAGCCCATGCGCCGCTACATGGCCTACGGCTATCGCGACTTGAGCGATGCCGACTTGAAGCACGTGCTGTCATTTCTGCAATCATCGCCCGGCAAGCAGTATATCTCCGCGTACCTAGCCTCTCTGGGTGCGGGCTTCTATGCCATGGGCAGGCGCTGCGGCGAGCAATTGGGCGAGAGCCTGCGAGAAATGGCCATGGCGCAACTCTTGAACGAGGGCGCGGACCACGAGCCGCCGGCTGCGGTCAGACCCCCGAAGTAGGGACTAGCGCCGCCAAAAAATCCCGCAGCAGAGCGCAGATATTGCCGATCTGATCTTCCAATCGATGATCGGAATCGAGTACGTGAAGCGCTGCCCCATGCTCCCGCGACCAGCGGATGCTGTTTTCAACCGGGACGATGTCGTCGCGCCAGCCGTGCACGATGGCGGTGGGCACACGGACATCCTGCGGTGTGTATTGCTCAAAGCCGGGCATGTAGAACGCCGGCGCCAGGAGAAACAGGGCGCGCGCGCCTAACGGGGCGGCGGCGGAGGCAGCCACATGGCCACCCATGCTGGAGCCTACGAGGACCAGCGGTCCTGGGAGTTCCCGCGCGGATTTGAGCAGCTTTTCCACCCGCAGTCGCGGATCGTCCATGCCGCGGTAGTCCACCGATTCGACGCCCAGATTCAGATCGCGGACCACGGCCGCCATTCCTAAGATCTTGCTTCCCCAGGGGCCGCTCTCCTTGCCGTGCGAAAACACCACAGTATTGACGGTTTGACTCAAGAAACACCCCTCGGCGGCCGTTACAGACGCATGGCATTGGATGAAGAACAATCGAGCGCCGCACACGAAATGCACCGCGCCATCGATTGGCTGCTCAATTGCACCGACCTGGCAGGCGTCGACCCGGGCACGCTCGAGGCGCTGGCGGCGGGAGCCTTGCATTTCTCGCTACCCGCCGGACACCTGCTGTTCGAAGCGGGTTCGGATCCGGATGGAGTATATCTGCTTGCCAGCGGCCGGCTAGGCATCAAGACACCCACGAGGACCGGCCTCATCGCCGAGATCGAGGGCGGCGAACTGGTGGGAGAGGCCGGCTGGCTGCTGGGCACCCCGCGCAGCGCCACGGTCATAGCGTTGCGCGACAGCGAGCTGTTGTTGGTGCCCAACGCCGAGCTGGATCGCATCGCGGCGCGGTCCACGCAGTTTTCGTTGGCGCTGGCCCGCCTGTGCGCCCGGCGGCTGAGGCACAGCAATGCCTTCGGGTATAAACCGAAGCGGGCACACATTTTTGCCATCGTACCCAACAGCATCGAGGTCGATGCGGCTGATTTTGCCGCGCGTCTGGTCGATGAGCTGGGCAAGAGCGGTCGCACGGAGCTGGTGTGGGATGCGCGCGCCACCACGCACACATCCACCTGGTTCAACCAGATCGAGCAATTGAACGATTACGTGGTATACGTCGCGAATTGGGTCGCATCGGGCTGGACACGCCAGTGCTGCCGTCAAGCCGATGTCATACTCATGGCAGCGCCGGCGCAGGGTCGCATCGATCCTTGGCCGGCCGGCATCGCGGAGGCCGCCGCGGCACGCGGCGCCCGCGTTGAGCTTGCCTTGCTGCACGTGGGGAAAATCCAACCGGGCGCGGCGGCTCCGTGGCTCAAGAGCCTTGCCGTCACCCAGCATCATCATATCGCCGAGCCCGCCGACTACGGCAGACTCGCGCGGCTGTTGATGCGCCGGGGGGTCGGCCTGGTGCTGTCGGGCGGGGGTGCGCGGGGATTCGCTCATTTGGGCCTGATCCGCGCTTTGCGCGAAGCGCACGTGCCCCTGGATTTTCTGGGTGGTGCCAGCATCGGCTCCATTATCGCCGCCGGCGTGGCGATGGGGTGGAGCGATACGGAGATGCAGCAGCGCTATCGCAGGAGCTTCGTGGACACCAATCCGGTCAACGACTACACCCTTCCCCTGCTCGCCCTGACACGCGGGAAAAAGGTGTCGCGCCTGTTGGAACGCGAATATGGCGATGCACGGATCGAGGACCTGCGCCTTCCCTACTTCTGCGTCAGCGCCAATCTAACCACGGGTCGTTTGTACGAACATCGCACCGGCAGCGTTGCGCACGCACTGCGCGCCTCGGTGGCGATTCCGGGCGTCATGCCGCCGGTATTCCAGGAAGACGGCGTGCTGGTGGATGGCGCCGCCATCAACAATCTGCCGGTCGATGTCATGCAAGGCCACACTCCGGGTTTCGTCATCGGTTGCGATGTTGGGGCGGATCGAACCTTCGGCGAGCGGCGCGTCAATATCTTCCAGGTTCTGATGCACGCGGGCATGGTGAACAGCACGGCAAGCGAGCGGGCGCAGCGCGAATTGGCCGACGTCTTGCTGAAACCGCCGCTGCCGAATATCGATCTGCTGAACTGGCAGGCCTTCGATCGAGCGATTCAGGCCGGCTACGACTATGCGCGCATGGCGCTGGATGAGCTGCCGGCGATACCGCGCCTGATTGCGCCCGCGCTCCCGGCCCCCAGGGCCAACTTGGCGGCGCTTGAACTGGAAAGGAAGATTGCCGCGTCGATGGCCGTCCGCTAGCGGGCCTCCTCACGACCTATCCCATCGAGGTTTTCAATCAGGCACTTTTGGGAAAGCCTGGTTGGCTTATCATGGCGGGGTGGCAAAGAGCCGCGCTCAGGACGGATACCTTGGTCAGCTGCACATTGCACCATATCAGGCTCGACACCCATCAAGGGACACAGGGTATTTACCGCTTTGCAATGGGCGTCCTTCTGCTTTGAGCGAGTCGGATCGCGGATATTACCCATTCATCGACGGCCTGCGCGCGGTTGCCGTACTGAGCGTAATTCTATTCCATTACAACTTCTTGCATGTCAGCGGCGGTTACGTGGGTGTCGATGTCTTCTTCGTGCTGTCGGGCTTTCTGATCACCGGTATTATCGAAGCCAAATTGAGGCGAGGCATATTGTCGTTCGCTGAGTTCTATGAGCGAAGATGCCGGCGCATCATTCCAGCGCTCTTCATCACCGGCGCCATTTGTACGATGGCGGCGATCGTTCTGCTCGTTCCTCAAGATTTCAGGGAATTCTCGAAGTCCCTCAAGGGCGCGGCCTTTTTTTACTCGAATGTGGTTTTTGCAGACTCCGCCGGATATTTCGCCGCGCCGGCCGCTACGAAGCCGTTGCTGCATACCTGGTCGCTTGCCGTCGAAGAGCAGTTCTACCTGATTTTCCCTCCGGTCCTATACGCGGCACACAAGGCTGCCGGGGGCAACCGCGCGTTTATCTGCTTTGCCGTCGGCATCATCTGCGCTGCGTCCTTCGCTCTTAGCCTAGTTCTCATGCAGGTCGACAGCGATGACGCTTTCTACCTCTTGCCCCCAAGAGCTTGGGAGCTTCTGTTGGGTTCACTAACTGCGCTTGTATTGGCGCGGATAAGGCTGCCGCGTGCAGCCGCGGAAGTACTTGCAGTGTTGGCCGCGCTGGGCCTTGGACTGAGCTTTGCGTACTATGACCGAAGCACCCCTTTTCCCGGACTCGCCGCCGCCCTGCCATGCATCTCCACCGCGCTGCTCATTTGGACCAATGTCAGCAGCTCGACGTTCATTGGCCGCTGCCTGTCGGCTCGTCCTCTGGTTGCGGTTGGCCTCATTTCGTACGGACTCTATCTATACCATTGGCCCGTTCTGGCCTTTTCCAGATATTTCTTTGATCGTGAGCTGAGCGTCAGTGCGGTCGTCGTGGCCCTTGCGGCGACCTTTTCCATTTCCGCCCTTTCCTACCGCCTGGTCGAGTTGCCCATTCGTGCAGGGGCATGGATGCCGGGCAGAAAGACGGTTTTCAATCGTTCGGCCATTGGGCTTTTAAGCATTGGTGCAATTGGGATCATCGGCGTCAACGCCGGCGGCCTCCCATCCCGATTCTCGAGTCCCGCGCTGCAATATGCATCGGGAGCGCACGATACATGGGATTGGAACCGGTGTATGCCGGCTCCCGACCAATTGAATGATCGGACGATTTGCCGTATCGGCGCCCTGGGCACCCTCGCTCCGAGTTTCCTACTGTGGGGGGACAGTCATGCCGCTGCACTGGAACCTGCGGTTGATGCGCGCGCGAAGGCTTTCAATATGCCAGGATGGTATGTCGGTTACAGTCGCTGCCCGGCATTAATCGGCGCCGCTCCCATACGGCATACGCCGGATGACCATCCCTGCCTGCGAATTGCGGATACGGTGTTCGACCTCGTTCGGCGCAATGGCATAAAACATGTCCTGTTGGCGAGCCGTTGGGACAGCTATATCGATGGCTGGGATCCAAGAGGCAACGAAACAAAGCAAGACCTCACGATCTCTTTCGACACGGTGGACGGCCGGCTTAAGGGTGCGGAAGCCTTCCGGTTTGCGTTGCGCGAAACGCTAAACCGGTTTCGGAGTCTCGGTGTTGAGGTCTGGATAGTCGAACAAGTTCCTCCGCAGCTCATCGATGTTCCATCAGCCTTGACCAAGGCGATCGCCTTCGGCAGAGACCCTTTACTGCTGAGACGTCCTTTCGAGGACGTCGAGGAACGGCGCCATGCGGCGGCTACGCTGTTCGGGGAGTACGTTGGATCTCCGGGCGTTTTCTTCATCGATCCGGCGGAGATATTTTGCCCCAACAAAACACCATGCCTAATTTCAGAGAGTGGACACGCCTTGTATTCGGACGGCAATCACCTTTCCGTCTTCGGCGCGCTGTGGAGCCAATTCATGCTGGATCCGTTTTTCAAATCGCTGCCGGCGGCAACCGGCAAACCGACCGAAACTCGTTAGTCGAACCCGATTCAATAGCCTCTAGCACCGTCCTAAGAAAGGCTCCTGGCGATCCGGTCGACCCATTCGAGTTCCGCGGGGCTGTAGGGCGAAAAGTTGAGCCGATTCAAGCTCACCGGCTGAATCCTGACACCGGCTGTGGAACGCGAAAAGCGAAAACAATGAAATTCATGTTCGCGGCTGGCGGCAAAGCCGATCAAGAACTGCACCTCGCCGCAACCTTGGGTCCAAGAGCTGTTGACCCGCGCGTCGCAAATGACGAAAAACGCATCCTCCAGGTGACGTGAGCCGAATGTTCCGGCGGCGTACAAGCCCTCGAAGAATGTGCGCACTTGAGCGGTCAATGTCTCGGCCACCGCGGCCGCCGAGCCGGCATCGGCGATCCAGCGAGTACCCTGCTCGATGCTGTTGAGTATGAACAGCGCCAGCCGGCGCGCGGACAAGTAGCGCCAATCGGCATTCGCGGTATTGCCCACGGCCAAGGTACGCGGCCGCAAGCTCAACGGGGCGGGCGAGCGGAGGGCCTGCAGAGTATTGACGCCCAGACCCGCAAGCCTGATGCGCCGGTCGTCGCTGACCAGGCATGCCGGCCTGAAGCCGGGACGCAAGATTGGCTCTTCGCGATCCGTCGGCAGCCACACCGGAAATGTCTCATCCGAACGTGCCAGCATGCCCGCCACCGCGCCGCAGGGCGCGAATGACTCGAAATGGCCTCGCAGTTTGTCGTGCGCCAACACACGGGGAAAGTACATCAGCGCATTTTCATCGGAGAAATTCCACCCGCGCAAACCCGCCAAGGCATCATCCGCCGTCTGCCACGCGGACGGCGGATCGACGATCAACAGGGCGCGGCGCTGCTTGCAATAGCGAGCGGCTACCAGCAAGGCGCTTGGTCCCACGTCCTGGTCGCGCGTCAGTGGCGGGATGCACAGAAAATTGAATGAGTCCACGTGATCCAGCGCGAACACGCCGCTGTGATCCAGGCTCGAACCGATCAGGTCATAGTCGGTGAGGGGTGCTCCGTCGTCGCCGTCGGAGTCCGAGGTGACGTAGGCAGTGGCCAGTCCGCTGGCAGGATCCAAGGTTCTATCGGGGCGCTGCGGCGGCACGGCCCCTTTGAGCCGGATCAGTTCCGACTTCGCGATGGCGTTGGGCACATAGCGCTCATCGGCGGGCAGCACGGACAGCCGATGGAAAATCTCCTGGTCTTCGACCTGGGCGGTACCCTGAGCGCGAACGCGTTGCACGGTCAGGTTGAATAACCCCGTCTGATCGGCGGGAATGTTGTCGAAGTCGACGCTGGCCCTTAGGAACTCGCGGGTACCGGGGCGCAAAGCTTGCAGCCGCAGCGCCGAGGTTCCGGCCTTCAGGCTCAAGGTGACCGACCGGGCGCCGTTGACGACGCGGACGATGAAGGCCTCGCGGCCGCCGTTGTCGAAGAATTGCTCGACGGCATAGCCCAATAGACTGGGCTGCCACAAGCCGCCAAATCCGTGCTGGAATTCCGCGAAACTCTTGATGAGGGTAGGAAGGTTGACGGGTCCGCGCAAGGTGCGGCCGACGAAGGCGGTGCGCGCCGCCGGGAGGCGCGACAGGGAATGATCGGGGCCGCGCTCTTCGGCGACCTGTAGTCCTAGATTGTTCGGCGTCACCGAATTCTATTCATGGTGTTCTTCGCGAACTGTATCACAACTCCCTTCCTCGCGACGGCACCGCTCGTCGATGCGGCGCCGCTCCTCGGTACGCCACTGTTCCTCTTCCGCCTTCTTGCGCAAGATCTCCTCGAGCATGACTTTCATCCACTCGCCGTTCATTCGCTCGGCTCAGGCGAAGGATCGACGATGGCTTCGATCGCCTTGATGGTCTCCGGATGGTAGCCGGGGCGCGCCTTGGCGAAGACGCGTTTCGCCACTTGCACACCGGACGGTGACTGCATGAGCGCCTGGTACAGCGGCGCAACGAGCTTGCGGCGCCCCACAGTGTTCAAATACTCCTCCAGACGCGGATAGCTCGGCTGATAGTTATTGGCGATGACCAGCATGAACCAGCTGTGCGCGATCTCGGCATTCGCGCTCTTGCTCAAACCGAAAGCTTGGTCCAGTTCGGCCATTTGCGCAGGCTTGAGCATCGCGGGCATGTTGTCGAGGAAGTACAGCCACTGTTGGGCATTTAAGTCCACGCCGATTTTCTTCGCCTGCAGCTTTCCGGCAAGCCATGCGGCCCGCGTCGCGTCCACTTGTTGAAACATCGTGGTCACCGGCAGCACGGCATCCGCCGGCAGCCCGGAGTCGAAGACCCAGGCATCCACCTGATTGCGGGTCACGGTGCCGGGAAATCGGTCGAGTAGATTCTCCTGCAGATACGCCAGGAATTGTTCCGTGGTGATGCTTTTAAAGGCGAAATGATCGAAGTACCCGCGCAGGAACGCATCGAAGCGTTCGCGGCCGAACTTCGCGTCGAGGTAGCTCAAGAACAACCGGCCCTTCTCATAGGGGATTTCGCTGAACACCTCACCCGGGTCGCGGTCGCGCAGATCGATGGCGAGAATCTGGTCCGCTGGTTTCAGCCTGGCAAGATCGGCCCGCAGCGAATTCAATCCGAGCACCGCTTCCATGGACGCACGCGATTCCCCATACACCGAGTCCATGATGCGGCTTTCCATGTAATCGGTGAACCCTTCGTTCAGCCACAAATCGCGCCAGGTGGCGTTGCCTACGAGGTTTCCGGCCCAGGAATGGGCCAGTTCGTGCGCAATCACCGATACCAGGCTCTTGTCGCCGGCAACGACGGTCGGGGTGATGAAGGATAGCCGCGGGTTTTCCATGCCGCCCACCGGAAAGCCCGGCGGCATCACCAGAACATCGTAGCGCGACCAGCGATAGGGCCCGAAGTTCTTCTCGTTCGCCTGGATCATCGATTCGGTGTCCGCGAATTCCTTCGCCGCCGCCTTGAGCATGGATTTCTCGGCGTAGACGCCGGTGCGCGGCCCGGTCTCCCGAAACTCCAGATCGCCGACGGCGAGTGCGATCAAGTAGGAAGGCACCGGCTGCGGCATGACGAAGGTGTAATCGCCGCCGCGCCGCGCCTTCGGATCGTTCTCGGCGCTCATTACGGCGCGCACGTCCGGACCGGTGTGCACCTTGGCCTTATAGGTCGCCCGCACCTGCGGCGTATCCTGCAAGGGAATCCAACTGCGCGCGCCGATCGGTTCCGACTCGGTATAGAGAAATGCCTTGTGGCTCGCGGTTTGTTTCGGCGTCAACCACTGCAGCGCCGAAGAGGCCGGCAGCGTTTCGTATTGGATGCGGATCAACTCGGTGCTGCGTTTCGAGGGCGTCAGTTCGATCACCAGCGCACTGCCCAATATGGGATCGGGCTTCTGCAGGTGAAACGGCCGGCTCACCCAGATTGCCTGGTTCTTGGCGGTCGCACCTAGAACGTCCGTGGCCTTTTGGGTCACGTCCAGGATCATGAGGTCCTTGGTATCCAGCACCAACTGCGTGGCTCGCGGATCGAGACGCTGCAGGTCGAGCGCGACGACACCGGCAATGGTCTTGTCGGCAAGATCGACCCGCAAATCGAGATCCAAGTGCGTGACCCGAAATTGGTCGACATTGGCGTAGGAGTGATAGTCGAACGTTGGGTCGATGTGCCCGACCGCATCATGCGGTGCGCTGAAGCAAAGCCCACCGGATAGCCCACCGGAGAGGGCCAAAGCCGCGACCCCCGGCCAGTGCCTCATGGAGCGCCTGCCGGCGCCTTGTCACGTCCGCCGAGCAATTCATTGAAGGTCTTTTCATCGACGAGCAAGCCGGACTGACCGTCCCAGTTGGAGCCTTCCGGCAAGGTGTTTTCCACCAGCAGCCCCTGCGCAATGACGGCATCGACACCCTCGCTGGCGCCGGTCACCGGCACCGGCACCGCGCGCGGCGAGTGCGCCAGGTCGCCGACTCGCTGCCAATCGATTTCCTCGTCGTGCCGTGCGATCTTGCCGCGCTGCTGCGGATGCAGCAGATTGGCAAGCAGGCGTTTGCGATCCTTAGACCAATTGCGCGAGTCGTCCTCCATGACGGCATAGGCCTGTAGATACAGCCTGCCGTCACGCCATCCAAACAGATAGGGCTGATTGACCACGGTCACCTTGGTGCCGATCGGAATGAGATCGAAAAACACCGCAATGTCCTCGGGGTACAGGCGCATGCAGCCGTGACTGGAACGCATGCCCACGCCGTAGGGTTTGTTGGTCCCGTGGATGAGGTAGCTGGGCCAGCCTAAGCGGAACATGTATTGACCCAGTGGATTATCGGGCCCCGCCGGCACCTGGGCGGGCAGCTGCTCGCCATTCTCGGCATGTTCGGCACGCACCGATTTCGGCACCGTCCACACCGGATCCTTTTGGCGGCTGACGATCTTGGTCGTACCCTCAGGAGTCTTCCAACCGATCTTGCCGATGCCGATGGGATGCGTATAAACCGTTTCGGGCTCGCCTTTCTTATGCGGCGGATAATAAAAAATGCGCATCTCCGCGACGTTGACCACAACGCCCTCGTGCGGGGCGGCGGGCAGGATGAATTGGGTGGGCACGACCACCTCGCGCCCCGCGCCCGGCAACCAAGGATCGACGCCGGGATTTGCCGTCAGGAGTTCCTCGTAACCCACATCGAAGCGCCGTGCGACATCGGGAAGCGTATCGTCCTTGCCGATGAGGGTTTTCTGCACGTAGCCGACGATGTCGCTATGCGGATCCACCTCGAAGTAGTGCGTGGCCTTAGGTATCGGCAGCGCGGGCTTCGGCGGCGGCAGGGCTTCCGCCGGCGGCGGCGCGGATTTTGGCACAGGGTGGAAGAGCGAACAGCCACCGAGCGCCAATGCACTCAAGCACAGGCCCCAGGCGGCGGCCCTGCGCGATACAGGGATGATGAACAGAGTGGTCACCCGTCCTTTTCTACAACAAAGTCGGGCGATCAGGCAATTGATTGCGTGAATTCGCCGGCTTGGCGCCGTCTTGAGGAAAATGGCGCGCCAGGAGGCTGCCGATCGCGTCGACGCCTGCAATCGAGCCTGCTGCAAAGCGGCCGGCGCGGAAGTGCTCCTCCATTAAGCGGCACACGGCCTCCCACTCAGGCTGGCCGACTCGGCCTTGGAAGCCGCGATCGGCGACGATTTCGACGTGGCGATCCGCCAGCTGGACGTAGATCAGCACCCCGTTGTTCGCTTCCGTATCCCAAACGCGCAACTGCGAAAACACTTCGAGCGCATGATCGTGCGCGGTCACGTCGTTCAAGATGTGCTTCGGCGTGAGCGCCGTTTCGACGGCGAAGCGAATCTCGCCCGCGTGTGTCTGCTCCGCTCTGGCAATGGCCTGCTCGATGGCATCGAGCGTCGAGGCGGGATAGAGCATTCGCGTACGCCAATGTGTCGCCATGGCATGCCGCAACAGGCGTGTGATGTTCATCACCAGCTCCCCGAGGCGCCGCCGCCTCCGCCGCTGCCGCCCCCACCGCTGAAGCCTCCGCCTCCACCGCCGCCAAAACCCCCGCCCCCAAAGCCTCCGCCGAATCCGCTAAAGCCGCCGAAGCCTCCGCCGCTGCTCCATCCACGGCGAGAACCCCCTGCCAGCATGGCGAACAGGAACGCGACGATACCTGCGCCGATACCGATGGGCAGCACGTGGCTAAGGAGCCAGACAATGCCGCCGGCCAGGCCGCCCGTGGCCACCGAGCCGAACAGCCGGCCGAACACGGCGCGCAGCACCCCGCCGCCAACGAGGACGACCATCAGCAGCAACGGCAGCATGTTTCCCATGCCGCTGCCATGCCGTTCCCATTTCCTATCGGGTTGGGGCAACGGTTCGCCATTGACCACGGCGATGATTTGGTTGACTCCCGCTTCGACGCCGCCGTCGTAGTCGCCCAATCTGAAATGCGGCGTGATGGTCTCGGCGATGATGCGGTTCGCGATGGCATCCGGCAGGGCGCCTTCCAGCCCGTAGGCCACTTCAATGCGCACGCGCCGATCGTTTTTCGCCACGATCAGATAAACGCCGTCATCGATGCCCTTGCGGCCCAGCTTCCACGCATCCTCGACGCGGATGCCGAATTGCTCGATCTCCTCGGGCGCCGTGGTCGGCACGATGAGTACGGCAATCTGGGCGCCCTTCTTGGCCTCGAAATCGGCGAGCTTGGCCTCGATGCGTGCCACCGCGCCGCCTGACAAGGTACCGGTCAGGTCGGTGACGCGCGCGGTGAGCGGCGGCACGGCAACGTCCGCGGCGGCCAATGCGCTCGCCAGCAGGAGCAGCCCTGCCCCTAGGCGGACCATGGCCATGCGCGTGGTGCAGGACGTGGCCTCCGTGCGAGTCGTGCGCGTAGTGCCGGGCATGGCCACGGTGCAGGCCATGCGCGCCTCAGGGCCCTGTAGGCGTATGCCGCGCGCAATACTCAGACCGGCTCCTAATGAGCCGGCGCTGTCGCTGGCGGTGTGGTGGCCGGGGGTGGCGGAGCGGCCGGGGCCGACGCCGGCGGCGGCGAGAAATCCACCGCGGGAGGTTTGGAAATCGCCGCCTCGTTCTCCACCCCGAAATTGGCCTTGGTCTTGTACCCGAACATCATGGCGGTCAAATTCGACGGGAAGGAGCGGATGGCAAGGTTATAAGTTTGCACGGCTTGAATATAGCGATTGCGCGCCACGGTAATACGGTTTTCCGTTCCCTCGAGCTGCGCCTGCAGGTCGCGGAAGTTTTGGTCCGACTTCAATTGCGGATAATTCTCAGTGACTACCAAGAGACGCGACAAGGCACTGGTCAGTTCGCCTTGAGCGGCCTGGAACTTGGCCATCGCGGCCGGATCGTTGACCAGCTCCGGCGTGGCCTGAATGGAGCCCACTTTCGCTCGAGCTTGGGTGACGCCGAGCAGCACCGTTTGCTCTTGCGCGGCATAGCCCTGCACGGTCTTGACGAGATTGGGGATGAGATCGGCGCGCCGCTGGTACTGGTTGAGCACTTCGGACCAGCCAGCTTTGGTCTGCTCGTCCGTCGATTGAATGTTGTTGTAACCACAGCCGGAGAGCAGCAAGCCGGCCAGCAAACCTACCGCGAGAGCCAATTTACCCATCGTCCCCTCCCTGCCCTTTTGTCCGGGCGTTGGGGGAAGTCTATCACTGGCATCGGCGATTGATATGGACCGCGTTGCCTTCCGCTAACACTTGCCCATGTCGGCTGTGTAGGGGACTTTCACCCCCGAGTGAGTGCGCCCTGCCGGGCGCTCAAAAAAAAACCGCGGGGATTACTCCCCGCGGTTTCAGATAGCGATATGACGCGATGATCTAATTAAAAGCTGAAAGTCACCCCAGCCTGTATAAACCGGCCAATTGCACCGGAAAAATGCAGCGAAGGATTGTACTGGTAAGGCGAACCACCATAGGTATTCGCATCAAACGGAGGCTGTGCATTAAGCAGATTGTTGACTGCCAGATGTGCCACGAACTGCTGGGTGACCTTGTAACGCAAAGTCACATCCGTTGTTTTGAAAGAACCAGTCTTGCACCAGCTTGATGGTATCGAAGACATACCTATGTCGTAGCCGCTGAATTGGACCCCGGAATAGGTCGTCAGATTATTGAAGCAGGTGTTTGCTAGCCCGAGCTCTCCCACGTAGGAAGGATCGAGATTGCTGTATCCGCTGGTGTAGTTCTCGACAGCCGTGAACTCGAAGGGACCCTTGGCATAGGTCACGGTAGCCTGGATGCGATCCCTGGGATTGGCTGTATCGCCGCCGATCAGTTCCGGGCCATGCGTGCCCGCCAATTCATACGATGCGCCACCGGCGGTCAAAACGTAGCTCAGTGTGTGGCTCCAATCAAATCCCGTGTACAACGAACCCACCACGCCCAGATCCCACGTGTAGTGCGTCTCCAGCTCAAGACCTCTGACTTCGGTGGAGTTGGTGTTCTGGTAATCCACGGTGTCGTACAACAACAGGCCATTTGCGCCGCCCGGGATGACGCATGGGGCAGTTCCGGTTGCCTCGAAACACAAGCCGCTAACTGGAACCTGGCTGCGCACTTGGCCGAGCGCTGCCGTCGGAGGAGGCGTGAAAATCTGGTCCTTGATCTTGATGTCGTAGAAATCCAAGGTTGAACTCCAACCCTTGACCGGTTCGAGAATCACGCCCAAGGTACCCGTAACGGATTTCTCAGGCTTCAGCTTTGGGGCATTGAAGCCCGACTGGAATACTGCAGTTGGCCCGCAGGAGAGGACTGGTGTCCCCGGTGCCGGGGCACCAGGGTTAGGGCAAAGCAGGCCGTCAACGGGGCCGGCGAAGGTCAGGCCGGATTTGCCTGTTTCAGCGACGTTGGGTGCGCGAAAACCGGTACCAATTGTTCCACGCAAGGCAAATGCACTGGCCGGAGTCCATTTGAATCCGAAAGCCGGTGTAAATGAATTGTTCTTACCGCTCACACCGAAGTGGTCGAACCGGGCATGGCCATCGAGTTCCAGTCCTTTGAACACCGGCGCCGCGACCTCGGCAAAGATTGCGGTGTCCGATTGTTCGCCATCGACGAATTGCACAAAACTATTGCCGGGGATGACGCCAGCAGCAAATAGATCCGGCGCCGGCGCATTGACTTTGGTGTAGAGATATTCGCCGCCCACGCTAAAGCCCAAATCGCCACCGGGCAACTTCATCAATGAACGTGTCGCATGCAACTCCAAGTCCGCCAGCTCCGAATACTCGTTGGTTGTATTGGGAACATAAATCGCCGCGACATCGGTGAGGGAGTTCTTCCCCAGGATGGAGTACGGATTGGTGGGACGATTCAGAGCGCCAAGCAGCGCTTCCGAATTCTGCGTTCCAATATTGCTGTCGTACTGGTTAGTTCTCGTCAGCGTGATCGAGCTTGAGGTGTCCCACGCACCGATCGATCCGGTCAAGTCGAGCGAGAGACGGTACTCCCTCGTCTCAATCAGCGTACTGGTAATCTGGCCGCTCGTATCGAACCCTTCCACCTGGGCCGGGACGCCCAAGGTATTGCCAGGGTAATTCGCCGGCACCGTCACGGCTCCCGCGTCGGGGAAATTCACCACAAACGGAACGGCGCCATGGACGCCAACAGCCGGGTTGATGAACTGGGTGAATGGAGGCGTAACTCCTTGCGCACCATTCTCAACGTTCACCTGGCTGTTAAATGCTGATGCTTTGGCCGCCAACTGCCAGTCGCCGCCCAATTTCTTGGTGATGCTGGCCAAAACGTTGAAATTTTGGGTTTCCGGTTGGATATCACCGGGCGGCTTATACGCACAACCGCCCGAGCTCAGCTTCGCAAAGCTATTGCATGGGCCTGAAATGAACGCGGTATTGGCTGCCGAAGGCGTGCCGCCCGCTGGGTCGTACAGATACACGCTGCCGGGAATGAAAGGTAGCGGCCTAGCCGGATTTGGAACGCCGGGGGTCCAGTTGTACCCGCCATTGTTATAAACCGAATAGTTCAGATTGGTCCAAGCGCCATCGCCAAGACGAGAAGCGTTCGTGATCGGATTTTCGTGACGATATTCCAGGCTTACGAAAGCGTTGTAACCATCGTTAATCAGGTCTCCGAAACCGCTCGAGATCGATGCATGCGCAGTTGTGCCACCGCCTTCAGTTGCGCTTCCGCCCTCGGCATTGATCGTCGTACCTGTAACGTTCTTCTTCAGAATGATGTTGACGACGCCGGCAATCGCATCGGAACCATATTGGGCGGACGCGCCGTCTTTCAGAACCTCAACCCGTTCGATGGTATCGAAAGGGATGTTGCCAATATCGACAAAGGAACGCTGACCATCGTCAAACTGCGGGTTTGGCGCGACGCGGTGGCCATCGATCAGTACCAAAGTGGCAGAAGTATTCAAGCCGCGCAGCGAAACACCTTGTGCACCGGCAGCAAACGCACCGGAGAACCCCTGGCTCAATGTACCTTGACCATTCGCAGTAATATTGCTCAGGACTTGCGCAATGGTGGTATAGCCGGACTGCTTCAGCTCCTCTGCGTTGATAACTTGCACCGGGCTAGGCGTCTCGATGTCAGTGCGTTTGATCAACGAACCGGTAACGATGATCTCTTGCAGCTCCGGCGCCGGTGCCGTGGCGGCCGTCTGCCCCATCGCGACCGCGCTGATCAGAGCACTGGCCAAGCTCCCGGCGGCAACACCCCATCTCACGCGAGATGACTTTTCCGAGGAAAAGCGGGCACCGCCGGAATTCCTTTCCGTTGATCTCTTCATCATCATTGTCCCCTCAATAGTTTATTTCGACGTGTTGCGCGCAGGCATCAGCACGCAGTGAATACTTCCAGAGGACTATTTTGAGGCCTCGGAATGTCTGCGTAGCATCCAACAAACCCTGGCGCGACACAATACCTACTTGAAATTTCTGTTGCATGAATGCAACAAGCAAGCCCGCGCAGCGGTTGCCACCCCACGTGAGGGTGGCATCGCGCAGGCCTCGCAAAGCCTTAGAGACCGGATTTGTTGCGCGGCGCGGCGGCCAAAAAAAACCCCGGGTATTAGCCCGGGGCGTGAGAGGCGGACTTCAATGAAGGGAAGTAAAGCCCGCTAGGGGATCGGTCGCCTCAGTGCAGCTGGTGCCACTGCAGGACTTGGATATCGGTTTCCTCGAGGTCGAAGCTGCGCGCCAGCACGCGCGCGATGGCCCGGTCGCCGTCTACACTGGCCGCTTTGCCGAGCAACTCCACGACGCCGCGATATTCGTTGTACTCGATGGCGTCTTCCGATTGCGCGATAAAGTGGGTGTAATACTTAGCGCTCATGGGACAGAGCTTATGATTCAAGCCTCCCGCAATCTGTGAACAACCGCTCAGTCGGCCGTAGTCCCGCAAGAACCAATTCACGTCCTGAAGAGCTCAATCCAATCCCGCAAGCTTAGGGTTATTGCACCGTGTCAAGATATCGCCCGCCCACACCGCCCGGCTCCAAGTACATCACCCCCGAGGGCGCCAAGCGCCTGAAGGACGAACTCGACCAGTTATGGCATGAAGAGCGCCCGCGCGTCACCCAGGCGGTCTCCGAGGCTGCGGCGCAGGGCGATCGCTCGGAGAACGCCGAATACACCTATGGGAAGAAGCGCCTGCACGAGATCGACCGGCGCGTGCGCTTCTTGCGCAAGCGGCTGGAGGGAATGACGGTCGTCGATCCGGCGGCCGACGGTGGACGGCGGGATCCCAAACGCGTGTATTTCGGGGCCTGGGTACGTATCGAAGATGCCGCCGGCGATCTTCGCTGGTATCGCATTGTCGGGCCCGACGAGTTCGACATGGCCGGCGAGTACATCAGCATGGACTCGCCCTTGGGACGGAACCTGCTGGGCAAACGTCTCGACGATGAAGTCACCGTCGAGTTGCCGGGAGGCGCGACCACCTTGACGGTGGTCGCGATCGGCTATGGGCTCACACCACCCGAATGTTCTTGAATTGCCACGGATCCGCAGTATCGAGATCCTCGGCAAACAGTTCGCCGCGCTGATAGAGCGGTGTCCAATCCGTGTACTCGCCCACGACCTGACCCAAGTAGGGCCTGCAGATCTCGAGCGGCCGTTGGTGGTCCATGTCGTCCGGTTCCACGATGCCCCGATCCGGATGCTCCATCGCCCAGATCATGCCGGCAAGCGCGGCCGACGTGACTTGCAGGCTGGTTGCACTGTTGTACGGAGCCAAGCGCCTGGCCTCCGCAATCGAGAGTTGCGAGCCATACCAGTAGGCGTTCTTCGCATGTCCGGCGAGCAGCACCCCGAGCTCGTCGATGCCGTCGATGATCTCCGTCAGCAGAATGCGTTTGCGGTCCTGAAGATGCCAATTGCGGCCGGCAAATTCATGCACCGACATCACCGCGTCGTCGCTCGGATGGTAGGCGTAGTGACTGGTGGGCCGGTAGGCCACACGTTCGCCCTCCATCACCGTGTAGTAGTCCGCGAACGAGATGGCCTCGGAGTGGGTGATCAGAAATCCATGGAAATGTCCGGCCTTCGGCGTCCAGGTGCGCACCCGGGTGCTTGCGCCGGGACGATTCAGGTAGATGGCGCAGCCCGAACCGGCCTTGTGCCGGCCGCCGTCCGCCGGAAAATGCTTCTCATGCGTACCCCAGCCTAATTCCGCCGGCTGCGCCCCTTCGCTCACGAAGCCGTCGATCGACCACGTGTTCACGAACTCATTGGTCGCCTTCGGGACGTTGGCGACCTGTGTGTCGCGTTCGGCGATATGCATCACCTTGATACCTAGTTTCTGCGCCAGCTTGGCCCAACCGGCACGCGCCGTGGGGACGGCGGTTTCGACCCCCGTGTCCCGGGCTATGTTGAGCAGCGCCTGCTTGACCAGATGCGATACCAGTCCCGGATTGGCGCCATGGGTCAACACCGCCGTCGGCGATTTTTCATGACCCTTGCGCAGCTTCAGCGCTTCCAGCCGCATGTGATAGTTGCTGCGCGTCTCCACAGGCAGGTGTGGATCCGTGTATCCGCCCGCCCACGGTTCGATGCAGGTGTCCAGATACAGTGCGCCGCGTTCGCGGGCGAACTGGATGAGCGCAACGCTGGACACGTCGACGGACAGATTCAACAGAAAATCGCCCGCGCCGACCAGCGGTTCGAGAACGCTTCGGTAGTTCTCGGGCGTCAGCGCAGTCTTGACGAATCGCACACCGAATTCCTGCGCCTCGCCACTGCCCCTGTCTTCCGCGGTGACGATGGTGATGCGCTCCGACGAAGTGCCGATGTGACGCAAGATCAAAGGCAAGATTCCCTGTCCAATGCTGCCGAATCCGACCATGACGATCCTGCCCGCGAAATTCACATGCACTTCGTGTTTAGTCATAATTTTTCTGCCGTTGTGTTTTCCGTTCTGAATTTTGCCATTTTGGTTTCTGCCATTTTGTCTCTAGCCTTGGTTACTAAGTGGTTCTGGTGATCGAGTCGTGCGCAATCTCAGTGTCGCGCCAGTGCGGCGGATAGGTGCGTTCGTAGCCGGGCAGCGACTCGATGCGGTGAATCCAGCGCGCCAGCGCCGGGTAGTTGCGCTCCATGGGCAGGAAACGGGCGCCTAACTCCGCGGCGGCGCTGCGATTCAAGGCACGCCGAAGAACCTGGATCCAGGGAAAGATCACCATGTCGAGGGCCGAGTAATTCGCCCCCACGATCCATTCCTCCTTGCTCAGGCGGCCCTCGATGGTGCGCGCCTCGCGGCCGACGAGATGCATGGCGTCCGTGAGATTGTCGATATCCTCGGCGACCGTATCGGCAAAAATGGCGTTGACGATCTTTTGCACCGCCGGCTCCGCATAGGCCTGAAATTCGCAGATCACGCGCATGATGACCCCGGCTTCCTCGGGAGTCAGCCCAAAGATCGGCGGCCGAGGGTACTTCAGATCGAGGTAGTACAGGATGGCCACGGACTCGAAGACCACATAATCGCCGTCCTTCAGCACCGGCACACGCCCGCGCGGGTTCATCTTCAGCATTTGCGGAGATTGGTGCTCCTGCTTGTCGAAGTGCAGCAGCTGAGACTCGTATTGCAACCTCTTGTGCTCCAGCGCCAGGAGGATGCGCCACGAAAAAGGACTGCCGCTGCCCCAGTAAAGAGTAAGTGCCATACGACAATTGTAGCGGATGCAGTTGCAACGTCATCGCGGTAAGCTCGATCCATGGCCTTTACCACCTTGATCGACGCATCCGCCCTTCGAGAATTGACGGGCAAACTCGGCGTCGTCGTCCTGGATTGCCGCGCCGATCTGATCGACCCTGAGGCCGCGCGCCGTGCGTATCTTGCCGGCCATATCCCCGGAGCACGCTATGCGGATCTCAACCGGGATCTTGCGGGTCCGGTGAGCGCGCATTCCGGCCGCCATCCGCTGCCCGCGGCGCAGGATTTCGCCGCCGCCTTGGGCAGACTGGGAATCGGCAATGCCACCCAGGTCATCGCCTATGACGACGCCGCCGGGGCATATGCCGCCAGGGCGTGGTGGCTGCTGCGATGGTTTGGGCATACGCCGGTCGCGGTACTGGACGGGGGTCTTAAGGCATGGACCGCCGCGGGCGGGAGCTTGGAAGCGGGAGCGGAGAAGCCCGTGGCGGCCGCGCCGGCCGGCGGCACCCTACTGCCGCACACCATGCGCGCCGCGGTCATCGACACCGTCGAGATTCCGGCATTCTTGAGCGATGAGGCCAATCTTCTGGTGGACGCCAGGGCCGCGGAACGTTTCTCAGGGTCGGTCGAACCCATCGATCCGGTCGCCGGCCATATTGCGGGCGCCGTGAACCACCCCTTTTCGTCCAATCTCGGAGCGGACGGCAGATTTCTGCCCGCGCCGGAACTTCGGCGGCGCTGGGAGGCCCGGCTTGCCGGCAGAGCGGCCGCGCGCGTGGCCATGATGTGCGGCTCCGGAGTCACGGCCTGCCACAACTTGCTCAGTTTGGAGGTGGCAGGCTTTCACGGCGCGAAGCTGTATGCCGGTTCGTGGAGCGAGTGGATCAAAGACCGGAACCGGCCCATCGCGCGCGGCGATTAACACGGACCATTCATGAGCGATCGGTACATTCATGCGGAGTTAAATTGGGTTGGACGAATCCTGTTTTTCACGCTCCGGAAATACCCGTCCAACCCGGCCTTCTTTTTTTGCTTTTCTGTTGTTCATGAATACTTCACGCTAGCCGCTCATCCATTGCACGACGCCGTCATTTACATGCCGCCCCAATTTGCTATCGTGCGCGCCACTTGACATCCTCCTCGCCCTCAAGGGCCGAGGATTCCTTCTGCAAGACGGCGATGTCCCGCCGCGAGGATATTGTGAGCTGCATTGACGTCACGATCATGGACCGCTCCGCACACAGTGCACTGCCATCCTCTTATTCCAAGATCTTTCCGGCCTTTGGGGCCGGCGCGGCTGTTACACACGCTGCAGGTCTGGGTGGAAAACGCTTCATCGACTTCAGCAAACCACACGCCTGCGTCATCGCATTTGTACAGCAGCATGGTTCGAAACGCGCTCCAACCCGCATCGAGCACCGACTTGGCCAGTCGGGTCTTAGCGAGCGCGGAGGCATTCACGTTGCCGACGAAGATGGCACCGTTGGCCTTCACCAGGTCGGTGCTCAATTTGTGCAAGAAATCCTTTCGCCGATTCGCGATCTTGGCGTGAATCGCTTTGGATCGGTTTCGATGGCGGGCGCGCTGTGCGCGGGCCAGGGCCGGTTCCAAGTCGCGGTAAAAGGGCTCGGCCTCGATCGGCGGCAGAGACTCATCACTGAACGCAGCAAAGGTCCTCAACCCCAGATCGATGCCCAGACTCGGCACCGAGCGATCGAGGATGGATCCCACGGAGGGTTTATCTCTCTCATCCCCACGCTGCGCTCGAGGCACACAGACATTCAGATACCAGCGTCCGCGGCTGTCTTCACTGAAATTACCCGCACGCAGTTCGAAGGCTCCCAGACCGTAGCTGTCCCACAGAGACAACCACCGTCCCGCGAAGTAGATCTGTCCCGCGCGATAGCGAATCGTCCTGACCTTGAAGGGTATCCAGCCCAAAGAGCGGCGTGCACCACCACTCTTGCGCCAGGCCAGCCGGACTTTCCGATGCTGCCGGCGCCGCCGCGCGTATTCTTCCGCGATCTCCTGCACCGCTTGAATCGGCAGGTGCAAGGCGCAGTCACCGCGCGTGACTCCTTTGAGAAACGGCCAGAAATCAAATCCCGACAGAAACCGTCGCTCGCGCTCGAACACTTTGACCGACAGCTCGTTACAGTAATTGAACACCGTGTTGACCTCGCGCGCCAGGCCGCCAAGCCACACAGCGTGCTTGTCCTTTACCCGCAGGCGCAGAACCCGGACAGCGGCAGGTCGATACCTGTACATTTATACAGTATATCAAAAATCGGCCCAATAACACCTTGGCAAACATCGAGAAATGCAGGTCGTGGGAGGCACACGAGGCTACGTGTGTCGCTATCCCTCGCCGGCCCAAAGGCTGGCGTTTCTCGCGGAGAAATAGGATGAACACGCCCGCAAAAGCGCTCAACGGACCGAATCACTCGTGGAAGATCGCCGAGTCGCTGGACCTGTACCAAGTCGAGGCCTGGGGCAAGGGCTATTTCTCGATCAATGCGCAAGGCCATGTGGTCATCCGCCCGAATCTGGACGCGAGCCGCGAAATCGATCTGTATGAAGTGGTCCAAGGACTGAAAGCGCGCGACCTGCACACGCCGGTGGTCGTTCGCTTCTCGGATATTCTCGCGCACCGGCTGCGCCATCTTGCGGACGCATTCGCCACCGCCATTACCGAGAATGACTACAAGAATCGCTATGCCGCGGTGTTCCCGATCAAGGTCAATCAGCAGCGCTTGGTGGTCGAGGAGGTTTACCGCTACGGCAAGGAATTCGGCTTCGGCTTAGAGGTCGGCTCCAAGCCCGAACTGCTGGCGGTCATGGCCATCACCGAGAATGCCCCGGACCGTCTCGTGGTGTGCAACGGTTTCAAGGACGACAGCTACATCGAAGCGGTGATGATCGCGACCAAGCTCGGCCGTACCATCATTCCCGTGGTGGAGAATTACGAGGAAATCCACCTGATACTCAAGCATGCCGAGCACTATGGGGTGAGGCCCAGGATCGGCGTGCGCGTGAAGCTGGCCAGCGAAGGCGCCGGACGGTGGCGCGAATCGGCCGGCGAGAAGTCCAAGTTCGGCTTGTTCATCAGCGAGATTCTCGACCTCTATGCGCTATTGAAAGAGCGCAACATGCTCGACTGCCTGCAGCTCGTCCACTGCCATCCGGGCAGCCAGCTCCAAGACATCCGTCGCGTGAAGGACGCCATCAACGAGCTGGCGCATGTCTATGCGGAACTCAAGATCATGGGCGCGGGGCTCACATACATCGACATCGGCGGCGGACTGGGGGTCGACTACGACGGCAGCGGGACCAACTACGAGTCCTCGATGAACTACACGCTCAACGAGTATGCCAGCGACGTGGTGTACCGTATCAAGAGCGTGTGCGATGCGCGCGACGTGCCGCATCCGATGATCATCAGCGAGTCCGGGCGCGCCATCGCGGCCCATCACAGCCTCCTGGTATTCGATACCCTGGGGTCGTCCAAGCTCGACCAGTTCAACGTAAGCGGGAAACCGGCCGAGGACTACCGCGGCTCGGAAGAAGTCCCGCAACCGGTGCTGGATTTATTCGACAGCTACCGATCGGTGAATGAGCGGCGCCTGGTGGAGTGCTATCACGATGCGCTCCAGGCGCGCGAGCAGGTGCTGCAGATGTTCAATCTGGGGTACTTGAGCCTCGAATTTCGCGGCCTGGCGGAGAAGCTCTACTGGGCCACATGCGCCAAGATCCGCGACTACTGCCGCAAGCTCGACCGGGTACCCGAGGAGATCGAAAACCTCGAAGCCATGCTGAGCGATATTTATTTTTGCAATTTTTCGGTTTTCCAATCCCTGCCGGACAGTTGGGCGATCGGCCAGGTTTTCCCCATCATGCCCATCCAGCGGCTGAACGAACGGCCGACGCGCAATGCGGTGCTGGCCGATATCACCTGCGATTCGGACGGTAAAATCGATCGCTTCGTCCATCCCCGGGTCACCAAACGCACCTTGGAAGTGCACGAGCTCATCCCGGGCGCGCCCTATTACTTGGCGGCATTTCTGGTCGGCGCCTACCAGGAAACTCTGGGCGATCTGCACAACCTGTTCGGCGATACGCACGTCGTGCACATTCGGCTACAGGACGATGGCGGGTGGTGGATCGAGGAAATCGTCAAAGGCGACACCGCCAACAAAGTGCTCGAATACATGGAATACGACACCGATGAGTTGTACCCGGGAATCGCCAGGGACTGCGAACGGGCCGTGCAGGAAGGCCGGATGTCGCTGACGGAAGCTCAGGCGGTCAAACGCTTCTATGAGAATGAGCTCAACGGCTACGCCTACTTGGAAGTCGAATAACGCATCTTTTGGCCGTAAATGTGGGGTTTGCCAACAATTATCTCAGAGCGTAGCATCGGTCATCAGGCCGTTTCCGAAAGCATTGGGGACGGCCGATTGGTACGGACCTCGACGCCGCAAGTTGCACGAGTGTCTGCTTTGAAACCGCGCGCGAGGGGGAGATCCTTGAGTTCACCTTCACTGCGTGCATGTCAGTGAGACCAGTTGAATGACGACGATCTACGTTGGCAATCTGCCCTTCACCGCTACAGAAGACGAAGTGCGCGCGATTTTCGAGCGACACGGCAAAGTCGAATCGGTCAAACTCATCAACGATCGCGAAACCGGCCGTCCTCGCGGATTCGCGTTCGTCGATATGGCCGCCGGTGAGGCGCAAAACGCAATCCAACAGACGAATGGCTTCCAGATGGGTGGTCGGCCGCTGCGCGTGAATGAGGCCCAAGAACGGGCACCGAGAAAGCCCGGCGGTGGCAGTGGCGGTGGTGGCGGCGGCGGGTCACGCCGCTGGTGAACCCCGGCGGGTAGCGCTGCTACCCGCGAGTCACCACATTTCCTTCATCTGTGCGACGACATCGACGGTTGCCGCATCGGTAGCCTTTAGGTTTTCGACTCCAACCGTGGTGCGTACGGAAATTTTCTCCAGGCTGTTCATGACCTTGTCGGTCATGAACCGGCTTTTGGCGCCATACACATGGGCGTCGCCGTTCTTGGCCTGCTGAGTAACCGCAAATTTCAGGGGCGCGCACAGATGCAATTCATTGCGCGCCCGCGTCATGGCGACATACAGCAAGCGCCGCTCTTCCTCCAGCATTTCCGGTTTACCGGCCGAGAATTCGGACGGGAAATTGCCGTCGGAGACATTGAGCACGTAGACATGATCCCACTCCTGCCCCTTGGCCGAGTGAATGGTCGATAGGATGACGTAGTCCTCGTCCTTCGAAGCCCCGGCAGACTGATCGCCCGTGGCGAGCGGAGGATCCAGCGTCAGTTCGGTCAAGAACCGCTCCCGGCTCGGGTGCTGTGCCGACAACTGTTCGAGTTGCTCGATGTCGCCCATGCGCGTCCAGCCGGAGTCGTAAAGGCGCTCCAACTGAGGCTTGTACCAATCCTTCACCAAACCTGTTTGACCGGGCCAAGGCGTCGCCGGATCGGCAAGCTTTTCGAACAGGGCGCAGAATCTCTTCCACTCCATCTTCACCCCTTGAGGCGCGTCGAACTCAGCCAGGCTCTTCGCCTCGAAACCCTTGGTCTCGAAGTGCTCCAGCGCCTCTTTGGCGCTTGCCGGACCGAATCCCGGCTGCAGTTTCAATACCCGAAAGCCCGCCACCGAGTTTCGCGGATTGTCAGCCCAGCGCAGCACCGACATGACATCCTTGACATGCGCAGCCTCCAAAAACTTCAGGCCGCCGTATTTCACGAAGGGGATATTCTTCTTCGAGAGTTCGACCTCGAGCACGTCGCTGTGATGCGAACTGCGGAACAGAATCGCATGCCGTTTCAAGGAACCGCCGATCTCCCGAGTCTGCAAAATCTTCGAGGTGATGTACTCGGCCTGCGCTTGTACGTCATCGAGCGCCACGTACAGCGGTTTCTGGGGGGATTGGCGTGTGCCCAAGAGCGTCTTGCGATGCTGGCGCGCACCTTCCGACATCAGCGCATTGGCTGAATCCAATATCTGCTGCGTCGACCGGTAATTCTGCGCCAACACCACGATCTCGGCCTTCGGCTTGAAGCGTTCGGCGAAGCCCAGAATGTTCTCGACCGCCGCGGCGCGGAACGAATAGATGGCCTGCGCGTCGTCGCCGACCACCGTGACACCCTTGCCGTCGGGCTTGAGCGCATGAACGATGTCGCCCTGCAGGGTGCTGGTGTCCTGGTATTCGTCCACCAGCACATGATCGAAATTCTTCGCGAGGCTCTGCGCCAGCGCAGGAGTTTGCATCATGACATGCCAGTACAGCAGCAGATCATCGTAATCGAGGACGCGGTTTTTCTGCTTGCGCGCGACGTACTCGCGATACAGACGGGTGAGATCGCCTTCCCACTCCCGGCACCAGGGGAACTGTTCCTCGATAGTCTGCTTGAGCGCGAGTCGGGTATTGACACGATACGAGTAAATCGCCAGGCAGGTGTCCTTGCGCGGAAAGCGCTTCTCCTTCCCGGAAAATCCCAGCTCATGGCGGATTACATCCATGAGGTCCGCGGCGTCCGCGCGGTCGAGCACCGTAAAATTCGGGTCGAGACCCAAGTGCTTGGCGTAGAGCCGCAGGATTCGGCCTCCGACCGAATGGAAGGTGCCGGCCCAAATCAGCCGCGATATCACGCTGCGATCGCCGGCCTTGCCGCGATCGGACATCACTTCCGCGACGATGCCCTGGGTCCGCTTGATCATTTCCTGCGCGGCACGACGGGTGAAAGTCAGCATCAGGATGCGCGAGGGATCCGTGCCGTTCAGCACCAAGTGAGCGGTTCGATGCGCCAGCGTATTGGTCTTGCCGGTTCCGGCGCCGGCGAGGATGAGCAACGGACCCGCGCTGACACCCTTGTCAGGCTCCGCGGTCCCGAACGTGGCGGCGCGACGCTGCCCGGGATTCAGCAGGTCGAACGCATTGGCCTTCACTTTCATCATAGCTTATTAATACTGTACATATATCCAGATTAGAACACAAAACTCCTTGATCTCCGCGAGAGCATCACGCATCCACGGCATCCGGCGCGAGGAGGCAGATCACACAGTGGCGCGAGATTCGGCGATGATCGCCGCACCAATTGACCACCCATGCCATTTTCCACATGCAGGATTCGCTTTCATGCTGAAACCCAAGGTCGTCGCCAGCCTTCCCGTACATATCGGCCGCGTCATCCAAGTCTCCACCGAGCGATTGCGCTACGCAAACGGACGCGAGTACGACATCGACTTCGCGCGTCATCCGGGGGCGGCTGCCGTGGTGGCCGTGGATGGCAATGGCCGCGTCTGCGTCGTGCGCCAATACCGGCACGGCGTGGAGGACTTCCTTTGGGAGATTCCCGCGGGAAAACTCGACGCCGGCGAACCGCCCGAGGTGTGCGCGGTGCGCGAATTGCGGGAGGAAACCGGGGTGGAAGCCGCACGTTGGACTTCCTTGGGCCTGTATATCCCGGCACCGGGAATATTCACCGAGGTAATCCACCTATACCTCGCGCGTGATCTTCACATCGGCGCCGCCAGTCCGGACGCCGATGAGGAATTGGAGATCAAGTGGCTCGCGCTGGATGAGGCCATGGGCCTGGTCCTGCGCGGCGAATGGAACGACGGCAAGACCGCCATGGCGCTGTTGCGGGCGCAAAATCAGCTGAAAATGTGACTTTGCTCCACCTCCAAATGTGACTTTGCGCCGCTTTTAGAAGCCTCCGGCTTGACTTAACTCGCGCTTGCCCTAAAAGGGTATCGTGAGCGACGAGAAGTCTAAATCAGCCGCGAAACCTGCCCCCGGCGAGGCGAATGAGCCTCGCTCGAAAGTTAGTACCGGGGACAAATCCACCGGTCGCGTCAAATTCGACGATCGCGGCAATGCGGTGTGGGAATGGCAGGTAGAGACGGGTGCCTTCGGGATCGAGGTCTCGACTCAACGGTTGCAAAAGCTCGAACATCCGGCCCTTTCGATTGCCGACGATGCGCCGACGCCCTTCGAGACCGTACGCGCCAACCCGCTGGGTACGAAAAAGGGCTACGATCCTTACGACAGCGGCCGGCTTGGGAAGAAGCCCCCACCGGCGAAGAAGGATTTGCGCAAACTCAGCGAATGGCTGAAGCTCAAGAAGCAATTCGAGGATAACCAGCAGACCGACAAGGACGAGCCTCCCAAGGACTGATCTAGGAGCCTCAAGCCAGCGCGTGGCGCACCTTGGCGTCGTGCCTCAGCCGATAGAATCCGCGCAACTCACGCACCATCGCCTCGATCCTTGCCACTCCCCTGTTGACGAAGCGTCTTTCCAGACGGCGGCAGTAATTCGCCGCGCAGCGGTGCGCGGTGCGGTAGCGCTCGTATTGGTCCGGCTGGAGACGCGCGTCGAAACTGACGCGATCGAACAGGCGCGCGTGCACCTGGGCCGGGTACGACTCGCCGCCGGTTTGAGCCGCGAGAAGAAACACCGTGGCGGCGTACTTATCCACCTCCGCCTGGGTTTCCAGCTCGAGCAAAGATACCGGCGAGTCGCGCTCGAGGCGCCACGTGGAGTACACGAAGTGGCTGACCCCTTCGAGCGCCGTGCAGTAGTCGGCCAGGTTGTCTTCGGTCAATGCCTCATGCGGATCCGCCGCTTCCAGCCGGCGCAGCAGCTTAGGATCCAGGTACAGCGCGATGTCGACGCCATCGGCCGTTTCCGCCAGCAGCAGCGCTTCGTCCAGCTCGCGCCGGTCATTCTGCGGCGCGCGCGCCCTCATCGCGCCGCGGTCGGTGACTAAAAAATCGTACACGTCATACCGCTGCTCGACATCGTACAGCCGCGCCAGCAGCGACTGCAGGCCGCGCAGCACCATATCAGTGCTCCCGGCGCGCGCCTGCCGCCGTAACCGGCTGCACGCCCAGCTGGCGCAGCAATCCATGCGCCCGGCGGCTGCCGGTCTTCATCCACTGTTCGTAAAGCCGCAATATGTCCGCATCGGTGTGCCGATACGACATGTCGCTCACTTCATTGAGTGCGTCGACCAAACCCTGGAACTTTTCCGCCAGCTGCGCGTAGACGGCCGCGACGCAGCGCCCCGACATCGAGCGCTGCATGGTGTCCGCCAGGGAACTGTAGGCGTTGCCGCCCATGGCGATGTGATAGTCGATGTCGATCAGTTTGCGTGCAAAACTGCGGGCGAAGAATCCGGCGATGAACAATGAAACGTCCCCCAGCCGTTGCAGGCTTCTCTGCCGCGCCCCGGCGCTCGGCGCGTCCAGCGCATCGGCCAGCATGTGTGCGAGCGGCCTGATACGCAGCCCATCCGGCGTTCGCTCGTACAATGCATCCGCGCGTGAAAACATGGTCAGCAGGTTGACGACGTATTGCTCCGCCTGCTCATCGATGTGCAGATGTTGGTGTTCGCTCGCGGCGTGAAACGCATCACGGAAGAATTCCCGCAAGGAACTTACCGCTACAAGAGGCCCTGCAGACGACGCTTGCATGCTTGGCATCCTTTTGAGGCTGATACCATCCTATCGGCTACGCTACGCCCAAGTGAACGCGAAAAACGCGAACTGGAGTCAGAAAATACCTATTTTTCCAGGTACTTTTCGTCAGCAGTCGCGCGCATAGGCTGCTAAGGCGTTAGATGATTTCTGCGAGCGTCGAGATGGTGCGCGACGGCGGGGGCAAATGCGCGGGCCATGGCTTGCCGTTCCGGTTGAGCCACACGCCTTGTATGCCGGCTTGCACGGCGCCGACGACATCGAGGTCCGGGTCGTCGCCGACGTGCACTACGCTTGCGGCTTCTACGCCGGCCTCATCGAGCAATCGATTGAAGATGCGCGCATCGGGCTTGGGCGCGCCGGCTGAAATCGCAGTGATGTGCCCCTCGAACCAATGTGCGACGCCGCAGCGCTTGAGATCGGCGTTGCCGTTGCTCAAGGCGAACAACCGATAGCGGCCGCTCAAGCGCTGCAGCGATGCTTCCACCTCGTCGTACAAGGTGACTCGGTTGCGTTCGGCATAGAACACTTCGAAGGCCTCATCGGCGTGCGCGATTGGCTGCCCGGCCTGCGCGAACATTTCGGTCAGCGCCCGGTGGCGCAGGAAGGTCATGTCATGACGCCGCTCCGGGAATCTTTCTGCGATCGCCATCCGCAGCGCGCGCAGGGACTCGGTGGTGTGGACACCCAAGACCCGCGGGTGGCGTTCCCTGAGCCAAGATTGCATGGCGGATTCCGCGGCGATCATCACTGGCTCCACCGCCCACAACGTGTCGTCCAAATCCAGACTCAACACCAGCGGGTGGTTCACGGTGAAAATCCCGCCCGGTACGGCAACATCTTTCTCATCGGCAGCAAGCATGACTCCTAAGGCTAAGTATTCGGCGTGAGCCGCCATGGGGAATACCAGACAGGCTCCCCGTTACGGCCACGCCTATTCTTACGCAAAGCGGGCTTCAAGTCTGGAGTACAATCCGCTCACCTCCACCAAGAGAGCCATCATGTCTGCCGAACGATTCCTTCCTGCCCTGGGACTTTGGTGCATGGCGGGCGTAGCCGGTGCAGCCTCCCCCACGGCCGATCCAGCGCTGCCTTTCACCATTCAAGACATGGTGCGCATGGAGCGCATCTCCGACGTTGCCGTATCGCCCTCCGGAAAACACGTGGCCTTCGCTCAGCGCACCACCGACATGGAGGCGAACAAGGGCCGCACCAGCATCTGGCTGCTCGATACCGGGAAGCGCGCGGCGACGCCGCTGCGCCTCACCGACGGCGGCCCAAACTCCAATTCACCGGAGTGGAGCAAGGACGGAAAATACATCTACTTTCTCTCCAATCGCAGCGGCACGAACCAGGTTTGGCGCATCAGCGCCGTCGGCACCGGGCCGCATGGCGACACGCCCGTGCCCGAGTCCACCCAGGTAACCAATTTGCCACTGGACGTCGGCAGCTTCCACGTTTCGCCGAACGCGGATCGGATCCTGGTGAGCCTCGAGGTATTTCTCGACTGTGCGGATCTGGTTTGCACAAAACAGCGTTTGGATGCCGCTGCACACTCGTCGGCGACGGGCGCCTTGCATACACAGCTTTTCATCCGCCATTGGGACAGTTGGAGCGACGGCAGGCGCTCCCAAGTGTTCACGCTTGGCTTGAGCGACAGCGGCGTGGCACAGGGTTCGCCGATCAATCTGACCGGTGGCATCGGCGATGTACCGGGCAAGCCGTTCGGCGGCCGGGAAGATTATGCCTTCAGTCCGGACGGGGCCCAGGTGGCGTTCTCGGTGCGCAGCTTGGCCGGCGAGGCGTGGTCGACGAACTTTGACATTTATACGGTGGCTGCCGACGGCGGCAGTCTGCCGAAGAATCTGACCGCCGAGAACTTAGCCTGGGATGGACAACCCGCCTTCTCGCCCGATGGTTCACAATTGGCGTACGTGGCGACTGACAGGCCGGGTTTCGAGGCGGATCGCTTTCACCTGGTACTCCTGAATCTCAAGTCAGGCGTGAAGCGTGCACTGACACTGAACTGGGACCGCTCGATCAATAGTTTTGCCTGGTCGCAGGACGGCAAAACCTTATTTGCAACCGCCGATCATCTGGGGCAGCGCCCCCTCTGGGCCATCGATGCCGCCAGCGGCAGGGCATCCGCCATCACCGGTGCAGGCGAGGTCGAGGGCTTCGCGGTGGGCTCCTCCAAGGTGTTCTACACCGCCAGCAATTTAGGCTATCCCGCCGATCTTTATGCGGTGGGTTTCAGCGGCGGCAAGCCGGCACAACTGACGCATCTCAACCAAGCCGTGCTCGGACAACGCAAGTTCGGCGAATACCAGCAATTCAGCTTTGCCGGATGGAACAGCGAAAATGTCTTCGGTTACGTGGTCAAGCCGGTCGATTTCAAGCCGGAGCGCAAGTATCCGGTCGCATTCCTGATCCACGGGGGACCGCAGGGAAGCTTCGGCAATGCCTGGAGCTGGCGCTGGAATCCGCAGGCCTTCGCCGGTGCGGGCTACGCCGTGGTCATGATCGACTTTCACGGCTCGACCGGATACGGCCAGGCCTTCACCGATTCCATCAGCGGCGACTGGGGCGGCAAGCCGCTCGAGGACTTGAAGCTGGGACTGGATGCGGCACTCAAAGCGAATCCCTGGCTCGATGCGAACAATGTGTGCGCACTGGGCGCATCGTATGGCGGCTTCATGATCAACTGGATCGCCGGTCAGTGGCCGGACCGGTTCAAATGTCTGGTGAGCCATGACGGCATCTTCGACAACCGCAGCATGTACTACTCCACCGAGGAACTCTGGTTCCCGGAGCACGAATTTTCCGGACCCGAATACCAAAACCCCTCGGCCTACACCAAATTCAATCCCGTCGACTATGTCGCCCGGTGGCGCAGTCCCATGCTGGTGATTCATGGCCAGCAGGATTATCGCGTGCCGGACGCGCAGGGCCTGTCGGTGTTCACAGCCTTGCAGCGCCGCGGAATCCCCAGCGAGCTGCTGTACTTTTCCAACGAGAACCACTGGGTATTGAAACCGGCGGACAGCATCGAGTGGTACGACACGGTACTTGGCTGGTTGAATCGCTGGATGCGGCCGTGAGCCCGGCGCCTCAGGGCTCCAACCCGCGCCAGGCGGCCGGATAGTTCTCGCCGAGCTGCACGATCCGGTGCAGCAGCTCGCCGTACTTCATGCCGGCCTTGAGCGCGGAGGCGGCGAAATCCTCCGCCGCCGAGATGTTGGGATTGGCGTTCGCCTCGAGCACGAACAGTTCGCCATCGGGCCTCAGACGAAAATCCATGCGCGCATAACCTGTCAGATGCAGTGCTCGAAAGATGCGCCTCGAGAGCTGCTCCAATCGTGCCACGGTGCCCTCGGGCAAGGCTTCCGCGGCTGCCGTGGTGATCCCGTAGCGCTGCTGATAGTCGCGGTCCCACTTGACCTTGCGGGTGGCGATGGCCGGCAGATTTTCCGGCAGCGAGCCAAAAGTCATCTCCCAAACCGGCAGCACCTTGAGGCGGTCATTGCCCATCACGCCGACGTACAGCTCGCGCCCCTCGATGTATTCCTCCACCAACGCGTCGGAATGAGTTTGATCGTGAATGAAGGCGATGCGTTCTACCAGCTGCTTCGAGTCGGCGACCACCGACGCCTGTGCTATCCCCAGTGAGGCGTCCTCGGTGGAGGATTTCACGAACAGGGGATAGCGCAACTTCCTCGGGATGTGCACCTTCTTCCCGCGGGGAAACACCATGAACTGCGGCGTCGGTATTCGGTGGTAGGACAGCAACTGCTTCGACAGCACCTTGTCCCGGGACAGCAGCATGCCGCGCGGATTACATCCCGTATAGGGTTGGTGCATGAGTTCCAGGAATGCCACCACATGCTGGTCGTAGGTGACGATACCGTCGAATTCCTCCAGCAGGTTGAACACGATGCCCGGCTTCCAATCCGTGATGGCACGGCGCAGCTCCGACAGGCTGTCGCTCAAGCCCAATGGCATGACCTCGTGGCCGGCCTTCTTCAAATGTGAAATCACATCGTACTCGGTGCGCCACTCCTCGATCTCTTTCTCGGTCGAACCTTTGAGCGATTCGGGAGGCACGAGCGTCGAATGTACCAGCACCAAGGCGCGAAGCTTCTTCATCGCGCGCTCACAGCGCCACACGCGGCAGTTTGCGCTCTTCGTATGACTCCGCCAGACGCGCCACAATCCACAACAGCTGGCTGCGCAGCTCGCGCCGCGAACCGCGGACGTACAGATCGAGGCTTTCGCAGCGCTCGGTCATCAGCCGCAGCACCTGATGCAGCAGGTATTCGCTGAAAGCCCCCGAGCGCTTGATTTGCTGCCGCAACGAGGCGCGCATCTCGCGCAGCACACCGGCAGCCTTGGGCGCGGAGCGGTTGCGGGGCACCGCGGTAAACACCTTGAGCAGCAATTCATCCGCGCTCGACCGGCGCGGCAGCCTGTAGCGCGCGAGTTTCCGTTCATAGTGCTCGCGCAGGGTGCCGGTCTCGTGCGTGATGTCTTCGATGGTGCTGCGGTCGGCAATCTGCGGTCTTTGATCGCCGATTTCCCGGGCGAGCTGATCGATAAACTGGAGTTTTGCATACGCCGGCCAGCCTGCGTATTCACGCCGCCATCCCGAACGGGGCTTGAGCCACACCGCAAATGTTTCTGCAAAATCCTCGGTGGGATGTGCCTGCGCATACCATGCGCCCAGGTGCTGCACGAAGCGCCGGCTGCCGGGCCGCGGCCGATAGGTGTCGGGGTATGGCAGCGATGCCGGCCCGAAAACCTCGCGCCAGCCGCCGCGGCGCCGCAGACGGTAGGCTGAATCGATGGCATGCCCTGCTTCGTGGCGCAGGATGCGCATGAGCCAATTGCGGTTGCCGCCCTCCACCTCGCGCATGAACCTGCGCTCGAGACGGATCAGGCGCTTGTGGGCGAGGTAGAACGGTATCGCGATACCCGGAACGCCGTCCGGTGAAAACCATTCCTGGGCGAGCCAGCAATGCGGGCGAAAGCGGATGCCGCGCATCGACAACTCGCCGTAAAGGCGCTCGACGGCATCCTCGAGGTCGGTGCTCCGAATCCGCAATTTCAAATCGCAGAAGCGCAGGCTGAGCAGCTGCTCGTCCGACAGCCCCTCCCAGGCAACGGCCCGCGGCCTGCGCCGCTGCGCCTGCCTCAATAAATGTCGCTCCATACCAATTCTTCCTCCGGCGCGTCCTCTCGGGCGTCGGTCACGGACACCGGCAACGGCGCACGACGGCCCTCGAGTCCGGCAAAGTCGAACAATTCAGAGTCCGCGAGCTGCGAGCCGGAAACATTGCAAATGCTGGAGAAAATCGTCTCGATGCGGCCGGGAAACTCACTTTCCCACTGCCGCAACATGTTTTTCACGGCGCCGCGCTGCATATTGGGCTGCGATCCGCACAGCGTGCAGGGAATGATGGGAAAGGCGCGCGCGCCGGCGTAGCGGGTGATCATTCGCTCCGGCACGTAGCACAGCGGCCGTATCACGATGTGGCGGCGATCTTCGCTGAGCAGCTTCGGCGGCATCGCCTTCAGCTTACCGCCGAAGAACATGTTCAAGAACAGCGTTTCGACGATGTCGTCGCGATGATGGCCGAGCGCGATCTTGGTGATGCCGTTTTCGGCGGCAAAACGATACAGCGCACCCCGCCGCAGCCGGGAGCACAGGCCGCACATCGTCTTTCCTTCCGGGATCACGCGCTTGACCACCGCGTAGGTGTTCTGTTCGATGATGCGATAGCGCACACCGAGGGTTTCGAGATACTCGGGCAATACATGCGCGGGAAAGCCAGGCTGCTTCTGGTCCAGATTCACGGCGGTGATTTCGAAACTCACCGGCGCACTGCGCTGCAAACTCAGCAGCATGTCGAGCAAGGTGTAGGAGTCTTTGCCGCCCGACAGGCAGACCATGACGTGATCGCCGTCGGCGATCATCGAGTAGTCCGCAATGGCTTTGCCGACCGAGCCGCGCAGCTGCGCCTGAAGCTTCTTGAACGTATTGCTCACAGGCTAAGCTCGCAGGTTACGTCCACAGGGCACGCGGCTCATGGAGTTTCGAGATACTTGGCTTCCAAGTATCTCAAGTACGCGGCTGCCGTCAGCGGCTTGCCGGTCGCTTGTTTGATCAATTCCTGCACCGGCAGCCGTGCGCCTATACCGTGCACATTGTCGCGCAGCCAGTCCATCACCCCGCCGAACTGGCCCGCGGCGATCTCCTCATCGAGCGATGGATGCGCCCCGCGCATCGCCTCATTGAGCTGACCCGCGATCACCGCACCGAGGGCGTAGGAAGGGAAATATCCAAAATGGCCCACGGCCCAATGGATGTCCTGCAGGCAACCCTCGACGTCGTTGGCGGGACGGATGTTCAGCCGCTGCTCCAGATTGGCGTTCCAAGCTTCCGGCAGATCGGCCACGGGCAGCGATCCTTCGAGGATCTTTTTCTCCAGCTCATAGCGCAGCATGATGTGAACCGGGTACGTCAGCTCATCGGCGTCCATGCGAATGCAGCTGCGGCGCACACGAATCAGTTGGCGATACAAATTCGCTTCCTGCCACTCAGGTCCGCTTACCTGCAGGTATTTCTCCAACAGCGGCCGCAGATATTTGACGAATGAACGGCTGCGGCACAGGTTCATCTCGAACAGCAGAGACTGGCTCTCCTCGAGCGCCAGCCCCCGATCCCTGCCCACCGGCTGGTCGCGCCATTTCAAGGGCAGTCCCAAATCGTACATGGCGTGGCCGGTTTCGTGTACCGCGCCCAGCAGGCCGGAGAATGGATCGGTCAAGTCGAATCGTGTGGTGACCCGGATGTCGCCCGGCACACCTTCGGTAAAGGGGTGCTCGCTCTCATCGAGGCGGCCGCGGTCAAAGGGAAACCCCAGCGCTTTGAGCACATCCACGGCCAGCGAACGCTGGCGCGAGACGCTGAACTTGCCGGTGAACGGCGTCGGCGCATGCGCCGCTTGCACTTCGATGGCCTGATTGATCAGGCCGGGAAGCCGGCGCGACAGCGCCTTGAAGATGGTGTCGATGTCCGCCGCCGACACGCCGGGCGTGAACCCGTCCACCAACGCATCGTACGGTGCGAGTCCGCGAGCCTGGCCGAGCAGCGCGGCCTTGTCGCGGACCAAGTGGACCACTTCTTCCAGGTGCGGCGCGAGCAATTTGAAGTCATTCGCCTTTTTGGCCTCGACCCAGAATACTTCGGCGCGCGCGGTGGCCTTGGCCAGGCGGGAAATGAGCGACGGCGGCGTGGCGATGGCGTGATCGCGTTGGCGGCGCATTTCGCGCAAGTTCGCGAGCGGCCAATCTTCCAACTGAGACGCACCGGCCTCGGCGCGCTCCAGCAGCCGCGCCACCTTGGGCGTCGTGAGCAACGCATGGTGCTCGGTCTCGAGCGCGGCCAGCTGCTCGCCGCGCACATCGGCGCTTCCGCGCGGCATCATGACCGCGGCATCCCAGCGCAGCAGCGACAGCGCGCCGCGAAACGCATGCAGGCGGCGAAACTCTTGTTCCAATTGCTCGTACGGCGAGGCAGCCATTTAAGACCCTTGAAGCGGCCGGTGACTCGCCGCGCTATTAGTCAGCGCCGAAGTTTACCAGACCCGAGGGCGGCAGAAACCACCGGGGTCGGATAAAATATTTTATTTATCAACCGGTTACCGATTGGTACCACGCGGTTGCCGCGCGGGTGCCTGGGCTAATACGCATACGACGCGGTACTACACGGTCAATAAGCAGAACGCCTCGGTTGCAGCTCGGTGCTGCGCGGTTACTGCGAGCCCTGGGCACCTCTCAACTTGAAGGTGCCGCTCTGCCTGAAGGGCAGGTCGCGCAGGAACGGCAGGTCGATGCTGGCCGCCCCGATCAGTTCGTAGTCGATCGAGTCGCCATGCTGATTGGCCTTGTCGGTCAATTCGAGCAGCGCCAGGGCGAGGTTGGCGGTAATGGTCATGTCGAATTCGGATTCGCCGAAGGCAGGAACAATGATGGCGCGGTCGCTGACACCGCTGGCGATCCGCTCCCCGCCCACCGTCAATTCCGCATGCAGCCCGCGAACCGGCAAGGCCCGGCTATTTGGATTTTGAATATTGAGCTTCACGGCAAAAGTCTGCTGCAGCAGATTACCGCCGCGCATCTCGACTTGGATGACGGAGACGTTCGGCCGCGTGAACTTTGGCCCGACCAAGGAGCAGGCGCCTAGGGCGAGGCTCAGACTCAAGGACAATGCGCCCGCGAGGCGCAACAAATTACTCGGCAGCCGTGGCACCATGGAAGAAATGATACCGACTTTTGCGACTCAGTCACCGCTCATCATCGGGCTATTGGCAATGGTGTGCATGGACGCTCAGGCGGCCGTACCAAGATATGGCTACGAGATCGTGCATACCTATCCGCATGACGCGACGGCCTTTACCGAGGGGCTGTTTTATTTGAACGGCTTTCTATACGAAAGCACCGGGCTGGAGGAGCACTCTTCGATCCGCAAGGTCCGCCTTGAAACAGGCGAGGTCCTGCAGAAGCTCGATATTCCGGCGCAGTACTTCGGCGAAGGCATCGTGAACTGGCATGGGCAGCTCATCAGCCTGACCTGGAAATCTCATCTCGGTTTCGTCTATGACCTCGCCACATTCAAGGTGCAGCGCCAGTTTCATTACCCGGGAGAAGGCTGGGCGCTGACTCGCGACGATTCCGCGATCATCATGAGTGACGGCACTTCGGAACTTCGCTTCCTGGATCCCAAGACCCTGAAGGAGACTCACCGCATTCAAGTCACCATCGAGGGGAAGCCCATTTCCAATGTGAACGAATTGGAATGGGTCAAGGGAGAGATCTACGCCAATGTGTGGCAAACCGATTGGGTCCTGCGCATCGACCCGGCCAACGGTCAGGTGATCGGCATCATCGATCTCTCCGGCTTATTGAAGCGCGCGGATATCGTGCCTGGACAAACGGATGTGCTCAACGGCATTGCCTACGATGCCAAGGGCGATCGCCTGTTCGTCACGGGGAAGAACTGGCCGAAACTGTTCGAGATTCGCCTCCGCGGCAACCCTTAGAAATTCAGGTAGAACACTGCATTAGGCCTGGGTTTTTCCCGCACGCTGCCTGCCGGCCAACACCCGTCCATGCCATGGTTTGATGGCCTGTGCGTGGCCCGAAGTTGCGCCGGAGTGACGATCGTTGCACGGCAAAAACACTGAGCGTGGCGGAAAAACGACAGAATTACTCTTGGATTTCAATGCTTGACGTGGTGTAATCGGGCATCGCTTGACCCGGGGTGAGGGAGGAGCTATCCGCCCGGGTGATTCGCGGATCCTAAGTCTTTGAAAGATTCTAAGTCTTTAAAATAAAAGGAGCAATTAGATGGGAACTAATCGTACTTTGACCCATGCTATACGTCTGGCACTCGCCGCGGGTGCAGTGTCGGGCGTGGGGGCGGGCATTTCGCACGCCCAAACGGTGCAAAACGTCCAACCTACCGGTGCTACCAATATCGCCAATACTTCGTTGGAAGAAGTGGTGGTGACTGGAACGCGCATCGTCAAGCCGGATTTCGAGGCCTCGGCGCCGACAGTCAGCGTCAACGCGGATTTCCTCTTTAATTCAGGCGCAGTCTCGCTGGATAACAAGCTGAACGCGCTGCCGCAGCTCACGCCGGACGTGACGACGAGCTCGAACAATCCGGCCAATCAGGGCTTCGCCAACCTCAACCTGCGCGGACTCGGCGCAACGCGAACCCTGGTGCTGGTCGACGGTCGGCGCGCCATGCCCCAGGACTCCAGCGGCGTGGTGGACTTGAATACCATTCCGCCGGCGCTGATCGAACGTATTGACATTCTATCGGGCGGCGCGTCAGCCGCGTACGGTTCCGACGCCGTGGCCGGTGTGGTCAACATCGTCATGAAGCGTAATTTCGAGGGCGTGCAGGCGGATATCGGCTACGGCTGGGATGCGCAGCACAGCGACGGCAAAACGCGCGACGCCAGCTTGACCCTGGGCAGCAATTTCGCCGACGGCAAGGGCAATTCGGTGATAACCCTGTCGTACGATAACCGCGATGCGGTGTTCCAAGGCGCCCGTCCATTCTCGGCACATACCCTCGGGCCCAATTTGAGCATCTCCGGTTCGAGCACCCTGCCGGGCGGCCGCGAAACCAACTGGTTCGGCGGCACAGACACGGGCCTTCCTCAAGCTCTGGCAAATAACCGACCCACGCAGGCGGCTTTTGACGCGGCATTCCCGGGATCGCCACCGGGCTCCTGCGCGACCAACTCAGCCATCGGCTTCAATCCCGGCGGCACGCTGTTCTGTCGGCCTGCAAAGGCCAGCGGCAATCAAATCGGTTTGGTTCCTAACCAGCCGGGCTACGGCGGCATCCCGGTCAAGTTCAATTTCGGCGCTCTCAACTACTTGCAACTGCCCGAAACTCGCAAGCAGATTTTCCAAGAAGGGCACTACGACCCGAACGACAACATCGAAGTCTACGAGCAAGTCTACTTTACGAGCTATACCTCGGATCAGCTGCTTGCGCCAACGCCGGCGTCGACCTATTCGCAGGTCGTCAACGGCCTGGTGGTCCCGTTCACCTTCAACATTCCGTACAATAGCCCGACGATTCCGGCCCCATTGGCGGCGCTCTTGGCATCGCGACCCGATCCGACGGCGGACTTTGCCATATCCCGCCGCACCATTGAACTGGGCGGTCGCCAGGATATCAACAGCAACGACGTCTACCAATTGCTGGCCGGCGTCAAGGGCAATTTCGAAGTTGCCGATCATAAGGTCGACTGGAACGTGTTTGGCAGCTTTGGCCATGGCAGCGAACCGGTGCAGATCAACGGCGATATCTCGATCAGCGCCTTCCAGGGAATTCTGAGCGGCACCAACAAGGGCGTGGGCAGTTGTAACCAGTCCAACTTCAGCATATTCGGCATCGGCTCGATCACGCCGGCCTGCGCGGCGGCGGTGGGTGAGAACAACTTCACCACGCAGATCACGACGCAGTCCAATTGGGAAGGCACCATCCAGGGTGACTTGTTCAAGCTGGGCGGCACCTCGCCGGTCACCCTGTTGTTCGGTGCGGATTACCGCAGGAACACCTTCTCGTCCGTACCCGACCACGATCAGCAGATCGGCGACGCCTTCGGCATTCCGAGCGGTCCTGTGCCGCCGGTTGAGGGCCAGAACGTGGTGAAGGAATACTTCACGGAATTAGCGGTGCCCATCCTGGCCGATTTGCCGGGCGTGAAGCGATTGGACGCGGATCTGTCGTACCGGTACTCGGATTACGATATCGGCGGCAAGGTCAGCACCTACGGCGGAACGCTGAACTATAAACCGATCAATGACGTGGGCTTCCGTGCGTCGTTCGCGCACGCGGTGCGCGCCCCCACCCTGGTGGACTTGTTCGCGCCTCCGTCGAGCAACTCGCCCGGCTACGCCGACCCCTGCGACAACAGCAATGGGCCCATTCCCGCTCAGGTCCAGGCCCTGTGTATCAAGCAAGGCGTCCCTGCGGTTGATTACACCGCCGGCCAGGCTTACGCGATACCGAACGTTCAGGTGCAATCGACCCCGTCGGGCAATGTGAATGTGAAGCCCGAGAGCTCCAACAGCTACACGTTCGGTGTGGTGTTCAATTCGGTGTTTGCCGGCGATCAGCAGCTGACCACCTCGTTGGATTACTGGCACTACCAGATCAACAACGAGATCGGCACGGTTGGCGCGAACACGACTCTTGGACTCTGCTTCGACCAGAACAACGCGAATCCGGGCTTCGACCCGAACAACCCGCATTGCCAGCTGGTGCAGCGTAACAACGCCGGCGACGTGACCAACATCTTCGATCCGACGGTCAACCTCGGATCGGCGAAGACAGCCGGTATCGATTGGGAACTTGACTATGGTGTTCCCATGACCTCCCTCGGTCTGCCCGACGGGTCTGGGAAATTGACCATGAACCTGCTGTTCACGTACTTGATGGAATCAGAGTTCCAGCAGCTGCAGGGCGGTACCTTCATCGACACCAGAGGCACGATCACCGATGTGCTGGGGGGCACGCTGCAAGGCGCCGAACCCAAGGTGAAGGGTATCGCGCAGATCTACTACAACGTCCATGACTTCACGGTGGGCTGGCAGTCGCGCTTCATCAGTCACATGATCGCCATTAACAACGATGGCACCTCGGCAAACGACACGGCGGCGCCGCGTACTCCGTCCTACGTCGTCCATCGCTTGTCGCTGGGCTACAACTACGCCAAGACGCTCAACATCGTGGGCGGCGTCGAGAACTTGTTCAACAAGCAGCCGCCGATCTACACGACTGACATTCAGGCAGGCGTTCAGGCGAACACCGATCCTTCGAGCTTCGATACGCTGGGTCGACGGTTCTTCGTCAACTTGTCGTATAAGTTCTAAGCCGGTATAGCTGCGAAAGCAGCTTTCAGGGCCGCCATTCCGCAAGGATTGGCGGCCCTTTTTATTGGGCGCATCTTTTTATCGAGACGTGGCATCCGGCCATGCCGGCCGCGCCGTAGGCTTGGTGCTCGCTTACTGCTCTTCGGCGTAGTAGCGCTCGTTCGCGCTCATCAGGGCGCCGACCAGATCGCGCTCGGTCTGCGTGAGGAAGGGATTCCAGATGTCCATCAACAGCACGATTCTCTGGGCGTCGCTGTCATTCCACGCCTCGTGCTCGATGGTGTCGTCGAACACCCATGCCCTGCCCTCCGCGAACTCACGCGTGTCGTTGCCGACCCGCAGAGCGCAGCCGCCGGGCACCATCAGCGGCAGGTGCAGCACCAGCCTTGCATTGGTCGAGCCGGTGTGCGGCGGGATCTTGGTCTTGGGTGCAAGGGATGAGAAAAATACCGTCGGCCCCCTGCCTGGTATGGCGTTCAAGGGAACCTCCGCCAATGCGGCCGCGGCCGCAGGGAACTTCGCCAGAGCCTCCTCGATCGGCCGTCCGTCCTTCCACAGGAACAGCGAGCTCCAGCGGCTCGAGCGCTGCAGTTCGCTCCACTGATTCAAAGGCGCGCCGTCGGGATGATCGATATAGGGCGCCCACCCCAGATCCTGGGTCCGCATCGCGTCCTGCAACTCCTTACGAACCGCCGTGGTATGCGACTCGAATTTCTCGATCCACGGAAACAAAGCGCGATCGTAGAATTGCATCACCGGCAGGCGTGGAAAGTGCAGCAGCAGCGGATTTTGGACATAGGCGGTTTTGAGTCCGGTAAAGACCGCCTGACATTCGTCATAGCGTTCCAGCTCCGAAGGGACGGATGCATCGCGAATCTCGCGCACGGCCCCGCTCAGATAAACATCCAGGGCGCGCCGCTGGTCATCGACGACTCTGGCCGCATGTTCAATGGTGGCGCGCAGCTGGGGATGAATTTCCGTTCCCGGGCGCAGGGTTTTCAAGGCGTTGCGGTAATTGGCCCCCGCCATGCGAAATTTTCCCTGCTTTTCGTAGAAGGCGCCCTTGGCAAGCAAGGCGTTGGTGAAGTAGGGATCGAGGCTGAGCACGCGGTTGATCGCCGCCAATTCGTCGTCGGCATTGCCGAGTTTGTTGGCGGCTTGGGCCAGAGCAAAGTGCACCAGCGGAGCCCCGGCCGCGCGCAGCAGAGCGCGCTCGAAATATGACTTCGCCTCCGCCGTCTTGCCGACTTGCAGTAAGCGGTGGCCGAGATGGTAGAGCGCGTCCGCGTGGTCGGGATCGAGCGCCAGTATTTGCTCCCACACACGACACGATTCCTCCCAGCGGCCCGCACGGTTGAGTTCAATGGCCTGGCGCAGCAAGGGCTCGGTGCCCGGGTGTGGGGATGCTGCGGGCTGAGTGAAGTCCTGGGTGCTGCCTGACATGTTTTATCGTTCCGCTATTTCGAGGTGAACCAACAATTTGCGGCCACCGTAATCCGGTGATCCTTGCCCAGAAAAGTGGCTACCTCATGCACCAGATAGGCGGGGAAAATGACCAGTTGCCCCGCCACGAGATTGAGCACTTGGTGGCCGAAGCCAAACTCGCGGCGCAGACTGGAATTGCCGGCGTCAAGAAAGGCATTGGATCCCGGCCGATGGTCCAGAAACCGCAGTGCTCCGCTATCGGGACGCCCGGGCACCTGCTCCCCGGCGCGGACGCAATACACGGCCGACCAAGAGGCATTGGGATGATTGTGTGCCGCAAATGAAGCCCCGTGGCGCATGACGTGAAACCAGGTGTGATTTTCCAGCGTCAGCTTGGTCATTTCCTCAGGCTTGTAGCCATTGAGATGCGCAACCGCGGCGCCCACGTTGTCGAGCATGAATGACCGCAGCTCGAGCACGCAGCGCTCAGTCCATTTGAATACGCTGAACGCGCTTTCGAAGAGTTCAGCCTGCGGTATGTGCGAGGCGAATTTGTTGCGAAATTCATCCGTCTCCCGCATCAGAAACAGCGCTTCCAATTCAGCATTCATGCGTGCCGGATCAGGATGCTGGGTCAGCACGACGGGGCTTGCGAACCAGGACTGAAGCTGCAGCTTGGCGGGTACCATTGGGGGGGGTCGCTCGGCTGGATCAAGCGGCGCGGCGGCGCAGCCACCCGGCGATGCTATAGCGGCCGGCACCCGCAAGCGGCGACACATACGAGACGGCATGCATTTGCGGAACTCGAAATACGTTCAGCGCATTGAATGTGGGAACGTAGCCCTCCGAGACATGGCCATCCTTGTCGTGGAAAGTCAGAATCCCGCCCCAATCGCTCAACCACAGCGGGGTTAGATTCAACACATAGGCCGCCACCCGATTTTTCCCCACGATGTCGTCGTCGTGGCGGGTCAGGAAGTGCCCCGGCTCATACAGCGTTGCGTTCGCGTCCACGATCTCGATCGAATCATCTCCCGTCACCCGGCGCATCGCCGCGAGAAACACACCTGAATTCAAGAATTCGATCAATTGCATCAAGTAGGGCTCACCGCCGGCGCGCGCCGTGGTGAATTGATCGTAAAGCGGATAGCTGCGATATATGTACTGGAAACCGCTGCGGCCGCGGCGCGCCACCACCTCGAGGAATTCCCGATAGGCGTCTTCGCCCATACGCTTGATGTTCTCACCGAGTATTTCCCTGTGCTCGCCGGCTTCGTTGAACGACAGGCGCCACGGCACCGCGTTGAGCAACCTCTGGAAAATACTGTCGGCCACATTCTGGCGAAACACCATGGGGATGTGCACGCGTCCAACCCTGGCGTAAACCTGCGAGGCCACCGCGATCGGCATTTCCGGCGCCAATTCCACGGGCGGCGGCGGCGGTGGCGGCACCTCCAGTTTGAAGTCTACATTCGTGGTGTTACTCATTGCTTTGCCCGCATGCGTCATTATATGCCCCCAGCGTCGACGCTGGGATTGTCCATCAGGCGTTGCAGCGGTTCTACGTATTTCTCGTAGTTTCTGAAGCGTCCGGCGGATGCCGCATGGATCTTTTGCCGGACTTGCCAGTTGCTGTTGGTGGCAACCACACGCTCGGTCTTATGAAAATCGAGACACTGCGGATCCCACGGGAGACCCACAAATTCCACCATCCGCCGGCTCCAGCCCTCTTGATCCTCGATCAGACCTTCATAGGGAATCTCCAGCAGCGCCTCTGCGGGAATCGTGGCGCGCCAATGGTCCATGAGCCGCTGGTATTCGCCGTAGTAATGCGCCAAGTCGGTAAAGTCGTTCGAATAGGCGTGGGTATTTATCATCAGATACTGGAAGTAAATCGACAAACAGGTATCGATCGGGTGGCGCCGCATGTGGATGATTCGGGCGCGTGGAAATGCCGCATGAATCAACCCGGCGTTCAGGAAGTTTTCCGGCATCTTGTCCACCACCCTGAGCGCAGCGTTGGATAGCGCTGCCAAGCGGTCGAGATAGGCGGCGGTGAAGCCCGGGATGAGATCAGCGGCGGCCTCGCTGGTCAGCCCCGCCGTCTCAAAGGCGGTAAATGCCCTACCCCAATAAGTCAGCTCTCCGGCACCGAAGACGGCGGGATGCGAGGCGAGGATTTGCTCCGTCAATGAAGTGCCGGAGCGCGGCATGCCCACGATGAATACCGGACGATCCGACGAATGCGATCGTGCCTGCAGGCGGTGCACCGATTCGGCGTCAAAACCGGCGATTATCCGGTTCACGCGTTGGGTATGCGCCGCGGCCTCATAGCGCAATCCGTAGCGTTTGGTCAGCTCGTTGGCCTGCCTATAATTGGCGAAAGCCTCGTCGTACTGCCTGGTGTCGTCGAAGTACTTGCCCAGCGCATAGTACAGACTGATGGTGTGCCGGAGCGGCAGCCGCTTTGCAACCAAGGCCTGAGTACCTTTGAGCCACGCATGGTCAGCATCCGTCATTTTGCGATGGCTGGCGATGCCGGCCCAGGCGTTTGGAAGATCCGGATCGATCTCGATCGCCCGCTGCGACGATTCCTGCGCTTCCCGGAACTGGCCTTTGTCCGCATACAGGTCCGCCAAAAACGCCAGTGCTTCCGCGGAATTCGGCTCGAGCGCCAAGGCAGCGCGGCAGCAGGCCTCCGCCTCGGCCGCCTGTCCTTGCAGGCGCAGCACCATGCCGAGAGCCAAGTGTGCCGCATGCTCGCCGGGGTTGATCGCCAGTGCCCGGCGGTAACTGGCCGCGGCTTCATCGAGCCAGCGCAAATGGAACAGTGCATTCCCCAAATTGCGGTGACTTCTGGCGCGCTGAGGGTCGAGCCGCACGGCTCGATCGTAGACGTAGGCGGCTTCGCGAAGCTCGCCCAGATCGAGCAGCGTATTGCCCAGATTATTGAGTGCGTCCACGTAGTTGGCGTTGAGCGCCAGTGCCCGCCTATAGCTCGCCACTGCCTCTTCTGCCTGCCCCACGGCGGCGAGCGCGAGGCCAAGATTGTTGTGGGCTTCACACCGCGCAGGATCGAGCGCGATTGCCCGGCGGCTGCTGGCAATCGACTCTTGCATCCTGCCTATGTGTCCGAGGACGTTGCCCAGATTGACATGCGTCCTGGCATCGTCGGGACTGATCTTGAGGGCCAGCCGATAGCACGCCATCGCTTCGTCGAACCGACCTCGTGCCAAATGCGCATTACCCAGATTGTTCTGAATCTCGCTCTGGCCGGCACTGGCGCCGGCCGTCTGCCGGGGCGCTGCGCTTCGATCCAGACGAGCGGCCGCGAGTTCCTGCCCGCAGCAGCGCTTGTACTTTTTGCCGCTTCCGCAGGAGCAAAGCTCATTCCGGCCGAGCTTCACGCTCGCCTCACTTTGGATCTTTGAGCCAGCGAGAATCGCACGGGCGCCATTGTAACAGGGGCCAAGCCAAGCCTTTCCTCGGTGCTGCCGCACCGTATTTTGGCGGCGTCCTCCGGGCGGGACCCGGCCAACAGGTTATTGGGGACGGTGCTGCTGTTCCGGCACGGTTGCGGCCAGAGGCGACCTACCGATCCGGCCACTCTAGAGCCGACCGCGTCCAAGAAGAAGCGTATTCGGCCGGACCGAGTGGTTGGATGCGGCGGAACGAACATTAAGAAACCGTCATTTACCGCCTGATGGTACACGCCGCCGAGCACGGCTCTGTAGTCCTATTGAAATAGGCATCAGCTTAGATAAATGCGTAATAATGGCGCGGTTGGCCGGGTCTTTTAGAGGAGCAGCAATTCCGCTGCGTTTTATTTTTATAAACTGAGGAATCTAGAAATGCAGATCAATAAACTGTCGACCGCCGCCATGGCTGCCGCTGCCGCCATGCTGTTCACCTCGGGAATCACCACCACTGCCTTCGCCGCGGATGCCGCCACGGTCAAGTGCACGGGCGTGAACTCCTGCAAGGGAACTTCCGAGTGCAAATCTGCGAAGAACAGCTGCAAGGGCATGAACAGCTGCAAGGGCCAGGGCTTCGTGTCCATGACCAAGGCAGCTTGCGACGACGCGCAGGCCAAAGCCAAGAAGAGCTAAGGCTTGAAAAGAGGCCGGGCCATTGGGTCCGGCCTCATCTTGATGCATCGATGAATTGATCCTTTGATGAATAAACTCTCCGGCTTCGGTCTCGGTCTGCGAACCCCCCACTATGAGGCCATTTTGAGCGAGCCTCACGCCATCGATTGGCTCGAAGTCATCACCGAAAATTACTTGAGTCCCGGCGGCAAGCCGCTGCACTACCTGGAACGCATCCGCGAACGCTTCCCCCTGGTGATGCACGGGGTGTCGCTCTCGATCGGCAGCACCGATCCCATCGACTTCGAGTATTTGGCGGGGGTTAGGGCGCTGGCCGCGCGCATCGAACCGCATTGGATTTCCGATCATCTGTGCTGGACGGGAGTCGACGGACGCAATCTGCACGATCTGCTGCCGCTGCCCTACACCGAGGCGGCTTTGGACTGCGTGGTCGAGCGCGTAGGGCAAGTGCAGGATGCCTTGGGAAGACAGATCCTGCTGGAAAATGTATCGAGCTACTTAAGCTTTCACGCCGACGAAATGAGCGAGTGGGAATTTTTGCGCGAGGTCGCGGCACGCGCGGACTGCAACATCCTGCTCGACATCAACAACATCTATGTCAGCAGCGTCAATCACGGTTTCGATCCCCTGCAGTACCTGCAGGCCATGCCGACATCGCGCGTGCGCCAGTTTCATCTGGCCGGACACAGCGACATGGGCGGCCACTTGATCGATACTCACGACCATCCCATCGTGGCTCCGGTATGGGATCTGTATTCTCGAGCCGTTGCTCTGTTCGGCGAGGTGCCGACCATGATCGAACGCGACGACAACATTCCCGAACTTGGCGAGTTGGTGGCGGAATTGGACATGGCACGCGACATCGCCGGCCGCCACGCCGTGGAAGCCGCGTGACTGCGGCTGCGTCGCCCGCCCTCGAGCTGCGCGCGCTGCAGCAGGACATGCAGCGCCATCTCCTGGGTGAAGACAGTGCGGTCACCGCCGCCATCGTGGATGCGCCACCGCTGGCCGCCGCGGATCGCCTGGCCATTTACCGCAATGCCTACCAGGTGCGACTCATCGACGCGCTGCACGACACCTACCCCGTCCTTCATGGCCTGCTCGGCGACGAGGCCTGGCTCAACTTAGGCGAGGCCTACGTGGCGGGGCACCCCTCGGTGTTTCGCTCGATTCGCTGGTACGGCCGCGACTTGAATGTTTTCATGGCGGGCTGCCCGCCGTATGATGAGGCGCCCATCCTCTCGGAAGTGGCCCTACTGGAATGGACCCTGTCGGAAGTGTTCGACGCCAAGGATGCGGACGCCTTGGACCGCACGGCGCTGGCCGCCGTGGATCCGGCACAGTGGAGCACGCTGACCTTCGCATTTCACCCTTCATTGCGCCGGCTAACCTTCAGTTGGAACACCGCCGCCGTTTGGAAGGCGATGAGCCGCGATGAGACGCCGCCGCGGCCGGAACTTGGCGAAGCACCGGTGGCGTGGCTGCTGTGGCGTCAGAATCTGCAGAACTACTTCCGTTCCATGACCGACGTGGAGGCGGCAGCGCTCGATGCCGCCCTGCGCGGCCGCAATTTCGGCGAGATTTGCGAGGACTTGAGCGCGTGGCTTCCGCCGGATGAAATCCCCGCCGCCGCCGCCGGTCTTTTGGGGACCTGGGCGGACAGCGGCCTTCTCGTCGGCATCAGCGAACCTTCCGCCTGACTCCCACAGCGGCCTCCTACAGCAGGCTATTCAAACGAGGCACTTAGGCTGGATTGTCCGGAGGGAGCCCCCGTTACTCGTGAATTGTTCGGGCTACAGCAGGCTGCCGCCGCCCTCTCCCAGCAATTCCTTGCGTAGCAGCGGAATCGGCGGGCCACCGTACGACAGGAACTTGTCATGGAATTCATGCCAACGTGCCATGTCCGTTGTGCCCGCACCGGCACCGGCACCGGCGCTCGCACCCGCCGCCGCACCCTTCGCCAGCCAGTCCGACCGCAACTTGCGGATCATCAGTTTGCCCAGCGTGTAGTTCAGGTACGCCGGATCGTACGTGCCGCGCGCTGCTTGTTGGCGCGCATTGCCCGGGTCTTGGAAGGCTTGTTCGCGGAACATTTTCTCGGATTGAGCGACGGTCATGCCGTGCGTATGTAGCCCGATGGCGGACAGCAATCGCACATCGCGCAGCAGCGCCTCGCTGATCTGCCCGATATGTTTTTCCGCATCGCCCTTGCCTAAACCCATTTCGACCATCATCTCTTCGCAATAATGGGCCCACCCCTCGGCGAAGGCGTAACCCACCCATAACCCCTCGAGCTTGTCGGGATTGGCATTGGTGTGCAGGAATTGCAGGAAATGTCCCGGCCAAACCTCATGCACCGACGTGAACAACAAGGCCGCTTCGCCGGGAATGTAGGCTGCCTGTTCGGCCTTGCTCCACTTCGGGTCCGGCGGCGCAATGTTGTAGATGGAAACCACGCCCTTCTCATAGGGGCCGGAGGGATTGATGAAGGCGGCATTGGCTCGATTGTAAGGCGGTGCTTCCGCCACCAAGGCCTCATCGTTGCTTGGGATGGAAGCCACGTTGTTCTGAACGATGAACTCCTTGAGCATTTTGAGCTGGTTGCGAGCTTCTTCGACCGGACCGCCTTTCGGTTTGTTGGCCGCCATTTTCGCGACGCACTGGGCCAGCGCCGCCTTCGGGGCGTAGGTATCGCACTCCGCCTTGAGCGCGGCGGTATTGCGGTCAAGGTCAGCGCGTCCTGCCGCTTCTATCTGCTCCAAACTCAAGTCTACCTGCTCGGTCTGTTTCACCATCTGCGCGAACAGATCCGCTCCAAAAGCGTACTTGTCCGTGGCGTTCTTGCGCTCGGCCACCAAGTAATCCTTCAGCGAGGTCATAGCCGCCGCCGCATTGGCATCCGCATCGCTCAACTGCTTCTGTAGATCGGGGTCCGCTACCGATGCGAACACCGCGGACACGCTCTTCGCATAGAAATCGGCGAGCCCGCCAAATTGAGCGATACCCAGTTCCACATAGGGTTTAGGTAAAGGCGATTTGAGGTTCTCCTTGACGGCCGTGGCCGCTTTGGGAATGCCGCGCGCGTACTTGATATACGCCTTCATGCGCGCTTCCAGAGGCGCGTAGTTACGGCTCAAGTAGACATCCGGATCGAGTTGCGGCAAGTACCAGGCCGGATTGCTGAAGGGAAACCCGGACTTTTCGATCCAGAACAGATCCCTGTCGAGTACGGCGAGCAAGTAGGCGCGATCGAAGCGTTCCCGAGGCTGCAGGGTATTCGGATCGACGGCGGAGATTTGGTCGCGCTGATCGTGCAACCGGGCAATCTCGCGTTTCAGTCCGTGCGCGCTCAAATCAGGCAACTGGCCGTCAAACTCATGGCGGCCGGCCTGCACCGCAAAGAACGGCTGGGCCATCATGTAGCCTTCGATGAAGCCGTTCGTGAGCTTGAGCCAGGCAGCGCTCGCGGGCGATGGGCCTGCAGGTTTCGGCGGCGGCGGGGTCGACTGATTACAGGCCGTGACGATCAACAGCGCAGCGCACGCCGCGCCCAATTGAAGCGACTTCCACATGGCAATCCCCCTGCTTGAAATTACTCGATCAGCAAAACCTCATGATCGGCCAGGCTAGCTGTCTGAATACTCCGCGTGAGCCACGGGGAATACTTCGAACAGGCTCCTAGTAGTCGTATTTCCCGCCGCGTTCCAGCGCGCGTTTGTAAGCGTCGCGCGCGTGGATACGTTCGAGAAATGCCATTGTCCTGGGGCGGCCGGCGTCCAATCCGCCTCGCGCCACTGCGATCTCAAGCGGAAAACTCATTTGCACGTCGGCAGCGGTGAACTGATCTCCGGCAAACCAGGTGTGCGCGCCGAGTTCCGCCTCGATGAAATCCAAGTGGCGCTTCAAGTTCGGACCGATGAAAGCCTGCGTAACGGTTGCGGCGATTCGACGAGTGATGGCACTCACGGGCCATGGCGCAGGGTTGGCCGCCACCCGGTCGAACACCAATTTGAGCAACAACGGCGTCATGGCAGAGCCTTCCGCGTAGTGCAGCCAGTAGGTATAGCGCAGGCGCTGGGGAGTGCCCGCCGTGGGTATCAAGCGCCCCTGGCCGTAGCGATCCACCAGGTATTCGATGATCGCGCCGGACTCGGGCACGGTGGCATCGCCGTCGACGATGACCGGGGATTTTCCCAGCGGATGAACCGCAGTCAGCGCCGGCGGAGCCAGCATGGTTTTGGCATCCCGTTCGTAACGTTTCACCTCGTACGGAACGCCAAGTTCCTCGAGCAGCCACAGCACCCGCTGCGACCGGGAATTATTGAGATGGTGAACGACGAGCATCTGAATATTGTAATCCTAAGCAGCCTGTCTGAGTATTCCGTGTGAGCCGGGTGGTTCCCGGAGCCTGTCCGAGTATCGCGCGGTAAGCCGCGTCTCCTACGGCCCTGCCGGCGCCACCCATTCGGCTTTCACCGACCGGAACTCGGGGAGCGCTTCGCAGCGCGCCGCCACCGCGCTCAACGCCGGATACATCACGGCATCCCGATTGATGTCCAGTGCCTCGCTCAAGAAGGTATAGACGCAAGTGGCCGTGACGTCGGCCTGGGTAATTCGATTCCCGATCAACCACTCCCCGCCTCGCACCTGGCACAGGCGGTCCAGTTCGGCAAGTGCGGCATGCATCTGGGTATGGCAGCGCTCCACCCAGGGGCGATAGCGCTTTTCCGCTGGGCGAAACGCTGTCTCGTAGATCTGCGCCACGGCTTTTTCCGCGCCGCCGACGGCTATCGCCATGATACGCAGCGCTTCTCGCCGGGCCTCCCCCGATCGGGGCAGGAGCGCATGCCCAAGGGCTGCATTCTCGTCAAGAAAATCGAGGATGGCGGCCGATTCGATCAAGGTATCCCCGTCCGCCTGCACCAACGCCGGCACTCGGCCGAGCGGGTTGAACTGGCGAATCAGCTCAAAGTCCTTGCCCACCGACCAATTGCGATGCTCAAAAGGAACCCGCAGCAGATTCATGCTGACCGCGACCCGGCGCACGAACGGTGAATCGAACATCCCGATGAGAATCATGTCAGTGCCCACCTTTCACCACCAATCCCGCGGCGGCCAGGGCCTGCGCCAATTGAGCTTCGATGCGCACTGCTTCGCTGCGCTTTATGTATTGCAAATGCATGGTCGGTCCCGTCAGCACTTCGATACCTCGCTTCAAAACACTGCCTGCCGCCCGGATCCCCGCCTTGTGCTGATCGAAGCGCTGCGCCGGACTGTACTTGCTCATGCCGACATACAGGCCATACGGCCCATTGCGGTCGGTGAAGTCCAGCAGCACCAGATAGATGTTCGATCGTCCCTTGGCAACGGCCTTGAACTGGCACGAGATTTCATAAGCCTCGGGCAACCAGTCGATATAGCGCATTGGCAGCCATTCCGGTATGGATGCGGCAGCCCTTTTCCAGAGCTGTTCGAGCGCTTGCTCAATGTTAACGGACATTGCTCCGCGCATCCATAGCTCGTGGATGCAGTGAGCGCCGATCAGTCCGTCAGCCGCGGCGAAGGCGCATTGCAGATGCTCGGCGATAGCACTCTGCGCCAGATGTTGCAGAGGGCGGCTACTCGGTGGGATTTTGGCATCGATGCGCAATAACGGTGCATTATAGGAGATTGCCGCCGGCGAATCGCACGAGGCTCCTCAAAGGGGAGGTCTAGCCAAGTCGGCCGCCTACAGCGAATGGTCATCGTCGCGCGTGCGACTTGCGGCATGGCCCTTGCTGGATTGAGGCTGCGCTTGCGCTTCGCGCCAACGCCGCCAATTCTCCGCAGACTGCTTTCTGAGCTCTTCGATGCTTTGGGGTTCAGCCGCAGCAGCGGCCGGCTCCGCGGATCGCTGCAGCCGCGACTCGACCCTAGCCTGGTATTCCTCACGAATGCGTTCGGCGACCACGCTTCGAAATCCATGCCGCTCCATTTCGAACGCGGCGCGCGGAATATGCGGCGTGGGTTCGCGGTCAATGCCCTGTGCCGCCAGTGTGCGATGATCGATGCGCGCGCCAAGGCGCGCCTCTTGAAGGGCAGCGTTCGTGGCCTCTGCCCAACGTTGCCGGACATGTAATAGCTCATTGATGCCAGGGCCGAGTCCCGCCGCACGGCGGCTTGCATCGCTCCATTCAACCGTAGTCTTTGCCCCCAAGCCCTCTGTGGTCACCTCGCGCGTGGTTGCAAGCAGGTGCGCGTGAAAGTTGCGTGGATCGCTGCCGGGAAAATCCCTTGGCGCATGAATGGCGACATCGAGCGCGAAACGATAACGCTCGACCAGCTCATGCGAAAATCCTTTTACTAAACTCAAGCGATGCTCGTGAGACAGTTCGGCCGGCAAGGCCACGAGATACTCGCGGGCGACGCGTGAATTTTTGCGGGTCTCGGCGCTCTCGGCGGTATTCCATAGACTGGCGCGATCTTCCGCCCAGCCCATGGCGTCCGCGGCGAATTCACCCGGGAGAATGATTTCCTTGTGCATGACATCCTGGCGGTCGGAGTGATCGTAGGTCCTTCCTGTGCGCTCGTCGCGGATGCGCTCGCCAGCCCGGTACGCCGCGGCGCTCACCGCGCTGCTGCCGCCGGAGCGGCCGAATGTCTTGAGGTTTAGGAAGTAGATCGCCAAGGATGCCAATCCCCGGCTCAACGCTTAGGCGTATGCACAAGGAATTCGGGATCGACTGCATAACCCGCCGCCACCGCTCGGAGAGCCTTGCGTACCTCAATGAGCGAAATGGCCTGCGCCTCATCCGCATAGCCCGGCATGAAGCCGCCGGGCTCGCAGTGCAGTTGGTCATCGCTCACCGGCGTGCCGCAATGCTCGCAGTGATTCGTCAAGCAGGGATCTGGCGTATCTTCCATGCGACTCGAGCGAAAGAAGCCGGATGTCTGCGTCAGCAGCTGCAGGACCTCTTCCGGCACCTCGGTCACGTAAAATATGAAAGCGCTGACGTCGGCGTCTTGCCATTCGTCTTCGATCAAGACCTCGTGAGGCGCGGGCAGAGCCACGGCGAGCACTCGCGTGCATTGGTTGCAGGATGGGCAATGCACCGAGGTCTGCGCAATGTAATAGGTGGAAGATCGAACGTTGGCGTCGGGCACTTGCATGGCTATCGTGGGGTGAACGCGACTTTGAGCCACATCGTGGAAGATGCAGTTTTGAGGTAGCCGCACAGATCGGGCAGCTGCTCGAGCTCGGACGCCATCACCGCCGGCTCAGTCACGTGGTTGTAAGTGGTGTTGCGCGACCGGCGTCCGCCACGCGCCGCCAAGCCACTTTCGCGGTCCCGGCCACGGGATTCCTGTCGCCGCAGTACTTCGCGGTCGCCGATGAGCCGAGAGGCAAACAGCGAGGTGCCGCCGTTTTCGCTGCCTGAGCAACGCAAGATCAAGGTGTTACCGCAGTTTTCCACGAGAGTCTGTGCTTCCCCGTGACCATAGGTACTGGAGACCTGCGCAACGGATTGGAATCCGAGGACGCAGCGGCAGCCAAATTTTCGCAGCCGCGCCAAGGCGTCCTTTAGTCCATCGATGGCGCCCAGGGCATCGAGTTCGTCGACCACGAACCACAGCCTCTGGTCGCCACGCGGCGGCTGGCTCATGGCTTCGAAAATAGCGAGGTGCATCCAGGTGGCGATCAACGAGCGCAGCGCCGCGATTTGACCGGCGCGATACGGAATGAACAGCATGCCGGGAGACCCGCGAGCCTTGACCCACTCGCGGACGGAGAACAGACTCCCGCGCTGGCGCTCGATGTACTCGAATGCCGCGATCGCGGAGCCGGTGACGGAACGAATGGACCCGAACATGCGGGAATTGTCCGGATCCAGAAAGGGCTGAGCCGGCGTATCGGCGACGATGGGCCGCAATTCGTCCGCGGACGCAACGGTCAGCAAACGCCACAACTCGCCGGGGTGGGCGGCGCCGGAAAAGCGGCAGCGACGCAGGATTGCGGCGAGAAAGGTGCGTGCGTAGCCACGCCACTCGCGCGCCGAAGCATCCTCAGCGTCGGGGATCAGTCCACGCGCCAGTTGTTCGACATCGAAGCTCTCCTGTATCTCGGCGAATAGATTCCATTTGGCGGATTGCCGCTCGAAGGGATTGAGCACGATGTCACCGCGATAGCGGTCGTAAAAGTGCTCGACATACCCTGCGTCTGGATCTGCAAATACCGCGCGATCGCCGCGCGCTATGGCACAGCCCAGCAATTCGCGAATGGCGGTGGACTTGCCTGTACCCGTGGTGCCGATGAGCTTGAAATGCTTGGTCTCATCGGCCCGCGGAATGGCGATTCCAGCCAGGGTCAAGCACTCGGAAGATGATCTCTTGCGGCGGGCACTGCGCCGCTGCATCGATCTGCCGTCCGAGACCAGCGCGCCGCGCCTGTGCGTGCTTAAGGCCCGGCGCCGCAGCCCCCACGCCCATCCCCGAGCGCACAACCTCACGCATACCACAGCCGCGAGCGTGAGCGCGGACGCCAGCAGCACGGTGCTCGGGCTTTGCAGCCGTTCCGCTACTGCGGGAACATTCATGCCTAGTAGCCCTCGATCACGAAGTAGTCCGCCTTCTCGCCGTAACTTGGAGCCTTGCGGTCCACACGGACACAAAGGCGCTTAGCTTCGCCGCATCGCCGCCAGTCGATGCGGCCGCCCTGCTGTTCGAGTCTCGCTATGTTCGCCGCCAGTTCCTCTCGTCGGGCGCGCAACGTTGCGATGTCCGCGGGCGAAGGCAGGGCCCAGCGTGCCAAGGCAAACGGAATCCCGCTGCAGAGCATGGCGGTGGCAAGGCTCAGCACCGTACCGCGCCAGGCTGTGGCTCCTTTCAGCCTCTGAAGAACCTGGGTTGCGCGGGTGGTTTCCGCGGTCAGCATCTGTAATTCATCGACCATGGTGCGTCGTATTTCGTCGCGCACGACGGCATCGAGGTCTGCGGTGTGAGCTCGAAGTTTATCGAGTTGGCCCTCCGCGAGCTTCTGATGAACCTGGACGCTCTCCATGAGGAGCCCGAGCTTCATGGTCGTGTCGTCCGCCACGGCGCGATCACTCATGATCGAATTCCAACGATCGCTGCTGGCGGGCGGCGCGCGGCTCGATCGAGGTCGATTTCAGATCATTCCATGCGCTCTGGGCGTGTAGACGAACCTTCTGCCAGGTCGGATCCGATGCGTATTTCAGGTATCCGGCGAGATCGGGGAGCTGCTCCACCTGCGACGGAAGAACCGCGGCCTCCACCGCAAAGTGTTCGTTGCGCGAGACGGACTCCCACCTCTCGTTGGCGCGACGGCTCGTAGATACCGTAGTCCGCAGTACCTCCCGCTCGCCGATGAGCTGCGACGCGAAGCGAGCCGTGCCGCCGCCCTCGCTCGCGGAACAGCGGAGGATCAAAGTATTGCCGCAGTTCTCGACAATCGTATGGGCCTCCCCCTGGCCATAGGTACTGGAGACTTGCGCGATCGACTGGAATCCCAGGACGCAGCGTCCATTGAATTTTCTCAGCCGTGCCAGCGCATCCTTGAGTCCATCGATCTGGCCCAATGCGTCCAATTCGTCGACGACGAACCACAGGCCTTGCTTCTGCTCGCCTCGATTCATGGTTTCGAAAATGGCGAGCCTCATCCAGCCGGAGATGGTTGAGCGCAGCGCCGCGATCTCTCCTGCCTTGTAGGGGATGAACAGGACACCCGGCTGTTCGTCGCTGACCCAGTTGCGTACCGAGAAGCTGGCGCCATTTTGCTGTGCAATGTACTCGAGCGAACCTACGGCGGAACTCGTCACCGAACGGATGGAATCGAACATGCGGCTGTTGTCCTCATCCAGGAAAGGCTGCGCCGGCGTGCCGTGAAGGAGCCCGCGCAATTCGGTAGCATCGGCAACTACCAATAGGCGATAGAGTTCGTCCACATCCGAAACACCACCTTCACGGGCCTGACGGGTTACCGCCGTAAAGAAGGTGCGTGCGTAGCCTCGCCAACTGCGATCCGCGAGGTCATGATCCGGGATCAACGAACGCGCCAACTGGTCAATGTCATGTGCTTTGCGGATTTCCGCAAATAGATCCCATTTCACCGAACGCTCATCGAAGGGATTGAGGATGATGTCGCCACGGTCCTGCCGGTAGAAACGCCGCAGGTAGCCGCCGTCCGGATCGGCAATGACCGCGCGATCGCCGCGAGCCAGTGCGCTATGCATGATCTCCTGGATTGCGGTACTTTTGCCCGTGCCGGTGGTGCCGATCAATTTGAAATGTTTGGTTTCATCCTGCGCGGGCACTTCAAGGCCGGCCAGGGTAATCCCCGCGCCGTCGGAAGGCCTGCGGGACCGCGTCTTCGCCGACGCTTGCTGCTCCGCGACGAGGGAGCCGCGTTGATGCAGTCTGTTGGGGGGACCGCCCCGAGCGATCACCTTGCCGCCCGTGTAGCCGAGCACGGCGCTGATGCCTGTGGCGGCGGCAACCTGTACGGATCCGTGAAAGCTCAAGGTAGCAGCGGCGACTGCCGCTACCGCGGTCAGCGGCGCGGCTACCATCGGCGAAAACACGTACTGTTTGAAGCTCGCGCGCGCCCGCGCCAAACCGGCGACCATCGGCCCTTGCACGGCAGCGTACCCCATGAGAATACCCGTCCAACCATGCAGGAGCGCGCTCATTGCCGCTTGCGCTCCGGGTCGTACCAGATCTCCTTGATGAATCGTTCGTGGCGCTCGACGCCGAACTGAATCACCACATCGACCAGCATGTACAATAGGCTTTTGATATCTTTGCGGGCGAGCTCCCGGCCGCCCTGGTTCTGCTTCACCAGCAGCACCAGCTGCTCAAAGGCCAGTTCCGCACTGGTGGCGTGAACGCTGGTGATGGAACCCGGATGTCCGGAATTGACGTTGCGCAGATAATCGAATGCTTCTTCGGCGCGCAATTCCGCCAATAAAATCCTGTCAGGCTTCATTCGCAGACACGATTCCAACAACTGCCTGGGTGTGACGCGCGCGACGCCTTGATCATCCTTCGAATAGAAAAGACGCACGTGATTGGGATGCCGATCCAGCACCAGTTCCTTGGCGTCCTCGATGGTCACCAGTCTTTCGTCGCTCGGAATCTCGCGAATCAATGCCTTGGTCCAGGTGGTCTTGCCGGAACCGGTCGGACCCGACACCACGATGTTCTTGCGGCTGACCACCGCGAGACGCATGAATGCTTCGAAGTCGCCCAAATTGAGCAGTCGCAGCAGTTCGTGCTCAGTCTCATCGAGACAGTGAGCGGCCTGCTTGGCGCGGCGAAATATTCCGCGACCCGCCAATTCTTCGATGCTCCAAACCCTCTCGGCCGGCCGGCGGATGGCGATCGCAACGCATCCCGGTGTGGTCGCCGGCGGTATCACGATCTGCACGCGTTCTCCGCTGGGCAGCGACGCCGACAGCAGGGGTGAGGTCGCGTCGATGCGCTGTTGAGTGAAATTGGCGATCAGCTTGGCCAGCCGGCTGCACCAATCGAAGTCGGCAAAAGCCAGGTGCTCGCGCCGCCATCCCAAAGGAGTTTCCAGAAATGCCTCATGGGGACGATTGATGCACAGCTCCATCACATCGTCGCGGCCCAAAAGCGGCCGCAGTGGGTGCAGGGTAAGCGCGAGTGCCGAGGCTTCGGCGTCGCCGCTAGCGCTCGGCAGCGGATTTGAGCTCATACACAGACCTGAAATCCAAATCCCTCGCCACCAGTACCTGGATGCGGTCTCCCTGATGCTTGACCACCGTCGGGGGAATGTTGATGGTTCCCTTCAGCACGTCTGCCAAGACATCCTGCGTTCCGGATGGATTGACGATCACGGTGCCGTTGTTGCCGCGGCTGGATTGAACCGCGGCCTGCGTGCCTCCGTCGAGGATCGACACCAAGATGGCGGCGCCGAAGCGTTCCCAAAAATGCCGGTCCACGCTTCCCGGCAGCCCGGAACGCCCCAGCTCATCGGCGCCGGGTGATGCCAGCGGTACGATGACGCCGGCCGGTGTACGCGCTTCGTCCCACAGCACGAACACTCGCGCCGAACCCTGCTGCACCTGCCCGCGGGTCTCGCCAACCAGCTTGGTGCCGCGCTCGAGTAATACGACTTGTCCATCCACGCCGAAGGTATCGGTCGCCATCACGCACGTGGTCATGCCGGGCAGCGTCGAGTCAATGGCGGTCTCCAAGGTACAATCGAGAAACGCGCCCTTGGGCAGCAACAGTCTTTGTGTGGGCAGGACCTGCGCGCGAACCGCCGTGGTCACACTAGGCCTCATAAGCGGACCCAACTCACCGGGTTCCTTCGAATCCGGGCCCGGAGGAAACGGCGAGGTGGATGAGGTTGGAGCGGAGGCCGGCATCGGAGCGCTCTGCGGGGAGAACACCGCTCCCGACAATTGCCGTTCGAGGTCGAGTCGCGCCGCAGTTTTTACCGGCGGCGTGCCATAGGGAGCACTGCTCGGCGCCGGTGCGAGGGGAACCTCGCGGAGCGTCGCCGCCAGGGCTGGCGCCGGCTGATCCTGCGGCAGCTGCGACGGCGGCTGCGGTCGCTCGGCCGCGGCCGGCGGCGGATCGATCCTTCCCAAGCTCGGCAGCGGCGTGTCGCCTTGTACTCGTTTCGCAGACGCTGCCTGCGCGCTTTGACGGGCTCGCGATTGGCGCGTCATGGTGTTGGCGTAGTACCAGGTAAGCATGCCCAAACCCAGCACACTCATGAGCGAGATCGCCAGAACATTGCTGATTCGCGATTGAACCGAGGGCGGCTGACGCAGGGTCGTGCCGTCGCGCTCGCCGCGGACGGTCGAATCGGCCTCTTGCTCGTTCAAGGCACGCCTCCTTGCACACGCCGTTCCACCTCCGGCGCCACTGTGCCGGATTCCAGGCGTTTGCCGCCGCCGGCGAATCCGCGATTGACGACGCATCCCGTAAGCTTCCCGCGGCGCAGAATGAAGCGTTGTGCCACGCGATGAATGACCACATCGCCCGCATCCACGCTGAAGTTCAACAACGACTCGCTATCGTCCTGGTTGCGCACGAAGATCGCCGGCAGGTCCGCATTCACGGCGAAGGTGAGTCGCGTGTGTACGCCGTCATCGGAAGCGGCGGCCGGCCGCAAGGTACGTTCGCCGCAATACCAATAATCGATGTTGCGGGTTCGATTGCTCGAGGCACCCTCCAACTGCGAGTCGAGCTTCTTCGCCGCGGCCTGGGCGGCGAATTTAGCCGTGGATGGCGCGTAGGTGAACCGCAAGGCGTAGATAAGGTCATCCCCGCCGGGGCGCTGCGATGAGGCGCTGTAGTCGAATTGGTAGTGCCGGTGGCTGGTCAACACCGTGAGGTTGGTCGCGACCTTGGCCGCCTTTGGCTTCAAGAACAGATGATTTTCCTGGCCGACGAATGCCAGCCCTTCCAAATCGCCTGATCCCAAGCCGACGAAGGTTTCGCCCGGCTCGAACTCCAAATCGATCTGATAGCCGACGAAGCCGTGCAATCGATAGACTTCGTTGCCGTCGTAAATGGCGGTTCGGATTCGGGCATCGACCGAGCCCTTCGCCGGAACGGTTTCCGCCCGGGCGCCGGCCAGCCAGGCCGTTGCCGCAAGGCCAAACGCGCAGATACTTAGCATTGGGGTTTGTGTGCGTGCGCTCATCGTGTCTCCTTCGCCACTGTCGACTCCTTCATCGCTGCCGAGTCCTTCGCCGGCGTTTCGCCAACGAGTTCGGGCTCTGAACGGAAGTCCAAGATTTTGAAGCCCAAGGGATTCCAGCGGCGGGTCCTCGGATCCTTGGCCGCTTCGCCATAGGCGTATTGAACGGTTGCGACCCAGTGGGTGAAGACTTCTTCGGCGCCGGCTCCCTGCCGCGCCGCTTTTAGATACCGCACTTGGGCGAGATCGGTCAGGCCGCTGGCACGAGTAAAAAAGCTCACCGAATTGACTTGGACTCGAACGGTGCTGCCGTCTTTGTGCACATTCAGCGGCGAGTTCGGGTTGGTCGCCGTCCACAGCGCATACCAAGCCTGATTGCGCTGTGCCGAATGAAGGGCACCGCACTCCTCATAATCGCTCTCAGCGGTGGCAAAGTTGAAGCGCTCGCATACGCTCACGTAGTGCGTGAGAAAATAGCGTGTAACCGCCTCTTCAGGTGTCGCGGGGCCGGTGAAGACCGGCACGACATCCACAATGCCGGTGCTCCCGTCGACCCGCACCAGGTAGGGAATCACTTGTTTCAGCGGCATAAGCAGCGCGAGGGCCAGCGCGCTGGCAATGGCACACAGCCAACCCGCCGCAGCCACCCACCATGCGGTGCGAGCGCTGCGTCGTGATTGCGCGGCACGGTCGGCATCCCAAGACTCGGCCTCGGCAAAGTATGCTTCGAGGGCCGGTACTCCCGTCACGGCCGCCTCCGATCCGTCGATGCGGCTGCGATCCCTGCGACCGGTGCAATCTTGGCGGCAGGCGCATTGATCGGTTCGAGGTGCCTGTCGCAGCGAACTGCGGGTGTGGAACAGGCGCTCAACAAGAGAAGGAGACAAATCATCACACGCATAAACCATCCTTGGTAAAAGATCAGTGTCCTTTCCTATCGCCGCCAATTTCTCCAACTCCGGGCGAGCACCGGAGGCGATTCTGCGGCGACACCGCTAACGGCCGCGCCGTTGACGGCGGCACCACTATCGACGGATCCGCTGCCCACCGAACCGCTGACGGCCGCGCCGCTGCCGACCTCACCCAGGGTGTCCCTCACGTACGGGCGCGCCTTGTTCCTGGCAGGATCGGCGTGGTTCTTTCGGAATGACGCCAATCCGGAGGAGATGCCGCGGCCAGCGATGCCGAGCGTGCTGAGCGAGGCGCCGCCGGCCAAGCCCGATGCAATGGGCATGACCTGGCGCAATACCAAGAACACCAGAAACGCCATCAACATCATGTTCAAGGCATCTACCGTGAGAATGGCCGCGCCCCGCGCCGCCGTCTGAGCCGCGTACGACTGCACGACCTTCAGCAGAAGCGCCGCGACCATCACGGTGAGGATGGTGATGAAGCCGTAGTTGGCCAGCTGGGCAATCCAGGCCGTGAAGAATCGCCGCGTGGCGTCGAAGAAGAGGAACGCGATAAACAAGGGCCCCAATGCCAGCAGCACGGCAAGCGCGATGCTCGACAAGGCGATCAGGAACATCGCATAGACGCACAGTGCGCCGATGAGGCACCAGACCACGGCACCTGCCAGGTAGAATCCCAAGTCACCCGAGAGCAAGCCGCCCTTTTGCCACAGGTTCCCGGCTACCGTGCCGCCGCTGTCCCAAATGGCATCGATGGTTCCCACAGGATCGCTCGCCCCTACCACCGACGCTACGAGTTGCGCAGGAGCGCTATAAAAGGTATCGACGATGACCGTGTTATAGAGCCAAAGTCTCAAGCCCACGCCGAGGATCAAGGCGATCAATGCTACGCGCTTCAAACCCGCCTCGAATGGTTCAGCGATCTTTCCGGTCAGGTGCAAATAGCCCCATGCCATGACGTAGATGGTCGCGAGCGTGACGACGGCCGGCTCGAGGGCGGCTGCCAATCGCGATGTGTTGTCGCCGATGTAGGCCGCGAGCTGCCCATTCAACCATGACCAAAATGTGGCGAAGAATCCCATGTGCGGTCAGGGAATCGGCTGAAAACGGCCGTTGAAACTGCCGTGGCCATCGATGACCAGTTCGCGGACCTGCTGCCGCAGAGCAGCCTGCTGCCCCTGCACGGATTGATTGAGAATCTGGACCTTGATCTGCTCGTTTTGCAGCATGCCAAGCTCTGCGCTGATCCGCGCCTGCAGATCCAATATTCCTTTCTGATCGGCGGCACCGGAGATGGCCGAAATGAGACGCTGAATCGATGCAAAGCGGTCGCTGGCGCCGGACAGCGCCTGATGCGACAAGGCCTGCTGCATGGCACTCCACTGCCGTTCACTCTGGACGAGCTGCTGCCCGCCGGCCGGCAGGTTCGCCAACCGCTGGGGCGAAAGAACTGCATTGGTGCTCATCACGCTTTGCACATCCGTCGACAGGGCAGAGAATCCGCCGGCGCCTTGAAGAACTCCGCTCACCTGCGCCCAGTTCGACGGCAGGTAGTTTCGTACTGTTCCGTTCAACAGCTGCGCCATACCGCGATCGCCGGTCATGGTTTGCAGTGATTGCTCGGCCTGCAGCAGCTGAGCTTTCGCGGTGGCCAGCTGCTGCGCCGTGGTTTGTACTTCTTGAATCAATTGCACGATGGCGGGCGCATCGACGACCGCCCATTGTGCCAGGGCTGTGGGGACTTTCAGCATCGATGCGGCCAGGAATGCGATCGGCAGACAAAATTTGAGGCTACGCATGACTTGCTCCTTCAATGTTGTGCGGCGAGGAACTGCGGCAACCAAGCTTTGGGATCGGCGCCGGTGGATGAAATGATTCGCTGCATGAGCTGAACTTGCTGGGTGCGGCCTGAGATCACCGCCAATTCGCCGTCGAAACCCTTCAAATCCAATTGGCACACCACGCTGTGATGCGCCTGTTTGACCAGGAACATGCGTGACCCCGGTTCCAATTGCTCCTTGATCAACTGGTATTCACGTTCCGTGAGACCGAATCCTTGGGTGTATTCCTCGCGATCCGCGTCGGAATTCGGGAAAAACACCTTGGTCGGCGTCTGCTCCACGAGCGTGCGGCTGATGGGGCTGTCCAGCACGTCACTCGGGCTTTGAGTGGCCAGGCACATGACGGCATTCAATTTGCGCCATGTCTTGGGCCCATCTTTCGCGAAGTTCTCGAAGGCGCGGTCGCTGAGCAGGCGCCAGAACTCGTCCATCCAGCACACCAACCGGCGGCCGTCGAGAAGCTGGCGTACCAGATGGAAAAGATACAGCGTGATGGGTGCGCGCGTGAGCTCATGGTCGAGAAATTCGGTCACGTCGAATCCCACCAGTGCGTGGCGCGACAATCGCGACACCACGGTGTCGCGAGGGTTGTCGAATACCCAGGCATAGTCGCCGCGGTGCAAATGGCACCAGCGGGAAAGTCGCGCGTGAAGCCCTTCAGGATCAGTGGGATCGAGAAATTCCACCAGACGCGACAGTCGTCGCGAAGCCGGCTCCAGACCTAAGGTACCGCGCAATGCCTGATCCAGGTCGGCACTCTCACGAACTGCGCTCGCGTCCCGGTGGGAGGATCGATGTTCCGTGCCACTCAATTCACGCAACCAAGTTTTCAAGAATTCCACGTTGCCGGGAGTGGCTGGGAGCTGCAGAGGATTGAAGCCGGTCGGGCTTCCATTCTTCAACGGCAGGTAGTCGCCGCCAAGCGCGCGCACCAAGATCTCCAGGCCGCAGTCCTTATCGAAAATCACCTGGGTGGCGCCCTGGCGGGCAAGCATGGCGACCAGGAAACCAATGAAAACCGTCTTCCCCGAGCCGGTAGGACCACAAATCAGCGTATGACCGGTGTCCTTGCGGCTCCCGCCATCGGGATCCGACGGATCGCTCGCATGCAGCGAAAAGTAGTAAGGAGAACGGGCGCTGGTGATGAACAGACTCAAGGCGTCGCCCCAGTGATTGTCATGCTCGCGGCCGAGGGGATGATTGTGGAATGGCGACATGGCTGCGAAATTTCGCGAGGTAATCGGCGCCTTGCGCGGCCGCAAAGGGAAATTTCCCGGCAGCTGCGACCAAAAGGCAGCCTCCAAGGCCAAGTCTTCCCGGGCGACCAGCATACCGGTGTCCGCCAGATAGCTGCGAGCCAGGGCGATCGCATCGTTGAGCGGCTTGAGCCGGGCGGCCGCCAACCCCGTATCTGTTTCCACGATGTCGGCAAGCACCTGCAGTGAGAAATGATGATCACCCATCGCGAACTCGTTGCTGGTCAGCGCGTCGAGAGCTTCTTTGAGCTCTGCGGCTTGTGATACCGCGAAATCGCCGGCGTTGGCCATTCGGTTGAATTGGCGCTGTAGCAAGGACTGGCCGGTGGACTTGGTCAGGAATGAAAAGGACTGCGTCGCGACAAATGCAAACGGCGCGCACAAGAGCCGATCGTACATGCCCACAACACTGGGCGTCGGATACTCCTTGATGCCCAATATTGCGCCGACCCGGATGCCGACCGGCGAACGGTATTCGATCGCCTCGGTGCCAAACAACAGCCGGGAGGTGGCCAGCGCGGCGTTCAATGGTCCCATGGGCAGCGGTATGCACTGTCCCTCGGCGTTGACCAGCAGGCCCAGGTATTCGAGCAACGATGAACACCAACGGTTCGCGGTCTGATAGACACCCAGCAGTTCAGGTTCGTATCGCGCCAGCGACGCTTGCAAGATCTGCGCGAGTTTTTCGCACGCATCGAGCGCGTCGGCCAATATGATTGTCGAACGGGGCTGCACTCCCGCGAGCAACTTCGACACGAGTCCGCCAGCCATGCCGGCGGTCGGACGATGCACCACGGCAAGGTACACTTCGTTCATCATCAGCGTTTCGTTCGCCAGGCGACGGCGGTATTTCTCATGCAACCCATCCGCGAAAAAGCACTCGGAGGATCCGCGCGCCCCCGCACCGGCGGCAATTCCGGCCCGGCGCCGAATCACATGAGTCCATAGGGCTACATTCGGACCGGCGATGTTGCGCCACAAGACATTCAGTCGTTCGTGCCAGTTGTTGAGCTCGCCATCATCGCTGCTTTCGAAACTCGCGCCGCCGAGGCGAAACGCCTGGATATAGTCGCCGTAGACTGTCCTGACAATCGACGGCGCGACGTGCGCAGCGTAAGGAATCCGATCGGCGGCGGAAATTTCGCGGCGTAAAGCAGCCGCGCGCTTCAGTGTCCGCACGATGCAACCTCCATGCTCTGCATCGCCCTCAGTACTCCGACAACGTTGGCGACAGGTGTCATTGTGAAGCTGTTCATGAGTATTGACTGCCGTACTGCGCGGCGCGAGAAATTTCGTCCGTCGCGTGGCAGGCAGTCTGGGAGAAGCTCCCCAGAAACTGAATCCGACTAACTGTTGAGTTCGCGTAAAAACGGAAAGTCGTTACCCTATTCACCAATCTGCGCAAAAAAAGCATGCCCTGCTCACGCTTGGCCTCACCGGAATCGGGCAGTGCGCTCCGAATCTTAGGTCCTTTGAGTCGAGTGCAGCTCACTAACAGGAACACATCCGGAAAATAGACTGCACGTCACGAGAGTTGCAAACGCCCGCGTCGGGCTTGCGTTACCATTGGTTGTCGATTAACACATATTTGTGTTAAATTTAACATTTATCAGTGTTGAAACTCACAGCGAGTGATGCCATGAGTACCGCCGCGACGATTCCCAATCCCTTTGTATATGGCCAGGTGCTGATCCCGGGTAAACCCTTCTGTTCGCGCCCCCAGCTCGAGTCGAGCGTACTTGAGGCGGCCGCCCATCAGCGACGAATCGTTCTACTCGGTGAGCGGCGTATGGGTAAATCGAGCTTGGTCGAGCATACGCTGACCCGGCCGGATCGGGTGCTAGTGGCGGTTGATCTGCGAGGCCTCGACTCCGTTGAGGATTTCATTGATCGGCTGCTACTGCGGCTCTCGACGACGCTCGAAGCGCATCGGGCGCTCACCAAGCACCTGCCGGAACCCCTGAAAGAGGCCCTTACGTTCATCGGCGAAGTGAATTTGAGCTTGCATGGAATTTTTTCGGTGAGCGCTCGGACTAAGCCAAAGGCTTCTACCGTGATTCGCGCCATGGACGCAATCGAGCGGGCGAGTCACTGGCGGCCGCTGGTGGTGTTCTTCGACGAGTTCCAGGAGATCGTCGAGAATCTTGAGGAGCGCGAGGCGCGTCACTTGCTCGGAGTGCTGCGTGCCGAAATCCAGCGTCACACCCATGTAGCTTACCTCTTCGCCGGCAGTGCCCGGGGCTCAATGCTCGAACTCTTTACCGCAGAGCGCAGTCATTTTTACCAATCCGCGACGATTCTCGATGTGGGGCCGATCCCACAAGCGGACATGGCGAAATTCTTCAAGGAGCAATTCGCGCGCGGTAAGCGCGAATTGTCCGCGGACACCCTGCAGGCGATTTTTGCCTTGGCTGGGGAATCGCCGAATGACCAGCAACAGCTTGCCTATCACTTGTGGACACAATCGACACCGGGGCGCTTGGGGCAAGAGGAGCTCAAACGCGCGTTTTCGGCGCTGCTCGCCGAGGTGAGCCGGCGTGGTGAACTGATCCTTGAATCGGCTACTCCTGCACAACGGCGCGTGCTCTTTGCCACCGCTATCCGGGAAGATGAAGAGACCTCCACCGACTCTTTTATTCGCTTCGCGGGCTTCAAAAACAACAGCTCGGTGGGCGCGGCACTGCGTCCCTTCTTGAAAGGCAACAATGCGATTTTGGAAAAGCGCGGCAGTAGGGTGCGCTACCGCGAGCGTTTCATGCGACTGTGGGTACTATTGCAGGTGGTCAATATTCCAAGCTTGTTTCCCGCCAGCCGCCCCTTCATCGCCAGTAGCGAGCAGGGCTTGCTGCTGCCGTATCTGTCAAATGACCTGAAATAAGGCGGCCAAGAGCTTACATCCAAATACGGGTGGACTCATGGCGCAAGCTCCCGATCGCGCCGCCCGCGGCGATTCGGCAGATCCAGAACTAAAGGGCTGTAGCTGCTCGCCTTCCAGACGCGCAGATTGGCGAACACCGCAGGTAGACGGGTCCGCCCCCACAGCAGCACGAGATCGAAAAAGCGTGCGTCGCGTGCGCACAGGAGCATGCACACGCCATGAATGGGCGCGCATAGAAGCAGCGTGAGCAGATTCTTGGTCAGCAGGAAGGCCTCCATGGTAAACACCATGTTGAACAGCAGTGCCGAATACGTGACGCCCCAGCGCATCGGCGGCCGCGTCGCGCCGACAAACAGGGGGTCGGCCGTCAAACCGGAATCAAGATTGCTCACGCTGCCCCCTACACGCCGAACATGCCACGAACCCATGCGACGATTTGAGGCGCGCCAAAGCCGATCGCTATTCCCAAAATCGCACCAAGACACCAGCCCCACGACATGCGGTTTGCCATCGCCATGCCGCCCAGGACCATGACCAAAATGATGGCGACCGGCGTCAACCAGGCGAGAATGTTGGTCTGCAAGGCGCTGGCGCCGGTCAGGAATGGCGAGGCCTGGGCGATGGCCAAGTCCGGCACACAGACCATCGTGACCAGCAAATGGGCCGCCGCCATGCGTAGCAAGACGGCACGGAGCGAGAGTGAGAAATGATACATGGCGGAATTCCCTTTCCGGTTGGAGACAATAGTTGCTGGCTGACCTGAGCTACTCATGAGCGATCGGCATATTCAATCTGTGTATTCTTGCACTCGTCGAACTCATCCGCCGTTCATGAATTCCTCGGCCTAGCTTTCCGTTTCCAGCGCTCCCACCTCGCTCTCGGATCGCCGCGCCGCCAGCTGCTCGCGCTTGGCCTTGCCCGGAGCGCCAAAGCGGAAATCCTGAACGACGAAGGAATGGTCGTACTGCTTTTCGCCATCCTTGTCGGTCCAAATATTGGATCGCACTTGGGCCTGCACGATGAGCTGATCGCCCTTGCGCGCATTTCTGGCAATCGTTTCTCCGAGATTCTCGAAGGCCACGAACCAGAGGCTGGTAACCGCCTCTCGAGGATGGCCGTCCTCATCCTTGCCGGCGTAATCGTTGCCCACGAGGCAAATGCGTGCGTACGTCGTATCGCCTTTGACAGCGAGCTCAGGATCCTTGGCGAGATTGCCCACGGCGGTAATGGTGAAGCTATTCATGTCTACTCCTTGAAGTGTGTGACGCGACCATGTCGCGAGGCACAGTTTGTTGGGAGCAGAGAGGAACTAGAACCCGATTAATTACTGCCTTCGCAAAGATACGGAAGTATTCAACCCGCGTGCGCCGCAGCGCATCTTGAACAGCTTGGGCATCTCGCGCATTCGGGCATCCTGAGAGACGAAATGGCCCGTGGTTCTGGGTTTGCCCTTCAAGCCCGAATATACACCCATGCTTGTGCACCGGATTTCAAGGTCACCGATACGCGCGTGTATTCCCATACTTCGTATCGATCCGCGGCGGCGAGTTCTTGCGCGGTGATTTCAAAAACTGTTCCTTGTACCTCATCGGTGGGCTTCGAGCCTCGCTGCGCAATCGAATGATGCGTCTTTCCGCTCAACGCCACCACTGCCGGGTCCCGAATCAGGATCGGTACGAGTGTGTACCCGGGCAATGAGTCGGGGCGACCGCTGAGGTGCCGTCCGAAATTCGCCATTTGCACGGCGCGGTCTTGCAGTGTTCCGTAAGAGAAGAGCAGCACGGTGACGGTCAAATCGTCCATTGCTGCACAAGAGCGCTAGATAGAGATATTCATGTCGCGCAATTCACGCACAGCCTTCCTTCGAGCCGCGTTGGTTGCGAGCAAGACAAAGACGATCAACACACAGAATTGGCTGGCCAGAATCATCGCTACTTTCCGGTCACCGGCCACCAAGGCCGCGATCGAGCAGATGGCAATAATTGCCGCACACCCGTAAGCCACATACACCCGGATCCCATTGCCCTTGGCAATCCGCAATAACCTCTCCCGGCGAGACTGGATAGCTGCGGCAGTCGCCGCATCGAGCACGTCGTATGTATCAATCACCGGACTTGTCATTAGCCCCATCCTCCTTGAAAGCTGCCGGGCTGATAGTAGCAAATTCGCGCGGTCAGCCGCGGGCGACCCCCCATTTCAAGGACCTGTGCGGACTCCTAGGAATCCGGCTACGCACGGCAGCTTCGATGTGCCAGAATCCATGCATCAGAAAAACATCGGCAATTGAGGGAGAGCCAACATGCATTCGAACACTGGGTTTTCCGCGAAAACACTGCGCGCCGCCGCGGCTACCGCGGCCTTGATCTTAGGTTTTGCCGGCGTCGCGCAGGCGGAGGAGAGCGGCGTATCGAAGCACTACGTACTGCCCGCAACGCCGGAGAACGTGCAATGGGGCTGGTACGACGTGAATGAAAAGCCGAAGCTGACGGTAAAATCGGGGGATACGGTGTCCATCGAGACGCTGTCCCATTCCCTCGGGCAGATCAAACCAGGCGTCGGCATGGATGAAATCGTCAAGCTGCGCAAGGGCAATCCGGGCGGCGGTCCGCACTCCATCACCGGACCGATTTATGTCGAGGGAGCCGAGCCTGGTGACACGCTAGAGATTCACATTCTGAAAATCGTCCCCAAAGCGGATGCCTTCAATTTCAACATACCGGGCAAGGACTTCCCCACGGTCGGGCAATTGGCGTCCGAATTTCCCGAAGGATTCGTGCGCTATTACAAACTCGACCTGGCGAAGATGCAGACGCAGTTCAAACCGGGCATCGTCATCGATCTGAAGCCCTTTCCGGGAACCTTTGCGGTCGGCGTCGACCCGAATGAACCGGACGCCAAGGCCGGACCGCCGATCAAGGATGCCAAGGGCCGTACCAGCACCCTGCGGCCGTGGAAGAACGGCTCCAACATGGACGTGAACGAACTCCAGGCCGGCTCGATCCTGTACATGCCCGTGTTTCAAAAGGGTGGCCTGATCTGGACCGGTGACTCGCATTGCCGCCAGGGCAACGGCGAGGTGAACTTGACGGCGTTGGAATGCTCGTACAAGGAAATCGAGATCAAGCCCATTGTCCGCAAGGACTTGAAGACCGAATGGCCCTGGGCGGAAACGAAGACCGACTGGGTATTCATGGGCTTTGACGAGGACCTGAATCAGGCCATGAAAATCGCCGTCGATCAAACGGTGAACTGGCTCTCGAGGCAAACCATCGTGCCCATGAGCCGCGAGGAATCCTACGCGCTCACCTCAATCGTGGGCGATTGCCGGGTATCGCAGGTGGTCGATATCCGCAAGGGCGTGCATTGCCTGATTCCAAAATCCGTGTTCGTGAACTACAAGCCCGGAGCGCGCTAAGCCACTGGATCCGGCTGCAGCACCAGTTGCCGGTGCTGGCACAGGTAACCGTCATTCCCTGCGGACATTGGACAAGATCACTTCTCAGTGTCACCTGTCCATATCCGCAGGCCGGAGTTATTCAAGACGGATGGAAGCTCCGTCGGCTTCCGGCCACGGGTCCGCCGGCGGCTGATGAATCGCGCCCATCAGGCCGCGGCCGCCGTCTTGACCAGCGCGTGTTTCCACCGGCCCGATTTGAAGCGCCAGATCAGCAGAGCGCCCTTCAGCATGTAGTCGCCGATGATGGAGCTGTACACCCAGACCACCGGCAGGTGAAACAAAGCAAATATCGCCGCCAAGGCGCAGCGCATGCCGATCAATCCGAGAAACGAGGTCATGAGCGGGAACCGCGTATCGCCGGCGCCGCGCAATGAGCCGCCGATGGCCATGTCGACACCCAGCAGCGGCAGCATGGCGGCCATGATGTAGACGAATTCCGTGGTGCGCAGCACCGCGATTTCATCCGATCCGAGGAAAAATCGGGCGAGCGCCGATGCGTTGAGCACGGTGATCAAACCGATGAGTGACATGGCAGCGACCGCCATGCCGCAGGCGCGCCATCCGCTGCGGGCAGCCCCCTCCGCATCGCCCGCCCCCAAGTGCTGGCCCACCAGCGTGGCGCCGGCGATGGAAAATCCGCTGCCGACCACCATCGCCGCATTCAGCATGTTGACGCCGACGTTGTATGCGGCGAAGGCTTCGGTGCCGTAGTAATGCCCGATCAGCGACATGAATAGGAAAAATCCGAACTGCAGCACGAGCTGCTCCAGAGCCACCGGATAGCCGATGTGCAGCAATCGCTGGTAACGCGCCTTTTGAAACAGATCGCCGGGATAGAACTTGATGGTCAACTTCTGCCGCATCCATAGGGACACCAGCGCGGCGCCGCAGAGCGTGAAGGACAAGCCGGAAGCGAACGGGGCCCCGGCCGACCCCATGCGCGGGGCGCCGAGATTTCCGAGGATAAAGGCATAGAGCAGGGGCAGGTTTACCAGGTTCACCGCCAGGCCGAAGAGCAGAGGGGTCCAGGCGTTTCCGGCGGCACGCAATGCGCTCGAGAGAATGATGTCGATGGCGAATCCGATGATGAATGCCGCGAGCCAGAAGATGTTGCCCGCAGCCAGTTGCGCAGCATGCTCATCCAGACCGAAGACGCCGGCGATCTGGTGGGAGAAGGCCATGCCGAATATCATCAGACCTAAGCCCACGAGGCCGCCGAGCATGAGCGAGGCGGAGGTCATGCGGCTGGCCTCTTCTTGCCGGCCCGCCCCCCAGGAACGTGCAACCAGCGCGGTGGTGCCGACTCCGATCGCCATCAGCAAGGCCTGCAACGCGAAAAATACGCGCTGACCCGCGCCCACCGCGGCCACGGAAGCAGCGCCCATGCCGCCCACGAACTTGGTCTGGACCATCGCGACCATCGAGAACATGAGATTGGACATGATCGAAGGCGCGGCCAGCTGCCAGATGCTTGGGCGCTGGTACGGCGCCGTTTCAGTCTCGGGATGGGTTGTCGTCACTGCCTCCGCGCTTTCAAATCTTCAAGGCGGCGGGCTTCTTGATCCAGACCGTGAGCACGGCGAAATAAACGATGCCCAGCACGATCCAGGCCATACCTAAGATCTTTGCCGCACGATCCATTTCGTACAGCACATAGACGATGATGAGCAGCCCGATGAGCGGCAGGATCAAATGGCGCAGCCAATCCCCGCTGTGCCGGCGGATGAAGTAGTGATTGATGACGGACAAATGCAGCAGCACGAAACCGGTGAGCGCGCCGAAATTCACCACCCGCGCAAGATCATCGATGCGCTCGGCGAACAGCAGGCCCGCCGCCAGCGAGATGCCGGCTACCGCCAGCGTGCTCACATAGGGAGTCTTGAAGCGCGGATGCACTCTCGCCAGAATCGCCGGCAGCTTGCCGTCGCGGGCCATGGCGAAGAGTATGCGCGACACGGCCGCTTGGGCGGCCATGGCATTGGCGATCGCGGTGGCAATGACGACGGCAATGATGGTGATCAGCCGCAGCCACGCCCCGCCCGCGCGCTCGGTGATTTCGAAGAACGCGGTCTCCGCGGACGAAAAATGCATTCCGACGCTCAAGTCCGTGGCGATCCAGGTCTGCAGCATGAACAACGCGCCCACCAGCACCAGGGACAGCACGGTGGCGCGGCCCACCGCCTCCTTGCCGCTGCGGCTTTCCTCCGCCAGCGTGGAGATGCCGTCGAAGCCCAAAAAGGACAGCACGGCGATCGACGTTGCGCCGGCCACGGTGGCGAAGGAGAACACGCGCGGATCGTAAATAGGCTTCAGCGTGAGAGTTCCGGCGCCCTGGCCTGCCTGCAGCGCGAGCAACCCCAGAACCACGAACAGCGCAAGCACCACCAATTCCATGACCAGCAGGTAGCGATTCACGCGCGCCGTGAACTGAATGCCGACGAGGTTCGCCGCCGCGTTGAAGGTGATGAACACCACCAGCCAAATCCATTGAGGCACGCCGGGCAGTATGGGCCGCAGCGCGACCGCGCTGAGCAGGTACAGCAGCGAGGGGATCAGTATGTAATCGAGCAGTATGAGCCAGCCGGAGAAGAAACCCGCAACTTCGTGCAGGCCGCGCTGCGCGTAGGTGTACACCGAACCGGCGAGGGGAAATGCGCGGGACATGGAGGCATAGCTCAACGCGGTGAAGAACATGCCGACAAGACCCACCAGGTAGGCCAGCGCAACCATGCCCTTGGCGTCGGCGTACACGAAGCCGAACACGGAATAGGGTGCGATGGGCACCATGAAAATCATTCCGTAGATGACCAGATCCCTGGTCGTGAGCGCGCGGTGCAATTGATCTTGGTATCCGAATTCTTCGATCGACAATCGCGGGCTCCTTTTGGCTACAGTTTATCCGGAACCTAGGAGCCTGTCCGAGTATTCCCCCGTGGCCGTGAGCGAGACGGATCGGGTGTCGTCGAGGCGTGGCGGACGATGATTCGGCTCGCGCAATTGCGAAGATTCCGTACAATGGCGATCAACAAAGCCCGGCCGCCGATGACCACCACCGCCCACCGACATACCATCCATCACCGGCACCACGGCTGGGACCGCAGCCTGGCGCCCGCGGCGCGAATTTCCGCCGGTGAGTCGTTGGAATTCGACGTGGTAGACGCATCCGGCGGACAGCTCGGGCAAGCCTCCACGGTCGACGACGTCGGCCGCATGGATTTCGGCAAGATCAATCCGGTGACGGGCCCCGTCTATGTTGAGGGCGCGGAACCCGGCGACATCCTGAAGGTGACGCTGCTGGCATTCGAGCCGTCGGGTTGGGGTTGGACTGCCAACATCCCCGGCTTTGGCCTGTTGGCCGAGGACTTCAAGGAGCCTGCGCTGCACCTGTGGCAATACGATGCAGGGACTTTGAGTCCGGCATTGTTCGGCCGCTGGGGCAAGGTGCCCTTAAAGCCCTTCACCGGCACGATCGGGCTGGCCCTGGCGGAGCCTGGATTGCACAGCATCGTGCCGCCCCGTCGCGTGGGCGGCAACATGGATGTCAGGGACTTAAGTCTTGGGGCCGAATTGTTTCTACCCGTCGAAGTGCCGGGCGCTCTGTTCTCGGTGGGCGACACCCATGCGGCACAGGGCGACGGCGAGGTATGCGGCACGGCCATCGAAAGCCCCATGCGCGTGGCGCTCAAGTTCGACCTGATCAAGCAAACGCCCTTGAGTTTCCCGCGGTTCAGAACATCAGGACCAGTCACCCGGCACTTGGACGCCAAGGGATACGAGGTCACGACCGGAATCGGACCGGACCTGATGCAGGCGGCACGCGCCTCTGTCCGCTCGATGGTCGAGCATCTCTGTCGGACGCAGGGTATGCCCGCGATCGATGCTTACCTGCTATGCAGCGTTTGCGGCGATCTACGCATCAGCGAAATCGTCGACGTACCCAACTGGACGGTGGCGTTTTATTTTCCGCGCATCGTGTTCGAGTGAGTGGTGCCGAATGATCTCGACCGACGACATTCGCGGGGCTTACGCGATCATCGCGCCGCATATACGGCGCACGCCCATCATCGAGGTCGGTGGGGCAGATTTCGGTGTCTTGGGCGCACAGCTCGTGTTGAAACTCGAATCCCTGCAGCATGCCGGTTCATTCAAGGCGCGCGGTGCCTTCACCAGTCTGCTGACGCGAAAGCTGCCGGGCGCCGGCGTCGTTGCGGCCTCGGGCGGAAACCACGGCGCCGCCGTGGCCTTCGCGGCGATGAAACTCAAGGTACCGGCCAAGATATTCGTGCCCCGCATCGCCTCGCCGGCGAAGATCCGGCAAATCCGGGAATACGGCGCGGAACTGGTGATTACCGGCGAGCGCTACGCCGACGCGCTCACCGCGAGCGAGGCCTGGGTCGCCGAGTCCGGCGCCATGCCCATCCACGCCTTCGACCAGCGTGAGACCATGTTGGGCCAGGGCACGGTGGGCCTGGAGTTCGAGCAACAGGCCGCGGGGCTCACGACGCTGCTGGTCGCGGTGGGTGGCGGCGGACTCATTGCCGGCATCGCGGCCTGGTATGGCGCAAGGATCAAGCTCATCGCCGTCGAGCCGACCCTGGCGCCGACGCTCACGCGCGCGCTCGAGGCTGGGCGCCCGGTCGATGCGGAAGCCGGCGGCATCGCGGCGGAATCCTTGGGCGCGCGCCGAGTCGGAGAATGGGTATTTCCCATCATTCAACGGCATATCGACAGAACCGTCCTGGTCTCCGACGATGCCATCCTGGAGGCGCAGCGCAGCCTCTGGACGCAGCTGCGCATGGTAGCGGAACCGGGGGGAGCCGCCGCCCTCGCCGCGTTGACCTCCGGCGGGTACAAGCCTGCGCCGGGTGAGCGCGTGGGAGTGCTGATTTGTGGCGGCAACACCACGGTGGTTGATTTCAAGCCCAAAGAAGCCTCGCCAGTGTCTGCATGAAACCGGTCTTGTATTAATCGGTCCTGCAATTAAACAGTCTTGTATGAAGCGGGCTTGTATTGAGACCGGGCCTTGTATTGAGGCCGGCTGGTCGTAGAATCGGACCAAACACGGAGCCTCCCATGCCTACCACCTTTCGTCTCAACGGCCAGACTGCCACCTTGGATGCCGATCCGAGCATGCCCTTACTCTGGGCACTGCGCGAAGTCGCCGGCCTGCACGGAACCAAGTTTGGCTGCGGCATGGCAATGTGCGGTGCCTGCACCGTCCATCTGGATGGCCAAGCCGTTCGTTCCTGCGTCATGCCGCTGTCGGCCGTCGAGGGCCGCGACATCACCACCATCGAAGGGTTGCACAGCAAACAGGCCAAAGCGGTGCAGGCGGCCTGGGTGGAACTGCAGGTACCGCAATGCGGCTACTGCCAATCCGGACAAGTCATGTCGGCAACGGCACTCCTGGAGAAGAATGCCGCACCGACCGATGCAGACATCGATAGCGCCATGAGCGGCAACATCTGCCGATGCGCGACATACCAGCGCATCCGCGCCGCGATTCATTCGGCCGCGCAATCCCTGAAGGTCTAAGACCATGACACATAAACCAGTTCGTTCCTCTCTGCCGACGCGCCGCGATTTCCTCAAGACCGCGGGCACGGCTTCCGTGGTGGCGCTCACCATTGGCTTCGAATGGGCCGCGACGGGCCGCCGCGCAGTCGCGGCGGTGACGCCGCCGGGCGCGACCTTTACGCCCAACGCCTTCCTGCGCATCGGATCGGACAACCGCGTCACGGTGATTGCCAAGCATCTGGAAATGGGCCAGGGCACCTACACCGGCATCGCCACCATCGTGGCCGAAGAACTCGATGCGGATTGGACCACGGTGAGCGTCGAGAGTGCGCCCGCCGATGCCAAGCGCTACGCCAATCTGGTCTTCGGCACGCTGCAAGGCACCGGCGGTAGTTCGGCCATGGCCAACTCCTGGGCGCAACTCCGTGACGCCGGTGCCAAAGCCCGTGCGATGCTGCTGTCCGCGGCCGCGAAGGACTGGCACGTTCCCGTGGCAGAACTGACCACGGACAAGGGCATGGTCTATCACGCCGCCGGCAAACGTCAGGCAACCTACGGCTCGCTGGTAAAAACCGCGCTCAGCTTGCCGGTTCCCGACAACGTGGTGCTGAAGGATCCGAAGAACTTCAAGCTGATCGGGGCCCGCCCGCCGCGCGTGGATGCGGCGGCGAAAACCGACGGCAGCGCGCAATTCACGTTGGACTTCGTGCTGCCGGGCATGTTGGTTGCCCTGCTCAAGAGGCCGCCGCTATTCGGTGCGACGGTAAAATCCTTCGACGCGACAGCCGCGGCCGCCGTGCCCGGCGTGGTCAAGGTGGTACAGGTGCCGGGCGGCATTGCCGTGGTGGCGAAGGGATTTTGGGCCGCCAAACTGGGGCGCGATGCGCTGAAGATCGAGTGGGATGACTCGAAAGCGGAGAAGCGCAGCTCATCCGCCTTGATGGCCGAGTACCGGCGCCTCGCCGATCAGCCGGCGCTGTCCGCGCGCAAAGTAGGCGATGCCCACAAGGCCATCGGCGATGCGACCCGTAGAGTCTCCGCCAGCTATGAATTCCCCTACCTCGCCCATGCACCGATGGAGCCGCTCGACGCGGTGGTCAAACTCGACGCCAGCAGCTGTGAGATCTGGGCCGGGGACCAATTTCAGACCATCGATCAAGCCAATGCCGCGCACACCGCGGGCCTGGACCCGAAGCAGGTCAGCATTCATACCCTGTATGCCGGCGGCTCTTTCGGCCGGCGGGCAAACACCATCTCCGACTACATCGTGGAAGCAGTATCCATCGCCAAGGCATTCGGCGCCGACGGCACACCGATAAAACTGCAGTGGACGCGCGAGGATGACATCCATGGCGGCCTGTACCGCCCCATGTACTTTCACAAGCTCGAGGCGGGCCTCAATGCACAGGGCGAACTGACCGGCTGGCATCATGTGATCGTGGGCCAGTCGATCATTGCGGATACCATATTCGCCGCAGGGATAAAGGACGGCATCGATTCCACCTCGGTGGAGGGCGCCGCGAACATCGCCTACGCCATCCCCAATATCGCGGTGGACTTGTCCACCACCAAAACCGGGGTACCGGTGCTCTGGTGGCGCGTGGTAGGCAGCTCGCACACCACGTTTGCCGTCGAAGCGTTCATCGATGAAGCCGCACATGTAGCCGGCGTGGACGGCTTCACGTTCAGACGCAAGCTGCTGGAACACGAGCCGCGCATGAAGGCCGTGCTGGAACTCGCCGCCGAAAAGGCCGGGTGGAACGCAGGTCCACTGCCGCCCGGACGGGGACGCGGCATTGCGGTGGCCGAAGCGTTCAAGACTTTCGTCGCACAAGTGGCCGAAGTCACCGTCGATCGGGACGGCAATGTCAAAGTGGATCGCGTAGTGTGCGCGGTGGACTGCGGCACGCCCATCAATCCGGACATCATCACCGCGCAGATGGAAGGCGGCATCGGATTTGGACTGGGCGCGGTAATGCACAGCGCCATCACCCTGAAGGACGGCCGCGTCGAGCAGGGCAACTTCAACAACTATCGGGTGCTGCGGATGAATGAAATGCCCAAAATCGAAGTGCACATCGTGCCCTCGACCGCACCGCCCACCGGCGTGGGCGAGCCCGGCGTGGCACCGATCGGGCCGGCCGTCGCGAACGCGATTTTCGCCGCCACCGGCAAGCGCGTTCACGCGCTGCCCTTCGGGAAAGTGGGTGTCGCATGAAAAAGCATCCGGTGCTGTGGGCTTTCGCGACGATCATCGCCTTGAGCATCATCATCGTCGTCTACATCGTTCTCGGACCGAGTGCCTTGGGCTTTGCCGGCGGCAAGACCGTTGCGCTGGCGGCGTATCATGGCGAGGACCCCACAGGCGCCGCTCCGGAACTGAAGGCCGCGAGCCTGGTGGAACGCGGCGAGTACCTGGCCCGCGCGGCGGACTGCGCGGTATGCCACACGGCCCCGGACGGCACTGCATTTGCGGGTGGACGCGCTTTCGTCCTGCCCTTTGGAACCCTCTACTCCACCAATATCACGCCCGATGCCGAGACAGGCATCGGCAACTACAGCGACGCGAATTTCCTCGACGCCGTACACAAAGGCATAGGCCGCGACAACACCAAGCTCTATCCGGCGATGCCGTACCCCAGCTACACCTACATGTCCGACACCGATGCGCTCGCCATCAAGGCCTACCTGTTCACACTCCGGCCCGTTCACGCGCCGGCACCGAAGAATTCATTGGCGTTTCCATTCAACCAACGCAGCCTCATGCGCGTGTGGTCGGCGCTTTTCAACTCCGACCGACGCTTCGAACCGAATCTCGATCGCAGTCCTGAGTGGAATCGGGGTGCGTATTTAGTGGAAGCCATGGGCCACTGCGGCGAATGCCACACACCACGAAACCTTTTCTTCGCCTTGAATAACCGGGAGAAATTCGGCGGCGCCGTTCAAGCCGGCTGGCGCGCCTACAACATCACGGCCGATCGAGCGAGCGGCGTCGGCGCATGGAGCGATGCCGACTTGGCGAACTACCTGTCCGCGGGTCATGCCGAGGGACGCGGCAGCGCGTCGGGCCCAATGGGCGAAGCGGTGGACGAAAGCCTGAAATATTTGAAAGCCAGCGACATCTCCGCCATGGTGACCTATCTGCGCTCGGTGCCCGCCCTGACGACATCCGATCTGCCGGAACCCAAACTTACGCCCGCGGTCACTGCGCAAGTCACAGCCCCCGAGGCGAATCCGCATGGCAAAGCGGTTTATGAAGGCGCTTGCGCGGGGTGCCATGGCTGGAGCGGCGTGAGTCCGGTCATCCCCTTCGCGACGCTGATCGGCACCCGTTCGGTCAATGATCCGACGGCCACGAATGTCGCGCAGGTAATCATTGGCGGCGGGCATCGCCATTCACCGGTCGACGCGAACAATATGCCTGCTTTCGGCGCCGCCTACTCGGATGACGAGATCGCGGCCGTGGCCAATTTCGTGACGGCACGCTACGGCGTCAAGGGTTCTGACTTGACTGCCGCGCGCGTGGCAGCTTTGCGTGCCGAGAATTGACGCAGCGTTATTTTACTATATAGGCAGATTCTGCCAAGTTACAATTCACGGGGAACTTAGGCGGCGCAAAAGGATCTTTAGTTCGACACTTGCAATCAATCAAGCAACCCTCACGTCTAGCGCTCAGGTGCCGTGGGATTTGTTGAAGGGTGTGATTGAATGAGTCTCGATGTTGCGTTGATGGTTTTCGTCCTCGGCGGAATCGGGTTGTCCGCAGCCTATGTGCGAGCGGAGTACCTTCGTTGGCGCGAGGTCGGCGCCGCGGAACGCCGCCGCGAAGCGGCACTGCGGGCACTGCATGCGGCAAGATTGTCCGAGCCGCAAGATCGAACGCAGCTCCCCAGGGTCATGCAGCTGCAAGGATTCAGCGAGACGGAGGCCGCGAACCCTGAGCCCATTTCACTCGAGCACGGCGCGGCGCACAACCTGTCGCCGGGCAACCATCCTTTCCGGGAACGGCGCAAGCGCGAACGACAACGCGCGGTGCCGTAGCTTGGGCCGAAACCCCGCGCTGGCCTCGTCGGCGCGACGCATGCGTCGCGCGGGTCGAATCTTGGGTGTAAGGCGTTTCAAGTATTCCGCGGAGCCGGCGCCGAAGACTGTCCTGCCCGCCGGCGCCGCGCGACCAGTTCATCGGTGATTTCGATGACGGCATGTCTGCCGGTAGCGCCCACGTCCTTGCGCGCCTCCACGCGCTGGTCGCCGAATCGCTCCCGTTCCGCCAGGCTCACGCGCTTGATGGTCGGTTTGTCCCAGTAAGCACCCAGGTAGCTCGCCACGGCGACTGCCCCGATCTCTTCGCGGAAGAATCCCAAGCGCAAGGCATGCACGATGTGGCCCTGATCGTTTCCGGCCACGGAATACAGCCGGTATTCGCTGAAGATGTCCAAGTTCGGCACGGTGTCCGGGTCGAACGCGCGATCCGCCGACGCCAGTTGAATGACGAACCACCGCTCTTCGTCGTCCTCCAGTTCCGTCGCGGTCAGTGCCCGCATCGTTTGAGTCGACTCCAAGCTCTCCAGGGGCTGGTCCAGTTTCTTGACCTCGCGCACGGCAGGTGCGGGCGCGGTTGCGACAACGACTGGCTGCAGTGAAGTGAGCCTCGCCGCCAACGGCCTGAAGACCTGCGAGCGGAACGGGGCGGCAGGCTTAGCTCCAAGCGCAACCGACTGTCTGGGTGGCGTCGCCGCTTTATCCGCCGGCGCCTTGATTGGCGGCACTGCGGTTTGCGCGGGGGTCGGCTGACTCACCGCGGGTGGCGCCATCCGAATCGGCGGCGTAGTCGGCGCCTTGATGGGCGGCACGGCGGTTTGCACGGGGGCGGACTGGCTCATCGCGTGCCCCGTCTTCTGTACGGGCATAGGCGTGGGCATCGCTTTGGGTTTGACGGTGACCTCTTCGGTCAGAACGGGAGCCGCCATCGGCATCGGCGCGGGCTCAATCGCATTGAGCACGGGTGTCATCATGGGCATGGGCGCGGCCGTCTGCGCGGGCTTGAGCGTCGCTGCCGGCGCAGCGGGCTGAACTGCGATTGTCGGCGGAGCAACCTTGGGTGGCGCTACCGCCGCGGTCTGCTTGGGAGCAGCTGCCCGTGCAGGCGGTTTGCGTGCCATCGCCGCTGCCGACTGAGGCACGATTGTCGGCGGTGCCGGCTTGGGTGCGACCCCAGACGCCCCCTGCTGGGGTGCAACTGCCGGAGCGGCAGTTGCCGCGATCGGTACACTGCTCAGCGGCACAGGCGGCGGAACGACCTGCGCCGGTGTGGACCACGCAATGTCGATGGAGATTTCGGACTCGGCCGCGTCCATATTCGCCGCATCGGCGGCAGGCTTCGTCGTGGTGGTTTGTTCGGGAACCGGTTTGACGCTGGGCACTTCAAGCGGCGCCTGCGTGCGCGCCGGGCGCTGCGGGCGCGCGTCGGCCTTCGCGGCCTTCGTCGCAATGACACGTAAGTCCGCGGCACCGGCGGTGGCCGTCAGAGCACCGGGGTAGGTGTCGCGCACTTCAATGAGAACGGCATCGGCCTCGTCTTCGCTCGCAAAGGGACCGAGGCGCAGGCGATACCGAGTCCTTCCGTCCTCCGTCACTTGAATTTGATATACGTACGCTTCGCTGCAGCCGGCAAAGGGTTCCGTGGGGATGCTGATGGGAGCAGTCGATGCGCTGAGGTTGATGACGAAGGGGCCGTCACCACCCAGGCGCGGCGCTTCTTGAAGGGGTTGGAACAAGTCCTCGATGCTAAGATGCCAGATCTCGCCGGCCATGGGCGCATTTATCGGCGTAGCCATACATCCCTTTCCCAGAACAGTGGTTGCGCACGATATTGACGAAGCAATGGGAATGAAAGCGTGACGCGCGTCTCTCCCCGCGACGGACGCGAGGGTTATGTCAACACCGGCGCCACTTTCCTAGGTCCACTCGATCAGTTCCCAGCGAAACCCAGGTTCGTCGTAAGGCGTGTCCACGGAGGAATCCTCTATGTAGTAAATACCTGTGCTCTCGCGAGCGACCCAGCGCCCCACTTCAGGTGCAAACCAAAGCGTTTCCTTCCGCTGAGAATTCTCTCGTGAAAAGTCGGTGGACTTGAAATTGATGATGTTGGTGTATCGCAGCGCCCTGAAATTCCCGGCCGCCACGCTGATGGTCTCCCAGCCATGCGCTGCCATGGTCTGATCCCAAGGCAATCCGTCCTGGTTGCTGGGCGTCTTGTACTTGGTATTGACATGGGCCTTCCAGCCGGGGGTCAACTGAGCGGGCCAAAGCGGTATGGGAACCTCATAGACCTGCACCTGGCCCCAATGCGGGTCCACCAAGACCTGCCCCCACGGCGACTGTATCTCGCTCGGCAACGGCCCCTCGGGCACCTCGCGGCGCGGGATGTACTTGCGCAGCCAAGCGGCGCCCCATTTCGGGTCGGCACTCGCCTGCTTGGAAGTTTCACTGCGAGAATCGATATCGATGGTGCTGCCCACTGCGGCCACGCGATCGATCTGATCATCGACGATGGTGTGAGTAAAAATATCGCGCTTGGTATAGCGCCACGACTGCCCCACGGCCGGCGGACGAACCACCGGCGACCCGGCGGCCGCAGCGGTGCCGACTGGTTGCACGGCTTCCGGACGGCGCATGCTGCACCCGACCGACAGCACCGCGGACGAGAGCAGGAAAAATCGTCGAGTTACAGCCATCATTCTCTCCTGATGGGATCGCCGCAGCAGTACGGGTCATTCGATGACCTAAGTACTCAATGGTAAGTCACCCGCAATGCCAGGGCAGCGGCGCGGCGTTGATTACTTCCGAAAAGAGGCCGAGGGCGTTTGCCCCCGGCCTCACGTGCGAAGTCGTGGCCGACTCGCTGACGCGGCTCAGAACGTATAGTGCAATCCGGTCGAGACGCCGATCTCATGACAGCCACCCCAGGTCGTAGGACCCGCGCTGCTGTAGTCGGTAAACGCCTGCGTCGTGCCGTCATGGCAATCGGTCGTCACACCGCGGCCACCGGCGCCCAAGTCATAGTGCGCGTTGCCGTGATTGACCGTATCCGCGACGTCGAAGTACCAGTACAGGTTCTTGTCGAAACGATGTTTCAACGCGGCCGTGTACAGGTTGGCGTGGTTGTCGAGGCTGTTGGGATTGTAGTTGTGCTGACCGCCCGGATCGCCCGGCGTAGCGCCGGCGTGTCCCCAGCCGATGCTGAAGTTATCCTTCGCAGTCAAGTCATAGGTTCCCGCGAACCAGAAGCCGTTTCTCTGCCGCTCGTTCTGCCACTGCAGATCGGCGGGAAGATTACGATGCAGCTCTTCGTAGATGCCGCTCAAGGCCAGCCCGAAGCTGAACGTGTACTGCACGCCCACCTTGAAGGCGGTCTCGTTCACGACGTCGCCGATGAGGCCGGGGGATCCAACCGCTGCGGCTGCCGGGAATTCCGCGGAGAAGGTGTTGTAGTCGCCACAATCGATTATCGGCGATGCCGTCGTGCAAACGCTCGCAAGCACCGCACCGGAAGCCGGATCGACGGTATTGTTGACGTTGAAGAGCGTGCCGTAGAAAGGACTGTTGGAACCGATGCCGTCGCTGCCGCGGTTTACACCCTGGTGAATTTCATAGGCTGCCGTCACGTAGATGGGGCCGCTCTCGAATTTCAGGTCGAAGCTCCAGGCGTTGTCGAAGGCACCGTCGGCGCAGGCCAGCGGCAGATTGCCGCTGCCCGGGACGTTGCCGCCGGCGCAATCCGGCGAGCCGGAGGATTGGGCAGTGTTGTAGGGCGTGCGATTCTGGCCCGGAGAGAACAAGGCATCGAAGCTGAACACACCGCCGAACTTGGGCGATTCATACCATACCGAGTGATCGATCCGCGTTCCGAATTCGACGCGGTTGTCGCCGCCGGAATTGCCCATGATCACCGCGTAGTCGCCCAACATGCCGGAGAAGGGATTCATGCGATCCGTGGATTTCTTGTACGGCGTGTAGGTGGTGCCGAACTTCAACTTACCCCAGTCATTGTTGGAGACACCGACGAAGGAGTCGCCATAGCCGATGCCTGCCTTGGTGACGTTCGACTGTGCCGTATAGCCCGTGCTTGCGCCCGGGGCAGACGTGATCGCCGGCTGGGCCTCGATCTGGTAAATGAATTCGGTTTTGGTGCCGGGGATGAGGTGCGATCCCCGGTAGCCGAGCACCGACTTGTTGGTCGACAGATCCGCCTGCCAGCCTACCCGGCCGACCGGGCCTATCTTCTGGCCGTTCTGGGCACATCCCAAAGCAGGATTCGCGGGATCGACACATGCATAGTGGAAAGCCCCCAGCTCAGACTCACCCTTGGTTGAGTAGTCGGTAGACACGTCCAGCGTGCCATAAAATCCCTTGGCAAATTTTTCAAACGCCGGTTCCGCAGGCGCTTGCTTCGCCGTCGCCGGACCCACGGCAGCGGGCGGAGCGGCCGGTGGTGCAGCTACAACAGCAGGTGGCGGCGCGGGTTTGTTGGACAACGCATCGACTTGCTTCTGCAAGGCATCCATGCGCTGTAGCATTTGCCGCATCTGCTCCTTGAGCGCCTTATTCTCCTGCGCATCATCGGCCAAGGCGCTGCCCTGGACGAGAAAATTCGCGGCACATGCTGTCAGCGCCATCAGCATAGGCCTCGCCAGTCTTAGATTAACCATCGTTTGTTCCCTCATAAAGGTCGTATATTCGAATCGATTTTAGGAATTCACTGTCACCTGATGAGCTGCCGATACGCGCAAGAGAGTGTTAACCGCACCTGAGTGGCGCAGTTGAATAGAAAATCGAAAACGCAGAGGCAATGACACATGCCATTTCAACCACCCCCATTTGCCATCAGCTCTAAACCAGTCGGAGTGCCACTCCGCTTCATGTTGCTTCGTGGTATACCATATATGATTATCTCTGCGAAACAAAGTCTCTTATTAGCAACAAGGGTACCCCGCGCGCGTTGCCCAATGACGCCCTGAGTAGGGACAATCAACGCGTCTGGTACTGGCTTAGTTTGGCGCCGGTGCCGCACCCGTTGCCGATGCGGGGAAATCGCTGCGGCTCTTGGCGAAGTGGCGGATGCGCATGGGCCGAAGCACGAACAGGCCAAGCAGTGCGGCGAGGATGTTGAAGCACATGCCCACCGTGAACACCGCCCCCCAGCCATGATCCTTGGCGATGATCGCCGCCACCGGCACCAGCAGCGAGCCGGCCCCCTTCGCCGTGTACAGCATCCCGGCATTGGCCGCCG